>PVMJ01000225.1_pt1 | contig 1482742 bp, 1522 predicted proteins | sample 1853361 | NCBI WGS metagenome assembly PVMJ01 (sample SAMN08533506, study PRJNA380276) | Synthetic metagenome, whole genome shotgun sequencing project. | isolation source: mock microbial community containing genomic DNA from 20 ATCC strains | collected 2017
GCAGGTCCTTGAACACCTTGAGGTCCTTGAGGCCCAGTAGCGCCAGTAGCACCTGCAGGTCCTTGAACACCTTGAGCCCCCGTAGCGCCAGTAGCGCCTGCAGGTCCTTGAACGCCTTGAGGTCCTTGAGCCCCGGTAGCGCCGGTAGCCCCTGCTGGCCCTTGAACACCTTGAGGTCCTTGAGCGCCTTGAGGCCCTTGAGGTCCAGTAGCGCCTTGAGCGCCTGCCGGTCCCTGAGGCCCAGTAGCACCTTGAGCACCCGCCGGTCCTTGAGGTCCAGTAGCACCTGTTGCGCCAGTAGCACCGGTAGCACCAGTTGCTCCTCCTCCTCCAAGGCATCCTGACCCGTATTGAACTAGGATAGCTTGGATCTCTGTTATGAGTTTAACTAGTTTGTCGGTCGTACAACAATCTACTTTGAATAACTTAGCGATATACAATAAATAATTAAGCAGGCTTTGTAGTTCAACGTACAACGCTCCGCATGAGAAAGGTGTTGTTCTTAAAATAGTTAATAGATTAGCAATGATAGAATTTCCAATTTGTCTTTGTGCTGGAGATAAATCTAAGCAATTGAGAAATTTTTGTAAGTTATTTAGGGCAGCGATCAAGTTATCGATATTATTTTGAGAAGGGTTTTGAAAGACAGCTTGAATAGCTTGGCCAAGAGCTTGAAGAAGTCTAACGAATTCTGTAAGTTCGGACTTAGAGATGTTAATATGACTACAAGCTCTGACTTCGCAACAGTCATTACCATAAAATACTTTTCCTTTATTTTTATTGTTCATCTTTTCATTCCTTTCTTTCATAGAATCAATAGTCATTACTATATATTAAAATGAAATTTATACTAAATCCGTGATGGACAAACTACCATTTCTAAAAAAATAAGAAATTGGCCCGCTTGGCAAACAAATAAGTAAGATATAGAGAAGGTTTCATATAATGTAAAGAAGAAAAGTTCAACATAAAAAACTGCATGTCGATTGTTAAGGGATTTAACAATTGACATGCAGTTCGTGGATTGGATTTTATTTGTCTTGATTTAATCTTTCAAGGGCTGTTTTAGGTAAGATTGGAATTGAAATAGTAAAAGTAGTACCATCTTCATTACTAGTCATTTTTAATGTACCGTTATGATTTTGAATAATTTTTTTCGTTACTGCCAAGCCGAGTCCTGTACCGGAATCTTTTGTTGAGAAGAATGGATCAAATATATATTCTTGAATCGCTGATGGAATACCAGTTCCATTATCAGTGAAAGTAATACGAACAAAATTATCTAGGCGGTAACTAGTAATTTGGATAGAAAGTTTTTTTTCTCCTTGAGCATCGACAGCGTTCTGGAATAAGTTTAAAAAAACTTGCACAAGTTCATGACGATCAATATGAACTAAAATATCATCTAATTCGGTAGAAAAATTATAATCAATTGAAATGTTATGTAAAAAGACTTCGCTAGCTAGTAACTGTTGAATATAATCACGTAAAAATGTATTAATTGGAAAGGGTTCTCTTGTAAATTCACGTGTTTTTGAAATAGATAAAAATTTTGTAATGATACTATTTGCGCGATCTAATTCAGGAATAAGTAAGTTTTTAAATAGTTCTTTATTAGATGGAGAAACAGTTTCTTGTAAAAATTGTAAATAACCTCGTACGGTTGTAAGAGGATTACGTACTTCATGTGCAATACCAGCTGCAATTCGCCCTGCTAACGAAAATTTTTCTGCATCACGTTCTGTGTTTAAATAATGAAAGACACTAATAACTCTAAAAATTTCTCCGTTATAATCACGAATAATCCGGTTATTTAAAATGCCATAGTTTTTGTCTAAAACTTCTTCATTATATATTTCTGTGCCTGTTCTTAATGTTTCAAGAGCTTTAATTTTTTCTTCAGGTAATTTTAGTAATTGTTGAATTGGCTTTCCGATTATATCATTTCGGACTACACCAAAATCATCTGCCGCAGCCTGATTACATAAGGTTATATTTCCTTTATTATCAACAAAGGTTACATGATGTGAAAAAGCATCAAAAATATGAACAAAGTATGTTTCAAGTTGTTTAAATAAAAATAATGAATCGCAAGTAAGCTGAAAATCAGCCTCTTTATTCTCTTTTTGTATGTTTTGAATAGAATGAGTTGATCTCGTTTTCTTTATTTGTAAACCAATCTGTGGATTTTTATATGTGAAATGATGTGGTAATTGATTCACAAGTTCTTCATAAAAACGTACTTTATTTTCTAATTCTTCTATTCGTTTTTCATGAGACACAATATCATCTTTTGGAAGCATAAATAAATAACCCCTCAATTTAAAAATTCTTCCATCTAGTATATCATATTTTTATACGGATACTCTTAAAGAAGGGACTACTTAATGAAATTGATTGGTCGAAGTGTTCAGGAAGTGAGTAGAATGGATAGTAGGTGAAGTTAAAAAGGGAGGAATATATTTGCTTTTCATTGGAGTAACAGGGTGGGGAGATCATGATTCTTTATATATAGACCCCTATGAAAATAGAAATAAATTACGAACATATAGTGAGTATTTCCCTATAGTAGAAGTGGATAGTTCATTTTATGCGATGCAACCTGCACGAAACTATACGAAATGGGCAATGGAAACACCGAAAGATTTTTCTTTTATCGTCAAAGCATATCAAGGAATGACAGGACATATGAAAGGTGAAATTCCTTTTTCTACGTTCGATGAGATGTTTGATGTATATAAACAATCTACTCTTCCTTTAATTGAAGCTGGTAAATTAAAAACGATTTTATTTCAATATCCACCATGGTTTGATTGTAAAAAGAAAAATGTAGATTTTCTCCGATATACGAAAGAAAAAATGGAAGGTTTGCCGTGTGCAATAGAATTTCGAAATCAAACATGGTTTTATCCAGAAATGAGAGATAAGACGTTACAGTTTCTAGAGCAAGAGAAATGGATTCATACAATTTGTGATGAGCCACAAGCAGGGATGGGTTCAGTACCACTCGTATTAGAAGTAACGAATGCAGAGATGGTGTTAATACGTTTTCATGGCCGAAATGTTCATGGCTGGCTTGATAAAGGGGAAAATTGGAGAGCGGTTCGTTGCTTATATCGCTACAACAATAAAGAATTAGAAGAATGGGTAGAAAGACTAGAACAATTAAAAAAGAAGACAAAGGACATATACGTACTATTTAACAATAATTCAGGCGGAGATGCGGCTGATAATGCGAAACAGCTTATGAAAATGATGAACATTACATATGGTGAGCCAAAGCCTGAGCAATTAAATTTGTTTGAGTGATAATAAACAAGAAAGGCACTGTACAAACAGGGGGAATGTACAGTGCCTTTCTATATGAAAAAGAGGGGTAACAATGTTACTGAGCGTTTGGTTGATTCATCAATTGTTGGCTTCGTAATAAATGATAATGGTTATCATTATCATTGTCAATGGTTTTCCTGAAAATAAATAAAAAATTTTTTGTGAGGTAGTAACGATAGGGAGATGCCTAATAGAAGTTTGGCTAAAGTAAGGAATTGTTTCGAGGTAGATTTCCGGCAAACCCCTGATAAAGTATAAAAAAAGAACAGCAATTAATGCTGTTCTTTGCTAGTGATGAATTGTTGTAAATCAAAAGGAGTTATCGCTTGGATAAATTCTTTTGAGATAAGTGTTTGAACAAGAGTACTCTCAGAAATAGAAGCACCTGTTTTCTTTTCATAAGCTTGTTTTAATAAATCAAGTTTTTCAGCCGTTTCTTTCGGTAATTCAATTGTTAAAGTGTTCATAATTTCTCCCCCTTACTATTAGAGTACCACTACAATATAGGAGAGACAAGAAAAGAGAATGTGAAACATAAAAAAGGTTACCATTTATAAATGGTAACCTTTTTTATGTATAAGAGTTATTAAGCAATACCGATATACTTTAAAGTTTTTGATGGAGTACTATGATCAAAGAAGTGTTGTAAAAATGCGATATCAACACCTGATTTGTATGCACAATATCCCCAAGTTTTTCGAAGTGTATGTGAGCTAATCCCTTCTAATCCAACTTCTTTTGCAGCTTTGTTTAAAATGTACCACGCATGTTGTCTCGTAATAGATTTTGTTCCTTTTTGAGACTTTAACAATGGTTCATTACGTTTCCAAGTTTTACGTTCTTTCATATAGTCTTCGATCGCGTGCTGTAAGTCTTCATTTACAGCGAACCATTTATGTTTCTTTACTTTTTCATTGTAAAATAAAATGGAATGGCGAACATTTTCATTTTCATCGATTACATCACTAACTTTTAATTGTAAGATTTCGCTTACTTTTAAGCCAGAATTTACAGCTAATACGAATAATAAGCCATCACGTTTCGAAGATTGTAAAAGTATATTTTTGATAGTTTCTAATTGTTTTTCGTTTTGAATAGGTTGTCCTGCTTGTTTCATTTCACGCACTCTCCTCTTTTATATGTGTAAAGGAAAGGATTAACTTGTTTCTTACTATAAAGGGAGAGTGTGAATTTCATGTGAACTCCTAGTGAAATTAAGACAAATTATTTGACTTCTTTTACTTTTTGTAAATTAAAGTAGAATACAACACTATTAGTCGTATTATATACACCGTACTCGGCATGGTGGAGGTCTAAAATATTTTTAACAATAGATAATCCAAGACCAGTACCACCAGTATGACGGCTACGCGATGCATCTAAACGATAGAAACGATCCCAAATTTTTTCAAGACTTTCTTCTGGAATAGGGTTTCCTGTGTTTTCGATTTCAACTTTTACTGTATCTTCCATTTCCATAACGGAGACTTGTATTTTTTCTCCATCTGGTGTATAGCGAATTGCATTGCTAAGTAAATTCACAACTACTTGTTCAATACGACTACGATTCGCTTTCACAAATATAGAAGGGTCTACATCTATATTCACTTGTAAATGCTTTTCCTCCATGCTAAATAATAACTTTGTATAGACTTGTTGAATTAATTCACCGATTGAGAACGTCGTCATATCTAGTTTGTACGTACCTGATTCTAATTTTGCTAATTCTAACATTTCAACAATAAGTCTGTTCATATTTTCAGTTTCTTCTAAAATAACATCTGTGTAATACGTCGTATCTTTACTAACGCCATCTTTAATTCCCTCAGCGAAACTTCTAATTACACTGAGCGGTGTTTTTAATTCGTGTGATACACCAGAAATGAATTCTTTTCGCGTTTTTTCTAATTGACGTTCACGTTCAATATCTTGTTGTAATTTTGTATTGGCAACATTTAATCGATCGATTCGGTCTTTTAAATTTACAGATAACGTATTAATACTACCGGAAAGCCCTCCAATTTCATCGTCTGCTGTTACAGGTAATTTTTCGCTAAAATCAAAATTGGCCATTTTCTTTGTAACGCGATTCATTTTAATTAATGGTTTTACAATGATTTTTGAGTAGTAGAAGGATAACAAAATAATTACGAGAAATACGATGATTAAGGCATAGACATAATAATCTTTCAAAACGAGCATCGCTTCATTAACAGGTTGCAAAGATGCTATCGCAAAAGCATATTCTGTAATCTCTCCATTTTCTATAATAGGTTTTACAAAGATACTATTCTTTATATTCTCCCCGCTATCTATTATATAAGTGTTTAATTGCTGCGAGTTAGCAGTGCCATTTCTAATAAGCTCTGCAAAATATTGAACGGCTTGCAATGTTTCAATATCATTTGCAAGACGAACCTCCGCTTTCGATGGAAGCTGTAATTTAGAGATCGTACCAGTAAACTCAATTTGAGTAACAGTTTTGTATCGGTTTGTAAGTCTATTTTTAGAAGGGTTACCATTAATAGATGAAAAATCTGAATTGGTATATTCGTTTTGCCATCGATTATAATTTGTTGTCAATTTTATTGGTGTTATTGTTTTGTTTTGTAGCAAACCGACGACGTTTATCACATCGTCTTTTTTCAATCCTAAGTTTTCGAATTTCTTATATTCTTCGGGTGTTAAAAGATTATTGAGAGGAATAGAATATGTCTCATTATTTTTAGGATTAAATACATCAATATAGTAATTGTTGTCGCTTTTAATAATGCCATTCGTATTTAAAAATTGCATGTCAGCATTTGTTTTATCATGAAATTCTTGTTTTAGTTTTCGAATTTCTTCATAAGTTTTCCCACTTTTTTCGTACGTATCTACGAACTTTTCAAAAGCAGTTTGAACTGTTTTTACTTTTTTATTAATATAAAATTTCTCTAAAAATAGAGATTGTCCTAGGAAAAATAGGAGGAATATGATTGTAAATAATGTTGATGTTAATAGAAATAGTTTAAAGACGATACTTCTGTTTTTCACTGCGTCACCTCTTGTGAGAAATACTGTAAATGGTTTCTTTATTATAACAAACGTTACAAAAAAGTAGAGGAGAAAATCTGTCTCTTCTGGAAGTAGTTTTTAATAAAAAGTCACATAAAAAGAACTCGACAGACGTATGACGAGTTCTTTAATGTATTATTGTTGAATTGCTGCATCTAAAGCGATTTCAATCATTTCGTTAAATGTAGTTTGACGCTCTTCAGATGTTGTTTCTTCACCAGTGAAAATGTGATCGCTTACTGTTAATACAGATAACGCATTTACACCGTATTTCGCTGCTAATGTGTAAAGCGCAGTTGTTTCCATTTCTACTGCTAGTACACCGTAATCTCCAAGCTTTTTAACCATGTCCATGCTTTCGCGGTAAAATACATCTGCTGTTAAAACGTTACCAACACGAACGTGTAGGCCTTTTTCAGTTCCAGCATCGTAAGCTTTCTTTAGAAGATCGAAGTTTGCAGCTGGTGCAAAATCAAATCCTGGGAATGTTAAACGGTTCATATTAGAATCCGTACAAGCTGTCATTGCAATAATAACGTCACGTACTTTTACGTCTTTTTGAATGGCACCGCAAGTTCCAACGCGAATTAAATTTTTAACTCCGTAGCTTTGGATTAATTCGTTTACATAAATAGAAATAGAAGGAACACCCATACCTGTACCTTGCACAGATACACGTTTTCCTTTATAAGTTCCAGTGAAACCTAACATACCACGCACGTTATTATAGCAAGTAACGTCCTCTAGAAATGTTTCAGCAATATATTTTGCACGCAATGGATCACCAGGTAATAGAATAGATTCAGCAATTTCGCCTTGTTTTGCTTCAATATGTACACTCATGAAAAGTCCTCCTTATAATGTATTGATAGAAATCAATATCATTTGCATTATACACTACGAATCCTTTCAATTAAAATCTTTTTATTATTTGTAATATGTGCAAAACAGAAGGATTTCATAAATTGTCATCTAGAATATATATGTAAGAAGTTTTGTATGAATAGAGACTATAAAAATGGTAGGTGATGTTTTGAAAAATCTTGTCATTGGACTCGTTGCTTTGCTATTTGTTGTAGTAGGCGGATTTTACATAAAAAAGTATCAAGAAACTACAGAGACTGTAGGTGATGTTCAGGAAGTAAAATGGGATGTGGCAAATGGAAAAGGAAATGAGAAAGCAGATATTGTGTTTCAATTATTAAATAATAAAAGTAGCGAAGTGCGTGGTGTGAATGATCAAATTCGGGCAGTTATTGTAGACGGACAATTAAAACATGTACAACAAATGAAACCTACATTCGCAGGAAATGGATCATATAAGGTATCTTCTAAAATAGCGAAAGATGAAGGATATACAATATTTTTATATGAAGACAAAAATAAGTCTGTGCAATCATTTGCGAAGAAAGATTTTGGGAAGGAAATAGAGGAGAAAAATAAGAAAAAAGTAAAATTTCCAATCGATAGTGTACTTACAAAAAAAATAGGGGAGTATGAAGTTTCTCTTTTATTCGGTGCACTGCATCCGAATGAGCCAGTGACGTTAACATTTCAATTTCAAGCGAAAAAGGGTGAAAAATTGAAATTACATTCAGAGAGAGGAGAAGTGGAGGCGCTCTATATTGTGGACGAAACGAGAGAAAATTTTTTATATGCAATCCCTGTTGATACAGATGGACAATTACAATACCGTATTACATTTCCTGCTGAAGGAACGTACAAAATATGGGGAGATTTCTATATAAATGGTAAGAAATATGAAAAAGAATTTATTGTACAAGTTCAAAAAAGGAAAAACAGCTAACTATTTAGCTGTTTTTTCTTTTTCCTATTAATTTTGTTACAGAGAGCATTGTAATTGGTAAAGAATGATTCTTTCTAAATGCTAAATATTTACCGCTCCATGCTGGTTTATATTTTTCTTTAAAATGTCGTAACCCGCTGAAACTATATGTGTAACGAACATTATTAAAGATGGCAGCAGCAACCCGTTCAGACCAGAAAGATTGTGTCGATAAACCTACATTTGAAAGTGGTGCCATACCAATATTAAAGGAGTGGTATTCATTTTCTTTTGCCCACTGGAATAGGTGGATGAAAATTGCATCCATAATGCCGCTAGGCGCATCTGGATAATAGCGCATTAAATCAACAGACAATGATCCGTCTTGATATACGGGCATAAATGTCGTGAATGCAATGATTTTTCCATCTGCATCAGATAATGTAGCGATAGGAGCACGGCTAATATATTCACGATCAAAGTATCCGAGTGAGAAACTTTTCTCTTTTTTTCCACCGAGCCACGCATCTGAAACTTTTCTTAATTCTTCAAATAGTTCATCTGAGAACGGCGGCTGGTGAATAGAGAATGTATAGCCTTCTCGTTCAAAACGGTTGAAAGTTGCTCGCATACCGGCACGTTTTTTTCCTGTTATTGTAAATGTGTTCAAGTCAACGACAGCCTCTTCACCAAGCTTAAAGAAGTTGTAACCAAAATCATGATATAAACTCATCCATTTACTTTCGATTTGGTAGAATACACAAATGTATCCAAATCGGTCAGCTTCAGCTAAAAACTCTTGTAACACAGTACGGTAGGAGGAAGGATCTCCAATTGGATCACCTAGCACAACAAGACGTTTTCCAGTTATAGAGAAGAGAAGGAGCGCTTTCCCATCACTACTAAAGAAGAATTGTTTATCACCTAAAAAACCTAAATGACTAAGTACATTTCCACCATGTTCATCTAAAAAGTTTTGCAATCTTTTATCGTTAGCTGGTTGCCCGGGAAATTCATTTCGATAACGATTAGCAATGAGTGAGCCAATCAGTAAAAATGTAGGAACGAAAAAGGCAGCTGCTAATGCACTTCGTTTTACTTGCGTAATATTACGAACGACAAAATCAGGTTTAAAAGCTTCTTTTGCACCTGCAAATAAAATCCCTAAGTTTTTATATAAATATAAAGTTATAAGTAAGAATATAAAAACTTTTACGATATCAGAAAGTGAGACTTCCATTTTCTCGCGTACAAATCTTTTACGAAGCATATATAATACAGCGAGTACAATTAATAAAATAAACGTTTCTTCAATATCAATCCCTTTTAGCGTATTAAAGATAGCTGCTCCGATTAAAGAAACAATCGTCATATAGTAAGAACGCTTTGTTCCATAATATATGCCTCGTGAAAGGATTAGGAGGAGAATACCGAATGTTAGTGATAAGCTAAAAGAAAATTGAATAAGATGTTTTGGAGCTAGAATATGTAAGGCGTGTGCTCTGTTTATACTTGTCGGTAGAATGGTCGATAAAATAACCATTAATCCAGCAAATACTGTTAAAGCAGCAGAGGCCCATGAACCTAGTTTTCCTAGAAAATCACGCTGCAAAGTCCATATAACACCAGTTGTTTCTAATGCAGGCGCAATAAAAGGTTTGTCTTCAAACTTTTTAATGGCCACGCCTGTCATTTCAAAAGCTGCAAAAATAAGACCGAGGCAGAATGGTAAAATGTAATAGACGAGGCGATATAATAACATAGCAGGTAGTAATACGCCTGTATCAATGCCATATTGTCCGAGCCCAGTTAAAAAGACAAGGTCAAATGAACCAAGTCCACCAGGTACAAGACTAACAACACCAGCTAAAGCAGCAATGACATACACACCTAAAAACTTTTGAAATTCGATATCAATGCCAAATAATATTAGTATGACGTACATAACAATGCCAGCAGATACCCACTCAACTAATGAAACTAATGAGTATAAAACAGTTGGATTTTTCTCTTCTTCTCGTTCATCTTGTCCTTCGGTTTGCTTTGGTTTTCTATTTTTTAGTTTAGAAAAGCCGATGTATATAGGGACGAAAAGGGCGAAGAAGATCAAAACAGGCCATAGCCACGGTTTTTCATGCAAAATAAAACTTGTGTCTAATATTCCAATAAGGCCGAGGAATGAAAGAATAGCGAGTCCGTTAATAAAAGCAGTTGTCATCCAGGCGATACTTTTAATCAGCTTGCCATTTTCTTTTATGTATGGACGATAAAGCATCGTACGTACACCCGCTCCAACGAGACCACCAAATCCAATAAATCCATTTAAGGTATTAGCAATCCATGAGATACGAAAAATCTTTTGGACAGGTATATCAGCTTTTAAATAACGAAGCATAACATAGTCGTAAAAGAACATTGTTGATACGGCAAATGCACCAAGTGTAATTGCTAAAAAGACTCCTCCGGTTGGAATGTTTTTAATTGTATTGATTGCTTCTAAAAAAGAAATGCCTGCTAATTCTTTTTTTGCTTGAAAGAATACAATAGTTAATACAACAAATGGGAAGATAATTTTCCCGATTTGTAAGAAACGTTTCCATGAAAACGACATAAATACAACTCTCCTTGTATAAGAAAACTGAGACAATAATATTATTATGACAAACTTCAAGAAAAATAAAAAGGTAAATTCCTGTATGAGGAAGCTATTTTTTTATAGGGATTATATTTAAAAGAGTATTTCGTTTGTCAGAAAATTAAGTTAAAATAAATTGAAAGAAGGAAGAGAGGGGAAGTAGATGATTATAATAGGTTATGCGGGATATGAGCTAGAGAAAGCAAAACCTAATACATCAGAAGATTTCTTTAATAGATCTGAAGTGACATATATATTAAATGATAAAGAAAGAACCTTTTCTGTTTTATATGTTCGATATTTTGAAGAAGTTTTACAAGAAATTACTCCTTTTGAAGGAAATCCGGTATGTAAAGTAGAAAATCAAGACATATATTTGCGGGATATTGTAGCGATCTGTTGTTTACTGAAAGAGAATGAGCTTCGCATGCAAAAACGTTTGTATTTAAATAATATAGAAGAATTCCAACAATATTTTGATGAGGAAATAGTCGTGAAAGTACAAGAAATATTGGCTGAATTACATAAAAATAAAAGAGTAGAAATAGCGTGAACTGGCAAAGGAGAGGGAAAAATGTCTAATCTAATGGTGGAAAATCAAACAGAACAAGTTTCTATGTTTTTAGAAGATGTTATTCATTTGATAACCAATTATGTAAATTATCATACGTTGCCTTCTTTATTAGAAGAGACACCGGCAGGAAACGAACAATATTATAAAGGGTTATTAGCGTCAATAAGACGTCTTCTCGTTTTTTGTGAAGAAGGGCATGATGCGTGTTTTGTTTTGTTAAATAGCCAGCCATTTCGAAAGACAGCAGCTGAAAAGATTTTATATAAAATTTATCATCAAGTAATTGCAGAGTTTTTTTCACCAAAGAGTGATCATTGGTATGAAAATAGTCGATCTGCTTATACAGGGAAAAACTCCATCGTTTTTCAACAAACGCCACCTGCATCTATAGAGCAAGTAATGAAGAATTTAGAAGGTAAATTTCAATTGATGCGTGAAGAACTAGAATATTATGAGACGGATTACCAAACAAAGATGTTACACAAATATTAATTGTGAAAAAGAAGCTAAGGGTACTTAGCTTCTTTTCCTTTTGCACAGTTATATAAGGGATTTCCTTTGAATATATTTAAGGGGATAGCATTAAGGAGGTGTAACATGAGTCAGCAAGGTGTATTCACAGATTACTTTCATGAAGTAGAAAGCTGGTGTGAAAGTGTTCTTCACGTATTAGATAGCCGTGCAATGGAAGTGTATGATGTCCATATGCTTGCTTATAAAATTCAAACGTTATTAGATCGTATGAAAGAGCATGAGTATGATACAGATGCAGAGTTTATGTATGAAATAAGTGATGATGTAGAACATATTCAGCATCATTTGCAGGAAGTATTCGTGCAGGGAGAAGAGGAATATGAACTATGTGAAAGAGGGGATAGTGAACGAGCTGTTCCAATTGGAGGGCATACACTCCCGCCACTACCATATCCATATAATGCGTTAGAACCGTATATTTCTAGAGAAATTATGATGTTACACCATGATAAACATCATCGTAGTTACGTGGAAGGATTAAATAAGGCAGAGAAGATGATGGAAGAAGCGAGAAAAACAAATCAATTTGATTTAATTAAGCATTGGGAAAGAGAAGCTGCTTTTCATGGATCAGGTCATTACTTGCACACAATATTTTGGAATAACATGAAGAAAGGTGGCGGCGGAAGTCCAAGAGGGGCTCTTTCACACCGGATTGAACAAGATTTTGGAAGTTTCTTGCGTTTTCAAAAACATTTTACAGAAGCAGCCTCTAAAGTGGAAGGTTCAGGATGGGCAATTCTCGTTTGGGTTCCGCGCTCGGGAAGATTAGAAATTTTACAGAGTACACTTCATCAATTATTTACACAATGGGATACGATACCGCTCCTTGTACTAGACGTGTGGGAACATGCGTATTATTTACAATACCAAAATCGAAAAGATGAATATATTAAAAATTGGTGGAATGTTGTAAATTGGCCGGATGTAGAAAAAAGATTTGAAAGTGCAAAACAAATAGAATGGACACCTTATTAGACGCAGGTTCTCTGCGTCTTTTTTATTGGTAGGAGAGGGAGATTTCGTTCATATTTTAAAAGGCCAAGCATACACTTGTACAAAAAGTGCCAAAAGGACGTGGGGGGAAATATGAGACGAATTTGTGTAATCATTACGCTTCTTATTATGTACGCAAGCGTTATACCAATTCCTACATATGCAAAGATGACCAGCAATGTTAGTGCTCGAAATGCTGTATTAATGGAGCAACAGTCAGGTCGCGTATTATACGGAAAAGCAGAACATGAGCCGCAAAAGATTGCTAGTATAACAAAAATTATGACTGCCTTGTTAGCTGCTGAGTCAGGAAAAATGAAAGAAATGGTCTCGGTTAGTAATGAAGCAGTGAGAGTAGAAGGCTCAGCAATTTATTTAAAGCCTGGACAGAAAGTAAAATTAGAGGATTTAGTATACGGACTCATGCTTAGATCTGGTAATGATGCAGCACAAGTAATTGCTGAAAATGTAGGAGGGAGTATAGAAGGGTTTGTATATTTAATGAATGAAAAGGCGAAACAAATTGGAATGAAAGATACTCACTTTTCAAACCCACATGGTTTGGATGGAGATGGATCCCATTATTCGTCGGCCTATGACATGGCACTTTTAACAAGGTATGCAATGGGGAACGAAACCTTTAAGAAGATTTTTGGGACAAAAACGTATAAATCAGATTCGTGGGATTATCCGTGGAAAAACAAACATAAACTTGTGACGTCTTATTATGAATTTGCAACAGGAGGAAAAACGGGTTTTACGAAGAAAGCAGGACGGACGCTTGTTACAACAGCATCAAAAGATGGACTAGATTTAATTGTCGTGACTTTGAGCGCTTCTAGCGATTGGGATGATCATATGAATTTATTTGATAAAGGTTTTGAACGTTTCAAACAAACAAACGTTGTAGGACAAGGAGCTCTTGCTGAAATAACTGAAAAGAAATATGCCAATCATGTTTATACGAAAAATAGTTTTGCGGTACCTTTAACTGAGCAGGAAAGAAAGAATGTCGTATTAAAAGTTGAACTCGATAAAAGTGCGAAACTTAAGGATGGAGTAAAGGTTGGAAAGACAGAAATTTATGTTGGCAATGAGAAAGTTGGAGAACGAAATTTATTTTATAGTAAACGAAAGTTAGTAGCTACAACGGGAGTGTATTGGAATAATGTGAAAGAAATTTTTTCTCATATGATAGGTGTTGGAAGCGATGGTTAATCTCGTATGGGTAGCGATGGCAGTCATAGGGATTGTATATGCCATGATAAATGGAACGATGGAAGCAATCAATAAAGCAGTATTTGATGGAGCAAAAGACGCAGTAACAATTTGTATAGGGCTCATTAGTGTTTTAGTATTTTGGCTCGGTTTAATGAAAGTTGCAGAGGAAGCAGGGTTGTTAAAAAAGTTAGTGTCACTTTTTATGCCGATAGTAAAAAGATTGTTTCCAGAAATACCAAAGGACCATCCGTCAATGGGATTTATTTTATCGAATATGATGGCTAACTTTTTTGGGTTAGGTAATGCTGCGACCCCTCTTGGTATAAAAGCGATGGAACAATTGAAAGAGTTAAATGGGGGAAAGGATTCGGCGAGCCGTTCTATGGTGACGTTTCTTGCGTTAAATACATCAGCGATTACTTTAATTCCTACTACTGTCATTTCGATTCGAATGACGTATGAATCAGCGAATCCAACTGAAATTGTTGGGGTAACATTCATTGCACAAGTACTCTCTATGATCGGAGCGATTTGGATTGATCGCTATTTTTACCGAAGAAGGAGTAGGAAGGGGCGGAAAAAATGAGTATTGTTAATACGATATCATTATGGGTAATCCCTTGTGTAATTGGTTTTATTCTTTTATATGGAACGATAAAGAAAGTGCCGACGTATGAATCGTTCGTTGAGGGGGGAAAAGAAGGAATTCAAATTGCAATCTCTATTTTACCGTTTATGGTTGGAATGCTCGTATCTATTTCTATATTTCGAGCTTCAGGTGCATTGGATGCAATGATATCAGTAATGAAGCCGATGTTAGATTTAATTCATGTCCCAGCAGAAATTGTTCCACTGGCACTTATACGCCCTATTTCGGGCTCTGCTGGTTTAAGTATTACGACCGATTTAATTGCCACATATGGGCCAGACTCGTTCATTGGGCGATTGGCTTCTACGATGCAAGGGAGTACAGATACGACTTTTTATATTTTAACAGTATACTTCGGAGCTGTTGGAATTAGAAAAATGGGAGATGCATTAAAAGTAGGACTTTTTGCTGATTTAATCGGAATTATTTGTTCGATTGTGTTTGTTTCTTTAATGTTTAAGTAATACTATTCATTTTTTATGCTATTTCGCTTATAATACGTATACGACCACTATTAAGGTGTTGCTTAATAGTGGTTTTTTTATGCGGTATTTTTGACAAAATAATGAACTTTTATTGTGAGCAATATGAAAAATATGGACAATAATAAAAGGTAAAACCATGATTTGACCTTTATATGTTTATTATCATCGCTATGTTGTTTAAGTAAGAGGAAGCGAAAAGCCGTTAAGCGTATGCGGTTGCCAAGTCTTTCTAATGTAAGGTAAGATAAATTCGAGGTGAAAAAAAGAAATGGAACGATTACAAAAAGTGATTGCGCAAGCAGGTATTGCATCGAGAAGAAAGGCTGAGGAATTAATTCAGCAAGGAAAAGTGAAAGTTAACGGAAAAATAGTGAAGGAGTTGGGAACGAAAGTAACTCCTCAAGATAAAGTAGAAGTAAATAACATCCCTCTTGAAAAAGAAGAACCTGTTTATTTTTTACTATATAAACCAACTGGCGTAATTTCAAGTGTATCAGATGATAAAGGAAGAAGTGTTGTAACAGACTTTTTCCCGGAAATTACACAACGTTTATTCCCAATCGGACGATTAGATTATGATACGTCTGGCGTATTATTAATGACAAACGATGGGGACTTCGCAAATGTATTAATGCACCCTAGATATAAAGTTGAAAAAACATATGTTGCAAAAATAAAAGGTCCTCTAACAGGTGAGAAAATTCGCATGTTAGAACGCGGTGTTATGTTAGAAGACGGAAAAACAGCACCAGCGCGTGTGAAAATCATTTCTTGGGACAAGCGTAAAGAAATGGCGATTGTACAATTAACAATTCATGAAGGTCGTAACCGTCAAGTACGTCGTATGTTTGAAGCTTTAGACTGTAAAGTAGTGAAACTAAAGCGTGAACGCTATGCCTTTTTAGAAGTGGGTAGCTTGCGACCTGGTGATGCAAGAGAATTGACACCGCATGAGGTGAAACAATTACGTGCATTGGCTTCTACAAAGCCTCGCTAATCGATATTGTGAAACTTTCACCAGTGGAATGCTCCGCTGGTGATTTATTAAAAATACATATATTCATCACTCGTCGAAGAGAGGGGAAACAATATGAAAAAAAATCGCTTATTATTTCGCGTTATTATTCTGCTCATTTTAAGCGGTGCTGTAGGATTTACACTTTATCAAGGATATTTCTCTAAAGAAGAGAAAATGGAAATTGGAAAAGAAGCACCTAACTTTGTTGTGACAGATTTAGAAGGAAAGAAAATTGAGCTAAAAGATTTTAAGGGAAAAGGTGTATTTTTAAACTTTTGGGGTACGTGGTGTAAACCTTGTGAGAAAGAAATGCCTTATATGAATGAACTATATCCAAAGTATAAAGAAAAAGGCGTTGAAATCATTGCTTTAGATGCAGATGAAACGGATATTGCTGTTAAGAATTTTGTGAAACAATACGATCTTAAGTTCCCCGTTGCAATCGATAAAGGTGGAGAAATTATAAAAACGTATGGAGTAATACCATTACCAACAAGCTTCTTGATTGATAAAGATGGTAAGGTGATTCAAGAGATTAAAGGTGAACAAACGAAGGAACAATTGGAGGAGTATTTAAAGAAAATCACTCCGTAATAAAGAAAACCTTTACATACAAGGCGCTTACCTATAGTGCCTTTGGTTTAAAAATTCTGAGTATTGTGGTAACTTGAGGTTAGAATATACAATAGTACATATAGATACAGGGGCGGTGAGAGTGTTGAAAGAAGTTAAATGTGAATGTGGACATGTGAATCCGATAGGAACTGTTTTTTGTGAAGCTTGTGGGAAACCATTTGAAAGCAATGAAAATACAAAACTATTGGATATGCGCTATGAGGGGAGTGCTCGGAGATCTCTCACGCAAACAAAAACGATTATTGATAAAATTTGGAGCTTTTTCTCTTCTGTAAAAGTAGGTGTATGGCTCATTGTAATCACTTTAGCTGCATCGGCGATAGGGACTATTTTTCCGCAAGAAATGTACATAACTCCAGGAATTGCACCAGCTGAATATTATAAGCAAGAATACGGATTTTTAGGGCAATTATACTATCAATTAGGCTTTAATAATTTATACGGTTCATGGTGGTATATGATGTTAATTGCTTCAATTGGTATTTCTCTTGTGATATGTAGCTTAGACCGTGTCATTCCACTTTATAAAGCTTTAAAGAAGCAAGGGGTAAAAAGACACCCTAGTTTTTTAAAGAGACAAAGATTATATGGCACTGGTACACCGCAAGAGGGAGATTTTGAAAAAGTTCAAAAGAATTTAAAGAAAACGAACTATAATGTGAAAGTGGAAGACGGAAACGTTTTAGCAGAAAAGGGACGTTTCTCGCGTTGGGGTCCATATGTAAATCACATCGGTCTTATTATCTTTTTATTCGGTGCGATGCTTCGTTTTTTACCGAGTATGTATGTAGATGAAACGCTTTGGTTACGTGATGGTGAAACGAAAGAAATACCAGGGACGGATGGCCAATATTATTTAAAAAGTGAGAAGTTTATAAAGGAAGTTTATGATAAAAGTAAGGACAAGGAAGTTTTTGATGAAGCAATTGACCGTGTAGGTGATAAAATGATTGCGAAAAACTTCCAAACGAATGCCGTATTATATAAAGCGGTAGGTGAAAAGATAGCTGGACAAAAACCAAAATTGGAAAAAGTAAAAGAAGTTGAAATTCGAGTAAATGAACCGCTGAAATTTGATCAATTTGCTGTTTATCAATTGAGTTATAGAGAAAATGAATTTAAAAGTATGTCCTTCCGTTTGCAAAATAAAGAAAATAATCAAAAGTGGGGACCGATTAAAGTTGATTTAACAAACCCTGCAGAAAAATATGATTTAGGAAATGGTTATTCTTTAGAACTATTAAGCTATTTCCCTGATTTTTATTTTGATGAGAATGGAAGGCCAAATACAAAAACAAAATTACCAAACAACCCTGCATTTGTATTTAAAATGTTTACGCCTGAAACACCAGATGGTGAAGTGAGTTTTGTTGGTATTCAGCAAAATATAGAACCTGATGGAAATAATAAATATAAAATGTCGTTTGCAGGCGTGGAAATGCAAAATGCAACAGCACTTACTGTAAGGAAAGATTTAACGCTTTGGATTCTCGGTATTGGAGGATTTATATTTATGGTTGGTGTCATTCAAGGAATGTATTGGAATCATCGCCGTATTTGGATACAACGCGTTAATGATGAATGGTGGATTGCAGGACATACGAATAAAAACTGGTTCGGTTTAAAGAAAGATATTGAAAGAGTACTAGAAGGTACAGCAATTCCGCAACCAAATGATAAAGTAGTCGATAAAAAAATTAGTTAAGGTGGGGAAACGATATGGTGCAAATAAGTAGTAACTTTCTCTTTACCGCATTTATTTTATATTTAATTGCCACTCTATTTTTTGGGGGAGCAATTAAAGAAAAGGGTCATAAATGGGCAAACGTAGGAATAACGATTACAATTTTAGGGTTTATTGCACAAACAGTTTATTTTGTAACAAGGTGGATCGCATCAGGTCATGCGCCAGTTAGTAACTTTTTTGAATTTGGTACGTTTTTCGGCATGATGCTTGTCGGAGCATTTATTGTCATGTACTTTATGTACCGCGTAAGTATAATCGGACTATTTGCATTACCAGTTGCGCTTTTATTAATTGCTTATGCAAGTATGTTTCCGAGGGAAATATCACCGCTTATTCCATCTTTAAAAAGTAATTGGTTACATATTCACGTGACGACTGCGGCTGCAGGACAAGCAATTTTAGCAATTAGTTTTATTACGGGCGTTATGTATTTATTGAAAAATGTAGATCAATCAGTGAAAAGTAAACGTACATTTTGGCTAGAGACTGTAGTATTCACACTTGTTTGTACAGTTGGGTTTATTGGAGTGACAACGGTATTTTCTAGTATGAAATATGAAGCGAAGTTTCAATGGATTGATAAAAATGAACAACAAGTGGAAATGAAATACAATCTTCCGGCTTTAGTGGGGCCGCATGAAGGGAAGTTACTGACAGAAAATAAATTAGAGCCGACAGTTGAAGTTCCGGCGATTGTAAATGCGAAAAAATTAAATACTGTTATTTGGTCAGTGTTAGTCGGAACGTTACTCTATATCGTATTAAGGCTAATTTTACGTAAACGAGTATCAGCGGCACTTCAGCCGTTAGTGAAAAATACGAATAGCGATTTGTTAGATGAAATAGGATATCGTTCTATTGCAATTGGATTCCCAGTTTTCACATTAGGTGCATTAATTTTCGCCATGATTTGGGCTCAAATAGCGTGGACACGTTTTTGGGGCTGGGATCCGAAAGAGGTTTGGGCACTTATAACGTGGCTCTTTTATGCGGCAGTATTACATTTACGTTTATCAAAAGGGTGGCACGGAGAGAAGTCAGCATGGTTAGCTGTAATTGGTTTTGCAATCATTATGTTTAACTTTATTGTAGTAAACTTAATTATCGCGGGTTTACATTCATACGCATAGAGAAATAAAATAGGAGAGTGTATGTCACTTTCCTATTTTATTTTTGTCAACTTTTCTTCTTTTTTGAGAAAAACATGACAAAGTAGCGGTTGATTTTGTAAAATGATGTCGAGGACATTATATACTGTTCAAAAAAAATACATAGTTTTGGAAAAAAATTGAACAAACTTTATTATTCTTGTGAAGCATAATATGGGAAGTGAAACATTTAGAAGGTTGCTTAAATAAACGAGAATAGCGCAACATAATAGTATAGAAGGGTAGGTGTGAACCGTTGTGGTAAAAGTACGCAACGGGTAGAAATGGAAAATGAATCAAGAATTTTAATTGTAGACGATGAGGATCGTATTCGTCGTTTGTTGAAAATGTATTTAGAGAGAGAACAATACACAATTGAAGAAGCAGACAATGGTGATACAGCTTTAGAAATGGCGCTGCAAAATGATTATGATTTAATTTTATTAGATCTTATGATGCCGGGTAAAGATGGTATCGAAGTATGTAAAGGGGTTCGTGAGAAGAAAGCGACGCCAATTATTATGTTGACAGCAAAAGGTGAAGAAGTAAATCGAGTACAAGGGTTTGAGGTAGGAACTGATGATTATATTGTGAAACCATTTAGCCCACGTGAAGTAGTGCTTCGAGTGAAAGCGGTCTTACGCCGTTCTGTACCAACAACATTCTTTACACAAGATACAACGACAAAAGATGTTACTGTATTCCCTCATTTAACAATTGATAATGATGCACACCGTGTTACAGCAGATGGTAATGAGGTGAACTTAACACCGAAAGAATACGAATTACTATTATTCTTAGCGAAAGCGCCTGATAAAGTATTCGATCGTGAGCAATTGCTAAAAGAAGTATGGCAATATGAATTCTTCGGAGATTTACGTACAGTTGATACGCATGTAAAGCGTTTACGTGAGAAGTTAAGTAAAAAATCACCCGATGCTGCGAAGATGATTGTTACCGTTTGGGGAGTAGGTTACAAGTTTGAGGTTGTGAACGACTGATGCTTTGGAGAAGTGTAGTAGGGAAGTTATGGATGACCATATTACTTCTCGTTTCGTTCGTGCTTGGATTTGTTGCGATTTTACTTTCACAGTTTTTTAGAACATATTATGTTGATATGAGTGAAGCTAGGCTTCAAAAAGTTGCAACAAGTGTTTCAGAGTTAATTGAAGAAGGTGCCGATGTAAAAACGATTGAGAATATCGCATACAAATTCTCTGATCCACTTTCAAGGATCATTATTGTAGAAGATGGAAAAGAAATATCTTCTTCACCGAAACAAGAAGGATTAGTCACTCTTACAATGGATGACTTAAAAGAAGATAAAGAATTAGCGGCTGTGTTTACAGACAAAAAAGAAATTAAGAATAACATTAGAAAAGCCTCTAATAGTAGAAAGAATAAAAATACTGAAAATGATATTATGATTGTTGGAAAACCAGTACAGTCAAAAAATCAAAGTGCAGTGTTTGTATACGAATCTTTACAAGTGCCGATACAAGGTATGGAAAGAACGACTGATTTTATATTCTTATCAGCAGGGATTGCGATTATATTAACAACTTTCTTTGCATTCTTCTTATCTACTCGAATTACAGCACCGCTTCGTAAAATGCGTGAGGTTGCTTTTGAGGTATCGCGTGGGAAGTTTGATGCAAAAGCTCCTATGGTATCCCAGGACGAGATTGGTGAGCTTGCAACAGCCTTAAATCAAATGGGGAAACAGTTGAAGTTTAATATGAATGCCCTGCAGCAAGAGAAAGAACAGTTAGCTAGTATTTTAAGTAGTATGGCAGATGGGGTTATTACATTAAATCAAGAGGGTGAAGTCGTTGTAATCAATCCGCCGGCTGAACATTTCTTACAAGTTTGGCAAGAAGAAAAAGAGATAGAGCTCAGTAAAAAACTACCTTCTGAACTTGTTGAACTATTCCATCTCGTTGTAGAAAGCGAACAACAACAAGTGGTTGAAATTAATTTACAAAAAGGTAACTATGTAGTTCTTATGACGCCGCTTTACAATCAAACGAAAATTCGTGGGGCTGTAGCTGTATTGCGTGATATGACGGAAGAACGCCGTCTTGAGAAAATGCGCCAAGACTTTATTGCGAACGTATCACATGAACTTCGTACACCGATGGTCATGCTCCAAGGGTATAGTGAAGCAATTTTAGATGATATTGTGCAAACAAAAGAAGAAATTAACGAGTTTGTTCAAATCATTTATGATGAATCCGTTCGTTTAGGGAAACTTGTAAATGAATTGTTAGATTTAGCGCGTATGGAAAGTGGTAATGTAGAGTTACATATAGGTGAAGTTGATATTCATCCTTTCGTTGAAAAAATAGGTCGTAAATTCCAGGGAATTGCAAAGGATAAAGAAGTCGCGTTAACGGTTGATTTCAAAAATCCAATTGAGCAATACCCGTTTGATGCAGATCGTATGGAACAAGTATTGACGAATTTAATTGATAACGCAATACGTCATACGAACGCAGGTGGACATGTAACGCTTGTAATTGATACGAAAAATAATGGTCTTATTTTTGAAGTACAAGATTCGGGCGCTGGTATTCCAGAAGAAGATATTCCATTTTTATTTGATCGTTTCTATAAAGCTGATAAAGCAAGAACACGTGGGAAAAAAGGTGGAACAGGACTCGGGCTTGCGATTGCAAAAAATATTGTGCAAGGCCATGATGGGAAAATTGCTGTTTCAAGTGTCGTTGGAGAGGGAACTACATTCTCTGTATATTTACCGAATCGTATAATTTAGATATACGTTTTTAAAGTTGATAATGAATAAAGTTCTACTGTTGTTTATTTTTTTGTAAAATCAATTAAATAAATAATAGTAGAACTTTTTTTCTAACTTAGTCGAATGAAGAATGATGAGAGGGGTGTCGTAAAGCGATGAAATTATATACAAAAACAGGAGATAAAGGGACAACAAGTGTAATAGGAGGCAGAGTGGATAAAGATAATATCCGAGTTGAAGCATATGGCACAATAGATGAGGCGAATTCTCATATTGGATATGCGATGACTAAACTACAAGGCGGGTCTTTCGGAGATATTTACAATGAACTTGAAACGATTCAACATGAACTATTTGATTGCGGGGGAGACTTGGCGATAGTAGGCGAGAAAATTCCTTATAAAGTAAAAATTGAAATGGTCGAAAACTTAGAAAGTAGGATCGATTCGTATATAGAAGAAGCACCGCCGCTAGAACGGTTTATTTTACCAGGTGGAAGCGAGTCGGCAGCTGCTATTCATATTGCACGTACAGTTGTAAGGCGAGCAGAACGATGTATCGTGTCCCTGCAAAAAGAAGGAGAAATAAATGAAGTTGTTCTAAAGTATGTAAATAGATTATCTGATTATTTATTTGCAGTAGCTAGAGTAATAAACGCTCGATTACAAGTAAAAGATGTAGAGTATAATCGCAGTGCAATCGTTTTTCGTGATAAGAAAGAGAAGGAAGTGGAGTGATTCACTTTCTTTTTTTGTATAGTTTTTTCTGTAATATACCAAAATAGAGAAGGTATGGTCGTAATTAGAAAACGGAGGATGTATATGAAAGCTTTAAAATATGGCGTTATGTTATTGACAGTACTATTTTTATCTCAATTACATGTGTACGCAGAGGGAAATCAATGGGCATGGCCTGTTGAAGGACAGATAAGTGATTATTTTGGAACAAGGCACGGAAAACACTACGGTATAGATATAGCGGCACCGATCGGCGCGCCTGTGTCAGCTATTCAAGAAGGTAAGGTAACAAAGTCTTATTATTCAAGTAGTTATGGAAACGTTGTTTTTATTAAACATGGAGAATATGAGGCTGTGTATGCACATTTAAATAAGAGATATGTAGTTCAAGGGGATTATATTTCAAAAGGAGAAATAATTGGAGAAGTAGGAAATACAGGAGAATCCCGAGGTGCACACTTACATTTAGAAGTTCATCAAGGAAGATGGACGATGGCAAAAAAGAATGCGATGAATCCATTGCTTGTTTTACATGAACAAAGAAATGAAGCAGTTTCTTCATCGTTATACGTCGTCCAAAAAGGCGACACTCTAGTTAGCATTGCGCGGAAATTTAGAATGTCAGTTAAGGAAATTCAAGAAAAAAATGGGTTGCAACAAGAGCTGATTTATCCAAATCAACAATTATATGTAAAGTAAAAAAAGAGCTAGTTAAAACTAGCTCTTTTTTACCAAAAAATAAAGACACATATAAATCCAGAAATAGCTAAGTAGCTATATAAGTAAAATACTTTCGCTCTTGTTTTTTCGTTTGTTCGAAATAGTACAATAGTCGGTTCAATTAAACCAATTGTCAAACAAAGTAAACCAAGAAGCATACAACCGATTGAAATAGAGTACAGGGCGATTTGTGGCCCTTGAAATGGAATCATCCATTTTAATAAAAATGCAATGAGTGCAGTATAGCAAATGCTGCCGATGTATTTATTCAACGGTGCATTAGAACGGAAACCAGGAAGCTTTTTTAAGAAAGAGCGGGAAACAACTTCAATTTGTAAAGGTGTATGCTCTTCTATTATTTTTTGAGCTTCTTTTCCTTTTTGGAAAAGGGATAATATCCAGTTTCGCTCACCTTGAAAAATAAATTGTGAAGTTGTCAAATAATGATCAACCTTTACTTTATTCCAACTCTTCCATGGATGACGCTCACATAATTTTAATTTACTTTCTGACTTTTTATCATACTGATAAATACTGATGCCATCTTCATCGAAAGCAGCATAGTATGTCTCGCTTGAGAATGTGCCTAAATCAATTGGACAGTAGAAAAGTAATTCTTTTTTTAAGTAAAAGTATTCTTTCCTTAAGTTTTTTTTCATTGTTTCTCGAATAGAGTGTCTCTTTTCTTTCTTCATGACATTTCCTCCATAATCCAGAAAATGTTCTTATCTTAACAATTCAACATCTTATCACTTTTAATTATATATGACTAGGGGATTCATAGGAGAAATGCCGAATACTAAAAAATATGGAGTGTATTGTAAAATATAATGAATGATTTTGATTATGTAAAATTAATAACTTATTTTTAATAAGTTACGATTTTTTTGTTCACAATACGATCATGTTGTTGTATAATGAAGTAGAAAATAGAATATCGGTCTATCTTCGGGGCAGGGTGAAAATCCCGACCGGCGGTGATGAACTATATGTGATTTTGTTCTAAGCCCGCGAGCCGTTAAGGCAGGATTTGGTGTGATTCCAAAGCCGACAGTACAGTCTGGATGGGAGAAGATGGAGGTTCAAGCGTTCAAAAAAGATAGGTATTTGAACGTCTGTTTGATGTGCCTTAAATTCTCCCTTTGTGTAAAACACAAAGGGTTTTTTCGTTCTATGAAAAAGTAGGCATAGCAGAACCTTTCCACTTTCCATGAGATGATCGATGGAAAAGGAGAGAGAAAGATGAAACAAAAAAACAGTGTAGTGCAGATGGTGAGTGTAGCAATGCTAAGTAGTATTGCATATTTACTGATGATGTTGGATTTCCCGTTCCCAGGGCTTCCGCCATTTTTAAAAATTGATTTTAGTGATGTGCCAGCTCTAATTGCTGCGATTATTTTCGGGCCAGTTGCAGGGGTAATTGTAGAAGTGATAAAGAATATTTTACATTACGGGATTCAAGGGAGTTTAACGGGAGTACCAGTTGGAGAAATTGCTAACTTTATTGCAGGATGTTTATTTATTGGACCAGCAACTTTCTTATTTAGGAAGTATCGTACTGTTAAGAGTTTAACGACAGGATTAATGCTAGGGACAATTACAATGGCGCTCATTATGAGTGTATTAAATTACATCATCATATTCCCAGCTTACACTTGGTTTTTAAATTCACCAGCTATGTCTAGCGAAGCGATAAAAACAACGGTTGTAACGGCAATCTTACCATTTAATTTGATTAAAGGAATTGTTGTAACAATTGTATTTGTAGCGTTATTCTCACGCCTGAAAGTATGGGTATTTGCAAAAATGAAAAATGCATAAATATAAAATAAAACCATTAGTAGTATACAACTACTAATGGTTTTTTATTAAGGAGACTGAAAATAGAAAACAAAAAATACCCCTCAAATGAATGAGAGGTATTTTTTGAAGTTAATAAAAGACTATTCGAATTTTAAAGCATCGCCGTCGAATGATTCGTCAGCAACTTTAATTGAGTCAGTTGGACAACCTTCGAATGCATCCATCATATCTTCAAGTAATACATCTGGAATTTCAACGATACCTTGGTTATCGTCTAATGTTACGAATGCAATACCTTCATCATCATAGTCATAAATGTCTGGTGCAGCAGCGCCACAAGCACCACATGCAATACAAGTATCTTTATCAACGATTGTATATTTTGCCATCTTTTTTCCCTCCTGATAATATGTATGTGAAAAGCTCGCCATAAAAATTATAACCTTATTGTAAAACGGTTTTTAAAACTTTTCAACATAAAATTATAATGATAATCCTTATCAATTAGAGTGTCAACTAATTTTTGCATTATGTCATAAGATTTTCAAAATACGTAAATGTTATTTCGTTTGGTACAATATAATATATACAGGTATATATTGCCCATATGATAAGTTTAATGAGTAACGGTAGATGGCGCAATCATATCAAAAGTAATTAAGTTAGATTGAAAGGTGGAAGCGGTAATGCAACTACAATATACTGTATTGTATTGTTTAAAACAATTGAATGGTGAAAGAACCGTTTCTTCTATTTATTATTTATTAAAGGGAAAACGTTCTTCGCAAACGTTACAAGATGGAAATATGTTCCGAATTTCTTTTTTGTTTGGAATATATAAATCGTTAAATAGAAATGAATATGATCGTGAAGTTGCAAAGTTGTTGCAAGCAGATTTGATTCAAGAAATACATGAAAATACATATTTGTTAACGCCTAAAGGTAAAATGCAGTTACATACATGGGAGGAAGGGTATGCTTTTCCAGCCCATTTGCATGGTTTGCACTATGGTGAATTAGGTGAAACGTTTTGGAAAAGATTATCTTTAATTATTCAAACTGTATCTAATTTACAACAGAATAATACGAAGTTTATTCCTATTCAACAAGATACAGAAATAATGGTGTGGGTGAAGCGATTTTTAACAGGTATGCCGTATAGGCGAAGTGAATTGGCGAAAAGATTATGGAAAGAAATACATAATCTTTTAGGGAAATGTGATGTGATAGAAGCGACGATTGTAACATATAGATTAACAGGATATGAACGTATCGGTTGTACATTGCAGCAGTTAGCGGAAATTACGAAACGAGATATTTTCAGGGTATATTTCTTATTTTGGGGTACAATTCATTTCCTTATACAAGAAGTTCGCGATAAAGAAAATGAATTTCCGTTATTAGCTGAGATTATCTCTTATCCAAATGAGGGAGCTGAATTATTTAGTTTATCAACGAAAAAAACATATAATTTTTGGAGACAAGGGCGCTCATTAGAAGAAATAGCGACAATTAGAAATCTAAAGGTTGCAACGATAGAAGACCATTTTGTTGAAATTGCTTTGCGGGAAAGAGATTTTTCTATTGAGATGTTTATGGAAAAAGACAAAATAGATAAAGTAACAGAAGTAATTGATGCATTACAAACACGTAAGTTGCGTGAGTTGAAACAAGCTGTTGGAGAGGATATCTCTTATTTTGAAGTTCGTCTTGTATTGGCGCGGATGGAGGGTATAAATGAAACTTGAGGAATATTTATATAGGTGGTTTGGATATTCTGAATTTCGTCCAGGTCAAAAAGGGGTAATTACAGATTTATTGGAAGGAAAAGATGTTATAGCGATGCTTCCGACCGGAAGAGGGAAGTCTATGTGCTATCAACTTCCAGGGCTCATGCAAGAAGGGACAGTACTTGTTGTATCACCATTATTATCTTTGATGGAAGATCAGGTTACACAATTAAAATATGTTGTGAAAAACCGAGTGATAGCATTTAATAGTTTTCGGACATTACATGAAAAAAGAGAAGCAATGAAAAGGTTAGCTTCCTATAAATTTATTTTTGTTTCACCTGAGATGTTGCAGTCGGAATTGTTAATAAGAGAATTGAAGAAAGTTCATATTTCATTATTTGTTGTGGATGAAGCTCATTGTATTTCGCAATGGGGTTATGATTTTAGACCAGATTATAAAAAACTAAATGTAGTTATTGAAAATATCGGGTCTCCTACGGTGCTAGCATTAACTGCAACAGCGACGAAAGATGTACTCCGAGATATAGCAGAGAGTTTGAATTTGGAGAATGTGACGCAGCATGTGTATTCTATTGATCGTCCAAATATAGCAATGGAAGTACAATTTGTGGAGACGATAGAAGAGAAGAAAGAGGCGCTTTTGGAACAGGTGATGTATTTACAAGGGCCGGGGATTGTATATTGTTCAAGCAGAGCATGGACAGAACGTTTAACGGAATATTTAAGAGGAAAAGGCGTTACTGGTGTCGCTTTCTATCATGGTGGTATGGAACATGAAGAGCGCATGTTAATTCAACAGCAGTTTATGAATGACCAGTTGCAGCTTGTAATATGTACAAGTGCTTTTGGTATGGGAGTAAATAAATCAAATACGAGATATATTATTCATTTCCACTATCCGACTAATATAGCTTCTTATTTACAAGAAATCGGAAGAGCTGGAAGAGATGGTGAACCTAGTATAGCTATTTTACTATGCAGTCCGTTAGATCACGATTTACCAATTTCAATCATTGAAGATGAATTGCCAAGCCAGTCACAAATACAATTTTTATTTTCTTTACTGCAGGAAAGAATGTTTCAAACGAAAGAATTACCAATAGAAGAGGTAGAAGAAATTTGTTATAATGCAGCAAGATTTAATGAACAATATTGGCGTTTCATCCGCTATCATCTTGAAAAGCTTGGAATCATACAACAGAGAAAATTAATATTAGAGAGCTTGTCAGATGAAATTATGACAAGATTAATAGCTGAAGTAGAAATCAGGCTACGTAATAAATATAGTGAGCTAGAAAACATGAAATCATGGATACAAGTGAAAGAATGTAGACGTGAATATTTGCTGCGACAGTTCGGTTACAGAAAAGAGGGCGAGTTAAAGAATTGCTGCGACTATTGTCATATTACAAAAACAGATTATAAAAAAAGACAAGCGCAACAATCGGATTTCGACTATAATTGGGAAACAGAGTTACAAAAGCTTTTCGGTCTAGAAAAGATGGGGGAATGATGAACATTCAAAGGCATAATATTGAAGATATGAGTCCGAAAGAAATAAGGTTGAATCTGTATATCACACAGTTCATTATTATCGGTATCGGTTGTTTACTAGCATATATACTATTCCGAGATATAAAGTCGGTGTATAGTCTGTGGAAATGGGAACCGGTGTCTATACTTATAATAGGTGGCTTGTTAGCGATTGGTATTGTGTTATTAGATTATGTTGCAATGCGAGTATTTCCAGAGTCTTGGTTTGATGATGGTGGTATTAATGATAGGATGTTTCAAGGGATGTCAGTTATGCATCTACTTGTTATTACATTCATTATCGGCTTTGCAGAAGAATTTTTATTTAGAGGTGTAGTGCAGACGCACTTTGGAATTGTAATAGCGAGTTTCGTATTTGCAGTATTACATATTCGGTATATAAAAAAGCCATTTTTGTTTTGTTTCGTCTGTTTCATTAGTTTTGTTTTTGGCTATGTATTTGAATGGACAGGAAATTTGTTTATAACAATCTTTGCACACTTTCTTGTTGATTTTATAATGGGGCTCCAATTAAGAAAATAAATGGAAGGTGGTGGTGAACAACATGAGAAGACGAATTCCTGATTTTGAAGAGGAATTAGAAGTTGAGCGAGTGGAAGAAAAAGAAGGTTTACCGCCGCGTAGTGAAATTCATAGAAATAAAGAGAAAAAACAAAAGTTTAAAATGAATCATATTTTCGTCCGAGTTTTAACATTTCTATTCATATTACTACCAATTAGTATTTTATGGTATACGGATAAATATATTCAGGTGAAAAGTGATGGTAATAACGCTGGAAAAAGTGCATTTGAGGTCATTTTCTTTGATTCAGCTAAATCTCAGTCCGAGGCATCATCTGAGAAAGTTGTCACACATACGGTGAAAGAGGGAGAAACCTTAGAAAGTATAGCGAAGCAATATTTTTCAGATGAAACTGGGATCGAAGTGATTAAAAAGTATAATGATTTACAAAAAGATGAAGTGAATGTAGGTCAAGAATTAAAAATTCCGATAAAAGATAAGTCCACGAAGCGAGAGAGTTAGTAAAATACTTACTATAAAAACTGGGAATTATCTTTATGAGGAAGGGAGTAAAAAATATATGATATGGATTATCTTATTAAGTACTCTCGTTTGTATTGGTATTATATTTCTTCTTGTAATGTATACGGAAGCAACGCGTAATACGGTGCTAGAACATACTTTAATATTTGAAGAATTTCCGAAAAGTTTTCAAAAAGTAAATATATTTTTTATATCAGATATTCATAGAAGGGGCATTTCGAATTCGTTAATTGAACAAGTAAAAGGAAAAGTAGATCTTGTAATTATTGGTGGTGATTTAGCGGAAAAAGGTGTCCCTTTATCGAAAATCTCTGCAAATATACAAATGTTAAGAGCGATAGCTCCTGTATATTTTGTATGGGGAAATAATGATTATGAAATTGAATATCATGAATTGGATGCTTTATTATTAGAAAATAATGTGAAAGTTTTAGATAATACAAGAGTTGTATTTGAGTCTGAATTAGGAGAGAAAATTTGTTTGCTCGGTGTAGATGATGTTGGCTTGAAACGTGATCGTTTAGATTTAGCGTTGGCTGATTGTAAGGAAGATGGTTTTCGCATATTAATTAGCCACAACCCTGATATAATAAATAAAATGTCTGGAAAAGAACAAATTTCACTTGTGTTAAGTGGACATACACATGGAGGACAGATTCGATTATTCCCATCTAAAAAATATTTAAAAGGTGGCGTATATAAGCATTCAAATATGACTCTTTTTGTTAGTAATGGGTATGGAACAACGTTGGTTCCATTTCGCTTCCGAGCACCTGCTCAAACACATATTATTACGTTATGCGGAGGGAAATGATGCCAACTCTAAACGGAAAATATAATATAAAAGCTGTTTCGAATATAATTGGAATTCAACCAAGTACGCTTCGTGCATGGGAAAGACGATATCAAATGATTGCCCCAAAGCGGAATCATGCGGGGCATCGATTATATACAGAAGAGCATATTCAAATTTTGAAATGGTTAATGGACAAGGTTTCTGCCGGCATGATGATTGGACAAGCAGTTCAATTATTAGAAGGGAATCGTTTGCAGAATAATGTTCAAAATGAAATACATTACGATAGAGAAGTTGTTTTAGTGGACGATATACTACAAGCTTTGTTAAAATTTGATGAAATTACAACTTCTGCATTGTTAAACGAGGCTTTTAGTATTTATACAACAGAAAAAGTTATAGCAAGTATTGTTCTTCAAGTGTCAAATAAATTGTTAGCGTTAAAAAATAATAATGAAGTTACAATGGTGCAATTCCAATATGTCGTATCATTTTTACAAAACGCGTCTAGGGATGGTATATCATAATGCATCATCGTTTTCTTCTATACACAAAGTTGTCGTGTTAGAAAGTAATATGTTGAAAGGGTTTGTTTTCTCAACGTATTTACGATTAAAAGGATATGATGTGATATATATTCGGGCAAGCTTAGCGGAAGATAGTATTTCGTTAGCTGTTGAGCAAATAAGACCTAAATATGTAGTAATCTCTTTTGATGACGGACGAGAACGGAAGAACGCAATGAGCTATGTGGATTTTTTGCAAGAAAAAAATGAGAACCTTTCTGTTGGAATTATAGGAGAAATAGGTGCTCGAGATCAGTTGAACATTCAAACAAGCCTAATTGGTGATACGAAAGAAGAATGGGATGATTGGTTAAACATGTTAGAATAGTTGTTTGAAAAGAACCATCTATTTTCTATTTCATATAATAAAAATTATATTCATTGGTTGCGTAGGGAGGGTATGATATGAGGCTGGAACGATTAAATTACAATAAGATAAAAATTTTCTTAACATTTGATGATTTATCTGAAAGAGGATTAACGAAAGAAGATTTGTGGAGAAATGCACCGAAAGTACAGCAATTATTTCGTGATATGATGCAAGAAGCAAATAAAGAATTAGGATTTGAAGCGGATGGTCCGATTGCAGTTGAAGTATTTTCTCTACAAGCGCAAGGAATGGTCGTAATTGTAACGAAAGAACATCAAGAAGCGGATACAGATGATGAGTTCCGTGACGAGTTTATTGAAATGCAAGTGACTCTAGATGAAAGCGAGCATATCCTTTATGAATTTGCTACACTAGATGACGTAATTAACCTGTCGAATCGTTTATATAACCTTGATGTAACTGGCGGAAAATTATATACGTGGGATGGGCGTTTCTATCTTTGGATGGAAGAAGAGGAGCAAATTCAATTACTGAAGGCAGATTTTATAGCTATTTTAGCGGAATATGGTAATCCGTCTACAGCAACTATTTATCGTCTAATGGAGTATGGTAAAGAATTAATGGCTTCTCAAGCAATTGAACAAATACACAATTACTTTGTGAAAAAACAAAACCTTAGCTAATATAACCTAAGGTTTTGTTTTTTTTATTGTACTTAAATGTATCTTTTCAAAGTGCTGTACATGAATAAAATAAAAAATATTTAAATATTTAAGTATTTTACTTTTCTAAAAGTAATAAAAGGACTATAATGATAGTGAAAACGCTTGCAACAGAAAATACTTTGTATATATTTGTTAGCGTTTTCTATTGCATTCCAAATTTAACGGTGTATACTAGGCAATGAAGGTTTACTAAACAAGTGAAATTACAGGGGGTTTACTTACTATGGTAGCCGAAAAGGGAACTCAAACAAAAACACAACAACAAAGGGAACAACATTTTGAACTATTGAATTCAACACAAATTGTTATCAGTGAAGCGTTAGAAAAATTGGGTTATCCAAACGAAGTATATGAATTATTAAAAGAACCAGTTCGTATGATGACAGTGAAAATACCAGTTCGTATGGATGACGGGACTGTTAAAATATTTACAGGATATCGTGCACAACATAATGATGCTGTTGGTCCAACGAAAGGTGGAATTCGCTTCCATCCGAATGTAACAGAAAATGAAGTGAAAGCACTTTCAATTTGGATGAGTTTAAAATGTGGTATTGTCGACTTACCATATGGCGGAGGTAAAGGTGGAATTATCTGTGACCCACGTGAAATGTCATTCCGTGAGTTAGAAAGATTAAGCCGTGGTTATGTACGAGCAATTAGTCAAATCGTAGGGCCGACGAAAGATATTCCAGCTCCAGATGTATTCACAAACTCTCAAATTATGGCATGGATGATGGATGAGTATAGCCGTATTGATGAATTTAACTCGCCAGGATTTATTACAGGTAAGCCACTTGTATTAGGTGGATCACATGGACGTGAAACAGCAACAGCGAAAGGTGTTACAATTTGTATTCGCGAAGCTGCAAAAAAACGCGACATTGATATTAAAGGTGCGCGCGTTGTTGTTCAAGGATTCGGTAATGCTGGTAGCTTCTTAGCTAAATTTATGCATGATGCAGGTGCAAAAGTTATTGCAATCTCAGATGCTTACGGCGCATTGCATGATCCAAATGGATTAGATATTGATTATTTATTAGACCGTCGTGACAGCTTCGGTACAGTAACAAAACTATTTAATAATACAATTTCAAACAAAGAATTGTTAGAACTTGATTGTGACATTTTAGTTCCAGCTGCAATTGAGAATCAAATTACAGAAGAAAATGCTAATGATATTAAAGCAAAAATTGTTGTTGAAGCTGCAAATGGTCCAACAACATTAGAAGCAACTAAAATTTTAACAGATCGCGGAATTTTACTTGTTCCAGACGTATTAGCGAGTGCTGGTGGGGTAACAGTATCTTACTTTGAGTGGGTACAAAATAACCAAGGTTACTACTGGACTGAAGAAGAAGTAGAACAACGTTTAGAAAAAGTAATGGTAAGATCATTTGATTCTATTTATGAAACAGCACAAGTTCGTAAAGTGAACATGCGCTTAGCAGCGTATATGGTCGGTGTTCGTAAAATGGCTGAAGCAAGTCGCTTCAGAGGTTGGGTATAATATTATATTGTGAGAAAACGTGATTCCTTTCGAGGGAATCACGTTTTTTTTGTTGAAGTATTAGAGTGAGGTGTTGTAAACGGGAAATGAAATGATGGAACGAGTAGAACAATTAGAAGAAAGGGTTAAGAGGTTAGAGGGAGAACTCGTAAAAACGAAGCAAAATCGAAAAGCAAGTACCGCTCGGGTGTTCGGAGAAGGACTATTGTTTTTAATATTTGGTGCGGTTGTAGTAGGGCCGATTATCGCTTTTATATTGGTAATTATTAATTGGTTTGTTGAAAAATAAAATAAAAACAAAAAGAACGCTTGTTCTACACGAACAAACGTGCTATACTCTCCTTAGATAAACAAAACGGAAATGATTTTAAGGAGAGATAAATGATGAAAATGACAGTAGACCAAAGATTTATGATGCCAGCAGATGTTGTAGAACGAGTGGAAGTATTAAGAAACAAACAAAGTAAGCGCGGCACATTATTACAATCAGTAAATAAATTTTTCGGTTTAGATACGAAAGAAGATTGTGTTTGGTTTTACGGTTTTTATGGAGTTGCTGTAAGTATTTTATTATTTATGGTGTTCACATCAAATATTTTCGATTTTCTCTTCGCGTAAGAAATATGCTATAAGGACATTGCTACCGAATACATATATAAAGAAGTAAGGTAATCTTCTGAAGCGGGAGTTGGTAGTAATGGCGATGTTTCCTATAGAGCGTAACTATATTGGATATGGAAGTTCACGACCGGGTATTCCTCTTTCTAAAGTAAGGTTTATTGTAAGTCATGATACGGGGAATCCTGGTAGCAATGCGATTGGGAATCGGGATTATTTTAATGAAATACAGCCGAAAGCTTCGGCACATACATTTATAGATGACAAAACGATATTAGAAATTATTCCTATAAATGAAGTTGCCTACCATGTTCGATATGGTGTGCCGACAGATAATGACTTATATGGATATGATGCCAATAAGGCTGCCATTGGAGTGGAGCTTTGTTATGGCGGTGATGTTAACTTTTGGGAAGCATATACCCGTTTTACGTGGTATCATGCGTATTTATGTCAAAACTTCGGCTTGAATCCGAAAAAAGATATCGTATCACATAAAACACTTGACCCAGCTAGAAAGATTGATCCTGAAAATGTATTAGGGAAACAAGGTATTAAATTTCAGCAGTTTTTAGCAGATGTCTATCGGATGTACGTTTCGTTTAGATGACAAATATATGAAAAATGAATACAATAAAGATAGGTGCCTACTGCTGTAAGTAGGTTTTTTCTTGTTTTTATAAATAGTGTATTGGTAGAAGACTAGGAGTGAACCGAGTATGCAGAAAGAAACAGCTATTATAATTGGAGGCGGTCCGTGCGGATTAGCAGCAGCAATTTCGTTGCAAAAGGTAGGGATAAATCCGTTAGTAATTGAAAAAGGAAACATTGTAAATGCAATTTATAATTATCCAACTCATCAAACATTTTTCTCCTCTAGTGAAAAATTAGAAATTGGTGATGTAGCTTTTATTACAGAAAATCGTAAGCCTGTTCGAAATCAAGCGCTTGCGTATTATCGCGAAGTAGTAAAACGTAAATCTGTACGTGTAAATGCTTTTGAACGAGTGGAGAACGTTCAAAAAGATGGAGAAGCTTTTCAGGTTGAGACGACAAAGCGTGACGGAAGTAGAGAAATATATATAGCGAAATATATTGTAGTAGCAACTGGATATTATGACAATCCAAATTATATGAATGTTCCTGGTGAGGAATTGAAGAAGGTAGCTCACTATTTTAAAGAAGGACATCCTTATTTTGATCGAGATGTAGTCGTTATAGGTGGGAAAAACTCGAGTGTAGATGCCGCTTTAGAGCTTGTGAAAGCTGGTGCGCGTGTAACGGTTTTATATCGCGGAAGTGAGTATTCACCAAGTATAAAGCCGTGGATTTTGCCAGAGTTTGAGGCGTTAGTCCGAAATGGTATAATTGACATGCATTTCGGGGCTCATGTGAAAGAAATTACTGAACATACATTAACGTATACAGTTGATGGCGAAGCATATACAATCCAAAATGATTTTGTATTTGCGATGACTGGTTACCATCCTGATCATAGTTTCTTAACAAAGATGGGTGTTCGGATTGATGAAGAGACAGGACGTCCAATTTATGCACAGGATACGATGGAAACGAACGCTGAAAATATTTTCATTGCAGGTGTAATTGCTGCTGGAAATAATGCAAATGAAATATTTATTGAGAACGGTCGATTTCATGGGGATGCGATTGCGCAAACCATTGCAACAAGAGAAATATAAAAAGAAGCTGTCGAAATAAACTTCGACAGCTTCTTTTTTAATCGTGCATAAACATGTTTTGGATTGCTTCATGAGAAGTTGTATTCTCTAATGCAACTAATAATTTAATACGTGCTTTTTGAGCGTTTAAACCGTATGTGAATACAATACCCATATCTTTTAATTGTTTGCCGCCACCTTCATATGAATATACATCTTGAACGATGCCATTGAAACAGCGAGAAACTAATACGACAGGAATTCCTTTATTTATTAGTCGCTCTAGACTAGGAAGTGTTCTTGGAGGTAAATTACCTTGTCCAAGCGCTTCAATAACAATCCCATCTACCGGAAGATTTTCAATTGCTGCTAACAATGTATCGTCCATACCAGCGTACGCTTTTAGAACGACTACATTTTTAGAAACCTTATTTACTGAATATGTTTCGTGATGTACTAAAGCATGGTGGAATACAACACCACGTTTTGTTACCATACCAATTGGTCCATACTGTGGACTTTGGAATGTTGCTACATTACTTGTATGTGTTTTCGTTACGTTTGTAGCGCAATGAATTTCGTCGTTTAATACGACTAAAACGCCTTTTTCGGCAGCTTCACTACTGCTAGCGACTTTTACAGCTGATAAGAAGTTATATAGACCATCAGCACCTAATTCATTGCTAGAGCGCATTGCGCCTGTTACAACGATCGGAATAGTTGCTTGTACTGTTAAATCTAAGAAATAGGCTGTTTCTTCTAATGTATCCGTACCATGCGTAATGACTACGCCATGAATGTTGTCTTGTTTTACTCTTTCATCAATGATGACTTGTAATTGTAACATTTCGCTCGGTGTCATATGAGGAGATGGTAGATGAAACACATCTTCAACGATTAAATCAACATCGCCTTCTAAATCCGGAATGAATTTTAAAAGAGGATTTTTTTCACCTGGTTGTACGACCCCAGTTTCTTTATCTTCCTCCATTGCAATTGTTCCACCTGTGTGTAAAACTAGGATTCTTTTCAATGCTTATACCCCTTTCAAGTAAAAAAATACATTTAGAACATAACATGTTTTGAGTAAATTCGACAATGGAAATGTATAAAAGTATGCCTCGAAAATGACAATAAAATGAAATGCTATATGTACGATGTATAAAATTACGAAACGAAATGTGCAAATACAGTATAGGAGGGAGCCATTACGTTGAAAAAGATGGAGAGAATGCTTATTCGTATATTAATAATACAATTCATTTGTCTTTCTGTTGTGCAATTGTTATTTATACATAAGTCATCAGTGAAATATTTATCTAAAATTGTTTATTATGAAGGTGTCATGGTAAAAAACAAAGCAGAAATCTTACTGGTGAATAGGTAGTTTTCATTTTCTTCTATGAAGGATTATGCTACAATAATTGAGGATTTAATGACGTGAAGCAAATGAGAAGAAGCAGGAGAATACCTGCTTTTCGTTTTGTTTTACAAGTGAAAAAATGAGGTGTTACAATGGATAAACGAATTTCAATTGCTATAGATGGTCCAGCAGCTGCTGGAAAAAGTACAGTTGCAAAAGTTGTAGCGAAGAAGCTTTCTTACGTTTATATTGATACAGGCGCAATGTATCGTACAATTACATATGCAGCCCTTGAGCAAAAAGTGGACATTGAAAATGAAGAGCAGTTAATGGAAGTTGTAAAAAATGTAAAAATTGAGTTTCAGCAAGGAGAAAATACACAACTTGTATTTTTAAATGGACAAGATGTTTCGGAAGTCATTCGTACACCTGAGGTGACGAATCGAGTATCAATTGTGGCAAAACATCGCCTTGTTCGTGAAGAAATGGTACGTCGTCAACAAGAGTTAGCAGAAAAAGGCGGCGTTGTAATGGATGGCCGTGATATTGGTACACATGTGTTACCAGATGCTGAAGTGAAGATCTTTATGCTTGCTTCTGTTGAAGAAAGAGCAGAGAGAAGACATTTAGAAAATATGAATAAAGGCTTCGATTCTAATTTAGAGCAGTTAAAAGAAGAAATTGCTCAGCGTGATAAATTAGATTCAGAACGTGAAGTTTCTCCTCTAAAAAAAGCTGATGATGCATTGGAATTAGATACAACTTCTTTATCAATTGAAGAAGTTGTCCAAAAGATTATGAGTATTGTTTCAGGAGTGTTTGCGAAATAAAGAAAGGGCATAGCCCCTTTCTTTTTTTATTTATGAAATGTAAAGGATACGTGAATTGTGAGTCTCTTTCCTTGACAAATAATCAGATTTGTAAGAAGTTAATAAAAGAAGGATAAAACTTTCAGAATATATTCGCTATTATATTTCAAAACATACTTTCTTCAAGATGATTTTGCTGTATACTATTTATATAGGTTTAATATATTTTCTAGTGAAATGTATGAAGCTTACGTATGTGATGATAAATTCTTAAACATGCAAATGAAAACAATTGTTTTCATTTCGTATATACATAAAAAATGCTTTGTCAATTCTGTAGGGAGGTATTTCCATGGTAGAGAAAATGAATGAAGAAGTTATGGATTCAAAAGAATTACAAGTTGGTGACGTTGTTACAGGTTCTGTAACGAAAGTTGAAGAGAAACAAGTGCTTGTAAATGTTGGATACAAAACAGATGGCGTAATTCCAATTAGTGAATTAGCTAACGTTCATATTGAAAAAGCAAGCGATGTTGTAGAATTAGATCAAATACTAGAATTAAAGATTATTAAATTAGAAGAAAATGATCTTGTCTTATCTAAACGTGCTGTTGATGCAGAAAAAGCATGGATAGAATTACAAGAGAAATTTACTTCTGGTCACGTATTTGATGTTACCGTAAAAGATATCGTGAATGGTGGATTAGTTGTGGACCTTGGTGTTCGTGGTTTTATCCCAGCTTCACTTGTAGAAGTACATTATGTAGAAGATTTTACTGACTATAAAGGGAAAACATTAGCCGTGAAAATTGTTGAATTGGACCGTGAAAAAAATCGCGTGATTCTTTCGCATAAAGCGGTAGTAGAATTAGAACTAGATTCTAAGAAGAAAGAAGCAATTTCTTCATTAAAAGAAGGAGACGTTGTGGAAGGAACAGTACAACGACTAACGGATTTTGGTGCTTTCGTTAATGTTGGAGGTGTGGACGGTTTAGTTCATATTTCACAAATTTCACACGAACGTGTAGAGCAACCTTCTGAAGTATTAGAGCAAGGTCAAAAGGTAAAGGTGAAGGTGTTATCTGTGGATGCTGATACACAACGTATTTCTTTATCAATTAAAGCAGCTCAACCAGGACCTTGGGAAAATATTGCTGGTGAAGTAAAAGCTGGAGATATTCGTGAGGGAATAGTAAAACGTCTTGTTACATTTGGTGCATTCGTTGAAATTTTACCTGGCGTCGAAGGTCTTGTGCATGTATCTCAAATTGCAAATCGTCACGTAAAAAATCCAAATGAAGTATTGGAAATGGGACAAGAAGTAAAAGTGAAAGTACTTGAAGTTCATGTAGCAGAGAAACGTATTTCTTTAAGTATAAAAGAAGCGTTTGAGGAAAATAATGTAACTGAAGATTATAGTCAGTATGAACCGAATGCTGATTCTGCTACTTTCCAATTAAGTGACATTATTGGTGAACAACTGAAAAAATTAAAGAAATAAAGAGGGGTACAAGTGGTAAGGGCAAAACGTAAATTAGATCATATTGAATACGCTCTTTCTACTGGTCAGTCTCGTACGCATGGCTTTCATGATATTGATTTTGTGCATCAAAGCTTGCCAAATTCAAATTATGACACAATAACATGTGAAACAAAAATCGGCGAACTTTCACTAAGTTCGCCGATTTTTATCAATGCGATGACTGGTGGTGGAGGAGAGAAAACGTTACATATTAATGAGCAATTAGCATATGTAGCGAAACATCATAACCTTGCTATGGCTGTAGGTTCGCAAATGGCGGCGTTAAAAGATGAAAGTGAGGCAGCTTCTTATAAGATTATCAGAAAGGTAAATCCAAATGGTATTTTCTTTGCTAATTTAGGTAGTGAGGCAACTATCGAACAGGCAGAGCGTGCTGTTGATATGATTGAAGCGAATGCATTGCAAATTCATTTAAATGTCATACAAGAGTTAACGATGCCAGAAGGAGACCGTGACTTTACTGGTGTACTTCGGCGCATTGAGAAAATTGTTTTAAATAGTAAAGTTCCTGTCATTGTGAAAGAAGTTGGATTTGGGATGAGCAAGGAAACAATGCAACAGTTAGCGAGCATAGGTGTAACGGCAATTGATATTGGCGGACAAGGTGGTACGAATTTTGCTGCTGTTGAAAATGAAAGAAGACAGCGAATGCTTTCTTATTTTAATAACTGGGGCATACAAACAGCAACCTCGATTGTTGAAGCAACCTCTACAAATAATAACCTCTCTTTTATTGCATCTGGGGGTATACAAACAGCGCTTGACGTAGCGAAAGCAATCGCATTAGGGGCGAATACAACTGCTTTTGCTGGATACTTTTTACGCATTTTAATGCAAGATGGCATCGAGAAGTTAGTGGATGAAATTGATCTTCTACATACAGATTTGAAATTTATTATGACAGCTCTCGGTGCGAAGACGATAGAAGAGTTACAATCTGTACCTCTTGTTGTAAAGGGCGAAACGTATCATTGGTTAACGCAGCGTGGTATTGATACGACGCATTATAGTAGGAGATAAAAAATCAACCGAACGGTTGATTTTTTTGTATTCTATTCGTTTTAGTAATATAAGGTGAGGGATAGAATTGATATTCTATAAAAATAAAATTGTTAATATATATAAATTTTTTATTAAATAAGTTTTGATTAAAAATGTGGAAAGTTTGCTAATTAATTATTGAAGAAGATTTAATTTTGCCAAGGGAAAAGAGAGAAGAATAGAAATAAATTGTAGAAAGATTCGCATGTGAAATGTTATTTTGATATAAATAAAAAATATGAGGGATATGTAAAAGACGGTTTCGTACAATATCGAAACCGTCTTTTTGTATTCATTAGTGCTGATTTTGCTTACGAGCTTGCTCAGGTGTATCAAGTCCAGTTGCACCCGGATATTGTAGTGATTGGTCACGATCAGATTCAACGCGGCGAGATTCTCTTAGTTTTCGTTCTTGACGATCTTTACCCATAATGAATAGCACCTCCTTATTAAAAGTGTTGCTGTTATATGAAAAAACTATGCGCGAAGAAAGTGGATTAACTTTCATAAAAAGTTCCCATAATGGAAAACATAGGAGGTGAAATGATGGAAGGGAGTACTTTTTATTTTGTAGCTTGGATAGGGTGGATTGTCGTAACATTTTTTATGAAAAAGGACTCTATTCGGTGGAAGATAAGCGCCTGTATATTGATTTTTATTATTTGTTCTCCGTTACATGTAACGATTGCTTCATTCACGGTATCAGTAAATGCACTTTTACTTTCTGGTATAGCTTTTATAGGAATCACGCTCTATTCTATTTGGAAAAAATTATATAGCTTACTTTCGGCACTTATTATTGCAATGTTATATACAAGTTTTCATTTGTTAGAAGTATATGATCCGATTTGGATTGTGGTGGACAGGTTGTTTTTGTTAAGTAGTGCTCTTGTATATGCATCCGTTTTATTACATGAGGATCGCATATTACGACTATGTTCTCTTTATATAGGAATGTTGCAGGGAGAGTTGTTTGTGACAATTATTTTTCGGAAACTGCATTTTCCTTACGATTACGGTAGTTTAGCGTTTTTTGATATCGTCGCTGTTTCTACATTATTCATGGCAATTTTATTTTGGATTGCGAAAGTATCAGTACACATGGAACAGTTTAAGAGGAAAACACGTAAAAGAAAGGCGAGGGTAATACATGATTGAATATACACCGGCCATTTTATGCGGCGTAATAGCAGGGACAGTAACGAGAGTGCTTATGCTCCGGACAGATACGCGGCAATATCCGACGAGGCTCCACGGGAAAATTATTCATATTGCGATGGGGTTAATTGCGGCAGCTTTAGGAGCGATTGCGATTCCGTCTATATTGAAAAAAGATTTTTCTGCCATTACGTTTCTTACGTTAGCAGCAACACAGTTTCGTGATGTGCGTAATATGGAAAGAAATACATTGCAACAATTAGATGGTTATGAGCTTGTACCGCGTGGGAATACATATATTGAAGGAATTGCATTAGTTTTTGAAAGTCGCAACTATTTGGCGATGTTAACGTCGTTTGTAACGACGTTTGCTTATATAGGGTTCCGTTCATGGATTGCTGGAGTAGTTATGGCTATCATCGCATTTTTTATCGCGAAAAAATTAATGTCTGGTAAGAGGTTGCATGATCTTGTTGATATCGAGCATGTTCCACTTCGTTTTGAAGGAGCGGGGCTGTATATTGATAATATTTACATTATGAATATTGGATTGCCAGCAAGACAAGAGGAAATTATGAAGTATGGAATGGGTTTTATTTTAAGACCGAAATCAATTGATGCGATGGTGACAATCTCTAACTTAGGACAACGACAAGCTATTTTACATGATGTTTCTGTTGCTTTAGGAATTTATAGAGATTCTGGTACGCCGGCACTTGTACCGTTAGCAAAGCGTGATTTAGAGGATGGCAGGGTTGGAATCTTTGTCTTGCCACAAGATCAAGATGCGGAGAAAGCGATAGGTGTCATAGGGAACGTGCCGACGTTAGAAAGTGCTGTTCATATGTCATCGGAAGCCCCGAAAGGAAGGGGAGATAAGAGATGATGTTAGAAAGTGTAATTCTTGCAGTTATTACAACGACCCCGGAGAAATTTGCTGGTGGTGCTCCTCTGTTTACTTGTGAATCTAAAGAGGAATTAGAATTTGTTGCAAATAATTTAGAGGCAATTCTAGATGGCATTGCGCATCGCTTACAAGAGAATGTATATATTATTGTGAAACATTAGCAACGTGTGTTATAATGTGAGGTGTTTTGATACGTTGAGAAATATTCTGGAATGCAAATCCCTTCTTGCACAAAGAAGGGTTTTTTACATAATAAACAGAAGCAAGTTGAAAGGATGAAAGTATATGCCGAAACCAGTAATAGCAATAGTAGGCCGCCCGAACGTAGGGAAATCTACTATTTTCAATAGAATTGTTGGAGAGAGAGTTTCAATCGTAGAAGATATTCCAGGTGTAACGCGCGATCGTATTTATAGCGCTGGAGAATGGTTAAATCATGAATTTAACATTATTGATACAGGTGGAATTGATATTGGAGACGAGCCATTTTTGACACAAATTCGTCAACAAGCTGAAGTGGCAATTGATGAAGCGGATGTTATCATTTTTATGACAAATGGTCGTGACGGTGTAACAGCAGCTGATGAAGAAGTTGCGAAAATATTATATCGTTCAAATAAACCGGTTGTACTTGCAGTAAATAAAGTGGACAATCCGGAAATGCGCAGTGATATTTATGATTTCTATGCATTAGGATTTGGTGAGCCATTCCCAATTTCGGGTACACACGGATTAGGATTAGGTGACTTATTAGACGAAGCTGCACAGCATTTTCCAAAGATTGAAGAAGACGGATATGATGAAGATACAATTCGTTTCTCTTTAATTGGCCGTCCAAACGTAGGGAAATCATCACTTGTAAATGCTCTTCTTGGTCAAGAACGTGTAATTGTTAGTAATGTAGCAGGAACAACTCGTGATGCGGTCGATACACCATATAGTAAAGATGGGAAAGATTATGTAATTATCGATACAGCTGGTATGCGTAAAAAAGGGAAAGTGTATGAAAGTACAGAAAAGTATAGTGTACTTCGTGCACTAAGAGCGATTGAACGTTCTGACGTTGTTTTAGTCGTTTTAGACGGTGAAGAAGGAATTATTGAACAAGATAAAAAAATCGCTGGATACGCTCATGATTCAGGGCGAGCTGTCGTTATCGTTGTAAACAAATGGGACGCAGTGAAAAAAGACGAGAAAACAATGAAAGCATTTGAAGAAAACATCCGTGCTCATTTCCAATTTTTAGATTACGCACCGATTGTGTTCTTATCTGCGAAAACGAGAAAACGTACACAAACGTTAATACCGGTTATCGATGAGGTAAATGAAAGTCATAGTATCCGTATTCAAACGAATGTATTAAATGATGTAATTATGGATGCGGTAGCGATGAATCCAACGCCAACGCATAACGGTAGTCGTCTGAAGATTTTCTATGCAACACAAGTTGCGGTAAAACCACCAACATTTGTTGTGTTTGTAAACGATCCAGAACTATTGCATTTCTCATATGAGCGTTTCTTAAAGAATCGTTTACGTGAATCATTTGGCTTTGTGGGAACGCCGATTCACATTATCGCTAGAGCAAGAGACTAATGGAGAGGATGTGATTTTATGACAAAAATCACAGTAGTTGGAGCAGGTAGCTGGGGAACAGCGTTAGCGATGGTATTAGCTGACAATGGGCATGATGTACGTATTTGGGGAAATCGTTCTGAACTTATGGATGAGATTAATACAAAACATGAGAATAGTCGATATCTTCCGGGAATTACATTGCCAAGCACAATCGTAGCCTACTCTTCTTTAGAAGAAGCATTAGTAGATGTAAATGTAGTACTGCTTGTAGTACCAACGAAAGCGTATAGAGAAGTACTACAAGATATGAAGAAATATGTAGCGGGTCCGACTACTTGGATTCATGCAAGTAAAGGAATTGAACCTGGTACGTCAAAACGTATTTCGGAAGTGATTGAGGAAGAAATTCCAGAGGACTTAATTAAAGATGTTGTTGTACTATCTGGACCGAGTCATGCTGAAGAAGTTGGGTTACGTCAGGCGACAACTGTTACGTCTGCAGCAAAGCGTATGGAAGCGGCTGAGGAAGTACAAGATTTGTTTATGAATAGTTATTTCCGTGTATACACAAATCCAGATATCGTTGGAGTTGAACTTGGTGGTGCGTTAAAAAATATTATCGCATTAGCTGCTGGGATAACTGATGGTCTTGGATTAGGTGATAATGCGAAAGCGGCATTAATGACGCGTGGTTTAACGGAGATTGCTCGTTTAGGAAGAAAAATGGGTGGAAATCCGTTAACGTTTGCTGGTCTAACTGGTATGGGGGACTTAATTGTAACTTGTACAAGTGTCCATAGCCGAAATTGGCGTGCTGGGAATTTGCTTGGAAAAGGACACTCTTTAGAAGAAGTGTTAGAAAGCATGGGTATGGTTGTGGAAGGTGTAAGAACAACGAAAGCTGCGCATGAGTTGGCAGAGAAAATGGAAGTGGAAATGCCGATTACAGCTGCTTTATATGACGTCTTATTCAATGGGAATAATGTAAAAGATGCAGTAGGCTCATTAATGGGGCGTGTTCGAAAACATGAAGTGGAAGCTATACCTGACTTACTTTAAAGAAAAGCGACAGAAGTACAATTGTACTTCTGTCGCTTTTTATTTTTTTGGGTCTTTTCACCATTTTTTTATTTTTGCATAGGATGAAGAGTAACTTGAGGAGAGGGTGAAAAGAATGGATAACAACATTTTTAATAACATTGAAAAAGAAGCGAAAGTGAATAAAGAAGATATTTTTAAATTAGCATCATCTGTACAAAATGCGAATTTACGTGATGAGACTGTACTTCGTCAATTGATTCATCAAGTGGCTCTTATGGCAGGACGTGAAGTGCCGAAAGAACAAGAGGATCAAATTGTAAAAGCGATTATTAACAATAATATGCCGACAGATTTTGGCTCGTTAAGCAAAATGTTTAAAAAATAAAATATGAGAAACAAAGAGTTTGTAGATTGCATATGATAGCCATGAAAGTATGGGAATAGAGCTGTTTTGGGCATATTTGGTCAACCGAAGCGAGTGTATCACTCGCTTCGGTTTTATTTTTATCCCGCTTTAATGGGCAGTAAGACCCCCACCTCAAAATTCAGCGAAAGCAAAGAAGTTAGGTGGGGGATCAACTGCCCATAAAAGCCCGATTGGTTCAACTAATAATCAGTGGGAGATGAAGAACCCCCCACTGATTAAAGTTTCACTTTATCTAGATTTGTAGTAAAATGTTTTTTTTTGTATTTGTTTAAAGATTTTAATTTGTTAAAATAGTATAAAAATAGATTAATAAAAAGGGGGTGTGTATATGTCGGAAGGGCTTATAAAAATGTGGTTTGCTCTAGGGGCAATTGGATTTATGTTTTTTGCAGTAAGTTTTATTTTGCTAAGCAGATATAAAATAAAGAATAAATTTTTGAAAGGGATTACAGCGTTGGTAGCGTACACCCTTATGATTGTATCAGGAATTGTTATTTTTCTTGTTGTATTTAGTGGACCTGTACAGCAGTAAAGGGAATGGTACGGAGCGAGTTATATTAGTATGAAAAGGTGATTGCTAGTGAAAAAAGTCCATATTATTTTAATATTTTGTTGTATGAGCATTTTAACAGGATGTCTGTATCCAAAAGAAAATATGAAACAAAATGCTGTGCCTTATGAAGAGCAGCTGCAGGTCGTTCAAAAAGCTGTTGCGACATTTAAGGAGCAAAATGACGGGATATTGCCAATTAAGACGCGGGATATGAATACGCCTATTTATCAAAAATATCCAATCGATTTTCAAAAGATTTCTCCGCGTTACATACAAGAAGCGCCAGGGAATGCCTATGAAAGCGGGGGAGTATATCAATACGTATTAATAGACGTTGAAACAAACCCGACAGTAAAGTTAATTGATGTGAGGATGGCTGAACAAATTCAGCAATTATCATTAAAGCTTAGGATGTATCGAGATGAACATCAATATCCACCTTTTAAAAAGGTAATTTCAGATGGTGTGTATGAATTAGATTTCAAAAAACTTGGATATAAAGATGTACCGCAAGTGACAAGTCCGTATTCTGGTAAAGGACTTCCGTTTGTAATTAACGAAAAGGGAGAAATTTATGTTGATTATAGAATCGACTTATATGAAGCGCTGAAAAAAAACGAAGGACAATTTAAGGAGGGGGAAGATATTCGGAATATACTTTCGAAAGATTCTCCATTTGTACCTGCGTATTCTTTACCGTATACGGTAAAGAATGGAGAACCAATTTTTTTAAAATCATAAGTCATGAACCTTTCTTTTAGTGAATAAGTTCTAGAAGAAAGGTTTTTTATGTTACACAACTTGCGATGCAAACAAAAGGTATTTTTTTAATAGTCATATGAAATTGGACAAAATTATATGATATATTGTCCGAACTTCTAGAATACCATTATATTATATCAGATATTATAGGCAACGTTAGAGAAGGTATTAGTTGACTATAAACGTGGAATTATTCCCAAAAATATTGAGGGAGGGAATCACTTGGAAAAGGTAGATATTTTTAAAGATATTGCGGAACGCACAGGCGGTGATATTTATTTTGGAGTTGTAGGAGCTGTTCGAACAGGAAAATCAACATTCATCAAAAAATTTATGGAACTTGTAGTTATTCCTAATATTGAAAATGAGTCTGACCGTCAAAGAGCGCAGGATGAACTACCTCAAAGTGCTGCTGGCCGTACAATCATGACGACGGAACCGAAGTTTGTTCCAAACCAAGCGGTTTCTATCGAAGTAGATGAAGGTCTTGAAGTGAATATTCGATTAGTAGATTGCGTCGGATATACAGTTCCAGGAGCAAAAGGCTATGAAGATGAGAATGGCCCGCGCATGATTAATACTCCTTGGTATGAAGAACCTATTCCATTCCATGAAGCTGCAGAAATCGGAACACGGAAAGTAATTCAAGAACATTCAACAATTGGTGTTGTAATTACAACAGATGGAACGATTGGTGAAATTCCAAGAAGAGATTATATAGAGGCAGAAGAACGCGTCGTAAATGAGCTAAAAGAAGTCGGAAAACCTTTCATTATGATCATTAACACTGTACAGCCGTATCATCCAGATACAGAGCAATTGCGCCAAAGCTTATCTGAAGAATATGATATCCCAGTCATTGCGATGAGTGTTGAAAGTTTAAGAGAAACAGATGTATACAATGTACTTCGAGAGGCGTTATTTGAGTTCCCTGTTTTAGAAGTGAATGTGAACCTTCCGAGCTGGGTAATGGTGCTAAATGAAGGGCATTGGTTACGCCAAAGTTATCAAGAAGCCGTTCAAGAGACTGTGAAGGATATAAAACGTCTTCGTGATGTAGACCGTGTCGTATGGCAGTTTAGTCAGTATGAATTTATTGATCGAGCGAGCCTAGCTGGCATTGATATGGGGCAAGGCGTAGCAGAGATTGATCTATATGCACCAGATGAATTATATGATCAAATTTTAAAAGAAGTAGTAGGGGTAGAAATTCGAGGGAAAGATCATTTATTGAAGCTTATGCTCGATTTATCTCATGCGAAAATAGAATATGATCAAGTGGCGGATGCCCTGCGTATGGTAAAACAAACAGGATATGGTGTAGCGGCGCCTGCGTTAGCTGATATGAGCTTAGATGAGCCAGAAATTATTCGTCACGGTTCAAGGTTTGGTGTGAAATTAAAAGCGGTAGCACCATCTATTCACATGATTAAAGTTGATGTGGAGTCCACGTTTGAGCCAATTATTGGTACTGAAAAACAAAGTGAAGAACTAGTTCGTTACTTAATGCAAGATTTTGAAGATGATCCATTATCAATTTGGAATTCTGATATATTTGGACGTTCGCTGAGCTCGATTGTTCGGGAAGGTATTCAAGCGAAACTATCTTTAATGCCAGAAAATGCGAGATATAAATTAAAAGAAACGCTAGAAAGAATTATTAATGAAGGATCTGGCGGATTAATCGCGATTATATTATAAGAAAAAATCCCTCTCATCGTAGAGGGATTTTTTAAATTTTCGCATACAAAATAGGAAAATAAACAGCCATTATCTAATATATTGTTGTAAATTGTCAAGTTTCATCAGATTTTCACATTTTAAGAGTAACAATTTCCTTAAAAATATTGAATTATAAAGGAGAATCGTATAATATAGGCGTTGATAATGATTTATCTACATCTTTGTAGTATAGAATTTGTAAAAATTGCCTACAAATGAAAGTAAGACTCATTTTATGATCATTATACAGTCTTATCTTTGGGAGGAGGTGAATGGCATGAACAAGACAGATTTAATCAATGCTGTTGCAGAAGCAAGTTCCCTTTCTAAAAAGGACGCAACAAAAGCAGTAGACGCTGTTTTTGATTCTATCTTAGAAGCTTTAAAACAAGGTGATAAAGTACAACTGATCGGATTCGGTAACTTCGAAGTTCGTGAGCGTGCGGCTCGTAAAGGTCGTAACCCACAAACAGGTGAGGAGATTGAAATCGCTGCAAGTAAAGTACCTGCATTCAAACCTGGTAAAGCGTTAAAAGATGCGGTTAAATAATCCTTACATATTAACAGGGAAGAAGAGTTTCCTTTTAGGAAACTCTTCTTTTTGCTTTTAAAAACATAAATATGCTAGAATGTGTTCGTATCACTTTTAGGTTTTCGGGAGGGCTAGCGGATGGCAAAAGTTAATTTAGAACAAATTGAACATGCAGTACGTCTTATTTTAGAGGCAATCGGAGATGACCCAAATCGTGAGGGAGTACTTGATACACCAAAGCGTGTTGCAAAAATGTACGCAGAAGTGTTCTCAGGTATGCATGAAGATCCGAAAGAACATTTGCACAAAGTGTTCGGAGAAGATCACGAGGAGCTTGTACTAGTAAAAGATATACCGTTTTATTCGATGTGTGAGCATCATTTAGTTCCATTCTATGGAGTTGCTCACGTTGCATATATTCCGCAAGGCGGAAAAGTGACAGGGTTAAGTAAATTAGCTCGTACTGTAGATACAATTGCACGTCGTCCACAACTGCAAGAACGTATTACATCAACAGTAGCGAACTCTATTATGGAAGTACTAGAGCCGCATGGTGTAATGGTAGTAGTAGAAGCGGAACATATGTGTATGACGATGCGTGGTGTGAAAAAGCCAGGTGCAAAAACAGTAACAACAGCAGTACGTGGTGTACTAGAAAATGATGCTGCAGCACGTAGTGAAATTTTATCTTTTATTAAAACGAAGTAAAGAAAAGTGGGAAACTGCTTTTCTAATAAATGATATAGTTTTAGCAAGGCAGAGTGAGAATAGAAAGGCTACTTAAAAGAATAGAAGATGTTATGTAGTTCGATAGAAGTTTGGAAAGAGTAGCCAAGTTTTGGTTATAGAAAATAGAGTGTATGTGTTATAATAAGTTTTATGAATTAGAAAACAAGGGTGATTTTTGTGTGTGACATCTACGGAGGGTATGCGGGTATAAGAGAGAAATTGATGGTGAAATTACGCCATCCTTATTTTATAAACTATATTGAAGAACCATTTATTGATGAAGAGAAAATAGCATTGTTATATGGTGCTTTAAAAGGTGCAAATTTACATATAAAACAAATTGAGCATTATGTAGTGACGATTATGCTTGTGCAAATTGCGCTTGATACACATGAAAGAGTATCGAATAAAGTAGGGGAAGAAGCGAATGAATCGCATAAGCGCCGCCAGTTAACAGTGCTTGCTGGTGATTATTATAGCGGGTTATATTATTACTTATTATCTATGAATCGTGATATTGTTTTAATTCGTGCGCTTGCTGAAGGAATTAAAGAAATTAATGAACACAAAATAATGTTATATCAAAAAGCGCATAAAACGATGGATGACATACTGGAAAGTGTAGTAACGATTGAGTCTGCACTTTTGCAAAAAACATGTGATCATTTTCATTTATCGCATTGGAAATCGTTTATAACATATGTATTAGGGAAAAATCGTCTCCAAAAAGAATGTGAATTACATGTTGAAAAACAGCATTCACCTGTTTTTCAAGCGGTTCAAGAGATTTTGAACGATAAAGCGGATGCAGAAACAGTTATGAATGGATGGATGATGGAACTCGGAAAGAAAGAAAATCAATTTTTAGAAAATCACACAGATATAAGCGAAATAAACTCTGTGTTAAGAGATAAATCGAAGACATAAGCAATTTTACATTGGAAGAAGGTACGAGCATGCAACAATCAAAAGAAGAAAGAGTACATGATGTATTTGAGAAAATCTCTGATAAATACGATGTAATGAATTCTGTAATTAGTTTTCAAAGGCATAAAGCGTGGCGTAAAGAGACGATGCGCATTATGGATGTAAAACCAGGTAGTAAAGCGCTTGATGTTTGCTGCGGGACAGCGGACTGGACAATTGCGCTAGCTGAAGCAGTGGGTGAACAGGGCAAGGTTGTTGGTTTAGACTTCAGTGAAAATATGTTATCTGTTGGTAAGCAAAAGGTAGAGGCTTTACAATTAAAACAAGTAGAACTTCTACACGGAAATGCAATGGAACTTCCATTTGAAGATAACACATTTGATTATGTAACGATTGGATTTGGTTTACGTAACGTACCGGATTATATGCACGTATTAAAAGAAATGACGCGTGTAGTAAAACCGGGTGGAAAAGTAATTTGTTTAGAAACATCTCAACCAACAATGATTGGTTTTCGACAAGGTTATATTTTATACTTTAAATATATCATGCCGTTATTTGGAAAGTTATTTGCGAAAAGTTATAAAGAATATTCATGGCTGCAAGAATCTGCTAGTACATTCCCAGGTATGAAAGAATTGGCTAATATGTTCGAAAAAGCTGGACTTGAACGTGTGCAAGTGAAGCCATTTACTTTTGGGGTAGCAGCGATGCATTTAGGTATGAAACCAGAATCAAAATAGAAAAAAGAAGTTTTAGGTTAAGGTGAACAATATGAAGTTACAACTTATGTACTCTTTTTTACGATCGGATATTAATGTGATAGAAAAAGAATTAAAAAAGACAGTTGCTTCTGAACAGCCATTAGTAGAAGAGGCGGCATTACAACTTATTGAAGCTGGTGGGAAGCGAATTCGTCCTGTATTTGTGTTGCTTGCAGGGAAATTTGGAGATTATAAGTTAGACGCAATTAAGCATGTAGCTGTTGCGTTAGAACTTATTCATATGGCTTCTCTTGTTCACGATGATGTTATTGATGCCGCGTTTTTACGACGTGGTAGTGCAACTGTGAATGCGAAATGGGGAGATCGTATTGCCATGTATACAGGGGACTATTTATTCGCTAAGTCTCTTGAATGTATAACGAATATTGAAATTCCAGAGGCACATCAGGCTCTATCGCATACCATTTTAGAAGTTTGTAAAGGTGAAATCGAACAAATTAAAGATAAGTATGACTATGACCAAAATTTAAGAACATATTTAAGAAGAATAAAGCGAAAAACCGCATTATTAATTGCTGCAAGTTGCCAATTAGGAGCAATTGCTGCTGGCGCTAATCGTGATACAGTAAGTCGTCTGTTTTGGTATGGCTATTTCGTAGGGATGTCGTATCAAATTATTGATGATATTTTAGACTTCGTTTCCACAGAAGAGAAACTTGGAAAACCTGCTGGTGGTGATTTATTACAAGGAAACATTACGCTTCCTGCTCTATATGCTATGGAAGATCCGGTTCTTTGTAAGAAAATCAAATCTGTACATGAAAATACAACAGCGGACGAAATGAAAGAAATTATTGAGGCTGTAAAAAATAGTGATGCTATTGATAAAGCATTTGCGTTTAGTGAACGTTATTTACATAAAGCATTAGAAATTATAAAACCACTCCCACGTGGACAAGCAAAGTATGCATTACAAAATGTAGCAAAGTATATTGGGAAACGAAAATTTTAGTGTTTTTTCTAAAAAATAAAATAATCTCTCTATTTCAAAACTATTGCACAATTGTGATAAGGGTGTTAATATGTGTGTGGGGATATACAATTACATACATAATTCAGAAGTGGAGAGATTTTTTATGGAAAAAACATTTCTAATGGTTAAACCAGACGGTGTACAACGTGCCTTCATTGGGGAAATTGTAGCTCGTTTTGAGAAGAAGGGCTTTCAATTAGTTGGTGCAAAATTAATGCAAGTCACTCCGGAAATTGCTGGACAACATTATGCTGAGCACACAGAGAAACCTTTCTTTGGTGAATTAGTAGACTTTATTACATCTGGCCCTGTATTTGCAATGGTATGGCAAGGTGAAGGTGTAGTAGATACAGCTCGTAACATGATGGGTAAAACAAGACCACATGAAGCAGCTCCTGGAACAATTCGTGGAGATTTCGGTGTAACTGTTGCGAAAAATATTATCCATGGTTCTGATTCGTTAGAAAGTGCAGAGCGCGAGATTGCTATTTTCTTTAAAGAAGAAGAATTAGTTGACTACTCAAAATTAATGAATGAATGGATTTACTAATTATTTTGAAATAATTTGTAAACGCTTTAATCACTGTGATAATAGTAGAAAGTGCAAGGAGAATAGGGGTATTCTTCTTGCACTTTTTTTATTTCTATTAGTTACGAAGTTAGAGCTGTTATGATATATTGATATGTAAAGTAACGGCCTATCGGAGAATAAGCGAATGGCTGATGTATTCATAACTCTTTCATATTTTTAGAGTAATGAAAGATAATATTATTGCTTAATATAGCGAGATAAATACATATACGAAAAGAGGAATAACGTATGCGATATATTACAGCTGGTGAATCTCATGGTCCACAACTTACAACGATTATAGAAGGTGTTCCGGCCGGACTACCATTAGTAGCGGATGATATAAATGAAGAGTTAGCTAGAAGGCAAAAGGGATATGGGCGCGGTAGACGCATGCAAATTGAAACAGATCAAGTGCAAATTGTAAGTGGTGTTAGACATGGAGAGACATTAGGTTCTCCAATTGCGCTTGTTGTCGAAAACCGTGATTTTGCACATTGGACAAAAATTATGGGTGCAGAGCCGTTAACGGAACAAGAAGAAAAAGAAATGAAAAGGAAAGTAACAAAACCAAGACCTGGACATGCTGATTTAAATGGTGCGATTAAATATGGTCATAGAGATATGAGAAATGTACTGGAACGTTCTTCGGCTCGCGAAACGACAGTACGTGTTGCTGCTGGTGCGGTTGCTAAAAAAGTGTTGGCGGAACTTGGTATTGCAGTAGCAGGCCATGTAATTGAAATTGGTGGTGTACAGGCTAAGGAGACTACGTATCGTTCAATTGAAGAATTAAAAAGTATTACAGAAGCATCACCTGTACGTTGTTTAGATGAAGAAGCTGGTAATCAAATGATAAAAGCAATTGATGATGCGAAATCAAATGGTGATTCAATTGGTGGCATCGTTGAAGTAATTGTGGAAGGAATGCCGATTGGAGTAGGAAGCTATGTGCATTATGATCGAAAACTAGATGCAAAATTAGCAGCCGCAATGATGAGCATTAATGCTTTTAAAGGTGTTGAGATTGGAATTGGTTTTGAAGCAGCGCATAGACCGGGCAGCGAAGTTCATGATGAAATTGTGTGGAATGAAGAGCATGGATATACAAGAAGAACAAATAACGCGGGTGGCTTAGAAGGCGGTATGACGACTGGAATGCCAATTGTTGTACGCGGTGTGATGAAACCGATACCTACACTATATAAACCGTTGCAAAGTGTCGATATTGATACGAAAGAGCCTTTTACAGCAAGTATTGAACGTTCAGATAGTTGTGCTGTTCCAGCAGCTAGTGTCGTTGCAGAAGCGGTTGTAGCTTGGGAATTAGCTACAGCTGTAATAGAACAATTCGGATTAGATCGTATGGACCTTATTCGTGAAAATATTGAGAGACATAATGAATATGCGAGGGGATTTTAATGGGAAACATACATATTCAAACGAAATCAAAAGAATATGATGTATATGTAGGGAAAGAATCGTTGTCACATTTGACAACGATTGTTCAAAATATGAAGCCATCTGTATCAAACATCATGATTATTTCAGATGAAGCTGTTGCATCTTTACATTTACAGATGGTTGTAGATGCGTTGCAAATAGAGAAAAAAGTATTTTCATTCGTTGTACCGAGTGGTGAAAAAGAGAAGTCCTTTGAAAATTTCTATGCGGCTCATACGTCAGCTCTTGAAAATAAATTAGATAGAAATTCTTTAATTATCGCACTTGGAGGCGGGATGATTGGAGACTTAGCTGGTTTTGTTGCTGCGTCATTTATGCGTGGAATTCGCTTTGTTCAAGTTCCGACGACTTTATTAGCTCACGATAGCGCAGTAGGTGGGAAAGTAGCAATCAATCATCCGTTAGGTAAAAATATGATAGGTGCATTCCATCAACCAGAAGCAGTTGTATATCATACGCCGTTTTTACAGTCTCTTCCTGAAAAAGAGTGGCGCTCAGGTTATGCAGAAGTGATAAAACATGCTCTAATTGGTGATGTAAAACTATATCATTGGCTAAAAGAAGAAGTGCAAACATTAGCAGATCTTCGTGATGAGAAATTAATCCACATATTAACGAAGGCGATTCCTGTAAAGGCAAACATTGTAGCACAAGATGAAACAGAAAAAGGTGTACGTGCTCATTTGAACTTTGGACATACGTTAGGTCATGCTCTTGAAAAAGAACTAGGATACGGAAATATTACTCACGGTGACGGAGTAGCGGTTGGAATGTTATTTGCTATATTCTTAAGTGAGCAAGTGTATAAGGTTAATCTTGCTTATGAAGAGATGAAGCAGTGGTTTTTAAAGTACGGTTATCCAAAAATGCCAAGTGATTTGAATGTAGAACGCCTCGTCGGGTTGATGAAACAAGATAAGAAAGCGAATGCTGGAGCAATTCATATGGTACTTATGCAGGAATATGGGGTAGTAAATGTCGTATCTATTCCAGATGAGACTGTTCATATTGCGTTAGAGGCATTTCAAAAGGATATGGTTTAAGAGCTAAGGAGTGCTTGTTTCAAGGTGTCCTCGTAATAGTGACGGTTAAGATAAACGATTGCAGTGAGAGATTATAACCTCATTGTAATCGAATTGAATAAAACGACTGGGGGAAGAAAAATGAGAGTAAAAGAACAATTGTTAACTTTGAGAGCGTATGTGCCTGGGAAAAATATCGAAGAAGTAAAAAGGGAATATGGATTATCAAAAATTGTGAAATTAGCATCGAACGAAAATCCATTCGGTTGCTCAGCGCGTGTAACAGAAGCATTAACTTCTTTAGCGAGCCAATATGCCCTTTATCCAGATGGATATGCCTTTGAACTTCGGACAAAAGTAGCGGAACATTTAGGTGTAAAAGCAGAACAACTACTATTTGGTAGTGGATTAGATGAAGTCATTCAAATGATTAGCCGTGCATTACTACACGAAGGAACAAATGTTGTAATGGCGAATCCGACATTCTCGCAATACCATCACCATGCTGTTATTGAAGGAGCAAAAGTTCGTGAAGTACCACTTAAAGATGGCATTCATGATTTAGATGCGATGCTAGAGCAAGTAGATGATAAAACGAAGATCGTATGGATTTGTAATCCGAATAATCCGACAGGTACATATGTAGAGAAACAAAAATTACTTTCATTTTTAGAATCAGTTCCTAAGTCAGCGCTCGTTATTATGGACGAGGCATATTATGAATATGCGGGGGCAGAAGACTATCCGCAAACGTTGCCACTTCTTGAAAAGTATGGAAATCTTATGATTTTACGCACGTTTTCAAAAGCATACGGTTTAGCCGCTTTCCGTATTGGGTATGCGGTTGGTAATGAGCAGTTAATTGGGCAATTAGAAGTAGCAAGGTTACCATTTAATACATCGACTGTAGCGCAATCTGTAGCACTCGCTGCTTTAGAAGATCAAGCATTTTTACAAGAATGTGTGAAAAAGAATGAAGAAGGTTTACATCAGTATTATGCATTTTGTAAGGAATATAACGTATTCTATTATCCATCTCAAACAAATTTCATTTTCTTAAAGCTCGGTATTCCTGGTAATGAGGCTTTCGAACGATTAATGAAGAAAGGCTATATCGTTCGTTCTGGTGCTGCATTTGGTATACATGATGGCATTCGTATTACTGTCGGTTTGAAAGAAGAAAATGATGAAATTATAGAACTGTTGAAAGAGCTTGTAAACGAGCAAGTAAAGAAAGAAGAAACATACTCTTAAGAGTTTGTAAAGGCTCCTAATATAGGAGTCTTTTTTATTTAAATAAAGAAGAACTGTAAAGAGTTCGTGCGGGCTAATAATTCATAAGGGGAGTTATTTGCACGGTCATAAAAGAAAACGGTACAATAGAAAGTAGTAATGCGGTATCGGTGTCATATTTGAATCGTTATCAGTGAAAGTACAAGAAGAAGTATGCTCATTCTAAAGGTTGCGTTCTTACACCTAGTTGCTTATGATAAAGTGAAACTTTAATTAGTAGGGGGATGTTTATCCCCGCTGATTATTAGTTGAACCAATCGGGCTTTTACGGGCAGTTGACCCAAAAACTAACTTCTTTGCCTTAGCTGAATTTTGAGGTGGGGTCTTACTGCCCGTTAATAGCGGGGTAAATGAACAGAAAAGAATATTTTTTAGAATTAAAGGAGACGTTTATGCAAAAGTTTGAACAAGCTGTTTCATATATTGAAAATGGTGAAGCGGAAAAAGGATTACAATTATTAAAAGAACAATTAAAAATTGCGAATGATGAAGAGAAGTATGATATCGCTCGCTATTATCATACACTTGGATTTACGGATGAAGCGTTAGCTATTACAGAAGACTTACGTTTATTGTATCCAGAGGAAAGTGAATTCACTGTATTTTTAGCAGAATTATATATTGATCTAGACAAAGAAGATGAAGCGATTGAAGTGCTTCATGATATTCCAGAAAATGATGATTTATATGTTCAATCGTTATTACTTGTTGCGGATTTATTCCAAATGCAAGGTTTCGATGATGTAGCAGAACAAAAACTATTAAAGGCGAAAGAAATGATGCCTGACGAGCCTGTCATTACGTTTGGATTAGCAGAGTTATATAGTAGTAAAGGTGAAGAACAAAAGGCAATCACTTATTATGAGTCGCTATTAGCGGAACATAAAGTAATGGGTGGTGTTGTCATTGCGCTACGCCTTGGAGAAACGTTAAGCGCGATTGGAAATTGGGAAGAGGCGATTTCTTACTACGAAGCAGGTTTAGAGGAACAAAAAGATATTCACTCATTATTTGGATATGCCTTCACGTTATACCAAGGTGAAGAATACCAACGAGCAATTGGTGCTTGGCAAGAACTGAAAGAATTAGATCCTGAGTATGCATCGCTTTACATGTATTTAGCGAAAAGCTATGAAAAAGAAGGGATGCTTCAAGAAAGCTATGAAACACTTCATGAAGGAATTAAAGTAGATGAGCTTTCTGTACCATTTTATGTAGAATTAGCAAACATTGCAGCGAAATTAGGGAAAATTGCGGAAGCAGAGGAAGTACTTCAAAAAGCGCTTGAGTTAGATCCAGGACATTTAGGTGCAACATTAAAATATGCGTACATCTTAAAGGAACAAGAAAAATATGAAGAGTTAATCGCTGTTGTAGAGCGTGCAATTGATAGCGGAGAACCAGATACACAACTACTTTGGGATCTTGCATTTGCAAAAAAACAATTAGAAATGTATTCGGATGCATTAAAACACTATGAAAGTGCATATACTTCTTTTAAGAATCATCCAGACTTCTTGGAAGAGTACGGTTATTTCTTATTGGAAGAAGGTATGCGAAAAGAGGCGAAAGAAGTATTTACTCAGTTAATACAACTAGACCCGACACAAATTCATATTGAAGAATTGTTATATAATTTAGAGGATTTTTCATAAGTTGGAAGGAAACTGAATGCCGCTTCTTGAATCTAAAAAGAAAAGAGAAAGACAGAGGAGGGACTTAATTGCTATGAATACCCCTGTTTCTGTAAACGAGAAGAAGGATTTTGTAAAATGGTTTTTGAATAATTACCAACTGAAACAGCGTGAATGTGTATGGATTTTGAATTATTTAATGAGTCACGACCAATTGATGCATAAAGTCCACTTCGTAGAGCATGCAAAATATTGTCCGCGTGGCTTAGTAATGTCCGCGAATTGTGTAAAAGATACACCGTTTCACTTTTTTAAACAAAATGTTATGACAACAGATGCTGAAAAATCGTTTCATGATATTCGTTTAAATCGAGATGAGGATATTTATATTCAACTCAATTTTAAATCATCGTTTCAAAATGCCAACTATGTAGCTGTATTAGAAGAAAACCCGTATTTACCAAAGCACATTGAAGTAAATGAAAAAGATCGTTTACTTGCAGAAAGGTTTTTAGAAGAAAGTGTATTTTCTTTTAGAAGAGAACGTCTTCTAAAGCAAATTGATGAAGCGCTGGATAAGCAAGATAAGGAAGCGTTTCATAGGTTAACAGCGGAGTTAAAGATGTTATAAAATTCATTTGGATTCATAAAATTTTACAAATTTTAGACTTTTTAAGAAAAACTACCTTAATATAGGTAGTTTTTCTTTTTTTACCTCTTTTAGTATGGTTTAATATATATAAAGTGAAAGTTCTGTTATTTCCAGGTGAGGGAGGGAAGAAATTTGAAATGGATTGTAAAAGATGTGGAGCAGTTTGAGCAAGCAAGAGAATATGTAGATACGGGTGTTATACCACTTTTATCAATTTCAGCAGCAAAAGAAATGAAAACGGTAGTAGAACAAGGCGAATTTATCGAATTGTTGAGTATGGAGCTAGAAAGAGAATATAAAGGAAGAGTGCTTTTACTACCTGCATTTACGTATCTAGTAGAAAGTCAAAAAAACGAAAAAGGTCGTTTGCAAGAATGGACAAATCATTTGAGAAAGCAAGGTTTTAAGCATATTGCTTATGTTACAAGTGATTTTTCATGGAAAGAAGATATGCAAGAATTGCAGGGAGATTTATTTTGGTTTCCTTCATTAGCGTTAGAACAATTTAGTGATCAAGCGAAAAGAGAAGTGATTCATGCACATATAAAAAATATAATGGTAATGTTAGAAGAAAAATGGGGAAAACAATAATAAACAGAAAGTTCTTATTATTATGAGTAGTATGATATTGACCTGTGCATGAGCGTATTATATCATGATAGTGTCCTAGTTTTTATTTTTTATATAATTTATCACGAGGGGACAATTTCTGATAGAGGGGGGAAATTTTCGTGAGCGAGAAAGAACATCGTGTGTCAAGAAGACAGTTTTTAAATTACACCCTTACAGGGGTAGGAGGCTTTATGGCAGCGGGTATTTTAATGCCGATGACGCGATTTGCGCTTGATCCGGTGTTAAGAAAAGAAGCGGGAACGGATATGGTTGCTGTTGCACAAGTAAAGGATATTACAACAGAGCCGAAACGTTTCGACTTTAAGGTGAAGCAGGTTGATGGTTGGTACAAGTCCGAAGAGCCAAAATCAGCTTGGGTTCATAAAGATGAAAGCGGAGACATTGTTGCGTTCTCTCCAGTATGTAAACATTTAGGATGTACAGTTAACTGGAATTCGGACAAAGCACATCCGAATCAATTCTTTTGTCCATGTCACGGGGGCCGTTACACAAAAGACGGAATTAACATTAAAGGCACGCCGCCCCTTGCTCCACTTGATGTATACGAATCTAAAGTGAAAGATGGAACGTTGTATCTAGGAAAAGCGAAGCCAAGAGGGGGTGCAAAGTAGATGCTAAATAAAATTTATGATTGGGTAGATGAAAGGTTAGATATTACACCAATATGGCGTGATATCGCTGATCATGAAGTACCTGAACATGTAAACCCGGCACATCACTTTTCTGCATTCGTTTATTGCTTTGGCGGACTTACCTTTTTCGTTACTGTAATTCAAATTTTATCTGGAATGTTTTTGACGATGTATTATGTGCCTGATATTAAAAATGCTTGGGAATCGGTTTATTATTTGCAAAATGAAGTTGCATATGGGCAAATTGTTCGTGGTATGCACCACTGGGGTGCTAGTCTCGTAATTGTAATGATGTTTTTACATACACTTAGAGTTTTCTTCCAGGGTGCGTATAAAAAGCCTCGTGAGCTAAACTGGATTGTTGGTGTTCTTATTTTCTTTGTTATGTTAGGTCTTGGTTTTACCGGATATTTATTACCGTGGGATATGAAAGCGTTATTTGCTACGAAAGTAGGGATTCAAATTGCAGAGCAAACGCCGCTCATTGGTCCTTACATTAAAACATTACTCGCTGGTCATTCCGAAATTGTTGGCGCTCAAACATTAACTCGCTTCTTTGCTATTCACGTCTTCTTCTTACCAGCAGCACTTCTAGGTTTAATGGCCTTCCACTTCATCATGATTCGCAAACAAGGTATTTCCGGTCCACTATAAGAGATTGCTAAATTAAAGGGGAAAGAACTAAAGGAGGGAGATTATGCATCGCGGCAAAGGGATGAAGTTTGTAGGAGATTCTCGGGTACCAGTAGCTCGGAAACCAAACATTCCAAAAGACTATTCGGAATACCCAGGGAAAACAGAAGCATTTTGGCCGAACTTCTTGTTAAAAGAATGGATGGTTGGTGCAGTTTTTTTAATCGGTTATTTATGTTTAACAGTGGCGCATCCGTCACCGCTTGAAAGAATGGCGGATCCAACTGATGCTGGGTATATACCACTTCCAGATTGGTATTTCTTATTCTTGTATCAGTTATTAAAGTATTCTTATGCTTCTGGCTCATTTACTGTAATTGGAGCGTTCATTATGCCAGGGATTGCGTTTGGCGCATTACTGTTAGCTCCATTTCTTGATCGAGGCCCAGAAAGACGCCCATTGAAGCGTCCTGTAGCAACGGGATTTATGCTTTTAGCAATTGCATCGATTATCTTTTTAACTTGGGAATCTGTAGCACACCACGACTGGGAAGCTGCAAAAAAACAAGGAGCAATTGTAAAAACAGCACCAGTTGATAAAAATGATGACGGTTATAAATTAATGCAAAAAAATACTTGTTTAACATGTCACGGTGACAATTTACAGGGCGGGGCAGCAGCACCGGCACTGCAAAATTTAACTTTGAAGCCAGAAGAAATTGCTAAAATTGCGAAAGAGGGAAAAGGTTCCATGCCTAAAGGTGTATTTAAAGGTACAGATGAGGAGCTGAAGAAGCTTTCGGAATTCGTTGCAAAGTATAATAAAAAATAATAAAAAGCTGACTACAAAATTTGTAGTCAGCTTTTTATTTTGATGATAGAAAGTTTACTATATAATAGAGTAGAGTTTGATGAAAGAATGAAAGGTGTTGGACATACAACTTGGTTTATTTGTATGCAATGTTAAGACAACGCTCCGTATTATTATTTTTATTAGTTGTTAACATATTAGGTACAATATACGGATTTATATGGTATGGAAATCAATTAAAAGAAACTTCACCTATATTTTGGCCGTTTGTACCCGATAGTCCTATGGCAAGTCTCTTTTTTGTCTTTGTTTTAATTGCTTTTTTAATAAAAAGAAATTGGGGATTAATAGAGGCGCTAGCGATTGTTACTTTAATAAAATATGGAATATGGGCTGTTGTTGTAAATGGGATTATGATCTATGTAAAAGGTCCTATTGGCTTTATCGGGTATATGTTAATGCTTTCACATTTTGCGATGGCAGTACAAGCAGTGCTATATGCACCGTTTTACCGTATAAAAAAATGGCATTTTGCAGTAGCAGCTATATGGACATTACATAACGATGCAATTGATTATTTGTTTTGGCAAATGCCGAGATACGGAATTATGCATTTGTTTGTAGGGGAAATTGGTTATTTTACGTTCTGGTTAAGCATTGCTGTGCTTTGTATGACATATTATTATTGCTTACGTGAGAATCGAAAACAGTTTTCTTTATAATCGTTAGAACATTAGGGGGAGAAAATGAAGAAAAATACGAGTGGTACAAAAATATTGGATCGATTGATTACGATAATTGTTTCATATAGCATAGCATTTTCTATATTTGCACTCGCAACAACGGCGGTTGTATACGGAAAATGGCTATATTATTTTGAAATTGATTTTTTAAACATTCCAGATTTAGCAGATATGACGAAGGATGATATTAAAAGAAATTATGATGTGCTTATCACATATTTATCTCCGTTTTATGACGGTGCATTACAGTTGCCCACATTAGATATGTCTACAAATGGTCGTATTCATTTTGTAGATGTTAAAAATATTTTAGTAAAGATACAATATGTAATGTATGCGACAATTATGATTGCAATAGTAGGCGGCATGTATTTATTAAAAAAGAAAAATGAAAAGTTTTTACTGCATGGATCGATTGTAACAATTATCTTTCCGATTGCGCTTGTGTTACCAATCGCTATTAATTTTGAAAAGAGTTTTGTATTATTCCATAAGCTTTTATTCAGTAATGATTATTGGATGTTTGATATTGAAACGGATCCGATTATATTAATGTTACCAGAAGAGTTCTTTATGCATGCAGCGTGTGCTATTTTATTATTTATTTTATGTGGTAGCATAATTTGTTATAGCTTGTATAAATATTTTGTAAAAAAGAAAAGGATTTCAAAAGAAAAATTCTCTGTTTAAAGAGAATTTTTTTGTTTGTAAAACGATAATATATTTTTCCGTCCAGTTCTGTTCTATTCTTGTCCAAATTAACATATTTTGTACTAGTAGTTATAGGGGGGACCGTGATGAAGAGAACATTAGTTGGATTGATAGCATTTCTAATTATAATGTTTCCGTTACGTATATATGCTGAAGAGTGGAGTGAACTAACAGGCTTGTTGGATGACTCATTACAATTAGTGAAGCGTAATGAAGATGAAAAAGCAGTACAAGTATTACAACATTTCTCGGAGCAGTTTGTCATAAAGGGGAATGAAAAGAAGCAAGAAGTAACGCCAGATCAAGTTAGAGTTATTTCTTTAGCTTACGACAAAGCGAAACAATCTCTCGCGGAAGAAGAGGTAAGTAAACAAGTTAAAATTGATAATGTACTAGCACTGCAGCTCGCTGTTGATGCACAAGTATCGAAGTACCAACCACTTTGGATGGAAAGAGAAGGAAAAGTAATGGATGCCTTTTCTCAAATGGAAAAAGCGATGACAAAAGAAGATACGGGACAGTTTCAACAAACGTTAAACACATTTTTACATGAATTTAATATTATTTATCCAAGCTTAATGATAGCTCTGCCAGAAAACGAAGTGCAGCGTGTAAATGCCCATTTATCTTATTTGGATGAATTCCGTAACGTTATGTTAAAAACGAAAGGTGGGCAAATGCAAGTAGGAATCATTAAAGGGGATTTACAAAAGATATTTCATACAGTAAAAAAAGACGAAATTGCACCCTCTCTCATTTGGTTTATGACAATTACTGGAGGTCTTATTTTATTCACATTAACTTATGTTGGATGGAGTATTTCTTTAGCTTACGACAAAGCGAAACAATCTCTCGCGGAAGAAGAGGTAAGTAAACAAGTTAAAATTGATAATGTACTAGCACTGCAGCTCGCTGTTGATGCACAAGTATCGAAGTACCAACCACTTTGGATGGAAAGAGAAGGAAAAGTAATGGATGCCTTTTCTCAAATGGAAAAAGCGATGACAAAAGAAGATACGGGACAGTTTCAACAAACGTTAAACACATTTTTACATGAATTTAATATTATTTATCCAAGCTTAATGATAGCTCTGCCAGAAAACGAAGTGCAGCGTGTAAATGCCCATTTATCTTATTTGGATGAATTCCGTAACGTTATGTTAAAAACGAAAGGTGGGCAAATGCAAGTAGGAATCATTAAAGGGGATTTACAAAAGATATTTCATACAGTAAAAAAAGACGAAATTGCACCCTCTCTCATTTGGTTTATGACAATTACTGGAGGTCTTATTTTATTCACATTAACTTATGTTGGATGGAGAAAGTATAAAGGGGAGAGAGAAAAAAGAAAAAGTAATGTACATTCTAAGAATAGATAATGTAATAAATAAAGATACGGATTGTAAGGTTTATTCATTGACAATGGTGGCAGAAGAAAATAGAATGAGAAGTACTATAATTAAAACTTCAATGGAGGTTCATGATGTTTTATTTAATTTACTTCGCGATCATTTTAATCATACCGTTGTACGCACAGTCAAAAGTACGTAGTGCCTATAGCAAGTATTCACAAGTTTACTCAACATCAGGTATGACAGGAGCAGAAGTGGCTCGGAAAATTTTAGATGAGAATGGATTATACAACGTAGCCGTTGAAGAAACACCAGGTCATTTATCAGACCATTATGATCCAACTGCAAAAACAGTTCGATTATCAACAGATAACTATTACGGTCATTCAGTTGCTGGTACAGCAGTTGCAGCACACGAAGTAGGACACGCAATTCAAGATGCAAAAGATTATAACTTTATGCGCGTTCGTCATTCGTTAGTGCCAGTTGCAAACTTTGGTTCGAATATGTCTTGGATTTTCGTCCTAATCGGTATATTTGCACAAATGTCTGGTTTGTTGTTATTAGGTATCATTTTAATGGCAGCAGGTGTTGTGTTCCAACTTGTTACATTACCAGTTGAATTTGATGCATCCAAGCGTGCAATGCAACAAATTGAAGCGTTAGGTATCGTATCAACTGATGAATATGGGCAAGCTCGTAAAGTATTAAATGCGGCAGCATTAACATATGTAGCAGCTGCAGCTGTAGCGGTATTTGAATTATTACGTCTTGTATTGATTTATACTGGTATGCAGCGTAGCGACGACTAAAGACTATCAATTATGATAGTCTTTTTTGTTTTATGAATTGAATTATATAATATATGGCAAGTAGCAATAATAGAAGTAATGCGGAAAGGTGGTGGGGCAAATGAAATATCCAAGTCATTTAGTAAAACAAGTGAAAGAACGTAGTGCTCCTTATCAGCTAGAAGGCTTTTTAAGTGGACAAGGTCCTGAAAATCCTAAATTTATGTTGTTAGGAGAAGCGCCTGGTGAAACAGAAATTCATAATGGGATTCCGTTTAGCGGGAGGGCAGGAAAACAATTAATGGGTTTTTTAGAACGTATTCACGTTACAAGGGATGAAGTATATATTACGAGCGCTGTTCGGAGTAGACCTTATAAATGGCGAGAGAAAAAAGAACGAAATGGTGAAATCATACAAAAAAAGTATAATAGAACGCCAAATCAAGGAGAAATAGTTGCCCATGCGCCTTTGTTAGATTATGAATTAGAGAAAATAAATCCGAAACTTATCGTCACGCTTGGCAATATCGGTCTTCAACGTTTAACAGGAAAAGATAAAAAAATCACAGACGTACACGGACAATTATTCAAACAGCCCATTCAAAAATTAAAGGATATGCAAAGTGCAGAGTTTACATGGTCAGAGAAAGAATATTATATTTTTCCGACATTTCACCCTGCTTCCATTTTTTATAATCGGAGTTTATTGGAGCTTATTTATGAGGATTTAGAGAAACTTAAGCGATATGTAATAAAAAACTAGAAAAGCTAAAAAGCTTTTCTAGTTGTGTTTACGTATGTAATGGATTTTTATTTTCATCCAATGTAAAACCTTCACCAACTACATCATGTACGTCAGTTACAGCAACAAAGGCGTGAGGATCTACAGAAGTAATAATGTTTTTTAGTTTCACGATTTCATTTTTAGCAACAACGCAATACAATACGTTCCGTTCCACTTTTGTATACGACCCAACAGCTTTTAAAAAGGTTGCTCCGCGCTCCATCTCAGATAAAATTTTGGCAGCAATTTCATCGTTTTTATCTGAGATAATCGTTGCTCCTTTTGCTGCATAGGCTCCTTCTTGCATAAAATCAATCACTTTCGCTCCGATAAAAACAGCAACTAACGTATACATACCCTCGCGATATGATAAATAGGTAAGGATAGAGACGATAATGACGATAGCATCAAACATAAACATCGTTTTCCCCATACTCCAGCCAACATATTTATGAGCGAGTCTTGCGATAATATCTACACCGCCAGTAGTTCCGCCGTATTTAAATATAATCCCAAGACCGATACCAATAAATGCTCCGGCGAATAAAGCAGCAAGTGTCATATCGTTTTGTAAGTTTACATGTAAGTTGAGAACTTCGTAACGCTGAAAAATCCATAGAAATAAAGATACGCTAAAGGTGCCGATTAGTGTATATATAAATGTCGTTCTTCCAAGTAATTTCCAACCAATAAAAAATATAGGGATATTTAAAAGTAAGTTTGAATAAGAAGGGTCAAACTTAAATAGAAAATACAATAATAGTGTAATACCGGTAAATCCACCTTCTGCAAGGTGATTTTCAATATTGATATTCACAATACCGAAAGAAAAAATAGCGGAACCGATTAAAATGAAAATGATATTTCGAATCTTCAAATTTGATGTCATATAGAAATCCCCCTAATTATGTAAATGGCATTGCTCCGCTGAAACGGTAAAACATAATGATAAGTAATTTCTAGTTGCTAGTGAAAATAGTGAAGGCTGTAAAAACGCAAAAGAAGTTTCACTTTACCCCGTTCCAACGGCTGGTAGGGAATAAAGCAAGGAAGCAGGGAAAACCAGTCGTTGGAACCCGATTGGTTTAGGTTGATCTTTTGCCAAAAATGCAAAAGAAAGTTTCACTTTATTATAATCTTTCCCAAAAAGGGTCGCAAATAGGTGTTTGGCGGGGAATAATATTTGTCAAATCGCGATGAATTGGCTAACATGAAAGAGGAAGGATTAGAGGTGAATTGTATGGAAGCGAAAACGATGAAGGATATGCAGAAAGAAGTAGATGCATATATTGGTCAGTTTAAAGAAGGTTATTTCAGTCCACTTGCAATGATGGCTCGTTTAACGGAAGAAATGGGGGAGCTTGCAAGAGAGGTTAATCATTATTATGGTGAGAAACCGAAGAAAACAACTGAAACAGAACGTAGTATTGAAGAAGAGCTTGGAGATGTATTATTTGTTATGATTTGTATGGCAAATAGTTTAAATATTGATTTAGAAACAGCACATAACATTGTAATGAATAAATTTAATACTCGCGATAAAGATCGCTGGACACGTATTGATGAGGGAGAGAAAGAATAATGAAAGAAATTAAAGTAATTATCGCTGGACCAAGAGGACGTATGGGACATGAAGCAGTTCTTCTTATGGAAAGAACGGAACATTTTAATTTAGTAGCAGCAGTGGATTATAAGCATGGTGGAGAGAAAATCTCTGATTTACCTGGAATGCCAGCGTTAGATACACCTATTTACGCGGATTTACATACTTGTTTAGAGGAAGTAGAAGCAGATGTGTTGTTAGATTTAACAACGCCAGAAGTTGGAAAACAACACGTTACACTAGCAGTTGAGCGTGGACTTCGTTCTGTTATTGGTACAACTGGATTTACAGAAGAAGAGCTAAAACAATTAACCGAGACTGCAAAAGAAAAAGCAGTAGGAACAATTATCGCTCCAAACTTTGCAATTGGTGCAGTTCTTATGATGAAATTCTCACAAATGGCAGCGAAGTACTTCCAAGATGTTGAAGTAATTGAATTGCATCATGATCAAAAGTTAGATGCACCATCTGGTACTGCGGTAAAAACAGTAGAATTGATTCGTCAAAATCGTGAATCTAAGCAGCAAGGTCATCCAAATGAAGTAGAGCAACTAAAAGGAGCTCGTGGTGCAAACGTAGACGGCATTCACATTCATAGTGTACGTTTACCAGGACTTATTGCACACCAAGAAGTAATGTTTGGTGGAGACGGACAAATGTTAACAGTTCGCCATGATTCATTCAATCGTGCATCATTTATGTCTGGTGTAAAACTATCAATTGAGACAGTAATGAATCTAGATCATCTTGTGTACGGTTTAGAAAATATTATCGACTAAAGGGGAGACAACGGATGAAAATTGCCTTAATCGCACATGACAAAAAGAAAAATGACATGGTTTCGTTTGCATACGCATATAAACCAATTTTTGAACAACATGAATTATTTGCAACAGGAACGACAGGGCTTCGTATTATGGAAGCGACCGGTTTAGTTGTAACAAGATATCAATCTGGTCCTCTTGGTGGCGATCAAGAAATTGGTGCAATGATTGCGAAAAATGATTTAGACATGGTAATTTTCTTCCGCGATCCATTAACAGCACAGCCGCATGAACCGGATGTGAATGCATTGCTTCGTTTATGTGATGTATATGCAATTCCACTTGCAACGAATATGGCGAGTGCTGAAATGTTAATGCACGCATTAGAACGAGGAGATTTAGATTACCGCAAGTTAAGAAAATGAGGGGAACAATTATGAGTGGATTACATATATTAGCGTTTGGTGCTCATGCCGATGATGTTGAAATCGGCATGGCTGGTACCATTGCTAAATATACGAAGCAAGGGTATGAAGTAGGTATTTGTGATTTAACAGAAGCTGATCTTTCTTCTAATGGAACGATAGAGTTAAGAAAAGAAGAAGCAAAGGCGGCAGCTCGTATAATGGGAGTAAAAACGAGACTAAATTTAGCGATGCCAGACCGTGGTTTGTATATGAAAGAAGAGTATATACGTGAAATTGTAAAGGTAATTCGTACATATAAACCAAAACTAGTTTTTGCACCGTATTATGAAGATCGTCATCCAGATCATGCAAATTGTGCAAAACTTGTGGAAGAAGCTATTTTTTCAGCGGGAATTCGCAAATATATGCCAGAGGTTCCACCACATCGTGTGGAGTCTTTTTATCATTATATGATTAATGGTTTTCATAAACCGAATTTTTGTATAGATATTAGTGAATACGTATCGCAAAAAGTGGAAGCACTAGAAGCGTATGAAAGTCAGTTTTTAACAGGGAGTGATGGTGTGAAAACGCCGTTAACAGAAGGTTACGTTGAAACTGTAGTCGCTCGTGAGAAAATGTTTGGAAAAGAAGTTGGAGTCTTATATGCCGAAGGGTTTATGAGTAAGAAACCGGTTTTATTACATGCTGATTTAATAGGGGGATGTAAATGAAATTAAAAATAGGTATTACATGTTATCCTTCTGTAGGTGGTTCTGGAGTTGTTGGAACAGAATTAGGAAAGCAATTAGCGGAACGCGGGCATGAAATTCATTTTATTACATCGGGTTTACCATTCCGGTTAAATAAAGTGTATCCAAACATTTACTTTCATGAAGTGACAGTAAATCAATACTCTGTATTTCAATATCCACCGTACGATTTAGCGTTAGCGAGTAAAATGGCAGAGGTTGCACAAAGAGAAAACCTAGACATTTTACATGTGCATTACGCAATACCACATGCCATTTGTGCTTATTTAGCAAAACAAATGATTGGCGAGCGTATTAAAATTGTTACAACCTTGCATGGAACAGATATTACTGTGTTAGGTTCCGACCCTTCGTTAAATAATTTAATTCGTTTTGGTATTGAGCAATCCGATGTTGTGACGGCTGTCTCGCATTCATTAATTAACGAAACGCATGAGCTTGTAAAACCAAATAAAGACATTCAAACGGTATATAACTTTATAGACGAACGTGTATATTTCAAGCGTGATATGACTCAATTAAAGAAAGAATACGGTATAAGTGAAAGTGAAAAGATACTCATTCATATTTCAAATTTCCGTAAAGTGAAACGTGTGCAAGATGTTGTGCAGGCTTTTGCTAAAATTGTTACAGAAGTAGATGCGAAGTTGCTTCTTGTTGGAGATGGACCGGAATTTTGCACGATTTTACAGTTGGTGAAAAATTTACATATTGAAGATCGCGTCTTATTTTTAGGGAAGCAAGATAATGTTGCAGAGTTACTTGCGATGAGTGATTTAATGTTACTTCTATCAGAGAAAGAGAGTTTTGGTCTTGTTTTATTAGAAGCGATGGCGTGTGGTGTACCTTGTATCGGAACAAGGGTTGGAGGTATTCCAGAAGTCATTCAACATGGTGATACAGGATATTTATGTGAAGTTGGCGATACAACAGGAGTGGCCAATCAAGCTATTCAGCTATTAAAGGATGAAGAACTTCACCGTATTATGGGAGAGCGAGCAAGAGCAAGTGTTTACGAGCAGTTCCGCTCTGAAAAAATCGTCTCACAATATGAAACGATTTACTATGATGTACTAAGGGATGACAAAAATGAAAAGATTTAAAAAAGCTAGTTCTATTATTGAGACTTTAAAGCAACAAGGGCATGAGGCCTACTTTGTCGGCGGAAGCGTACGCGATCTTATTATCGATAGGCCGATTGGAGATATTGATATTGCCACATCTGCTTTACCAGAAGAAGTGATGGCTATATTTCCAAGACATGTTCCTGTTGGTCTTGAGCATGGAACTGTAATTGTAGTAGAAAATGGTGAACCTTATGAGGTAACCACGTTTCGAACAGAGAGCGAATATGAAGATTTTCGAAGACCTAGTAGTGTTCAATTTGTTCGTTCATTAGAAGAGGATTTAAAACGTCGTGATTTCACAATGAATGCAATTGCTATGACAGAAGAAGGCGAAATGGTTGATTTATTTGCTGGACAGGAAGCAATTCAAAAGAGAGAAATTGTGACAGTGGGAAATGCTGCGGATCGTTTTCAAGAAGATGCCCTGCGAATGATGCGTGGTATTCGGTTCGTAAGTACGTTAGGTTTTTCTTTAGAGACGAAAACGAAACAAGCAATTGAAACATATGGACATTTGCTGGAACATATAGCAATTGAGAGAATTACAGTGGAGTTTGAAAAACTGTTAACTGGCACATATTGTGTGAAGGCTCTCAAAGAATTAGTAGAAACGAAACTATTTTCTCATCTACCATATTTACAGATGTCAGAAGAGAGATTGTTAAAAGCTACGCAGTATAACTGGGATTCTTTTGAAACAGACATTGAGGCATGGGCCTTTTTCTTATATTGTATCGGGGAAGAACATCCAGCTGTCTTTTTACGTCAATGGAAGTTTTCAAATAAAAAAATAAAAGATATCGTCGCAGTTTTATTAACAGTCCGTAAGAGAAAGGAGAAGGATTGGGATACAGTTCTTCTTTATAAAACGGGAATTCATATAGCTGAAATGGCAGAAAGAGTATATGAAGCGATGATTGAAAGCTATGATCATACATCTGTGAAACGAGTACAAACGTTGTTTCAAGCATTGCCAATCAAGAATCGACAAGAGATGAATGTGACTGGGAATGATTTGTTAAACTGGGCAAGTAAAAAGCCAGGTCCGTGGGTTGCTGAAATGATTCAAAAAATTGAAGAAGCAATCGTACAAGGAAATGTAGTGAATGAGAAAGAGTGTATAAGGGAGTGGCTGCAAGAATGCAATCTACTATAAGAAAGCAGTTATTGCAAGTTTTTTCGGAAGCGGATGGCGAGTTTGTATCTGGTCAAACAATTAGTGATAAACTTGGTTGCTCAAGAACTGCTGTGTGGAAACATATGGAGGACCTTCGGAATGAGGGGTATGAACTTGAAGCTGTGCGTCGATTAGGCTATCGAATTGCAAGTAAGCCAGACAAAGTGACTGCGAATGAAATTCAGTTAGGATTACAAACGAAACATATTGGTAGAACAGTGTATTTTGAAGAGTCTGTTGAATCGACGCAGTATATTGCAGCAAAACTTGCTTATGAAGGTGCAGAAGAAGGAACGATTGTTGTGGCAGAAGAACAAACAGCGGGTAAAGGTCGTTTAAGCAGAAAATGGCATTCACCAAAAGGAACAGGAATTTGGATGAGTATTATTTTACGTCCATCAATCCCGGTTCATCATGCACCACAACTTACTTTGTTAGCCGCTGTTAGCGTTGCGCAAGCAATTGAAAAGTGCACAGGTGTAAACGTAGGAATAAAATGGCCGAATGATATTTTAATTCAGGGGAAAAAAGCTGTAGGTATATTAACAGAAATGCAAGCTGATCCTGATAAAATTAATGCTGTCATTATGGGTATTGGTATTAATGCGAATCAAAAGCAAGAACATTTTGATGAGGAAATTCAGCATATTGCTACTTCTTTAGCGATTGAATCTGGTAAGCCAATTGTTCGTGCGGAGCTTATGCAACAAATCTTTTTACAACTAGAAAAATTATATGAAGAGTATTTACAAAATGGTTTCTCTGTCATTAAAATTCTTTGGGAAAGTTACGCTGTGAGCATCGGGAAAGAAATTAACGCTCGAACGATGAGAGAGACAATTACAGGGATAGCAAAAGGAATTACAGAGGATGGTGTATTGCTTCTAGAAGATCATGAAGGAAAAGTACATCACATTCATTCTGCGGATATCGAAATTAAGTAAAAGAAGTTCCTCTTTTGGAACTTCTTTTTTATTTTAATATTTTTGAAATGAGTTTGCGGTACGATAATGAATTTTTTAGTATTTACTTGTCATTTGACGATTACTTTTCCCTCCATTCCTTTAAGAAGGTGATACCGGCATATTAATTCATATGTACCAGTATTTTTAGGTTTCACGGTAATATTTTTTTCTTGTCCTGACTCGACTACGACGTCAATGCCGAGCTTTTTTACTGTAAAGGTGTGCTCGCTCTTGCCTTTATTTTTCAATAGCAATGTTGTTGATTCTTCAATTGGAATCGTGATGACGTTCGGTTTAAAGTAATCATCGTTTAGCTCGACTTCAATCACTTTGGCAGACTCAACAGGTTGTGTTACGACGTTAATTGATGCAAATACATTGAGGGAATTTAAAGTTGTTACTCCCACAAGCATCACAAGAAAACCGATGAATCGAAATAACCATGTGCTTATAGACATTAGCAATTCTCCTTTTGTAAGTATGTTTCCTCAATTAACCTGCATCATTATTTTAAGAGTTATACTATGCATGTAAACAAATTTGTTTATCTTTCTATGCATACGTTATTTAAAAATTTCACATACCTTAATAAGGATAAAAATTATTTTTTCAAAAAAATGTAGTAATTCCTTTTTAGAGTTTGCTATAATTAGTTCGAATGTGGGCAGTATCAGAGCGAACTGCACCATGATTCGATGCAATACGAAAAATAATAACTTGGATTCTGCCTTGATCCAATAACGGACTGGGACAGAGGGATGAATAATGCCGACTAACACACAACCCTTCTGCCCTTTTATGGCCAGAGGGGTTTTTTATATGATTTCGGCCATCTCCTCTCTCCTGTATAAAGGAGGAGTAGTTTTTGAAAACAAAAACAGATTTTTTGAAAATGAAAGAGCAAGGTGAGCCGATTACAATGCTAACGGCGTATGATTATCCATCTGCTAAGTTAGCAGAAGAAGCGGAAGTTGATATGATTCTAGTTGGAGATTCCCTTGGGATGGTTGTGCTCGGCTATGATTCAACAGTACCTGTAACAGTAGAGGATATGATTCATCATACGAAAGCTGTACGCCGAGGAGCGAAAGAGACGTTTATTGTAACTGATATGCCATTTATGTCGTATCATGTGTCGCCTCAAGATACGATGGTGAATGCACGCCGCATCGTTCAAGAGAGTGGTGCTCATGCACTGAAGGTAGAAGGTGCAGGAGAAGTGATATCAACTATTCATTACTTGACGAGTGCGGGAATTCCTGTCGTGGCACACTTAGGCTTAACTCCTCAATCTGTAGGAGTGTTAGGTGGCTATAAAGTACAAGGAAAAGATGCTGAAAGTGCAAAAAAATTAATAGAAGATGCGAAGAGATGTGAGGAAGCTGGTGCGATAGCACTTGTATTAGAATGTGTGCCAATGCAGCTAGCAGAATTCATTTCGAAGCAACTAACAATTCCAACGATTGGAATTGGAGCAGGACAAAAAGTGGATGGGCAAGTACTCGTTTATCATGATCTTATCTCATATGGCGTAAATCGTGTTCCGAAATTTGTGAAGCAATATACGTTTGTTCAAGAGGAGATTGTGCGAGGGATTTCACAATACGTAACTGAAGTAAAGACAGGGCAATTTCCGGAAGAAAAACATTCATTCACAATGAAAGAGGAAGAATGTTTAGCGTTATACGGAGGAAAACAATAATGAAAATCATAACTACAGTGCAAGAGATGCAGCAAATTACAAACGAACTACGTGCAAGTGGAAAAAGTATTGGTTTTGTCCCAACGATGGGTTATTTACATGAAGGTCATGCGACTTTATTACGTAAGGCAAGAGAAGAAAATGAAATTGTAGTTTTAAGCGTATTTGTTAATCCGCTACAGTTTGGACCAAATGAAGATTTAGATCGATACCCTCGTGATATTGATAGAGATGAAAATGTAGCAAAAGAAAACGGTGTAGATTATTTATTTTATCCGAGCGTAGAAGAAATGTATCCAGCAGAACAAACGACAACAGTAGAAGTTGTGAAGCGTACCGATGTGTTATGCGGAAAACAAAGACCTGGTCATTTCGCTGGTGTTGCGACTGTACTAATGAAACTATTTAATATTACATTGCCAACACGTGCTTATTTCGGTATGAAAGATGCACAGCAAGTTGCTGTCATTGAAGGATTTGTCGCTGATTTTAATATTCCGGTTACAATCGTACCGGTGGATATTGTAAGGGAAGAAGATGGATTAGCGAAAAGTTCTCGTAACGTGTATTTATCACAAGAAGAGCGTGAAGAGGCTCCTCATTTATACCGCAGTCTATGTATAGCGAAAGAAAGAATTGAGGCAGGAGAACGTAATGCAGAAATCATTACAACTCTTGTGAAAGAGTATATTGAGACGTATACGAAAGGCACTGTAGATTATGCTGATTTATATACGTATCCTTCACTACAAGTAGTGGATAAAATTGAAGGGCGAATCATTTTAGCAATTGCAGTTAAATTTGACAATGTACGATTAATTGACAATATAACATTAACGGTTAAATAAGGGGGAGCATCTATGTTTCGCACAATGATGAGAGCGAAGTTACATCGCGCAACAGTAACAGAAGCAAATTTAAATTATGTAGGTAGTATTACAATTGATGAAGATTTAATGGATGCAGTAAATATTGTAGAAAACGAAAAAGTCCAAATTGTAAATAATAATAATGGTGCTCGCTTAGAGACATATGTTATTAAAGGAGAACGTGGTAGCGGTGTTGTTTGTTTGAATGGTGCAGCTGCAAGGCTTGTACAACCAGGAGATAAAGTTATTATTATTTGCTACGGTCTAGTGGCAGAAGAAAATATTCATAAACAAGAGCCGAAAATTGCAGTATTAGACGATAATAATCAAATTATTGAAATGTTAGGTGCTGAAAAAGCAGGAACGATACTATAAGTAAGAAGGCTATCTCTATTACGGAGATAGCTTTTTTGTGCATCTTTTCATTAAGATGAGATAAAACGTGGTATAGTAACATTATATAATTTTCTGTTTGATAGGTAAGAAATTGAGGTGTTACATATATGAGTAAGCGTTATGTCGTTGTGGATTTAGAGACGACAGGGAACTCCTGGAAGGATGGGAAAGATAAAATTACCCAAATTGCAGCTGTTGTAGTGGAAGATGGAGAGATATTAGAGATTTTTTCATCTTTTATTAATCCGAAGAGAGAGATTCCGCCATTTATTACAGAGTTAACAGGGATTGATGAGAGTATGGTTAAGCAAGCCCCGTTATTTCAAGATGTAGCCCCGATGGTTGTTGAGCTATTACAAGGTGCAGCTTTCGTTGCACATAATGTTCATTTTGATTGGAATTTTTTAACGGAAGAATTAAGGCAGGCTGGATATACAGAAATACATTGTCCAAAAGTTGATACAGTTGAGTTGGCGCAAATTCTTTTGCCAACGGCTGATAGTTATAAATTACGTGATTTAGCTAAACAACACGAATTAGAGCATGATCAACCGCATCGTGCGGATAGTGATGCTCTTGCAACAGCGGAATTGTTTTTACAATTTTTAAATGAAATTGAGAAGTTACCCCTTGTCACCTTGCAATCGCTTTATGAATTGAGTGATGTGTTTCAAAGTGATATAGCGGATGTGCTTTCTGAAAATATTTTAAAGAAAATGATGCATGGTAAAAAAGGAGCAGAGGGATATGAAGTGTATCGAAATATTGCACTTCGAAAACGGAATTATTCTTTAAACTTAAGTGAAACATGTGCATTTAAATTTGATGCTTTCTTGCATAAGACAATTGATAAACTTGAGTCGAATATGCCAAAGTTTGAAAAAAGAGAAAGCCAACAGAGTATGATGAAGGAAATATATACAGCGCTAAGAGATTCTAGGTTTTCACTAATTGAAGCAGGAACAGGAACAGGGAAGACTCTTGCATATTTGCTTCCAAGTATTTATTTTGCAAAGAAAAAAGAAGAACCTGTCATCATAAGTACCCAAACTGTACAACTGCAACAACAAATACTAGAAAAAGAAATTCCATTATTACAGAAAATCATGCCATTTTCATTTGAAGTAGCTCTTTTGAAAGGAAGAAAGCATTATCTTTGTCTACATAAATTTGAATATGCTTTGCAAGAGGAAGAGAAAAATTATGATATGGCGCTCACAAAGGCAAAAATTTTAGTGTGGTTATTGCAAACGGAAACGGGCGATCGTGATGAATTAAATATTCCTGAGGGCGGAAAGTTACTTTGGAACCGGATTTGTAGTGATGTACATAGTCCGGGTGGGATGCAAAGTAACTGGTATAGTCGTTGTTTTTATCAACGAGCAAAGAATAAAGCATTATTTGCAGATATCGTTATTACAAATCATGCGTTATTATTTCAAGATTTTTCAAGTGAAGAACCACTGTTTGCCTCATGTGAACATATTATTTTTGATGAGGCTCATCATATTGAGGAGGCAGCGAGTAGAACATTAGGTGAACAGTTCTCCTGTATGTATTTCCAGCTAGTTTTATCTCGTCTTGGTACGCTAGAAACAGATGATGTACTTTCTAAAGTATATAAAATGATGAAAAAATCAGAGCAAGCCTCCCGTTCTACTTTCCGCATGGTAAGTCATAGTTTGAAGGAATTGAAATTTGATGCGGATGAGCTATTCCAAATGTTACGTGCATTCATCTTTAAACAAACAAAGCAGGAACAAGGGATCAGCAATATGCCACTCATTTATCGATATAACACGGAAGTAGAGAAAGGTAAGTTATGGGATAGTATTACCGAGTTAACAAATCGCTTTGTATATGATGTAAGAAAATTACTCTCTACACTTGAGAAGCAAGTTGATATATTGCAAAGTAAATTAGAATGGGAAATGCATGTTGTCACAGGTGAATTTATGCATTTAATTGAGTTGTTGAGAAAGATGGCGCAATCTTTACAAGTACTCATTTTAGAAAAAAATTCATATGTGACATGGATGGAAACTGAAACGAAGGGAACCATTCATTCAACTGTTTTATATGGACAACCTGTTCGTATTGGTGAAAGATTTGCTGATGAATTTTTAACAGAGAAAAAGAGTGTTATTTTCACATCAGCAACGCTAACAGTAAACGATTCATTTGACTATATAAAAGAAGAGCTAGGCTTACATGATTTTGCTCCAAATACATTACAGGTCCCATCACCATTCCATTTTGAAGAACAGATGAAATTAATGGTTTCAACGGATGTGCCTTTTATTAAGCAAGCAAGTAATGAAGAATATATTGAATCTGTGTCGGCTCATATTGCAAAAATAGCGAAAACTACAGAAGGTAGAATGCTTGTTTTGTTCACTTCGTATGAAATGTTGAAAGAAGCGTATACGAATTTGAAAAATGATGAGGAATTAGAAGGCTATTTATTATTAACGCAAAGTGTGAATAATAAGAGCAGAAGTCGCCTCATTCGTAAGTTTCAAGAGTTCGATAAATCAATTTTATTAGGAACAAGTAGTTTTTGGGAAGGGATAGATATACCTGGAGATGCCCTTAGTTGTCTTGTTATTGTCCGCCTTCCCTTTACGCCTCCTCATCAACCGATGATGGAAGCAAAAGGAGAGTGGTTAAAAAATCAAGGAGAGGACGTATTCGCTAAGTTAGCACTCCCGCAAGCAATACTGCGTTTCAAACAAGGATTTGGTCGTCTTATTAGAACAAGTACAGATACCGGGACGGTGTTTGTATTAGATCGTCGTTTGACAAGCGCTTCCTATGGAAAACGTTTTTTACAATCAATTCCAACTGTTCCGCTTTATGAAGGCCCTCTAGAAGAATTGTTAGAACAATTAAAGGAACGGCCAATTGAATAAAATTGGAAGAAAAAATACGCCTGAAGTGCATGTAAACTTCAGGCGTAAAAAATGTGGGTAGGAGGAATTTTATTTTTCTTACTTCTTGTATACAAAATGTATTGGTTTTCGACTTGAAACCTTTTTTTGCTGTACATGTCCTGCTATAATAGATGGGTGATGAAGCAGGGGTTGTAAAGAATGTACTCTTATTGTAACCGCATTGCGTTCTTCTATAATTAGAAATTTTTGTGTAACGGAGGAGTTTTTTCATGGATAAGAAAATCGAAGTCCTATCAACGACGCGTATTAAATATTCGTCTGACTTGTATAAAATCGTTGATAGTTTGAATCGTACGTTAAAAGAGCAGGACCTCATGTTCGGATTAGCATTAGACGAAAAAGATAAAGAAACAGCTGTATTTACGATTTACAGAACGTAGTGATACAATGAAAAAGTGGATCTTTGCAATCGTTATCGTAATCGTTGCTAGCGGAATATATGGGGCGTATGTTTATAATAAAGCAATGGAAAAGAAAATCCCTAAAGAGGCAAAATCTGTAGAAATTGCAAAAGAAAAAGCAAAGCTTGTAAAAGTAAAATCTGTGGATTATTATAACGGAAATTCTTCATATACAGTCGTACAAGGTGTAGACGAAAAAGGAGAACAAATTATTGTTTGGGTGCCTAATAAAAAAGGGAATGTCCTTGTGAAGAAAAAGAGTGAAGGTATTCCTGAAAAAGAAGCTTTGCAAAAGTTGGCTGAACAAGCTACAGGAAAAGGCGATGAGCCGAAGCCAAAGCCAAAAGAAATTATAAAAGTAAAATTAGGTGCTCAAAATGATATTCCGTTGTGGGAAATTACATATATTGATCAGGAAGATCGTTATACGTATTATTATTTAGAGTTTCAAAATGGGGCTTATGCTGGTCATTACAGCATTGAAAAATAGATGTAGGGGGAACTACAAATGAAATTAGCAAAGCGAGTAGCTGCTTTAACACCATCTGCAACTTTAGAAATTACAGCAAAGGCACAAGCATTAAAAGCAGAAGGTCATGATGTAATTGGATTAGGGGCAGGAGAACCTGACTTTAATACGCCAGAACATATTATGGATGCTGCACATAAAGCGATGTTAGAAGGACATACGAAGTATACACCAACAGGTGGATTACAAGCGTTAAAACAAGAAATTGTGAAGAAGTTTACTCGCGATCAAGGAATTGCGTATGATCCGTCTGAAATTATTGTATGTAACGGTGCAAAGCATGCATTATATACATTATTCCAAGTGTTACTTGATGAAGGAGATGAAGTTATCATCCCTACGCCATACTGGGTAAGTTATCCGGAACAAGTAAAACTTGCTGGTGGTAAGCCAGTTTATGTAGAAGGTCTTGAAGATAATGAATACAAAATTACAGCGAAGCAGCTGCGTGAGGCAATTACAGAGAAAACGAAAGCAGTTATTATTAATTCACCGAGCAATCCAACAGGAATGATTTACAGCAAAGAAGAATTACAACAGCTTGGAGAAGTATGTTTAGAACACGATATTTTAATCGTTTCAGATGAAATTTATGAGAAATTAATTTATGGTGGAGCAGAATATACTTCGGTTGCCCAGCTTTCTAATGCATTAAAAGAACAAACACTTATTATTAATGGTGTATCTAAATCTCATTCTATGACAGGATGGCGTATTGGATATGCAGCAGGAAATAAGCAGCTTATTAAAGCGATGACGAACTTAGCGAGTCATAGTACGTCAAACCCTACTTCAATCGCTCAATACGGCGCAATCGCGGCATATGCAGGCTCACAAGAACCTGTAGAAACAATGCGTCAAGCATTTGAAGAGAGATTAAACATTATTTATGATAAATTAATTCAAATCCCTGGCTTTACTTGCATTAAACCACAAGGTGCATTTTACTTATTCCCTAATGTAAAAGAAGCAGTAGCTTTATCAGGATACGAAACTGTTGATGATTGGGCAAAAGCTCTATTAGAAGAGGAAAAAGTAGCTCTTGTACCAGGTACAGGATTTGGTGCTCCAAATAACGTTCGTTTATCATATGCGACATCTCTTGAGCAAGTGGAGAAAGCATTAGAACGTATTCATACGTTTATGAAAAGTAAAGTGCAAGCTTAATTGTATATTTTATTAACGTAATACAAAAAAACCTTCCTACATAATAGGGAGGTTTTTTTGACGAATTGTGGCAAAAAGAAATAGCGAAAGGTGTGTTATACTAGAGAGCGAGGTGTTTGGTGATGAAAAAGAAAATGATGTTACAGTGGTTTGAGCAGGGAAGCATTGCAATTCCAAAATTACTTATGATGCATTATAAAAAATTAGGGTTAAATGAAACGGAATTTATGGTTGTACTTCATGTACATACATTTTTAGAATCGGGCAATTCGTTTCCGACTCCGTCAGAGATTTCAGAACGGATGACGATTACCGAAATGAAATGTATGGAAGTCATTCAGGCATTGATTCAAAAAGGTTTTTTATCACTAGAAGGTGGACAAAAATCAGAAGCGATGATGTGTGAAAGTTATTCTTTACAACCGCTATGGGAAAAAATATTGCATTTCTTAATGAATGAATCAATAGAGGAAGAACAAAAAGAAATAAAGCAACTGCAAGTAAATTTATATACAGTATTTGAAAAAGAATTTGGAAGACCACTTTCTCCATTTGAATGTGAAACGTTGGGAATGTGGGAAGATCAAGATCAACATCATCCGAATTTAATTCAAGCGGCCCTCAGGGAAGCTGTAATGAGTGGTAAGCTTAATTTCCGATATATTGATCGTATTTTATTTGAGTGGAAAAAGAATGGTATTAAAACAGTAGATCAAGCCCAAAACCAAGGACGGAAATTTAGAGCAAATCAACAACGAACGCAGCAAACGACAAAACAAGAGACGAAATTTACTGGAAAAGTGCCTTTTTATAATTGGTTGGAGCAGTAATGTAGGAGGAAGTATATGTTAAATAAAACGCAAATTCGCTATTGTTTAGACACAATGGCGGATATGTATCCAGAAGCACATTGTGAATTAATTCATGATAATCCGTTTGAACTAGTAATAGCGGTAGCGTTATCTGCACAATGTACAGATGCACTTGTAAATAAAGTGACGAAAAATTTATTTCAAAAATATAAAACACCAGAAGATTATTTAAGTGTTTCGCTAGAAGAATTACAACAAGATATACGTTCTATTGGTTTGTATAGAAATAAAGCAAAAAACATTCAAAAATTGTGCCGGATGTTACTGGATGATTATAACGGAAAAGTTCCAGAAGACCGTGACGAGTTGACGAACTTGCCAGGAGTAGGGAGAAAAACAGCAAATGTAGTTGTTTCGGTAGCGTTTGGTATTCCGGCAATTGCTGTTGATACGCATGTAGAAAGAGTGAGTAAACGGTTAGCGATTTGTAGATGGAAAGATTCGGTGTTAGAAGTAGAAAAGACATTAATGAAGAAAATTCCGATGGATGAATGGAGCGTCACACATCACCGTATGATTTTCTTTGGACGTTATCACTGTAAAGCGCAGCGACCACAATGTGAGGAGTGCCCTTTACTAGAAGTATGTCGTGAAGGAAAGAAGCGAATGAAGGGGAAATAAAGGATGGAGCGAGTGATAGAAATACCGAAAGAATTTCGATGCTTACCATTTTTTAAAGAAAGTAAAAATTCAATTGTGTATTATACAGAACAGTCTTTTGAAGAAACAATACAAAATACTTATTTTATATATGATATGGAAAGACAATATGAGCCGTGGAATGAAATTGAAAATAGTATTCCAGTATTATTGAATGTATGGAAAAGTAAGCATGAAGACATTGCGACACTTTTTCGAAACAGAAATAAGCAAGAAGCTGAAGGCCCAATGATTCTTTTTGCAGCACATTTGTTATCAATTGTATATTGGCTAAATGAACAACCTGTTTATAGTTTGAACGAAATGGAAGATTACACGAGTATGTTGGAAGTACAACCAGTGAATTTTATAGAGCGCTATTCGTTCATTATAAAGAAACCGAATAATTATCATTCTTATATTCAGTTAGCGCAGTTGTATATTGAAATAGAAAAGTTATATGTAAAGAAAATGATAACAAAAAAGAAGTCCTTTTCTCGTTAAGAGAAAAGGACTTCTTTTTTGTATTAAGACTCTGTTGTAACAACATTTCCGTCTGCGTGTGGTGTATCTTCACCGGTATTGTGTTGTTGTTCTTGTTGTTTCTTAGCTTCTTCTTCAGCTTTTTTTCTAGCTTCCTCTTCAGCTTTCTTTTGAGCCTCTTCTTGCTGTTTATGTTGTTGTTCTTGTTGTTTTTTAGCTTCTTCTTCAGCTTTTTTTCTAGCTTCCTCTTCAGCTTTCTTTTGAGCTTCTTCTTGTTGTTTACGTTGTTGTTCTTGCTGCTGTTGCTCTTGTTGTTTACGCTGCTCTTCCTCAGCTTTTTTCTTAGCATCTTCTTGTTTTAATTTATCTTCATTAGCCTTTTTCTGAGCTTCCTCTTCAGCTTTTTTCTTAGCTTCTTCTTCAGCTTTCTTCTTAGCAGCCTCATCTTCAGCTTTCTTCGCGTCTGGAGTTCCTCCAGGCGCAGTGAAGGATGCTCCAACTGCTGGGCTTGTTCCAGTACCTTTTTTCGCTACTACAGAGAAGCTGTAAGTAACGCCCGGTTTAATACCACCAAGAGTAGCTGTCGTACCTTTTATTGATAAACTACCACTTGAACCGTCAGTCGCTTTATAGCTTGCTGCATACGCATCAACTTCTGCTGGTCCAGACCAGTTTAGTGTAACTGTGCTAGCGCCATCGAAAGTGACATTAAGACCACTAGGTGCATCTACTTTAATTTGTTTCACTGCATCTTTTTTAGCGCCTTTTAAGTACAATTCACCATTTAATTCTTGTACAGAAGAAGGACGTTCGAAACGAGTTTTATCTGTAGCGAATTTGCTCATCATTACTTGGAACATTTGCTGTGCAATTTTAGTATAACGATCACTAATGTAGTTTTCTGGGCCATTTTTTTCGTACCCAGTCCATACTGCCATTGTATATTGCGGTGTATATCCAGCGAACCAGCTATCTCTGTTTGCATCAGCTGGAATACCATATTCTTTTATAACGTCTGCATCAAAGTTTTGTGTTCCTGTTTTACCGGCAACATCAACACCTGAAACGTATGCTGTTGGACCAGTACCGCCAGAACCAGGTTTTACGACGTCACGAAGAACGTCAGTCACCATGTAAGCTGTGTAGTCTTGCATCGCACGTTGTTCTTTCGGTTTAAAACTTTTCTTTTTCCCATCTGGGAAGATAACTTCTTTTACGAAGTGCGGTTTATTGTAGTTCCCACCATTACCAAAGGCTGCATATGCACCTGCTACTTGTAATGGTGAACTATCGTTACTACCAATTGCTGTTGATTCATATGTTTTGCCGTCTTTAAATGTCATACCTAAACCTTCAGCAAACGCTTGTGACTTAGGAAGACCAACCGCTTGAGCTGTCTTTAAAGCCGGAATGTTTAATGATTTTTTCAAAGCTTCACGTAGTGAAACGTCACCTTTGTAACTATTTGTTGCATTTCGTATTTTTTTACCATCGGAATACGTATATTCTGAGTCATTTAATTGATGGTATGTAGACCATTGTAAATTCTCAATTGCTGGACCGTAGTCGAAAATTGGTTTCATTGTTGAACCAACTTGGCGTTTTAAATCAGTGGCCATATTATGACCTTTGAAAGTAGACTTACTTTCTTTGCGCCCAGCCCCAATTGCTCGAACTTCTCCAGATTGTGTATCCATAAATACGAATGATCCTTGGAATTGATCGTTCGGATACTTAATAAGATTGCCATCCATAATTTTTTCAGCATAATCTTGAGCATCTTGATCAAGTGTTGTATGAATCGTCAAACCATCTGAACCAATATTTACATCAGGATATTCTTTTTCAACTTCTTTTACAACCGCATCTAAAAATGCTTGATACTTCATCTCAGTTATTTCTGAAGACGGTTGAAGACCCTCTGTTACTGGGATCTTAACTGCGTTATTCATTTCTTCTTTTGTTATATAACCATGTCGATTCATTAATGACAATACGACATTACGACGATTTGTTGCTCGTTCAACATTTTCCTTTTTGGTTGGATCATAAATGTTTGGACCTTGGGGTAAACCAGCGAGCATAGCAGCTTCATGTAATTGCAAGTCTTTTAAATCTTTACCATAATATTTTTGCGCTGCTGTCGCAATACCATATGAACGGTTACCTAAATTAATCTTATTTAAGTACATTTCTAAAATTTCATGTTTAGAGTATTGTTGCTCTAATTTGTAAGATAGGTACCATTCTTGTACTTTTCTCTTTGCAGTTTTGTCCATCGTTAGAAAATAGTTTTTGACTACTTGTTGTGTAATCGTACTACCACCTTGAGATCCGAAACCTCCAGTGACATTTTCCATAACTGCTTTTGTAGTTCGTTTCAAATCAATTCCATTATGATCATAGAAACGTGAGTCCTCAGTTGCAAGGAATGCATTTTCAACTACTTTTGGAATTTGATCATACGTAACGTGGGTTCGTTTTTCAGCACCGTATTCATAGAAAAAGTTCCCATCTTTATCAAGAAACTTTGTTGATAAAGGATTGACAAGTTTTGATTTGTCTAATTTTGGAGCATCCTTCACCATAACAAAGAAAGCGGAAACGCCAGCTACAAGACCAACGATACCAAGAAGTAGACAACCTATAAGGAATTTTTTAAAAAAGGAGCCTTTTTTCTTTGGTTTTTTCTCTGTATTTGTTTCTTGCTTTTGATTTTTTACATGATTTCGTTCTGTACGAGAACGATAATTATCTGACATTATACTTTCTCCTACCTTTCATTCTCTCCCCAAAAGTCGAAAAAAGAGCCTTAGTGATGACTCTATCACGAAAAATAAACCGTGTCTAGTACACGGATATAATCAATCCGAGGGTGATAACCGCATGATAATAAAGATCCATGCTCTACTATTTCTTCTTTCGTAATCGATTTTCGTCCACCAGTATTTTGACGATTCCAAAATGCAATAATATGTTTTGCATCTAATAAATAAAGTTCATCAAAAAGTGTAAATTTAATAATAACAAATGCAATTCCATTATGAGCGATTACTTGCTTCATATGCTCAATTTGATGAAGGTGGAAGTTTTGAAGTGGAAAACTCGTTTTATTTTTTGTTTCTTTCGCTTCAAAATCGATGTATTTCCCTTTATATACACCGTTGTAATCTGTTGTAGAAGGTTGTTTAAAATACGCTTCTTTTACCACTGCAGCACTTCGAGCGGGGTAATCTACTTTTACAATTTGAAGAGGTGTAGGTTTTTTATGTACGCATGCAATATTATGGGTTAAGTAATATTCATTCGTTTCATTCAATTCCTCTTCAAGGGACATACCTCTATTACTATAAGTATGTTTTTTTATTGGTGTTTTATGAGGTTGTGAAGCTTGATTGTACCGTTTTCCATTTGGGTAACGAATGGTCATAGTGTGTCCACTCCCAACTTGCTAAGAATTACTTACAAAGGTGATTATAACAAAAAATGAAAAAAGATGTGACCTTTTTGAAGAAAGGTATGATGACTTATTCATGTTTACATGGAATGATTATGAAAAAATTAAACAATATCGTAAAAATACGGTCTGTACAGAGGAAGAAAAAACAATGGTTTACAACATGAAGAGGGAAATAGAAATAGCTAATATGGACAACATTTCTCGAACGCAGTGTTATCAAGAATATTATGTAAGAAATAGTGAAATTAGGTGGGCTTTTTTAGCGAGTATGGTCTCGAGAAATGCGGGATGGAATATGACTGATTTACAAGGGAGGTATTATGCTACTGTTTTACCTCAAACAGTAAAAAAACATTTATTTTTGACTTATGAAGAAGCGAATTGGATTATTTTTTTAGATGCATTTCCTCAGCTGTTGTTATATGAAGAAAGTAAGAGGAGGCAGGTGCCACTATTCCATTTGTTACAATATTTTAACGTATCCATTTTTATGGAAAAGGAATGGATATATTTTTGGGAGAAAAAAGATATAAATAGACTTATGATAGCGCTTATTATAAATGAACAAAATAAAATTCAAAAACCAGTTATTGAGAATGCATATTTTAAAAAACATGTATTCCATACAGCACTTTTTAAATTACAAGAAATGCTTCATATTAGTGCCGTTATATTCCCAACCGTTGAAGGGAAGATGTATGGTTTTTCAGTTTATCAATTTGAAACGTTACAGAAGCGTATAGAACTAGGGAAGAAATTAGCAGCGTTACTATTTCATTGGAAGTATAAAAGTTTATTCCATAGGTTTGCATTGCGAACGATACACACAGGATCAAGAGCAGATTATGAATGTTATGTAAGAGAAGCTAGAAAATCTTGTACACCAGCTCTTAGAGAAGTTTATCCTGCTGTTGCACATGATGAAATAAGTATGAGAGATTGGTTTTGTAGAGATACGGAAATAAATGAACTATTTTTACCAGAAGAGTATAAGGGTGAAGTTGATATAACAGAATGGTATAAAAGAAAGAGGGAGCAAATCTATATTGCTTCCACCGTAAATCGTTTTGTTAAAAGGATAGATGAGTTCGTGATATAATAAAAAAGAAGTCCCGTCTTCATTTATGAAGACGGGACTTCTTAATGTGAAGTAACCCTGCTATGCGTGCTAAACATTTAATCTCAAAACGTAATGAATATAAGAGATTAAAGAAGTTTCACTTTATGTAGCAGGGAAGTTTGGACCATCTAATTTTGGGTTGCCAGTTTCGGGTTTATTTTGTTTATTTTGTTTTTTCTTTTTTTCGTTTTTGTTCTTTGCCATTTTCATGCACCTCCTTTTTGTATTGTTACCATTTCTATAAATGACATACAAAATGATTTCTTTGACGAATAACAACTAGTTTTGTCATGTGAGAAGGAGTGTGAAATCATTCGGCGAAATTACATGACAAAGGAAAAGCAAAGAAGGAGGCGTTTTGTATATGGCGATGGTTCAGAAGGAAGATGTAATGAAAACAATGGATCAAATGTTAAGTTCTCTCGATTTGCTGGAAATGAATATAGGGATTAGAATGAATCATGCATTAAAGGATAAGAGTGAAAAAATATGCAACAAGATAGAAATAACAGAAATGCATATTGAGCATATGGAAAATAAATTAGTGCATCACGAAGAAAAAGGGAATTGGGTGAAGGCATTTCAAAACGTCGTAGTGAGTGCATAATAAGGTGGGAATAAAATGAAGTATGAAGCATTAATACAGTCTTCGGAAAAACTTATGCAACATAATAATGAAGCAAATGTGAAAAAAAGAGAAATGATTGAATACGATTTTTATAAGGATATGAAACCGTTTGTAGATATGGTAGATGAGGAATTAAAAGTGTGGAAAGAATTAGCTTATGAATGGATTAAGGAAGAAAAACCAAAGTATATACATGTACAGCAAATTGATCAAGTGTACGATAATTTACAAACAAATGTGTTGCAATGTTTTGTAAATAAAGGAAAAGGTAAGCGATTCTTTGAAACGCATCAAGCCATTTCGTATACTTTGCAAAATATAATTGAGCAATGTAAGTAACAAGAGGGGAAACCCTCTTGTTTTTTATGCTTCTGTCATCGTTGTAGGCTTTGTTGCGCCGTTTATCTCTAATTCTTTTATTAATGTTCGGTAATCTGAAATACATATTTTTCCTTCGAGATACCAATGTCTCGCAAAGTCTAACAATTCATTTACATTCTCTGTGTAATACCCCTTTTTTTGAGAAAACGCTTGTTTTAAATCCCCTAATACCATGTTGATTCCTCCCCCATGAGAATCTTCTTCTTTTTTATCATAGCATGGAAGGGTTTTCTTTTATAATTTTTTAAAAATTTAAACTTCCGACAAAAATAGACAGATACTCCGTCACACAAATTATTTTACAAGTACATATTATATATGTAGAAACTTATGTGAAGGAGGAGAGAATGCATGTTTCAACAATCTAACGTATATCAGCAATCTAATCCATATGCACAGCAAAATATGTACCAATATAATACGGATACATATTTACGTTATAATATGTATCCTTTCGAGCCTCATTATGGAAATCAAAATTATTACCAGCCATTTGAAGTGTCGTTTATGAATCAACCGCAGCAACCTTATACGAACCAACAACCACAGCCTTATATGGATCACCAACCGCAACCTTATATGAATTCACAATACTATATGCCACCGCCATCTCCCTATAATCAACAAGCGATGTTTTATCCACCAAAACAACCGTACCCGACGCAAAATAAACAAAAGCAACAGCAACAACCAAGTCAATTTTCTAGTTTCGTTTCCCAATTTAAAAATTCAGATGGTAACTATGATGTAAATAAAATGATGAATACAGCTGGACAAATGATGAATGCAATGAATCAAGTAACAGGCATTGTAAAGCAAGTGGGAGGTTTTTTTGGTAAGTAATTTTGGAGGGTTGGCTATAAAAACATTGTATACGAAATAAAGGTCTAGACAAATTTCCTTAGAATAAATGGGTATATATAACAAGCGGCTTAACCTCTTTTCTCATATTGTAAAGTGTAATCAGATTTTTTTTATGAGAGAGGAGAGAAAAAACTATGCATCATTGTCATCCTTGCTTTGGAGGGCATAAGCCTACAGGACCTATTTGTACGACTGCTCCTGTCATTCATCCGACGAAACAATGCGTAACACATTCTTTTTCAACAACGGTGGTGCCACACATTTTCCCAACGCATACAACACATGTACACCATCAACAAATTAAAAACCAAAACTTCTTCCCACAAACAAACTCAAATGTAAATGTTGTAGACCCAATCGATCCAGGGTTCGGCGGATGTGGACCGTGTGGTCATGGACATCATCACCACGGTCATCAAATATCTCCATTTGGACCAGGGCCGAATGTATCACCGTTTGGACCAGGACCTAATGTATCACCATTTTTACCAAACAATGTATCACCAGTAGGTCCGAATATTGGACCAAACGTTGGTGGAATATTTAAAAAGTAAATGATATGTTAGAACTAGCGAAATGCTAGTTCTTTTTTTGTAATTGGAGTGTTGATATGAAAGTTATTGCAGTAACAGGATATAAGCCATTTGAACTTGGAATATTTAAAAATGATCATCCAGGAGTAGAATGTATAAAAAAGGCGTTGCGTCGTAAATTAACTGCTTTTGTAGAAGATGGTTTAGAGTGGGTTATAATAAGTGGCCAGTTAGGTGTAGAATTATGGGCTGCTGAAGTTGTTTTTGAAATACAAGTAGAATATCCAGATTTAAAATTAGCGGTATTTACTCCATTTTTAGAACAAGAAGAGGGTTGGAAGGAAGATAACCGTGAATATTACGAGTTTATTCTCTCTCAAGCAGACCATGTTGATAGTATCACGAAACGTAAGTACGAAAGCCCAGAGCAATTTAAATTAAAAAATCAATTTTTTATTGAAAAAAGTGATGCGCTTTTAGCTGTATATGATGAAGAAAAACCAGGGAGTCCTAAATATATTGTAGAAGCAGCAAAGAAAAAAGGAGAAATAGAAAATTATCACAGTTATTTCATTCTTTTTTCCGATTTACAAGATATAATAGAAGAGGAACAGTGGAATAATGCTGAGTAATATGTAATATAGTACTCGTATATATGATTGACAAAAAGCATTGTTTCTGAAAAAATTTAGTTAATGAAAGTTTTGGCAAAAATTTGAGGTGAAGAAAATGATTTCGGATAAAATTAAATTAACGGCGAAAGATATTTTAGAAAAAGAATTTAAAACAGGTATGAGAGGTTATCAACAAGAAGAAGTAGACAAGTTTCTTGATATGATCATTAAAGATTATGAAGCTTTCCACAAGGAATTTGAGCAATTAAAGCAACAAAATGCTCGTTTAAAGCGTGAACTAGAAGAACAAAAGCTAGCAGCAACGCAAGTTCCGCAACAACCTGTACAAACACCAGTTGCGCAACCAGTATATAACAACACGAATACGGACATTTTAAAACGTCTATCGAATTTAGAAAAAGCTGTATTTGGAAGCAAGTTATACGAATAATTTCTGGTGATAAAAAGGTTAAAGCATTTTACATAGAAAAAAACATTGCAAAATCTTTTTGTTTCCACTATACTAATGGATGTCATAACGTTTGGGTAATCGCTGCAACGCCAACGTTGTAGAGGAAAGTCCATGCTCGCACGGCCTGAGATGGCTGTAGTGTTCGTGCCTAGCCAATTCATAAGCTAGGGTATTCTGGCTGTAAGGCTGGTTTAACGGCAGGGAAAAAACCTAAGTCCTTTCGGATATGGTTTGACTACCTTTAAAGTGCCACAGTGACGAAGTCCTTGAAGAAATGATAGGAGTGGAACGAGGTAAACCCCACGAGCGAGAAACCCAAATAATGGTAGGGGAATCTTTTCCAAGGAAATGAACGATGGGAAAGGACAGGTTGTATAACCTGTAGATAGATGATTGCCACCGGAGTACGAGGCGTGGGCCGTTTGCAGTACAAAGGAACAGAACATGGCTTACAGAACGTTATGAACCAACTATGAAATAACTCAGCTCTCCTTTGTTAGAGGAGGGCTTTTTATTTGTATGAAGTTATAAATGATGAGTTAAAATGGTTAATGAGAAAATTCTTCGTAAAATGTAATAATTAATAGGAGAAATAGCTATTAATTATTGTTTGAATATACATAAGAGGTGAATGCAAATGGGAAAAGTTACTTTAATCGCAACAGCGGCAATGGGTATTGAAGCTTTAGTTGCCCGAGAAGTTCGTGATCTAGGTTATGAATGCCAAGTAGAAAACAGCAAAGTAACATTTGAAGCAGATGAAAAGGCGATTTGTCGCACGAATTTATGGTTACGTACTGCGGACCGTGTGAAAATTAAAGTTGGCGAATTTAAAGCGACAACATTTGATGAGCTGTTTGAGAAAACGAAAGCATTAAACTGGGGAGATTATATTCCAGAGAACGGTGAGTTCCCTGTTATCGGTAAATCTTTAAAATCTGAGTTATTCAGTGTTTCGGATTGCCAACGTATCGTTAAAAAGGCTGTCGTTGAAAAATTAAAAACAACATATAAACGTACAACTTGGTTTGAAGAAGATGGCCCGTTATTCCGTATTGAGATTGCAATGTTAAAAGATATCGCAACATTAACAATCGATGCGAGCGGTGTTGGACTTCATAAACGTGGATATCGTGTGGATCAAGGGGAAGCTCCTTTAAAAGAAACATTAGCTGCGTCTTTAATTAAATTAACAAACTGGAAGCCAGATCGTCCTTTCGTGGATCCTTTCTGCGGATCAGGTACAATTCCGATTGAAGCAGCATTAATTGGACAAAATATCGCACCAGGTTTTAACCGTGGTTTTGCATCGGATGAGTGGGGCTGGGTTGGTAAACAAAACTGGCGTGAAGCTCGTCAAGAAGTAGAAGATTTAGCGAACTATGATCAACCATTGCAAATCATTGGATCAGATATTGATCATCGTATGATACGTGTTGCTCAAGATAATGCAGAAGAAGTAGGTTTAGGTGATTTAATTACATTTAAACAAATGCAAGTAAAAGATTTCACAACAAAAGAGGATTATGGCTATGTTGTAACGAATCCTCCATACGGAGAACGTTTAAGTGAAAAAGCACTTGTTGAACAACTGTATAAAGAAATGGGACAAGTATTCCGTCCATTAGACACATGGTCGACGTATGTATTAACAAGTTACGAAGCATTTGAGAAGTGCTACGGAAAAGATGCATCGAAGAAACGTAAACTGTTTAATGGATTTATCCGTACAGATTACTACCAATACTTCGGAAAACGTCCACCTCGTAATTCATAGTATAAAACTCCTTTAGCGCGCATATACTGGCTATTATGTAATGCGTAAAGGAGGAACTGATATGGATAGTTTCCAATTATCAATGATTCAAAAAGCTATTCACCGTACGTATGATGAGCTCGGAAAAGAAGTGGATAACCAAGGTGCGATTGTAGATGAAATACAAAAAGCACAAGAAGAATATTTGTTAGCTCTTTCGCATGAAACAGCGATAGATAAACGGTATTTAAAGTCATTAATATAGACGAAAATTTTCCTTTTTCGAAAGGAAAATTTTTTTTCGTGTATTTCCATGTATTGCAACAGGGGAAAGTGGCTGCGCACATATGAGTAGCAGTTGCTATATCTTTTATAGAAAAACTTTTTGGTTGGAGGCTAAGGATGTTTACTGAGAAGAGATTACCATTTGAAGTAGGGAAACAAGACAATTTTTATGATAAGTTGAATGAGTGGATTGGAGATGTGTTTTACGACATCCTTCCGGAAAAAGGCTTTGAAGAGCGTGATGAACAAATTTTTATGGCGTTTCAATTAGAGCGTGCTTTCCAAGAAAAGAAAGTAATGTTCGCAGAAGCGGGTGTAGGAACCGGGAAAACAATTGTATATCTTCTATATGCAATTTGTTATGCACGTTATACTGGAAAGCCAGCGATTATCGCTTGTGCAGATGAAACATTAATTGAGCAGCTTGTGAAAGAAGAAGGGGACATTGCTAAATTATCTGAGGCATTAGGCTTATCGGTAGATGTAAGACTTGCGAAATCGATGGATAATTATTTATGTTTACGTAAACTTGAAGATGTTATGAGTGGACGAGCTCCAGAAGTAATTGAAGATGTATACTACGAATTACCGCAGTTTGTATTTGACCACGGTACGATGCAAAACTTTACTCACTATGGTGACCGAAAAGAATTTCCGCTTTTAAATGACGAGGAATGGTCAAAAGTAAATTGGGATTACTTCCAAGATTGCTTCACTTGTGATTCTCGACATCGTTGCGGGCAAACTCTATCACGTGAACATTATCGTAAAGCAGCAGATTTAATTATTTGCTCTCAAGATTTCTATATGGATCATATTTGGACGTATGATGCTCGTAAGCGTGAAGGACAAATTCCATTATTACCAGAAAGTAGTTGTGTTGTATTTGATGAAGGACATCTTGTAGAGTATGCAGCTCAAAAAGCTTTAACATATCGTTTAAAGCAAACGATGATGGAGCAACTTTTAACGAGATTATTACAAAATGATATTCGCGAGGAGTTTGCGCATTTAGTAGAAGAAACAATTTGGCAAACAGAGCGATTCTTTGATGTGTTACAAGAGAATAAAAAAGAAATTGCTGGTTCTGATCGTTTAGAAATTACTGTGACAGAAAAAGTAACGGCTGAAGCGAAGCGACTTTATGCGAAAATTGGTGAAGTCGGTGATGCATTAGTATTTGAAAGTGAAATGCATACAGTAAACACGTATGATTTAAATATCGTTGATGAACATTTAGATGTATTAGAGCATTCACTTCGTCTGTTTATGCACGAGAAAAATGTAATTACATGGGGTGAAGAAGGTGATGGAGCTTTCACGTTAGTAATTATGCCGCGTGCAGTTGAAGAAGTATTACAAGAGAAAGTATTCTCGAAGAAAATCCCGTATATTTTCTCTTCTGCTACATTATCTAACAACGATTCATTCGCATTTACAGCAAATAGTTTAGGGGTAAAAGATTACTTATCATTCTCAGTTGCCTCACCGTTTGATTACGAAGAGCAAATGGCAGTAAACTTACTATCTCATACGAAAGAAAACGAATGGGAAAGAAAGTGTCAATATACACTTGAAAATATACAAAAAACAAATGGTCGTACACTTGTATTGTTCCGTACAACACAAGAGCTTGCAGCGTTTAAAGAATATGTAAGTAAAGAACAAATGTCAGTTCCGTTCTTATATGAAGGGGACCAAGAAATTAGTCAGCTCGTTTCTCGTTTCCAAAATGAAGAAGAGACTGTACTTTGTGCCGTTCATTTATGGGAAGGTTTAGATATTCCTGGTTCATCATTATCACATGTTATTATTTGGTCATTACCATTCCCTCCAAACGATCCTGTGTTTGAAGCGAAGCGTAAACACGTAAATGATCCATTCTGGGATGTAGATGTACCATATATGATTTTACGTCTTCGTCAAGGGATTGGCCGTTTAATTCGTACGAGCGAGGATAAAGGTGCTATATCAATCTTCTTATCTGATACAGAAGATGAGAAAGTGGTAGAAGCGGTGAAAAACGTACTACCAGTAGAAGGTAAAGAATTATAAGGAGAAAGCTTGGCGCTTGCCAAGCTTTTTTTCTATTATAAAAGGAATTTGGATTTTCGTGTCGAATTAAGTTTGAGGTAGAAAAAGGAGGTTTTTATAGGATGACAGTAGCTACATATGAAGTGGAAAAACAATTTTTAACATATGTGAAGAAGATACAGAATTATGGAGAAGCATTAAGCTTAATGTTTTGGGACTTGAGAACAGGTGCGCCTAAAAAAGGTGTAGACCAGCGTTCAGAAGTAATTGGCATGCTTTCATCAGAAGTATTTGCTATGTCGACTTCAGATGAGATGGGGAACTATTTAACAGAGCTTGAAGCTTTAATAAGTGAAGACAAACTTTCTGAAACGACGAAGAAAATGGTGGAAGAGTGTCGTAAAGAATATGATAGAAATAAGAAAATTCCACAAGCGGAATACGAAGCATATGTGAAATTAGAAGCGAAAGCGGAAAGTGTGTGGGAAGAAGCTCGCGAAAAATCTGATTTCGAAATGTTCCGTCCGTATTTAGAACAAATCGTTGAATTTAAAAAGAAGTTCATTACATATTGGGGTTACGAAACATATAAATATAATACATTATTAGATATGTATGAGCCGGGTATTACGGTAGAAGTGTTAGATCACGTATTTGGTCAACTTCGTGAGCGTATCGTTCCGCTCGTAAAAGAAATATCAGAGTCGCAAAAGAGATTAAAGACAAGTGCTTTATCAGAGCATTTTTCAAAAGAAAAACAAAAAAACTTTACATTAGAGCTATTAAAGCAATTAAATTATGATTTTGAAGCAGGTCGTCTTGATGAAACGGTACATCCATTCGAGATCACATTAAATAGAGGGGATGTTCGTATTACGACACGCTATGACGAAAAAGATTTCCGTATGGCTGTGTTTGGCACAATTCATGAATGTGGTCATGCTGTATATGAACAAAATATTGCAGAGAAATTTGAAGGTACACCGCTATGTAGTGGAACGTCTATGGGTATTCATGAGTCACAATCATTATTCTTTGAGAACTTTATCGGTCGTAATAAATCATTCTGGAAGAAAAATTATGATTTATTAAAAGAGTATAGCGATGGTCAATTCAATGATTTATCAGTAGATGAGTTTTACGATGCGATTAATGAATCAAAGCCGTCGTTTATTCGTATAGAAGCAGATGAGCTTACATATCCGCTTCACGTCATGGTTCGTTATGAACTTGAGAAAGAATTATTTGATGGTACATTACAAGTGAGGGATTTACCAGCCGCTTGGAATGATAAGATGGAAGCATATTTAGGAATTCGCCCGGCTAACGATGCACAAGGCGTATTACAAGATGTTCACTGGGCTGGTGGTTCATTTGGATACTTCCCATCTTATGCGCTTGGCTATATGTATGCAGCGCAATTTAAGCAAAGAATGTTAAAAGACATTCCGAACTTTGATGCATTATTAGAAGAAGGAAACGTAACACCAATTCGTGAATGGTTAACAGAAAATATTCACCAATACGGTAAAACGAAAAAGCCACTTGAAATTTTAGAAGATGTAACAGGTGAAGGATTAAATGCAAATTACTTAGCAGATTATTTAGAAGCGAAGTATAAAGAAATTTACGAGTTATAAAAAGAGCTGCTTACTTGCAGCTCTTTTTTTAAAGGGGGGAGAAAAATGGATTATACATATACAGTAATGACGCAAGAAGAAGCAGAAGAAATTGCATACAACTGGCATTATGAAGGGGAATATTCCTTTTATGATATAGAGGCAGATGAAGAAGATTTAGCTGAATTTTTACATGATGAGAGTAGGGGGGATCATATCTTTTCTGTGAAGGAACATGGCACTCTCATTGGTTATTTTACTGTTTGTAAAATAAATGATGGGACGGTTGATATAGGTCTTGGAATGAAACCTAATATAACTGGAAACGGATTTGGTTTACAGTTCATAAACGCTATACTAGCTTTTAGTAAAGAAAAATATGGATGCAAGTATATAACACTATCAGTAGCTACATTTAATAAGAGAGCAATTAAAGTGTATAAAAGGGCAGGATTTGAAGCAGTTGGAACGTTTATACAGAAGACAAATGGTAGTTGTTTTGAGTTTTTGAAAATGAATTATATATGTAAAAATGATTAAAAACAGAAGAATCTCCTCTGTTTTTTATTTTGATGCAGAAATAAATAATATTTTTTGTAATTGGGTGCTTTGAATTTTTGATAGAGGATGTGTATGATTGAATTTCAGTAGTAAATGTGAAGTTTAGTCAGGAGAGGTAGAATGGTTACAATTAAAACGAAAAATGAAATAGATGTAATGCATGAATCTGGAAAGTTACTTGCTTCATGTCATAGAGAAATTGCGAAAATAATGAAACCAGGTATTACAACAAAAGAAATTAATACGTTTGTGGAAGCATATTTAGAACGGCATGGTGCAACGTCTGAGCAGAAAGGGTACAATGGATATCCATATGCGATATGTGCATCTGTAAATGATGAAATGTGTCATGCGTTTCCGGCCGATGTTCCTTTAACTGAGGGTGATATTGTAACAATTGACATGGTAGTAAACTTAAATGGTGGTCTTTCAGATTCTGCTTGGACGTATAGAGTTGGAAAAGTTTCTGATGAAGCAGAAAAGTTGTTACTAGTAGCTGAGAATGCTTTGTATAAAGGCATTGATCAGGCGATAATTGGTAATCATGTAGGAGATATTGGTTATGCGATTGAAAGTTATGTAGCAAGTGAAGGTTTTTCTGTCGCAAGAGACTTTACGGGACATGGAATTGGTAAAGAGATTCATGAAGAACCAGCAATTTTTCATTTTGGTAAGCTGGGACAAGGGCCTGAGTTACAAGAGGGAATGGTAATTACGATTGAGCCAATTGTCAATGTAGGTATGCGATATTCGAAAGTAGATTTAAATGGATGGACTGCGAAAACGATGGATGGGAAATTATCAGCTCAATATGAGCATACAATTGCGATTACAGAAGATGGACCGATCATTTTAACGAAGTTGTAATTTGGAATGAAAGAGTTTATAAAACTCGAACAAAAATGATGATTTTATAAAATTTGTCCGTGTTTTATTAATAAAAGCTTTTCAAAGTATAAAAAGTACGTTATAATCCTTCTATAAAATAAATAGTTAGCTACACTCATATAATCGCGGGGATATGGCCTGCAAGTTTCTACCGAAGTACCGTAAATACTTTGACTATGAGTGAGGACGAATATATTTGCTTGTTTAGCATTCTTTTTTTGCGAAACTCCAAAAGCGCGTCTCTCACTTGTAACGAGTGGTGGCGGCTTTTGGAGTTTTTTTATTGCATAAGAGGGGGAACAAACATGAAAGTATTACAAGAAAAGATTTTGAACGAAGGAAAGGTTTTATCTGGTGACGTATTAAAGGTAGATGCTTTTTTAAATCATCAAATTGATCCAGTACTTATGCAAGAAATCGGAAAAGAATTTGCTAAACGTTTTAAAGAAGAGAACATTACAAAAATCGTGACGATTGAATCTTCAGGTATTGCACCAGCGGTTATGGCTGCATTAGAACTTGGTGTAAAAGTAATTTTTGCTAGAAAGCGTAAATCGTTAACGTTACAAGATAATATGTATGTGGCAAACGTATATTCATTTACGAAACAAGAAACGAATGAAATCTCATTATCTCGAAATCATATCGATGAAAGTGATCGCGTTTTAATTATTGATGACTTTTTAGCAAACGGTCAGGCTGCTTTAGGTTTAATGAGTTTAGTAGAGCAAGCCGGAGCAAGTATTGCAGGTATTGGTATTGTTATTGAAAAAGCATTTCAAGATGGAGGAAAGAAGCTTCGTGAACAAGGAGTTCGTGTTGAATCACTAGCAGAAATTGCATCACTTGATAACGGCACAGTTACATTTGTACAGCATGAAACTGCGGAGGTGAAATAAGCGATGAAGCAACATCCATTTAAAATCGCATCACTTGGTATGCAGCATATGCTTGCAATGTATGCTGGTGCAATTATCGTTCCGCTTATTGTGGGCGGCGGACTTGGTTTAAATCAAAAAGAGTTAACGTACTTAGTCTCAATTGATTTATTAATGTGCGGCGTTGCGACAATTTTACAAGCATTATCAAATCGCTTTTTCGGTATTGGACTTCCAGTTGTACTTGGTTGTACATTTACAGCGGTTGGCCCGATGATTGCAATCGGGAAACAATACGGCGTATCCTCTATTTATGGAGCGATTATTGCTGCGGGGTTATTCGTTGTTATTTTTGCGAAATTATTTGGAAAGCTTGTAAAGCTGTTTCCCCCTGTTGTAACAGGATCTGTCGTTACCGTAATTGGAGTTACACTTGTTCCTGCCGCTATTAATGATATGGCTGGTGGAGTAGGAAGTAAAGATTTTGGTAGTCTTGAAAATTTAGCATTAGCATTTGGTGTGTTACTATTTATTATCATTATGTATCGTTTCTTTGACGGATTTATTCGTTCAATCTCTATTTTACTAGGTCTATTGTTCGGTACAATCGTTGCAGCATTTATGGGGAAAGTAAGCTTGCAAGCGGTTGGAGAAGCGGATTGGTTCCATGGTATCCAGCCATTTTATTTCGGTACACCAACATTTGAATTAACGCCAATTATTACGATGATTCTCGTTGCTTGCGTAGGGATTGTAGAAGCGACAGGCGTTTACTTTGCATTATCTGATATTTGCAATAAAAAGATTGGTGAAAAAGAATTAACAAAAGGTTATCGTGCAGAAGGATTAGCGATGGTGTTAGGTGGTATTTTCAACGCTTTTCCGTATACAACATACTCTCAAAACGTAGGGCTTGTTCAATTAACTGGAGTAAGAAATCGCGTGATTATTTACACGTGTGGTGGTATGTTAATCGTTCTTGGGTTCATTCCAAAAATCGCCGCTATTACAACAATCATTCCGAAATCAGTACTTGGCGGTGCGATGTTAGCGATGTTCGGTATGGTAATGGCATATGGTATTAAAATGTTAAGTAGCGTTGATTTTGGAAGACAAGAAAACTTATTAATCGTTGCATGTTCTGTCGGAATTGGACTAGGAGTTACTGTCGTTCCTACATTATTCTCACAACTTCCAGAAAGCATTCGTATTTTAACAGATAACGGAATCGTACTTGGAAGTGCGTCAGCAGTCCTTTTAAATATCGTATTTAATATGGTGCCCCAGCGTAAAGTGAAAGTAAAGGATGAACCAGTTCCGATACAAAGTGCGGTAAGAGAAGCGTAAAATTGATAAAAGGTTCAAATCGCATGCGATTTGAACCTTTTATTTTTGTGTTGCTTACGAGACCTTGCTTTTCTTTTTAAGTGGCATCATCTTTCCGTACGTACCAAGGCGCCATATATACTCAAGTGGCCCGTATTGGTAACGTGACAGCCACCAGCGGCTAATAAAGATTTGCAGCGTGTAGAAACCGATGCAAAATAGTGGTCCTACCCATAATGGAGCAAGATAATCATTTTTGAACAATATTCCGAATACAAGCAACGTAACAATTGTATGCGAGATATAATTTGTTAATGCCATTCGACCAACGTACTGGAACGGACGTAATATCTTTTGCCATTTTTCTTTTTGTAATAAACGCATGAGCGTGAAAATGTAGAATATGAATAATGTCTTTCCGCTTATCATCGTAATACCCATAAGTGAAAATGGTGTGTATGGTTGATTGTTCATAAAGAAGTAAACCATAATAAACCACATCGGTAATGTTAAAATGAACATAATGATTTGCCATTTTTTAAGTTTTGGATCTAATTCCTTAGCACGGCGGAAAATGTCTTTTTTACCGGCATATAATCCGAGTAAAAACAATCCTAGTGTTTCAGGAAGCATAATAAGACTGTTACTAATTGCTTCAGAATAGAAAGAATGGAATCGGTCTGTGATTTGTAAGCCCCAGTTTTCTAACGGCATAATTGCTGTGGAAAGGCCTAATTCCTCTACTGGCACGATTAACATGAGAAGAGAACCTAATAATGAGAACAGTTGCATGAAACTTAATAGTACAATTGACCAAATTAAAATAGTTCGTGGCTCTCTCTTATAAAATAAAAATAAGAAAAAACCAGTAATTGCATAAGTATGTAAAATGTCTCCGTCCCATAAAAGAACGTAATGTAAGAAACCAAATAATAATAAAATAAGTAAGCGACGAACAAATAAAGTTTTTGGTCGATCTGTTTTCGCTTCAGCACGAGTCATAAAAATGTAAAATCCTAGGCCGAATAAAAATGAAAAGATAGTATAAAACTTTGTTTGAATAAACATATCGTAAAATAGGCGAATGTAGCTGTCTATCCCTTCGTAAATTCCTGTAATATCACGTGAGTCAATCCCGGCGATAACAGGCCAGTTAACAAGAAAAATACCAAGTACAGCTATTCCTCTAATAATATCGATGGAGTGTATCCTCTCGCCTTGTGAAATATTTTGTGTCATTATTTTCCTCCTTGTTAAGTAATTCCCTTTTATTATACAAAATGTAAGATGGAGGGTATAGGGTGGATTTCCATTTTTTTTAACTATTAAGTTATGTAAGATGAGATATAATAAGAGTGCACAACAAGTTTTACCTTTTTTCAAAACAGGCAGTGAAGCTCCTTCTTATAAGGGGCTTTCTTTATGAAAAAGTGTTGATAATGATTCTCTTTAATGATAAAATGTATTCAAAAGTGATAATCATTATCAAAAAAGGTTGGTGCATGAGTATGGTATATGCATTAGTAGCAGGTACAGTCGCTGTATATGCAGTTATTGCAAAGTATGTTTTAAATGGAGTAGGAACAGCAAAATGAGTGATATTACATAAAATCCCTTTCATTTGTAAAAAGAATGAAAGGGATTTTTTATTTTTAATGAGAATATGCTGAAAATTTAGTATGATAGTAAAGTGAAAAGATAATCAATGAGTAGGTGCATTTCTCACTGGTTATTGGCTTGCAAATAGCATATACATCTTGGATAAAGGGGAACAAGGGGATGACAAACATAGTACAGACAAACGGTATGAAAAAACTTGTTTGTTTTTATGAAGAGTGGCAAAAACACGGCGATGCAGAGAATAGCTTAAAGTTGTTTGAAGTAATTCAAAAATATAAACGAGAGCAGCTTATGATAGCATTCTGCGGTCACTTCTCAGCAGGGAAATCAACGATGATGAATCATCTATATAAAGCGCAGTTGTTACCGACAAGTCCAATTCCGACAAGCGCTAACGTCGTTAAAATTGAAAAGGGATTTGATCGTGTTGTTGTAACGATTAAATCTGGAGAGCAGTACGAATATGACGGTGCATATTCAGCAGAAGAATTAAAACAAATTTGTAAAGATGGCGATGAAGTAATTGGTGTTCATATTTATCGGAATGATGCGCCAATTCCTGAAGGTGTTATGTTAGTTGATACACCAGGGATTGATTCAACAGATGATGCCCATCAACTAGCGACAGAATCAACGCTGCATCTAGCAGACGTGATTTTTTATATGATGGATTATAATCACGTCCAATCGGAAGTGAATTTACAATTTGTTAAAGAATTGAAACAACGTAATAAAACGGTTTATCTCGTTGTAAATCAAATAGATAAACATAAAGAAAATGAATTATCGTTTGCGGATTATAGAGATAGTGTAAAACAATCATTCTCTAACTGGGATATTGAAGTAGATGGAGTTTATTATACATCATTACGAATGATGAACCATCCACATAATGAAATTGAAAACCTAGAAACGTTAATTACTTCTATTATGAAAGAAAAAGAGCAGTATGTAAGAGATGGAATGGAGCGAGAAACAGAATATTTAATGGGGGAACATTTCTCGTTTATTCTTTCTGAAAATGAAAAAGCTCTTTTGAAATATGAGGAAGAGTTAGCATCACCGCTTTCCATTTCAGAAATAGTTGAAAAGAAAGAAGAGCTAACGGAAATGAAACATCGCGAGGCTAATAAAGAGTCTCAAATGAGAAATGAATTTATAAAAGGTTTACAAGCTATATTAGATAACGCGTATTTAATGCCATTTGAAATGAGAGAATTGGCAAATGCGTACTTAGAAACGAAATTAACAAAATTTAAAGTTGGTTTGCTATTTGCGAAAGGAAAGACTGAGCAAGAAAAACAGAGACGTTTAGATGCTTTTTATGCTGCTTTGCAAAAGACTGTCGAAACGCAACTTGATTTTCATGTGAAAGAATTTATTGTTGCCTTCTTAAAAGAAGAAGGGTTGTTTACAGAAGAGATTGGGAAAGACATATATGCTTTAGAAATTGCTTTTGGACCAGAAATGTTAGCGGAAGTAATTAAACAAGGTGCAGGTTTCACAGGTGATTACTTACTTCTTTATACAGCGGATGTAGCGAATGAATTAAAGAAACGCTATTTTACAAAAGCACAGCAAATTTTTGATAAAAGTGCAGTCGTTTTAAAGCAAAAGGTAAAAGAAGCAGTTGATCGTGTTGAAGAAGAGATTGAAACATATACGATGTTGCAAACTGCGAAAGAAACACAATTGCAATACAGTAACAATTTGGAGGCATATGAAGGCTATTTACAAAATATTTGGCATGATCGTGTTGCTACACCAGAAGGATTGCAAGTAGAGGAAATATTGCAAAGTAAAAAACAAATTGTTAGTGAGAAATTCACACTACAAGAGCAGGAAATTGTAAATGATAACGTAGCGGCTCGTGAGGAAGAGATAAAAGGAACGGCAGCTTTAAATATTCAGCGTATATTAGAGAAAGTGAAGAAAGCTGAAACGATATTAGAGCCATTGCCAGCGCTAAAACATGTACAGCAAGAGGTAATAGAAAAAAGGCGCCGTGTGGAAACGAAACAATTTACAGTGGCATTATTTGGAGCTTTTAGTGCTGGGAAATCATCATTTGCCAATGCATTGCTTGGTGAAAAAGTACTTCCTGTGTCACCAAATCCGACGACGGCAACGATTAATCAAATTTTGCCAGTTACAGAGGAAAAACCACACGGAACAGTAATGGTTCAATTTAAATCAAAGCAAGCCTTATTAGAAGATATGAAAGCTGTTTATAAGCTGTTTCATTATGAGATTACTACGTTAGATGAAGCGTTAGCACAGATTGATAAAGTTATGAAATACCCTTCACCAACTGGAAAGCAAAAAACAACATTTAGCTTTTTACGAGCGGTACAAAAAGGGTATGATACGGTTTCTGCGCATTTAGGTGAGCAAGTACAAGTTACATTAGATGAGTTTTCTGATTATGTAGCGAATGAAGAAAAATCTTGTTTTGTTGAGTACATGGAGCTTTATTATGATTGTGCATTAACAAGGCAAGGAGTAGCGCTTGTAGACACACCTGGAGCGGATTCTATTAACGCCCGCCATACAGACGTTGCGTTCCAGTATATTAAAAACGCAGATGCTATTTTATTTGTCACGTATTATAATCACGTGTTCTCTCGTGCCGACCGTGAATTTTTAATTCAGCTTGGTCGTGTAAAGGATACTTTTGCTCTTGATAAAATGTTCTTCTTAATTAATGCGGCCGATTTAGCAGAGTCTGAAGAAGAGCTTGAAATGGTAAAAGGTTATATCGCAGATCAGCTACTGCAATACGGTATTAGGAATCCGCGTTTATTTGCAATTTCAAGTTTATGTGCGCTTGAAGAGAAACAAGGGAAAAATATTGAAAAAGAGAAGTACGGTATTTTACAAAACTCTGGGATTGCTAAGTTCGAGGAATCATTTACATCCTTTATGATGAGAGATTTAATGCTCGTATCTGTTCATGCTTTATATGGTGCATTGCAAGGGGCAGATCAGCTGTTAGTAAATATGATAAATGGTGCAAAGCAGGGGAATGAAGAGAAAGAGAAGCAAACGAAAAAATATGAAGCAGAGCGTGATCAACTACTTCATATTATTTCATCATATAGTGTGCTTGCTGAAGAACAGGCGATGCAAAATGAAGTGAAAGAATTGCTTTATTACGTGCAACAACGTCTATTCCTACGCTATAACGATGTGTTTACTGAATTTATTAATCCAGCATCGCTTCGAACGGATGGAAATGTGAAAGTGCAGTTGCAGCAGTGTGTTATGGAATTAGTAGCATTTATTCAGCATGATTTATTACAAGAAATGCGTGCGACATCATTACGCCTTGAAAAATGGATAGATGAAGCGATGAAGCGTGCAAAGAATGAAATTGTGGTGAACTGTAAAGTAGAAAATGAATCAATTTCTATGAATGGAACAGTGGAATATGAATATAAAGATATTACACATAAAGAACCGTTCCCTTCAGTTGAAATAAAAGATTTCAAAAAAGCATTGGCACACTTTAAAAACGAGAAAAGCTTTTTTGAAAAGAATGACAAAGCCTTTATGCAAGAAGACGCTAAATCTGTATTAGAACCTCTCGTATCAAACTATGTAGCTGATGAAAAAGATTTATTTGTTCATCATTATAAGCAAGAGTGGGATTTGAAATGGAACTTATTCCAAAAAGTGATGCAGCAAGATGTGATGAATTATTATGAAAGTGTATTATTTGCATTGGCTGAAACAATTGATGTATCACTATATGAACAAAGTAAAGAACAATTGCAAAAGCAATTAGTAGAGATTGAAAAAGAAATGTATGTGATGTAGTCGTTATGAGAAAAAGATTCGTTCGATTTTCTTTTGTAGTACAGTATCTAAAGATTTGACAAACCCAGCAAATTCATCGGTAGAAATCATATGAGTAAGAACGAGTCGTCTGCCGTCTGGTGTTTCACCGCATAAGACGAACGAAGAAAATTCATATGTTTTGTTTTCTACTACTAATTTTGGATAGGAATACGTGTCGCTCTTCTTCTTCTTTCCATCAATAGAGATGACGTTGCATTTTTTCTCATTGTTGTCCATGGTGAATCCCTCCTTTCTATTACTTATGGTAGACAAGGAGGGTTTAGAACAATAGAGAAGGGGGAATTTTTTATGACTGTTGTAATAGAACGTATTTCAAAAGAAGCTATACCGAAGTCTTTATTACTACTTGCTGATCCAAGTGAACAGCAAATTGATGCATATGTACAAAGAGGATTAACATACGTAGCTAAGCAAGAGGATAATGTAATCGGTGTATATGTGATTTTGGAAACAAGGCCGAAGACGATGGAAATTATGAATATTGCGGTTGTAGAGCATTTGCAAGGAAAAGGGATTGGAAAGAAGCTAGTAAGTCATGCTATAGAAACTGCTAAAGGATATGGTATGTCAAAACTTGAAGTTGGTACAGGCAATTCTAGTGTTTCACAACTTGCTTTATATCAAAAATGTGGATTTCGTATTTTTTCTATTGATTTTGATTACTTTTCGAAGCATTATGAAGAAGAGATTATTGAAAATGGGATTGTATGCCGTGATATGATTCGGCTTGCAATGGAATTAAATCAGAACGTATAACTTATTTAGGGGGAAGAGAAGATGGAAGTACATAAAGCAATTACAGCACATTCTCGTAAACAAAATGAAAGTGTAAAAGCATGTTTACAATTAGATGCGCAGCGTGAAGCAGCTATTGAAGCAGCCGTATCTCTTGCGTCAAATGGGAAAGAATTTTCGGTTGATGTCATTAATGTTGTAACGAAGCAAATTAATGCTCTTGCAAAAAATGGTGTTACACTAGAGCGTAAATATGTTACAAAAGAAATGGTTATGGAGTATGTAAGTCGTTTGAAAGAGAAAGAAGGTCGTTAAAGATGTTAGTTACAGTCGAATGGTTACGTGAGCATATAAAAGATGAGAACGTCCGTATAATCGATTGTCGTTTTGATTTAGCGAATCCTAATTGGGGTAGAGAAAAGTATGAGGAAGAACATATTCCTCATGCATTATATTTTGATTTGAATGTAGATTTATCAAGTCCTATAACAGAACATGGTGGTCGCCACCCGTTACCAAATATTGAGGAGTTTGCAGACAAGCTTTCGCAAGCTGGTATTGATGAACACACGAAAGTGATTGCATATGACAGTGAAGCGGGTGCAAATGCTTCTCGTCTTTGGTGGTTATTAAACTATGTAGGACATGAGAAAGTATATATATTAGATGGCGGATTTCCAGCATGGAAAGAGAATGGACTACCGGTAACAACGGAAATTTCTGTTGCTAAACGAAAAGCATTCAAAGCAAATGTACAAAATCATATGCTTGTAACGATGGAAACGGTGAGAGAGAATATTTATGCAGGTGCAGATGTTACGTTAATTGATTCTAGAGAGCCAAAACGTTATGCTGGTGTAGAGGAACTTGTTGATCCGAAAGCAGGACACATTCCAACAGCAGTAAATTATTTTTGGAAGGATGGAATGCTGCAATCAGGACAATTTAAGAATGAAGCTCAGCAACAAGAACGATTCCAAAATCTTTCGAAAGATAAGGAAACAATTGTATATTGTGGTTCTGGTGTTACAGCATGTCCAAATATCGTTGCATTGAAATTAGCTGGATTCCAGAATGTTAAATTGTATGCAGGTAGCTGGAGTGATTGGATTTCTTATCCAGAAAATCAAATTGCAAAAGAAGAAGATTAATCACTTGCATGCAAAAATAATTTGTATTAAAATAAGGTCACAAGCAAGAGATTGCTCGAAAAACTTTGTATTTTACACATTGGAAACAATGTGATAATATAACGACAAGTAAATAATACATCCTGCGGTGTACGTAACTTATTTATGTCTAAAACCGATGTTAGTTATACGGAAGCTCAATATTTAGCGACCATCATCAAGCCTTCCTTGTGGAGGAAGATGTACGGTAACTGTGAGGGCATCCACCTGCGAGTAGCGGGTTTTTGGACATTTACGAGGAGCGGCACGTGCGGGGGTCTTATTTCAACTAACATTATATAAAATTCCTACGGTGTACGTAGCTTATGCATGTCTTAAACCAATAAGTTTAATATGGAAGTTCAATATTTAAATGTAGCTAACATGCCATCTTTTTAAGAAGGAAGTTACAAACATTTGTGAGAGCATCCACCTGTGAGAGCAGGTTTATGGACATCTAGAGAGAACGGCATATGTGGGGCTAAATAAAAACCTTACGTTTTATACGTAAGGTTTTTTTGTTGCATACATATATCCATGTTATCTCGATTCACCTGTGAAGTTTCCGTAATAAATATAGCACTTTCTGTCTTTATTATATCTAGGTTAGTTTGTTATACCTTTCGAAAAAAATGTAGGCTACTGTTGACATCTATTTTAAATAAGAGTAACATTTTCTATGTAATAAAAATAAGTCTCTGTTAGGTGAGGCTCCTGTATAGAGAAATGCTACTGCCCAAAAATGTCGAGAGACGCCAATGGGTCAACAGGAATGATCGAATTAAGGTTTTTCTTAACGTAGCTGGTAATGTACCTATGCTATACAGTGCTAAAACTCGGCGAGGGAGAGGTCCGTAGATTTCTAATTGTATTAGGAATCGTTTATTTGTGTATGTCATGGCCTTTACTCTTTTCGGAGTAAAGGTCTTTTTGTTGCAAAGCTATGAGTAATTTCATAGTATAAACTATAAAATAAAACGAGGAGGTGAGGAGCATGTCAAATTCTGACTCGGTTCCGTTACCCATATACTTCAAATCAAAAATATATGATGTAGGCAGGAAACGACTTGTTCCTCCCTTTATATTTATCATCATGTAGCGTTTATATGTATGTTTAAGCGCTAAATACTTTCACAGTAAAGTAGATAAATTGAGAAACAAAGCGTTTCTTCCTACGTTGTAAAGGAGGAGACGATAATATGTTATATGCAAACAAAACTGTGGGTAACACGTCATATAAATTAAGTAAAAAATCAATGAAAGAACAAACATTGCTTCAAAAAAATAAAGATTTATTAATTGAAATCGCAACGAGAGATGTAAAATCTGTATTTGCGTATTTTAAAACAACAAGAGATGGATTATCTATGAAAGAGGCACAAAAACGTATTCAAGTATACGGCCGAAATGAATTAACTTCAAAAAGAGCTCGTATTGCGGAAGTAATGATGAAGCTAAGTGGAATGATCCCAGGTTTTTCAAAACAACATGTGAGAGATGGATTACAATGTGAAAAGATTACTGTGTCTCGAGTAGAATGTTCTAGTGTAACAGGTTTAAATGGTGAATTAAAAATGATGGATTTGCCAGTACAAGAGCTTGTTCCTGGGGATATAATTTTCCTTTCAGAAGGTGACACAGTACCAGCAGATGTACGTATCATTTATGCAAATGATTTATTAGTAAATGAATCTGTACTAACAGGAAATGATGCGAGTATTGAGAAGTTTGAAAGCTGCTATCATCTTGAGCGCAAACGATTTATTCCTTTAAAAAGAATGAAAGACTATAATCCACTTGAACTTGAAAATGTATGTTTCAAAGGAACGTATATTGTTGGTGGAAATGCGAAAGCTGTAGTAGTTTCAACTGGGAAAAATACGTATACAGGGATTCTTCATACTTGTTGTAGTAGAACGTCTTAATGTGTAAATGATGCTAAATATACAAAAACAATGTATAATAGACAAAGTTGAAAAACGTAGAATGGTAATCTATTTATATAACCTTACGTGATGACGTGAGGTTATTATTTTTTTGGTAGGAGAGGAATTATGAAAAAAGTATTATTAGTTGATGGTATGGCACTATTATTTCGTGCTTTTTATGCAACAAGTGTCTATGGACAGTTTATGAAACGACAAGATGGTACCCCTACAAATGGGATTCATGGTTATATGAAACATTTATTAACGGCAATGCAAGCAATTGAACCGACACATATCGTAACATGCTGGGATATGGGAAGTACAACATTTAGAACAGAATCGTTCTCAAATTATAAAGCGAATCGTGCAGCGCCGCCTGAAGAATTAATTCCGCAATTTGATCTAGTGCAAGAAATGACTGCAAAATTATCTGTTCCAGTTATCGGTCTGAAAGGGTATGAAGCGGATGATTGTATCGGTACACTAGCAAAACAATATTGCAATGAAGCGGAAGTTTATATTTTAACAGGTGATACGGATTTACTTCAGCTTGTTGATAAGAACGTTACAGTTATGCTTCTGCGCAAAGGAATTGGAAATTACGAGTATTACACACCGGGGAAAATTATGGAAGAAAAAGGTGTAGAACCGTGGCAAATTGTTCATGCGAAAGCTTTTATGGGAGATACAAGTGATAATTATCCAGGTGTAAAAGGTATTGGTGAAAAAACAGCGTATAAGCTTATTCAAGAACACGGAACAGTATCAACTGTACTAGAAAACATAACATCATTAACGAAAGCGCAACGTACGAAGATTGAAAGTGATTTAGAGAATTTAAATATTTCATTACAATTGGCACAAATTCATTGTGAAGTTCCTATTTCATGTTCACTAGAAGAAGGATTACACACAATAGATGAAGAAAAATTACGATTCGTTTGTGAAGAAATGAATTGGGGAAGACCTGAAATATTAATCAATATGTTGTAAATACTCGAAAGACCGATTAAAAGTAAAATGAATCGGTCTTTCTTTTTTTGTTCACAAAGTTGTCAGAAAATAAACGGAATTTTCATATGAAGTTCAAATAGAATTCACAACAATCAATTATTATAAGAACAACCAGATAATTCATTATCTTTTATCCCACTTTAATGGGCAGTAAGACCCCCATCTTAAAATTCAGCGAAAGCAAAGAAGTTAGGTGGGGGATCAACTGCCCATAAAAGTCCGATTGGTTCAACTAATAATCAGTGGGGGATGAAGAAAACCCCCACTGATTAAAGTTTCACTTTATATAAATCATCCCCCAAGGAGGACAATGAAAATGAGAAAAAAAGTGAGAAAATCTTTTAAACAATTATTAATTGAAAATAAACAATCACTATTAAATAATAAAGAAAATATGAAAGAAATTGAGGAACGAATTGAGAAACGACATGTAGCATATCAAGTTGCTAGTAATTGAGTATAATAATTTTCCCTATGAAAAAAGCTTGTAGTTTAGAGACTATCCAAACTACAAGCTTTTTCTTTTGTATTACTTCCACCAAATCCAAGCCCAAAAGTAATTTCGTACATTTCGAGGAGTAATCCGTATGAAGCGTTCACCGTCAAAGAAGCAATTCAAATTTGGAAGTGTTTCATCTGGATTTTCTGGAACAAAGGTGACGATGTTTTCGTTACTTCTAATGGGTACTGTAATGGGTAGGTAGTGAAATTTGAAGCTGTACTATTTTAATCACAAGATAGATAGTTGCCATCCTAAAAAAGATTAGCACTATTAGCAGGGATGTTTAAAATAGCGATAGAACTATTTTGTGTATGGTTAATAATGTTGCATTAGCATGATTTTAATTATTATTGTACTTAATTCTTATAGGTATGTTGTCACCTCATATAGTCTTGGTCAAAATAGGATATGCGTGACAAATAAAGGGTAACATGTACAAGTTGAATTGGGAAGATGGATTTAAATGTCTAGATAAGGGGATGGAGTATGATTGAATTGGAATTTAGCGTGGAGCGTCTTAGGGAAGAACAAATAGGCGATATTGTAGCATTATCATCTTATATTGGTTGGGATTATAACAGGGAAGAAGTTGAAGCAATTTTTAACTCAGGTATTGTATACGGCGTATGGAATGAGAGAAAGGAACTTATTGCTAGCGCAGCAATAATATTATATGGGGAGGCGTTGGCATCTATCGGAATGGTAATTGTACATCCAGATTATAAGGGAAGAGGAATTGGAAAGATGATTACAAATTCATGCATGAATAGCGTATCAGCTCAAACTCCATTTATGCTTATTGCTACGGATGAAGGGAAACCTTTATATGAAAAATTAGGATTTAGGGCAGTAAGTTATGTTTCTAAATACATATGTAACTCATACAATGCGAATGATTATTGTGTAAGAAATGAAGATTATGTGATGAATTATGAAGAGGATGAGTTAGAAAAAATAATAAAAATAGATGAATATGCGTTTGGAACAAATAGAAAAGAGTTTTTAAAGAAAAGAATTATGCAAAGTGAACAGTGTATCGTTGTAAAGGACAAGGAACAAAATGTATTAGGTTACGGTTTAAGCATACAAACACCAGAAAATAAAATAATAGGACCGGTTGTTGCTAAAAATGATGAGATGGCAATGAGAATTGTACATGATTTAGCAAAAGGGCATAATGGTAAATTAAGAATTGATGTACTAGAAGGAAAGAAAGATTTCATGAAAGTATTAGAGATTACTGGTTTTAAAAAGGTGAATACACCACCAATTATGATGAAAAATAGCGGTCAATTATTAAAAAGGAATAATGAGTTATATAGCATTGCAGCACAAATTTTTGGGTGAAAAAGAATCCTTCTGAACGAAGGATTCTTTTTCGCTAATCACGATATTGATCATGAGTCGGCTGAAAGAGGTCTTCCTCGATATCCCTCACCATAGAAAAATGATCAACGTTATAATGCCCATGTAAAGTTTTATTGTGGTGACCAATAATTTGCTCTGCAGACAATACGTCAGAATCAGTTGTGGAATGACCGTTTTTAATTAATGTAACATCAAAGCCTTGTACAGTTGCTGTCCTTACAGCGGTATCAATACAATGCTCTGTTTTACATCCACCGATAACGATATGGTTAATCTTTTCTTCTTTTAAAAGTTCAAGTAAAGAAGTGCCATAGAATGCATTTGTTGCTGCTTTATTAATAAGGATTGCAGACTGAGGTACTTGGATTTTATTATGTACTTCAAAGCCTACGCCGCTACCAGAAGCAACATCGATATCTCTTACGAAAACAATAAGGGCATTGGAATCTATTGCTTTCTGCACGGCTGTATTTAATGTAGATAATAATTCGGTTTTACGAAAAACTTCACTTTCTTGTTCATTTCCATCCATTAATTCTTGCTGCGCATCGATAATTAATAGTGCTTGTTTCATCATGTCTCCCCTTTAATATGGAATAAGTTCCACGGTACATATTCCTTCATATTGTAAAGAAATCCTCCATTTATAAACGAAGTAGATGATTGATTTACAAAGTTGTCAAAGAAATTTCATTCTCATGGCGTATAAAAACATGTATGATAGGAAGTGGAGAATTTTTGAGTAGGTGGGAATAACATGCAAACAGTAGAAGATTATCTTTCATTCTTACATACGAAAGGATTTAAATTATCAGAGGAAGCACAAGGATTTATTATGTTCGGACAAGGATATACGGGTGCATCTGATGGCATTGTAAACGCAGCAATAGAAGCGACAATTAAGCATCAATTGCAGTTTGATGGCAGTTATTTTGTTGCGTTATTAGAACGATTGAAAGAAGAAGAGATTACAGATAAAAAAAGCGCTAAGGCTTTTATGCGGAAGTTACAAGCGTAACTTCACGCAGCCTGCGCTTCTTTTTTTGTTTTAGAAGGTAATTCAACAAAAACCATGCCTAGGAAAATACAGAGGCATCCGATAATAGCGGAAATAGAAAGTTGTTCGTTTGCAACGAGAACGCCTGTTAAGGCAGCGAAAACGGGCTCCATTGCGAAAATAATTGCTACTCTCGTTGGAGACGTATGTTTTTGTGCTGATGTTTGAATGAAAAAAGCAATGGATGTCGCGAACAGGGAAGTTAGAAATAGAGCAAATAAAAAGGAAGCATTCGTCCATAGTGCTACTGAAAATAATTTTTCCCAATCTTCAAACAAAAAGGCGCAAATAGAAGAAAACATACCGACAGCTAATACTTGCGATGTGCTTAACAATAAAGGTGATATTTTTTTAGAGAAGAAGCCGTTAACGAGAATATGAGCAGCGAAAGCAACTGCACAACCGAGAACGAGTATATCTCCAATGTTTAATTGAAAAGAATCACCTGCTGTTAATAAATATAAACCCGCTGTTGCTACAGCAATGCCAATTACGATAAAAATAGTAGCTTTTTGTTTTAAAAAGATAAAAGACAAGATTGGTACCATAACGATACTAAGCCCTGTTAAGAAACCAGCTTTTGAAGAAGTTGTATAAAGTAAGCCGAATGTTTGTAATACATAGCCAACGCATAAAAAGAATCCAACGGTTAATCCAGCGAGGCTACTCTGTTTTATATCTTGTTTTGAAGTTTTTTTGGAGAAAATCATTTGAACGAATAATAAAATGATTCCAGCGAATAAAAAGCGTATACCATTAAATGTAAATGGACCAACGAAAGACATAGCATTTTGAACGACGACAAATGTAGCTCCCCAAATAAAAGACACAAATAATAAAGCAAGAGGAGCAATCCAATCTTTTTTCACACTCATACCCCCGTTAATTTTGTAAGATAGCTTTTCTAGCTAATTCATCAGCAACTTTATTTTGACTACTTGGAATCCACTTAATAAAAAAGAGATCGAAACTTTTTATGTACTGCAGTGCTTCCTCTAATAGTGGTGCAAACATTTTATTTTTTGCGTATTCTTTTTCGACAGCTCGCTCAACAAGTTGCGAATCTGTACGAAAAGAGACAATGTTATAATTATGCTCCGTGCAATATTTTAATGCCGCAAGTAAAGCGTGGTATTCCGCTTCATGATTGGACATTGTCCCAAGGGGGAATGATAATTGTACAGCGGGTTGAACCCCTTTAATAAATACGCCTGCACCAGAAGGACCAGGATTTCCTTTTGATGCACCATCAATATATACTTCAATCAAAATGAGAAACCTCCAAATGATAAGATGATCCCCTACCTATATGTTTCATTGAAGTAGGGGATAGAGTAACTTAATAAAAAAGAGATCGAAACTTTTTATGTACTGCAGTGCTTCCTCTAATAGTGGTGCAAACATTTTATTTTTTGCGTATTCTTTTTCGACAGCTCGCTCAACAAGTTGCGAATCTGTACGAAAAGAGACAATGTTATAATTATGCTCCGTGCAATATTTTAATGCCGCAAGTAAAGCGTGGTATTCCGCTTCATGATTGGACATTGTCCCAAGGGGGAATGATAATTGTACAGCGGGTTGAACCCCTTTAATAAATACGCCTGCACCAGAAGGACCAGGATTTCCTTTTGATGCACCATCAATATATACTTCAATCAAAATGAGAAACCTCCAAATGATAAGATGATCCCCTACCTATATGTTTCATTGAAGTAGGGGATAGAGTAACTTAGCCGATTGTAATACTATAACGACATGTAAATGTTTCATGCGCTTGTAAAGATTGAATTCCTTTTTTTTCCTTGAAATCTTTTGCTGGATTTACTTCATCAGCAATTCCGTACCAAGGTTCAATACATAAGAAAGGTGCATTCTCGCCTGGTGTCCATACGCCGACAAATGGGAATCCATCAAATTCTACTTTTACGAATTTATTATGTTTATGAGAACGGATGGAGATTTCATCTGTATTCATATTTTCAAAAATAAGTGCATCGTTTTTAAATAGGTCGTATGTAAGTGGCAACTCATTCGTACTTTCAGCAATTAGTTGCTTCTTATTTGAAAGGTAAGGTCCTTCTAATACGCTCGTTTCTAAACGCTCTGAACCATTAAAAGATAGATGGTAATCTGTAAATGACTCGCCCTCTAATAACGGGAAATTGAAACCAGGATGTGCTCCGATTGAGAAGAACATCTCTTTTGAAGCAGGGTTATTCACTTCGTATGTTACATGAACGGTTTGTCCGTCTAGTTCATAAGAAACGAGTAATTCGAATTCGTATGGGTATTTTTTTAATGTTTCTTCATTACTAGTTACAATGTAGGTGATTTTCGTTTCACTTTGTTCTTCTACAGAGAATGTAAGATCACGAGCAAAGCCGTGTTGTGTTAAAGAATAAGGTTTACCATCTACGTAGTATGTATTATCTACTAATCGGCCGACGATTGGGAATAAAATTGGTGCACGGCGTCCCCAATAAGTAGCATCACCTTGCCATAAGTATTCTGTATTGTCTTCTTTTAAGCGAACGCTTTGTAATTCTGCACCTTTGTCAGAGATGGTAACGATCACTTTTTCATTTTGAATTGTTGCAGTCATGAAGTAAAACCTCCTAAATCTTTCATATATTTCATTATACGTTGTCTAAAAGAAAAAGGGTAGTTCATGGTAGGAATCTATTGACGAAAGGGGGGCTACCGCGTAAAATATAATCTTGTTGCTAAAAAAACGAATAACGTGGTTCGAAACCATCCCACGTAAAAAAACTAAGGAGATTTTGTCATGAATATTAGAACTTTAGTCGGTAATGGTATTTTAGCGGCATTATATATTGCTGTTTCTATGCTTATTCAGCCATTTGGCTTTACGAATGTACAGTTTCGTATTTCAGAGATGTTTAATCATCTCGTTGTATTTAATAAGAAAGCAATTTACGGAATTGTATTAGGTGTATTTTTAACGAATCTCTTTTTCTCACCTATGATCGCTTACGATTTAGTATTTGGAGTAGGGCAATCTATTCTTGCATTAGTTGCAACGATTATTTCTATGCGATTTATTAAAGGTGTTTGGGCTCGTATGATTTTTAATACAGTTATTTTTACAATTACAATGTTTATGATTGCAATTGAACTTCATCTTGCATTTGATTTACCATTTATGTTGACTTGGTTAACATGTGCAATCGGTGAATTTGTTGTCATGGCGATTGGTATGCCTGTAATGTACTGGATTAATAAACGAGTACAATTTGAAAGATTTATGTAATAGATGAAAGAGCTATTCCTATAGGGATAGCTCTTTTTGTATGTAATCACATTGAATATAATGCTGTGACTATTGATAAAATATAATAAAATAAAGTGAGGCTTTCATTAGCTGGCTACATATAAGAAGTCTTACATAAGGGGAATCTAGTATGAAATATAAAATTCATTGGTTGTATAAAACAAAGCGCGGTTTGCAGACGGACTTAACGACAGATTATATGAACATAGAAGAAGTACTTCAATTTGCAGAGGATTTCGAGAAAACAGGAAGAGTAAAAGAACTATTATTTTATGATGAAATGGATGCAGAATGGTCATTAAAAGAAATGAAAAAATTGAGTAAGCAAGTGGAGGATGAGCCTCAAGAAATACTCGTTTATTTTGATGGTGGTTATGATGTGCAGACGAAAGAAGCTGGAGTAGGTATATGTGTGTACTATAAAAAAGGAAATAAAAACTACCGAATTCGCCGTAATGCATATATAGAAGGCATATATGATAATAATGAAGCGGAATATGCATCATTACTATATAGCATGAATATACTCGAGGAATTAGGGATTAAGTATGAAGCGGTCACGCTTCGCGGAGATTCTCAAGTTGTACTGCAGCAATTGGCTGGAGAATGGCCTTGTTATGATGAACATTTAAATCATTATTTAGATCAAATTGAGCAAAAGGCGAAGCAAATGAAATTAAAACTTGTATGTGAGCCTATATCAAGAAAACAAAATAAAGAAGCACATCAATTAGCTACGCAAGCATTAGAAGGAACAGTGATTGATAGTCATAAAGAAATAACCGAATAGAGAGGTGCAAGAGTGGATAAAAAGCAACTCATTACAGAGGTAAATGACTTATTAGAAACGTATTGTGAAGGATGTTTTTTGCGAGAACATAATCGAAAGACAAATAGTAAGTATTATGCTCATTCCTTTTGTATAAGACAATGTACAGTTGGAGAAACATTGAAAAAATATGGGGAACAGTTGTCATGAAAAAATATCCAGAGAAAACTCTCTGGATGTTTTTTAGTGCTTCGCTTCATTTAATTGATGCTCACACTCGCTTAATTTCTTTTCCTCATTTATTAAAAATGGCTCGTCTAAATCTGTTGCAACAGATTTCATAATTTCAAGCTGAGAGCGAGCTGCTTCTACAGCAGTAGTCGCATGCTCTAATGTATCTGGATCCATTGAAATTGTCGCTGATCCTACCATTTTTTGTGCTGTTTCTACACGGAATTTCACTTCTTCAAAATCATTTACTTCTGATCCCATTAATAATTCCTCCTTTGTATAGTGCGCATTTCACATAGTTTTTGCTCTGGAAAACGGAAATATACAAAGGAATAACAAAGGAGGTTACCAAGTAAGGTAACCTCCTGTCATATGTTGGATTAAAGTTTTACTACGTTAGCAGCTTGAGGTCCACGGTTTCCTTCAGTGATATCGAAAGATACTTCTTGACCTTCTTCTAAAGCTTTGTAGCCTTCGCCTTGAATAGCAGAGAAATGTACGAATACATCGTCAGCGCCTTCAATTTCGATAAATCCAAAACCTTTTTCGTTGTTAAACCATTTTACTTTTCCTTGCATGTTACAATTCCTCCTAGAAAACATTTACGTTTTTTCATTTAGTGAAATTCATTTGAAAAGATAATATAAACTAAAAATGCTATAATCTTGAATATTCTGCTAAATGATTAATTTAAATATACACGAATTGGGAGAATTTAGTCAAGTAAGCGATTTTATTTTTTTGTATTTTTAAATAATTTTTTAGCCAAATTTTTTAATAGGTATAGGACAGGCCGAGTATGTAATAGTCTTAATTGAACGCTATACATAATGAGGTGAAAGAATGAATGAGTCTTATTTATTAGATAATGAAGCAATGAGAACGAGAAACGACATACCGAATTGGGTTGCAAAGGAATTTCAAAATTTTTCGAGTGTTGTGCTAGAACCAACTTTTCCGTGCTATTTCGGCTTAACAGCTTTAAAAAAGAATGAACTTCGTTATTCATTTCTCTCTCATAATGATTGGAGTCATTTGCCACATACAATGTTATCTTTTTTAGAGTTAATGAAAGAGCGTCCAATTGTAAGAAGAGGATTTTTTCTTTTTGTAGAACCGGAATGTGAGGAGCAATCACTGGAATATTACCGTGATTACTTTTGGAAAGTACTACAATATTTACATGAAAACGATAAGGAAACATGGCCAAAGCAAATTCCTGAAGACCCAGATCATTACTTATGGGAATTTTCATTTGGCGGGGAACCGATATTCGCATTTGGAAACGCACCAGCCTATAAACAACGAAAAACTAGGCATTTAGGAAATTCTCTCGTTATTGGATTTCAGCCACGTACTATATTTGATGGATTAGAAGGAGATCGTCCTAAAGGAGCATATTCTAGGCAAACGGTCCGTGAGCGAGTTGAAAAGTGGGATCAGCTGCCGAAACATCCTAACATTAGTCATTATGGTGATCCGGATCATCGTGAATGGAAACAATACTTTATAGGAGACGATGTAGAACCGTTAAAAGGAAAATGTCCTTTTCTTCATAAGATAGAAAAGTAAGAGTCATCATCTGGATGGCTCTTTTGCATATTTTGGATAAAAAAGGGTATTTTAGTAGTAAATATTTTGAGGAAAGCTAGTCTATTTTTAATTATTACATCATTACTTAATAGTAAAGGAAGTAGAAAGGATAGAGTGATGTTTGGAGCAATTATACAACAAATTGTATTAGGTATTTCATTAGCTGCGCCAGTAGGTCCGATTAATATTGAAATGTTAAAACGAGGAATTGAACGAGGTTTTTGGCATGCGTGGGTTGTTGGAATTGGTGGAATGACAGCAGATATTTTGTTTATGCTTCTCATCTATTTCGGTTTATCTTCTCTGTTTATGTATACATATGTACAAGCTTTTATGTATTGCACAGGGTTTTTCTTATTATTTTATTTAGGATTTCAAAGTGTAAAACAAGGAATTTCTCAATCGAATATGGAATATAAAAAAGAAGAGGTAGGCGGCCTTAAACAATCGTTTATGGCAGGTTTTTTAATTGCGATATCCAATCCATTAAATCTTGTTTTTTGGTTTGGTATATATGGAAGTACACTTAGCTCATTGCTTACGAAGGTAACGAAACAAGAAGCCTTTTTGTACAGTCTTTGTATTATCGTTGGTATTATTTTATGGAATGTAAATATTGCTTTTTCTGTCCATTTTGGCAGAACATTATTAAAGCAAAAAGCACTTGGCTATATAACAGCCGGAGCAGGTATTATTTTAGTAGGATATTCTATCCATTTTGCATACAAAGCTTTACAGTTGTTCACATAAGATTGAAGGGGAGATTTTTATGTATCGAACCACTATTGACGGAAAAGAAATCATTATTACGTTAGCACCAAAAATCAGAAAAGAAATTACTGATAGAAATCCACTATATGAAGCGGTATTTCATAATGCAGCAAGATTACTACAAACAAAGCAACCAACGTTTGCTGTAAATCATGAAATATTTGGACTTATCATTGGAGAGGTACAAAGAGGAGAAGTAACAGTGTTTGCGGTAGAACATATTATTCCAAAGCAAAATATATTTGGACCGAACAATTTTTTCTCGACAATAGAGCAACAGGCAAATTTGTAAAGCGTATAGAATAAGATATAGAAAAGAAATAGTCGTAACGATATGTTGCGACTGTTTTTTTTGAAAAGGGGGAAGGAAGATGAAGAGGGTGGGGAAAGAGTTCTTTTTACAACATGATATCGTTATTATGTATAGTATTTTATTTGTTTTTATCATTATTTTAAAAATGCAATTTTTCACATGGATCGGTTTGTTAGCATGTTTGTTTGGGATTATTTTTTATACGCTAAACGAATATATGACACACCGTTTTTTATTTCATTTAAAACCACCTAAAAACGTATTTTTATTAAAAATGCTAAGAAGATTACATTATGACCATCACGTATATCCAGATGATTTAAAACTTTTATTTTTGCCTGTATGGTTTAGTATACCGAGCTTTACTATATATTTACTTATATCATACGTGATAACAAAAAGTGTTACCATTACACTTTCATTCGGAATCGGAATGATTATTATGCTTCTCGTTTATGAATGGAAACATTATATTGCACATAAGCCAATTCGTCCCGTCACCAAGTTTGGTAGGTGGCTAAAAAAACAGCACATATTACACCATTATAAAAATGAAAAGTTTTGGTTTGGTGTTTCAAATCCAGTATTCGATTTCATATTTGGAACACTTAAAGATGGAAAAGACGTTGAATTAAGCGAAACAGCTCGTAATTTAGAAAAAGAGAAAAAAACAGAAGTGGTGCGATAAGCACTACTTTTTTATTTTGTTTTAATGGGTATGAAAGCTTCACTGGCACGTAAATTTTATGTTGAAAAAGTATATTAAAAACTTAGGGGAAAATGCCGAAAAATGTCTATCGAAAAATCTTTGCAGGAATGTATGGATTGTCTAAAATGAAAATAAGTTTCTGAATATTTATAAAATTTAGTTTTTTGGTATACAAGGGGGAATTGTACTTTCAGTAAGAGAGGGGATTAGAGAATGAAACGAGATGATACGTCAGCACGTAAGTTACAAAATGAGGTGAATTATACAGAGGTTGTTCAGTCAGAAGAATTTCAATTGTTATTAAATACGAAAAAGAAGTTCATCGTTCCAATGAGTATTTTCTTTTTAAGTTTTTTTATTGCGTTACCTATTTTAACATCGTATTCAAAGGTACTCAATACACCGGCATTTGGTGATGTTACGTGGGCGTGGATATTTGCTTTTGCACAATTTATTATGACGTGGTCATTATGTATGATTTACAGCAAAAAAGCTGAATCCTTTGATAAAATCTCACAAAACATTCTGCAAGAGATGCAAAAAGGGAGGGGCTGACTTTGAATACAACCGCTTTTGCACTATTTTTAATCATCGTACTTGGTACACTCGTCATAACTTATTTTGCATCGAAGAAAACGAAAAATGCGAGTGAATTTTATACAGCTGGAGGGGGATTAACTGGTTGGCAAAATGGTCTGGCCATTGCGGGAGATTATATGTCTGCTGCGTCTTTTCTTGGTATAGCGGGAGCGATCGCGTTAACTGGGTTTGATGGTTTCTTCTATAGTATCGGTTTCTTAGTTGCTTATTTAGTTGTACTATACTTAGTTGCAGAGCCGCTTAGAAACTTGGGGAAATACACATTAGCAGATATGATTGCGGCGCGTTTTGATGCGAAAAAAGTTCGCGGAGTTGCAGCGCTTAATACGATGACGATATCCATTTTTTATATGATTGCACAATTAGTTGGTGCGGGTGCACTTATTAAATTATTATTAGGAATCGAATATACAACATCTGTATTAATCGTTGGTACACTTATGACTGTGTATGTTATTTTTGGTGGCATGACTGCGACGAGCTGGGTACAAATCGTTAAGGCTGTATTACTTATGGCTGGTACATTTATTATTTCTGTAATCGTTTTCGCCAAATTTAATTTCAGTGTGACGGAAATGTTCGCGCAAATGAAAACAGCTACTCCGTTAAAAGAGTCGTTTTTAAATCCCGGTGTAAAGTATAAAGATGGTCTTGATACGCTATCTTTAAATTTAGGACTAGTTCTTGGTACAGCAGGGTTACCACATATTCTTGTCCGCTTTTTTACAGTACGTGATGCAAAAACGGCACGTCAATCTGTTGTATATGCGACATGGTTAATTGGCGCATTTTATATTATGACGATTTTCTTAGGATTTGGGGCAGCAGCGTTTGTAGGAAATGAGGCAATTATTAAAGCAAATCCAGCTGGTAATATGGCAGCACCTTTATTAGCTAAAGCATTGGGCGGAGATTTCTTATTTGCTTTCGTATCAGCAATTGCTTTTGCAACGATTTTAGCTGTAGTGGCAGGCCTTGTATTAACAGCAGCATCCGCATTCGCACATGATTTTTATAATGAAATTATCCGTAAGGGGAAATCAACGGAAAAAGAGCAAGTATCCATGGCTCGTTATGCGTCTATTGGAGTAGCTGTATTATCTATTATACTAGCGTTATTTGCTCAAACATTGAACGTAGCATTTTTAGTTTCGTTAGCATTTGCAGTTGCAGCGAGTGCAAACTTGCCAGTTATATTATTCACAATATATTGGAAGCGCTTCAATACAACAGGTGCCATCTCTGGTATGATTGCTGGTCTTGTATCAGCTATTGTTCTTGTAGCGTTAAGCCCAAATGTATGGAACCCTGTAGCTGGAAAAGCTATATTTGTTGGGGAAGCGATATTCCCATATACGACACCTGGAATTATTTCGATTCCGCTCGGATTTCTTGCAGCGTATTTAGGAACTGTTTTATCTAGTAAGAAAGAAGATGCAGCGAAATTTGATGAAATTCTCGTGAAATCTAATACTGGGCATGGTATTAGTGACGCGTCTTCGCATTAAAAAAGAGGAGCTTTTCGATAGATAAGAAAAGCTCCTTTTTCTTTTGTCATTTTCTTGTAAATAATACTGCTTTGTAAGTAGGATTTGTCTTAATTTTGTGGAATGAAAATAAGCAGGGAGAAATTTAAATCATCATGGTACCAGCGCAGCTTTTGTGAAAAATAAGTTGTTATGGAAGGTGGAAGAAATGATGAAAACGAAACAGACTGATGAATTATTAGCAAAAGATGAGCAATATGTTTGGCACGGAATGCGTCCCTTTAGTCCAAATAGTACAATGGTAGGGGCAAAAGCAGAAGGGTGCTGGGTTGAAGATATACAAGGAAAAAGATATTTAGATGGTATGAGTGGTCTTTGGTGTGTGAATAGTGGATATGGCAGAAAAGAGCTTGCAGAGGCGGCCTATAAGCAATTACAAACATTATCATACTTTCCGATGTCACAATCACATGAACCGGCTATAAAGCTTGCAGAAAAATTAAATGAATGGCTTGGAGGAGAGTATGTTATTTTCTTCTCTAATAGTGGTTCGGAAGCGAACGAAACAGCTTTTAAAATAGCGAGACAATACTATGCGCAAAAAGGTGAACCACATCGTTATAAATTTATGTCACGTTACCGCGGCTATCATGGGAATACAATGGCAACGATGGCAGCGACGGGACAAGCACAGCGTAGATATCAATATGAGCCATTTGCTTCAGGATTTTTACATGTAACGCCGCCAGATTGTTATCGTATGCCTGGAATAGAAAGAGAGAACATTTATGATGTAGAATGTGTAAAAGAAGTAGATCGGGTCATGACATGGGAACTAAGTGAAACGATTGCAGCTTTTATTATGGAACCAATTATTACAGGCGGAGGCATTTTAATGCCGCCACAAGACTATATGAAAGCTGTTCATGAAACGTGTCAAAAACACGGTGCCCTGCTTATTAGCGATGAAGTGATTTGCGGTTTTGGACGTACAGGAAAGGCATTTGGATTTATGAATTATGATGTGAAGCCTGATATTATTACAATGGCAAAAGGCATTACGAGTGCATATTTACCATTATCAGCAACAGCTGTGAAAAAAGAAATATATGAAGCATTTAAAGGAAAGGGAGAATATGAATTCTTCCGTCATATTAATACATTTGGTGGAAATCCTGCAGCTTGTGCACTAGCACTTAAAAACTTAGAAATTATGGAAAATGAAAATTTAATTGAGCGATCTGCGCAAATGGGTTCTCTTTTATTAGAGCAATTAAAAGAAGAAATTGGGGAGCATCCACTTGTTGGAGATATTAGAGGAAAAGGTCTACTAGTGGGAATTGAACTAGTAAACGATAAAGAGACGAAAGAGCCAATTGATAACGACAAAATTGCAAGTGTTGTAAATGCTTGCAAAGAAAAAGGGTTAATTATAGGTAGAAACGGTATGACAACAGCAGGATATAATAACGTCTTAACATTAGCGCCACCACTTGTTATTTCAAGTGAAGAAATTGCCTTTGTTGTTGGAACGTTGAAGACAGCGATGGAACGCATTTAATGAATCGAGCGAGCTGTGATTACAGCTCGCTTTTGTTTATCCCACTTAATGGGCAGTAAGACCCCCACCTCAAAATGCAGCGAAAGCAAAGGAGTTAGGTGGGGGTCGGGCTGCCCATTAAAGTCCGATTGGTGAGGGCTGATTAAAGTTTCACTTTATTAGGTGAAATATGATACGTTTTCAAAGGGAGGGAAATTATTATGAAGAAATATGATCCTAGTCAACATTATCACATCGGATATTATGAAGATGGATATGATTTAGAAGTGACAGCGTACAAAAGAATACATGAACCAGTTTGGGATGCTTATATTCCACACTATGAGGTAGAAGATTTTTATAAGAAAGTGGAGGAAATGAAGCTAGGTGAATATGTAGATGATTATGGCATTATGGTGTATTCATTTCGTAATGATATTGATGATGATGAAGCGCGAATTATTTTTGAAAAATGGTTAAAAACGAACGGGATTGTTTAAAGATAAAACGAAAAAGAAGCCTACTATCTTATAAGATAGTAAGCTTCTTTTTTATTAAACTTATTTACTTGCTTTCATTGCTTTATCTTTTGCACCAAAAGTGTATTTTAACATTGGTGGTGTAATCATTGTAGTTAAAATAACGACAATAACGATAGCTGTAAAGTAATCTTGTGCTAGTAGACCTGAAGAAAGTCCTGTTCCTGCGATGATAAGTGCAACTTCACCACGAGAAACCATTCCAGAACCGATAATTGCAGAAGACTTAGCGTCAAATCCAGTCATTCGTGCACCTAAGCCACAACCGATTAGTTTCGTTAATACAGCGATTACTGTTAATGCTAGGATGAACCAAATTTGATCGCCAATACCGTCAAATGTAATATTCATACCGATACTTACGAAGAATACTGGAACGAACATAGCGTAAGCGATTGGCTCTACTTTCTTTTCTACTTCATGTTTGTAGTTCGTTTGAGAAATAGCGATACCAGCTGCGAAAGCACCGATAATACCAGCAATTCCTAATAGTTCGCCGAAATATGCGAATGAGAAACAGATGATAAGAGCCGCGCTCACGATAGACTCAGATACGCGTAGTGGTGATAACCAGCGCATAATCGCAGGAACACCTTTCCATCCGATTAAAATAATAGAAGCGAAGAATACAACTTTCTTCAAGATAATCATTGTTAAGTTAACATCGTCTGTACCTAGGAAACTCATTGCAAATGCTAATAAAATAACGACAAGAATGTCATCAAATACAGCTGCGCCCAGCATAGTTGTACTTTCACGTGTTTTCATCTTTCCTAAATCGCGAAGTGTTTGTACGGAAATACTAACACTTGTCGCACATAGAAGTAATCCTAAAAATACAGCATTTCCTTGTTCCATTCCCATAATAAGACCAGAAACGTAACCACCTACGAATGGAAGAATGATACCTCCAAGTGCAACAGCTAAAGAAGAATTACGATTTGCGTTTAATTCCTCTAAGTCTGTTTCAAGTCCTGCCATAAACATTAAAAGAATAACACCAACATTACTTAATTGTGTTAGAAGCTCTGAATTTTCAATCCAACCTAATACAGCTGGACCGATAACGATACCGACAATTAATTTACCTAGTACAGAAGGTTGACCTAATCTAACACTAAGATCACCAGCAAGCTTTGTACTTAATAAAATAAGTGCAATTTGAAAGAAAAATTCGAATTCCATCGGATCCTCTCCTTATCATTTTTATTTTTATCATACGATTTCTCGGAATTTGCCTAATGAAAATATGTAAAACCCATTAAACAAAGGGTCTGATTACGAGTTCTTTTGAACTTGTAATTTGAACCTGTAATTAATATATAATAGATTTTACAAAAAATCAATGAAAAAATGGGGGCTTTTTTAGAGAGAGACTGTGTAATTGGAGATATACATATAAGAGTAGCGTGTGAATTTATATATGTATGAAATAGTATGAAGTCCTTTTTCATTACAAATAATAAAGCCTAAATACGATTTCACGAGTTATAAATGTGAAAGGGAGGGTTTATAGTTTGAAGTCATTAAAAAACAACGTGTCTATCGTTGCTTTAGGTGGAGTAAATGAAATAGGGAAAAATATGTATGTTATTCAATTTGAAAATGATATTGTCGTTATTGATTGTGGATCAAAATTTCCAGATGAAAGTTTATTAGGAATTGATTTAATCATTCCAGATGTCACCTACTTACAAGAAAATAAAGAAAAAATTCGCGGATTAGTCGTGACGCATGGACATGAAGACCATATTGGCGGAATACCATATTTTTTAAAACAACTAAACGTACCAATCTATGCTACGAAGTTAACGTTAGGTTTAATTGAAATTAAATTAAAGGAGCATAACCTTCAAGATAATACAGAATTAATCGTGATTCATTCAGAATCAGAAATTGATTTTGGTGCTATTAAGACAACTTTTTTTAAAACGAATCATAGTATTCCAGATTGCCTCGGTATTGTTTTTCATACACCAGAAGGTACTATAGTACATACAGGTGATTTTAAATTTGATTTAACACCAGTTAATAATCAACATCCTGATATTCATAAAATGGCTAAAATAGGTAGTGAAGGTGTATTAGCTTTACTATCTGAAAGTACAAATGCAGAACGACCTGGATTTACCCCATCAGAAAGGTCGGTAGGGGAACGGATAGAGGAAATATTTATGAAAGCAAATAGGAAAGTGATTATTTCTACTTTTGCTTCTAATGTGAATCGTGTTCAGCAAATAGTTGAAGCTTGTATAAAAACAAATCGAAAACTGGCTTTGCTCGGGAGAAGTATGGTAAATGTAGTAGAAGTTGCTCTAGAGAAAGGGTATCTAAATATTCCAGATGGTATGCTAATTGAAGCAAATGAGGTAAATAATGTAGATCCAAAGCAGGTCGCAATACTTTGTACAGGAAGTCAAGGAGAACCAATGGCAGCTTTAGCGCGTTTAGCTAGTGGAAACTATAGGCAAGTAGATGTTTTACCAGAAGATACAGTTATTATAGCTGCGACTCCTATTCCAGGAAATGAACGTAATGTTTCGCGAATTATCGATAACTTATTTGCATTAGGGGCAAGAGTGATTTACGGATCAGGCAGTTCTACTGGAGTCCATGTATCTGGCCATGCATATCAAGAAGAATTAAAGTTAATGCTCACATTAATGAAGCCAAAATATTTTATCCCCATTCATGGAGAGTTTAGAATGCTACATCACCATAGCTTGCTAGCGGAATCAATTGGTGTTGAAAAAGAAAATATCTTTATCGTTCGTAATGGAGATGTTGTAGATATAAGTAATCAAGTGGCAATTCAATCGAGAAAAATACAAGCAGGAAATATATATGTAGATGGATTAGGAATTGGTGATGTTGGAAATGCATTATTACGTGATCGAAAACAACTTTCAGAAGATGGAATGCTCGTTATAGTTATTACTTTTAATAAAGTGGATGGAGAAATAATTTCAGGTCCTGATATTATTTCTCGTGGATTCGTCTATGTTCGTGATTCAGAAGAATTTTTGAAGGAATTAAATAAATTAGCTGTTATTACGATTAATAATGTAAAGAAAGAGAAAGTGAATAGCTGGGGTATTTTGAAAAGAGAAGTAAGAGAAGCTTTAGGGAAGTATATATATACGAGTACGAAAAGAAAACCGATGATTCTTCCTATAATTATAGAGGTGTAATAATGAATAAAAAGAATTCTCTTAAGGGAATTCTTTTTTGTTTTGAAGATAGAATGAACATATAATGAAATAAATAGAAATGGAAGGGAATAAAAGATGTTATTAAACAAACGCTTTACAATTGGAGAAATGGCAAAAATGCATAATATAGCGGAATCTACTTTACGTTATTATGATGAAAAAGGAATTTTTCATCCGTCCATTGTGGACCCACAAACAAATTATCGCTATTACACAATCGATCAATTTTCACTATTAGATACGATTAAGTTTTTACGCCAATTAAATATTCCATTAAAGGAAATTAAGAAATATATTGATGAAAGAAATCCAGCATACGCACTCAATTTGTTGGAAAAACAACAAGAAATGATGTTGAAAAAACAAAGAGAAATTGAGTATGCTTTGGCGAAAATGGAGCATAGAATTCATTTGATTAAGGAAGCAACAAAAGCAAAAGCTAAACAAATGGTAATAAAAGAGATCCCGCGGCGAAAAATAACAGCCATTGCGGTTGCTCCGAATACGACGGATGATATGTTTGAGTACTACATCCATTCGTTGCAAAAAAATATGAGGCAAATGGATGATAGTTTATTTTCTGGAGATATTGGTGTAACAGTTGCGAAAAAAGGATTCATGCAAAATGAGTTTCAAGCGTATAGTAGCGTGTTTATTCTTTTGGATTATATGCCGTATGAAGTGCATAATTCAGATGAGATTAAGGAAGGTTTATATGCTTGTTCTTATCATCATGGACCGTATGAAGAAACAGATGCAACGTATAAGGAATTACTTGCATACATTGATCAAGAAGGATATGAAGTAAGTGGAGATGCGATTGAGATTGGATTAATCGATTGGTCTGTAACAGAAAATCCAGAGGAGCAAGTAACAGAAATTCAAATTCCTATCATGAAAAAATAAAACAATAAGCTGTGGCACTCGTATCATTACAAATGGGTATTAAATACGATAATTCAGTTACCTATTTTTTAAATTCTCTATTGACCTTCAAGTTACTTGAAGGTTTAAACTAAGAAAAGAGAGTTAAAAAAAGGAGCATAATAGTATGGAAGCAACAGAAAAATTAAGAGAAAAACCGATAAAAAGTTTATTTATTTCTTATTTAATACCAGCTGTTCTAGGAATGGTATTAATGTCGGTTAATATTGTAATTGATGCGGTAATGATTAGTCGGGGAGTTGGAGCAAATGGATTGGCAGGAGTAAACGTGGCTATTCCAGCGTTTTCAATTTTCTTCTCTATTTCATTATGGATTGGAATGGGCGGGGCAACGTTATATTCCATTGCATTAGGTGAAAATAAAATTGAAAGAGCAAGGTCTATTTTTACTCAATCCATGACGGTAGCAGTCATTATTGTAGGCGTTTTAGCGGCCATTTGCTTATGGAGAATAGAAGATTTAGCATACGTATTCGGTGCGAATGAAGTAATTTTACCGTATGCGTTAGACTATTTACACGTATTATTAACATTTGGAATGATATACGTTTTAGAAAATATTTTAAGTACATTTATACGAAATGATGGAAATCCTAATTTAGCAATGGCAGGTTTAGTTGTAACAGCTGTATTAAATATAGTGTTTGACTATATCTTTATTTTCATCTTTAAATGGGGCGTAACAGGAGCTGCTTCAGCAACTATTCTTTCAGCAGCGATTGGTTTCCTTGTATTATTAACGCATTTCTTTAGAAAAAGTAGTATTTTAAAATGGACGAAATTCCATTTTGAATGGGATACAGTAAAACAAATTATGATAATTGGTTTCCCGAGCTTTACAGCAGAAAGTACAGTAGCGATTGTAACGATTGGTTTTAATATTGCATTCGTTCAATATGCAGGAGAAGTAGGAGTCGCTTCTTATGCGATGGTGAATAGTATTCATGCAATGACATTGCTATTATTCTTTGGTGTAGGTGCAGCATTACAACCGATTGCTAGTTTCCATTATGGTGCAAATTTAGCAGAGAGACTTCGTGAAGGATTGCAGTTTGCAGTGAAAATTGCAGTTGTACTTGGAGGCGTTGCAATAATTGTCGGATTATTCTTCGGGAAATATATTATTGGTCTATTTGATGTCCAATCTCCAGAGTTATTGGAGTTAACATTAACAGGTATGAGCTTGTTCTTTATCCAATATGTATTTTTAGGCTATAACATTGTGTATGGAGAGTACTTCCAATCAGTGCGACAAACGACAAAATCAGTACTTATTATAATGAGCCGAGGGCTGCTATTTATTATTCCGTTATTATGGATTATGCCGAAATTATTTGGGATAAACGGAATTTGGCTCGTTATGCCAGTAGCGGAAGTATTGACAGCGATTATCGTATTTACGATGAATCGTATGAAACATCCTGTGCCATTAAACATGGCAGGCGAGAAAGAAGCAATATGATGAAGAAAATCCCCTTGAGCAAGTAAGGGGATTTTTTATTCTTTTAAACTAATAGCAAAAGATCCATCCGTTTCTTGAACAGACGCAAAGGCAACGTTTTTAATATTTGTGATGCCTTTTTCTTTTAATTCTTTATATAACCACTTTTCGTCCTTATGAATTAACTTTAAGTTATCGTATTGAATTTGTGAATCAACGATAAGGGCAATTGGTAATCCAGCATACTTAACATCTATGTTCAAATCTTTCGGAGTTAATGGGACAAGTTCACGCTTTGGTAAAATGCTAATGGCTCCATTCGCTTCTAAAATAGCGTATTCAATTTCATGAACACTTGGATATCCTGCGACACGAAGGTTAGAAAGTAATTCAGCAATGGGATACCTACTTTTTTGTAAGTTCTCAAAAATAATATCACCATGTTTAATTAAAATAATCGGGTGTCCGAGAATGAAACGATTTAGTTTGTTGAATAGGCTTAATTTTGTAAGGATTAAATGCAAACATGTAATAACGACCATACCGAGAAAAGCTTGCAAAGCACCAGAGACTGGTATGGCCTGAAAAGCTAAATAAGATAAAAAGATAATAGCACCAAAATCATGAGGAGTTAGTTGTGCTAAAGCTGATTTACCGAGCATCTTAAGTGATAGTAAAAATAAGATAAAAAAGAACGATACGTTACATAAAAAGAGAAGCAATAGAGACACTCCTTCGTGCAAAGTTGTACTTACTGTTCCCGAAAGAAATATAAATATTACTTTCTAGAGGATAAATTAGGTTGAATTGGAATTTGTCTGTATACAAACAAATAAATGGATATTATCATGAAAGAAGCAAAGAACATAGGAGTATAGAGATATGAGAAAGAAAAAAATAATGAAGTATATGATAGGAATGATAATGGTTTGCGCCGTTTATGTGGGATTTTTACAATATAACATTTATAAGCATGGGCAAATGAATGCCACCTATGAAGCTGATTATATCATTGTATTAGGCTCGAAAGTAAACGGAACGAAACCATCGTACTCATTGCAATATCGTATTGATAAAGCAGCTGAGTATTTGAAAGCACATGAGAAAGCAATTGCTATTGTGTCTGGAGGAAAAGGAAAAGGGGAAGATATTTCAGAAGCATTAGCAATGAAAAATGAATTAATAAAACTAAAAATTGCAGAAGACCGCATTATAATGGAAGATAAGTCAACGAGTACAGATGAAAATATTAAATTCTCAAAACCTTTAATTCCGGACAATATGAAAAAAGGACTGATCGTAACAAATGACTTCCATATGTTTAGAGCGAAAAAAATAGCAGCTAAGCAAGGTTTACAATTAGAAGGTCTTCCGGCCGAAACACCAAAGCGAATTGTCATTCCATCGAATATACGTGAATATTTAGCCATTACGCAATATTGGTTTATGAATCGAATATAGTGGACGTGGTCCCGCCTAGCATTCTAGGCGGGATTTTTTGAGGGGAATCTTACAAATATGTCATCTTAATGAAAGGTAAAGCGATAGTTTCTAGAATGGATTCCTGACATAATGAAGATAACAAAAACTATTTAGAGGTGAATCGGATGAAAGGAAATAATATATTATCTTCACTATGTTACTTTAGTATCTTTTTTGCACCATTTTTACTACCAATTATCGTGTACTTCGTTGCAGAGGATGAAGTGAAATATCACGCGAAAAAAGCATTTTGGTCACATATTTTCCCGTATGCAATTTTATTCGGAGGGGTAGCGATATCAGGAATATACGGTTTAGGATTCAATCAATCTGACGGTGCTGGAATTGGGATCATGATCACATATGCAGTGTTCATTCTTGTAGGGATTTATTACTTCATTTGGAATATTGTAAAAGGTGTTAAAGTGTTGAAAACAGCGCAATAAGATAAGGAATAATTTGGAGTTAATTTGTCGTTATTTGTCGGTAAGTCGATATCCTTTTTCGAATAGACGATATATTTGAAAAATCGTCGATATAGTGCAAGGAATCGTTGATATATTGAAAAAATCGTCGATATAATTTCATTTACCGTATTAATAGATCTTTTAAAAGGAGCAATTCAAAAAGAATTGCTCTTTTTGTGCTTATAAGTTGTGAATATTGGAAAAGATATGTTAATTTTTCATTAGGAAGAGAAAAAAGGAGTGATTTTCATGAATGAGATGATACATAAAATGGAGCAACACGTTTCAGTTCGTAAATATAAAGAAGAATCCATTCCGAAAGATGTAGTAGAAAGAATGGTGCAAGCTGCGCAGCATGCTGCTTCCTCGCATTTTGTACAAGCTTACTCTGTTATATATGTAACCGATCAAGACTTAAAGGCGAAACTAGCAGAGTTATCCGGAAATCGTCATGTGAAGGACTGCGCAGCATTCTTTGTTTGTTGTGCAGATTTAAAACGACTTGAAATGGCATGTGAAAAACATGGTACAGAGATAAAGCATGAAGGAGTAGAAGACTTTATCGTAGCAACGGTAGATGCTTCACTCTTTGCGCAAAACTTGGCGTTAGCAGCAGAATCGTTAGGATACGGTATTTGTTATATTGGTGGTATTCGTAATAATCCGGGAGAAGTGAGCGAATTGCTTCATTTACCAGATAAAGTATATCCTGTATTCGGAATGACAGTCGGTGTATCAGATGAAGATCATGGAGTAAAACCACGCTTACCAGTAGCAGCAATCCTTCATGAAAATGGATATGATGAAAAGAAATATGATGAATTACTAAACGAATACGATGAAACGATGAGCGCGTATTATAAAGAAAGATCATCAAATAAGAAAAACGCAACATGGACGGAATCGATGAGTTCGTTTATGTCTAAAGAAAAAAGAATGCATATGAAAGAGTTTTTAAGTGAAAAAGGATTTAATAAGAAATGAGTAAAAAGGCAGATCTGAAGCGAAGGAGAACTTGCAATATTTTAAAAATGTAACAGAGATTTGTGATGAAACGTTAGTTTAAGTGAAAATAAAAAGCGGCATAATAGCCGCTTTTTATTGTTATCACGTTCAAAAATATTGAAAACTTATCCGTTATGACACAAACTAAAGCACCTTCTATAACGAATGCAAACTTTCAATAAGAAGATATATGCCCGTGCAACTTAAAAGGATGTACGTAAATATTTTAAAAATCCGTTGATTAAGCCATTTGAAAATAATTTGACCTATATACAAACCTAGAAATACGATTGGAATAGCGTAAAAACTTGATTCCCAAATTGTTTTGTTTGTGCCAGTAAAGAGTATTTGCGTTAGTAGACTAATGAAATATATAAGTAGATAAAAAGCTAAAGTAGTTGCTCTCAGCTTCTCTTTTTTTGTATCAGTTCCTGTAAAGTACAGTAACAGAGGTGGTCCCGGCATACCGATACTTGTCGTTAAAAGACCGGATAATCCTCCCGCTAAGAAATCTCTAGATTTTGTTGATTGAATCTTAAAGTTACAGATTAGCATCAACGTTAATAGTAAGAGCAAGATGCTAATTGCTAATTTAAACGTATTGATGTTAATGGAAACGAAAATGAAAATACCAAAAGGAACACCAACTATACTGCCGACAATTAATTTTTTCAGTAGAATACAATCAATGTCCATTCTTATTTTCCAAATGAGTGATATAGAAATAATGAATGATAAAATGATATTTATTTGTATAGCTTCTTGTGGTAGAAATAACATGAGTAAGAAAGGTGTTGCCATAATAGAAAAGCCAAAACCGGTACTCGTTTGTAAAATAGAAGCTACTAATATAATACAAATGAACATGAATATAGTATTCAAAAAAGCCCTCCTACATAATCAAATTTCATTAATATTTTAACATAAAGTAAAACTTTAATCAGTGAGGGCTTACTACCTAGCAAATCGCCGCTTGTTATGTTGCGGTTAATATTCCAATGATGATCCTGTAGCCTTAAAATATTTTTCTCGTGAAGGAGTCATTACTCGGATTGCTAATAAACAGGAAAGGAAAAGGATGAGTAACGAGCTACTTATTACAGTCATTTGAACGGAAAGAAATTGTGCGGATGCTCCAATTGCTAAAATGAAAAAGATTTGGATAAAACTTTTTATGGAATCAAATACGCTATCGATACGTCCTATCATATGAACCGGGATGTTATTTTGATAAAATGTAAAAAAGCCAGTACCAGCAAATGATGAAGAAATGCCAAGTAAAATAAAACCGCCTGCCGCGACGATAAATGAATTTGAAAAGGCGAAAATTACATAGCCTATTGCTGTGAAAATTGTCCCTAATCCGATACAATATTGAATTGGTAAACGTTTGGCAAATAGAGAGACAAGAAATGAACCGGAAACGTAAGCAGCGCCAGTTATACTAACAAGCATACTGTATTCTATATCGGTTAAAAACAGTACTTGTCTTGTAAAAACAACTTCTTGTGAATCAAGTGCCATAGCGACAAGCATAGTCGCTTGAAATAAAACGAATATGAGAATAATGTACGTTTCAGTTCGAGCGAATGAAAAAACTTGTTTCCAATCACTTCGTAATGTTTGTACGAAAGTATTTGCAACTTCTTCGCTTTGCTTTGTTTGTAACGTAATATTAGGTAAGAAATAAATGAGAATAGTAGAAAGTAGAAAGGAAAGTGAGTTGCAGTAAATTACAAAGGATGCTGAGTGCGTGGTGAGAAGTATTCCAGCAAGAGCTGGACCGATAATAAAAGCCCCGCTTGTACAAAAGCTACTCCAAGCGTTGAATTGAGCGCGTTCTTCAGCAGGTATAAGCATTGTTTTATAAGAAAATGAAGCTGGATCGAAAAATGATGTAGCGATACGAGTTAAAAAGATAAAAATATAAATGGCCCAAATAGAATCAAATAGTGGAACGCAGCCAATGAGAATTGCTCGAATTATATCTGTGATGAGCATAATGGACCGTTTGTTTAATCGATCTACTATGCTACCAGACCAAATTTTTGTAACAACGGTCGCAATTGGACCGACAATCCATAATCCTGCTACAGCAGCAGGGGAGTTTGTGCTATGTAACACCATTACGTTTAGGGCGATGAGATACATAAAATCACCTAAACGAGAAATTCCTGTTCCCGACAATAATAATAATTTATTTTTCATGAACAAATGGCCCTTTCTTTCATTGTTTTTTTAGCCTGCAGGAAATAGCGTATTCCTCTTCAGAGTTTGATTGACGAGCGGTTTTGTTTTCCCATCGTAATAAAACTTGTGTAACTTCCCAAGTAAGCTGTTGTAATTCCTCTGGAGTTAAAAATAAATGAGATACAATATGACTATCTGTATTCGTTCCTTCTGTGCCGCTTTCTTCAATATAGAAATGAGCTGCTTTTGCTTTGTAATATTTTTCAATAATTCCTCGTTTTTCTTTCGTGTCTACTAATTCAAGTAACCCTCCATCGTACAAAATTTGAACGTGATAATGTACGCTACCAGCAGATTTATTTAGTTTAGTAGCTACTTGCTTTGCAGTGAGTGCTTCGTCTTTTAAAAGGTGAAGAATTTGAATACGTGTTGCATTGGAAATAAGTTTCTGCTGCTCAGCTGAAATAGTAAGCCTATCTTCAAACATTATAATATCCCCTTTCTTATAATCTAAATTTATTGTACATTCTAAAAAATTAGAATGTAAGAAAAATAAATCGCCTTTTTCCTCTATTTTTCGACATAAATAAAAATAGCATGTACATAAACATGCTATTAAGTAATAGTAGATTCTTCATTAAGTTTCCCGCGATAAAACAGGTAAAGCCATATAAAACTTACAAATATACAGCATGTAGCTAGAAAACTACCAATTATTTGAGGAGAAAGGATTTCTAATAGCCATCCTGTAATGAACATAGAGAACTGTATAAGTGAACCGTAAATTGAGTAATGAAAGGAAAAAACTTTACCCATCATACTTTCGTGCGTGTAAGTTTTAAGTAATGTCGTATCAAGTGGAACGATGATTCCTCCTGCTATGCGCATACAGAGCAATGTAATGATACCGAAAATAAGTTGATCGGATAGAATGAATCCAAGAAAGAAAATGCCTTGTAGGAAATAGGCCCAACCAAATGCTTTTTTCATTTTTTCTTTATTGCTGGATATGTAAAGAGTAACGAGAAGGCTTCCTATCATAAGCCCAGCCCCTTGAACCGTATATAAAATCCCAATGTTCGTGTGGAAAATTTTTTCGGCATAGATTGTTAGAAGTAGCTGATAAGCACCTCCAATAAGCCCCCATGAAATGCCTACAAGAATTAATATTAAAATGATTTTTGTTTGTAATATGTATGTATATCCATCTTTTATATCAGTAAAAAATGCTTTTTTCTTATTAAAATTAATATGAGTAGGGATACTCATACTATAAATAAAATAGGCTGAAACAAAGTAGGAAAGGCTATTTACTAAAAAAGCGAACTCAATATGTAAAGATTGTGCAATAATCCCGCCTAGAGAGGCCCCCATAATAGACATAAAACCATTTATTATACTAGAAAGAGAATTAGCAGTTACGAAATGATTTTGATGTACGATGTTTTTTAAGGTTGCTTGTTTAGCCGGCTCAAATAAACAAGAAAGTACGGATAAACATATATTAGAAATGAAAATAATCTCAATTTTATATAGTGCGAATAAGTAAGTGAGGACGATTATGCCGCGTAAAATATCGGTAAAAATCATAATATTCTTTTTAGAAAAACGATCGACAATTCCGCCTATGAATGGACTAAGAAGAAGCTGAGTTAAACCTTTACTTATATAAAAGTGAGTGCGATCATAAATGGAGATTCCGTTATGCTATAGACGAACGTTAATAAAGCTACAGTATGAAACCAATCTCCAAGTACACTTAATGTTTGCCCGTAAAATAGTTTTTTGAAGTCATCATTTGTTTTAAGAAACGCGGAATAAGAAACTGACATAAAAAGATTAATCCTTATGTAATGATGATGCTTGAACTTGTTTTTTCCACTCACTTAAATACACTTTCTCCTCTGTAGGGAGTCCAACAGGTAATTGTGCAATCAATTCTAAACTATTTCCGTCAGGATCGTTAAAGTATACGGCGGCATGCGCTAATTCTGGAAAAACAATTGGTTCAATTGGCTCCATTCCAAAATCTTTTCGTGCTGAAATGCCTTTTTGGTTTAGCCAATGTATTGCATGTTCTAAATCATGTAAGCTTACTTGAAAGGCGATGTGTCGTAAAGAGGGATGATAATTTACTTTGTATTCTGTACCTTCCCAAAGACCGAGCCAACTTTCATTTTCCTTAATCCAAAAGAAAGCAATATCGTCTCCTCTTTTATATAATTTTAGTCCTAGCGATTCGTAAAAAGGTATAGACACTTCTAAGCTACGGACGGGTAAATGTGCTTCGTAAAGACCTTTAATCATTGTAATCCTCCTAAGTAAAAATATTTCTTATTTCATAGTAAACGTTTTTTTATTAGTTGAAATCACAAAAAAGAGGGACATAACTTCATACGAAAGTATGAAAAAAACAGCTCAAATATGAGCTGTTTTCTTATAGTTTTTCGTTCATTTGTTAAGGATAGGATATATTAGTATCCGTATCCGCCGCCACCCCAACAGCTACATCCGATGATGATTAGAAGGATGAATAGTACGATAAGCAAAGCAAATCCACCGCCGAAACCAGCGCAACTTCCACCATAACTCATATGTTTTCCTCCTTTTGAGTAAGTTAATCTATATAATTCATGGACTACTGTATACAGTATGTTTTTCGTATGGAAAAGGAGCCAGTCTCTTGAGTAATTAGACAAACGCCTGTATGGTCATTTTGATTGTATATGGAGCTAGGGGTATGTGAAGAAATCATTATATATTTCGCGATTTGTTCATAAAAAATATAAAAATTGTAAAAAAAACCATTTTTATATTTTTTTATGAGAGGATTTGTACTATAATTTTACAAGTAATATTATGGGAAAAGGGAGTTTTAGTGAAGAGATGGAGATGGGACAACTACAAAATAAAATAGAAACTAAAAAGAAAGAGCTAATTCAACTTGTTGCTAGACATGGATTGGATCATGATAAAGTTTTGTTATTTAGCCGAGATTTAGATATACTTATTAATAAGTTTATGAATGTGAAAGATAAAGTACATAAATAATTTGCAGTTTTTTATATTAAGATATTCAACGAAGAGGAGAGAGATATATTTGGAACATTTACAAGAAGAGCTATATAAACAAATAAAAGAAGAAAAAGGTATTGTTACAATTTTTTTAAAGAGTGGCGTTAGAATAGTAGGAGAAGTTGTTGCAATAGACAAATTTACCGTTTTAATGTTAGTTGATGGAAAACAACAACTTATTTACAAGCAGGCTGTATCAACAATAATGAAATAAGACACTCGTACTGAGTGTCTTATTTCATTATTGCTTGCAAGCTTCAACGTCAATGCCGGCAGCTAATAATTTTTTTTCACCATCTTGCTCAATGATTTTTTGTAATTTAGATAGGAAAGAATCAAAGTTTGTATGCTTTGCTACTTGGAATGTCATTTTATGCTCAATTGGCAACCACGTATCAATATCAGCTTCGTTATGCTGAATTTTTACCTCAAGCTTATCAAGTGCGTTAGCAACTTTTGCTTCGTATGTTTCTTTCGCTTCAAACTCCATCCATAAATCATATAATTCCTCGCCGAGAGAACCTTTTAATGTTCGTTTAATATTTAAAATTGCTTCTTGTTCATTTATTTGTTTTTGTAATTGTAATTCATGACTATTCATTGTATCAAAAGCAGGAATATCACCAGCTTCTGCTTCGACTAGATCGTGAATAATAACCATTTTAAGTAATTTTTCAATATTTACTTTCTGATCTAAATAAGGTTCAACTAAAATGGCCATTAGAGACATGCGCCACGTATGTTCAGCAACGCTTTCTTGACGTCCGTTAGAAAGCCAGCTATGTCGCATTTCATATTTTAGTTTTTCTGCTAGTGCAATGACTTGTAAAATGTTATGTTCCATCGTGATCCTCCTCATATTTCCATACTATAATTCTAATATGGAAATGAAATGTGTCAATTTTATGAGTATATTGCGATAAATAGATGATGAGCGTATAATAAGCATTATATGTGAAAACGCATTATTAAAATAAAAAAATGTTTTATAAAAATGAAAAGGAAAGGGCAGGAATATGGGAGACAAAAATCAAGGATTTGCTAGACCAGAAAGAAGAAAAAGGAAGTTTGACATTTCTAGCCCATTTGGCATTTTAGTAGGTTTTGCTATAGTGATAGCGGCAATTATGCTTGGTGGAGGCGGAATAAAAGCTTTTAAAAACTTTTTAGATGTTTCATCTATTTTAATTGTCATAGGGGGAACAACTGCGACAATTGTTGTGGCATATCGATTTGGAGAAATAAAAAAATATACGAAAAGTATTTTTACTGTTTTACATAGAAAAGAAGAAGATTTAGAACAGTTAACGGATTTGTTTGTTGATTTTTCGAAAAAATCTAAAAAACACGGTTTGCTTTCTTTAGAGGTTGATGGAGAGCAGGTGGACAATCCTTTTATTCAAAAAGGAATTCGATTAATGTTAAGTGGTTACGATGAAGATGAATTAAAAGAAGTGTTAATGAAAGATGTTGAAACGGAAGTGTATGAATTAAGAAAAGGGGCAGTATTATTAGATAAAATTGGCGATTTCGCTCCGGCTTGGGGTATGATAGGGACTTTAATTGGTCTTATCATTATGCTTCAAAACTTGCAAGACACATCGCAAATTGGTACAGGGATGGCAGTTGCGATGTTAACGACATTGTATGGATCAGTACTTGCAAATATGATTGCAATCCCTCTTGCTGAAAAAGTGTATCGTGGTATTGAAGATTTATATACAGAGAAGAAGTTTGTTATTGAAGCAATTTCAGAATTGTATCGTGGACAAATTCCATCTAAATTAAAGTTAAAACTCGATACGTATGTATACGAAACAAAGATAAAAAAAGTAAAACGAGCAGCCTAATATTGCAAGGAGTGGTATGGTGATGATAAAACGACCGCAAAAGGGATCGCCTCGTTGGATGACGACTTTTACAGATTTAACGATGTTATTATTAACTTTCTTTGTATTACTAGTTGCTACTTCAAAGCAGGATGCAGTAAAATTGTCAAAGATGCTTGAAAAGTTTAGTGATACGGAGCAAGTTGATGCAAAAGTAATGGAAAATACTATACCAGATATTTCACATGAAAAAAATGATGAAAAAATGGTCTCAAAAAAGCGAATGGACGACTTGTACAAAAAGTTAAAAGCATATGTAGATAATAACGGTATTAGTCAAGTGAATGTATATCGAGAAGATACAGGGGTAAGCGTTGTTATAGTAGATAATTTAATATTTGATACAGGTGATGCGAACGTTAAGCCTGAAGCAAAAGAAATTATTAGCAAATTAGTCGGATTTTTTCAATCCGTACCAAACTCAATTGTTGTGGAGGGGCATACAGATAGTAGACCGATCCATAATGAAAAGTTCCCTTCTAATTGGGAATTATCTTCAGCACGAGCAGCTAATATGATCCACCATTTAATTGAAGTGTATAATGTGGAGGATAAAAGGTTAGCTGCGGTAGGATATGCAGACACAAAGCCAGTTGTACCGAATGATTCACCGCAAAATTGGGAGAAAAACCGTCGCGTTGTCATTTATATTAAAGAATAGTATTTTATTATTTTAGTAATAAAATACTAAAATGCAGAAATTCTTTTAAAAAAATATTAAATTTTATCGTTTTATTTTGTATAATGAGTGAGAATGATAAGGTGAAATATTAAGATATATTTATACATAGAAGGAGAGAATCAAAAAGAATGGCACATAAAATTTTAGTTGTAGATGATGCGATGTTCATGCGAACAATGATTAAAAACTTATTAAAAAGTAATTCTGAATTTGAAGTAATCGGAGAAGCGGAAAATGGAGTGGAGGCAATTCAAAAATATAAAGAACTTCAACCTGATATTGTAACATTAGATATTACTATGCCAGAAATGGACGGACTTGAAGCATTAAAAGAAATTATGAAAATTGATTCAAGTGCAAAGGTTGTTATTTGTTCAGCAATGGGACAACAAGGTATGGTATTAGATGCAATTAAGGGCGGGGCAAAAGACTTTATTGTAAAGCCATTCCAAGCAGATCGCGTAATCGAAGCTTTAACAAAAGTAGCAAATAGCTAATATAAAAGGGGTGCCACAAGGAATCAAAACAGTGATAACGGATAGATGTGTGGCCCCTTTTTTCTCATTTTAAAACACTAAATTGTTATACATAAATGAAATGTTTGTTAGACAGGTAGGGGATGAAAATGCAAACAGATCTATTAAATATATTTTTTGAAGAATCGGAAGAACATTTACAGTCGCTAAATGAAAATGTGCTAACTTTAGAACAAAATCCCACTGATATGGATGTTGTGGGAGAAATATTCCGCTCAGCCCATACATTTAAAGGTATGTCTGCGAGTATGGAATTTACGGAAATGGCGGATTTAACGCATAAAATGGAAAACGTTTTAGATGAAATTCGTCATGGGAATATAGTAGTACATGCGAATATTATTGATGTAATTTTTGAATGCATTGATAATTTAGAGAAAATGGTTGCAGATGTGCAGCAAGGCGGAATGGGTAATATTGATGTAGTCGCAACGAAGCAAAAATTAGAAGCGTTATTGAACGGAAATGCAGAAACTTCTATGGAGCATGTAGAGCAAGAGTCTATAAACAATGATGATGCAGTTTCGCATGAAGTGCATATAACCGTTGAACAGCAAGCTATTTTAAAAGCAGTACGTGCCATTATGTGTATTGAAGCACTGCAAAATATAGGTGATATACAAAAAACGGTTCCTAGTATTGAAGAAATCGAAGCGGATGCTTTCGGGTTTGAGTTTACAGTATTTATGAATACGGATCGTAGTGAACAAGAATTGAAACAGGTAGTGCTTCACGTTTCTGAAATTGAGAAAGTAGTAGTGAAACAAGGAGAATCATTACAGGAAGTAGATTCGATGGTTGCTACGCAAGAAACTACGCGAGTAGAAGAAATGATACAGCCGTCTGTAGTTGCGCAGGTGGAAGCACCTATTGAGACAGCGAAGCAACCTGCAAGTACTACGCCAACTAAAAGCACTGCAAAAACGAAAAATGCTAAAGGTGAGAATCGTTCCATTCGTGTGCAGCTAGAGAAAATTGAACGATTAATGAACATGTTTGAAGAGAGTGTAATTGAGCGTGGTCGCATAGATGAATTGGCACAAGCAATTCAAAGCAAAGAATTAATTGAGCATTTAAATCGATTAGGCGATATTTCAAAAGATATTCAAAATGTACTTCTAAACATGCGTATGGTGCCGATTGAAACAGTCTTTAATCGTTTTCCGCGTATGGTGCGTATGTTAGCGAAAGATTTAGGGAAGAAAATCGATTTACAAATTACGGGTGAAGATACAGAAGTTGATAAAATTGTTATTGATGAAATCGGTGATCCACTCGTTCATTTAATTCGTAATGCAATTGACCATGGTATTGAGACTGTTGAAAAACGTCGTGATGCAGGGAAAAATGAGACGGGTACAATTAAATTAGAAGCGTTCCATAGTGGAAATCATGTCGTAATTCAAATTACGGATGATGGAAATGGAATTCATAAAGGGAAAGTATTAGAAAAAGCGATTAAAAATGGTGTTGTAACAGAATCTGAGGCAAATAAATTAACGGATCGTGAAGTGTTTGATCTCATTTTCCAACCAGGATTTAGTACAGCAGAAGTAGTATCGGATCTTTCGGGGCGCGGGGTTGGATTAGATGTTGTAAAACATACAATTCATAGTTTAGGTGGACATTTAATTATTGATTCAGAAGAAGGAAAGGGAAGTACATTTAGAATTGAACTTCCATTAACGTTGTCCATTATTCAATCTATGCTTGTTCAAACGAATGATAAACGTTATGCTTTACCTCTTGGTAATATTGTTGAAGCAATTCGAATTAAGAGAGAAGACATCCAATCCATACAAGGAAAAGATGTGTTAAACTATCGTGATCAAATTATTGAAGTGAAGCATTTAAGTACTGTATTTGGTGAAAAAACAGTAGATGAGGCATTTGAATCATATGAAAGTCAAATGGTTCCTGTGTTAATTGTTCGTAATACACATCGTAGCTATGGACTTATTGTAAACACAATTATCGGCCAAAGAGAAATAGTCTTAAAGTCATTAGGTGATTTCTTTGCAGAGAGTTCGAACTATTTCTCTGGCGCGACGATTCTCGGCGATGGACGAGTGGTCCTCATTTTAAACCCAGAAGGTTTATAATAGGAATGAAGGAAAGCTCCCCACTTGTATACAATTGGGGAGCTTTTTGGTTAACTACATACTAATATAAAAAATTAATATATATAGCAGGAAATAAATACATGTTCACGATTTACGTAATAAGTTTGTTAAAATGTAATGAGTGTATTCATTGAATAGAAAAACAAAAATGAGGAGGCAGGGAAAATGCCTGAGCAACACACAAAAGGGGATACGAGCACAATTGTGCTAGAAAAAGAAAAGGAGCTTTTAACGCCTCAAGAATGTGATATTCTTGGCGAAATTGCAAATATATCATTTGGCTCTGCTTCGACAGTATTATCAACGATTTTAAATAGGCAAGTAAGTATAACTGCTCCTCATGTAGAGTTAGTGGATTTATACGATACAAGTGATGTTGAGGTTCCTCATGTTGTATTAAATATTTATTTTACAAAAGGATTAGATATGGAAAATCTACTTGTCCTTCAGCAAGATGTTGCTTTATCTATTGCTGATTTAATGATGATGGGGACAGGTGAAGTGGAAGAGGGAAAAGAACTTGGCGAATTAGAGCTCAGTGCTGTACAAGAAGCGATGAACCAGATGATGGGATTCGCAGCGACGTCTATGTCGGAATTCTTCCAAGATACAGTAGACATGTCACCGCCGACAATTAAAGTTGTAAAGTTATTAGAAGAGATGGAGAAAATCTCTGGAATAACAGGAAATAACACGATTGTGAAAGTGTCGTTTGACCTTAAAATAGATAATCTTGTAAACTCTAAACTCGTACAAATTGTTTCAGTTGAACATGCGAAACAAATGATAAATAAATTACTACAATTATCTGGTGGCGTAGAAGAGCAAGACGAGCCAGCAGAAGTAGCGGAAGCTGAAATTGTAGAAGAACATGTTAAAAAAGAACAGTTAACGCAAGAAGAGAAAGATGTACTTGGGGAAATTGCCAACATTTCCATCGGTTCAGCTTCAACGGTATTATCAACGCTTTTAAATCAGCCGGTTACGATTAGTACACCCAATGTAGAAGCGATTAATGTGCGTCATTATGACGGTGTACCGGTTCCCTTTGTGATTTTAAATGTCGATTTTGTTGAAGGTTTAAAGAATGAGAACGTATTCGTATTTACGAAAGATGTTGCTTTGACAATGGTAGATTTAATGATGATGGGAACAGGGGAGATTGATCCAGAGAAAGAGCTTAGTGAATTAGAGCTGAGTGGTATTAAAGAAATCATGAACCAAATGATGGGGCATGCGGCAACAGCGATGTCAGAAATGTTTAAAGAGAAGATGGACATGACGCCGCCAGACGTTAAATTTGTCACGTTAAAAGAAGAAATGGAATATTTGGGAGAGTCAATGGAAGTGGATGAACTCGTTCAAATTACGTTCAACCTTGAAATTGGCGACTTGCTTCAATCGAAAATGTATCAAATTTTACCGATTTCAGAAGCGAAAGAAATGGTAAGACGACTGCTATATCCAATGGTGGAAGCAGAAGAAGAGATTGCAGAGGAAGAAATGGAAGAAGAGGTTGTAGAACCTGTTGTACAACCTATTGAATTTAAAGAAGTGAAACAAATTGAGCCAGTGTATATGGATACATCTATTCTACAAAATGTAGAAATGAATGTGAAATTTGTATTTGGAAGTACAGTGAAAACGATTCAAGATATATTAAGTTTACAAGAAAATGAAGCCGTTGTATTAGATGAAGATATTGATGAACCAATTCGAATTTATGTAAATGATGTATTGGTGGCGTATGGTGAACTTGTAAATGTAGATGGATTTTTCGGAGTAAAAGTGACGAAATCACTATAAGGCGTTGAAATAGTAGATGAAAAGCGTAAAGTTTTTTCTAATTTGCTGGCTATGCATACATGTGTGCTTGCTCTTCCCGCTGCAAAGTCAGGCGGAAGAGCAAAATGTGCCAGAACAAAATATAAATGAAGTGAATGTACAAGAAGAGAATAAGGAAGTTCAAGAACAGCCAGAACAGGTGGAAATGAAGCAAGATAAAGAGGAACAACAAGAAGTAAAGAATGAGCAAGAAACCGAAAAAAAGATAGAGACGGATCAAGGGATTATTACAATAAATAAGCGAGAATTAAAGGTTGGCGAAGAAGTACGGATTATTGTAGAGCCAAAAGAGAAAAATATTCAAAGTATAAAAGGTATGTTGCGTTTGCCAAAAAACAGTAATCTGTATGAGCAAGAAAGAATGATACCTTTTGACTATGAAGAAGAGACGAAGCGATGGATTGCTAACTATAAGGTCGGGATTTTTGATTTGCAAGGTGATTGGAACCTTCAGCTTATTCAAAGTTTTAAAGAAAATGAGAAAGAAGAGCTTATAGAAAATGAAGTGAAAGTTCCTCTTATTCGTATAAATAATGAAACACCAACAATAGATAAAGAGATGCCGAAGTTGCATAAAGTCACTATTGACGAGGCGACGGAGAATGTAATCGAACGAAAACGAGGCGATTCTATACGTGTAAGAGTGAAGGCGGCAGACGTGGAATCGGTTGTGAAAGAAGTTCGTGTTACATTAAAAGGAAAAGAAAATAAAGAGATTACATTTTTATTAGATTACAATAAGCGCGACATGGAATGGCAAAAAGTATTTGAAATAACGGATGCATTGCCAAATGGGACATACGAGCTACTTGTAGAGGTAGTAGATGCGGCTGGAAATAAACTCGTTGAAGAAAGTGAGTATGTCGTTTCTGTTTTGGAACAAAAAACAGAAGAGGATAAAAAGACAGAAGAACGAGAGAAAGAAGATAAATTAGAAAATAAAATAGAAGATAAGAAAGAAACTGAGAAGCAGGAAGACACGAAAGTAGAAATCCCGCTGCAGGAAGAAAAACAGCCAGTTGTTCAAATTCCGAAAAAAGAAGCGAAAGTAAACGACTTTATAAAAGAACCATTGAAAGAGAAAGAAAAAATTACTTATGTTATAAAAGAGCCTCTCACAGACAACAAGGAAGTAAATAATACGAAGGCTCAAAAAGATAAAGATAATAACAATCAAGTCATTTCGAAAAAGAAAGAAAAAAAAGAAGAGCCAGAAGATAAGAAAGAAACTAAAAGTGACCATGGAATACAAGCTTCTAATGTATTTGCTATTATGTCAGGTTTATTCGTACTATTTTTAGTGTTAAAGAGTAATAAAGAATGGGGCTAATTATTTCATCATAGTGGAGGCGCTTAAATGGAAATTAAACGTACGACAATTGAAAATAAGACGCTACAACCATTAAAACAGCCTGCAGCTATTTCGGAACATGAAATCCAGAAAGAACGAAAGTATAGTAATCTAGTGTTTACTGGACAGTCTAAGATTATTTCGAAAAATAATGAAATCGGGATTTTACTTGCGAGTTTAGGTGATGGAAAGGTTATGAAGGAAATGCTTTCTAAAGAGATGGATACAGTATTACAACTCTTTAAAAAGTTACATACATTATCTGGAGAAGGAAAGCAAACAGATAAAATATTTGAACAAGTCATGAGAAGCCTGCAAGGACTTGTTAAGCAGGCGCATATAAAAGAACTTCCTTTGTTAGATGGAACGTATGATTTCGCTGAAGTACAACTATCATTTGGTAGAAAGGTACACATTCCGTTATTAGATGTAAGTGCACTCCTCTCTAGCGTGGAGAGTGATTCATCAGAAGGAAATATAAATTTAATGGTAACGGTTATTACTGCGTATATCACGAAATTGTCTAACGAAACCATTTTAATTAGCGTCACGGATCGCACAGCTAAAGAGCGGGATGCAAGTGTATGGAGAGCACTTGCAGAAATGAATATGACACAATTATCACAGGCGTTGAAACAAACGGTGCAAGAACATAAATGGTCAATGACGTTTCTTTTTCTCGTTATATGGGTTGCTTGTATTATTTTAATTCGAGTTATATAAGAAACGAACGGAATCACGCAATTCTTCGTTATGATTTTAGTAAATAAATACAAAAAAAGCAGGGTGCAATAATCCTGCTTTTTTCTATATTTTTTCATAAAAGAATGTATCAAAACGCTGAAGATTGAATCGTTCAGGTGTTAAAATTTGTTCTGTGCTACCGACAAATAGCACACCGCCTTTTCGTAAAGAACGGCTAAACTTTTCATACAGCTTGACTCTTGCTTCTTCAGTGAAATAGATCATTACATTACGACAAACAATTAAATCGTAATTTGTATCGAACGATTGCATTAATAGGTCATGCTGTTTGAACGTGACGTGTTGCTTAATATTTTGATGTAATGAATATACATCATCTTCTTTTGTGAAATGACGTTCTTTCAAATCGCTAGGTAATTCTTTTAAAGAACGGTCCGTATATTGACCACGTTTTGCACTCTCTAATATATGAAAATCAAGATCTGTTGCTAGTATTTCATAGCGAAATGGAGAGAGATGTTTCGATAAAATTAAAGAGAGTGTATATGGTTCTTCGCCAGCAGCGCAAGCGGCACTCCATACTTTTAATTTTCCGTTATTTTGTTCGAGTAATTTTGGCAGTGCTTTCGATTCTAACGTTTGCCAACGTTCTTTATTTCTAAAAAACTCTGAAACGTTAATTGTAATATAGTCAATAAAACTTAAAAATAAGTTTTGATCAACACGTAAAGTACTTAAAAACGTAGTGTAGTTTTCAAAGCCTTTTCTTGAAATAAAAGCATCGATTCTACGGCGCATCCTATCTTGTTTATACGAAGCGATATCCATATTGAATTGTTGTTTAAAACTCGCGATAAAATGATCATAATCTTGTTCAATTATCATATTTACAATGGGCACAATAACGATATTGTGCCGCCCCCTTTACATCATACGAATTTTTTGTTCAAAGCTTTTTTTCATTTGTTTTTCATGTAAACCTGGTAAATCATAAATGACAGCATCAATCCCAGCTTCTTTTGCAATGTCAACGGGAATGACAGATGTATGTTTGTCTCCGTTATAAAAACAGAGAACTAAATCGGTATCTTCAATAATTTGTTTCACAAAAAACATATAATCAGATCGATAAATAGAGTCGGAAGGGTGATCAAAAGCAACATACTCGGCTCCGTGTGATTTTAAATAATCTACGATTTCTTGGAATTCATCTGTTACTGCTTGTAACGGTTGGAGCGTGTAAAGGCATAAATTTTGAGCGAGTCTTTCGTTTTCAACGAAAAAACGAAGTACCTCATTTTCAATAGATTTATAACATAATATGTAAATTTTATGTTTGTGAGCATAGTCAGTTAAAAATTTTTTGATTTCTTCTTGATCTAATGCTGTTAATTGATTTGAACCACAAAGAAAAATATTCATAGAATTGTGCCACCTCATGCTAAATTGTAACATATCTTCTATAAAAAATAACTGCAAAATATTAGTGTTCAGAGTATAATTATAAATAACTAGATTTTACGATTAACTTTTGGAAGAAATAAAAAAATAAATAGGTGATATATATGCTGCGTTCAATCTCGCATAATCCAATCTTATCGCATATACCGCCTGCTACTCAAATGCCGAAAGAAGCAAATGTCAGGACTGGACTTGCATTTTCGGATAATTTGCATGCAGATCCGAAAAAAGATAAGTTGTTAGAACAAATGGAAGCGTTTGTTGATAATATTGGAGAAATTAAAGAAAAAATCGAAATGGAATTAACACTTGATAACGTAATGGAATACAAAAATACAGTAAAATCATTTTTGAATTTTTACGTTGATAATGTATTGCAATATAAAGATGTCATGTCTCGTCATCCGCGTTATGGCTATTCACAGAAAATGACGATTGTAAAACAGGCGGAAATGGGATTGAATGAGTTAGAAGATGTTATGAACTTAATTAATACAAAAACAGGACATTTAGAAATGTTAAATCAAATTGGAGAAATCCACGGTTTAATTGTAAATTTAGTCTTGTAAAAGGGAAGGAAGCTATATGTATATACAATTATATGAAAAGCTCGTTATTATTCAAAAAGCATATGAAAACATTCAAACGCTTGGAGAACAAATATATGAGAATTTAAAAAATAAAAATGTAAATGCAGTTCAAAAGTTACAAGTAGAGCAATTGCAGTACATTGAAGGTTTAAAACAATTATCGAGATCATTTGAAGAAATGGTTGTTCAGTTTTGTAAAGAACAGGGAGTGGAATCATTTCGCGTAAGTGCGTTATTTTCGTATTTTTCTCAAGAAGAAATTGAGAAAATGGAAAAATTACAAAAAAACTTAATTAGATTAGAAGAAAATGTAAAAATGCTTCTTTTGAAAAATCAATATTACTTAAACGTACTATTAAAAACTACAGAAAGTATTGTGGATTCAGTTTCTGAATATAACTTAGAACGAAACAATAATTCGCAAATCTTTATGAATGAACTATTGTAAAGGGGAAGTGAAGCATTATGAGATTATCTGATTACAATACCCCGTTATCGGGTATGTTAGCGGCCCAAATGGGATTACAAACGACGAGACAAAACTTATCAAACATTCATACACCTGGCTATGTGCGCCAAATGGTGAATTACGGATCTGTTGGAGCGAGCAATGGCCATACGCCAGAACAGAGAATTGGTTATGGTGTACAAACGTTAGGTGTTGATCGTATTACAGATGAAGTGAAGACGAAACAGTTTAACGACCAATTATCTCAGCTCTCTTACTATAATTATAAGAACTCGGTTTTATCACGAGTAGAGTCTATGGTAGGAACGACAGGCAAAAACTCACTATCTAGTTTAATGGATGGATTCTTTAATGCTTTTCGAGAAGTTGCAAAAAATCCAGATCAATCAAACTATTATGATACGCTAATTTCTGAAACTGGGAAGTTTACAAGTCAGGTAAATAAACTTGCGAAAAATTTAGATTCAGTAGAAGCGCAGACGACAGAAGATATTGAAGCGCATGTCAATGAATTTAATCGTCTTGCTGACAGTTTAGCAGAAGCGAATCAAAAAATTGGGCAAGCTGGTACACAAGTGCCAAATCAACTTTTAGACGAACGTGACCGTATCGTTACAGAAATGTCTAAGTATGCCAATATAGAAGTATCTTATGAATCTATGAATCCTAATATCGCAAGTGTTAGAATGAATGGCGTTTTAACAGTGAATGGACAAGATACATATCCATTGCAATTAAATAAAACGAAAGAACCTATGTCTGTTGAAATTTACGGTTCGGAAATTCCTTTAACTAGTGGGGCAATAAAATCTGCAATCGATACGAAAGGGCAGATTGCTAGTTATAAGAAAAATCTTGAAGAGTTAATGGGTTCAGTGAAAAATCAAGTAAATACAGTGATGGGAAAAGACTTCTTCGTTGGAGATTATGCGAAAGAGTTGAAATTAAATCCAGAATTTGCGAATGATTTTTCGAAAATGAAAATATCTGCTGAAACTGCAAATAAATTGGCAGGAATTACAGATGAAGATTATAAAGATGGTCTTTCATATAAAAAAGCATTAGACCAATTCATAGTGAAGGTAGCATCTGATAAAAGTGAAGTGAACGGTTATCAAAAAATTCATGGAGACTTATTAGAAGGTATTCAGCAAGAAAAGATGAGTATCGAAGGCGTGAATATGGAAGAAGAAATGGTTAATTTAATGGCCTTCCAAAAATACTTCGTTGCGAATTCTAAAGCTATTACTACAATGAATGAAGTGTTTGATAGTCTGTTTTCAATCATTAGATAATGAGAGGTAAAAACAAAACCCTTTTCTTTTATGTTTGAAGAGAGGGCCAGCAGAGTGTAGAAGCGGTCGGTGCCTAATAGAGGACCTATCGGTGTGAGACCAGAGATATGGAGCGGGTGCCAGATAAAGTAGAAGAGGAAACAACCTTGATTTGAGAATGGAACGCTTTGTAGCGCCTTTTGTATAACGATGAATGAGAGGTAAAAGCGAAACCTTTTTCTTTTATGTTTGAAGAAAGAGCCAGCGGAGTATAGTTCTGGTTTCAGCTTCCAATCAATTTTCAATAGATAAAGGAGGAGATATAAATGAGAGTATCTACATTTCAAAATGCAAACTGGGCAAAGAACCAGTTAATGGATTTGAATGCCCAACAGCAATATCATCGAAATCAAGTAACTTCAGGGAAGAAAAATCTTCTTATGAGTGAAGATCCACTTGCAGCAAGTAAATCATTTGCAATTCAACATTCGTTGGCGAATATTGAACAAATGCAAAAGGATATAGCGGATTCAAAAAATGTGTTAAGTCAGACGGAAAATACATTGTCAGGTATTGTGAAATCTTTAACGAGAGCGGATCAATTAACAATACAAGCATTAAATGGACCAAATGGTGAAAAAGAATTAAAGGCAATTGGTGCCGAAATCGATCAAATTTTAAAACAAGTTGTATATTTAGCGAATACGAAAGAGCAAGGTCGTTATCTTTTTGGTGGAGATAGTGCAGAGAAACCTCCATTTGCGGATGATGGGACATACCAAGGTGGCGAAAAAGATGTAATGTGGAAGCTAAATGACGGTTATGAAATTAAAGCTTTTCGTAATGGTGAGAACTTACTAACTCCTGTTATTCAAACGTTAGTAAAGATGAAAGATGCGATGCAAAGTGGTGATCAAAAGGCGTTGCAACCGATTTTAACGGAAAATAAGAAAAACTTGGACGGTGTTATTAATCGTACAACAGAAGTGGGAGCAACGATGAACACTGTAGATACGTTTAAGACAATTTTAAGTGAGCAAAATCTAGCGCTTCAAGAAAATCGTAAAGAAATTGAAGATGTTGATTTAGCAGTAGCAATTTCTGACTTAGCTTATATTAATGCGACGTATGAAGCAACGCTTAAAGCGGTTAGCACGATGAGTAAAACGAGTATTTTAGACTACATGTAAAAAATAAGGAGTGAGAAATATGGCAGGAACGTTAACGGGTATTGGCGGTAGACAACAGATTTGGAACCTCGGTAATAATATGATCGATACTTCTAATTTCGTTGAATTAGAAATGAATGCGCTGGATATGAGAAAAACACCGTATACAAATGAAAAGAATAGCCTTTCACAAGATAAACTTTTATATACAAGTTTAAAATCGGAATTTAGTTCTTTCACGCAAACATTTAAAAATTTAGCGGCTTTTAAAGGGAATGAGAAAAAGGTAACAACATCACAAGACGGCTATATTAATGTAAAAGCTGATGGTGGTGCGATCGCTGGGACTTTTAATATGACGATTACAAAGCTTGCGCAGCGTCATCAAATAGCGTCTGACCAAATTGAAAATATAGATGCCAAGATTAATAGTGATGAAACATTAAAACTAGGTGGTAAAGAACTAAAAGTAACATCTGATATGACATATAAAGATTTAATTAATAAAATTAATGATGGAGATTACGGCGTATCAGCATATACACTTGGAAATAAAATTTTCATGACTTCAAAAAAAGAAGGCGAAGATGGAGTAATTAATTTTGAGGGGAACAAATCTTCATTATTTCAAAAAATAGGTTTAGCTAATGATGACGGCGTAGCGCTTCATGAAATCAATAGTGCGCAAAATGCTGAATATACGATTAATGGTATTAAAGGCGATAGCTCTACCAATACAGTTGAAGCCCTTCCAGGTGTGAAAATTGAATTATTAAAAGTAACTGAACAAACAGTAGAAGAAAAGCCAGTAGAAAAACCAGACGGGGAAAAAACAGAGGTTGATCCAAAGACAACAGAGGCGAAAGCAAAAGGGATAGAACTGAAGTTTACAGTAAGTGATTCAAATGTAACCGATGCATCAAATGTTATTAAAAAGATGGTTGCGGATTATAATAAAGCTGTTTCTACAGTAGATATTTTTGCTGGGAAAGGCGGGGCGTTCCAAGGCCAAACGATTATGCAAAGTGTACGCCAAGCGATGAATAGTGTCGTAACATTTTCTCAAGATGGTAATTACTTATTTTCATTTGGTATTCAATTAAAGCAAGATGGAACGATGGAAGTTAATGATGAAGCATTAACAAAAGCGTTAAAAGAGAAGCCGGATGCAGCGAAGCAATTTTTCTTTAGTTCTAACGGTTTAGGGAAAATGATGGAAGAACCACTTGATAAATTATTCGGTGATAAAGGTATCGTTGGAGAACGTGTGAAAAACATCGACTCACGTGTAAGTGATTTAGACAAAAAGATTAAAGATATTGAAGCACAAAACTTACAAAAACAAGATGAAATTGTGAAGAAGTATCAAAAACTAGAAAGTACATTAGCGGCGCTAGATAGCCAATTGAAAACAATTAAAGCAATGACAAAACAAAAAAGTGATGATTAATGAAAGTTGAGGAAGTGATCGTATGCAAGCATGGCAACGTTATATGCAAAATGATATTATGACGAGTAATCCGATTAAAAATACAATTTTTATTTATGAAAGATGCATTGTAGAGTTTCGTAATTTAGAAGAGCTTTTACATACTTTTAAACTACAAGAGGGAGATGCGCTTCTTGAGAAGTTAGAACGTATTTTTGAAGAATTAAAGCTTCAATTAAACCCTGAGATTACGAAAGATTTATATGATAGTCTTTATGGTTTATATGATTGGATTAGTGTTCAAATTCAAACGATGAAAGTAACACGTGAAGCGAAAGATATTGATGCGATTGTGAAAGTGTTACAAGATTTAATAGACGGTTATCGCGGAGCGCTTGAAAATGAACAATGATATTTATCGAGCATTTGTCGGTTGTTTTAATGAAATTGGTGAATTGCAAGTGTCAGATCAAGAGTTTGCTGAGAAGAGCGCGATGTTAAATCGCTGGATGATGACATTGGATGAAGAAACGCGCGCACAAGTTGCGGCAGAAGTAAGTCCATTTATTATTAAGGCAGCACAGCATATTCGAGATAAGCAAAAGATTTTGGAAGAAATGATTATGACAAATGATGGGCGAATGAAAGCAAATTCATTTTACGGTAAATATTAATTATAAAGTGTGGAAACGGATCCCCCTTATTAAAAGGGGATCCATTCCTTCATGTAAATGAAGAATTCCGCTGATTGAGGTTTCATTTTATGACTGTAAAAAATAGAAGTAATCTAAATAATGTAAAAATAATCTGCAGCTAGTCGTAAATATGTTGAAATATTATATAGATTACTACGCGTATACAGTTTTTTTGTATTCTTTTTTATATTTTTGTATTTTTCTAAAGACAACAATGTAAAAATGGAATAAAATATGTAAGGGTACATAATAGTTAATATTTTAATAAATACATATAAGAAATTAAATAATGAAGTGAAACTTCCATCAGTGGATTATTATGCCAAAATGATAAGTTAAAAAGGAAGGGTGTGGAGTATGCCAGATTTAGTGACTGATGTAAGCCATTATATGAATTATTTAGTGACGAAACGAAATACTGTTTCTAGTAATATTGCAAATGCGAATACACCTGGGTATAAAGCACAAGACGTTACATTTGCTGAGCAAATGAATAAAAGTAGTGCATTATATAAGAGTAATACTACGGATTTAAAGACTAATGCAGATTTATATCAAACGAATGAAATGCACTTACCGACAGTAAATACGAAAAATACATATGCGAAGATTCAAACGAAGTCAATGCAAACGAATAAAGATGGAAATAGTGTGGATGTAACGACAGAAATGCTAGATTTAATGAAAACAAACCAATTGTATGGGATTTCAATTAACGCAATTAATACACAATATGCAATTAACCAAGCAGCTCGCGGACGTTAATAGTAGAAGGAGAGACAACGATGTTTCAGGCAATTAATGCAAGTGGATCAGGGCTAACAACAGCGAGAAAATGGATGGAAGTTACTTCAAATAATATTGTAAATGCAAATACAACGGCGGCTCCGGGGGCAGATTTGTATGAGCGCCGTAGTGTAGTGCTTGAATCAAATAATAGTTTTGCGAATATGTTAGACAGTGCACCGACTAACGGGGTGAAAATAAAAAGTATTGAGGCAGACAAAACTGAAAACTTAGTGTATGATCCGACGCATCCGCATGCAAATGAAGAAGGGTATGTACGGTATCCGAATGTTGATGTGACTGCTGAAATGACAAATGTAATGGTTGCTCAAAAAATGTACGAAGCAAATACAAGTGTATTAAATGCGAATAAAAAAATGCTGGATAAAGATTTAGAAATCGGCCGAGGATAAAGGGGGAATAGGGGAAGATGAAAATCCAACCAATGTTACATACACAGCCATTTGGCGCGATTCAGTCAATTGGTGCACCGAAGAACACGCAAGCATCTGTAGTCGAGGGGAAGAAGTTTATCGATTTATTGGAAGATATGAATCAAACACAAAACAATGCGCAAACAGCTGTATATGATTTACTAACAAAAGGAGTAGGAGAAACACATGACGTTTTAATTCAGCAAAAGAAGGCTGAGTCTCAAATGAAAACGGCTGCTCTTGTACGTGATAATCTTATTGAAAATTATAAGTCACTAATTAATATGCAAATTTAGGAAAATGGACGGGTGTGTTTAAATGGAAAAGTTAAAAAATGTTTTCCAATCGTTAAAAACGTGGCATAAGTTAGTCATTGGTGCTGCGCTTTTAGCAATTGTAACAGGAGCACTTTTATACTTCACCTTGCCAGATAAATATGTTGTTGTATATCAAAATTTAAATGATGCAGACAAGCAAGAGATTACAGCAGAATTATCGAAGCTAGGTGTCGATTACCAATTAGCAGCCGATGGTTCGATTCGTGTGCAAAAGAATGATGCTCCATGGGTTCGAAAAGAAATGAATGGAATGGGCTTACCGTTTAACTCAAAAAGCGGTGAGGAAATTTTATTAGAAAGCTCGCTCGGTTCAAGTGAGCAAGATAAAAAAATGAAGCAAATTGTCGGTACGAAAAAGCAATTAGAGCAAGACATTGTAAGAAATTTTGCGACAGTTGAAACGGCAAATGTTCAAATTACATTACCTGAAAAAGAGACAATTTTTGATGAAGAAAAAGCAAAAGGAACAGCTGCAATTACGGTTGGTGTAAAGCGTGGTCAACTATTAACGGCTGATCAAGTTGCGGGTATACAGCAAATGATCAGTGCAGCAGTTCCTGGTGTAAAAGCAGAAGAAGTAAGTGTGATTGATAGTAAAAAAGGTGTTATCTCAAAAGGGGCAGATGAAGCACATGCTACTAGTTCCTCTTCTTATGAGAAAGAAGTAGAGATGCAGCACCAAATTGAAGGTAAATTAAAGCAAGATATCGATGCAACATTAATGACGATGTTTAAACCAAATGAATATAAAGTGAATACGAAAGTATCTGTAAACTACGATGAAGTTACACGTCAGTCTGAAAAATATGGTGATAAAGGTGTACTTCGTAGTAAACAAGAGCAAGAGGAAAGCTCTACTGCGCAAGAAGGTGCAGATACGAAGCAAGGCGCTGGTATTACAGCGAACGGCGAAGTACCAAATTACGGTACGAACAATAATCAAAATGGCAAAATTGTCTACGATAATAAAAATGGTAACAAAATCGAAAACTATGAAATAGATAAAACAGTTGAAACGATTAAGAAACACCCAGAGTTAACGAAAACAAATGTTGTTGTATGGGTAGATAATGATACGTTAGTAAAACGAAGAATTGATATGACAACTTTCAAAGAAGCGATCGGCACAGCTGCTGGGCTTCAAGCTGACCCGAATGGAAACTTTACAAATGGTCAAGTTAACGTTGTAACTGTTCAGTTTGATCAGCCGAAAGAAGAGAAGAAGAAAGAGCCAGAAGAAAGTGGTATAAACTGGTGGTTATTCGGTGGAATTCCAGCTGGTCTATTAGCGATTGGTGGTCTAGTATGGTTCTTATTAGCAAGACGTAAGAGAAAGAAAGAAGAAGAGGAATATGAAGAATACTTAGCAGAAGATGAAGTTGCTGCAAGTAGTGAAAGTATTATGGAAATTCCTGAAGAGAAAATAGTACCAGAGCCAAAACCTGAGCCAGAACAACCGAAAGAACCGACGTTAGATGAACAAGTGCAGGATGCTACGAAAGAACATGTAGAAGGTACTGCAAAAGTAATTAAAAAATGGTTAAACGGACAGTAAGGGAGGAACAACGATGTTAGATGAAATCTCCTCCAAAGAAAAAGCTGCCATCCTCATTCGTACATTAGATGAAGAGGTGGCAGCGAAAGTCATTGAATATATGACGGCTGAGGAAAAAGAAGTGTTGCTTCGTGAAATCGCGAAGTTTCGTGTATATAAACCAGAAACGTTAGAAAATGTACTAGGGGAGTTCTTATATGAACTAAATGTAAAAGAATTGAACTTAGTCACTCCAGATAAAGAGTACATTCGTCGCATATTTAAAAATATGCCAGAAGACGAGCTTGAAAAATTATTGGAAGACCTTTGGTACAACAAAGATAATCCATTTGAATTTTTAAATTCACTTACAGATTTAGAGCCACTTCTTACAGTGCTGAATGATGAATCACCACAAACAATTGCAATTATCGCTTCTTACATTAAACCGCAACTTGCTTCTCAATTAATTGAGAGATTGCCAGATCATAAGCGAGTAGAAACGGTAATGGGTATTGCGAAACTAGAACAAGTTGACGGTGAACTCATTAATCAAATTGGTGAGCTATTAAAAGCAAAATTAAATAATATGGCATTTAGTGCAATCAATAAAACAGACGGCTTAAAAACAATTGTGAACATTTTAAATAACGTTTCACGAGGCGTTGAAAAAACAGTCTTTCAAAAGCTGGATGAAGTTGATTATGAGTTATCTGAGAGAATTAAAGAAAATATGTTTGTCTTTGAAGACTTACTTGGTCTTGAAGATCTTGCGCTTCGCCGTGTATTAGAGGAAATTACAGATAACGGTGTCATTGCAAAAGCGCTTAAAATTGCAAAAGAAGAAATTAAAGAGAAATTATTTACATGTATGTCTTCAAACCGTAAAGAGATGATTCTGGAAGAATTAGATGGCTTAGGACCACTTAAGATGACAGATGCTGAGAAAGCGCAGCAAATGATTACAGGTACGGTGAAAAAGCTAGAGAAAGAAGGAAGAATTATCGTTCAAAGAGGTGAAGAGGATGTCCTTATTTAAAAACAGAATTCCGAAGAATTCTGTTTCTTTTTCTAAAGAAACGTATGAATTACAATTTCCAAAACCAATACCAATTCACGTAGAAGAAGAAATACAAGTAGATCATGAAGAACTTCTTGCGCAGCAACAATCGTTACATGTTGAACTAAATCAGCTAAGGCAAGAGCAGCAAATATTAGAACGAGAGTGTCAGCAGCTATTACATGATCAAGAACAATTTCAAATGCACGTTCAGCAGCAGATGAAAGAAATAGAATCGGCACGTCAGCAGTTTCAAAAAGAGCAACAAGAAACTGCATACGAATGGACAGAATTATTATGGGATCAATCTTTCCAACTAGCAGAAAAAATTGTGAATCAAGCAGTAGATACTAGATTGCTTGATGTGTTACCTATTTTAACTGGCATCGTTCAAACGTTACCTACTTCGTTTGAAAAACTAGTTATTACCGTACATCCAGAAACGTTTGAACGTATTCAAGAAGAGAAGGAAAATACGAAAGAATATTGGTTGCTACAATTAGTAGAATGGAAATATGATTTCTCCTTACAGTTCGGTGAATTTGTTCTAGAAGAGGAGAAAGAGTTCTTTGAATTTAAGTTTGCACCTATATTTGCGAAACTTCGCCAGAAATGGGAAGAAGAGAAGTTATTTGAGGAGCAAAATGTATGAATCGACTATTAATGAATGAAAACCAAAAATGGAATACATTTATTGAAACACCGTTTTATACGAAAGTCGGTAAAGTTCATAGTGTGCAAGAGCAGTTTTTCGTAGCGAAGGGACCGAAGGCGAAAATCGGTGATGTTTGTCTCGTTGGAGAACATAGCGTCTTATGTGAAGTAATTGCAATTGAAAAAGAGAACAATATGTTACTCCCGTTTGAACAGACAGAAAAAGTATGTTACGGAGATTCCGTTACATTAATTGCAGAAGATGTTGTTATACCTCGTGGTAATCATTTACTCGGAAAAGTGTTAAGTGCAAATGGCGAAGTGTTAAATGAGAACGCTGAAAACATTCCGCTGCAAAAAATAAAACTAGATGCTCCGCCTATTCATGCGTTTGAACGTGAAGAGATTACTGACGTATTTGAAACGGGAATTAAATCCATTGATTCTATGCTAACAATTGGTATCGGTCAAAAGATTGGTATTTTCGCTGGGTCTGGTGTTGGGAAATCTACTTTACTCGGCATGATTGCGAAAAATGCAAAAGCGGATATAAACGTTATTAGTTTAGTAGGAGAACGTGGCCGAGAAGTAAAAGATTTTATTCGAAAAGAATTAGGCGAGGAAGGTATGAGGAAAAGCGTCGTTGTTGTAGCGACGTCAGATGAAAGTCACCTTATGCAACTTCGCGCTGCTAAGCTTGCGACATCTATTGCGGAATACTTCCGAGACGAAGGCAATAACGTACTACTTATGATGGACTCTGTTACTCGTTTTGCAGATGCGCGTAGAAGTGTTGATATTGCTGTTAAAGAGTTACCGATTGGTGGTAAAACACTTTTAATGGAAAGTTATATGAAGAAGCTGTTAGAGCGATCTGGGAAAACACAAAAGGGGTCTATAACAGGTATTTACACTGTACTCGTTGATGGAGACGATTTAAATGGTCCTGTACCAGATTTAGCACGTGGTATTTTAGATGGACATATTGTATTAAAACGTGAACTTGCAACGCTCAGTCATTATCCTGCTATTTCCGTGCTAGACTCAGTAAGTAGGATTATGGAAGAAATCGTTTCACCAAATCATTGGCAACTTGCAAATGAAATGAGAAAAATTTTATCTATTTATAAAGAAAATGAATTGTATTTTAAATTAGGAACGATTCAAGAAAATGCAGAAAATGCTTATATTTTTGAATGTAAAAATAAAGTAGAAGGTATAAATACATTTTTAAAACAAGGTCGATCAGATCGTTTCCAATTTGCTGATATTGTTGAAGCAATGCACCATATAGTATAAGACCTTGCGCCATGCAGGTCTTATTTTTTTGTTTTTTAATATTTCACAGATTTTTTTGGAAAAAAACTATATAATAGAAAAAGAGAGCGTTATAATAGGAAGGGGCTATAAAAACAGGTGGATAAGCAACAGTACGATACGATAAAATTGCAAATAAATCAAGAAAAAGAACAGATCTTGAAAGAAGTGTATGAATTAACAGCTGAAAAAAGAAAAATAGAACAAAAAAAAGAATATGATTTATATGTTGTAAAATCGCGTAGTAAAGTCGTACAAACTGGACAGCGTATTATGGCTGGCATGCTTTCGTCACATACGTTTTCACCTGAAAGAATAGAAGAATGGAATCGGAAAATTAAAAAAACGGAAGATTTTATTCAAAAAAATGAAAGCCTTTTAGAACAAGTAAAAGAAAAAGAACGTGTCATTGATGAGATGTATCAAGAAGATTGTAGAAAGCTTGCGAAAATACGAGAAAAGCAGGAAGAAAAAATGCTTCTTGATTTGAAAATGTGTATGAATGGATGAGGTGAATGTAGTGATACAGTCTGTATTACCGGTGCAACAAAGTTTACCTCCGCAAAAAGAAAAAGGGCTAGAAGTACAATCTAAAAGTGAAGATTCTTCATTCGATCATGCGATGAGAATGGAAAACAAAAAGCGGCCGAAAACGGAGAAAACAAAGCGAGAAGATGCACCAGAAGATAGAAAAGAAAACATTCTTTCTAAAAAACCGGAAACGAAAGAAGAGCCAAGTGTAAAGAAAGAAGAAAAAAAAGAGACAGAACAGTTATTGTTAGCTGTATCTGAGCAAATGGTTGCAATTGAGCAATTACGCGTGCAGCCAGAATTGTTATATCAATACATACAAAAAATACAAGAGCTATATAAAGAATATGGAAATATAAAACTTAACGAATTACCTGCAGGTGAATTACAACAATTACAAGAACTTCTTTCCAATATGAATATCAAAAATGCTATATGTTTAGAAGATACAATGCAAATGGTTTTAGACAAAGTGAAGATGCCAGAGCAAATGATGCAAATATTGAACGTTGTAGAAAAAGAAACTTGTAATATTGCAAAAAAACAAGAAGAATTCAAAGACTTAGATGTAGATTTTCCGAAAGCTGAGAGTGAAGATGTCAAGGTAGAGTTGCCAGAAGGTGATGTATTCAACGATTCGAATTCTGCCGGTGCGGAGTTATTAAATAAAGCGACGAGTACTGATCAAATAGGAAAATCCAATAGTGGCGCTGAGAAAGTTTCATTGCCTGACTTAGGAAAGAAAATGGAAGCACAAGTAGAAGCCTTGCAAAAGTTTGTAGTGAAACAAGAACGTGTGTTATTTCAGTTAAATCCAGAAAAACTTGGTACATTAACAGTGTTTATGAAAAAACATGGAGATCAAATTGATGTTCATGTGGAAATGGAAAAACACGATGCGAAGAAACGTGTTGAAATCATTTTTGATGAATTGAGACTGAAGTTAAAAGAAAAAGAAATCAATATTCAAATTAGCTATTCAGATAAAGATGAAAATCGTAAAGAACAGCGAGAACAAGAGCAAAGGCAAAAGCAGCAATTAGCAAGTACGAAACATGAGAAACAAGAATCAAAAGAATTTGCGGGATTATTGGAGGAATAAAGCGTGCCAACAGTTGGATTAAATACAACGAGTACAAATCATATTCCGTTGCAAGCAGGAGCGCAGAATAGGAACGCACCTGTTAACGGTGCACAACCGGCAGTAGGGCAAATGAATGGAGTATCAGCAGGAGAACAAAAAACTCCTGGAGTAATGGGAAAAGATGATTTTCTGAAATTGTTTTTATCGAGTTTCCAGCACCAAGATCCATTTAATGCGATGGATATGAATCAAATGATGAACCAAACAGCGCAGTTATCTCTTATGGAACAAGTGCAGAATATGACAAAGGCAGTTGACTCTTTAAGAACGACAATGTATTCGACAGCGCTTGATGGTGGAATGAAGTTTTTAGGGAAGTACGTAAGAGGTATTGACGGTGACGGTAAAAAAGTAACTGGTCAAGTAGAGACAGTTCGCCTTGCAGAAAATAACGATGTACAGCTCGTTATTGATAATAAAATTGTATCCCTTCGTTTCGTTGAGAGAGTGTCTGATAAACCAATTGGAGAAACGAATCCAGAAGATGCGAAGAAAGACGATCAAAAAGTAGCGGAAGAAGAAAAAACTACAAATTCATAAGGAGTGTCCATATATTATGATTAAAGCGTTATATACAAGTATTACAGGAATGAATGCAACACAAAATGCACTAAGTGTAACTTCAAATAATATCGCCAATGCACAAACGGTTGGTTATAAAAAACAAAAAGCTATGTTCGATGATTTACTGTACAACAATTCAATTGGTGCGAAAGGCGACGATAGATACGCAGGGACGAACCCGAAAAGTATTGGTAACGGTGTGAAAATGAGCGGAACGGTGACGGATTATACCGATGGTACAATTACGTTAACTGGTGGTAAAACACAAGCGGCAATGGAAGGTAATGGTTTCTTCGTTGTAGGTGATTCAAAAGCTGGAAATATGGAATTTACACGTAAAGGAACATTTACAATATCTTCAGATTACTATATTACGAATACGGAAGGGCAATATGTATTCGCTTATCCAGCAGATCCATCAACTGGTAATGTTGATTTATCTGGTATCCCAGGACCATTGCAAGTTCCAATGGGATCAGCAATCGGTGGTATTCGAACGTCAAAAGGAGTCGTTGGAGGGAACATTCCAGCAGATGCAAAACAGATTACGCAAGAATTGCCTGTATACGATAATGCCGGTAATACATGGACAATGCGCGTGGAGTTTAAACAAGATGGTGAACATAATTATAAATATAAAGTATATATGCGTAACGAATCGAAAAAAGAAACAGCGTTTAACGAGGTTAATGGCGCAGGTGGTGAGGTGAAATTCGATGCGGTAGGGAAGCCGGATCCGGTAAACCCTGAAGCGAATATTCCCTTTAATGGTGGAACAGTAAAAATAGATTTTAGTAAATTAACAAACCACCCGACAGAGAAAACATTAGCAGTAACAGATGTAGATGGTAGAGCAGCAGCGACTGTAAAAGATTGCTTTATTGCTGACGGTGGATATGTGATGGTAAAATACTCGGATGGAAGTATGAAAGCTGCGGGTCAATTAGCTGTTGCAATGTTCCCGAACGAAGGCGGCTTAATGAAAACTGGTAATGGTAACTATACAGCGACGAATACAACTGGTATTTTAGCAATGGGTGTATCTGGTCAAAATGGTGCAGGAAAAGTACGTGGTAGTGCACAAGAAGGTGCAAACGTAGATTTATCTGTAGAATTCGTTGACTTAATGTTATACCAACGTGGATTCCAAGGAAATGCGAAAGTAATTAAAATTTCAGATGAAGTATTAAACGAAGTTGTAAACTTAATTCGATAATATATAATAAAGAAAAATTGTAATGTAGTAGAAAGGGTTTTTTATTCGTATGACAAGACAAGAGCGAATTTTACAATTGCCTTTTTTCGAAAATAAACGTGAACTTGCCGAGCAAGTGTTAAAAATGGAACGAGAAGAGCATGTATATTTACCAGATCAATTTGAAATTAAGCAAGTGCCTCCCTATTCATTTGGTGAAAAACAAGCAATCATTGGCCGTATTCATGAATTTTATTTCGTAAGTGTTGGTAGTGAGGGCGAGTGGAAGTATCAACTGTTTAAAGATGAGATGAAGTGCCGTGAGTTTTTTGTTACGTTGCCAGATATCGCGGATCAGCAGATAGCATTCTGGTTCAATAACATCGAGTTACTGAAAAGATCTTAAAAAAGATTTTAAAAGCTCTTAAAAGCTCTTAAAAGCTCTTTTTTATGTTTTGAGAGAGGGTCGAGCCGTATGTGGTAGCGGTTGTGGCTTATGTGGTGCTCGACCGTTGTTTGAAGACCAGAGATATGTAGAGTTACTAGGGTAGTTTAAATAGATTTAAGCGAAGTGTAGTATGAATAATGCTCGTGGTCTTAACGTGTTTGATCGACTAATAAGTTTATTTGTGGCGATAGATTTCTATAAAAGGAGAGGTGAGGAGGATGGCGCTGAATAAGTATCGCGTTACATTCATTTCGCCGAGTGAGGTTGAGCAGCGGACTGTCATGACGGCGAGTAGTTTGCCAGATTTAATTCGTAAAGTAGAGAGTATTATTGCTGATTCGAACGGTTATTTTGTAAATGATAAAAAAAATAATTGCTATTTTAAAGTGATTAAAGAAAATGTTACATTCATTCAATATGAGTTGCTATTTTCAGATAAAGAGATTCATATTGAAAAATTAAAACATATAGCACCGGCAGTATTAAAGCGATTATTTGAAAAAATAAATGATCCGGAACTATATGCACTTGCGCTACTGGATGTTGATATAGCAACGAAAGAATATGTGCTAGAAGTAATGAATGCAGAGTTAAGAATAAGAGTAGAAACAGAGCTTTCGAAAAAATGGGAAGCGATGCCGACAGAAATTGTAGGAGCGCAAGAAGTGCTATTAGAAGCACTTGCTTCGTTTATACAAGAGTAATTGTCTTTTCAAATAAAGAAATGAATCGTTCGACTATCTATATTTTTTATATAGGTAGTTGACTTTTTCGTTTTAATAAAGCTTAATAATTAGATATACGGAAATAATGAAAGGGGAGCGACACCTTTATGTCACAAGCACAAAGTATTTTATTAGAAAGCGGAACAAATGAATTAGAGATTGTTACATATACTGTTGGTGAAAACCTATTTAGTATTAACGTAATGAAAGTACGTGAAATCATTAATCCATTCCCTGTTACAACTGTGCCAGAATCTCATCATGCAGTTGAAGGTGTTGTTCAAGTACGCGGTGAAATTTTACCAGTTATTAACTTAGCGACAGCTCTTAATTTAAAATCAACAAAGCCACTTGATCAAACGAAATTTATCATTTCAGAATTAAACCAAATGAAAGTGATTTTCCGCGTTGATGAAGTGCATCGTATTCAACGTATTTCTTGGGAGCAAATTGATGAACCAGCTTCATTATCTATGGGACTAGAAGAAACGACATCTGGTATTGTAAAACTAGATGGAAAAATCATCTTACTATTAGATTACGAGAAAATTGTATGTGAAATTAGCGGTACTGGTTATGATAATAAATCACTTTCAAAATTAGAACAAAAAACAGATCGTGGTGAAAAAATTATTTATATTGCGGAAGATTCAGCAATGCTTCGTCAAATATTAGAAGAAACATTATCATCAGCTGGATATACGAAAATGAACTTCTTCAGCAATGGTGCAGAAGCGTTAGCGCAAATTGAAAAGCTAGCGAAAGAGCAAGGAGAAAAAATGTTTGAACATATTCACATGTTAATTACGGATATTGAAATGCCGAAAATGGATGGACACCATTTAACGAAAGTAATTAAAGATAGTGAAATTATGAATCGTTTACCAGTCGTTATTTTCTCTTCCTTAATTACAAATGAATTATTCCATAAAGGTGAAGCGGTAGGAGCAAATGCGCAAGTAAGTAAGCCAGATATTCAAGAGTTAATCGGCTTAGTAGATAAGTTAGTGTTGTAAAAGATTTTTAAAAGCACTTTTTTGCTTGAATAGAAGCTTTAGCCATGTGTGGCAGCGGTTAGTGCCTAATAGAGCCCTATGCCATGTTAAGACTAGAGATATGTAGCGGGTTTTTTAGGTAAGTGGAAGAAGTGGGGCAGTGAGAGTGGTGGTGGCGGTTAAGCCACACGCGATGTGAGGTTTTAATTGAAGATTTGTAGATTCTACTTATAACTCTATTATTTTAGTGGAGAGAAGGGAACTAACCGTGTGTAGTATTGGTTAGTTCCTTTTTAGTGTTTTATACTCTATATAGGTGGAAAGATGGAGTGTTTGTGGTTGTATGTATGAAAAATCTTCATTTGAAGATTTTTGATTTGAAAATATAAAAATGTATCTTTGGATTTTTTTAGTAATATTTCGTGATAACGCAAATTTTTTCGGTGAAATTACATTCTAAATACCATATAATATAATTAAAAGTGATTAATATGCAATTGTGCATATTAATGAAAAAATCTTTTTCTATTTCTATACTTTCTATACATTTTTGTATGTTTATTATTTGACAGACAATTTCGAAATGTTATAATATGGATATGTAAAAATTGCTATTTTCTGAAAAGACATGGGAGTCAGATGAGAATTGTGAAAGGATGAGGGGGAGTGGCACAGATTATGTATCACCACACAGCAATCAATGTATTAAGTCTCTTACAAAACATGTCAAATAATAAAATGAACGATATGCAACTAGAAGCGGAATTTAAAAAAATAGAAAAACAATTCCAAGTAAAATATGAAGAACTAGTTGATTTACATAATAGAATGGTATTATTTCAAATAGATGTAGAAAAACATGGCGGGATGCGAGCATATGAAAAATCAACGATCACATGGCTCAAGTCTGAACTAGAGTTACTGTATGAAGTGTATCAATTTTGCCAACGTCACGGTTTAAACATTATTAATATTTCAAAGTATGTTAGTAAAAACGAACTAAATCTTTTCCCGAAAACAGAAAGTCAGTTACAAAATACGTATTACAAATTAAAAAAACGTGAAATACCGTTTGAAAATATTGAAAAACAAAAACCTGGACGCAAGCGCAAATATATACCTGTAAAAGAAGCTAATGTTGCAACGAAAAAAGAAAACAACCAAGTATTAAAAGAGGAAATCCAGCATAAAGAGAGTGAAAAAAGCCTCGTAACAGTTATATCTGGTATCGTTGATAACTTTGAGACAATTAGTCAACATAGTGAAAGAAAAGAAGATGAACTGCATCAGTTTATGGAAGGGATTTATAAGCTTTCTAACATGGCTGCAGGGCATTTCAAAGAAGAGTCGAATAGGAGTAGTCTGGAGAGTGAATTACAAGCGTTAAAATTAGAAAATGAAAGGTTAAAACGAGAAAAAGAAGAGCTTGTACAAGATGTGAAAGATATGACGCAACATTTAATTAGTTTTATTAAAAGTTCGGATGTCAATCAAATTCGTAAATTACCAACCTTCGTACAAGAATGCAAAATAGAATTAAATAAGCTAGGTTTATATAACGCACAAGACGGAAAGATGAAAATAAGAATCGACCGTAGAGGACAAGTTATGACGGTAGCGCCATAGAAGTATTGAGTGAAAAATAAAAGGGAAGTACATAGTTTATATGTATTTCCCTTTTGTTTTTGTATGGAATCGTTTTAAAGAGTGAAATGATAATTATGACTGCAGTAATTTAGAAACCATTTGTGGTATTTGATTTGCTTGTGAAACTATACTAAGTGCAACTTCAGTTAACAATTTATATTTTAAAAAGTCACTCATCTCCTGCGCCATATCCGCATCCTCAATTCGGGAAGCAGCATCTGTTAACGCTGTACTTTGGCTATTTAAATTTTCGATATTAAATTGCAGACGGTTAATCATAGCCCCGAGATCGGCACGGTGAAGTGATACATTTTGTAAAGCTTCTTCAATTTTACGAATCGCCGCTCTTGCTTCTTTTTCTGTTGAAATGTTGATGTCATGTTGTGTAGGGGAAGGGGGAATATGTTTCGTTACATTTACTGTATGACCAATATCATCTAACGTAACAGGCCGGTTTTGACCGTCGAAAACGGATAAATCATTAAACTCAGTCGTCTCATCAATATAGCCAATTTGTTCTGTTAAAGATTGAAACTCATTATTTAGTGAATTACGGTTTTTATTTAAATTTGTACCATTTGCAGATTGAACAGCTAAATCACGCATACGCTGTAAAACATTCGTCACAGTTTGAAGTGCAGCTTCCGCTGTACGTAGCATCGATATCGCATCCTCATTATTTCGAATCGCCACGCGCATACCACTCGCTCTCGCATGCATACGAGTTACAATCGCAACATTTGCTGGATTGTCAGAAGCATGATTTAACTTCTTACCAGTCGCCAAATGCTCCATAGCAACATTCATACGTTTTTCATTCTCATATAGCGATTGCCTAGCATTCATACTTAAAACATTCGTACCAATACGCATAATAGACACTCCTTATAGATTGATATAGTCGGTATCTCTTAATCTAATAAACAGCTATGAACAGAAAAAGAGACTTATGCTTATCTTCTAGTTGTGTTTTAACATGAGAGGGGATAAAGATAGGCACTGACCGCTTCTACGCCACGCGGATGCTCTCTCCCATCAAAAAAAGGAAGGTTTTACAAAAAATAAACCTCTCCGCAAGCAGAGAGGTTTATTCATGAAACTAACTCAAATGGCTTATTGTAATAATTTAGAAACCATTTGTGGAGTTTGGTTTGCTTGAGAAAGCATGCTGATTCCAGCTTCGTTCAAGATTTTGAATTTAGTCATTTCAGACATTTCTTTCGCCATGTCAGCGTCTTCGATTTGAGAAGCGGCTGAAGCCATGCTAGCAGATTGGCTCTTAAGGTTGTTTACGTTAAAGTCAAGACGGTTTAATGTAGCACCTAGAGTTGCACGGTTGTCAGCAATTGTTTTTAGTGCTTCGTCAATTTTATCAACAGCAACTAATGATTTTTCAGTTGTACCAGCTGTTTTAGCCTTTTCATAAGTTTCAACTAAAACTTTTGCAGCCTTATTAGCAGTGATATCTTTATTTAGTTCAGTTTCAGCTGCTTCAAATCTTGATTTTGATGAAATATCATTTTTATTTGCCTCATAAGCAGTTTTAGCTTCAAGGTATTCTTTAGCAATATCATTACCTAATGCATTTGATTTAGCAGTTTCATATTTAGTAACTAAATCTGCAGCAGCTGTAGATTTAGTAGACTGTTCTTTAGCAGCTGTATACTCAGCTTCTTTAGTTTTAGTAGTTGTTAATTTTTTCTCATATCCATCAACTAAGACTTTTGCATTATCATTAAGAGCTGTTGTAGCAGCGTCTAACTCCGCGGCTTTAGCTGCATAAGTTGCATCAGTTGGTTTCAGAGTTGCTAAAGTTGCTTTCGCTTCAATATATTCTTTAGCTAATTGAGCATCATTTTTAGATGGTGTATCTTTAGCTGCGGCATCAATTTCTTTTTTAGCAGCATCAGAAGCATCTTTAGCAGCATCGAAAGCATCTTTAGCTGTAATTGTAGCTTTAGCAAGTGTATTTTCGGTAGCGCCTACTGTTAAATCTTTAATGCCCAATGCTTCAAGAGTAGCAGATTTTAAATCAATAGAAATTTGTTTAGATTGATCTGCTGAGTCAAGAGTTTGAATGCTAATGCTAGGGTTTGATCCATCTAAAAGGTTTTTGTCGTTAAATTGTGTGTTTCCAGCGATGTAATCAATTTGTTTTTGTAATTCACCAAACTCTTTTTGTAGTGCAGCTTGGTTTTTGTCAGTGTTCGTACCATTCGCAGATTGGTTCGCAATGTCACGCATACGAAGTAAAATGTTAGATACTGAGTTCATTGCTGAATCAGCTGTACGGATTAACGCCATACCGTCTTGTGTGTTGTTCGCAGCAACACCTAATCCGCTTTCACGTGCACGCATACGAGTTGCGATTGCAAGACCTGCTGCATCGTCAGAAGCGTTGTTGATACGTTTACCGCTTGATAAACGGTCCATAGCGTTGCTCATTTTAGCTTGGTTTTGGCGCATGTATTCTTGCGTACGCATGCTATTAATGTTTGTATTAATTCTCATGTTAAGAACCCCCATTTTTTTATATTGAGTTTTCTGCAAATTGAAAAACGGTAATATGCAAAAAAAACAATTTCGAATTTATTGTAAGCCTTGCTATAATGGGTGTCAACTGAAAATTTGAATTAATAAATATAAAAAAATAACAGTTTAACAATTTAGTCGTTTTTTTATTACAATATAATTGCAAAGGATTATTGCAAACTTTACGAAAAAACTCTAATATTAGATTATCTTTGTTTACCGAAAAGGTGATATTATGGTAGTTGGAAATATAGTAAAAGAAGTACTTGCATATAAAAAAGGACAGTTTCAGCAAAAGTTAAGTAGTCCGGAGGCTTTCGTTAGTACTCGCTTTCAAGAAAAGTTGCAGAGCGAACCTATGAAGGAGACGAAGGCTACTACGCAGCCGGCTAAAGTAGAAGATATGAGTCAGCCGGTACAATCTACGAAAATAGAAGCGGTTGTGAATAAACCGGAAGCATCTATTCATAAAGTAGAGGAAGTAAGTAAGCCGGAAGAAAAGCCTGAAACGAAGAAAGTTGATGACGTGCAAGTCGCGCAAAAAGAGTTTGAACGACGTTTCCCGGAAACGAAAAATGAGGCAGTTGATACGTGGGGATTAACGAAGAAGTATAATATTCAAAAAATACGTTCTTCAAATGAAGGGAAGTATGAGGATATTATAGGTAGAGTAAGTCGTACATACGGAATTCCGAAAACGTTAATTCAAAAAATGATTGAAGTAGAGTCTGATTTTAATCCGAAAACGGTGTCGCATGCAGGGGCGATGGGACTTATGCAGCTTATGCCGGCGATTGTAAAAGAGATGGGTATAAAAAATCCATTTTCACCAGCTGAAAGTATTGAAGGCGGCGTGAAAGAGTTGAGCGGTTATTTAAAGAAAAATAACGGTGACTTAGTATTGGCGCTTGCTTCTTATAATGCTGGTCCTGGTAATGTGAGAAAGTACGGAGGCGTACCTCCATTTAAAGAAACGCAAGGATATATTAAAAAAATATTAAATATCGACGTTTCAAAATAAGAGATTTCATTATATAGAGAGAACATGAAATTTTCGTGAACATGATATGGGAGTGGCTAGATTGAAATTACAAGATGATATTCCGTTAACAATTTATTTTGAAATCGGAAATACGAAAAAGAAAATTGAAGATCTGCTTCATATTACGAAAGGTACATTGTATCGTCTTGAAAATTCAACGAAAAATACGGTGCGTCTTATGCTTGAGAATGAAGAGATTGGAACCGGAAAGATTTTGACGAAGAATGGAAAAATGTACGTTGAAATCGTTGAATTGAAAAGGTAGGGAAGGGGATTTTCATGAGTGGCGATAAATTAAGCCAAGAGCAAATTGATGCCCTGCTGAAGGCGGTAAATGAAGGCGAGGAAATGCCAGCTTTCGCACAAGAAGCAGGGAAGCAAGATAAATTTCAAGAGTATGATTTTAATAGACCGGAGAAGTTCGGTGTTGAACATTTACGTAGCTTGCAAGCGATTGCTTCTACGTTTGGTAAACAGACGTCACAGACGTTATCTGCGCGTATGCGTATTCCGATTGACTTAGAGCCTTCGACAGTGGAGCAAGTTCCATTTACGAGTGAGTATGTGGAGAAAATGCCGAAAGATTACTATTTATATTGCGTCATTGATCTCGGACTTCCAGAGCTTGGAGAAATTGTTATTGAGATTGATTTAGCATTTGTTATTTACATTCATGAGTGCTGGCTTGGCGGAGATAGTAAGCGTAATTTTACGATGCGTAGACCACTGACGGCATTCGAGTTTTTAACGCTTGATAATATATTTGCGCTTCTATGCAAAAATTTAGAGCAATCGTTTGAAAGTGTTGTGGCAATTAAACCGACATTTGTAACGACAGAGACAGATCCGAATGCACTTAAGATTACGACAGCGAGCGATATTATTTCATTACTGAACGTAAATATGAAAACGGATTTTTGGAATACGACAGTGCGCATCGGGATTCCGTTCTTATCTGTTGAAGAAATTATGGATAAGTTAACGTCTGAAAATATTGTCGAACATTCTTCAGATAAGCGTAAAAAGTATACGTCTGAAGTGGAAGTGAAAGTAAATCAAGTGTATAAACCAGTTCACGTTGCCATTGGTGAGCAGAAGATGACGATGGGCGAGATTGAACAAATTGAAGAAGGCGATATAATTCCGCTTCATACGAAAGTTTCGGATGAATTGCTTGGTTTTGTAGATGGAAAGCATAAATTTAATTGTTTTATTGGAAAAGATGGAACGCGTAAGGCGCTCTTATTTAAAAGTTTTGTAGAGTAGGAGGATCCATATGAAGCATGAAGTATCTCCTGTGTCATTAATGGGGTTAGAAGAATTTGCAGGAAAGCGAAATGAAGCAAGTAAAGCACATATTGATACTGTTTCAGATATTTCGATTGAACTTGGTGTAAAGCTTGGGAAAACATCTATTACGCTCGGTGATGTGAAACAGTTAAAAGTGGGCGATGTTCTGGAAGTAGAGAAAAACTTAGGACATAAAGTAGATGTGTATTTAAGTAATATGAAAGTTGGCATTGGAGAAGCGATCGTAATGGACGAGAAGTTCGGTATTATCATTTCTGAAATTGAAGCTGACAAGAAGCAAGCTGCGCTTATGAAAGCGCAAAGTCAAATGCAAGATAAAGAGTAGAGGAGGAGTCATATGTCGTATATGACGACCTTATTTCAAGTCGTTTTACTGTTTGGTGCGCTCGGCTACGGTGCATATTTTATGACGAAAAAGACACGCAAACAGCAGTTTTTTAAACAAGGTGAAAATGGCCACATTCAAGTGAAAGACGGCGTGTATTTAAATCATCAAACGAGCGCCTTTTTATTTGAAGTAGATGGCAAGCAAGTGTTCACTGTTATTAGTAATAACGGTGTACAATCTGTGCAATTAACAGGAACAGGAAATCAGTTTCAACAAGCGCTAGAAGACGCGGTGAAGAGTGAAACGAAAAAAGTAGAGGATCCATCATGAGAATAAAGAAACAGTTATCATTATTAGCCGTTATTTTCGTATTTTCTATCGTTTTTTCAATTATTTTTGTAAATCCAGCGTATGCAGCCCAAAACGGTTTTATTAATTTCGAAAATGGAAAAGAGTTTACGAGTAATTCAAGTGTACAATTATTTGCGCTCGTTACCCTTTTATCATTATCTTCATCTATCGTTCTATTATTTACACATTTTACTTATTTTATGATTGTTCTTGGGATTACACGTCAAGGACTTGGGGTAATGAATTTGCCACCGAACCAAGTGCTCGTTGGACTTGCCTTATTTTTATCACTCTTTACGATGCAGCCTGTTCTTGGGCAACTAAAGAGCGATGTGTGGGATCCGATGACGAAAGAGAAAATAACGGTAAGCCAAGCTGCGGAAACGACAGCGCCGATTATGAAAGAGTATATGTCAAAGCATACATATAAGCATGATTTAAAAATGATGCTAAAAGTACGCGGAGAAGAGTTGCCGAAAGATTTAAAAGATCTTTCCTTATTTACGCTCGTACCATCCTTTACGTTAACGCAAATCCAAAAGGGGTTATTAACAGGGATGTTCATTTATTTAGCGTTTGTATTTATAGATTTGATTATTAGTACACTTTTAATGTACCTCGGGATGATGATGGTACCGCCGATGATTTTAAGTTTACCGTTTAAAATACTCGTTTTCGTATATTTAGGTGGATATACAAAAATCGTCGACATTATGTTTAAAACGGTCGCCTGAAGCGTTTGATGCTATGTGATAGGAGTCATATAAATGAATACGTCACCAATTATAGATATTTTTCAAACCTTTTTTTATAAAGGGGTTATGATTTTAATGCCGGTTGCCGGCGTAAGTATGATTGTCGTTATTATTATCGCAGTCATTATGGCGATGATGCAAATTCAAGAGCAAACGCTGACGTTTTTACCGAAAATGGCGAGTATTGTACTCGTTATTATCATTTTAGGTCCTTGGATGTTTCAAGAGTTAACGACGCTTATTTTAGATTTATTTGATAAAATTCCATCGCTATTGCGTTCGTACTAAGATAGGTGGACTGAAATGAATATGGAATTATGGGCGGCGACGTTTTTTGCGTTTTGCCGCATTACTTCATTTTTATATTTTTTACCGTTTTTCTCTGGTCGATCTATTCCAGCTATGGCGAAGGTTACAGTTGGACTTGCCCTTTCCATAACAGTTGCCGATCAAGTTGATGTCTCTCACATAAAGACAACTTGGGACGTAGCAGCTTATGCAGGTACGCAAATTGTAATTGGATTATCACTTTCAAAAATTGTAGAAATGCTGTGGAACATTCCGAAAATGGCCGGGCATATTTTAGACTTTGATATCGGTTTATCACAAGCAAGTTTGTTTGATGTAAATGCAGGCTCACAGTCTACTTTACTATCAACCATTTTTGATATATTTTTTCTCATTATTTTTATTTCACTTGGCGGCATTAATTATTTCGTTGCCACGATTTTAAAGTCGTTTCAATATACAGAGGCGATTTCAAAATTGTTGACGACTAGTTTTTTAGATAGTCTACTCGCAACGTTATTATTTGCGATCACATCAGCGGTTGAAATTGCACTTCCGCTTATGGGAAGTTTATTCATCATTAACTTTGTTTTAATTTTAATCGCAAAAAACGCTCCGCAATTAAACGTTTTTATGAATGCGTATGTGATTAAAATTACGTGTGGTATTTTGTTTATTGCAATGAGTGTACCGATGCTCGGTTATGTGTTTAAAAATATGACGGATGTATTGCTTGAGGAATATACGAAACTATTTAATTTTTTCTTAACGAAGTAGGGGGACGCACATGGCAAAGGATAATAAAACAGAAAAGGCCACCCCGCAGAAGCGTAAGAAATCGCGTGAAGAAGGGAATATTGCCCGGAGTAAAGATTTAAATAATTTATTTTCCATTCTTGTATTAGCAGTTGTCGTTTACTTTTTCGGGGATTGGCTCGGGTTTGAGATTGCCAATTCTGTATCGGTGCTGTTTGATCAAATTGGAAAAAATACAGATTCAACCGAGTATTTTTATATGATGGGGATGTTACTACTAAAAGTATCAGCACCTATATTAATACTCGTATACGCTTTTCATTTATTCAATTATATGATTCAAGTCGGTTTCTTATTTTCTTCTAAAGTGATTAAGCCGAAAGCGTCGCGTATTAACCCAAAAAACTATTTTACGAGATTGTTTAGTCGTAAAAGTTTAGTAGATATTTTGAAATCACTGTTTTATATGGGATTAATCGGTTACGTCGCTTACGTGCTCTTTAAAAAGAATTTAGAGACAATCGTGAGTATGATTGGATTTAACTGGACTGCGTCACTTACTGAAATTATTAGGCAAATTAAATTTATCTTCTTAGCGATTTTAATTATATTAATCGTTCTTTCTATTATTGATTTTATTTATCAAAAATGGGAGTACGAACAAGATATTAAGATGAAAAAAGAAGAAGTAAAACAAGAGCATAAAGATAATGAAGGGGACCCGCAAGTAAAGGGAAAACGAAAAAACTTTATGCACGCTATATTGCAAGGGACAATTGCGAAGAAGATGGATGGCGCAACGTTTATTGTAAACAACCCGACTCATATTTCAGTCGTACTCAGGTACAATAAACACGTTGATGCAGCACCAATTGTTGTTGCAAAAGGGGAAGATGAGCTCGCTTTATATATACGAACGCTTGCCCGTGAACAAGAAATACCAATGGTGGAAAACCGTCCGCTTGCTCGTTCTTTATATTATCAAGTCGAGGAAGATGAGACGATTCCAGAAGATTTATACGTAGCTGTAATTGAAGTTATGCGCTATTTAATTCAAACGAATGAACTTGAAGTATAATAGCGCGTTTGGAGGAGATCTCTTTGTTTAAGATAGATTCTGCAAGAACCTATTTTTCTATCTTTTTAGCAGCGTCATTCGTAGTGGCGCTCTTAATTCCACTTCCACCATTTATACTTGATATCATTATCGTTTTTCTACTAAGTATGTCAGTGCTTATTTATATGCGAGCGACAAGTATTAACGAGTGGGATGAATTAAAGTCATTTCCGACGATGTTGTTATTAATCGGGATTTTCCGCGTATCGATTAACGTATCGACGACGCGAGCGATTTTGACAAACGGAAATGCCGGTCATGTTATTGAAGAGTTCGGCCAGTTCGTAATTGGCGGGAACTTATTAATTGGTATCGTTATTTTTACAGTATTAATCATATTCCAGTTTATCGTTGCAAACGGTGCATCTCGTACAGCTGAAGTTGCAGCTCGTTTTACGCTTGATTCTTTACCAGGGAAACAAATGTCGATCGATGCTGATTTAAACCAGCGTATTATTTCAGAAAAAGATGCACAAGCAAAACGAAAAAAATTAAATATGGAAACAGAGTTTTACGGGGCGATGGATGGTGCCGGGAAGTTCATTAAAGGGGACGTTATTTTCGGGATTGTCATTTTATTCGTAAACATCATTTTCGGTTTAATTGTCGGAATGATGCAGCAGGGCATGAGCTTTGGTGAAGCGGCTCTTCATTACACGCAGTTAACTGTCGGTGATGGAATTGTAAACCAAATCGGTTCTTTAATGCTTGCGATTTCAACAGGTATTATCGTAACGCGTGTATTTGACGGTTCACCGGATACAGTAACAGAAGGTATCTTTAAAGAGTTATTAGCACATGAAGTCGTTGTATATGCGCTCGGTGGTTTATTTATCGCAATGGGTATTTTTACTCCGCTACCATTTCTACCGTTCGCACTCGTTGGTGGAACAATTATCTTCTTAGGAATTCGAAATAAAAATCGAATGAAGAAAGAAAAAGAAGATGAGCTTCAAAAAGAATTAGAAATGATTCAAGGCGAAGATGAGCAATTGCAACAAGTGGAAGATTCATTTGGCGTATTTACAGATAAATATCCAATTATTGTAGAACTAGGTTTAGATTTAGCGGCACTTGTAAAGCAGAAAATTAACGGGGAAACAGCTCGTGATAAAGTTGTTCTTATGAGGAAATCGATTATTACCGACCTTGGTATTAACGTTCCTGGAATTAACTTTAAAGATAATACGAGTTTTAGACCGCGCGGACGTTACATTATTCGCATTAAAGGTGCGAAGGCAGCTGAAGGTGTTTTGAAATCAGGTTACTTATTAGCGCTGAAAACACCAAATGTAATGGCCGATTTAGATGCAGAACCAGCGAAAGATCCGATTTTTGGCGAGGATGGATATTGGATTTTAGAACATATGGTACAAGATGCACAAATGAAAGGCTATCAAGTATTAGAGCCACTTAGCATATTAATTACACATTTAGATGTTGTCGTTAGACGTAATCTTCATGAGTTAATTCAGCGTCAACATGTAAAAGATTTAATTAACTCCCTTGAAAATGATAATGGCGTTTTATTAGAAGAGATTAAGAAGAAAGAAATCGACTTATCACTTGTTCAAAATGTTATTAAGCAATTGCTAAAAGAAGGTATTTCTATTCGGGATTTACCAACTATTATTGAAGGTATTATTGACGGGAAAGAAATTTATCAAAATCATGTTGACGGCGTAACGTCATTCGTTCGTGAATGTATTTCAAAAGTGATTTGTGAAAATGCGAAAAATCCTGACGGGAAAATATATGCGGCGCTCTTCTCAGATTCAATTGAGTTAGATGCAGACGTTGTGAACAATTCTTATCAAGGTTATTTATTAAACTGGGATTTAGATTTAGAAACGCGAGTCGTTGAACAAGTACAACGCGTATTGAAACAAGCGAGGTTAATGGGAAGAGAACCAGTATTATTAACGCGTAGAAAAGATTTCAGGTTTGCGATTGTAAGACTTCTTGAGCGTTATCAAGTAGAAGCGCAAGTACTTTGTATTAGCGAATTAGCACCAGAAATTGTTGTAGATCAAATTGCCTATATTGAATAGTAGGGGGTGAAGTAATGGAAAGTACAGAAAAGAAAGAAGCGTTAATGCGAATAAAAGCAGCTTCGAAAAATGAATTGTATCGAAAGTTATTTGACCAATATGGTACAGATTATTATTACGTTGTCGATGAAAGTGTAAAACGCAATATCCCGTTTTTTTGGAAAAAGAATTATGAAATGTTAGTTGCTTTTCCAGAGGATAAACAGGAAGAAGTAAACGAAGGCACAGCTCAATTTCATGAACAATTAATGGATGTTGTAAATGATTCTTCAGAACAAATTGTGAAGGCGAACGGAATTCAATCGGTACTGCACAATTTAGAAAACGTGACGACTCCTATGTCGTACGCGGCGATGCAAACAGGAAATAGTGAAGAATGGGCAAGAAAGAAAGAGAAACTATTAAAGCTGTTTGAAAAAGGTATCGTCGTTGTGAAACAGACGGAAGAAACGAAAGTAACGAAAAAGCAAAAAGCTGTGAAAAAAGTCGTTCCCGTCAAAAAAGAAGAAGTGGTTGTAAAAAAAGAAAAGCAAGAATCTGTACCATTTATTATTCAAAAAGTAATTCGCATGCTAGAACAAAACGATGTAGAACAATACTTCATTCATGCATATGCTGAAAAGTTAAAAGTGAAGTTTGAGAATGCAACGATGATTACAGAAGAAGAAGTAATCGAATATATATTGGAAGATATGACCTCTCATTTCAATACGGAAAATGTATTTGAAAAAGAAGTACAAACAATTGCATTAATCGGTCCAACTGGTGTTGGAAAAACGACGACACTTGCGAAAATGGCGTGGCAGTTTCACGGTAAGAAAAAAACGGTTGGTTTTATTACGACCGACCATTCTCGCATTGGGACAGTTCAGCAACTGCAAGATTACGTAAAGACAATTGGATTTGAAGTAATCGCTGTGCGTGATGAAGCTGCAATGACAAGAGCGCTTACGTATTTTAAAGAAGAAGCGCGCGTCGATTATATTTTAATTGATACAGCTGGAAAAAATTATCGTGCGTCAGAAACAGTGGAAGAAATGATTGAAACGATGGGACAAGTAGAGCCAGATTATATTTGTTTAACGTTATCAGCTTCGATGAAAAGTAAAGATATGATTGAAATCATTACGAACTTTAAAGATATTCATATTGATGGTATCGTATTTACGAAATTTGATGAAACAGCAAGTAGTGGGGAATTGTTGAAAATTCCAGCAGTATCATCAGCTCCCATTGTATTAATGACAGATGGACAAGACGTAAAGAAAAACATACATATCGCTACAGCGGAACAATTAGCGAAACAAATGTTGCAAACATCATAGAAAAGAGGTGAAGAATAAGGCAATTGCCTTATTCAATCGAGTATGAACGGTCTTTATATAGGTTCAATGGGTATGATGAATTACATGCAGCGCATTAATGTTCATTCGAATAACGTTGCAAATGCCCAAACGACAGGATTTAAAGCAGAAAATATGACTTCTAAAGTATTTGATGTACAAGACACATATCGCCGCGGTGACGGAGCTGTAACAAATATTGGCTCAGTCGATTACGCTGTAGTACCAGCCGCAACGCATGTGAACTTAGTACAAGGAAATATACAAATGACAAATAGTGCTACAGATTTCTTTTTAGATGATGGTGCAAACGGTACAACATCATTTTTCGTTACATCTAAAAACGATGAAACGTTTTTAACGAGAGATGGTAGTTTTACAATAAATAGTGATCGTTACTTGCAAACATCATCTGGTGCTTTTGTTATGGGAGAGAATAATGAACGTATTCGTATTCCTGAAGGAGCAAAGGTAGCTGTACAAGCAGATGGTACATTATATGATGAAGTAACACAAAATAATATTGCTCGCCTGCAAACAAAAACAGTAGATGCAGAAGCGAATAATCGTCTTGTGCAACGAGAGAACAAAAGCTTTACACTAGCAGAAGGAAATATTGCTGATTTACCGAACGGAACAGGCTTAGTAAAAAACCATATGCTAGAAAATTCAAATGTAGATATGACGAAAGAGATGGCAGATCTAATGACAGATCAAAGAATGATTTCAGCATCACAACGCGTTATGACTTCATTTGATAAAATTTATGAAAAAGAAGCAAATGAAATATTGAGATAGGGGACTTCCGTTAGCGGAAGTCTTTTTTATTTCTGTTTTAAATTTCAGAATTATCAATTGACTTTGTGGAGCTTCTTTTTTATATTAGTAGGTATAACTATAACTACTAAAGAGGTGAGAGTATGACAACGGCATTATATTTAGAAGATGCATACAAAACGATTTGCGAAACAGAAGTGATAAAAGTAGAAGGAAATAAAGTATATGTAAAAGAAACAGTTTTTTATCCAACTGGTGGAGGGCAGGAATGTGATACGGGTGTCATTGTACAAGATGGATCTGTATTTGAAGTTGAAAAAGTAAAGAAGGAGCAGGGAGAAATAGTTCACTATATAAAAGATGGAGCTCAAGTAAATTTAGGTCCAGTTAAATTAGAGATTAATTGGGAAAGACGTCATAACTTAATGCGTCATCATTCTTTACTGCATCTTATCGGAGCTGTCGTTTATGAAAAGTATGGAGCTCTATGCACTGGAAATCAAATCTATCCTGACAAAGCACGTATCGATTTTAATGAGTTGCAAGAGTTATCGAGCGTGGAAGTAGAAGAAATTGTTAAGGAAGTGAATAAACTTATTAAACAAAATAAAGAAATTTCCACTCGTTATATGAGCCGCGAAGAAGCAGAAAATGCTGTAGGAATGATTAAAACAGCCATAAACCTCCTGCCAACTACTATACAAGAAATCCGCATTGTTACAATTGAAAATTTAGACGAACAAGCTTGTGGAGGCACACATGTGAAAAATACGAATGAAATAGGAACACTTGTTATTGATAAAGTAAAAAGTAAAGGTAAGCAAAATCGTCGCTTTGAAGTTAGAGCGATTTAGATTGTGAGGAGTACTAATGGATGAAATTATAAAGGAATTACAAAAGCTAGGTTTTTCCCAGTACGAATGTAAAGCGTATATTGGACTACTAAAACATTCCCCAGTAACTGGGTATGAAGTGAGTAAACAAACAGGAGTACCCCGTTCTATGATTTACGAGGTACTAGGTAAGTTAATGGATAAAGGAGCAGTACATATTGTACCTTCTGAACCAGTTAAATATGTACCAGTACCAGCTACGGAATTAATGAATCGCATGCGAAAAGACTTTGAAAAATCCTTTGAATTTTTAGATGAGAAATTAAATGGTTTAGAACAAGAGCGACAAATAGATGTAATTTCGCATATTCGCTCAAATGATCGTGTTTTGAAGGAAATATGCAATATAATTAATAGAGCGAAGGAAGAGTTATGGATTTCTGTATGGGAAGATCAAGTGCATGAAATTGAGCCATACATTCATCAAAAGGAAGAAGAGGGAGTACATATATTTTCAATCTTATTTGGCGCTCCAGAAACAAAAATAGGAGCGACGTTTCACCATAATTATATGACGCCTCACGTTGTTGAAAAGAGAATGGGTGGTCATTTAACTGTAATTGCGCGTGACGGAGAAGAAGTATTAATTGCGAACTTCTCAAATGATAGCACTTCATGGGCTGTTACAACGTATGACCCAGCTCTAGTTCTCGTTGCTACAGAGTATGTGCGGCACGATATTATGGTTGAAGAAATCACGCAGGAATTTGGAGCTGATAAGTTAGATATGTTATGGCGTGAAAATATAGATTTAGTTCATGTCGTAACAGGAAAACGAACTTTAGAAGGAATGGAGGATGATACGGATGAGTAAAGCCCAAGCACATGTAGCTTTGCAAAGCGATGATACATTTCAGCAAGGAGTAAAAGATTGTTTACCAACTGTATTTGGTTATTTAAGCATCGGTATAGCAGCCGGTGTAATTGCAAAAACAGCAGGTTTCTCCATTATTGAAATTGCGTTTATGTCGACTTTAATTTATGCAGGTTCTGCCCAATTTATATTAGCTGGTATGTATGCAGCTGGTGCACCTGCTTCAGCGATCATTTTCACCGTCTTTTTTGTTAATTTACGCCACCTTCTAATGAGTGCTGCGCTTGCACCGTACTTTACGAAACTGCCTCTATTTAAAAACTTACTAATTGGTTCTCAAATTACAGATGAAACGTTCGGCGTTGCAGTACAGCATGCAGCGCAAAAAGGATATTTAGGCGAAAGATGGATGGTTGGGCTAAATGTAACGGCTTATTTAAATTGGATCCTTGCTACTATTATCGGCGGGCTATTTGGTGAATGGATACCAGATCCGCATACGTACGGTATGGATTATGCATTACCAGCAATGTTTATCGGGTTATTTGTACTTCAGCTCATAAGTAGTAAACCGAAGTTAGCAATTCATCTTACTGTTGCAATTGTAGCAATTATCATCGCATATGTTTCACACTTATTTATGCCAGATAGTATAGCGGTTATTATCGCAACACTACTAGCTGCGACGATTGGAGTGGTGATTGAAAAATGGAAATGAGATTAGATGTAATATTACTTTTATTAGCAGCAGGAGCTGTTACACTCGTGCCACGTATTTTACCTCTACTCGTATTTAGTAAACTACAAATTCCAGAATGGGGTTTAAAATGGTTAAATTACATACCAATCGCGATATTAGCAGCACTTTTAGCACAAGTATTATTTATGCATGAGACGATGCAGTGGGATTACCTGATCGCAGCAATTCCAACATTTCTTGTTGCGATATATACTCGTAGTTTATTAGGTGCAGTATTAACTGGTGTGATTGTGATTATTTTGTTACGTTTCTTTTTCTAAAAAGGATTACGCTCATATAATAGCGAAAGGTGTAATAACATGAAAAATATAGGGGTGGTGTTATGATACTTTTAACGATAGGAGCAATTTTGTTAACGTTGTTTATTTTCTTTATTATCGGCTTCATTACGTTTATGATGTTTGTTGATAAGGCGACACCTCAAATTTATTACACACCTTGTGAATCAGTGACAGTGAAATCTAAAGGTAAAAATAGAAGGAAGAAAAGTTGAAAGTTGACTTTTCTTTCTTTTGTTTTATCTGATTTTTCTGTATAATTTAAGTTAGTTATCCAACTAACTTAAAAGGTGGTCATAGAAGTGGCAAAACCAAATGTTGTTAATAAAGAGAATTTACTACAAGCAGCAAAAGAAATTATTGCAGAGCATGGGATGGAAAAGTTGACATTAAAAGCAGTTGCAGAGAGTGCTCAAGTTACACAAGGTACCGTATATTATCATTTTAAAACGAAAGATCAATTATTACTGGAAGTAACTGAATCGTTTTGTAAAGCGTCGTGGGAACAACTAGGAAAGGATGTACAGTTAGAAAAGGCTTTGCAGTCTGCCGAAAGTAGATGTGTGAAAGATTCAATGTATCATCATTTGTTTTTTCAATTAGTAGCTAGTGGATTACAAAATGATGCGATGAAAAATAAAATTGGTGGATTGTTACATTATGAAAACCAAGAATTAACAAGAGTGTTAAATAAAAATATAGGAGGTACAATGACACCTCAAATTTCAACTGAAACGTGGAGCATTTTATGTAATGCATTAATTGACGGATTGGCATTGCAAGCATTATTCAATCCATCTTTTTCTAGCGACGAAGTATATGGTGATTTGCACCTGTTATTGGAAAAGTTCATAGAGCTACAAAAGGGAGGTAATGGTAGTGAATAATAAACTTTGGCTCACTATTTTATTTTCTATCGGCGTTTGGTTTTTTGCCTCAGCGTTCTTCATTATTTTCGGTTCTTCTGTTTTATTGGAATACACTTCAAGTAGATTTTTTCTACAATTGACGTTTCTTGAATTAGGAACGGCTATAGCTTTATGCTTTGTAATGTGGCTATACAAAAAACTAGATACTACGAAATATGCAGTTATTAAGTTAGGTATATGTGGTACAGCAATCGGTTTAACTTTAGATTCTTACATCTTGTATCATTCTTCTAATCTATTCTCACAATTATCCTCACAGCAAATCATGTCATTTACCATTTGGATGGTGATTGCATATGCTCTTTATTTAATAATTCCTTTCGTTATGGAACGAAAAAGACTGTTATAAAGAGGATTTTTATCCTCCTTATAACAGTTACATCCCCGAAAGAACTAACAAAAACAGCCCAAATAAAAAACTAATAAAGGAAAGAAAACCGATACATATGGAGAATACACGGTTGTTTCTCCATTCGCGCCAGAAAGCGATAAAGCCTAATATGCAAAGGAAAAACCAAATGGGCAGGAATAGTAACTCGCTAATTTTTTCGGGAAGTAACGCATAAAAGGTTGATAAATATAAGATCCAATTTGTAAAAAATAAAATGTAAACGATAATAGATTGTAAGTAGGGACGTTTGGAAAACGCTCCTTTTTTTACGGTTACTAGAATAATAGTTAGCGCTGAGAAAAAGGCAATGAATATGAAAATCAGTAAGAGTAATGTAAGTGTCATTTACATCTCCTTTATAAGAGTGTTTTTTACAAGAAATGAATCTATTAAATTATATGCTTGATTTGTAGAGTGCCCGTTATATTTTTCGGTGTACGGATTTAGAAAACCATGTTCACCGTGTAGTTGGTATATTTCTAATAAAGGGTTCTTTTGTTGCTGCAACGATTGAATGAAAGAGGGTACTGAAAAACTAGCTTCTTTTTCAGGGAAAATAAGTAAGGTAGCACATGTTGGTTTCATATGAATATAGTCACGTATACGAGAACCGTAACATCCGATAATAAAATCTATTTTCGGATTGTTACTACATAGCCATGAGATGGTAGCACCAACACTAAAGCCGATAAGTCCAATATGTGTGTAACGACTAGAAAGATGAGTAATGAATGTTTCAATTTGCTTTTTTCCATCTTCAAATCCAATATGATTCATAAAAAAATGATATGCTTTTTCTTCATCACTATAATGAAATGCAGGTTGCGATTGTAGCAGATTAGGACAGAATACATCTATATGAGATGAAGTGAAGTGGTCGGTAACGTGATGCATATGGTCGTTCACACCATATATCTCATGAACAACAACGAGAGCTAATTTTTTCTTCATCGTTATAAAGTACCTCTATGAAATTTAAATTCTTTCTCAACAAGGCAGATACGAAGGTGGAAGTTTTCATACCATTGCTCACGGCCCCTTTTTTTCGCTTCTTTATGTAAGGCATTCTGTTTCCAATTTTCAATCGCCTCAAGTGATTCCCAATAAGAAATTGTGATTCCGAGCCCTGAATGATCTCGTGCACTTTCTACACCTAGAAATCCAGGTTGCTGCTTTGCAAGTTCCTCCATTTTGTCAGAAGCGGCATTATAGTCTGTTGTATCATTTGATAAATTAGAAGTGAATATAACTGCATAATAATGACTTGTTTTTTGTAAATTATTTTTCATATACAATCCTCCTTTTCATATAGTTTAGCATGTGAAAAATAGAAAAGAAGTCATGGCTTCTTATTAATATTTCGTTTTTTATTGTTACTTGAATGAAGTAAGATGGTTTCTATATTGATGTTCGAAATTTTATTATCACTAGATATGAAAATCTTTATATATGAATGTTTAAAATAGGAAAAAATCACATATTTTGTTAACAAAATATGTGATTTATATTAGAATAATACGTGTAATATATATTTATATAATATATTAATAAATTTTATTGAAGGAGGTGACCTCTTTGCACAGTAGGAGGAAAGAAAATAAAAAAATATTAAATGTATTTGTAGTTGTTATGAGTCTATTCTTGCTATTATCTCAATTACAATTTTTAAGTCCAATTGATACGGCAACGGCAGCAGTTACAGATGAAGAAGGTTTTGATAAACCAACCTATCAATCTATTCATAAAGGTGAGATGTATTCGACCGGTAATGTGAATTTAGGTATTAAAGCTACTGAAGCTCAGAAGAAAACGGCATTGTATTCGGAGATAACGAATACTGCGTATACAGCACCGAATGGCTATACCCGTGAACTCATTGATGTAGATGATGACCCAACAACTACAAATTCATCTAAGGCATATATTCCTGTTCCAGAAGATGCTGAAATTGAATGGGCTGGATTATATTGGAGTTCCACACGTTATGAATTAACGCAGCAACAGTATGTAGCACCAGTTAAGTTCACGACTCCGGCGGGGAAGAGCTTTCAAGTAAAACCAAGTAATACGTATTACGGAAGTGGCTTGCTTTATGGTTTCGGTATTGATGGTACTTATTATTCTAACTATGCAGATGTTACAAAGCTTTTACAGTCCTCTAATTCAAAAGGAGGAAGCTATACTTTAGCAAATATTCCTTATCCAAATACAAAACTTGCATATAATTCTGGATATTATTCTTTTGCTGGTTGGTACATGTTAGTTATTACAAAAGATAAGTCTAAAACAAGAAAAGCATTTACTGTTTATGATGGTGGATTGAAAAGAGCTACTGGATCAGGTGAAAAAGAATTCACAGTGAAAAACTTTATTGCTTCAAAAACTGGAGATTTAGATCCGAAAGTTTCTGTTTTCGCTGTCCAAGGTGATAGATATTGGACAGGTGATAGACTGTTTGTTCACACAGATAACACTTGGAAAGAAATTAATGATAAGCTCAATCCAACTGGTAATATATTTAATTCCACTATTTCTGAATATGAGGAACATATGCGAGATAAGTATCCGGGTACATTTAACCCAGATTATAAAAATAATTTGGGTGTTGATGCAGATTTAATCAAGTTACCAGCAGGATATATTAAACCAGAGCAAAAGGAAATACGCTTAAAAGCTGCGACAGCTGGTGATGACTACGTATTAAACACATTAGCTTTTGCAGTAAATGCAACAGCGCCAGAGCTTGTCATAGATAAGGAAGTAGTAGATGCAAAAGAAAAGTATGAGCCAGGTGATGAAGTTACATATCGTTTAAGGGTGAAAAACATTGAACCGAATTCGAGTTCTGTTGATACAAAAATTGAAGATGTTTTAGATTCGCGTCTAGAATTTGTACCAAATTCGGCGAAAATCATTTCTGGTCCGAATGCTGGAAATGAAACAGAACAAGTTGACTATGATGCAAAGACAAGAAAGTTAACAATAAGAATTGGTGAAGGAGCAAATGCTACAAAAGGTGGAATCTATACGGATAAAACACCTGAGACAACAATTGAATTTAAAGCAAAATTAGGGGGAGAAAAGGTAGAAACAGAAGTCCCTAATATCGCTGTTGTTCAAGGGGTTGATGAGTTAACAGGAAGTCAGGTTGAAGCTAACGATTCTAATAAAGTAGTAGTTAAAGTATTACCCGAACGAGAAGAGAAACCCGGGAAGTTAGTAGCTACTAAACTAGCTAAAGATATAAACGGTGGTACGCTGAAAGTTGGCGACAAACTAGAATATACAATTCATGCTAAAAATAGTGTGCCAGATTCTATCTTAAAGGCAGTTAAAATTACGGATAATCTTCCTGAAGGAGTAGAGTATGTTCCGAACACGTTAAAGATAAACGGAAAGGAACAAACGGATGTTGAAGATGAAGATTATGCACATATAAAAGATGGAACGATTTATGCTCATTTCGGCGATCTTAAAGGTGAGGAAGAGAAAGCAATCACGTTTGAAGTTGTTGTAAAACCGGAGCTGGCAAATAAGAAAATAAAAAACATAGCAATAGTTGAGACCGATAGTTCGAAAGATAAGGAGAAACCAGAAGTTGAAACACCGGTTGACCCGTTGTCTGGACAACTAGAGTCGAAAAAAGAGATTATTGGTATAAAGCAAGAAAAATTTCATGTTAATGATGAATTTGAGTATCAAATTAAAGCCCGAAATAAAGTGGAAAATGGGCTTATTAAAGATATGCGTCTAATAGATAAACTTCCTGAAGGTATTGAGTATATAGCTGGTAGTATGAAATTGAATGGGAATGTATTGACAGATGCAGTTGACGAAGATGAAGGATCGTATGAGGATAATACGATTAAAGTAAACTTTGGGGACGTGCTTGATACAGAAGAAAGAATTGTAACTTTTAAAGTGAAAGTTACGCAAGACGCATTAAAAACGAAAGAAATTGAGAACATAGCGGTTGTTGAGGGGAAAACACCGGATAATGAAGATTTACCACCACAAAAACCGAATGTAAAAACAAATGTAGAAGCAAAGGAACCACAAGTAAGAAAGATGGTTTCGGATGCAGATGAAAAAGAAGTGGAAAAAGCGACATTACAAAGTATAGATGAAGAGTTTACATGGCATGTAAACTATCATTTTGGTAATGATGTTATGAACCTTGAAAAAATAGTATTGCAGGATGACTTAGAAGATATTTTAACTACCTTGCATGTAAAACTTGTAAACAGTAATGGAGAAGAAATAGAAGTTAAACCGCAAATTGATGAACAATCAAAGAAAGTAAGTATTGAGTTACCGAAGCAGGACGGAAATTATGCTTACCTTGCGAATCAATCGTATACAATGCATATTAAGTCAAAATTAAGCGCGAATGTAAATGCAGATATACTAACGAAATACAATGCGAATGATGGTATTCCAAATAAAGCAGAGTTACTGTTTGACCAGAAGAAATTCGTATCAAATGAAGTGTTTGTAGTACCGCCAGCATTAGGGAAATTTGAGATTGAAAAAGTAGATGCGAATGATGAAAATCTCAAATTGGAAGGCGCAGTATTTGAAGTGATTAGTAAAGATGGAAATATAGTATGTAAATTAACAACCGATAAAGATGGTTTGGCAACTTCTATTCCATTAATCGTTGGCAAATATACATTAAAAGAAGTACAAGCACCAAAAGGATATATGTTGATGAGAGAACCAGTAGAAATAGAAGTGAAATCTGGAATGGATTCACAAAGAATAAGAGTAGTAAATAAAAAGAGTGAATTTGTTATTCCAGAGACTGGTGGAATAGGGACAATAATTTATTATGTAATTGGTGGAATATTGATGTTTGTTACATTGTTCCTCTTTGTTAGAAAGAGAAATAATGAGAGATAGAAAAAACAAAAGTAATACAAACAATAGGGAGTGGACAACAATGAAAAGGATTTTTAGTTTATTTTTAATCTGTATGTTAGCTTTTTCAACGTTATCTAACATGGCTGTTAGTGCGGAATCTAGAAGTACAGGTACGTTAACGATTCATAAGTATGAGCAAAGTAAAGGTTCTAAAACAACTACAGAAGGCAATGGAAAAGAAGGACAAACTGTTCCAGAAGATGCAAAACCTTTAGAAGGTGTAACTTTTGAAATTAAACGGATTGAGTCATTTGAAAAAATTTCAAATGATGGAACTGTTATAAAAGAAGAAGCAAAGCCAGTAAAAAATGCTACAATTACAAAGGTAACAAATGCAAAAGGGGAAGCTATTTTTACAGATCTTCCACTAGGACGTTATGAAGTAAAAGCTATTAAAGGTCCAGAACATATTGCTTTGGATACGACTACTTTTATTGTCGATATTCCAATGACAAGTACAGACGGTAAAGATTTAAATTACGATGTTCATATTTACCCTAAAAATGAAACAAAAAGAGGTTCAGTAGAATTCGTAAAAATAGGTGAAGCTGGTCAAGTGTTAAAAGATGCAGAGTTCCATTTGTTTAAAAAGAATAAAGATGGAACAAGCACACAAGTGAAGACACCAAGTTCATTAGTAACAGGGGAAGATGGTAAAGTTCGTGTAGATTCTCTAGAATATGGGGATTATTATTATTTTATTGAGCATAAGGCTCCAAACGGTTATATAACTAGTAAAGAAGAGCGTCCTTTCTCTATTAAGGAATCTGGTGAAGTAGTTAAGCTAGAAGATATAAAGAACTATAAAGAACCTACGATTACTAAAAGTATAAATAACGGTTCAAAAGTAGCTGGAATCAATAAAGAGACAGATTATACGTATGATATCAAAACATTACTTCCAGAAGATATTAAATTATATAAAAAATATGTCGTAACAGATATTTTAGATGATCGTTTGGAAATAAAAGGCCAACCAATTGTTATGGTTGATGGAAAGAAAGTTGAAGATGGTAGTGTAAAAGTAGTTGTAGAAGGTCAAAAAGTAACCGCTACAATTGAAGATTTTTCAAAAATAAATGGAAAAGAGCTTCATTTACAAATTACTGCAAAAATTAAAAGTGATGTTGAATCTGGAGTGAAAATTCCGAACAAAGCAGTACTTGATTTTGTAAATAAAGATGATGTTTCATCAGAAAAAGATGGAAAGCCATCTAATGAAGTGGTGGTCACACCGACAGCTGGAAATATTAAAATTGAAAAAGTTGATGGTAAGGATAAGACGCTTAAATTAGAAGGTGCGAAGTTCCAATTACAAGATAAAAAAGGTAATGTTATAAAAGTTAATGGGAAAGAAATGAATGATATAACAGATGCAAATGGTATTATTACATGGAATGAAATCCCGTACGGTGAATATCAAATTGTTGAGACGGAAGCACCAAAGTATAAAGATAAAGACGGTGCAGTCGAACACTATCAAAAGTTAAGAGATCCGATTGATATTACAATTGATGAAAAACACCAAAAAATAGAGCTACAAGTTGAGAATAATAAGAGTGGATGGATTATTCCAGCAACAGGTGGTATGGGAACAATTCTCTTTACGGTAGTTGGTCTGTTATTAATGGTGACAGCAGCGTTTATTTTCTTTAGAAAGAAACCGGTAAAGAATTCTTAATTCATATTTTATAATAATTGAGTTTGGAAAAGAGGAAAGGTAAAATGCTTTCCTCTTTTCCATATTTTATCCGAAGTGAAAGAGGATGTTATGAAACGAAATATTATCTTTGGAAGTATTTTTTTACTAGGATTAAGTATATTTCTCTATCCAACTGTGAGCAATTGGTTTGCAACAAGAACACATTATTCAGAAGTAAGTACCTATGATGAAGCAGTGAAGAAATTGGAGAAAGAAGAGATTGATCGTAAAGAAACGGAAGCACGAGAGTATAATAAGAAGGTCCAAAATACGACGCAAACATTTTCGGACCCGTTTCATGAAAAGAGTGATGAGGAAAAAAGTTCATATGTAGATATGTTAAATATAGGGGATGTTATGGGGTATGTAGAAATCCCTAAAATTAATGTGAATCTTCCAATTTATCAAGGGACGACGGAAGAAGTGCTAAGTCGTGGAGTTGGACAACTGAATGAATCTTCACTACCAGTAGGGGGAGAAAATACGCATACAGTTTTAACTGGGCATCGCGGTTTGCCTTCAGCACTAATGTTTACTCATTTAGATAAAGTCGAACAGAATGATATATTTTATATACATTCATTAGATAAAATACTTGCTTATAAGGTAGATCAAATAAAAGTTGTATTACCAAATGAAACGGAAGACTTATTAGTTGTACAAGGACAAGATTACGCAACATTAATTACGTGTACCCCGTATGGAGTGAACACGCACAGGTTACTAGTGAGAGGACACCGTGTTCCATATGATGCTGGTGAAAAAGAAAAGATTACAAAATCTTTCATTTTAGAAGATTGGATGATCGTTTTTCCTATTGGTATTATTTGCATCGTCCTTCTAATAATCTATTTAAAAAAACGAAAATAGTATGTATTGTGTGGTGAGTGTGTGAGAAGGGGAGTTATGAGCGTAGCATTGTTTCTTACAGGATTATCACTATTTATATATCCAATAATCGCTAATTATATAAACAATTATGTGTATAAGACAGAAGTGATACGTTATGAAAAAATGGTTGATGATTTAAAAATAGAAGATGTAAATGAGAAGTTTCGAAAGATGGAAACATATAATAAATCGTTAGGGAAAACTACTTTCAAAATGAGTGACCCATTTGTACAGGATGATGAAATAAGTACGGACCTGTTACATTTTATAAACAAAGATGAAATATTTGGCACAATTTCTATTCCGAAAATAAATGAGGAGTTGCCAATTTACTTAGGAGCAAGTCAAGAAAACTTAAGTAAAGGAGTAGGGCAAATTGAAGGGACTTCTTTACCTATTGGTGGGAAAGATACACATGCTGTATTGGCAGGACATCGTGGATATCACGGGGCAACGATGTTTCGTCATCTTGATCAGTTAAGTGATGGAGATGTATTCTATGTAAAGGTATTTGGAAAGCAGCACGTGTATAAAATAATTGGACGTGAAATCATTAATCCAAATCAAGTGGATAAATTAAATGTAGTAAAAGGAAAAGACAAAGTTACACTGCTTACATGTGAACCATATACATCAAGTAAATATCGTTTGTTAGTATATGGGGAGCGAGTAGAAAGTGAGCAAAAGGAAATGGAACGTCTGAAAAAGAGTGTAGTCGAAGTTAGAAGTTATGAAACAAGAGCCATAATTATAAAACTAGCTTGTGGAATAGTAGGTTTCATTGTAATTTGTATTGGTTTGTATGGATTACTAAGGAAAAAATAAGAATGATGATACTTAAATAGAACAAAGAAAAATGCCACTTCAAAAAATGAAGTGGCATTTCTTATATTTCCTCTAAGCTATTAACTGGAACTGTTAATTCGCGTCCTGGGTTTTTTACTTCATATATGCGGGCGGTTTCATTGCTCTCGTCGACGTGTTGAATCATAACAGGCATGCCTTGAAAACTAACATTCGCTTGCTCTGCTGACACAGAAAGCTCTTTTGCACGTTGAATATTCATTTATATTCCTCCCATCATTATTATCTTTGCTAAAAAAGAGGAATAATATACCATTTCGAGACATTCTTAAAGTTTTTGTATTATTTGTAATGTTTCTTTAATAAATGAAGAGAAGATCGAATCAGGATAGCTATCTATTGTTTGAACGGCTTCTTTTGCCTCTTTTAAGGCAGATTTTTTATCTTGAAGTTCTATATAGCAAAGGGCACGATAAGATCCAGCTGTTAATAACCACGATTGATCAAGTGGATGACTCATATAATCTGGTATGGTAGCGTGTTTTAATGTTTCCAAAGCTTCCTTATAACGTTTTAAACCATACAAAGATTTTCCTTTTTCCAGATAATACAGTCCATCGTCTTGGAAAATTGGATCATTTTTTAGTTTTTCTCGAAATTGTTCTAGATGTTCTAATGCGAGTGTATATTCATTAGTAATTGTATTGTAGTAATAAGCTTTTAATATATCTATATTTGCAGCGGATAAAGTATCTTCTGTAAAAATGGCAAATTGCTCAGATTTTTTTATGTAATATAAATATCGTTCTTTATCAGCTACAATGATTTTTTGATAAGATAAAATACGGTAAAATTCATCTGTTTTATAATACACTTGATGTTTTTTTGAAAATGCAAGTGCATCTAAAATGACTTTTTCACATTTTTCATAATTGCCATATGCGAGTAAAATAATTGCTTCTTTTAAATATAATTGTATATGTGTAATAAGATCCATTTCTAAATTCTTCGTTTTATATTCATCGCGAATTCTAGCGATTAATTGTAAACATTCTTTATATTTTTTACGTTTGAAGAGCATATAGTAAAACAGTAGTTTCGTTTCAGTACTTTCGCGATACAAAGTATATTTTTCAAATATAGACACAGCTGTTTCAACGTAATATTCAATATTATAATCGTTCATAATAGCCGCTCCAGTTATGAACTGTTTATATAAACGTGCTGTATTTAAAGTTGGAGGTAAATCTGTTTGAACGATAGGTAGTAAAGTTTTGTATACTTCATCGCCATTTGCCTTTATTAGTGGCTCCATTTTTTGAATAAGTTCTACAACTTCTCCTTCATCTTCTTCTAATAAAAAGCTCGGTTCACATTCAAGTTTTTCTGCAATATATTGTAATGTTTTCATAGAAGGTGTAGCTTTTCCATTTTCAATTTGACTAAGCATACTTTTTGTCAGTTCTGAACCTGCTAGTTCAGTTTGTGTAAGTTTTTTTTCTTTACGTAATGCTTTAATTTTTTCGCCGAGAGTTGCCATAGTGTAGCTCCTTTATAATCAAAAAGTTAAATACAATTAAACTTTTTGTTGTAATAATGGGAAAGGTGATTATATAATAAGTTTAACACAATTTAACTTTCAAAGGGAGAGTGTCATAATGGAAGATGTAAGTATAGGACAACATGATTCAAGAATGAAGATTGCAACGAGAAATATTATTTTAATGATGATTGGAAAAATGACGTCTTTATTAGGAGCAGGCATTTATACGTTTGCAATGGGGTTATACGTATTAAAGACAACTGGTTCAGGGATGGGATTTGCAACTACGCTCGTTTGCGGATCACTTCCAAGGATGATCTGTGGCCCAATTGCAGGTGCTGTAGCTGACCGCATCAATCGAAGATGGCTTGTCATTGGTACTGATTTATTGAGTAGCTTAACGATGCTTATTATGTTTATTCTTGCTACTATATTTGGACCATCACTACTTTTTATTTATGTTTCAGCAGCATTATTATCAATTTGTGCAAGTTTTTATTCTGTAGCATTAACTTCATCTATTCCGAGTTTAGTAGACGAAGGACGTATTCAAAAAGCGAGTGCTTTAAATCAAACGGCGGCTTCTTTATCAAATATTTTAGGGCCGATTATCGGCGGAGTCGTATTTGGTTTCTTTTCAATTCAGTCGTTCTTTTTGTTAAATAGTATTACGTTCTTTTTAGCAGTTATTTTGCAATTATTTATCGTATTTGATTTATATAAAAAAGAAGTGGCTGAGAGTAAAGAGCATTTCTTGACGAGTATAAAAGAAGGTTTTTCATATGTAAAACGACAACATGAAATATATGGTTTAATGAAAATTGCACTGTGGGTAAACTTTTTTGCGTGTGGGCTAACCGTTGCACTGCCATACATTATCGTCCATACATTGCATTTATCTTCAAAGCAACTCGGTACTGTAGAGGGAATGTTAGCAGTCGGGATGCTAATGGGTGCGATTGCTTTATCTGTGCGTAAAGAAGTAAATAATCCGTTTCGTTCTATTTATATTGGATTGTTTTTATTTGCGGGTTTAAGTTTATGTACAGTCTTTCCGTTGTTAGTTATTATTCCAAAAGTAGCGAGTTTTATTTACTATATCGCTTTTATGATGTTAACGGGTATAGCAATTATGGTTGTCAATATTCCGATGCAAGTACATATGCAAAAAACGACAGATCCGAACTACTTAGGGCGTGTATTTGGCCTACTTGAAACAATTGCGACTGCAATCGCACCGCTCGGTATGATTGTATATGGATTATTATTAGATATGTTACCAACTAGCATTGTTATGATGACAATAGGCGGAGGTTTATTGTTAGTTGTATTAGTTGGAGTAAGGCAACATATGGCGAAAAAGCAAGTGGATGTGTCGGCTTAAAAATAATAAAATAATAAAAATTTGACTTATTATTATAAAAATGACCAAATCAGTATTTTAGTTTTTGAAACTCTTTTTCATGTATGTTAAAGTAAAGTGAGCAGGCAAAGAAAAGGAGACAACAGCATGAAAAAATTAAGTTTTGTTATGCTTTTTCTGTTAGTCGTAATGGCTGGATGTAGTAATTATGACACATATATTGAAACAGGTATGCAATCATTGAAAGATGAAAAATATAGTGATGCAACAATGTGGTTTGAAAAAGCAGAAAAAGAGAAATCGGGAAATGAAGCGAAATCATATAAAGAAATGGCCGAGAAAATGGATCACGGAGCGACAGCATTAAAAGACGGTAAGTATTTAGAAGCGAAAGACATTGCAAATGAAGTGTTACAAATGAAAAAAGACGATGCACTTGAAACAGCTGTAACATCAAATGCGGAGAATATGCTTCAAAAAGCAAAAGATGTAGAAAAGAAAGTAAATGAAAGAGTAGCAAAACGGAGAAAAGTAGAAGAAGAAGGAATTGATAAACTCATTAAAGCTGTAGATAGTATAGATGATGTGAAAGAAAAAGAGAAAAAAGTTTCAGAAGCATTAGATAAGGCTGAAGAGGCGCAAGCAAAAATTGAAGCGAAGAAAAATAAATAGAGTTATAGCTTAAAAGGCTGTCGTGTAAAACGACAGTCTTTTAATTTTTTGTTGCATAAGAAGTGATGTTATGTAGTAAAAAAGAAATAATTTTAGAATTCCATCTGTCCTCATGATGAATCGTATAAATATTACGTTGAAATTCAAATTCAGGGATGGGTATATAGCATAGTTCATTTCGTTGTACTTCTTGTTCAATAGCAAGTTTAGAAATAAAGGCAACCCCATTACCGTATTTTAAAATTTGTTTCATCGTTTCTAATGAATCTAATTCAATTTCGGATTGGAATGTAATGTTATGAGCTAACATCCATTTTGTAAGTAAATCTCTCGTTGTAGATGGATTACGATGCAATATTATACGTTCTTTTTCAATATCTTGTAGTGATACATTTTCTTTTTTTGAAAAATGATGTTCTTTGGAGAAAGCAAGAACAAGTGTATCAGGCATTACATTCGTCTGTTTTAAAGATGATTCATCAAACGGTGCTGCTGAAATTACACCGAGATCAATTTCATGATTTTGTAGCATCGTTCGAATTTCAGGAGCTGTTTTTACCATGAGTGTTATTTTTATATTTGGAAATTCACATTGAAATTGATGAACAATTTCTGGTAAAAGATATGTCGCTGGTACATAACTAGCGCCAATTGTTATAGCTCCTTTATGAAAATCTTTAAACTCTTGCGTGACTCGCCTAGCTTCTTTCATAAGCGCATCTATTTTACAAGCATAATGATGCAATGCCTCGCCAGCCTCTGTTAAGAAATATCTTCCAGAACGTAATTCAAATAAAGGTACACCGAGTTCCTCTTCTAAGCTTTTTATATGGAATGTAATAGTAGGTTGTTTAACACCAAGCTGTTCTGCAACAATCGTGAGCTTTTTGTATTTCTTAATAAGCACTACAATTTCTAATTTTAAGAGATTCATGGCAAGTTGCCCCTTTTTCTTCTAACTATAGAAAAAATCTATAGAAATAAATAGTTTATTAGAAGTTTTTTAATTTAATCTTTACAGTACATTAACATTCAGTATAAATCTTCCATATAGAATGAAAGCAGGTTAAGAGTGAGGGGAGAGAGGTGAAACGATGGATATTAAAATTAGTGGATTAGAAAAATCATTTGGAAAAGTACAAGCGTTAAAGCCGTTACAAATTGTGATGAAACAAGGTGAATTCACTACACTTTTAGGACCTTCGGGATGCGGGAAAACGACATTACTCAGAATGATTGCAGGACTGGAAGAGCCAGATAAAGGTGAAATATATTTTGGAGATACGTGCATGTATTCTTCTTCTAAAAAAATAAAAACAGCTCCTCATGAACGTAATATTGGTATGGTATTTCAAGATTTTGCTTTATGGCCACACATGACTGTATTTGAAAATGTTGCATTTGGTTTAAGAGCTACAAAGCAAACGAATCAATTACGGGAAAAAGTAGAAGAGGCAATAAAGCGAGTTCGCTTGCAAGGAATGGAGAAAAGATATCCGCATGAACTCTCTGGCGGACAGCAGCAACGTGTCGCATTTGCGAGAGCAATTGTAACGAAACCACATTTCATTTTGTTTGATGAACCGCTCAGTGCACTCGATGCAATTTTGCGAGAAGAAATGAGATTAGAGCTTATGGATATCGTTCATTCTATTGGTTTAACTGCATTGTATGTTACTCACGATCAAACAGAAGCGATGTCAATGTCAGACCAAATTATTGTCATGAAACAAGGAGAAGTATTACAAAAAGGAACACCAGAAGACATTTATGTGAAGCCATCTCATGAATTTGTTGCAAAATTTGTTGGTAAGGCAAATTGGCTTGTAGAGGGGGAGAAAATGGTTCGCCCAGAGCATATAAGTTGGACAAAAAATGAAGTGTGCGAAATGTATACAGGTGAAGTTCAGCACGTTACATATGTAGGAGAACGCTATGAAGTGAAAGTAAATATGGGGGCAATCGGAATATGGACAGCTTATCACAATAATAAGTTAAGCATCGGAAAGCCAGTATCGTTATATGTACCGAAAAAATGTATTCATCATATAGGGGGAGAATCGTATGAAGAAATTCAGTTCGCTTAAGTCGTTATTTGTATGTACTTTATTATTTTCTGCCGTAGTAACAGGGTGTAGTTCAAAGACAGGTAATGCAGATGCAAAAAGTAAAACTACGAATGAAAAGAAGATTGTTGTATATAGTGCAGGACCAAAAGGATTAGCAGAAAAAATTCAAAAGGACTTTGAAAAGAAAACGGGTATAAAAGTGGAAATGTTTCAAGGAACAACAGGTAAGATTTTAGCGCGAATGGAAGCCGAAAAGAAAAATCCAGTCGTTGACGTAGTCGTACTTGCATCTTTACCAGCGATGGAAGGATTAAAAAAGGATGGACAAACGTTAGCGTATAAAGAAGCGAAACAAGCTGATAAGCTTCGTTCTGAATGGTCGGATGATAAAGGACATTATTTTGGATATAGTGCTTCAGCGTTAGGAATTGTGTATAACACAAAAAATGTGAAGACAGCGCCTGAAGATTGGAACGATATAACAAAAGGAGAATGGAAAGGGAAAGTGAATCTTCCAGATCCAGCACTTTCAGGTTCAGCTTTAGACTTTGTAACAGGATATGTGAAAAAGAATGGAAAAGATGGATGGAATTTATTTGAACAGCTTAAGAAAAATGAAGTTACAGTAGCAGGGGCAAATCAAGAAGCGTTAGATCCAGTTGTAACAGGAGCAAAAGATATGGTCATTGCGGGTGTTGATTATATGACGTACAGTGCAAAAGCAAAGGGTGAACCAGTTGATATTGTTTATCCAAAAAGCGGAACAGTTATTAGCCCACGTGCAGCAGGTATTATGAAGGATAGTAAAAATATAGAAGGTGCAAAAGAGTTTATTGATTATTTATTATCAGATGATGTACAAAAACAAATTTCTAAAGCATATTTATTACCTGGTAGAACAGATATAAAAGCTGAAAATAGACCAAATGTGGAAGAGATTCCAGTATTACATATTGATTGGAAAACAGTTGAGAAAGAACAAGATGAAATAGGAAAACAATTTAAGAAAGTATTTCAATAAGATGGTGATTACATGGTAAATCGATTTGGATCAGTAAGGCAAGTTGGGATGACGGTAGCGTTGTTACTTGTGGCGATGTTAATCGTCATCCCGCTTTTTCTCATTTTACTTTCTAGTGTATATGAAAATAGTAGTTGGAATTTTTTAAAGCCGTTTGAAGTGATGCAGAGTGGTGGATTAGCTGGAATTTTTCTAAATTCGATGCTTCTAGGTGTACTCGTAGTAATAGGGGCAACCATCTTTGCATTTCCATTGGCTTTCATTATGAGCAAAACAGATGTTGGAAAGCATAGCAAATTAGATATTGTTTTTATGATTCCATTTATGACACCGCCGTATATTGGATCGATGGGCTGGATTTTGTTCATGCAACCGAACGGGTATTTCGAACAGTTTTTTCCGATGCTAAAGACGATTTCATCTTCGTTCTTTAGCTTAGGAGGTATGGTTTTAATTATGAGTCTGCATTTATTCCCATTTCTTTACTTCATGTTGAAGAATACATTACTTCAAATTGGGAGTAGTAAAGAAGAAGCGGCAGCAGTTCATGGTGGAAGCTTTTTCTATCGTTTAAGAAAAATAATATTACCGTTATTAGTATCAAGTTATGTAATGGGTGCTTTACTCATTTTCGTAAAGACGATTGCTGAATTTGGAACACCGGCTACATTTGGACGAAGAATCGGATTTCATGTGTTAACATCAGAGATTCATAAATTCATTTCGAGTTGGCCAATTGATTTTAGTAGTGCAACAGCATTATCTTCTTTATTACTTAGTGCATGTATGCTCATTTGGTATATGCAAAACGTATTAAATCGAAAGTATTCATATGCAATGGTTAGTGGAAAAGGTGTGAAATCTAAAAGGTACACTTTGTCTATATTTGTGCGCGCTGTAGCATGGTTCTATGTAATTGGTTTATTAATCGTGTCAATTGGAATCCCGTATTTTTCTATACTGATTGCTTCATTATCAAAGTTAAGGGGCGGCGGCTTACATATAAACAACTTTACAACAAGCCATTATGAAGCATTATTTACAATCGGATCTCCGGGATTAGAGGCCTTATGGAACAGTTTTCTTTTTTCACTTATAACAGCGATTATTGCTGTTATGATTGGCGTCTTTTTAGCACTTATGATTCGAAAGGGGAAAAAGTCCTCTGAAAAATGGCTGGATATGTGCGGTATGTTACCGAATATGGTACCAGGAATCGTAATGGTTGTAGGGCTTATTTTATTTTGGAATTCACCCTATATGCCTCTGTCCATTTACAATACACCAGTCATGGTAATCGTAACGTACGTCGTTCTTTTTTTACCTTATACCGTGCAGTATGTAAAAGCATCGCTCGGGCAAATTGATGATTCTCTTGTGCAGGCAGGAAGTATTTTTTCTGGGAATTATATGTATATTTTCAGAAAAATAATATTACCTCTTATTATCCCGGACATTCTTGCTGGATGGGCGATGACATTTACAATCTCAATAAGGGAGCTAGTAGCATCGCTTCTCGTACTACCCCCATCGGTAGAAACGTCAGCAACATTTATTTTTGCTCAATTTGAACAAGGAGAAGTATCTATTGGAATGGCGATGGCTGTCGTTTCAGTTGGACTTACAACACTATGTTTATTACTTCTGCAACATATGGAGCAAAAACGAAAAGGGGTAGTATGATGAGGATAGAAGTATGGGGAGGAGCGGGAGAATACGGTCGCTCCTGCTACTTTGTAAAAAATAAAGAGACGAAAATATTATTTGATTGTGGTATTAATCGATCATATGAGGACAGTTATCCAAAAATAGAACGGGAAGTTGTACCGTTTTTAGATGCAGTATTTTTGTCACATATTCATGAAGATCATACGATGGGCTTACCTTTATTAGCGAAGTATGGATATAAGAAAAAAATATGGACAACTCGTTATACGAAGGAGCAACTCCCAGCTTACTATGAAAAATGGAGAAACTACAATTTGGCGCAAGGATGGCATGTACCTTATACCGATCAACATGTGAAAGATTTAAATTATGTATATATTGATGAGATTAGCAATCCGAATGAATGGGTACAGATTACCCCTACATTGCGTTTTCAATGGGGGTATAGTGGGCATGTATTAGGAGCTGTTTGGTTTTTATTGGATATGAGTCATACATATGTATTCTATTCTGGCGATTACTCAGCAGAGTCTAACATACTACGAGCTAATTTACCTGAGAAGTTGCACGGCGATATAAAAGTCGCAATCGTAGATGCCGCTTATCATACTGATGATGTTTCGCAACATGAACGAATAAACGAACTATGTACAGAAATTGAACGCGCCGCCGGGAATAAAGGGATAACATTACTACCATTGCCACCCCTTGGTAGGGCACAAGATATCGTATTGTATTTATATAAAAAATATAAAGAACTCCCTATTATAGTAGATCAAGAAATTTTGGATGGATTTCAACAGATGTTCGCATATAAAGATTGGATCAAAAATAATGAAGAACTTGAAGAGCTAATGGAGAGTTTAAAAAGAAACATAATAGTTATGGATGATGATAGCGGTACGCAACATAGTTATGGAATAGTTGTAATGAGTGATGCGAATATGCAAACGAAGCGAGCGCAGTTATATTATGAACAACTTCGGCATGACGAACGAAATTCTATTATCTTTACTGGACATATTGCGAAAGGGAGTTTTGCAGAAAAAGTTTTGAAGGAACGTGTAGGTAAAGAATGTAGGGTGAAGCGAGTTCCATATAAAGTTCACCAAAGTATAAGAGATGTGAAAGAGATGTTAAATACATTATCACCAGAACATACGGTGTTAGTACACGCATTGAAAGAGGATACGGATCGATTACAGAAAAAGCTTAGCACCGCAGGGTATGAAAATGTATATTCACTTACTATGGAACGTATAGAAGTCATTTGAAATGTAAAGGGGATAGGTATATGAAAAAAGTATTTGTATTCGTAAGTATTTTCTTTTGTTGTTTCCTTTATAACGTTAAAGAAGGGTTTGCCGCCAGTCCGATGAAACCTAGTTTTGAAGTGAAATTATTATTAAAGCCAGAACAAGTATTAGGTTATAGCAAAGAGATAAATCAAGAGATACTAGAATATTTCCAGGCTGGTACAAATTATGAAAGAATACAAGTGCAATTTTTAGATACAGCGAATAAAAATTTAAGTAGTGAAGGTTGGTTTGCGAGAATTCGAAAGAAAGAATTTAGTAAAGATTTTGAACTAACATATAAAAAAAGATACCCTATTCCAAATGGTGTAATTCAAGATGCACTAGAAGTAGCTAAAAAAGAAGGATTCGATAGTAATACGGATAGTTATGAGGCGGAAATAGATTGGGGATTTGAGAAGAAAACGTTAAGTATTTCAAATAAGAAAAGCTACAGCGCGAAAGGATATGGAGTACTTGATTTACCAAACGAACGAGCTGCTCAAAACATGTTAATAGAAAAGTTACCAGGGAAAATGAACAAATGGTTGTATACGAATTGGGGAGAAGAAATGTTAAGGGATTCCCGTATTTACGGTCCTGTATTAATGAAACGGTATACAGGGGAGTTTGAAAATATAAAAACGAATATTGAAGTTTGGCAATTAAGTAATACAGGGAAAATAGAAGATGATTTCGTAATAGAAGTGTCGTTTAAAACAAAAGAGGAAAGTATTGCAAAAGAACAAAGAGAATTATTAATGCAGAGTTTAGATCAAAAAGGATGGCTGTTACCGAAAGATAGTTTGAAGACAGAGCTTATTTTTCAGTAAATAGTAAAAAGGAATTCATATGCCATGAATTCCTTTTTATATTTGAGTATTAAGCTAAATCAGCTGATACGAACATATCACTATTTTGAAGATTTTTAGAGCGTAAACTATAAGCAACTACTTTCTTTTTATGTTGCTTGACAACATCAACATGCTCTTCATGACTATAAATATAAAATGTAAAATCTTTTTTGCCGCGCTTTGCATGAATAATTAAAGGCGTACCCTCATTATGTGGCGGTGCATAATAGCGATCTAAAAATAAACCTTCGTTAAAATCATGAATAATTTTGGATTTTTGTTCGCCTTCTAAGTTATTTCCATTGATTGTAACAGTCGCATTCTCTTCTTCCAGTTGCGGATGTGTTTCGTACTTGCTAATAATGGATTCAATAACAGTGTTAGGAAGGCTCGAAACGATAATTTTAAATGCCCCAAATACAACTAACATAACAATAAACCAAGTCGTCATAGTATATCATCCCCTTTTTCCTATTAAATAATATAACTCATATGGTAATAGTACATATGGTGAACTTTTGTATAATTTGTGAAAAATTTTCCTGTTTTTGAACGTTTTTTAACAAATGGAGCTTTGTAAAGAATGAGAGGGAATATTTGGTATGATAAAAAGTGTAGAAGCTTTCTATATATTATAAGGGGGTTATGAAATGGGGAAATTAGATGGTAAGGTTGCTTTTGTTACAGGAGCTGCGATGGGGAACGGAGCTGGAATTGCTCATGTATTTGCAGAGCTAGGGGCGAAAGTATTACTTGTTGATATTTCAGAGACAGTTCATGAGACAGCCAAAAATATTGTAAGTAAAGGGTTAGATGCTGCAAGTTATGTAGTCGATGTAGCTGATATGGATGCTGTTAAAGAAGTAGCGAAAGATGCATATGAGAAGTACGGAAAGATTGATGTGTTAGTAAATAACGCCGGTGTTATTCGACTTGCAAATTTTTTAGATATGTCAGATGAAATGCGTGATTTTCAATTTCAAGTAAATATTAATGGGGTATGGAATTTTTCTAAAGCGGTATTGCCATATATGGTTGAGAAAAATTACGGAAAGATTGTGAATATGTCTTCTGTAACAGGAACATTGGTTGCTGATGAAGGTGAAACTGCATATGCAACGACGAAAGCAGCAATTTGGGGATTTACAAAAGCGTTAGCACGAGAAGTTGCAAAACATCATATTACCGTAAATGCAATTTGTCCAGGTTACATTATGACACCAATGGCAGAGCAAATAGCAAATGAATCTGATCCAAATGAGCCGAGTAATGTAATCGATGGAATTGCTTCAGGTGTTCCTTTAGGACGTTTAGGGAAAATTGAAGAAGTAGGTCAGTTAGCAGGTTTTTTAGCATCCGATGAATCAAGCTACATAACAGGTACACACATTGTCATTGATGGTGGTAGTACATTGCCAGAAACGGTTTCAGTGGGTGTAAAGTAAAAGGATTATGAATGAGAGTTTTAGTTCTTTGAATGATAACGCTAGAAGAAATCTGAAAGAGATTTCTTCTAGCGTTATCATGTTATGTACTATTATTATTATTAGAAAAATCAATTTTGTTACAAAAAGTTGAAATTGAAGTATTTTAAAAGAAAAAGGTTTATAATAAAAATATAACTAATAACCACATTACTAATTATAAGGAAGTGTAACTATGAGTACTGTAACAATCGTGTATGGTATTATTCTTTCCACAATTATCGTTTTATTTTTCGTTGGGGTTTCACGTTACATTCACAAATGGAAAGAAGGCGTTGCGAAATTAAATCACATTGAAGAAGAACTTAGTGATTTAATGTTACATCATGGTAAGTAAAAAGTTTATTTTTAGCTAAATAATGTGAAAAATATCACAAAACATGCTCTCCTTATGAAGGCATGTTTTTTTGTTATGTGAATGATTAGGCACATTCATACATTTTTTCCATACGATACAGTGTGAAGATGGAAATGTTCGGAGTGGAAAAGAGGGATAAAATGAGTAGTTCAGGTTATGTTCCAGATAATAAAAATTTAAAGAAGAGCTCAGGAACTCCAAACCTTTTCTTTGATTCGAGAAAAAATATCTTTTTTAAAAGGGATGAGAAAAACGTTGCATATGAAGTTACGTCAACACAGTTACCAGCCATGATAGGAGGAGCGTTTGTTGATTTATTTATGACGAAAGGGCATATGCGGGAACCACATTGGCATCCGAATGCGTGGGAGTTAGATGTTGTAGTATCAGGAGAAGCAGTTACATCCATTTTAAATCCGGAAACGAATCAATTGCAAAATTATCATATGAAAGCGGGGCAAACTGTCTTTATTCCAATGGGATGGTGGCATTGGATCACAGCGGTAACAGAAGAAGTACAATTACATTTGTTCTTCAATAACGATCAGTTTGAAACAGCAGAAGGATCAGACATACTTAGATTAACACCGCCAGAAGTATTTCAAGCTGCATACGGTGTAAGTGCGGAAAAATTGGGGAAAGACCTTTCGCCAATTAAGGAGTCAGTTGTAATTGGTCCCCCTAACTTAAATCGAATAAAAGGTGTTAAAGAAAGTGACGACTCAAATATAGTCGTTACGTTAAATGGGCAAATAACTTCATGTGAAATAGAATAACTCTTTCTTTTTAGGAAGAGTTATTCTATTTTGTATAATTTTGTAATTAGATTCGTTATAATTATAATATAGAAGGGAATATATGAGAGGGGGTATATTGTGAACATATTAAAAATTATAGGAATTGTTGCAGGAGTCATTATAGTAGCCGTTATAGCTTTCTTTGTCATTACGAGGTACTATTTGTCAAAAGAAGATCCTAATTACGTATTACAGTACATAAAAGAACATAAAGGTGATAGAACATGTTCATTATTAATTAGGAAAAATGGGGAAGTAGTAACATCTATAAATGAAAATGTAAAATTACCATTAGCGAGTATGGCAAAAATCGTAATAGCAGTTGAATTTGCTAAGCAAGTGTCAGAAGGAAAGATAAGCCGAGATGAACAAATTTCATTACAGGAGCTAGAAAAATATTACGTTAAAAACACTGATGGTGGAGCGCATCCTGACTGGTTAGAAGACGCTGAAGCTAGAAAGTTAGTGAAAAATGGACAAATCGCTTTAGAAGAAGTCGCTAAAGGTATGATTCATTATAGTTCTAATGCAAATACGACATATTTGTTAGAAAAGCTTGGAATAGAAAGAGTAAATGAAAGTATAAAAGAGTTAGAGCTTACTAGTCATGATAAGTTCACTTCTTATACGGCTGCACTATATATGAGAGGATACGTAGAAAAAGAACTTCATGTGCCAGAAAATCAGTCATTAAAAACGTTACGTAACATGTCAAAAGATGAATATAATAAACATGTGTTACAAATACAGGAATGGATGAAAGATGAAGAAGAATGGAAAAAACGGGATATTCCATTAAAGGTAGATATGGAATTTCAGCGAATTTGGTCAGATCGATTAGTGGGTGCAAACGCTAAAGATTATATGAGTATAATGGAAAAGATAAATACTAGAAAGTATTTTCCAAAATCAATGCAAGAAGAAATCGAGAACATTTTCCAAGGAACAGTTAAAAATAGTAAGTTCGAATATGCTGGTCAAAAAGGTGGCTCTACCGCATTCGTATTGACAAAAAGTTTGTATACTACAGATAAGAAAGGGAATAAAGTAGAAGCTGTCATTATGTTTAACGATATAGAAGATCAAGTTGCATATCAAAAACTGAGAAATAATATAGATTATTTTATTCAAGATGCTATAGTGGATGAAGAGTTTAGAAAGAAGTTATAATAGAATAATTTTATTATGTAAACAAGATACTGTTACAGGTAGGTGTTGAGATGGGGTTGAGATGGGGTTGAATGAGTATATGCTTGAAACGTTTCCAAATTTAGAACTTAGACCACCTTTATTTTATAATGGGGATATTGGTATTCGCTTTAGATTAGGTGTGAACTATGATTGCAATAACATTTATGAAAACTGCCCATATTTAGAGGGCGTTTATAACAGAGCGATTACTTTATTTCAGTTTTTACATGCAACAGAAGATGATATTTACATTGTAGTGGATGTAGATGACTATGCAGACGGTGAAACTTTCAAACACAAATTGAATATCTTTTCTAAGTATGTAAAAGAGAAGTCTGATTTGTTTAAGTTACAGAAAAATACAATCCCTTATGTTTTTCCAGAAGACGATGAAGACGGGGGATATAAAACACATAGATATACTTTGAAATGTAAAGTTTCAGACTTGAAATACATTCCTATGATAAAAGCAATTTGTAATCAAGATATGGGGATAAAACCGCGTATTTTTCATAGGGTGTATTTCATAAATATTAACAAGAATACTATATTTCACATTTATGATGATAGAGGTTGTGATGTATTAGCTACCTCTCCTAATACAATTAGGGATATGTATCATACATATAATGATTGGATATTAGAATACGACAGAAATAAAATTGATAAAGTATTTAATTGAATGTAGTCTATTTTAAATGAGGGAAATACCATAGAGGTGTTTCCTTTTATTAATATGAAAATCAACATTTAAATTTGAAAGCACTTATTATAACGGTAAAGGGATTTGATGGTAATGTATTGAATTTGGGTAGAAACGGAAAAAGGAGATGAATAAATGACAATAATATATTTCGTTCGCCATGCCCATTCTACCTATACAAAAGAAGAACGGGAGCGTCCTTTATCTGAAAAAGGACACTTGGATGCAGAGAATGTAACAAGCTTATTAAAAGATAAACATATTGATGTAGTGATTTCTAGCCCGTACAAAAGAGCAGTTCAAACTGTACAAGGAATTGCTAATACATATGATGTATCGATACAAATAGAAGAAGATTTACGAGAAAGGTTATTAAGTTCAGAGCCAGTAGCAGATTTTAATGATGCGGTCCAAAAGGTGTGGGAAGATTGGGATTTTGCATACGAAGGCGGAGAATCGAATGATGTAGCGCAAAGGCGTGCTGTAATATGTATGCAAAATATATTAAAAAAATATGAAGGTAAGAATATTGTAATAGGAACTCATGGGAATATTATGGTATTACTCATGAATTATTTTGATTCAAAATATGATTTTCGATTTTGGAAAACAATTCGTATGCCCGATATATTTAAGTTGAATTTTCATAATGAGGATTTAGTTTCTGCCGAAAGGATAGAGAATACGGGTCATCAGATAAATAATTTGTAAAAGTTTATCAAAAAAAGAGGAAAGAGAGATATTATTGTAGAAGTATGACTTTGTAACATAAAAAATATGTTAAAGGAGGCTGTTTACATGTTTGAGAAAGAGAAAGAAGGGCTTATTGAAGTTCACAACGTATATGAAATTGTACCACCAGATGGAACAATTATTGGTATGGCAACGGAAGAAGAAATGGAAATTGCTGCTGAACTAGAGCTGCAGTACTATGCCCATTCTCGTTTGTTAGAAGCAAATATTCAGTTAGACGGTTCCTCCTACAAAGAGTTACTTCAGGAGTTCCAGGAGTACGAAAGAAAATCAATGAGCTTTTGGCGAGCAATACATAAGCGTTTAGCTGTGCCATGGGCATGGGTATTACGTATTGACGTTGCGAATGGCCCTATTTATGTAAGTAATGGGAATGCGTATTACGAAGAAATCGATGATGAAGAAGATTATGAATAGATAAGTAAGGAAGCAGCTTTAGTTGCTTCCTTTTTTTATTTTTAGGGAGTGAACCGCTTCAATGATAATATCTGGTCGATCATTTTCAATTCCGTGGCCAGCATGTTCGGCAAGTATATATTGGCTGTTTATTGAGAGTTGTAATTGTTCATGAATCAGTTCTTGCCACATTGCTTCAAGTTGTGTCGCTTCCTCTTTTTGCATGCCGCCCTCAGTCAACTGAGTAATAGAATATTGAGGGTCTCTACCGATAACGATTAAAGGTATTTCTAATGTTTTATAGAGTTCTTTTATTGAGCGAGCACAATTTTTCCACGTAGATAGTTCAGAAGCTGTCGCTTTATATAATGTAGGAGAGGTAGAAAATTCAATGTACTGTCTTGATTGGTTAGCGAGTATTGGCTTTAGTTCATTAGAAAGCATGTCTACATCCATTTTGGAGTATGTATGATATTTTTGAAGCCACATATCATCCGAATCAGTCTGATCAGAAATTGGTAAATGAAGTTCATCTAATCGGTGTAAGTTCATGGATGTAGAATCAACTAAAATAAGTGCTTGCAACTTATCTTCATGTAACATCGCAAAATGTTGTGCACATAAACCTCCATAGGAATGACCGATTAGAATGATTGGTTCGTGAATATCTAGTTTTTGTAGTAACATATGAAGTTCTTTTGTCGCTTGTAATGTAGTACGTGAATGATTCCTTAGTTCACTTTTTCCGTAACCTGGGCGATGGTAGGAAACGACTGTAAAGTGCTGTGAAAGCTTTTCTATAATAGGAAACCAATCATAAAATGAGCAAGTCATTCCGGTTTGAATGACTACAGTTTGTTCACTACTTCCTTTCATATATACTTCTATAGTTTGCCCCAATACCTCTACAAGTTTATAAATAGTAACCCCTCCTAACTAAGCTTGAAATAATTTTTGACAAGCGAAAACGATGCACCAGACACCTATACCGAACAGGACAGATGTGCTAAGTGAAAATGAGTTTTTTAGGCCAATATAGACGATAAATAATAGTAGTGCGGATGCAGGAAATCCATATAATACACCTATAGCAAATTGACTTAATTCTTGTTTGTTCCCGCCTTCGAAAGAAATCCAAAATAGGCTCAGTAAACTTACGAGAGGAAGGGCAGCAATAAACCCGCCAATCGTACTATAATGTTTAGCGACTTCAGTAATAACACCGATAATAAGTGCCGAAACGATTACTTTAACGAGGAAATGCATACTTTGCCTCCTTCGCTAATAACGAAAAAGCTCTTTCGATTACTTGTTGTTCTTCTTTCGATAACTGCGATTCTAATATTTTTATCTTTTCTTTATCTAGTAAAGTATGCTTTTCTAATACTTCAATGCCTTCTTTCGTTAAAGTAAGGTTCACAACTCTTTCATCTTGTTTGTTTCTTTCTTTCATGATAAACCCTTTTTGAATAAGGCGCTTTACGTGTTCAGATGCTGTGTTATGAGAGAGAGTAAGCTCAGTAGCGACTTTTCCAATTGTTATATCTTTCTCACGAGAAATGATTTGTAAAATACGAATGGCTTGGTGAGAAAGGTTGTCTTCATATTCATATCGTAAGTGATAATAAATACTCTCCCAATGCTGATTGATGTCTTTCATAATAAATCCTCCTGTTTTTATATCGTATAATAAGATATATTCGTTAGTATAGAAGTAAAATCCTTTTATTTGGATAAAAAATGTTGAAAAAGTTTATTTTTATTGAAATATAAGGTAATCTATTTGTAAAGGTATACATTCAGCAAGAGAGAGGATGATAGCTGTGAATACATTCAAATGGATGAGTCATGAACAGATGTATGTAGATGAAATACATGTTGAAAAATGTGGTCCTCTTTCAGTCGGCGTATATGGGGGAAATCAAGAGAGTGATGCATATGAACGAGGAGATGCGGTGCTTGCTTGGTGGGATCCGGAATTACAATTTGAATTTGTTATGATTTTTGATACACACCACAAAACAAAAAATATTGATTATATAATAGAAGCCATTTCAGAAAGAAAAGAGAAACTAAAGGAGTTATTTTCCTACCCGATACATTTAGCTTTTCATCATACACATATGTACTTATTAGCATTATTTACAGATGAGTTGTTTATTGAAAAATGTGATCAAGATGATGAGGAACTTGCATGCTTAATTTGTTTGCGAAAAGGTGAATTTTTATATTGGCTATCAGTCGGTGATTGTTTCGCATATTTATTCCATTCTGAGAAAACGAAAAATGGTAAAGGGCGATTAAATAAACGGAAGAATTACGAATATATTGGTAGGAAAAATATTTTTGCAGCAAATACACCTTGTTTTACGTCAGGTGTAAGAGGATTAGAAAAAGGAATGAATCACATCGTAATGGCAACGGACGGTATTTTAGAGTGTGATAAACGAAGATTTGATGATGACCAATCTTTAATAGAAATATTACACGACGGAAGTTGCTTACAGATTGAGCCAGTATTAACAAATGTATTGCAGTGGAAAGGTAGAGATTGTGCCACAATTATTGGATGGTCCATTGACACTGAAAATAAACGATGTGCTAATTAATATAAAAGGAGTTCAAGGTTTTTATCCTTGAGCTCCTTTTTGTTAAGCAATATGGATGTGATACGTTTTTAACCATTCGTTAACTTGTAGCATGTATTCCATAGCACTTCTTGCTTCGAAATTGTTAATGTCTTTATTACTTTGATCGGCAATAGCAAGTAATGTGGAATGATTAATAAGTGAGAAAATAGGATTGTTTTTATTACTACACATGTCGAGTGATAAATGACGGATTGTTTGTAAATAATGTGGGTCTTGTGAAGTTGGATACGCACTTTTTCTTCTATTCCGTACATCGTCAGGTAAAGCAGGCTTTAATGCTCTACGTAAAATGCCTTTTTCAATATTATCAATGCTTTTTATGTTGAAAGGAACGTTCCATAAATATTCAACTAATCTATAATCGCAAAGCGGTACACGAACTTCAAATCCTACGGCCATACTCATACGGTCTTTACGGTCAAGTAAGAACGGAAGAAATCTCGTTAAAAATAAATAAAACATTTGACGTTGTTTCGCGGATTTTTTACTTTCGCCTTTAAGAGTAGGTACTTCAAGTATCGCTTCTTGGAATCGTGTATCAATATATTCTTCTAGATTACATTGGTTACTTACTTCATGTAGTAGAAGAGGAGATGTATTTTTCCAATTTGTTAGCCAAGGAAATTTATCTACATATAGTAATTCTTCTTGATGAAACCAAGGGTATCCACCGAATACTTCATCAGCAGATTCACCAGATAAAGCTACGGTCGCATCTTTTTTCATTTCGCAAAATAGTAAATATAGTGAAGTTTCCATTTCACCAGCACTCGGTAAATCTTTTGCACGGAGGGGAACGAATAAGTGATTTGCTAATTCTTCAGCATTCACAATAATATCATGATGAGATGTTCCTACATGTTCAGAAACGCGTTTTACCCAAGGAGCGTCTAAACCAGTGCGAGCAAATGTCAGTTCGAAATCTTTTGCGCTATTTACAAAGTCAATGGAATACGTATGAAGTGTTTTATTTTCAGCAGCAAATTCTTTCCCCGCTAGTGCAGTAATCCCGCTAGAATCTAATCCTCCTGATAACATACAGACGAGAGGAACATCGGCAATTAATTGTCTTTTTACTGTATCTTGTAAAATAGATAAAATATGTGATGCTGTATCTTCAGTAGAGTCTGTATGAGCTTTACTTTCTAAATTCCAATACTTCGTAACTACTTTTTTATCACGTGTAAATGTTATAGAATGTCCAGCACGCACTTCTTCAATATGTTTAAAGACGCCACATCCTGGAGTTCGAAATAAGCCTAATCCAAATATTTCATTTATGCCATCCGCATCAATTTCAGTAGGAACAGATGGATGCGCTAATAATGCTTTTATTTCAGATCCGAAAATAATGCTGTCATTTCTTTCTGTGTAAAAGAGTGGCTTTACGCCTAAATGATCACGTGCTAAAAATAATTGTTGCTTCTGATCATCCCATAAGGCGAAAGCGAAAATTCCGTTTAAATGTTGTACGCAATCTTCTTTCCATTCTAAATAAGCATGTAGTAACACTTCTGTATCTGAATGCGTTTCAAATGTATGACCACATTTCCTAAGTTGTTCTCTAAGCTCACGGAAATTATAAATTTCTCCATTATAAGTAAGAGCATACGTATAATCACCAGCGCGAAATGTCTTCGGCTGTGCTCCGCCTTCTGGATCAATTACAATTAAACGCCGGTGTGCAAAGGCCGCACGAGGCGAAAACCAAAATCCTTCAGCATCAGGACCACGATGCTGAATACTATGTGCCATCTTTTCTAAAATAACATGTTCATTGGAAAGGTCCTTATTCCAATTTACCCAACCTGTAATTCCACACATACACATCTCATCTCCTAATTTTTAAAAGTAGATTAACGAAATAAAATGTACACTAAGTTAAAGAATGACTATATAAATAGTGTACTACATGAATCAAATTGCAGACTTGAGAAAATTTTCTTTGAATGCATAGTTATGTGAGACAATGGCTAAGGGAAAGTATTCCATTACATACAAAAAATAATAAAAAGATGAGAGAAAAATTTTTTCTAGACGTTATATAGGGTGTAAAAGCTTTTACAAAAAAATAAGGGGAATCGCTACATGAAATCAAATGAGAAAAATTTTATAAAAAGATTACAGCGGCAAAAAGAAGATGCGCTAGAATTTGTTGTCGATACATATTTACCACTCATCAAGGGAATCACGCATAAAGTTCTTTTTCCAGTTCAAAATGATGGACTCATAGAGGAATGTATAAACGATATATTTCTTTCCATTTGGAATAATGCAAATAAGTTTCATGGAGAGCCGAGTGATTTTAAAAAATGGATTGCAGCGATTGCGAAGTTTAAAGCAATTGATTATTACCGGAAAGCGACTAAAAAAGTAGAAATTATCTCGGATGAGTTTCATATTAGTACGGAAAAGTCAGCGGAAGACGAATTAATCGTTATGGAAGATAGAGAAGAATTATTGAAGCTTATTAATCAATTAGAACCGCTAGATCAAAAAGTATTCATTATGAAATATTTACTCGGTATGAAGGCAGAGGAAATAGGTGACAAGTTAGGATTAACCCGGGCAGCGATCGATAATCGAGTGTACCGTGGGAAAAAGAAACTACAACAAAATGCTACGAATATTAGTTTTGGAGGTAGTGCCATATGAAAGACATTTATGAACTATTAAATGATATTGATATAGATGAGAAAGAACTTGAGGAAATTGAGGCTTCTGAAATTGAAAAAGAAAAAGTGAAGCGTAATGTAAAACAATCGATACGTACGAAGAAAAAGATGAAAAGTTGGAAAAAAGGCGTTGCTGCTGCATCTATTTTAGTAGGATTATCAGTTGCAACGCTTGGTATTGGGTTTCCTACATATGCAGGGGGATTGCCAATTGTAGGTGATATATTCCGATTTTTAGATAATGGTAGAACAGGGTTATATGAAAATTATAAAGAGTTTTCGACTGAATTGAATATGACGAGGGAGAGTAATGGGGTTAAGGTTACCATTAATGATGTAATTTCTGATGGCAGAACAGTATCTATAACGTATTCACTGGAAAGTGAGCAAGACTTAGGGAATGATCCTATAATATTAGGTGGGTTGGATATAATGGACGCTCATGGTAGTTCAGGGAGTGGTAAGATGACTAAAGTTACTGAAAAAAAGTATGTAGGTATGGTAACAACGACGCATCATGATAGCAATAAAAAGGACAAAGTAAACTTTAGATGGAATATAGAGAGAATAGAGATGTCAGATAGGAAAAAATCAATACAAGGTAATTGGAGTTTCGCATTAACTATAAAATCAGTAGATAGTAAGGAGAGAACAATTGGTGGGAGTTCGGAAAAAGAAGGTATAAAAGCAAATATGGAAAAGGTCGCAATGTCTCCGGTTTCATTTATTCTTTATTACAATCAAGAAGTTTCTAAGGACGCGAGGAAAGAATGGGATAGTGTAGATGTTGAATTGACGGTTAAGGATGATTTAGGGAATGATTATTCGGGTGAAGGAAATGGGGGAAGTGGCGACGATCCTTACAATATTCGATGGAGTTCTACATTCCAAAAGTTAAACGAAAATGCAACAAAGCTTATCGTTACACCTCGCGTACACTTACGAGTGCATACACCTGAAAATCATGGTGGAGTGGAGTATGTGAATGGGAAAGAGAAGAAAATAGAAGTACCGAAAAAAGAAGCGAAGAGTAAAGATATTGTTTTAGATGATATTGTAATTGATTTAAAGAAATAGAAGAGAGACTGCCTAAAACCGTTAGGCAGTCTTTTTTTCGTTAAGAACTAGCTACAAGTAATGCATGCGGATGCTGCGCTTTATACTCATCTTTCCACAGAATGTTTAGTTGTTCCCACGATTCGCCGCTATCAGTGGATTGAAATACGCCATTGTTATTTAAAGTGTAAAACGTATGTGGTTCTGCTGGATTTGTCGCAAACATTGAAATGACTGTACCGATTGCTGATGGTAGACCTTGCTGTACTTGCTGGAACGGAGTATCTTTCGTTTTACGATATATATAAGATTCATAAGGAATACGATGATGAGCGAGATCTGCACTCGGTGCGGCAGAAACGAGAATTGTATCACAATCAGCTGGATCGATAGCCATGCTGTATAAATAATGATGTTCAAGTCCTTCGCTGCATGAAATCCAGCTGTTTCCACTGTTATAACTTTCGAGGTATGCGCGATCAGGTCCGCCCATAAATCCGTCACCACATGATGCATAAAGGCGATTTGGAGCTTCAGGGTGCATAAGCAATTGATGAGCATCGATAGGAGCACCGAATTTTTTATCCATCCATGTATGCCCTCTATCATTACTTTGAATAACAGCACCAGCTTCAATTGAAACATGGATTGTATTTGGATTATTTGGATCAACTGTAATCCAGCGTACGTGATGGGTAAACGGTCTAGGTGGGAAAGCCCACGTATAAGAAGATAATAATGATTTCATATTTTTAAGTTCAGTCCACGTTTCCCCACCATTTTCCGAACGGAATAAAGCACTAGGTTCTGTTCCTACATAAACGACGCCATATCCGTTAACTTGTTCATTAGAGCTTATCGTAATGGAAGTGATCGAAGAATGTAAAATACCATCTTCTTTTGGAAAATCAAAGTAACGATAAGAATCTCCAATTGGTCTCCATGAATCTCCGCTATCGTCACTTAACCAGAGACCTCGTCCAAAAGTGCCGCAATATATACGATTCTTTTGAAATGGATCAACAGCGATACAGGTAGGTTGCATATTTTGTAAGTGATACGCTGCTTCATAGTTACCATATCGTTCTTTCACTACAACAAGTTCACGTTCCATACAGAGAAATAATCTTTTCAATTTCGTCCCCTCCTTAAAAATTCTTTCCTTAGTAAACAATATGAAAATAAAAAAGAAGTAGTCTTGTTTTTATTTGAGAAAAAGGACTTGTTTGAAAAATAGCGAAGTGTGTATACAGAGGAAATGGGATAAAGATAGGGAGTTTGTTCCATACTAATGTACAGATATTATCCTTAAAGGAGCCTTAGTATGGGACATTCACATGATCATGGTCATTCAAAAAATAAAAAGGCGTTACTATTCGCATTCTTACTAACAACAAGTTTTATGATTGCTGAAGTTATTGGGGGATTTGTAACAAATAGTTTAGCACTACTATCTGACGCGGGGCATATGCTAAGTGATGCGGTATCGTTAGCTTTAAGTTTACTTGCGTTTAAGCTTGGAGAAAAAACAGCAACAGCTGCGAAAACATATGGATATAAGCGAGTCGAAATGTTAGCGGCATTATGTAACGGTGTCGTTCTTATTGTCATTTCAATATACATTTTTATTGAAGCAATTCGCCGTTTTAAAGAGCCAGTTGAGATTGCTAGTAATGGGATGCTCATTATTGCTGTACTTGGTCTGCTTATTAATATTTTATCAGCTTGGATATTAATGAGAGGCGGAGATGTGAAGGGCAATTTAAATTTAAGAAGTGCTTTCTTACACGTATTAGGAGATCTATTAGGGTCAGTCGGAGCGATAATTGCTGCGTTACTTATTAAGTTTTTTGGATGGACTGCTGCAGATGCGATTGCTAGTATTCTTGTGTCTATTTTAGTCATTATTAGTGGATGGCGTGTAACACGTGATACGGTCCATATATTAATGGAGGGTGCACCACAACACATAAATGTGGAAGAGGTAAAAAGTACATTATTAAATATTCCGGTTGTAAAAGAAGTTCATGATTTGCACATATGGTCTGTCACATCGGATTTTCAAGTATTAACTTGCCACTTGATTATTAAAGGAAATGAAACACAAAGTGTATTAAAAGAGGCTACTGATGTATTAAAAGAGAAATTTCATGTAGAACATGTCACCATTCAAGTAGAAATAGATGGTGAATTTAATCATAGTGAGACAACTTGCAAAGTATGAAAGAAAAAGGATAAGAAAAAGTGTCATAACATTTTTCGCACGGCATACATATATATAATGTGGCCACAAATACTTTGTAAGGTAAATATTTCATGAAATTACTTTACTTATAAAGAGTCATCTTTTATAATCAAAAGTGGTAATTGATAAAGATTATCATTTTCAATGATCGTAGAAAGGAGTTTTTTAAAAGATGAGTAGTCAACTCCGTTTTGCTGTTGAAAATCGTAAGAGGCATTTAATTGATGAGTTAATTGGAGCGGGTGTGTTTAAAATTCGTGACCGACAATTATACGAGCTGTCTTTAGAGGAATTGGAAAAAGAGTACGAAGATATGGAAGATTATGCAGATATTCAGGCATAGCTATATATATTAGTAAAAAGAGAGCTGGTTACGATTTTGTGTAGCCAGCTCTCTTTTTATTTCGTAGAAATTATTTTTTGTATTTCTTTCATTGGACGAAGCCAGTTTTGAGTCATCATTCGTTCTATTTGTTTTTCGTCCTGCTTTTGCAGTGCTTGAATGATGGAGTGATGTTCTTCAATAGATTGACTTGCTGGAACGAAGTTTTGGAAAAACAAGTATTCAAGACGTAAAACGTGAAGTTGCATATTTTCTAGAAAGGGTTCAATATATTGATTTTTAGCAATAGAAGAAATGGTATTGTGAAATTGTATATCTAGTTGTAAAGCTTGTTTTGTGTTTTGTTTCTCTATAGAGCACTGAAAATCATCATTTATTTCAGAAAGTAGTTTCAAATCAGCGTCTGTAATATTTTGAAGTGCTTGTTTTCCTATAATAGAGTGAAGACCAGCCATCGTCTCATAAATGATCGGAATGTCGTCTAACTGAATAGGAGCAATTTTTGTTTTTTGTCCAGGTACCATTTCCACTAATCCAGAAAGCTCTAATATTTGAAGCGCTTCTCTTACAGGTGTTCTGCTTACTCCTAGTGCTTCAGCTAGTTCCCCATCATTAATTTTTTCATTGGGCTTCAGTACACCTTCAATAATCCAATCTTGTAGTTGATTTAAAACGAGTGATTTTGCTGAAACTCTTCCTAGTTTTTTATTATTTTGAGGGATAGGCATAGTGAATTTAATCCTTTCATTGTATATTTTTCTTTTTCTCATGAACAAGCTTTAATTCGGGTTTCCCTTCATCCGGTTTTTGGCTTAAGATAAGCACCATTACAATGACACAAAGGGCCCCTAATAACTGAAAAGATTGAAATGGTACATGTAATATAAGTACAGAAGAAATAATAGCTGCGAGTGGTTCTGTACAACCGAATAATGTCGTTTCTTTCGGGGTTAAGTATCGTATGCTGTCTAAGTATAAATAAAATGCGATGAGTGTCCCGAAAATGATGACAAATGTGATGAGCGGTAAGGTATTTAGTTTTACATATTTCATCGTTGACAATAAAATGAATTCTTTCGTAGTAATAAAGTGTACAATCGTTACACCAATACCCCCAATAATCATGCCCCATCCAACGATAACTGAGGAAGACCATCTATCTAGTAATTCTTTTGAATATAAACTATAAAAAGCAAGAGATAATCCAGATAAAATACCCCAAACGATAGCTGGTGTAGAAACAGCTAAGTTATGAACAGACCCGTTTGTTAGTAAGAGGAAAGTGCCTACTAATGAAAGGACAATTGAAATAAAATCAATTTTTGATGGACGAACGTTCCATTTGAAAAGTAAGTATACAGTAATAAATATAGGAGCTAAATATTGCAATAATGTTGCAACGGCAGCATTTCCTTCTTTAATAGAAGCGAAGTACGTGTATTGTACAGCAAGCATACCGAATAGGCCAAACAATATCATTTTAGTAGCATCAGATCTTTGTTTCCATATGCTGAATATTTCTTTTTTTCTCGTTCCGAATGATGAAATAATGAGCAAGATAACGCCCGATATAAGCAATCGAATTGTAACTAACCATTCAGTAGAAACATGTTCATATTGAAAAAGTTGTTGTGCAGCTGTTCCAGATAATCCCCATAAACAAGCACCAATTACAACCATAATGATTCCTTTTAAACGATTTGGATTCATCATGTATTGATTCCTCCTTTCAAAAAATATATCGTATACAATATGCAATATATCACGAAATGAATAAAAAATAAACTGAAAATTCTCACTTGATGTAAAGCTGTTATTCAGATTAAAGAAGTTTGTTAAATAAGAGAACGATAAAATAAAAAGGCTTTCGTTTACGGAAGCCTTTCTATTTTAAATTATGAAGTGTAAGTAAAAGCTGGAATAGGATCAATGAATGTATCCCAGTTTTGTGCCATTTCTTTTTCTGTTAATAGACAATCATCTAATGATTGTTCAATTAAAGAACGGTTCATATCAATTCCGATAAATACGAGTTCGGTTATTCGATCTCCATATCGCTCGTTCCAGCTTTTCAATACCTCGGGTTCTTCTGTAATAATTTGATTTCTTTCAGTTTCAGGTAATGCTGCTATCCATTCACCGGCTCCTTGAATTGTAATAGAGGAACCCGCTTGAGATAGAAGCCCTATCATATTATTACGTGATGCGAGCCAGAAAAAGCCTTTTGCTCTTACGACATCCACAGGCCATTTTTCTAGCCAATTCATAAGGCGTTCAGGATGGAAAGGATATTTACGGCGATACACAAAGGAATTGATGCCATATTCTTCAGTTTCAGGTGTATGATGTTCACTATTTAATTCTTGTATCCAACCCGCCGATTGACTCGCTTCCTCATAATTGAATAAGTTTGTATTCAAAATTTCTTGCAGTGGTACGTTGCTAAATGAAGTTTCAATAATTTTTGCACTAGGATTTAATTTCTTAAGTAAATGATGGAGCTCTCTCACATCTTCTTTTTCTAGTAGGTCTATTTTATTAAGGAGAATTACATTTGCAAACTCAATTTGATCTATTAATAAATCAATAACTTCCCGAGTATCGTTTTCATCAATTGCCTGCTTACGGTCTAATAAACTTTCACCATCTGCAAAATCATCCCAAAATCTATTTGCATCTACAACAGTAACCATCGTATCGAGGCGACAATTTTTTGTTAAGTCAATGTTCAGAACATCGTCTGTATACGTAAACGTTTGGGCAACTGGAATCGGCTCACTTATACCGGAAGATTCAATAACTATATAGTCAATATCACCGTTTTCTACAAGCCGATTCACTTCTATCATTAAATCCTCTCGTAGTGTGCAACAAATACAGCCATTTTGAATTTCTACTAGTTTTTCCTCCGTACGTGAAAAACCACCTTTTTTGATAAGGGATGCATCAATGTTTACTTCGCTCATATCATTAACGATAACAGCTACTTTTAAGTTGTTCTTATTAGTCAAAATATGATGTAGTAAGGTGGTTTTTCCAGCTCCTAAAAAACCACTCAATACAGTGATAGGTACTTTTTTCATGAAATACTCTCTCCTTTAAATCGTAATGATTACGTTTTATATTAAATGATGGAAAAGAAAAAATCAATAATAAATCATAATGGTTACGATTTAAGAATAGGAATAGACTATAAAATTTGTGCTGTAGCAGGAAGCTTTTGGACAAGAACTTGTTTACATATAAGTAAAATGGAGGCGAGAAGGATGGTCTTTAATAGGGTTTCAAAAGAATTAATAGGAATAGCTCTTATTGCTATGTTTCTCTTTTTATTATTTTTTGTAGATTTTACAAGTTTAGCAAATTTGCATAAAAGTATGCCAAAAGAATGGTTGAATGTGAATACGGTGTTTTTAAGTATTATATTTGAAGCAATACCATTTATTTTATTAGGGGTAATTGTTTCTTCTCTCATTCAAGTGTTTGTGACAGAAGATATGATTCAAAAAGTAATGCCGAAATCTCCAATTGTTGCAATGGTTCCAGCAGTATTTGTTGGAATTCTTTTTCCAATGTGTGAATGTGTCATTATACCAATTGTAAGAAGGCTCATTCAAAAGGGGTTACCACTTCATGTGGGCATTGTTATTTTACTAAGTGCACCTATTATGAATCCAGTTGTTCTTTTATCTACTGTATATGCGTTTCAAAAAAATGATTACATTGTATATGCACGCTTTGGGGTAACAATTCTTGTTGCTCTATTCATAGGTTTAATTGTGTATTATCGCTATCGCGAAAGAAATGTTTTAAAAGACGTAGAGGTGTCAGTTCAAAAAAACAAAAAAAAGAGTTGGAAAGATGTTATGAATCACACTGTAGATGAGTTTTTTGATACTGGTAAGTATTTACTGATTGGTGCTTTTTTAGCAAGTGTATTTCAAACATTTTTTGATCGGAATGTACTGGATGCAGTAGCACATAACGAAGTAATTGCCCCAATTATTATGATGGGATTTGGTTATGTTTTATCCATTTGCTCTGCGGCCGATTCGTTTATAGCGGCATCTTTTGGACATGTTTTCTCTGTAAAAGCACTTCTCGCATTTCTTGTGTTTGGGCCTATGCTCGATATGAAAAATACGTTCATGTTGTTTGCATATTTTCAAAAGAGATTTGTATTCTTTTTGATTGGAATTATTATTTTATCGGTGTACACAATCGTGCAAATTACAACGTTATAGGAGATGAGAAACGTGGATGAAAAGGAACAGAAGGCCTATCATCGCTATATTCGTGGCATTATTTTAATTGGTTTAGCAATGCTCTTATTTAAACTATTTGTAACCGGGAATATTTATAATTTTATCGCTCCAAAAATGATTAAATTTACGTATATAGCTTTTGTAGTAATTTTACTTCTTGGTTCATTACAAGTTTGGGGAGATGAGAGAGAGGAACAAGATGATTGTAATTGTTGTGTGCATCATAGGGAATTGAAGTTAGGGTTAAAAAGATATTTTGTATATGTTTTATTTGTTGTTCTAATTATTAGTGCTTTTCTATTTGGAAGTGTAACAATTGACGGAAGTTTAGCAGGAAAAAGGGGTATGAATCAAAGTGTACAGGCGATAAGTATGGAAAAGAACGAAAAAGAGGGAATACAGGCAAATTCTAATGGGAAAGAACAAGATGAAAGTTCGAATTTAAAAGTGACTGATCAAGCGGAAGAACAATTAGCAAAAAGTATGTTGGGACAACGAAAGATACAAGTAGAGGATAAGGATTATGTTCAAACAATGAGTATAATTGGTCAAGATGTAAAAGGATTTAAAGGGAAGGAAATTACATTCTCAGGGTTTATATATAACGATAAGGATGTGACGGGTGATAAAGCGGTAGTGGCGCGATACGGCATAACTTGTTGTATTGCGGATGCATCTGTCTGGGGGATGATTGTTGCAGGGGAAAACGTAAAAAAGCTCCCACAGGAAACATGGGTGAAAATAACAGGTTTGTTGGACGAAACGACATATAAAGGAATGCTATTTCCACTCGTAAAAGTAAACAAAGTGGAGAAAATCAATAAGCCAATAGATCCATATGTATATGATGCTTTACCACAATAAAAAAGAATGAATTCTTCATATTTTCATGAAATAGAATCATAATCATGACGATAAAAAAATAAAGATAAGAGTAATTTGGTTTGTTAAAAATATGTGTAGAAGGAGATACGCGATGAACTGGGTTACTCATAAACCAACATTTGAATTTGATAATTTTAGTCCATTTATTCGTGCGAATACTGCGTGGCTTGGACATTTGGAGTTCGCATACGATTTAGTAAGATTTGAAAAACCAGAAATATTAGTTGAGCTAGGGACACATCTAGGAGCTTCTTTTTTCAGTTTTTGTCAAGGGGTAAAGGATGGGGGATTAGCTACAAAATGTTTTGCTGTAGATACTTGGACGGGAGATGAGCATACAGGTCCATATGGAGAAGGCGTTTATCAAATCGTAGAGAAAGTCGTAAATACGAGTTATCCCAATATAGGTAATTTAATTCGTTCTACTTTCGATGAGGCCGTTGATCAATTTCAAGATGGAACGATAAACTTGTTGCATATTGATGGCTATCATACGTATGAAGCAGTTTCTCATGATTATAAAACATGGTTACCGAAACTTGCGAATAACGGTATTGTGTTATTTCATGATATTGAGGTGAAAGATCGAAACTTCGGCGTGTATAAGTTTTGGGATGAAGTCACAGCAAAGCACCCTCATTTTCAGTTCCAGCATTCATATGGACTCGGCGTATTATTTCCGAAAGGTTGTAGCGATAAGTTTGTGGAAATACTTAAAAATAAAGAAGAAATACAAAATATGTATAAATAAAAGTGGAGCATGCATCATTTGAATGATGCATGCTTTTTTGTGTGGGGAATAATGATATTCCTTTAAACGGTGAGGATAATAGTAAAAAGTTTGATGGTGGCAAATATTAAAAAAGTTACTCTTTGATTGTTAAATATAAAAAATGTAACATTTTTTATATTTTCCATTGCGAAAAGTAGCATCTACTTTTACAATAGAAAAGGTGTCCAATATATTATACTGGAAAAATAAATCGAAATAATATGAAAATTTTGTTTTGTCTTCGCTAATTGTATATTACATACATGTAAGACGACACACGTCATGTTATCGACTTGTAAGGAGAGAAAAAAATGAAAAGTGTAAGATTACCATCGATGCTAGAAATCATAGTTCTTTTATTACTATTTCTTGCTGTTGTCTTTTCCTTCCAAACGATTTTTGATCTCCCAATTCAATTAGCGCTATTTATTTCATGGTTTTTAGTAATTGCGCTTGGATTAAGATTAGGATTTCGTTATCAAGAATTGCAAGATGCAATTACGAAAGGGATTTCTAACGGATTAGAAGCAATACTGATTTTAGTTGCAGTAGGTGCTTTAATTGGAACATGGATTGCTGGTGGCGTTGTACCAACATTAATCTATTATGGGTTAGAATTTATTCACCCTAGCATATTCCTATTAGCAACATTAATTATTTGTTCGATCACTTCTATCGCAACAGGAACATCATGGGGAACAGTTGGAACAGCAGGTATTGCTATGATGGCGATTGGTGAAGGGCTTGGATTACCACTTCCACTTGTTGCTGGTGCAGTTCTTTCAGGAGCTTATTTCGGCGACAAATTATCACCACTTTCTGATAGTACAGTTCTGGCAGCTTCTATGGCGAAAGTAGATGTTATTGCTCACGTTCGAGCTATGCTCGTATTAGATGTTCCGGCTTATATTATTACTAGTATTATGTTTACTGTAGCTGGTTGGATGTATGGCGGAGATAACGTAGATTTAAATCGAGTAGAGTTTTTAAAAGAAGCTTTATTAAAGCAATTTGATATTAAAATATGGATGCTTGTTCCAGCGGTCATTGTTATTGTTCTATTAGCACTAAAGAGACCGTCTATGCCAACAATTGCAATGGGAGCTTTAATTGGTGCGATTTGGGCAACTCTTTTCCAAGGAATGAACTTTGGAGATGCCATTGGAACAGCGTATAATGGATTCTCAATTCAATCTGGTGTTGAATTTGTGGACAAGTTATTAAACCGTGGTGGAATTAACGGTATGCTTGGATCAGTAGCCGTTATTATTTTCGGTTTAGGATTTGGTGGATTACTTGAAAAACTAGGTGTTTTAAAAGTAATCGTATCAAAATTTGAGAAGAAATTAAATTCTGCAGGTAATGTAACATTGTCTACATTAATCGTGGCATTCTTAGCGAATATATTTGGTTGTGCAATGTACGTATCATTAATTTTAACACCGAAAATTATGGAAGAAAGCTATGATAAATTAAAAATAGACCGACGTGTATTAGCACGTAACTCAGAAGTAGGTGGAACGTTAACTTCAGGTATGGTTCCATGGTCTGATAATGGTATTTTTATGGCTGGTATTTTAGGTGTAGCAACGTTCTCATACGTTCCATTTATGTGGTTAAGCTTCGTATCGTTAATTTTAGCGGTTATTTACGGATATACAGGCAAATTTATTTGGTATGTTGATGATGCTGAAAAAGGAAAAGAAGCATCATAAATAAAAAATCACCTTCTACGTGTTGTAGAAGGTGATTTTTTATTTTGTAATAGGAGTTGAAGAAGTTATCTCAACCTCATATTTAGCAATTTTTTGTTGTATCTTTTTCTGCTAATTGACGAACAAGTTCATATCCAATTCCTTTATTTGCACCTGTTATGAAAGCATATTTTTTCATATTGAATTCCTCCAGTAGTGTTATAGTAGGTTACAAAGGAGAGGATACAGCCTAAACTTAAGTTTAGGCCAAGAGGAATTTTTAAAAATAAGTATAGAATATCTACATATATGAGTGAGAATTCTTATCATTTAAAAGAAAGTCTGTTATTATAAGAGATGTAGGTATTTTATTTTCAAGGGGATGAAAAAATGGAGTACAGAATTGAAAGAGACACATTAGGAGAAATTAAAGTTCCAGCTGATAAATTATGGGCAGCACAAACACAACGTAGTAAAGAAAACTTTCCGATTGGCACAGAGCAAATGCCGCTTGAAATTGTAAAAGCATTTGCCATTTTAAAGAAGAGTGCAGCACTTACTAATAAAAAATTAGGAAAGTTATCAGAAGAAAAAGCAGAAGCAATTGTGACAGCAGCTGACGAAGTGATTGCAGGGAAATGGAATGAACATTTTCCACTTGTCGTATGGCAAACAGGTAGTGGTACTCAGTCAAATATGAATGTGAATGAAGTAATTGCAAACCGAGGGAATCAAATTTTGAAAGAGAAGGGATTTGACGTACATATTCATCCGAATGATGATGTGAACATGTCTCAAAGTTCAAATGATACTTTCCCAACTGCGCTTCATGTAGCATGTGTACTCGCAGTAGAAAATCACGTGTTACCAGCAATTACGAAATTAAAAGAAACGTTAGCAGAAAAAGTAAAAGCATTTGAAAATATTATAAAAATTGGTCGTACACATTTACAAGATGCGACACCGTTAACATTAGGACAAGAAATTAGTGGATGGCACCGTATGCTTGAAAAAACAGAGCGTATGATTGCAGAGAGCAATACATATATGAAAGAGCTTGCGATTGGTGGTACTGCAGTTGGAACAGGTATAAACGCCCATCCTAAATTTGGTGAGATGGTATCTGAGGAAATTAGCCAATTTACAGGTAAGCAATTTATTTCTGCACCAAATAAATTCCATGCATTAACGAGTCATGATGAAGTTGTATATACACATGGGGCATTAAAAGCATTAGCAGCGGATTTAATGAAGATCGCTAACGATGTGCGCTGGCTGGCAAGTGGTCCACGTAGTGGGCTAGGAGAAATTATTATTCCAGCAAATGAGCCAGGAAGCTCTATTATGCCAGGAAAAGTAAATCCAACGCAAAGTGAAGCGTTAACGATGGTTGTAGCACAAGTGATGGGAAATGACGCAACAATTGGATTTGCAGCGAGCCAAGGCAATTTTGAGTTAAATGTATTTAAACCTGTTATTGCATATAACTTCTTACAATCTGCTCACTTATTAGCAGATGCAATTGTTTCATTTAATGATAATTGTGCAGTTGGTATTGAAGCAGATGAAGAAGTCATTAAAGAGAATGTGAATCGTTCATTAATGCTTGTTACAGCATTAAACCCGCATATCGGATATGAAAATGCAGCGAAAATTGCGAAGCATGCTCATAAAGAAGGGCTAACTTTAAAAGAAGCAGCGTTGCAATCTGGACTACTAACAGAAGTACAATTTGATGAAATTGTCGATCCGAAAAAAATGATTGCTCCGAAAGAGTAATAAAAACACCAAGATTCTTCGTTTAGGATCTTGGTGTTTTTTATTACTGTAAGTGCCAAAATATATTATTTGTTAGCACACGTATTCAATATTTTCATATGTGGGCAGTTTTCTTTTAAAAGTGCAATGAATTTTTCTTCTTCTTGTGGTACGAAAGTTGTCACAGAGTCGAATAAATTATAATGGATTTCTAATTGCTGTCTAGTCCATTTCTTTGAATGAAGTTTTTTACCAGAGTATTTAATGTGGCGAATATCTTCAAAGGGAATTTCAGTACGTAGTATGAAACCATGTTTTACGAAAAGAGATGATTCCGTTACGTTGTAGTGAGAGAAATAGAATGAAGAAAGATTCACGATATTTAGCAGCATCATGAGGGTGAAAAAAATAGAATTTTCATTTTGGAAGAATAGCGAAATGAAAAAAATCATGATAAATAATGTAATAAAAATGACGTGAAATGGATTTTTTTTCGCTTTAAATTTCAAGTTAGTCACCTCGATATACGTGTACTTTAACTAAATTAAATCATAACATCGTAATAAAACGTGCGAATATGCATAATTGCATATTCGCACGTTTTATTATTTATGTAAAATTTCTTGATGGGATAAATTCAAAAGAAGTTTTGTAATAGTGGAGTGGCATGAAGTGACTTACAAGAATAGAAAGATAGCGTTAGTCATAATTAGTTGTATGACGGTTATGGGTAGTTGTGCAAAGAAATTTGTTGAGGATGGAAATCGAAAACATATATTTGTAGAGGTAAGTAAGGTTTTAGTAGAGACTGTAAATAGAATATATAAAAAGTAAAAGGTGTTTTCTTATACGGAAACACCTTTTTTAGTTAAAATTGAGTGCTGAAGTTTTGGAATGTATGAATACCAGTCCCGTGTTTGATCAGCTCTTTATCATTTAAATATTGAATAGCATATTTTACCTCTTTCAATATAACAGGTGAAAGGCCGAGGGTATGATGTGAACCAAAAATTTGTTTAACAGTAAACCAAGGGTCGTCCAGAATATTCATGTTTTGTTTCACATCCTATCGTAATTCATATATTAAATACATTCGCTTTTCGTTGCTTTATGTCCTTTTTAAAGAATATCCAATAGACGTTTTTATAAAAGTTTATAAAATAGGTAAACGAAATATTGAAAAGTTTGTTTTGGTTATGTTAAGATGATGAAGTGATAATAAACGTTATTAAGATTTGTCTATTTTAAAACAAACATTTTAAAGGAGTGTTTAGTATGAGTGATATTTCAGAGAAGTTTTGGGACGCTTCAGTTGAGGAGTTGAAGAAAGGGTATGTATTTGAAGCGGAAGCAGAGGAATATATTTGTTTAGCGTGTGGAGAAGCGTTTATTAAGGGTGTTATTTATCAAGATAATCAAGTTTTGTATGAAGCAGAGAAGTTTGTACAATTGCATGTGCAAAACGAACATACGTCGATGTTTGATTATTTATTAAATCTAGATAAGAAGTATACAGGTTTAACTGATTTGCAAAAGAAGATGGTTCAGTTTTTCCATATGGGGCTGAATGATAAAGAGATTGTGAAAGAGATGGATGGGGGAAGTACTTCAACCATCCGCAATCATCGGTTTACACTTCGAGAGAAAATGAAGCAAGCGAAAGTGTTTTTAGCGTTAATGGAACTGTCAGAAGAAAAATCAAAAGTACAAACGAAATTTGTACCCATTCATAGAACAGCAACGATGGTAGATGATCGTTACAATATTACAGAAGAAGAAAATGATGAAGTGTTAAAAACGCATTTTACAGAGGGATTAGATGGACCGCTTTCTAAATTTCCAAAAAAGCAAAAGCGTAAATTAATTATATTACGTCATTTAGTGACGAAGTTTGATAGTAATAAAAAGTACACTGAAAAAGAAGTAAATGCTATTATAGAAAGCGTATATCCGGATTTTGTAACTTTGAGAAGATATTTAATCGAATACGGGTTTTTAGATAGAACAACTGATGGAAGCCAATATTGGGTGAAGTTATAATAACATAGGAAAGAATATGAATAGAAGCACACCATTACAACAAATATACAAAAAGATGGAAGTTGAAAAACAGATTTTTAATAAAAGGAGAAATGAAATTTGAAACCACCTACAGATAACAATAAAGAAGGTGCGGAGTCACATAAGTTAGAAAGTGAGAGTAAACCGATTTGGAAATCGATGTCCATGTTTTTAGTACCTTTACTATTAAGTAATGTACTACAATCAGTTGGACAATTATTCGGTATGGTAGTAGTAGGAAGATGGCTTGGAGTGAATGATTTAGCGGCCATATCGGCATTCTTCCCATTATTTTTCTTACTTGTTTCATTCGTAATTGGTATTGGTTCAGGGAGTTCCATTTTAATTGGTCAGGCGTTTGGGGCAAAAAACGAAGATCGTTTAAAAGCGATTGTTGGTACGACGCTAACATTTACCTTTATTATTGGAGTTGTGTTAGCGATAGTAGGTAGTATTTTTGCAATGGATATTATGCGCCTTATGGGGACGCCAGAAAATATTATTGAAATAAGTGTACATTATGCACGTATTTTATTTATATCGATGCCAATCTTATTTTTATATTTCGCATACACAACGTTTATGAGAGGTACAGGAGATTCTAAAACGCCATTTTACTTTTTAATTGTAAGTACAGCGCTAAATATGATCTTATTACCAATCCTTATTTTTGGATGGTTAGGTGCTCCAAAATTAGATGTGTATGGAGCAGCCTATGCTTCTGTTATATCTACAGTTATTACGTTTATTGTCATGTTAGTGTATTTAAAGAAGAAAAATCACCCGCTACAATTAGATAGTACGGTAAGGAAATATCTTCGAATGGATTGGGGTTTATTAAAGTTATTACTACGACTCGGTATTCCAGCAAGTATTAATATGATATTAGTTTCATTATCAGAAATTGCGGTAATCGCGTTTGTAAATCGTTACGGTTCGGATGCAACAGCAGCTTATGGCGTTGTGAACCAAGTTGCAAGTTATGTACAAATGCCAGCCGTTAGTCTTGGTATTACAGTCTCCATTTTTGCTGCACAATCAATTGGTGCGAATCAATTTGATCGATTGCAGAAAGTTGTGAAGGCCGGAATTATTATGAACTACGTCATCGGTGGTGTGCTAATATCACTCATTTACTTGTTCTCAAGAGACATTCTAGCACTATTTTTAACGAGTCAAACTACAATTGAAATTGCTCATAGCCTAGTTATGATCACATTATGGAGTTATTTAATTTTCGGTCATGCGCAAATTATTAGTGCGACAATGCGAGCAAGCGGTACAGTATTATGGCCAACTGTTATTGGCGTCGTATCAATTTGGCTTGTTGAAGTACCTGTAGCGTATTACCTTTCTTACCATACAAGTCTTGGCATAGAAGGGATATGGATTGGATACCCAGCAGCATTTATTGTTAGCTTAATACTACAATATGCATATTATAAGCTTTCATGGCAGAAGAAACGAATTACACGATTAGTGAGTTAAACACTAAAAATGTCCCTAAGTTATTATACTTAGGGACATTTTTTATAAGTGCAGATTTACAAATAGCTTTTTAAAGTAATATCAAAATGTTGTCTAATGAGTTTATTATCACTCATATAAAATTCCCACGCTTTTTCTGGTTCACCGATAATTTCAAAAGATTCTTCTGTAATATATAAGGCGCAATTATCTTCTAGTGCAATGCCTTCTATATTACCTTGATGATTTTGTAAAAAGGAATGGAAGGCGTTCATTCTATTTAATTGATTATAATGTGGACAAAACCTTTTGTTCACAATGCCCCAGCCGTTACTCTCTATATAACCAGAACCTTCATAATCTGAGCGGATACTAGATGTGAACCAACACATAGCACCAGCGCTACACCCTGCAATGAGCGTTCCTTGCTGCAGAGCCAATAGTAATTTTTCATCTAGCTTATGTTCTTTCCATTCTGTAATCATTTGAATATAGTTCCCGCCACCGAGATAAATTAAATCAGCAGACTGAATCATTTCGTCTATTTCATATTTAGAAGGTGTATCGGCTATAATACGTAAAATTTGTACGTCACAGTGTAATTGTTTTTCGAATGTGTCTAAAAATAATTTTATATAGCTTTCATCATCATGACTAGCTGTAGGAATGAATAATACTTTCGGATACTGTTTATTTGTTAATTCTATAAGTCGCTCATTAATAGGCGAGTGATTTGAATCTTGTAAATCACCGCCACCAATGACAGCTAATTTCATAGTAAAGCACCACCTAATCATTTTCGTTATATAAAAATTCGATAGAAGAGAGTTACATTCCTTCTCTTACGTAATGAATAAGTAGAAAATGGGGTTTAAATATATTGGAATAATAAAGGTGATAGTGGCTATATAGGAAAATGAATTAGAAACAGTTTATCCCGCAATAACGGGCAGTAAGACCCGCATCTCAAAATTCAGCGGAAGCAAAGAAGTTAGGCGGGGGATGAACAAAACCCCTACTGATTAAAGTTTCACCTTATTGTTATATAATGCTTCTTACTATTGTTTCAAAATATGGAAACAATATGTTTAAATAGATATAACGAAGCATGAATTCATATTGAATGAGTGCCTATCCTTTAAAAAAGAACTGAAAATAATAGAGATTTTACAAATGAGTTTTTACTTTTAATAGGAAGTTGTATTACAATATGGTAAAATTATTTCAATATATTTATTTAATATAAAAATACAAAGAGGGAGCGTGAAAAAAGTGGATTTTCGATTTGAATTTACAACGAAGGTGAAAGAATACTTGGATGATGAGAAGGATGAAAAAATAATAAAAGATGGACATAGAGATATCATTTTTCAATATTTATATCCACTAGAGAGTGAAATTGGTATTTATAAAAATCCTAACTTTACTTTTTTTGCATCAGGAAGACGCTCGCATATCGTATTAGAAAACATTGAATTTAAAACAGAGGTAAATGTAAAAAGTAACATCATTGAAATTACAAAAATAGTGGATAATGTCGTTATCCCGTTAGATACTATCGTAGCGAAAGATCGGGAATTGTTTGCACTTGGGCGTAATGAGAATTTTAGTGTACAAATATTAGAGCAGTATCTGTTTGAAACATTTGGAGAAAAGTTAGGTTTACAGTAAATGGGATTTGGGAGTGGATTTTAGTGTATAGCATTCATAATTGACCTTTTATTTCATTTATACTACAATTCGTAGTGTGAAAGGAGCTATACGATGTTTACTCAAAACTATAAGCTAAATGAACAAGGGTTAAACCATTTCTTTGGACCGCTTGAAGCAAAGATTATGGAGATTGTTTGGTCTAGTGAGGGTATTACGATTAAAGAAGTACAGCAGAAATTAAGCGAAGAATCACCTGTGAATTTTAATACTGTTATGACAGTTATGAACAGGTTAGTAGAGAAATTACACTTAGAAAAACAGACTGTAAAAAGAAGTGGCATATATCGTGCTGTACAAACAAAAGATGAATTCTTATCCAATCAAACGAAGAAAATGACACAGGAATTGATGGGGGAATTTGGTGATTTAGTTGTAAATCATATGCTAGATGAATTAGAGCAAGTTGATCCGACTTTAATAAAAAAGTTAGAAGATAAATTGAGTCAGTTAAAAAAAGAGGATTAATGAAATGAAATGGCAAATGCGTAAAATCTTATTGTTAGCAGTCATTGTTAGTTCCCTCTTTTTTAGTATGTTAGTGTATTACGTTACATATCCATTTCTGTTTCAAAATAAGGCGTTCTTTCTTTCGAATTTTTGCTTGTTTCAGTTAGAAAAACATATGAAAGAATTATCATTCATTCGTATTATAATCGCTGGATTTCTACTACTTACTGTGTTTATTGTGTGCAAAAGAATGTGGCGACAATTTTTTGATACTAAAAGATTACAAAAAGTACTTATTCCCTTCGTTCGAAAAGGAAAACAAATATATATATTGCCGACTGCGGAAGTTGCGGCATTTACAATTGGGTTATTTCGTCCGAAAGTTGTCATGTCAGAAGGGATGCTTCAAACTTTTTCAGATGAAGAAATGGATGCGATTATTTTTCATGAAGAATATCATCAAAACAATCGAGACCCATTAAAATTATTTTGTTTTACGTTATTAGCAGAAGGAATGATATACATCCCGATATTAAAAGGGCTATTGCAGCGCTATCATGTGTATCAAGAGCTAGCTGCAGATAAGTATGCAATGCGGAAAATGAAATCTAAATTCGAGTTAGGAAGCGCATTATTAAAAATAATTAAAATAAAGACAATGGAAAATCGATGTGTTACAGCTTCATTTGCAAAAACAGCGATAAATTTACGAATTGAGCAAGTGTTACATGAAAAAGTTGTTAAGCTCAATACGCCGTTACATACGAATTCGGTATATGTAACAGTAGGTTTATTTTGTATGTCGGTTGTACTGATTGTCGGAGAGTGCATATAGCCTCTTTTTTTAAGTATTAACACTACTTGATGTAGTGTGTTTAGGAGGAAGAAAAGTGAAGAAACTAATTGTGATTATACTAGCTGGGGCACTAATTTGGGCCGGAGTTAATTTTTATAATTCAAAGAAAGAAGAAAAAGAAAGAAAAGCAAAACAAGCGGAGTTACAAAAAACAGAAGTATTACCACAAGTAGGATTTAAGGCACCAGACATAACATTAAAAGGACTAGACGGGAAGTTGTATTCGTTACATGATGCAAAGGGAAAACCGTATCTTATTAATTTTTGGGCATCATGGTGTGGTCCATGTGAAATGGAGGCACCTGACTTAGTTCGTATGTATGATAAATATAAAAAGGATGTTGAAATCTTTGCGGTAAATGCAACAATCGGAGATCCAGTGCAAGAAGCGAGCGCTTTTGCGGATCGTCACGGATTTAAGTTTCCTGTTTTACTAGATATGGACGGAGTAGCTGGATTAGACTATAAAGTATTTTCTTTACCAACGACGTTTTTTGTTAATAAAGATGGCATTATCGTAGAGCAAGTACGAGGCGTATTACCTCCAGATCAATTAGAAGAGAAATTTAAGAAATTAATTGAGAGTTAAAGAGGGGATTTTGTATTAATGGAGTGGATCGTGAGGTTACAACCTGTATCTCTTATAATTGGAAGTCTATTTGGATTTATGTTGATGAAACGAAAGATGAAGAAACAAAGTGTACCATATGAAAAAATGATGGATGCAGTAACAAATGCTTTTCTTATCATCGTATTTTTATGGAAATTTGCACCGGCAATTTTAAATCCAGTATGGGCTATTAGGTCGCCACTGCAAGCATTATTAGCTATAGGAAGTATGAAACATATTATAGTAGGATGCATAATTGCAAGTGTATACATTGTTTGGAAAAGTAAAAAGGAGCAATTTTCACTTCGCATTTTACTTGATACATTGCCTATTGGACTATGTATGAGTATTGTTTTCTATTTTCTATTCCACCACAAAATAGGAGTACAAACGACACTGCCTTGGGGTGTGAAAGTATATGAATCTAAATTTTTATATCACCCCGTTTTTGTATACGAGATTATCCTTGCCCTGTGTCTATTGGGCTTATTATGGATGAAAAATGAAAGGCTCGGAAATGGAAAGAACATAAGTGTTTTTCTAATAGTTGAGGGTGTTGCTCATATTATTCTTTCGCTTATTAGTGAACAGAATTCGATTTTATTTGGTTTATCGATGCAGCAAATACTCAGTTTTTGTGTTCTGAGTTTAGGGATTTTGTTCGTGCCGAAAAAATAAAAATAGCCATGTACGGAGGAATCCGCACGTGGCTATTTTTATTACATCTATTAAAAAATCGGTGGAGTAACAGAAAATAAAACAATCGCATTTTTCTCAAATTGATTTACCCATTTATGTTTTAAATAAGCGGGTATTTTTACACTATCACCCGTTTCTAATATGTATTCTTCTTCATTTAAATGTAATGTGATTTTCCCTTCTAATACAAATGCTAATTCTTCACCCTTATGTTCTAGTACATTTTCTGATGAAGCTGTATTCGGCGGGACAGTCATAATCGCTGTTGCTAAATTTCCTGTGAAATCAGGTGATAGCATTTCATATGATAAATTATCGATAATCATTTTTTTACGTTTATGAGAGCGTACAATTAAATCGTCTGTATTTGTATCTTCAAGTAAAAAGCTAAATGTTGGAACATCAAGCGCTTTAGCGAGAACTTTTAATGTTTGGATAGAAGGGTTAGCAGATCCGCGTTCAATTTGACTTAACATAGATGGTGTAATATCGGCCATCTTTGCTAGTTCTTTACTCGTTAAACCTTTTTCCTTTCTTTGTTTTTCAATTTTTTTACCAATATCTATATTTTCCATAATGAAAATCTCCTTGCTAATTATTAAATTATATTTAAATAAATTAAATTAAAATTAACTAAAGTGAATAATTTATGTTAAACTATATTAAAATTAATTTAATTATAATTTATTAAATTGTAAGCTACAAGGTGATAAGGAGGAAGAGGAATGAAGGAAATAGAGAAATTAAAAGAGGAATATCCACTCTTAAATAAATTAATCGCAACAGAAGAAGTGTTTTGGGTGAATCCGAACATGGAAAAGTATGAAACGGCAATAAAAGATTCGCCACTGAATGAAGAGAATGTAAAAGATGCGGAAGAGAGGTTAAAGCGTTTTGCACCATATATTGCGAAAGTTTTTCCTGAAACGAAAGAGACTAACGGCATAATTGAATCACCTTTAGTGAAAATCCCTTCAATGAAACAAGCTTTAGAGAAAAATTATGAGCAACCTATTTTAGGAGAATTATTATTAAAATGTGATAGTCATCTTCCGATATCAGGGTCAATTAAAGCTAGGGGCGGCATTTATGAAGTGTTGAAGCATGCTGAGCAATTAGCGTTGCAGTATGGTATGTTAACAGAAGAAGATGATTATTCCATTTTAGATAGTGATACATGTAGAGAGTTTTTTGCCACGTATTCTATCGCAGTCGGTTCAACAGGAAATTTAGGGCTAAGCATTGGGATTATGAGTGCGAAACTAGGTTTTAACGTAACGGTTCATATGTCAGCAGATGCGAAACAATGGAAAAAAGATTTATTAAGAAGTAAAGGTGTAAATGTTATTGAATATGAAGCTGATTACAGTAAAGCTGTAGAAGAAGGAAGAAGGCAAGCAGATGCAGATCCTAGCTGTTATTTTGTAGATGATGAAAACTCACATGATTTATTTTTAGGATACGCAGTAGCAGCCTCGCGTTTACAAAAACAATTAGAAGAGTTAGAGATTGTAGTGGATGAAGAACATCCTTTATTCGTTTATCTACCATGCGGAGTAGGGGGCGGACCTGGCGGAGTCGCATTTGGTTTAAAGTTATTGTATAAAGACAACGTACACTGTTTCTTTGCCGAGCCTACGCATTCTCCATGCATGTTACTCGGTTTAATGACAGGACTTCATGATAAAATTGCCGTTCAAGATATCGGGATTGATAATGTAACAGACGCGGACGGACTAGCGGTAGGAAGACCGTCTGGATTTGTCGGTAAAACGATAGAACCATTTTTGAGTGGAAATTACACAGTAAGTGATGAAGAGTTATATAGATTATTAAAAGAACTAGCTGATACGGAAAAGATTTATTTAGAGCCTTCTGCATTAGCCGGTATGATAGGACCAGTGAAAGTATGTGCAGAAGATGAGTATTTACAAAAACAACAGTTAACAGAGAAGATGAAGAAAGGTACTCATATTGTGTGGGGAACTGGCGGTAGTATGGTTCCAGAAGATGTGATGAATGGGTATTATAAGAAAGGTTTAGAATTAATACTGTAAGGAAAATGAGGCTAGTTATAGTCTCATTTTTTCATGTACATAAAAATCTTTGTTATTTTCACATATGTTCTTTATAGTATAGATATAAAGGATTACTAAGATCGAATAAATATAACAAAAAAGCTTTATTTTACATAATAAGAGGATGTGTATACGATGTCATTACAGACTAAATATATAGCGGGTATTTCGCTTGGGGTTATGGGGGTAGGTTTTGCGGCTTCTATTCCTTTTCAAGGGACGGTAGCTGGTGAGATTATTCAAGGTGGATTTGAAGCTGGGTTAGTTGGTGGACTTGCGGATTGGTTCGCAGTTACAGCTTTATTCCGTCATCCGATGGGAATTCCAATTCCGCATACAGCTTTGTTACCTAAAAACCGTAAACGAGTAACGAAAGGGCTCATCAATACGTTAGAAAATGAGTGGCTAACGAAAGAAAGTATTACGAATAAAGTAAAAGAAATGCAACTAGCACAAATGGTGCTGCAAATTGCAGAGAGAGAAATGCAGTCTAATGCTGTGAAAAAAGGGATTGTAACGATTGCTGAGAAGGCGATTGTTTCAATAGATACGGAAAAATTAGCGGTTATTATTGAAAAAGAATTAAAAACATATTTGCATACAATGAATACAAGTAACATCTTACAAGTGCTTGTTGATCAATTAGTTGTGCAAGAATATGATGAGAAGACACTGGATTATATTTTAGTAAAAGTAAAAGATTGGACAGCGCAAGATGAAGCACGCTACCAGCTCGGAAGTTTAGGGATGAAGGCGATGGAAAATATAAAAGTAGATGGATTTTTACAGTTTACATTGAAGTCGTTTATGAATATTGTAGATGAAGATAAAATTGGCGGCATTTTGCAGAAATTCATTATTAGCAATATTAACAGCTTACAAGATGCGGATAATAGCACGAGACAGCTTATATTAGCAAAAATTCGTCAAGAAATTATAAATGTAAAAGAAAATGAAGCGTTACTACAAGAATTAGAAAATTGGAAAGAAAAATGGATTTCAAATTGGAATGCTACTGACAAAATTAAAGAGATGTTGGAACAAGCGCAGCAAAAAGCAGTTGCCTTTGTAAACAATGAAGAATTTGCGGATAAGTATGTTATTCCATTTTTGCAAAAACAAATGAATAAAATAAAAGATGACGAAGTGACTGTTCAAAAAATAGAAGATTGGTTACAAAAACAAGTTGTGAAGCTTGTTGAGAATAACCATTCGAAAATCGGAAAGCTTGTGCAAGAAAATCTTGATAAGTTAGATGATAAAACGTTAATTGAAATGATTGAAAATAACGTCGGTAAAGATTTACAATGGATCCGAGTAAACGGAGCTGTTTGCGGATTTATGATTGGCTTAGTGTTAGAGGGAATTAAAGCGATTATATGAGAAAAACCTTCCACAATTGTGGAAGGTTTCTTATTTTTCAATAACACTCATATTTAAATTGTAAGCTTTCTCAATGCTTAATTTGTACGTTCCATTTCCAGTTTTAATCGAATTTTTATACCAATGTTCTTGTTCGTTTAATTCTGGATTTTCTTCTGAAGTATTCTCTTCTTTTTTCGTTAAATCTTCAACTTGTTCCCAAGGTGTGTTTCCGTGGGATTCTTTTTTGTTTGTTATGGCGATTAAAGATACATCGCTTTCTTTCGTTAAATGAACAGATACATTTGAACTTTCCTGTACAAACCAATTATTTTGTAATTGACCTGGATAAAGGGATAGTTCGTTATTTGAAGCACGAACTTCTACATTTTTATTTTGTGGAAGAACGAGTGTCGGTTTGACCTGTGGTGCGGAATTCCATAACGTATGTTGAACTGGTAATGATTTTAAAGTGATATACATCGTTTCCCCGGCTGTTTGAACGGAAAGAAAATCTTCTTGTTTTAAATTAAGTTTTTCATTAGCTTTCGTCGTCATTTCATATGTTCCAAGAAGATGAATTTGATTTGTATCATTTCCCTCTATTGTTAGAGGGTACTGTCCTGCATCCACTACAATTTTTTTGATAGATTCAGGTATATTAAGTTGTTCACTTGGAATATTACTCGTTTGGCGAGTGGTATGAATAGAATGACGAACCTCATCTAGTAATCCAGTTGATAATAAACAGTAAAAAGCAATTCCGACGCTTCCTAAAACACCGATAAAGAAAATACTAAAAATATCATATTTAATAAATGATTGTTCCTTCTTAGAAAATAGAAGGTAAAGTAAAATTTCCACGCCAAGTATAATAAGTAAAACAGGCCACCACGCTGTTAAGGAATCTAATACCTCAGTACCTTTTATAACTGAAAATAGTAAGAAGCAACCTAATGCAATAATAGAAAGCCCCATTGAAAATGTTCCAACGCGCCATGTTCTCATTCTTTCGTACCACCTTTATTTTCTTTATTTCCAAGTAACAATTTAAAGCCGCCACCAATTAAGAGGAGTGCAACGATAGATGTTTGGAAATAGCGATAATACAGCTCGCTAAGATGAATGTTAAATATAGTTGCGAAGTAATCATTCAAAATAGGAAGGACTGTTTGATCTAATAAATAATAACCCCCGAGTGTAATTAACCCGATACCGATCCATCTTTGATGATTGATAAAATAATCAATGATAGGTTCGTCATGTACACGTTCTTTTCCATACTTTGCAGTTTGCTGTAAAGCGTCAAAGAAGCTATAGAACCAAATGATTGGTACTAAAAATAAAAACGCTGAAAGTCTTAATAAGTCAAGTAAATAGATGGAAAGTAAAAAGGCTGCCATAAGCTGGAGGCCTCGTCGCTGTAAGCCTAAATACATATGTCCCGCTCCAGGAAACATCGCTAAAATAGAAGCGAATGTTTTACTTTTCTTTCCTTGTTCACGGTGCTCTTCAAAATCTTCAAAAATAGTGCGGTCAACTAATTGCTCACCACGTTCTTTTTTCTGGAGTTGCTGAACAACATCGAAGAAATTATAAATCCATAAAACAGGTAACGTCACGAGAAAGATAAGGAAACTTTCTTGAGATGTTAAAAGGGCAACGAAAATGATCATACTTCCGATTCCTGTACAAGCTACTAAAAATGTAAGTCCACGTTGCATAAGCCCTAATTGAAAATGACCAAGTCCAGGGATGATGGAAAGAAGAATGATATAAAATCGTTCGCTCTCTTTAGAGGACTCTGTTAATTCTCCGGTTGCTTGTTTTTTCGATTGGTTAATAATCGTGATAACTAAATCTAGTAAGTTGACCACCCATAACACGGCTAGTAAAAATAGAGAAAGAAAAGCAATATCACGCGCTCCCAATGCTATTGTACAAAATGCTGCAAAGATAAATAGAAATACAGCCCCTCCGCTATATAAAATAAACCGTCCAAATTTCTTTAAATATAAATGTCCAAGCCCAGGAATTAGCCCTAATACAAGTGCTAAAAAGGGGTTTTTATTCATGCTTTGAACCTCCGTCCTTTTTTGATGTGTCTACCGATTTGTTTACAATTTGTTGTGAGATAGAAGACTCGTTATGTTTTGAAGATTTCTCGAAATTTGATGTCGCTGTGAAAATATATTGGAATAAACCACTTACCATAAAAATAATTGTAGCTGCGGTTGCAATTATGTAGTGAATAATCGTTCGCTTTAATGAGTTTGTTTTTATATTTTCATTAGGTTGTAGCGTTTTAAAATTAATTTGCGTCATAACTTCGTTCGTAAATGAATCATCATTTATCATTGGAAGGTTTTCCTGTTGTTCATCAATACTTTCCATATAAAGCGCTAAACAATGATCACATTCATAAAGATGTTCTTCCATAGATTCACGTTCATTGCTTTCTATAACATTTAATGTATAATTGCGCCAATCTTCTTTTGAATAATGCATCATAGAAACTCTTCCTCCTTCCAATGTTTTTTAATCCATTTTCTTGCCCGATACAGTTTCATTTCGACTGTTTTCACTTCGATATTTTCCTGCAAAGCAATTTCGTGATAACTTTTTTCTTCTAAGTAATGTGCGAGAACGACATCACGGTAATTATGGGGAAGTTCTCTCAGTTTTTGAGCAATGAGTAATTTTTGTTCTTTCGTCAATAATAAATCCTCAATATTTTGAGAGGATTTTATATTTTCCTCAGTTTCTTTACATAAGGAGAGTTCTTCGTTTTCTCTAGCTTTTTTTCTCTTATAATCAATAGCGTGATTGGTGGCAATACGCGCCATCCACGTTTTTAATCCGCGAAATTGATAATTTGGGAGAGAGGCGTGAATTTTTACGAATACTTCTTGTGTAACATCTTTCGCATCTTCTTCATGTCTTAAAATAGAAAAGATAACTTGGAAAATATAGTGACGATATGTTTGCACAAGGATACGAAAAGCATGTTCGCTTCCTTGCTGTGCTTTTTCAATTAATTGTTTTTCCTCAATGGGTCTCTCCCTCCTTTTTGACGCATTCTATTATATAGACGTAAAGAATGATAAGTCACCCTACACATTTTGTAAAAAAAGAATAATATATTTTTTGCAGGTGAGCTAGATGAAAAAAGGTGTGAAAAAATGGTAAAGAGAAGTATATAATGAGCAAGTAGGAAATGTTACAGGGAGAAAGGATGTGAGTGTTAGTAGGGGAATGTCCATACTAACAAACATGAAAATTAAAATATTAATAGCAGATGATAATTCTTTTATTAGAGAAGGCATGAAAATTATTTTAAATACATATGAAGAGTTCGAAGTAGTAGATACAGTAAATGATGGGAAAGAAGCAGTGGAATATTGCAAAAAGAACGACGTTGATATCGCCCTTTTAGATGTTCGCATGCCAAATATGAACGGGGTAGAGGCGACGAAATTCATTTGCGAAGAGACGAAAACGAAACCGCTAATTTTAACGACGTTCGATGATGATGAATATATTTTGGACGCAGTGAAGAACGGGGCAAAAGGTTATTTATTAAAAAATAATGATCCAGAGCGTATTCGTGATGCGATAAAAGGAGTATATAACGGTCAAACAGTTATGCAAGATGTAGTTCTCGATAAAATTAAGTCTAATTTAATGGAAAGTAAAGAGGAAGAATGTAAAATAGATAAAAGTCTTTTTACTGAAAGAGAGCTGAGTATTATCGCATTAATTGCAAAAGGCTTTTCGAATAAAGAAATCTCGAAGCAACTTTTCATATCAGAAGGAACAATTGCAAATTATATTACGTCAGTTTTAGGGAAAACTGGACTGGAACATCGTACACAAATTGCGATTTATTATTTAACAGGGAAAGTAGATTAAAGATATGGAATTTTGGTTAATTGTAAGTAAATTAATTGTATTTATATATATTGTGTTTAGTTACATTTATTTAAATGTTGCAAACTTACCATGGATTATACTGACTTTGCTTTTATATCTTTCTGTAAACGTGCTAATTTCTATATGTAAAAAAAATACGAACAAAAACATATTAACTTCTGTATCGATTGGCTTAGTTATGTTATTTACATGGAAGATTCATCCGTTCTTTATTTTGTTTTTACCATTGAACTTATATGAAATTATATTCCGTTATATAGAGAAGAAATGGCAACTCTTTCTCATTATGATGATTCCTATTATCTTTACAAATGAAAGTATTAGAATGACATATGGATTAATTGTTGCATTTTCCTTTCTCGTATTAACGATGGCAGAACGGTATATATCACGCGTATTAAAGCTTGAATCACAAAATGATCAGATGCGAAAAGATATGCAACGGCTGACGAAAAGCTTAAATGAAAATAAAGAGTATATAAGGCAATCAGAGTACACATTTAAGTTAGAAGAGAGAAATCGACTTTCTCAAGAAATTCATGATAAAATTGGCCATTCGATGACAGGTGCACTTATTCAAATGGAAGCAGCAAAGAGATTAATGGCGATAGATAAAGAAAAATCTGCTGAGTTATTACAAAATGCAATTCATATTTCGAAAGATGGAATTGAAAGCATTCGGATTACATTAAAAAATATGAAGCCACCAACTGAGCAAATTGGTATTCATCGTATGAAATTATTCATAGAGGAATTTGCCGGTAAGCATGATGTGAATATTCCTTTCGTTTATAAAGGGAACTTAGATATGATTTCTCCTATACAGTGGAAGATTATCGGTGAAAATGTCACGGAAGCATTAACAAATGCGATGAAATATGCTGATGCGACAGTCATTTCAATCGATATTCATGTACTTAACAAGATGGTAAAGGTACAAGTGAAGGATAATGGAAAAGGTGCAATGCTTGTTAAAAAAGGTCTCGGTATTATGGGGATGGAGGAACGAACGGCATCTGTAAATGGTAAAATTATTGTAGATGGAACAAGTGGTTTTTCAGTAACAATGTTGCTGCCGATATGAGAATGAATCATCTCATATGAAAAAAGTGAATAATCTCATGTGAAAAGAATGAACTTCTGCACTGAGCAGGTTCATTCTTTTTGTTTATACTAAAAGCAGAGAAACCGAAATAGGGGTGAAACGATGAATACTTTAGAAATTAAAAATTTAACGAAAAAATTTGGTGATTTCATCGCAGTTGATAATATGTCTTTATCTATTAAAGAAGGAGAAATATTTGGCTTTTTAGGATCGAATGGTGCTGGTAAAAGTACAACGATAAATATGGTTGCTGGCTTGCTAAGAAGTAATGAAGGTGAAATTAGCATACTAGGAAAAAATATAAAGAAACATAATCGATTTGCGAAGATGAATATCGGTATCGTTCCGCAAGATATTGCGATTTATGAAGAGCTAACTGCCTATGAAAATGTGAAATTCTTTGCTGGATTGTATGGGTTAAGGGGTGCTGAGTTAAAAGCGAGAGTGGAGGAAGCGCTTCAATTTGTAGGGCTTAGCGATAAATATAAAAGTTATCCGAAAAACTTTTCAGGCGGGATGAAACGAAGGCTGAATATTGCTTGTGCGATTGCTCATAGACCGAAGTTAATTATTATGGATGAGCCGACAGTTGGAATTGATCCACAGTCAAGAAACTATATTCTCCAGTCTGTTCGGAAATTAAATGAAATGGGAAGCACGATTATTTACACGAGTCACTACATGGAAGAAGTAGAAGAGATTTGTACGAAAATCGCAATTGTTGATCACGGTAAAGTAATTGCAGAGGGCACGAAAGAACAGTTAAAAGCGATTATTACGGATACGAAAGACATTTGGATTGAAGTGAAGTCAGTAGAAAATTTAGATGTAGAACAGTTAAAAGAAATAAATGGAGTGAAAGCTGTTCAAATTGATGAGAATGTAATTAAAGTAAACTCGGATGCAGGGTTAAACAATTTAAATAAAATTATTCAGCACTTCATTAATCATGACATTGAAATTCGTTCGTTAGAGGAGCAGGCTCCAAACTTAGAAACAGTATTCCTTACGTTGACTGGAAGAAACTTACGAGATAAATAAAAGGTAAATGAAGAAAAGGTAAAGGGAGGTTCATCAATTGAACATCTTCAATATTGCAATTATGCATATGAAAAGAGATTTCAGAGACGTAAGAACTTTAGTTTTTATGTTAGCTTTTCCGATTGTGCTTATGCTTGTATTAGGTACAGCATTAACAAACGCATTTAATAGTGATAGTCATTCAATTAAAGATATACAGGTGCTATATAAAGATGAAGCGAGTAGCACGTTTTCTCAAGCATTTGAAGCATTTGCGAAAGAAGCTGATAAATCGGGTATTCATTTTAAAAAAGCTTCTGAAGGTATAGATGGGAAGGAAGCAGTGAAGCAAAATAAATATGCTGCTTATGTAGAATTAAATAAAGATGGCGCAAAATTGTACGGAAGTGACAAAAGTAGTATTGAGGGAAGTATTGTGGAAGGCATGCTTACAACGTTTGTTGATAAGTACAATGTAGCAGCCGAAGTTGCAAAAGTAGATCCTAGTAAGGTGAGCGCAGTTATTTCAAACGGAAATCATAATGATTATATAAAAGAAACATCTTTACAAGCAGCGAAAAAGCCAGGTTCTATGGATTACTATGCAGTTGTAATGACGACGATGATTGCACTATATGCAGCGATGGGAGCCAGTTCTTTAATTCGAGGAGAACGAATACGTAAAACAGGAGATCGTCTCATTGCTGCGCCTATAAGTAAGGCTGAAATATTCATTGGAAAAGTACTTGGGAGCCTAGTAGCAAATGCTCTGTGCATATTGCTTGTCATGTTATTTAGTAAATTTGTTTTTCAAGCGAATTGGGGCGACCATCTTGGAATTATATTTATTATTTTATTAACACAGGTTTTTCTAGCAATTAGCTTCGGTTTAGGGATCGGATATATTACGAAAACAGCTGAAGCATCGAGAGCAATTATTATGGTAGTCGTGCAATTAGCTTCTATTTTTGGTGGTGCATATTTCGTAGTAGAAGAAAATTTCGTTACGAATTTATCACCATTAACGTGGGCAAATACAGCTGTTATGAAAATTATCTACGCGAATGATGTTGGGGCAGCACTGCCGGTAATAGGTTTAAACCTTGGAATTTCGGCACTCTTTTTATTAATTGCAATTATTGCATTACGTAGACGGGAGGGGCTATAGTATGAAAGATATTTTATGGCTCATACAAAAAACGTTATCTGTACTTTTGAAAAATAAAAAAAGTTTATTTATTATTATTAGCTTGCCAATAATAGGAACGCTCATCGCCTTTTCGGAATACGGAAATGTAGGGCAAGGAACGTTAAATATCGGGGTTATAAATAAAGAAAATCAACCTATAGCAAATGATACAGTGAAATTTTTAGAAGGATTAAAGCATGTAAATGTAAGTAAGATTAAAGATTCTGAAGTAGAAGATAAACTCACTTCAAAAAAACTTGATGGTGTTATTACATTAGATTCTGGTTTTTCCGAAAGTGTTCGAGAAGGGAAACCTGATTATATTGAAATTTCATCGATTAAAGGCGATCAAGTAACAGGATTTATAAGGTCCTATTTATATAATTATATTGATAATATAGCAGCGATTAGTAAAGTTGCAGGAACAGATCAAAGTGCATTTGATACTATGTACGCAGGGTATCAAAAAAGTGCATTTAAAATGAAAACTGAAACATTAGAAGATACTTCGAAAAATAAAGATATGACAACCCAAACGATAGGTTACCTTATTATGTTTATGTTGTTTTCAGCAGCGAACTTATCGGGTCATATTTTAAAAGAAAAAGAGAATAGAACATATTTTAGACTCTTATCAACACCGATAGACGGAAAGAAGTTCATATTATCTAATGTTGGGGTAAATATGATGATACTAACAGTACAAATTCTAATTACAACTTTATTCCTAACGAATGTTTTTCATACGAATATCAATATGCCTTTCATAGTGATGTTGGGCGTACTCATGTTATTTGCTTTAATAGCAATTGGAATATCATTAGTCCTTGTCGCTTTTTCGAAAAACTCAGCGTCAGCAAATGCAATGCAAAATATGATTATTGTACCGACATGTTTACTGGCTGGATGCTATTTCCCGTATGACATTATGCCAAAAGCGGTACAAAAAGTAGCTAATTTCCTTCCGCAGCGCTGGTTATTAGACACGATAGCAAAACTACAGCAAGGAATTCCATTCGCTGAGTTGTATTTAAATATTTTCATTTTATTCGCTTTTGCAATTGCATTCTTCTTAATTGCGATTTATAAATTTGGAAGAAATAATGATGCGAGGAACTTTGTTTAACAAAAAAAGGTGTGGCGTAGTGCTACACCTTTTTTGTTTTGTAATTTAGAGTATCTTTTGTAATATAGGAATGCTTTTGTAGAGCACTTCGTTATGTGAAGCATGCACAACGCATTTATTTCCCTCTAGGAGAAAAACGCTATGTAAAATAGCGTTCCCGTCACCATGTTTTGTAAGCATATCACCGACGACTTTGCCGTCTGTCCATTTCAGACTAGAATATGAAGGAACGACTTGTAAATATTGAATGGTTTCCTCTCCATCTCCAGCAATGAGTGTAGTTTCAATATTTCTTTTTTGTATCATAAATCTATTTTTATTTAAATTATCGAGGAAAGGGTTTTTCGTTTTCATTTTACTATAAGGAATAAATGTAATTGAAGATCCAGATTTTATAAATAAATAATTCCCGTAATCTTTACACGGAATAACATCTTGTAATCCTGGAAAGTAAAGATGTATCGCCTCAACTGTATTCATTTTATATAAGGTGCTTAAGTAGTGAATGTATTGTTCCATATAAAAATGAACGATATTTATTTTAGAAGAGGCATGGACAGGGAGACTACCTCCAGTCCAATAACTATAATTTGCCGGAGATCCAGCGCTTGGTGTACAGAGTATGATAAGTTGATTTACATCATTTTTATATTCTTCACTTTGAACGTAAGAACGTCCAAGAAGTCCTCCCATACTATGACAGATTAGATTTAGTTTATCGCGCCCTGTAATTTTTTTAGCATAAGCAATCGTTTGTAATAAATATTTTTGTGTAGAAAAAATAATCCGCTGACGCCAGTCATAAAAACAAATAAATAGGTTTTTATTTCGTTCATAGCCCATACTTTCTAACATCAAAATAAATGGCTCATAAACAAATGCAGATAGTCCGAAGCTCCAATCACCAGTACCCGGAATAATAATATTATTCATTGAACCGAAAAGTCCAGGGACAAAAACAATAGGTGTTTTTCCTTTTCTCATATTCTTCGCTCCTTTACCTGTTTAACATCGATGAAAATGAAGAAATACATTCCGTATGAAAATATATTTAAATGAAACACTACAGAGTAGAATGTAATCTGAGCGGAAGGAAATTAAAATGATTAAAAAAATATTGCGAGTTACTTCTATTATTGTTGCTATTGTTGTTTTTATTTTAATTTGCATGCATATCGATGTTACCTTAGGTAGAAAAATGGAAGTCGGGAAAAACATGCCGACAGAGTATGCACCTCATTATAGTGACTTTCAATTATATGTAGAAGGGAAGTCATTTTATAAACAGTTATTTACTGATATAAGAGAGGCGAAGAGATCTATTTATACGTACTTTTTTATTTTGTCAGATGATAAAAGTAGCCATACTTTTTTAAACTTATTAAAAGAAAGGGCAAAAGAAGGAGTAAATGTCTATTTATCGGTTGATCGCATTAATGATTTATCATTTGAAAGAAAGAAGATAAATGAATTGCGGGAAAGTGGTGTACATTTTACATATAGTAGAAAACCTGAATTACCATTCGGGTTTTATTCACTTCACCATCGTAATCATCGCCGTATTACGACGATTGATGGAGTGATTGGTTATACGGGTGGTTTTAATATAGGGGATGAGTACTTAGGAAAAGATAAGCGATTTGGATATTGGCGTGACTATCATGTGCGACTTAAAGGAGAGGGCGCAAAAGATTTAGAAGAACAATTCGCTTTAGATTGGAAACGAGATACGAAAGAAAAGATAAAAAGAAGTACGAATAAAGCGAGTAAAGGGAATACATTACATACGATGGCTAGTTACAATGGACATCACGTCGCTGAAAAATATATAGAATTAATAAAAGAAGCAAAGCATTCAATTGTCATTACAACACCTTACTTTATAGCCAAAAATAAAGAAGTAATGAATGCTTTAATGGAAGCACAAAAACGTGGAGTTACTGTAAAAATACTTTGGTCATATAAACCAGATATTCCTCTTATTAAAGAGGCGGCGTATCCGTATATTCGCCAAGCTGTTAATAATGGAATTAAAGTATATGGTTATAAAAAAGGGATGTTTCATGGCAAATTAATGCTTATTGATAATGAACTAACTGTTATTGGTACGACAAATTTTACTTCGCGAAGTTTCAATATAAATGATGAAATGAATTTGTATATTCATGGTGGTTCAATTGTAGGACAAGTTAATGAGGCGTTAACGGAGGATTTTCATAATTCAAAAGAAATGACGAAAGAATTTTTTGAGAAGTTATCGTTTTGGGAGCGTTGTAAGGAAAAGTTGGGGGGATTGGCTGATTTTTATTTCTAAAGTTTAAAGAAAGGGAGTCTTTTATAGACACCCCTTTTTTATGATTAATAATTATTTTTCATGCACGAGCAATGAGGCATCATCATTAATCAACGTCCCCACATGTTCACCTAAGCAAATTCTTTTCATTACTCCAGGCTCATCAAAGTTAAAGACGTGTGCTGGTAAATTATAATCACGGGCAAGCAATAAAGCGGCTTGATCCATTACTTGTATGTTTTGCCTAACAATATCGTTATAGTTTAGTTTTTTGTACATTTTTGCTGCTTTATTATGTTTTGGATCACTAGTAAAGACGCCATCTACTCCTTGTTTTGCGACTAATATAGCATCACTATTCATTTCAATAGCCCTTTGAACACTTGGGTAATCTGTCGTAACGAACGGTTGCCCGTTACCACCTCCAAAAATAACGATATACCCGTTATCTAAATGGTGGATTGCACGTAGGCGAATGTATGGTTCAGCTACAGCATTAAACGGGATGGAAGTCATAACGCGCACTTCTGTATTTGTTTTACTTGTTAAAACACCGCGTAGCATTAAGCTGTTAATGATTGTACCTAACGTACCGATATTGTCAGCTTCTACACGATCGATTCCCCATTCTTCCGCTAGATGACCTCTAAAAATGTTCCCGCCTCCAATGACGATAGATACCTCAATACCTAAATCAACGATGGATAAAATTTCGTTTGCGATATGTTCTAATCGTTTGGAGTTAAAGCTATTTCCGGTTTGATCGGCAAGTGCACCGCCGCTTAATTTAATTAAGACACGTTTATATGGCCTCATAACAATTCCCCCTATATAGATCGCAATAAAAAAGGAACAAAGGCGAATGCCTTTGTTCCTTTTTAAGAAAATGAAAAAGAAAAGAAGAAGATAGAACGAATTTTTGCACATAATTTTTCATATCATCCACTCCTTTTCATTTTGATTTGTTGTAAGTATATATCTTTTTGATTATACGAAACAATCTGATTACTTATCAAGTATATTTTATAGTTTTTTAACAAAATGGTGTCAATGAAAAAAAGAAGAAAAATATTTGAATTTTTTGTGACGAACTTGTAGGTTTTTGTATGATTTTGTAGGTTTGCTTATAAGATGTGTGAGTAGCGTTTATAAATTCAAATTGAAAGCGTTCGCATGAAGGGGATGAACATAAATGAAAAAATTCGGATTGGCAACACAAATTTTTGTCGCGCTTGTTTTAGGGATTGTAGTAGGGGCAGTCTTTTATGGCAATAAAACGGCGATTTCTTATATTACACCAATTGGGGATATATTTATTCACTTAATTAAGATGATTGTAGTACCAATTGTTATTTCAGCATTAATTGTTGCAGTAGCTGGTGTAGGCGATATGAAGAAGCTTGGGAAACTAGGCGGGAAGACAATTCTTTATTTCGAAATCATTACGACAATCGCTATTTTAATGGGGTTACTTGCGGCGAATATATTCCAGCCGGGTACTGGCGTTGATATGAATAACTTACAGCAAAGTGATATTTCTTCTTATAAACAAACAGCAGATGCTACAGAGAAGCAAGGATTCGCTGAGACGATTGTTCATATCGTACCGAAAAACGTATTTGAATCGATTGCACAAGGTGACTTATTACCGATTATTTTCTTCTCAGTATTATTTGGTTTAGGAGTCGCAGCAATTGGGGAAAAAGGAAAGCCTGTTTTTAACTTCTTTGAAGGTGTACTCGAAGCGATGTTTTGGGTTACAAATCAAGTTATGAAATTTGCACCATTTGGTGTATTCGCATTAATTGCTGTTACGGTTGCAAAATTTGGTGTAGCAACACTACTTCCTTTAGGAAAACTAGTGCTAGCTGTATACGTAACTGTTATACTATTCGTTGTGATTGTATTAGGTATAAATGCAAGAATGGTTGGCGTAAACATTTTTACGTTAATGAAAATTTTAAAAGAAGAACTTATTCTTTCATTTACGACAGCAAGTTCAGAAGCTGTTTTACCTAATATAATGAGAAAAATGGAAGAGTTCGGTTGTCCAAAGGCAGTTGCCTCTTTCGTAATTCCGACAGGTTATACATTTAACTTGACTGGATCGGCTATTTATCAAGCGTTAGCGGCATTATTTGTTGCACAAATGTACGGTGTGCACATGTCACTGACAGAGCAAATAACGTTATTATTCGTTCTCATGTTAACATCCAAAGGTATGGCGGGAGTTCCAGGTGCATCGTTCGTTGTTGTATTAGCAACGTTAGGTTCAATGGGGTTACCACTAGAAGGTATCGCGTTAATTGCGGGGATTGACCGCATTTTAGATATGATTCGCTCATCTGTCAATGTATTAGGGAATGCATTAGCGGCCATTGTTATGTCGAAGTGGGAAGGCGAATTCGATAATGAGAAAGCAAAACAATATGTAGAAACAGTCAAAGAAACAAAAGCAGCATAAGAAATCGTTAAGGAGTGAATAAGTATGGCAACATTAACTGAAGTTAAAAATGGTGTTCGAATTGAAAAAGATTTTTTAGGTGAAAAAGAAGTACCAAACTATGCATACTACGGTGTACAAACAATGCGTGCAGTTGAAAACTTCCCAATTACAGGATACAAAATTCATGAAGGTTTAATTAGAGCGTTCGCAGTTGTAAAAAAAGCTGCAGCGCTTGCGAATACAGATGTAGGAAGATTGGAATTGAACAAGGGCGGCGCAATCGCAGAAGCTGCTCAAGAAATTCTTGACGGGAAATGGCATGATCATTTCATCGTAGACCCAATCCAAGGCGGAGCAGGTACTTCAATGAACATGAATGCAAATGAAGTCATTGCCAATCGTGCTCTTGAATTATTAGGAATGGAAAAGGGAGACTATCATTATATTAGTCCAAATAGTCATGTAAACATGGCGCAATCCACAAACGATGCATTCCCAACGGCGATTCATATCGCTACATTAAACGCATTAGAAGGTTTATTACAAACGATGGGCTATATGCACGATGTATTTGAATTAAAAGCAGAACAGTTCGATCATGTGATTAAAATGGGTCGTACACATTTACAAGACGCTGTTCCAATTCGTCTTGGACAAGAATTTAAAGCATACTCTCGCGTACTTGAACGTGATATGAAACGAATTCAGCAGTCACGTCAACACTTATATGAAGTGAACATGGGAGCAACTGCAGTTGGTACAGGCTTAAATGCAGATCCAGAATATATTCAAGCTGTTGTAAAACATTTAGCTGCAATTAGTGAACTACCACTTGTTGGTGCGGAAGACTTAGTAGATGCAACGCAAAATACGGATGCATATACAGAAGTATCAGCAGCACTGAAAGTATGTATGATGAATATGTCTAAAATTGCCAATGACCTTCGCTTAATGGCATCAGGTCCACGTGTTGGTTTAGCAGAAATTATGTTACCGGCTCGTCAACCAGGTTCATCTATTATGCCAGGGAAAGTAAACCCTGTTATGCCAGAGGTAATTAATCAAATTGCGTTCCAAGTAATTGGTAATGACCATACAATTTGTCTTGCTTCAGAAGCAGGTCAATTAGAATTGAACGTTATGGAACCAGTACTAGTTTTCAACTTACTTCAATCAATTAGCATTATGAATAACGGTTTCCGTGCCTTTACAGATAATTGCTTAAAAGGAATTGAAGCGAATGAAGATCGCTTAAAAGAGTATGTTGAGAAGAGTGTAGGAATTATTACAGCCGTGAACCCTCATATCGGTTATGAAGCAGCAGCTCGCGTTGCGAAAGAAGCAATCGCGACAGGGCAATCCGTTCGAGAACTTTGTGTGAAAAATGGTGTACTGTCACAAGAAGACTTAGAATTAATTCTAGATCCATTCGAAATGACGCACCCAGGGATTGCAGGAGCAACTCTTTTAAAGAAAAATTAAAAGAAGAGGGGGGACAAGCCCCTCTTTTTTGTTTACAATATAGAAATGCTATATATGAATAGAGGTAGGGATGTTATGAGTAAGTTTACAGTAGCTTCTAATGGTTCATTAGAAACGACATTAAGAGGAGTAGAAGTATTATCAACACCACTTTTAAATAAAGGGGTTGCTTTCACGCAAGAAGAAAGAGAAGAATTAGGTTTAAAAGGGTTATTACCGCCAGCAGTTTTAACATTGGAAGAACAAGCACGCCGAGCATACGAACAATTTTGTTCTCAGCCGGATGATTTATTAAAGAATGTATACTTAACAGCGTTACATGATCGAAATGAAGTATTATTTTATCGTATTTTAACAGATCATTTACGCGAAATGTTACCAATCGTATATACACCAACTGTTGGTGTAGCGATTCAAAGATATAGTCATGAATATCGTAAACCACGTGGTGTGTATTTATCAATTAACGATCCGTCAGGTATTGAAGAAGCGTTCGCCAATATTGGTGCAACAGCAGAAAATATTGATTTAGTCGTTGTAACAGATGGAGAAGGTATACTTGGAATTGGTGACTGGGGCGTTGGTGGTATTAACATCGCAATCGGAAAATTAGCTGTTTATACAGCCGCAGTTGGAATCGATCCTAGCCGCGTATTACCGGTAATTTTAGATGTAGGTACAAACCGTGAGGAACTATTAAACAATCCATTTTATATTGGAAATCGTCACCCTCGTATAACAGGTGAAGCATACGATGAATTTATTGATACATTTGTACGAGCGGTAAATAAACAATTCCCGAAAGCACTTTTACATTGGGAAGACTTTAGCTCTCGAAATGCACGAAAAATTTTAGATAAATATCGTCATGATATTTGTACGTTTAATGATGATATTCAAGGTACAGGTGCAGTTTCACTTGCTGCTGTGCTATCGGCAGTGAAAGCTTCGGGTGTACCACTAAGTGAACACCGCGTTGTTGTATTTGGTGCTGGTACGGCTGGAATCGGTATCGCAGATCAAGTTAGAGATGCAATGGTCCGCGTAGGTGTATCAGAAGAAGAATCGTATAAGCGTTTCTGGTGCATTGATCGTAACGGATTAGTTACAGATAATATGAAAGATCTTCTTGATTTCCAAATGCCGTATGCAAGAAAAGAAGCGGAAGTAAGTGAGTGGAAGCAAAATGGTGTAATCGGACTTGCTGAAGTTGTGAAACATGTGAAACCAACAATTTTAATCGGTACATCAACTGTTGCAGGCGCATTTAAAGAAGAGATTGTTAAAGAAATGGCTTCTCACGTAGAAAGACCAATCATTTTACCGATGTCGAACCCGACGCCACTTGCTGAAGCAAAACCAGCAGATTTAATCAAGTGGACAGAAGGAAGAGCATTAGTTGCAACAGGAAGTCCATTTGAACCAGTTACATACAACGGTGTAACGTATGTGATTGGACAATCAAATAATGCACTTATTTTCCCAGGACTTGGTCTTGGAACAATTGTCGTACGTGCAAGCGTTATGACGGACGGAATGTTCGCAGCAGCAGCTGAAGCAGTTGCGAGCATGGTAGATACAAGTCAGCCAGGAGCACCTATTTTACCAGAAGTTGAAGAGTTACGTAATATCTCGGAAATGGTAGCAATTGAAGTAGCGAAAGTTGCTGTTGCAGAAGGTGTTGCTAGAGAGAACTTAAGTGATAACGATATCAAGATTGCAGTGAAAGAAGCAATCTGGGAGCCTGAGTATCGCCAAATAAAAGCGGTAGAAAAGGTTAGAATATAGAAATAAAGCCCGTTTATAAATATAAGCGGGCTTTCACTTTTATTATTGAAAAAAGAATATAGGAAGTGGCACCTTTGAATTGGAATCAATTATGGAAGAAAGACATATCCCTTTTAATTATATTAATGGTTGTTGTTCCGATTGCTGGAGAGCTTAATTTTCATCCTTTTAATGATACGTTTCGCGTTAGCTTTGGTACGCCGTTATTCTTCTTTTTATTACTATTTTTAAGAAGAATACCAGCAGGAGTTGCAGGTATTGTTGTTGGTATATGTGTAGTCTTATTCCGCGTATGTCTTGACTGGGTCATGCAAGGTTCATTTCATATGACAGAATCATTTTATTTGCGCTATCCTGTGTTTTTTTATTATTTTATTTATGGAAGTCTTTTTTCACTCTGTAGGGTGAATAAGTTTCATCAGAGACCAATTATTATTGGATGTCTTGGAATTTCAATTGAAATTGTTGCAAGTATGTCGGAACTTGCGTTTTATCACATGTTAGTACTAGGTACAACAATAACAATTTCTGAAGTAAATAAACTCATCATTATTGCTATTTTTCGTAGCTTTTTTGCACTTGGCTTTTTAAATATGATGAATTTATATGAAACGAAATTAAAAGAATCACAAGTGCGAAAAGAAAATGAAAAAATGTTAATGCACTTATCCAATTTATATGTAGAATCTGTTCATTTGAAAAAAACGTTACAAAATGCAGAATTAATTACACAAGAAGCGTATCAATTATATCGGAATTTACAAGTAAGCGATCATTCGAATGGTAAAACAGCATTGAAAATAGCAGGAGAAGTGCATGAAATAAAAAAAGATAATCAAAGGATTTTTGCAGGATTATCTAAACTGTTATTAGATAAAAATGTGGTTGAGTACGTAGAAGGACATGAGCTTACAGAAATGATTGTAAGAATAAATGAAAAGTATGCTGAAATGCTAGGGAAAGATATACGTTTCTCTAAACATATAGAAGGCGAGCATGCTGCATATCACGTGTATACAGTGCTATCAATTTTTAATAATTTAGTTGCGAATGCAGTTGAAGCAATTGAAGATAGAGGCCTCATTCGTATTAAGTTATATAAACGAGAGCAACATGTAATCTTTGAAGTAATTGACGATGGCCCTGGTATTGCGCAAAAGTATAAGAAATTAGTATTTAAGCCCGGGTTTACTTCAAAGTATGATCAAACAGGAACACCGTCCACAGGTATTGGACTTTCTTACATAGATGAAATGGTAACAGAGCTCGGCGGAGAAGTAAGGTTAGAAGACAATGAAAATGGGAACGGGTGTAAGTTTATCGTTTGTTTACCGGAGTGCAGTTTAAAGCGGGAAGGGGAATAGGTTTGTTTTATTATATTGTAGATGATGATGAAGTTTTCCGTTCGATGCTTTCGCAAATTATTGAGGATGGCGATCTTGGGGAAGTAATTGGAGAATCGGAAGATGGAGCTTTTGTTGAGGCAGAACAGCTAAATTATAAAAAAGTGGATATTTTATTTATTGATTTACTCATGCCGATGAGAGACGGTATTGAAACAGTTCGTCATATAGCGTCTTCATTTACTGGGAAAATTATTATGATTTCTCAAGTTGAATCGAAACAGCTCATTGGTGAGGCATATACACTTGGTGTAGAATATTATATTACAAAACCATTAAACAAAATAGAAGTAGTATCTGTTGTACGAAAAGTGATAGAGCGTATTCGTTTGGAGCGCTCTATATATGACATTCAAAAATCATTAAATAATGTATTTCAGTGGGAAAAGCCGCAAATGCGTAGTGAAACAGTGCAAGAAGAGAAAAAGATATCAGATTCAGGACGCTTCTTACTAGCAGAACTCGGTATTGCGGGAGAGAACGGAAGTAAAGATTTACTTAGTATGCTGGAATATTTATATGGACAAGAAAAGGCGCAAACATTTGAATTTGGATTTCCTGCGTTAAAAGATATTTTCCACCAAATTACACTGAAAAAATTAGGGGAAATAGCTTCAGATGCAGATATAGAGAAGGAGAAAAAAGCATCTGAACAACGTGTAAGAAGAGCGATTTATCAATCATTGAATCATTTAGCTTCCCTTGGATTAACAGACTTTTCAAATCCGAAATTTGAAAGTTATGCTCCGAAGTTTTTTGATTTCACTGTAGTTAGAAAACGGATGACAGAAATGACAAAGGATGGGGTAGCGACTTCTGGACATATACGAATTAATACGAAAAAATTTATTCAAGTGTTGTACTTTGAGGCGAAACGACTGATGGAGATAGAGTGAAAAGGTGCTTATAAATAAGCATCTTTTTTTGTTAAATCAACATTTTATATTTTCTCGTGAAGCATGTAAAATGTTAAGTAAGAGAAAATGGTTTTACATTAAGGAAGTGTTAAAACAATGAGTTTTACATTAAATAAATCGATTATTAAAGAAGTATGTGGAGAAACCTCATATAAAAGAGGCGAAGCTTATTATAAATCAAATAAAGTAATCGTGAATTACTATGATGAAACGAAAGAAATTTGTGAGGCGACAGTAAAAGGGAACGAGGATTTTCGTGTTACAGTAGAAAAAGCTAAAAAAGGTGATGTTGTTGCGAGATGTAGTTGTCCTTCATTAGCGTCTTTTCAAACGTACTGTCAACATGTTGCAGCCGTACTAATACAAATAAATTATAACCAACAAACGGGTGGAATGGGCTCTGTTAGTAGCAGAAATGATCAATTAACAAACGGGATGTTTCAGTTATTTGCAGACAAACCACTGAGGCCAAAAAGTAAACAACATCGGTTTGATACACGTGAAATATTAGATGTTGCGTTTATATGTTCACCAGTAGCGAAGAAAAGCGGTGGGGCTCTTCTTGGAATTCAGTTAAAACTTGCGAAAACATATTTTATAAATCATATTAGAGAATTTCTTTCTAAAGTGGAGAAGAGAGAGGCTTTTCATTGTTCCAATGAATTTACATATACGCCAGATGTACACAGTTTTAAACAAGAAACAGACGCGATTATACAACAATTTATTAAAATATATCATAACGAAAAAATGTATGAAGATGCACTAGAAGTACATGCGAAACAAGATGAAAGTATGATATTTATACCGCCAGCTTCATGGAATGATATGCTCTCTGCACTTTCTAGAGCCGAGTATGTACAGTTGAAACAAAATGAGCAACTGTTCCAGGGATTACACATTTCAAAAGGGTTATTGCCATTACATTTTGAGTTTACGAAAGGGAATAATGGCGGGTTTACCCTTCATATAGACGGTCTAAATCGTGTTCGAGTTATGGAGATGTATAACAACGCTCTTTACGATGGGAAATTATATCATTTACCTATGGAAGATTGTATGCGACTTATTGAATTGCAAAAGATGATGAGTCGCTCAAATAGCAATCAGTTTTATATTCCTGAAAATAAGATGGAACATTTCGTAGCGAAAGTTGTGCCTGGATTAATGAAACTTGGAACAGTGCGCATTGATGAAGTCATATCCGATCGTGTTGAAACGCCGTCGTTAAAAGCAAAGCTATATTTAGATCGAGTGAAAAATCGTTTGCTAGCAGGTCTTGAATTTCATTATGGAAACGTCGTGATTAATCCGCTAGAAGAAGACGGGCAACCTTCTGTTTTTAATCGTGATGAGAAAAAGGAAAAAGAGATTTTAGACATTATGAGTGAAAGTGCCTTTGCGAAAACAGAAGGCGGTTACTTTATGCATAATGAAGAAGCTGAGTATAACTTTTTATATCACATTGTTCCAACGTTAAAAGGTTTAGTTGATATTTACGCGACAACAGCAATTAAATTACGCATTCATAAAGGGGATACAGCGCCACTTATTAGAGTGAGAAGGAAAGAAAGAATTGATTGGTTGTCATTTCGTTTTGATATAAAAGGAATACCGGAAGCTGAAATTAAAGGTGTATTAGCGGCTCTTGAAGAAAAACGGAAATATTATCGGCTTGCGAATGGTTCTTTATTATCACTAGAGAGCAAAGAGTTTAATGAAATTAATCAGTTTGTAAAAGAATCAGGTATTCGAAAAGAATTTTTACATGGGGAAGAAGTGAATGTTCCGCTTATTCGGAGTGTAAAATGGATGAATGGACTACATGAAGGTAATGTTTTAAGTTTAGATGAGTCTGTTCAAGATTTAGTTGAAAGCATTCAAAATCCGAAAAAGTTAAAGTTTACAGTACCGCCAACTTTACATGCTGTAATGAGAGAGTATCAAGTATACGGGTTCGAATGGATGAAAACACTCGCCTATTACCGTTTTGGCGGTATTTTAGCAGACGATATGGGACTTGGAAAAACGCTGCAAAGTATTGCTTATATAGATTCTGTTTTGCCTGAAATTCGGGAGAAGAAGCTGCCTATATTAGTCGTTTCACCGTCCTCGCTCGTTTATAATTGGTTTAGTGAATTGAAAAAATTCGCCCCACATATTAGAGCGGTTATTGCAGATGGAAATCAAACAGAACGACGAAAAATCTTAAAAGACGTAGCGGAATTTGATGTCGTCATTACGTCATATCCATTACTGAGAAGAGATGTAAGGTCGTATGCGAGGCCATTTCATACACTATTTCTTGACGAAGCACAGGCGTTTAAAAATCCTACAACACAAACTGCAAGAGCAGTGAAAACAATTCAAGCTGAATATCGTTTTGGACTAACGGGAACGCCTGTCGAAAATTCATTAGAAGAGCTATGGTCTATCTTTCATGTCGTATTTCCAGAATTATTACCAGGAAGAAAAGAATTCGGTGATTTAAGGCGTGAAGATATTGCGAAGCGCGTAAAACCGTTCGTATTAAGACGATTAAAAGAAGATGTATTACAAGAGCTTCCAGATAAAATAGAGCACTTACAGTCATCGGAGTTATTACCGGATCAAAAGAGACTATATGCTGCTTACTTAGCGAAATTAAGGGAAGAAACATTAAAGCATTTAGACAAAGATACGTTACGTAAAAATAAAATTAGAATTTTAGCTGGCTTAACGAGATTAAGACAAATATGTAATCATCCTGCTTTATTCGTTGATGATTACAAAGGGAGTTCAGCTAAATTGGAGCAACTGTTAGACATACTAGAGGAATGTAGAAGCACTGGTAAGAGAATTTTAATCTTTTCTCAATTTACGAAGATGCTGTCCATTATTGGTCGTGAATTAAATCGTCAAGCAATTCCATACTTTTATTTAGACGGGAATACACCTTCGCAAGAACGTGTAGAACTATGCAATCGGTTTAACGAAGGAGAAGGAGACCTATTCCTCATTTCTTTAAAAGCTGGTGGTACAGGTCTTAACTTAACAGGCGCTGATACGGTTATATTATACGATTTATGGTGGAATCCAGCTGTTGAACAACAAGCAGCAGATCGGGCATATCGAATGGGGCAAAAAAATACAGTACAAGTTATTAAATTAGTAGCACATGGAACCATTGAGGAAAAAATGCATGAACTACAAGAGAGTAAGAAACATTTAATCGCTGAAGTGATTGAGCCAGGAGAAGAGAAATTATCATCAATCACGGAGGAAGAAATTCGAGATATTTTAATGATCTAATAAAAAAAGCTATGCCTTCAAATGTATGAGGGTATAGCTTTTTTGTTGTAATAATTATATTTTGTTTTGTACAAAGTAAAGAAATCAAATGTTATTTCAATTATTTCTTTGTACCTTTACTTTTGTATGGCTTTGCTGCTTTCTTTTTCTTTGCGCTTGATTGCCAACGGTTCCATCCTTTACTTCCTGTACCTTGTCCTACACCTTTTTTCGGTTTTGCTTTCGTTTTACTCATATAATCACTCCGTTATATAAAAATCTTATTTGATAATAGTCAATGATTTAGAAAATACTCTTTATAAATGACTATGTTTGTTTTAAGTAAAAACAAACTGCTTGAATGCTATAGTATATCATGAATTTGCAAGTAAACTGAAAGGAATTACAAAGAAAATGAAAATAATACGAAATACTGCGGATTCTATATTTCGGACGATTACATTAATTGTTGTATATATGTTAGTTTCTGTTAGTGAAACGTTTTTTGGAATGCCCAGACAAAAGAAGTAAAGAAGGTATATTGGAAACAATCAATAAAGCCGTAAAATAAAGAATTGAAAAATATTTTAAAACTTTTTGTTGACTTTATTTATTTTTTGTATAGAATAATCATTAATAAAATGTTTCAGAGATGTGACAACAAAACGACTATGAAAGGACGAGTAGTAGTAGGACGTAGTCTAAGCGAGTCAGGGGTGGTGTGAGCCTGATACGAAGCCTATTATGAAGAACCTCCTGGAGTTGCTAACCGAAATCTTTGACAGGAAAGTAGACTTAGCCGGGAACTTCGCCGTTACAAGAAGAACAGTATCGAGATACTTCATCTCCGTATTGTATAAGTGAGCAACCTCTGTTGCTAATTTGGGTGGTACCGCGGAACCAAAGCCTTTCGTCCCAGTTTTTTGGGAAAGAAGGGCTTTTTTTGTTGGCTTCTTTTCACAACATCCAAACATTTTAGGAGGAAACCACCATGTATCAATCATTAATGACAGTAAGAGAGACTCAAATCGCAATTAAGGAAGTTAAAACATTTTTCGAGGATCAATTAGCAAAACGACTTGAACTATTCCGTGTATCTGCACCATTATTCGTAACGAAAAGATCAGGACTAAACGATCATCTAAACGGTGTAGAACGTCCAATTGAATTTGATATGTTACACTCAGGAGAAGAATTAGAAATTGTACACTCACTAGCGAAGTGGAAACGATTTGCACTGCATGAATATGGATATGAAGCTGGTGAAGGGTTATATACAAACATGAACGCGATCCGTCGTGATGAAGAACTTGATGCAACACATTCTATTTACGTTGACCAATGGGATTGGGAAAAAATCGTTCAAAAAGAATGGCGTACTGTAGATTACTTACAAAAAACAGTATTAACAATTTATGGAATATTCAAAGATTTAGAAGACCACTTATTTGAAAAATATCCGTTCCTTGGGAAGTATTTACCAGAAGAAATTGTGTTCGTTACTTCTCAAGAACTAGAAGATAAATATCCAGAATTAACACCGAAAGATCGTGAACATGCAATTGCAAAAGAGCACGGTGCAGTCTTCATTATCGGAATTGGTGATGCACTTCGTTCAGGTGAAAAGCATGATGGACGCGCAGCTGATTATGATGATTGGAAATTAAACGGTGACATCTTATTCTGGCACCCAGTACTACAATCTTCATTTGAATTATCATCAATGGGAATTCGTGTTGATAGTAAATCACTTGATGAGCAGTTAACGAAAACAGGTGAAGACTTCAAACGTGAGTACGATTTCCATAAAGGTATTTTAGAAGACGTACTCCCATTAACAATTGGCGGTGGTATCGGACAATCAAGAATGTGCATGTACTTCTTACGTAAAGCACATATCGGTGAAGTTCAATCTTCTGTATGGCCTGATGATTTACGTGAAGCTTGCAAGAAAGAAAACATTCATCTGTTTTAATAGAAGAGAGAGAATAACTCAAAGAGTTATTCTCTCTTTTTTATTGTGTAAACGAGTGGTTTACAGCGGATTTTACTAATAGTTTCTTTCTTTTTCATCTCCTATTATGTCATAATTTTTTAAAAGAGGGGACGTTATGAGCTTAGGAGAGCAGTTAAAAAAACTACGAGAGTCAAAGGGATTTTCACAAGAGGATGTTGCTAAAAAGATTGGTGTGACAAGGCAAGCAATATATAGATGGGAAAATAATAAAAGTTATCCTGATATTGATAATTTAATTTTGCTTAGCGAAATGTATAATGTTACGCTCGATGCGTTAATAAAAGGGAATCAAAACATGAAAGAAAAAATACATATTGATGAAGATGATGAGGATTTTGAGAAAGAGAACGAATTTGGTTTTTATATTGGATTTGGTTTGTTAATTATGAGTGCTTTCGTTGAATATGAAAAAATACAGGTGGTTGTATTAGGCGTTGCATTATTCATGATGGTATTTTACTCGGATGTGAAGAAAGTTATTTTGAATGAATATAGATCGTTTTTTCATAGGAAAGAGCGATAAGTTATAAAATGAGAAGAGTCAGTTATATTTCCTTGGAAAAGGTAAAGCGAATAATTAAATTATTTCATAATGATTTTTTGGATGTTAGTGATATGTTAAAGAACTGTTTGGATAGAGTCTTGAAATCTATGTGTAAAATGAAAATATATTTTTAAAAACTCAAACAAGCATAACCACGTTCTGGAGTGAGGACGTGGTTAAAAATATAGTAGTTTCCTTTATAATACATCACTTACTTGTTACCGAGTTCTTCCGCTAAACCGATTAAAATCCCTTCGGTTCCACGAATGTAGCAGAGACGGTAAGAGTTCTCGTATTGAACTACTTCACCAACGAGTTGAGCACCATGCTTAGTAGTAAGCCTAGATACCATTTCATCAATGTCTTCAACGGTGAACATGACGCGCAAATAACCGAGGGCATTGACAGGAGCTGTCCGGTGATCTCCTATAGCGGGCGGGGTAAGAAATCGCGAAAGTTCAATTCGGCTATGGCCATCTGGAGTCACCATCATAGCAATCTCTACGCACTGCGAACCGAGTCCGGTTACGCGACCAGCCCATTCCCCCTCTACAGTGGCGCGCCCTTCGAGTTTTAACCCAATCTCCTCGAAGAAAGAGATTGCATGATCAAGGGATTCTACAACGATGCTAACATTGTCCATTCTGAGTAATTTATTTTTTGACATTGTCTTTATCTCCTTATATGTAAAAGTGTATTATCTAATCATCATCTTCATTATACTATTAAAAAGTTACAAATTCCTTTCAAACAAAAACACCTTGTCACAGTTTAGGAAAATGTGACAAGGTGTTTTTAAGTATGTCATATAGTATCTTGTTAACAAACAATACCGAGACTTCCTTGCAAAAATATTTCTATCCTGTACGGCATTAAATGATCCGATTGTTGTATAGAATTAATTGTATTTTTTTAATGACACATAAATTTCTTGTCACTCTATATAATGCAAACAGCTTTCTATTTTTAATAGGAAGGAAATAGATTCATATAATTTGTTTTAAGTAGTACCGCTGGAAATTAACTCATTTGTACTAAAGGCACAATTTTCGCCATAAATGATTGATGCAGTGCCTCAACACCTGTCACTAAATGAAGGCGGTCAATAACGACAGACACTTTAATTTCTGATGTACTTACCATTTTAATATGAATATTTTCTTCTTTTAAAGTAGTGAACATATTCGCAGCAACACCTGGATTAGAGACCATACCAGATCCTACAATTGATACTTTTGCTAAATGATTTTCATATTCTACTGCTTCATAGTGAAGTGCCTCTTGATTTTGTTCCAATACTTCTAATGTTTCTCTTAAATCATTAGAATGGATGGAGAAGGAGAGATGAACAGTTCCTTCATTAGTAATACTTTGAATGATGATATCTACATTAATATGTGCCGCTGCTAATGTAGAGAAAACAGTTGAAAGTGAACCTTGTTCTAATCCTTTCACTGTGATGCGTGTAATATTATCTTCAAATGCAATACCTTTAACGATTGATTGTTGTTCCATGTTACATTCTCCTTTTACAATTGTTCCGTTTTCTTGTTCCATACTTGAGCGAACTTCTAAAATGACATTATGATTTTTAGCAAACTCAACAGCACGCGGGTGTAATACACCAGCACCGAGGTTTGCAAGTTCTAACATTTCGTCATAAGAAATTTCATCTAATTTATAAGCATCTTTTACAACTCGTGGATCCGTCGTATACACGCCAGTCACATCTGTGTAAATATCACATTTTTTTGCGTTTAGTGCAGCAGCTAATGCGACAGCAGTTGTATCAGAACCGCCTCGTCCAAGCGTTGTAATTTCAAAATCTTCACTGACTCCTTGGAAACCAGCTACAATAACAATCGTGCCTTTAGTAAGATAAGATTGAATTCGATCTGTATTAATTTCAGTAATCCGTGCACTACTATGTACAGATTCTGTCGTAATACCAGCTTGCCATCCTGTTAATGAAATCGCGTTATACCCTTTTGCTTGTAGTGCCATCGTTAATAATGAAATAGTTACTTGCTCTCCTGTCGATAGAAGCATATCCATTTCGCGTTTACTTGGATTTTCTGTAATTGCGTTAGCAAGTGCTACAAGTTCATCAGTACTTTTTCCCATTGCTGAAACGACAGAGACGATACTATGCCCTCGCTCATATTCTTCAATAATTAAATTTGCTACATGTTGAATACGCTCAACACTTCCGACAGAAGTGCCACCAAATTTTTGTACAATCGTTTCCATTACGAATTCCTTCTTTCATCCATTTTTAAGAATAGATTAGGACATATATAAATCCCAATATTCCTGTAGTTACCAGAGAAAAACAAAAAACACCATCTCAAATAAGTGAGGATGGTGCTGTTACAGGAAAAGGGAAACAGAAAACGGAGCTAATAAAAAAACCGCCAAAAAAGGAATACCATGAAAATGATATCTCTTTTTTGTAGATAGCTCTTCATACATACGCGTCTGTACATATGACAGTTCTGTTTCTATTCGAAAACAGCCCCAATCGATACATACAGAGAAATATATCGATTTCGGCAATACTTCCTTTCATCTAATTTCATAGACCTCTCTGTGTCTCCATTAGAATACTCATAAGTATCGCAACCTCTATCTCACGTTTTAGGCGAGAGTGTTTGATTTATGAAGTTGTTGGTAACATTTGTTTTATAATAATTTAAATTTTTCGAGGAATCAAGTGTTTTGTATATATTTTAAAAATTCTATTTTTTACAAGGGAGTTTGTGAAAAATGTAGCAAAATAAATTTATTACATGTACATTAAAATTATAGTTCATTGGAGGTGGAAGAATGAAAGGGAAAAAGCCTATTTATGTTTCAGCAGAAATGAACACAACGATGGAGAAATTATGGGAATATACGCAAGAACCACATATACATACAGAATGGGATGCTCGCTTTACTGAAATTTCATATTTAGAGAAAAAAGAAGGAGAACCACAGAAATTTTTATATAAAACAAAAATCGGATTTGGACTTGAAATAGCTGGGGAAGGGGAATCGATAGGTGAAATAAGAAAAGAAACGGGTGAAAGAATTTCTTCTTTAAAGTTTTGGACGGATAATACATTATCTCTTATTCAAATAGGGCGTGGTTATTGGAAGTATACACCGTGTAAAGAACACATTCATTTTGAGACACAATATGATTATGATACGAGGTTTGGTCGTATAGGGAATGTAATAGATTTCTATATGTTTCGGCCGTTATTAGGCTGGGCGACTGCTTGGAGTTTTGATGCTTTAAAATTATGGTTAGAAAAGGGACTTCATCCTAGATTGCTCATTAGAAGAACAGTGACGTATTGGCTCGTATGTTTTTTATTTGCTTTCGTATGGATGTATCAAGGAATAGTACCGAAACTAGTGTTTACTCATTCAGAAGAAGTAAAAATGCTATCGGTGATGGTTGGTTCAACTGAACATAGTGTTTTTATACTTAAAATAATTGGATTACTAGAAATTATTTTTGGTGTCCTATGGCTGTTACCATTTCCAAAACGAAAAGTATTTGTCGTACATATTTTTATGTTAATAGCCTTAACGATAGCAGCAGGATTTACGAATATCGCAAGCTTTACAGAGCCGTTTAATCCAATTACGTTAAATCTACTTCTAATTGGATTATCGATTGTCGGTTATATAAATAGTACGAATTTGCCAAGTGCAAAAAATTGCAAGAGGAAGAGAAAGGGGTAATGTATGGCTAATATGTATGAAAGATTATTAGGGGATTCTTATAAAAAACTTCATCCGAAATTACAGAAACGTTATGAGATTACAGAAGAAAATAGCTTTATTGGAGAAGGGAAGATGGATGAAATTTACGGTGGTTCTTTTTTCGTAAAATTCATATTAAAAATTGCATCGAAATTTCGAATGTTTTTCTCTGAGAGAGGTAAGGGAGTGCCATTTACAATACATAATACCGCTGAGCGTGATGAACATGGACATGAACTTGTGCGGTGGAATCGTACTTTTTATTTTCATAATAAGAAAAGGTATTTTAATGCGGTAATGAAACTTGATGAAAATGAAATTGTAGATTATTTTGGTGAACCACATTTACTCGTCTCTACATTGAATTTTCATATTGATGAGTTAGGGGCAATGCATATTTCTTCAAAGAAACAATGGTTTTACATGTTTGGAAGGAAAGTCCCGTTACCTAGATTTTTATACGGGGAGGCCAACATTGTAGAAAATTATGATGAAACACAACAATGCTTTCGAATTCATGTTCAAGTACGCAATCCGTTAATTGGTTCATTATTTTCATATAAGGGAACGTTTGTGGAGAGGAAATAAATAATATGAAAAATATAATAGTTGGACTTGTTTGTTATATTATTTTTCTAATATGTGAGTGGTCAAATATAAAACCAGTGGAAGCAATTATTTTATTATCTATGTTGTTATTTATACCGATGTCATTTAGCATCATTGATAAGAAAACAAGAAATGGATCATATGTATTCTTTTATGAATTTGTATCGTTTTTATATCCAATCGCAGCAATTAGTGCAATGCTAGCTTTCGTAACAAGTCACTATTTCTTTGCGCTATTTTGGTTTGTATATACAGGAATTGTCGCGTTATTTGGTGTGAGTAGATTACTAGAAAGAGGATGGAAACCGTTAGAAGAAACGGCAATCGATAGTGCGTTTATTTATTTGTTTTTAGGTGGCTTCTGGTTTTTCGCCTCAGTAGCAAAGCTTTCCATTATGCACTTTAGTTCTGACATTGTTTTACTCACAGCTGCACACTTTCATTATTCGGCGTTTCTATTGCCGTTATCGGCTGGTTTAATTGGGAGAAAAAGAGAAAAGAGAAGTAAAGTATATGATGTTATTATGTTTGTCATCGTTATTTCACCTCTGACAGTCGCAGTAGGAATTACGTATTCAAGGGTATTTGAATTTTTTGCAGTGTTCCTATATTTATGCGCTATTTATGGTTATGGAATTTATGTTTGGCGTACGAAATTTAATGCTATCAACGCAAAGATTCTTCTGATCATATCGTCTAGTACACTTATGGTAACAATTATGTTTTCACTTATATACTCGTATGGGAATTTGAAACATGTAATGACGATTACAATTGCTCAAATGGTTTGGATTCACGGTGTTGTGAATGGAATTGGAGTAGCGTTACCGGCATTTGTCGGCTGGATGATTGAAAAGAGTGTTCCGAACTATAAATATTACGGGAAACCAATGAGCAGATTAAGAGGAAAGGCGACAGTTGGTGAAGTGTTTTTACATAACAGAAATGTAATAGATAGTAAGGGATACAACGGTTTAGTTGATAAAATGAATGATTTTCATAGTGAGGCATTTGACGTGACGAAGATACCTTTAAGCATTATTCGGTTTTATGAAAATACAAAAGAGTATGAGTTACAATCGCATATTAAATGGACTCGTTCGTTCCGCCTGTTAGCATTTTGTTATGAGAAAATGAGTAAGCGTGTAGGACAAATACATTTAGGAATGGGCGGCAAGTGGGAAACAATGCACGGCTCTATCATAGGGGTAATGGATGAGAAGGATGGAAGGGAGAATGTAAGAGCTTGGTTAAGAAAAAATGAAGCAGGAGCATCTATTTTTGTAGCTCTTTACTCAAAACATACGTATAAGAATGAGACATATATGAATATCGCATTGCCTCTACCATATTCGAATATGACGGGGATTTTAAAATTACGTAATGATAATAATAATTTAATTATTACTAGTAAGCTGAGAAGAAATGGTAAGGGAGATGAGGGGATTTATTTACATACTCGTTTCTTTACAGTACGGTTACCGTTAGCTGAGACGTTTATTATTAAAGAGGGCACCAATCAAATGTTAGAAGCTAACCATAAAATGTGGATATTTGGAGTTAAGTTTTTAGAAATTGATTATGAGATTAAGAAAATAGAGGAGAAGTAAGAAAAGCTTGGAGAGATTCCAAGCTTTTTTACGTATGGGTAATTGTCATAGCGACTTGTTTATCTAAGTCTTTGTCCCAAACACGTTGAATTTCAAATGTACCTTTTTCAAAAAATAATGGAAATCTTTCTTTAAACCAATCTTGCATAGGAAGATTTAGTGCTGTATCGATTGGTACCCATAATAATTCGCCTTCAGGAGGATTCGAAAGGAGTTCACCTTCAAATGAATCTGTCCAATAGTTAAATACCATATATCGAACATTTTCTTTCGGATTTACGTATTCATCTAATCCTTTAAAAGTTAAATTTGAAACAAGTAATCCAGTTTCTTCTTTTACTTCCCGTTTAGCAGCTTGAACGATACTTTCTGGAAAATCTACTTTTCCGCCGGGAGCGATGTAACCAGGGAAGCCAAGGTGATTGGGGCGCTGTATTAACAATACTTTGTTATTCCGCTGAATCATACACATTGTATACATACGGTGCTCTATATCTTTCCAATTGTTGCTCATATGAATCTCTCCTCTTAATAAAATCTTATAGTTTTTAACTATAGTTATGTATGACAAAAAATACAATAATAATACAATATTATACAATTTTCAATTGACTATTACTAATTTTCAGAACTATAATGAGTCTGTTACATAAATACATCGTACTTGAGAGGGGAATATATTCTATGAAAAATAGAATAATCGCAGCAGGAATAATTGCAGCTAGTATATTATCGTATTCATCTAGTAGTTTCGCGCAAACGAAAAAATTTCCAGATGTCCCAGCTAAACATTGGGCAGAAGACTCTATTTACTATTTAGTAGAGAAAGGTGCAGTTACAGGTAACGAAAAAGGAATGTTTGAGCCAGGAAAAGAAATCACTCGTGCAGAAGCAGCTACAATGATGGCTCAAATCTTAAACTTACCAATCGATAAAAATGCTAAACCATCTTTCGGTGATTCTCAAAACCAATGGTATACCCCATTCATCGCAGCTGTAGAAAAAGCTGGCGTTGTAAAAGGGAAAGGAGCGGGCGTATTCGATCCAACTGGGAAAATTGACCGAGTTTCAATGGCCTCTCTTATTGTAGAAGCTTACAAATTAGATTCTAAAGTAAATGGTACTCCAGCAACTAAATTCAGTGATCTAGAAAAAAGTTGGGGTAAAGCAAAAGCTAACATTCTAGTTGAATTAGGGATTTCTATTGGAACTGGTGAAAAATGGGAGCCTGAAAAAATTCTAACTAAAGCAGAGGCAGCTCAATTTATTAAAAAGGCAGATTCTCTTAAAATAGGTAACCCTTTAGTAGAAAAGGTAGTTATTATTGATCCTGGTCATGGAGGATTTGATCCGGGGAATCCAGGACAAGGCGTAGAGGAAAGTAAAATTGTATTTGATACATCTTTAAGATTACAGAAGTTGTTAGAAAAAAATACACCTTTAAAAGCTTTGTTAACACGTGAAGAAAATGGAAATCCAGGAAGTAACAAAAATGAATCTCTTGCGAATCGAGTAAAATTTGGTCAAGAGAACAATGCAGATATATTTGTAAGCATTCATGCAAATTCTTCTGAAAAACATGATGGTCATGGAACGGAAACATATTATTATAAAAAATCCAAGCGTGGAGAAGAGACACAGATTGAAAAGGATAGTGAAGTATTAGCGAATAAAATTCAAAATAGAGTAGTAGAAGCACTACATACAAGAGATAGAAAGATAAAAGACAATCACTCACTTTATGTAGTAAATAATAATACAGTACCAGCAGTTTTAACAGAGCTTGCCTTTATTGATAATGATATAGATAATGGTAAATTAGCTACTGAATCAGGAAGACAAATTGCTGCTGAGGCAGTTTATGCTGGTATTTTAGATTATTATGAATGGAAAGGTTTCGATGTTGCAAAATATCGTTTAGCTAAATAACAATGTTGATTGCTAAGCCCATCGCCTTTATATAGATGGGCTTTTTATGTGATTTTATGTAATTTTGTATCGGAATAAAAAGATATATCGTATTATATTGATTATAAATAAAATAATGGTAGATTAGTTGATTTTTATCACGTATACTTTTACTGTTGACTATTTAAGAGTTTGTTAGTTTAATAGGGAAAATTATACGATAAAGGGAGGCAAGTTAACACGGGACAAGCATATAAAAAACGTGTTAAAAAATTTATGAAAAAAGTTATTTCTAATGTGTTAGCAGTGACAGTCGCGCTTCAAGTAGTGATGGCTCCAGCAACTTCGTTTGCATCTACAAAAGAATTTCCAGACGTTCCAAAAAATCATTGGGCACTTGAAGCAATTACTGATTTAACGTCAAAAGGGATTATTGCAGGTTACGATAATGGTAAATTCGGCTTCGGAGATGTTGTAACTCGTGAGCAAGTAGCAGCATTAATGTATCGCGCATTAAAACCAGAAGCAAAAAGTGATTATAAAAATCCATACTCTGATATTAGTGCAGGAACGACAATGTTCCCAAAGGAAATTTTAGCATTAACAGATATGGGGATTTTCGTAGGTGATGATAAAGGAACGTTTAGACCGAAAGAATCATTAACTCGTGCTGAAATGTCTGTTATTTTGCAAAGAGCATTTAAATTAGAAGTAAAAGCACCACATACATTTAATGATATAGATGCATCATATTGGTGGGCAAAAGAAGCAATTAGTGCATTGCAATCTAATGGTGTATCAATAGGGAATGGACTTGGAGGATTTGATCCATCAGGTGTATTAACACGTGAAAGCTATGCACAATTGTTATATAGAGCGATGCAAATTAAAAAGGATGTTCCTGCTGAACAGCCTTCATATATTAATCTAGATGTGACATTACCATCTAACGTAACAGCGCAAGAGATTGATAATTATATTCAAAGATTCCATCCAGATAGCCCGTTAGTTGGAATTGGACAAGACTTTATTAAAGCGCAAAATGAGTATGGTGTGAATGCACTATACTTAGCTGCACATGCAATCTTAGAATCTGGTTACGGTAAATCAGAAATTGCATATCGTAAACATAATTTATTTGGTTTAAGAGCATATGATCGTGATCCATTTGCATATGCAAAATATTTGCCGTCATACGGACTAAGTATTTCATATAACGCTGATTATGTAAAAAAGAACTACTTAGAAGAGGGTGCAAGATATTTCAAAGGTTACACATTGCCAGCAATGAATGTTATGTATTCAACAGATACAGCATGGGCTGGAAAAATCGCTAATATCATGGAACGCATTAAGCCTTTTAATAAAGCAGATTACCAAAATGCAAAACGACTACCGAAAAACCCTAATACATTAAATGTAGAAGTATTAAGTGAAGCGATTCCTTATACAGATTATGCAAAAGATGCAAAAGCTACTGTCCAATCGGTAGGATCTTACTATCAAGTTCCATTCCCGTTTAACAATCCAATTAAGAGTGTACCAAATGTGACACAAAATGAAGTTGGAAAATTAGAAAATGGTACAAAAGTAAATGTATATCGTGAAGATCCAAATGGCTGGGTAGAATTTTCATTTGAAAATGCGCAAGAAAAATATTGGACATTGAAGAAGAACTTAAAATTATAAATAAAAAGGTGTTTTCATTTATGAAAACACCTTTTTATTTATATTCATCAAGTAATATTCCATAGTATGTAATATCCATAGGTTCACCAGATTTTACAACATGCTGTTTAAACGTTCCTTCATGTTTCATTCCGATTTTCTCCATAATTCGCCATGAACCAGGATTATTTGTAAAAGCTGCAGCGAATATTTTATTTAAATGCAGCTCGTTGAATCCATAGTGTAGTAGTGTTTTCGCTGCTTCGGTACCAAATCCATTTCCCCAATAAGGCTTTCCAACCCAATAGGCCAGTTCCCCACGTTTATGAATATGATTTAAATTTAAATTAATTACACCTATTAATTCTTTATTATTCTTATCTATTATAGAAAAAATCACAACTTTTTTATCGATCTCTGCTTGTATCATATGTGTAATGAAATCTTTTGCAGAGCCTTTTGGATATGGGTGTGGAATAGATAGGGTTGTTTTAGCAACATCATAATCGCTAGCTAATTTTTCGATTACTAGAGCGTCATATAATTGTAATGAGCGTAGTATGAGTCTTTCTGTCTCAATTGTTTTCATATATTATCTCCTTTATGTTCTTGATAATATTACCATAAATTTAATAATTTCATATATAATTAGATTGAATATTATTAAAAATAAAACATTTTATTAGGAGGATTTAATCCTTCGAAAAGAGGAGAGAGGTATGCAAGGAGAAATACCAACAGAGAAAAAATTAAGCTATATCGGTAAATTGCTATTGCCAGTTAAAGCGTCACCACATTTTAAATTTTTATGGATTGGGCAATTGCTTTCGACTTTAGGTAGTTCGATAACGATGGTTATTTTGCCAGTCGTTGTGTATTCATTAACTGGTTCAACAGTTGTAATGGGAATGACTATGGCAATGTACATGCTCCCTAATATTCTTGCGTTACCGTTTGCTGGATTAGTCGTAGATCGAATGGATCGGGTGAAAGTAATGTTATTTACAGATATAATTCGCTGCATATTAATGCTATTACTTGCAACACTTATATTTATGGATGTATTAACAATTCCACTTCTATATGTACTTGTAGCATTATATGGACTTATGGAAGGCATATTTCAGCCAGCGTATGCGGCTGTAAGAGCGAAAGTATTTGTACCAGAAATTCGCAATGCAGCTAATGCATTAACGCAAATGAGTAATCAAGGTATACGACTAATTGGACCAGCTCTTGGAGGATTAATCGTTTCAGTTGCATCTGCTGGAATAGGGTTTGGACTAGATGCAGTAACGTATTTGTTATCATTTTTTTGTTTATTATTTTTAAGAGAAATAAAGTTTAAAAAAGTAAAATCTATTGAAAAGAAAAAAGTCGATTATAAACAAGAATTTATGGAAGGTGTTTTTGTTTTAAAAAGTCATCCGTGGCTATGGATTACAATTTTAGTCTTTTCTTTCATCAATATTTGTTATGCAGGAATTATCGTCGTATTAATTCCATGGTTATTTAATGTTCATCATCATTTTGAAGCATATGTGTATGGATTAGGCATGGCATCCTCTGGTGTTGGAGCTGTAGTTGCTGCGCTAATATTTGGCGGGAGAGAACGGTGGTATAAGCGGGGAGTACTTGCCTATGGTGGTGTTTTAATAAGTGGTTGTGCGCTTTTAATAATGCCGTTCATTACTTGGGCACCTGTTTTAATTATATTAATGGCAATTGAAGGGTTCGGTATGATGATATTTGGACTCATTTGGGAGACGAGTTTACAAGAGCTTGTGCCAGAAGAAGCATTTGGAAGAGTGGCAAGCCTTGATATGTTAGGTTCATTTGCTTTATTGCCACTAGGTTATGTAGTTGTAGGGTGGTTAGCTACTGTCATAGGTGGCGAGATAACGATTATAACACTAGCTATTTTAGTACTTGTAACAATTGGAGTAGCATTATGTGTGCCGAGTATTCGAAGATTTGATTGATGATATAAGGGAAGGTGGGAACGACTTATATGCTTATAGAAAATTTGAACGATATAGTCGCAAAGGAATGGGACAACCAATATACTTTGCAGGAAAAGGTCTTTGAAGCAAAAAATTTCACAGTCTATATTGCTACCCAAAGAGAAAATAAGCTAGCATATAATCAACTAGTATTAATAAAACATTTTTGTAACGAAAAGCCTTCCGTGCATATTTGGTATAAGAAAATTAGCACCGATGCAACAAAACTGGACATCACAAAAGAAGTGACAGAAGCCATTCAAACTGGTTTTGTAAATGAAGAGTAAGCCCTAATTAAATTAGGGCTTACTCTTCATTAAATACAAATGTTTGTTTCATTTTTTTACTTTCATTTACTGGATGGCCGTTGTAAGAAAAGTTCTTTTCTTCCCAAGTAATCACAACTTTAAAATTATGGCTATTAAAGTCTAATGGGAATACCATGTAGTCAAAGCTTGTATGACTTTTAGAAATATTTTCATTAGGTGTAGTAGGTTTAAAGGTAGCTTTAGAGGTAGGATTGTTATCAAGTATTTCCACGGATACGTTTGATACATCATGACCGATGTTTTTTACGAGTAAACTATATGTATCAAATACACCTTGTTTTGGCTGGATTGCTTGCTTGTTTACGTTATGAGATTTATCAATTTCGATATACCATTGTTTAGACTTTGATGCAATTGGTAGTGATTGAAATGTGTATGCACTAGCTTGTATTGGTAGTGCTAAGCATATAAGCGTAAAGAGAGTTAATATTTTTCGTTTCATTTTTTGAGAGCTCCCATTCTGTAACGGATTTATTTATTATTATCTTCTCTTTATGTTAAGATATACTATATAATATAAGGGGTTCGTTTTATGAATATTGGGTTAGGAGTTATTATATTATTTGCTATGCTTGTATTTAGTTTTATTACAGCTTTTTCTAAACAAGAAAGCCGATCCGCCTTTAGGCATGGAATGAAATGAAAGGGAAGTTGGATCCGGAATACTACTAAAAACCGTAAGGATCGTGGTTCTTTAAGTATCCGAAGTTTAGATAGTGTCTTCAGATTTTTTGTTTTAATTTTTCGGAAATAAATGATAATAGAAGAATGTTTTAAAGTGTTGGTTGAAGGGATATGTAACGAGCTTGATATGGTTAATATGGCAATGGTATGTGATACTAACAGCGTTCATTTGTTTTTAATTAAACGGACGGTCATCCCCTTAGCCCTACAAATAAAATGATTAATATCAAAATGTTTAAGAGAAGAATTCCCTCATCATAACGTTAAATGTAATAGGATGTTTATGTTTAGGGGATTAAAGAAGGAAGCTGTGTAAAGGTCATACTACACAGCTTTTTTGTACGTCTAATTTTAGAATAATCGATTAAGCGTATTTAATTGTTACGTATACGTAGTTCTGTCTCACTATCAAAAAAATGTGCTTTTGTTAAACTAAAGGCTACTGAAAGCTTATCGCCAGCTTTCAGTTCTGATCGAGCATTAATTCGTGCGACAAAACTTTGATTTTCAAGTTTTCCATGTATCATAGTCTCAGCGCCTAATAGTTCAGCAACTTCAACATTAATTTCGACAGTTGAATCGGGAGAAGATTGAAGGACAATTGGTTCATCGTGAATGTCTTCTGGACGAATACCGAGTATAAGTGTTTTTTTGTTATATCCCTTTTTCTGCAATTTTTTTAATTGCCCTTCTGGTACTTTAAAACGAATATTTTCTATATGAAAATAGTTATCTTTTAATGTTCCAGTAAAAAAATTCATGGCCGGAGAACCAATGAATCCGCCAACAAAAACATTTTCAGGAGTATCATAGACTTCTTTTGGTGTACCAACTTGTTGTATGATACCATCTTTCATCACAACAAGGCGTGATGCCATTGTCATTGCTTCCGTTTGGTCATGTGTTACATATATAGTAGTTGTGTTTAAGCGGCGATGAAGCTTAGAAATTTCTGAACGCATACTTACACGTAATTTAGCATCTAAATTGGATAGAGGCTCGTCCATTAAGAATACTTTTGCATCACGAACGATAGCTCTTCCTAATGCAACACGCTGGCGCTGTCCACCCGATAATGCTTTTGGTTTTCGCTTTAAATAATCTTCAAGACCTAATATTTTTGCTGCCTCAGTTACACGACGATTAATTTCATCTTTTGGTAGTTTTCGTAATTTTAAACCAAACGCCATATTATCGTAAACAGACATATGTGGGTATAGTGCGTAATTTTGAAATACCATTGCAATGTCACGATCTTTTGGAGCGACGTCATTCATAAGTTTACCATCAATATAAAATGAGCCGTCAGAAATGTCTTCTAAACCTGCAATCATACGTAGAGTAGTTGATTTTCCACAACCAGAAGGACCAACAAATACAATAAACTCTTTATCTTGAATATGTAAATTGAAATCAGAAACAGCAGTTGTTTTATTATCGTATAATTTGAAAATATGATTTAATACGAGTTCAGCCATTATACATCGCCCCTATTTTTATAATTAACTGAATTATAAGTTTTATTTAATGTAAGGTGAATTGGTAAGTTGCACAAAAAATGTTAATTTTTTTATGCAAAATTACGAGATGTTCAAAGAAAGAAAAGCCAAATAAACAGCCACAGCACCTTCAAATGTTTTTATATTCAATCCTGTTTTTTCAATAAATTTGTCAATTCTATACTGTAAAGTATTTCGGTGTAAATATAATTGTTTAGCCGCAAGTGATACATTTAAATTACATTGGAAGAATACTTTAATACTCTCTATTAGTTCTTTATCATTGGAAACATTTTCTAATAAACGGTTTGTATATTTTTCTCTCTTTTCTTTTGGTAATAAGGTCATTAATTGATAAGGGAGAAGTTGTTCAATGTATGTAATTTTCTTTGATAAATAGGGAGAAAGATAAGAAAATAAATTTCGTTCCCATTGATACAAGTGAGAAACTTGATTGGTTTGGGTGTAGTGTCTGCCGACAAAAAAGGATAAGGATATAAAAAAATCTGTTTCTAGCGTATCAAGGGCTGTTTGCAATCTATATTCAGATGTATTTTCTGTTAAGATGAGGACTCCAGTTTGTGAAGTTTCCCATATTGTAGGAGTATCAAAACCAAGTATTGAATGTAAAGCATTATGAAATTCTTCTCGTTCCGTTATAGGATGTGTTGTGAAGAAATGTAAAAAGCGTACAGATGTTATTTGAATATCTTTACTCTGATATAACGCTTCGTACCAATACTTTTCTATTTTTGTTTCGTAGCATGTGTCAGTATGGATGGGAGTTAAGAGGGATGAAAGCAATTGCCCCTCCCGTTTATGTAAGCGAGATTTACGAATTCCTACTCTATTCCCGTCAATCAAAAACCAACTGTAATCTTCAGAAAGTATTGCTTCATTAATTTTTATATCTTTAGCGTAATATTTTTTTAATTGTTGAATCATATGAACACTCCTTATCTTTATATTATTTATTAATAACAAATTATATAGGGATAATGGATTAAGATGGTTTGTTATAAAATTAAAAAAATTCAGAAAATATATTGCGGAGGAAAAAGTGATAGTGTTATACTTCATAACAACTGGTAATGACAACATCATGTCGTGATTAAATTGGTATATGTATAAATAATATATCAATGATAGTTTATTCCTTCAACTGGTAATGACATAAGTCTACTAAATTTGATAGGGAAGGGAGAGAAGAGCATTGTTTTTTATCAATGAATATTTTTTGTAAACGTTTTCTTTAAGGGGAGCTCCAAACCTTTTGTAAAGTTGATTATATTAGTTTAATTTGTCATCAGTGAGTTAAAAGAAACATAAGTAAAGATTTTGTTATATAGATGATTATTTTCAGGGGAGGAACAGGGATGAAAAAGTGGTTTATTTTCTTTTTGTCAACATTGTTATTGACAATAGTAGGCTGTTCTAACAGTGGCGAAAAAGTTAACACGTCATCTAAAGATGAAAAAATAGAATTACGATATGCACTTTGGGATAAGAAACAGCTACCAGCAGTGGAGAAAGTGGTCCAACAGTTTAATGAAAAACATCCGAATATTAAGGTGAAAATAGAATTAACAGCGTACGGGCAGTATTTTCAGAAGCTTGAAACGGCAGCAACAGGAAATGCATTGCCGGATGTATTTTGGATGAATGGTCCAAATGTTGTGAAATACGCTTCGGGGAAAGTATTGATGCCTTTGGATGATAAAGCGAAAAAGGATAAGTATAAATTGGAAAATTATCCGAAATCTTTAGTTGATTTATATACAGTAGATAATAAAACTTACGGTATTCCAAAAGATTTTGATACAACGGCACTTTGGTATAATAAAAAATTATTTGATGAAGCTGGAGTAGCATATCCAGATGATTCATGGGATTGGGAGAAAATGAAAGAAGCTGCAAAAAAATTGACGAAAAAGGAAAAAGATGTTTGGGGATTTGCAGCAGCAATGGGAAATCAAGGTGGCTATTATGATCTCATTTACCAAAATAAAGGGTATGTTCTTTCTAAAGATAAAAAAACAGTAGGATTTAATAAACCACAAGCAATTGAAGCGTTTAATTATAACATTAGTTTTATTAAAGAAGGATTATCACCAACATTTGCTCAAATGACAGAGACAACAGCATCTGATTTGTTTTTATCAGGTAAAGTAGCGATGATTTTTGATGGGCCTTGGATGGTACCAGAATATAAGAAAAATCCTGATTTAAATATTGCTGTTATGCCAAAAGGGAAAGAAAGAGCTGTTATGATTCATGGTCTAGCAAATGTCATCTCAGCGAAAACAAAATATCCGGATGCAGCTTGGGAATTTGTGAAATATTTAGGTTCTAAAGAGGCAGCAGATGTGTTTGCAGAAACTGGAACAGTTATTCCTGCTTTTAATGGAACACAAGAAGCATGGGTTAAATCCGTTCCAAACTTGAATTTACAAGCGTATATCACTGGTCTTGAATATTCTTACCCATTACCGAGTGTGAAAAATACAGGAGCTTTATGGGAGCAAGAAACAAAAGTATTAAAAAGGGTATGGGGAGGAGAATTGAATGTTGAAGATGCAACAAAAGAATTAACAGAGAAAGCAAATGAAGTTCTTTCTAAAAAATAAGGAGAGGGATCCTCTCCTTGCTTTAAATCAAAAATTATGGGAGGAGTGAAGAGATGGAGGATCTATCAATAAAGGTAGTGGAGCAAAAAAACACACATATACAAAAAAAATATAAAAAGAAAAAGAAATTAGATTATATATGGGCATATGTCATGATTGCCCCAACTATGCTAGGATTATTCATTTTTTATATGTGGCCAATTTTGCAAAATATTTATTTTAGTTTTACAGCGTGGGATGCGTTTGGTAGCTATGAATGGATTGGATTAGAAAACTATAAAAAGATGTTTACTGATCAAGATTTAGGAAAGGCTTTTCAAAATACATTTATTTATATCGTGCTTACTGTTCCAATCAGTATATTTTTATCCATCATATTAGCGGTGCTATTAAATCAAAACATTAAAGGGAAATCCCTGTATAGAACATTATATTTTTTACCTGTTATTACAATGCCTGCTGCAATCGCGATGGTATGGAAATGGATCTATAATTCTGACTATGGGTTACTCAATTACATGTTATCATGCTTTGGAATTGATGGTCCTAATTGGCTTACCAACCCTAACATTGCATTATATTCAATTATTATAGTTGCGATTTGGGGTGGGATAGGATATAACATGGTTATTTTTCTATCTGGTCTCCAAAACATCCCTAAAACATACTATGAAGCAGCAATTATGGATGGAGCCCGGCCAATTACAATTTTCTTTAAGATTACATTGCCACTTTTATCGCCAGTTATTTTCTTTGTAACGATTATGTCTTTAATTGGGGCATTTCAAGTATTCGATCTCATCTTTATGATGATTGGTAGAACAAGTAATGTAATTGAAAATACACAATCTATTGTTTATTTATTTTATCAAAATGCCTTTATTTTGAATGAAAAAGGATATTCGGCAGCCATAGCAGTTGTATTATTAATTATTATATTAATCATTACAGCGATTCAAATGATATTACAGAAAAAGTGGGTGCATTATGATGAATAAAAGAGTAGGTGCAGTCAATAAAAATAAAATTATGATTCATGCAATGCTTATCATAGGTGCCTTATTAACCATGGGTCCTTTTATTTGGATGATATTAACGTCTCTAAAGACTTATGCAGAATCTGTTCAAGTTTCACCAGTTATTATCCCATCTCAATTTATGTGGAGTAACTATACGGAAATATTCAACTTATTACCATTTTTAAAATTTATGATGAATACTGTAATTGTTACAATAGCTAGAACGATTGGGCAGTTGTTTTTATGCTCATTAGCAGCTTATGCTTTTGCTAGAATACAATTTCCAGGTAGAAGTGTACTGTTTTTACTTACTCTTTCCGTCCTAATGGTTCCAGCTCAAGTGTTTTTGCTTCCACAATATTTAATTATGGTAAAACTGGATTGGTTGAATACATTACAAGCGGTAATTGTACCTGGGTTATTTAGTGCATTTGGTACCTTTTTATTGCGTCAGTTTTTTATGGGCGTTCCAAAGGAACTAGAAGAAGCAGCGAGATTAGATGGTTGCAATCACTTCCAAATTTATTGGTATGTTATGCTGCCACTTGCGAAACCAGGTTTAATTGCACTTGGTATATTTACAACATTCTGGTCTTGGAATGAATTGATGTGGCCGATGATTGTAAATAATTCACCAGATATGATGACATTATCAGTTGGCTTATCTTCACTACAAGGGCAATATGCAACAAACTATCCTGTACTAATGGCGGGATCATTTTTAGCGATTTTACCAATGTTGTTATTGTTTATTTTTTTACAAAAACAATTTATTGAAGGAATTACAATTACAGGTGGAAAATAAGAATAATAGAATAGGAGAGGATATGTATGATTACGGCGGCATTAATTGGGGCAGGAAGTCGTGGAATGTACGCTTATGCTTCTTACGCGTTAGAACATCCAACAGAGATAACTTTTGTTGCGGTTGCAGAATTGGATAATGCAAAAAGACAGAAATTCTCTGAAATGCATAACGTTTCGGAAGATATGCAATTTGAAACATGGGAAGAGTTATTAGCGAAAGAAAAGCTTTGTGATGTATTGCTTATTTGTTCGCCCGACCGGTTTCATTATAAACCTGTAATGCAAGCGATTGAGAAGGGATACAAAATTTTATTAGAAAAACCAATGTCACCAAGTCCTACAGAGACATTGGAAATTGCAGAGGCTGCCACGAGATATAACGTGTTATTAACGGTATGTCACGTGTTAAGGTATGCACCATTCTATAGGACTTTAAAAGAAATTGTTGATCAAAAGAAGATAGGGGATATCGTTTCAATTCAATGGAATGAAAATGTCGGTCATTGGCATCAAGCACATAGTTTTGTAAGAGGGAATTGGCGTAATAAGTCTGAATCAAGTTCAATGATTTTGCAAAAATGTTGTCATGATATGGATGTGCTACAATGGCTTGTGGGTGCAGAGTGTGAAAAGATTTCATCTTTTGGAAGTTTGACTCATTTTAAATCTGAACATGCACCTAAGGGTTCGACGTTACGTTGTACAGATGGTTGTGAAGTTGAGGGAAACTGCCAATATTCTGCTTTAAAATGGTATTTACATGAGAGAGATGAATGGCCAGCGAATGTAGTTTCTATTGATACAAGCATTGAAAATAGACTGGAGGCACTAAAAAAGGGACCTTATGGGCGTTGTGTGTACCATTGTGACAATGATGTTGTGGATCATCAAGTAGTAAATTTGCTGTTTGATAATGATGTAACAGTTGCTTTTACAATGTCTGCATTTACAAAAGAGTGTTGCCGTACGTTTAAAATTATGGGAACACATGGTGAAATTCATGGTCATGATGTATTAAATGAATTGAAGGTCAAATATTTTTCAGGTGAAGTTGAAACGATTTACCCAAAAACAATAGAAGGTGGACATATGGGAGCAGATAATGCAATTATGACTGATTTTATCGAAAAGGTAAAAAGCAATAAAACAGAAAGTTTAACGTCTGCAATGATTTCGGCAAATAGTCATTTGATTGCATTTGCTGCTGAAAGATCAAGAATAACGGGTGAAACAGTAAATCTTAAGCAATATGTGAAAGAGTTACAACAATCGATGAATCTAGCAAAGTAAGAAGAGTGCATATAAAGAAACAAATTAAATATACGATTCAAGTAAATTTTAACAGATAGAATAAGCTTATCTTTCTCTGTGAGAAAGTAATGGTAATTCCTATTTTCATTCGATATAATAGCCATAAACTGGTCATAACAACTTTATAGATGAGGGAGTAAAACATGATTGCAAAAGATAATCGAACACCATTATACTACCAACTAATGGATATTATTGTGGAGCAAATTGAAACTGGGAATTTACAAGAACATGATAAGCTTCCATCAGAACGTGAACTATGCGAGATTCATGATGTAAGTAGAACAACAGTAAGGCAGACGATGCAAGAATTAGAAAAAGAAGGATATATTTATAAAAAACATGGTAAAGGGAGTTTTGTCTCACCTCGTGTATTTAATCAAAGTCTTGTCCGTTTTTATAGTTTCACAGAAGAAATGAAAAAATTTGGAAAGGTTCCATCATCAACAGTCGTATCATTTTCCATAATTCATTGCGATAAAAAAATATCGAAAATTATGAATCTTAACAATGGAGAAGAGGTGTATCAAATTACGAGATTAAGGTTAGCTGATAAAGAACCCATGCTATTTGAAACATCTTATATTCCTGTAAAGTTCTTTCCATATTTAACGAAGAAAGAATTAGAAGAAACACCAATGTACGAGATTTTCCGTAAAAAATACCAAGTTCATATCACACGTGCGGTGGAAAGTTTCAAAGCGATTGCAGCAGAAAAAGAGCATGCAACATGGCTACAAGTTGAAAAGAATGAACCATCTTTATCTCTAGAACGTATTGCATATGCGAAAGAAAATATAATTGAATACACACAGACCATTGCAAGAGGAGATAAATTTACTTACACAGTTGAATTACAATAAGTATAGTTATACTTATTGTAATTCAACTGGTAATGATGACGTGATAAGATGTGGACTAATATTAAGGGGGTTCTGAAATGTTATTACATGCAAATGATGAAATAAGAGAAACATATGGAGCGTGTTTTACAGCGAAAGAAATTGCACAACAGCCAGATCTTTGGGAGCAAGTATATTTGAATTTTCAAAGCAAACATCATGAAATTATAGACTTCTTTTCACGTATTTCAAGAGATCATGAACAAGTGAGGGTGATTTTCACTGGTGCAGGGACATCCGCTTTTGTTGGAGACACAATTGTTCCATATGTAAAAAGGATTACGGATTTAAAGAAAATGCATATTGAAAGCATTCCAACAACAAATATAGTCTCAAGTCCTTATTACTATCTTCAGCCAGACATCCCAACAATTTTAGTGTCCTTTGCTCGCTCAGGCAATAGTCCAGAAAGTGTAGCGGCAGTGCAATTAGGAGAACAAATTATTCATTCAGTTTATCATATTATTTTAACATGTAATGAAGAAGGAAATTTAGCGAAGCAATTTCAGCATAAAGAGAACGCCTTTGTTATGTATATGCCACAGGAGGCAAACGATCAAGGGTTTGCAATGACAGGAAGTTTTACTTCTATGATGTTAACTGCACTTATGTTATGTAACTATAATCAGACCCATCTTTTAGAACCTAGCATTATGGATATTGTAAGATTAGGAAAAGATGTAATCAAAAAACAAGAACAGGAAATTCAACGAATTGCAGAAAAAGAATTTCGTAAAATTGTATTTTTAGGATCAGGCGTATTCGAGGGACTTTCTCGAGAGGCTGCTTTAAAATTTTTAGAGTTAACTGCTGGTCGTATCCCAGTTACGTTTGACACAACACTTGGGTTTAGGCATGGACCGAAATCAATTTTAGATAAGGGTACAGTTGTTCTATTATTTTTATCTAATGATGAGTATACGAAAAAATATGATCTTGATTTATTAAAAGAGCTTTTTCAAGAGAAAGAAAGAAGCGAGATTATTGTTATAGCACATCAAGATAATCAGGAAGCAAGGCGAAATTCAAATACGTTTTTATGCAATGACGGACGCAATCTGAAAGATGACATGTATATTACGTTTATTTATATATTATACGGACAAATTTTAGCGTTATATAAATCTATTGCATTAGGGATTACTCCAGATAACCCTTGTCCAAGTGGAAGTGTAAATCGTATCGTTCGAGGGGTAACAGTACATCCTTATAAAGGAAAGGAATAGCAATTTATGAACTACTATGTCAAAGCATCTATGTATCTACTAGAAGATGGTGTTCGTGAGGGTGGATATTTACATATTGTAAATGGCTACTTTCTAAAACATGTTGAAGAAATAGTAGACGGAGCGTTAGTAATGGATTTTGAAGGAAGTATTATTTCTCCAGGATTTGTGGATACACATATTCACGGTGTAGCGGGACATGATGTAATGGATAGCACATATGAATCGTTAAACAATATTTCTATTATGTTATTGGAAAATGGTGTTACGAGTTTTTTACCCACAACATTAACTGATTCTTCGGAAAATATAATGAAAGCTTTAAAAAATATAGCTCATGCAAAAAAAAGAGGAGTGGAAGGGGCCAATATTATTGGAGCTTTTCTTGAGGGACCTTGTTTTACGGAGGTCTATAAAGGTGCACAAAACTCTAAATATTTTATTGATCCAACCATTGAAATGTTAGAGGAGTGGATTGTTGCATCAGAAGGGACAATTAAAAAAATTGCCATGGCACCAGAGAGGAAAGGTGCTATTGCGTGTATACATCATGCTGTGAAAAAGAATATTCATGTAGCAATTGGGCATACGAATGCAAACTATGAGATATGCCAGAATGCGATTCAAGCAGGAGCGACGATTTTTGTGCATACGTTTAATGGAATGAAAGGATTACATCACCGTGAACCTGGCGTTGTTGGAGCGGTACTCTCAACTGAGCATGTGTATGGTGAAATCATTGTAGATGGACATCATGTACATCCAAGCGTAGTGAATATTTTATATAAATGTAAAGGATACGACAAAACTTGTTTAGTTAGTGACTGTATGCGAGCGGGCTTATTAGGGGATGGCACATATAATTTAGGAGAATTTGTTGTCCAAGTGCAAGACGGCATTGCCCAAACAGAGGCGGGTTCTTTAGCAGGAAGTACACTTCGATTTATTGATGGTGTGAAGAATATAGAGAAATGGACAAATGCATCGTTATGGGAATGTGTTCATATGGGATCGTTAATTCCTGCTAAAAGTATTGGAGTTGATAATGAAATTGGAAGTATAGCACTAGGGAAAAGAGCTGATTTTCTTATATTAACAGAGGATTTAGATCTTATAGGAACAGTTGTAGGGGGAGAAATGAAATATAAAAAGAATAAAGAGAGGATTTGAGAGTATGCTTGTTTCAACTCAATTTATACTGAGAAATGCACAAGAACAGGGTTATGCGGTTCCGGCTTTTAATATTCATAATTTAGAAACTTTAAAAGCAGTAATTGAATCCGCAGTAGAGCTTAGGTCACCTGTTATTATAGCTGCTACACCAGGCACAATAAAATATATGGGAAAAGAATATCTTTTGCATATGATTGAAGCAGCGAGAAAGCAATATGAAATACCAATTAGCCTACATTTAGATCATCATGAGGATATAAGTGATATTAAAAATTGTATTGATTCAGGAGTTCGCTCTGTTATGATTGATGCATCGCATCATCCATTTGAAGAAAATGTTCAGATTGTTCAGGAAGTTTCGTTGTATGCAAAACAATATGGAGTAACAGTAGAGGCTGAATTAGGGCAATTATCAGGAATAGAAGAAGATATAAAAGTAGAAAACTCAATTTATACAGATCCTTACCAAGCGAAAGAATTTGTAGAACGCACGAATATTGACTCATTGGCAGTTGCAATTGGAACGGCACATGGACTATATAAAGGGGAACCAAAATTAGATTTACAAAGATTAATAAATATCAGAAAGCAAGTCAATATTCCTCTTGTACTACATGGTGCCTCTGGGTTATCGGATAGTTTAGTGCAAGAAACGATTCGTTTAGGAATTTGTAAAGTGAATATTGCAACAGAGTTGAAAATTGCATTCGGAACAGCATTACGTCATTATCTACATTCTCATCCAGAAGAAAATGATCCGCGTAAATATTTTTCAGATGCAATTATGGCGATGAAACGGGTTGTTGTAGATAAAATAAAGATGTGCAAAAGTTTCAATCGTGTGTAAGGGGATATTCTTATGATCGCGACAATTACATTGAATCCATCTGTTGATATGCGATATGAATTAGGGGAATTAAAACTAAACAAAGTACATCGTACGAAAGACTATGAAAAAACTGCCGGTGGAAAAGGTATTAATGTATCGAGAGTACTTCGTTTGCTGGGAGAAGAAGTAACAGGAGTTGGGTTACTCGGTGGTAGTAATGGCGAGTTCATAAGGGGGAAATTGGAAAATCTATCAATTGTTGATGAGTTTGTTTCCATTAAAGAAGAAACTCGTAATTGTATAGCGTTAATCACAAAAAAATCTGCGTCGGCTACTGAAGTGTTAGAAGCAGGGCCAACTATTTCGGAGGATGAAATAGCTCTTTTTATAAAAAAATATGAAAAGATAGTAAAAGATTTTGAGTTTATTGTTGCATCGGGAAGTTTACCTAAGGGTATTTCAAAGTCATTTTATAAACAGTTGGCACAAAAGGCGGCTGAAAATGGTAAGAAATTCATATTAGATACAAGTGGAGAGCCCTTATTTCATGGCATACAAGGAAAACCATTTTTAATTAAACCAAACAGGCAAGAAATTTGTCAGTTGCTTCAAAAAAAACGTGTGTCACAGGAAGAAATGATTGCGGAAGCAACTAAAATTTGTGAGAGGGGCGTGCAGTATGTTTTGTTATCACTTGGAAGAGAAGGAGCGATACTTATTACGAAAGATGAAAGCATAAGGGCAATTATTTCAGAAGTAAAAACTATCAATGCCGTTGGCTCAGGTGACGCAATGGTTGCAGGAATAACGTTAGCACTCGCAAAGGGGTATGGGATAAGGGATGCACTTCGTTTTTCAGTGGCGTGTGGAATGGCTAACGCAGCTGAGGAAATAACAGGTTACATACAACTTAAAAATGTAGAGAATTTCTATAATGAAATTACAATTGTCTAAAAGTAGGAAGGGGAGAAATATGGGGAAGTACGTTGCTTGTTTTGATATTGGAGGAACTTTTATAAAATATGCAATGATTGATGAACAAGGAATAGTACATGAACAAGGGAAAATAAAAACACCAGTACAAAGTCAAAAGAAAGAAATTTTGTATCGCATTTGTGAAGTAATATATGAGTTTGAAAAGAGCTATAAAATTCATTCTGTAGGTGTATCATCGTGTGGGATTATCGATAATATCAAGGGGGAAGTTCTGTATTCTGCCAATATTTCGGGATATAGCGGTACAAAAATAGCAGATTACATTTATAGTGAGACAGGGTATGTGGCGAGTATTGAAAATGATGTTCGTTCAGCTTGTCTCGGTGAAATGTGGAAAGGAGTAGGGCAGGGGAAAGAACATATTGTTTTAATCACACTTGGAACCGGGATTGGTAGTGGAATCATTACAAATGGCAAAATGCTTCAGGGAGTGAAAGGATTAGCAGGAGAGCTTGGTCATATGATAATTGTTCATAATGGAGAAAAATGTAGTTGTGGTGGAGAGGGATGTTATGAGAGATATGCATCGACTTCGGCATTGATTCGTCAGTATAAAGAAGCATCAAAAATTCAAGGGCTAGAGATAGGCACAATCACAGGTGAAGAAATTATAGAACGTATGTACAGAGGAGAACGATTGGCAAAGGATGTATATGAGCAGTTTCTACAGTATGTTGTTGCTGGTTTAGTAAATATTACTTATATATTTAACCCCGAATTAATTATTATTGGGGGAGGTATTACAGAGCAAGGTGAACCATTTTTGAAACAAATTCAAGAAAGGTTCCATGACAAAATAATGGATATCTATCAAAATAAGGTGGAAATCGCTTTAGCATCATTACATAATGATGCTGGTGTATATGGAGCTTGTTATGTAGCGTTGAATCAATGTGAGGAAAAATCAATGAATATATAATTTTAGAAGATATTTATCGAGAATAGTTAACACGTAGAGCTTTTTATTTTCAAACAACCATTATCTTGTTTATATATCAGCTGATGGTTGTTTTTGTTTGAAATATTAATAGGAATATACATTTGTTGATGATGTGCTATAAAATATGTACGGATGTGATTTATCATTTCGGTTCTCGATTTGAAGTATAAGTCAAAAGGAATATAATTATGAAGAAATTACCAAAAAGTATGGTAAGATAACATTGTCATACAACAAGGGGGATTTGTTTTATGGAAAATGGAGTTCTTGCTAAAGTAGATGTAACGAAAAGAATTGAATCGAAATCTAAGTACAATAAGAAACTTGAAAAATATCAAAGGCGCTTATTAGCGTTGCAGCAAATTGTAAAAGAAGAAAAAATTGCAGTTATGCTCGTTATGGAAGGCTGGGATGCGGCTGGAAAAGGCGGAGCGATTAAACGAGTGACAGAGCACCTTGATCCGCGTGGGTTTCAAGTAAATCCAATTGGAGCACCAGCACCTCATGAGAAACGGTACCATTACTTGCAACGTTTCTGGCGGAAACTACCTCAGTACGGGCAAATTACTATTTTCGATCGCTCGTGGTACGGCCGCGTGTTAGTTGAGCGTGTTGAAGGTTTTGCTACAAAGGAAGAGTGGATGAGAGCGTATGGTGAGATTAATGATTTTGAAAAACTACTAACAGATGATCATTATATAATCGGGAAGTTTTTCTATCATATTAGTAAAGATGAACAGTTAAAGAGGTTTAAAGATAGAGAGAATAATCCTTTAAAAAGATGGAAAATTACAGATGAAGATTGGCGTAACCGTGAAAAATGGGACGAGTATGTTGAAGCAATGGAAGACATGTTTGAAAAAACAAATAAGCCAAATGCAAAATGGCAAATAATCGCGAGCAACGATAAATTATACGCACGTTTGAAAACGTTGAAAGTGATTATTTCGTTAATTGAGGATTATTTTGTAGAGCATGGTATAGAATTGCCTTCTTATTATTATGAAATGAAAGAAGGTAAGACGGAAGACTTTGAAACGAATCAAGATGTAGTTGTAAAATAGTACAAGGTTTACATATGAAATATAAAGTAGAGATACCCTGTAATTTGGAACAACAAAATTACAGGGTATTTTTTATTTAGAAACATTTTACAATTAACAGAATAAGGTATATAATCAATAATCATATTAACAATGTTAATATGATTATTGATTATATGCTATGTGGGGGTCTTATTTTGAAGGGAAGAGATGTTGTTTTAGGTTTGTTGATGGAAAAAGAATTATCTGGTTATGATATTAAAATTGTGTTTGAAGACGTATTTACTCATTTCTTTGATGGAAGTTTTGGAATGATCTATCCAACGTTACGACAGTTGGAAAAAGAGGGGAAAATAAAAAAAGAAGTTGTTATGCAAGAAGGGAAACCAAATAAGAAAATGTACTTTATTACAGATGAGGGGCGTGAAGAGTTTTATCAATACATGCAAACGGATGTAGAGAAAGATGTTTTACGTTCAGATTTTTTAATGAGGATGTATTTCGGTAATTATAGCGATGATCAGGCGATAAAAAAATGGATTAAGGACGAAATTGAAAGGAAAGAAGCATACATTGCGGATCTACGTCTGAAATATGAAAAGTGGAGAGAAGGTATTACTTTTGTTGAGGAAATTTCACTCGATGTAGGTATCGCATCGTATAGTGCTCAAGTTGAGACATTGAAAAGAAAACTAGAACAATTAGAAACAAAAAAACAATAAAACAGAAGAATGAAAAGCACGTTCACAATAAATAAAGGGGTGGATGAATATGGAGCAATCAAAGGGTATTAAGATTGTCCTTTTAATGTGTTTAGGTATATTTCTTTGTATGATTGATACGACTATTATGAATATAGCTTTGCCAGCGATACAAACGAGTGTAAATACTTCATTGGAAAAGATGTCTTGGGTATTAAATGTTTATACAATGACAATAGCAGTACTTGCTATCCCACTAGGGCGGATAGCTGATATCTTTGGAAAAGCAAAGATGTATATTCTTGGTTTGGTGATTTTTGGTGGCGGGTCAGTACTGTGTGCTTTTGCTAATACGGGAGATTTTCTTATCTTTTCTCGCTTTATCCAAAGTGTAGGGGCAGCGATTTTATTTCCAACTAGTATGGTAATTGGTGTATCAGCTATGCCGTTAGCTAAGAGGCATGTTGCACTTGCAATTTTAGGCGTAACACAAGGTCTGTCAGCTGCAATGGGACCAGTAATAGGTGGAATTATTACACAAAATTTCGGTTGGAGATGGGTGTTCTTCGTAAATGTTCCAATTTGTATTCTTGGAATCCTTTTATGCTGCACTATGTTAAAAATAAAAAATGAAGAACGTATTATCTCAAAAATAGATTGGGTAGGACTACTATTAAGTAGCTTAGCAATTTTTTCTTTTACTCTCATATTAGTAAAAGGAAATACATGGGGATGGCAAAGTAATATAGCTTTGTCTTGTTATGCACTTAGTACTATTTCTCTTATTCTATTTGTTCTAGTAGAGCGAAAGATTCATAATCCGATGGTGAATTTAAATTTATTTAAAGATCGAATGTTTGTCGGAGCATCTATCGTTGTCATATTAAGTAATGTATTTTTAATTGGAGTTACTGTATTACTTCCAACATTCTTAACGAAAATACAAGGTCGAACGGAAATTGAAGCAGCTTTTTTAGTGACACCTATTTCAGTAATGATATTTTTTGTCTCACCAGCTGCAGCAACTTTAATTAAAAAACTCGGAAAAGTAACTATTATTTTATCAGGCTTTCTTGTTATGGGCCTATCTTATTATTGGTTGCAAATGATTGATGTTAATTCAACAAATATAGAAATTATTATTCCATGTATGATATTAGGTGCTGGATATGGTTTAGTAGTAGGGCCAATTACAGTTTTAAGTGCGTCTTCGTTTGAAGGAGAATTATTAACTGCTTCTCAAAGTGTTGTATCGATGTTACGACAAGTTGGAATTGTATTAGCGGTCGCAATATTTGTATCTAACTTAACTCACAACTTAACTGTAAATAAAGAGAATGTATATCGTTATGCAGAAGAAAAGGTGCGTAATATTCATGTGAGTAGTGTCGAGCAAGCTGAGATATTACAAGTAACAAAAGAAAAAATAGAGAATCAAAGTATAGAAACGAATGTAGAAAAGCATCAAAATGAAAAATTTGTAGGGTTAAATAAAGAGAAAAAAGACGAATTAATTCACCAAAAAGTAGATGAAGTATTAAATGCTGTTCCAGTAGAATATAGAGATATAAAAAGAGAAGAAGTTATGAATCAAGTGACAAATGAAGTTGAAAAACAAGAAGAAAGTATAAAGAAAGAAGTACGTGCATTTTCGAACGATGTGAATCATTATGCTAAGAATCAGATGGCTATGAGTTTTACAGATTTATATAAAGCGAGTGTGCCAATTATTTTACTCTTTGCTTTAGTGAGTTTGTTATTTTGGGAAGGGAAAGCTTTGAGTAAAAGAAGGGAAAAAAGGGTAGTAGGGGGATTGGAAGGGAAATAGGCCAAACATGAATTTTATTCTAATTATTGAAAGTTGGCTATTAACAAAGGAAAGAACTCCACGGACGAAACATGAATGGCGGAGTTCTTTCCTTTGTGCTTATAGACATATGTGTCACTATCATGAAGTATTTACTCTCATTCATTATCAGCCAAAATCAAAGATGAACTGAATAGTATGAATAAGTATTTTTACATACAATGAATAGGTACGTATCAAGTTCAAATATAGGATGCATAATATTACTTTTATAGGATTCTACATATGTTTTCAAGGAGGTTGTATATGTCTATAAAACATATAAATCTGGGGATTCGATTTTTTCTAGAATTATGTGCTCTTGCATCACTATGTTATTGGGGCTTTCAATTTTTTTGGAATGTATATGGGAAATATGTTTTTGGTATTGGTTCACCACTACTTTTTGCAATAATATGGGGGCGGTTCATTGCACCTAAAGCATCATTAAAATTGCCAGAACCATATAGGTTTATGCTAGAAATCATCTTGTTTGGAGTTAGCTCTGTTGCTCTATATGTTGTTGATCAAAAATCCTTTGCTATTATTCTTGCCGTGTTATTTATAATAAATCGCACTTTAATCATTGTCTGGAAACAGTAAATTTACTACAGTATCTATATAAAATTACATGTCATGTAGTTTTATATTGTATTTTAATAATACAAAAGAGCGGTGTTAAAAATTAGAGGATTTTGTTGTTCTATAGTACATTAACAAAGGGGATTAGTTTTATAGAGAGGATGAGGAAATAATAGATACAGCAGATGTTTCAATAAGCAATCGTATGTATACAGAAGATGAGCAACAAAAATTATACAAACGAACGTTAATAATCGTAAGTATTTCACAAATGTTCGGCGGAGCAGGATTGGCTGCTGGCATTACGGTAGGTGCACTTCTTGCGCAGCAAATGCTAGGGACAGATGCATTTGCAGGTTTACCGGCTGCTATGTTTACGATGGGATCGGCGGTAGCGGCTTTCTTTGTTGGGAAGTTATCACAAAAGTATGGTCGCCGCGTAGGGCTTGCAGCAGGTTTTATAGTAGGCGGACTAGGAGCTATTGGCGTTGTGTTGGCAGCTTTAATAAATAGTATTATTCTTTTACTAGTTTCTTTACTCATATATGGCGCGGGCACAGCTACAAATTTACAAGCGCGTTATGCTGGAACGGATTTAGCGAATAAGAAGCAAAGAGCAACTGCTATTAGTATTACGATGGTAATGACGACTTTTGGTGCGGTCGCAGGTCCCAATTTAGTAGGTGTAATGGGAAGGTTTGCTCATTCAATTGGAATTCCTGAACTTGCTGGTCCGTTCATATTATCAGCAGCTGCATTTATACTGGCGGGTCTTGTACTATTTGTTATGCTTCGTCCCGATCCGTTACTTATTGCTAATATGATAGAATCATATAAACAAGAACATACATATAAAGGCCAACCGGTAACAGAAGAAGCGAAAGAAAATAAAAGAGGCATTACAGTTGGAGCTATCGTAATGATACTTACGCAAATCGTGATGGTTGCGATTATGACGATGACGCCAGTGCATATGGGACACCACGGTCATGGATTAAGTGCAGTAGGACTTGTGATTGGTTTTCATGTGGGTGCAATGTATCTTCCGTCTCTTGTTACAGGAATGTTAATTGATAAAATCGGTAGAACTACGATGAGTATAGCAGGCGGAGTAATTTTACTAGCAGCAGGTGTCATAGCGGCGATAGCGCCAAGTGATTCTTTAATACTATTAATTGTTGCTTTGTCATTACTTGGATTAGGATGGAACCTCGGTTTAATAAGTGGTACGGCTCAAATTGTTGATGCAACTATCCCTTCCACACGTGCAAAGACACAAGGGAAAATAGATGTGTTTATTGCGCTAGCTGGAGCTTCAGGTGGAGCGATGTCAGGAATGGTAGTGGCGAATTCAAGTTATGCGGCATTATCATTAGCTGGAGGGGGGTTAGCTTTCATGCTTATTCCTGTTGTGATATGGTCCCGAAAAGGATAACGAAATTGAAGTGAGGTTCTAGTTACTAACTAGAACCTCTTTTTATAAACTTAAATTAAATCCCACTTCACAATAAGCCCTAAATGCGTAAGACCACCGCCAAATCCGTATAGTAAAAGTGTGTCTCCGTTACTTAATTTTCCATCTTTTCTAGCTAAATCTAGTGCGAGTGGAATAGAGACGGAAGATGTATTCCCCATAAATTCCACACTCGTTAATGTTTTTTGTATTGGAATTTGAGATTTTTCACAAATAGATTCGATCATTCGTAAATTAGCACTATGAGGAATGAACCAGTCTATATCATCCTTTTGCATATTTGCGGTATGTAATAGTTCTTTTATCCCTGTTGGCACCGTGCGTGTTGCCCATTTATATACTTCTCTTCCATTTTGCACGATTTTTTCATTTGTTTGCAGTGGTGTACCATTCATAGTTGTAGATAAGTTTGTTCTGTATAGATGAATACCACCGTCCCCATTTGTTCCCATGTGTGCGGCAATAAAGCTTGGTTTGTTTTCATCTCTTTCTAATAAAATAGCTCCAGCACCATCGCCAAATAAAATGCAGGTCGTTCTATCGGTGTAATCAGTAACTTTTGATAATGTCTCTGTCGCTATAACAAGTACTTTTTTATGTGATCCAGAAGTAATCAAGCTATTACCGACGTGCAAGCCATATGTGAAACCAGCGCAAGTGGCATTTAAATCAAATGCTATTGTATGAGGTATGTTGAAGTATTGTTGTATTTGGCAAGCAACACTAGGGAAAACGTAATCAGCAGTAGTAGTAGCGACAATGATACAGTCGACATCTTCTAAGTTTTTCTTATATGTTGTACATAAATTTTCAATTGCTTTAATGGCTAAGTGTGAGGAGTATTCTTCTTCGCTAGCAATCCTTCTTTCCTTCATTCCTGTTCTTTGTACAATCCATTCATCATTCGTATCGATCATTTTTTCTAAATCATTATTAGAGAGTATTTGATTTGGAACATGAGTACCAATTGCAGTAATACAAGATTTAGAATTCATAGGAACAGCTCCTAACTTTATTTTATAACCTGATACTAATATCAGGTTATAAAAATGTCAATATAGATTTTGGGTGTATTGAACGACTTAGCTTACTATGAAGGAATTTAGCGAGTGTTGTAAAAAATAATATACGAGAAGTTTTTAAAATTGATAATGAAGTGAGTTGAGCTCCTTGAAAACAGTTTTACGCATGTTGCCTGTTGTCATTATTTGTAGCTTTATTCTTATTATTTTTTCAGAGAAATCGTATGCTTGTGATTGTATTAACGTATCAGCAGAAGAGGCCTTTCAAAAAAACGATGTAGTGTTTGAGGGAAAAGTAATTGAGGTTGGAAGGAAAGAAGGGGTTGGAATTGAAGTATTATTTGAAGTGAAGAAAATTTGGAAAGGGATAAATTCTTCGCAAATTAGTGTATATACAAATGGTGGTGATTGTGTGTTTCACTTTGTGGAAGGAGGAGAGTACTTAATATATTCTTCTCAAAGAGGATCTGAAAAACAATTATACACAAATAGTTGTAGTGGAACGAAGAGATTAGATGAGGCAGGGGCGGACAAAGTTACTTTAAGTCAAATTGCAAAAGAATCTGTTCCGACAAAGAAAGTCGATTTAAAAGGTGGCATGTTGAACGTTTTAAGCTGGTGGCAAGTTGTTACTCTTTCTGTAGGTCTGTTACTGATAGTAGCTCTTGTGATTTTTATTGTAAGAAAAAAGCGCAAAAAATGACGATTAAAGTAAAAATACAAAGATTTTCTTTCAGTTTCTATAGGTGGTTTAACCTTGTGAAAGCGAATTACTTATGCTACACTTTATGTAACTTAAAATGAACGGAGGGGCTTCCTTTGATCTTAATCAGATTACGTCTCAATACTTTGTGCCAATAATTGAATAGCGCTCAAAGGCTCTGTCTGTGTGCAGAGTGAACGGGATTGGTCTGCCTATTTTAAAGGAACCCTTTATTAAGCTTATATGTGAAAAAGAGGGAGGGACGAATACGCCCTCTTTTTGTTTTGCCTTTATAAATAGAATGGGATCGTATAGGTGAACACTTATAGTGGATACGTATACGATCTTGGGACTTTTTAACTATGAGATAGGATGAAAGCACAACTTTCTTCTATTTCTTTGGTGAACCCTTATCCGTTTACGAAAACACAGGCAGCGACCTGTGTTTTTTATTTTACGTAATCGAAATGGAGGAATAAATATATGGAAGAATTATTACAAAGAGCAGTTTTAGTTGGAGTAAATTTAGGTAATGAGGATGATTTTGCATATTCGATGGAAGAGCTAACGAATCTTGCAGAAGCTTGTGATGTAGAGGTAATTGGACAAGTGACGCAAAATTTACAACGTGTAAATCCATCCCATTATATTGGAAAAGGAAAGATTGAAGAAGTAGCAGCCTATGTAAATGAAGTAGGTGCGAATATGGTAATCTTTAATGACGAATTATCGCCTTCTCAAATTCGAAATTTAGAAGCAGATTTAGATTGTAAAGTAATTGACCGTACCATATTAATTTTAGATATTTTTGCGCAACGTGCGAAAACGAAAGAAGCGCAGTTGCAAGTAGAAGTGGCCCACCTTCAGTATATGATGCCTCGTTTAATTGGTCTTCGTGAATCGTTAGGAAGACAGAGCGGCGGTGTTGGTACGAAAAATAAAGGTGTCGGTGAGAAGAAATTAGAGTTGGATCGTCGTAAAATTGAAGAACAAATTTCAGTTTTAAATAAAGATTTAGAAGCTCTTGTTGCGCAGCGTCAAACGCAGCGAAAACAACGTAAGAAAAATGAAATTCCTGTTGTAGCATTAGTAGGTTATACGAACGCGGGAAAATCAACGACGATGAATGCGATGCTTGAAATTTACAATGGTACAGAAGAAAAACAAGTATTTGAAAAAGATATGTTATTCGCGACGTTAGAAACATCGGTGCGAAATATTGATTTGCCAGATAACAAATCATTTTTATTAACGGATACAGTTGGATTTGTAAGCAAATTACCGCATCACCTTGTGAAAGCGTTCCGTTCAACGTTAGAAGAAGTAGCGGAAGCAGACCTACTTATTCACGTTGTAGATTACGCAAATCCAAATTACGAACAGTTAATTGATATTACAAATGAAACGTTAAAGAAAATTGGAGTAGAAAATATTCCAACCATTTATGCTTATAACAAATCAGATATGGTAGATGTTGAAATTCCAAAAGTACAAGAAGACCGCGTTTATTTATCAGCGAAGAAACATGTTGGGATAGAAGAGCTTGTCGAAATGATTCGTTCACACATTTATAAAGAGTATACGAAGTGTGAAATGTTAATTCCATATGATCAAGGACAGGTAGTTTCTTATTTCAATAATCATGCGCACGTCCTATCTACGAGTTATGAAAACGAAGGTACGAAACTAGAAGTAGAATGTAAGACGAGCGATTACGAAAAGTATAAGCGTTTTGCAATGTAATAAAAAAGGCGATCCTAATATGTTTTAGGATCGCCTTTTTCTTATTCTGTAATAGAGGCCCACTTATAAGAAAAAATTCCTGCAAATGGACGAACAACAACATCTTTTACTGTTGGACGTTCTAAATATACGAGTCCTGATTGGAAGATTGGAGCGATAGCTGCATCATCTTCAAGTAAGATTTTCTCAGCATCTTGGAACGCTTTCCAACGTGCTGGTAAGTCAGTTACTAAAGTAGAGCTCGTTTTCTCAATTAATTCGTCGTATTGTTTGTTTGAGTAACTCATCTTATTAAACGGTCCGTCTGTAACGAACATATTTAAAAATGTTGTAGGATCAGGATAATCTGGTCCCCATGTAGAAAGTGAAATGTCATAATCACCATTTCCTTCACGATCTAAAAATGCTTTTACTGGAAGGGGGTGTAATGTGATTTTTAAACCAGGTAAGTTTTTCTCTAGTTCACCTTTTAAAAACTCACTAATTTTTTTATCGTTAGATTCATCAGTTGTTATGATTGAAAGAGAAGCGTTTTGTAAATTTGTTTCTTTTTTCGCAGTTTCCCATAGTGTTTTAGCTTCTTTCACATTTGTTTCTACTTTTACATTACTTGTACTGCGAAAATCTTTATTGTCAGGTCCTTTTACGAATCCTTTCGGAACGAATGCATTCGCAGGTATAGAACCATTGTTTAAAATCGTTGTTGCGATTCCTTGTTTATCAAAAGCAAGAGAAATAGCTTTACGAGCATTTTTGTTTGCTAATAAAGGATTCTTTTGACTAAATCGGAAAAACGTCACAGAAGGACGTTCCATTTTCTTTAAGCTCGGATCTTTTTGATACTTATCAACAAACTCTGAATTAATTGTAATTCGGTCTACTTGTTTGCTTTCAAATAAATTAACAGCTGTTGAAGTATCTTTTACGATATTTACATTAATTTCATTTAACTTCACATTTTTATTATCCCAATAGTTCGGGTTTTTCGTCATTTTATAACTTGTATCATGTTTCCATTCGCTTAATTGAAACGGCCCGTTATAAACTACATTTGCAGCTTCAAGTCCGTAATTTTTCCCTTGTGCTTCTACAACTTTTTGGTTTTGAGGATAAAATGTTGCAAACCCCATTAAACCTAAAAAGTATGGAACAGGGTGTTCTAACTGTACTTCAAGTGTTTTATCATCAATTGCCTTTACACCAAATGAATCAATTGGTAATTCTTTTTTATTTATTTTTTCAGCGTTTTTAATATCGAACATAATGTGTGCGTATTCAGAAGCAGTTTCTGGATTTACGGCACGTTTCCATGCATATTCAAAATCATGAGCAGTTACTGGATCGCCATTTGACCATTTTGAATCGTGTAATATAAATGTATATGTTTTTCCGTCTTCACTCAGTTTGTATGATTCAGCAGCTGCAGGAACAGGTTTATTGTCAGGACCAGGCATATATAATCCTTCCATTACGTTGTTTAATGCAGCGTAAGAAAACCCATCGGTTGCGACAGATGAATCAAGTGTAGAAATTTCCCCAGCTTCTACAATGTTTAATACTTGTTTCGAAGATTCTTTTTTCTTCTCCCCGGTAGTTGTTGCCTCTTGTTTTTGACCACATGCTGTTAAAAACATAGATAATGTGATTGAGAGTGCAACGATCCCTTTTGCTTTTTTCTTCATATTTGTCAACCTTCCCTTCATCTCTGCCTTAGTATAAAAGAAAATATAGAAAATTTCTATAAATAAATCCGATAAAGCATATAGAAAAAATGTATTATGTAAGAAGTGATATTTCTGGAAAAAGAAATGAAACCAGTATAGAATAGAAATGTTTCAAAAGTCAGAATTTATTACACCTACTGTAATAAATATATATTTTGTACAGGAAGGAGAGATTCATATATGCAGGCAGTTTCGCAAAAAAACACGGTAGAAACACCGACAATATATCGAATATTATTTGCGATTAGCTTCGGTCATTTTTTAAATGATTCGATGCAAGCAGTTGTGCCCGCTTTATTTCCTATTTTGGAAAAAACGATGAATTTATCCTATATGCAAGTAGGGTGGATTGCGTTTGCATTAAATATGACGTCATCGATTATGCAGCCAGTTTTTGGTATGTATTCGGATAAGAAGCCGTCACCATTTTTATTACCGCTCGGTATGTTTTCAAGTATGCTCGGGATGATCGGACTTGCATTTGCACCGAATTTTATTATTGTTATTATTTCTGTTTTATTTATCGGATTAGGTTCCGCAGTCTTTCATCCAGAAGGTGCCCGAGTGGCTTATATGGCGTCCGGTGCAAAACGGGGATTAGCGCAAGCGATTTATCAAGTGGGAGGAAATACAGGGAATTCTCTAGCTCCTATTTTTACAGCGTTAATTTTCGTTCCGCTCGGTCAAATTGGTTCTTTAGGTTTTACAGCCTTTGCAGCGGTAGGCATTGTGTTATTAATTTTCGTATCAAATTGGTATAGAAATGAATTAGCAACTGGCGCTGTGAGAAGAAAAAAGAGGGCTGCGCTTGAGGCGGAACATGCGATTGTAAGTACACATATTAAATTTGTTATTTTACTTCTTGTTTTTCTTACTTTTGTACGCTCTTGGTACGGTGCTGGTATCGGGAATTTTTATCAATTTTACTTAATTGAGCATTACGGTTTATCGATAAAAAATGCTCAGTATTTCGTATTCGCATTTATGATTGCTGGTGTGTTAGGAACTTTCTTCGGTGGTCCATTAGCAGATCGATTTGGAAAGAAAACAATTATTGTATTTTCAATGCTAGGTTCAGCGCCACTCGCACTTTTATTACCTCACGTTTCGCTCGTGTGGGTCGTACCGCTATTTTTATGTATCGGTTTTATTAGTTCAAGTAGCTTTAGTGTAATTGTTGTATATGCGCAAGAGCTTGTTCCTGGAAAAGTAGGAATGGTATCAGGATTAATTGTAGGGCTTGCGTTTGGACTCGGCGCTTTAGGCTCTGTAGTTCTTGGGAAATTGGCTGACATATATAGTCTACAATTCATTATGTTACTATGTAGTTGTCTACCATTAATTGGACTTACTTCATGGTTACTACCAAATGATAAGAAAACGATAGAATAGGGGATACGCTATGAAATTATGTGAAAACGTAACAGAATTAATAGGAGATACACCTGTCGTCAGATTATCTAAATTTATTCCAGAAGACGCAGCAGATGTGTATGTAAAACTAGAAATGTTTAATCCATCACGCAGTGTGAAAGACCGTGCTGCCTATAATTTACTGCATGTTGCAGAAGAGAATGGTCATATCAAACCAGGAGATACAATTATTGAGCCAACAAGTGGTAATACAGGGATAGGTTTAGCGATGAACGCGGCTGCAAAAGGGTATAAAACGATTTTAATTATGCCGGATAATATGTCTAAAGAAAGAATTAACTTATTGAAAGCATACGGAGCAGAAGTAGTTTTAACACCAGCAGAACAAAGAATGCCAGGAGCAATTGCGAAGGCGTTAGAATTGCAAAAGCAAATTCCAAATAGTTTTATTCCGCAGCAATTTGAAAATCCAGCAAACCCGAATATTCACCGTTATACGACTGCACTTGAAATTTATGAACAAATGGATGGAGAGCTTGATGCTTTTGTAGCAACTGCTGGAACGGGTGGAACTATTACAGGGACTGGAGAAACGTTAAAAGAGAAACTACCAAACTTATATATCGCAGTAGTAGAACCGAAAGGATCTCCCGTACTATCGGGAGGTGTTCCAGGTCCTCATAAACTAGTAGGAACAAGTCCGGGATTTATCCCGAAAAACTTAAATACAGAAGTGTATAACGAAATTATTCAAATTGCAGACGAAGAGGCTTTAACGACAATGAGAAACTTAGCTAGACAAGAGGGATTGTTAGTTGGGCCGTCTTCAGGCGCTTCTGTTTACGCAGCGATTATGATCGCAAAACGCTTAGGCGCTGGTAAAAAAGTTTTATGTATTGCACCTGATACAGGGGAGCGGTATTTGAGTATGGGATTATTTGAATGAAAATGATAAAAACACCTTACTCGTGAAATTGTTACGAGTAAGGTGTTTGTTTTAGGTTGTAAAGAGGGGGAGAATAAAAATGAAACTATTAAAACCAACACATGAATATAGTGGAGAAATTATGGAATATAAACATGCGTTTTTACAATCAGGAGAACAACCACATGGCAGTAGTTCTTTACAAAATTTTGATTCTCTCGATGATTGGTTTGAAAAAGTGAATATACAAGAACTTGAGGAAAACTTAAAAGCTAATCGAGTACCATCTAGTCAATTTTTAAGTTTTGAAAAAGGGGAACTTATAGGTTTTGTGAATATTAGACATCGATTAAACGAAGAATTATTGCGGGAAAGTGGTCATATTGGATATAGTGTACATCCAAATAAACGTCGTCAAGGTTACGCGACAAAACAATTGAAACTCGCATTATATGAAGCGCAAAAGTTAGGGTTGCAGAAAGTGTTAATAACTTGCGATAAAGCTAATATTGCTTCGGCTAAAACGATTCAAAAGGTTGGCGGTGTGCTAGAAAATGAAGTAGTTTCTTCTCATACTGGGGAAATTGTTCAGCGTTATTGGGTAGAAATATGATTTAGTGGAACATTGAAAAGGGAGTGCAATGCATAATATCGAAATAGATAAATGAAAAGTTAAATGTGTACTGCAATTATAGGGGGAAATGAAGTGGAATTAAAAGAGAAAGCAATAGAAATGTCGGAGGTTTATAGGCAAAATCCGAAAGTGGAGGCTATTATTTTAGCTGGTTCAGTAGCTAGAAAGCTAGAAGATGAACATTCAGATATAGAACTACATATTTTATGGTCAATGCCACCAGAGGATGAGGATCGTAAAGGGCCTATTAACTATATTGGTGGAACAATTTTGTCATACCATCCTTACGAGGAAGAAGAATGGTCAGAAACATATTTGACGAAAGAAGGAATTAAATTAGAGATTAGTAACTTTTTAACAGAAACAGTAGAGAAAGTTATTGAGGATGTGGTGGTTCAATATGATATAAGTTATGAAAAACAATGTATCGTATCATCCATTCATGACGGTGCTAGTTTGTATGGAGAAGAGAAAGTACATGAATTAAAAGATAGGGTGTTGGCATATCCAGAAGACCTAGCGAAACGGATGATTTCAGAAAATCTTTGGTTAAGCAATCGCTGGCATAATCGAGAGGCTCTTTTAAAGCGAAAAGATTGGCTTATGCTATATGATGTTATTTGTGAAGCGCAAAGAAATATATTTGGGGTCTTATTTGGTTTGAATAAAATGTATGTACATCACCCAGCGTTTAAATGGATGCCATATAATGTGGAACGAATGATTATTAAGCCTGAAAACTTATATGAGCGTATGACGAATACGTTAATAGGGAAACCGGAGTATAGTATACAGGAGTTAGGAGTGTTAATCGAGGAGCTATTACAGTTAGTAGAACACCATGCTCCGGAATTACATATTGCTGAACAGCAAAAGCGTATTCAATATGCGAAATAAAAAACAAAGAGATGTAACCCTTGTTACATCTCTTTGTTTTTTATTTTACTAATTTCCCCAGTATAGGTAAGCGTTGAATTCTATCACCGAGAATATGTGAAGCAAGTCCACTAGTTAATACGAATAAAAGGTAAACAAGTCCTCCTACAGCGCCGCATATAACAACAATGAGAAGTGATTCGATATAAGATTGTCCAGGAATTAACCATGTTAAAATTGATTTTAATGCCATCACAACAGCAGACATTGCTGCGGAGTAAATTGTAATAAGAAATACTGTTTTTGCTGTCTCACCAATTTTAAATTTCGCAAACTTAACGATGCAGTACAACATAATACTATTGGAAACGAGGTATCCAAGAATGGTTCCAAGTACAGCACCGTGTCCGCCAAATAAATGTAAGAGCGGTGTATTTACTACAACTTTAACGAGAATCCCGGCTGAGAATGCAATCATTGTTTTTCTTTGATAATCGATTCCTTGTAAAATAGCTGCTGAAACTGTGAAAATCGCACTTAATATAGCAGACGGTGCGAATGAAATTAAATATTGTGATCCACCAAGTGCGATTTCAGGATTTACATAAACCATGCGGAATGCATCGTAAGCGATGCTAGCAAGACCAAATGCAGCCGGGATCGTGAAGAATAACAAGACTTGAAATATCTTTGAAATTTGTTCTTGTAATTCTTCTAATTTCCCGCTTGTATAAGATTTCGTTATAGCCGGAATGATCGTTAAGGAGAATCCAGTTGCAAGTGAAGCTGGAATCATAATTAACTTTTGGGCATAGTTCGTTATATAAGCGAAAACTGCATTTGCTGTTTCTAACGGCTCTCCCATCGCTCTAAGGACATCAGCTACAGTATATTGATCTACTAACGTGTAAAGTGGAATTGCGATGCCGACAAATACAATTGGGATTGCATAGCGAAGTAATTCTATATAAATATTTTTTAATGGGATATTGGATGCTCTTGATTTTAATTCACCTTCGGGAGGTTTTAACCCATTATATTTTTTCCAGTACATCATTAAAATAGAAACGCTTGCAAGTGCTCCAATAACAGCACCAAACGTAGCAACTGCAACCGAAGAAGCTACTGAACCCCCTAATAATTTTGAGACGATGAAGCTACCAACTAAAATGAAAACAACACGTGCAATTTGTTCCACGACTTGAGAAACAGCACTTGGCTTCATATGTTGAAAACCTTGGAAATAACCACGTGTAACACTCATAGCTGGTACGATAATAAGTGCAAAACTTAATGCTCGCATCGTAAGTGTTACGTCAGCGATAAATTGTGGATCTGGCGTTTTCGAGCGAATAATAAATTGTGATATGTACGGTGCTCCAATAAATAAAATTAAAAATCCTAAAAATCCCATAAACAACATTAATTTTACACTAGAGTTGTATAATTTTTTGCTTGTACTATAATCACCAAGCGCATTATGCTTTGCAACGAATTTGGAAACGGCAATAGGAATACCCGCTGTTGAAAAGCTTAATAAAATACCGTACCAAGAGTATGCATATCCATATAAAGCAACCCCTTGCGTTCCAACTAGTAATTGAAAAGGGAAGAAGTATATAAAACCTAATATACGTGAAATCATTGTGGCCCCGCTTAATAAAGCAGTTCCTTTTAAAACTTTTGACGTAGACAAAATTATTTCCTCCTACTCTTGCTGTCTTGCATTCATCGTATACTACTATAAACCTGCTAGGGAAGTTAATACAGTATAAACCATAAATGTTCTAATACTATTCATTTAAAAGTCATATTTTGAATTTTTAAATAGAATGTAATACATAAAAATTCAAAATATAAGTTGACACTATTTTTAATGTATGATAAAAATGATAGTAATCAATTCGGAAAATAATATTTGGGCAATGAAAGGGTATAGTAGTGAATATCTCCCTATTTCAGAGAGCTGATGGTTGGTGTGAATCAGTATATAGATTATTCATGAAGTTCGTCCTGGAGCATCTTTCATAAATCTCACATTATGAGGAAATGAAAGACGGTAGTTTATACCGTTATCAAATAAAGTGGTGAAGATTGTTTCACAACTAGGGTGGTACCGCGATATTTATCGTCCCTACGTATTTACGTAGGGACGTTTTTTATTTAGGTCTTACTTTGTTGTGGCTTCATAACTAGGGTGGTACCGCGATAATTTATCGTCCCTACGTATTTGCGTAGGGACGTTTTTTATTTAGGTCCTAACTTTGGTGTATCTTCATAACTAGGGTGGTACCGCGATATTTTTGTCGTCCCTACGTATTTACGTAGGGGCGTTTTTTATTAGTAGAGAGGAAGTGAACGTATTAGAAAAGAGTGTGGATAGAACAATATAAATACCGAATTGTAAAACAGAAAAAGATAAAGAGAGGAGATTAACAAATGAATTCACAGCAATGGACATCGAAATTAGGTTTCGTATTAGCTGCAGCAGGTTCAGCAATTGGTCTAGGGGCAATTTGGAAGTTCCCGTATATGGCCGGAATTGGAGGGGGCGGCGCGTTCTTCCTTATTTTCATCGGTTTCACATTATTAATTGGTTTACCGCTATTATTAGCTGAATTTGTTATCGGAAGAAGTACACAAAAAGAGGCCGTTGATGCGTATAGAGAAATCGCACCAAAAACACTATGGCCATGGTTAGGGAAATTAGGGATTGTAACATGTTTCATATTACTTTCTTTCTACAGTGTTGTAGGAGGCTGGATTTTATTATACTTATGGAATGCAATTACAGGTAGACTATGGGAAGGAAATGGGGCATACGAAGCTACGTTTGGTGAAATCATTTCTAATCCGTATTTAGCAGTTGGCTCGCAGCTATTATTCATCCTTATTACTATTTTTATCGTAAGTAAAGGTGTACAAAATGGTGTTGAAAAAGTAAATAAATATTTCATGCCAGCACTATTCGTTTTATTCTTTGTATTAATCGTTCGTGCACTTACGTTAGATGGTGCGGGAGAAGGAGTTCGTTTCTTCTTACAACCTGATTTCGCAAACGTAACATCAGAAGTCATTTTATATGCAATGGGGCAATCGTTCTTCTCGCTATCTGTCGGTGTAGCTGTTATGGTAACGTATAGCTCATACTTGCCGAAAGAAGAAAGCTTACCGCGTTCAGCATTTTCTATTGTAGCTTTAACACTTGTGATTACATTACTTGCAGGACTTGCAATTTTCCCAGTAGTGTTCGCATTTGGAATGGAACCATCTCAAGGACCGGGGTTATTATTTATCGTACTGCCAGCTATTTTCAGTAAAATGGCATTTGGAAAATTATTCTTCATTGTTTTCTTATTACTATTCTTCTTTGCTACTATTACATCAGCGATTTCGATGTTAGAAATTAGCGTGGCATCTTTAACTGCAAAAGGTAAAGGGAAACGTGAAAAAATGGCTTTAATCGTAGGTTTATTAATCTTCGTTGTAGGAGTACCGTCAGCATTGTCATTTGGTATATTAAGCGATCTGAAGATTTTCGGAAAGACAGTCTTTGATTTAGCGGATTATGCAGTTAGTAACGTACTCATGCCACTGGGTGTTTTATTAGTTTCTATCTTTGTTCCTTTAAAAATGAAGAAAGATGTATTAATGAGAGAGCTTGGTGTAAGTAAAAATAAAGGCTATAAATTGTTTGTATTATGGTTATTCTTACTTCGCTTCATCGCACCAATTGCGATTATTATCGTATTCTTAAATGTACTTGGCATTATTTAAAAACGGTAGCGTATCGCTCTGGATACGCTACCGTTTTATTTTGCTCTTTTTTGCAATTCATTTACTGTTACGAACTGATAGCCCTTTTTAGTTAAAGAGTCTAAAATACCTTCTATGGTCTGTAAATTTTCATTAGACTCATCATACATAGAGTGCAGTAAAATGATAGAACCTGGTTTTACATTTTTATTAACATATTCAATTTTATCAGTTGCAGATTTATAAAAAGTATCAGGTTCAAGGTCCCAGGTGATTGTTTCGATATTGTTTTTCTTTAAATAATAGGGCAGGCCAATTAGTTTTTTCCCGTTAGGTGGTCTAAAATCAATTGCGCCTGTAAATCCTGTTTGGCGGATTAATGAATTTGTTTTTTCGATTTCTTCTTTAATAAAAGAAGGTGTTTTAAAAACCATTCTGTTATGAGAATATGTATGGTTTCCAATTTGGTGTCCAGATTGTACGATAGCTTCTCCTAACGATAGGTTTTTCTCTAATTCATTTCCGATTAAAAAGAAAGTAGCTTTTGCATTGTATGTATCTAGTAGCGGTAATATTTGTTTTACATTGTTAGTAGGGCCATCATCAAAAGTTAAAGCAATCACTTTTTCATTTGTTTCTACTCGATTTGTTAAATCTCCAAACAATTGAAAGCTTCTTGCATTCATCAATTTGTATGTTCCAAATAATGCTACAGTAATACTGAATAATGTAACGATTGTAATGATTATTTTCTTTTTCATAAAGCAACCTCACTATACTTTTCGATTGGACTAAAAAGTATTATATCAAACTAAGTAGTTTCATGCTTTAAAAAGGATGTGGATGCAAGAGGAAGGAATTTATCATATAATGTAATGAAAAAGGTATATTAGGAGGTGTTTACATGGCGATTACAATTCAATTGCCGGACACTGCAGCGTCTCATGCAAAGCCAAGTATGGAAATGGCGATACTTTGCGTGAGGTAGACAAGTAATATACAATCGCCTAAATGAGCTCGTATCATTTTTTATATTTGGCTTTGCACCTTATTGAAATGAACCATAAAAAATAAGGGGCGAGCAGAAATGAAATACGTTAAAGCAGCGACGGTTTTACCAGAAAGTTTAATTGTTGAAATTCAAAAGTATATACAAGGTGAAACAATTTACATTCCAAAACAAGAAACAAAACGTTATAAATGGGGTACACGATCTGGAGGAAGAAAACAGTTAGATGAAAGAAATAAAGCGATTAAAGAAGCGTTTAAAAGCGGAATTGCTATTCATCAACTTGCAGAAGAGTATTTTCTTTCCGGAGAAACGATTAAAAAAATTGTGTATTCTAAATAAGAGAAAAAGAGTCTGATGCAAATGTTATTTTGCATCAGACTCTTTTTGTTTTATATGTATTGGATATATGGACTGTGACAGGGCATACTAATAGAAAAAATGTGCCGTTTTTTTATTAAAAGTTATACCGAGCACTTGAAAAGTAGAAAGGTGAGCTTCTATGAATCATATTGGACAAATAACGATAGAGCTTTTAGTTGGCTTTTTTGTGCTGTTAATTGCTACGAAAATATTAGGGAAAACACAAATATCACAGCTAACACCCTTTGATTTTATTTCTGCTATCGTCCTTGGTGAGCTTGTTGGAAATTCAATATATGACCCTAAAATTAAAGTGTGGTCTATTTTATACTCAGTATTTGTATGGGTAATTTTAATTTATTCAATAGAAGTGATAACGCAAAAAATAAGAGGAACAAGAAGGTTTTTTGAAGGGTATCCTTCCATTATTATTCGTAACGGAAAGATTGACCGAGAACAATTAAGTTCAAATCATTTGGATATTAATCAATTACAACAAATGCTTAGACAACAAAAAGATATTTTTTCAATTCGAGAAGTTGAATATATGATATTGGAACCTAACGGAAACATAAGTGTTCTGAAAAAGAGCGAATATGAATCTCCTACTATAAATGATTTAAGTTTAAAACATAAGCCTGTATACTTACCAATTTCATTAATTAGTGACGGAAAAGTAGTGAAAGATAATTTGAGAGAAGCTGGTTTTGATGAAGGATGGCTGTATAAGCAAATAAAACAAAAGGGGATTACTAAGTTTGAAGACGTATTATATGCGGAATGGAAAACAGATGATGGCTTCTTTTGTCAGGAAATGCAGCGGTAGAGTACAAGCTATGTATGTAATGTTTATTTCCAAGTTATCTTTTACATATCAAAAAACGTAATCATTGTATACAATAAAACTAGATCAACAATTTGTATGGAGTGATAAAGATGGAAGCATTTATTAGAAGTGATCAATACAATTTTATAAAATCACAAGCTTATAATTTAGCAAACGGGCATGCAACTGCAAATGATAGAGGTGTTATTCAAGCGTTAAAATCACTTGCGATTGAAAAGATAATACATGTATTTGAGAATTTAACAGATGAACAGAAAGAGTTAATCGATACGGTATTAACAGTTCAAAATAGAGAAGATGCAGAAGCATTCTTAATGAAAATAAATCCGTATGTCATTCCTTTTCAGGAAGTGACAGCACAAACATTAAAAAAATTATTTCCTAAAGCGAAAAAATTAAAACTTCCTGATATGGAAGAAATAGATATGAAAGAAATATCTTATTTAAGTTGGGTTGATAAGGGGTCAAGCAGGAAATTTATTATAGCGAAAAATGATAAAAATAAGTTTGTTGGTCTGCAAGGAACGTTCCAAAGTTTAAATAAAAAAAGCATTTGTTCATTATGTCATGGACATGAAGAAGTTGGGATGTTTTTAGTTGAAATTAAAGGTGATATACCAGGAACTTTCGTTAAAAAGGGAAACTATATTTGCAAAGATGGTGTAGCTTGTAATCAGAATATGAAATCACTTGATAAATTACATGATTTTATTGAGCGATTAAAGAAATAAAATGGAAGACCTCTAGTGCTTAAACTGGAGGTCTTTATTTTGGAAGAAGTAATAACAGGTTTCTTTTGTAGCTGTAGATTTATAAAAAAAGTCAGGTCATTTATAATGAAATTTGATGAAAATATCTAATTGGACACGGTTGTTTATATGCAAGGAGGTAAACATGAATTATATTTCACCGAAAGAAGAGGTATTAAAAGTGAAACGGTGGCCTAAAAATACGATAGCAGCAGGTCGTGGTCATACCGTTGCTCTTAAATCGGATGGCACAGTTGTGGCAGTGGGGCGAAATAAAGAAGGAGAATGCAATGTAAGCAGTTGGTGTGATATTGAAGCCGTCGCAGCGGGCAATGTTCATATGGCGACGAACACAGGTAATGCTCATACAATCGCTCTTAAAAGTAATAATACTGTGGAAGCGGTGGGATGGAATAAGCATGGTCAATGTGATGTGAACGACTGGCATAATATTGTAGCGGTAGCGGCTGGGTGGCGTCGTACCATTGGCCTTAAACTGGATGGAACGGTAATGGCAGTAGGGCGAAATAAAGAAGGAGAATGTAATGTAAGCAGCTGGCGAAATATTGTGGCTACGGCGGCGGGTGACTGGCATACAGTCGGTCTTAAAGTGGGCGGCACAGTGATGGGGGTGGGGAATAATCGATATGGACAATGCGATGTGAGCAGCTGGCGAGATATTGTAGCGGTAGCGGCTGGGTATCTTCATACTGTTGGCCTTAAAGTGGACGGCACAGTGATTGCAGTGGGGAATGATAAACATAACCAATGCGACGTAAGTGGCTGGCGAGGTATTGTAGCGATAGCAGCTGGTACGAATCATACAATCGGCCTGAAATCAGACGGCACGGTGGTAGCAGTAGGTGAAAATACATACGGTCAATGTGACGTAAGTAGCTGGCGTAACATCCGGTTGCCTGGAAAATAGTCAATTTACAATAAATCATTAGTAATATTATTCTATTTAGGAGTAATTATGGAATAGGATATGTAGAAAATAATTAAACTTAAATCTGCTGAATAAGAATCCCTTTTGAAAAGGGATTCTTATTGTTTTTCGTAAAATGATTGTCTAAATGGAATTTTTGAACAAACTTTATTGCAAAGTTGACAGTAGAAGAGATAAATAAAGTAAAGGGGAGAAAAAGGAATGTTTAAAAGGTTTTTACTTTCTTTACTGGATGTTTTACTTATATGTATCGTTCTCTACATAACATATACAAATTCTTTTAGTTTTGGAAAGATGTTAGTAATTTCAATTGCAATTGGAATTATTGGTGGTTTTATTATAAGAATATGTAAGGATTTATTTACTTTTATCCAGTGGACAATTGAACAAAAGAAGTCTTGACTATGCTTAATTGTTACTAGGAGGGGATGGAATGAATCAGAAAAAGAGTAGGGTGAAAAACGAGATAGTACTTTGGGCATTAACAGCTGTTGTTTTTATCATTGTATGGTACTTTTATCAAAAATAAAAACGCATCGTACTAAAAAGCACGATGCGTTTTTATTATTTTTTTTGCCAATTTTCTTTTATAAAGTCTTCACGGCCAGATTCTTTTTGCTCAGTAGCATATTTTTCTGGGTTCTTTTTATAGAAATGTTGGTGGTATTCCTCGGCTTCATAAAAAGGTGCAGCCGGGCGAATTTCAGTTACGATTGGCTCTTTAAACATACCGCTTTCTGCAAGAGCTTGTTTTGATTTTTCAGCAAGCTCTTTTTGTGTTTCGTTATGATAAAAAATAGCAGTGCGATAAGAGGGACCGCGGTCAAAGAATTGTCCGCCATCATCAGTTGGATCGATTTGTGGCCAATATAAATCTAGTAATTTTTTATACGGAAAAATAGAAGGATCGAATGTAATTTGTACAACTTCTAAATGACCAGATGTTCCAGCTTTTACTTGTTCATATGTTGGGTTTTCTACATGACCACCTGCATAGCCAGAACGTACTTTATGAATACCAGGAAGTTCATCAAATGGCTTTACCATGCACCAAAAGCAACCGCCTGCAAAGGTTGCGAGTTCGTATGTTTTTTCGGACATTGCTGTAATCCTCCTAAATATATATGTTTTATATAGTATTATACAATTTGTTTTATTGCGCAATAAAAAAGATTTGAAAATATATGTTTTTTATAAACAAGATCCTCCGCTCACATCAATTAATTGTCCAGTAACCCAGCGGCTGTCTGGAGAAGCAAGAAATGCGGCAGTATCGGCAATGTCTTCTACTTCACCTAAGCGATTGAAAGCGGAAATAGTAGTAGCGTACTGCTTCATCATTGGATCGCTCAAGAGTTCTGCATTCATATCCGTTTTAATAAACCCTGGAAGTATTGCATTCACCGTTATTCCTCGTGCTCCAAGCTGTTTTGCTAGTGTAAAAGTCATTGTATTAATAGCGCCTTTCGTCATACTATATGCAACAAAATCAGGTAAAGAAATGCGGGTCGCAGCGGATGAAATATTAATAATTCGGCTATTGTCACGTAAACGTGGAAGTGCTTGTTGAATGATAAAGAATGGTGCTTTTGCATTTACTGAAACCATTCTATCAAAAAATTGTTCAGTCGTTTCTTCAATAAAAGCACCAGGACCAATGCCAGCATTGTTTATTAAAATATCAAATTGTGTTTCACCAGTGCGCTTTTGTAATTCAGTATCTAAAGCGTTATAAAGGTTTTCTACACCGTGTAAGGATTCTAAATTTGCGCCGATAGAAAAAGCTTGACCACCCTCTGATCGAATTTCATGAACAGTTTCTTCAGCGTCATCTTTTCGATTACCGTAATGAACAGCAACCAATGCACCGTCATTTGCTAAACGTTTAGCGATCGCTCGTCCAATTCCTCGGCTTGCTCCTGTAACTAACGCTACTTTCCCTTTTAACATAGTCTCCTCATCTCCTCGTAAACTTTATAAGTTTTTCTTTATGTAGTAATGCAAACATACTTAAGTAATATATGAGTGTATGTAAGTAATGTATTCCAATTTTGATTTTTTTGAAAAAACATGTTGACAATGAAAAGAACAACGTCCTATAATACGTGTAACAAATAAAAGTTAATTAAGAATTTTCTAACTTTATATGTTATATATGCAAAGAAGAGGAAAGTAGATGGTTATGATCGTTTCAGAGAGCTGCTCCTAGGCTGTGAGAGTGGTAACAATCGAATCATTGAAGATCACCTCGGAGCATCGCTTGCGAAAGGGAAACTGAGTAGAGAGCGACGGCATCGTCTCCGGTAAAAGGACGGGGGTCTAATTGGACCTACAGAGCTTATATTTCGCGAGAAGTATAAGGAAGCTGAGTGGTAACGCGAAACTCTCGCCTCAGCAATCAAAGCTACTAAATTGTAGTAGTTGATTGCTGAGGCGAGAGTTTTTATTTTTAAAAATAAGAGAATGCGTAGAAGAGGAGAGTAAATGATAAAAATTGTTTCAGAGAGCTACCCAGATGCTGTGAGGGTGGCAACAATTTCATCATTGAAGATCACCTCGGAGCACTACTTTTGAAAACTAGTAAAAAGTAGCGGAGTTGTTTCCGATAGAAAAACAAAAGTCTAATTGGACTTGCAGAGCTTATATTTCGTGAGAAGTGTAAGGAAGCTGAGTGGTACCACGATTCCCTCGTCTCAGCAATGGATCGCTACAAGTATGTATGTAATCGATTGTTGAGACGAGTATATTTTTAAGGTTTATATACTGAATATTCTGTTAAAAAACACTCATCTCAGCAATCGATATAGAAATAGATTGCAAAAATAGAGAGAAAAAAAGAGGAGCGATGTGAGATGGGAAATCAGTACATTTATATGAATGGGGAATTTGTAGAAAAAGAAAAGGCAGTTGTTTCAGTATATGATCACGGTTTTTTATACGGAGACGGTGTATTTGAAGGGATTCGTAGTTACGGTGGAAATGTATTTTGTTTAAAAGAACATGTAAAACGATTATATGAATCGGCAAAATCTATTTTACTTACAATCCCGCTGACGGTTGACGAAATGGAAGAAGCGGTTTTACAGACACTTCAAAAAAATGAGTATGCAGATGCTTATATTCGGTTAATTGTTTCAAGAGGAAAAGGGGACTTAGGGCTCGATCCGAGAAGTTGTGTGAAACCGAGCGTTATTATCATTGCAGAACAATTAAAGTTATTCCCACAGGAATTTTACGATAATGGATTAAGCGTTGTATCTGTTGCATCAAGACGTAATACACCAGATGCATTAGACCCACGCATTAAGTCGATGAACTACTTAAATAACGTACTTGTAAAAATTGAAGCGGCACAAGCAGGAGTGCTAGAGGCTCTTATGTTAAATCAACAAGGATATGTTTGTGAAGGATCTGGAGATAATGTTTTCGTTGTGAAAGATGGAAAAGTATTAACCCCGCCATCCTATTTAGGAGCATTAGAAGGTATTACAAGAAATAGTGTTATTGAGCTATGTGAACGACTGAATATTCCGTGTGAGGAAAGACCATTCACTCGCCATGACGTATATGTAGCAGATGAAGTGTTTTTAACAGGAACGGCAGCGGAGTTAATTCCAGTTGTAAAAGTTGATTCAAGAGAAATTGGAGATGGGAAACCAGGAAGTGTAACGAAACAATTGACCGAAGAATTTAAAAAATTAACGAGAGAAAGAGGAGTACGTGTCCCCGGGCTGACGGAAAGCTTAGCATAAATAAAGAGAGGAGTTAATTGAAATGAAGCAGCAGTATACAGCGTATGAGAAGTTACAGTATGAAGAAATGACAGGCGCTGGGCACGTGATTCAATGTTTGAAGAAATTGGGTGTAACGACTGTTTTCGGTTATCCGGGTGGAGCGATTTTGCCAGTATACGATGCGTTATACGGAAGTGGTTTGAAGCACGTTTTAACTCGTCATGAACAAGCTGCCATTCATGCGGCAGAAGGATATGCGAGAGCTTCTGGAAAGGTCGGGGTAGTCTTTGCTACCTCTGGCCCAGGGGCGACGAATTTAGTTACGGGTTTAGCGGATGCTTATATGGATTCGATTCCTTTAGTTGTCATTACAGGGCAAGTTGCAAAGTCTTTAATTGGTAAAGATGGATTTCAAGAAGCGGATGTTGTTGGAATCACAGTACCTGTTACGAAGCATAATTACCAAATTCGTGATGTGAATCATTTATCACGCATCGTACAAGAAGCTTTTTACATCGCCGAAAGCGGGCGGCCGGGGCCGGTATTAATTGATATTCCAAAAGATATTCAAAATGAAAATGTAACAAGTTTTTACAATGAAGTGATTGAGATTCCAGGGTACAAACTAGAGCCTATGCCAGACAGTATGAAACTGAAAGAGGTAGCTAAAGAAATTTCAAAAGCGAAACGCCCACTTCTTTATATTGGAGGAGGTGTCATTCATTCAGGTGGATCTGATGAACTTATCAAATTTGCGAGAGAAAATCGTATTCCAGTCGTGTCAACTTTAATGGGACTAGGTGCATATCCGCCGGGAGATTCATTATTTTTAGGAATGCTCGGTATGCATGGAACGTACGCTGCAAATATGGCAGTAACAGAATGTGACTTATTACTTGCTTTAGGTGTTCGCTTTGATGATCGTGTAACAGGAAAATTAGAACTCTTTTCTCCCTATTCAAAAAAGGTACATATTGATATAGATCCTTCGGAGTTTCATAAAAATGTAACTGTGGAATATCCAGTTGTTGGGGATGTGAAAAAAGCGTTACACATGTTGTTACATATGCCGATTTGTACACAGACGGATGAATGGCTTACGAAAACCGAGGAATGGAAAGCAGAATACCCTCTTTCCTATAATCAAAAAGAAAGTGATTTAAAACCGCAGCATGTTATTAGCTTAGTAAGTGAATTAACGAATGGTGAAGCGATTGTTACGACAGAAGTAGGACAGCATCAAATGTGGGCTGCGCATTTTTATAAAGCGAAAAATCCACGAACTTTTCTCACATCTGGCGGACTAGGAACGATGGGGTTTGGTTTCCCGGCGGCAATTGGTGCTCAGCTTGCGAAAGAAGAAGAACTCGTCATTTGTATTGCGGGTGATGCTTCTTTTCAAATGAATATTCAAGAACTACAAACAATTGCTGAAAATAACATCCCTGTAAAAGTATTTATTATAAACAATAAATTTTTAGGGATGGTAAGGCAATGGCAAGAAATGTTTTATGAAAATCGTTTATCAGAATCAAAAATTGGATCGCCAGATTTTGTGAAAGTGGCAGAAGCTTATGGAGTGAAGGGGTTAAGGGCTACAAATTCAATAGAGGCGAAACAAGTGATGTTAGAAGCAATTGCTCATGAAGGTCCTGTCGTAGTTGATTTTTGTGTAGAAGAAGGTGAAAACGTATTTCCGATGGTTCCGCCAAATAAAGGGAATAACGAAATGATTATGAAGAGGTGGGAAGAATGAGTCATACTTTTTCACTCGTTATTCATAACGAGCCAAGCGTCTTATTACGTATAAGTGGGATTTTTGCTCGGCGTGGCTATTATATTTCTTCTTTACATTTAAACGAAAGAGATACTAGTGGCGTTTCTGAAATGAAACTCACAGCAGTTTGTACTGAAAATGAAGCGACATTACTCGTTAGTCAGTTGAAAAAATTAATTGATGTACTGCAAGTAAATAAATTATAAGGAGTGTATCGAATATGAAAACGTATTATGAAAAAGATGCAAATGTAGAGTTATTAAAAGGGAAAACAGTTGCGGTAATTGGTTATGGATCTCAAGGTCATGCGCAGGCACAAAATTTACGTGATTCTGGTGTGGAAGTTGTAGTTGGTGTTCGACCAGGTAAGTCTTTTGAAGTAGCAAAAACAGATGGATTTGAAGTAATGTCTGTTTCAGAAGCAGTTCGAACCGCGCAAGTTGTACAAATGTTACTGCCAGATGAACAGCAAGCACATGTGTATAAAGCAGGGGTAGAAGAGAATCTCCGTGAAGGGCAAATGTTACTTTTCTCACATGGATTTAATATTCACTTCGGACAAATTAATCCGCCAAGTTACGTAGATGTAGCGATGGTCGCGCCAAAAAGTCCAGGACATCTCGTTCGCCGTGTATTTCAAGAAGGAAATGGTGTTCCGGCGTTAGTCGCAGTACATCAAGATGCAACGGGCACCGCATTACATGTAGCACTTGCGTATGCAAAAGGTGTAGGGTGTACACGTGCAGGTGTAATTGAAACGACATTCCAAGAAGAAACAGAGACGGATTTGTTTGGTGAGCAAACGGTACTTTGCGGAGGTGTAACTGCACTTGTGAAAGCTGGTTTTGAAACGTTAACAGAAGGCGGATATCGCCCTGAAATTGCATACTTCGAATGTTTACATGAATTAAAGTTAATTGTTGATTTAATGTACGAAGGTGGTTTAACGAACATGCGCCATTCTATTTCCGATACGGCAGAGTTCGGAGATTATGTAACAGGATCGAGAATTGTTACAGATGAAACGAAGAAAGAAATGAAACGAGTACTTACAGAAATTCAGCAAGGTGAATTCGCGAAGAAATGGATTTTAGAAAACCAAGCTGGGCGTCCAACGTATAATGCGATGAAAAAAGCAGAGCAAAATCATCAGTTAGAAAAAGTAGGGGCTGAGCTTCGTGAAATGATGAGCTGGATTGATGCACCGAAAGAATTAGTAAAGAAATAGAGTAATAGATTGCAAGTGAAAAATACGTAAGAGGGGATTTGACAAGATGAGAAGTGACATGATTAAAAAAGGTTTTGATAAAGCGCCGCATCGTAGTTTATTAAAAGCAACTGGTTTAAAAGATGAAGATTTTGATAAACCGTTTATAGCAATCTGTAATTCTTTTATTGAAATTATTCCAGGTCATAAGCACTTAAATGAGTTTGGGAAACTTGTTAAAGAAGCAGTGCGTGCAGCAGGTATGGTTCCATTTGAATTTAATACAATTGGAGTAGATGACGGTATTGCGATGGGGCATATCGGTATGCGTTATTCGCTTCCGAGTCGTGAAATTATTGCAGATTCAGTAGAAACGGTTGTAAATGCCCATTGGTTTGATGGTATGATTTGTATTCCAAACTGTGACAAAATCACACCTGGTATGATGATGGCGGCACTTCGTATTAACATTCCAACTGTTTTTGTTTCAGGTGGTCCGATGGCGGCCGGGAAAACATCTAAAGGAGAAGTTGTCGATTTAAGTTCTGTGTTCGAAGGAGTAGGAGCATATCAATCTGGGAAAATTTCAGAAGAAGAATTAAAGGATATTGAAGATCATGGCTGTCCATCTTGTGGTTCTTGTTCTGGTATGTTTACAGCGAATTCTATGAATTGTTTATGTGAAGTATTAGGTTTAGCTCTTCCTGGTAACGGTAGTATTTTAGCTATTGATCCAAGACGCGAAGAATTAATTAAACAAGCAGCAGAGAAATTAAAGATTTTAATTGAAAGAGATATTAAACCGAGAGACATCGTAACAGAAGAAGCAATTGATGATGCGTTCGCGCTTGATATGGCGATGGGCGGTTCAACAAATACAGTGTTACATACATTAGCACTCGCACATGAGGCAGGACTAGATTATGATATGAGCCGTATTGATGCCGTTTCAAGGCGTGTACCACATTTATGTAAAGTAAGCCCTGCTTCCAATTGGCATATGGAAGATATTGATCGTGCAGGCGGGATTAGTGCAATTTTGAAAGAGATGAGCCGAAAAGAAGGAGTACTTCATTTAGATCGTATTACTGCTACGGGGCAAACATTAAGAGAAAATATTGCTCATGCAGAGATTAAAGATAAGGAAGTTATTCATTCTCTTGAAAACCCTCATAGTGAAGAAGGGGGATTACGTATATTAAAAGGAAACCTCGCGAAAGATGGAGCAGTTATTAAAAGCGGAGCAACTGAAGTAAAACGATTTGAAGGACCATGCGTTATTTTTAATTCACAAGATGAGGCTCTTGCGGGTATTATGCTTGGGAAAGTGAAGAAAGGAGATGTAGTTGTTATTCGTTATGAAGGACCAAGAGGCGGTCCTGGTATGCCGGAAATGTTAGCACCAACGTCAGCAATTGCTGGCATGGGATTAGGTGCAGATGTTGCGCTATTAACGGATGGTCGTTTCTCTGGTGCTTCACGTGGTATTTCGGTAGGGCATATTTCACCAGAAGCAGCTGCGGGCGGGACGATTGCACTTCTTGAACAAGGGGATATCGTTTGTATCGATGTTGAGGAAAGGTTGTTAGAAGTAAGAGTGAGTGACGAAGAATTAGATAAGCGTAAAAAAGAATGGAAACGACCAGAACCGAAAGTGAAAACGGGCTGGCTTGGGCGTTATGCACAAATGGTAACATCGGCGAATACAGGTGCAGTCTTAAAAGTCCCGAATTTTGATTGAGCTAATTAAAAAGAGATAAGGATGATATGAAATGGTGCAAAAGGTAAAGGAGAGAGTGAAAATTGAAGATATCTTAATGGCTCATAATTGCATGAAAGATATCGTTATTAAAACACCGTTACAACGTGATACAGTTTTATCTGAGAAATATGATTGTGACGTTTATGTAAAACGAGAAGATTTACAATTGATTCGCTCTTTCAAAATTCGTGGTGCGTACAATTTAATTCAAAGCTTACCGAAAGAACAATTACAAAACGGTGTTGTTTGCGCAAGCGCTGGTAATCACGCACAAGGGGTAGCTTTTACGTGTAATTTATTGAAGATTCCGTCAAAAATCTTTATGCCAACAACGACGCCGAAACAAAAAGTATCGCAAGTACAATTTTTCGGTGGTGATTTCGCAGAGATTGTATTAGTTGGTGATACATTCGATAGCTCTTTTCAAGAAGCACAGCGTTATTGTGAAGAAAATAGAATGACGTTTGTTCATCCATTTGATGATCCGTATGTGGTTGCTGGTCAAGGAACAGTGGCAGTTGAAATTATGCATGATATGGAGAAACCAGTGGATTATATCTTTACAGCAATTGGCGGCGGTGGATTAGCATCAGGTGTTGGTACATATGTGAAAGGTGTTAGTCCTGCTACAAAGGTTATTGGGGTAGAGCCAATGGGAGCAGCATCTATGAAAGAGGCTTTTCTTCAAAACGATAATGTCGCATTGGAGAAAATAGATAGTTTTGTTGATGGAGCAGCAGTTAAAAAGGTAGGAAAGTTAACATTTGAAACGTGTAAAGATGTAATTGATGACATCGTTTTAGTACCAGAAGGAAAGGTTTGTACGACGATTTTAGAACTGTATAAGAAAAATGCGATTGTAGCAGAGCCTGCTGGTGCACTTTCTATTGCCGCACTTGATCTATACAAGGATGAAATTCAAGGTAAAACAGTTGTATGCACATTAAGCGGTGGAAATAACGATATTGATAGAATGCAAGAGATGAAAGAACGTTCTCTCATTTACGAAGGATTAAAACATTATTTCATCATTGAATTCCCGCAGCGTTCAGGTGCGCTAAGAGAATTTCTTGATAAAGGATTAGGACCAGAAGATGATATTACGCGCTTTGAGTATATTAAGAAACATAATAAGGAAAATGGTCCAGCGTTAGTCGGAGTAGAGTTAAAACATAAAGAAGATTACGCGCAGTTAATTACCCGTTTTAAAGAAAATAACATTCAATTTATGGAGCTTAATAAAAATCCTGTTTTGTTTGATTTACTTATTTAATAGAAAGAAAGAGTTAGCATCCAAATAAAAAAGATAGATACAAGCAATGGAAATGCTGCTTGTTCTATCTTTTTTATAGTTAAACTATATACTTTCCATATTCAAGAAGGATAAAGCTAGTTAACCAAAAGAGTATCGCAATGCGAATAATTACATACATAGTAAATTCAAAGGTAGTAAGTTTTCGCTCGCGTTTTATTTTTTTTAGAAGTCTAACAGAGAAAAATGAACATAAAAGTAGAACGGCTATAGATATTTTATAAATGTTTTCTAACAAACTTACATTTTCTAATAAATCTTTCAGCATGTTCATCACCTATTCTGTAAAGTATGTTACAGAGAAATAGATCTTGCGTTGTCTAGTTTCGTTTGTTTTTTATGTTCCCTGTATCATCAATGTCTACATCAGTTGAAATTGTTTGTAAGTATTGTAGAGCTTTTCTCTTTTCTTCCTCATTTACAGGGGAAACTTGATTGTTACGGATGATATAAGGATTGAATGACATTTGGACATCCTTTCCTTTAAAAGTTAAAGTTAATACGCCAGTTTCGGCACTTTTTCCGTTCACATAACTTGGGAATAAAAAGTTACCTAATGAATAAGCGATAGGAACTTTATTATAATACTCAAATCCTTGTAACCAATGCGGGTGACTCCCGACAATCGCGTCAGCCCCTGCTTCAACCATTTTAGGTACATATTGTTTTTGGTATTCTACAGGACGATTTGATTTCTCAACGCCCCAATGCATATAGACGATTAAATAGTCTGCGTCTTTCTTTTGTTCTTTAATTGTTTTTGTTACGAGATTTAAATCATACCCATTCGCAACACCAGGTTTATTGTCACCAGCTACCCAATTCGTATCAGGCATAAATCGAACGAAGGAAAGAAATTTGAATTTTTTTCCTTTTACAGTCATTTCTCGTGCTGTATATGCATCTTTTGCATTTTTTCCGGCTCCGATATAAGGGAACTTTAATTTTTCTACATGAGAGATTGTATCTAATAATCCATCTTGCCCATAATCAAGTGTATGGTTATTCCCGATATTTACGATGTCATAACCGGTGTTTTTTATAGCTTGAAGCGTGGATGGATCACTTTTAATCCAAAACAGTTGTCCTGGAGCTTTCTTTTCTCTCGTTGTAAATGCTGACTCTAAATTAACGAAAGAAATATCAGCTTTTGTTATTTCTTCTTTTACATGTTGGAATGGATAATCAGCCCCGTTTTTTTCGATTACCGGACGTAATTGCCAATCGAACATTGTATCACCAGAAAAGGTGAGGGTAATTTCCGGGTTTTCTATTTTCTTCTCGCTCGTTGAAGCAGTTTTGCTAGATTTGTTTTGGAAATCGGGTTTGTCTTTCGCTTTTGAAGTAAAAGAGTGGTTAATTAATACAACAATTGGCGTAATGCAAAAGGCTATTAACAAAAATCGTTTTAGTAAAGTTTTCATAAATACCTTCCCTTTTGAGTTTATCCCGCAATTCAATTAGCAATGAGTCTACAAAAAAGTAATTGGTTTATGTACAGATATAAAAAATGCGGTTTATGCAGTGGAAAACATTTGTTAATATTCTCAATATTAAGTTAACATATAGATAACCTGTAAATCAATGAATAAACCAAAATATAGAAATAAAGAATTTGAAGGGTGAAGAATGAGAAATGGTTATATTAGGAGCAGTTGTAAATGGAATTTGCATTATATGTGGTACTTTACTAGGTAAATTATTTAGTAGAATTCCAGAAAGTATGAAGGGAACAATTATGCATGCAATCGGTTTAGCGGTTACTGTACTTGGACTTCAAATGGCATTGAAAAGTGAAAATTTTCTTGTTGTCATACTAAGTTTAGTAATTGGTACCGTTATCGGGGAATGGTTACAATTAGAGGGAAAGTTAAAACAGTTAGGAGATTGGCTAGAAAATAAAGTTGGATCGAAAGGGAAAGGGAGTATATCAGAAGGTTTTGTAACAGCTACTTTAATATTTGCAATTGGTGCGATGGGTATACTTGGTGCACTCGACAGTGGGATTCGCGGAAATCACGATATTTTATTTACAAAGGCAATTATCGATGGATTTATTTCTATTATATTAACGACAACTCTAGGGATTGGCGTAGTATTTTCAGCGATTCCAGTAATTTTATATGAAGGTGGCATCGCAGTTTTTGCAACACAAATTAATAGTTTGGTCCCGAAAGAATTAATGAATCAATTTATAGTAGAAATGACAGCTACAGGTGGTATTATGATAGCCGCTATCGGATTGAACTTACTTAGTATTATTAAAATTAAAGTGGCAAATTTACTGCCAGGTATATTGATAGTTGGAATCATTGTTTCACTTATTTATGGTTACGGTTTAATAGTAAAGTAGTAGGGGATGAAGGTACATATGGAGGAATTTCAATTTACAAAACGTGTTCATAACATATTGAAGATTGCAGCAGAAGAGGGAGAAAGTAATATCATTCAACCAGTTCATTTATTTATTGGCATGTGTAAAGAAGGTACTGGCGTATGCAGCGAGTTGTATATGTATTTGTTTCGTAACGTGGGGACGGATTTTTTAGAAAAACTTTCATTACGAAAACAAGACGATTTAACGGATCAAGAGTATGAAAAAATAGGGCAATATAAGGTATCTTATAAGGTGCTAGAAATTTTACAAATAGCGAAGAAACGTATGGAACGTTTTCAGCAAGTATTAATGAACGAAGGACATGTTATATATGCACTCTTTCGCGCGGATACGTTTATTGAAAATCCACAAATACAAAAAGAGATATTACGTATTGTAGAAGAGCCAAGAGATTTAGCGGTTGATTTAAAATGTTTTGTTCCTGCTTATACTCATTTAACTTGTCATGTTAGAAAGGCTAACTCTTCTGATTTTGGGAAATTAGTAAGTTTTGTTAGTGAGGAATTTGGTGAACGTTGGTTACATTCGATAGAGTACGGATTTCGTACATATAAAGAAAATGTACCTATTTATATAGCAGAACAAAAAGAAGTGATAGTAGGTTTCGCTTGTTATGACGTAGTGAGAGGAAAGAAAGGATTGTTTGGTCCAATGGGCACGGCGAAACAAAATCGTGTGAAAAGTGTAGGGAAGCAATTGTTACATTGTAGTCTGCATAGTATGAAGCAAGATGGATATGAATATGCAATTATTGGACAAGCAGGTCCGGTAGAGTTTTATGAGAGATGTTGTAATGCGCGTTTAATACCAATCATGGATTATTAACCAACTTCATTTAGGTGGAGTTGGTTTTATTATGAAAATAATGTAGAGATGTAGTGATTCTTATTAGAAAATAGCGGGTTTTGTAGTAAATTTTACATATAAAGCAAATTACTAAACTTTTTACAAGAAAGGGTGTAGAATGGGTATCTAAAGAAAGAAGGTGTGAAAATGGCCAGCTGGAAACGAAATTTAATGATTTGTTGGCTAGGTTGTTTTACCACTGCAGCCGGTATGAGTTTAGTAATTCCTTTTTTATCTTTTTATATTGAGGAATTAGGTGTGACTGGCACTTCTAGTATTGCACAGTGGTCGGGACTTGCATTTGGTGTAACATTTTTAATGGGTGCGATCGTATCACCAATATGGGGAAAGCTTGGTGATATACATGGACGGAAATTGATGCTAATTCGTGCTAGCCTTGGTATGGCGATTATTATGACGCTTATGGGGTTTGTAACGGATGTATATCAATTAGTCGCACTAAGATTTTTAATGGGAGCAGTATCTGGTTTCCTTTCAACCGCGATGACATTTATTGCAGCAGAAACTCCGAAAGAACATTCAGGTTGGGCAATTTCTACAATTTCAACTGGTGGCGTGAGCGGTTCTTTACTTGGTCCATTACTTGGAGGATATTTGTCTGAGTTAATTGGAATGCGCCATGTTTTTCTTGTTACAGGAGCTTTTTTATTCCTTTCCTTTCTCATCGTTTTTTTCTTCTTACATGAAGAAAATCACTCTGCTCAAGCAAAAAAAGTACAAACGAAAAAAGTATGGACGATGGTTCCAGCTAAGCATTTAATTATTAGTTTGTTTGTAACAACATTTATTATTCAACTTGCTAATATGTCTGTTCAGCCAATCGTTACATTATACGTGAAAAATTTAGTTGGTCCTCAAACTGCGCATATTGAAACAATTGCGGGCGCTGTTATGTCAGCGACAGGATTAGCTGTTATTTTGGCAGCACCAAGACTCGGACGATTATCAGATCATATCGGTCCTCAAAAAACGTTAGTTGTAGCGTTGTTTGCTGCAGGAATTATTTTTATTCCACAAGCATTTGTAACCTCAGCTTGGCAACTATTAATTCTTCGATTTTTATTAGGTATCGCACAAGCAGGATTATTACCTTCCGTACAAACTCTACTAAAACAACATACACCAACCCATGTAACGGGGCGAATATTTGGGTATAATCAATCGTTTCAGTTTTTAGGAAATATGATTGGACCAATACTTGGTGGACAAATTGCAGCGCATGCTGGTTTCCAATATGTTTTCTTCTCTACATCATCACTATTGTTTATTGCATGCATTTGGGTTTATTTTCATAATAAGAACGAAGAGGTATCAGAGAAACGACATTTGGAAGTTAGTTAACTAAGTGAAAGAAAAAAGGATGAAGCAATGAATGCTTCATCCTTTTTTCTTTAAAATTGGAGACAAAGATAACTTAATGTACCAAGCTCGTAACTGCGATGAATGACTTCACCGCTATTTTCACCACTTCCCATAGCGATAAATAAAGGTACAAAATGCTCTGCTCTTGGTACTGCTAATTGTGCATGAGGGGCATTTTTCTCCCAATTAAATAATGCATCTTTATCAGCAGCCTGCATATGTTTAATAATCCAATCATCAAATTCAATTGCCCATTGTTCGGGCGTAGTTTGATTCCATTTCAGTGCTCGTAAGTTATGAACGGTAACACCACTACCGATTACTAAAATATCTTCCTGTCCAAGTCCTTTTAATGCTTCTCCAATCTTAAATTGTTCTTTTGCAGAAAGGAATGGATTTACTGATATTTGGACGACAGGAATATTTGCTTCTGGATACATGCGATGCAAGAGTGTCCATGAGCCATGATCTAAACCTCTCGTCATATTATGATGGACTGGAATACCTTTGTTTTTAAACTTTGTTTCTAACATGGATGCAATGCTAGAAGAACCTTTTGCACGATATTTAATTTCGTATAACTCTGGAGGAAAACCTCCAAAATCATAAATTGTTTCATATTCGTTATCTGATGAGGAAATCGTTAATACTTCACTTTCCCAGTGAGCAGTGAAAATAACAATTGCTTTCGGTTTATACGTTTCTCCAAGTATTTTTAAAAAACTTGTATAATCTGTATCTTGAATAGCGAGCATTGGTGAACCATGTGCTAAAAATAGTGATGGCATCATAGTAGAAACCTCCTAAAAATATAATGATTACTTTATGTAAGTAACTATATAATTTTATGTCGTTTTCGTCAACAGAAATAGTTTGACAGCTAATAGGAAAAGGAAGGCATTTGTCATAATGAAAGCAATTGCATATAATACATAATAAGAATAATGAATAGATATTCATTTTTGAGATACATAATAGAGTTGGGGGCTGACGAAATGAACGTACAGGAAAGTTTCGTTACGGCAATGGATGGATCGGAAATTTATTTACGCAAGTGGTTACCAGAAGGTGAACCGAAAGGGATTATTCAAATTGCACATGGTATGACAGAACATGCAGGTGTTTATACAGATTTTATTGCTGCTTTATTAGAAGCAGGCTATGGTGTTTATGCACATGATCATAAAGGCCATGGGAAAACGGTAAAAAGAGAAGAAGATTATGGTCATTTTGAACCAAATGTAGGTTGGAGTAAGGCTGTATCTGATGTTATTTTTGTATCAGAAACGGTAAGAAAAGAGCAGACATGCCCGTTATTTTTACTTGGCCATAGCATGGGTTCTTTTTTATCAAGACGTGCTGTACAACTGAAAGGTGGATTATATGATGGATTCCTTATTTCAGGAACCGGTGGAAACCCAGGGCTTTTAGGAAGTATCGGTCATAAAGTAGCGACAATTGAGATGAAATTACGCGGGGCAAAAACGAAAAGTCCGATGCTAAACTTTTTATCTTTCGGAAATTTCAATTCGCACTTTAAACCAAATCGCACAAAATTTGATTGGCTATCTTCAGATAACAGTCAAGTAGATAAATATATTGCGGATCCATTATGTGGATTCATTTGTACGACTAGTTTTTATCGAGAATTATTTTCTGGTGTGTTAGAAGTAAATAAATTAGAAGAGTTTAAGAAAACACCGCAAAATCTTCCAATACATATTTTTTCAGGAGATTGTGATCCTGTTGGAGATATGGGAAAAGGTGTAAAAGAAGTATATGAAAATTATAAAAAATGTGGCGTGAAAGATGTAACGCTGCGTCTATATGAAAATGGAAGACATGAAATGTTCCATGAAGTGAATAGAGAAGAAGTATTTCAAGATTTGATTTCTTGGTTAGATGGACATAGTGTATGAGAAGAAACCTCACTTTTTGAAGTGAGGTTTCTTTAAGGATATGGAGGAATAGTTATGAGTGAATTTGTAAATAAAGAATATGTAGAAATAGATTTTCAAGATATTTTGATTAAAGAAGAGGAATTGAAGAATTGTACGTTCATAAAATGCCGTTTTAGAGGGATAGATGCATCGGAAATTTCTACTGAAAATTGTAATTTCATAGAATGTGATTTTACCGGTGCTCTTTTTAACGCTTCTATCCATCAAGGAACTACATTTGCAAATTGCAAGTTTGTTGGTGCGAATTTATTTGTATCAAAGTTTGAAGAATGTAAAATGACTGGCTCTGATTTTGAAGAAGCGAATTTAGACGGAATAACTATCATATCGGGTGATTGGTCATACACGAATTTAAGGTTCGCGAACTTAAGCAAACAAATGTTAAAGGGGATACGTTTAATGGAAGCTGACCTATATGAATGTAATTTAGAAAAAGCAGATTTACGTGAAGCGGATTTAACCGGTGCACAGTTAGGTAAGGCGAAACTTAGCAGTGCAAATTTAAAAGGAGCGATAGTTGATAGAATTGATTTTACAAGTTTCGATTTGAAGAATGTAAAATTAGATATAGCGCAGGCGGTTGCAGTAGCAAGGTGTTATGGAGCTAAGGTGAACTAAATTGTTTGAAAAACCGTTCAAAACGCTGAACGGTTTTTCAAATCATAATAGTAGTATAATAGTGAATGAGGTGTTAATAGAATGGAAGATAAAACATTAGGTTTACTATTAGATGTTGTTGGGGAATTATTTTCAGATGAAATTTCAATTGCTGTATCGAATACGAAAGAATATATATACTATCGGCCGAGTAAACGAATTGATTTAAAGATTAGCGCCGGGGATCCTATAAAGGAAGGAACGATTGCTCATAAAGCAATGGTGACGAACCAAAAAACCTCTGAGTTTATGAATCGTGATGTTTTTGGTATTCCTTATCATGGTATGGCCGTACCATTCTCAAACAATGGAAAGCTTGAAGGGTGCGTGACAGCCATTTATCCAGCTTTAACGGACGGAAAATCAGTCGTTACTTTAAAAACAACGGACGGCTGGATTCCGGTTCCTTTTTCAAAAGTCATGTATTTAGAGGCGAAAGATAAAAAGACGTATGTAAATGCAGAAGAGTTAACAGGGACACATAAATACTCGTTACAAGAATTCGAATATTTACTTCCGAAAGATTCATTTATTAGATGCCACCGTTCCTTTATTGTAAATGTGAATCATATTAAAGCAATTTATCCTGATACGCATTCAACTTTTTTACTTTCTATGGATAATGGTGAAAGGGTACCAGTGAGTCAGTCATATGCTAGTTATTTTCGTAAGCTTCTAGGATTCTAAATTATTCTGCTTTAGAGGTTAGATTCGCTGTTTTGTCTGAATTTTTGCCATTGTATACTGAAATCCCTATTTAGATACTGTTAAAGTGTAAAATAATTATGAATATTCATAGGGAGAGGAATTACATATGGAGAATAATTTGGATAGAATTAGGGATGAACGTCTGAAAGATCGCGTAGTTACACCTGAAGAAGCAGCTTCATGGATTGAAAGTGGAATGACTTTAGGCTTAAGTGGGTTTACACGTGCAGGTGATGTAAAAGCAGTCCCATTTGCGCTTGTAAACCGAGTTAAGAATGATACATCTTTTAAAGTAAATGTTTACACTGGTGCCTCTTTAGGTTCTGATGTAGATAAATTATTTGCGGAAGCAGGAATTTTAGGGAAAAGATTGCCTTTCCAAGCTGATGCGACTATGCGAAAAGGAATTAATAACGGAGATTTTTTATTTGTGGACCAGCACTTATCTCATACAGCAGAGTTACTTCGCGCTGATGTTATGGATGTAGATTTTGCTATTTTGGAAGCGGTTGCAATTACTGAAGATGGCATGATTATTCCGACAACTTCAATAGGAAATTCTTTAGCGTTTTCTTTAAATGCTAAGTCCATTATTATTGAAATGAATATGGCTCAATCCACGCAGTTAGAAGGACTGCATGATTTATATGAACCAGGTAAGCAAGGAGAAAGACTTCCAATTCCGATTGTGAAAACGGATGATCGAATTGGAACGATTGGCATTCCAATCGATGTTGAAAAGGTGAAAGGGATTGTGTTTACGAACCAATTAGACTCACCCTCGACAATTGTTCCTCCGGATGAAGAAACTGTTATTATGGCACAGCATTTAATAGAGTTCCTTCGAAAAGAAGTCGAAGTAGGTCGATTAACAAATCGTTTAGCGCCGCTACAATCAGGAATTGGCTCAGTGGCTAATGCAGTTCTTCATGGAATGTTAGATTCGGAGTTTGAAGATTTAGAAGTGTATTCTGAAGTTTTACAAGATGCGGTCTTTGATCTTATGGATGCTGGAAAAGTCAATTTCGCTTCATGCTGCTCAATCACACTTTCTGAGGAGAAAATGCAAAAAGTATTTTCCAACTTTGAAAAATATCGTGACAAATTAATGATGCGCCCGCAAGAGATTTCTAATCATCCTGAAATCATTCGTCGCCTCGGATTAATCTCGATTAATACTGCTTTAGAATTAGATATATACGGAAATGTGAACTCTACTCACGTTTTAGGCACAAAAATGATGAACGGTATTGGTGGTTCTGGTGATTTTGCGAGAAATGCTCGCCTAGCTATCTTTGTTACGAAATCGATTGCGAAAGGTGGTAACATTTCAAGTATCGTTCCTTTTGTTTCACATGTGGACCATACGGAACACGATGTAGATGTTATCGTCACTGAACAAGGGTATGTTGATCTAAGAGGACTTGCCCCAAGAGAAAGAGTGGAATTAATTATAGAGAATTGCGCACATCCAATGTATCGTGATCAGCTAAGAGCTTATTACGAAGAAGCTAAAACGAGAGGTGGACAAACTCCTCATGTTTTAGAAAAAGCTTTTTCTTGGCATACGAATTATGCTAAAAATGGAACAATGCTTGAAGCGGTAGTAGAAACTGTATAGGTGTATCGTTAGAAATAGTAAAACGAAAGATTGAGTTTGAAAAAAATTTTAGAAGAAGAAAACGCCAACTTTCAAAGATGGCGTTTTTTTCTTTAAATACATTGTTACAGGCCGTACTGATTATAATAAAGATTTATGAAAATAAGAGGGTTTTTTAATTACTTTTCGAATCATTTTAATAGTTTACATATCGAAGGTGAGGAGAAAGAATCATGAAGATAAGAGAAGCGTTATTAAGTGAAGCAAATGAATTAAGTGAACTCGCACTACAATCAAAAGCGACGTGGGATTATAGTGAAGAATTCATAATTGCCTGTAAGGAAGATTTAACTATTACAGAAGAGTATATAAATAATAATTTTGTATATGTTTTTGAAAACGATAATACGAAGATTGGATTTTTCTCATTTTTACGTAATGATCAAGCTCTCGATTTCCTGTACATTCATCCTCGTTATAAAGGGAAAGGCTATGGGAAAATACTTTGGAAGTATGTAATAGAAAAAGCAAATGAACTAGGCTTAAAAAGTTTTACGATTGATAGTGATCCGAATGCAAAAGGATATTACTTGAAAATGGGCGCACAGTTAATCGGAGAGACACCATCAACGGTCTTTAAGAATCGTTTACTGCCTCTTTTAAAATATGATGTGTAAAACTATTAATAGTAGGGGAAGATTAGAGTGGATGATGTAAAGGAAAAAAGAATATATGAAGCACTAATAAGATCGTGGTCGATTGAAACAAGTTCAAAGTGGACGACTGAGAATCCAGCAAAGGGACAGTGTGGTGTTACAGCTCTAGTCGTTCAAGACATATACGGAGGAGAGATTAAAAAGACAAAAGTAAGAGAGGCGTGGCACTTTTATAATTTTATAGATGGACAGAGGTTTGATTTTACAGCGGCTCAATTTAATGAAAAACTGAATTATATGGATATAGAATCAAATCGAGAAGAAGCATTTGCAGATACAAATGAAAAACAATATAGCATGTTGAAGAAAAAGATAACGAAAGAATTGAAATTATCTTTTGACTCTTAATCTTTAATAAGTTACTATAATGGTGGTAACTTATTAAAGGGAACTTCATAGAGTTGAAAGGGGAAATACTTTTGAAAACAACTTATGTAAACGCTACAATCGTAACGATGAATGAACAAAATGAAGTGATAGAAAATGGATATATCATTGTAGAAAATGATCAAATTATAGATGTGAAGAGCGGAGAATTCGCTAATGATTTTGAAGTAGATGAAGTAATTGACATGAAAGGAAAGTGGGTTTTACCAGGGCTTGTAAATACACATACACACGTTGTAATGAGTCTCTTAAGAGGTATTGGTGATGATATGTTATTACAGCCGTGGCTTGAGACGAGAATTTGGCCACTTGAAAGTCAGTTTACTCCAGAGCTTGCGGTCGCTAGTACGGAATTAGGATTACTTGAAATGGTGAAAAGTGGTACAACATCATTCTCTGATATGTTTAATCCAATTGGAGTAGATCAAGATGCAATTATGGAAACGGTATCAAGGAGCGGGATGCGAGCTGCTGTTTCAAGAACTTTATTTAGCTTCGGAACGAAAGATGATGAAAAAAAAGCCATTGAAGAAGCTGAAAAATATGTGAAGCGTTACTATAACGAAAGTGGTATGTTAACTACGATGGTTGCACCGCATAGTCCATATACATGCAGTACAGAACTGTTAGAAGAGTGCGCTCGTATTGCAGTAGAAAATCAAACGATGGTTCATATACATCTTTCGGAAACAGAGCGTGAAGTACGTGATATTGAAGCACAGTACGGAAAACGTCCAGTAGAATATGCAGCAAGTTGCGGATTGTTTAAACGCCCAACAGTTATTGCACACGGTGTAGTATTAAATGAAAATGAGCGTGCATTTTTAGCAGAACATGATGTTCGAGTAGCACATAACCCGAATAGTAATTTAAAACTAGGTTCTGGTATAGCGAATGTAAAAGCGATGCTAGAAGCAGGAATGAAAGTAGGAATTGCAACAGATAGTGTGGCATCAAACAACAATTTAGATATGTTTGAAGAAATGCGTATAGCGACTTTACTACAAAAAGGTATTCATCAAGATGCAACAGCGTTACCGGTTGAAACAGCTCTTACACTTGCAACTAAAGGAGCGGCTGAAGTAATCGGCATGAAACAAACAGGATCACTTGAGGTTGGAAAGTGCGCTGATTTCATTACAATTGATCCGTCTAATAAGCCTCATTTACAACCAGCGGATGAAGTGTTATCACACCTTGTATATGCTGCTAGTGGAAAAGATATAAGCGATGTAATTATTAACGGAAAACGTGTCGTTTGGAATGGCGAATGTAAAACGTTAGATGAAGAGCGTATTATATTTGAAGCAAGTCGTTATAAACGAGGTTTGCAAAGATAGGTATTTTCAGGCTGTGGAGAAAGACTTCTCCACAGCCTGTTTTTGTGTCTGAACCTTTTTTATTAATAAAACAGAAGAGAATGAGTTAGATAAAATCACTAGTTTCAAAAATCCTTCACGTAATAATGATTATATGAAGGATTTGAATGTTTCTTATTTTTTTGTGTCGTTGACCCATTTAATAATGTCCTGGATAACGTACTCAGGAACATTAGCAGGGATTTCATATTCACTAGGAAGGCTTAATGCCCCATCACCCTCCGTGAAGAAATGATTCAATTTTGGGTATTCATTGAACTGAACATTCTTGCGATTTGAAAGCCCTTCCTGCCATTTTGTATATTCATTTTTTACTGTTACTTGATAATCGCGTGTTCCTTGCAGAATCAGTAAAGGCTCTTTTCGTGATTTTGCTTCTTCAACTGGACGCCACCTAGAAACATCATACATAAAATGGGGTGACCCAAAATTGTAGCCGGCTGGAGGGTGGTCAGGATTGAAAGTAGGATCCTGGATAAAAGCGACTTGTCTTTTTAGTTCATCCATTACTTCCTTTGGGGCCCCGAGGTATTGATTCTGATCAATGGCAATGTCAGTTAATGCCCGTGCAGGTGGTGCGAGTAGGATACTTCCTCTAACAAGTAAGGAAGGTGCTTTGCTTAGTATACGCGGCATTGTGCCAGCTCCTAGACTATGTCCAAGAATGAAAATATTGTTTGGATCAATGCCTTCCTGCTGCGCTGCTGATTTTGCTGCATATATGGCATCATCTGTAGTATCACGGTCTAACGTAACAGGTTCTGCACTCATCTTTAATGCGTGTTCTAAGGTGCGTTTTTCATAGCGCAACACTGCAATTCCGTTGGACGAAAGGCCTACCGCAAGGTCTCGTAAAATTTTTGTTCCCATATATGTACTATCGCGATCGTGGATGCCAGCACCATGAACAAGAACAACTACGGGTACCTTCTCACCAGCTTTATGTTTCGGAACTGTTAATGTGGCTGGTAACGGATAGGTAGAATTTCCAATGACGATTTCACGTTCTTGATAGAAAGCAGGTTGATCATAGCTAGGATGCGGGATAATATAAGATTCCGGAGGCGTCCTTACCCCAACCTCATCTACTTTCCCCCCAGGTGTGAATTTAAGGAGTAACGGTATGGTAGTACCTTGGGTAGTTCCTGAAATTTCCACCGTCTGATGGACTAAGTTTCGTTCTTTTATCACGGGGGTTCCTATGATTTTTATCACGCTCCAACCACTTTGTGTCCACCAGTTTTGTAATGTGTTTGCTGTGAACTTGGATTGAAAAGCAGCAGACGTCAACTGAAGTGCCTCTACATAATTACCTTGCTGGAGATATTCAAAAAATAATGATGTACGCTCCGTTAAAGAGACTCGTTTTTTTTCTACAGATGGTTCCTCACGTGTATCTGCGTGAATAGCTGTTGTAAGCGAAAAAGATGAAATGCCTAAAGAAAAGAGCAGGGTAAAGGAAAGTACTGATTTTTGTATTTTCTTTTTTTTATTCATGTTTTAACCTCCCATATGTGATGGTAAAAAACAGGTATGATAAATTAAGGTTTTGTTGTAAAAACGTCTAAACCATTGATATGTTCATCTAAAACCAACAGTTCTTGTTTTGGCTTAATCGCTCTGGTAACTTCACCCCTCTCTTTCTTCCTTCACTTTATATTTTGACTATACGAAACAAAGTTCTCGTTTTTCTTACTTGATTCTTACAAAATCCTTAAGTGTATAAGATTTGTAAAATATCATTTTCTACTTAACCTGAATTCCCAAAAACAAAGTGGCATTGCTGAATGGAGATACGAAAATATCCTAACCAAACTGTAACCTATACGTCTATTAAGTTAGTTATGGGGCATTTACATGAAACAGAGAAAAGTTAAAATAAAAAAGGAGGTATGCAATAAGAGTTTTTTATAAACACTTGAGCGAACAGCGCAGATTAAACATTCAATATTTAGCTATCCTTTTTAAAAGAGTAGCTTTTTTTGAACGAATAAATATTCAAAAGAATGTCGCATCTTTCTGTTCATATTTCTGCTATAATATATAACGCTTTATAATATTTTATATTTAAGGAGAACGATTCATGAAGCGAAAAAAGAGCCATTTAATGGTAATGGCACTTGTTACATCTTTATTATTAACAGCTTGTAATAATAAAGCGAATAAAAGTGACAGAGAGGCAAAAAAACAAGTATTAAATGTAACAGTATCAGAAGAAATTCCTTCACTTGATACAGCGAAAACGATGGATGGTACGTCAGCGCACGTTATGCAGAACATATTTGAAGGGTTGTATGTATTAGATGATCAAGATCAGCCGATTCCAGCAGTAGCAAAATCGTTTAAAAGAAGTGAAGATGGTAAAAAATATACATTTGATTTGCGTAAAGATGCAAAATGGTCAAATGGAGACAGTGTGACAGCAAATGATTTTCTGTTTGCATGGAAACGTGCAATTAATCCTGAAACAGCGTCTCAATATGCGTATATGCTTTTTTACGTGAAAAATGCAAAAGAGATAAATAAGGGAACAGTGCCTCTTGCTGAACTTGGGGTTAAAGTTATAAATGATTATAAATTGGAAGTGGAACTTGAACAGCCAATCCCGTATTTTTTACAGTTGTTAGCGCTACCTATTTACTTACCACAGCATGAATCATTTTTGAAAGAACAAGGAAAGAATTATGCATTGGAACCTAGTAATCTCATATATAATGGGCCATTTGTATTAGAGAAATGGAAGCATGAACAAGAGTTTCAATTAAAGAAAAATGCTACATATTGGGATGAAAAGAAAGTGAAATTAGACGAGATAAACTTTCAAATTGTAAAGGATACAATGACCGCTGTTAATTTATACGAAGCTGGTAATTTGGACCGGGTGCCTATTAATTCTCAATTTGTAGACAAGTATAAAGGGCATAAGGAGTTACATATGTCGAGCGAACCTGCAATTGCTATGCTACGTTTTAATGAAAAAAATAGTGCGTTAGCAAATAAGAAAGTGCGTCAGGCTATTTCATTCGCGTTAAATAAAGAGGATTTCGTTGCTCATTTTATTAATAACGGAGCAAAACCTGCAACTGGGCTAGTACCAGTTGGGCATATCAATGAAGAAACGGGAAAAGATTTCAGGGAAGAAAACGGAAACCTTTCTTTATATGATGTACAAAGTGCGAAAAAGATTTGGGAAGAAGCGAAAAAAGAGCTTGGAGTAGAACAAGTAAACCTCGAGTTTTTAACGTTTGAACAAGATAACGCAAAACGTATGGCAGAATATATAAAAGGTGATTTAGAAAAGAATTTACAAGGATTAACGATACAAATTAAACAACAGCCATTTAAGCAAAAATTACAGTTAGAACAAACAGGTGATTACGATATAACTATGGCAAATTGGGGACCCGACTATAAAGACCCAATTAGTTATTTAGAACTATTTACGACGGGTAATCAAAATAATAAAATGAATTATTCTAACCGTCACTACGATGAATTAATAAAGAAAGCGAAAAGCGATCTAGTATTAGATCAGAAGAAAAGATGGGAAGCATTGCAAGAGGCCGAGCGTATTCTATTAGGGGATGCTGCGGTCGCACCGCTTTATCAAATGGGCTCAGCTTACGTACAAAATGATTATGTAAAAGGAATTGAAAAGCATCAATTTGGTGGTATTTATACTTATAAGAATGCTTATATTGCTAATGAATAAATACAAAAAACCTTACTTTTTAAAAGTAAGGTTTTTTACACATGAATTTTATTAAACCGATTTTAATAAAGAATAAAAATTCGTATCATATGGAATATCATCTTGATACATATAATTTTTTAGAACGCCTTCTTTTTCAAATCCTAATTTTAATAGCACTTTATTGGAAGCTTCATTTTCAAGAAAGACAATTGCTCCGATCCGTTTTAAATGAAGTGTGTGGAAACCGTATGATATAACTTCAGAAATAGCTTCTGTCGCATATCCCTTTCCCCAGTGTTCAGGGAGAAAGGCATAACTTATATTGGCCCGTTTATGCTCAGAAGACCAATCGTGAAAACCAATTGTTCCAATGAGTTCTTTCTTGTTTTTTAATTCGATTCCCCATTTTATACCACTTCTTGCATTGTAACTCAACTTAAAGTTATGAATGATTTGTTTTACTTGATCAATATCCTGTAATGGCTTTTGCCCATAATAGCGCAGTACGTCAGTATTAGAAAAGCATTGTAGTATACCCGGTGCATCTTCTTCGGTAAGTTCTCTTAAAATGAGTCGATCGGTTTTCAATATAGGAAACATGCTTTCACTCCATTTCTTCTGAAACTAGAATGTGTTGTTATTATATAATGTAATCTGAAAAAAAAGATTATTCAAGAGGGAGGTATGGTTTTGATTTATGATAAAATTGATTGTGGAATATATTTCAAAAAGAGGTTTGTATATGGAGAAAAATTCAATTTTAATTGTAGATGATGATCAAGATATTGTTAGATTTATGAACGTGAATTTAATGCAAGAAGGTTTTAAAGTTTTTAGTGCTCATAATGGAGAAGAGGCTTTAGAAATAATAAATAAAAATAACATTCAACTTGCTATTTTGGATATTATGATGCCACAAATGGATGGGATAGAATTGTGCAGAAGGATTAGAGAGAAACATAGTTTACCAATTATGTTTTTAAGTGCAAAATCATCGGATGTAGATAAAGTAATTGGATTTAGTACTGGGGCAGATGATTATATAGTGAAGCCGTTTAGTACAATTGAATTTATAGCGAGAGTGAAAGCTCAATTAAGAAGGTATACATATTTCAATCAAAATGCTGTCCAAGTAATAAAAAAGAAAATAAACATTAGAGGTTTAGAAATAGATGAAGTGTCTAGAACAGTAATGTTATATGGAGAAACAATCAATCTTACAAAAACGGAATATGATATTTTGTATTTAATGGCAGCTGCAAAGAATCGTGTATTTACTATTGAAGAAATATATGAGAGCGTTTGGAAAGAAAGAGCCTATGAAAGCAATAATACAGTAATGGTTCATATCGCAAGGTTAAGAAATAAAATTGAAGAGGATCCAAAAGAACCGAAGTTTATTCAAAATGTTTGGGGAGTCGGATATAAAATTGAAGATTAAATCATTACAAGGCATTAGAGCTAAGTTTTTTACCGCATTCATATGTAGCATCTTGTTAGCAACTGTAAGTATAATAGTGCTTCAAATTTTAATTGGAAATATATACAGTCATGTTACTGCGTTAGAAGAAAAATATTCATTTTTATATTTTATAGTTTTTTTAATTTTTACTACGACATACTTTGCATGTATGACAAAAACAATGATGAAAAGATTGTCTGAAATTAATAAGAACGTGAAGGAAATAAGTAATGGTAATTTTGAAGTACATATACCTATTTCAAAAAATGACGAGATTGGTGAATTAGCAGCGAATGTTAATAGAATGGCTAAAAGTTTAAAAGAGTCTATTGAGAATGAAAAAAAATCACAGGAAATGAAAAATGAAATGATTAGTAATATTTCGCATGACTTACGAACACCTGTAACATCTTTAATCGGTTATGCGGACTTGTTAGGAAATAAGTTGCATTCAAATGGAGAAGAATGTGAACAGTATGTAAGCATATTAAAGCGAAAAAGTTATGAATTAAAAAATCAAGTAGATGATTTGTTAGAATACTGTCAAATAAATTATAGAGAGATTGAATTACATAAAAGTGTAGTAAATATGAAAGCGTTAATGGAACAAATTATGATTGATTTTGTGCCACAATTAGATGATGCTGATATGAGCTTTTGTATTAAGGGGGATAAAGAGTTACATGTGGAAATGGATGTAGCACTTATGGTGAGGTTATTCGAAAATGTAATTAGTAATAGTATTATGTACGGGAAAGACGGAAAGGAGATTGTAATTCAAGTTTCTAAAAGAGACATGAATGTTGAAATAGAAATTAAAAATTTTGGACAATGTATTCCAGATGAGAACCTTCCTTACGTTTTTGAGAAGTTTTATCGTGGTGAAAAATCACGTAGCTCCCATACAGGTGGAAAAGGAATGGGACTTGCAATTGCGAGAAGTATAGCAGAGCTTCATAAAGGGGATATCACTGTGCGCAGTAACGAGAAAGAAACTGTTTTCACTATCGCTTTACCGCAGCATAAAAAATTGTAAAAAAGTCGTAAGTATTTCTTTTATATGTCGTAATTTTTAATTCGTATCATGTAGAACAAAGATATGAGAGTAGGGATACGACATGTGGAAGAAATATGTATTAGTAATTTTAGTTGCTTTTGTACTTACAAGTTGGAGTATAGTTTATTTAGCTAAAGGTGTTATATCAGTCATTGGGTGGTGGAGTATACAAGCCTTTAGCATAGTATCACTCTTTATTTTAATAGGGGTAACGTTACTAATTGTGTGGAAAGGAATTTTCAGACAACGAATAGATGGAGCGCTACTCTTCATCGTTATTTTCTCTATCATTGGAGCTTGGCCTTTAGGATGGTTTGCGAACATTGGTAGACTTGCTTACCCGGCAGATGTACATTCTACGAGCCCTAAAGTAGTCGTGCGCTTTCCTTTGAATGAACGAGCATTAATTGGCTGGGGTGGTGATCGTTTAGAATCGAACTATCACGTTATCAAACCGAATGAACGATGGGCATATGATATTCTCATTCCACCTGCTGAAGTGAAAAGTAGTAAGTTAGAGGATTACGGAATATATGGAGCGAAAGTAATGGCACCAGCTTCTGGGACGGTTGTATCAATTAATAATAATGAACAAGATTTAGTTCCTGGATCGGATGATTTTCAATCAATGGCGGGTAATCATATTTATTTACGACTAGATGAATCAGGGACATATTTAATTCTTGCCCATTTAAAGCAAGGATCCATTAAAGTTAAAGAAGGACAACATGTAAATGAAGGAGAATTTCTTGCTCAGGTCGGTAACTCAGGAAGTTCAAGTGAGCCACATTTACATATTCATCATCAAAGGCAGGATCCATCCAAGGTAATCATATTTCTTTCGGAAGGATTACCACTTTACTTTCGAACTGAGAAGGGTGTGATAATGCCGGAAAAAGGAGAATATATAAAAAGACATTAGGGGGAAACGCTGATGTGGGAGAAATATTATATCGAAACTGATAGAGGGAAATTTGAGTATTTTCAAAAGGGAGAAGGAAAACCACTTTGTGTAACACATTTATACAGTGAGTTTAATAGTAATGGTAATTTATTTGCTTCTGCATTTACGAATCATTACACAGTGTATCTTATAAATTTAAGAGGATGCGGAAATTCTACACATGACACCACTAAATATAATTTGGGAATGGTAGATGCAGTACGTGATTTAGAAGCGATACGTGAGGCGTTGAATTTTAAAGATTGGACATATGCAGGTCATTCAACAGGTGGAATGCTAGCTTTACAATATGCGATAATGTGTCCAGAGAGGCTTGTAAAAATTATAGCTGGCGGATTATGTGCATCAGCTGAGTATATGAATCACAAAAATAGTATTTATTGTAGAGATAATAATCAAAATGCTCGTTTAAGAGAAATATTTGCAGTGCTCAGGGACGTAGCTTCTACAATTGATGAGAGGCGTGCCGTAAATAAAGAGTGGACAATGATGTCTTTATATAATGAATCAGCGTATGATGAAATGATTGCTAGACCGAACAGCGGTAAAACAGTATCAAAGCGCCTTGATTATTTTTCTTATAAGGAGTTACCTACATTTGATTTACGTTTACAATTAGAGAATGTAAATATACCAGCCCATATTTACGCTGGAATTTATGATGCACAGTGTCCGCATGAATTTGCAGTGGAAGTAGCGGAGCTTATGCCAAATGCGATAATGTCGACATTTGAATACAGTAATCATTTTCCATTTATTGAGGAGGAAGAAGAGTTTATAAAATTTGTTGAAAGCACGGTCTGTCATGTAAATGGATGATGAAAATCTATAATTTAAAAAGAAGAAGGCTGTCTTCAACACAAATTTGAGACAGCCTTCTTCTTTCATTATCCTACAAACGTTTGATACAGTAAGAAAATATTTAAAATGATAACAAGTATAGCAATGATCCAAGCGATCAAGGTTGTTATACGGTGGTTAACGAGCGCACCCATAATTTTTTTATTACTTGTAAACATAATAAGTGGTACTAATGCAAAGGCAATACCGAATGATAAGACAACTTGACTCATGACTAGAGCGTAAGTTGGATTTACGCCTAAAGCGATAATCACTAGTGGTGGAATCATTGTAATAAATCGGCGTAAGTATAACGGAATATGCATTCGAATGAAACCTTGCATAATAATATCACCTGACATTGTACCGACAGAAGAGCTTGATAGTCCTGCTGATAAGAGACCAATTCCAAATAAAGCAGCTGATACAGGGCCCACTAAAGTACTGAACTGGTTAAAAGCAACATCAAGATCTTCGACATGCAAGCCGTTTTTAAAGAATAGTGCAGCAGCAACAATTAACATACTTGCATTAATTGCTCCAGCGATAACCATTGCAATAATGATATCAATAAACTCGAAGCGGAAAATCTTTTTCTTTTGTTCATCATTTGTTCCGACTACGCGGCGTTGCGTTAAGGCGGAATGTAAATAGATTGCGTGCGGCATAACTGTCGCCCCTAAAATTCCGGCTGCAAGTAATATACTGTCTACACCTTGGAATTTTGGAATAAATAGTCCTGAAAGCAAAGGGCTTAATTCCGGTTTTGCATAAAAGACTTGTACACCGAAAGCGATAACAACGATAAAAATCATTCCTGTTATAATAGCTTCTAATGGACGGAAGCCTCTGCGTTGAAATTCAAGAATAATAAATGATCCAGCAGCTGTAATTAAAGCAGCTGGTAACATTGGAATTCCAAATAATAAATACAATCCGAGTGCTGCCCCGATAAATTCAGCTAAATCAGTAGCCATAATAACGAGTTCACCTTGTATCCATAAGCCGATGGAAACAGGTTTTGGGAAGTTTTCTCGAGCAATTTCAGGAAGGTTTCTACCTGTAGCGATTCCTAATTTAGCTGATAAAGTTTGGATTAATACAGCCATTAAATTAGAAGCGAGAATTACCCAGAGTAATAAATATCCATATTGTGATCCAGCGGCAATATTTGTCGCGAAATTGCCAGGGTCAATATAAGCGACTGAAGCGATGAAAGCGGGACCTAAGAATGGTAATAGTCTTTTTAAGCCTTTCGTTTGTCCGCTTAATGCTAAATGCGCTGATTGAACAGTTGTACTTTGAGAAGGGACATGTTCATCTTTTGATATATCTTTATTCATAGTAGTTTTCCCCTTTGGTATGTTAACTTGATGAAATTATTGTAAGTATTCTTATTCTTTATTTCAATACATTTAAATGTACTAGGTTATATTTTTTATTTGAACATAAATGTTTCCTTAGTGCAAATTATATGCCTTAATACAATGAATGGTGTGGTGTTATTAAAAATTGGGAGTTTATGGTGTGATGACGTGGGGAAACATAATGAATTAAAGGGCTGTTTTTGAAATTTATGTGAACATAAAGCCGATAATACAGCATATTAATTGATGGAATTGCATTTGTATGATATATAATATATTGGGATTACAACATAACCATAGTGTTTTGGTGTGTAATCTTGTTTTTTATTTTTGTTAACTGATAGAAAATAGTATAAAGAGAAGAAAATGGGATTCATTTTCTTATTATATATGTTTTGATATGAACGTTAACTTATACATGATTTTAAAAATTAGATAGGTGGTAGAAATACATTGGCAACTACAAAACCATACAGAGTATTACTATATTACATGTACACAACAATTGAAAACCCAGAAGAATTCGCGGCAGAGCATTTAGCATTTTGTAATTCACTTGAATTAAAAGGTAGAATTCTTGTAGCAAAAGAAGGTATTAACGGAACTTGTTCTGGTACTGTAGAACAAACAGAGAAATACATGGAAGCTATGAACAACGATCCACGTTTTGACGGTATCGTATTTAAAATAGATGAAGCTGATGGTCATGCATTCAAGAAAATGCACGTGCGTCCTCGCCCAGAATTAGTTACACTTCGTCTAGAAGATGATATTAATCCACACGAAATAACTGGGAAGTATTTAGAGCCAAAAGATTTTTATGAAGCAATGAAACAAGAAGATACAGTTATCATTGATGCACGAAATGATTATGAATTTGATTTAGGTCACTTCAAAGGTGCGATTAAACCTGATATCGAATCATTCCGTGAATTACCAGATTGGATTCGTGAAAATAAAGAAGTACTTGAAGGTAAAAAGATTTTAACGTACTGTACAGGCGGAATTCGTTGCGAGAAGTTTTCTGGTTGGTTAGTTCGTGAAGGTTATGAAGATGTAAGTCAGCTTCACGGCGGTATTGTAACGTACGGAAAAGACCCAGAAGTACAAGGTGAGCTTTGGGATGGACAATGTTACGTGTTCGATGAGCGTATCGCTGTACCAGTAAACCAAAAAGAACATGTTATCGTTGGTAAAGACTACTTTACAGGTGAACCTTGTGAGCGCTATGTAAATTGTGCCAATCCAGAATGTAACAAGAAAATTTTATGTTCTGAAGAAAACGAAGCGAAATATTTACGTGCATGTTCTCACGAATGCCGTGTAAGCCCACGTAACCGCTACGTAATACAACATGAATTAACGGAAGAACAAGTAGCTGCTGCATTAGAGAAAATCGAAGCAGGGAAGTAAGAGGAATTCGTGTAATAAAAAAGGGTACTCCAAACTTTATGTTGGAATACCCTTTTTATATTGTCCGGTTCAGCCTTTTGTCGGTTTCTGTCGGTAAGTCGATATATCTGGAAAATCGCCGATATATTTTGAGTTGCGCTGATATATTTAAAAAATCGCTGATATATTTCGAGATGCGCCGATATATCCGAAAAATCGCTGATAAAAATTTCAATTACTGTAGCGTACCACATACTTCAATGTAAAAATAATCTTCTTTATTTCGAATCATCTTTCTCTCTCACAGCAGAAAGTACAGTTTGTTTAACCCATGCTTTTCTTCGTTTATGTTGTAGACCCCATTGGTATAAACTTTGCGCACCTAAAATAAGTGAAATGACGATGCCGCTAATTGCTATTAAAAGCGCGAAAAATTCAAGTGGCGACGATATTTTGTTTGAATCGGTGTTTCTTAATAGGTCAATCATAGTAAACCCTAACATTTGGCCCACAACAGAGTAAAGCGTTAAAATTAATAATAAAAGACTATCCTTTTTAGAAGCGACATTTTCTTGATATTTAAACAAACTATCAAGATTTTGTTTTGCATTCGAGTATAAAACCTCGATGTTAAAAAGCTTTCTTAAGCGAAAGAAAATATCTTCACTCTGTGATTGGGATACGAGCTCTAAAGAAAAGTAATTCGCAGTAAATGAATTGATTGAATAAATTAATTTCTCGATTTCATTTGTATCTTTTTCAATGTTTAGTTCAGCATAAGCGTTTGCCATTTTTAACAAAACAATTTTATGAAATAGATTTAATAATAAAGCGTAATAAAACTCCCCATACATTTGACTCGCAAGCTTAGTAAATTCGTGTTCCCCCTCATTTGTTACACAGGTGAATATATGTTCTTCCATTATGAAATAGCGATTTGGAGCCCACCTCTGGTAAGCGTGTTGTTTTAAATAATCATGAATATAAGGAAGATTATTTGCACTTACATAAGCCTTGCCGTTACTTGTTAATCCAGAAAGGCTGGAAGTACGATAAACATCCACTTCGGTAAGCTCCATATCTGCTTTTATACATAGTAAAGTTTGAACGTACATTCTTTGATCTTCAAAGAAAGGAAAGGTTTGAAAGTAAGAACTTCTTAATCTCTTCTTCTCAAAGAAATCTGTTACGCCATGAAATAAATAACCAAAAATGAATCTTTCTACTTGGGAATATTTTTTTCCATTACATTCAATGCAAATCGTTTCATTTGTATCATTTTTAGTTTCAAGTACACGGAAGCGGGCGGCGAATTCAATTGCTTCTGATAATGTCATGTTTGGAGCGGTCTCTACTTCTGTCCGAATTGTTAAGAAGCCAAGCTCATAAGGACAAAGTGTTACGTCAATAGAATGAATCTTAAATGGAACGGAAATAAGATTTGTTGTTAAATGTCCAGTTAAATTAAGGTCTTTAGAATAGCGCTGCAACCCCTTTTGATGTTCTGAATGAGGAAATAAAATTTTATTTGTAAATGAAAGATAGTATGCTTCCATATTTTGATGTGAAACTTGAAACTTTCCATAGTATGTATTTTCATTTTCAAGATGATCGAGTCGAAAAGGGCGAAAGTCATTTTTCTGTAAGAAAGGGAACATATTTTGTTCATACCCAGTTTTAAAAGAAAACGGGAATATAAATTGAAATATAGCTGTTGTTACATCTTTTTCTTCAATTGTTTGTATTGCCTCCATTTACATTGTTTCCTTTCCATATATGCTATAAAAACAACATGCCCAAATTTATTTGAAAATAACCACTGTTTTATACTTGATTAAGAATGAAAATTCAGCTTATTTAGTAGGGGACATGTATAATGTTATGTATACTAAAAGTTATAAATTGATATTTTGAAAAGGGGGATGTTGTATGCGGATTTTAGTATTAGGAGCTGGCGGCGTTGGAGGATTTTTTGGGGGACGCTTAGTAGAAAAGAGAGAAGAGGTTACGTTTCTTGTTCGCAGTAAAAGGAAAAAACAATTGGAGGAAAGAGGACTTGTAATCCGCAGTGTTAACGGGGATTTTTCCTTCCAACCGAAATTAATAACGAAAGAAGATCGAACTGCTCCATTTGATGTCATTTTATTTTCAACAAAAGCGTATCACTTAAACGAGGCAATTCAAGATGTGAAGCCGTTTGTAGGTGAAAACACTGTAATCATTCCATTGTTAAATGGTATCGCTCATGTATCACTATTACAAAAAGAATTCGGCGAGGAAAAAGTAATTGGTGGTTTATGCTTTATCGAGACGACTTTAAACGATCAAGGAGAAATTGTACAAACTAGCACTGCCAACAGACTTGTGTTTGGAGAAATGAAGTCTCAAGATTCAGAGAGAATAAAGCATATTTCTAAAGCATTTGCAGGTACGAAATCTAGTTTTGTTTTAAGTGAAAACATTATGCAAGATATGTGGCATAAATATTTATTTATTACTGTAATGTCGGGTGTGACGACATTAATGCGGGCACCGATAGGACCGATTCGTGAAAGCGAAGGTGGACGCGATTTTATCCAAAACTTATTTGAAGAATGTATGCAAATTATGAGATGTATAGGAGCGCCAATTAAAGATAATATTGTCCAAGAACATATGAAAACAATTGATAAAATTTCGTATAATATGAAGTCATCGATGCAGCGTGATATGGAAAAAGGTTCGTCTATTGAAGCGAAGCACTTACAAGGATACTTACTAGATGTAGCAGAACAATTTTCTATAGAAGCACCATTATTAGGAGCAGTATATCAAAATTTGAAAGTGTATGAAGAAATGACCTTTAACAAATCAGCAATACAATTGGATGTATGAAAAAATAAAAAAGAAAGCAATATATAAGTGTATTGCTTTCTTTTTTTATGACAAATCATTTATTTCTTTTTGTTCTATCTGTCAAATTTATTTCCTGTTCACGTTTACCGTATAATTGATTAATTTCATTTGCTAATGCATCTAAATAGGAATCGGAAAAAATAGGCTTCTTTTCTTTAGACATATAGGTCTCCTTTATTGATTTTTTAGTATTCATTATGTATATTTACCGGCGGATTATGCGCAATCATTTTAATTTTTTCTTTTTAAAAATTTTTGTTTACATTTTGAAAATAAAGGAGTATTATAATCCACAGTTTCAATTTTCTAAATCGCTGAAACCGCATGGTACGGGGGACCCGTTCTTATGGATTAGTTCTTAATCCAATGGGGTGAATCCTTGAAAAAGGTAGGGCTACTCATAGGCCCGAATCCGACAGCTAACCTCGTAAGCGTTATATTGAGAAGGAAGGTGGAGCTTGTGCGACAAAAAAAATAATGTCTACAAGTCTATTTCGCTATGGCTTGTAGACATTTTTTGTTTTCTGAAGAAATAGTTTACTGGCTGTAACAAGCAGAATCGTTCGTACAAAATTATTGGAGAGTGGACAGCATTGGTTTCATCTATTAAAAGGTTTTTAATTGGAAGGCCCTTAAAATCAACTGAGTTAGGAGAGCAAAAGCTTAATAAAACGAAGGCGCTAGCCATTCTTTCTTCTGACGCATTGTCATCAGTTGCATATGGTCCAGAGCAAATATTAATTGCACTAGCAGGTGTTGGAGCGATCGCTTATTGGTATTCTATTCCGATAGCCATTGGGGTATTAGTATTATTGACAGCCCTTATTTTATCTTATCGTCAAATTATTTTTGCTTATCCGCATGGCGGAGGCGCGTATGTTGTATCAAAAGAAAATTTAGGGATGAATCCGGGCTTAATTGCTGGAGGATCTTTATTAGTCGATTATATTTTAACTGTTGCAGTAAGTGTGTCTGCAGGTACAGATGCGCTAACATCTGCTTTTCCTAGTTTACATGCACATAATGTAATCATTGCGATTATATTTGTTATATTTATTACCATCTTAAATTTAAGAGGGGTAACGGAATCAGCTTCCGTTTTAGCATATCCTGTTTATTTATTCGTTTTAGCATTATTTATATTAATTGGTGTAGGGATATATAATATTTTAACTGGTCACGTGTCACCGAATTTACACACGCCGATTGGAACACCAGTTGCAGGGATTAGTTTGTTTTTACTGTTACGAGCATTTGCATCAGGAAGTTCTGCTTTAACAGGTGTTGAAGCAATTTCAAACGCAATTCCAAACTTTAAAGATCCTGCACCTAACAATGCAGCGAAAACATTACTTGCAATGGGTGCATTACTTGCAGTTTTATTTTCAGGAATTGTGTTCTTAGCTTATTATTACGGAATTTCCCCAAGTAAAGAAGTAACAGTTGTTTCACAAATTGCTGAACAAACATTTGGACGTAATTTCATGTACTATTTTATACAAGGTACAACAGCTTTAATATTAATCCTTGCTGCTAACACAGGCTATTCTGCATTTCCACTATTAGCAGTTAACCTTGCAAAAGACAAATTTATACCGAGAATGTTTACGATAAGAGGAGACCGTCTAGGTTATTCAAATGGTATTATTATACTTGGAATTGCATCAATTATTTTAATTGTAGCTTTCCAAGGACAAACGGAACATTTAATCCCGTTATATGCAGTAGGCGTATTTATTCCATTTACCCTTTCTCAAAGTGGTATGGTATTAAAATGGCTTCGTGAAAAACCGGAAGGATGGGCTTTACGATTAACGGTCAATTTAATTGGTGCAGTCATTAGTTTTATCGTAATGAGTATGTTCTTTTTAACTAAATTCGCACAAGTTTGGTCAATTCTTATTTTCTTACCAGTTATTATCTTCTTATTCCATCGAATTAAGAAGCATTATGATGCAGTGGGTGATCAATTAAGCTTAAAAACTTGCGAACCTCTTATTCCAATTGAGGGGAATGTAATTGTCGTTCCGGTAGCTGGTATGACGCATGTAGTAGAGAATTCATTAAACTATGCGAAGTCTCTTTCTGCAGATCAAGTTATCGCTGTATATGTTGCTTTTGACAGAGAAGAGGAAAAGAAATTTGAAGAGAAATGGAAGAAGTGGCAACCTGAAGTAAGACTTGTTACTTTACATTCTCATTATAGAAGTATTATTCAACCGCTAACGAAGTTTATTGATACAGTACAATATAAAGCGAGTGAATCAAATTACCGAGTTACTGTCGTTATACCACAGTTCATTCCGAAAAAAGGTTGGCATAATATTCTCCATAATCAGTCTAGTTTACTCATTCGTGCGTATTTACTCTATAAAAGAAATGTTGTTATTACGACAGTTCCATATCATTTGAAAAAGTAAGAAGTTTTTTAAAGGATAGCTTTACGAAAGTGGAGCTATCCTTTTTGTGTATACGCTATGCATAATTGCATATGAGTCCAAAAGATATATTGATATAATTTTTGTATCTGTGAGTAAGTAGAGGTTTTTGTTGTGATATATGGATATTTTAATTGAAAAAGTGAAGTGGATTATATTTTGAAATAAAGACATGAAGGCTTGAAAATAAAGGGAATGAAAATACTTCTTTACGTTATATAAATAGCTGTGTTTAAATGACCTTACAGTACAAAACTTATATGAAAACAAAACGGAATTTCATATTTACGTACGTTATTTAGTTTAAGATGAATAATATTTTTATGTAATATATTCACTGTGTGAATGTGGAAATCGCTATAAAATAGAAATTTTATACAATGTTATTCATACTAATCACATATGAAAAAATAATAAAATGTTTTGTGACGATAAGTAAGTACTGTAGCAATACGAGAGAGGTGGTTCATACATGGATTGCGGTGAGAACGTTCTCTATTTTAACCATCTCAAATTATGGGTAAGAAAATAGAATAATAAAATGCGATAGTAATAGTTGCTAATACATAGGAGGAGTTAAAGTGAAAAAGACTTTAATTACAGGGTTATTGGTTACAGCAGTATCTACGAGTTGCTTCATTCCTGTAAGCGCTTACGCTAAGGAGGGGCAACCAGAAGTGAAAACAGTATATGCACAAAATGTAATTGTTCCAAATACATTATCCAATTCAATTAGAATGTTAGGATCACAGTCACCACTTATACAAGCATATGGACTAGTGATTTTACAACAGCCAGACATTAAGGTGAACGCGATGAGTAGTTTGACGAATCATCAAAAGTTTGCAAAGGCAAATGTAAGAGAGTGGATTGATGAATATAATCCGAAGTTAATCGACTTAAATCAAGAGATGATGAGGTATAGTACTAGATTTAATAGCTATTATAGTAAGCTCTATGAACTAGCAGGGAACGTAAATGAAGATGGACAAGCAAAAGCAGATTTTACAGGTGCATATGGAAAATTACAATTGCAAGTACAAAGCATCCAAGAGAGTATGGAGCAAGATTTATTAGAGCTAAATCGATTTAAAACGGTATTAGATAAGGATAGTAACAACTTATCAGTTAAAGCTGATGAAGCAATAAAAACACTACAAGGATCAAGTGGAGATATTGTGAAATTAAGAGAAGATATTAAAAGAATTCAAGGGGAAATTCAAGCTGAATTAACGACTATTTTGAATAGACCTCAAGAAATTATTAAAGGTTCTATTAATATCGGTAAACAAGTATTTACAATTACAAATCAAACTGCACAAACGAAAACAATTGATTTCGTTTCTATCGGTACTTTAAGTAATGAAATTGTAAATGCTGCAGATAGCCAAACGAGAGAAGCAGCTCTTCGCATTCAGCAAAAGCAAAAAGAGCTATTGCCACTTATTCAAAAGTTATCACAAACTGAAGCAGAGGCAACACAAATTACATTCGTTGAAGATCAAGTAAGTAGTTTCACAGAACTAATCGATCGTCAAATCACAACTTTAGAAACGTTATTAGCAGATTGGAAAGTTTTAAACAGTAATATGATCCAAATTCAAAAGAATGTTGAAGAAGGCACATATACAGACAGTAGTTTACTACAAAAACATTTCAACCAAATTAAAAAAGTAAGTGATGAAATGAATAAACAAACGAATCAATTTGAAGATTACGTTACAAACGTTGAAGTACATTAAAAATAAGTAACGATATAGGGAGAGAAGAAAAATGACAAAAAAACCTTATAAAGTAATGGCTCTATCAGCACTTATGGCAGTATTTGCAGCAGGAAATATCATGCCGGCTCATACGTATGCAGCGGAGAGTACAGTGAAGCAAGCTCCAGTTCATGCGGCCGCAAAAGCTTATAATGATTATGAGGAATATTCATTAGGACCAGAAGGCCTAAAAGATGCAATGGAAAGAACGGGTTCAAACGCTTTAGTAATGGATCTGTACGCTTTAACAATTATTAAACAAGGTAATGTTAACTTTGGAAATGTATCGTCTGTTGATGCGGCTTTAAAAGGGAAAGTGATTCAGCACCAGGATACAGCTAGAGGAAATGCGAAGCAATGGTTAGATGTACTAAAGCCACAGCTTATTTCAACGAATCAAAATATCATTAATTACAATACGAAATTCCAAAACTATTACGATACTTTAGTTGCTGCGGTAGATGCAAAAGATAAAGCGACTCTTACGAAAGGTTTAACTAGATTATCAAGTAGTATTAATGAAAATAAAGCGCAAGTAGATCAGTTAGTAGATGACTTGAAGAAATTCCGAAATAAAATGACGTCCGATACGCAAAACTTTAAGGGAGACGCAAATCAAATTACATCTATTTTAGCTAGTCAAGATGCAGGAATCCCGCTTCTGCAAAATCAAATTACAACGTACAATGAAGCAATTAGTAAATATAATGCAATTATTATCGGTTCATCAGTTGCGACAGCTCTAGGGCCAATTGCCATTATTGGTGGTGCAGTAGTGATTGCTACAGGTGCAGGAACGCCGTTAGGAGTCGCGTTAATTGCAGGTGGTGCAGCAGCTGTAGGCGGTGGCACAGCTGGTATCGTATTAGCGAAGAAAGAACTTGATAATGCACAAGCTGAAATTCAAAAAATAACAGGACAAGTTACAACTGCTCAATTAGAAGTAGCTGGGTTAACGAACATTAAGACACAAACGGAGTATTTAACAAATACAATTGATACTGCAATTACAGCGTTGCAAAACATTTCAAACCAATGGTACACAATGGGATCAAAATACAATTCTTTACTTCAAAATGTAGATTCAATTAGTCCGAATGACCTTGTTTTCATTAAAGAAGATTTAAACATTGCGAAAGATAGCTGGAAAAACATTAAAGACTATGCAGAAAAGATTTATGCTGAAGATATTAAAGTAGTAGATACGAAAAAAGCTTAATTAAATACAAATCGTTAGAGCGTTACGTATTGATGAAAGATTTGAAGCTCCTGTTCAGTTGTGAGCAGGAGCTTTTTATCCGACTTTAATGGGCAGTAAGACCCCCAACTCAAAATGCAGCGAAAGCAAAGAATTTAGGTGGGGATCGGGCTGCCCCTAAAAGTCCGATTGGTGAGGGCTAATAATCAGTGGGGGATGAAGAAAACCCCCACTGATTAAAGTTTCACTTTATACCCTTATAAAGAAAACAGGTGAAAAGTATGCAGAAAAGATTTTATAAAAAGTGTCTTTTAACGTTAATGATTGCTGGGGTGGCAACGAGTAATGTATTTCCTTTACATCCTTTTGCAGCAGAACAAAACGTAAAAACATTGCAAGAAAGTGCGGGAAATTATTCGTTAGGGCCAGCTGGATTCCAAGATGTAATGGCGCAAACGACATCGAGCATATTCGCAATGGACTCCTATGCAAAATTAATTCAAAATCAGCAAGAGACTGATTTGAGTAAAATAAGTTCGATTAATAGTGAGTTTAAAGGAAATATGATTCAGCACCAACGAGATGCAAAAATTAACGCGGCGTATTGGTTAGATCATATGAAGCCGCAAATTATGAAAACGGATCAAAATATTATTGATTACAATAATACTTTTCAAGCGTATTATAGTAGCATGCTAATAGCAATTGATCAAAAAGATAGCGTAAAGTTAAAAGCGGATTTAGAAACATTGTATGCGGATATTGTAAAGAATCAAAATGAGGTAGATGTATTATTAGGTAATTTGAAAGCCTTTCGCGATAGAATGGCGAAAGATACAAATAGCTTTAAAGCGGATACAAATCAACTAACCTCGATTTTAGCAAGTACGAATGCTGGTATTCCAGCTTTAGAGCAACAAATCAATACATATAACGATTCAATTAAAAAGAGTAATGATATGGTTATCGCTGGTGGTGTACTTTGTGTAGCGTTAATAACATGCCTTGCTGGCGGACCGATGATTGCCGTTGCGAAAAAAGATATTGCAAATGCAGAAAGAGAAATTGCCAATTTAAAGGATAGAATTTCTGGCGCACAAGCAGAGGTCGCAATTTTGACAGATGTAAAAAATAAAACAACAAACATGACTGAAACGATTGATGCAGCAATTACAGCATTGCAAAATATATCGAATCAATGGTATACAGTAGGGGCAAAATATAATAATTTACTACAAAACGTAAAAGGAATTAGTCCGGAAGAATTTACCTTCATAAAAGAAGATTTACATACAGCGAAAGATAGCTGGAAAGATGTAAAAGATTATACAGAAAAATTACATGAAGGTGTGGCGAAGTAAACAGTGGGCTAGTTCCGGTGTTTATTTTTTGCCGAGAGTACCAACATTCTTATCTCAAGGTATTTACTCTTCTTGGTATGATTGGTCGTCAGTTCTATTTATAAAAAATAGGCCTTAATAGAAATTTATATAATCCTTTCAAATAAGTGCAATTGGATATTAGCCATCTGTATTTTAAGTGCGAAATATATAGTTTGATCCTAAAATATTTCTCAACCTCAAAATTGCATGCATTCAAAATAATTGTGTTAATATTTAAAAAATATGCAGGTAATATCTAAAGAGAGGGTGACGGGCGTATGAAAAATTCAGTTCCCCACGATTACCGTACCAGAAAAAAGGTATACATACCTTAGCGGAAGTTCACTATAAATTAGGGAATTATGAAAAGGCAAAATTCTTTATTGATGAGGGGCTAAAAGATTGTACGGAAGAATACCACCACCGTTATAATATCTTGAGTGCTTTAGTTAATAAGGTTTCTATTGAAAAATTAGAGTTTGTTGTTTTGGAAGCTATAGCTTATTTTAAGGAACAAAATATTTGGAAATAAATTCAAAATTATTCTGAACTTTTAGCTAATGAGTGTTATAATGTAGGAATGAAGGATAAGGCTTCAGAGTATTATCGTATGAGTTATGAAGCTAAAATTTCAATAAAGGAAAAGGGGTATTTAAGATGAAAAAGATTAAGGTTTTCGTCATAAGTCTAGTAACTGTCACTTTATTATCTATTGGATTAAATAACCCTGAAATTCATCAAAATACATCAAAAAAAGCACCTGTTGTACAACATATGACTGAACCAGGTGGAGGAATCTAGTAAAAGGTTCATTCCCCTTTTAAAAAACGATAATTATAATTCCTAAGAAAAGCCTATTTCCTAAAAAGAAATGGGCTTTTTAATATGTGGTAATACCCCATTGTCCATCAAGCGAAAATTTTAAGACGCTCTTATAACAAGAAATCAGCTCATCTTTTCTTAGCTGTCTAACAAAAATTAAATTTCACTAAAACAGGTAAATCTTGTTTTAATTTTTCACTTCAAACTGAAGATTTAATGCATATTACGTATGGAATTAAGAAAAAAGCATGAAAAAGGGACAAAAAATGGTCTCTTTACTAACCCTTACAGAAAACGCGAATGGAAATTCCATAAGTATGAGAAAAACAGTTTTTGATATCCTGGGCCTCATATACAACTTTTCTATGTTAAATAACTTGATTCTACCGTGCGTTTTTGAGCGGTCTTGTTATCGTTATTGCAGAAAATGCGTGAATTAAATGATAATGGATTTACATGTCTCACGCGTAACTATATTGAGTTAGTAAATCTACACAATAATGTTTCATTTCATACAGTAAGTGTAGTGGAAGTTCAGTTAGATAAAATTCTGTAGTCGAAATTTATTACATAAAGCTGTATAATGCTTGTAACGAAAGGGAAATACAGGAAAGGATTTGTATTGAGTTACTATGGATAAAGATAAACAACAATTAAGCGTTGAGGTTGCAAGATTATATTATCAATCAGATTATAGTCAGCAAGAAATTGCTAACAAACTAAATATTTCAAGACCGACTATCTCTAGATTATTAAAGTACGCGAAAGAAAAAGGATTTGTTCAAATTAGTATAGCTGATCCATTTGCTGATTTAGATAACGTTGGAAATTTACTGAAAGAAAAGTACAATTTGTTAGAGGCGCATGTCGTTTTTTCTCCAGTGCCAGAATACGCAACGATTACAGCGTATATTAGTAAATATGCAGCTGAGTATATGGAAAAGACGGTTAAAAATGGTGATATCGTTGGTGTAAGCTGGGGAATGACGATGTATGAAATCGCTAGAAAAATCGTACCGCAACATGTAAAAGGTGTAGAAGTCGTTCAGTTAAAAGGTGGTATTAGTCATTCGAGTGTAAATACATATGCGAATGAAACAATTGCTTTATTTGCAGATGCTTTTCAAACGACGCCAAGAAATCTACCTCTTCCAGTTATATTTGATAATGCAGTGACAAAGGAATTAGTAGAGCAGGATCGACATATTCATCACATTATCGAAATGGGGAAACAAGCGAATATTGCAATTTTCACTGTAGGGACAGTGCGAGACGAAGCGCTATTATTCCGATTAGGTTATTTCGATAAGGATGAAACAAGTTTACTCAAAAAACAATCGGTCGGTGACATTTGTTCACGTTTCTTTGATGGGGATGGAAATATTAGTAGTGAAGAAATTAATAAGCGGACCATTGGAATTGAGTTAGAGGAACTGAAATTAAAGAAACGTTCTATTTTAGTTGCTGGTGGTAATAGAAAAATAAAAGCAATTGATGGTGCGTTACGTGGCGGATATGCAAATGTATTAATTATCGATCAGCATACAGCAAAAGAATTGTTACATTATGAAAAAGGTTAGAAATAAAAGGCTTTCTCAAGATATTAATTTTGAGAAAGCCTTTTATTTTGTTATGTATGAATTATGGGAGTGCTGTTTGAATACAAATTGCCTTTTTAAAAATAATTATGGATATTGAGATACATACTACCATTGTTAATATAAAAGTTTTGATTTTAAATAGGAAGTGTTTCTTAGTTAGAATGAGCTTTATTTACTATAGGAAAATTCCTTTTTTAAAAAAAATGAACAAAATTTCAAAAGTGTATTTACATTTGTTCAACTAAGAGTTAGAATGAAGTTGTTAAAAGATATGAGGAGTGAAGATAATGAACATTGCAAAGTTAATTGACCATACAATTTTAAAAGCTAATACTACTAAAGAAGATGTTATGAAAGTAATCGAAGAAGCAAAGGAATATAAATTCGCTTCTGTTTGTATTAATCCTACATGGGTAAAGCTAGCTGCTGAGGAATTAGCTGGACATGATGTAGATGTTTGTACTGTAATCGGTTTCCCATTAGGCGCAAGTACTACTGAAACAAAAGCTTTCGAAACAAAAGATGCTATCGCAAAAGGTGCAACTGAAGTTGACATGGTAATCAACGTAGGCGCTTTAAAAGATGGCGACGACGAACTTGTTGAAAAAGACATTTATGAAGTAGTACAAGCAGCAAAAGGAAAAGCTCTTGTAAAAGTAATCATTGAAACTTGCCTATTAACAGATGAAGAGAAAGTACGCGCTTGTGAATTATCAGTAAAAGCTGGGGCTGATTTCGTAAAAACTTCAACTGGATTCTCAACTGGCGGAGCAACTGCTGAAGATATCGCATTAATGCGTAAAACAGTTGGACCAAACGTTGGTGTAAAAGCATCTGGTGGCGTTCGTACACGTGAAGATGCAGAAAAAATGGTAGCTGCTGGAGCTTCTCGCGTTGGAGCAAGTGCTAGTGTTGCAATCGTATTAAATGATGCAAAAGGTGCTACAGATAACTACTAATCATTAATGATGTCAAAAGCAATAGATACACAAAGTAAAGTGTATCTATTGCTTTAACAATTGAAAAAGATGTAAGCGGATACGAATGGGAGGAGACGGCTTATGAAATACTTAATCGGTGTTTTAGGCCTCGTATTGATTTTAGGTATCGCTTGGCTTGCTAGTAATGATAGAAAAAAAGTCAAATATCGCCCAATCATAACGATGGTTATATTACAATTCATTTTGGGGTTTTTATTATTAAATACAAGTGTAGGGAATATATTAATTAGCGGAATAGCAGATGGTTTTGGAGAGCTATTAAAATATGCCGCTGACGGTGTGAATTTCGTATTTGGTGGATTAGTAAATCAAAAAGAGTTTTCGTTCTTTTTAAGTGTATTAATGCCAATCGTATTTATCTCAGCTTTAATCGGTATTTTGCAACACATTAAAGTGTTACCTATTATCGTGAAATCTATCGGTCTAGCATTAAGTAAAGTAAATGGAATGGGAAAACTAGAATCATATAACGCTGTTGCTTCTGCGATTTTAGGACAATCTGAAGTGTTTATTTCAGTTAAGAAACAACTAGGATTATTGCCAGAGAAAAGAATGTATACATTATGTGCATCTGCAATGTCTACCGTTTCAATGTCTATCGTTGGATCGTATATGGTGTTATTAAAACCGCAATATGTTGTAACCGCTTTAGTGCTTAACTTATTCGGTGGCTTTATTATCGCTTCTATTATTAACCCGTATGAAGTTACTGAAGAAGAAGATATGTTAGAAGTACAAGAGGAAGAGAAAAAGACTTTCTTTGAAGTATTAGGAGAATACATTATAGACGGATTTAAAGTTGCGATTACAGTAGCAGCTATGTTAATTGGTTTCGTTGCTCTTATCGCATTCATTAACGCTGTATTTAAAGGTGTAATCGGTATTTCATTCCAAGAAATTCTTGGTTATGTATTTGCGCCATTTGCATTTATTATGGGTGTACCTTGGCATGAAGCTGTTAATGCTGGAAATATTATGGCAACAAAATTAGTATCAAATGAATTTGTCGCTATGACAGATTTAGCACAAGGAAACTTTAATTTCTCAGATAGAACGACAGCGATTATATCTGTATTCTTAGTTTCATTTGCAAACTTCTCTTCAATTGGAATTATTGCAGGGGCAGTTAAGAGCTTAAATGAAAAGCAAGGGAATGTAGTCGCAAGATTTGGTTTGAAGTTGCTTTTCGGTGCAACATTAGTAAGTTTTTTATCAGCAACAATCGTGGGCTTATTATTTTAATAGATTCATATCATATAAAAAGGAATGGTGATTGTAATGAGAATGGTAGATATTATTGCGAAAAAACGTGACGGTAAAGAATTAACGACTGAAGAAATCAAATTCTTTATTAATGGATATACAGACGGAAGTATTCCTGATTATCAAGTGAGTGCACTTGCAATGGCAATCTTCTTTAAAGATATGACAGATCGCGAACGTGCAGATTTAACGATGGCGATGGTTGAGTCTGGTGAAACGATCGACTTATCAGCAATTGAAGGAATTAAAGTAGACAAACATTCAACTGGCGGTGTTGGTGATACAACAACTTTAGTATTAGGACCATTAGTTGCTGCTTTAGATGTACCAGTAGCAAAAATGTCTGGTCGTGGTTTAGGACATACAGGCGGAACAATTGATAAATTAGAAGCGGTAGAAGGATTCCACGTTGAAATTACAAAAGAACAATTTATTGATATTGTAAACCGTGACAAAGTAGCTGTTATTGGACAAACAGGAAACTTAACACCTGCAGATAAAAAGATTTATGCATTACGCGATGTAACCGGAACGGTTAACTCAATTCCTTTAATCGCAAGTTCAATTATGAGTAAAAAAATTGCAGCTGGTGCAGATGCAATCGTACTTGATGTAAAAACAGGTGCTGGCGCATTTATGAAAACAGAAGAAGATGCAAAAGAATTAGCACATGCAATGGTACGTATCGGAAATAATGTAGGACGTCAAACTATGGCTGTTATTTCAGATATGTCACAACCACTTGGTTTTGCAATTGGTAACGCTCTAGAAGTGAAAGAAGCGATTGATACGTTAAAAGGTGAAGGACCAGAAGATTTAACAGAATTAGTACTTGTATTAGGAAGTCAGATGGTTGTACTTGCGAAAAAAGCAAATACACTAGAAGAAGCGCGTGAAATGTTAATTGAAGTTATGAAAAACGGAAAAGCAACAGAGAAGTTTAAAGAGTTCTTAAGTAATCAAGGCGGAGATAGCTCAATTGTAGACAATCCAGAAAAAATGCCACAGGCGAAGTATGTAATTGATGTACCTGCAAAAACTTCAGGTGTTATTTCTAACATTGTTGCAGATGAAATTGGTATCGCAGCTATGTTACTTGGTGCTGGCCGTGCGACAAAAGAAGATGAAATCGATTTAGCAGTAGGATTAATGTTACGTAAAAAAGTTGGCGATGCAGTAAAAGAAGGCGAGCCATTCGTAACAATCTACGCAAACCGCGAAAATGTAGAAGATGTAAAAGCAAAAATTTATGAGAACATTTCTATTGCTGAAACAGCAGTGGCTCCTAAATTAGTGCATACAGTTATTACTGACTAATCATCATTACACTTACTTTGAGGAGGAAATAATATGGATAAGAAAAAATATATTGAAGAAGCAAATAAAATGTTAGAAAAAGCATATATTCCGTATTCAAAATTTCCTGTTGGTGCAGCGTTAGTTACGAAAGAAGGTAAAATCTATACTGGTTGTAACATAGAAAATGCTTCTTACGGCTTATGTAACTGCGCAGAAAGAACAGCGATCTTTAAAGCAGTATCAGAAGGTGAGCGCGACTTTAGTTACTTAGTTATTACAGGAGAAACGGACGGACCGATTTCACCGTGTGGTGCTTGTAGACAAGTAATTGCTGAATTCTGTGAACCGAAAATGCCTGTATTACTAACGAATGTAAAAGGCGATGAAAAAGAAGTGACTGTTGAGCAATTACTGCCAGGTGCTTTCTCAATACAAGATTTAAAATAAGTTGAAAAACCATTCCACAAATATAAATTGTGGAATGGTTTTTTTATATTTAAATGTTGAATGTAATATTTTGTTCATATTCCGTTCATAAACTTTGCGTAAAATGATTGCAGCGAATAATAGAAAGTTTACAGCAGGAGGAATAGAATGAAGAAATTATATAATGCAGCATTCAGCTACTTAATTATCGGTTTATTATCAGGAGTTTTTGCAAGAGAGTACTCGAAAGCACAAGGAATTAAAGGATCCACAATGTTGCAATTGGTGCATACACATGTATTAGTGCTCGGTTTCGTATTCTTTTTAATTGCTTTAGCTTTATGTAAAGTGTTTCATGTACAAGAAACAAAGAGTTTTCGTGCGTGGTTTGTTGTTTATAATGTAGGATTACTTTTTACTATTGCTACAATGCTATGGAGAGGTCTTCTACAAGTAAATGGAACTGACTTTAACGGTTTAAGCCATATGGCTGGATTAGGTCATGTTATTATAAGTATCGGGCTCGTTTGGTTTATGATTTTGCTCAAAAAGTCTGTTAAATAGATAGGAGTGGAAAGTATGATAGCACTTTTATCAAGTATTGTAGCAGTCTGTATGGCTGTTGGTGTCATGTTTCTTCGCTTTAAAGCAGCGAAAAAGCCGGTAACGAAAAAGAAAATTATATTGCCGCCAATTTTTATGAGTACTGGCGCAATGATGTACTTCTTACCAGAGTTTCGATTAACATCGTTAGAAATAGTAGAAGCAATTACTGTAGGACTTATTTTCTCTATATTCCTTATTAAAACAACGAAGTTTGAGATAAGAAGTGAACAAATATATATGAAACCGTCAAAAGCATTTATATTTATTTTAGTCGGATTATTAGCTGTACGAGTAGCGTTGAAATCATATTTAAGTCAATCGATTGATTTAGCGGAGTTAAGTGGAATGTTTTTCTTACTTGCATTTGCCATGATTGTGTCATGGAGAATTGCGATGTATCGTTCGTTTACTAGATTAGAAAAGACAATAAAAAGAGCTGGAATTTCTAAATAGGAAATCCAGCTCTTTTTATGTTTTATTAAAATTCTTTAGCGCGGAACTCATTTGCTTAATTTTAAACGTATTTGAGCATCTTGTAATGCCGCTGGTGTAACGTTATGACCATTTTGATCCACAATTTTTGTGTTTAATAAAATGGAATCTAAGCTTCCACGAAATGTTTGTGTATAGTTTTGACGCAACATTTGTTGTTCTTGTTTTTCATCAACTGTTAATCCAGATACTTTTTCTTTTTTTGATAATTCGTTAATACGGAATAAAATGTTTTTCATTTGTTTCACCTCTAGTTAAAGTTAATTTCATTAGTTACTTACTAATATATAGTCATTTTAACGTGTAATTTTAATTATGTCAACACCATCAAAAAAGGTTAAAAATTGACGAAAAATTGTAACAATAATAAAATGAATTGATTAGATCATTAGTTTTTTTATTATACATAGAACGCTAGGGGGATTATTATGAAATCAACATTTTTTGCTCAAAATAGAGAACGATTAGTAAACACATTACCAGATGAATCCATTACTATTTTATTTGCTGGACAAGCACCTCATATGTCAGCCGATGCACATTATAAATTTGTGCCAAATCGAAATTTTTACTATGTAACAGGAATCGATGAACCAAATGTTATTTTCATGTTGAAGAAGGTTGGAGGTAGTGTAGAGGAAACACTTTTCATTGAAAAGTCAGATCCAGTAATGGAAAAGTGGGTCGGTAAAACAGTTTCTAACGAAGAAGCAGAGAAAATTTCAGGTATAAAGAAAGTTGTATATTTAGATAGCTTTGAAAAAACAATGTCAAATGTACTTTTTACAGAAAATGTGAAACATCTATATTTAGATTTAGAACGTCGTGAGTGGAATGGTACGGAAACAAAAACATTAGCATTTGCTAAACATGTAAGAGAACAATATCCACACGTAACAATTGGTAATGTATATCCGAATATTTGTGAATTGCGAGTGTTTAAAACAGAAGAAGAAATTGAAATTATGAAAGAAGCGATTGCTGTAACGAAAGAGGGCATTTACAACGTACTTAAGCATGCAAAAGCAGACATGATGGAGTATGAATTAGAAGCTCAGTTTGATTTCACATTGAAATCATCTGGCATTAAACATCATGCGTTCAATACAATTTTGGCAAGTGGGAAAAATGCTACAGTTCTTCATTATGAAGATAATGATGCGCAAATTCAAAATGGTGATTTAGTATTACTAGATTTAGGTGCTCAAAAAGACTACTATAACGCTGATATTAGTTATACATTCCCGGCAAATGGAACATTCTCTAGTCGCCAAAAACAAATTTATAATATCGTATTAAAAGCATTAAAAGAAACAACAGAGATTATTAAGCCAGGCTTAAAGTTCGCTGCATTAAATGAGCATGCTAAAAAAGTACTCGCAGAAGGGTGTAAAGCGGTTGGTTTAATTCAAGAAGATGAAGAGTTATCAAAATACTATTATCATGGTGTCAGCCATTTCCTTGGCCTAGATACGCATGATGTAGGAACATATAAAGATAGGGTGTTAGAAGAAGGTATGGTTATAACAATTGAACCTGGTCTTTATATTGAAGAAGAATCAATTGGAATTCGTATTGAAGATGATATTCTTGTAACGAAAGATGGACATGAAAACTTGTCAAAAGATATCATTAGAGAAGTGGAAGAGATTGAAGAGTTTATGAGAGAAAATAATGTACATGTAAAAAAAGATGAGGTTGTTACGAAATAATAAGTAGAAAAGGTGCTCAATTTTGAGCGCCTTTTTATTTTGTTCATTTTAAATCTCCATATTTTCTTGAAAATCATCTTCAATTTATAAAGTAAATTATATTATAAATGTCAATGTATATGTTGATCATGCCCGGGTGAAGGCGGGGGAGTATGATCTGGGAATGTCACGAATACGGCAACGATAATTACCACACTAATTGATAGTAATAACAAAAAACGCCTTTGGATAAAGGCAGAAAAAGTTTCTGATAAAAGTTGAATCATACATGACATAGTTATTGTTATCGTAAGTAAAAGGCTAATAAACAGTATACTGTGAGCTTGTTGAGCATTTAACATTTCTGTAATCATTGCTCCCATCATACTTGCCATTAATCCAGAGAACATGCCTTCTAAAGCAGTATATAGGTGAAAACGTAGACCTACTAAAAAACCGATACAACCACTAATCGAAATCGCAAGCAAAGTAGAATAGAGTAATTCTCCTTTAAAAAGAATACCTAAATAAAATCCTATGCTTAAACCGATACTCATACTAAAAGACATGATAAATACCATATACTCCATTAGGGTACCGTTACGTTTAGAAATATATGATGTGATAATAATCGAGATACAACAAAGTGTTAAGGCAGTTAACGTATAAGCAAACATCATGATACCTCCCTGTCTTATCGTTCATTTCATCATATGTTCATATGGAGAGAAATCATGCGTATTTAAATCTGCATATTATCTGCACAATTTAATTAATGTGAGTAAGAAGGCTCCTGATTTTTTGGGACGTCTTTTTAATTATGAGCATGTGAATGTAAGAGTTAAATGAAGAGTTTCTATTGTGAAGCCATAAAGAATAAGCGTATAATATTATAGTTATCCCATTACAGGGAGTAACCCGCGAATGATAAATAAGATTGTTGTTTTATCATCGCCTCTAAACAGATAGACAACGAAAGTAACACTGGAATACAGATAGGGAGTTATAAAATGAAATTAATTATTGCCGAGAAACCAGATCAAGGTTTGGCTCTTGTTTCACAGTTTAAATATCGCCGGAAAGATGGTTATTTAGAAGTAGAAGCAAATGAGTTATTTCCAAATGGAGCGTACTGTACATGGGCAATTGGTCATTTGACGCAGTTATGTAATCCAGAACATTATCACGCAGAGTGGAAAAAATGGTCACTTGATACGTTACCTATGATTCCAGAGCGTTTTCAATTTGAAGTAACAAAGTCAAAGTATAAGCAATTTAATGTTGTGAAACAGCTGTTACATAATCCTCAAGTAACAGAAATTATTCACGCGGGCGATGCTGGGCGTGAAGGGGAATTAATTGTACGAAACATTATTAATCTTTGTAACGTGCAAAAGCCGATGAAGCGTCTTTGGATTTCATCTTTAACGAAACAAGCTATTTATCAAGGATTTAAAAACTTGCTTGACGAATCAGATACAATCAATACGTACTATGAGGCGTATACAAGGTCATGTGCGGATTGGGTTGTTGGTATGAATGCATCACGTGTGTTTAGTATTTTGTTAAAGAAAAAAGGAATGAATGATGTATTTTCAGCTGGTCGTGTACAAACACCGACACTCGCGTTAATCGTAAAGCGTGAAAAGGAAATAGAAAACTTTAAGTCAGAGCCGTTCTGGGAAGTGTTCGCAACCTTTAATATAGAAGGAAAGAAGTATGAGGGGAAATGGGAGAAGGATAGTGAATCCCGCTTAAAAGACCCTGATATGGCGAATAAAATTGCGGCATTTTGCCAAGGTAAACCAGCAGTAGTGAAGGAAATGAAAACGGAGCGTAAAGAATTTCAGCCTCCGCTTTTATTTAACTTATCATCACTACAAGCAACGGCAAATAAAGCATTTAAATTCTCACCGAAAAAGACGCTTGATATAACGCAAGCACTATATCAAAAAGGAATTGTCTCTTATCCTCGTTCAGATTCCAACTATGTTACACAAGGTGAAGCGGCAACATTCCCTGATATTTTACAGAAGTTAAGTCAGTTTGATGAATATAAAGGTTTATTACCAGCTCCGGTTGAATCGATTATGAATAATAAGCGTTATGTGAATGAAAAGAAAGTAACAGATCACTACGCCATTATTCCGACAGAGCAAGTTACAAACCCAAGCAAATTATCAGGTGATGAAAAGAAAATTTACGATATGATCGTAAGAAGACTGATTGCCGCTCATTATGAAGTTGCAATCTTTGACTATACAACGATTGTAACGCTTGTAGATGAACGTGCTGAATTTATTTCAAAAGGAAAACAGCAAATTCAAGAAGGATGGCGTAAAGTTATTTTCCAAGACGATAAAGATGACGAAACCATTCTTCCAATTGTAGCTGAAGGTGAAGAAGGAAAAGTTGTAAAGGTGAAAGTGAAAGAAGGAAAAACACAACCACCGAAGCGTTATACAGAAGGACAACTTATTACGTTAATGAAAACAGCTGGTAAGTATTTAGAGAACGAAGAGCTTGAGAAAGTATTAAAGAAAACAGAAGGTTTAGGTACGGAAGCAACTCGCGCTGGAATTATTACGATGCTGAAAGACCGTAAATATATAGATGTGAAGAAAAACCAAGTGTATGCAACCGATAAAGGAAAAGTATTAATTACTGCAATCGGTGATAAAATACTGGCTTCACCAGAAATGACAGCGAAATGGGAGCAGCGCCTTGCGGAAATTGGGGAAGGTACAGCATCACCAGCAACTTTTATGGAACAAACGAAAAAATTATCAGCTAAAATTATTGAAGATGCGGTGGAAATGTCGGAGAAGTGGGATTTCACTGGATTACATGTTGAATCGATTGAGCGAAAAGGATCGAAATTTACAACAGGTAAAAAGGTTGGTAGCTGTAAAAAATGTGATGGCGATGTAATTGATAAATCAACGTTTTACGGCTGTTCTAACTACAACACAACGCAATGTGACTTTACCATTTCAAAGAAAATATTAAGTAAAACGATTTCGCAAAAGAATATGACAAAGCTTTTAAAAGGTGAAAAGACCGATTTAATTAAAGGCTTTAAAAAGGGCGAAAAAACATTTGATGCGAAGTTAGAGTGGAAAGATAATAAGATTAATTTTGTGTTTGAGAATTAAGTTGTCAACAAATAAAAAAGTCCTTTACTTAGATGAAGTGAAAGTTATTCACAATACAAGAAGGTATATGTTTAGAAATGAAGTTACTTGTTAGATTATATGGGAAAAAGCATGACAATTTTATGTCATGCTTTTTGTTTTTACAAAAATGGTTCATTCGCTAAGGGTTTTGATGTGTTAGGTGAAAACTTATTACACTAGAGAAAAATTTAAATGATGAATCTTTTATATATATTGTAAAATACGTATTTAGTATAAAAAAATAAACAAACGATCAGTCTATAAAATGCTAATTTGGGCAGATGTCTGAAGACTTATATATAACGTTAATTTTTTGTTTCTAAATAATATTTTTCAGAACACAAAAGTGAGTGATTACTCACTTTTGTGTTGACTTTAATATTTGTGTTTCTTATAATAAGTTCAGTGAGTGATTACTCACTTTTTTAAAAGGAGGAATAGAATTGTCAAATCCAATTTTTGATAAAATACTTGCTCAAGGTCTCATAAAAGGTAAGACAGAAAAGCAGCAAAGGATTATTGAGACAACGATTAAATTGTTTGCTGAGAAAGGTTATGCGAATACATCGACAGCAGAGATAGCAAAAGTTGCAGGCGTATCCGAAGGAACAATTTTTAAGCATTACGGAAAGAAAGACCAATTATTACTTTCTGTTATTTTACCGTTTGTAAATGACTTTTTCCCGAACATGGCTAAGGAATTGATAGAGGAAACTATGTTAGAACAGACAACATCTTTTGAGGAGTTTTTACGTAATTTATTGAAAAATAGGGTTGCTTTTATTACGGAAAATAAAGAAATATTTCGAGTCATTGTTAAGGAGATTATTTATAAAGAAGAATTGAAAAAAGAGCTAAAACCATACTTTATAAAACATGTTCCTGTATTATTTGAAAATATTGTAGAACAATTCAAAGAGCAAGGAGAGCTGATTGATCTTCCAGCTGATCGAATCTTAAAGATGTTATTTACCTTACTGGCAGGATTTTTTGTTTCTCGTTTTGTACTCATGGAAAATCACATTATTAGTGAAGAGGAAATTGAGGATGTCGTTCAATTTGTTATGAACGGTATAAAAAATAAGCAGTCTGCTGAATAACTCAAAGTGTTAGCACAGAAACGAAATGAAACAAGAAGGGAGTTTTTATTCATATGGCTGTCATACAGATAGATCATTTAACAAAAGATTATGGTCATAATCGTGGCGTATTCGATGTTTCGTTTAAAGTAGAAAAAGGTGAAGTATATGGGTTCTTGGGACCGAATGGAGCGGGAAAGACAACGACAATTCGTCATATTATGGGATTCTCTCGTCCGCAAGTTGGGAAAATCTCTGTGAATGGAATGAACAGTTGGGAAAAAGCAAGTGAAATTCAACAGGACCTTGGTTACTTACCAGGTGAAATAGCCCTACCCGAGTCGTTGACAGGAACAGAGTTTATTGAGATGATGGCGCAATTGCGTGGAATCGAGGATATGTCACATACAAATTATTTAATGAAAAAATTTGAGCTAGATCCGTCAGGTAGCCTGAAACGTATGTCTCTTGGTATGAAACGTAAGCTCGCCATTGTAACTGCTTTTATGCATGATCCAGCAGTACTCATTTTGGATGAACCGACTAGTGCTCTCGATCCGATTATGCAAAAGGTGTTTATTGAATTTATTAAAGAGGAAAAGGAAAAAGGAAAAACGATACTCCTTTCAAGTCATATTTTTAATGAAATTGATGCTACATGCGACAAGATTTCCATTATTAAGGATGGAAGATTAATATCAACGTTTGTTGCAGACGATTTGCGCCATAATGCGGAGAAAACATTCAAACTGGAATTTGATTCAAAAGAAGTGTTCGAACGTTTTAAGAACGAAGTACCTTCTCATAAAAAAATAAAAGTGATTTCTCTAAAATCTCATAAAAATCAAGTGGAACTTCGGGTGAATGATGCAGATACAAACGATTTTATAGCTTTCATAAGTGACTATGATTTAAAGTTTTGTTCTGAAATTAAGTTTACGCTTGAAGATTATTTTATGAAGTTCTATGATCGTAATTCTAAAAATGAGGGAGGAGGCGAGCAAAGTGCCACTAATTGAGATAAACAACATGACAAAAGATTATGGAGACGGACGGGGAATTTTTGACGTCAGCCTCTCAATTGAAAAAGGGGAAGTTTTTGGTTTTGTCGGTACGAATGGAGCAGGTAAAACTACAACAATCCGTCATATGATGGGATTTTTAAAGCCGCAAAGCGGGAACGCAACGATTAATGGAATGGATTGTTGGAAAGATTCAGCTGAAATCAAAAAAATGATTGGCTATATACCAGGAGAAATTGCATTCCCAGATGCACCAACAGGAACCGAATTTTTGAAAAGACAAGCCGAATTATTAGGTCTAAAAGATATGTCTTATGCGGAATCAATTATTAAAAAGCTACAGCTTGATCCTACTGCTAATTTAAAAAGAATGTCAAAAGGTATGAAACAGAAGACAGCCATTGTAGCTGCTTTGATGGCTGATCCAGAAATCTTGATTTTTGATGAACCGACAACGGGTCTTGACCCACTTATGAGAGCAGAGTTTATAAGTATTTTGGATGAACAAAAGAAAAAAGGAAAAACAATTTTCATGTCGAGTCATATGTTTGATGAAGTCGAACATACCTGCGATAAGGTTGCCCTTATAAAAGACGGGAAAATTATTGCTGTTAAATCGACAAAAGAGATTAAGTACAATCAGGAAAAGGCTTATAAAATCGAGTTTAATTCACATGAGGATTATAAGCTGTTTTTAGCAGAGCCATTTGATTTTACGGAAAAACGTGAATCTCAAAACCAAGTAATTGTAAATGTGCATGACCGCCAAATTAATACACTACTAAAAACGTTAAAAGGTTACAATATCAAGTTCATTACAGAAATTAAGTATACACTTGAGAAATATTTCAATAGTCAGTATTAAAAAGGAGAGAAAGCTATGTTTAGTAAAGCTATTTTCAAACAAACATTAAAAGCTAATTTTAAACTATGGATCATATTCACAGTCATAACTAGTGCTATGCTAGCTGTTATGATTGCCGTTTTTGAACCAACTACTCTAACTGGTATGACAGATATGGTAAAAGGGACACCGCTTGCGGATATGATGAAAAATACAACGTTCCTTGGCATGCTTGCTTCTACTTTTTACTCAATGCATGGTGTCCTTCTACCAGTCATATTTATTATGATGACAGCTAATAGTCTCATTGCTTCTCAAGTAGATAGAGGATCAATGGCTTACTTACTGTCGACACCTACAAAACGAAGTACCGTTGTTAGAACTCAAGCTTTATATTTAATTACATCACTTATCATGATGTTTGTAATCGTAACTGGTGTTGGTCTAGCTGCGATTCAAATTTTCCAAGGCAATGTAGATATCAATATTTCTGATTTTATTATGCTTAACGTAGGTTTATTCTTATTAATGTTTGCAACTAGTGCTATTTCTTTCTTTTTCTCTTGCCTGTTCAATTTATCAAAAAACTCATTAGCTTTAGGAGCAGGGATACCAGTTGCATTCTTTCTATTCCAATTGATGGGGCAAGTAAGTAAAAGTCTTGAAAAGATGAAGTATTTATCATTGAATACGTTATTCGATACAAGTGCAATTCTGAATGGAGATAGTGTAGCAATTCCATTTATTATTCTTATCGGTGTAGGTATAATACTTTATGGATTGGGGATGAGAGTCTTCCAGCAAAAAGATTTACCGCTTTAAAATTTAACTAGATGAATAAATTCACTTTACTTATTTGTTAATGAGAAATGAAAAAATTAATAAAGAAAAGTAATAATTAATGGAAACAGATGGCGTTCCCTGAATAGTGGAAGGCCATCTTTAGGATATGGAATTAATTAATAAGCATTCTAATTTCTGTTTTTAAATCTTTCTGATTCAAAGAGAAATGATAGCAACATTAGAAGAGATATGACTTACTAAATTATTTAATAAAAGAACAATTTGATTTGGAGCCGCCGAGAAATAATACAATCATTACAAGTGCTTTCAACAAACAAAAGGTTCTATAACAGATTAGGTTTGGAAAAATATATGGATAAAAAAGCATGACAATTTATGTCATGCTTTTTTATTTTATAATTACAGTTTTTTCAGTACTATCACTAAAAATCATTTAAAAAGCTAGTGTTAACTAGGATATTAATATCATCTTTCTCATTTCTTTTATATAAAGGGGAGATAAGAAGATAAGAGGAAAACTGAAAATATGCAATAAAAATATCATCTAAAATAATAAACTTTTATTGTAAAACGATAAAAGTTATATTAAAATCAAAATCATAATAAATAAGTGTGGGCTTTTTATGGAAAAGGTAACAACTTTATTTTTTTTAATTAGAGGAGGTATAAATATGGACATTAACAATTTGATTATTGAAAATATGGATAACCCTCATGAGTTGGAGAGAATGTATAGAAAAGACCCGAGAGCTTTTAGAAAGTCATTCTCACAAGCGTGGGATGAAAATCTTGATTCGCAGGTTCTAGCTGCTTGGTATGAAAGATTACATTTCAAGGAGACGGCAAATAAAGAAAAAGTATCGCTGTTTCAAAAAGGTTTCTTATTCATGGGCATGCTAGCTATTTTAGCAGGGCTAAGCACGAGAATCATTTTCCACTTTGTTGAGCAGGAAGCAATTGCTCCAATTAACTTGGCTTTTGGTGTAATTCCCTTTATCGCTGCTTATTTTGTTTACAATAATACTCCGAAAAAAAGTATTATTTATTCCCTTGCAGCGTTGTTCCTAATTGCCGGGTTGTATCTCAATATGTTGCCATTAAATTATAAAGACAGCAGTATCCTTGCGTATTTACATCTTCCTATATTGCTATGGGTCTTATTGGGACTTGCGTTTACGGGAAATGAATATTCAAAAGGCAGTACAAGATTAGCGTATATTAAATTTAATTTAGAATATTGCCTTCTCTATGCGAGCATGGCAGTGAGTGGAATGATACTAGCAATATTCACCATGCGATTATTTAGCTTTGTTGACTTGGATATAGGAGAGTTCTATTTTAGTAATGTTGTTTTATTTGGAGCTGCCGCTCTCGCTGTAGTGGCTGCATACTTAGTATCATTGAATCTTAAACTTGCTAAAAATATTACGCCATACATATCTAAAATTTTTAGTCCGCTTGTCTTGATCACATTGTTTATTTATCTTATAACGGTAATTTGGGTCGGGAAAAATCCATTCTTGGATCGTAATTTTCTAATGGCCTTTAACGGAATACTCCTTGGTGTATTGGCTGTTACTATATTTTCTATCGTTGAGAGTGATTCAGACGAGAAAAAGAGCATTTCAGATTATATAAATTTCGCCTTAATTGTTCTGGCACTTATTATTGACACTGTAGCATTGTCAGCCATCGTATTCAGACTTTCTTCTTACGGTATTACACCTAATAGACTTGCTGTTTTAGGAGTAAACATACTGATTTGGGCAAATCTCATTTGGATTATGTTTTCCTATATGCGTTTCTTGCAAAACAAATCAGGACCGACAGCTATCCAAGATGCTGTTACGAAGTATTTGCCAATCTACGGACTTTGGGCAGCTTTCGTTATATTTACGTTTCCTTTAATTTTTAATTAGAAAGGAACTGTTAATGTAACGACAAATTAATTCTTCTATAACGTATAAAATGCTTAGAGCCGATAATGATCGTTCATTATATAATTTCTCGACAATAAAAAACGTCCTATAGCAGGACGTTTTTTATTATGTATATTGCTTCTTCTTCTTAATAAGTAACAACACCTGTGAAACACAAGCAAGTACTGGTAGCTCAATTAACGGTCCAATAACGAGTGCAAGTGCAATAAGAGGCTCATTTGGAAAAGCTGTTACAGCAATAGCGAGTGCAACAGGTGAGTTTCTTGCTAACGTTGTTAAGTTTAGACTTACTGTATCTTTATAAGATAAACGCATAACGCGCCCGATAAATTGTCCTAGTACAAAATTAATGATGAAGAACAATAGAACAGGAATGAGTAATAATAAAACGACATTCATATTTTGTAGTAAATATTTACCTTGTGATGCAAACATTGCTACGATTGCTAAACTTAAAAATACAATTTGGGCAGAGCTGAAAAACGGAATGAGTTTATTCTCGAGCGTTTCAGCTTTTTTCAGTTTATTCATAATGAATTTTGTAGCGTGTGCAAGTAAAAATGGTAAGACGATTACGATAACAATACTTTCTACTAAAACAGAAACCGCTACAGTCTTCATAACACCAGCGAATAAAAATAAATAAATGGGAAGGAGTAGTACTTGTAAAATTAAATTTACAGGTAAAATCGCAGTAGAAAGTGCTACATTTCCTTTCGCTATTTCAGTAAAGATTAAGTACCAGTCTGTACACGGAGTAACCATTAACATAATAAATCCAACCCAAAGTGCGGGATGATCTGAAAGAAATAGTGCACCTAATCCCCAAGCGAGTAAAGGTGTCCATAAGAAGTTAATAGTAAGACTTGTTCCCGCAAATTTTAAATTGCGGAATCCGTTTTTTATTTCTTTTAATGGGATGCTGAGGAATAATCCATACAGCATGAAAAATAAGAAGGGGACAATAAATTGCTCTGAATACATATGAATCAAATGAAATTGTCCGAGTACGATGCCGCATGTAACAGCAAAAAGAATAATAAAAGTTTGAATCTTTTCTACAGTGCTCATGAGTAAATCCTTTCTAAATATGAATTTTCCTCTCTAATTTTATTATACAAGTAATAAAGTCGTATTTGGTGTTCAATTGTATTTTAGTAAATGTTTTTAATTTGAGATTTATTTTTTTATTAAAAGTTACTTGACTAAAGTAAGTTGCTATATTACAATCACTTACATAAGGTAATTAAATAACAAAAAGTTCAGATTAACTTTCCTTAAGGTATCAATTGGAACTTTTTATTAGAATAAGAATTTTTATGATGTTGAATAATGAATATGATAAGAAAGTTTAGGTGAAGAAAATGGGATTATTTAGCTCGTTATTTGGTAAAAAAGAAGAAAATACAAAAGTAGAGGGGAATAAAACAATGTCAAAAGTATTATTTGTAAAAGCAAACGATCGTCCAGCGGAGCAAGCAGTTAGTTCAAAAATGTATGAAACATTTGTAAGTACTTATAAAGAAGCAAATCCGAATACAGAAATTACAGAGTTAGATTTATTTGCATTAGATCTTCCTTATTACGGAAATATTGCTATTTCAGGTGGATACAAACGTAGCCAAGGTATGGAGTTAACAGCTGAAGAAGAGAAGGCAGTTGCTACAGTAGATCAATATTTAAATCAATTTTTAGAAGCTGATAAAGTTGTATTTGCGTTCCCATTATGGAACTTTACAGTACCAGCACCATTAATCACATATATTTCATACTTATCTCAAGCTGGAAAAACGTTTAAATATACAGCTAATGGCCCAGAAGGTTTAGCTGGTGGTAAGAAAGTAGTTGTGTTAGGTGCTCGTGGTTCAGATTACTCTTCAGAACAAATGGCTCCTATGGAAATGGCAGTTAATTACGTAACAACTGTACTTGGATTCTGGGGCATTACAAATCCAGAGACTGTTGTAATTGAAGGGCACAACCAGTATCCAGATCGCTCACAACAAATTGTTGAAGAAGGTCTAGAGAAGGTTAAGAAAGTAGCGGCGAAATTTTAATTAATTGATAGTAAAATGGAAAAACCAACATGGATGACCATGTTGGTTTTTTAGTCTATATTTCATGTTAAAAAATGTATATTTATAAAATAAAAGAAAAGTTTGAAAATAGTATTGCAAAATATTATATAGCAAACTATAATGAGTTCAAGAATAGTTGATACTTAAATTAAATATTCAGAAAATTCAATTAGTTAAAATTGGAAAATGAGATAAGGAAATTTGAATGGGGGTTATATTATGGCGAATAAAGTACCGTTTTCGTTCATAGTAGTTATTGGATTAATGTTATTTGCACTATTTTTTGGAGCAGGAAATTTAATTTTTCCGGCAATGCTTGGTCAATCGGCAGGAGAAAATGTATGGATTGCTAACGCTGGATTTTTAGTAACAGGTGTTGGATTACCATTACTAGGTGTACTAGCATTTGGTTTTTCGGGTAAAGATGATTTACAGTCATTAGCAAGTCGTGCTCACCCAGTATTCGGGATTGTGTTTACAACAGTTTTATACTTGGCGATTGGCCCGTTATTTGCAATACCAAGAACAGGAAATGTTTCTTATGAAATTGGTCTTAAACCGTTTATGCCAGAGGGATTAGGTTCTACACCTTTAATTCTTTTCACAATTGTATTCTTTAGCATCACTTGTTTTTTTTCGCTAAATCCTGCGAAAATTGTCGATATTGTTGGGAAAATCTTAACGCCAATTAAGTTAACTTTCATCGGTATTTTAGTAATCGTTGCTTTTATTCATCCGATTGGAGAAATGCAAGCACCAGTTGAAGCTTATACATCACATGCATTCTTTAAAGGGTTCCAAGAAGGATACTTAACGATGGACACGCTTGCATCATTCGTATTCGGAATCATCATCATTAATGCAATTAAAGAAAAAGGTGCAAAAACGAAAACACAAATTATGGTCGTTTGTGCAAAAGCAACAATCATTGCAGCATCTATTTTAGCAATTATCTATACAGCACTTTCTTATATGGGTGCTTCAAGTGTTGCAAAGCTTGGACATTTAGAGAACGGCGGAGAAGTATTAGCGAAAGTTTCTAACTACTATTTTGGATCATATGGCGGAGTATTATTAGGGTTAATGATTACAGTAGCTTGTTTAACAACTAGTGTGGGACTTGTATCAGCATGTTCTTCATTCTTCCATAAGTTATTCCCAAATGTTCCTTACAAAGCAATTGCAATCACGCTATGTATATTTAGTGCAATTGTTGCAAATGTAGGATTAACACAATTAATTGCAGTTTCTGTTCCAGTATTAACAGCAATTTATCCACTAGCAATCGTATTGATTTTCTTAACATTCTTCCATTCATTATTCAAAGGAAGAGCTGAAGTTTATCAAGTGAGCTTAACTGTAACATTTATTATCAGCTTATTCGATGGATTAAGTGCAGCTGGAGTTAACGTTGAAGTAGTAAGCCAAGTGTTCACTAAATTCCTTCCGATGCAGGAAGTAGGATTAGGCTGGATCTTCCCAGCGATTATCGGTGGATTTATCGGATATGGCATTAGCGTTTTAAAAGTAAAAAATCAAATTCAACCAGCGGCTAGTGCGAATAAGAAAATAGGTTAAATAAAAAAGTTATAGAACTTGTTTCTATAGCTTTTTTTGTTACTATTGATAATGAAAGAAAATAAAGTAGTAGGGGAAATAAAATGAAAAAAACAATTGATCATATCGGCATCGCAGTTCGAGATATAGATAGTACGATACGTTTTTATGAAAAAGTGTTGTCAGGAACTTTAATAGATCGTTACGTAAGTGAAGCGCCTGGTGTTGAAAGCGAAGTAGCCATTCTTGAAGTGGAGGGAGATAGAATTGAATTGCTTGCGCCGACGAATAATACGACGTCGCCAATTGCCAGATTCATCAAACAAAAAGGTAAAGGTGTACATCATGTTGCATATCGAGTAGATGATTTAGATGTAGCTTTAGAAGAGTTAAAGGAGCAAGGCATTCGAACGTTAGAGCATACACTTCGAATTAATAAACACGGCAGAAGATTAATTTATCTTAACCCAGCGGATACAGAAGGAACAATCATAGAGTATTGTGATTATCCGGAAGAGAAATAGAAGAAGGATATTTTTAAGAAGGTGTTACGTAATAACGTAATACCTTTTTTATTTATGTATTTCACACTTTCTTCACAAATGATTCACGATAACTTTTCCTCTTCAGGAACTTACATAAATATATTTTATGATATAATAACAATCGACTTTAAAAATGTAAGTTGTATCTATGAAGGTAGTTACTATTGTATTGGAAGTTTAGAGGTGAGAGAGAAATAAATAGTTATACTGTATAGAAGATTATATTTAATCAGGTTAATATTTCGTCCGAGAATCCAACTTGGGAAGTAAAAATAATGAAAATATAGCGATGAGGAAGAAAGAAGTGAAATGAGTGTGAAAGTAATGAAAAGGTTAGGGACATTGTTATTCATTGTATGTGTGCTTATCATATTGATACCGAAAAGTGCATCTGCTCATGCATACGTTGTGAAATCAAACCCTACTGAAAATGAAACATTGAAGAAAGCACCGTCTGTTGTGAAAATCGAGTTCGATGAGGACATACAAATCTCAAGTTTTAATACATTGTACGTGAGAGATACATCAGGTAAAAGGGTCGATTTAAAAGATGCTCATATTGATAAAAAAAATAAAAAGCTATTAGAAGCTGGATTGGAAGAGAATCTTAAAAATGGTCTCTACTCTATTCAGTGGAAAGTGATTTCAGCTGATGGACATCCAATTCAAGGAGTTATTCCATTCCGTATTGGATTAGCGGAAGCTGGAGCAGATGATATACAAGTAGAAGAGATGGGATATGTTCCGCAAATTGATATGATCATGGAACGTGGAATTTTATATACAAGTTTCTCGCTATTTATAGGAGTGCTATTTTTTAACCTTATTATGTATAAAGGGAATGCAACCTCGGTTCGATCAAGGAGTAAGAACATAATATGGATTTCCTTATTAGGGATATTTATTAGCTTGTTATTCAATCTACCACTGCAAGCGAAAATAAATGCTGATGTTTCATGGCTAGAAGCATTCAATCCTTTACTATTAAAAGAAACGTTACAACTTTCTGTTTTTAGTTATGTATGGGTCACTCAAATGGCTTTAATTAGTTTGCTTATAATCGTTACGTATTTTGCGATGAGGCGTGAGAAACTATCGTCGTTTAAAGTATGGAGTATTCCAATAGTATTGTTTATCGGGATACTTGTTATGAAAGCCTTTAATAGTCACGCTTATGGTTTAAAGTTTAAAGACATTGCTGTTGTTATGGATTTTTTACATTTATTCGCAGCTTCATTATGGATTGGTGGTTTATCGTCTATTATTCTTCTGTTACGTAAAGAGGATAACAAATGGAATATGTATTGGGATATGATTAAGCGTTTTTCACCGTGGGCAACATGTGCTGTCATTGTGATTTTAATAACAGGTCTTTTTAACAGTACATTTTTTATTCCAACAATCCACTCGTTATTTGATACGAAGTATGGATTAGCTTTATTAGCAAAGGTACTTTTATTCATTTTCATGGGGATATTGGGAATTATTCATTATGTGAAAGGGAGAATGAGAGCGGAGCAAGAATTAGGTGCTACGGTGAAAGTAGAGTTTATCATTGGAATTATCATTTTCGTAATCGTAGCTTTTATGACAAACGTACAAACACCACCTATGCCTCCTACTGGACCTTTTACAGAGAGTAAACAATTAGATAATGGATATGAAATGACGCTAAATGTAAGTCCTAATAAAGTAGGACAAAATACATTCCATATTACTTTAAAGGATGAGAACGGGCAACCGGTTCCTGATATGGAACAAATTATATTAACGACTCAATCGTTAGATATGAATATGGGAAAAGGATCATTTAAAGTTTCGGCAGTTTCACCGGGAGAATATGAAGCAGAAGGTATGTATATTAACATGACAGGAAACTGGAATATACAAGTGCACGGATTAACAAAATCTCTTGATAGCTTTGATACGGATTATAGATTTATAGTAGGCGGCAGATAAAGAAAACGTATAGATAAAAAGGAGCTAATAGAAAATGAAACGAATAAAAAAATTGGGTACAACAATGATCACAATAATAATCGCAATGGTGATTTTTTCATTACCTGTAAGTGCGCACGTTACTGTAAAGCCAGCAACTTCTGACATTGGTTCTTGGGAGACTTACACGATAAAAGTACCAGTTGAAAAGAATGTAGCAACGACAAAAGTTACATTGAAAATACCGTCTGGATTGGAGTTCCAACAGTATGAGCCAGTGCCAGGATGGAAAGTGGAAGAACAAAAAGATAATGATGGAAAAGTTAAAACTGTAGTATGGGAAGCAACAGGAGAAGGGATTTTACCCGGTCAGTTTCAGCGATTTACTTTCGTCGCTAAAAATCCGGATAAAGAGCAAAAAATAGCTTGGGATGCATATCAACAATATAAAGACGGAGAAATTGTTGAATGGACAGGCGATGAAAAAGCTGAAAAACCACATTCACTTACTACAATTGCAAAAGGTACGTCACTAACAGGAGAACATGGTGAAGTATCTAATGTAGAAAAGAATGAAGATACTAGTAAAATACAAGTAATAGCGATAGTCTTATCTATTTTAGCGATTGTATCGTCGGTAGGTGCGTGTGTTTTTGTAGTACGTCGTAAAAAGTAAGATATAAGAAAGAGCCTACAAACAGTAGGCTCTTTTTCATATTTATTTCACTTCAACCTGCTGCCTTACAGCAAGTGTTTTCGGCTTTATATTTACGAAGCAAATACTCACTACAATAAATAATAGTCCGATGAATAAGCTAATCGTAATGGCCTCATGTAAGAAAATTGAACTTACAATAATAGCGATTAGTGGAATAAGAAATGTATAAGCCCCAACTTTACTTGCTTCACCAGCTCCAACGAGTGTAAAGTAAGCAAGCCACCCCATTGCAATAACAAAGAATGAAATAAAGAGTAGTACACTAACAAATGGCATACTCCAAGCAATACTAGACCAACTTTCAAATTCTGAGCCAAATCCGACTAAACAAAGACCGCCGATAAGCAGCTGAATTGTTACCATCCAAATGGCGTTCACACGGTGACCAGTTTTTTTAATAAATACTGTTCCAAGTGCCCAGCCAATCGCACATCCTAATGCAAGAAGAATTCCAATGACAGAAATATGTCCAGTTAAACTACTAGAGCTAATCACTCCTACACCAATAAATCCAAGTACAAGCCCGAAAATTTTTAAACCGTACATTGATTCTTCAAGCCATATCCACGAGAAAATACCAAGTAAAACAGGTTGTAAAAATACGATAGCGGAAAATAGACCAGCAGGCATATATTGAAGACCTACAGTTTGTAACCCGTAAAATATAATGATGTTAAGTAAAGAAGAAATAACGTATAAATGCCAAGTTTCTTTTAAGTGTAACTCTTTGTATTTTGGTAAGGCGAACAGGAGTAAAATGAATCCTCCAATTAAAGTTCGAATGCCTGCAAATAAAACGGGTGGTGTATAATGCAAGGCAAACTTAGATAAAGGCCAATTGATTCCCCACATGAAAACGAGAAAGGTAAGGATTATGGCCGTCTTAGTTCGAGAAAGCTGTGTCACTGTAAGACCTCCTTGTTGTTATTCATTTCACTATGATATGATATCGACTGTAATAAATAAAATGAATCTTTTTTATGAGGAGTATAAGTGATTAGTTATGACCATTACACAACTACAAGTATTAATAAAAACTGTTGAGTTAGGTAGTTTTACGAAGGCTGCTCGGGTGTTAAATATGACGCAGCCAGCTGTAAGTCATGCGATTTCAAGTATAGAATCAGAGTTAGGAGTTACGATTCTTATACGGGATAAACGAAAAGGGTTACTCGTTACGGATGTAGGAAACAGAATTCTTGTACATATTAGAGAGATTTTGAGCAGTGTAGAGAAGATTGAACAAGAAGTTGCAATGGAGAAAGGGCACGAAGTTGGGACGATTCGAATTGGGAGTTTTCCGAGTGCTTCTGCACATTTTTTACCGAAAATGATAAATCATTTTAAGGAAAAGTATCCGAACTTAGAAGTCGTTCTTTGTGAGGGAACGATTAAGGAAGTTGAAGATTGGTTAGTATCGAGGGTTGTTGATATAGGAATTGTTATTTTGCCTAATAAAGAGATGGAGATTGTCCCATTAACGAAGGGGAAAATGGTTGTTATTTTAAGAGAGGATCATCCTCTTTGCAAGAAGGAAGCTATTACAATTCGTGATTTGGAGAATGAACCGATCATATTATGTAAGGGTGGATACGAACCCCCGATTATCGATATGTTTAAACAATCAAACGTACCACTCCGAGCTGAGTATGTAATTTCGACAGTTACGACAGCTTTAAATATGATTCAAGAAGGATTAGGTATTGCAATATTAGCTGAATTATCTTTAACGAATTTACCAAAAAATGTGCAAACGAGAGAATTAGAACCACAAGTATGGAGAGAAATTGCTTTAGCTGTTCCTTCATTAAAGGATTCTTCAATCGCTGTGCAGCTATTTATTGAAGAATTTCAAGCGCTATTTGCAGAATAAAAAGAGGTGTCTCATATATCGTAATGGGACACTTTTTAATTTGCTTATAAAAAATCTATGAAAAGGATTGACTTATCTTTTAGTTGTAACTATAATGATTACATCGAGGTGGTGATCACGATGAAAATTAGTAGCCGCTTTTCCATAGCTGTTCATATTTTATCTATTTTGAAAAACAATCCATCTTCACTTTGTACTTCAGACTATATGGCTGAGAGTGTCAATACAAATCCAGTAGTCATTCGTAAAATTATGTCGTATTTGAAACAAGCTGGCTTTGTTTACGTAAATCGTGGACCGGGTGGCGCGGGATTACTAAAGGATTTACATGAAATCACATTGTTAGATGTGTATCATGCAGTGAACGTAGTCGAAGAAGATAAGCTATTTCATATTCACGAGAAACCGAATCCAGATTGTCCAATTGGAGCAAATATTCAAGCTGTATTAGAAGTCATTTTGATTCAAGCGCAATCCGCGCTGGAAGAAGTTTTGAGAAATATTACGATGGGTCAATTGTTTGAATCGTTGCAAGAAAAAATGCATGCTTAAATCATATTTATATTTTTTTTATCATTAATGTAACTAATGTGATTACAACTAAAAGAAAGGTGTAAAAGTTATGACTGTAAAAATGAAAGTATACTCAGATTTTATATGTCCGTTTTGTTTTTTAGCAAAAGGTCCATTAGATGAGGTAGCGAAAGAAAAAGATGTAGAGATTGAATGGATGCCATTTGAGCTGCGTCCAAGTCCATATTCAAAAATAGATCCATGGAATGAACCAGAAAAATTAGGTTCATGGGATGCTTTCATTCTTCCGACAGCGAAGAAGTTAGGAATTGAAATGCGCTTGCCACGTGTTTCACCACATCCATATACACATTTAGCTTTTGAAGGATGTCAATTTGCGAAAGAACGTGGACTAGGTAATGAGTATCATCACCGCGTATTCACAGCGTTTTTCCAAGAAGAGCAAAACATTGAAGATATTGATGTGTTAACAAAATTAGCGGTAGAAGTAGGTCTTCCTGAAGCCGAATTTAAAGATGCTTTAGTAACTCGTAAATATAAAGAAAAGCATCAAGAAGCAATTCAGCACGCATATGAGGAAGCGAATATTATGGCTGTTCCAACTGTCATGATTGGAGATGAAGTCATTCAAGGGCTTGCTAGTAAAGAAACATTAGAAAGGGTCATTGATAAAGAAATTGAAAAGGATAAAACAAATTCATTTGAAGGTATGCAATGTAATACCGATGGATATTGCTAATTCGCTTGTTATGAAATAACAAAATAGATCATAAAACAAACATTTGGAGGAATTAAAATGTCAGCAACTACAACAAACTTAAAAGAAGCAATCGTGAACCGCCGTTCCATTCGTAAAGTAACAAAAAATGATGCAATTACGAAAGAAAGAATTGAAGAAGTGTTAAAAACAGCTTTACACGCACCAACATCTTTCAATATGCAAAGTGGTCGTATGGTTGTATTAATGGATGGAGAGCATGAAAAATTTTGGGATATTGTAAAAGAAACATTAAGAGCCCGCGTACCAGCAGAAAACTTTGAAGCGACTGTAGAAAGACTAAAAGGTTTTCATGCAGGTGTAGGGACTGTACTATTCTTTGAAGATCAAGCAACTGTAGAAAAAATGCAAGAAAACGCACCATTATATAAAGATCAGTTCCCATTCTGGTCTCATCAAGGAAATGCAATGTTACAACATACTGTGTGGATGTTATTATCTGCTGAAGGAATTGGGGCGTCATTACAACATTACAACCCAATCGTAGATGCTGAAGTGAAAGAAACTTGGAACATTCCAGCTGAGTGGAGCTTAGTAGGTCAAATGCCATTTGGTGAACCAAACGAACAACCAGCAGAAAGAACGTTCTTGCCTACTGAAGATGTAGTGAAATTTTATTAAGAAATACAATATGTAACGAGAAGGAAGCTGTGCTTAAAAACAGCTTCCTTTTTTGTAGTGGTGTTAATTTATGCGCATTTAGGGAAGAAATATAAGAAATAATCCGTTGAGAAGGGAATTAGGAAAATGAATGATGAGAAAAAATATACAGTGGTAGGTACTGATGTTGAGGAAGTAAAGCGTTTAAATAAAAATTCAGGGTTAACGTATAATCAAGTGAAAGAAATGTTAGCAAAGCAAATGCAAAAAAAGAAGTAATTAGATTGAAATCTTTCATTTTTTCATTTAGCATTTTGATTGGAGAGAGTTAAGTAAAAGGTAACTCTCTTTTTCGTATAAAGAAGCACCTTATAGAGTGGAGGAAGCAACATGAAGAAATGGGTAAAGGTAACGCTGTCTATCGCTGGAGGCATTGTTTTATTAGCGTGTGCTGGCGGATATTACGTATATAAAAATTATTTTCCAAAGGAACCTGAGCGTATCGTATATGATAAAGATAGAGTGTTAAAACCGATACATAACCAGTTAAAAGGAATTAACATAGAAAATGTAAAGATAAAAGAAAAAGAAGTCGTAAATGCGACTATAGATGAGCTTCAAAAAATGATTGATGATGGAAAGTTGTCATATGAAGAATTAACGAGTATTTATCTTTTTAGAATACAAGAACATGATCAAAATGGAATAACATTAAATGCTGTTACAGAGATAAACCCTAATGCGATGGAGGAAGCAAGAAAGTTAGATCAAGGGCGAGGTAGAAATAAAAAATCGAATTTATATGGTATTCCTGTCATTGTAAAAGATAATGTACAGACGGAAAAAGTGATGCCGACTAGTGCAGGAACGTATGTGTTAAAAGATTGGATTGCAGATGAGGATGCGACGATTGTGAAAAAGTTGAAAGAAGAAGGTGCTTTTGTTTTAGGAAAAGCGAATATGTCTGAGTGGGCAAATTATTTATCCTTTACAATGCCTAGCGGATATAGCGGGAAAAAAGGACAAAATTTGAATCCGTATGGTCCGATTACGTTTGATACATCAGGATCAAGCTCTGGATCTGCTACAGTAGTTGCAGCAGATTTTGCACCGCTTGCAGTCGGAACAGAAACGACAGGATCGATTGTAGCACCTGCAGCGCAGCAATCAGTAGTTGGGTTACGTCCATCACTAGGTATGGTGAGTAGATCAGGCATTATTCCATTAGCTGAAACACTTGATACAGCAGGACCGATGGCAAGAACGGTAAAGGATGCTGCAACGTTATTTAACATAATGGTAAGTTATGATGAAAAAGATGCAATGACAGAAAAAATGAAAGATAAAGAAAGAATGGATTATACGAAAGACTTATCAATAGACGGTTTGAAAGGGAAAAAAGTAGGAGTACTATTTTCAATAGATCGACAAGATGACAATAGAAAAGAAGTAGCACAAAAGATAAGAAAAGACCTTCAAGATGCAGGTGCAATATTGACTGATGATATTCAGTTAAACGCTGAGGGTGTAGATAATCTACAAACATTAGAATATGAATTCAAACCTAATGTTAACGATTTTCTTTCAAAGCAAAAAAATGTACCGGTAAAATCGTTAGAAGAGATTATAGCGTTTAATAAAAAGGATAGTAATAGACGAATAAAATATGGACAAACATTAATTGAGGGATCTGAAAAATCTGCTATAACGAAAGATGAGTTTGAAAAAGTAGTGCAAACGAGTCAAGAAAATGCAAGAAAAGAGCTAGATAGATATTTAGTAGAAAAAGGTTTGGATGCTCTAGTTATGATTAATAACGATGAAGTTCTTCTATCCGCTGTAGCTGGCTATCCAGAATTAGCGGTGCCAGCAGGATATGATAACAATGGAGAGCCAGTAGGTGCAGTGTTTGTCGGGAAGCAATTCGGTGAGAAGGAACTGTTTAATATTGGATATGCGTATGAGCAGCAGTCTAGAAATAGAAAATCACCTAAATTGTAAAAGGTTAAACGAAAAAAAGAGCTCAACTGAAGTAAGTAGGTGGGCTAATATAAATAGAATCTAACAATATAAAAAGAAAAAAAGGATTCTTCCTAATTAGTAAGAAAGATTGTCTATAGAAGTTCATAAAATGTAATATATTCAATTTCCATCCATTGAAGGGGGAGGTTAAATTTTAATGAATGAAGTGAAAAATTTTTTTCGAAGTAGAGGGTTTCAACGGTTTCTCGTTTTAATAATAGTAGCGCTTGTATTATATGGATTAAAAAGTATGATTAATTTAATATTAATTACGTTTATACTGACATTTTTAATGGATCGATTTCAACGTTTTATTTCAAAGAAATTGAAAGTGAATCGGAAAATTGTTATTGCCTGTTTGTATATCATATTAGTTTCCTTTATTGGCACGACATTGTATAAATATTTACCTGTGCTAACGATACAAATTTCTCAATTGATTTATCAATTTAAATTGTTCTTTCAAAACCCGCCTGATAATGAAATTATTAAATATGCACTTTCGACAATTAACGGAATGGAAGTATCAAAGTATATAGAACAAGGTGTAGATGTTATCTATCAATCGATAGCAAATATAGGGAAGGTAAGTTTACAAATATTATTGTCTCTCATATTAAGCTTATTTTTCTTATTAGAAAAAGAGCGTATTATTACATTTACTTCTAAATTTAAAGAGAGTAAGCTAAAGATTTTTTATGAAGAGATTGCATATTTTGGCGAAAGGTTTGCAAGATCATTCGGTAAAGTAATTGAAGCGCAGTTTTTAATTGCGGTTGTAAATTGTATTCTTACTGTTATTGCATTAATTGTTTTAGGATTTCCGCAGCTTCTCGTATTAGCTGTTATGATTTTTCTACTAGGGTTAATTCCGGTTGCAGGTGTGATTATTTCTTTATTTCCACTTTGTATCATTGCTTATAACGTAGGAGGAGTTATATATGTAGTATACATACTCGTGTTCATAACAGTCATCCATGCTCTTGAAAGTTATTTTTTAAATCCGAAGTTTATGTCTGCGAAAACAAATTTACCAATCTTTTATACATTTATGATTCTCATCTTTTCTGAACATTTCCTTGGAATATGGGGGCTTATTATCGGGATACCAATCTTCATCTTCTTATTAGATGTACTTGATGTAAATAATGAGGAATCGATTAAAAAATAGAAAATAAAGTAAAAAGCAATCCAACAAATTTTGGATTGCTTTTTGCATATATCATTAAAGAACAGGAGCCATTGTTTCTTTCAACACTTGAACAGAGTGATCGAATTTTAATTCTTCGTCTTCACTTAATTCTACTTCTAAAATTTCACGAACACCGCCGCGATTTAAAACAGCAGGTACACCGATATACACATCTTTTTGACCATATTGACCTTCTAAGTAAGCCGATACAGTTAATACACTATTTTCATCATTTAAAATCGCTTTAGTAACACGTAGAAGTGACATACCAATACCATAATAAGTTGCACCTTTTCGCTCAATAATATGGTAAGCTGCATCACGAACGTTTATGAAAATTTTGTCTAAATCTTCTTGATTATACGTGTTGTCTTTTTCAAGCAGTGTTTGTAGTTTTTGAATACCTACTGATACGTGGCTCCAAACTGGAAGTTCAGTATCGCCATGTTCGCCGATAATATAAGCGTGAATGTTGTGTGGACCAATATTGAAGTACTCACCTAACATATAGCGGAAACGAGCAGAATCAAGTGTTGTACCAGAACCAATTACGCGCTCTTTCGGTAAACCAGATTCTTTCCAAGTTACGTAAGTTAAAATATCGACAGGGTTAGTTGCGATTAAGAAGATACCATCGAAGCCGCTATCCATAATACTACGAACAATTTGTTTAAAGATTTTTGCGTTTTTCTCAACTAAATCTAAACGTGTTTCGCCTGGTTTTTGTGGTAATCCAGCCGTAATGACTACAAGATCAGCATCTTTACAATCTTCATAGCTACCTTTCCATACTCTAGTTGGAGCTGGCGCGAATGGAACAGCATGACTTAAATCCATTGCTTCCCCTTCAGCTTTTGCTTCGTTTACATCAACTAAAACAAATTCTTCAGCCACAGCTTGATTAATCATACAGTAAGCATAACTACATCCAACCGCTCCTGTTCCTACTAATACAACACGGTTAATCCCTTTTTTCATTTCAAAATTCCTCGCAATTTCATTAATTTTATTATGTAAGATAATACGTCTTACTTCTATAGAGTCATATCTAGTTTATTACATTTTATAAAAGATATTCAAGTAATTGAAAATGTATCCGTGCAATTCTTTGCATGAAACATAGGAAGTAAGTTAATCGAATATAATGCAATAAAATCCTTTATTGAAGGGGAAAAGGGCATGATGCAGCCATTAACGATGGAAAGAATGCTTCATATTATTAATGTGGGGCTCGTTAAAACAAAGAATCCAAAGCATATTATTATTGCTGGTGCAGGGATTTCAGGTTTAGTTGCAGCATCATTATTGAAAGAAGCAGGTCATAACATAACCATTTTAGAAGCGAATAACCGAATAGGCGGAAGAATATATACGATGCGTGAACCGTTTAGCAGAGGTTTATATTTTAATACAGGGCCGATGCGAATTCCTGAAACACACGAGTTAACTTTAGCATACATTCGTAAATTTAAATTACCGTTAAATCTTTTTATAAATAAAACCGCTTCAGATATTATTTATACGAATAATATTAAAACGAGATTGAGCACCTTCGAAAAAAATCCAAGTATACTTGGATATCCAATTTTGGAGAGCGAAAAAGGTAAAACAGCAGAAGAATTAATGTTGGCAGTATTAGAACCCATACTAAATTTTATAAAGAAGGATCCTAATAAAAACTGGCTTATCGTTGAAAAAAAGTATAAAACGTATTCGCTCGGCACATTTTTAACTGAATATTATTCAGACGGTGCAATAGACATGATCGGGGTACTTCTTGATATGGAAGCTTATATGGGAATGTCTTTAATTGAAGTATTACGTGAAATGATTTTCTTTACTTCAACGACGAAATATTATGAGATAACAGGTGGCATGGATGCATTACCAAATTCATTTTTACCAGATTTAAAAGATAATATTTTTATGCCGTATAAAGTAGAAAAAATTATACAGGAAGATAATAAGGTAATGATGCAAGTAACAAATGAACGAACGTTACATTCGTTTATGGTAACAGGCGACATTGCTATTGTCACAATTCCATTTTCAGCGTTACGATTTGTAGAAGTTCAACCATACCATTTATTCTCTTATTTTAAAAGACGAGCAATTCGTGAATTAAATTATATTGCTGCAACGAAAATTGCGATAGAGTTTAAAAGTAGATTTTGGGAGAAAGCGGGACAGTGTGGTGGTAAATCTATTACAGATTTACCTATACGTTTTACATACTATCCGAGCTATGGCATTCATACTCCAGGACCAGCTATCGTTATAGCAAGTTATACGTGGGCAGATGAGGCATTAACATGGGATAGTCTCTCGCAAAGAGATCGTATTCGTTACGCATTAAAAAATTTAGCGGAAATATACGGTGACATCGTCTATAGTGAGTTTGTCACTGGAACCTCTTTTAGCTGGAGTCAAAATCCGTATTCTTGCGGCGCATTTACAGCGTTCGAACCGGGCCAAGAGCTCGAGTTATTTCCGTATATTACACCACCATCTGGGAAAGTACATTTTGCAGGAGAGCATACGACATTAACACATGGATGGATGCAAGGAGCAATAGAGTCTGGGATTAAAGTTGCGTATGAAGTAAACGAACAGTGAAGATATATTTACAAATCACGACTCTTTTAATAAAATAATAAATATAAATCGTAATTATTACGCTTTGAATACGTTTGAAATAAAGAAATGGATGGTCGATCAAATGAATAAAGTAGAAATTCATATATTAGGTGGCTTTTTAGGTAGTGGAAAATCAACGCTATTACAAAATTTATTGTTAGCGGAGAAAAAGAAGAATAGAAAAGTTGCAGTATTGATGAATGAAATTGGTGAATACTCGGTAGATACCGATATTATTGGAAAAGAGAATGTTTTAAGGGAACTTCTGAAAGGATGTATTTGTTGTACGTTAAAAGAAGAGCTTGAAATACAGTTGCATTCGTTATATCAGCAAGAAAGACCAGATGTCATTTATATAGAAACGACAGGTGTTGCGCATCCAATTGAAGTGTTAGATGCATGTGTATCACCAATTTTAGCACCTTTCTTAGAAGTGAAATCCATTGTAGTCGTTTTAGATGCAGTAAGATGGTTAAATCGAAGTGTATTAAGTGCAAACGTTCAGCAATTATTGCATGAGCAACTGAAGTTTGGTAGTCACATTTTAATTAATAAATCAGATTTACTAACAGGTGCGGATAAGAACAAAGTAATAGAAGAAGTGAAAGTGATAAATAATCATGCGAAATTGTTTGAAACAAAATATTGTAATATATCTTTAGAAGACATAGAAGAAGCTGAATTTACGAATGACGCGGAACATGAGACACTACATGTAAAACAGCATTTACATATACAAACGATGACGTATCAATTTACGAAATCGATTGATCAAGATAAATTATACGAATGGCTTTCAAATTTACCAGATAGTATTTATCGCGTAAAAGGTTTTGTGAAATTTCATGGGGACAAATATCCTCACTTATTCCAATACTCGTTCGGAGTACCGACTTTACTGGAACAAGACTTCGGTTTCCCAACGAACTTAGTAGTAATAGGGGAAGGGCTAGATAAGAAGCAATTGGCTGAAGGGTTAGAGGAAGTGGAAAATAATTAAGTGTTTTTTACATAGGCTGCAATAATTGACTTAAGAACTTAAGTTAATTATTGTAGCTTTTTTCATGATTAATACTGCAACGAAACAGTATTTTCAATTGGAAAGTAGAATATATATTGATTGTATGTCCGTTTCCATTAAATAGGAAGGTGATTATAGATTTGTGCCGAATGTAGAGGATACTACAAGAGTTTTCCATTACCTATCTTATAGTTAGTCATGATTACGGAAAGGGGACTTTGGCGTATTTGATTCTATCAGAAAGTAAAATATGGGGAGGATCACAATGTCGATGAAAAAACGTAAATGGCTAAGAATGATGGCTACTGGTTGTGTTTTAGGATCGTTATTCATAACGGCAGCTTGTTCAGGAAAGAAGGCAAGTACAGAAGATGAAAAGACGATTAAAGTAGGGGTTCTTGCTTCATTAACAGGTCCATTAGAATCATATGGAAAACAAACAGTGAACGGATTTGAATTAGGATTAGACTATGCAACCGGTGGAACTGGGAAAGTGGAAGGGAAGAAGATTAAGTTTGTTGTAGAAGATACGGAAACAAAAGCAGAGGTAGCCGTTAAAAAAGCTACGAAGTTATTAGAAGAAGAGAAAGTCGATTTTTTAGTCGGATCGTCTAGCTCAAGTGATACATTAGCAGTTTTACCATTAGCTGAAGAATATGAAAAAATAATGGTCGTAGAACCGGCAGTTGCTGATAGTATTACCGGAAAGAATTGGAATAAGTATGTTTTTAGAACAGGAAGAAGCTCTTCGCAAGATGCAATTGCAGGAGCAGCTGCAATTGCAAAAAAAGATGTAAAGATTGCGACATTTGCCCCGGATAATGCATTTGGCCGTGAAGGGATTGCTGCATTTAAAGCTGGAGCGAAGAAATTAGGTGCAAATATTGTGAACGAGCAATATGCTGATACAAATTCGACTGACTTCACTGCAAATATTCAAAATATCATTAGCTCAAAACCAGATTATTTATTTATTGTTTGGGCAGGGGCAAATTCACCTTGGAAACAGTTGAAAGATATGAATGTGGAAGCGCAAGGTATTAAAATTTCTACTGGTGCACCAGATATTCCGGCATTAAAAACGATGGATGCGTTAGTAGGAATGCAAGGGTTTTCGGTATATTATCATACACTCCCGAAAAATAAGGTGAATGATTGGTTAGTAGAAGAACATAAAAAACGATTTAATGGTGCGGTGCCAGATTTATTTACAGCAGGGGGAATGTCAGCGGCAATTTCTATTGTAGAAGCGTTAAAGAAAACAAAAGGTGATACAGATGTAGATACATTAATTAAGAAAATGGAAGGAATGGAATTTGATACACCGAAAGGAAAGATGAAGTTTAGAGAAAAGGATCACCAAGCGATGCAGACGCTTTATTCTATCACGTTGAAAAAGCAAGATGGTGTTGACTATCCAGTGCCAGTATTAGAGCGAGAATTAACGATGAAAGAGACAGAGCCACCAGTTCAAAATAAATAGACTGAATTTTCTGTTGTTTTTGTATAAAGAGGGGATCCCCTCTTTGTACGTATTTTTTTCATACTTAAAGCTTTAAAGGGGGGATTTCATGACACATTTGCTAGAAACGAAAAATCTTAGTGTATCTTTTGGCGAGCATCATGTTATTAAAGATGTAAATTTAACTGTACAAAAAGGAAAACTCATTTCTATTATCGGGCCAAATGGTGCGGGTAAGACAACATTATTTAATTTACTAAGTGGACAGATTTCACCCACAACAGGTGAAGTGTATTTTAAAGGGCAAGATATTACAAAACTATCGATTTCAGATCGAACACGCTTAGGAATCGGTCGCTCTTTTCAGCTTACAAACATATTCCCAGAATTAACGGTACTTGAAAATGTCCGTTTAAGTGTTCAATCATTCGTACAAGATTACTATAGTTTTTTCCCGAGTCCAGCAAAATTAAAGCAACAAGTTGGAGAGGCGAGACGTTTCTTAAAAACAGTATTACTTCAGGAGAAAGAGAATGTATTAGCAAAAGATTTGGCACATGGAGAGAAAAGAAAGCTAGAACTTGCGATGTTATTAGCTTTAAAAACGGATGTGTTATTACTTGATGAGCCGACGGCAGGTATTTCGGTTGAGGAAGTCCCGGCTATATTACAAGTGATTGAAAATATTAAGAAACATCCAGAGAGTACAATTGTACTGATTGAACACAAAATGGATATGGTACTAGATTTGTCAGACCATCTAATCGTTTTATTTCATGGAGAGTTATTGGCTGAAGGTTTACCCGAAGAAATTATGAAAGATGAGCGTGTACAAAGTGCTTATTTAGGGGGATTATATAGTGGCACTATTACAAGTGAATAATATAGAGACGTATTTAGATCAGTTTCATATTTTACAAGGGGTATCTCTTACTGTTGAGAAAGGAACGATTACTGTACTGTTTGGAAGAAATGGGGCAGGGAAGACTACGACGATACGTTCGGTTATGGGGTTTCACCATATCGCACATGGTGAAATTTATTATGATCGTACACAAGTAAATGGATTATCTACACATTTAATTTCAAGGAAAGGGATAGGGTATGTACCAGAAAATCAAGGTATTTTTCACGATCTGACAGTAGAAGAAACATTCGCTCTTGCTAGAGGTAAGGGCGAAGAAGCGGAAGAAAAGATAGAATGGATGCTTGAACTATTTCCAGATTTAAAGCAATTTTGGCACAAAAAAAGTGGACTCTTAAGCGGGGGACAAAAGCAAATGTTAGCAATTTCAAGAGCATTTATTAATAGTGATGGTTTACTACTTATTGATGAGCCGAGTAAAGGCTTGTCTCCTATTATGATAGAAAAATTAATGATAGCTATTTTGAAAATGAAGGAGAGAACAACAGTTTTACTCGTTGAACAAAATTTTATGATGGCTAGTCAAATTGGTGATTATTTTTATATTATGGATAACGGAAAAATTGTTCATAACGGTTTTATGCATGAATTAAAAGAGGATAAGGAAATGTGTCACAAATATTTAGGAATCTCTTAACATGAATCCGGGGTGAGAAGGATGGATGTGTTAATCAATTTATTTGTAAATGGGATTTCAACAGGGATGCTCATTTTTTTATTAGCATCAGGTCTTTCACTTATTTTCGGTTTAATGAGTGTTCTAAACTTCGCACATGGTGGTTTATTTGCATGGGGAGCATTTACAGGTGTTTGGCTATTTAATATGACAGGGAGTTATGTGTTAGCTTTAATTGGAGCAATAGCTATGGGAATGTTCCTTGGATTTATTTTAGAAAGATTCCTTATTAGACCGGTATACGGAAATCATGTTCGACAGCTTCTTGTTACACTTGGAGGAATGCTTGTACTTAGTGAATGTATTAAAGTATTTTGGGGACCAAATCCAATTGGGGCAAAGTTACCGTTATGGCTACAAGGAAGTTTTACGTTCGGAGGCGTTATATTAATTAAATATCGTCTATTCGTTATCATAATTGGGGTTATCATATACATTGCCTTATTATTATTGCTCAAAAAAACAAAGATAGGTCTTATGATACGCGCAGGTGTAATGGATAAAGAGATGGTTCAAGCGCTCGGTATTAACGTAAAAGCTATATTTTCTTTCGTCTTTTTATTAGGAGCAGGGATGGCTGCCTTAGGTGGCTTCTTATTAGCACCATACTCAGGCGTTATTTTCGCTGAGATGGGTATGCAGTATGCGATTTTAGCTTTCATAGTAGTAATCATTGGAGGGCTAGGAAGCGTACAAGGTTCAGCCATCGCTTCTTTAATTGTCGGATTAGCTGGTGCTTTTACAGCGTATTTTATACCGGATTTATCACTTGCAATCAATATGTTAATGTTACTATTTTTCTTAATAGTGAAGCCAAATGGACTTGTTGGTGAAAAGGGGTGAAATGGTGAACAGCACATCAAATCGAATTAAAGTATACTTCGGAGTATGTATGCTCATTTGTTTAAGTGTATTTCCATTCGTAAATGATTCACGGAGCTTGTTAATTTTGTTCACTCAAATCTTCATCTTTGCTATTTTTGCAATGAGTTTTGATGTATTGCTTGGATATACCGGAATTGTATCGTTCGGCCATTGTATGTTCTTTGGAATCGGAGCATATGGCGTAGCACTTTTATTTGATCGACAAGGAGTATCCATAACGAACTTTTTAATAGGGATAGTAGCTGCAATTATCATTTCAGCCATTGTTAGTTATATAATTGGTTTGCTTTCTTTACGGCTGAAAAGTCATTTTTATGCGATGTTAACACTTGCTATTTCACAGTTGTTTTTCGTACTTGCTGAAAAATGGCGTGGGCTCACTCACGGAGGAGATGGTTTTACATTTGGTGTACCAGAAGTATTCCGTGATCGTTTTACGTTTTATTATGTAACACTTATATGTTTACTTATCATTTTTGTTCTGTTACGTCTTTTCACCAAATCTTCTATTGGAAAAGTATTAAAGGCAATTTCACAAAATGAGCAACGTGTTGAAGCACTAGGATATAAAGTTCTTCATTATAAAATTATTGCTAGCATTGTTGCAGGAGTAGTAGCTGCAATTAGCGGTGGTTTATTTGTTATCACTTTACGTTTTGTTAATACAACTGTATTTTCAATTGAAATGACATTAAATGCATTATTGATGACTATGATTGGAGGCGTTGGAACGTTAATAGGAGCCATTGCAGGAGCTGGAATTATTGAATCCCTAAAATATTATTTATCAGAACTAGCTACAGAGTATCCGATCTTTGAACGATGGACGATTATTCTTGGTGTATTGTACATTATCGTATTGCTAGTTTTCCCGAAAGGATTAGTTGGCACGGTTAAGAGACTGAAGAATATGAAACGGAATAAGAAGGAGAAAAGTGCAGAAGTGGAGCAAAATGTGTGAAAAATCAATTGTATAGAATATGAAAATCCCTCTTTTAGATTCGGAAAGGAGGGATTTTTATTGCTGTATGTAAATTTAGTTCGTTTATAGCTATTATATTAATCAAATAGTTCATCAGGGATTTGTTTGAAAGAATTTTGATTCGTAAAGAAATGAACAGCTAATTTCTCAATTGGAACATTTTCAATTGGTACTAATTTATCATTTTTAATCGGTAAAAAGGCTATTCCTTTTCCGTCCTGAATAAACTCTTCTATAAGCGAATAAGAATCTAATTGTTGAAGTTGACGCTGAGATAAATTATTTTCTTTTAGAAATTGTATCGTCTTATTCCTAAAAGGGCACTTTTTGTCATTACTAACGAAGAAGAGTTCCTTTGAAAAGTCAATGGTACACTTTTCTTTCGGTTTTAATAAGCCGATAGAAATTGAAGTGGAAAATACTTTTTTGAACGATATGTCTGGGTAATCCTCATAAGTAATGACCATATCAACTTTTTGTTGCTGCAGTAATTTTTGCAAATGACTACTATTTTCTACATATATTTGATAACTCCTAAAATTTTCTTTAATGCGCTTGCTTACATAATTAGTCAAAATAGATTGTGATGTTGCGATTATATAAGAAGACCCACTCGTTTTAATTTTATCTTTTGCTTCTTCTACTAGCGTTAATATTTGATTTGTGTAGTCTAATAAAAGGTCACCAGAAGGTAATAAAGAAACGCCTTTGTTATCTCTATGTAGTAAAGGTGTTTCTAACTCTTGTTCTAATTTTTTAATTCGCTCAGTTACGTTCGGTTGAACATACCCTAACTCTTTCGCAGCTTTACTAATAGAACCTTCGCTAGCCACAGTTTTGAATATAATAAGATCATTTATTTCCATTTATCACAGCCCCTTATACGATATCATTATAAATGATACCAAACATAATTTATACCTATTTTACGTTAGTCAATCATCGGTTTATCATTGTGTATATAAGATGGAAAGTGAGTGATAAACATGATTGGAATGCAATATAAGGTCATTTTGCCAAAGGATTATGACATGGATATTATTAGAAAAAGGGTAGAGGATAATGGATATAAAACGGACGGGTTTCAAGAATTGAATTTCAAAGCGTATTTAATTACTGAGGCGGGTAAGGAAGGGAATTTCTATAACTGTTATGCACCTTTATATATTTGGAATGGTCATGAAGGAATGAACAAATTTATCTTTGAAGGGTATTACGATAATATTTTACAATCTTTTGGATGGCAACAAATAAATATAGGTGTTCCATTAGTTGTTAATGTAAAGGGTAATTTTAAGAAATGTAGATATGTTGTTGAATATGAAGGAAGTATTTCTCCAAGTGAATCATTGAGTGGGATTCAATCTATCATTGTGGATCAAAAGGTAGAAAATTGTTTAGGAAATGTAATAGTATATAATCCAGATAAATGGGGATATAGTCAGTTTAATTTTTATGAAGAGAAGCCTGATATTATAGCGAATAAAGGTGTTACATTATATGAGATTTTGCACATTTCACGATGAAAACTTGTTGAAGTTAAATTAAGAAAAAGGAATGACAATGTATGCCTTTTGTGAACGTCTATTATCATGAAAATAAATTAAATAAAGAAGAAATCAAAAAGATAGGTGAATGTATTCATCTTTCATTAATTGAACATTTTAACATTCCTGAAAATGATTTCTTTCAAATGTTTTTACCCTATCAACAAAATCACTTTTTATATAATCCATATTATTTATTAGAAAGAGGAGAAAAGAGAACAGAGAATATGATGTATGTTTCTATCACATGTGGACCGGGAAGAACGATAAAACAGAAAAGTGATCTATATCATTCGATATCCTCGAAGGTTTCTGAATGTTCTAGTATAAAAAGTGCAAATATTTTTATTACGGTAAATGAGACATCTGCAGAAAATTGGTCATTTGGTCAAGGAATGGCACAATTGGTAAAAGTGAAGGGGGAGTGAAATGATGAATGAATCCATTGGATATTGTATTCAAGAGAAAATGAGAGAAATGGCACCTGTATTTGCACATTATAGTGAAGAGATACTGTTCGGGGAAGTGTGGCGAGATGACACTTTAACATTACGAGAAAGAAGTTTATGTACTGTGTCAGCACTAATCAGTCTTGGTAATACAGAACAATTACCATTTCATCTGAAGCTAGCTAAACAAAATGGGATTATGGAGAATGAGTTGGTTGCATTAATAACACATATGGCTTTTTATGTTGGTTGGCCCAAAGCAGCGGGAACTTTACATATAGTAATGAATGAAATGGAAAGTTAAGAATAACGATAAGAAAGAATTCGTTTAAACATGAATTCTTTCTTATCGTTATGTATGCAATACTTTAATGAGATATTTTTCACGGTTTCTCTTGCTTTTTTATCACTTGCGTAGTAAAGTGATAGTAAGATTCACGATAGGAAGTGATCAAACATGCGTGATAATACGATAGGATCATTAATATGGTTACGTTTAATACGATTTACGAACCAAAGTAATCAGATGTCAAATGAGTTTTTAAAACGCTTTGATTTAACGACTGCTCAATTTGATGTGCTTTTGCAAATACGTACGTATCAACCACTAACACAAATGGAGTTAGCTGAAAAGGTAACTGTTACACAAGGCGGTATTTCTCGAATGTTAACACGTCTTGAAAAAGAAGGATATATTGTACGAAAACAAGATTGGAAAACGAAAACAATTAGTCTGACAGAGCAAGGGGAAGCGGCCTTAGAGAGAGCACTGCCAGAGCAGCTTGCATTTCAATCATCGTTTTTTGATGATGTATTAAATGAAGAAGAGCAGAAAATGTTATACGAGCTAATGACGAAAGTTCATAAGCATAGTGAAAAAAAAGAATTACCGCAAGAGTAATTTTTTTTACACTATCAATTGACTAATCAAGTGATGTTGTAAGCAATAGGGAAAAACATTTGACTTACAAATGTTTTTAAAAGAGAAAATAATAACACCTCATCAAAGGAGAGAGCAATGATGGAAAAATACCGTATGAATACAAGTAAAGGAATGGAGTTTGGATTATATTCAATTGGGGATCATGTTTTAAATCCACATAACGGAGAGAAAATTAGTGCTGAACAAAGAATTCATGAATTAATTAAAACAGCAAAGTTAGCGGATGAAGCTGGACTTGATGTATTTGCTATCGGTGAAAGTCATCAAACGCACTTTACAACGCAAGCTCATACAGTTATTTTAGGAGCGATTGCGCAAGCTACGAAAAATATAAAAATTGCAAGTTCAGCAACGATAATAAGTACATCTGATCCGGTACGAGTATACGAGGACTTTGCTACACTTGATTTGATTTCTAATGGACGTGCAGAAATTGTGGCTGGTCGTGGATCTCGTATTGGGGGATATAGTTTACTTGGTTATGATGTGAATGATTATGAAGAGTTATTTGAAGAGAAGATGGATCTTTTATTAAAAATTAATAAAGAGGAACATGTAACATGGAATGGACAGTTCAGAGCACCGCTTGCGCATGCATCGGTTATTCCAAGAGCTAAAAATAATAACTTACCAATTTGGCGTGCAGTTGGTGGCCCACCAGCTAGTGCGATTAAAGCAGGACGTGCAGGTGTACCAATGATGATAACAACACTAGGTGGCCCAGCTATTAACTTTAAAGGATCAGTAGATGCTTACCGTGAGGCGGCTGCGCAAAGTGGATTTAATCCAGCGAGTTTGCCAGTTGCAACAACGAGTTTATTTTACACAGCAAAAAATTCACAAGACGCACTTAGTGAATACTATCCTCACATTAATGCTGGTATGCTTACGCTACGCGGTGGTGGGTATCCGAAACAACAATTTACAAATGCAATAGATTACCGTGACGCGTTAATGGTTGGTAGCCCACAACAAATTATCGAAAAAATGCTTTACCAATATGAATTGTTTGGGCAACAACGTTTTATGGCAGAAATTGATTTTGGTGGTGTACCATTTGATAAAATTGAGAAAAACATCGAATTAATTGCTACTGAAATTTTACCGGCTATTAGAAAACATACAGCAAAGTAATTTGAAAAATACCGAGAGTCTAATCGATTCTCGGTATTTTTTTATGTATGAATTTAGTTTGAAAAAATGACAATAAAATGAATTTTTAGTCTAGAAAGAGGGAGTATATTTTCTATTTTTGAATAACATTATTTCGTGTTTGAATTTTAGAAATACATTTTTCTCTTGACAAAAAAATAACGAATTTATCCATTGATTAATAGGACATTTTTTCGTAGAAAAGTCAAGTGTATAAAGAGAGAAACGATTATTTTATTGATGCAAAGATAAGTCTCATATTAAAAAAACACATTTTATCGATGAGAAAAATATAATTCAAAAAAATACCAAAAGACATATTTCAGACAAAATGATGTCAATAATACGTCAAAAATCAGCTGAATTTACTATGCAGGTATATTATACAATTCGATTAACGAATAAAACACTACAGAAATAGTGAAAAGGTAAAAAATAGCATTACAATAGTTTGAAAAACTGAAACTTCATATTTTTCGACAATACATACAAAATGTTTTTGTCTTTTCGTATTTCTTAATAATTGAGTTTGATAAGATTGCTCAATTAACTTTTATTATAAAAACTATGAAGGAAGTGATTGTAGTATGGAAACGCTCGAATTGGCACGAATACAATTCGCATCAACAACGATTTTCCATTACTTTTTTGTTCCGCTGTCTATTGGTTTAGCTTTTATCATTGCGTTAATGCAAACGTTATATGTGGTAAAGGGACAAGAAATTTATAAGAAGATGACAAAGTTTTGGACGCAAATATTCCTTGTTAACTTTGCAGTAGGTGTAGTAACTGGTATTCTACAAGAATTCCAGTTTGGCATGAACTGGTCAACCTATTCACGTTTCGTAGGCGATGTGTTTGGTCCATCACTTGCGATTGAAGGTTTATTAGCATTTTTCATTGAGTCTACATTTTTAGGTTTATGGGTATTCGGTGAGGATAAATTACCGAAGCGCATTCATCTTTTATGTATTTGGCTCCTTTCAATTGGAACAATGTTATCAGCATTTTGGATTTTAACTGCAAGTGCATTTATGCAATCGCCAGTAGGATATGAAATGGCAGCAGATGGACGTGCACAAATGAATGATTTCTTAGCAATTATTCAAAATCCACAATTATGGGTACAATTCCCGCATACCATTACAGCGGCAATTGCAACTGGTGCATTCTTTATTGCCGGTGTGAGTGCATGGAAAATAACGAAAGCGCAAGAAACTGAAGTGTTTAAAAAATCATTCCGCATTTCTATCATTGTTGGAACACTTACAACGGCGCTAGTACTATTCTTCGGTCATGCGCAAGCACAACAATTAATTAAGACACACCCAATGAAAATGGCAGCAGCTGAAGCGTTATGGAATACGAGTGAAGATCCAGCGCCATTTACAGTATTTGCGAAAATTGATGCGGAGAAGAAAGAAAATTCGTTTGAAATTCAAATCCCGTATATGCTAAGTCTATTATCATATGATAAATTTAGCGGCCAAGTAGAAGGGATGAATCAAATTCAAAAGCAATATGAAGAAAAATATGGGCCTGGAGATTATATTCCACCAGTACACACGATGTTCTGGAGCTTTAGAGCGATGGTAATGAGTGGAACATTTATGCTTCTTCTAGGAGCGTACGGTTGGTTCTTATCAAGAAAAGATCGTTTAGCTGAAAAAACTTGGTATTTAAAATTAATGGTGTATGCAATTTCACTACCGTTTATCGGTAATACAGTAGGATGGATTATGACTGAAATGGGACGTCAACCTTGGGTAGTTTTCGGTGTTATGAAAACGGAAGATGCTGTATCTCCAAATGTTACGTTCGGAGAAGTGCTATTCTCTTTAGTTTCGTTCACATCATTATATTTAATTATAGGTGGAATTACAGTTTACTTATTCGTTCGTATTATTAAAGGACATGAGAATAAGAAAGCGAAACAGGATTCTCAAAGCCATGATCCATTTGATAAGGAGGATGAGTATGTTATCTCTTAATGAGTTGTGGTTTATTATTATTGCAGTTTTATTCGTTGGCTTCTTTGTACTTGAAGGTTTCGATTTCGGTGTAGGTATAGTTTCAAGGTTTTTAGGAGAAAACGATTTAGAGAAAAGAATATATTTAAATACAATTGGTCCATTTTGGCACGCGAATGAAGTATGGCTTGTTTGTGCAGGTGGCGCTATGTTTGCGGCATTCCCGCATTGGTATGCAACTTTATTTAGTGGGTTTTACATTCCGTTTGTATTTATGCTTCTTGCTTTAATTATTAGAGGTGTTTCTTTTAAATTCCGTGCGAAAATAGATAATCATAAATGGAAAGGCTTTTGGGATTGGGGTATGTTTTTAGGAAGTTTACTACCGCCTATCCTTTGGGGAGTTGCCATTGCTAACTTTATGGTAGGTATTCCAATTGATGAGACGAAAAATGCTGTAGGTGGATTCTTACAATTACTTCATCCATTTGCATTACTTGGAGGAGTCATGTTCCTTCTGTTATGTATTGTTCATGGATTGCAATTCCTTACTATACGTACAACAGGTAAGTTAAGAGAACGTGCACGTATTGCCGCGTTGAAAATTGCACCACTCGCAATTATAGCACTTCTTATTTTTGCCGGTGTAGGGTTATGGAAAACAGATATTTTCACTGGTCATGGTACAGAGTGGATTATGGTTCCAATCGGAGCTTTTGTAGCATTATGTGCGTCAACATTATTAAATAAAAGAAGAAGAGATGGTTGGGCTTTCTTTATGACAAGTTTAACAATCATTTTACTAAGTGCGAGTGTGTTTGCTGGCATGTTCCCACGTGTCTTAATTAGCTCGTTAGGGTCAATATACGATTTGACAATTTATAATGCAGCATCAGGAGATTATGCACTAAAACTGATGACATATTTTTCAATTGCTATATTGCCATTTGTTTTGGGAAGTCAAATATGGAGTTTCTATGTGTTTAGACAACCTGTTAAGTCAGATAAAGATTTGGAGTACTAATGAAAAGAAAAAGAGGACTTCCGTCGTATCCTGGTAGCCGAGTTTTATATGTAGTGTTAACAATCATTAGCATGTTAGAAGCTTTTAGTATTATTGCACAAACAGTGTTTTTAGCGCGAGCTATTACGTTTTTATTTCAGGGAGAAGTAGTGCAATCTGTGTTAAATGAAACAGTTTATTTCGGAATCACGTTTGCAGTACGTCACTTGCTAGTTCAAATGTCACAAATATTAGTGGAACGTTTCGCTGAAAAAACAGGATCGCTACTGAGAAAACAATTAATAGAGGCGTATTTCACATTAGGTCCACGGTATGTTCAAACTGTTGGAACAGGTCATCTGGTTACCTTATCGATAGAGGGTATTGAGAAATTTAAAACATATATTGAATTAACAATTCCTAAAATGATTAGAAGTAGTATCGTACCAGGACTAATTGTACTATATGTTTTTACACTAGATATTGAGTCTGGAATCATTTTAGTTGTAACGATTCCTATCGTAATTATTTTTATGATCCTACTAGGATTAGCAGCGCAGAAAATGGCGGATAGCCAATATGAAACATATCGTGTTCTTTCTAATCATTTTGTAGATACGTTAAAAGGATTAGAAACATTAAAGTATTTAGGTCAAAGTAAACAACACGAAGGAAAGATTGAGAAAGTAAGTAAAAGATATAGAAAAGCAACGATGCGTACTTTGCGAGTTGCTTTTCTTTCTTCATTTGCATTAGATTTCTTTACGAGTTTATCAATTGCATTTGTAGCGGTCGGATTAGGGATACGTTTAATAGATGGAACAATTGTACTATTGCCAGCCCTTACGATTTTAATTTTAGCTCCGGAATACTTCTTGCCGATTAAACAAGTTGGAGCAAATTATCATGCTACGTTAGATGGACAACTTGCAATGGAGCAAATAGAAGAGATTTTACAGCGACAAAAAGAAATAGGGAAGAAAGAATCTAATGTAGACTTAATATGGAATTCAACTAGTAACTTGAAATTACAAGATGTAAAAGTAAAGAATGATGAATCTGAAAAAGCTATATTAGAGGGAATTGATTTTACTTGGAATGGAAACGGCGCTATAGGTGTAATTGGTGAAAGTGGAGCAGGGAAATCGACGTTAATCGATGTATTAGCTGGATTTTTAACTCCTTCGGGTGGAAAGATGATCGTAAATGGTGTAGAAATTGACGGGTCTACTCGTGAAGAGTGGCAAAAGAATATTGCTTATATTCCGCAGCAACCTTATATTTTCCCGCTTTCATTAAAAGATAACATTTGTTTCTATGAAACAAATACAACTGATGAAGAAGTGGAAAGAGTTATGAATGAAGTCGGTCTTCGTTCACTTGTTACATCGCTTCCAAATGGAATGTATGAAAGAATTGGAGAAGGTGGGCGTATGCTGAGTGGCGGACAAGAACAACGTGTCGCAATGGCGCGAGCCCTTTTAAGCAAAAAGCCAATTATTTTATTAGACGAGCCTACGGCACATCTTGATATTGAAACTGAATTTGAAATAAAGCAAGCGATGTTACGTCTGTTTGAAGGTAAGTTAGTATTTCTTGCAACACATCGTCTTCACTGGATGAAACAAATGGATCATATTCTTATTTTAAATAAAGGGAAAATGATAGAAAGTGGAACGTATGAAGAACTTGTAAAGAATGAGGCATTACATGTTCACAGGAAAGAGAGGGGATAGAGATGAGTAACTGGATTAAACCGTATATACAGCAAAATAAAGGTAGAATGACTGTAACTCTTTTCCTTGGTCTTCTTGGAGTTAGTTCAGGTGCAATGCTACTTTTCATTTCAGGTTATTTAATCTCTAAATCTGCTCTTAGACCAGAAAATGTAATGGCAGTTTATGTACCTATCGTTGCAACACGTGCGTTTAGTATAGGACAAGCGGTATTTCATTATGTAGAGCGTTTAGTTGGACACGATGTTGTATTACGCATATTAGAAAAGATGAGAACGAAACTATATGGGATAGTAGAACCACAGGCGTTATTTTTCCGTTCACGATTTCAAACGGGCGATATGTTAGGCGTATTATCCGAAGATATAGAGCATTTACAAAACCTATATTTACGTACAATATTTCCTAGCATATTAGCATTAGTTGTATATAGCATATTCGTACTTGTTATCGGTACATTTGACGTAGTGTTTGCACTTATTGCAGGGTGTATGCTAGCTATTATCGTTTTTCTGCTTCCATTTGTATCGTTACTTTTAATGAAGCGACATCATGTTACTTTAAAACAAGGAAGAAACCGTTTGTATCAACAACTAACAGATGCTGTTTTTGGATTATCTGATTGGCAAGCAAGTGGTAGAAAAGATGAATTCATTGATAAGTATGTAGAGCAAAATGCTCAGTTGTTAAAAACGGAAAAAAGAATGAAGCGTTGGAATCATATTCGGGACAGTATTATTCAATTAGTAGTGGGTATTGTAGTTATTGCAATGATTATATGGACTGGAAATGAGGCTGCGAGTGAACAAATTGCTCCTACCGTTATTGCGGCTTTCGTCTTAATGACGTTATCTGTCACAAACGCGTTAATTCCTCTGTCAGATGCTATCGATCGAATTCCATCATATGTAGAATCCGCTCATCGTCTCAATCAAGTAGAAGGTAATGGTGTTTTACAGGATGAAAAGGAATTACCTAGAGATAAAGATTATGTTGCACCAAAACATATAGACATTGAATTAAATCATGTATCGTATAGTTACCCACATAGTAATGAAGTTGCATTGAAAGACGTATCATTACAAATAAAAGCAGGAAAGAAAATTGCCATTTTAGGAAGAAGCGGAACCGGAAAATCTACTTTGTTAAAATTGTTAACAGGTGCGCTAAGCCCGTTACATGGTGAAGTTTTATTGAATAGTGAACATGCTCACACGAATCTTTTATCAAAATATATTTCTGTATTGAATCAAAAGCCGCATTTATTCGATACGACAATTGGAAATAATGTGCGAATCGGCAAACAAGAGGCAACAGATGAAGAGATATGGAAAGCTTTAGAGAAAGCACAATTAGCTTCTCATATTGTTTCTCTTCCAGATGGATTACAAACAAAAATGCATGAGATGGGAAAAAGATTTTCTGGTGGGGAAAGACAACGGGTTGCTTTTGCAAGAACGCTAATGCAAGAAGCACCAATCATTGTACTAGATGAACCTACAATCGGCTTAGATCCAAAGACAGAATTATCTTTAATAGAAACGATGTTTTCTGCAACGGAAGAAAAGACAGTAATTTGGATTACGCACCATCTTGTAGGAATGGAGCATGTTGATGAAGTAATATTCCTTGATCGTGGTCAAATTGTGATGCAAGGTAGTCATGAACAACTTCTGAAAGAAAATGAGAAGTATCGTATGCTTTATGAGTTAGACAAAGGAATATAATTTTATTAAGTATGTAATGGAAAAATAGCTACGCCTAATGGTGGAGCTATTTTTTGTTTTGAAATAAATATTCTATTCTTTTTTTGATGGATGGCAAATGTATATGATGGTTACGAATGAAAAATGAATTTCATATTATACATATAATGGAGGGGATATACGTGAAGGAGCAGTATAAAATTATTGTTTTAAGTGATGAATTATCAAAGGAGAAGATTCAAAATACATTAGACAAAAATAAATGTAAAACAATCGTTCATCTTGTAGACGTGTCAGCTATTGTTCAAATAGAAAATTCTTTTCAATATATAGTCATTTGGAGAATGGATGCAGAAAAAATTACAAATGAATTGATAAATAGGGGCGTGCAAAGTACAAAAATTATTAATTTAACAAAATACATGTATGAATGGAGGAATAAATTAATTTCTATCTATCAAATAAATCCGGATCTTATGTCTTTATACATTTCTATGAAAAAAGCAAAGGGTGATCCGACGTATGAATTATTTGCGACGGGCTTATCTTATCCGCATTGTGGCATAAGTACGGAGCTCCTCTCAAAAAAGTCAATAAAACTAACACTTCCATCGCAAGATTTATACTATGATTATTTAATAGCATCACAACTTCTATCAAACAATCATTCCTTTCAATATTGTTTAATAGGAATAGCTTATTTCTCGTTTTATTTTGACATGTCGTTATCATCTGAATCATATAGAATTCACAAAGTATATTATCCATTGTTTCAGGACGGTCATCATACTGTCGTTCATTCTCATCTACCCACTGATGGGTTCTCACACCTAGATACGCCGAAACCGCTTTTTTCTATTTTTAACATGCATTTTGAGTATATTTTATTAGATGAACTAAAAAATGAATCATTGATACTGCCTTGGATACACGCTGAATGGAATACCACTCCTCCTCACATTCCTTTTGAAGAACACGGGAAAATAAGAGCAGCTTCACATGCTAAATTATCATATCCTCATACTTTAGTTGAAAATAAAACGATTTTCAAAAAATATTTAGAACTATTGTTAAAACATGATATAAAACCACTAATTGTTGTATTTCCTGTTACTTCACATTATTTCAATTGTAGTAGTAAGAAATTAAAAGAAGATTTTTATAACGTTATAAAAGATTTTCAATCTCAATATTCTTTTCAAATTATAGATTTATTTGATTCGCCATTATTTTGCGATGATGATTTTTATGATAGTGATCATATGAATAAAAAAGGTGCAAATAAAATGTCCGTGTTATTAAATATGTTTATTCAGGAACGAAAAGTATGATATTTCGTTTCATGTCTGCATAAAAGTATATAGGCTCCATTCGGTTACAGTAATGTGATTTTTGTGTCGCGTATATAAATAATATGCGAAGAGGTGAGAGAGTAAAATGAGAACTCGTATTGAAAGAAATGAAGAGGTGGTAGATCAACTTCCGTTGGTAAGTGTATTAATTCCTACATATAATCGTCCACGCTACTTTGAAGAGGCGTTATGTAGTGTGTTAGAACAAACGTACCCTAATATAGAAATTATAGTTGGAGATGATAGTACGAATGATGAAACAGAAAAGGTGTTACAAAAATACTTATGTGATCATTCAAATATTACTTATATAAAAAACAGGTCAACTCTCGGGCAGTTTGAAAATGCTCTAATGTTATTTAATGAAGCGAGCGGTGAGTATATAAATTTTTTAATGGACGATGATATCTTTCATGTGGATAAAATTGAAAAAATGATGAAGTATTTTTTCAATGATCTAGCTAATGAAATTAAGCTTGTAACATCCCATCGTCAAGTAATTGATGAAAAAGGGAAAGAACTACGACATATTTATTCAACTGTCCGTTTATTTAAAGAGGATACGATTATAGAGGGAACAGAATTAGCAAATAGGGTAATTGTCGATCAAAAAAATTATATTGGAGAACCGACAACAGTTTTATTTCGTAAAAATGATTTACAAGAACCGTATGGGATTTTTGATAAGAGGAGGTATCTTTGTAACGTAGATATAGCTTCATGGTTATCTTTATTAAGTAAAGGAAAAGCAGTATATATAGCAGAGACACTGAGTTACTTTCGATTACATCCAGATCAACAGTTAAATGAATCTAATAAAATGATGGATGGATTAGAAGATTTTTCACATAGTATTTTAGCAGGAGAAAAATATGGTTTCTTATCTAACGAAACAGAGTTAGATAAAGCGATAACTAATTTTCTAGATTATGCAAGAAGGATAGTTCCATCATCAATATTATATACATTAGACTATTATCAAAAAATTAAAGAAAAGAAAATAAACATAGAAAAGAAAAAACAACATATAAATAATAATTCGCCTTTACCGAAAGTAAGTATACTTATTCCTGCGTACAATAGGCCGTATTACTTGGAATTGGCGCTTAACAGCGCTCTGAATCAAACATATGAAAATATTGAAATTATTATTTCTGACGACAGTACAAATAATGAAGTCAATGCTATGATTCAACCGTATTTACGTGAATATGAGTGTATTACATATGTTAAAAATGAAACGCCGTTAGTTGCTGAAAACTTTAATAAGTGTATAGAACTTGCGAACGGGGATTATATAAACTTTTTATTAGATGATGACTTATTTCATCATGAAAAGATCGAGAGAATGATGAAATACTTTTTGACGTTAGAAAATATTTCATTTGTGACGTCTTATCGTGAACTGATTGATGAGAACGGAGAGATATTACCACCTTCAACTTTGAATATGAAAATTGCGAAAGAAACTACACTTTTTGAAGGAAAAGAATTAGGGAATTACATATTGAAAAATTTAAAAAATATAGTGGGTGAGCCGACAACTGTTCTGTTTAATCGGAACTTGTTTGAAGGGAAGTTTGGGTATTTTAAAGGGAAGGCTTATTCTGCTATTAATGACATTGCAACTTGGTTAGATATGATGAGGAAAGGGAAAGTAGTTTATATAAAAGAGCCTCTTAGTTATTTTAGACAACATAGTGGACAAAATCAAAAACAAATGCATTTTATTTTAATGACAATTGACGAATGGATTGAATTAATTATAGATGCATATAATAGTGGTTTTTTAAGTTCTGAGAGGGATTATAAAGAGAGCCTATCTTATTGTTTAGAAAATGCAGGATTTATAGTTAAAGATGCAGTAAAAAATGGAGAACTAGATCAAATTTATAATGAAAAGATTAAAAAAGGATTAAACAAGCTAGTTGCTCATATGTTTGAGAAAGAACCTTGTTATTGTCAATATTGCAATCAACAATTTGAAAAATTTTTACCTTGGCCAGCAGATTATGATTTTCCGAAATATAAATTTGAGATGTGGAATAAAGATACAGGGATATGTCCAGTTTGTAGTTCAATGGATCGTGAAAGATTATATCGTGCGTACATTGAAACGGAAACGGACTTGTTAAGTAGAAAATATACTATGCTTCATATTGCACCTGAAGCGAATTTAAGGGATTGGTTTAACGAGTATAAAAATATTACGTATGTATGTGGGGATATAGAACCAAAGGATCCATTAATGAAGGAAATTGATGTTACAAGTATTACATATGATAGTAATACGTTTGATGTAATTTTGTGTAGCCATGTATTAGAACACGTTCTTGACGATGATAAAGCAATGCGAGAGTTATATAGGGTTTTAAAACCAAATGGATGGGGAATTATTCAAGTACCAATCGTAATGAATGTAGATTCTATTATAGAGAATAAATTAATTGTAACACCACAATTGAGAAAATTAGCTTTTGGTCAAGAAGATCATGTGAGAATTTATAATCAATCGGGATTCATTCAACGATTAACGAATGCAGGATTTAAGGTGGAATTATATAACATAGCTGAAAGACAAGGAATGAAAAGTGCGAGGAAATTTGGATTATCTGAAACAGATATGCTCTATATTGTCCGAAAATGATAGGAAGGAATAAATAGATATGGAGAATATTCCTTTTTTACGTGCTTCAACTGTACCAGTAATTGAGTATTTAGATGAATTGAAGGAAATTGATGCATCGCACATATATACGAATTATGGACCTATAAATCAACGTTTTGAACAAACAATTATGTCGGGATTTTTTCAGAACAGGGGAGCTGTTACAACAGTAGCAAACGCAACGTTAGGGTTAATGGCGGCCATTCAACTTAAGAAAAGAAAAAAAGGAAAGTATGCCCTCATGCCTAGTTTTACATTCCCTGCAACTCCATTAGCGGCTATTTGGTGTGGGTTGGAACCTTATTTTATTGATATTTCAATAGATGATTGGTATATGGATAAAACAGTACTCTGGGATAAGATTGAAGAATTAAAAGAAGAGGTTGCGATTGTTGTCCCGTACGCAACTTTTGGCTCATGGATGAACTTAGAAGAATATGAAGAATTAGAGAAAAAAGGTGTTCCGGTTGTCGTAGATGCGGCACCGGGATTTGGATTAATGAATGGAGGGATGCATTACGGTCAAGATTTTAGTGGAATGATCATATATAGCTTTCATGCAACAAAGCCTTTCGGAATTGGTGAAGGAGGGCTCATATATAGTAAAAATGAAGAAGATATACAACGTATTAAAAGAATGGGGAATTTCGGATTTGATACAAATCGTGAATGTACGATGATGGGGTTTAATTGTAAAATGTCTGAATATGCAGCCGCGATTGGGATTGCAACTATGAAAAAATGGGATGACAAATTAAAAGAACGCACCCGTATTTCTGAATGGTATAAACAATTGTTACAAAGTAATGGGTTAATGAAAAAAGGGTGGCAACTCCAAAAGACAGAAGCAGTTATTCAGCAATTTATGCCTATTCTTTGTCCGGAAGAAGTTCGCAACAAACAAGTAATAGAAGACCTGAAAAAACAGAAAATAGAAGCTAGATTATACTTTTCGCCCTCTTGCCACCAACAAGTTCTTTTTAGAAACTATAAGTCTACAGATTTAACAAGAACGAATAAAATAGCAAAACGAATAGTAAGTTTGCCTTTATGGGAAGGAATGACGAAAGAAATAGTAGAACAAATTGTAATCTGTTTAGGACAGAAGGTGGTGTCGGCAGATGAATAGTTTTTATAGTCAAGAAGAGCTAAAGAAAATTGGATTTTTATCTGTTGGGAAAAATGTATTGATTAGTAAAAAAGCAAGTATATATAATCCAGGTGTTATATCAGTTGGTAATCATGTAAGAATTGATGATTTTTGCATTTTAAGTGGCAAAATCACAATTGGAAGTTATTCGCATATATCAGCGTATACAGCGTTATATGGAGGGGAAGTTGGAATTGAAATGCATGACTTTGCAAATATCTCAGCTAAAACAATCGTATATGCAGTACTAGATGATTTCAGTGGGAATACATTAATGGGGCCAACCGTCCCGAATCAATATAGGAATGTGAAAACAGAAAAAGTTATTTTAAAAAAACATGCGATTATTGGTGCTAATTCTATTCTTTTTCCAAATGTAACTATAGGAGAAGGCACGGCAGTAGGTGCGATGAGTATGGTAAAAGAGAGTTTAGATGATTGGTATATTTACGCTGGAATTCCCGTAAGGAAAGTAAAACCTCGTCAAAAAAAGATGCTAGAGTTAGAAATTGATTTTTTAAAAAGCATTCATTCTTAACAAAAAAGAATGAATGCTTTTTATTTTTATCCCGCTATTTGCCGATAAAGATTCCACTGGTGAGGGCTAATTAAAGTTTCACTTTATGATAGAGCAGAGTGTATCTTAACTTATTATGTTTTAAATTTTGCTGACCAAGGCAATACTGAGCCATAGTGAATGTAAAGTTGGAGGGCGAGCGTATATGTTTGATGAGGATGGGATTGTTTTAATTATGGAACCAGCTGATGAAAGAAACTTGAGGAGATTTATTTTTTCAGTGCCAAAGTCAGTGTATGAAAAGAAGGGGCTTACATTACACTATGGAACAGCTATAGGACAAGGGTATATGGATATAATTGAAGATATTATAAGTGTACATATAGAAATAGATGTTGTAACGATAATAGGGCATGTAAGAGGGTAAATAGCTATTTGAAAAAGGTTATAAACAATTTAGCTAGAAGTTATGTATAGAGAAAATTACAGACAATTATAAGGACGAAGGGGGTCTAAAATGAAAATAAAATCAATTGTATTAGTATTCATAGTTTCAATTGGTTTAATGGGATGTTCAATAGTGGAAGAAGGAAAGAACTCCATAGATTATGCTCAAAAGGCGACAGACTATGTAAATGAAATAAGTGCATTTGCAAATGATGCACCAGCATTAGCAGAAAAGGCCGTTAATGATAGCGAGGCTCGAAAAGAATTAGAAACGAAGCTTAGTGAAATTAAACAAGATATACCCGCATTCAATGAATTAACGCCACCTGATGTAGCAAAGGATCTTCATCAACAAATCGTCGGATATAACGAAAAGTTAAATACGTTAATTGATACGGCGAAGACAAAGATAGAAGAAGGCAAAGTGGATGTAGAGCAATTTAAAAACTCTGAGCTTATGCAGACGGTAGATCAAGTTCGAGATTTGAAAGATAAAGTGCAAAATTTAGGTCAATAGTAAAAAGCTCCGTTTGTGATAAACGGAGCTTTTTGTATAAGTGATTACTTAATAAAATACACCACAACACCCATTAAAATGATAGTATTCCCAATTACTTTTCTTTTCGTTACTTTTTCACCTAAAAAATACCAACCGAAAATTAATATGATGATATAACTTAATGATTCTAATGCAGAGACTTGATTTATTGTCAGTCCCTTTAAGGCGATAATATTGAATCCTGCGTTAAGTACAAATAAAGAGTAACCGATGATTACATATGGATTTACATATTCTTTTAATTTAGAATCATATTGCTGTAAAGTAGCCTTTTTTAATAAAATTTGTGAGTAATTGGCCAATACGATTCCAAAGATCAATAACAACATATAACTATTCATCTTTTGTCACCACCACAATTCCGACGATAATAATAGCCGCACCAAGTAAATGATTCCACTGTATCGTATCTCCAAATAGAACTACTGACCAAAGCATTGACCACAGTATAATAATTCCGCGATGTGAATATGCTTTCGATATTTCGAAATGCTTAATTACTTGTTGCCATAAAATTGCATATCCGAATAAAAGTACAACTAGTCCGAAATAAGCAATAAAAAATGAGATGGAAGCAATGGGAAACTTAGCTGCCCATTTCATGTAAACCACAATGATAGAATATATCAAAAAAGCTACATGTAAAAATACGTAATTTTTAATAGTTGGTTTCATTTATTCACTCTCTTTTACATATAAATATATATTTATATCTATCTTTTCCTAATAATAGATATTAGAACGTATTTTGTTTAATCTTTCACATTCCAAATTATATAGTATCATGGCTTTTATTGTAAAACAATAGAAGCTATGCATTCATTTTTTCCAAGGTTCTACAACATGTATCGTTTTATTTGTTGCATCCAACTTTACTTGAATACCGATAGGCATGGTAATCATGGGATGTGTATGACAACAATCGAAGTCAGCTAGAAAAGGAATTCTTTGATTTTGAAGTACTTCTAATAGTATTTCAAAAGGTTTTCGATTTGTACCACAATCATCAAATTGCTCATGTTTTCCAAGAATGATACCTGAAATTTTATCGAATACACCGTTAATTTTAAGTAATGAAAAGCTTCTTTCAATAGTAGCTGCATCTTTTGAACTGTCCTCAATGAAGAGAATGTCGCCTTCTTGAATATGTGGCATATAGGGGCTACCCAAAATTCCTTGTATCGTGTTTAAATTCCCGCCAATAATACGCCCAGTAGCTTTTCCATCAATTACTGAAATCCAATCGTTTGGTCGAAGTTCTTTCTCCTTCGTCTTTTCTTCCCAATTAATAAATTCATCTGACCAAAATAATGGTTGTTTTATATGATAAGGAAGAGAATGATCATGTAGTAAAGTTTCAGCAAAATATTTGTATGTGCAATCAACAAAAGGTTCAAATTCGCCAAAGGAAGGGACGAGAGCTGGTCCATAAAATGTAGGGATTCCTGTTTTGGCGTAAATTGCTAGTAATAAAGCAGTTGCATCTGAATACCCAATCATTATTTTAGGGTTCTTTAGAAAAGCATCATAATCAATATAAGGTAATATTGAATTTGAATTCATCCCACCAATTGTTGACATAATACAAGAAATATTAGGATTTCTTATTAAGACATTTAGCTCCTCAGCACGCTCTTGTATACTACCAGAACGATAAAAATCATATCGACCTGTTAGTGAACCTTCTAATATATGAAATCCTTTCTGTTGTAAGTAAGATTTCGCTCGTTCAAATCTTTTTGGAGAAGTGTAGGTTACTGGAGAAGAAGGTGAGTAAATCCCAATTGTGTCTCCGTATTTTAATGATTTTGGAAGTGGCATTTGTATGAATCCCTTCTATTAATAGTTTTATTCATAAGGATTTATCATTGAATATTCTTATATTTCAGTATTGTTATTGTAACATACATGCATTGAAATAATAATTACTGTAGATGAATAAATATGCTTTTTACCTTGACGATATAAAGGGAAAGTTGTTATGGTTAAATGTGAGTGTATAAAAGGTTTGTTAAAGGAGTTTTGAAATGAAGCGGTTAAAATGGGGAAGGCTGACAGTCCTATTAGTCATTGTTTTAGGGATATGTTGGTTCTTATTCCAAGGAACTCAAAAGAGTGCAACAAGTATAGAGGGACAACCTTTACAAGTGGCAGAACTACCTAAAACAGGATTAGTTGAAAAAGTAGTCCCACCAAAGTACATACCACCGGAAATTGATGCAAAAGCAGCTATGATTATTGATGCGAGTAATGGAGATATTATTTATCAACATAATGAAAATGAGGCTTTTGCGCCAGCAAGTATGTCTAAGATGATGACAGCATATCTTCTATTAGAAAATGTACATAATGGGAAAGTTCGCTGGGAAGATCCGGTGAAAATGAGTGCGAAAGCGGCACAAACAGAGGGAGCGAGAATCCCAGTACAAGTTAATGACACATTAACTGTTAAAGATTTATATCATGCATTAATGATTGAGTCAGCTAATAATTCAGCTGTGGCTTTAGCAGAACATATGGCAAAATCGGAGAAAGATTTCGTTCAGCTTATGAATGCAAAAGCGAAACAGTTAAAAATGTCGGAACATGCTAAATTTGCAAATGCTTCTGGATTACAAGAGCCCGATGGAAGTGAAACAAAAATGACGGCTGGTGATGTAGCAAACTTGGCGTATCATCTTATAAAAGATTACCCAGAAATATTAGAAGTGACTCACTTACGTCAAAGTCAGTTAGCATTTAATAATATTAATGTTATAAGTACAAATGATATGTTAAACAAAAATAATAAAGCTTTATATATAGAAGGAATAGACGGATTAAAAACAGGATTTACAGATAGCGCAGGGTATTGTTTTACGGGTACAGCAAAACAAGGTGATACTCGTATTATTACAGTTGTTATGGGAACAAAAGGTAAAACAAAGCGTTTTACAGAGACGAATAAGCTAATGTCTTATGCATTTGGGTTAGTTAATTAAGTGAAATACTGAGTTGGATCATCATATAAGAAAGGCAATTTGTTGTTACGTATTATCGGTAACAACAAATTGCCTTTTATTTTTTAGCACTAATAAAGTAAAAAGGTAAAAAATGTGAGTGTTATTATTTGAGTTTATTATTGTTTGTTTATATTATAAAGTTAGAAACTTATTAATGATAAGTTTTGAGGGGCATATGATGTGTACATAGGAAAAAGCCTCAAATGAAAATTGGAGGGAATTATGATGGCAAAAGATTTTTACTCAGCAATTGAAGACAGAAGATCTATTTACGCAATTAGTAAAGAACAAGTAGTTTCTGATGAAAAAATTCAAGAAGTGATTTATCATGCTGTAAAACATACACCTTCAGCTTTTAACTCTCAGAGTGCTCGTGTTGTCGTCTTGCTTGGAGAACAACACGATAAGTTATGGGATATTACGAAAGAAACGTTACGAAAAATTGTACCTGAAAATAACTTAGCTTCTACGGAAGAAAAAATGAATGCATTTAAAAGTGGTTATGGAACAGTTCTATACTTCGAAGATAGTGAAGTGGTGGAACAACTGCAAGAAAAATTTGCATTATACAAAGAGAACTTTCCAATTTGGTCTCAGCAATCCTCTGGAATGTTACAATTTGCAATTTGGACAGCTTTGGAAATTGAAGGGTTTGGTGCTACATTGCAACATTACAATCCATTAATTGATGAAGAAGTGAGAAAAGAATGGGGAGTTCCAGAAAATTGGAAGCTTATTGCGCAAATGCCGTTTGGTAAACCAGTTGTACCTGCAGGTGAAAAAGAATACCAGCCTTTAGAAAACCGTGTGAAAATTTATAAATAATGTAGGAACGAGTGGGGGAATTGTTTATCCCCCACTAATTATTATTTGAACCAATCGGGGTTTTGCTACTTATAAAAAGGTGAACAGGGATACAACCTGTTCACCTTTTTATAAGTAGTAAGGATTTTTTTGATAGGAATTTTTCATCTGATTTTTTAATTCGTTTTTACGTGTTTCAATAGTTGATATTTTTTGTAAGGTAATAATTGAAACGAATTGAAAAAAAGCATAGTACAGTTCTATATTTTTATTTATAGGATCATCTATTATGTTTTTCATAAATATACCTCCCTTTTGATTCCACTATTTGCAAGCAATAAAACGCTCATCTTAAAATTCAATTGCTTTCCGTGTAGGGTAAATAAAATGTGTATAGATTAAAACGCTACTATATATGATAATATAAATACCCTATAAATTCCATAGACAGTTAAAAATGCGTAGCGGAATGTGTATTTTCGTCAAATTAGAACAAAATTTTTGAAGTTAAATCTTACAAATCGTCAAATCTTTTAAAAGCGATAGATAGTATCAAAAATAGTTTTCTAAAAATATTATACTATTGATAAAAAAAGTGTTTTTTGTCATGATAAGAGTATACTTCATAGGAGGAACTATACTAGGAAATACATTCTTTGCATTGTGTTAGATGAATAGAAATTTTTTAAGTGGATAGAAAATATATACTAAGATAATGAATGATATGTCGAATTTTCAATAAAATACATAAGAAATATAAAAAAAGCATTGCAAAAAGAGTAAGTTTAATGGTAAAGTTCACATGAAGTTCACACGGATTTCACTTCGCTCGTTTAAAATGAACTCTGTGTGAAAAATAAAACTCTTGTTAAAAAATGGAACTTAATGAATATTTTACTTTGATAATATTGTAAAGTATTAAGTTTATAAGTTTTTTTAAAGAGGATAGTAGGGAAAGGAAGTAAAGACAACTTATGAAAAAAGTAATTGCAGGTTTAGCAGCAGCTTCAGTAGCAGGTGTTGCAGTTCCAGGTATGGATTCTGCTCATGCACAAGTTTCAAACGAAGCGCTAAAAGAAATTAATGGACAAACTCAAACACAAACGACTGTAACTGAAACAAAAACTGTAGAAACAAAATCTGACTTAAAATACACAGTAACTGCTGATGTATTAAATGTTCGTTCAGGTGCTGGTACAGGACATAGCGTTATTTCTAAAGTAAAACAAGGTCAAGTACTACAAGTAATTGGACAAGAAAACGGTTGGTTCAAAGTAACTGTAAACGGTCAAACTGGTTATGTAAGTGGTGACTTCGTAACGACTGGTGGTAAAACAGGAACTACTGCTCAACAAGGAACTGGTACTTACACAGTAAACGTTTCTTCACTTAACGTACGTACAGGCCCAAGTACATCTCATACAGTATTAGGCTCTGTAAATAAAGGTAAAACAGTACAAGTTGTTGGTGAAGTACAAGATTGGTTTAAAATCAACTTCAATGGTGGAACTGGATACGTAAGCAAAGACTTCGTAACAAAAGGTGGTTCTGCTGTATCTAACCAAACACAACAACCAACTACAAACAACAATACTACTACAGTTCAAACTGGTGGTTCTTATGTTGTTAACACTGGTGCTTTAAAAGTACGTACAGGCCCAGCTACATACAACGCTGTAATCGGTGGTGTAACAAACGGTACAGTATTAAACGTTACTGGCGCTGAAAATGGTTGGTACAAAATTAACCATAACGGCCGCACAGGTTACGTAAGTGCAGACTTCGTTAAGTTTGTAAAAGGCGGAGTAAACAACGTTACAAATAACAATAACGTTACAAATAACGTTCAACAACCAGGTAAAGACGTACAAAAACCAACAACTGGTGGAGATACATCTTCAATCGCTGGATTCGCTAGATCATTAAATGGTTCACCATACAGAACAGCTGGTACAACACCTGCTGGTTTTGATTGCAGTGGATTCATTCACTACGTATTAAATCAAACTGGTCATAAAGGCGCTCGTCAAACAGTTGCTGGATACTGGAGCTCTAAAACAAAAACTAGCAATCCACAACCAGGTGATTTAGTATACTTCCAAAACACTTATAAATCAGGTCCTTCTCACATGGGTGTTTACTTAGGAAACGGTCAGTTCATTAGTGCAGAAACTGATGCAACTGGTGTACGTATTAGTTCTGTAAGTAACTCTTACTGGAGCAAGCACCTATTAGGTTACACAAAAGCATACTAAGAAAAAGTAGATTATATACTTTTCGTATAGAGAAAAGGCTTTCCAGGGAAACTTGGGAAGCCTTTTTATAGTTTAATAAATTGGAAGGTAATAGTTTTTACTGTAACTTCCCGTTTAAAAATCGAGCGTATAGATCATGAAAGTAGTTGGGGCGGAATAAGTTTGCTGCATGTCCTGCTAACGGTATTTCTTTATATAAAACGTTAGGAAGAATGGACTTTAAATCAAAAAGACAAGATTTATAGAGATGATCATGTTCGCCCATTACCCATAGAATAGGGTGGGGAAGTGATTTTAATTTAGATTTTAAATCGAATTCTAACCGGTGACGTAATGATTGAGCAATAATTGATGAATGTAATTGCAATCCGAACCGATAATAAATATTTCTTGAAATGACTGCGAACGGATTTGCCTTTAGTATGCCACTTGGAAAAATGGTATTTGCGTATTGAGAGAGCCATTTAGAGTAATCGTCTCCTCGCTTCTCCCAAAACTTTTGAAATACGTTATATAAAAGGGACGGGTTATTATAATGTCCACCAATATGACAAATGCTCAAAACTTTTTCTGGATGCATTTGTGCAAAAATGGTAGAGATATAACAGCCGTAGCTTAAAGCGCAAATGTGAGCCTTTTGAATGCCTTCTTTTTCGTATAAATTCAATAATTGATCAACGAGACGCTGTAATGAAAATTCGATAGCTTCTCCTTTATCATCGCCGTGACCTAATAAGTCATAAGTAATAATGTTGTAAGAGGCGGAAAATCGTTTATGCTCTTTTTTGAAAGCACGACGATTGCCGACTAAACCATGAATAAAAATAATTGTTTCCTTTTTAGAATGTATATTTGTTTGCAAAAAGGATACTCCTTTCAATAACTGGAGATTTATATAGTATTGTAAATTGGTTATCTATCATTCACATAGAACAATATTAAGTACCAGGTAATAATATCAGATGTTTATATCTGTTGTAAAGATGAGTTTTTATGTATATTTTGTAAAAACAGAAAAAGTGTGTTTACATTCAGTTTACATTTGTATTGTATTCTATTTTTAGAAAGAACAGTTTTGTTTAACACGAGGAGATGACAGAAATGGAAGTTAGAAATGAAATAAAGAAAAAAGGGAGTTGGAGGCAGTTTTTACGCCTTATTCAAGATACAAATCCTTCGAAAGGGATTCTTGTTTTTGCGTTATTCATGAGTTTGCTTTCTACGGGAGCGAGTTTATTTATTCCGATGTTAACAAAAGGATTAGTAGATAATTTTTCACTTTCGTCAATTAGTACAGGACAAATTGTTGGGCTAGTTGCATTCTTTATTATGCAAACTATAGCTGCAGGATTATCTATATATTTACTAAATTATATCGGGCAGAAGATTGTAGCCGGACTGAGAGAACGTTTGTGGAAAAAGGTACTTATATTGCCAGTATCTTATTATGATCAAAATAGAACAGGCGATACAATTAGCCGAATGACAAATGATACAGGTGTTGTGAAGACATTAATTTCTGAGCATTTGTCAAATTTATTAACAGGCGGTATTTCAATTGTCGGATCATTAATCGTATTATTTGTTTTAGATTGGAAAATGACACTTTTACTTTTAACGGTTATTCCATTATCAGTACTGATCTTAGTTCCACTAGGACGAAAAATGTATAAGATTTCAAAAGCACTTCAAGATGAAACAGCTTCTTTTACAAGTGTGCTAACGCAAGTATTATCAGAAATTCGTTTAGTGAAATCTTCGAACACAGAAAAAAGAGAATATGAAACTGGAAATAAAGGTATCGAGAAGTTATTGCAATTTGGTTTGAAAGAGGGAAAAGTGCAAGCGTTAATTTCACCAGTTATGTCGTTTGTTTTAATGGCATTGCTTGTTATTATCGTAGGATATGGCGGGATGCGAGTTTCTAGCGGTGCATTAACAACTGGGGAATTAGTAGCGTTTATTTTATATTTAGTTCAAATTATAATGCCGATGAGTCAATTATCTATGTTCTTTACACAATTCCAAAAGGCAATTGGTGCAACGGAAAGAATTAATACTATTTTAGAATATGAAGTAGAAGACCATGAAACTGGTGTGAAAGTCACAAATGCTAAGCAACCAATTGTTCTTGAAAATGTATATTTCGAGTATAACGAAGAAGAGCAAGTGTTAAAGAATATTGATTTCACAATTGAATCAGGAAAAGTAACAGCGATCGTAGGGCCAAGTGGTAGCGGGAAAACGACATTATTTTCACTATTAGAACGTTTTTATGAGCCAACTAGCGGTGCTATTAAATTAGGGAAAGATGCAATTACGAGCTATTCATTACAATCATGGCGACGTCAAATTGGTTACGTTTCACAAGATAGTCCGTTAATTGATGGAACGATTCGGGATAACATTTGTTACGGCGTTGAGGGAGAAGTGACAGATGAAGAAATTGAAAAAGTAGCGGCGATGGCATACGTTGATGCATTTATTCATGATTTGCCAAATGGATATGCAACAGAAGTTGGAGAACGTGGTGTGAAACTTTCTGGAGGACAAAGACAGCGAATTGCCATTGCCCGAGCGTTACTTCGAAATCCACAAATTCTTATGTTAGATGAAGCAACTTCTAGTTTAGATAGTAAATCAGAGTCTGTCGTTCAAAAGGCATTAAATAACTTAATGAAAGGCAGAACAACGTTAGTTATTGCACATAGACTTTCTACTGTAGTAGATGCAGATAAAATTATTTTTATAGAAAAAGGGAATCTTACAGGAAGCGGTACACATGATGAATTGTTACGCACACATGACATGTATCGTGAATTTGCAACGCAACAATTGAAAATTAAAGAGGGCGTATTATAAAATGAATCATCAGTGGGGCTTATACTCCGCTGATGATTCATTTTTACAAGTTATATAAAAGATGCTACGTAGAAAGGAGAGGTTTTCTTTGCTACCAAAAATTTTAATAGTAGATGACGATCCACATATTAGAGAACTTGTTTCTGTATTTTTAGAGCGGGAAGGATTTCAAACATATGAAGCAATTGATGGTCTAGATGCACTTCAAAAAATAAATGAAGTGAAAGTTGATATGGTTATTCTTGATATCATGATGCCGAATATGGATGGATTTGATGTATGTTTTGAATTAAGAAAATACTATGATATCCCTATTTTGATGCTAACTGCTAAAGGAGAAACATCTCAAAAAGTAAAAGGGTTTCATCTTGGTACGGATGATTATCTTGTAAAACCATTTGATCCGATAGAACTAGTAGTGAGGGTAAAGGCGTTATTGAAACGTTATCAAATTACTGTGTCGCAATCAATTCAAGTTGGAAATGTACTGTTAAACCGTAAAACATTTGAAGTTATAACCGGAGAACAAACGGTTACGTTACCACTAAAAGAATTCGAATTGCTCTTTACTTTAGGTTCTAAAGCGGGAAGGACTTGTTCGAGAGAGCAATTAATTGAAGATGTATGGGGATATGATTTTGAAGGGAATGAGCGTACACTAGACGTTCATATAAATCGGTTACGTGAGAAGTTCCAAGAAGAGAAGTCGAAATTTAGTATTAAAACGATAAGAGGCTTAGGATATCGCTTAGAGGTAAGTAAATGAGAAGAAGAGAGCGAATGAATAAGGTGAAGATATTGAAAATAATTGGAGCGGTACTAGCTCTCTTTTCTTTTCTCACAATAATTTGGTCTATAGCCTTTTATGTATCATCAAGTGTAATAAATGCTCTTGAAATACAAGTATCACCTTTTGTTACTTTTTTAATTAGTGATATGGTCGGCTTTGTATTTATTGTTCTTATTTGGGTGTTGATTGGGGTATTAATGAGACCGAAGCGAGAGGCGATGATTTGGACTATTATTGAACCGATACAAAAAATTGCAAAAGGGGACTTCTCCGTAAAAATACGAAATGAAGAGAAATATGATGGAGAAATTGGTGTGCTCGTAAAAAGTATAAATGATATGACAGATGAACTAAATGCGATGGAGAAAATGCGCCAGGAATTTGTATCGAATGTTTCTCATGAAATACAGTCACCATTAACTTCTATAAAAGGATTTGCTAGAGCGCTACAAGATAACAATCTTTCCGAGGAAAAGAGAGAGCATTACCTTACCATTATTGAAACGGAAACGACGAGATTATCTAAACTAAGTCAAAATTTACTGAAGCTTACCCTTTTAGAGTCGGAAGAATATACACCAGAAAGAGCGACTTATCGATTAGATCAACAGTTAAAGCAAATTGTGTTAAATAGTGAACCGCTCTGGGCTGAAAAAGAAATTGAATTGGAACTTAATTTAGAGAAAGTGCACATTACTGCTGACCAAGAAAGTATGAGTCAAGTTTGGATAAATTTAATTCATAATAGTATTAAATTTACGCCAAATGGTGGCACGATTACAATTCAGTTAAAAGAATATGAGAAAGTAGTGGAAGTACGTATTCGCGATTCAGGAATTGGTATATCAAAAGAACAGAAGCAACATATTTTTGAGCGCTTTTATAAAGCGGATTCTTCACGAAATCGTGCTTATGGAGGAAGTGGCTTAGGTTTGGCTATCGTAAAAAAAGTACTCGACCTTCATCAAGGAGAAATAAAAGTCGAGAGTGAGGAAGGGAAGGGTACGGAATTTATTGTATGTATTCCTAAGTATAAAGAGAAATAGTGTTAGGGGCATATCTTCTAACACTATTTTTCTTTATACATACATTTACCATTGCTGCAGCTATACTGATAAGCTTTTCCTTCACTATTCATACGGTATGAGTAATCAGATTCTTTATCTTTTTTAAAGTCAACGTATGCTTCTGCACCGTTTTTATCATCATCAATATCAACGAATTGAACATGGCGTATAGAATAATCTTTCTTTTTACTTAAACCTCTTTCTTGCAAGTTTTTATGAATACCGTCTACTAACTCGTCAAACAATGACCAGTTTAAATTAAGATTTTCAAATGACTCAGTATGTCTTCCTAAAATGCCGTTGTCTTGTATTATTTTATTATTATCGTATGTATAAGAGTATGTAAAATAAGGTTCGTCTTTATATACGACTTCCGCATAATAGCCGATATTATAAAGAGGAGTATATTTTCCGGTTATGCTTTGTATTTCTTTTTGCTTATATCCTTTTATAGTATGGAGATATTCGTTAGTATCTTTTTTTATTACTTTATAATGTAGTGGATTACCAAATATAAAGTACATAGCCAAAAATATGATGCATAGTCCGACTGCAGTTAGTGGCAAGAACCATTTTTTTTCTTGTCATACACATATACTCTCCTATGTAGAATTTATTTTTATTTTACATGAATTATGGCAAATCCATAAGAATTATAAATAAAAAATTTCTATAGTTACCTACAAGTAACCTACGCACATGAAAGTGCATCATTGCCTTTTTACATAAACATAGATACAATTTTAATATAGTACATAACTGAGATGATTAAGGAGTGTTATACTTGGCAGAATTATTACAAGGCAAAAATGCTTTAATTACAGGAGCAGGTAGAGGGATTGGTCGCGCTGTAGCGATCGCATTAGCGAAAGAAGGCGTAAATGTCGGTCTTTTAGCTCGTTCAGAAGAAAACTTAAAAGCTGTAGCGAAAGAAGTAGAAGCAGAAGGCGTAAAAGCTGTTATTGCGACTGCTGATGTTTCTTCATATGAAGAGGTGACTACTGCAATTGAAACGTTAAAAAACGGTTTAGGATCTATCGATATTTTAATTAATAACGCTGGTATTTCTAAATTCGGTAAGTTTTTAGAATTAGACGTTGCTGATTGGGAAAAAATCATTCAAGTAAACTTAATGGGTGTATACTATGCAACTCGCGCAGCTTTACCAAGCATGATTGAACAACAATCTGGTGATATTATTAATATTTCATCTACAGCAGGACAAAAAGGTGCACCTGTAACAAGTGCATATAGTGCTTCTAAATTTGGTGTTCTTGGCTTAACAGAATCGTTAGCGATGGAAGTTCGCAAACATAACATTCGTGTAACAGCTTTAACTCCAAGTACAGTAGCAACAGACATGGCTGTTGATTTAGGATTAACTGACGGAAATCCGGATAAAGTAATGCAAGCAGAAGATATTGCAGAGTTTATCGTAGCGCAGCTGAAATTAAATAAACGTACATTTATTAAATCAGCAGGACTTTGGTCTACTAATCCGTAAGGGATACATGTATAAACAAAAGAAGGGATATCTATTTTGTAATGAAGTAGATGTCCCTTCTTTATTTTTTGTATATAAGACGGAATTTTCGGTATAATCAAAAGTGGATAGTAGAAAAGCATTGAAAAATTGAAGGGATGGTATTTTCATGAGTATGATTGAGACATGGACGGCCGTTGATCAATATGTGAGTGATGTATTAATACCGAAAGATTCTACATTAGAAGAAGTTCTTCAAGTAAACGCTGCAGCTAATTTACCAGCACATGACGTATCGCCAACGCAAGGGAAGTTTTTGCAACTATTAGTTCAAATTCAAGGAGCTCGAAACATTTTGGAAATTGGTACTCTAGGTGGATATAGTACGATATGGCTTGCAAGAGGATTGTCATCGGGAGGCCGAGTTGTTACATTGGAAGCAAGTGAAAAGCATGCTGACATTGCGCGTAGCAATATTGAACGCGCTAATTTGAATGATAGAGTTGAAGTGCGAACAGGATTAGCTTTAGATTCTTTACAACAAATAGAAAATGAGAAGTATGAACCATTTGATTTTATCTTTATAGACGCTGATAAACAAAATAACCCTGCTTATTTTGAGTGGGCACTGAAACTATCACGCCCTGGTACTGTAATTATTGGGGATAACGTAGTACGTGAAGGAGAAGTGATTGACAATACGAGTAATGACCCTCGCGTACAAGGGATACGTCGCTTCTATGAGCTAATAGCTGCTGAGCCACGTGTAAGTGCTACAGCGCTTCAAACAGTCGGAAGTAAAGGGTACGATGGATTTATAATGGCAGTCGTAAAAGAATAACGAAAGGAGATAAATAGAATGAAAAAGATGTTTGAAAAGTTATAACATGTATCGTATACAACGCAGTTAACTCGTGGACCTCCAACGTACTTCAAAATATAAGTTTATATTAAAAATTGGAGGTTAGGAATAGATGAGAACTGAAAAAGAAATGCTGGACTTAATTATAAATACAGCAAAAGAGGATGAAAGAATTCGAGCTGTCATCATGAATGGATCGCGTGTAAATCCAAATGTGAAAAGAGATTGTTTTCAAGACTACGATATTATATATGTTGTAAAAGATATACGCTCTTTTACGTCTAATCATAATTGGATTCATAGGTTTGGAGAAATAATGATTGTACAAATGCCAGAAGAAATGTCATTAGTTCCACCAGATGGAGACGGGAAGTTTCCGTATTTAATGCAGTTCATGGATGGAAATCGGATTGATTTAACATTAGTTCCGGTTGATTTAATAAAAAAGTTCGTTGGACAAGATAGCTTAAGTAAATTACTTCTCGATAAAGATAATTGTATGGAAGAATTCCCGCCAGCAAGCGATAAAGATTACTTAATAAAAAAGCCTACAGAAAAAGAGTTTTTAGGTTGCTGTAATGAATTTTGGTGGTGTAGTACGAATGTGGCAAAAGGATTATGGAGAGAAGAGCTTTCTTATGCGAAAGGAATGCTTGAAGGACCAGTACGAGATATGTTCATCGTAATGCTAGAATGGCATATTGGTATGAAAACAGACTTTACAGTTAATGCAGGGAAGTTTGGAAAGCATTTTGAGCAATATTTCGAAGGAGATATGTGGGAGCAATTTAAAAAGACATTTTCTAATGCAGAATATGAAAACATATGGGAATCATTCTTTGTCATGGGTGATTTATTTAGGGAAGTGGCGAATGAAATTGCTAGCGCTTATGGATATCAGTACCCGCAAGGTGATGATGACAGAGTGACGAGTTATTTAAAACATGTGAAAGCTTTGCCAAAAGATAGCACATCAATTTATTAACAATAGTAAGCAGTAAGACTGTCCAAATTACGGACAGTCTTATTTTTGTTTATGAATAAGAATTTCTCTAACAAAGTGTAGAGGAATCACATATGAAATTTTAGGGAGGTTTTTATTATGTATTATTTTTATTCGCCACAAATGTTTGCTCCATATCAATGGGGACTAGAACGAGATGTTCCGTATACCTATATGCCATATAACTTATTTTATTACGGAAATTATATAAGCACATTGCCATACACATATACCCCTCAAAGCTATGAAGTACAAATGAAAGCAGATGAACGTGGATCGTGGACACCATTTTCATGGGTCGAAAAATATGCGTACGCATTTTCAGGACCGTACAATAAAGCGGAAGTCGCACTTACATTTGATGATGGACCGGATTTAGAATTTACGCCGAAAATATTAGATAAGTTAAAACAACATAATGTAAAAGCGACTTTTTTCTTACTTGGTGAAAACGCAGAAAAGTTTCCGAATGTCGTAAAGCGTATTGCGAATGAAGGGCATGTAATTGGCAATCATACGTATAGTCATCCAAATTTAGCGAAAGTAAATGAGGTCGAGTACCGTAATCAAATTATAAAAACGGAAGAAATATTAAAACGTTTAGTCGGCTATGCTCCTAAATTTATACGCCCGCCGTATGGTGAAATACTTGAAAATCAATTGCATTGGGCAACTGAGCAAAACTTTATGATTGTACAGTGGAGTGTGGATACAGTTGATTGGAAAGGTGTAAGTGCTGATACGATTACAAATAATGTGTTAGGGAACTCATTTCCTGGTAGTATCATACTTCAACATTCAACTCCAGGTGGACGCCTGCAAGGATCTGTAGAGGCACTGGACCAAATCATTCCGCAGTTAAAAACGAAAGGGGCACGTTTTGTAACGCTGCCAAGCATGTTCCAAACATCGAAAGAGCGAAAGTGAATGTGTTGTAAAATTGGAAAAAACAGGATTGTGTCGTATAATGAAGCTGTAGGTTAGGAGGGGATATAATTGATGTATGCACTAATAAACATAGGAATGAGTATTTTAATAGGTATTATATTTATACTTGCGGCAATTGTCCTTCAAAAAAATCCACCGACCGATATTAATGCGGCATATGGTTATCGTACGAAACAATCTATGAAAAATAAAGAATTATGGGATGCAGGTAATAGGTATAGTGCAGAAGTGATGAAGCAAAACGGATTCATTATGATGTTAATTGGAAGTGTGATTAGTATACTGTTTAGATATCCTCATACAACAGCAGTGATTATGGCGATCATGGCATTGTTAATCATTCACTTATTTATACGAGTAGAGAAGGAATTAAAGACACTTGAACAATGATGATAAGGAAAATAGGACTCTCAGTCAATGATAGATAGGAGTCCTATTATATTTACAAACTATTATTTTTAAGTAGTTCTTTTCCTTGTTCAACAACAAATTCATAGTATGCAAAATCATATGGATAAATATCATCAAAAGTTATTGTTAGCGGTTTATTGCTCAAAACAGAAATAGCTGTAAAAGATGAAATCTCTCTTTTTAATAGTTTTAGAAAAGAAGTTGCATGTATTTTCATCACATCATCTACTTCTTCACCTGGTGCGAATGGAAGTGGATTGATGACATTGTGGAAATACATATGACAAAACTCGCGATCTGTAAGATTTGAAATTTCATAATCTATTGTAAAGATGCCCTTATATGCTAAATCAGTCGTTTGAAAAGAAAGCCCCAATTCTTCTTCAATTTCACGAAGGCCACCAATTTGTACATCTTCATCATGCATAATATGTCCAGCGGAAGTAATATCCCAAATGTTCGGAGCTTCTTTTTTATTTTTAGAGCGTAATTGGAAATATAAAAACATATCTTCCTCATCTTTCTCTACAAACCAACAATGAAATGTTTCGTGCCAATCACCGTCACGATGCACTTCATCACGTAATTTCTTCCCAAGTATATTTTTTTCAGTATCAAATATTGTTAACCACTCTGTCATTTAAATTCCCCTTTCTGCAAATTTTATTATACAATATTTGTAATGAATTTTGGGAAAATAAAGAAAAAAGGAGAGGGTATAAGTGGGTATAGAGAGGACGGAAATAAAATCGATTATTTCAACAGAGGAAGAATTACGGAAAATATTGGGGCAACCAAGTGAGAGAGCGTTAAAGAAAGTTATTTCATCACTAGACCACCATTGTATAGATTTTCTATCCAAATCTCCTTTTCTAGTATTATCTACAGCAAATAAATTAGGAGAGTGTGATGCTTCACCGAGAGGAGATGCACCTGGATTTGTTTACGTATTAAATCATAATAAAATTATCATTCCAGAAAGGCCAGGCAATCGTCGTATAGACTCCATTTTGAATATTATTTCCAATCCACGTGTAGGATTAATCTTTTTTATCCCAGGACTTGGGGAGACACTCCGAATAAATGGCCGAGCGTATATAACAAACGACGAAGAAATTTTGCAAGAAATGCAGGCAAATGGACGCGATCCGCTACTTGGAATTGTGGTTGAAATAGAAGAGTGTTATATTCATTGTGCAAAAGCTTTTATTCGTTCTAATATGTGGGATCCAGAATCTTGGTTACATAAAAAAGAGTTACCTTCAGCAGCAAAAATGTTGCTGGAGCATGCAAAAGTGAATACTTCAGAAGAGGATGTTGCACGTTCTTTAGAAGAAAGTTATACGAAAAGATTGTATTGAAAAATTTTATTTATATAGTTTTGTAAGGTGAATATGTACATAATTTAGAATGGGATATTTATATATAAACCGTCGATTTATAAGAAGGAGAAACTACAAAATAGGTAAATTGAGTGGTAATTGTAAAATGTTATTGTGAAATATAATAAAAAATGATTTTGAAAATAGTTAGTAAAAATAGGCTTGCTTTTTAAAAACTTCATAACTATAATAAATTAACAAATAGACATGAACGAAAAAGTAATGATAAGGACACGGAATCATTTTTACGGTTTACAGAGAGGGAAGTCAAGGGTGTGAGCTTCCTAACACGAGAAATGATTTTACCACCTTTGAACTTCAATAGTGAACGAGTAATCTAGTAATTATTGACGGAATCAGCCGTTATCTGAACTTGAGCAATCTAGAGAGAAATATGTCTAGATTGGAACAAGGGTGGAACCACGAAAACACATTCGTCCCTTTCCTAGGGATGAGTGTGTTTTTTTATGGTTTTAGAGATTGAAAATTAAAAATAATTAAAAAATAGTATTGATTTTGTTTTTTATGCGAGTATAATGAGTTAACAAATAAACATGAACGAAAAGTAACGATAAGGACATGAAATCATTTTTACGGTTTACAGAGAGGGAAGTCAAGGGTGTGAGCTTCCTAACACGAGAAATGATTTTACCACCTTTGAACTTCAATAGTGAACGAGTAATCTAGTAATTATTGACGGAATCAGCCGTTATCTGAACTTGAGCAATCTAGAGAGAAATATGTCTAGATTGGAACAAGGGTGGAACCACGAAAACACATTCGTCCCTTTCCTAGGGATGAGTGTGTTTTTTTATTACTTTGAAAGGAGGTGCTGTAACATGAAACGATTTGTACGTACGGAAATAACCACCACCTGCATGATTGAAAAGCAGAGTAAGGTGATTGATAAAGATAAAAAATAAAATTGTAGGAGGAGATTAGAAGATGAATAATGTTGTTAATGTAGGGGTGTTAGGATTAGGTACGGTCGGAAGTGGTGTTGTCCATATTTTGAAAGAACATTGTAAAAAAATTGCGCTTGATACAGGGTATGAAGTGAAAGTGAAGACAGTTGCTGTACGTGATTTAGAAAAAGAACGTGATGTTTGTATTGATGGAATCGTAGTAACAAGTCATGTCGATGAAGTTCTAAATGATTCAAATATTGATATTGTAGTAGAGGTAATGGGCGGAATTGAAGAAGCGAAGCAGCATATTGTTAAAGCTTTACGAAATAAGAAACATGTCGTAACAGCAAATAAAGATTTAATGGCTGTATATGGTGCAGAGCTTCTCCAGCTGGCGAACGATAATGATTGTGATTTATGTTATGAGGCAAGTGTAGCGGGCGGTATTCCGGTGTTAAGAGGGTTAACAGACGGATTAGCATCAGATCAAATTGAAAAAATAATGGGAATTGTAAATGGTACAACAAATTACATGTTAACAAAGATGAGTCAAAATGGATGGTCGTATGAAGAAGCTTTACAGGAAGCACAAAAATTAGGTTTTGCAGAATCAGATCCGACAGCGGATGTAGATGGGCTAGATGCGGCGAGAAAGGTAGCGATTCTTGCAAACTTAGGTTTTTCGATGAATGTTTCTTTAGATGATGTACAAGTAAGAGGGATTCGAAAGGTCGAAAAAGAAGATTTACAAATGGCTGAAAAGTTAGGGTTTACAATGAAATTAATTGGTAAAGCAGAGAAACAAGGATCAGCCATTCATTTAAGTGTAGAACCGACTCTTTTACCTAGTCATCATCCATTATCGAATGTAAATAATGAATTTAATGCAGTATATGTTCACGGTCAAGCAGTAGGGGAAGTAATGTTTTACGGACCTGGAGCTGGGAAGTTACCGACTGGTTCTGCTGTAGTAAGTGATATTATTTCAATCGTTAAAAATATGAATCAAGTTCAGAAAAATAAAAGTGCGTTAAAAGAACCAGAGCCGTACGAATTACAGGGAGATGAAGAAGTCGTTTCGAAATATTTCTTGCGTATTTCATTACGAGACGAACCAGGGATGTTGCAAAAAATAACAGAATGTTTCGTTAATTATTCCGTAAGTTTAAAAGAAGTGATTCAATTACCTTTAAATCGTGAACTTGCAGAAGTCGTTGTTGTAACACATCAAACTTCAAAATATCAATTCGAACGAGTTTTAGGAGCGATAGAAGATGTCGCAAGTGAAATAAACAGTTACTACATTATTGAGGAGGAAAAACAATATGTATAAAGGATTATTAAAACAGTATGCTTCTTATTTACCAGTAAATGAAAATACACCTGATGTGAGCTTAATGGAAGGGAATACACCGCTTATCCCGTTATTAAATATATCAAAACAATTAGGAATTCAGTTATACGGTAAGTATGAAGGAGCGAATCCGACAGGTTCTTTTAAAGATCGTGGTATGGTAATGGCAGTTGCGAAGGCGAAAGAAGAAGGTTCAGAGGCTATTATTTGTGCATCGACAGGTAATACATCAGCATCGGCCGCAGCATACGCGGCACGTCTTGGAATGAAATGTATTATCGTAATCCCAGAAGGGAAAATTGCACATGGGAAATTAGCGCAAGCAGTTGCCTATGGTGCTGAAATTATTTCAATAGAAGGAAATTTTGATGATGCACTAAAGGCTGTAAGAAATATTGCTGCAGAAGAGCCAATCACATTAGTTAACTCGGTAAATCCTTATCGAATTGAAGGGCAAAAAACAGCAGCATTTGAAATTTGTGACCAATTGCAAAGTGCACCAGATGTTTTAGCGATTCCTGTTGGGAATGCCGGAAATATTACAGCGTACTGGAAGGGTTTCTGTGAATATGAGAAAGAAAAAGGATATAAGAAGCCAAGAATTCATGGATTTGAAGCGGAAGGAGCAGCTGCTATTGTAAAAGGGCATGTAATTGACGAGCCAGAAACAATTGCAACAGCGATACGCATCGGTAACCCAGCAAGTTGGTCATATGCAGTAGAGGCTGCTGAGCAGTCTCACGGTGAAATAGATATGGTATCAGATGAAGAAATTTTACATGCGTATAGATTATTAGCAAAATCGGAAGGGGTTTTCGCTGAGCCAGGATCGAATGCTTCATTAGCTGGCGTAATGAAACATGTTCAATCTGGAAAAATCAAAAAAGGAGAAACAGTTGTTGCAGTTTTAACTGGAAACGGCTTGAAAGATCCTGATATCGCAATTTCTTCTAATACATTAGATATTGCAAGTGTTTCAAATAATATAGAACAAATTAAAGAGCATATTAAAGGGGTGATTATGTCGTGATACCATTAAGTATTCGTGTTCCTGCTAGTACAGCGAATGTTGGACCTGGATTCGATTCAGTAGGAATAGCTTTGTCATTGTATTTGCATGTAGTAGTAAAAGAGAAATCTAATAAATGGCAAGTGATCCATTCTTTTGATGAGTCGATTCCGACAGACGATAAAAATTTAATCGTTAGTACGGCATGTAAAGTGAGTCCTTCTTTATCACCTTATATAATAGAAGTTACTAGTAATATCCCATTAACAAGAGGACTAGGAAGTAGTGCATCAGCAATTGTAGCTGGGATAGAGCTTGCGAATCAACTAGGTAACTTGAACTTAACGACTGATCAAAAAGTTCAAATTGCTACAAATTTTGAAGGTCATCCTGATAATGTTGCTGCTTCTATATTAGGAGGAACGGTAATCGGAGCACTTGATGGAAAGAATGTTTCGGTTGTAAGAATTGAAAGTAAGGAATTAGGCGTTATTTCTCTTATTCCAAATGAAGAGCTAAATACAGATGAAAGTCGATCTGTATTACCAGATGTATTCCCGTTTCATGAAGCTGTTAAGGCTAGTGCAATAAGTAATGTATTAGTAGCTGCTTTATGTCAAAAGAAATGGGAAGTTGTAGGCGAAATGATGGAAAGGGATCATTTTCACGAGCCATATCGTTTAGAGCTAGTACCGTTATTACCATCTATTCGTAAATGTGCAAAAGAATTCGGTGCATACGGTACAGCGCTTAGCGGTGCAGGACCATCTATTTTTATATTAACGCCTTATGAGAAACGTCAAGAAATTGCTGAGCAATTAGCGAGAGTATTTACGTCTATGAAAGTGTGTGAGCTAGAAATCGATCATACAGGAATTACTGTAAATAAAGAAGAACGTATAGAACTATAAAAAAGCTAGCATTGCTAGCTTTTTTTGTTGTAAATAGCTTTTCAGTTGGCATATAAAAGAAAAGTAATCATGTATAATTTAGTAAAGTGTGTATTCATTTGGAGGTGATCCTATGAAGCAAGAGTCACCAGAAGAAAAAAGAGAACGTATAAGGCAAAGTGAATTGAAAAATAATCCTACAGGTTCTTTAAAGGATGGATTAAACAGAGCTGAAACAGGTAGTCCAGTTGATATGGCAGGTGGTATGAATTGGAAAGGTACAGCGCTAGTAATTTTAGTGCTAGCTTTAGGCTATATTATATACACTTATTTCTTTAGTTAAGAAATAAGTGTTACTTCCGCGTTAACGGACAGTAAAACTCCCATCTCAAAATTCAGTTGGAGCAAAGAAGTTAGGTGGGAGATGAACTGTCCGTAAACGTCCGATTGGTGAGGGCTAATAATCAGTGGGGGATGAACAAAACCCCCACTGATTAAAGTTTCACTTTATTTTTAATACGCAAATAGAGCTAGTTTATGCTAGTTCTATTTTTTTGCCACATTCCTGTAACAAAGCCCCTGTATATTCGGTGGTGGAGGTGCAGAAGATGAAAAAAATGATAGCGATATGTCTTCTTACAACGATGTCATTTTCGACTTTAGTCGGGTGTGATGTAAAAGATAGCAATACTGTTCAAGAGTCTAAAATAAAGAAAGCAACGTATAAAGAATTTACTTATGATGTCAATCCAGAGACTTTCACGTTAACTGTAGAACATGATGGTGTAAAGGAACAGGCGTCACAGCCCTTGCCGAAAATGAAGGTGTCGAATGTAAAAAAAGATAAGGATCGTACATCTTGGGAATATCCAGATCAAAAAGTAAAAGTGAGTCTAGAGAAGAAAAAAGATCACTTAAATATTGAAGTAGAATCGACTGGTGCAGAAAGCTTTACTTGGCCGAAAGTACAAGCTGAAAATTATACACTTCCGTTATGGGAAGGGAAGCAAATTCCGAGTAATGATGAAAATTGGAAGAAGTTTTTAAAGGATGATGCATATTCATTTGCTGAATCATTTTCTATGAAGTTTTTTGCGTTAAATGGTTCTAAATATTCGATTGTATATATTGCGAACAATATGTTTAATAATGAATTGAAATTTCATTCGGATCCGAAAATAGGATTTGATTTTACACATGAATTTCCGCGTATAAATAAAAGTAAAACATATGGATTTCAATTATATGTGACAAATAATGATGCAGTCAGTATTGCTAAACTGTATAAGGATAATATTGCTGGAAAAGGTGAATTTAAAACATTAAAAGAAAAGGCTAGAAAAAATAAAGAGATAGAAAAGCTTTACGGTGCGGCTCATTTCTATTTTTGGAATCAAAATGGTTTGTCTGACAGTAATGTAAATTGGCCGAAGATAAGAGAGCAAATAAATAGTCCTGTATTTAGCCATATAAAAGAACTTATCCAAAAGAATAGTTCGGAGTCTGGGGAATTGAATGTATTAGATCAAGTAAGTAAACAAGATTTCATTGATAAGTATCAAAAAAATGTTATTTTACGTTATATAAACGAAGTGTTATCTATGAAAGAATTTTATAAAGAGGATATTTTTCAAAACGTTAATCAGGAAGCTAGTGTGCTATTAAAGAAAGGTGTAGGTCACTTAACGAATACAGAATTGTATAGCTTAAATAAGCATTTATTAAAGTCGCTACTTGGTGATGCGGTTGATGAGGTAAGTAAATGGGGTAATGCAGATGGAACGGACATACTAAAGGAAATGAAAGAGGCAGGAATAGAAAAAGCGTGGATTGGTCTGCCGAACTGGGAACAAGGATTTATGCAACCTAATTTCGTGACAAAAGCTAAGGAAATGGGGTATTTAGTTGGTCCGTATGACTCATATCATTCCATTCACGAAAAAAGTGATAAAAATTGGAACACAGCATCCTTTAATGACCCATCATTATACGAAGAGGCTACTGTAACGAAGAAAAATGGAGAAAAGGTGCAAGGGTTTTTAGGTAGAGGGCGAAAATTAAATCCAACTTTATCTCTTCCTAGTGTAAAAGAACGAATGAACGATATATTACAAAATGGACCTAAATATAATTCATGGTTTATTGATTGTGATGCAACAGGTGAAATTTATGATGACTATTCGGCTAAACATATAACGACACAAGAACAAGATTTAAAAGCAAGACTGCAACGAATGGATTATATTTCACAAGAAAAAGGTATGGTAGTGGGTTCTGAGGGTGGAAATGATTTTGCAAGTAGCACGATTGCATTTGCTCATGGTATTGAAACACCTGTAATTAAATGGGACGATGAAGATATGAGGAAAAACAAAACAAGTCCGTATTATGTAGGCGGATATTGGTCACCGAATCAAAATGTTCCAGAAAAATATGCAAAACAAGTACCGTTAAAAGAAGAGTATAAACAAGTGTATTTAAATCCTGTATATTCAGTACCGTTATATAAATTAGTATACAATGATTCTGTAATTACAACGCATCACTGGGAATGGGGAAGTTTGAAAGTAAAAGATGAGGTCGGAAACCGTATGCTATACGAATTATTGTATAACGTTCCTCCGTTGTACCATTTAGATGAAGTAGAGTGGAATAAGCATAAACAAGAAATTACGCAGCACCTGAAAGTTTGGAATGAAGTTCATGAAAAGGCAGTAAAAGAAGAAATGACGGACTTTGCATATTTGTCAGAAGATAAGTTAGTACAATTAGCTTCGTATGGAAAAAATATTAAAATTATTGTGAATTTCTCAAATGAAGAGATAGAAATACAAAGGACGAAAATAAAAGCAAAATCAGCTTTCATTAATAATCATGGGAAGAAAACAATGTATACACCGTTGGAGAAAAAATAATATGAAATGTACATTACTATATTCATACGGATTGTATTACTAATTTTGTTCTTTATTCTTGCTGCCCATTAAAGTCCGATTGGTGAGGGCTAATAATCAGTGGGGGATGAAGAAAACCCCCACTGATTAAAGTTTCACTTTATGGGGGAATTGAACGATTCGAAATGAATGAATTTATAAATCGGTAATTTTGGAAAATGCGAAATGCGAAATGTTAAATATTTGAAGTTGAAAAATAGTGACTTGCCAAAAATAAGCACGAGAGTATAATGTGAAATGGAGTACATATTGAATTTGCGCAGTAACATTACAAAATTGTAAGGTAATTGAAAGGAAATTCAATATGAAGGTTAATAGACTTGCATTATAATTGGGAAAGAGAAAGAGAGGCGAATGGATATGAGCTCTGAATTAGAACAAAATACGAGAAGCAGTAAAAAACGTTCTAAAAGAAAGTCAATAAAATGGTTCATTTTAATTCCGTTTTTCCTACTTATTTTTGGTGGAGTAGGATATGGATCGTTAATATATAATAAAGCAAAAGCAGTAGTAAGTGATGCATATGCACAAATTGATAAATCATCGAAGCGTGATAAAGAAGTTGAACCTTTAAAGGATAACATTTCAATTCTAATCATGGGTGTTGATGGTAGTGAAATGAGAAAAAGTCAATACGGAGAAGCTGTTCGTACAGATGCACTCTTATTAGCAACAATTAATAAAGATGATAAATCAGTTAAATTAGTAAGTATTCCGCGTGATTCACGTGTATATATTCCATCTAGAAAGAAATTAGATAAAATTACACATGCACACGTATTTGGTGGTGTTGAAAGTACACGCGATACAGTGGAAAGATTTTTAAATGTTCCTGTTGATTATTATGTGAAGTTTAATTTTGAATCATTTGTACAAATTGTCGATTCACTTGGTGGTATTGATATTGATGTACCAGTTACTTTCACAGAACAAGATAGTAAAGACCAAGCTGGTATGATCCATTTAGAAAAAGGGTATCAACATTTAAATGGAGAACAAGCACTTGCGCTTGCAAGAACGCGTAAAATTGACAGTGATGCAATGCGTGGTCAAAGACAACAACTTGTAATTGAAGCAATTGCTAAAAAAGCGATGTCTGTTCAATCTATCAGCAAAATGGGCTCTTTACTTGATGCGGTTGATAAAAATATGAAAACGAACTTAACTTTCGATGATATGCTTGCTATTACGAAAAATATGGCAGGATCTAATTTGGAAATGGAAAAAATGCAAGTGGAAGGTACGGATAAACGTATCGGAGGTATTTATTATTACATTCCAAATGAAAAAAATGTAAAAGATATTTCGAAAAAATTAAATGAACATTTAGGTGTAGCACCAAAGCCAGTTCGAAATGAATAATAAAAAAAGATTGGCCTTTGCCAATCTTTTTTTATCGGAATGGATTTGTAACTTTTCTGTAACGATTTTTTATTTTAGAAAAATTATACTCATATGTATGAGAATATTGGAGAAGCAAAAAGTAAAGGGAAATAATTAAAATTTGTAATAAGGAAAGATATCATATGCAGAAATGGATAGGCATTATGGGAATCATTTTTATGTTAACTGGATGTAAAATGTCTGAAGCTCCAACAAGTTTAATGGGTGCTCCTGCCAATGAAAAATGGATTAATGAACTAAAAGAGCAAATAGATAAAGATTTGCCTGTAAATTATCGATTGCTTACTCCAATGTCTAATAAAGATAAACAGATGATTTGGTCAATGGATTTTAAACAAGATAATAAGAAAGAAGCCATCTTATTTTATAAATTGCCGAATGAAGATTATAACGTATATTTAGCTGTATATGAAGAATTCGGAAATGGCTGGAAAGTAAAGTCCACGCATAGGTTTGATGGTGGAGATGTAGATATCGTTGAAGTTGGTGATTTTACAGGGAACGGGAAGCGGGAGCTATTAATTGGAATTTCTGTCAATCGTGAATCGTTAGAACATGTTATGTATGTTTTTTCGGAAGAAAATGAAGATATGAAGGAAATATATAATCGAAGTTATACAAAGTTATTCATAGAGGATTTAAATAAAAATGGACTGAAAGATATAAGCCTAGTTACGTATGAAAAGGATGAGAAATTGACAGTTGAGTTCATGGAACAATTCAAGACTTTATCTGAAACGTCATTCGATCCGTTTATAAATAGCATTCAAAGAATACAAATAGGCCGCATTTCTAAATCACTAAAGGCAGTTGTAATTGATGCAGGTGTTGGCGCTCATTCAGGGATAACGTATGTAGCAAAATTTGATAAGGGTCATTATAAGCCACTACATATAGATGGAAAAGAAGACTTATTCAGTGATTATGTAGTCGAAAGCAAAGATATAAATGAAGATGGCATTATTGAATTTGTTCGTACAGTGCGTCCAAAAGGTTGGGAAGAGGTATCGTACGGAGAGAGTACGATGTTTGAACGTTATCTTCAGTGGAGTGAAGATGGAATTAAGCCGATAGAAGAAAGATATGTAAATATAGAGAAAGGTTATTTTGTCAAAATCCCGCAAGCGTTAATTGGAAAAATAACTGTTCCAGTTCAGCAAGGAGCATCAGATGTACAAAAATTTATAGATACTACGACAAATGAACTATGGCTTGAGGTCCATATATTTAAGCGGAAAGAATGGTTCAAAATAAAAGGATATGAGGCAGCAGTGAAAACGGCTTCTCACGTATATGCTGTACCGAAACAACCACATTTTGAAAAGGTGAAAGAATATGTAAAACCGCTAGCGGATTATCAACAAGAGTAGGGAGGTGGGAATTATGCCAACAATTTTAGTTTTAGAAGATGAAATACCTATTCGTAGTTTTATCGTATTAAATTTGAAACGTGCTGGATTTTATGTGTTAGAAGCTAGCACGGGAGAAGAGGCGTTACAGATTTTATGTGAACATACTGTTGATGTAGCATTGCTTGATGTAATGTTACCAGGAATTGATGGTTTTCAAGTTTGTAAAGCGATCCGGGAAGAAAATAAAAAAATCGGTATTATTATGTTAACCGCACGTGTGCAAGATGAAGATAAGGTACAAGGATTAGGAATTGGTGCAGATGATTATATCGCAAAGCCGTTTAGTCCAGTGGAATTAACTGCACGTATACAATCGTTATTAAGAAGAATAGAAGTACATGATGAAAAAGCAGATATGATCACATCTGGTCCGTTTTCGTTAAATGTTATAGAAGAAAGATTATATAAAAATGGACAATTAGTTGATTTAACCCCTACAGAGTATATGATATTACATTATTTAATGAATCAGGCTGCAAAGCCGGTTTCACGTGATGAAATTTTAAATATGATTTGGGGAACGAATTATGTAGGTGAGACGAAAGTAGTAGATGTAAATATGAGGCGGTTACGTCAAAAGCTAGAATGTAATCCGTCAGAACCTGAATTTATTCTTACTGTGTGGGGAAAAGGATATGTGTGGAAGGAAAGTATAAGATGAAAAGAAAAGTGACTTTATATTTTATGACGGTCATTATACTTATGCTTGTATTATTTGAAGTCGTATTTTCAGTCTCCATTTATCGTTATTATTATAATGGTATTGTGCAATATATAGAATCTCATGCGAAGACAAGTACACGATTTTTCTCTGAATACAATTCCCTATACTTTATTCGTTTGCAAGAATACAGTGGTGATATAATTGAGAGCTTTCAGTTAGAAGGAACAGAATTACAATTAATTGATCGACATGGTACGATTATACAGTCTTCAAGTGGACAAAAGGTAAAAGGTAAAATAGTTATTCCGTATTCGCTACTAGAAGGAGAAATGTATCATCAAGTGGCTACTACGAAAGATAATGTGAAACAATTAGAAGTGATTAGTCCGCTTATTCATCAAGGACAAACGATAGGTGTTTTGAAATATACGACTGTTTTAACGAATGTAAATGCAAAGATTATCGAAATCATTATGTTTACTATTTCTGTAGGCATTGTTATTTCAGGAATTGTCTTCTTAATCAGTAGACGATTAGCAAATTCGTTTGTTAGACCTATCGAATCTATTATTCATGCTTCTTCACAAATAGCAGAAGGTACATTAAAGAAGAAAATTAAAGAGGATTATCCTGGTGAATTAGGTGAATTGGCACATAGTTTAAATCATATGTCTAATAAAATAGAAAAAGCGGAACAGATGAAAAATGAATTCATTGCTTCGATTTCTCATGAAATACGAACGCCTTTAACTGGAATTAAAGGTTGGAGTGAGACGTTAAAAACGGTAGATCATTTAACGGAAGAAGAGATAAAGCAAGGCATGGGAATTATATCAGGTGAGACAGACCGATTGATTCATTTAGTAGAAGAATTGCTAGATTTTTCAAGATTACAATCAAATCATTTCAATTTATATAAACAAAAGGTGCAATTATACGATATACTAGAGGAGACGATTTGGCAATTAACTCCTAATGCTGAAGAGAAGCAAATGCAATTCATCAAAACTATAGAACGAATTGAATTGATAGGAGATCGAAATAGGCTAAAGCAAATTTTCTTGAATATTGTTCAAAATGCCATTAAATATTCACATAAAAATGGTAAAGTATATATTGAAGCGACTAAAAATGAAGGACAAGCAGTGATAAAGGTGAAGGACGAAGGGATTGGAATTGCTAAAGAGCACTTACCATATATAGAACAGTCATTTTACCAGATTAATAATCATGCTACAGGTGCGGGTCTTGGTTTAGCTATCGTTAAAAAGATGGTGGAGCTTCATGGAGGTACAATAAATATTATAAGTAAAGAAGGAATAGGAACGACCATTTTGATAAAACTCCCATTATAATACATATACAGTTTGTTTTATATAGTGTAATAAAATAAATAGATGTATAATTACATTGGGTGATTTATATATAAGATTAATAGGGAGAGGAATTCGATAGAATGGAAAAAGCTTTTAAAATTAAACGAGTAGTATTCGTTTTAATAGCGATTGCAGCAGTAGCTATTGGGTATTTCATGTTTCAATCCATTACTTCACCAGCAAAGGCTGTTGCAAAACAAGAAAATGTAGTACAACTCGCAAGTGAACAACCAAAAGTAGAAATGAATAAAACGGCACCAAGTCGTTTTAATGGCAAGGAAAGAAAAGTTGCTTATCTTACATTTGATGATGGCCCAGGGAAATATACGGCTGAATTATTAAATACGTTAAAACAACATGATGCGAAGGCGACATTCTTTTTAATTGGAGCGAATGTAAAAGAGTTTCCAGATTTAGTGAAACGTGAAAATTCAGAGGGTCATTATGTAGGAATGCATAGTATGACGCATAATTTTGCAAAGTTATATAAAAATGGCGAGTATGTAAATGAGATGAAAGAAGATCAAAGTTTAATCGCTAATATTATTGGGAAATCACCTAAATTAACACGTCCACCATACGGTTCAATGCCTGGATTAAATGAAAGTCTTCGAAATAAAGTGGTAGAAGGCGGCTTTAAAGTGTGGGATTGGACAATTGATTCATTAGACTGGAAATATAACAAAATGCAAGTTGATGCAGCTGCAGCACAAATTGCTCAAAATGTATTAACAAATGCAACAAAACCACAAGAAGTCATTTTAATGCATGACATTCATCCACAATCAGTTGCTGCTGTGCCAGCAATTTTAAAAGGGTTAAAAGAAAAGGGTTATGAGTTTGAAGCTTATCATGAAGAGAGTCACTTCCCAGTGAATTTCTGGCATGATAACCGTATGTAATGGAGGAATGAACGTTGAAGTATGGAAAAGTAGCAGTAGTTGGAGCACTATCAGTAGGACTATTAACAGGTTGTTTCGGTGAAAAACCAGAAGAAAACTTATATACAGCTTTTGAAACAGCGGCGAAGCAAGAAAAATCATTAGTTGATGAAGCGAAAAAATTAGAGAAGTTAGAGAAGGAAGGCCAAGAACTATATTCTCAAATTTTACAAGAAGGTAAAGATCATAATGACGCTGTTATGAAGAAAATAGAGCAAGCTACTGCAAATGTAGATGATCGTGAAAAAGCATTGAAAAATGAGAAAGAAATGCTAGAAAAAGCTCAGAAAGAAACAAAATCTGTTCAAGGAAATATAGAGAAGCTTGAAGATAAAAAGTTACAAAAACAAGCGAAAGCAGTAGAAGAGTCGTATAAAAACCGTTATGATGCATTCCAAAAGATGAATGAAAATTATACGAAGGCGTTGGCGACTGAAAAAGAACTGTATGAAAAATTAAAAGTAAAAGAAACGAAATTAAAAGAGATTGGTGAAAAAGTTAAAGCTGTTAATGAATTAACTGTGGAAGCACAAAAATCAAAAGAGCAATTTAACAATTTTACAAAAGAGTATAATGACAGTAAATTAGCATTCTACAAAGATGCAGAGATTAAGATTAAAGATCAGAAATAAAGAAGAATCTTAAACGTAATAAAAAGCCGGGGAAACATCGTCACAAATGTTTTTTCGGTTTTTTACGTTAAATGAATAGAAAAGACTGGAATTGATATCATAAAAGAGTTATAGTGAATTATTCTAAGGGAAACATTGTTAAGTAAGGAGACTAGAAATATGTCATATGAATTTTTACTCAAATTAGGTTTAGCACTCTTTTTAGGATTATTCATCGGGATAGATAGGCAGCTAAAGAATAAACCGCTTGGCGTGAAAACAAGTATGGTTATTTCTGTAGCAAGTTGTTTAATTACGATGGTTTCAATTGAATCTGTACATGTATATTCTGTTCCAGGGCATACCAATATGGATCCAATGCGTTTAGCTGCTCAAATTGTGAGCGGGATTGGTTTTCTTGGAGCAGGTGTTATTTTAAGAAGAAGTAATGATGTTATTTCGGGATTAACGACAGCTTCTATGGTGTGGGCTGCTTCAGCTTTAGGTATTGCGATTGGAGCAGGATTTTATTTGCAAGCGACGGTTGCTATGATTTTAATCATTTTAGCAATTAATGTACTTCCGCAACTTGTGAAAATTGCAGGACCGTATTCATTAAGACAAAAGGACTTGTCTATTAAAATTACTGTAAAAGAGCATCATGAGTTAGATGGTATATTTAAGCAGATTAAAAATTTAGGAATGCATGTAAAACGCGTGAAGATTAAAGATATAGATAGTGGGGCATTTCAGCAATTAGAGATGGTTATTTTAGCTCCAGAAGACTTGTATACGACGGAGTTATATAGTTCCCTAAAAGAGATTGATCGAGTAGTTTCAGTTGAAGTGGAAAGTAGATAATGGTGCTAAAAAAGAGTGAAGTGAATTTACTCTTTTTTAATTTGGATTTTTTAGGAAATAAATTGATATAATGGTGAATAACAAGGGGGGAGAAATGATGGAAATACATATTAGAAGAGCGATAAAAGATGATATACCAGGTATAGCAAAGGTCCACGCTGATAGTTGGAAAACGACATATAAAGGCATATTCCCTAACGAGATTTTAGAAAATATAACATATGAGCAACGGGAAAAACAATGGGAAAATATTTTTCAAAAAGAATGTAATCATCAATTTAGATTTGTAGCAGAGACGTTAAATGGAGAAATAGTTGGATTCATCGATGGGGGAGTTGAAAGAAGTGGTGCATATAATTGTAATGGAGAATTATATGCGATCTACCTTTTACAAGAGTATCAAGGAATGAAAATAGGACAAAAGTTATTTCAAGCTTTACTATCTGAATGTATAAAAAATGATATGCAATCACTTTTAGTATGGGTTGTTACGAATAACCCTTCTAAAACGTTTTATGAAAAATTTAATCCAGAAAAAATTGATACAAAATTTTTAGAGAGATTACAGGTGGAAGAGACAGCGTATTGTTGGAAAGATATTAATAATATTATTATGTAAAGTGTATGTTTGAGAGAGGTATACCAATTAAAGTTTACCTCTTTTGTTTCACTCGAATGGTTTGGACATAATGCGAAAGATATATGAAAAGAAGAAATGAAAGTACTAACAAATAGAAATTTAGAAGTAGTAACTTCTTAGTATAAAATGATGTAAGAGTCTCTCATTGTAGAGACTCTTTTTTTAAAATACAAATAACCAAAAATTACCATGTATTTAAATTAAAATTTAACACAATTTATATATAAATAAGGAGGTGATTGGTAATGGCTAGAAATCGTAATTCTAATCAATTAGCATCACATGGAGCACAAGCGGCTTTAGATCAAATGAAATATGAAATTGCACAAGAGTTTGGTGTACAACTTGGCGCTGATACTTCTTCACGTGCAAACGGTTCTGTAGGCGGTGAAATTACAAAACGCCTTGTAGCGATGGCAGAACAACAACTTGGTGGCGGATATACTCGCTAATTGTAGAAGGTTATAGGAGAAAGGAAGGATTCTTCCTTTCTTTTTTTTCAATTAATTGGTATGGATATATTGTGAACTGGATTCAAAGAATAGGAATAATACTATATTTTCCCCAATTTCTTTTGTTATGAATGGGAAGTAGTAAAAATGTAATAGCCCTGGTGGAATGAAAAGTTACGTTCCAGCAGGGCTATTATATGGTAAGAAATATATGATGAAAGGTTTCGAAGCCAACATGTTAAAAAAAGAAAACTGTTGTTTAATTGCGCTTGCATCAGTTCCACTTGTTATGACATTAGGGAATTCAATGCTCATCCCAATTCTGCCGACTATTGAAAAGAAATTACATATTTCATCATTTCAAGTATCCATGATTATTACAATTTACTCTATCGTAGCCATTCTACTTATACCGATTGCTGGTTATTTATCAGATAGATGGGGACGAAAGATGGTAATGGTTCCGAGTTTGCTGATTGCGGCTATAGGAGGAGCGATAACTGGTTGGGTATCTTGGAAAGTTGATAATCCCTACACTTGGATATTGATTGGTAGAGCGATTCAAGGTATTGGTGCTGCTGGTGCAATGCCAGTTGTTATACCGTGTGTTGGTGATTTATACAAAGATGAAAAACAAGTTAGTACAGGTTTAGGAATCATCGAAACATCCAATACATTTGGGAAAGTGTTGAGCCCTATTTTAGGGTCTGCTCTTGCTGCCATTGTATGGTTCCTACCGTTTTGGGCGATTCCAGTTTTATGCGTAGTATCAATTGTTTTATTACTTGTTCTAGTAAAGGCAAAGAAACAAGAAGGAAAAGTACCACCGCTTAAAGAGTTTATAAAATCAATTCTTGCTACGTTTCGAGAAAAAGGAAGATGGTTAATTGCCATTTTTGCATTAGGTGCAATTATTATGCTTATTTTATTCGGAATTCTCTTTTATTTGTCAACTATACTGGAATCAAAGTATGACATTCATGGTATTTGGAAAGGGTGTGTACTTGCAATCCCGTTACTTGTACTGTCACTTAGTTCATATATGGCTGGCAAAAAAATTGGAGACAACCAAAATGTGATGAAGAAGTGTATTTACATTGGTTTTTTAATGGCTGCTGCATCAGTCATCATTCCTTTATTTATAAAAGGAATTTATTTACTACTTCTTTGTCTCGTTATTATGGGGGTAGGAATTGGTATGGCACTCCCATGTTTAGATGCTCTCATTACACAAGGAATTGAAAAGGAGCAAAGGGGGACGGTTACGTCATTTTATAGTTCTATGCGATTTATCGGTGTAGCAGCTGGACCACCTCTATACTCTTTTTTCATGAAAGGTGCTGACCATGAAGTGTTTTATTTAACAAGTATTTTCGCTGGGATCGGTGCTGCTATAGCAATCATTTGGATTAAACCAGCAAAAGATGCAAAGAACGTAAAAAAGAAACCAGAACCTACTTCATAATTTGAAAGAGAATTGCATGATGTTTTCAGTAACATGCAATTCTCTTTCGTTCATTAGGAATAAATAACTTGTTTTAACATATAAAGTGCGACACTCCATATGATGAGACCAGAAAATTTATTTAATAATACGATTGTCTTTCCGGTCGAGTCTAGCCTTTTTAGAAATTTCCCCGCTAAAGCTAAACTTATAAACCAAATCCAAGAAACGATAATAGTTGCAAGTGTGAAAGCCCATTTTTCATTTCCTATGTATTGAATAGAATTGGTTCCAATTACACCGATTGTATCTAAAATTGCATGTGGATTTAATAACGAAACCGATGCGGCGAAAAGGATTTGCTTTTTTAAGGGCATGCTTTTTTCTTGTTTTACATCGTTGGAAGGGTTACTTCTCCAAATAACAAAGCCCATGTATAGGAGAAAGAAAAATCCAATTATATATAACGAGTTAGTTAGCCAAGAAAAAGTAAGGAGTACAAGGGAAACACCTTGTACCGCTATCAATATGAGTAACGTATCACATATAGAGGCAGTTAATACGACAGGGGCTGCTCTCCAAATATTCGGTTGGCTCGCACCTTGGTTAAAGACGAAAACATTTTGAACACCTAATGGAATGATAAGGCCAAATGCAAGAATGATACCATGAATAATTGCTTCACTCATCATATTACCTCCTATTTTAATTCGTTATGATAGTGTATATTGTATAGAAGAAATGAAAATTTGTATCCATCCATATGGTTGGGGAGGTTACCAACCAAAAAGAATGTAAGGTGATATGATGGAAAGAATCGTTTGGAAACCGAATATGTCTCTAGCGACGCCTCTATATAAACAAATAGAAATGTATATAAAAGAAAGAATCGTTAATGGAGAATGGACTGTTGGAACGAAATTACCTTCACAAAGAGAATTGGCATATACATTTGGTGTGAATCGAAGCACAATTGTAATGGCTTTCGATGAACTAGTTGCAAAGGGGTACATTGAAGGGAATGGCAGGAAAGGAACAATTGTTGTAAATAATAATGTGAATGCTTCCACATACGCACCCCCGCCTAATTGGCAGTCTTATGTAGAAACAGGACTTCATTATCCGAATCTGCCTGCTATTCAAGAAATAAATCAAGCTGAATTTGATCCGCATGTAATTCGTTTAGGAACAGGTGAGCTCGCGCCAAGTCTTTTACCTGAAAAAAAGATGAAAGATATTATGAATAAGCTTTTAGGAGCCAAGATGATACTTGGCTATGAAGAACCGAAAGGAAATCTTTCTTTAAGGAAGAAGATTGCAGATTATTTAAAAGGACAGGGTATATATGTATCTCCTGACTCTATATTGATTGTTTCAGGAGCAATTCAAGCGCTTCAACTTATTTCTATTGGGCTTCTTCCGAAAGGAGCGTCAATTTTATTAGAAAAACCATCATATTTATACTCTCTCAATGTTTTTCAATCAGCAGGAATACGTTTAATTGGAATGCCATTGGATGAGAGTGGGCTAGATGTGTCATATATTGCGAAATATAAGAAGCAATTTAATGCTTCTATTTTATATACAATCCCTTCTTTTCATAATCCAACTAATTTTAGCATGGATACGAAGAAGCGGACAGAAGTGATGGAGATATGCAATGAGATTGGATTGCCTATTATAGAGGACGCAGTGTATCAAGACTTATGGTTTGATGCTCCTATTTCGAAACCTTTAAAAGCATATGATAAAAATGGAATCGTACTACATATTGGAAGTATGTCTAAAGTTATTAGTCCGGGATTAAGAATTGGATGGATTGTTGGGTCTGAGCCTGTTATTCAAAGATTGGCAGACATAAAAATGCAAACAGATTATGGATCGAGTTCTATATCCCAGCAAATTGCAGCGGAATGGTTTACAAATGGATTGTATGATGAACATTTACAGTTTGTAAGAACTAAGTTGAAAAAACGCAGAGATTTTATGTTACAAATGTTAGAGAAATATTGCCATGATATAGCAACTTGGTATGAACCAGCAGGTGGTTTTTATATTTGGTTACATATGAATATCCCCGTTTCAAATCGTAGCTTATTTGACAAAGCTTTGAAAGAAAAGGTTTTATTAAATCCAGGTACTTTGTATGATAGAAGTGCAAATCAATTTTTGCGTTTATCATATTCATACGCAACGTTAGAAGAAATTGAAATAGGTATAAAAAAACTTGCACAACTAATGAAAAAGTAAGAGGAGAAAGTAATGAAACAATATGTAATTTGCCAAATTATCAATGGAGAAAAATATTTAGCTGCTTATGCGGAGACGAAGCAGGAAGCAATTGAAAAAGCAGAATTGTTAGGATTACGAACGGGAAATCGATACACCGTTATTACTGCAGAGGAAGCAGAAGGGTTAACTTATCCTTAAACAACGTATAATAATGATGCAGAAAGTAAATAAGCTTAGTAATATATTATTACTAGGCTTATTTTTTTGAAAGCGTTACGTGTTCTCGTATAAAAGATAATAATATTATGAGTCAAGTTGACGGAAATAACGATTTGATTTTCGATCCTGATTTCCGTTTCTATAGTTATCAATATATTGTCTGAAGTTCCACGATTGTAAAAACTTATTTGCGGCGTTATAACCAGAATTGTATAGCCACTCTTTTTCTTCCATTGTTAACTCAAAGTTTGTACTAGTAATGGACCCTGTTGGGATTGTAATTGTTCTTGCTTTTGATTCCTTGTCTAAATGACGTAAATCATGGGCTTGCATCATTGTTTTAAAAAGTCCTTTGAACATGGAGATCGGCTCGTTGTAGTGGGCTGGGTCAGCTTGAATCTCATCTTTTACGAAATGAAACCCAAAAGTCGGCCAGCGGGGAGAGGTAGGGGAGTCGAAAATCCAAATTGGATAATTGCTTAAAATTCCTCCATCAACCATATAACAAGGCTGCTTCCATTTTGGGGTTCTCCATTTCACCGGTTCAAAAAAGAAGGGGATTGTACTACTCATTCGTACAGCTTTAGCAATAGAGAAGCGATAATTTAAAAATCCGTAGTTTGGTAAATCATCGGGAAAGATAACCATTTTACCATTACTTATATCAGAAGCGATAATTTTAAGCTTATTTAAATCAGGTAAATCTGTAAATAAATGAACTCCTTTTTTTCGAAGTAATTCTTCAATCCATTCTTCTATAAAAATATTAGAGTAAATACCAAGAGTAGTCCATGCGCTTAATCCTTTTCCGATAAATGGGATTCTGTCAATAAAGGTTTTCTTCGTAAATTTATTATAATCAATATTTGTTATAATCGTTTTTAGCTCTGAGCAAGAGTATCCTGCTGCTAGGAGCGCAGCGATAATCGAACCAGCTGATGTTCCAGCTACACGTTCCCATTCATAGCCTTTTTCAGCTAACGCGCAAATTGCCCCTACATGCGCAATTCCGCGTACACCGCCTCCTTCAAAAACACCATCAATCTTCATAAAGCATACTTCCTTTCACATAAAAAATTTGAAAATGGCAAAAAAGCACGTATTGTACGTGCTTTTTTACAATAGTTTTTAAATTTACTAGCAGCCTACAAAGCCGCCCCAACAGCTAGCTCCGATGATGATTAGAAGGATGAATAAAACGATTAATAAAGCGAAACCTCCATAACCACATCCACCACAACTACCGCCGTAACCGCCGTAACCGTAGCCGCCGCAACTATATCCGTAACCCATGTGGAATTCCTCCTTATATTAAAAATAAAAATGAACGAGGGGAAAATGTACTGGAAGAAATAATGAACTATCGTGTTTGTAGGAACAATGTATACTATGCTTTTTTAAACTTGTTCGCGTATGAAGGAAGAGCCCGTTTTTTCGGAGGCTTGTTGTTTTTATAAAGAATGGAGTATAATTTTTGTGCGATGATACAAATAAGTATGTAAATATAAGGAGAATGTATGAATAAACAAATTGAAGTATTAATTGATAAATATGGGCTGACGCATTTAAAAGAGGAACTTATGAATACTGTATTTCCTTGTATAAAAGTTGTGCCAAAGCAGGAGGAAACAGTAGCGATAGGTAGTTCGAAAATGGGAGGGGTTCCTGACTTGCCATTTACATTTGAATATCCAACGCATAAAGGAAATCCGTTACAGTTTATTGCACAATTTAATTTAAAGGATTTACAAAATGTTGGTATAGATCATAATCTTCCTAAGACAGGGATGTTATATTTCTTTAGCGTTGAAAATTACTTTGAAGAAGATGTGAATCCAACCGAAGCGGGACGTGTACTTTATTATGATGTTCCTGTTGAGCAATTACGGAGAGCGGATGAATTGCAAACGGATTATAACCAGTGTGCAACTACTTTTGAACTGACATATAAATTGCCAGAGCTTTTCATTGAAGATGAGAATGATTCAGATCGTTTCTTACAATTACTTGAAGAGCTAATCCCAGATAACTACGATAACCATCAAATATTTGGTGAGCCATTTTCTGTACAAGATGAGGTATTGTACGAAACTGGACAGTATATGGAAATAGACCCGCAGCAAATGACGCTTTTATTCCAAATTGACTCAGATACTAAAAATTGTAATATGATGTGGGGAGATTTAGGGATGCTTTATTTCTGCATTGGAAATGAAGACTTGAAAAATCGACGTTTTGAAAATGCATGTTGTGTATTACAAACTTGTTAAGGAAGAAGGTTGTTCTTATAAAAAGAACAGCCTTTTTACAATGTTAAATATGCATAATCTCATATGACCTATACGAAAAAGTATTGTATACTCTGAAACTATACGATACTTTTTCGTATAGTTATAGAATGTAAGGAGTGACATGATGGGAAAGACAAGTAAGTATGTGACAGCTGCCGCACTTTGTTCAACGATAGTAATGGGAGGCTTACAGGCTTCATCTGTATCTTATGCAGCTACGAATTCAACTGTAGCGACATCACAATCAGATGCAAAGTTGTTAAATGATTTTAGAAAAGAATTAAAAAAACAGGTTGATAATCGAGAAGAAAATATTACAATCACATATAAAACGAAAGATAGAAATGCTAGAAATGTGATGGACCAATTGTACGGCGAGTTTAATAAAGTTGTAGATGCAGATGAGTATGTAAAATATAATGTAGCGTCTACTAAATATTCTATTAAAGGGTTACCAGGAAACTATACGTTTACACTGCAAGTTAAGTACCGTGAATCAAAAGAGCAAACACAATATGTAAAATCCCAGGCGAAAGCGATTATAGGCTCGATTGTAAAACCAGGAATGGATGAGCATGAGAAAGTGAAAGCTATTCATGATTACGTTGTAAAACATGTATCGTATGATACGTCTTATGGAGCATATACAGCATATGAAGCGTTAGCGAATCGTTCTGCCGTTTGCCAAGGATATACGTTATTAACATATGAATTACTAAAAGAAGCGGGTATCCAAAACCATATTGTAACAGGTACAGGAAATGGACAAGCTCACGCATGGAATTTAGTGAACATTGAAAACAAATGGTACCACCTTGATACTACATTCGATGATCCGGTACCGGATAAAGCTGGGCGCGTAACATATTCATATTTTAATATGTCTGATGAGCAATTAAGTAAAGATCACGACTGGGATCGTAGTAAATATCCTGCAGCATCTACAAGTTATTTTAATGAATTAACAAACAAAATAAAAGCGGGTAGTTCAAAGACTGCGGCGTATGAACAAATGTTAAAAGAAACAAATTTAAAATATATGTCTACACAATACGGAGCAGAGAATTATAGTGAGTTTAAGAAGAAATTACAGCAACAATTTGCTTCTAAGCCAGAAAAGGTAGAAGTACGATATAAGCAGTCTATGGATGGAACAATGCAAGATATAAAGAAAGTGTTAAATGAAATAAATTGGCCAAAAGGTGCAAAGCGTGTATCTTATCAAGTAGCACCTTATAGTGCGATGGCAGATTATTCATTAGCGACAATTACATTTACGTATTAAGTAATGAAAAAGAGCATCTGTAAAAAGGTGCTCTTTTTACATTTGTTTATCATTTTAAAATATTGGGAATTATGTGATAAAATAACGAGGAGAGGATGTGAATGCTGAATGAACTTCTTCGAAAGTAATATATTTACATTGATATATACTTGTTTAGTAATCGGACTTATTGTTTTGTTTTTCATATCATTTACTTTGTTTATTAGAAGAGTATTACAAAGCAGTGCTGCAAAGAAACACCACGCGATTAATATGAACCAGAAGCTAGATCGAATTATTGAATTGCTTGAAAAAGATAAGAAATAGTGATAAAAGAAGTATGAAAAGGGGAAAGAGAATGGCCAATTATATAAAAGAATTACGTGAAAAAGTAGGACATGATTATGTTTTCTTAAACTTTGCCGGTGGTTGTGTATTTAATAAAGAAGGAGAAGTATTACTGCAAAAAAGAGGAGACTTTAATGCCTGGGGCTTTCCTGGCGGGGCAATGGAAATTGGAGAATCGGCTGCAGAAACTGCAATTCGAGAAATAAAAGAAGAAACCGGGTATGATGTAGAAATAAATGAGCTTATTGGAGTGTATACAAAATATTTTCAATCATATCCAAATGGAGACAAGGCACAGTCAATTGTGATAGTCTTTTCATGCTCAATTGTTGGAGGAGAGAAAAGAACAGACGGTGATGAAACATTGGATTTGCAGTTTTTCCCGTTAGATAAAATGCCGCCTTTATTTTGTAAACAACATGAAGATTGCTTGCAGGATGTATTGGAGAAAAGAGTAGGGGTATATCGTTAACATATAAAAAAGAAGCTAAATGAGATTAGCTTCTTTTTTATGTTTTACTTACTTCCACCAATCATCAAACATAGATGCTGGAACTTGTCTCTTATGTTCGCTCACTGTGTAACGTTTTTCAATTTTTTCTGCAACGTCAGTTGGAACTGCTTTACCTTCTAAATAGTCATCAAGTTGATCGTATGTAATACCTAACTCTGTTTCATCAGCTTGACCAGGTTTTTCATCCAATAAATCAGCTGTTGGCATTTTTAAATAAAGTCGCTCGTCTGCACCTAATTCTTGTAGTAAAGCACGTCCTTGGCGCTTCGTTAATCCTGTTAATGGTAATAAATCTGCACCACCATCTCCGAATTTTGTAAAGAATCCCGTTACAGCTTCTGCAGCGTGATCTGTTCCGATAACAAGAAGGCTGTTTTGTCCACCGATTGCATATTGTGTAACCATGCGGATACGTGCTTTCACGTTACCTTTATTGAAATCTGTTAATGATTCACCTAATAAGTTTTCGTATTGATTTGAGAAAGCATCAACTGTTGAAGCGATATCAAATGCAACAGATTGATCAGCTTGAATAAATTGTAATGCTAATTGCGCATCATCTTCGTCTTTTTGCACTTTATAGGGAAGGCGCACGGCGATAAACGTTGCGTTACCACCTTCATTACGAATTTCTTCAACTGCAAGCTGGGCTAAACGTCCCGCTAATGTAGAGTCTTGTCCGCCACTAATTCCAAGTACAAATCCTTTCGCACCTGTTTTTTTTACATAATCTTTTAAGAAATCAACACGTTTACGGATTTCTGCTTTCGGATCAATTACAGGTTGAACGTGTAATGCTTTCATAATCTGTTCTTGCAATGTCATTATGTTTTCCTCCTATTCATATTAAAGCGGTAAATAAGTTTATATGTATATTGGTACATACTTCTATCCTTTATTATTTCGCAAAATTAACGAATATACAATAGGATGTGTGTATGAATATGAATGTAGTCATTATAATGAAACTGCATCGTTTAAGCAATTTTTTTGAAACCTTTCAATAATGTAAGGTTTTTGTCATTTGAATCGATGGAAGCTATTTCCGCATTTTACTAATATAAGAACATAGTTAGTAGAAGGGCGGAGAAGGAATATGAACATTAGAGAACTTGCATACCGAAATGTAACGCGAAATAGACGAACATACTCAGCATATTTTTTAAGTAGTGCATTTGCTATTATGGCTTTTTTTGTTTATTCATTTTTTGCGTTTCATCCGGCGTTAAGTGCTGGAGAATTGGGACAATACGTGTTCGTAAGTATGTCGTTTGCACAGTCCATTATTTACTTATTTACATTTTTCTTTATTTTATATTCGATGGGAATGTTTTTAAAAACGAGAAAGCGTGAATTAGGAATTTTAATGATGTTAGGTATGACGAAATATCAATTAAAGCGTCTTATCTTTTTTGAAAATATTATGATTGGGATAGGGGCAATTATTTTTGGAATTCTAGCAGGAATGTTATTTTCTGGAGTATTAATGTTTGTAGCTCCCATGATATTAAAGTTAGATATTTCCTTGCCTTATTACATTCCAATGAAAGCCATTGTTGTAACGAGTATTATGTTTTTCGTATTATTTATGATTATTTCATTGTTTAGTGCAGGAATGATCCGGAAGAATAAAATTATGAAATTGTTTAGAGGATCAGCAGAAGCGAAGCCGGAACCGAGAGCATCCATTATTTCTTCTATATTAGCAGTCATATTGCTTAGTGCGGGATATGCAGGAGCGCTTATGTCACACGGTGCAATGGTATTTATCATGATGATTCCTGTTACAACGGTAGTCATTATTGGTACGTATTTGCTGTATAAGCAGTTGAGTGTCTTTATTATTAGACTATGTAAAAAAAGTAAACGTTTCTATTGGACACAGACAAATATTATTACGTTGTCAGATTTAGCTTACCGTATGAGAGATAATGCAAGAATGTTCTTTATTGTAACCATAATTTCAACTGTAGCATTTTCAGCAATAGGTACATTAGTTGGCTTTACATCAATGACAAAGGCGATTATGGAGAGACCAATTGCGTTTCACTATCATTCTAAGCAAGGAAATAGTAATGAATCACAGCATTTGAAAATGATTGATGAAGGATTAAAGAAACATAGTATAGCAGCTTCAAAAACTAATATTTCAACGAAGAAAACGGAGGAGCAGTCGTTAAAAAGCGCCACCTTTATAAAGGAATCAGACTATAAGGAATATGCGAAGTTAACAGGAGAACCCTTTCATGCGGTATCCCAAAAAGAAGTTTTATTTTTGTCAGTCGATATACCAGGACCACCGATGAAGGAAAGAAAAGAAATTACTTTACCACATTTGAGTGAACCTTTACATGTGAAAAAAGTTAATACTTCTTCATTAAGTAAAATATTAAGAGGTAACGTTTATGTAATCTCTAAAAATCAATATGATGCATTACAAGATGGGTTTAAAGAGGAAAAAGATTATGTGTACAAAACAGAAGGAACGAAAGATGAAGTTGAGGTTGGTAAAGAACTAACGCATCTGATGAAGCCTTATGAAGAACATACAACGTTTAGTGCAGAAGAGTACGAACAAAACCAAAGTTTACAAATTGCAGGACCAATTCTATTTGTAGGTTTCTTTATTGGTATTGTATTTTTCGTATGTGCAGGAAGCTTCCTTTATTTCCGTTTGTTTTCTGACTTGGAGGATGATACTCGTTTGTTTGAAATGATTCGAAAAGTAGGCTTAACAAGTGGAGAATTATCGAAAGTAGTTACAATTCGATTGGGACTTTTATTCTTCGTTCCAATAGGTGTTGCAACATTACATGGGGCAGTAGCGTTAACTGCACTCGGACAGATGTTTGAGTACTCACTATTTAAAGAAAATGCGATTGTATTAAGTATTTTCATAGGAATTCAAGTTGTATATTTTTTACTGATTCGATCTCGTTATTTAAAACAATTGAAAGAGAGATTACGTATTCGTTAAATGTGTTTTTTTAACTTGAGTACAAAATTTTCTAAAAAGAGGCAGGTATTACCAAAAAGTGATAAAATGGAAAAAGCGAGGTGGAAAAATTAATAAAAAGTAAGGGAGGAAGTAATATGAAAGCAACAGGAGTTATTCGAAAAGTAGACGAATTAGGACGAATTGTAATTCCTAAAGAATTACGTGATGTATTGGGAATACAAATTAAATCACCGCTTGAAATTTTCGTAGAAGAAGACAAAGTCATTTTACAAAAATATCAACCTTACAATGCTTGTCAAATAACAGGTGATGTTTCAAATCAAAACATATCATTAGCAAATGGAAACATTACTGTTAGTATAGATGGAGCGAAATATTTAATAAAAGAAATAGAAAAGTTTTTAAACAAGAGTGAGGTTTAGTCTTAATTCAAATTATTTTTAAAATTTCATATCATTCTTTAAAAACTATAAAAGGACCATTCAATTGGTCCTTTTATTTATCTCGTAATTTTTCGTTTCTAAAAATTACGAGATAAATAAAGTGAAACTTTAATCAGCCCTCACCAATCAGGCTGCCCATTAAAGCGGGATAAAAGAGTAGTATAAAATTCGTAAGCCTTATTGAGAAACATTTTTAAGGAAGGAAAACGAAACACATAAAACGAATGTTACATGTAAGTGTTTTCAAAAGTGGTCTGAAATGAAAATAATATATTTTCAGGAGGGATTACGATGAATAGTAGTACAGCGAATAAACAAAAAGGTATACAATTGATTCCTTTTACAGTAGATAAGGTGGTTGAACAAGTAAATGAAATTCCACCAGGTGTACAACTCATTCATGCTCCGCAAGTATGGGAGAAGAGTGCGAAAGGAAAAGATATTGTCGTTGCCGTATTAGATACAGGGTGTGATACGAATCATATAGATTTAAAGGATCGTATTATCGGCGGAAGAAATTTCACGAAAGATTACGAAGGAGATCCAAATATTTATCTTGATAATAACGGACACGGTACTCATGTAGCGGGGACAATTGCAGCGACTGAAAATGGAATCGGTGTTTTAGGAGTGGCACCACTTGCTAAAATGCTAGTGTTAAAGGTTTTAGCAGGGGATGGTTCTGGAAGTTATGAGCAAATTATTGAGGCGATTCATTATGCTGTAAATTGGAGAGGGCCTAATAAAGAAAGAGTTAGAGTCATTTCCATGTCACTTGGTGGCCCGCAAGACGTTCCGGAATTACATGAAGCAATTCAAAATGCGGTAAAGCAAGATGTTCTCGTCGTATGTGCTGCTGGGAATAATGGAGATTGTAATGATAACACGGAGGAACTAGATTTCCCAGGTGCATACTCAGAAGTAATTGAAGTCGGCGCTGTCAATTTAGATCGGAAAATCGCATGTTTTAGTAATTCAAATCAAGAAATTGATTTAGTGGCGCCAGGCGATGAAATATTATCTACGTATCCTGAAGGGAAATATGCTGTATTAAGTGGTACTTCTATGGCGACACCGCATGTCGCTGGAGCACTGGCATTGCTCATAAAGCAGTGTGAAAGGGAATATGGTAGAAAGTTATCAGAACCAGAAATATATGCACAACTTATTAAAAGAACTGTACCTTTAGGATATGAACGTACATCTGAAGGGAATGGTTTATTAGATTTATTGAAAGAATAACAATTACTAAAAAACATCTCATATTTTTATGAGATGTTTTTTAGTATGGCTCTGTCGCATGTAATACGACATCTAATAAACCGGGGAATCTAGCATTTAAGTCATCTTCACGAATTGAAATGAAACGTTGAGTTCCTTCAAGGCGTGTATACATAACACCGGATTCACGTAAAACTTTGAAATGGTGTGATAAAGTTGATTTCGCGATTGGAATGTTTAACGCGCCACAAGATTGTTCGTTTTTTTCTAGTAGCATAGTTACAATTTGTAAACGAATTTGATCGCTAAGTGCATATAGAACAGAAGAGAATTGAATTTCTTCTCGATTTGGATGATAGAGAGTACGCATTTTTTCACCTGCTTGTATAAGTTAATATATTTGCACTATAACATATAAAGTGGTATATTTCTATTGTTCGAATATATTCGAACAATAGAAATATAGGGGGAGAAAAAATGAAGTATACAAAATTGCAAAAGGCAGGACTACATATTTCAAAATTGGGGTTAGGAACAAACGCTGTAGGGGGACATAATTTATATGCTGATGTGAATGAGGAAGAAGGAAAACGATTAATAGAAGAAGCTATCGGGCAAGGGATTACATTTTTTGATTCGGCAGATTCATACGGTTTCGGTAGATCAGAGGAATTGGTGGGAGAAGTATTGAAAGGAAAACGCCATGAAGTTGTACTTGCTACCAAAGGTGGAATACAACCGTTATTAAATGGAGAGGTTTATATGAATAATGAACCGAGCTATTTAAGAAATGCTGTAGAAAATAGCTTAAGAAGATTACAAACTGATTATATTGATTTATATTATTTACATTTTACAAACCCAGAAACAAGTTACATAGATTCAATTGGAGAACTTACTCGCCTAAAAGAAGAAGGGAAAATTCGTTCAATTGGAATATCTAACGTAAACGTAGAGCAATTAAAAGAAGCGAATCAGCACGGACACATAGATGTTGTACAATCACCGTATAATATGTTAGATCGTACTGCTAGGGAAGAACTTTTGCCATATTGTATAGAATCAGGTATTTCATTTATTCCTTACGGGCCTCTTGCTTTTGGGATACTAGGTGGTAAATATACAGAAGATTTCAAATTGAATAAAGGAGATTGGCGTCAAAGTGTAAATCTATTTGAAGAGAATACATATAAGAGTAACTTTAAGAAAGTTGAAAAATTAAAAGACTTAGCTAAAGAAAAGGATCTCGAATTATCGCATTTAGCTTTAGCGTGGTTATTAAACCAAAAAGGAATTGATACTGTTATTCCTGGTGGGAAACGAGCGGAGCAAATAAGAGAAAGTGTAAGAGCGGTGGAAGTTTCATTGAATGAAAAAGTCATGAAAGAGATTGAATCTATTTTAGAAGATTAATTGAAAGGGGGATAGTTTCCTCTTTTTATCCCGCTTTAATGGGCAGTAAGACCCCCATCTCAAAATTCAGCGAAAGTAAAGAAGGTAGGTGGGGGGATCAACTGCCCATAAAAGCCCGATTGGTGAGGGCTGATTAAAGTTTCACTTTATATAAAAGGAGAAGATTTAAATGAAAAGAGTACTAGCTGTATTCTTTACAATCATGTTTATGATCGGTACAGATACTTTCTTAATTTCACCACTTTTACCAACTTTACAACAGGTGTATCATATTTCAACTGAGTTGTCAGGGTGGATGGTAAGTTCATATGCTTTAGGATACGCTGTATTTGCACTTATCGCTGGTCCTATATCAGATGGATTAAATAGAAAAAAAGTGATGGTAATAGGAATGAGTTTTTTTGCGTTAAGTACGTTTTTATGTGGGATTGCGTCATAAAGTCTTTACAAATAAAAAAAGAGCCCAAAAATAAAAATCCCTATAGAGATAGGGATTAATATATCGGCATATAGTTCCTTGGAAAAGGATATACTGAGTATAACATATAGGACTACTTATAATTGTGAAATAGATGTGAAAGTAATGTGAAAAATAACATAATAAAAGCACTGTTTTAGCTAATGAACTAAAACAGTGCTTTTCTTTTTGATTGAACAGTTGCTGCATTTTCATCATGTATGCCTGCATCTTTAATAATTCGTTGTTTTGCTTTATTTAATAGATGGTTTACTGCTTCACCAAAATAGTTAGCTTCGCTTTTTGTGCGGGCTTCTCGTAAACATTTATAGTTTTCTAGCAGTTCCTCTTTTTCAGTGTTTGTTAAGAAATCTTCTATTTTCTTTTTTGTCATACGAAACACCCTTTCTTCTGACAAACGACGCAATAGAAAATATTTATTGTTTATTATAGCAATAATTTTTAAAGAAAGTACAGACTAACGTCGTAATAATTTGTCAATTTCTTGAATCTTCTCATCAGCTTTCCCAATTTGTTTATTTTTAGCCTGCTCACCACCGAGCGCTTGGTGTAGTAAGAAAGTCTGACCGGAAATAGCAGTCACAATGGATACTTTAATAATTTCTTTTATTAAGGTGACATCGAATAAAACGAGTCCAAGAAGTGCAGCTAGACTACCAGTGAAAATATCAGTCAAAAACCCAAAGTGAAAAAAAGTTTTCAAACGGCGTGGAAGCAATAACTTACCTTGGTTATTGATTAGATGGGAAACGAAACCGGTAATGCCACCAACGAGAACAGCAGTTAGCCATTGATACATTTCCATCGAATCCACTCCTTTTAGTGAATAAGATTCGATTATTTTATATTGATTCCTTTTAATATTTCATAGAAGCATATTGAGAAAGTTTGTTTGGTTTTTTCTATATTCAATTTAATTGTATCAGAAAAATCTGATATATATGAGTCTATTATGAAGCAGTTATTCCTTAATATGAATGTAGAAAGGGGTGCGTGATATGAATATAGATTACCGAATAAGAAGTGTGGATGGTTATACAAAAAATATAGGGGAATTAGTCAGCATGCTGGAGCATACGAGGGCTGTAACATTACAGGAAATTAGCAATCTATCAGTTGAGCAATTAGACTCAATGCTAAGTGGTGGAAATTTCATCGGAGCTTTATTAAAGCATATAGCAGCTATTGAAAAAGCATATCAGCTTATTTCATTTCAAGAGCGTGACTTTACAAAGGAAGAATTAGAAATATGGAAAGACGCACTCTATTTAGGAGAATAGGGGAAAACGATTCGTGGTCATGAAATAAAGTATTATGTACAACTTCTACAAAGTGTTCGAGAAGAATCTCTGAAGTATTTGAGTAAACAAGATGATGAATGGCTTATGTCAGAAAGAAAGTGGCTTAACGGTGTAGCGCATAACCAGTACTATTTGTGGTTTCACGTGCTAGAAGATGAGATGAGTCACCGTGGGCAAATTAGAATGATAAAAAATAAATTATTCGAAAATTAAGTTAAATAAGGTAGCTTTTTGTATGGATATTCCATATAATGAGAGTAATTAAAATGAGAACGGGGTGATGTATTATGGCGAACATAACTTATATGAATAATAAACCAAATACAAAGGTGGATGGAAAGGGCGAGACTGTATAAGTTAGCGCACGATCCTTCCGCTTAGCTTACACTAGGGAGGATATCAATTTGAATCAAAATATTTTAGAATCGTTCGGCTGGGATTCTTTCTTTGAGGAACAGGCTGTAGAGAACTTTGAGGTAGGGCGTATTTTACTTGAGCATAAGCATATATATCGAATTATTTGTAATGATGGTGAATATATGGCTGAGCTGTCTGGTAAGTTTCGGCATGAAGCAGTAACGAAGGGGGATTATCCAGCGGTTGGTGATTGGGTGTATATAAAGAAAATAGAGAATGAAAAGAAAGCGATCATTCATCGTATTTTTCCGAGAAGAAGCTCTTTTTCTAGACAAGAGGCTGGTACTCGAACGGAAGAGCAAGTAATAGCAGCAAATGTAGATTATCTATTTTTAGTGAATGCACTTAACCATGATTTTAATGTAAGAAGAATGGAACGTTATTTACTATTAGCGTATGAAAGCGGTGCAATGCCTGTAATTGTTTTAACAAAGAGTAGCTTATGTGAGGACGTGGAACAGAAAATCGTTGAAACAGAAGCTGTGGCAATTGGTGTTCCGATCTTCGTTGTTGATAGTTTAGAACATACTGGTATTGAATCGTTGCAGCAATTTGTTTCTTCAGGAAAAACAATTGCTCTAGTCGGATCATCTGGGGTTGGAAAATCCACTTTGTTAAATGCACTTATAGGAATTGAAGTAGCAAAAACGGGTGATATTCGTGAGGAAGATAGTAAAGGAAGGCATACGACAACTCATCGTGAATTGTTCCGATTACCGAGTGGTAGTTTAGTTATTGATACTCCTGGTATGAGGGAGCTACAGCTTTGGGAAGGAAGCGATGCAATTCAAACAACATTTTCTGATATTGAAGAACTAGCAAAAACGTGCCGTTTTAGGGACTGTAAGCATGAAAATGAGCCAGGGTGCGCAGTGCATAGTGCAATTGATAACGGGATTATGACGATAAATCGTTTGCAAAGCTATAAAAAATTACAAAGAGAACTAGCGTATTTCATTAGAAAACAAGATGCTATTCTTGCAAGGGCAGAGCGTGATAAGTGGAAAAAGATTTCTAAACAGCATAAAAAAATGTGAAAAGTCAAAGGGTGGTTCCCTTTGGCTTTTTGCATTTGTAAATTTTATAATAATATTATTCATATATATGGACAAAGGGAAATTAATTGTTTAAACTTTACAAAGTATTCATCATAATAGGTTATGAAAATAATAATTAGGGAATGGGAAATATTTATAATTCGTTAGATTTAACTTTTAAAATTGAAAAGCAGGAGGTTTGTAATGGGTAGACTATTAAATTGGTTTCGTGATATGAAAGTAGCAAAAAAACTATTAATTTCATTTTTTGTTATTTTAATTGCGGCTGTCTCTATTATAGGAGGCATGTCTTATCAAACAGCTAAAAAGAATTTTGAATCACAAATTACGAGCAGTGCTCACGACAATATAAAAATATTAGATAATTTAATCAATCAAATGATTGAGGCGAAATTTAATGATGTAAATAATTTTGCACGGGTGATTCAAGGGAATATGTATCAAGGGGATAATCAAGAGGAATTAAGAAAAATATTATCACAATATATCAATTTGAATAAAGATGTTGAACAAGTATATGTTGCTGGAAACGATAAAAAATTTGTACAAGAACCAAATATACAAATGGCAGCAGACTACGATCCAACAGAACGTTCTTGGTATAAAGATGCAGTAGCAAAACAAGGTGGTATTGTAATTACTGAGCCGTATAAGGCAAAAGGAAATGGACATATTGTCGTAACGATTGCAAAACAAGCAGAAGATAAAAACGGTGTTGTAGCGGTAGATTTAAGTTTAGATAATTTATTAAAAACAACGAAGTTAATTAATATTGGTAAAAAGGGATATGCTTTCATCTTAGATGGGAAACAAAAAATAATTGCACACCCTCAAGAAAAATCAGGAGAAAAAGCAGCCGATTCTTGGGCAAAGAAAATTTATGAAGATAATCATGGGGCTTTTTCTTATACGTATGACGGTAGTGAAAAACAAATGGTATTTGCTACAAATGTAAAAACAGGTTGGAAAATTGGCGGGACTATGTACTCAAATGAAGTAATTGAAGCTGCGCAGCCTGTATTTTATAATATGTTAATTGTTATGTTCATTTCATTAGTTATAGGTGGGGCACTTATTTATTTTGTGACACTTTCTATAACAAAGCCCTTAAAAAGATTAGTTGTCACTTCTAAAGAAATAAGTGAGGGAGATTTAACGCAAACAATTGATATTCATTCTAATGATGAAATCGGTCAACTTGCAAAAGGATTTAATGAGATGACAGATGCATTGCGAACATTAATCGGAAGAATTAATACTTCGGCTGGACATGTTGCAGCAGCATCAGAAGAGCTAACAGCAAGTGTAAGACAGGCGAGTGAAGCGACTGAGCAAATTACGATGGCAATGGACGAAATATCAAGCGGGGCAACAACGCAAACGACAAGTGTAGAAAATGGGGCAATGTTACTATTTGATGTAACAGAAGGCATTCAGCATGTAGCAAATAGTTCATCATCAATTAGTACGGCTTCGGCTCATACTCGTGAAAAAGCAGAAAATGGTGGGAAACTAGTCGGAAAAACAGTAAATCAAATGCAGTCAATTGCAGAATCTGTTTCACAATCAGATGAGGTTATTCAGTTACTAAATAATAAATCAAAGCAAATTGGTGACATATTAGAAGTAATTCAAAATATTGCAGATCAAACAAATCTTCTAGCTTTGAATGCAGCAATTGAAGCTGCAAGAGCGGGAGAGCACGGAAGAGGATTTGCAATTGTTGCAGATGAAGTACGTAAATTGGCGGAGAAGTCTAGCGTATCTTCTAGTGAAATAAGTAAATTAATATGTGAAATACAAGATGACATGAGTAAGACGGTAAAGTCTATGGGTCATGTAAATGAAGAAGTTCAATCTGGACTTGTTATTGCAAATGAAACGAAGCAAAACTTTACTGAGATTTTACAATCTACAAATGAAATTGCCAATCAAATTAAAACGATGGTTGAAACGGCTAACGGGATGTCAAAAGGTGCAAATGAAGTGTCTATTTCGGTAGGACAAATTGCAATGACAGCGCAGAATAATGCGACGAGTACTCAAAACGTTGCAGCATCAGCAGAAGAACAATTAGCGTCCATTGAGGAAATTAGTTCTGCGGCGGGTACATTATCTCAAATGGCTGAAGAGTTACAAGGGTTAATTGAAAGATTTAAAGTGTAATAAAGGACAGACTACTCCAAAATAGCAGTATGCGATTTTGGAGTAGTCTGTTTTTACTATGTAACATGAAATGTGATAAAGAGTATGTTTATGATGTTTAAAGGTATATCATGTATAATATTTGTCGAAAAATAGAGGTATTTGTTAACTTTATGTATAATTATAATCATATAGAATGCAAATAAAGGAGATTATTAATATGGGAGTGTACTGGGGGACCAAAAGACATTCTTGGCTTAGTTATGTCTCATTTTGGTTAAGTATTTCGTTTTTCATGGTTTTTCTCATTGAAGTGTTTATTTTAAAAACACTTTCAAATAGTTCGGTGCAAATTGTTAAATACTTTTATTTTATATTTGTACCAGTAAACATCTTTCTTAGTTTAAAGTTACTCTTTAAGAAGAATGAAAAGAAAGCATTACCTATTTTTAGTTTCATTGTATCCTTATTATTTACAATTTTAATACTAGTATTAGCATTAGCAGCTACGGGGAAATTCTTTTAAGGAGAGTGTTATAAGTCACTCTTCTTTTTTGTTGTTGCAAGGAAATAATAAGTGGAGGATGGACAAAGAAAGCATTTCCTTAAGTTTGATATGATTTGAAAGCTTTAGAAGGGTATTAAGAAATGAATTAAGATACAATCCACAAAGTAATACAGAGAATCAGGTGTTTTATATGCAGTTATGAAGCAAATGAATACGGTAAAAACGGCGATATATGGTACAATACATATGGATAGTGATAGAGATAAAGGGTATATAAAATACTCATCGTTTTTTAGTAAGAGAGGGGTTATCTTATGCTATACGAGGATTTGATGACATTGTTTCAAGCAGCTCCGAAAGAAGAAGGTAGAGGCGGCTGGAAATATATAATCCAGGAACGAAATGATAAATATGAAATTGTTAATGAAATGTTGAAAAATCAAATGAGTGTTGAATTGTATTTTAATGAATATGATGAGGTGAAAATCACTTTATATAAAGATGGAATGCCTATTTCGACGATGCAAAGAATTGCGATTTCAAAAGTTGAATTAGACGAAGAAGAAGAAGGGATTCAATTCGTTTTAGAACGTATGCCTAGTCGGATGATTCGGTTGCAATTAAAGCCGTATTTAGCACTCGAAATGGGGCCGTACTGGGAAGTATGTGATGATTGTGAATGAACATATAAAAAAAGCATCCAATAACATGGATGCTTCTTTTATGTTTTTTGAAGTTGTTTAAAAGCAATAATCGGAAGTAAAATGATGCTGACCCACCCGATTATAGGATATAGAATGTGGAGTAATTCACTGTAACCAACGTAACTAAAGCAATAACTTATTAGTAAAATGAAGAAAATAATATTATTATTTTTCCAGCCAGTGATGGATTGCATTTGTTTTGTCATTCCGAACACATTGCCAACTAAAGTTGTGAATACTTCACCGAAAATGATAAGAACAAAGAAAAAGTGAAAAGTGGCATTGAATTTTCTTATGACTTCAGCCATTGGAATGTTATATTGATAAAATTGGTCGACTGATAAGATAGCTAAATGGCTACATAATAATATTAAAGAAAGTCCTGCCCCACCTAAAATACCGCCCCATAAAATGGCCTTTCGATCTTTTACTTCACTGGCTAACGGGACGAGGACGCTTTGGGCGAGAGAAAGATTTAAGGCGACATATGTAATAGGACTAGTTATCCACTTCATATTCCAGCTTTCTGCAGGAATAGTATTACTAATAGGAGTTGTACCGTGAAAAAACGTTGTAATAGCAAGTCCGATAATGAAAATCATCATAATAGGTACGACAAGTGTATTAACTTCAAAAACCCCTTGTAATCCGCGACTACCTATAATGAGACAGGCGATTACTGTAATGAAAATACCGAGTTGTCTTGGTAAACGAAGTTGCTCTTCAAATACCGCTCCAGCGCCTGATAACATAACGCTCGTTACACCAAATAATACGAGTAATAATAGTGTATTTACAACATTTCCAAATACATCCCCAAATAAGTATTTGTTAAATTCTTGCGCTGAAAATGCACCGATTTGTGAGGAGAGTAACATCATCTTTGTGCCAAGCCAAATAAAAAAAAATCCACTTACACATATACCAATAGTTCCATAAAATCCGTTCACTGTAAAAAATTCAACAATTTCTCGTCCAGTAGCAAATCCAGCTCCAACGACTGTTCCAATATAAGTAGCAGCGACTTTCTTTGCTACTTGCCATTGTTGATTGTCCATGTTATCCCTCTTTCTACTACGATGAGCTTGATTTACTATTATGCATATGTATGAGCTTGGACAATTAGACGTATGAACTGTTAGAAAACATACATGAATGAAAAGATATTAGGGAAGTATTAAAGGTGTTAAAACTTTGTTACATATGAGCCAATCGTTCGAAAGGATAGGAAAAGTATGGTAATATGTAACTAGGTTCTTAAAAGACAAACATTATGAAATGATAAGAGGAGTGGATTGTATGAGTACGAAAACAAATGTTGTTGAAGTATTAAACAAGCAGGTAGCAAACTGGAATGTGTTATATGTGAAACTACATAATTATCATTGGTATGTGACAGGACCACACTTCTTTACATTACATGAGAAATTTGAAGAGTTTTACAATGAAGCTGGAACGTATATTGATGAATTAGCAGAACGTATTTTAGCATTGGAAGGTAAGCCGTTAGCGACAATGAAAGAATATTTGGCAACATCTAGTGTGAATGAAGGGACAAGCAAGGAATCTGCAGAAGAAATGGTGCAAACATTAGTGAATGATTACTCTGCATTGATTCAAGAATTAAAAGAAGGCATGGAAGTTGCTGGTGAAGCTGGCGATGAAACATCAGCGGACATGTTGTTAGCAATTCATACAACATTAGAACAACATGTATGGATGCTAAGTGCGTTCTTAAAATAAAGTGAAACTTTAATCAGTGGGGGGCTTACTGCCCATTAAAGTGGGATAAATATAAGAATATAAAGAAAAAAGTCATTGAAAAATTCTTTCAATGACTTTTTTGTGATTTTTCAGTTTTCTTTTATGCTATAATATAGTAAAAAGGAGGCGATGCGATGTTTCGCTTTTTCAAAACTGGAAAAGAAGAGCGTGAAATTACGAAAGATGAATTGGAACAAGCGATGGCCAAGTTTTTAGAAAAGAATGCTAATATCGTTTATACAGTATTAGTAAATGATGATTATACAGTGAATTATGATTTGTTAAAGCCGTATTTACCTGCATTTCCAACAAACCATTTTCTTATTACGAAGGAAACGCTTGAGGTATTTGAACATACAGAAGAAAACTTAAACTTAGTGAAAGAAATTGATATCGTACAAAAGGCAGTAGATCAGTATGTAACAGAAAAAGAAATGTTTCCAATTGTAGAAGGTAGTGAAGATCGCCTCATATGCGGAATGAAACTAGGACCTTACTTAGATCGTATATTAAAAAGAGACTTATATATTTCAGAAAAACATTATTTAGTTTCAAGTAAACCAGATAGAAAAAAACAAAAGAGTGGGTAGATGTATTGAGAACAACAATAAATATATTGTTGTCTTTTTTTGTTTATAAAAATATTGATTTTTCAGTTTATTCAACTTTATACTAAACTTATTGGACGAAGAGGAGTAATGATTAAGTACCATTAGCGTGAGTTATATATAGTGATTACAAAATAGTAAAAAGGCTTGAGAAATACATATTATAAAAGAATATGGGGGAATGCGTGTATGAAAAATAGCATGACTTACATTCAATTATTAAATGAAACGTTACATTGCTATGCAAGTAAAGGAAGTTTGGAAGCATACACTTATATAATGGAGCATGCGAAAGGTATAGTAGGGAATGAGGCTCAAATATATAATTTTAAATATGCATTAGCGAGTGCAGCAGGACTTGAAGAAGAAGCGATGCATGTAATGAAGGAAGCTATTATAGAAAAGGGTTTTTGGTATGGAAATGAGTATTTAATTTCGGACGACGATTTAAAACCACTACATAAATTTGAAGAGTTTCATCAAATGGTTCAATTATGTAAAGAAAGAGAAGAGTTAGCAAAGAAAACAGAACGAGCAGATGTGAAATATATAGACAGTAAGAAAAAAGAAAAACTATTTATTGCAATGCATGGTGATCAAGAAAATATAGCAATAGTAGAACCATATTGGAAATCTGTTTTGGATCAAGATTATACGTTAGCTTTACCACAGTCTTCGCAAATTCAGTTTTCAGATGGGTTTGTTTGGGATGATATACAGAGAGGGAAAGAAGAATTAAAAGAGCATTACGTTAAGTTTATAGAAAATCATAGGGGAGAAAGTGTAATAATTGGTGGTTTTTCTGCTGGTGCCAGAGTAGCTTTGTATACAATTTTACATAAAGATATAGATGTAGATGGTTTTATTTTTATGGCGCCGTGGCTTCCAGAGATTGATGAATGGAATGAGTTGTTGGAAGTGCTACAAGATAAAAATATAAAGGGATATGTAGTGTGCGGGGATCAAGATGAAGATTGTTTCGAATGTACGCAGCAATTTGTACAAGTATTAAAAGATAAGAATATAGAACATGAGTTTAAAGTTGTACCTAATTTAAAACATGATTATCCTGAGGATTTTGATGAACTATTAAAAGAAGCTATTAAATATATAGAAGACAAAAGTAATAAGTAGTAAGAAAGGGAGATGCATCATAATGGATGTATCTCCCTTTTATCCTTATAAATGAAAAGCATTCGCTAGTAAGCGATAAGAATTTAATTTATCTTCAAATCGATGAGTAATTGTGACAATCATAAATTCATCAGTATTGTACGCTTTGCTTAAGTTTACGATTTGTTCTTTCACAGAAGAGGGATCACCGACGATCATACGTTGACGATTCTCTTTTATACGGAATAAATCATAGGCGCTGTATGAATAATTTTGTGCAGTTTCAATAGAAGGTGTACCAGTTGTACGCTTTCCTTGTTCTAGTAATAAGATTGATAAATCTAAACTAGAAGCAATTTTTTCCGCCTCTTCAGTTGTTTCACCGCAAATAACAAAAATAGCGACGATTGATTTTGGTTTATCTCCTAAATAGGAAGGGTGGAATTGTTTTTGATAGGCCTCCATTACCTCGGGTCCACCGTATCCGTTTATGAACTGTGCGAATGCAAAAGAAGCACCTTGTTGTGCGGCAATCTTTGCACTCTCTCCGCTAGAGCCAAGCAACCACATGTCAGGAGATGTGGGAATTACAGGAGTAGCCTTTAAATTTGCATAATGATGGTTTTCTGGTACTTGATCATGTAAGTACATTGCAACATCTGCAATTTGCTCTGGATATTGATCAAGTGAGACCATTTTTCCTTCTTGAAGCGCGCGAGTTGCAATGGGCATACCGCCAGGTGCTCTGCCGACACCAAGGTCAATACGATTTGGATAAAGCGCTTCTAAAACACGGAAATTCTCAGCAACTTTATACGGACTATAGTGTGGCAACATGACACCACCCGAACCGACTCTCATCCGCTCCGTTTTCGCTGCAATATGAGAAATAAGTATTTCTGGACTTGAGCCAGCAAGGCTTACAGAATTGTGATGTTCTGATACCCAAAAGCGTGTATATCCGAGTTTGTCAACTTCTTGCGCAAGCGTAACTGTATGTGAAAAAGCTTGTGCTGCCGTACTACCATCTGAAATAGGGGATTGGTCTAATACACTTAATTTGATCATAGAATATACCTCTCAATCTTAATGTACATCCTATTATATATTTACTTACGAAAAATGCGTAATGAAATGCTCAAAATAAAAAGTGGATAAATTACATATCCACTTTTAACGTGAAAATCCTCGTTCATAATGATTCATTTCGACTACATTTAGAATATATTCGTAGTTATCAATCTCAAGTTTTAGTTGTTCACGTTCTTTTTTAGATAGATGCATATTACTAAGTTTGTTGCATAGCTGTTGTTTCTTTTCTTCTAAATACTTCTTTGTAGCATTGTAGTCGTAAGTTGGTTTCATTTTCAACCACTCCTTATTTGCTGTTGCTATATTATACGAAGCGTGAAGAGATGTGAGAGCGATCTCTTATGTATTTTTAGTGAATATTCAACTTGCTCTGTTGTTATGTTTATGGAAATTTATGAATAAAATGCACTAAACGACTAATGCCCATTTGATGAAGTAAGGGGTGGAATTGTGCAGAAAGATATAATGTATAACACGGAGATGGATGAAACGTTAAAAATTATAGATAAAGGATTAAAGAAGACGACGAGCCCGAAGCAAATTATTGTAGTAGGGGCCGGCATGGCTGGATTAATTTCGGCATCTTTATTAAAAGCTGCGGGACATGAAGTGAAGATTTTTGAGGCAAACAACCGGGTAGGAGGCCGCATAGAGACAGTTAGAATGGAAGATACCGGTTTATATTTGGATGTAGGGGCAATGAGAATTCCGTATTCTCATACATTAACGATGGCATATATAAGAAAATTTGGGCTACAGGTAAGCCCTTTTATTAATAGGAATGAGACTGATATTATTTACGTAAATGGCCGGAAAACGACATTAAAACAATATGAAAAAGATCCAAGTATATTAAAGTATCCTGTAGAAATGAATGAAGTGGGGAAAACGTCTGAGGAGCTATTATTGTTAGCGGTACAGCCTATTATAAATTTTATTAAAAAGAACCCAGAGAAAAATTGGGATGTTGTAGTAAAGGATTTTGGGAGATACTCTACAGGACAATTTTTAAAATATCACCCTTATCAATATAATACTTACTTTTCACCAGTAACAATTGAGATGATTGGCGTTTTGTTGGATTTAGAAGGGTTTTTAGAAAGGTCATTCGTTGAGACATTACGTTTTTTATACATTATGCAAGAGGAGAGCGGATTTTGTGAAATAATAGGCGGGAATGATAGATTGCCAAAATCTTTTTTACCACAATTAGAGGAAGATATTATATATAATCAAAAATTAATGAAGCTACATCAGCATGATAATGGTGTGACAGCTTTCTATCGAAACGAAGAAACGTTTGAATATAGTAGTATTACAGGGGACTTAGTTATTGTGACCATTCCATTTTCAACAATGCGGTTTGTAGAAGTAGATCCATTTGATTCTATATCGCATGAGAAATGGAAAGCAATTCGTGAATTGCATTATATGCCTGCGACAAAAATAGGAATTCAATTTAAAAGTCGATTTTGGGAAGAACAAGGACAATTAGGTGGCAGAATTATAACGGATTTGCCAATTCGTTACGCCTATTATCCAAGCTATGGAATTGGAGGAAAGGGACCAGCAATGATGCTAGGAAGCTATACGTGGTCATATGATGCGTTGTTATGGGATGGATTATCAAAGGGAGATCGTATTTATTACACATTACAAAACTTAGCAACGATATTAGGTGGTCAAGTATATGATGAATTCTTATCTGGTATATCAAAAAGTTGGACGTTGGATCCATATGCACTTGGAGGGTTTGCTCTATTTCAGGCAGGTCAAGAATCAGAGTTGCAACCAGCGATTGTCAAACCAGAGGGAAGAATATTCTTTGCTGGAGACCATACAACGTTATATCACGGATGGATACAAGGGGCAATTGAATCTGGCGTTCGTGTTGCGGTAGATGTAAATGAATTAAATGTATAAAATTCAGAAATTTCTTTACTGTATAGTTTGAGATGGATATTATTATATATAAAAGAATTATAGGGAGTGTTGAAAGTGAATCCGTTATTATTCGATTTTCCTTCTGAATTTTATACTGAAAGGCTATTGATTCGAATGCCGAAACCGGGTGATGGTAAAGCTGTATACGATGCCATTCAAGCTTCTATGAAAGAATTAAAACCATGGATGGTTTTTGCACAAAAAGAGCAAACAGAGGAAGAAGTAGAAGTGAGCATTAGAAAGTCACATATTCAATTTTTACAGCGTGAGGATTTAAGGTTACTAGTATTTTCGAAAGAAACAGGCGAGTTTATCGCATCTAGCGGATTGCATCGTATTAATTGGGATATACCACAATTTGAAATCGGGTATTGGATTGATTCGAGGTTTAGTGGAAAGGGTTATATGGTCGAGGCTGCAAAGGGGATAAAAGATTATGCTTTTTCTGAACTGAAAGCAAACCGCGTAGAAATTCGTTGTGATGCTTTAAATAAGAAGAGTAGAGCGATCCCTGAAAAATTGGGCTTTAAATTAGAAGGTACGTTAGAAAGTGCGAGTGTTGCAGTAGATGGAAATGGATTAAGGGATATGTGTGTATTTGCGATGACTAGAAATACATATGAAAAAGAAGAGCTGTAGAGAAACGGCTCTTCTTTTTGTGCATTATGGTACAGGATGTCCGTTAGAGCTTTCGAAAATTGTAAACCATTGTTGACGGTCTAAGTTAACTTTTGTAGCAAGAGCGGCTGTTTTAACACGATCTAATTTACCTGAGCCGATGATTGGCAACATTTTAGCTGGATGTGCAAGTAACCAAGCATACATAACCGTATCGATACTAGAAACACCTAGCTCAGTAGCGACTTTTTGCACAGTTTCACGTACACGTACAGCACGTTCTGATTGACCAGTAAAGATTTCTCCGCCAGCAAGAGGTGACCAAATCATTGGATTGATTCGTTTTTCCTGACATAAATCAAGTGTTCCTTTTTCAAAATGCTCAAGTTGCAGAGCTGATACTTCAATTTGGTTCGTAATAAGCGGGAAATCTAAGTATGAACTTAACATATTGAATTGGGAAGGTAAAAAGTTAGATACACCAAAATGACGAACTTTTCCTTCTTGTCTTAAGCGAGAGAACGCTTCTGCCACCTCATTTGGATCCATGAAAGGATCAGGACGATGGATAAGTAATACGTCAATATAATCTGTATGTAAATTTTTAAGTGAAGCTTCTGCGCTTTGAATAATATGTTCTGCACTAGTGTTGTAGTGAGCAACATAACGCTCTGGAAATTTCGGTGATGGGGGAGCGATTCCAGATTTTGTGATGATTTGCATGTTTTCGCGTAAGGAAGGCTTTAGTTGTAATGCCTCTCCGAACAGTCCTTCACACGTATAACCGCCATAAATATCAGCGTGATCAAAAGTAGTAATTCCCATATCCATACAATCTTCAATGAAAGAAAGTAACTCTTGTTTCGTCATATTCCATTCTGCTAAACGCCAAAACCCTTGAATAATACGAGAAAATTCTAGCGTTTCGGCCATTTGAACTCGTTCCATTATAAGTACCCCCTTGATGAATGATTATTATTTTGAAAAGGCTTTCTTACTACATATTATTATATAGTTTGAGGGGCGTACAAACAATAAATATGTTTTGCTATAAAAACGATTTTTTCTATGTGCTATAATGTAGAAACATATAGCTATAAGGAGATGTAAGGCATGATTCCAGTAACAATATTAACTGGTTTTCTTGGATCAGGGAAAACGACATTATTAAATCGTATTTTATCAGAGAATCACGGTCAGAAATTAGCGGTGATCGTAAATGAAATCGGGCAAATTGGTATTGATAATCAGTTGATTATGAATGTTGAAGAAGAAATTATGGAAATGACAAACGGCTGTTTGTGCTGTACTGTACGTGAGGATTTACTCGTTGCGTTAAAACAATTACTGGACGTAAAAGCAGAAGGGAAAATGGACTTTGATGGATTAGTAATTGAAACGACTGGTCTTGCAAATCCAGGTCCTATTATTCAAACATTCTTTTTAGATCCTGTTATTCAATCTGCATACCAAATTAACGGTGTTGTAACAGTAGTAGACAGTTATCATATATATAAACATTTTGAAAAAGGGCTAGAAGCAAAAGAACAAATTGCATTTGCTGATGTTGTATTAGTGAATAAGTTAGATTTAATTGAAGAGAGTGAAAAAGAAAATCTCTTACATGAACTTCAAGGAATAAACCCGACTGCAAAGTTAATTCAGTCGACTAATTGTGATGTGGATATTCCATCGTTACTACAAATTCAAACGTTTAAAACGAAAGATACGTTACAAATTTATCCTCATACAGAGCATAATCATTTAGAAGGTGTAAAATCGTTTGTACTACGCGAAGAGCGTCCGTTAGATTTACAAAAACTAAATGAGTGGATGTCAGCTGTCGTTCAAGAACTAGGAGAATATTTATATCGCTACAAAGGAATTTTATCGATTGATGGAGTGGATAAACGTATCGTTTTCCAAGGCGTACATACGTTATTTGCTGCTTCGTATGATAGAGAGTGGCAAGAGGGCGAAGATCGAGTAAGTGAAGTTGTTTTCATCGGAAAAGATATTAATAAAGAATGGTTCCAAGCACATTTTGAGGAGTGTGTGAAATAAGTCTGCGCATATTGCAGGCTTATTTTTGGATTAACTAAGCACTTTGTAGAAAAATGCTAGATTGCAAAAAATGAAGGATAATAAAAAAGCCTGTTTTCACAGGCTTGTATGTTCATCTAAAAGTAACTCCATTACAACACCTACAACAGGGCCTTCATCATCAATATCGCCATTTAAACGGAATCCAAATGATTCATATAATCCCATTGCAAGTTTGTTATCTGGATGTAAACTTAAATAAATTGTTTTACATTCAAATTTATTTTGTAAGAATTGAATGAGCAAGCGAAGGAAACGTTTTGCGTATCCTTTTCCTTGATATTGTTGGTCAATCATAAAGCGATCTAACCATACGCTTTTACGTTTTTCACAATACCATCCATACATTGCATATCCTACAAGTGTTTCTCCATCATATAAACCTACTGACGTTCCGTTTCCCTCATATAATGATTCTGCTAAAGAAAACGCATTGCTTTCAATAAATTGCTGCTGGTCTTTTGCGACGTTTAAAGCAGCTACCGAACGCCAATTTTTTTCTGTTACTTCACAAATGTGAAGAGTCATAATTCCAACTCACCTTCTAAATTGATATAGCTTGAAAGCTAATATGGATAATTTTACTTGTTATTTTGGTCAAGTCAAGCAGAAACACATAAAAAAGAAGCTGAATGTCGTATTCAGCTTCTTATCAAAAGTTGGTTAGTTAGTAGCTTCTTTCAATGTGTTTACGTTTTCTTCCATTAAAGTGAAGTAATCTTTATTATTTTTCGCATCGTCTTCAGAAATAGTAGCTAAGTGATTTAAGCGTAAAATCTTTGTACCTGTTTCTTTTTGAATAACGGATGCTACTTTTGGAGTAGAAAATGTTTCAAATAAAATATATTTTAGATTATGTTCTTTTACTGTTTTTGTAATGTCAGCAAGTTGTTTTTGAGATGGTTCATCAGAAGCTGAAATACCGGCGATAGCAATTTGTTTCAGGCCATAGCGTTGTTCCCAGTATCCATAAGCCGCATGAGAAACTAAAATATCTTTCGTTTTTGCATTCGCAACTGCTGCTTTAAACTGATCATCTAAATCAGTAAATTTTGTTTGAAGTGCTGCGAAGTTTTTTTCGAACTCTTGTTTATGGTCAGGTTGTAATGCTACAAGTGCATTTTTAATTTTTTCTGCCTGTTTCATTGCTAGAGTAGGGTCTAACCAAATGTGTGGGTCTTTATCGTGATGATGTTCATCCTCTTTATGGCCGTCTCCGTGATCATGATGCTCTTCTTCAGTAGAAGTACGCAGTTCAATACCTTTTGATGCATTTACAATTTTAACGTTTTCTTTTTGTAATGTTTTTTCCATTTTTTCAGCAAATGGTTCTAATTCAGCGCCGTTATAAACGAATAAATCGGCTTTTGCAACTTGTACTGTTTGTTTCTGACTTGGTTCAAATGTATGAGAATCTGCACCAGGTGGGTAAATTGCTTCAACAGTTACATAGTCACCACCAATTTTTTTTGCAAAATCTGCAAGAGGAAAAATAGTTGTATAAACAGTTAGCTTTCCGTCTTTCTTGGCATTACCTTCTTTTGTATTTGAGCAGCCAGTAAAAATTAAAGTGAAAATAAGTAAGAATGAAAGTATAGTCAATCTTTTAGGCATGAAGTTCTCCTCTTTTCTTTTTTTACGGATATATTTTCCCCAATTATAGAAGAAAAATATCATTTTAATACAAAACGGAATAATTACGTTTTAGTTTGCGAACTTAGTATAATACATCTTTTATAAAGTTGCAATAAATAATAATCATTCCGATTTGATTTTGTTATAAAGTTGTCAAATATAGATGTGTTATTTTTGCGAATACATGCATATGTGACAACGTAGTGTTCATATATATGAAAGGAGGGTGTAGAGGGGGATGAGTATTTGGGTTACTTAATGGAAGCTATTTTATTGATATTAGCGGTAGTACTACCATTAGCCGTAGTCTTAATTTTTTTAAGAAGATTAATAAGTAATTTAGGAGATGCATCAACCGTAACAAAATTACGAGAGAAAGATGAGAAAAAAGATTGAGTAAAGCACTATGCGTACGCATAGTGCTTTACTTGTGGTAAAATGAGAGAAGGAAACTCCTAAAAGTTGTATGTTACTAAAGGAGAGAAAAGTAAAATAAGAGGTATATGCATATATGAATAAGCGAACAGCGTTAGTACTTGGTGCAAGTGGTTTAGTTGGGCAAGAGATAACGCGTCTATTACTTGAATCAGATTACTACGATTCGGTTACTATTTTTGTAAGAGAACCAATGCAATGGCAACATGAAAAGTTACAGCAAAAGCAAGTAGATTATTTGGCATTAGAGGAATATAAAGAGTTCTTTGCTGTAGATGACGTATTTAGTTGTCTAGGAACAACAATCAAAAAAGCAAAAACGAAAGCTAATTTCAAAAAGGTAGATTATGAATATACGTTACGAGCGGCTTGTTTAGCTGAAAAACAAGGTGTGCAAAATTTCCTTGTTGTGTCCTCAATGGGAGCGAATCCTAAATCGTTTTTCTTTTATTCACAAGTGAAAGGAAGAATGGAAGAGGAATTGCAAAAGTTAGTAATCGGTGGTATTCACATTTTTAGGCCATCTTTATTAGTAGGAAATCGACAAGAATTTCGCTTTGGTGAACGAATGGCGGAAAAATTATCTCGTATGATTCCTTTTATATTTAAAGGAGCCTTCAAAAAGTATAAACCAATTTCAGCTAAAGATGTGGCAAAAGGGATGTATATAACTGCATTGCGAGAAGAATCAGGTATCCACATTTATAATTCGAATGAAATTACAACGATAGAATAAATAAAACCGAGAAGAAAAGCTTCTCGGTTTTATTTATTTGTACTGATTTTCCCAGGCGCTCGCTCGTATTGATACGGTTCTTCTAACTCAAAGCCAAGTTCATTGGCGGCTATTCGTGGGAAGTAAGGATTGCGAAGTAACTCACGTCCGATAAAAATTAAATCTGCTTCGTTATTATTTAAAATTTGCTCTGCTTGTGCCCCAGTCGTAATCAATCCAACTGCACCAGTTGCAATGTTAGCATGTTCTTTAATATGTTTAGCATATTGTACTTGATACCCAGGATAAACATCGATGCGTGCAGGTACAACAGCCCCAGAGCTACAATCGATTAAATCTACTCCTTGTTCTTTCATCCATTTCGTATACTGAACATAATCTTGAACTGTTAACCCGTCAGGATGATAATCATTTGCTGAAATACGAACAAATAACGGTCCGTTCCAAACTTCATTTATGGAGTCAATGATTTCGCGTAAGAAACGATAGCGGTTTTCAGGTGAACCACCATATTCATCAGTCCGCTTATTGGTAAGTGGAGAAAGAAATTCATTAATAAGATAACCGTGAGCACCGTGTATTTCAATAACGTCAAATCCAGCTTGTTTGGATCGTACTGCAGCTTGCTGAAAAGCTAATACAGTATCTTTAATTTGGTGTTTGCTCATCTCTATTGGCATTTTCATTGTTTCATTAAATGGAATGGCTGAAGGAGCTAACGCATCTGTTTCTAATTCTGCTTTTCTTCCAGCGTGAGCGAGTTGGATGGCAGCTTTTGCACCATTATCGTGTATAAAAGTTGTCGTTTTATGTAAGCCTTCAATTAAACTGTCATCCCAAATGCCTAAGTCTTTATTTGAAATTCGACCTTCAGGTAACACGGCTGTTGCTTCAATCATAACTAAACCAACTTGACCGGCAGCTCTTGTTCCATAATGAATGAGATGGAAATTTGTTACTTGGCCATCCCCGTTTTCCGATGAATACATGCACATAGGTGACATAACAATCCGGTTTTTTAATGTAACATCCTTAATTGTATAAGGTGAAAAAAGTTTGTAATTCATCCAATAGCCTCCTAGATTGAATTTTCTTACATTGTATCATTCTCATTTTTGTTTCTCGAATAAAACGCTTATACGAAAAATTTTGTCTATTCGTGTTACAATAATGAATATGAATTGAATTGGAGGATGACATATGTACCAAGCTTATTATGAAAGTGAATTAGGCTTGCTAGAAATTACAGCGAACGATAAAGGAATTACGTCTGTTATATTTGTTGATGAGAGACAAGAAGAACATATAAATGAAATGATAGATCAATGTATAAATGAGCTAGATGAATATTTTAAGGGGAATAGAAAAGAGTTCACAGTCCCGTTGTCTGCTGAGGGAACAGCATTTCAAAAAAAAGTATGGGATGCGCTCTATACGATTCCTTATGGCGTAAGTGCTTCATATTTAGATATTGCAGAGAAAGTCGGAAATACGAAAGCTGTACGAGCCATAGGAGGAGCAAATAGTCGCAATCCGATTTCAATAATCGTTCCGTGTCATCGTGTAATAGGAAAGAGCGGGAAACTTGTTGGGTATGCGGGCGGTTTATGGAGGAAAGAGTGGTTATTAAAACACGAAGGTATTTTGAAATGACGTATGGATGGGAAGAGGGATTGTTTTGAAATGTATAAATTGTGGGCAACTTTGCGAGGGAAATCAGTTAAATTGTGAAAGTTGCCAGCGGACTTTGCATACTGAACAGAGTGAAGGAAGTTCGCTAATAGACAAGGAATTAGAAGTATATGTAGGGAGACAATATCCGTATTACAAAAGGAAATGGGAGCTTGAGGAAAAGCGGATTGCTAGGTGGAGCTGGAATGGTTGGGCAGCTATTTTCAATGTAGGTTGGCTCGGATATCGTAAGTATTATTTACCTGCAGCTTTATTTGTATCGTTATTATTAGCGTGTGATGCGTTTTCTTATTATATGGGCTTCAACGTAGCATTGCCGATCATTAATATGGTGCCTCTTACGTTTCTATTACTCGTTTTTATTTTATTTGGAATGGCGATTTTTGCGAATGGATTATATTATCAATTTGCAGAAAGGCGTATATATCGAATAAAAGCACGAGAAATTCAAGATGAATCGGTTGAAAAGTACCTCATTCGTGATAGTGGTGGAACGAGTAAAATGGGAGCAACAATTGTTACGATTTTAGCGGTTGCTAGTATTTTTATCAGCCATTTCTTTTTCCCGACTGATCGAGATATTATTCAAAAAGTTCGTACAAGCTCGCTATATGAATATCCATTCTTTTCAATTGGTGAATCGTTTGAAAATTATTTTAGAAATCCGGGTTGGGCATATTATCGTGGCACTGAAGGATTAGAATTGGTAGAGTTCCAAGGGGATAGTCCGGATATGTCGAAGAAAAAGGTTACGATCCAATTTGTTGTTGATTATAAATTGGGTGAGATCGAGCCATACTCACTTATGATTAATGGCGAATCTAAAAATGAGGAAGAATTTTTAAAGATAATGGACGAAATATTTAAAGTTCAAAATCCATTTGACATAGAGGATGGATTACAAGTAAAAGAAATAGAAAAAGAAGTGGATAGTAGAGCTCTCTATCCGCTTCTTTTTTTGTATATACGAAAATAATATTTGAAATAATCTGAATCTTTTGTATAATAATATGTATTATACTGGCTTTCATTTATCCCGCTTTAATGGGCAGTAAGACCCCCACCTCAAAATTCAGTGAAAGTAAAGAAGTTAGGTGGGGGGGCAACTGCCCATAAAAGCCCGATTGGTTCAACTAATAATCAGTGGGGGATGAAGAACCCCCCACTGATTAAAGTTTCACTTTATACATATAGATTGGGGGAAGGAACAATGAAGAGAAAGGCAACAACGATTGCTGCAGTTGCATTATCGACTAGCGTATTAGTTGCAGGTTGCGGAAATGGGGAGAAGGCATCTACAACGAAGAAAGAAGCAGGTAAGGGGGTAGCAGATAAGCAAGTATTAAACTTACTAGAAACAGCAGAAATTCCTTCAATGGATACGTCAAAATCAACAGACTCTGTATCATTCCGTGCCTTTGTAAATGCAATGGAAGGATTATATCGCTTGGATAAGGATAATAAACCAACTCCAGGTATGGCAAAAGACGTGAAAATTAGTGAAGATAAAAAGACATATACATTTGAATTACGTGATGCGAAATGGTCAAATGGTGATCCAGTTCGAGCACAAGATTTTGTATATGCATGGCAACGTACATTAGATAAAGCAACGGCAGCTGAGTATGCATTTATTTTATTTGATGTGAAAAATGCACAGAAAGTAAATAAAGGAGAGTTACCGTTAGATCAATTAGGAGTGAAAGCGAAGGATGATAAAACGTTAGTAGTAGAATTAGAACAACCAGCACCATATTTCCTTGAGCTTACTTCATTCCCAACATTCTTCCCTTTAAATGAAAAATATGTGAAAGAACAAGGAGATAAATACGGATTAGAAGCAGATAAATTATTATATAATGGACCGTTTACGATGAGTGAATGGAAACATGAAAGAAGTTATCAGTTAAAGAAAAACCCTAATTATTGGGATAAAGATACTGTGAAGTTAGAAGAAATTAATGTGAATATTGTGAAGGAAACAAGCACAGGAGTAAATTTATATGATAGTGATCAAGCGGACCGTGTTATTTTAACTTCTGAATTTGTTGATAAATATAAAAAGAATAAGCCAGATGAATTTAAAACGAAGTTAGATCCACGTATGTATTTCTTACGATTTAACCAAAAAAATGCAACGTTTAAAAATCAAAAAGTTCGTGAAGCAATTGACCTAGCATATGATAAAAAAGGAATTGCAAATGTTATTTTAAATGACGGATCATTGCCAGCATATTTCTTAGTACCTGAAAAATTTACGACAGGACCAGATGGGAAAGATTTCCGTACTGTAAATAAAAATTTCCGTGACAGTAAAGATAATGCAGCAAAAGCGAAAAAGTTATGGGAAGAAGCAAAGAAAGAACTTGGCCAAGATACAATTACAGTCGAATTACTAAATGATGATAACGGTAGTCGTAAAAAAGTAGGAGACTTTATTAAAGAAGAGTTAGAGAAAAATTTACCTGGTATTAAAGTGAATTTAAAACAACAGCCATATAAACAGAAGTTAGATTTAGAAAAGAAATTTGAATATGAATTCTCTTTATCTGCATGGAGTCCAGACTATCCAGATCCAATGACTTATATTGATATGTTTGTTACTGGAAGCTCATTTAATGAAATGGATTATTCTAATCCGAAGTATGATGAGTTAGTAGCGAAGTCAAAAGGAGAACTATTAAAAGATGATAAAGCACGCTGGAATGCACTTGCAGAAGCGGAAAAAATCTTAATTGGTCAAGATGCTGCCATTTCTCCTACGTATCAACAAAGTACAGCATATTTAGAGAAACCGTACGTAAAAGGTATTGCGAATCATACGTTTGGTGGGGACTTCAGTTATAAGTGGGCATATATTACAAAAAAATAGTATAATAAAAGATGAGTGAATTTTCGCTCATCTTTTATTTGTATAGGAGGAATTATAGTTGTTAAACGGAATCAATCATCTTTGTTTTTCAGTATCTAATCTAGAAGATTCTATTGAATTTTACGAAAAAGTATTGGAAGGAGAATTATTAGTTAGAGGAAGAAAACTTGCATATTTTAATATATGTGGAGTATGGGTAGCACTTAATGAAGAAATACATATTCCGAGAAATGAGATTTATCAATCTTATACACATATTGCGTTTTCTGTTGAACAGAAAGACTTTGAAAGTCTACTGCAGCGATTAGAAGAAAATGATGTTCATATTTTAAAAGGAAGAGAACGTGATGTAAGGGATTGTGAATCTATCTATTTTGTTGACCCAGACGGGCATAAGTTTGAATTTCATTCAGGGACATTGCAAGACAGACTTAATTATTATAGGGAAGATAAACCTCATATGACATTTTACTAAGGAGGAAAAGAAGTTGCATGCGCTAGTAATTGGTGGAACAGGAATGCTAAAGAGGGTGTCTATGTGGCTTTGTGAGCAAGAGTTTCATGTTTCTATTATTGGAAGAGATGAAGTGAAATTAGAAAATGTTAAACGAGAGAGTGCTATACCAGAAAATATTACATGCCTTCCGTTAGATTATCATAATGATGACGATGTAAAGGTAGCTATTAAAAGCACAATTGAGCGGAATGGCCCAATAACATTAGTTGTCGCATGGATACACTCAAGTGCAAAAGATGCGTTATCACTTATTTGTAGAGAATTAGACTTGTCGTCTGAAACATACGAAGTTTTTCATATTTTAGGCAATAAAGCGTCGAGAATAGCCTCACAAAAAATAGGCGGTACGCGATGTAGCTATCATAGAATAATTTTAGGTTTTATATTAGAAGATACATACGCAAGATGGCTTACTCATGAAGAAATATCGGATGGGGTAATAAAAGGAATTGAAAGTAAATGTAATGAATGGATTGTAGGACGAGTAGAACCGTGGGAATTGCGGCCAACATGGTAAGGGGGAATTGAAGTGAAGACAACGGTATATGTAACAAGGCATGGTGAAACGGAATGGAATGTAGCGAAGCGAATGCAAGGACGGAAAAATTCTGCTTTAACTGAAAATGGTATACTGCAAGCTAAGCAATTAGGAGAGCGAATGAAAGATTTATCTATTCATGCGATCTATAGTAGTCCGAGTGAAAGAACCCTTCATACTGCAGAGTTAATAAAGGGAGAACGTGATATACCAATAATCGCGGATGAGCATTTCTATGAAATTAGCATGGGTATATGGGAAGGACAGACCATTGATGATATAGAAAGGCAATACCCAGACGACATACAGTTATTTTGGTATGAACCACATCTTTTTCAGTCAACATCAGGAGAAAATTTTGAGGCTGTTCATAAAAGGGTAATTGAGGGGATGCAGATTCTTTTAGAAAAGCATAAAGGAGAAAGTATATTAATTGTTTCTCATGCGGCAGCGGCAAAGCTACTTGTAGGACATTTTGCAGGTATTGAAATAGAAAATGTGTGGGATGATCCATTTATGCATAGTGCTAGTTTGAGTATTATAGAATTTGAAGAAGATAAAGGTGAAGTGAAGCAATTTGCAGATATAAGTCATTTTCAGTAAGCATACAAAAAAGGCCGTGAAAACGGCCTTTTTTGTATGAAAAACTAGCAATTGCGTTTTTTATACCAGAAGTGATCGAATTTCTTGTTTTTGCAAGATGGGAATTTATGTCCGCCACCTTTGCAATCGTTCCATTTCTTTCCATCGTTACACGAATCGTCGCAAGAGCCACCGTGTCCATTAGGGAAGAATTCGCATTTTTTACAGTAACATCGTTTTGTCCAGTAAAATTTCTTTTCAAAGCGTACACATTTTGTAACGAACGTACAATGCTTTCTGCGAGTGCGTTTTGTAACTAACACACATTCTTTTCTACGTGTTACTTTCGTAACGAACGTCCATTTTTGAATGCGAACACGCGTACATTTCGTAACAAATGTCCATTTTTTAACATGCGTACATTTTGTAACGAACGTACAATGTTTCACGCGAGTGCATTTTGTTGTAGGGCAGTTACAATCTTCGCTACAGTCTATTTTTGTAGTGCAATCATCATCGCAATCAAACGTACTTGGATCTTGATGTAAGAAATCTTCCATCCCCGCACTTTTGATTTCCTCAACAGCTTTTCTAATATCACGTTTCATAGAAATCCTCCTTATCATGTATTCAGGTGAAAAGGTATTCTTTTTCATTAACAGGATATGTATATAGGTATCTTTCTGAACAGGACAAGAGTGTAATTTTATATAAATGGTTGATAGCGGATGTATGGACAAGGCAAAGTGCATACATTGAATGAAGAGAACTGAGAAGGGATGTGAAAATATGCTACCTTCATATGATTTTTTTATTCATCCAATGAACCTAGTGGAATTGAAAAAAGACATTTGGTCAGACAGTCCAGTGCCAGCAAAATTAACTTATGGAAAAAAGAAGTATGACATTGATATCGTATACCGGGGTGCTCATATTCGTGAATTTGAGAAGAAATCTTATCATGTTATGTTTTACAAGCCGAAAAAATTTCAAGGTGCGAAAGAGTTTCATTTAAATTCTGAGTTTATGGATCCGTCTCTCATACGAAATAAATTATCTTTAGACTTTTTTCATGATATTGGTGTACTTTCACCGAAATCACAACATGTGTTTATAAAAATTAATGGTCAAATTCAAGGTGTATATTTACAGTTAGAATCAGTTGATGAAAACTTTTTGAAAAATAGAGGATTACCGAGTGGTTCTATTTATTATGCGATAGATGATGATGCAAATTTTTCTTTAATGAGTGAGAGAGATAAAGATGTTAAGACCGAGCTTTTTGCAGGTTATGAATTTAAATATTCGAATGAAAATAGTGAAGAACAGCTGAGTGAATTTGTATTTCAAGCGAACGCTTTGTCAAGGGAAGCTTATGAAAAAGAAATTGGAAAGTTTTTGCATGTAGACAAATATTTAAGGTGGTTAGCTGGCGTCATTTTTACGCAAAACTTTGATGGTTTTGTTCATAACTATGCACTATATCATAACGATGAAACGAACTTATTTGAAGTGATACCGTGGGATTATGATGCGACTTGGGGGCGAGATGTACAAGGGAGACCACTTAATCATGAGTATATTCGTATTCAAGGTTATAACACGTTAAGTGCAAGATTGTTAGATATACCTATATTTAGAAAACAATACCGAAGTATTTTAGAAGAAATATTAGCAGAACAATTTACCGTTTCATTTATGATGCCGAAAGTAGAAAGTTTGTGTGAATCGATTCGTCCTTATTTACTACAAGATCCATATATGAAAGAAAAATTAGAAACATTTGATCAAGAAGCTGATATGATTGAGGAATATATAAATAAAAGAAGAAAGTATATACAAGATCATTTACATGAATTGGATTAATTTTGAAAGAGATTGGAACATTATCAATCTCTTTTTTTGTATAATAAAGATGTATTGGTAGAATTGACGTAATATGTACTTAATAAAGAATGGGGATGTGGAAACATGACGGTAAAATGGATTGAGTGGGCAAAACAAATACAATCTATAGCTCAAGCGGGTTTAACGTATTCTAAGGATGTGTATGATATAGAACGTTTCCAACAATTACGGGATATTTCCATTTCGATGATGTCACATTACACTAAGACAGATTGGGAAGTTGTAGAGAAGTTATTTGCAAGCGAGACAGGCTATCAAACACCTAAAGTCGATATAAGAGCAGTCGTTTTTCAAAATGAAAAGTTATTATTTGTGAAAGAAAAAAGTGATGGGAAATGGGCATTGCCAGGTGGATGGGCTGATATCGGTTATACGCCGACAGAAGTAGCAGCAAAAGAGGTTTTCGAGGAGACAGGTTATGAGGTAGATCATTTTAAGTTACTCGCTATATTTGATAAAGAAAAACATCAACCATCGCCTTCAGCAACGCATGTATATAAAATTTTTATTGGCTGTAAAATTATTGGTGGTGAAAAGAAAACTAGTATTGAAACAGATGATGTGGAGTTTTTTGGTGAGGATGAATTGCCTAATTTATCGATTGCTAGAAATACAGAAGAGCAAATTAAACAAATGTTTGCCTACATAAAAGAACCGCAGAAAGAAATAGTAATAGATTAATAATGTTTATGCCGATAATAATGTTGGAATGAAGATATTGGCAGAATGCAACCTTTATGTAATAATGGGATGGTATGTGAAGAAAAAAGGAGATAGAAAATAAAATGTTAGCAAGCATAATAGATCAGTTATTGCAGTTCTTTGCAAGCTTAGGTTATTTTGGGGTAGCGCTCGGTTTAATGATTGAAATTATCCCAAGTGAAATTGTACTTTCATATGCCGGTTTTTTAGTGGCAGAGGAGAAAATTAGTTTTGTTGGTGCTGTTATTGCAGGAACGATCGGTGGTACGCTAGCACAGATTTTTTTATACTGGCTTGGATACTACGGAGGACGTCCAGTTGTAGAGAAATATGGGAAATATCTGCTTATTAATAAACACCATTTAGACATAGCAGAAAATTGGTTTAAGCGTTACGGAGCAGGCGTAATCTTTTCGGCACGTTTTATCCCAGTCGTACGTCATGCAATTTCTATTCCAGCAGGATTAGCTAAGATGCCATTAAAACTATTCACACTGTATACAGTAGTTGCGATTATTCCGTGGTCAATACTATTTATATATTTAGGTGAAAAGCTTGGTGGAAATTGGCGACATATTAAAGAATATGCATCTGATTACACACATTACATAATTATAGGAGCGATTCTCTTTATTGCTCTATACTTCGGTTTAAAGTATTTCAAAAAGAAAAAAGCAGCGCGTTAAAGTCAATGATTTTTCATTGGCTTTTTTTACTTGTTTCGGTTCTAAAAAAAAAGAGTTGTCCATAATGTGTAATAATAAAGTGTAGCGGGGGAATGTGATGAAAGGGTCACCGTTTATACGTGGAACGATATTTTTAACAATGGCAACGATGATATCTAAAATGTTAGGGTTTATATATGTTATACCATTTACAGCTATGGTCGGTACGAGTGGGTACGTTTTATACACGTATGCTTATCGTCCATATACAATTATGCTCAGCATTGCGACGATGGGACTACCACTTGCAGTTTCAAAGATGGTATCAAAATATGATCAACTAAATGATTATCATACGGTTAAGAGAGTGCTGAAAAGTGGAATTGTTTTTATGTTTATAATGGGAATTATTTCGTGTTTTACGTTGTATATGCTAGCTCCGCATTTGGCTAAACTTGTAATCGATGGAAATGATCAAACGGGGAATAGTATAGCGGCGGTCACTACTAATATTCAAATTGTAAGTTTTGCGTTAATACTTGTACCAGTCATGAGTTTATTAAGGGGCTTTTTTCAAGGGTTCCAATCGATGGGGCCTTCTGCTCTAAGTGTAGTTGTAGAGCAATTTTTTCGGGTATTAACCATCTTGATAGGAAGCTTTGTCGTTATATATATTTTAAAAGCTTCTATCTCACTAGCTGTTGGTATTTCAACATTCGGTGCTTTTATGGGAGCGATAGGTGGACTAACTGTTTTAAGTGCGTATTACATAAGGAGGAGAAAGCACTTAAAGAAAAAAGAAATGGCAAGTATACCACAAACAACGAAATCTTTTTTCTCACTCTATAAGGAGCTCTTTACATATTCAATACCATTTGTTGTGGTTGGTTTAGCAATTCCGTTGTATCAGACGATTGACACATTTACAATTAATAAATTGCTTATACAAATGGGATATATGCAAGGAGAAGCAGAGAAGATTAATGCAATAATTGGACTTGTTCAGATGGTTGTACTTATCCCAGTTTCCGTTGCGACTGCTTTTAGTATGTCACTCGTACCTGAGATGACAAAAGCTTATACAGCAGGAAATGTGAAGTTGCTGTACAAACATTTTACGAGGACGAATCTATTAGTAGTAGGTATTACGGTACCAGCGGCGATTGGAATGATGATGTTAGCAAAACCGGTATATACTCTTTTATTCGGCGCCGGAAATGATCCAGAGATGGGAAGTATTATTTTACAGTATTACGCTCCTGCCTGTATACTATTTTCGCTTTTTACAGTAACAGCTGCGATGCTCCAAGGAATCAATCAGCAACAGAAAACGGTGCTAGGGTTAGTGATTGGCATTATTGTAAAGATAGTTTTAAATATTGTATTGCTTCCGTATTTCGATTATGTAAGTTTTATTATTTCAACATACGCTGGTTACACGATTTCAGTTGGCTTTAACTTGTGGATGCTTTCTAAATATGTTATAAAGGCAACATAAGCTTTTTAAGGCAGAGAGCGCTCTGTCTTTTTCTTTGTTTAAAATATTTTTCTTGTAAAAACGTTTTCAAAATAATTTTTCTATTGAAATTTAAACGTATGTTTCATATGCTGAGAATGGCGGTTCAAAAACTGTTATGTAAGAGAGGTAGATTCCTACATGTAAAAAGAATCGGGGTGATAGTATGTTAAATATTTATTTAACAGACCGAAACGGAAAACTACAAGAGATTGAGGAAATGCAAAAGGGTTGCTGGATTAATGTACTTCATCCAACGGAAGAAGAAATTCAATATCTAGTACAAACTTTAAATGTAGACTTAGATTTCATTAAAGACCCTTTAGATGATGAAGAACGTTCTCGTATTGAAAAGGAAGACAGTAATACTTTAATAATCGTGGATATTCCAACAGTTAGACATGATGAAGAAGGAAATTCGATTTATGACACGATTCCAATAGGTATGATTGTTATGCCAGATTGTTTTGTGACAATTTGTTTAGAGGAAAACCCAATATTTGAACGTTTTATTAATCAACGTATTAAAGAATTTTATACGTTTAAAAAGACACGATTTGCACTTCAGCTCTTATATACGATTTCTACTTATTATTTAAGATACTTAAAGCAAATTAACAGAAAAACAATTGATTTAGAGCATCAATTAAATCAGTCGATGAAAAATAAAGAGATTTTCACATTGCTAGGTCTTGAAAAAAGTTTAGTTTACTTTACCACATCATTAAAGGCGAATAAAATCGTAATTCAAAAGTTAATGCGTAACAGTACATTTTTAAAAATGTATGAAGACGATCAAGATTTATTAGAAGATGTATTAATTGAAAATAAACAGGCTATTGAAATGGCGGAAATATATAGTCACATTTTAAGTGGAATGATGAATACTTTTAGTTCCGTTATATCAAATAACTTAAATAGTGTTATGAAACTGTTAACGTCTATTACAATCATTTTATCGTTACCAACGATGGTTTCTAGTTTCTTTGGAATGAACGTAAAAGTTCCGTTTGAAGGGGAAGCGCACGGTTTTGTAATTGTACTTATAATATGTGTAACACTATCTTTCACATTAGCATTTGTTTTTTGGAAGAAACGTTACTTTTAACGATAAGAAAGCTGCTCTAGCATAGTTATATAACTGCGCTAGAGCAGCTTTTTTGCTATGAAATCGAAAGTTTTGAATAGAATATAGCTTATGAAATGTAATGTATATGATAGAGGGGAATTTCGTATAAGTCTTGTTCAATTAATGAAATAGGGTTAAAATTACATATTGTTAATGAAAAGTTGGAGGAAATACATCATGGAATTGTTTCAATTACCGAAAGCATTCCTGCAAATGAATACAATCTTTATCTCCATATTGATCGAAGCACTTCCTTTTGTGCTCATTGGTGTATTTATTTCAGGATTCATTCAAATGTTTGTTACAGAAGATATGGTAGCAAAATGGATGCCGAAAAACCGATTTCTGTCTGTTTTAATGGCTACTTTTTTAGGGATGATGTTTCCAGGCTGTGAATGTGGAATCGTTCCGATTGTAAGGCGATTAATCGGAAAAGGGGTTCCGCCATATGCCGGGATTGCATTTATGTTAACTGGACCAATCATTAATCCAGTCGTATTATTTGCAACATACGTTGCCTTTGGAAGTAGTATGCACATGGTATGGTATCGTTCTATTGTAGCGATTATCGTAGCAATTATCGTTGGAATTATATTATCATTTATGTTTAAAGAACATCAATTACGAGATGATCACTTCCCAGAAGTGAATCATAAGCGTCCATTACGTAAAAAAATGTGGGATGTATGTACGCATGCTGTTGAGGAATTTTTCTCAATGGGGAAATATTTAGTATTAGGTGCGTTAATTGCAGCAGCAGTTCAAACGTTCGTACAAACTTCAACACTTCTTGCTATAGGACAAGGTCCGTTTTCTTCACCAGCTGTTATGATGGGACTTGCTTACATTTTATCACTTTGTTCAGAAGCAGATGCATTTATTGCTTCGTCATTCCAAAGTACATTTTCAACAGCATCACTTGTCGCGTTCCTCGTATATGGACCGATGGTGGATATTAAAAATATGTTTATGATGCTTGCGACATTTAAAACAAAATTTGTAATTGTCGTTACAGTTACAGTTACACTTGTTGTTTATGCAAGCTCACTACTCATTTATGCGATGGGGTGGTAGGTTATGTTTCGAGCATATATATTATTAGGTTTTACAATCTTAATCGCGCAGCTTCATATTTCAGGTAATATTACGAAGTATATTAATATGAAGTATGCCTACTTATCAAAAACAGCAGCTATTATATTAGGTTTTTTAACTGTTGTTCAAATTATAATCGTTTTCCAAAAAGAACATCAAAAAGAAAGAGAACAGCATAATTGTGGTTGTAATCATAGCCATTGCGGGCATGATCATTCGAAAGATGAAAATACTTGGTGGAAAAAAGCATTTTCGTACACATTGTTTTGTTTTCCGATAGTCTCAGGTTTGTTTTTCCCGATTGCAACGTTAGATTCAGATATTGTTAAGGCAAAAGGGTTTCATTTTCCAGTAGTACAAGCAGAAAGTAAAGATCCATTTATGACAAGGCAATTTCTAAGACCTGACACGAGTATATATTACGGAAAAGAAGGATACCGTGGTGTAATGGAAAAAGGAAAGAAAGAGTTTGTTACGAAAGATAGTATTGCTTTAAAAGATGAAGATTTCTTAAAAGGGATGGAAACAATTTATAATTATCCTGGCGAGTTTACTGGGAAGAAATTATCTTTTAAAGGGTTTGTTTTCAAAGATGATTCTTCTAAAAAAGAACAATATTTCTTATTCCGTTTCGGTATTATACATTGTGTAGCGGATTCTGGTGTATATGGTATGTTAGTGAAAAAGCCAGAAGGGGTAGAATGGACCAATGATGATTGGATTCAAGTTGAAGGAGAAATATCAACGGAATTTTATCAGCCATTCCATGCGAATATTCCTGTTTTAGAAGTAACGAAATGGAATAAAGTTGAACAACCGAAAGAGCAATATGTATTTAGAGGAGCCGATTGATAACATCGGTTCTTTTTTATGGACTAAGAGTTCTGAATGTTGTTAATATTAAACGTGTAGTTCATTTAGTATAGTGATTATTGAGATATTAGGGATACATCATTAAAGGGGTGATAACAATGACAGAAGTAAAGGGGAAAACGGCCAATGAATCAAGGGTGTTCAAAACGAGCCGAGTATTTCCAACAGATTTAAATGATCATAATACGTTATTTGGTGGAAAGATATTAGCCGAGATGGATATGGTTGCTTCTATTTCAGCGACGAGGCATGCAAGAAAAGAATGCGTCACAGCATCTATGGATTGGGTAGATTTTTTACATCCTGTTCGTTCTACCGATTGTGTGAGTTATGAATCCTTTGTAATTTGGACGGGTAGAACGTCTATGGAAGTATTTGTGAAGGTAGTAGCAGAAGATTTAATTTCAGGTGAGAAGCGCATCGCAGCAACGTCATTTGTTACTTTTGTTGCACTTAGTAAGGAGAACAATCCAGTTCCAGTTCCTCGAGTAATTCCTGAAACAGAAGAAGAGAAAGAATTACATCGCATTGCTGTATTGCGTGCAGAACAACGTCATATACGTAAGGCGGAGAGTAAGAAAGTAGCCACATTACTAACTTTTTAAGTTGAATATTAAGTCGTTAAAGGTATTATAACGGACTGAAATGTTTTTCATATGAAAAGCGGGCACCTAACAATAGGTGTCCGCTTTTATAGTTTTTTCATCCACATATCATATGACTGTAACTACTTAGCAGAAGCAAGCAGCACCGACGATGATTAAGAGGATAAATAATACGACTAATAGCGCGAATCCATTACCATGTGCGAAGCCCATTGTTATTTCCTCCTTTTATTTTAAGATACAACATACAATATGCAAATGAGCTATCGTTTGATATGGACATATATCATGCAATGACATATTTTCTTGAATGATATTGTATTAAAAAAGGGAAGATATAGAAATAACAGTAAGTGGAGAAAGGAAAATATCCATGAAACACTTTTTCGTTGTAATCCTTTGTGTAATAGGTGTATTCATTTGGATGAACATCGATGTGGAAATGGGGAAAAAAATGGCTAGTGAATATGAAGTAGGACAAGTTCGATTAGGTGAATTTCAACTGTATACGAACGGTGAAGAGTTATATACGAATTTATTTGAGGATATACGTAATGCGGAGAAGTACATATATATCCATTTTTATATTGTAGGTAAAGATGAAATAAGCAAAGAGTTTTTGCAGTTGCTCGAGAAAAAGGCATCTAGCGGAGTAGAAGTGAAATTGTCAGTCGATCGAATAGGTGGATATAAGCTGAAGAAAAAGACAATTCGTCAACTACAAAGCAACGGTGTCCAGTTTACGTTTAGTAAAAAACCTAAATTGAAACATTTATTCTATTCGTTGCATCAGCGAAACCATAGACGAATTGTTACGATAGACGGAAAAGTATCATATATCGGCGGCTTTAACATTGGAAAGGAATACCTTGGACAAGATCCGAAATTTGGCCCGTGGCGTGATTATCATGTGCGAGTCATTGGGAATGGTGCCACGGATATGGAAAGACAATTTGCTGCTGACTGGAAAGAAGATACAGGAGAAAAAATGCCTGTACATGAAAGTCTACCTGCAATTGGGAATGTAAAATATCAATATTTATTTTCAGATGGAAAAGGGTTATGGGAAAAATATGGAGCGCTTTTAAAGCAGGCTAAAAAGTCTTTAATTATTGCTACACCATATTTTGTACCAAGTAAAGAAATGATGAAAGAGTTAAAAGGTGCATTAAACCGCGGTGTCAATGTGAAAATTCTCGTACCATTTAAAAGTGATGCAGTATTGTTAAAACAAGCTGCCTACCCGTATTTGAGAGAGATGAACCATGCTGGAGCGGAGATTTATCAATATCGGAATGGTTTTTTTCACGGGAAAGTAACAATCATTGATGGAGAAATTGTTGATATAGGTACAGCGAATTTTGATAATAGAAGTTTTTATTTAAATTGTGAATCTAATTGTGTCGTATATGATAAAACAGTTGTTGCTGACGTATGGGATCGACTAAAAGAAGACTTCCATAAATCAAAAAGATTTTCGGAAGAAGATTTTGAGAAAATTAGTAAATGGGATTGGTTTTTAGCAAGAATAGCAAATGTTATAGCATCATATTTATAGCATATAGACAAAAAGTAGGGAGGCACTTTCATGGATTGTATGAAAGAATTGATGAGGTATAGTTATATGCTTATATATAAGGTTGGGGAGTATACAGGACAGGTAAGAGACGAAGAATTAAAGGAGCTATTACAGCATCATTTACCATATATGTTGCAAGCATATAATGAACAAGTGAATTTTCAAGAAGGAGAGAATGTACAGCATATAACTTGTGAACCAATTTCATTTCATTTTCATGAAATGGAAAAGGAAACTGATAGTAAATATACAGGTGATATTTATATTGCAACTTGTTATATTTCGCATTTGAAACGGTTAGCGTTAAAGTTTGCTCAAGTGGCAGTTGAAGTTGCAAATCCAGAATTTCGCTCGTTTTTAGAAAACTGCTTCCTGAAAATGAATCGTTATGCCTATAGTGTATGGCAATATGTCGTGAAGAAAGAGTATAAGATTAAACATGTATATGAAAAGGAGAAGTTTGTATAAGAAACTAAGGCGGAAAGATAGGCGCCTTAGTTTTTTACTTTTTGTGGAGAAAAAATGACTATATATATTATCAGAAAATTTACAAATATTTACCGTTTATTTACTATTTTTCAATCTTTCCTTTAAAAATAAAGAGTAATATGGGATTGTACATATTCTATCAAAAGGAGGAAACGCAAATGAACAAATGGGTTAAATCATTAACTGCTATGGCACTTGCAAGTTCTTTATTAATGGTAGGTTGTAGTAAAGGTGAGGACAAGAAGAAAGAAGACGATACAACAACACAACAAGAGGATAAAAAGGATAAAGAAACAAGTGGAACTGAGAAGTCTACGGATTCTAAAGAAAAGAAATAATGTAAGAATAGAGCTTCCTCTTTTATGTGAGGAAGCTTTTTTGTTGTAAATTGATTGAGATTATTGAAAAATAGAGAAAGAATGAAAGAGGGGGAAAACAAATGAAAGTATGCATATTGGGAGCAACAGGGCGAGTAGGTTCAAACATAATTAAATTAGCATTAAAAGATTCAGTAGAAGTGACTGCATTAGCGCGTGATTCAAGTAGAGTAGAAATAAACCATGAAAGATTACGAGTTATAGAAGGTAATGTATTAAATGAAAATGATATAAAGAAAGCGATAGAAGGAAGCGATATAGTAATTAGTGCACTTGGAACGGATCAAAATGGGACGTTAGCGAAGAGTATGCCACAAATTATAAAGAAAATGGAAGAAGAAGGAGTTCGTAAAATCATTACAATAGGAACAGCCGGTATTTTACAAGCAAGAACAAATCTAAATTTATATCGTTTTCAATCAACGGAATCAAAGAGAAAGTCGACAACAGCAGCAGAAGAGCATTTAGCTGCATATAAGATACTTAGTAGTAGTAATTTATGCTGGACGGTCGTTTGTCCGACGCATTTAATTGACGGTGATGTGACAGGTATATATCGAACTGAAAAAGATGTATTACCAGAAGGAGGAGCAAAAATAACAGTTGGTGATACAGCGCAATTTACGTGGAATCTATGTAGTAAAAACAAATATGAGAATAGCCGAGTAGGTATTTCCTATTAAAAAACCATCCCGCAATTGGGATGGTTAAAAGACGATATAACATACAAATATGATAATCATAATGATTTGGAGAATGGCTTTCGCTACTGTGCTGCTTAAAAAACCAACTACAGTAGCAACTCCTACTAGAAAGGCGTCTTTTGGCGCCTTTTTATGCATGAGTTCTGTAATAAATACAGATAAGAACGGTATGATAATTAAACCGAATGGTGGGAAGAAGAAAGATCCGACAATGATAGAAATCATACCGACACGTTCTCCCCATTTAGAACTTCCATATTTTTTTAAGAAATATCCATTTGCAATAAAATCAGCAACGAAAATGAATAGTGTGAAAATGACTTGAATAATCCAAAAGGAAGTTGTTAGTTCTCCACCATTTATACCGAAATGGTAAATGAAATATCCAGCCCAGACAGCGAGGATGCCTGGAATGATAGGGTAAATAAAGGCAAGAAATGAAACAATAAAACAGGCAATGATACAGATTGTTAATAATACTGTCACTTTATAGCTCCTTCTTCGTGTCTAATTTATGTACCGCAATTTTTTTCACTTGATGTCCATCAAGTTCTAGTGCTTTAAACTGAAAACCGGCAAATTCAATGGAATAACCAGCCTCAATATTTAAGTCCACTGCTTGAGAGAGGAGCCAGCCTCCAATTGTATCTAAATCACTATCATCAATATGTAGGCCAAACATATCATTCACTTCAGAAATGAGCACCTTACCGTCTAAAACAGTAAGCTTCGGCGTACGCTTTTCAATCATAGGTGATTCATCCGCATCAAACTCATCTTGAATTTCTCCAATAATTTCTTCGAGAATATCTTCCATTGTTAAAAGTCCAGCCGTACCACCATATTCATCCATAACGATTGCCATCTGAACGCGATTCTTTTGTAGATGAACTAACGTTTTGCGAATTGGAACAGTTTCAAATACAGTTAGTACTGGATGTATGTAAGATTCAAGTGGCTTATGAATGCCTTTCGTTTGATCATGAAATACTTCTTTCGTATTGATCATACCGATAATATCATCTTTATCTTTTTCGATGATAGGGTAGCGTGTATACTTTTCAGTTGCGACGATATCCATATTTTCTTCTAACGTATTTTCAGTAGATAAGCAAATCATTTCTGTACGAGGGACCATAATTTCTTTCGCAACTCGATCATCAAATTCAAAAATATTATTTACATATTTATATTCGGCTTGATTTATTTCGCCGCTTTTGAAACTTTCACCTAAAATGAGTCGTAGTTCCTCTTCAGAATGGGCCAGTTCATTTTCTTTCGCAGGTTCTAAACCGAGTAGTTTTGTGAAAAAGATAGCCGTACTATTAAGTAACCAAATGAACGGGTACATAATTTTATCAAATAAAATAAGTGGTCGTGCAAACTTAAGTGTGATTGCCTCTGCTTTTTGAATTGCAAAAGACTTTGGAACTAATTCACCTAATACAACATGGAAAAATGTAATCACGCTAAAAGCGATAATAAAGGATAAAGTATTTGCCATTGTTCCAGTAATATTAATCTTTTCAAAGAGCGGTCGTAGTAAATGTTCCACAGTCGGTTCACCAAGCCAACCAAGCCCTAAAGAAGTAATTGTAATCCCGAGCTGACAAGCTGATAAATAAACATCTAAATTAGATATGACACTTCTTGCAGCTAAAGCTTGTTTATTGCCTTCATTTGCAAGCTGGTCAATTCGACTTTTTCGTACTTTTACAACAGCGAATTCTGATGCAACGAAAAAGCCGGAAATAAGGATAAGTACAATGATGAGAAAAATATTTAATATGTCCAAGTGTATTCTCTATTCCGTCGCTTGGAATAAAGATGTCACCTCCTGCAATTATGTTATACTTTTATAATAAATCCAAATGAAAAGAATAGTCAAAGAAAAAGGGTAAATATTGGTATGTTTCTGCAATGGTTTTTGAATTTGCTGTTATTTTGTCCGCTATACAAAAGGAATAACCCTCTACTTTCAGATTCTAGAGGGTTATTTCAAATTAAGGTTTTGGAATACTTCTCGTTAAAGCGTATGATTGTTGTTTAAAGTGGTTTGTCGTCCATAGCGTTTGAAGGAATGAGAGTATACAATACGGGATATACAAAAGTAATAAGCTAATTGTAACAATAATAGGTGCATTTCCGCCGAATTGAACGATAAATTGCAATAGTCCACTTGCGTGAAAAACGCATTCCATAAAAACGAATGAAAGAATAATGGAACCTAAAATAGATTTATGATTCGAAGTAAGCGCTAAAAACAATGTATCTACAAGGAAAGAAGCTTGTTTTATTTCATATTCATTTGTATTACTTAAGAAAGGAATCCATTTTTTTATTGCTTGCATAACGATAATCATGGAAGTACTACAAACGATGATAAAAGATGAGTAGTAAGGAATCTTTATAAATTTTGTGATGTATAGGAGTAGTAATAAGACTGCGCATTGTAATAATACAGTACATAAAGAATAAGGAATCCATCTTAATAACGAAGCGAACTTTTTAACCGATTGAGGTGCTTTAAAAAATAAATGGCCAATCCCTAAGCTGATGAAGAATCCGATTGCAAGAGTAAAGGTAAAACGAACAATCGATAAAAAATATATTTCCCACATGTAAGGGAATAACGGTGTTGATTGATTAGCAGTATGTACCATCTGATTTGCTGAGAAAAAGATAGATTCGTGCATCCAATCAATCTTTGGAATTGTCATCGAAGAAAGTTGTGCGAAGTTATGGAAAATGCTTATAAAGCCGGTGATGTATGAGTATTTATGTGTAATGAATAAAGCTGGAATAGGACTAATGATAAATATAATGAGAACACCAACGATAAATTTATATATATGTGAGCGCAATAAAGACATGTAACCACCTACTCTTTGAATATTCAGAAAATTCTTATTCTTATTTTAGCTTTTTTCGGAGTAAGTTACAATATATTTTTCTTAAAGAAGTTTAGTATTGTAGTGGATAGAATTGAATGAAACGTGAATAAATTATGACAAGAAAATGAATAATTTTCAGAAAAATAAAATAAATTATTTATTTTTTTCTGAAAATATAATATAGTTATGGCACAGAAAGTATTTTAACATAAGGAGGCTGTTTATGAGGATTAAAGGGAATTATGTGCCGAAAAGGGAAGTTTTATTTTGCTCAAGTTCAATTACGATAGGGGAAGCGCTAGAGCATTTAAATAAAACTGGTTATCGTTGTGTACCAGTTTTAGATGAAAAAAAAGAGAAATATTTAGGGAATATATATAAAGTAGATATTTTAGAATATAAAGGTTCTCTGGAAGAAAATGTATTACGATTATTAAACGATAAAGAAGGATATGTCAGAGAAGATTCTTCGTTCTTTAAAGTATTTTTTACAATAAAAAAATTACCTTATTTATCAGTAGTTGATGAAAAAGGAGCCTTTCTTGGGATTTTAACGCATAAAAAGGTTTTTGAGCTATTAGAAGATGCCTGGGGCGTTCATTCTAGTAAATATTCTGTCATGATTGGGACACAAGATTATAATGGGGCTATTCAAAAATTATCGACAGTATTAAAAAAATATACAGGTATCCAAAGTTTAATGACTTTTGATAATGATGCCTTATTAGTTCGTAGAATTATGTTTACATTAGGAGAAGAGTTTAACGATGGGGAATTAGAGACGTTATTGAAAGATTTAGAAGATCACGGATTTAGAGTGGTTTATGTGGAAGAGATGAAAAATCCACGTGAAGTTGAAACGATAGAATAATATGCAAAAGCCGTCTAATTATGTTGGATGGCTTTTGTTATGTTACGTGTATAAAGTTATTTGAAAATAACGATAGGATAATAAGTGAGTCTGAAACAATATTTGTGCAAAAGAATAAAAAATGTAGATAATTTTGATTTTCAAAAAAGTCAATTTGAAAATATGTTTTTATTTTTCAACTAAATATGTTACTATATGTGTGATAAAAACAAAGAGGTCTGACAACTATACTCCACGCAATACCACTCTAATGATTTAAAAATTCAAAAAAATCAAAAAATAACAATTAGAGTAAAAATAAGGGGACTGGAGAAAATATGGAGAAAGACACTGCTTTGTAAGGGGCATATTTTATTAGCTTGAACAGAGAGGAGGATGCATAGCATATTGTGAAAATAGAGATAAACAATGAAAAAGTGCTATGCAAATGAAAAGCATGAAGGGACGTTTAAGGCCAGGTGATACGGTAGCAATTGGTTTAATGTTATTTGCACTATTTTTAGGAGCAGGAAATTTAATTTTCCCACCAGTTTTAGGACAACAAGCTGGAGAGAATGTTTGGGTTGCTACAATTGGATTCCTTGTAACGGGAGTCGGATTACCTCTATTAGCTGTAACAGCTGTCGCGTTTGTAGAGGGGGACTTGAAAGCGTTATCTTCTAGAGTTCACCCTATATTTGCGTTTGTTTTCCCATTGATTAGTTATTTAGCGATTGGACCTTTTTTCGCGATTCCGCGTACGGGAGCCGTTTCATTTGAAATGGGTATGAAGCCATTTTTATCAGAAGCATTAGTTTCCGAATGGTACATGCTATTTCTTTTCACTATAATTTTCTTCGGAATAACTTGGTATTTATCTTTAAATCCATCAAAATTAGTGGATTGGTTCGGGAAATTTCTTACACCGTTGTTAGTATTAATTGTTGCTGTAATTGTCGGAAAGGCAATTGTTGATCCGATTGGAGAACCAGCTGCACCGCTAGAGGCATACAAGGAAAATGCTTTCTTTGGTGGATTTATTCAAGGATATTTAACGATGGATGCAATTAGTGCGCTTGTATTTGGAATTGTAGTTGTACAAGTTATCCGCTCTAAAGGAATAAAAGAGAGTAATCAAATTGCAAAAATAACAGTAGTATCAGGTATTATCGCTGTACTTGGTTTAACGTTAATCTATTTATCACTTGCTTATCTTGGTTCAACAAGTACATCACTTGGGGTATCAGAGAATGGTGGACTTATTTTAACGAATGTTGTAAATGAGTTATATGGAACAAGTGGTAAAATTTTATTAGGACTTGTTATTGTACTTGCTTGTTTAACAACTTCTGTTGGATTAACATCAGCCTGTGCTGGCTTCTTTACAAACTTATTCCCAAAACTTTCGCATAAAACGATTGTAACAATGGTATGTGTATTTAGTTTAATTGTATCTAACCTAGGTTTAACACAATTAATCGCAGTTACTTTACCAGTATTAATGATCATTTATCCAGTTGCAATCGTATTAATTGTACTTTCTTACTTCCATAAATGGATTGGGAAGCGTAATACCATTTATATTGGAGCTATTTTAGGTGCGTTGTTAATTAGTTTCTTTAACGGTTTAGAAAGTGCGAAGATTAAAATTGACGCGATTTCTAACGTACTACAAATGTTACCATTATATAAAGAAGGAATAGGATGGTTAATCCCATCATGTATTGGCGGGATCCTCGGTTTCTTCTTCTATAAATCAAATGAATCAAGTGAACTACAAAAGAAAGGTGCTTAGGCGCCTTTCTTTTTTTAAAGGGGATTTTTTTGTTTTGTCTAAGTAATAAATGAAAGGAGTGATAAAATGGCTAATTTTGAAGATTTTTTAACTTTGGATTTACGGATTGGGACTGTAACACATGCAGAGGAATTTAAAGAAGCGAGAGTTCCAGCGATTAAACTAGAAATTGATTTTGGAGAGCTTGGAATGAAGCAGTCAAGTGCTCAAATTACGAAGAGATATACCCCAGAAGATTTAATCGGTCAGCAAATCGTTGCTGTTGTAAATTTTCCGCCAAAGCGTGTAGCGGGATTTAAATCAGAAGTGCTTGTTTTAGGAGGAGTACCTGAAGCGGGTGATGTTGTATTACTGCAGCCTAATATGGAATTACCAAATGGAACAAAAATTAGTTAATGTAAAGGCGGGGGAACATGGATATTGGACGCGAATACGTACAGTGTGCCGTTTCGAATTTTGAAGCAACAAAGAAACAAGGGGAACGGGTGCTTTCACAATTATCATATGAACAGATTGAATGGTCTTCTCATGAAGCAACAAATAGCATAGCAATTATAATTAAGCATCTGCACGGTAATATGCGTTCTAGATGGACGGATTTTTTAACATCTGACGGTGAAAAAATAGATCGTAACCGAGATGCTGAATTTGAAGGTGGTTATTCTTCTAAGAAAGAGGTACTCGCAGCATGGAATGAAGGTTGGGAATATGTTTTTAAAACGATGAATGCGCTAACGCCAGAACATTTATTGCAGACGGTATATATTCGCGGTGAAGCACATACTGTCATGCAAGCAATTGAAAGACAAATTTCTCATTATGCTTTGCATATTGGACAAATGATTTACATCGGTAAAATGTTAAAAGAAAATGAGTGGGAATGTTTAAGTATTCCTAGAGGAAAGTCTAACTTTCATTTAGAGAAAAAGCGTTCAACATAATAATAGGAAAGAAACCGATATAAAATTGGAAGTAAGAAAACAAGCCAAATGATAGATGGCTCTGCAGTCATAAGAATGCTACCAACAATCAGCCCATATATAATAAGAAAGAAATTAATAAGTGTATTCACAGGGATAAATCGTGAGATAAAAACTTGCTGTCGTTTAAAACAATCACTATGAAATACATAAAAGCGGAAGTACCATGTGGTAGTAATAAGATCTTTCTTTCGCGTAATTCTTTTTTGGCATGTATGACAGATGAACGGTGGTTGCATTTCATTACGCTCCATTTTCTATATTTGTAATAATGTAGGACAAAAGTAGGTACAAAGTGTATATCCCTATATACGCTCCTGATATAAGAAAAAATGGATTTAGTAAAATCCCATGAATACTTGTCATAAAAACTAAGTCTTGTATTAAAACATCATATGTATGAATAGAAATGATTGTACCGAGTACATAAAGTGCTAGATATGCTGAAATATGTAACGCAACACGGATGGTAGGATGCTTAGCAAGCCAATAAAAAATAAATGATAGTACAACGGGTAGTGTTCCTATTAGTAGTTTCAATTCATTTCACCTCATTAACAATATAGCCTGAATTTAGACGGTCTATTCTCTAGAGCTTGTACATAACTTGAAATAGAGAGGTGATAGTATGAATCGAGGCTTTTTTTATGTGAAATTCACGAGTGTACGTAAGTTAGTATTATTTATTATTGCTACAGTACTAGCGACTTTTTTTCTTATTAGTATGATGGTAACCTCTATGAAAGAGACGAAGTCAACGTATTTATATAATTGGTTAAATGAGTTATCAATGAATGGTTACATGTACGTTCTTGGGAAAGAGAATCATTATTTTACACAGGAATATCGAAATTTAAATCAAGATTTTTCAATATCTTCGTTTCTCTTTTCTATGGCTACGAATATTCGTTTTAACGATGTACGCAGTTTTGTCGGCAAAGAGCTACCTGGTTTCGGTAAGTACGATACAGAAATTGTTATTGCGGGGGAAGGAACAAATTATTCTAACTTGCCTATAGAGTCGAGCGTTCCACTTGAAGAAGTAGTAAAAGAACGGACTGGAGAAGGTGGACAGGCTCAAAAGCCGGATACGAATAAAGAGAAAAAGCAACCAGCTCAAACGACAGGAAAACGACAAGTTGCATTTATTTATCATTCGCATAGCTGGGAATCTTATTTGCCATTATTGAATTTAACAAATGATCCAAATCCGAATAAAGCCACAAGTTCCGTAACGAATATTTCAATAGTCGGCGACCGATTTCGTGAACAATTAGCAAATGAAGGAATCGGAGCAACTAACGACAAGACTGATGTTGGTCAAAAGTTGATTAGTAAAGGGTTAAATAGTAATAGTTCTTATAAAATGTCACGGGAAATTGTACAAGAAGCAATGGCCGGCAATAAAGAATTACAATACTTCTTTGATTTACATCGTGATAGTGCTCGGAAAAATGTCACGACAAAAATAATCGGTGATAAATCATATGCGAAGCTTGCGTTTGTAGTAGGGAAAGGTAACAAAAACTATGAAAAAAACTTGCAATTAGCAACGGCTTTACATGAGACGATTAGTAAAAAATATCCAGGCGTTAGTCGTGGTGTCATTCAAAAAGGATTTCAAACAGGAAATGGTGTCTACAATCAAGATTTGTCAGGACAAGCGATATTAATTGAAGTTGGTGGCGTAGATAATACAGAGGAAGAACTAAATCGATCGATTGATGCGCTAGCTAAAGCGTTTGGTGAATATTTCTGGCAAGCAGAAAAAGTGAATGGATAAAGTGAAACAGAAATGAATGCGAGAGTCTGAAAAAACGTGAGTGTAATGCTTGCGTTTTTTTGTAATTAATGATGCGTCACAGAATAGACATAATTTGTCGATGTTATAGTAATATCGAAATTTGTCAAATTATACTGGGAGATTTACAAAGGGATTTTCGGGAAAGTAGAGAAAATCTTTTTACAAGGAAAGCTTTTTATTATGAAATTGGTAGGGTGATTGAAGTGATTAGGGAAATCAAAGTAGAAGATGCAGCATCATTTTTGCAATTAAGTAAGCAATTAGATGAAGAAACAAAATTTATGTTGTATGAACCAGGAGAAAGGAAATTCACAGCCGAGCAACAAGAGCAAATGATTCAGCGCTTTGTAGAAAATAAATATGCAACAATATTGGTAGCAGTTGAAGAAGAGAGAATAGTAGGGTTTATTTTAGTGAATGGAAATCATATTCAAAGAAAGAGACATGTAGCAAGTATTGTAATTGGGATTTTGCAAGAGTATAGTGGGCAAGGTATTGGGACTAGATTGTTTAAAGAGGTCGAGAAGTGGGCAAGATTACATGATGTATGGCGTTTAGAATTAACGGTAATGGCCCACAATACAAGAGCTCAGGCACTATATAAAAAAACTGGATTTGAGAAGGAAGGTGTCAAAAGAGCTGCTCTTATTATCGATGGAGAGAACATCGATGAGTATGAAATGGCCAAATTATTAAAATAAGAGGTCGTTATATGAAAAAAAGATGGATACTACTTGGTATCGTAGCGGCGATACTCATTGTTGGAGTAGCGGGAATCAATTATAAAATGTATAAGGATAAGCAAGCGCGCGAGGTGAATGTAAATAACATATTTCCGAAAGCGAAAGAAACGATTGCGAATATGGATGGAGATATTGCGGTAATTAGTAATCCGAATTCAATGCTTGTGCTTGTGAATAAAAGTAGGCGTTTACCAGATGGGTATAGACCGCCAGATTTAGTTATTCCGAAAGTGCGCTACTCTAGTGAAGGTGATCAAGAAAAGAAAAAAATGAGAAAAGAGGCGGCCGGTGCGCTTGAGGAAATGTTTCAGCAAGCGGATAAGGAGCGTGTTTTCTTATTTGCAGTCTCTGGATTTAGATCTTTTGATCGGCAAAAAGCGTTAAATACAATGTATAAAAAACAAGATGGAGAAGCAAAAACAGCGATGTCGAGTGCAGTTCCTGGAACGAGTGAACATCAAACTGGACTAGCTATGGATATCACATCACAATCTGCTAAGTTTCAGTTAGAGACAATTTTTGGTGAAACGAAAGAAGGGCAGTGGCTTTCTGAAAATGCCCATAAATTTGGTTTTGTCATTCGATATACAAAAGAGAAAGAATCGATTACGGGCTATCGATTTGAACCATGGCACGTGAGGTATGTGGGAAATCCACAAGCTACATATTTATATGAAAATCAACTGACACTTGAAGAAGTAGCGCAGTGAACAATTGAGGGGAGAGAAGGATTATGACGGTGTTATATAAGAAAAAAGTACACGCATATGTGACAAGAGAAAAAGAAGGAGTTATGCAACTGCTTGTTTTTAAACATCGTGATATACCTGAAGCTGGTATACAAGTGCCAGGGGGAACAGTTGACGAAGGGGAAACGCTAGAAGCAGCGATTTTACGTGAAGTACAAGAAGAGTCTGGGTTACGTCATTTATGCATAGAACGATTCCTAGCTGATTATATCATACATGTGAGAGAAAAAAAGGAATATGAAAAACGCCATTTCTTCCACGTAACATTACTAACAGATGTAAAAGATCGTTGGGAACATATTGTAAGTGCCGGTGAGGAAGATGAAGGCCTAGTATTTTGCTACGAATGGATTGATATTGCAAAATGCCCTGAATTAGCGGGGAAACAAGGTGAGTTTTTACATTTGTTAGATGAGGTATATGTAAAATAATAAAAGAGTCTGAAGCGGAAGTTAATTCGTTTCAGACTTTTTTTATTTTTCAGGAAATAAAAGGTTTTTACATCGGTAAGTTGAATTCTTATAGAGGGATTGTAGTTGTATATGTGAGGAGCGGAGAAAATGAAAAAGTAATAGAGACATGCTATCAATAAAGGTTTATAGAAGGAGAATGAAAATGGAGATTCAGTTCAATACACTACTACAAAAAGAATTAACAATTCATGATATACAAAGAGCGATGGAAGATGGAAAGTTAACTTCAAAAGAACTAGTTATGTATTACCTTCATAGAATCGCAAAGTATGATCAAGATGGACCGGAAATTAATTCTATTTTAGAAATCAATCCAGATGCCATCTTTATTGCTGAAGCGTTAGATTATGAAAGAAAGATTAAAGGTATAAGAGGTCCATTACATGGTATACCGGTTTTACTTAAGGATAATATTGAAACGAATGACTCTATGCATACAAGTGCAGGTACGATTGCGTTAGAACAAAATATAAGTAGTGAAGATGCATTTCTCGTTACGAAGCTGCGAGAAGCAGGAGCAGTGATAATAGGGAAAACAAATATGACAGAATTAGCAAATGCAATGTCATTTGAAATGTGGGCTGGATATAGTGCGAGAGGTGGGCAAACAATAAACCCTTACGGTACGGGTGAGGATGATATGTTTGTTGGTGGCTCAAGTACAGGATCTGCCATAGCAGTTGCTGCTAACTTTACAGTAATATCGGTTGGAACAGAAACGGATGGTTCTATTTTGAGTCCAGCTGTTCAAAACTCTGTAGTCGGTATTAAACCGACTGTTGGTTTAATTAGTCGTAGAGGCATTATTCCGTTTACGTATTCGCAAGATACAGCGGGGCCATTTGCTAGAACAGTAACAGATGCCGCTATTTTGCTAGGGAGTTTAACAGGGATAGATGAGAAAGATGTAGCTACTCGTAAAAGTGAAGGGATAGCAGAACATGATTATACAAAGTATTTGGATGTTAACGGTTTAAATGGAACAAAGATTGGTGTATATAACAACGCACCAAAAGATTATTATAAATCTGGTGAGTATGATGAGAATTTGTTTAAGGAAACAATTGAAGTATTACGTAGTAAGGGTGCGACAGTAGTAGAGGATATTAATATTCCGTCTTTTCATAGAGAATGGAGCTGGGGTGTATCGCTCTATGAATTAAAGCATAGTTTAGATAACTATCTTTCGAAATTGCCTTCTACTATACCAGTCCATTCTATTTCAGAGTTAATGGAGTTTAATGAAAACATAGCAGAAAGAGCTCTGAGATATGGACAAACTAAGTTAGAAAGAAGAAAAGATTTTCCTAATACGTTAAGAAATCCACAATATTTAAATGCAAGATTAGAAGATATATATTTTTCACAAGAACAAGGCATTGATTTTGCACTGAAAAAATATAATCTTGATGCGATTCTGTTCCCTTCTTATATAGGCTCCACTATATGTGCGAAAGCAGGTTATCCGTCTATAGCAATACCTGCGGGATATATGGATAACGGGAGACCATTTGGAATTACGCTTGCAAGCACTGCTTTTCGTGAGGGGACTTTAATTAAACTCGCATACGCTTTTGAACAAGCGACAAAGCATCGGAAATCTCCTAACTTATCATAAATAAAATAAATAGGGCAGGAAATCCTGTCCTATTTATTTTGTTCATTAAAGTGACATGTTTTTTTGCTTTGTCTTATCATATTTTAATAAGTTAAATGATAAACAAGCAGAGCACAATATAAGGATTGAAGAGAGAATATAGATCGTACGAACACCGAACAAATCGGTAATAATGCCAACACTCAGCATAGAAAGGCCAGAAGCTGTTGAGAGAAGAGCGCCGTGAGCTGTATACATCTTTGATAATAAAGATGGAGCGACGCTGGATTGTAAAACAGTTGTTTGAGAAATATCTCTAATTTGATAACATGGTCCCATTAGAACGCACAGAAAAAGCGCAATAAAGCCGCTACTTGTCATACCATATAAAAATGTAAGAATACTAAACAGAAGAGAGCCTACCGCCATAGAGCGTATTAAATTGTTTTGAATGTATGTACTCATTTTCCACGCTAATAGACCGCCAATTAACGTCCCAACATAATAACTTGTATTAATAAATCCCCACCATTCTTCTCCTTTATGAAGGACAGTTGTTACATAAGCCATCGTAATAGCACCCATCCATATCGTCCCTGCAAAAGTTTCAATTAAGTCCATACATGTAACAGTACGGAGAGAAGGGTTTTGAAATAAGAGCTTCCAACCTTCCAATAAAGTATCACCTTTTGAAGAAGAAGGCTCTATTACTCGTTCAGTATGTATGGAACGTAATGAAAAGTGTAGTGCAACACATCCGAAAATCATCAAAATATTATTCATCATGAGTGTAGAAGAAGCACCGATAAGAAGCACAATAACACTTGTAAATGAATAAGCAGCGGCTTGCGCAATTTGTGTGGAAAAGGAAAAAATGCTATTTACTTTTACTAATTTTTCTTTCGGTGTAAGGCGCGGAAGAATACCGTATAGTAATGGAGCGCTCCAGCCACTACATAATGAAATGAAAAAAATGAAAATGAATAGTACTACAATGTTTGTGGAAAGGATCGGGAATAATATCATTAATAAAAATAATAGAGCAGTTTTTATCCACTGCAGTGTAAAAAGTAATGAATAAGATGGAAAACGATTCATTATAAGTGGTGCAGATGTATTTGCTATAAGATTAGTTATAACTTGTAATAATGGAAAAAGAGCAGTTAATGTAGCTGATTTCGTTGTGATATACATATGAGTTGTAATAATCATTACGTATACGATGTCAGCGAGAGTAATGCATATTTTCGATCCTAAATAGTAAGTCAATGAGCGTTTTTGCAATAAGTACACACCCTTTCTGGGGAAAATATGACAGTAGTTATAATAATTATAATTTAAAAAATAAATTTTGAAAGAATTAAATTTTTTGTCACTTTTTGAAAGGGAAATTCATGTATAATGAAGAATATATTAATATAGTATTTTAATAATACTCATTATAACAGTGAATATGTACAATAGCTCGTAGTAAGCGCCCACGTATGAGAAAGGGCGGATAAACCATTCTTTTCTTCATATACATATAGAAAATGAGAAAGAAAGTGAGGGTTGCATATGGCTGCTTGGGTAATTTGGTTTATAATAGCTGGTATTTTATTTATTGCGGAAATGCTGTCGATTACATTTTACATGCTTTGGCTTGGAATTGGAGCTGTTGTCGGAGGTCTTATTGCTTTGTTTGTTCCTGAAGCACTACTGTTACAAGTTGTTGCTGGCGCGATTGTAAGTTTAACATTGACTTTCTTTACAAAAAGAATATCAAAAAACTTTCGGGAAGCAAAAGGTTTTACTGATACAGTAGATATGCTTGCAGGTAAAAAAGGGATTGTTATGCAAGCGATTACAAATGAAGCGAACGGCATTGTGAAAGTGGATGGAGATACTTGGACAGCTATTGCAGATGATCCAATTGATGCCGGAGAAAAAGTTATTGTTATAAAGAGGCATAGTACTATATTACAAGTAAAAAAGGAGAGTGAATAAATATGGTAGCATTAACGTTAACGATTATTTTCGCATTAATTGTTGTTACATTTATCGCATTAACAATCAAAATTATTCCACAGCAAAAAGTTGGAGTCGTTGAAAGATTTGGTAAGTTTCAGCGTGTTATGCAGCCGGGATTAAATTTATTAATTCCGATTGTGGATCGCGTTCGCGTATATCACGACTTGCGTATTCAACAAACAAATGTACCACCGCAGAAGGTAATTACGAAAGATAATGTACAAGTGGAAATTGATACAATTATTTTCTATCAAGTCGTTGAACCGGAACTTGCGACATATGGTATTTCGAACTATGAATACGGTGTACGTAACATTACTTCAGCAACGATGCGTCAAATCATTGGTAAAATGGAACTGGATGAAACGTTATCTGGTCGTGAAAAAATTTCAACAGAAATTCGCTTAGCACTTGATGAAGCTACAGAAAAATGGGGCGTTCGCATTGAACGTGTTGAAGTTGTCGATATTAATCCGCCGAAAGATGTGCAAGCATCAATGGAAAAACAAATGAAAGCAGAGCGTAATAAACGTGCGATCATTTTAGAAGCTGAAGCTGCAAAACAAGATAAAGTCCTTCGTGCTGAAGGGGAGAAGCAAAGTAAAATCTTAATGGCTGAAGGGGATAAAGAAGCACGTATTCGAGAAGCTGAAGGTATTAAAGAAGCAAAAGAATTAGAAGCACAAGGGGAAGCAAGAGCGATTGAGGAAATTGCGAAAGCAGAACAAAATCGAATTGAATTACTTCGTGAAGCAAATTTAGATGAGCGTATACTTGCTTACAAATCATTTGAATCATTAGCTGAAGTTGCGAAAGGGCCAGCAAATAAAGTCTTTATTCCGTCTAATGCAATTGAAACACTTGGTACTCTTGGGGCAATTGGTGAAATTTTTAAAGAAAAACAGGCGAAGAGATTACCTTCTTCAGATACACCAAACGAACAATAAGAGTGGAAAGAGAAATGGGAAGCCGTTTCTCTTTTTATTTTTTAGCATGGTTTTATAGATTACATGTGTGTGGGACGGAAAAGCGTTCTTTTGCATATTTACTAAAAAAATTTAAAAATTTCATAATATGAAATCAAAGAGAATTTGTAAGAAATAAAATTGATATAATAATTGAAAATTCAGTCATCTAATGAAGTTTCTAAACTTTTTATTATATTATTATGGGAAATTGGAGGGGAAAGAATGGGCATTAGAACAGGGGAACAGTATATTGAAGGATTGCGAAAAAGAAATCCTGAAATTTGGATTGGCGGGAGAAAAGTAACGGATGTAGTAAATGAAGATGTTTTTCGTGAACCGATTTTACAAATTGCGAACTTATATGATATGCAGCACCATCCAGAATATCAAGATAAAATTACTCATATATGCGAAGAGACAGGGGAAAGAGTATCAAATGCATTTTTAGTTCCTAAAAATTATGAGGACTTAAAGGCACGCCGTGAATTATTTGAAGTATGGGCAAAAGCTACTTTTGGTTTAATGGGCAGAACACCTGATTTTTTAAATGTAACGGTTACCTCGATGGCAAGTAATTCGTGGTTTTTTGAGAAGTTTAATCCAGAATGGGGAGCGAATATAAAAAATTACTATAAACATATAAAGGATAATGATTTGTTTTTAACACATGCAATTATTAATCCACAAAATGATCGGAGTAAGGCTTCCCATCAACAAGAAGATGAAACAATGCATTTAGGGGTAGTAAGTGAAACAGCAGAAGGGATGTACGTGAGTGGTGCTAAAATGTTAGCGACACTGGCGCCGATTACGGATGAGGTAATTATATATTCATATCCGAGTTTTAAACCAGGTGATGAACGTCATGCGATCTCTTTTGCAGTTCCGATTGATGCGCCAGGACTCAGGGTTCTATGTCGTGAGCCGATGCAAGATGGAAAACGTTCTTTATTTGATCATCCTCTTGCATCAAGGTTTGAGGAAATGGATGCATTACTAGTATTTCATAATGTGTTTATCCCGTGGGATAAAGTATTTATTTATCAAAGTGTAGAAGCTGGTAATCAATTGTACCCAAAAACAGGAATTGGTCATCAACCAGCGCATCAATCTGGAGTAAGAGGATTAGTAAAACTATCATTCGCTGCTGAAGTAGCTATGAAAGTAGCAGATTCGATAGGAGTAGATGGGTTTTTAAATGTACAAAATCAGTTAGCAGAGCTGATGCAAGATGTCGAAACGATACGTGCACTCCTGCAAGTAGCTGAATATGAGTATGAAACAAATTCATATGGAGAAGTTATTCCTGCGAGGCTACCGCTTGATACCATTCGTAGTTTATTACCAAAGATGTATCCACGTGCTATTGAGATTATTCAAACCATTGGTGCGGGTGGATTATTAATGTCACCAACAGGTGCAGATTTTATGACCCCCGAGATCCAAGATGATATGCAAAAGTATTATATCGGGCGTGAAGGCGTATCCTCTGAGGAACGAGTTCGTTTGTTTAAATTAGCGTGGGATTTATGCGGTGAAGCTTTTGGGCAACGATTATTACAATATGAGCGTTATTATTCTGGAGATCCGGTGCGTAAAATGGGAATGTTTTATAATGCGTATAAAAAACAACAAACTTTTTCACTTGTGAACAATGCGTTGCAATCGAGTTCATCTGAAGAAGCCTTAAGTTAAACGAAAATGTTTACGCTTACATTTATATTTAAAAAAGGAAGGAGCAATAGATGATAAAAAGAATTTTACTGTTAGGATGTAATTCTTCTTATATTTTTAATAATATCTAGAACTTTGGGATTGTAACTGGAATAGGGGAGGTAAATGATTTGATCGCTTCTATCAGTAAAATTTGTAAAATTCTAAATTGTTTTACTAGTGAGGAGCCGGTACTAGGAAATTCTGAAATAGCTGAAAAGTTAAAGATGAATGCTAGTACAGTTCACCACCTTGTTCGTACGTTGTGTGCAGAAGGAATGCTCATACAAGATGAGCAAAGAAAATATAGATTAGGTTGGAAATTGTTAGAGTGGGGAAATCAAGTCATGTTTCAGCAAGAGATTTATAGTGGAGCAATTCCGCTTGTTGAAGAGCTAGTAAGAAATTTTAGCGGTACTGTGCATATCGGTATGTTTGATCGTGGTGATGTTGTATTTATATTGAAAGTTTCATCGAAGGAGTCCGTTCAAATTTCAACACATGTTGGATCAAGAGAACCTGCATATTGTACAAGCACAGGGAAAGTGCTGCTTTCATTTCATTCATCACCCTTAGAATATACTTCAGAAAAAGGGCTTTTACGACGAGCACCCAATACCATTACATGTGTCAAACAATTCCAAACAGAGTTACAGAAAATTCGTAAGCAAGGTTATTCAATTAGTGATAACGAAAATGAGCATGGACTATATGGAATTGCAGCTCCTATTCGATCTTATACTGGGAGAACTATTGCGGCGCTTAATATTGTTGGACCTATATCGTATATGCAGGGAAGTAATCGTGAAATCATAATTCAAAGTGTGATGAATACAGCAAATTTGATTTCCAAGGAATTTGGTTATTTGGAAATTTAATTTTAGAAGAAAAGAGATGAGTATCATTTATATACATGAGCAGTGTATACCTGAATTAACGAAATCTATTGTTTCAATTGGAGCATTTGATGGTGTGCATAAAGGTCATCAAGCTGTAATTAAAAATGCAGTTGAGAAGGCAAAGGTATTAAGGATAACAAATGTTGTGTATACATTTGATCCACCACCACGCTCATACTTTCAAGGGGCGAAAGTATTAACACCTATTGATGAGAAGGTGAAACGTATTCAAAGTCTTGGTGTTGAACATGTGATTGTAATTCGGTTTGATGAGTCTTATATAACAAAAAGTGCGAGTTGTTTTATTCAAGATATAAAAAGACTAAGCCCTGTAGAAATTTTTGTTGGCCAAGATTTTAAGTTTGGAAAAAATCGGGAGGGCAATATAGATTTGCTAAGAGAGCACTTCAATATTTCTATAGTGAAAGATATTTGCTGTGATGAAGGTGAGCGAATATCTTCAACGAGAATTAGAGATTATGTTTATCAAGGAGATTTACAAAAGTCTAACTCTTTGCTCGGTTGGTCTTTTAAAACAATATAACTAAAAAGGAATTATGAGGAGGAAATAATATGTCTAAAACATTGCAATCTTTTAATTTACTAAAATGGATTGATGAGAATAAGGAGTTATTGAAGCCACCAGTAAATAACAAAGTGATTTGGCAAGATTCAGAGTTTATCGCCATGATATTAGGTGGTCCAAATAGAAGACGTGATTTCCATGTGGATCCTTCAGATGAATTTTTCTATCAAATTAAAGGTGAATGTTATGTGGAATGTATTACAGAGGAAGGTAAGCGAGAAGTTGTCACAGTAAAAGAAGGGGATGTATTCATGCTACCCGCTATGGTGCCACATTCACCACATCGCGTTGCTAACACATATGGGCTCGTAATTGAAAGGAAACGTAACCAAGGAGAGCTTGAAGACTTTGTTTGGTTCTGTGACGAGTGTAATCATGAAATGCATCGTGTACGTGTCCAATTAAGTGATATTGAAAAACAAGTAAAAGAAGCAATTCATAGTTTTAATTCAAATAAAGAAATTCGAGCATGTAAAAACTGCGGTCATATTATGCCAGAAGAAGTGGAGGAATGGAAGTGCGAATAGATTTTCATACACATATTATTCCTGAAACTTTTCCGGATTTTGAAGAGAAGTTTGGCGGAGGACGTTGGCCGATATTAAATCGGACTTGTACATGTGGTGCAAGCATAATGGTTGGAGGTAAAAATTTTCGTGATGTGACAGATCAAGTATGGTGTCCTGAGAAAAGAATTGAAGATATGAATCGTGAAGGTGTTGATATTCAAGTTTTATCACCAATCCCTGTTACATTTTCGTATTGGGCAAAACCAGAGGAAGCCGAAAGTATGGCACGTATTCAAAATGATTTTATTGCAGAAACAGTTTTAGCATATCCAGATCGTTTTGTAGGATTAGGAACGGTTCCGATGCAAGATGGAGAAACTGCGATTCGTGAAATGGAGCGTTGTATAACAGAATTACATTTACACGGTATTGAAATTGGCACAAACGTAAATGGTAAAAATTTAGATGACCCATCGTTTATTGAATTCTTTCGGATGGCTGAAAAGTGGCAAGTTCCAATCTTTATTCATCCATGGGAAACATTAGGACGAGATAGAATGCCACATCATAATTTTATGTACACAGTAGGGATGCCGAGTGAAACGGCACTTGCAGCAGCTACATTAATATGGAGTGGGATAATGGAGAAGTTTCCACAGCTAAAGGTTTGTTTTGCGCATGGTGGGGGATCTTTCCCATATATTTTGCCGAGGTTAGATCAAGGCTGGAAAGTATGGCCGCATTTACGATTGACTACGCATCCTCCTAGTTATTATGCAAAGAAATTTTATTTTGATTCTTTAAATTATGATCCTATTAATTTGAAATATATGATTGAAAGATTTGGACATGAAAAAATTTTCATGGGTTCAGATTATCCGTTTTTATTGCGAGAAGTGGACCCGGGAAAGGTGATTGATGAAACAGCCGGTTTATCAGAGGAACAAAGGGCAGCGATGCTTGGGGGAAATGCAGCGGAATTTTTAAATATTGATATAAGAAAAAGAGGTGTAGCATATGCAGAGAGTACAAACACCTGAGGACAAACTAAGTGAGTTAGGAATCACACTGCCAGCTATTCGTCCGGCAGTTGGAAATTATGTTAGTTGTGTAAAAGTAGGTAATTTACTATTTACTGCTGGACAAGGCGTAGATGAGTATCACGGAAAATTAGGAAAAGATATTTCAATTGATGAAGGATATAAAGCGGCAAGGCAATCAATGTTGAATTTATTAAGTGTTGTGAGGAACGAACTAGGTGATTTAAATAAGGTGAAACGAATTGTAAAGTTGCTTGGTTTTGTAAATAGTACGGAAGATTTCATTAATCAGCCAAAAGTAATGAACGGGGCATCGGATGTATTAGTAGATATTTTTGGGGAAAAAGGAAAACACGCTCGTTCTGCAGTCGGTATGGCTCAGTTACCTAATAACACAACAATTGAAATTGAGATGGTTTTAGAAATTGAAGAATAGGAGGTAAGGAAGGTGAACAAAGAATTATTAGCTGACAAACTGAAAGTAAAAGATGCGAAATTGTTTATTGATGGAAAATATGTGGATTCTGTATGTGGTGAAACGTTTGATACGTTCAATCCGGCGACGAATAGAAAGCTTGCATCTATTGCAAAGGCAAATGAAGAGGATACTAAAAGAGCAATTGATGTGGCAGAACGTACATTTAAAAGTGGCATTTGGAGTAAAATGCCTGTGGAAGAGCGGTCGAATATTTTATGCAAAATGTCGGATTTGATTATGGAAAGAGTGGATGAACTAGCGTATATAGAAACTCTAGATGTTGGAAAACCAATTAAAGAGAGTAAAGGATTCGATATACCACGTTCGGCTCATAATTTTCGCTTCTTTGCTGAAATGGCTAAATATATAGTACATGAGCATTATGATAAACATAATTTTATGTCATATGCAAAGTATGCTCCAGCAGGGGTAACTAGCTTAATCATTCCTTGGAATTTGCCATTTATGCAAATGACGTGGAAAGCATCAGCTGCACTTGCTTCTGGTAATACTGTTGTTGTTAAACCGGCCTCCTATACTCCATTAAGCGCAGTTATGCTTGGTGAAATTGCAAATGATGCAGGATTACCACCAGGTGTACTTAATATTATTACAGGTCCTGGAAGTACTGTCGGGACAAAAATGACAACACATCCAGCTGTTAGAAGAATTTCATTTGTTGGAGAAAGTAATACAGGTAAGACAATTATGCGTAATGCTTCAGAAAACTTAATTCCTGTTTCATTAGAATTAGGAGGTAAATCAGCAAATATTGTATTTGAAGATGCAGATTTAGATGAAGCAGTACAAGGATCAATTGAAGCTATTTATCGAAATCAAGGAGAAATTTGTTTAGCTGGTTCCAGATTACTTGTGCAAGAAAGTGTATATGAACAGTTTTTAGAGAAATTTGTAGCGGCTGTGAAAAGAATAAAGGTTGGAGATCCTCTTTCTGAAGATACAGATATGGGAGCGCTTGTCTCAAAATCTCATTTAGAAACAGTTGATCGCTATGTAGAATTAGGAATTTCAGAAGGGGCAAAATTAGCCTATGGGGGAAAAAGAGTGGAAAGTCTAGTAGAAGGGAATTTTTATGAACCTACTATTTTATACGATGTTGATAACAGTATGCGTGTAGCGCAGGAAGAGATATTTGGTCCAGTTCTAGTTGTTATTCCATTTAAAACGGAGGAGGATGCCATTCGCATTGCAAATGATTCTATTTATGGACTAGCTGGAGTGGTTTGGACAAATGATCTTAGACGAGCACAACGAGTCGTTTCGCAAATTGATTCAGGCTTACTATGGATTAATTGTTGGTATGTCCGAGATTTACGCACTCCATTTGGAGGTTCAAAGGCAAGTGGAATTGGTAGAGAAGGTGGGCGTCATAGTTTTGAATTTTATACAGAAGCTAAGACGGTAACGATGAAATTATAAGGATAATATTTTAACTTAACATACAAAGAGCTCCCATCTGATGTTTATAAAAATAAGTAGATGGATGGGGGCTAGTCTACAATGTAAAGGATTGAGGATATATAAATTAAAAAATGAGGTGAGAGCAATTGTTAATGAAAGAGTTAGCAGATGAACTATTGCAGGCTGAAGATTCACGTATAGGAATACCTCCTTTTACTGAGAGATATGCTAATTTATCAGTTGAGGATGCTTATAATATTCAGCTTGAAGTAGTAGAAAGAAAGTTGGAGAATGGGCGTTGTGTAATCGGGAAAAAAGTTGGACTTACGAGTGTTGCAATGCAGCAGATGCTTGGGGTAAATGAACCAGATTATGGACATTTGTTAGATGACATGAAAATAGAAAATGGAAGTACAATTGCAATAAGTTCTTTTGTATCTCCGAAAGTAGAAGCAGAAATAGGATTTGTTTTAGAAAAAGATTTAAAAGGGCCTAATATTACATACATTGATGTACTGATGGCAACAAAGTATGTTGTACCTACACTTGAAATAATTGATAGTCGTATTGCTGATTGGAAAATTAAATTGGTTGATACAGTAGCGGATAATGGCTCGTCAGCAAAGGTTGTAATTGGTAATACATTCTCTAGCATCGACAAAGTAGATTTACGTACAACTGGAATGACACTGTATAAAAATAATAGTTTAATTGCAACGGGTGCTGGGGCGGCCGCATTAGGGCATCCTGCACAAGCTATTGCCTGGTTAGCTAATAAACTACATGAATTTAATATTGGATTAAAAGCAGGTGAGTTAATTTTACCAGGTGCGTTATCTGGTGCAGTCTCAGTGAATAGTAAAGACAGTATTCAAGCTGACTTCGGATCACTCGGATCAGTTTCTGTTACATTCATATAGGTTAAAGTGTTGAGAAAAGGGGGGATAGATGTGAAGAAAGTAAAGGCGGCTATAATTGGATCAGGTAATATTGGTACGGATTTAATGTATAAATTAAAAAATAGTAAAGTTATAGAGCTAAATGCCATGATTGGAATAGATTCCGAATCGGATGGTTTAAAGAGAGCGAAAGAAGCCGGATATGAGGTTTTTGATAATGGAATACAAGCAATTATTGATAATCCGAGTTTAGCTGATATTGTATTTGACGCAACTTCAGCTAAAGCACATAGTTATCATGCGAAAATATTAGAAGAGCTTGGGAAAATAGTAATTGACTTAACTCCGGCTGCATATGGGCCATTTGTTTGTCCTGCTATTCGAAATAATGATTTTTTAGATAAGCAAAACGTTAATATGATTACGTGCGGGGGACAAGCAACAATTCCGATTGTTCATGCTATTAATGAGGTAGCAAATGTTACATATGCAGAGATAGTTGCTACAATTTCCAGTTTAAGTGCAGGTCCAGGTACAAGGGCAAATATTGATGAATTTACAATTACGACAAAGCGTGGAATTGAAGAAATTGGTGGGGCTGATAAGGGGAAGGCGATAATTATATTAAACCCTGCAGAGCCACCTATATTAATGAGAGATACGATTTATTGTGAAGTTAAGGATATGGATGAGGTTTCTATCTATGAAGCAATTCATAAGATGGTTGAACGGGTTAGGACGTATGTTCCTGGTTACTCTTTGAAACAAGAGCCAATGTTTGATGGGAATCGTGTAACTGTATTTTTAGAAGTTGAAGGAGCTGGAGATTATTTTCCTCCTTATGCCGGTAATTTAGATATTATGACAGCTGCAGCATTAAAAGTAGGTGAAGAATTTGCAACGCAAATCGTTTCAGAGAAGAAAAGAGGTGTAATGAATGAGGCGAAATAGTGAAAGACCAGTGAGAATAACGGAAGTTTGTTTACGTGATGGAAGTCATGTAATGAAACATCAATTCACAGAAGAGCAAGTTCGATCTGTAACAAGGACATTAGATGAGGCAGGTATGCATTATATCGAAGTGAGTCATGGAGATGGTTTAGGTGGCTCTACTTTACAATATGGGAAGTCATTAGTTAACGAAATGAAGCTCATTGAAGCCGCGGTAGATGAGTGTAAGCAAGCTAAAGTAGCTGTCTTGTTAATTCCTGGTATTGGAACGATTCATGAATTAAAGCAAGCTGCAAATATCGGTGCGAAACTTGTTCGTGTAGCAACACATGTAACAGAAGCGGATGTTTCCGCTCAGCATATTCAATTTGCACGTGAGTTAGGTATGGAAGTGTGCGGTTTTTTAATGATGGCACATTCTGCATCGGTTGAAAAGTTAGTAGAGCAAGCAAAGCTTATGGAAAGTTATGGTGCAGAAGCAGTTTATGTAACAGATTCTGCAGGAGCTTTATTGCCTCATGAAGTACGTGAACGTATCCGTGCTTTGCGTCAATCTTTAAATATTGAAATTGGTTTCCATGGTCATAATAATCTTTCGGTTGCAGTAGCAAATACAATTACTGCAATTGAGGAGGGCGCGACACGTATTGATGGAAGTGTACGATGTCTTGGGGCAGGAGCTGGAAATGCCCAAACAGAAGTATTGCTCGCTGTTTTGGATCGTATGGGATATAAGCTGGATATAGATTTATATAAGATGATGGACGTCGCAGAGGAGGGTGTTGCCCCTTTATTACCAGTACCACAAGAAATTCAAAAAGGTAGTCTAGTAATGGGATATGCAGGGGTATACTCTAGCTTTTTATTACACGCTGAAAGGGCGGCACAACGCTTTAATGTAGACGCACGTGATATTTTAATAGAACTGGGAAAAAGAAAAGTAGTTGGAGGACAAGAGGATATGATTTTAGATGTAGCTGCAGAATTAGCAAAGATAAAAATGGAGGTGTAACATATGGCTTTAGTGAAAGGGGCAGATTTGGAAATCGTTGACTATTTACTTCAAGCTGAAAAGGAAAGAAAAGAAGTAGTAAAAGTAACGGATAAGCATCCTGATTTAACAGTAGAGGATGCTTATAAATTGCAAAAACGTTTAATTGAACAAAAAATGAGCGAAGGTTCTAAAAGAGTTGGTGTGAAACTTGGATTAACGAGTAAGGCAAAACAACAAATGATGGGGATTGATGAAGCGATTTACGGATATTTATTGCACGATATGCTTGCATTCGAATGGGAGCCATTGCAATATGAAACGTTGATTCATCCGAAAGTAGAGCCAGAGATTGCTTTTTTAATAGGTGAGGATTTACAGGGAACAAATGTGACAGTTGACGATGTATTAAAGGCAACAAAATATGTTGCGCCAGCTTTAGAGGTGATTGATAGTAGATATTTAAATTTTAAATTTACATTACCTGATGTAATAGCAGATAATTGTTCCTCTTCAAAATTTTTGTTAGGAAGTAAATGGATTGATGTTAAGAATATAGATTTAGCAAATGTAGGAATGGTTATGTCAAAGAACGGTAAGATTGCTACGACTGGGACAGGAGCAGCTGTGCTGGGACATCCAGCAGAGGCAATTGCTTGGGCGGTAAATAAACTTGGTTTACAAAATGAAGGATTTAAAAAAGGTGATATTGTATTAAGTGGAGCATTATCTGAAGCGATTGCATTTAAAGCCGGAGATTCTATCATTGCACAATTTGATGATTTGGGAAGTGTAGCAATGTTTTGTGAATAAATAGTAAAGCGAGAGATAAAAATGCCCATTATACAAATTCAAATAATAGAAGGTAGAAAGCAGGAGCAAATTCAAAATCTAATATTTGATGTTACAGAGGTAGTTGCGAAAAACTTAGATGTAGATGTTAGACGGGTTCGTGTTTTAGTGAATGAAATCCCAAGTTCGCATTGGGGAGTAGGCGGAAGGTCTAAAGAAAGTTTAAAAGAAAGTTAGTTAATAATAAAAGCAATTTTCATTCTTATATGAATGAGGATTGCTTTTATTATTTTGAAATTTTTAAATAATATGTTAAAATTTAGTCTTAGTTTTAAGGAGATGAGGGGGAATATACATGCAAATACTACTAATACGCCATGGAGAATCTAAAGCAGATATTTTACATGTACATGAAGGACGAGCTGACTTTGAATTAACAGAAAAAGGAAGAAGGCAAGTGCAAAGGCTTGTACAGAAAGTGAAAGCAGATTTTCCGCCAGATTTCATTTGGGCAAGTACATTAAAACGTGCTCGTGAAACGGGTGAAACATTAGCGGAAGGAATTGGGTGTCCAATTCAATTAGAAGAGGAATTAATGGAGTTCAATAATGGAGTGCAAGCAGGTCTTTCATTTGAAGAAGCTAAGAAATATCCCGAGCCAAAGTTTCTTCATGACCGATTTGAAAACGGGGAATCATTTATTGAATTTAGAATGAGAATAGAAGGAATCTTTTCTAAAATCGTAACAGAGAATACGTATGACCGAATTGCCATTGTTGCACATGGTGGTGTAATAAATAGTCTATTACGTGCATTTTTCAAAATGCCCATTTCAATGGATTATTATTTTAAAATGGGAGATACGGGAATAAGCTTAATTGAAATGGATGGCGAACAAAAAACGGTACATTTTATTAATGATACGAATCATTTGGATGGGATGTAGAGAATTATGTACAAAGTTGTATTTTTCGATGTTGACGGTACGCTTTTAAGTGAGATTCATAGAAGTATGCACGAAAGTACAAAAGAAGCGATACATAGGTTAATAGATAAAGGGATTCATGTAGTTGTTACGACAGGGAGACCATATAGCTTATGTTCGCAATTTATGGAACTAGGCATAAATACGTTTATTTCTGCAAATGGTGCCCATATAAAATGTGGTGAAAAAGTTATACATAAATCAGTACTTTCACGTGAAATCGTTCATGATATCTCGAGATTTGCTGAATTACATGGTCACAGTATTTCTTATTTTACCGAGGATTTTGCAATGAACGGAATAGCCTCGGATAATGAGCGTGTAATGCAAGCGCTTAGCGAGACGTTGAATTTAGAGAAGTATCCTGAAAAAAGCAAGGATTTATCTAAAGAGATTTATTGTTTATGTCTGTATGCGGATGAAATGGAATCTCAAAAATTTATTGAAAAGTACCCGATGCTTACATTCGAACGTTTTCATGGTTATGTCATAAATGTATTGGAAGATAGTAAAGTATCGAAGCTCACCGCAATTCAAAAAGTATTGGATCATTTAAATATTTGTAAATCAGAAGCAATTGCTTTTGGCGACGGTAGAAATGATATTGAGATGTTGCAGTATGTAGGATTAGGTATTGCAATGGGGAATGGCGGAGAAGAGTTAAAAACAAGAGCTGATTTTGTTACAAAGAAAGCGAGTGAAGGTGGTATTTTATTCGCCTTAGAAAAGTTTCATATCGTCTAACATACCTTTATTGAAATAAAGGTATGTTAGGATCTTTCATATGCTCGCACAATAAAATATGTATTTGTCCACGATGATGATAAAAGTGGGCAACAATTTCCAGCAACCATTCAAAGCGTGAATAAGAAATACCCCAATAAGCAGTCTTCATTTCTGCTAATTGTTCATTGGAATAGGATAAAAAAGTTTTAGAAAGTAAATCGTAGCCCTGTATCATCGTTTTTTGCATTTGCGCAATTGTTTCGGGTGTTTGTTCTTTATAGAAAGTATGCAGCTCTTTTTCCGTACTACCATTTAAAATGAGTAAATCAGCATGGCAAATAAGAGAAAGATGTGCATACATTTCAAATAATGAACGCTTCGATTGAATCGGAGCTATTTTCAAATCAATTTCAGTATATTGATCCAGCATTTGAATAGAAGTATCAACAGCAACTTTAAGTTGATGCAATGCAGATTGTACAAACATTGTAATTCTCCTCGTCTCCGTATATAATAGTTTCTTGAGGGTATTATATCATACTAAAAATTCCGAAAATTCTAGTAGTTTGACTAGCATATTGAAAAGTATTATATTGTAAAAGGTCATATGAAACGTGAAATAGAATGGAATGCAATTATTGAGTTAGGAGTTAGACCAATGAGTTTGAAATATGGAAGAGATACAATTGTTGAAGTTGACTTAAATGCAGTAAAACATAATGTAAAAGAATTTAAAAAACGTGTGAATGATGAAAATATTGCAATGATGGCTGCTGTAAAAGCAAATGGGTATGGCCACGGAGCAGTTGAAGTTGCGAAAGCTGCTATTGAAGCGGGAATAAACCAGCTTGCAGTTGCATTTGTAGATGAAGCGATAGAGTTAAGAGAAGCAGGAATTAACGTGCCGATTTTAATTTTAGGCTATACGTCAGTAGCGGCTGCGGAAGAAGCAATTCAATATGACGTTATGATGACTGTTTATAGAAGTGAAGATTTACAAGGTATAAATGAAATCGCAAACCGTCTTCAAAAGAAAGCGCAAATTCAAGTGAAAATTGATACAGGGATGAGTCGTATCGGTTTACAAGAAGAAGAGGTTAAACCATTTTTAGAAGAATTAAAACGTATGGAGTATGTGGAGGTAGTAGGAATGTTTACACATTACTCTACGGCAGATGAAATCGATAAATCATATACGAATATGCAAACAAGTTTATTTGAGAAAGCTGTCAATGCAGCAAAAGAATTAGGAATTCATATTCCGTATATTCATAGTTCAAATAGTGCAGGTTCAATGGAACTTAGCAATACATTTCAAAATATGGTTCGTGTAGGTATCGGAATTTATGGAATGTATCCTTCAAAAGAGGTAGATCATTCAGTTGTTTCTCTACAGCCTGCGTTGTCGTTAAAATCAAAAGTAGCCCATATTAAGCATGCGAAGAAAAATCGCGGTGTAAGTTATGGGAATACGTATGTAACGACTGGTGAAGAATGGATTGCCACTGTACCGATTGGTTATGCTGATGGCTATAACCGTCAGTTATCTAATAAAGGGTATGCATTAATAAATGGAGTTCGAGTACCTGTTATTGGTCGTGTTTGTATGGATCAGCTTATGTTAGACGTTTCAAAAGCAATGCCAGTACAAGTGGGAGACGAAGTAGTATTCTACGGTAAACAAGGCGAAGAAAACATCGCAGTAGAAGAAATAGCGGATATGTTAGGTACAATTAACTATGAAGTTACATGTATGTTAGACAGAAGAATCCCGCGAGTTTATAAAGAAAATAATGAAACGACTGCTATTGTAAATATACTAAGAAAAAACTGAATCGATATGATTCAGTTTTTTTATTTTTGACAAATGAAAAACGCTCTATTTGTACCGTGTGATTGAATATTCTTAAAACCTACGGATTCTAGCAAATAAATTATTTCTTCATTTGAATAACAAGCTTCTTCAAATGAAAAGTCACTTCTTGTCCAATTATTATCTATGTCATGTTGAAATAGTATAAAGTTCATGACTGCTTTTTTATTTTCATCATCATATGTAGAATCAATCGTACAAACATATTCATCCGCTGTAATATGAAATGAAGCAATCAGATTTTCAAGAAATCCTTTTTCCATATTCATATCAAATACGAATGTACCTTCGCTATGAAATACGGAGTAGACATTATGAAAAACACTTTTTAATTCATCTAATTTCAAAATATGGTTTAAGCTATCGCCAGTAGAGATAACATATTGAAATTGCTCATTTATATTGAAATAGCGAGCATCATCGACGATAAAGGTTGCGTTTGGAGCGTTTTGACGTGCGTATTCAATCATTTGGGCAGAACCATCTATACCAGTTACTACAAAATGATTATCGATTAATTTCTTAGTTAGGTGACCAGTCCCGCAGCAAAGATCTAAAATATGAGAATGTGGTGGTGCATATTGTAAAACAAGTTTTTCCAAAAGTAGATAGGAGTGTTCAGCAAAATGCCCCCAATGTTTATCCCACTTTAATGGGCAGTAAGACCCCCACCTCAAGATTCAGCGAAAGCAAAGAAGTTAGGTGGGGGATCAACTGCCCATAAAAGTCCGATTGGTTCAACTAATAATCAGTGGGGGATGAAGAAAACCCCCACTGATTAAAGTTTCACTTTATTATAAATGGATGCGAAAATATCATAATCAGAATATATTAGTTTTTTAGACACATGCATTCACCTCAAAATTCATTACATTATAGTAGTCATGCTTCGTTTTCATTTCAAAACCACATTGTGTATAGCGTTGTAAAGCATTGTTATTTTTCGTTTCAACGTCTAATTCAATTGTTGAAGCTCCTTTTGTAATAAGGGTATGTACCATGGACATAAGAATATCTTTTCCGTATCCTTTACCTTGATAGGAAGGATGAACGGCGAATCCTGATAGTATAGTAGATTGCTCTTGCTTCGAAACTGTAATCGTTCCTATCACTTTTTAGTTCAATATTCATTTTATAATTCCTCACATTCGTATTTAAAAATAGGATGGATGACTTAGCCACTTCTCTAACTCCACACTGCCCTGAATAGATAATAACCGGTACAAATATCGATAGGGATGTCTACATTCTACAAGATTAGGAATAGGCATAATGGTTTCGTAACCTTGTTTAAAAGCATGAGCTTCCTTTTCTGTAAATACATATTCTAAGCTGATAAAATCAAGTTCTCGGGGAGCAACTGCGTAAGCTTCTGTATCTACTAAGCCTGTAATAGTTGTACCATCAGATAAAAACTGAGTAGGGTCCATATCAATTAAAACGAGCGTAGCTTCCTTTGGTGTTGGCAAGGAAGAAAGTTGTGATTCAAAAGTAGAAAATGCGTTACGGATGCTCGTATTATCGGAATAAAACCTATTTACAAGTTCTTTACTGACTTTTAATATGTGAGACTTAAATTCTTCTAGTGGAACTTGGAAAGTACCTGATGGATTTCCTATAAACTCTGCTTGAAACGAATGAATTTCTGCTAGTCCTTTTCCAAGGCTGAATAAAATTGAATCAGATTGTCCGACAAAGGATTGCAGCGTACTTCCTGTTAGTTTTTCGACACTAACATACTTTCGGCCATTTAAAACATGTTTTTGCAAAATAGTGGGGATGGGCAAGTTAGTATGCTTTTTCAATAATTCGTGTATATATTCTAAATGATGTACGTTCCTTGGATCGATTCCAAAAAGGTTTTTGCATCCCCACCAAAAATCATTGTTTGGTTCTTCAGTCATTTTTGAGGAACGAACGATGACTTCTTCATCTTTAGTTTGGACGAGAAACACATCGCTTGCATGGTCTTCATAACTTGGATGTAAAGTTTGAACAGATAATATAGGTGAAGCGAAGAGTTGTTGTAGCATGAAGGTGCTCCTTTTCTGTAAATTCGATAAATTCATTATATAACAGAATGTGTACGAAGTGGATAATGATAGGGACAACATAGAACTTAAATAAATTTACGGTGAGAAATCAGTGTGAAAATTATATTTTTCTACTTTTGTATGAATTGTCAAAATAATTTTTGATGATAAATCTGTAAAAATACAAAATATAAATCTCATATTTTTCAGTAAATGAAGAGCTAAGCACACTTTCAATAGGGGTATAAAGTAGGTTATGAAAAATATTTCTCAATAATAAAATGAAGAGAAAAATGTGAAGAAATAGAATAGATTCCTTTATAATAGTTTTAAATTGATTAATATAATTAATTATTAATAATATTAGATAGGAGAGAATATGATGGCAAACGTACTCGTAATAAATTTCCCTGGAGAAGGTCATATAAATCCGACTTTAGCTATTGTAAGTGAGTTAATTCGGCGAGGGGAGACAGTTGTTTCGTATTGTATTGAAGATTATAGAAAGAAGATTGAAGCAACAGGTGCACAATTCCGAGTGTTTGAGAATTTCCTCTCTCAAATTAATATTATGGAGCGAGTAAATGAAGGTGGGAGTCCTTTGACGATGCTGTCTCATATGATGGAAGCATCAGAACGTATTGTTACTCAAATTGTAGAAGAAACAAAAGGGGAAAAGTACGATTATTTGATATATGATAATCACTTTCCAGTAGGACGTATTATAGCCAATGTTTTAAAGTTACCTAGTGTTTCTTCTTGTACAACGTTTGCTTTTAATCAGTACATTACTTTTAACGATGAACATGAATCAAGAGAAGTAGATGAAACGAATCCATTGTATCAATCTTGTTTAGCGGGAATGGAAAAATGGAACAAACAGTATGGAATGAAATGTAATAGTATGTATGATATTATGAACCATCCTGGTGATATTACAATTGTGTATACTTCAAAGGAATATCAGCCGCGTTCAGATGTATTCGATGAATCGTATAAGTTTGTTGGCCCATCAATTGCTACTCGAAAAGAAGTAGGTAGCTTTCCTATGGAAGATTTAAAAGATGAAAAATTGATTTTCATTTCTATGGGAACAGTTTTTAATGAACAACCTGAGTTATATGAAAAATGTTTTGAAGCGTTTAAAGATGTAGAAGCGACAGTCGTATTAGTTGTTGGTAAGAAGATAAATATAAGTCAATTTGAAAACATTCCGAATAACTTTAAGTTGTATAATTATGTGCCGCAATTAGAACTATTACAGTATGCTGATGTATTCGTAACACACGGCGGTATGAATAGTTCAAGTGAAGCACTATATTACGGTGTCCCGTTAGTTGTAATTCCGGTAACAGGAGATCAGCCTTTAGTTGCGAAACGAGTAAATGAAGTAGGGGCTGGAATAAGGCTTAATCGCAAAGAATTAACTTCTGAAATGTTACGTGAGTCTGTAAAGAAAGTGATGGATGATGTAACGTTTAAGGAAAAAAGTCGTAAAGTTGGAGAGTCACTTCGAAATGCTGGTGGTTATAATAGGGCAGTTGATGAAATATTAAAAATGAATTCATACTCAAAACTTAAATAAATGTTTGGAGCACACTTACTGTAATATGTAAGTGTGTTTCTATAAATAAATTACATAAAAAATCATTGTAAAGGTGAAACTTTTGTGTATATAAACTGATATCTTTGAATTAGCATTGAAATTACGTTAAAATAATACTAAGAAAATATATAAGTTTTGGGGGTAATGAATGAAGAAAGTATTTGAATACATATTATTAACAATTGGCTCGATTATTGTAGCGGGTTCATTGGAGCTTATTTTAGCACCTAACGGATTAGTAGATGGCGGGGTAACGGCTATTGCTATTATGGCGAATAAAGTTGCTGGGTTGCCGCTTTATGGGGTGTTCTTAGGAATTAATATCCCGATTTTATTATTTACTGCAAAAGTAATGGGAAAGAAGTTCTTTATCCGTACGTCCTATGCAAATGTTGTGACAACACTCGGATTGATTTATTTAAAACCATTTCCAGCAATTACAACTTCTGAATTGTTAATTGTTCTTTATGGAGGAGTTCTATTTGGTGTTGGTGTAGGGATTGTAGTAAAAATGGGCGGAGCAATTGATGGATCAGAAATGTTAGCTGTTTGGATGAATAAACATTTTAAAGTGCCAATTAGTACATTTTTACTTGCTGTAAATGCAGTTATTTTCATCTTTGTTGCCATTTTGTTTTCAATTGAACAAGCGATGTTCTCATTAGCAATTTTCTATATTGTTACGAAGATGATTGATTTCATATTAGATGGTATTAATCAAGGAAAGAGCGTTATGATTATTTCTGGTAAAAATAAAGAAATAGGCGATCTACTTATGAAAGAACTGCAATTATCCGTTACATATCTACATGGAGAAGGTGGTTTTTTAGGAGAACATAAAAGAATCATCTACTGTATTACAAACCGTTTCATTTATCCGAAAATGAAAGATCTCGTTCTCTCTGTAGATCCAACTGCTATAATTGAAGCGTCTTATTCAACAGAAACAACTGGTGTCAAACGTCCGGGAAGGGCAGCGAGATCAGAAAAATAGTGAATGAAATAGCTCCACGTAAGTTATACTTACGTGGAGCTATTCTTATTTGGGGAACCAGGCCTTTTTCAATAATTGGACAACGGTTTCGATACGATTCTCTGGAATACTACCAAAACCGAGTAATACATATGACTCCTCCCTCACATTATGAACAGAATCGTATGTCGAGAGAGGGTATAACTTAATACGTTGTTTTGCAGCTGCATGAATAAGTTCTTGTTCGTTCATACCATTATGAACGTGAAGTACAATATGAAGTCCAGATTGTTCACCGAGTATATGCACGTTATTCCCCATTTCGTTTGTAATAGATTTAATTAAAGAAATATGCTTTCTTTTATATAACGTACGACTTCGGTTAATATGACGTTCCCAATCCCCACTTTGAATAAAGGTAGCAAAGGTAAGTTGTTGCATTGTAGAAACCGTTTGTTTATACATGCCACCAAGTTCTTTATAGGTTTTTAGCAGATGAGGTGGTAAAACGATATATCCCATTCGTAAAGAAGGTAAAAAAGATTTCGAAAAAGTTCCCATATAAATAACACGTTCATTTGAATCTAGTCCTTGTAAAGAAGGAATAGGTTTTCCAATATAGCGAAATTCTCCATCATAATCATCTTCAACAATATACCCTTTACAATCATTCGCCCATTTTAATAACTCGAGTCTTCTAGATAACGGCATAATGATTCCGAGTGGAAATTGGTGAGATGGAGTGACATATGCCACATTGGAACCTGATTCACGTAAAGCAGAAATATGAATTCCTTTATCATCTAAAGGGATAGGGTGAACAGGAAGTCCAGAACTTTGAATCATAGCAGGTATACGGTGAAATCCAGGGTTTTCGATTCCGTATTCTTTTTTTGAACCAAGTAGTTGAAGGAGTAGCCAAAGAAGAGGCTGCGTACCTGCTCCAATAATAATTTGATCAGGTGAAGAATGTACCCCGCGAGCATGATATAAATATTTTGAAATATGTTCTCGTAGAACGAGCTCACCTTGTGGATCCTCTTTGGCAAATAATTCATTTTCATACTGAAATAAAGTTTCGTGTAATGCTCTTTTCCAGTTTGTTATGGGAAAAGCTTTTTGATCAATAAGTCCTTGACTACAATCATAATCATATTGTTCTTTTTCTTTATTGTTAGCACTGTTTGACACAATTTGTTGTTTCTTTTGAATGACATCAATATCTACTTCCGCAACAAAAATCCCGCGTTTCGGTTTGCTTTCTACGTAACCTTCAGCTAGTAATTGTTGATAAGCGGATTCAACTGTAATACGGCTCACATTAAGCTGCATAGCTAAATTTCTGTGAGAAGGAAGGCGTGTACCAGCACATAGTGATCCATGAGAGATTTCGCGTTTCATATATTCGTAAATTTGTAAGTAAATAGGTGTTTTATTTTGTAACACTAAAGGAATATTCAGCTCCATTTGTAGACGCTCCTTTTAATGCTGGCCTTATAAAAAAGAATAGAACTGCCACTTAAGTTAAGGGCAGTCGCTTTCTATAATGATGATATAACATTTAGAAAATTTTATAAATAGTAAGGGGCGAATCATAATGAATGTTAAAGCAGTAGTAACAGAAGCGGATTTACACGATGTATTTCCCGTATTACAACAATTAAGAACGAAAATTTCAAGAGAAGAGGCAAGTTCTTTATTTCAAAAAATGAAAGAAGAAAATTATAAACTATTTTCGCTACGTAATGAAGATGAAGAAGTTGTTAGTCTAGCTGGTGTAGCGATTTGTACGAATTTTTATAACGAGAAACATGTTTTTGTGTATGACCTTGTAACTGCGGAAGCTCACAGATCAAAAGGGTATGGTAAGGTTCTGCTGTCATATGTAGAAAAATGGGGGGAAGAAAAAGGATGCAGTTCTATCGTTCTTACATCTGCGTTTCCAAGAATTGATGCACATCGTTTTTATGAAAGAGAGGGCTTTAATAAGGTAAGCTATTCTTTTTATAAAGCGTTATAATATTAAGTAGGTTCCATATGTACAAATATATGGAACCTATTTTCTTTTTCAGATTTGAGCTAGGAACAGGTCTAGCAATATAATTTGTCGAATATTAGAAATTAAAAATGGAATCTTGAATTTAGAGAATGTTAGGAGCGTTTAAACTTGGAAAAAATAAAGAAATTATCTATACCAAATGATGTAAGAGTCATCATTATTTCTGATATTCATGGAGAATTAGATCTTTTTAAGGAACTATTATATAAAGTTAATTTTAACGATGAGGATTATTTAATTATTAATGGTGATCTTTGTGAGAATGGAAGAAATAGTATTGGCGTCGTAAACTATGTCATGAATCTTGTAAAGAACAATTCAAATGTTCATGTTGTTGAAGGGAATTGTGAAGTTATAGTTGAAGCGCTTGTAAATGAAAATCCTGCTTTAATAAATTATTTGTGTACGCGGAAAAATACAATTTTTAATGAATGGCTAGCGCAATTGAATATTAACGTTCATGAAGAAAGTGATATCCGTGAATTGAAAACAAAATTAATGAGCCATTTCTCAAAAGAAATAAAGTGGCTAACAGAGTTACCAACAGCGATTGAAACGGAAGATTATATATTTGTACATGCTGGCCTTGAAGATAGAGAGGATTGGAAAGAAACAGAACGAAAAAATGCGATAGCAATGCCGGAGTTTTTCAATCAATCACATAAAGTAAATAAGTATGTAGTTGTTGGACATTGGCCTGTTGTAAACTATTCAGAGAAGGCACCATCTAACAATCCTGTTATTGATAAGCAAAAAAAGATTATTGCAATTGACGGCGGAAATACGATTAAAGAGGCAGGGCAATTAAATGCATTTATCATTCATAGGAAACCAACAGGTGATAAGTTTTCTTATACATATGTAGACTGTTTTCCAGAGTATGAAGTAATAGCAGATTTTCATGCCGATGCAACAATGCAGGGCGGGGTTACCTATCCACATTATTACATAGAGCCTATTGAGAAGAAGCAAGATTACACAATATGTAGGCAAAAGGAAACGAATACATTACTTTCTGTGAAAGATGAATACATTAGGCAACTTGATTCAGGTGAATACACAGTGAAAACGGATATATCTTGTGCGCAAATAAGCGTAAAAAAAGGGGATATTGTTTCTCTCATTGATGGTAGCTGCTCAGGATATGATTTAATTAAAAAAGATGGAGTAGAAGGCTGGATAGAGAAAGGGATTTTAGTTGAGATAGAAAAGACGAAAAAGAAAATATTTAGCTGAAATAGGAGGGATGTAACCTCCTATTTTTTTTAAGAAGTAGATTGCTTGCTATCTTTAATAAGTAAATAAATCGTACTCGGTAAAATGACAAGCGTCATTCCTAAAATAATCGCTAGTATGGCATAACCTCTATATGGAGCAGAAACGATAAATGGAAGCCCCGCTAGGAAAATACCTGCTATCATCATTGAAATACTACAAATATTTGAAGCTCTTTTTTCAAGGTGCTTATCATTCCATTCCAATGAAACGGTTGATTTAGTCGTATCAATTTTGGAACTGAAATAACCTATTAATATAAATAAAAGCCCTAATGCTAAAAATATGAAATAATCAAGAGGAAGTGAAAAGCCAAGGGCGATAAGGGCAATGACAATATCAACAAAAAATAAGAATAGTAACATTGTGTTGCCGATCCAATGGAGAAATTTCTCGTTACTCGCTGCTTTAGATAAAGCTAAAAATAAAAAGAATAAGAAGGAACATATAATTATATTTACGATCACAAAAGTACTTTTATCCATCATTGACGTAGGTGTTCCATTGAAGTCCCATTTCGTAACAATACGTAATGGTAAGAAGAAATAGAGAATAATATTTGTCGTAATAATAGTGAGAAACAAAGTGATACTAAATCGATTATTCATTGAATCACCAGCTTTCTACATGAATAATTGGTATCTTATAACAAAATTATACAATATAATAAACGATATTTGTTTTGATTTTTCAGAAAAAACATTATAATTATATATGAAATAAAGAGGAACGTAGGAGGAAATTATGAAAAGCGTAATCGTAAAAGGGGATAGAGTAACAATTCGTACAATTGAAGAATCAGATATAAAAACATTATGGAATCTCGTGTTTAAAGAAGAAAATCCAGAATGGAAAAAATGGGATGCACCGTATTTTCCGTTTTCAATGCAAGAATACTCATCCTATAAGGAGAAGATGCAAACTCGTTTAAAAGAAGAACCTCTATCCAATTTAATTATAGAACATAACGGTCAAGTTATAGGGACGGTCGGATTTTATTGGGAGTATAAACCGACGCGCTGGTTGGAGATGGGAATTGTCATTTATAATCCGGCTTACTGGAATGGCGGCTACGGTACAGAAGCGTTAACGTTATATCGGGATTTACTATTTGAAAAGATGGAGATTGGTAGAGTAGGGCTCACGACTTGGTCTGGTAATGAACGAATGATGAAAGTAGCGGAGAAAATAGGAATGACTTTAGAAGGTAGAATGCGCAAATGTCGTTATTATAACGGAACGTACTATGATTCTATTCGAATGGGGATGATTCGTGAAGAATGGGAAGCGCTATTTGTAACAAAGGGGTGAAGGGATATGTACGCTATTATTGCTACATTTGATCGTGTGTTTACTAATAAAATTACAGAATTGCAAAATGAATTAACAAATATCATTGGCACAAATCAATTAGCCGGAGTAGAACCTCATATTACGTTAGCTGATTATAATGAGTTAGATGTTCATTTGTATAAGGAGAAATTAGGAGAGTTTGTAGCTATGCAAGAAAATACGGACCCAGTAACTTTTCCTTCTGTTGGAGTTTTTCCTACTAACGGAACGGTCTTTCTAGCGCCGACTGTTACCGATGAATTGTTAAAACTTCATCATTCTTTTCATGATTATTTAAAAATTTTTCATGACAACCCAAATTCATATTACGTACCGGGAAAATGGGTTCCGCATTGTACGATTGCAAATAGATTATATACAAAGCAGTTTTTACGTGTAATGGAATATATTTATGAAAAATTTGATCATGCAACAGCTTCAATTGAGAAATTAAAATTAATAAAGGTGAATTATGAAAATGGCTCTGCCATTTCTTCTCGTATATTAGCAGAATATAATTTAAAAAGAATGGAGACATCGAGATGACATATGTAATTAGAGAAATGAAGCAGGAAGATATTCATGCTGTACAATCAGTAGCGAAAATAGCTTGGCATGATACATACGAAGGCATTATTCCGAGAGAGATTCAAGACAGTTTTTTAGACGAGGCTTATTCTGATGAAAAAATGAAATATCGTCTTGAGAATACACATTTATTCGTTGCAGAAGAAGAGGGAGAAGTAATTGGCTTTGCAAATTTTTCACCTGTTAGGCTGCAAAACGAAGCAGAATTAGGAGCGATTTATTTGTTACCAGATCAACAAGGAAAAGGGATAGGAAGTGCTTTATTACAAAAAGGGTTAACGGTATTAAAAGAAATTCGGAAACTATACATTCATGTGGAAGCAGCGAATGAAAAAGGAAAACGTTTTTATGAAGCGAAAGGTTTTGCACAATTAGAGGAATTCGAAGAAGATTTTGAAGGACATATGATGCAGACAGTAAGGATGGTTTTATACATATAAGGAGGACTAGAAGTGAAGATTTTTGATTTTAGTGAAAAAGTAGGAAAGCAAATCACAGCATTTCAATCTAATTTCATAATGTCGAAAATAGTAAATCATCAAGGGAATATACATATCGGTGCTATGCATTTAAAAGAGAATGGAATAATTGGATATCATGAAGCAGTTGTATCGCAACTGCTTCTTATTGTGGACGGCGAAGGATATGTATGTGGGGCAGATAAAGAAAAAGTGAAGGTGGAAGCGGGACAAGCTGTGTTTTGGGAGAAGGGCGAAGTTCATGAAACGAGTACGGAAAAGGGATTGATGGCAATTGTGGTTGAGTCGGAGGAACTTGAACAAGCAATATTAATGCCTATTAAAGAGGAGAGTTGTGAAAAATGATAGAAAAGGCAAACCGGGAAGACACGAACGAAATAATACAATATGCAGCTCAATCGCTTTTTGAAGGCACGAGGGGAAATTGTCAGTTAAGTACAGAGAAAGCAATTGAAATTACAAGGCCGATTGTAGAAAAGGGAGCATATTATTTAGTCGTTAAAGAAGAAAACAATGTAATGGGATGGATATTAATAGGAGAAAATACGGACTATTTTTCTCATGAAAAACTAGGTTTTATATATGAATTGTATGTTTTTCCAGAGTACCGCGGGAAAGGATTATCAAGAAAATTAATGGAGGCTGGTATTAAGGAATTACAAAAGAATTATTCAGAAATTCGTTTGAATGTATTTGCTGGAAATTTTGCAAAAGAGATGTATGAACAGTTTGGTTTTGTTGAAAGGCAGGTAATTATGACTTTGAAGTGAGAATAATAGTTTAAACGGGAGAAGTGAAAGAATGAGAAAAGAAAATGAGTATGTTGCGTATTTACAAAGGTTGTATCCTGAATTACAAATAAATTCTGTTTATATAAATGAAATAGGTCAAAATAATGATGTGTTAATTGTAAATGATAATATAGTATTCCGGTTTCCGAAATATGAAAAAGGTATTCAGAAACTTCGAATAGAAACACAGTTACTAGAGAAAATAAGACCCTTCATTACGCTTCAAATTCCCAATCCAAGTTATCAAGGGTTTCAAAATGAAGTACCAGGGAAAGTATTTGCAGGTTATGAGATGATTGAAGGAGACCCGTTTTGGAAAAATGTTTTTACAGAAATAAATGATGAAAAGCAATTACAGAAACTTGCGTACACATTGGCGAGATTTTTAAAAGAGTTGCATGAAATTCCGTTATCTACATTCGAAAGTATTATGCAATGTGATAGTACTGATATGTATTCAGAAATAAATAGTTTATATAGCCAATTAAAAGAACATGTTTATCCATTCATGAGAAATGTAGCAAGAAAAGAGGTCTCAACATCGTTTGAGTTATATTTAAATGAAAGTAGTCATTTTAACTTTACTCCTAGTCTTGTTCATGGGGACTTTGGCATGACAAACATTTTATATAGTGCAACAAAAAAGAATATTTCAGGGGTCATAGATTTTGGGGGAGCGAGCATTGGAGATCCGGCTTATGATTTTGCTGGCATATTAGCTAGTTATGGAGAAGAGTTTTTACAACTATTTGAAGCCTATTATCCTAACTTAGAAGCAGTAAAGGAGCGAATGTATTTTTATAAGAGTACATTTGCGCTTCAAGAAGCATTATTTGGCGTACTAAATAATGATAAGAAAGCTTTTGAAGCTGGAATAGCACAATATGTATAAAAGCCGATTTTAAATCGGCTTTTAATTATCGATACATCGTCCACATCCCAATATCTTTAAACCCTAATCGTTTATAAATTCGTCCAGCAGCTGGGTTGTTATAAAATAAACAAAGTGTTCGGCCTTCATTCGTAAAGTCCCGAATCATTTTTTGTAATATAAGCGAAGCGTAGCCACTCCCTCGATAATGCGGGTGTGTACATACACCAACTACCATAGCGGATAATGAATTTTCAGCAGATGTAGAGGCGGATGCAATAATAGCACCGTCTTTTTCAATATAATATGTACGTCCTGTATTTGCTTCGAGAGCTTGTCTTAATATTTTCTCTGATTCATTAGCAGTCGGGAATTCAGCAATGTTACTTCGTAATTGCATAATTCGCTCTACATCATCTAGTGTGGCAAGTTTAATTGTTTCTTGGGCAGGCGTACTAGGCAAGTTGTCGGCATCTATACATTCGCAAAAATACATTTCATTTTTGGAGCCTAATTGTAGACTGGGAGCAGTTTCAAACCTTTCTACAATAGTTGACTTACCAGAGAGTTTAAGCGGCTTATATGCGGAAAGAAGTGTCTCATAATCAGTGGTAACAAGTTCTTCTTTACTATAGGGTATAAATGAATCGTGGAATCGGAGTAGAATTGATTTTAATGTTCCATTCTCTTTAAATACGCCCCATAATTCTTGAAAATCTGTGTCATAACCGAAAGCTTCAATATCTCCAATAATAAACAAGTTAATGGCTGCTTCTTCTTTTAGGTAAGCGAATACTTGTTCATGATCTTTCTTTGTTAATTATCGCATCATAACGAATCCACCTCTTTTTTTATTTTTCTAAATATTACAACTTAAGTTTTTTGAAATCAATATAAAATTTTATGTTTAGTTCACAAACTTTCGGAAAAACTAGGAAAGATATGACAAAGGAGGTTATGAACGGTGGATCATCCAATTCAAGGATTAATGAAAGCGGCAATGGAAAATTTAAAAGAAATGGTCGATGTAAATACGATTGTTGGAGAGCCTGTTCAAACGGCTGACGGTGGTGTAGTGTTAACGGTTTCTAAAGTAGCGTTCGGGTTTGGAGCAGGAGGTTCTGATTTCCAAACGAATGATGGACAACGAGCGAACGGTAACCCTGCATTTGGTGGCGGTAGCGCGGGTGGTGTTTCTATTACGCCAGTAGCATTTCTTGTGGTGAATAAAGATGGAGTAAATATTCTTCATTTACAAAATGCGACACATTTAGCAGAAAAAATGATTGAATTAGCTCCACAAACAATTGATAAAATTCAATCGATGTTCCAAAAAGATGAAAAGAAAGAGGGAAATCATCATCCTCAAAACCCAGATGAAATCCTTTAAAAACGCCTGCTTACGAGCAGGTGTTTTTTCTTGTAATCACTATGTAATAAAACACATGAAATTGTAAATAGTTTTTGAAGTTTTTTCTATGTTTCTAAAATTTTTCATGTTAAAATATGCTATAGAATTGAAACATATAAAACGAAGGTGGCTAGGTGCTTTGTCTGGAGGATCTGACCAAGTAAAGAATATGATATATATTAATGGTAATCGTCGGGGTCATTGTTTTATTACATCAGGAATTACGTTTAAAGAGTTTGCAAGTAACATCCCTTCACCGCTTCATCAAGTGTTGCTTTTGAAGCATAACTTTGAATGGACAGATTTTCATTATCATACTTTATTTGAATATGTTGAGGAAGAAAATATACATAAGTTAATTCAAGCAGAGATTGATGAATTTGATGAATTTTGTTGGGTAGATTTTGATGATGCAAGCGATTTAGATGAACTAGAGCCAAAAGAAATTGCAGAGCTTTTATATTTGGCTCACAAAAAAGAACCACTTGCAAGAACGTTCTTTCCGCTATTGAAAAATAGATTTGTTTATTTTTCACATGATGACGGATGGTACAACAAAGTGTATTATCGTAGAATTGCTGATTTTGTAGGAATGTTAAGTAAAGTTATTCCTTATAAACTCGGTGTTTTCGGTAAGAAACGTTTTTCTTTCTTCCAAAAATCGAAAATTTTCCCAGCAATTTCTAAAGAAGTGATTATGGGGCTTATTCCATTAATGGAAGATGGTCTTTATATTGATCTGGCAGGAAAAATTGAGTCAAGAAGAGGTCTTGAAATTCCGGTATATGTAGTGGGTTCGTATGAAAGTACGGATGAGGTACTAGATAATATCGATGAATTGAAAGAAGAAGCAACAGAGACTGGTTGGCTTATTTTTGATAAGAAAGAACAAGAGTGGCAATGGGTTGTAGACTAAGAAAACTTGGCGCATGCAGTCAAGTTTTCTTGTCTTTTGAAAGGAGTACAAATGAAGAAGTATTATACAATTGTGGGTATTGTAAGTATTATTCTTGTGGCAATTTTACTTATCACTTGTCCGAAAGAATCAGATTTTAAATTGTATCTAGAAGATAAGTATGCATTGAAATGTGATGAGAGTAGTTTTGAATGCACACAAAATGTAGATGGTAAAAAAGAAAAACTAAAATTTGAAAGTACAGATGCACGAAATGGTGTATTCTTTATGACTGTAAAGCAAACATTTAAAACAGAAGCTGGTGTTACGAAAGAATATAGCGGAGTAGGAATGTTTGGTACATTTCTTTTTGTTTCAGAGAAGACTTTCTAGTAATAGAAGGTCTTTTTCTTATGCTTATGTTCATATAGATGAAGTAAGACAAGCATAGGAGGGGTATTGATGAAGAACACATGTATTGTTTGTGGCGGTGAGGAGTTTTTCTCTTCTACATTATACGCACGTACGAAACAAGATTGGGCATATGCACCAAATATGTACCGTTTTGAAAAGGTGTTTATTGAGCATCGGGATGAAGAAAATTATCCAGTGTTTCAAGAAATTACAGCGAAACATTGTTGTGGATGCGGTCATATTATGTTGTATCACGAATGAACACACCAAGTATAACTTGGTGTGTTTTTTTAAAAAGCTGACAAAGCAAGCGGATAAAGTAAAGTAAATAAAACAGAAAAACTACCAAAACCAATTGCGGTATATCCAAGTGTTCTTGCTCCAAAATTGACAGCTAATAAGCCGACTAAAATCGCAAGAGAACCGAGTGTAACTGGATAAAATGCAATGGAGAAAAGCGAAAGAAATAAAGCGACATAGCCTATCATTGCACCGGTATTTGTACCTTCTATTTCATTTGCAATTTCTTTACGCTTATGTCTAATTGGAATGCCAGCTGGTGATATTTCAGCTGCATACTCTTCGTTTTTTTCACCACTTTTAAAATGATGATTTCTTTTTCTTCGCATGTACATCCCTCTCTTTCAATTGGGTGTACCTATAGTATCTTTCATAAAAGAAAGAACATGAGTATGAGTTAAACCCAAGTAAAGCAAAAATTGGAGAATAAAGATTCCTTCATTAGCATGTACATCTCCTTATGAAGATAAAACAGGGATTTTGGAAAATGATGTAGAATGAAATGAGTGACAAAACGTGAAGGTAGGGGATTGCATGACAAAATTTAATTGGCATGAGTCAGCAGAGAAAAAATGGGATAGTAGTGCAGAATTTTGGAACCAAAATAGTCAGGAGATGTGGGATAGTGGGAGTAGGAGTACGATTATTCCATTTTTTGAACAATACGTGAAGAAAGAAGCCAAGGTGCTTGACGTTGGTTGTGGTGATGGATACGGTACATATCAATTAAGTCGCGCGGGCTATAAAGCAGTTGGAGTGGATTTATCAGAAGTGATGATTCAAAAAGGGAAGGAGCGTGGAGAGGGACCGGATTTATCCTTTATAAAAGGAGATCTTTCTTCCTTACCATTTGAAAATGAACAATTTGAAGCAATTATGGCAATTAATTCTTTAGAATGGACCGAGGAGCCATTACGAGCATTAAATGAGATAAAGCGTGTTCTAAAAAGGGATGGATATGCATGTATTGCAATTTTAGGACCGACAGCAAAGCCGCGAGAGAACAGTTATCCTCGTTTATATGGCAAGGATGTTGTTTGTAATACGATGATGCCTTGGGAATTTGAACAGTTAGCGCAAGAACAAGGTTTTAAAGTTGTAGATGGTATCGGTGTATATAAGCGCGGAGTAAATGAGAAGATGTTAGGTCAACTATCTACAGAGTTACAACAATCGTTAACATTTTTATGGGTATTTATGTTAAAAAGCGCATAAAGAAATGAAAGAATTTTTAGGAGGTAAATAAGTGCAGAAAATACAAAAAACTGATACAATATCATCAGAACCAATTAAAGGGGGACTAGGGTATATGACAACTACTACAACAGTTAAATCCGACATTGAAATCGCACAAGAAGCGAGTATGAAAAAGATTCAAGAAATTGCAGCTGATTTAAATATTTTAGAAGATGAATTAGAGCCATACGGGCATTATAAAGGTAAGTTATCTCTTGATATTTTTAAGCGCTTACAGAATGAGAAAGACGGTAAAGTTGTTTTAGTAACAGCGATTAACCCAACTCCAGCTGGAGAAGGTAAATCAACAGTAACAGTTGGTTTAGGTCAAGCTTTTAATAAAATTGGTAAGAAAACAGTAATTGCACTTCGCGAACCATCTCTTGGGCCAACGATGGGACTAAAAGGCGGAGCAGCAGGTGGTGGTTTTTCACAGGTTGTACCTATGGAAGACATTAACCTTCACTTTACTGGAGATATCCATGCGATCACAACTGCTAATAACGCGTTAGCGGCGTTTATTGATAATCATATCCAACAAGGAAATACACTTGGAATTGATACGCGTAAAATCGTTTGGAAACGCTGTGTTGACTTGAATGATCGTGCTCTACGTAACGTAGTAATTGGTCTTGGTGGACCGGTTCAAGGTGTACCACGTGAAGATGGTTTTGATATTACAGTAGCATCTGAAATTATGGCCGTATTCTGCCTTGCAACAGATATTCAAGATTTAAAAGCACGTCTATCGCGCATCGTAGTTGCTTATAATTTTGCAAATCAACCTGTAACGGTTAAAGATTTAGGTGTAGAAGGTGCGTTAACATTATTATTAAAAGACGCATTAAAACCAAACTTAGTACAAACGCTAGAAAATACACCAGCTATCATTCACGGCGGACCATTTGCGAATATCGCTCACGGTTGTAACAGTGTTATCGCTACAACAATGGCAGCAAAATTAGGTGATTATGTTATTACAGAAGCTGGATTTGGTGCTGATTTAGGTGCAGAGAAGTTTTTAGATATTAAAGCTCGTGCAGCTGGTATTAAACCAGAAGCAGTTGTTATTGTTGCGACGATTCGTGCGCTTAAAATGCATGGCGGCGTAGCAAAAGATCAATTAAAAGAAGAAAATGTAGATGCATTAGCAAAAGGTATGGAAAACTTACAGAAGCACGTTGAAACAATTCAAAGCTTCGGTGTGCCTTTCGTAATTGCAATTAATAAATTCATTACAGATACAGATGCAGAAGTTGCATACTTACAAGAATGGTGTAATGAGCGTGGCTATGCAGTATCCTTAACAGAAGTTTGGGAGAAAGGTGGCCAAGGTGGAGTTGACCTTGCTGAAAAAGTGTTAAAAGAAATCGAAAAAGGCGAAAACAACTACGCACCACTTTATGAGTTAGAATTACCATTAGAAGAAAAAATCCGTACAATTGCTCAAAAAGTGTACGGTGCAAAAGATATTGAATTTGCTCCGAAAGCACGTAAGCAATTAGCTCAATATGAAGGAGAAGGTTGGAGTAACCTACCAGTTTGTATGGCGAAAACACAATACTCTCTTTCTGACGATGCAACAAAATTAGGTCGTCCATCTGACTTTATCGTTACAATTCGTGAGTTAAAACCATCTATCGGTGCAGGCTTTATCGTTGCGTTAACAGGTACAATGTTAACAATGCCAGGTCTTCCAAAACAACCAGCAGCACTTCAAATGGATGTAAATGAAGATGGAAAAGCAGTAGGTTTATTCTAAAAGGTTGTAATTCATCTCGTTTATCTGTAAACTATATATACATCAAGTGGCGCCTTTCCATCGAAAGGCGCCTGTTTTTTGGAGGAAATTATGTTTGATCCAACTGCTTTTGATAATTTAAAAGTAATCGTAGAAGGTGCTGTGTATGATTTTGATCTACATGGAGATATTCTTGTAACAGATCGAAAAGATATGATGGATCTTGCTTCATTAAGTCGTATATATCATATCTCATTTCAATTAACAGAACCGTTTGAACCGTTAGTAGAAGCAACATTTTCATTATCTGTGGATGCAAAGAACTTGTCTGGTGAAATACTAGAAGTGCCTCAGTTTACACCTGGTTGTGAGATGAAGCTAGCATTTTCATTCCCGTTAGAACAACCAGAAGTAAAATGCGAAGAAATTGAAACATTAATGCGTTCTATATGGGGAAAAGAAAGAATGATTATGCAGAAAGTTTCATACGAATATAATAAGCAAGCGATTTCATATCATAATAAGGTAGAGGTTCTATTTCAAAAAGCGATTACAGAAGACCATGTTGATGATTTAATAGCTGTTATTTCACACATGATAGAAACGGTGCGAACAATACAGCATTTTCTTCAAAAATAGAGATAAAGGAGAAAAACAAATGATAAAAGATATGCAACCATTTTTACAACAAGCTTGGGAGAAGGCTGGTTTTAAAGAGTTAACTGAAATTCAAAAACAAGCGATTCCAACTATTTTAGAAGGACAAGACGTTATAGCTGAATCTCCAACTGGAACAGGAAAAACATTAGCGTACTTATTACCCCTTTTACATAAAATTAATCCTGAAGTAAAACAGCCACAAGTTGTTGTTTTAGCGCCAACACGTGAACTTGTCATGCAAATTCATGAAGAGGTTCAAAAGTTTACAGCAGGAACTGAAATTTCAGGTGCATCTTTAATTGGTGGTGCAGATATTAAGCGCCAAGTTGAAAAATTAAAGAAACACCCAAGAGTAATTGTCGGTTCACCAGGACGTATTTTAGAATTAATTCGTATGAAAAAGCTAAAAATGCATGAAGTAAAAACAATTGTATTTGATGAGTTTGATCAAATTGTAAAGCAAAAAATGATGGGCGCAGTGCAAGATGTAATTAAATCTACGATGCGCGATCGTCAATTAGTATTTTTCTCCGCTACAATGACAAAAGCTGCAGAAGATGCGGCACGTGATTTAGCAGTTGAACCACAATTAGTACGTGTAACACGTGCAGAATCAAAAAGCTTAGTTGAGCATACGTATATTATTTGTGAGCGACGCGAAAAAAATGATTACGTAAGAAGAATTATGCATATGGGCGATGTAAAAGCAGTTGCGTTCTTAAACGATCCATTCCGTTTAGATGAAATTACTGAGAAATTGAAATTCCGTAAAATGAAAGCAGCGGCTCTTCATGCAGAAGCAAGTAAGCAAGAACGTGAAGCAACGATGCGTGCATTCCGCGGAGGGAAATTAGAAATTCTACTTGCTACTGATATTGCAGCACGTGGAATCGATATTGACGACTTAACACATGTAATTCACTTAGAATTACCAGACACAGTAGACCAATACATTCACCGCTCAGGACGTACTGGACGTATGGGTAAAGAAGGAACTGTTGTATCTCTTGTAACACCGCAAGAAGAGCGTAAATTACTACAATTTGCGAAAAAACTAGGTATCGTATTTACGAAGCAAGAAATGTTCAAAGGATCATTTGTAGAAACGAAACCGAAAGCACCAAAGAAAAAGAAACCAGCGTTTACAGGGAAGAAAAAGCCTAGATAAATGATGGGGAAGGCGTAACTATTTGTAGTTACGCCTTTTTTGTTTGTAATCAAGTGATAATGGGAATTGTATTAGTGTTTTTAATGTGCCTATATATGCTTCTACTGGGGGTATCGAAAAAAGGTAGTTTATTTATTTGGTTTATACGAGGAAATAATATAAAAAAAGTCGAATATTAAATTGGATTCAATGGATATAACATGATCGAAAGAAATGATTATTTTGACGGACTAGATGGGATGAGTCAGTCGATAAATTTTGCAAAGAAGTACATACCAACTCAAAAGGAATAATGATAGTACATGTAGAAACCTACTTAGAATATAAAAAACATTAGGGGGAAATGAAATGATTCATAAGGTCGGACAAATTATGCTGTATGTAAACAATCAAGATGAGGCAGTCAATTTTTGGACGGAAAAGGTAGGGTTTCATGTAGTTGCAGAGGAAGATAACCAACAAGGAATGAGATGGATTGAAATCGCTCCGAAAAGTGGGGCAGAAACAAGCATTATATTACATAATAAAGAAGTGATTTCTAAGATGAGCCCAGAATTAAATCTTGGTACACCGTCACTAATGTTCTTCTCAGAAAGTCTGGATCAATTATATACAGATTTAAAAAATAAAAATGTTACTGTTGGTGAAATGGTAACTATGCCTTCTGGTAAAGTATTTAACTTTGCTGATAGTGAAGGGAATTATTTTGCGGTTATGGAAAAGAACCGATAATAATATTGCTATGTGAAAATCCCCCTCAAACATATTGAGGGGGATTAAATCTTTGAAATGAATTTTTCATTGGAGAGTTGATTAATATAAAATGCACCTTTTTCAATAGCAGTTTCCATATAACCGACCATTTGATTAAACGTAAATACCTGTAAGTCTTCATGCAAATGTTGCTCTGGATACAACATATCTTCAAAAAGATACTTTCGAAAAGCCAAAACGTTTTCTTTAGAAACCTCTTCAATATCCACAATGTGAGCCTCTTGATTGAGAAGAGAGAAGAGCTGTTGTTCTTTATCGTAATGATGAAGCAACTTTGCATTTAACAATTTAAAATCGTTATAGTACATAGGTGCAATCGTTTCGTCATTTTCTATTCTATTTTTTAGCCAAGGTAGAAAAAAGCCGCTTAGCCAATTGTCATCGGCAATGAGGTGGGTGTAATAGCCTAAAAGAAAAGGGGAATCCATATGGGCTCTATATTTTTGAAAAAAAGAATTGAAATCTATCCTTCTCGTATAGTTTTTCGTCGTGCCTGCGTAAAAATGTGAAGTTCCTTTTTCTTCTGTTGAATGAACCGCATCAGGGGCTACACCTCCGAGTATGAAAGAAGTTTTATCTTGAATACATAGTTTTTCGGCAATACCGTTAGCGATAATAGCATGCATAATTCGTGATCCCATGAATGACACCTCGGTTTCAAGTATTCATTTCAGGAAGATGACTGAACAGTTAGTATTACTTTCCCTGTACTTTTTCTACTTTCGACCCATTCATGTGCTTTCCCTGCATCTTGGAGTGGAAAAGATTTCGTAGCCGTTATTTGCAAACGCCCGTCACGCAAATAACGGAATACTTCATTTGCAGTTGCTTGGAGTAGTTCAGGACGTTTTTTTCGTGTAGTTCCAAAGCTAAAACCGAGTATAGAACGGCAACTTGCATGTAAATCTTTCGTTTGGAAATTGCCAATTTCACCACTAGCATTACCGAAATGAACGAGGCGACCGTAATAAGCAAGACATTTTAAACTTCTTTCCGAAACAGTTCCAGAAATAGAATCTAAAATTACATCAACCCCTTCACCGTTTGTCAGCTCATTGACTTTCTCTGCAAAATCTTCATTCTGATGACAAATTATATAATCAGCTCCAGCATATAAAGGAATTTCTTTTTTTGCTTCACTTCCGACAGTACCGATAACTGTTCCAGCCCCTAATAGTTTTGCAAGTTGAATAGCTGTAGTACCGATTCCACCAGCAGCCGCATGAATGAGTACTGATTCGCCTTGTTGAAGCCTTGCAACATTTGCGAGTAAATTATAACTTGTAAAAGATACAATCGGACAAGCAGCTGCAGTTTGAAAGTCGACTTCATCAGGTAATACGAAAGTAAGATTTTCATTTGAAACAACGTATTCTGCATAAGATCCATTTTGAGGAAAAGCAATGACACGTTGTCCAGGGTTTATATTTTTCACATGAGAGCCGACACGTTCTACTATACCAGCGACATCTATCCCTGGAATAAAAGGTAGTGCTTTATTTCCTTTTTTGCCATAACGTGATTTAATGTCAGCGAAATTTACACTTGTAGCAACAACGCGAATTAAAACTTGATTTTCTGAAATAACCGGCATATCCACATCTGTATATTTCATCACTTCAGGACCACCGAACGATGTTACAATGATAGCTTTCATTATTTATCCCCCTAAATTTGACTATATAAATCATTTTAAATCTTTATCAGAAATTGGAAAATTATATAATAGTTATGCAAGGTTATAAGTGAAGCTTATGAACGTATTGAATCATTATATTAATTTATATAAAAACTTTTGAAAAAATCGAACGAAATATGGATTACTTGCCAATATAAAGTGTAAGACAAAGGAGGGATGGTACATGAAGGATGAAACAGTGTATACAGATTTGATCCAATTAACTTTATCAGGCAATAAAGAAGCGTATAGCGAATTGTATGATGTAACGATTCACGAAGTATATAAGACAGCACATTTTTTAATAGATGATAAAGCGGATGTAGATGATGTCGTTCAAGAAATATACATACAACTATATGAATCGCTTCGTAAGTATGATAGCGAGAAGCCATTTCGTCCTTGGCTAATTGGACTTGCGATTAAACAAATTCACTCTTATAGAAGAAAGAGGTGGATGCGACTACGAATTATAAAAAAAGCAGAAGAGCAGAGAAAACCGGTACAAATTGATTTTTCTAACGATGTTGTAAGTAAAATATCAAATCAAAAGCTAATCGAACTTATTCATAAATTACCGTATAAATTGAAACAAGTTATTATTTTAAGATACTTGCACGACTACTCACAAGAAGAAGTAGCACAAATATTACATATTCCAATTGGTACTGTGAAATCTAGAATTCATTCGGCCTTAAAGAAACTACGTCAAAAAGAGCAAGTAGAAGAAATCTTTTTAGGAGAGGTAGGGAATGTGAAATGAGTTTAGATTGTAAGGTTCGAGAATCTATACAAGAAGAAGCGAAGGGGATTGTTGCACCGCCGGAGTTAAAAGAAAAAGTAATCGTTCAAATAAAAATGAATCGTGGTGGAAGTAAGGTGAAAAAACGCCTTATCGCAGGAGTTCTTGCAGCGGCCTTTTTAATCCCGACAACTGGTTTTGCGTATCAATCTATTATGGCAGATGGTATATACGGGTCTTTTGAAAACTTAAAAAAACATGCTGGAACGATGACATTAGAGGCGTACATGCGTTTTAGTGCAAAGCTATCAGAAGCGAAAGATGAAATGGGGACAAAAGAATATGAAGTGTTTACAAAAGAACTAAAGAAATTAACAAATGCAAAGCTTGCGTACGGAGATGCGAACGGTAATATTGATTATGATGCATTATCACCAGAAAAAAGAGAAGAAATGAAAACGGTAAGTATGGGCCTTCAACCATACTTTGATAAATTAAATGGTCATAAATCTAGTAAAGAAGTATTAACGCAAGAAGAGTTTGATCGCTATATGGAAGCTTTAATGACACATGAAATAGTACGAGTGAAAACAAAATCAACTGGTGCAATAAAAGTAGAAGAAGTACCTGAGGCATATAAAGAAAGATTTATGAAAGCGGAGCAGTTTATGGAGTATGTAGATGAAAAGGTGAGATAAGTAAAAAAGCTCAGAGTCTAAGCTCCGAGCTTTTCTTATTGAAACGTAAATATATTAACCACCTATGCCTTTTGCTAGCAATAGGAAGTATACAACTACTAATATTAAGCCATTTAATGCAGTACCAACTATTCTGAATAACCAATTTTTTGATGCGATTGCAAAAATAATACCTAGTAATGAAAGTATACCTAGTAATGAAAGTATACCTAGAATCGTAATAATTAAGGTTAAATTTGTATGAGGTCCTCTTAGAATAAAGAAAGAACATATACTTGCGAGAAACATTAGACACGAGAATCCAAAAAGTCTATACATAATAATTCTCCCTTGATTGAAATGTAATTTGGCTTAGTACGTGATTTTCTTTAGTTTAACATAAATTTCCTAGTACAAATTGACTATATACACTATAAAAAACGAGTATAAAATATACGTGATTTCATACTCGTTTTAATATTACTTAAATTTCCTTACTGCATGAATAGCTACTCTTACAAGCAATATCGCGCTTATAAATAAACCACAGTAACCAACGACACTTAAAAATTGATCATTTGGTTCTTTCGCATTGTTTGCTAAATGCAATACGCCTACTGAAATCCCACCAAATGCAGTTCCAATAAATGCAATGAGGAATTGTGAGATGAATGTAGTAATAAATGATGCATTTGTTTCGTCAGAGAAAAAGCCGACCTTTACGGATAGTTCTCCGTTTTCTAGTTTTGAACTTAAATCATCTAGTTTTCTAGGAATGCGTCGCATGGCAGGTAACATAGAAAGTAATTCGTTTGTTGCAGCTTCTTTTAGATTTGAATAATTGTTAATTGGCATGAAACTAGCTGCATGATCTCTCGCAAAGCGCTTTGCTTCATCCATTAAATTGAATTCAGGATTTAGTTGTACCATCGTTCCTTCTAGCGTAATGAGAGAGCGGAAAGCACCTGCAACCATTGGATAAAATGCTAATTCAAATTCAGCGATTATTTGAAATAACCCTTGCATGAATTCTTCAGAACTATTTGTAGAAACGTACGTACTTTGGATTAATAATTGACTGATAGATTGTTCTAATCCTTCTTTATCAACATTTGGTTTCTTTTCAACTAATTGAAGCAGTCCATCAAGCAAGACATATGAATTTTTGCGCTCAAAGCCGATAAGCAGTCTCTTGAATGCATCTTGTTGTAGTGTTCCTAAACGTCCGACAGAACCAAAATCAAGTAATGCAGGAGTGCCATCACGAAGAATATACACATTACCTGGATGAGGGTCTGCATGGAAAATACCTTTAAAGAAAATCTGTTCTAAAATACAATCAAAGAGTTGTCGTTGTACTTTTTTCGTATCAATTTGTAATTCATTTAATAATGCTGACCCACTTTTAACACTTACTCCATCTAAAAATTCAAGCACAAGTATTTTTGAATTACTGTATTCTTGATATACTTTCGGTATTTTTACTGTCGTTTCACTATTTTTTAGTGAATCTGACACTTGTTCGAAGTTACGAGCCTCAATTTTGAAATCAATTTCTTCTTTCATTGCGATAGAGAAGCCATGTGCTAAATCAAGAAATCCGATATTTTTAGCCCAAGTTGATTTGTTGGAAATCCATAGAGCGAAGTGAATTAAAATATCTAAGTCACGTTTAATTGTCTCAGAAATATTAGGACGTAGTAGTTTAACGACGACATCCTGGTCGTTATCTTTCAACTTCGCTTTATGTACTTGGCCAATAGAGGCAGCAGCTAACGGTTCCATTTCAAAGGAGCTGAAAATTTCATCTTTTGGTATATGTAGTTCCTTTTGCAATATTTCTTCAACTTGTTGTTGTGATAAACGTGTTACATTTTCTTGAAGGTTGGATAACTCGTAAATAAAAACTGGAGGTAGTAAATCAGATCGAGTTGATAAAACTTGTCCGAATTTAATAAATATACCACCGCATTCTTCCAGTGTATTTCGAAGGGAAGTGGCGAGCTTACGATCTACTTCTGGTGAGCGCTTTAAAGCTAAATATTTTCCCATTCCGTGTTTTATTGCAATAGAAGAGACGCGCATATATCTTTTTTGTCTACCAATCTTAGCGAAGAATTTTGAAATAGGATTTCTGCTTTCTATTAATACGTCATCCATTTCGCCACGCTTAATAGGATCAAATAATTCAAAAACTAGGTAACAAAGCATCGATACAATTAATGAGCTTCCTAGCCAAAAATATCTATCAACACCGACAATCGATTCATCTTGATAGCGTAAATATAAAAACCAATACATAGCTGACGTAAGTGAAACACCTAAAGTGGCCGCACTTGCTTGTTTGAAAAAATTTAATTTTGTACCAATTAGTCGACCACTAATAAAAGACATAATGACTGCTAGTAGAAAAAATTGAAAAAACATTGTATCATTCCTCTGAATTTTATTCGATTACTGTATTATACTGGAATACAATTATTCTAACAACAAGCCAAGGAAATATAATCCTTGACTGGCAAGATTTAATGAAGTATTCAATTATATTTTTTCATATGTGCAGTATCTTTTTGTATAAAACAATCTAAAAGGGAATAGCCAGCTATTAAACTAATTATCGTAACAAAAGTTGTATTGATAAGAATAATATTAGTTATATAAGGTAGGTATGCACCAACTGGTGAAAAGAGTAGAGCTGGAGAAAAGGAAATGAATAGTGTAGGCACAGTAATGGCGATAAATTTATCCGGTTGAAAGCGCCAGTTTTGTTTACTTGTTTCACGATTAATGGATTGAAGGAATCGTAATAAAATGCCGACTATAAGAGGGAAGAGTGTAAAGTAGAATAATCTTGGATAAACGTTAAAGTTTACTTGTGCGTCTGTATCTAAATAAAATTGAATTTTCACTCCGACAAATAATAATAAGACGATAAATAATGTAAAGCAGAGGTATAGCATCACTTTTTGCATTATATTCCACCATCCTTTACTCAAAATATATTCAAAAAAAGAAGAGATATACAATAACTACTGCTGTATATCTCTTCTTTTACGGTTATTTAATAGTGGCGTTTGCTTTTTCTTGCTTCGTGAAATAATCTATAATGCCCATCGCACTAATTTCTATATCTAGATGTAAAATGTTATAAACGGAATGATCTGATGGAACGTTTAACTTTGTAAGGTGAGAAGAGACCTTATCCATTAATACAGTTTGCAAAGCTTTAGTAGCCTCATCGAAATCATTATATTTTTCAAAGACCTCTTTACCAGTATGAACGAAAATAGGTAACCAATGTTCTAGTTGCTTATATACTTCTGTAACATTGGATGATGCGCCGTAATGGCCGAAATAAATAGTATTTACATTCATACTTTGAATATGATTTTTAGAAGCAATCATCGCATCTGGTTGGAATTGTGAAGGGGACGTTGATGGTAGATATAGTTCTACACCAACGTCTGCAAGTTCTCTATAATAAATTCCAATTGTATCGCCAGTAAAAATGCCGTTTGTTAATGAATCGTGAATGCTAATATGGTGCTTTGCATGTCCCGGTGTATCATAAAATGTAAGGATGCGGTCTTCTGCAATTTGTAACGTATCACCATGTTGTACAATATGAACACGTTCTTCTTCAATTGGAAGAATTGGATCAAAAAGTTTATCGAAATCTTCTTTGTACACAGCTTTTGCACCTAAAATGAGTTTTGTTGGATCAATCATATGACGAGCACCGCGAGAATGCACATATAAAGTAGCATTTGGGCACTTTTCCATCATTAAACCAGCAGCACCGGCGTGATCTAAATGAACATGTGTAACGATAATGTTTTTAACTTCGTTTAAATCAATATGTAATTGTTGTAAGCCGTCTAAAATATACGGAAGAGAAGGGGCTGCACAAGTTTCAATTAAAGTAATATCATCACCTAATAAAACGTACGTACCAGTTCGTTCATTATGTTGTAAATCAAAATCATCAATCAGATATAGGTGAGAAGATAATTGTTCTACTTTTTTCATCTTTACCACTCCTTATATACGGTATGTAACTATTATACGCTAAAAATACAAAAAGGCAGAAAACGAAAGTTTCGTCTTCTGCCTTTTTGTAATGTTCTTATTGTCTTTGTTGTTTATTAATAGACATAACGAATAGTCCAACAATGCCGCCAACTAATGGAAGCATAATCTCTCCCGCTAAATTAAAGTAGGAGCTTAAGAATAAACCATTTACATCGATTACCCAGCCAATCACATACAATAACATCATATATAGTACGAAATAAAACTCGCGATTTGAAATCGTTTCATGTTGTGCAGTTTTCATATTGAACACCATCCTTTTCTATAATAATAGAATATAAACTGTCACATTTTGTTCACAATTTAATTGTAAAACTTTCCATCATAAAAGTCTAGTAATTTGTGTCGAATTTTCGAACGAAAATAAAGCGTTTACAATCGTGGGAAGAAAATACGTAATAAGAGCTGTATATTCACGAATGTAGTATAGTATAAACATAGAATGATAGTGAAGAGAGGGGCAAGGATAATGACAGTTTATGATTTTTCAGCTAAAACGATAACAGGGGAAGAAAAATCGTTAAAAGATTACGAAGGAAAAGCGCTTCTTATTGTAAATGTAGCTAGTAAATGCGGGTTTACACCACAGTATAAAGGATTACAAGAAGTATATGATAAATATAAAGAACAAGGGCTAGAAATACTCGGTTTCCCTTGTAACCAATTCGGAGGACAAGAACCAGGTACAGAAGCAGATATTACAAGCTTTTGTGAATTAAACTACGGTGTAAACTTCCCGATGTTTGCAAAAATTGATGTGAAAGGTGATAAAGCTCATCCGCTGTATACATACATGACAGAACAAGCACCAGGTTTACTCGGTATGAAAGCAGTAAAATGGAACTTTACAAAATTTCTAATTGGAAAAGACGGGAAAGTAGTAGGGCGTTTTGCGCCGCAAACGAAGCCGGTTGATTTAGAGGTTGAGATTGAGAAGGTACTTGGGAATAACTAGGAGTTTCACTTAATTAAAAAATGCCTCAAAGAACTACTTTGTTCTTTGAGGCGTTTTCTTTACATTCACATTACCAAGATTAAATGGCTGAATGGAAGTCATTTGATTTAGGCGGAGAAGTTGCTTTTTTCATAAGTACTTCCCATAAGTGTACGGATTTTTTCCATTCTGCTGCGGCTTGTCCTTTTTGATATATAGCACTCTCATAATTGAAAGTAAGTTGTTGCATATCCGTCGAGTTGTAAAGTGTATCAACATGGAGAGCATATTCTCGGAATGTTTGACTCTCGTCTCGTCGTATACCAATTCGTGCAAATTGTTTTAGGAGAGAATCGTAAGCTTTTGTATAAACAGCATCATCTTTTCGATATTTATAGAAAAGAATGATAAAAAATGTAATCCATTTCATTCTAGTAGCGAAGAGAGTGTAGCCGATGATACTAATTGGTATCGTAGAAAGGAATACGTACCACCAAGAAAATTTATTTTTAGCATTTGTAATTTTTTTAGTAGGAGTTTCTTCAGTATCTTCTATTAAACTTTTAAGCTTTGCTTCATTGTTTCTTTCGTGCATTTGCGCGTTTTGAGAATTAGTTTCTTCGCTATTTTGTAGAGTAGGAGCAGGAGTATTATTTATAAAATTATAGGGATTCGTAAATCCTTTTGTCGGTTCGAATGGAATCCATCCGTATTCTGGGAAATATACTTCGACCCAAGAGTGTGCGTTATCGTTCGCGACTTTATAAACATCCTCACCTTCAGCACCCACCAGCGTATTGTCAAGAGTTCCTTCTGTATAACCTTTTACCCAGCGAGCTGGAATCCCGGCAGAACGAAGTAACACGATCATAGATGTCGAAAAATTATTACAGTAGCCACTTTTTGTATCGAAAAGAAATTGATCTACATAATCTTGGTTTTTGGTAGGGAATGAGACATTCGTTGTTTCATATACAAAAGAATGGTCGGTGAAATAGTTTTCAATAGCTAATACTTTATCGTATCGGGTGTCTTTATCCTTTGTTAGACTACTAGCTAAGTCTTTTACTCGCTGCGGTAATGCTTCTGGAAGTTGCGTGTACTTTGTTATGAAATAAGGATTTGTTTCCTGACCTTCATTCGTTTTTACAGCTTTTAAGTTTTCTATGGAAAACTCCGGGACCTCATACGTTACTTTATATGAATGTAAAGTAGTGGAAGAGTTTCCGTCCATCGTATAGATTTTTTCAGAAAATGGGTCAACGCTGTATGATATATCAGAAGAAGCCTCAACTGATATTAACCCTGCTGGATAGGTAAGGTGAGGATAACTTTTTTGCATGGTGATTGTTGCCTTAGTTGTCTCCGTTTTTGTATTTTGTTCGTACCAACTCACCACGTCATTTTTATTTTTAAAAGAAATCTTCTTTTGATTTTCAGAAACTTCCCATCCTTTTCCGGTATAAAAATCTTTCGTTTCTACTCTCCAATATTGTTTGTTTTGCGTTGCGGCTGTAAAAACAATTGTAGGATCTGCTTTAAAAGGACCACCTAATCGTGAGTCATCTAAACCATACCCAATTTTAGAAACTTCTTGCTGTTTACTTGCTTCGGATGTGTTGAATTTTAAAAAATCCATTGGGTTGGGCCATTGAGGACCAAATTTTGGAGCGAAGTATGCGATGGTTGCTGACAATACAATAAATATTGTAAGAGGTCTAAGTAATTTTGAGATTTCTCTAGCATAATTTTGTAAGTGTTCACTCTCTTTTATTCGTTCTATGCGAAGAAGACTAAGCATAAAAAAGCCGATGACAACAGTACGAATAATAGCGTAGTTTGCATTGTATAAATGTAAGTTATGAAAAACGGTGATATAAATAATAGTCAATATAAGAAATAACAACCCACGTTTTTTATGAATCATCCAAAAAGAGATGAAAGCACTCAAAAACCAAAATGATAAAAAAAATAAAAGTGTTGGAAAAACTGGAGAAATATCTAGCAAATTCCCTTGAAATAACAGAGAGGAATTTTGAGAAATATCATTAAAAAATTTTGTTAACCAAGATGGATTTATAAAAGCATTTTTATAGTATAAGAAATGAATGGTGAATAAAATCGTGAAGACTTTTATTGGAATCTGCCACTTTGTTTGAAAAAAAGAGAGAGTGAAGCAAATCCCTATAAATATTACAAAAATATCTAATCTACCTACGTTTGTAATACCGATGAGGGGCCTTAGCCATTCTAGTAAAAGTAGAAATGCGCATGCATGCATGAAAAATCTAGTCATATCCCATTGTTTTTTTGTCTGTAATGTTATCATTTGCTCACCTCAAAAAACACGTTTGTATACTGGTTTCCATAAACCACATTTACAAATATTTTTCGTTTTTGTAGAGTTTCTAGAATACTAAGTTCTCGATGTGATAGTTGATTTGCTTTTTCTTTTACGACAAACACCATTAATTTTCTATTTTTTATAGCAGCATAGTCAGCTGCCTTTTGAATATCGGGAGAAAGATCACTTGTCACGAGTATAATCGTTACGGGCTCATAAACTTTTCTTAATTCCATTTCTACACTTCGGGAGAGCGGGAATACACTGTCCGCTTGTACTTTCGCTAAATGACAAAAGATTTGATGTAACTGACTATCTCCATTGTTTAAAGGGAAAAAGGTTCGTTCTTTTCCGACAGATACGAATGACGCCGGTGAATTTTGCTTCAAAACAGATCTGACAATAGAGGCAGTAAATGTGACGACTGATTCGAATAGAGGGGATGGGGTTCTATCCATGAATATCATAATATTATGGCTGCGCTGTTGTTCAAACTCTTTTGTCATAATGTTGTTTGTTCGTGCAGTTGCTTTCCAATCAATCCATGAAAAGCGGTCACCAGGTTTATAGTCTCTCACACCGACAGAAATGGTAGAGTCTTTTACTAAATTTATATTTGCTGAAAGTGCTCCTTGTTCGAAATGATTTTCCATTTGTCGATATGTTATATCTACATACTGAGGGTAGACTAAAAATGTATCTGGAACTGAAAAAATTACTTCTTTCTCCATCATACCGAATAAATCGCCAGTTTTGACACGTACGCTTGAAAAAGTATGCTCTCCTCTAGGGATTGTGTCGATTGCATATTGAAACGAAATATTTCGCTTCAATCCTGGAAAAAGTATTACTTTATTCATCTTCGTTTGTTTACACTTTGTAAATTGTGATGGTAATTCATCTTCTATAATTAAGTAAAGTAATGGAAAAGGAAATCTTCTTTTTATTGTAATGGTGCTTAAAAAAGGTTCTCCTGCTGCATATTCGTCTTGATTTGTTATTCGTATTACTTCAGCGTTCCGCAAAGCATAGAAGGGGAGTAATAGTGAATAAAGGCCAATAGGAATTGTACTGTAAAACAAAAACCAACTTACAAATCCTCCTTGAAGCATAGCGTATAAAAATGTTAAGACTAGGCATAACGGAATGAATGATAACTTAATAAAATGATAGAGTACTCGTAGAATCCTTTTCATCAAAGGTTCATCTTCCTTTGGGTAGGCACGGTAGTTCGTGCAACGATTTTTGCGATAACTTGTTCTCCTGTTATTCCTTCAAATTTTGCTTCCATTTTTAAAATGAGTCTGTGAGCCAACACGTAAGGAGCTAAAAATTTAACATCGTCTGGAATAACATAATTTCTGCCATGAATAAATGCATAAGCTTGTGAAGCTTTCATTAAAGCAATCGAGCCACGCGGACTTGCACCTAGTTGTATAGAACTATAAGACCGAGTTTGACTAACAAGCTTTACAATGTAATGCTTAATCGCTTTGTCCACGCTTATTTCCCGTACGCTTTGCTGTAAATAAAGTAATTCTTCTATTGTAGTAATAGCTTGTAAATGGGAGAGGGGGGGTGTTTTTTCCATCCGGTTTAAAATTTCAAATTCTTCTTCTTGTGTAGGATATCCCATTTTTAGTTTCAACAAGAAACGATCGAGCTGTGCTTCTGGTAAAGGATATGTTCCCTCATATTCAACAGGATTTTGTGTAGCCATTACAAAGAATGGCTTGGGTAACGGTCTTGTCATACCATCAATTGTAATATTGCCTTCTTCCATACTTTCAAGTAAGGCGGATTGTGTTTTGGGAGATGTACGATTAATTTCATCAGCAAGTATAAAATTCCCCATGATTGGTCCAGGCTTGAACTCAAATTGGAGCTCTTTCGGATTGTAAATAGAAACACCTGTTACATCTGATGGAAGTAAATCAGGTGTAAATTGAATACGTTTGTAATCAGCATCAATAGATTTAGAAAGAGCACGTACTAACATCGTTTTCCCAACGCCAGGAACATCTTCTAATAGTACATGACCTTCAGCTAAGAGAGCTGTTAAAGCTAATAGTGTTTCTTTTCGCTTTCCGACCATTAACTTTTCAATATTGTTAATTATTTTTTCTATAATGGGATGTAATGAATCAAGCTGGTGCATCGTAATCCTCCTAATGTGTTATTATCGTTTTCTAATCTATTTAGTGAAAAATAGAATGTATTCTTCTACTTGCGAGTAGTAAAGCTCTTACCTTAAATTCTGAGAATATTCAGATTATTTATTGTGAGTACATCTAGTATAATTGTTTCCGTAACTAAGGGCAATATGGTAAATAATGATTTGTAGTTTTATGTAAAATATGTCTGGATATAAAATAGTTTTTTAAAGAAAAAAACTATTTTATACAATTTCTCATCTTTTCCTTATGTCATTTTTGAAATAATATCAAAACTCTTTTTAATAGATTTATAAAGCAAAACGCAGGAATTTCTCCTACGTTTTTTCTTTTTTTAAATAGTCGATACCTCAAAATACCATTCTCCTAATAATCACGATTAACCATAAAACTTCACAACGGAAAAAAGATTTTCTCACAAACTTATTTTCTACTAAATTTTTGACAATCTCTTGAACTGTGCGAAATGTCACACCTGTATTTTACAACCTCTTTTATAGTAAGGGTATGTAAGAGAGACGTATTAAAGGAGTGAACAGTATGAAGAAGAAACCTTCAGCACTAATGAGATGTTTAAAATATTTTTCACCAATAGATCGTTATAACGATAATCATACACAAGAAACATATGAAGATCGCGAATGGGAAAATGTGTACAGAAAGCGTTGGCAACATGATAAAGTAATTCGTTCTACACATGGCGTGAACTGTACTGGTTCATGTAGTCGGAACATTTATGTGAAAGATGGAATTGTAACTTGGGAAGGGCAGGAGCTTAACTATCCGACTACAGGTCCTGATATGCCTAATTTTGAACCGCGAGGATGTCCACGTGGAGCAAGTTTTTCTTGGTATATTTATAGTCCACTTCGTGTGAAATATCCGTATGTACGTGGTGTTTTTTGGAATATGTGGCAAGAAGAATTACAAAATAACGAGTCACCACTAGAAGCTTGAAAAAGCATTGTGGAAAACCCTGAAAAGGCACGTACGTATAAGCAGGCGCGTGGTAAAGGGGGATTCATTCGTGCGAATTGGGATGAAGTATTACAACTCGTTTCAGCATCATTACTGTACACAGTAATGAAATACGGTCCAGACCGAAATGTCGGTTTCTCACCAATTCCAGCTATGTCGATGTTAAGTCATGCTGCAGGTAGTCGCTTTATGCAACTTATGGGTGGACCGATGCTTAGCTTCTATGATTGGTACGCAGATTTACCACCAGCTTCTCCACAAATTTGGGGCGATCAAACAGATGTACCAGAAAGTAGTGACTGGTATAACTCTGGTTACATTATGACATGGGGCTTAAATGTACCAATGACAAGAACATCAGATGCAAACTTTTTAGCAGAGGTTCGATATAAAGGAACGAAAGTTGTTTCTGTCAGTCCTGACTTCGCTGAATCTACAAAGTTTGCGGATGATTGGATTAGTGTGAAACAAGGTACAGACGATGCACTTGCGATGGCAATGGGGCACGTAATCTTACAAGAATTTTACGTAGATAATCAAGTGGAATACTTCACAAAGTATGCGAAGCAATATACTGATTTTCCTTTCTTCGTCACATTGAAACAAAAAGGAGGTCAATTCGTTGCTGATCGTTTCTTAAATGCTTCTGATATTGGACGCGAAACGAAGTTAGGAGAATGGAAACCTGTACTTTGGAACGAGAATACGAATGATTTTACAACACCTCATGGCACAATGGGGTCATGTTGGGATAACGAAAAGAAGTGGAACTTACGTTTAGAAGATGAAGAAACAGGTGAAAAGATTGATCCACGTCTTTCTTTACTTGGAATGGAAGATGCAGTTGGTACGGTACAAATTCCATACTTCTCTGATGATGGAAACAAAGTATTAGAACGTACCATTCCAGTGAAAAAAATTACGACAGAAGAAGGCGAAGTGTTCGTTACAACTGTATACGACTTAACGTTAGCAAATTACGGTGTGAACCGAGGACTCGGCGGACAAGAACCGAAAGACTTCAATGATGAGATGCCGTTTACACCTGCATGGCAAGAGAAAATGACAGGGGTAAAACGTGAGCTTATTATTCAAATCGCTCGTGAGTTCGCGCAAAATGCTGTTGATATGAACGGTCGCTCAATGAGTATTGTCGGAGCTGGTATTAACCATTGGTTTAACAATGAAAGTTTTAATTCATATTTTGATATTTGACCCAGAATGAGGCCGTATAGTAAAGTGGTTATTACGTTTAGTGGAATACAAAGTGCTATTCAAGCTACTCAAAAGGCATTGCAGTGACGACTATGTCATATAGAAAGCATTTTTCAACGTACTGTATTTAATTTATAAATAATGTGTCAGGAGTGAAGTTAAGTATTCAAATAAGAGCGCAAGTAAATAGCGCCCTTATTTGAAATGATTTGTATCTATTTGATTCATTTATTTAAAAAATGTTCAATAACAATTGAAGTTGTACCTAACGCTGGAGCATTTTTTCCTAAAGAAGAAGGCAACAACTCATAGGTGCCTTCTATTTGAGAATAAACTCTAGAAGAGACTGCATTTTTGATTGCGTTTAAAACAATAGGGTTAGATTCTATTATGTGATTTCTTAGAATAACGGCTTCGGCATCAAAAGTATTTAAAATATTTGTCAGACCAATACCTATGTAGAAACCAAAATTTTGCAAAGCATTTAAGACTTCTACGTCATTTTTATGTGCAAGCTCAATAATTTCGTGGCATGAAATTGCCTTTCCATCTTTAAAAAATGAATTTAATAATGCTTTTTCTGAAGCATATAGTTCCCAGCATCCGCGATTTCCACAGCTACATTTTGGACCGTTAAAATCTATGGCCATATGTCCCATTTCTCCTGAGAATCCATTAATCCCTTTATATAATTCATTATTAATAATAATTCCGATACCTATTCCAACATTAATACTTACATAAATGATATTGGAAAAGTTCTTAGTATTCCCAAACACTTTTTCTCCATAAGCGCCAGCATTTGCTTCATTTTCAATGAAAACGGGCACATTGAATTCTGTTTCAATTACAGCTTTTAAATCTTTTATTTCCCATTTAGAGTTAGGCATAAAAATGATTTTTTGTTGTTTGTCTACAAGGCCTGGTACACATATACCTATTCCTATTAGCCCGTAAGGAGATTCAGGCATATGGCTTACAAAATATTTGATGATTGTAAATAGAATTTCTTTTACTTCATCTGAAGAGGGAATAGGTAGATTATAGGATTTTTCAAGAACTATGTTGCCTTCTAAATCTGTTAAAATCCCATTGATATAATCAACACCTACATCTATTCCTATAGAATATCCTGCGTTTTTGTTAAATACAAGCATCACAGGTCTTCTTCCACCCCTAGATTGTCCTTCTCCTATTTCAAAAATAAACTTATTTTCAAGTAGTGTATTTACTTGGGAAGAAATAGTGGATTTATTGAGGCCTGTTATTTCAGATAGTTTTGCTCTAGAAATGGGTGAATTTTTTAAGATTTCATTCAATATTAGCTTTTGGTTTATTTTTTTAACTAAAGTTTGGTCTGCAATATGTATGATAATCTCTCCTTTTGTTTATTCAGTAAACTAAGATTGTCTTTTTTATTAAATTGGAAACTCTGAATATGTTATATATCATTGTATATTATAACTAATCATTCTAAAAAAATCATTGAAATAACTAATCGTTTTATATATTATATAAGAAAGTTAGTTTATTGGCGCAACAAACTAAGATTAACTTGAAATGTAATTTAATAATTTATTTTAGCTAAATTAAAGGGGGACGCAACAAATGGCTCAATCTAGTACAAATAAAGTTAGTTATTTTGAAAGCGTAAACAAAGTTTTATACGAAGGTAAAGGTTCTAAAAACCCTTTAGCTTTTAAATACTATAATCCGGAAGAAATAGTTGGCGATAAAACAATGAAGGAGCAACTTCGTTTCTCTATTGCTTATTGGCACACATTTACAGCGGATGGTACAGATCCATTTGGTGCTGCTACAATGCAAAGAGCATGGGATAAATACGATGGAATGGATTTAGCGAAAGCTAGAGTGGAAGCAGCCTTTCAACTCTTTGAAAAATTAAATGTTCCTTTCTTTGCATTTCATGATCGAGACATTGCACCTGAAGGGAGCACGTTGAGAGAAACAAATAAAAATTTAGATGTAATCGTAACTATGATTAAAGATTATATGAAAACAAGCAATGTAAAATTGTTATGGAATACGGCTAATATGTTTACAAATCCTCGTTTCGTCCATGGTGCAGCTACCTCTTGTAACGCAGATGTATTTGCTTATGCAGCTGCACAAGTGAAAAAGGGACTTGAAACTGCCAAAGAGCTAGGTGCGGAAAATTATGTATTCTGGGGCGGTCGTGAAGGCTATGACACATTACTAAATACAAATCTGAAATTAGAGTTGGATAACCTAGCTAGATTTATGCAAATGTCCGTAGATTATGCAAAAGAAATTGGATATACAGGGCAATTCTTAATTGAACCTAAACCCAAAGAACCAACAACACATCAATATGATACAGATGCTGCTACGACTATTTCATTCTTGAGACAATATGGGCTAGAAAATCATTTTAAATTAAACCTTGAAGCTAATCATGCAACTTTAGCTGGCCATACTTTTGAACATGAATTACGAGTAGCGAGGGTGCAAGGCTTTTTAGGATCAGTCGATGCAAACCAAGGTAACCCTCTTTTAGGATGGGATACAGATGAATTTCCAACGAATCTATATTCTACAACTTTAGCAATGTATGAAATTCTTCAAAATGGCGGACTAGGTAGTGGTGGATTAAACTTTGATGCAAAAGTACGTAGAGCATCCTTTGAAGAAGAAGATTTAGTATATGCTCATATCGCTGGAATGGATGCATTTGCTAGAGGGCTAAAAGTAGCTCATAAATTATTAGAAGATCGTGTATTTGAAAACATTATTGACGAACGTTACCACAGTTTTAGAGACGGTATTGGTCTTGAAATTGTTGAAGGAAGAGCAAATTTCCATACATTAGAGCAGTATGCATTACAAAACTCAATTATTAAGAACCAATCAGGAAAACAAGAACGATTAAAGGCAATCTTAAATCAATATATCTTAGAAGTTTAATTTGCGAAAGAGGGTAAAAAGGTTGGTATCAATCTATGCCCTCTTTTGTACAGGTGGAGGTATGAACATGAAATATGTGATTGGGATTGATCTAGGAACGAGTGCTGTGAAAACACTTTTAGTTAATTCAAAAGGTGTGCTCTGTGCAGAGGTTTCTAAAAGCTATCCACTTATTCATGAAAAGACAGGGTATAGTGAGCAAAATCCAGAGGAGTGGGTTCAGCAGACGACTAGCGCATTACAGGAATTAGTATTCGAATCTCAAATTAGACCAGAAGACATAGAGGGAATTAGTTATTCTGGACAAATGCATGGTCTTGTACTGTTAGATAAAAATAATAACCTTTTACGTAATGCTATTCTGTGGAATGATACGAGAACGACTGAACAATGCGAGCAAATATATGAAATGATCGATGAAAAAAGTCTTTTAGAGATAACTAAAAATCAAGCGTTGGAAGGTTTTACTCTACCTAAGTTATTGTGGGTTAAACAGCACGAACCAGAAATATTTAAAAAAGTAGCTGTATTTATGTTGCCTAAAGACTATTTGCGCTTTAGAATGACTGGTTTCATTCACAGTGAATATTCAGATGCTGCTGGAACTTTGTTGTTAAATATAAGCGAGAAAACATGGAGTAAAGAGCTTTGTGAAATAGTTGGCATTGATATAAACATTTGTCCACCTTTAGTAGAATCAAATGAGTGTGTAGGGACAGTGAATGACGAATTCGCTCAAAAGACTGGTCTATCCTCATTAACTAAAGTGTTTGCAGGTGGAGCTGATAATGCTTGTGGAGCGATTGGATCAGGGATCTTATCATCAGGAAAAACGTTATGCAGTATTGGAACATCTGGTGTCGTACTTTCTTATGAAGAGCGAAATAATAGAGAATTTAATGGGAAAGTTCATTATTTTAATCATGGAAAGGAAAATGCTTTTTATACGATGGGCGTAACATTATCGGCTGGCCATAGTTTAAATTGGTTTAGGGATAATTTTGCTGAAAATGAAACATTTGAAGAGTTACTGAATGATATCACAAATGTTCCAATTGGATCAAACGGACTTTTGTTTACTCCCTACTTGGTAGGGGAACGCACACCGCATGCGGATGCTAATATTCGTGGAAGCTTTATTGGTCTTGATTCTTCACATAAAAAGAGGGATTTTGTACGGGCGATCATCGAGGGAATTACCTTTTCATTAAATGAATCAATTGAAATTTTTCGGGAAAGTGGTAAGAATATTGATGCTATTGTATCAATTGGTGGCGGAGCAAAAAATGATACATGGCTTCAGATTCAAGCAGATATTTTTAATGCGAAAATTATAAAATTATCTACTGAGCAAGGACCAGCATTAGGGGCAGCCATACTAGCTGCTTATGGGGCTGGCTGGTATAAGTCTTTAGATGAATGTGCAAATTTGTTTATCTCTTCTTCAAAAACATATAGTCCTATTTCAGAAAATGTTAGATTATACGCCCGACTGTATTGCTTATATAAAGATATATATGGCCAAACAAAAAAGCTAAATAAAGGATTAAATGAATTTAGAAAAAATTAACTTGTTACAAATTTCAACTCACAGAACTTATGTTTATCCCGCTATAGGCAGGCAGTAAGATCCCAACTCAAGATGTGGTGAAAGTAAAAGAGGTTAGATGGGGGATAAACTGCCCGTAAAGGCTCGATAGGTGAGGAATGGCTAAAATTTCATTTTATGAGGAGATTAAAATGAATGTAAAAGAGGAGATTTTTGGTGAGGTAGATGGTAGAGAAGTAAAATCATTTACCATGATGAATGATCAAGGAATGAAAATCACTTGTATTGATTTAGGATGTACGATTACTAGAATTGATGTACCAGATAAGAAAGGTAATTTAGAAAATATCGTTTTAGGCTTTGATTGTTTAGAAGAATATCTAAAATATTCACCATACTTTGGTGCGGTAATTGGTCGAGTTGCAGGGAGGATATATCCATCAAGTTTCAATCTGGATGATGTAACATACCACCTACCAAATAATGAAGGAGAAACTCATTTACACGGAGGGCCTAACGGTTTTCATCAAGTTATTTGGGAATCTTCTATTAGTCAAAGTCCTAATGAAATAAATATTACATTTACCTATATGAGCCCAGACGGTGAAGGAGGATATCCTGGAAATCTTAAAGTGAGTGTAGTTTATACCCTAACTAATAATAATGAATTAGTCATTACTTATTATGGAATTTCAGATAAGAACACCTTGTTGAATGTGACAAATCATACTTACTTTAATTTAAGTGGGAATCTAAAAAAAGATATCTTGCAGCATGAATTAACTATAAAAAGTGATCAATTCTTAGAACTTAATCGTTCATTACTTCCCACGAGTAAGTTAATTAACGTCGAAAATACACCTTTTGATTTTAGAAGTGGAAAAAGGATCATTTGTGGAGTGAAATCGGAACACCCACAAAATAAAATTGTTGGTAGAGGATATGATCACCCATTTTTATTAGGTGAGAATAAGCAGCAAATTTGTTTGATTGATCATTCTAATGGAAGAAAAATGATCATAAAAACGGATGAACCATGTGTTGTTTTATATACAGGAAATATGTTGGGAGATCACTTTCAAATTAGGGGTGTTCCTTGTCGAAAGTATCTTGGTCTATGCCTTGAAACACAACGTCCACCCAACTCCATTCATAATAGGGAATTTGCTTCTATTTTATTAGAAAAAGATAAAGAGTATCATTCTAAAACCTGTTTTAGTTTTACATTAGCGTAGGAATAGATTAATTAATAAGAGCAATTTTAAAGGTTTATAAGTATGATTTTTCCTACAGTAATATATAAATTTAAAGTAGAGGGGAGTATAAAGGCAGTTAGTAGAATTGCAGGTAAAAGGAAAAAAATTTTATTCTTAATTAAATGAGTTTTTTTGAAAGCGCTACAAAAATGTGTAGTACATGCTTGAGATAATCACCACATACATGGATTATTTCATAAAAAGATTATTGATGAATAGAATTCCTTGCAATCTATTAAATTAACCTGTCTTTAGTTAAATATGAAGCAAAAACGAAACTCACTGTATATTTTTTCTATTACATTAGTAGCTGCAATTGGAGGTTTATTGTTTGGTTATGATACAGCTGTAATATCTGGAGCGGAAGAATCATTGAAAGTTTACTTCATTGACAGCCTTGGATTAGGTTCCTTAGCACATGGAGTTACTGTATCAAGTGCATTAATAGGATGTATTATTGGAGGGGTAATATCCGGCTACTGTGCTTCAAAATTCGGTCGTAAAAGATCACTTATAATTGCAGCAATACTCTTTATCGTATCGGCGCTAGGTGCATCTTATCCTGAATTTTTATTTTTTACAAAGGGTGAACCAACAATCGTTTTGTTACTAGCTTTTAACCTTTATCGAATCATAGGTGGAATTGGCGTTGGATTGGCTTCAGCTATTTGTCCGATATATATAGGGGAAATTGCTCCAGCTGATATTCGTGGTAGGTTAGTGTCATTTAATCAATTTATGATTATTTTTGGTATGTTAGTGGTTTATTTTGTTAACTGGGGTATTGCGAATGGAGAAACACTAGAATGGATAAATGATGTGGGCTGGAGGTACATGTTTGCGTCAGGGGTAATTCCAGCTATAATATTCGCTATACTTTTGTTATTTGTACCTGAAACACCTCGATATCTAGCGATACAGCATCAGGACAAAAAGGCTCTGGCTATACTTACAAAGATTAATGGTCCTTTAGAAGCTAAAGCTATTTTAGATGATATTAAACAAACTATGGCTATAAATGTTTCCTCAGAAAAGTTATTCTCTTATGGAAAATTAGTTATTATTGTCGGAGTGTTACTTTCTGTATTTCAACAGTTTGTAGGCATAAATGTTGCCTTATATTATGCTCCCCGCATTTTTGAAAGTATGGGAGCAGCTAAAGATTCCTCTATGATGCAAACCATTATTATGGGATTAGTAAACGTTATATTTACAGTTATCGCTATTTTAACAGTTGATAGATGGGGAAGAAAACCATTATTAATAGTGGGTTCTATTGGTATGGCAATTGGAATGTTTGGTGTAGCAAGCATGGCTTTTGCTAATATCATTGGAATTGGTACTCTCATATTTATTATTGTCTATACAGCTTCATTTATGATGTCATGGGGGCCGATTTGTTGGGTATTAATTTCAGAAATTTTCCCTAATAAAATCCGTGGGCAAGCTGTAGCCATTGCAGTAGCTGCTCAATGGGCGGCTAACTATTTCATTTCATCTACATACCCAATGATGATGGAATATAGCGGGGGACTAACATATAGTTTTTATGGTTTAATGAGTGTACTTTCTGCCTTATTTGTCTGGAAGTTAGTTCCTGAAACGAAAGGTAAAACTCTTGAACAGATGGAGAATACGTGGAAAAAACAAACTGAATATATAAGTTAATATACAATACAAACTTTAATTATTTATTCCGCTTTAATGGGCTGTCCATAAAAGCCCGATTGGTGAGGGCTGATTAAAGTTTCACTTTATATTAGGTGACAACATGGGTGTTATAACTCTGGGGAAATTTTCAAAACTCCTGTAGAAAAGTACAGGAGTTTTTGTATAGATTGAAAAAAGCATAAATCTGGGGACATTATATATCCCCATAAACTTAAGAGAAGCTGTGGAACTATAAAAATACATTTTTCATTTCAACATATTGATAAAATACGTGTTATTTTTTCAAAGTAACCACTTTTTCAGTGGCATCCTATAAAGCTAATGTTTTTTGGAAAAACTACGAGTGTCTGAAGCTGATGGGATATGGAGGAATAATCGTGTGCGCGAGAATCAATACTACAAACAGAAGCAGAGCAATCTTCACATGCAATTTCACATTTTAAAAATTGCAAATCGTGGATTGTAATCTTTCCTTTATGAAAGTAAAAAAGAAGCTTACTAGAAGCTTCTTTTTTACTACTATTTTTCACATGCAACTCCATCGCCATCACGATCAAGATGTGAGGCATAACCTGGTTGTCCTTTATATAGGGGAGCTTTCCCAGCAGCTCTAACTGCAGCACAATTTTTGTAATATGCACTACTAGTATTTCCTGAAGCAGGTTGTGTTTGAGTTTGCTGTGCTTTTTTCTGTTCCTCTTGTTGTTTACGAGCTTGTTCATCAGCTTGGCGTTTTTGCTCTTCTTGTTGTTTACGAGCTTGTTCATCAGCTTGGCGTTTTTGCTCTTCTTGTTGTTTACGAGCTTGCTCATCAGCGAGGCGCTTTTGTTCTTCTTGTTGTTTACGAGCTTGCTCATCAGCGAGACGTTTTTCATCTTCTTGCTTACGAGCTTGTTCCTCGGCTTGACGTTTTTCATCCTCTTGCTTACGAGTTTGTTCTTCAGCTTGACGCTTCTCATCTTCTTGTTTTTGAGTTTTTTCGTCCGCTTCTTTCTTTTCTAGTTCTTTTTTCTTCTCGCTCTCTTTTTCTTCTGCATTGTTAGAAGTAACTTTTTTACTAGTTGCTGCTGTTTTTTCAGAAGTAGGGTTTGAAATGCTTGATAACGCACCAAAAATGACAAATAAAATAGCAGTGATAATAAATTGTTTTTTTGCTACACCTGTCTTTTTAATTACGGATAAGATTGCTAGAACAAGGAAGAAAATAAATAATATGAAACTTAAAGTAGCAAAAAAATCGATGACTGGGTGTTCAGATTTTGTAGTGCCCATTTCTGTTAAGAGAATCGAAATCATAAAAAGAATAACGGTAGGACGACCATATTGTTTTGCTTTTCCATTTTTCTTAAAGAATGAAATGATACATAGAACTAAAAGAATAAAAGCAATAAAAAATAAAGTTGCACCAATATTACTCAAAATTGCCATTTTTATACCTCCATTTGTAAGATTTTCACTATTGATTATATAGGAACTTATTGGATATTACACGATTTATATGAATTTAGAAAATTAGTATTTTTAATAGACTTATAAACATTTATTCAATATATAAGAAAAAATAGATATATTTCCTATTACGTTTTTAAACAAAATTCATAAAGTATAATATATCGATTGAAAGGGGGGATTTGAATGGAATTTCAATTGTTAGTGAATTGTATATTACAAGAAGGTAATGCTTACTTTTTAGTAACGAAGGTAGACGATGTAATTACGTTAAAAGTACCGATTACTGCGGGAGTAGCAGGTTTATTCTTAGCTTTAGGTGTACCAAGATGTTCTTAATTTAAATCTCTACAGTAGAAAGAGGAGGACAAGCCTCTTTCTACTAATACATAATTATTTTATGTAAACTAAAATGTTATTTTAGTAATAGCACATTTAGAATGGACATGCATATACTATAATGTTTTTTAAGTTATGAAAATTAAAGAGGTGCTATTATATATGAAAAGAAGAACATTTGATATTCCAGTCACATTACGAAGAGAGTGGTTTTTAATAGAATTAGCCCATTTAACGAAAAAATATGGAATTGAAATTGCAACTAGCAAAATGGAAGCTGCACCGTTTTTAAGAGATCAAGTTACGGAATCAAAAATAGGATCAGGCCTCCAATATGATAAATATGATGATGAGTATATCATTGAAAATTAAAGGGTACCAGCAAAAATAAATTCCTTTATAACAAAATATAAAATAAAGCAGATTCTAAATATGGAATCTGCTTTATTATGAAATAATTCTAGTCAACTAGCCTCTTTCTAGTGTTTTTCCTACATATTTTTCTTGTGTTATTCCGAAAGATTCATGAAGAATGCGAGCATAATCTTTTGATTCTATTGGTCGTTTATTTTTGATGCCTTTAAAGGTTTCTGTATAATTTTTATTTGTTAATGATACGTGCCCATAATCAGTTAATTTACAAGTAATAGCCCCTTTATTAAAAGGAGATTCTTTATGTTCCACAATCACTTTTTGAATGTTATTCACCTTTTTCTCATCTATTGAATCTAAAGTAAAGGCATAGCCTATTTTCCATTCATCTGAAGGTTCAGATTGCAAGAAATTTGTAGATTCCCCGTTAGCTCCTTTTCTCATTTCTAAAATGTGTGTACCTTTTCGGGTCGTTTGTTTGCGAATTCGATATTCTCCCGTTTGAGAAGAGATGACTTCTCCGGTAAAGGGGACTGGATGTAAAGGTAGATGAGATGCAAAACCCGCGTCTATAACATAATCTTTATTATTATGATTTAATATGATAATGACATGACCATCATCGGGTTTCCATTTATTATCGTAAAGATCATAAACAGTACCAGCTACTTTATATACTTGAAACCCACAATCCATTAAAAAGTAATACAATAAGGAGTTTAATTCATAACAAAGACCGCCTCGTTTTTGAATAAGTAATTTTTCTACTAAGTTCTTTTTTGAGATATCTTTAATCGTACCAGCCATAATATCGAGATTTTCATAGGGAAGAATCAAGCCCATCTTTAAGAGGATTTCATTTAAATCATCAAATGTTACTTCTTTTACAGGAATTTTTAGTCGTTTAAAAAACTCCTTTTGTAAATTGGTCAACATAAAGCATTCTCCTTTCTTTTTACAGAATTTTCTTCTGCTCACCGCTAGGTTAGTACTTCTAAAAGTTTAATTCAAGTCTGCGAAAATTATCATAATATATGTTTCTGAAAACCTTATTATCTATTTAGAAATTTCAGTTTAATCTTTCGGCGTAGGAAAGTCTTACAGCATAAGCTTCTATTCGTTTGTTTTGTATTAAATTAAATAAAAGTACATATCTTCATTCCTCTTTTTTTATAACTAGGTAGTAATAAAGTGTTATTTTTCTAAAGTTTTTTCAAGATTTGTATACTTTATATAGACAATGATGATTAAGAGATATTTGGATTTAGTACGGTTAACAATTATTGAGAAACTTTTTTATAGTGTTCTCTCAAAAGGAAGAGATAGAAACAAAGAGAATAACGTGTGTTAAGGAAGAAGGGGTACTAGTAATCTCTTGAGAATAGGGACAAGATTTTGTTTAAGTAAAAAGATTATCTAGTATTAAGAAAGAAGATAAAAAATTACAAAGAGCACCTTCTTTCAAAAAAAGTGGGGGGAGTAACATGCGATTGATGAGAAGATGTGTTGCCTTACTAATTGTATTTTTTATCATGGTTCCAATGATTAGCACAAATGTGCAAGCAGAAGTTGTAAAAGAGCTTAAAACAGGCTTTCCAAATCAAGAAGTCTTTACACCTGGAGATTGGTTTTTAGGGCAAAAACCTGCAAATTATGATGAGAATAAACCTCCAATTCTTTTTGTACAAGGAAGGAATGGGAATGCTGATAGTTGGTATGGAAAGACAGTGTATCACGATATAAATGATATGTATGACTATGCTTTGAAAGCAGGCTATCAAACAGTATTTATACAATTATATGATGCTGCTGGAAAAGGATCAGCTAGTCAGTGGGACAACGGAAAATTGTTAGCACAAAAATTAGAAGAAATATATAATCATTTCGGTAAAAAAGTTAATATTGTAGCACATAGTAAAGGCGGTATCGATACACAGGCTGCATTAGTAGGATATGGTGCAAATCGATTTGTCGGAAATGTTATCACGCTTGCGACACCACATCATGGATCAAACTTAGCTGATTTATCATATAGTTGGTGGGCGGGATGGCTTGCCTCTATATTAGGTCAAAAAGATGATGGTACGTACTCATTACAAATGGGCGAAATGGCAAAATTTCGTTCAACGATTGATAATAATCCAGCAGCTAAATTAAACCGTTATTATACAGTTACGGGAACTAGTTGGGGCCCTGTATTCTCGGCGTTATCCATGGGCGGATTATATTTGTCATCATACGGTTCAAATGATGGACTAGTAAATGAGTGGAGTGCTAAGTTGCCGTATGGAACTCATTTATTTACAGATTCCAGATTTGATCATGATAATATACGAAAAGGATCTGCTGTGTTCTCACGAATTGAACCATATTTACGTACATCAAATGTAGCCGTACCAGCTTTAGTAGCATCCAGCACTAGTTCAAATGAAAACATAGAACAATTAAATACAACTTCAAACCAAAACATTTTAGGCGGAGAATTGCCACAAAATCAGTGGATAGAGCAAACTGTTACAGTTGATAAAAAGTCAGAAGGAATCGTTTCTATATTAACTGCTTCGTCTAATGTAGAAGTACAAATGATATCACCAAAAGGAAAAATGTATACAAATAAGGATAGCGTTATAACTACTGGTGAAGAAGAATCTTTCTTTGGTGGTGCAACAATTAGAACATTTAAATTTGATAAAATGGATGTAGGAGAATGGAAAGTTAAAATGATGGCGAAGCAGTCGAAAGATGCATATCTAGTTATAAGCGATTACAAGAATGACGCACCATTTGTTCTTCAAATGCCTACCAAAGTTAAAGTAAATAAACCTGAGTATAAACTGAAAAAATCACCTGTAGCACCTGAAATGAAAGGGGATCTTTCCATAACAGTAAGAGTTGTGAATGAAGAAGGGAAACTAGTCTCTGAATTTAATGAATTGCAAAATGTTAATAACAATACATTTACTGGTGCTTTGAAGGACATAAAGCAACCAGGAGTATATAACGTTACGATGGATATAAAAGGGATGAATAAAGAAGGACTGCCTTATAATCGTACAATTGTTAAGTCGGTTTATGTGGAGAAGTAAGGACGAATAGATATTAATATAAAAGTGTAGAAATCTTGTGTTAGAAAGATTTCTGCACTTTTTTGATTATTATCCCGCTATTTGCGGGATAATAATCAGTGGGCGTTTATGTTCTATAAGAGAGACTAGAAATTGAAGAAGAGGATTAGTTATTAAAAAAAGATGCTGAGCTAGCATCTTAATCTAAGGCGGCTTTTTATTTACTTAATTTTGTTACAGTTAATTCAAGTGAATTTATACCATTATCACAAGTTACAATTTTTTGCTTATTAAAACCGCTGTTATTTCTAAGTTGAATGGTAGAATTTTCTGGTACCGTAACAATTGTTTCACCAACGAGTTGAAGACATTCGTTATTTGCTGAATTAGTCATTTGAATTGCGAAATCTCCTTGGCTATTAGCAAGGGGATTGTTATTTAAGAATATAGTCATGACTGGAATATGTGGAAATACAGGATTTAAAGTAGTGTTAATAGTTGAAATGAAAGAAACTCTATAATCACCAGCTTGACTAAATTGTATAGTAGTAGGATTTAGTAAGGAAACTCCTCCTGCTATAGGGCCGAAGTGATTAAATGGAAAAGGATCGCCAAAAGAAACAGTTATAAATTCAGTTTGCCAAAAAGCCCCATAAGCTGGACCGGATGGTTTATGTGAGCTGGGGGGACAGGGGCAGGAACATCTTTTAAACGATTTTGAAGAATGAAAGTGAGGATTCAATCTATTACCTCCTATTATTAATAGATTTAAGACACATAGTAGTTTATGTAAATGGGAGGAAATTTGTTTGTATGCTTGTACTATATAGAAGAAAAGATAATAGATTTGGAAGATAACGTGCTCAAATAATGAAATATAGTATTAGGATATTATTTGTGAAATTTTTGAAGGAGGTTAATGAATTGCTAGAAAAATGAGCCGAGGTTCTTAATAGATTGAAGTATAGGAGAAATGATTATTATATTAATTTCACTTGAAAAGGAAACATTATTATCTTCAGTTGCACTAATGTTATCGAGTAGTGAATTTCTATGATTTGAATGTTGGTATATTAGAGTCTTTAGTTATCGCTTTTTATTTATGTAGATGGGCAGGAAGAAGACGAAAAGTATCGAATGAATGTACATATGTAGCATTGTTTGCTTTTGGTGTGAATAATAGTAAAAGATACGTTGAAATATTTTAAACCGTAACGAAAGAACGATTAAATTATAGAAGGAGCAACTTACATGGAAAATATATTAAAGGTATCTTCAAAATCAAGCCCAAATTCAGTTGCAGGTGCAATAGCAGGTGTACTAAGAACAAGTGGCAATGTAGAAATTCAAGCGATTGGGGCTGGTTCTTTAAATCAAGCGATTAAAGCAATAGCAATCGCAAGAGGATTTGTTGCTCCAAGTGGTATCGATTTAGCCTTCGTTCCAGCATTTCAAGAGGTTACGATTAATGAACAAGAAAGAACGGCGATTAAATTAATTATAGGTCCTAGGAAGAAAAGGTAACTGCAGTAATTCACTATTGAAATGACATTTAACATAACAAACAAAAAAGTGTCACAAATGCTATAAACCAGGCATTTGTGACACTTTTATAGTTTTGTAAGAATAAAAACCTCTAAAACTGCTCATTCTTCTCCCAAGATTCCACAATATAATGTGCAATCGTCGGATTGAATCCTTTCCCAACTAAAAACATAATGGCAGCAACTTCTGTTAAAGCGTGTTTATGTGATGTATGTTTTGCTTCATTTAAACCGTAATCTACCCAAGGTTTTACGAAATCTAGTACAGGTTTCTTTAAAGGTAAGAACTGTGTACCGACAACTTGTTGAATTTGTTGTTGCGTTGGTTCTGTAATTGGTCCAGGTGGTAAGATTTGTGGCTGTGTAATATCTAATGTTGGTCCAGGTGGTAAAATTTGTGGTTGTGTAATATCTACTGTTGGTGGTTTAGGTGGTGAGACACGTGCGTCGTAGTTTGGTTGATACATTTGTTGTTGATATTGAGGTTGTTGTGGCTGAGTTGGGTATGGGTTTTGTTGAAACTGTTGTTCTTGAGTTTGTGTTGCTACATATGGATTTTGTTGAAATTGTTGTTCTTGAGTTTGCGGTGCTACATATGGATTTTGTTGAAATTGTTGCTCTTGAGTTTGTGGTACTGCATATGGATTTTGAGGATATTCGTAACTTGGACGTGTGTCATATGGATTTTGCTGAAATTGTTGTTCTTGAGTTTGTGGCGCTGCATATGGATTTTGTTCATATTGTTGCTCTTGTTCTTCATATTGTTCTGTATATCTTTGTTCTTGTTCCTGCGCCTGAGGGTAAAATGGTTGTTGTGGGTAAGGCGGTTGATTATTATAGAACATATTTATTCCTCCTTCATGATGATGCCTACCACCTAGTGTATGGGCGGACAAGAAAATATGTGATGAAAAAATGCGGGCGTGTTACAATAAGTAACTGGGTGAAGATAAAATGACAAAACAAGAAAAGATAGAAAAAACAATTACTTTTGTAAAACATATTTTAGAAAAAGATGCGAGTGGGCATGATTGGTATCATATTGAGCGCGTACATAAACTGGCGATTTCTTTATCCGAGCAAGAAGGAGGAAATCGTTTTATAATTGAAATGGCAGCATTACTTCACGATGTGGCAGATGAGAAGTTAAATGAAAGTGAAGAAGCAGGAATGAAAAAAGTTTCTGATTGGTTAGAAGAGTTACATGTTGAAGAAGAGGAAAGTAAGCATGTTCTTCATATTATCGCCAATATGTCTTATAAAGGTGGTCATGGCGGTAAAGTGGAGTCAATTGAAGGGAAGATTGTTCAAGATGCAGATCGCTTAGACGCTCTTGGTGCAATTGGAATAGCTCGCACATTTGCGTATGGCGGGGCGAAAGGGAGATTAATGTATGATCCAACTATTCCTCCTCGTGAAGTGATGACGAAAGATGAATATAGAAAAAATAATGACCCATCTTTAAATCATTTTTATGAAAAACTTTTAAAACTAAAAGGCTTAATGAATACGAATGCAGCAAAACAAGAGGCGGAAGTTCGTCATCGTTATATGGAACAGTTTATTGAACAATTTATGAAAGAGTGGAATGCACAAATATGAAAATGTTAACTGTGGAAAACTTATCAAAATCATATGGAGAAAAACCGTTATTTGATGGATTATCATTTAGTATTGCAGAAGGACAACGTGCCGGAATTATCGGTGTAAACGGTACTGGTAAATCAACTTTATTAAAAATTATTGCAGGGGCAGAAATTCCTGATACAGGTGATATGACTCATTCACGTGGATATACAATTAGTTATTTATCACAGCAACCAGAGTTTGATGAACAATTAACAGTATTAGAGCAAGTCTTCCATGGTGATACACCTTTAATTCGTCTTCTTCGTGATTATGAAAAGGCGCTATTACATATCGAAAAAGATCCAAGTAATGAAAAGGTACAGGAACAATTATTTGCAGTGCAACAACGTATGGATGCGATGAGTGCGTGGGAAGCAAATGCGAATGCAAAATCGTTATTAACGAAATTAGGAATTACTGATTTCACAGCAATTGTTGGAAATTTATCTGGTGGACAGAAAAAACGTATTGCGATGGCGCAGTGTTTTATTGAAACACCGGATCTATTAATTTTAGATGAGCCTACGAACCATCTTGACCATGAGACAGTTGAGTGGTTAGAGGAATATTTAGCAAGGTACACAGGTGCGGTATTACTTGTAACCCATGATCGTTATTTCTTAGATCGTGTGACGAATCGTATTTTCGAATTAGATAATGGAAAATTGTATAGTTATGAAGGAAATTACAGTACGTTTTTAGAAGCGAAAGCACTTCGTGAAGAACAAGAACTTGCGCAAGAATCAAAACGTCAAAACTTATATCGCCGTGAACTAGCGTGGATTCGCCGTGGTGCAAAAGCTCGTTCGACAAAGCAAAAGGCACGTATTCAACGATTTGAAGAGTTAAAAGGTCAAGAAGGTCCAGCTGCAAAACAGTCAGTTGATATTGCGCTTAGCGGTAGTCGCCTTGGGAAAAAAGTACTTGAGTTAAAAGATGTAACGAAAAAATTTGGCGATAAAACAGTATTAAACAACTTCAATCATATCGTGAAACCAGGCGATCGTATCGGAATTATTGGAGCGAATGGAAGCGGGAAATCTTCGCTATTAAATATGCTTGCAGGTAAAATATCTCCTGATAGTGGTGAAATTGAAGTTGGACAAACAGTAAAAATTGCTTACTATACGCAAGAAAATGAAGAAATGAATTTAAATCAACGTATGATTGAATACATTAAAGAAATTGCGGAAGTTATTCATACGACAGATGGAAAATTAATTGGTGCGTCTCAAATGTTAGAACGTTTCTTATTCCCGCCGCATTCACATGGTACACCTCTTGGCAAATTATCTGGCGGTGAAAGAAGACGTTTATACTTATTACGTATATTAATGGGAGAACCGAACGTACTATTACTAGATGAGCCTACGAATGATCTAGATACACAAACATTAACGGTGTTGGAAGATTATTTAGAAGATTTCCCAGGTGTCGTTTTAACTGTATCGCATGACCGTTACTTCTTAGATAAAGTAGTAGATGAATTGTTCATCTTTACGGGAGAAGGAGAAGTGCGCGAATTTCTAGGTAGTTATACGGATTACTTAGAAATGGAAAAAACGAGAGAACTTATTGAGAAAGCGGAAGTACAGAAAGAGAAAAAAGTAGTAGAAGAAGCACCGAAACAACAACGTAAGCGTAAACTTTCATATAACGAGCAGCGCGAATGGGAAACAATTGAAGATACAATTGCGGAACTTGAAGAAAAGCTAGAATTAATTGGAGAAGAGCTTGCGAATGTTGGTTCTGATTTTACGAAAGCGCAAGAATTGTCTGAAGCACAGCAAAAAACAGAAGAAGAGTTAGAAAAAACGATGGAAAGATGGAGTGAACTATCCGACATTGTTGAAGGATTAAAATAAAAACAAGCTGCATATATTGAAAAGTAAAGAGAAAAACTTTACACTATTGGTAGAACCTATTTTAGGAGGGAAAAAATGAGAACATCTAATCCAATGTTGAAAAAAGAGGCATTCCGTAAAGAAGGAGCAAGTGCTTCTGCGATGACTATTGGCGGAACAGTAGGCAAAACGTTTATTATGCTTATCTTGCTACTTGCAACGTCTGTCTATTCATACATACAGATGATAGAGGGTACGATGAAGATGCCAGTATTAATTGGCGCTTTAATCGTTGCGGCAATCATCGCATTTGCGTCTATGTTCTTCCCGCGTATTTCACCTTTTGGTGCACCAATCTATGCGGCGGTAGAAGGGGTTGTATTAGGTAGTATTTCAGCTGTTTATACAATGAAGTTTGGCGATTCTATCGTTTTAAATGCTGTATTACTAACAATCTCAATTCTATTTGCGATGTTAGTGTTATATGCAACACGCGTAGTAAAAGTAACGGATAAATTCCGTACAGGCGTGATGGCAGCAACACTTGGAATTATGGTTATGTATTTAGTCGTATTTCTACTAAACATGTTTGGTGTAACTGTTCCGTACATTCACCAAGGTGGTACGATCGGTATTATTATTAGTGCAGTTGTTATCGTAGTTGCTGCATTAAACTTATTACTAGATTTCGATTTAATCGAAAATGGTGTACGTAGTCAAGCTCCGAAATATATGGAGTGGTACACTGCAATGGGACTAATGCTTACATTAGTATGGTTATACTTAGAAATTCTTCGTTTCGTTTCTTACTTTACGAAAAATGACTAATAAAAAAATCCTGCGTGAAAAATGCAGGATTTTTTTATTTTCAAAGATATATTGATGATGTGGTATAATATGGATGTTGGTAACCTTAAATTGAAGGGGATGGAATATGATGAAAGAGAAGAAAGGGATTATGAAAAAACTATTTTCTAAAAGTTTTTTCATAGAACTAGATGATGCTTTAACGTATCCATCGGGAGAAGTTATTACTTCAGCTATTGAAAGTTATGCAGCTGAATGTAATGAACAACTGAAATTTGAGAGTAAAGTAAAACCGATAACTTTCTACTTAGAAGAAGTATTATATCGTGCGGAAGTAAAGATGGCCCGCGGAGGATATTACATTTCATGCAGTGAAGTATAATTTTTTGAAACCTTACATGTTTAAAGTATGTAAGGTTTCTTTTTAGTTTTTATAAGGTATAAAAATATATTTTTTATTATAAAGTATATTATTTTAAGCTTTTTACCCTTCATATATTTTTCTTTACAATGAAGAAAAATATGAGAGGTGGTATAACTTATGATGAATCGAGTTGTATTAATCGGTAGATTGACAAAGGAGCCAGAATTATACTACACAAAGCAAGGCGTCGCGTATGCACGAGTATGTGTTGCGGTGAATAGAGGTTTTCGAAATAGCTTAGGTGAGCAGCAAGTAGATTTTATTAATTGCGTCGTATGGAGAAGGTCAGCTGAGAATGTAACTGAATATTGTACGAAAGGTTCACTTGTTGGAATTACTGGACGTATTCATACGAGGAATTACGAGGATAATCAAGGAAAGAGAATATATATAACGGAAGTTGTGATTGAGAGCATTACATTTTTGGAGAGAAGGAGGGAGGGCGCATCGTAAGAAGAGGGCTTAGTAATATAGCCCTCTATCACTTTTGATTGATCCCTTCCCAAACAACATCTAATTGTTGGTTGAGTGTATTTTTCACGTTTATTTCATTAGCATGTAATAGTGAATGGGACATTAATGTATAAAAATAAGTACTCATAATAGTAGAAGTGATAATATGTATATCCCATTGACTGTTTAATTTTCCTGTCTCTTTCGCCTCTGTAATAATTGCAGACAAACCTTCTTGTAGCTGCTGTATACTTTTTACTTCATTTTCTACTAAGTAATTAGACTTTATAATCTCAAAGACGGCATGCTTCATTAAGTCACCATGTCCAGTAAAACGGTCTAGTAAGTCTCCTAGAACAAGTTTAATTCTTTCTTTTGGATGTTCTACATTTGCATATGTTTTTAAACTTTCATTCCATAGTTCAATTTGAGAATCACCTAAAAATAATAATATGTTTTCTTTTTTCGGAAAGTAATTGAAGAAAGTTCCTTTTGCAATCCCGCATGCAGTAGTAATATCTTGAACCGTTACATTTTCGTACCCACGTTCTTGGAAGAGTTGTACTGCTTTTAGGAATATAAGTTCTTTTAATTCTTTTTTTCTCGTTTCTCTCAGCATATAATCTACTCCTAACACAAACAATTATATCTGTTTAATAGATAATCTCAAATAAAATCTTACTTCATGATTAAGTTTAATGTAATTGAAAGAAGGATAGAGAATGCTGTTTCTTATTATTATTATAAATGAAAGTTATATAGTTCATGTGCTTGCCTTTCAGAAATCCATTTTGGAATACGTTTCATTACTTCATTTCTTACTATAGTTAAAGGTTTACTTTCTATTTGCGCCATTTTTCCAACTGTCCACGCAGTGTTTGAGATTTTTTCAATTCTATCTCGTCTTTTTTGTTCGTATTCTATAAATGCTTGACGATAATGGGCATTATTTTTGATGCATTCAGCCAAAATAATCGCATCTTCAATTGCTTGGCAAGCACCTTGGCCTAAATTCGGAGTAAGTGCATGGGCAGCATCCCCAATAAAAACGATGCGTTTTTCAAAAAACTGATTCATTGGCATAATGTCTACAATATCACGATGAATCATATGAACGTCCGATGCATTATGCAAAATAGATGGTATGGGATTGTGGTAAGATTTGAAATGATTATATAAATCTTCTGTTGTGTAAGCTTTGTATTTTGGATCTCTAGCTTTCGCGTTTATGAGCGCATACCAGTATACTTCGTTGTTGGGAAGAGGGACGATACCAAATCTACCGTTCGTTCCCCAAGTTTCAATAAAATCATTTGTTAAAGAAAGATTATTAGTAGGAGTTATGCCACGCCAACACGTATATCCTGCATAACGATAATTATCCCTTTGTGTTACTTGTTTTCGAACGACAGAATGAATACCATCGGCAGAAATCAGTATATTGCCAAATGCTTCACTACCATCTTGAAATACTATTTTTAAGGCGTCTTCCTCATTTCGTTCTATTTTTACACATTCTTTTCTCCATTCGACAGTATCTTCTTGTAGTTCAGAAAGTAGCAATTGATGTAAATCTTTTCTATGAATAGAGTACATTTTTGGATAACAAGATGGGATAATCAATTTATTGAAAACAGTTCCTTTTTCGGATACAAGGTTAAAACCGTCACTTTCGTTGCCGAATTTTTTGATTTTCTCAGAAATTCCGTATGGCTCAAGTGCTTGCATTGCATTCGGAGCAATGATAATACCCGTACCAGCAACAGTAGGCTCAGTGTTTTTATCATATACTTTTACTTCTATTCCTATTTTTTGTAAGGAAATTGCTGCGCAAAGTCCAGCAATACCGCCACCAATAATTATGACATTGTTCATTTGTTATCACTCCACCTTTGAATGACTTTGTTCATAAAATGACCTTGGTCATTTTATGAGTTAAGGTTAATCCCTTTTTATGTAATTGTCAATTATACTTTTAACTATAGTTATGGAATGATTAGGTGAAAATAGAATGAATGAAACTTCCCAGCAATGTAGAAAAGTAAATAGTAAAATTAAGCATCCGAGTAGGAGTATAGAGTGATAACATGTTACAATACAGCTAAGAACATGCAATAAAGGAGAGTTTTTTACGTGAAGATTAAAGCAATTGAACCGACGCCAAGTCCAAATACAATGAAAGTTATTTTGAATGAAGTATTACCATCAGGAGCACGTAATAATTATACAAATGAAAATAAAGAACAAGCGCCAATGCAAGTGCAAGAAATTTTGAAAATTGAAGGTATTAAAGGTGTATATCATGTAGCCGACTTTTTAGCAGTGGAGCGAAATGCAAAGTATGACTGGAAAGTTTTATTACAGCAAGTTCGTGCTGTTTTTGGCGAAGAAGTAGTAGAAGAAAGTGAAGAACAACAACTTGCTCATTTTGGAGAAGTGAAAGTATTTGTTCAAATGTTCTTTACTATCCCAATGCAAGTAAAGTTAACAGATGGAACGACGGAAGAACGTGTTGGTTTACCTGACCGTTTTAAAGAATCAATTATGAAAGTTCAAATGTCTGCACCAAACGTTGTAAAAGAACGTAAATGGGTGGAACAAAGTACACGTTACGGTAATTTTGAAGAAATCGGGAAAGAAGTAGTAGAAGAGATTGTTGCTGCTTATCCGGAAGAACGTATAAATGAAACGGTCAAAGAATTATTAAATCAGGCAGGTGCTGTTGAAGTAACGATTCAAAAGCGTGAGCCATATAAAGTAACAGAAGAGATGATGAAAGATGCTGACTGGAAAAAACGTTTTGCAGCTTTAGAACAAATGGATCCTACTGAAGAAGATATTCCAGTGTTGAAGATGGCGTTAGATGATGAAAAAGTTTCGATTCGCCGTTTAGCAACAGCATATTTAGGTATGGTAAAAGGTGATGAAGTATTACCGTTATTATATAAAGCCTTATTAGATCGCTCTGTAAGTGTTCGTCGTACTGCAGGAGATTGTTTATCAGATGTAGGTGATCCGGCGGCGATGTTCGTTATGATTAAATCTCTGAAAGATCCAAGTAAATTAGTACGCTGGCGTGCAGCGATGTTCTTATTTGAACTTGGAGATGAAAGTGCAATTCCAGCATTAAAAGCAGCGCAAGATGATCCAGAGTTTGAAGTAGCAATGCAAGCACGTCTAGCGTTAGAGCGTATTGAAGGCGGAGAAGAAGCAAAAGGTTCTGTATGGAAACAAATGACGGAGTCTCGTAAAGGGGAATAATGTATGATTGTTTTCTATGATAGTTGGTGTCCGATGTGTACGGCGGTTGCAGAACGTACGAAGAAATTAGATAAAAAGGGTAAGGTGAAATTTGTTTCATTTCGAGATGAAGATGTAGTTGAGAAGTATGAACTTTCTCAAGAACTACAAAGTAAGATGGAACAAAGATTGTATATTTTTAAAAATAATAAGTGGTATGACGGCATTCATAGCATACATGTATTAGCAAAGTCCATTCCATCTTATTGGTTTGCGGTGCCTTTTATAAAGCTATCTATCGTACTTGGATTTGGAAATAAAGTATATGATTATATCGCTAACAATAGAAAACTTGTCCCAGTTGGACATTGCCGCGGTGGGGTTTGTGAAATCCCTACAAAAAAATGAAATCATCGTTATCTTTCTTTTGCACCTATTAATAGAGCGTGATATGATGAATTTGGAATGAAAGTTGAAGGAGAGATTGCAAGATGTCAAATGCTTATGAAGAATACATGCGCCAAATGGTAATCCCAATGCGTCAAGAATTAGTGCGTTCTGGGTTTGAAGAGTTAACTACAGAAGAAGCTGTAACAGAATTTATTGAAAACACAACAGGTACAACTTTAGTAGTTGTAAACTCTGTTTGTGGTTGTGCAGCTGGTTTAGCACGTCCATCAGCAGGTCAAGCAGTTGTTCGTGCTGAAAAACAACCTGATCATCTTGTAACTGTATTCGCAGGTCAAGATAAAGATGCTACTGCAAAAATGCGTGAATACTTCGGAGAAATTCCTCCATCTTCACCATCTATGGCATTATTAAAAGGAAAAGAAGTTGTTCACTTCATTCACCGTCATGAAATTGAAGGTGCAACTATGGACGAAATTATTACGAACTTAGAGCAAGCTTTCGAAAAGAATTGCTAAAGAAGGGGGAGAGTAAATCTCCCTCTTTTCTTTATATAGAGGTGAAACAATGATAGTAACAACAGCAGGAAGAACGAATAAAGAAATGATAGATTATGCAAAGCGGGTAGCCGCAGAATTAAATCGTTCATTCGTTAAACGTAATGATATACCAGTACATAAACTGCATGAGCAGTATGAACAAGATGTACTTGTCGTAGGCAAAAATCGATTAGCCATTTATCCAAAAGGAACAGAGGAGTCGTTTTTCTTTCATCCAAACTCAGCGATGTTTCGTGTGAAGAGATTAATGCGCGGAGAACACGATCCGTTCGTACAAGCTGCTAAATTAGAAAGCGGAATGACAGTGTTAGATTGTACGCTCGGTATGGCATCAGATAGTATTGTGGCTAGCTATATTGTTGGTGAAAGCGGAAAAGTAACCGGACTTGAAGGCAATGAGTATATGGCTTATATTATGGAAAATGGTTTGAAAACATGGTCTTCATCCGTTTCTGAAATTGATAAAGCAATGCAACGAATTGATGTAAAGCAAACTGAGCATTACGCATTTTTAAAACAATGTGAAGATAATAGTTATGATGTCGTATATCTTGATCCGATGTTTGAAGAAACTCATTTATCCAAAAGGAACAGAGGAGTCGTTTTTCTTTCATCCAAACTCAGCGATGTTTCGTGTGAAGAGATTAATGCGCGGAGAACACGATCCGTTCGTACAAGCTGCTAAATTAGAAAGCGGAATGACAGTGTTAGATTGTACGCTCGGTATGGCATCAGATAGTATTGTGGCTAGCTATATTGTTGGTGAAAGCGGAAAAGTAACCGGACTTGAAGGCAATGAGTATATGGCTTATATTATGGAAAATGGTTTGAAAACATGGTCTTCATCCGTTTCTGAAATTGATAAAGCAATGCAACGAATTGATGTAAAGCAAACTGAGCATTACGCATTTTTAAAACAATGTGAAGATAATAGTTATGATGTCGTATATCTTGATCCGATGTTTGAAGAAACTGTTATAGAATCAGATGGAATAAAAGGATTAAAACACTTCGCTTTGTATCATGATATTACTGATGAAGCAATTGCGGAAGCGAAGCGTGTGGCTAGAAAGCGTGTCGTTCTGAAAGACCATTTCCGTAGTTCTAGATTTGAAAAACATAATTTTTACGTATACAAAAGAAAAAGTGCTAAGTTTCACTTTGGTGTAATTGACCCTTGCTAATTGTTTGAAAAGATGTATAATAAGCAATAATTAATTAAATATACTGTCTGTGATGAAGAGAGTAGTCTTTTTTAGAAGGAAAGCGAGCTAGGGATGGTGTGAGCCTAGTGCGGAAGAAAAAGATGAAGCGCACTTCGGAGATGCTTCTTGAACGAATAGTAGAGTAAGCCGAGGCCCCCTGTCCTCGTTATAAACGGGAAAGTGGTTCGTAATGAACAACAAGGGTGGTACCACGGGTTCAAACTCGTCTCTTTTTTAGAGACGAGTTTTTTGTATTTTAAAAATGAAGGAGGTTGTAGCATGGATTATAAAAAGCAGTTTGCAGAAAGTTTATCTAATATTTTTACGAATGAATTAACGCAAAAGCAAATTTTAGATTTAATTGAAACACCGAAACAAGATGAATTCGGAGATGTTGCATTTCCATGTTTTTCACTTGCGAAGCAATATAAAAAATCACCAGCTATTATCGCAAAGGAAGTTGCAGAGAAATTAAGTGATCCGTTTTTTGCGAAAGTAGAGGCTGTTGGTCCTTACGTAAATGTCTTTTTTAATCGTGAAACGGTAAGTGATGAAGTATTAAAAACGATTTTAGCGGAGAAAGAAGAGTACGGTCAAAATCATTTTGGATGTGAAAAGACTGTAGTTATCGATTATTCGTCTCCTAATATTGCGAAACCTTTTTCAATGGGGCATTTACGTTCTACAATGATTGGAAATTCACTGAAACATATCGCTGAAAAATGTGGCTATGAAGTTGTAGGGATTAATTATATTGGAGACTGGGGAACACAGTTTGGAAAGTTAATTACCGCTTATAAAAAATGGGGCAATGAAGCAGTAGTGAAAGAGGATCCAATCCGTGAACTATTTAAGTTATATGTTCAATTCCATGAAGAGGTAAAAGACAACGAAGAATTAGAAGAAGAAGGACGCGCTTGGTTTAAGAAATTAGAAGAAGGTGATGAAGAAGCTGTTGAGCTTTGGAATTGGTTCCGCCACGAATCTTTAAAAGAATTTTCTCGTATTTATGAACTTCTCGGTGTTGAATTTACTAATTTTCAAGGAGAAGCTTTTTATAATAATTTGATGGAAGATTTTATTGAGATTTTAGAAGAACATGATTTGCTTGAAGAGTCAGAAGGCGCGTTAGTCGTTAATTTAGAAGAAGAGGGAATGCCGCCTTGCTTAATTAGAAAATCCGACGGTGCAACGATTTACGCAACACGTGACTTAACGGCAGCGTTATACCGTCAAAACACATATGCATTTGATAAAGCGCTATATGTAGTTGGCCCAGAACAAAGTTTACACTTCAATCAATTTTTCACTGTATTAAAAAAGCTGGGTTACACTTGGGTTGACGGCATGGAACATGTACCGTTTGGGTTCATTTTAAAAGATGGTAAGAAAATGTCGACACGTAAAGGAAGAATTATTTTACTCGAAGAAGTACTTGAGGAAGCAATAGACCTTGCAAAACAAAATATTGAAGAGAAAAATCCAAATTTAAAACAGAAAGAAGAAGTAGCAAAGCAAGTCGGTGTTGGCGCAGTTATCTTCCACGATTTAAAAAATGAGCGTATGCACAATATCGAATTTTCATTAGAAAATATGCTAAAATTTGAAGGAGAAACAGGACCGTATGTACAGTACACACATGCACGTGCTTGCTCTATTTTAAGAAAAGAAAGTGTAGAATTTGAAACGTGTACGTTTGCATTAAAAGATGATTATAGCTGGAGCGTCGTAAAATTCCTAAATAAATTCCCGCAAATAATTGAAGCAGCTTTCAATAAAAATGAGCCATCGATTATTTCGAAATATATATTAGATGTAGCACAATCATTCAATAAATATTATGGTAATGTTCGTATATTAGAAGAGAGCAAAGAAAAAGACAGCAGACTCGCATTGGTTTATGCTGTGACGGTTGTATTAAAAGAAGGATTACGTTTACTTGGGGTGGAGGCACCTGAGGAGATGTAACATAGTAGTAAACTGACAAACTGGGTCTAGTATAAACCTGGTTTGTTTTTTTATTGGATATATATTTTTTTTGCAAAATCAATTAAAATCTTTTTAGAGAGGGTGATTCATATTGATTCGAACTTTTATTTTACAAATTCCTTGTCATAGAAGATTAGATAGGAGTTTTTTTAAACTACAAAAGTACATACCTTTATGTGCGCGTTGTACAGGCATGCTTATTGGTATTTTAATGTTTCCAATTTATTTTTATATGACACCTTCATTTCTTTTCGCAATCATACTATCATTTTTCGCTCAAATTCCGTTACTTATCGATGGGTTCACCCAAAAGTGGAAATGGAGAAGTAGCTCAAATTTGCTAAGAATAACTACTGGTGTATTAAGCGGTAATGGTATGGGATTATTCATTTCCTCTGGTGTTATATGGATATTATCTTAAGATATATAGTAATGGAGGTATTTACATAGATGTTCTGGATTTATTTAATTCTAATTTTTATTTCAGGCGGAAGTGGAATTGGTTTTATGACTCAAAATAAGTATACAGAAGCAATAATAGCTTTTGTTATTTGTATACTATTGTTTGGGCTACTGTATTATTATCTTAAAAGAAACAAAAGAAAGAGGAAAGCAGATTGTGACGATTTAGACTGTACGGATTGTTTTGATTGTGATTGTACTTGTTAAATTTTTCTTCCAAATAAAAAGCTAGTGTATTTTTAATAATACACTAGCTTTTTGCTTTGAAATTTTAAGAAAAGTGTAGGAATACGACTATTCTATAGAGAACTTTAGTTTTGTATATAAAAGGAGGCGTTAGATGTTGGAAACGTATGATTGGAACAATAAACTAACATATTTAAAAAACACGAGAGATTTATATTACAACGACGATTATGTAAGCTTTTTAGTAAATACAGTTTGGAAGATTACTAAGCCTGTACATATCGTTGACTACGGTTGTGGATATGGTTATTTAGGCTTAGTATTAATGCCATTACTTCCAAAAGGATCAAAGTATACCGGCATTGATAGTGGAGAAACTTTATTAGCTGAAGCGAGAGCGTTATTTCGTTTACTTCCATATGAGTCAGAATTTATGGAGGGGGATGCTACAGAAATAGAATTAAACGATAAATACGATATAGCAATCTGTCATGCTTTTTTGTTACATATGAGTTCACCAAAAACGATGCTAGAAAAAATGATACATTCAATTAAAAAGGGCGGAAAAATAATCTGTTTTGAACCACATTGGATATCAAATATGTCTTCATACTTTTTAAATGGAGAGAATCAATCGGAAATTATTAGGCTAGGAGCTTTGCAGAATTTATTTGAAAGTGACATGCAGAGAAGCGGAAAAGATGGAAATATTGGTATGAAAATACCGATGTTTTTAAGTGAACTAGGCGTAAAAAATATTCAATGTAGAGTAAGTGATAAAGTGAACTTTTTAGATTCTAATATGCATCATAATGATAAAAACGATTTGTATCAATCATTAAAAGAAGAAGGGATTGCTGGTAATCCCGGTGATAAGCAACAATTTGTAGAACGTTTAATAGACAGAGGATTAACATATGATGATGCGTTAGATCAATATGAAGCTGAACTCAAATTTTTTAGAGCGTTTCATCTACATTCCTCTTTAGTATATGCTCCGAATATGAAAATTACATTTGGTGAAATAGAATGTTAAAGGAGCAATACGATGAAAAATGTCGCTTAATGTCGGTAAGTCGATATTCGACATATAATCGCTGATATAATTTGAAAATCGCCGATAAAACGAAAGAATCGCTGATATATTTAAATTATCGCCGATATAATTTCATGTACTGATTTCAACTATATAAAAATAAGATCCATATGTTACGTTATTCCAGTTAATCAAACAAAATACAGAGAAAAACAATCAATTTTACTATATTTTGTTATAAATTCGAATAATATTAAATAATACTATCCATTATAGGAGATTTTAGTTGAATACCTACAATATGATGTGTAAAATCTAAGCAAGTAGCAGTTTAAATATAAATTTGAGGTGAATACATGCTAGATTTTGAGCAGTTAGATGCTTGTTTGAAAGACAAGAGATTTATAGATGGATTACAGGGAATAAATAATGAAATTTCATATATAAAAGAAACGAATACTTTATCTTATGTGAAAAAGTGGCTTGCTAATATTCCTTCACATAAGGAGTTTGATATATTAATACGTCTTACTGATGAAGGGCTTATGCACCAATACAGTTCATTCCTCATTCGCTATGCCTATAAAAAATTCCCAAATATGAGAACGCTCTCTTTATATTGTGATGAGTTAATTGATGAGCGGAAAATACTTGAAGTAGAACAGTTGTTAAAAGACTCATTAGAAGAGGTAAATAAAGAAGAGATAGACGTTGATCTTTTAGCGAAAACATATTTTACATTAGTACGATGTTTGTTGGAAATGAAACGAAATGAAGAAGCTCTTTTTTATATGCAAAAGGCAGAGGAGTACAGTGCACGTGCAGTATTTGATAAATGGGGCTACGTGTATATGCATACAGGTGAATGGGAGAAAGCAGAAGAACAATTTATAGCTGGTATGCAGCATAAAGATTGTGAAGAGTTATCTACCTATTTATTATCACAGTTATATGCGAATAAGGGAGAACAAAAACGTGCATTACAGCTAATTGATGATGCGATTGTAAAGTTCCCGCAAGTACCATATTTTCATTTTGAAAAGGTGAAATATTTATTAGATTTAGGGAAGTATGAAGAAATGTTAGTGGTAATTGATAACATAAATAAGCAGCTTCCTTATCATGCGTATAAAACTTACTTTGTACATTTACGTGCAGAAGCGCTTTACAAAATGAATAAAATTGTAGATTTACAACAGTTATTAAAAGAAGAAAAAAGTTTAAAAGAGTCTTTATATCATAATTTAGAAAAAAATCCAGATGGCAAAAAGGTTCACTTACCAATCGTTCCAATTGTACAAAAGGATAATTATTGTGTACCGACAAGTTTAGAAATGATGTTGCAGTTATGGGGAGACAAACGTACACAAGATGAGATAGCAGAGTTTATTTTTGATATGACGGGATCGAAGTTTTCAGATACTGTTTCTTATTTAGAAGAATTAGGTTATGAATATCGTTATTTTAAAGGGAATGTAGAAAATTATAAGAGACTGTTAGATCAGGGGATTCCCGTTTTATTAAGTATAGATATTGAGCATGCGTCACATGTGCAAGTGCTAGCTGGATACGATGATATGTTACAAGCTTTTTATGTTCAAGATCCGAATTTTATCGAACCAGTTATTGTGGAATATAGTAAGTTGCAAGAAAAATATCGTTATACAGGCTGCTTAGCGATTACGTTTGTTCCGAAAGAAAAAAAGGAACTACTATCATTTTTAAATGAAGAAGAACATCATTATTTTAAATCTATTTTTTCTTTAACAGATCATTTGGATGAACAAGATAAAGAGGGGATTCATGACTTAGTACAGTTTTTAAAAGGGACGAGTGATAATCCGAATACGTGGTTATATACGGTTAAGCATTTAGATGTTGAAGTAGATAAAGAATTTATTTTATATTGTATAGAAAAGTTAATGGAGAAATTTCCTAACTCAGATTTTGTTAAATTACATGGTGCACAGTGCTTTATTCGCCTTGAAGAGTTAGAAAAAGCTGGACACATGCTTGCGAGTGTTGAGAAGAAAAATAATCGTGCCTTATATCATTTCATAAACGGAAGGTATGCTTTTGAGCAGGAAAGTTATTTAGAAGCGATTTCAAGTTTTCGTTCCTCGTTACAATTAGACGCGGATCAGCCGATTGCTTGGAGTTTTCTCGCTTTATCATATATGTATATCGATCAATCTGAAAAGGCGTTGCAGTTTTCTCAAGTCGCCTTGGAACGTAGCCCTGAACGATTTACTTTAACGAATCACGGGTTAATATTAATAGATTTAGAAAGATATGAAGAAGCGTATGAAATCTTTAATGATTTGTTAAAAGAATATAAAAATGAAGCACATGTATGGTATGAGCGAGCGAGATGTGCGCATCATTTAGGGAAATTATATTTAGCGATAAAAGGGCTTAAAATAGCAATTCATTTGGATAGTAATGCACCATACATTTATACGAAACTTGCAGAAATATACGAATCTGATTTGAAGGATGAAGAAAGTACGAAAGAAGTTTTATTAAAAGGTATTGAGAATTGTGATGATAAGGCATCTCTATACGTAAAACTCGGTGACTACCATTTTCAAAAGGATAGTCTGGAAGAAGCGGAAACATCGTATACTCGTGCTTTAGAAGAAAATCATGATGATGTATATTCTCACTTCGGACTTACGCAAGTTTATATGGCAAGAGAACAATATAAGGAAGCAAAAGAATATATTCTCAGTATCGAAAAACAAATTGAAAAGAGCCAAGATTTCCTTATGAACGCTGGAATGGTTTTATGGGATGCTGAGGTTGAACTTGGTGGAAGTGAAGAAGGATTTAAAGTAGCATTGTCTAAGTTAGAGAGTGGTATAAAGCAGAGCGAATATAATGTAGCAAGTGCGTTAGATGAATATGTGAATCGAATGAAAGGAACGGTATTTGTACAACGAGGAATAGCATTCTTAAGAACGTTACAAAAAGAAAGAAATGACGTAAGTGAATATGGCTGTTATACAGGTATTTTATATGAGTCGATTGGACAGTACGGTCAGGCGATGAAAAGATATAATAAGGCGATAGAACAAAAAGAAACGGCATTACCGTATTACCGAATTGGTGAAACACTTATGGCATTAGGACAATTAACGGAAGCAAAACAAGCGTATGAAAGATGTTTAGAGCTTGATGGGAATTTCATTGGTGTACATTTACAGCTTGCGGAAATATATGAAAAAGAAGAAAATCGTTCTAAAGAACAAAGTCATATGGTTCAGGCGATGAAAGAAGAGCCGTTGCATATTAATATGGAATATTTGGCACAGCTTTCAGTAGAAATGAATCTTCAGGAAGAATTGCTGGCTGAACTAGAACAATTAGCGGACGAAGTACCTGAAATATGGCGATTAGATGCGATTGCATATGTGTATGGAGCAATGAATGAAATAGATAAAGAACAAGTACAGATTGAAGAGGCACTACGATTAGATGGCGAGCATACAGAAGTTTTATATCATTATGCAAAAGTATTAGTGAAAAATAGAAATGCAAAGGCAATTGAAATTGCGATGAAAGTGATACAAAAAGATGTAAATAATGAACGTATATTTGATGTATATGTAAAAGCGATAGAACAACATAAGAAATGGTCTAACATACGAGATTTTCTTCATATATTAAAAGTGAAAAAGGCAGACAGAAGTATGGCGTTTATGTATGCAGCATCTGCGGTTACAGAAAGGTGGATTGAACGTCAACAAAATGAACAGCCGAAGAAATCCATAATTACAAGAGCTTTTTATCGCATGAAAAACCGTGCGAAAGAAATTTCGATTATTACTACAATCATTGATTTATATGAAATCTCATTAAAGTTAAATCAAAAAAATAGTATGGCAGCGCAGCGATTTGCACTATTTTATGAGAATGTGGCGATGTATAAAGAGGCGATAGATGTATTGCAAACATCATTAGAAAGTAAATGGGATTACGATGTAGCCAAGCAACTTGTAAATCTTTTCATAGAGTGTGAGGAAGAAGATAGGTTACGGGATGCTGCAGAATTAACGAAGCAAATGGTTCGAGAGTTACCAGATGATTATGATACGCTTCTTTTACAAGCACAAGTATTCTTTAAAATGGGAGAAGAAAGAAAAGCAGAAAAGATTACTTTACAATTAACGGAGCAAACACCGTTTGTAAGTAGAGCGTTTCTTGCTTTAGGAGAAATATATCAAAGTCAAGAACGGTTTGAAGAGGCAATTCACGTATTAGAAAATGCTTCTATACATCATCCGAATGAAACAGCAATTCTTCTTTCTTTAGCATCTTCTTATCATGGTGCCGGCCAAACACGAAAGGCAGAAGAAATAGCAAATGAAGCATTAAAAATTGATGCGAGTGATTTGTTAGCAAGATATGATCGTGCTTGTTATTTAGCGCAGTTAAACAGAAATGAAGAGGCGAAGGAAGAGCTTGAAATTGTACTTCGTGAGGATGAGTCGGGATTTTTCGCTGAGCTTATAGAGGATGATGAAAATTTAGCAGCATTGCGAGAATTTGAAAAGTAATTGTATAACAATCACGAAAAAGGGTATAAATGAAAATATATTTTGAATTAGTTGACAATTTATTATCCAATGGCATAAAATAGCTTTTAACAAAGTATACAAATCTGAAGACGAGAAAGAGTAAAATAGTGTACTGTTCCACAGAGAGCCGGTATGTTGCTGAAAGCCGGTGTGCAGACGTTATTTGAAAATCATCTCCGAGGAGCCGAGGCTGAAAGTAAGTAAGCCCGGACGGATGTCTACCGTTACAAAGAACACGTATGATAGTACGTTGCTAAGTGCTATTAGCGAAGAGCTAATAGAATTAGGGTGGTAACGCGGTTAAACCCGTCCCTACTTCATAGGGACGGGTTTTTTGTGTGCTTTAAAACATAAAAAGGAGTGATTGTAGATGAAGAAAGTAGATGTAAAAGAGTCAGCTGTAGGGAGAGAAACACGTATTCGTAAGCAGTGGAACGAGCAAAGTATTTTCGAGCAATCAATTCAGAATCGAGAAGGCGCACAATCGTTTGTTTTTTATGAAGGACCACCAACGGCGAATGGATTACCGCATGTAGGTCATGCGCTTGGACGAACAATAAAAGATGTAGTAGCAAGATATAAAACGATGGCTGGTTATAAAGTGTTAAGAAAAGCGGGATGGGATACACACGGCTTACCTGTAGAATTAGGTGTTGAGAAACAACTTGGTATTTCTGGTAAACATGAAATCGAAGAGTATGGAATTGAACCATTTATTAAAAAGTGTAAAGAGAGTGTATTCACATATGAGAAGCAGTGGCGTGAATTCACTGAAAGCATCGGTTACTGGGTAGATATGGATGATCCATACGTTACGTTAGAGAATCCATATATCGAAAGTGTATGGCATATTTTAGGGACGATTCATGAAAAAGGATTATTGTATAAAGGGCATAGAGTTTCACCATATTGCCCAAGCTGTCAAACTTCACTAAGTTCACATGAGGTTGCCCAAGGGTATAAAACAGTAAAAGATTTAAGTGCAACAGTTAAATTTAAAGTGAAAGATAGTGAAAATGAATATTTCCTAGGTTGGACGACAACACCTTGGACACTTCCAGCCAATGTTGCACTCGCTGTACATCCAAATATGGAATACGTGAAAGCGAAACAAGAAGGGTATGTATACATTGTTGCGAAAGAACGTGTACAAGATGTATTAAAAGAAGACTATGAAGTATTATCTGTTCATAAAGGAGAAGAATTAGTAAATACTTCTTACACAGCACCGTTTCCAATGAAGGAAGTTACAAATGGTTACCACGTTATCGCAGCCGATTTTGTCACGGCAGATAGTGGTACAGGACTCGTTCATATCGCACCGGCATACGGGGAAGACGATTATAGAGTCGTTCAAAGTGAAGGATTGTCATTCTTGCATGTTGTAGATGAGAAAGGTGAGTATACAGAGGCAGTACCATTTTTGAAAGGTAAATTTGTTAAAGATAGTGACGTAGATATCGTTCGTTATTTAGCGAAGGAAGGCTTACTATACCATAAAGAAAAGTATGAACATAGCTACCCGCATTGCTGGCGCTGTGATTCACCACTTCTTTATTATGCAGGAGAGAGTTGGTTAATCCGAACAACTGCAATTAAGGATACATTTTTACAAAATAACGATACTGTTACTTGGTATCCAGACCATATGAAACATGGACGCTTTGGTAAGTTTTTAGAAAATATGGTGGACTGGAATATTAGCCGAAATAGATATTGGGGAACACCATTAAACGTATGGGAATGTGAAAGTTGCGATCATCAATTCGCACCGAAAAGCATTGCTGATTTAAGAAAGCATAGTACGAAAGAAACACCTGAAGATTTAGAATTGCATAAGCCGTATGTAGATGAAGTACAAGTTAGCTGCGAAAAATGCGGAGGTGCGATGAATCGTACACCAGAAGTAATTGATGTTTGGTTTGATAGTGGTTCGATGCCATTTGCGCAATATCATTATCCGTTTGAAAATAAAGAGTTATTTGAAGATCAGTTTCCAGCAGATGTAATTGCAGAAGGCATTGATCAAACACGCGGCTGGTTTTATAGTTTATTAGCAGTATCGGCACTATATACAGGAAAAGTGCCTTATAAACGAGTGTTATCACTAGGGCATGTATTAGATGAAGAAGGACAGAAAATGTCTAAAAGTAAAGGGAATGCACTAGATCCAGTTGATTTAGTAAATCAGTTTGGTGCAGATGCTTTAAGATGGGCACTTCTCGTTGACAGTGCTCCGTGGAATGCGAAGCGTTTTTCTGAAAGAACAGTATTGGAAGCGAAATCTAAGTTTGTAGATACATTAGTCAATGTGTATAGCTTCTACGTTTTATATGCAAATTTAGATGAGTATAATCCAGATGAAACATATGACGTAAAGCGAACGAAATTGGATGAATGGGTATTATCAAGATTGCATAGTACAACGAAAAAAGTGAGAACTGCACTTGATGATTATCAATTTACGAATGCAGCTCGTGAAATCGCGACGCTTGTAGATGAAGTAAGTAATTGGTACGTAAGGCGATCGCGTAATCGTTTCTGGGAGTCTGGTATGAATGCTGAAAAAGCAGCTGCGTATGAGACACTTCATGAAGTACTTGTGACAATTAGTAAATTAATTGCACCATTTACACCGTTTGTCGCTGAAGATATTCATTTGAATTTAACTGGAAGTAGCGTTCATTTAGAGGATTATCCAGTTGTAAATGAATCACTACTTCAGCCGAAATTAGAAGCGGAAATGGATGCAGTTTTACAAGTTGTTGAACTTGGAAGAAGTAATCGTAATCAGCATTCTTTAAAAGTAAAACAGCCGTTAGCGGAACTTGTATTACTTGAGCATAATGAAAATGATATGGATTGGGAATCTTATCGTGATATCGTCATGGATGAGTTAAATGTGAAGGCGTTCCATGTTGAACTTGATGAAACGAAATACACGTCCTATCAATTAAAGCTGAATTTTAAAACGGCTGGGCCGAAGTTCGGTAAAAATGTGAATGCAGTAAATGACTGGCTAAAACAATTATCACAAGACGAGGTACAAAACTTTGTCACTACAGAAAGAGCAGTTTACGAAGCAGCATCAGGAGAAGAAGTAGTTGTAACGACTGAAGATGTATTAGTAGAGAAAGTTGCAAAATCTGGATTCTCTAATACAACTAACGGACAATATACAGTAATGTTAGATACGAATGTGACGGAAGAATTGCTACAAGAAGGGGTAGCACGTGAATTCATTCGCGCCGTTCAAGAATATCGTAAACAGTTGAATTTACCTGTTAATTTACGAGTAGATGTAATTCTTGATACAGAGGAAGAACTGCAGCAAACATTAACGAATCATAAACAGTTGTTGGAAGAAAACTTACTCGTTAAACAATTTACATTTGGTCACTTAACGAATGAAGATGATGAACTATCTTTAGGTGAGACGAAAGTTCGTATTAAATTAAGCGCGACTAAGTAAAGAAAAGGAAGTTGGAATCATTCCAACTTCCTTTTTTGTATGATAGATATTTATCCGGCTAATTTTTTCATAATCGATTCGATAGGACCTCAAGAAAATTTCTTTCTAAAGTATTGTTTTCGCTTTACACATAAATATTGAGAAAATTTCACGCCCCCTGAATGGAAAGGTAATAGAATTGTTCATAGAGAATTACTCGTAGATTCAATTTTTATTCCCCCCATTTTATGGGGAATGATTGCCTAGTGGTAATGGGATAAGGTTGAGCTACTTTATTAGGGGGAGTGGTTCTATGTTTAATAAAAAAATGGTGGCAATGGCAATGACTGTGCCGTTAGTAATGGGGACGATTACTACAGTTTCCGCATTGGAAAAACAACAGCAAGTAAAGCTAGAAGCTTATTCGCCGCAGAAAAAAGCAACTGAATATTTAAAAGAAAATGCTGCGCAGTATGGATTAAAAGCAGACCTTTCAGACTTACAATATATTTCTACAACAGAAACGTCAGTAGCTTCATATGTTAGGTTCCAACAAGTTGTGAATGGTGCGCCTGTATTTTCAAAACAAATTACAGTTACTCTTAACGGTGAGGGAAAAGGAGTACTTGCTGTTTCTGATTATCAATCTGTTAAAGGTGTGAAGGAAGCTACGACAAAAATTAGTGAAAAAGATGCAATACAAAAATCAATGGCGTATGTTGGAGAAGTAAGTGAACAAAACTTATGGGCTCCTACAGAGAAGGAATTTGGATATATTGTTGAAGAGGGAATTGCTCGTCCAGTATATAAAGTTGTAGTCCATTCTAATAACCCGTTTGGTGCATGGGAAACATTTATTGATGCTGAAAACGGAAAGTTAATTAAAAAGGTTGATATAAACCGAAAAGCAGAAGGGTCAGGAAAAGTATTTTTACCTAATCCTGTCGTATCAAGCGGGAGTTTAGCAGGATTAAAGGATAACAATGATGCGGATTCTCCAGCGTTAACGAATCAATTAAAAACGGTCACTTTAAAAGGCTTAGATGGGACAGGATTTTTAATTGGAGAGTATGTAACCATTTCTTCAAAAGCAAAAACGAAATCTACAAACTTACAATTTAACTATACACGCGCAAATGATAGCTTTGAAGATGTCATGTCGTATTATCATATCGATACTTTGCAACGTTACATTCAAAGTTTAGGTTTTAAAAATATTAATAATCGCTCTATTAAAGTGAATGTAAATGGAACGACGGCGGACAACTCATTTTATTCTCCGACAACGAAAGCTTTAACATTTGGTACTGGCGGAGTAGATGATGCAGAAGATGCGGGTATTATCGCACATGAATATGGACATTCGATTCAAGATAATCAAGTTCCTGGTTTTGGTAGTTCGGCAGAAGGCGGAGCGATGGGAGAAGGATTTGGAGACTTCTTAGGTGCTACGTATGAAGATGCAGTATCAACTACAGGGTACGGAAAAGCATGTGTTGGAGAATGGGATGCGACTGCTTATTCTAGTTCAGATCCAACGTGCTTACGCCGATTAGATAATAATAAAGTGTATCCGAAAGATATTACGAATGAAGTACATGATGATGGAGAAATTTGGGCACAAGGCCAATATGAAATGGCGCAAGCATTTGGTCGTGATGTAGCAACGAAAATTATTTTACAATCGCACTGGTCGTTAACACCAAACTCTAAATTCAGTGATGGAGCAAAAGCGATTAAGCAAGCGGATGCTCTTTTATATGGCGGACAACATGCTGCGGATATCGATCGTATTTGGGCAGCGAGAGGAATTAGTACGAATTAATATAAAAAGTCGTGGCATGTATAAGCCACGACTTTTTAATTTGCTTAAGAACTGGTACTAGTAAAGTAAGCTATATGAATGATAATGTGAATTTATTCGCATTTCATTTGTTTTTTTCGTCTTTAAAAACAAAATGCTCTTTAAATTTTCTAGACTCTACTTTTTGACCATTTCTCATGGAGCGGAAAGGGTGTTCTTGCCAAGTAATAATTACATCAACTTCATCCGCTTTTGTAGAAAGTGGAAAATTAGCATGTTCAAATCCAGTTTTTCCACTTGCTAAACGACTTTCCTTTAGAGAAAAGAGTTCATATTTCGTTTTTGTTTTTGGTTCGTTGCGGAATACTTCGACTTGTACGTTATATACTTCACTGTTTCCAACATTTTTTACTGAAAATTGATAAGTTTGGAATTCATCTTTTTTAGCTTGAAGCTTTTTTTTGTTTACTTTTTTCGGTTCAGCAATATTCACTTGCCATTGATCAGAGTTTTGAGAGATAGGTAAAGATTTTGGTGAATAGGCGTACGTTTCATTCACTACGATTAGGCATAACAAAAGAAGAAAGAAACTAATCGCTTTTTTCATATAAACACCTCGCTATAAAATTTTTATTAATATGCGTAAATAAAACGGTAAATATGTAATTAAATGGAAAAAGGTGATACTTTGATTCAAATGAATTTGAAAAAACTTGAAAAAGTAGTAAATGGTGAAGGATTACAAGAATCGTTTCATCTTATCGAGATGCATGGTGTCTGCATAGATTCCAAAAACATGAAAGAAGGAAATTTATTTGTTCCAATCATTAGGGTGAAAGATGGGCATGAGTATGTGAAAGAAGCAATGGATAATGGAGCTGTCGCTTCCTTATGGAAAAAGTCTTACGGTACTCCGCCAAAAGGGATTCCAATTATATTTGTAGATGACACTTTGTTTGCTTTGCAACAATTGGCACAATTTTATCGAAGAGAGCTAAATGTAAAAGTAATAGGAATTACAGGTAGTAATGGCAAGACTACGGTAAAAGATATAATAGGAGGTATTTTAAGTTCAACTTATCGAGTGCATAAAACAAAAGGTAATTTTAATAGTCAAATCGGTTTGCCGTTAACAATTTTAGAGATGAAACGAGATACAGAGTTTTTAATACTTGAAATGGGAATGAGTGAAAAAGGACAAATTCGAAATTTATCACGAATAGCACAGCCAGATGTAGCGATTATTACAATGATTGGACAGTCACATCTAGAGACGCTTGGATCAAGAGAAGAGATTGCAAAGGCTAAATTTGAAATTATAGACGGATTAAATGACGATGGACTGTTCCTATATAATGGCGATGAGCCATTACTTTCTCAAAATATTAATATGCTAGGTATAGAAAGTAAGTCATTTGGTGGAAAGTATACAAATGATTTGTTTCCAACGAACGTACAATTAGATGAATATGGTGTTCATTTTAAATTAAATAATACAAAAATACAGTACGATGTTCCCTTACATGGAAAACATAATATTTTAAATGCGATTGTCGGAATTGCTGTAGGGCAATTTTACAAAGTCCCTATAGAAAAAATACAAGAAGCATTGCAGCAAATAAATATTACACAAATGCGCTTTCAGTTTTTAACCGCTAAAACAGGTTTTACAATTATTAACGATGCATGGAATGCAAGTCCCTCCTCAATGAAGGCTGCAATTGAAACGTTACAGAAATTAAATGCCTATGAGAAAAAAATAATCGTAATTGGGGATATGTTGGAGTTAGGGAAGGAAGCTAAAACATATCATAGAGAAATTGGTAAAATGTTAAATGAAGAGAGCATCCAATATGTATTTACGTATGGAGCGTTATCTGAAATCGTAGCGGAAGAAGCAAGAAAGAACTATCATACAGAAAAAGTACAGTCATTTGATAATAAAGACGAGATAGCAGAGGAAATATTGAAAGTTATAACGAAAAAGGATGTTGTTTTATTGAAAGGTTCACGTGGAATGGCTTTAGAGGAGATTGTACAAAACTGGATGTGAAAAATTTAAATATATTTAAAAATTACTTGCAATTTATAAACCGAAGAGATAGAATACTCTGTAAATATAAAAAGTGATGATCAGGAAAAGTACATGATGCAAAGGTCTACAGAGAGCAATCGGTTGCTGAGAAGATTGTGATACCGCATGATGGAAAGACACCTGTGAGTGTTGCTTTGAACGTGATAATTAGTAAAAGCAAACGGTACCTACCGTTATCAGGACTAAGATGGTCATTATGACAATTTGGGTGGTACCGCGGAAAAATCCGTCCCTATTTATAGGGGCGGATTTTTGTATTCTTTGAAAGGAGGTGAGTGACCGTGGATGATGACGATGATAACAATAACGTAAATAAATATAAATTTACTGGAGGGAAATGTAATGAAGCGTTCACTCACAAAAGAATGTACAAAGCAAAGGGGAAAAGTTGTATTACTTCAAGGATGGGTAAAAAAGATTCGTCATCTAGGTAATGTTAGTTTTTTATTAATAAGGGATCGATCAGGGGTTATGCAATGCGTATTAGAAAACAAGCTAGCTGGATTTAAAGTAGATGTGGAAAGTGTTGTTCAAGTCGTAGGCCAAATAGTAGAGACTTCGAAAACAGAATTAGGGATTGAAGTGCTTGCTCACGAAGTGAAAATATTAAATGGCGCAGAACCACTTCCATTTGAAATAAATAAAAAGAAGTTACAAGTCGGCTTAGATCAACTACTGAATGAACGGGTATTATCATTAAGACATGAGCGAACCGCGGCTATATTTAAAGTGAAATCTACGCTCGTCCAGAGCTTTAGTGAATTCCTTATAGAGAACGATTTCACACGTATATTTACTCCAAAAATTGTTTCGCAGGGGGCAGAAGGAGGAGCAAATGTTTTTAAGCTGCCATACTTCCAAAAAGAAGCGTATTTAGCTCAATCACCACAGTTTTATAAGCAAATGATGGTAGCGGGAGGATTAGAACGTGTTTTTGAAATTGCACCTGTATATAGAGCGGAACATCACAATTCTTCCCGTCATTTAAATGAATATATATCGTTAGACGTAGAGATTGGCTTTATAAATGATTTTCATGAAGTGATGCAATTAGAAACGGATGTTTTAAGATATATGTTTCAACAAGTAGCAAAAAACTGTGAAAAAGAGCTACAACTATTACAAATAGGAATACCTGTTATTACTGAAATACCGAAAATTACATTGTTACAAGCACAAGAAATCTTGAAAAGTAAGTATCGTAAAGAATCTCCTGTAGGGGATTTAGATACAGAAGGTGAAAAGCTACTAGGGAAATATGTGAAGGAAACATATAAGAGTGAATTTGTTTTCATTACACATTATCCGAAAGAAGCGAGACCGATGTATACGATGCCGAATAACGAGAATCCAACTATTACTGATTCGTTTGACTTACTATATAAAGGATTAGAAATAACTTCAGGGGCACAGAGAATTCATAATTATGAAATGTTACTAGCTTCTTTTAAAGAAAAAGGATTACATCCAGATACATTTCAATCTTATTTAAATACATTCCGATACGGTTGTCCCCCGCACGGTGGTTTTGGAATTGGATTAGAGAGAATTGTATACAAACTGTTAGAATTAACAAATGTACGAGAGGCGAGTGCTTTTCCAAGGGACTGTACGCGTCTTATACCGTAAAAAGAATCTTCGCGATTATCGCGAAGATTCTTTTTTATAGTTTGCCTGAAAAGGTGAAAATCTAGACTCTTTCTTTTGCTAATAAGCTTAGTAAAAGTCAGTTGAAATATGAATCATTTCGACAAAAAATCAATATCCCCCTTGACAGTTACAAATATAATCGATATACTTCATATTAATTTCAAAAGAAAATATATTCTAAATATTAAAATGTGTTGAATAGGAGTAGTAAGGTCGTATATTTGTACAGAGAGCTATGGGTTGGTGTGACATAGTCAAATGACATCCTGAACTCGCCTAGGAGCAGTAAGGTGGAACGGAATCACATTCTTAGTAAATCTTAACGGTTAACCTTCGATATTAGGTTTGTAATCAAACGATTACTACTAAGGTGGATTCATAATAGAATCAATAAGAGTGGTACCGCGTTAAGCAAATGGCTTAGCGTCTCTTTATATAGAGACGCTAAGCCATTTTTTTATTTTATAGAAATAGAAATGGAGGGTTTATTTGAATTGGTCTATATAATTTGATTATTTATATAAATAAATTTAAATAGGAGGAAAATAAGATGAAACAGACAGAGCAATGGACTTCGAAATTAGGTTTTATAATGGCTGCAGCAGGATCGGCAATTGGACTTGGCGCAATATGGAAGTTTCCTTATATCGCTGGGAAGAGCGGGGGAGGAGCATTCTTTTTAATCTTTATATTATTTACTGTATTAATTGGATTACCACTACTTATAGCTGAATTTATGATTGGACGCAGTACGCAGAAACAAGCAGTTGGCGCATTTAAAAGTATTGCACCAAATACAGGATGGCACTGGATTGGACGCCTTGGTGTTGGAACGTGTTTTATATTACTTTCGTTTTATAGTGTTGTAGGTGGATGGGTATTCATTTATTTATTCAGAGGAGTAACGGGACAACTTATTACTCCAGGACAAAATTACGGTGCATTATTTACTGAAACAATTGGAAATCCGGCTTGGGCAATTATGGGACATTTCGCTTTTATGTTCATTACGATTTGGGTCGTATCAAAAGGTGTACAAAACGGAATTGAAAAGGCAAGTAAATATATGTTGCCAGCGTTGTTCGTTTTATTTGTCGCTCTTATTATTCGTTCATTAACACTTGATAATGCAATGAAAGGTGTGAAGTTTTTCTTACAACCAGATTTTTCAAAGATTACTTCAGAAAGTATTTTGTTCGCAATGGGTCAATCATTCTTTGCGATTAGTATCGGGATTTCGATAATGGTCACATATAGTTCCTATTTAAATAAAAAAGAAAGTTTACCAAAATCAGCAATAACAATCGTTGGGTTGAATTTATTTGTTTCATTATTTGCGGGTCTTGCTATTTTTCCAGCTGTATTTTCATTAGGAATGGAACCAACAGAAGGGCCTGGATTACTATTTATCGTATTACCATCTGTATTTAGTCAAATTCCATTTGGTGGGTTTTTCTTAACAGTATTCCTTGCACTATTTACATTTGCGACATTAACATCGGCATTTTCTTTACTAGAGACAGTTGTTTCAGCATTAGCAAATGGGGAACAAGAAAAGAGAACGAAATTATCATGGATGATCGGTTTCGGCATTTTCTTAGTAGGTATACCATCAGCGTTATCATTTGGAATATGGAGTGATATTACGATTTTCGGAAAGAATATTTTTGATGCAGTAGACTTCTTATCTAGTAATATATTAATGCCACTTGGTGCACTATTTATTAGTATTTTCGTTTCATTTAAAATGGAAAACAAGGTATTAGAAGCAGAGTTTTTTGTAGGTGGTAATTATGGAAAGAAAGTATTTACTTGTTGGGCGTTTTTACTTCGATTTGTAGCACCACTCGCAATCATTATCGTCTTTTTAAATGTAATAGGGATTATTTAACAGCAGATGTTATAATATTCAGTAAAAAAAGAAGGTGATGATCATAAAGGCGAATTTGATAGAAACAGGGGAATACATGCATATTAGAGGGAAAAAGCTATACGTTGAAACACATGGAAATCCTAAAAATAAGCCAGTTCTATACTTGCATGGTGGACCAGGGGAAAGTTGCTCGGATTTTTCATTTCATCAAGCGGAACGTTTAAAAGATTCTTTATATGTAATTATGATAGATCAAAGAGGTGTTTGTCGCTCAGAAAAAATTACTGAAGACGAAGCTTTTGGATTAAATGATTTGATTGAAGACTGTGAGGAATTAAAAAAAGTATTACAAATTGAGAAGTGGTCTGTAATTGGACATTCTTTCGGTGGATATTTAGCATTGTTATATGCATCGATATATCCAAGTTCAATAGAGAAAATAATATTTGAAGGACCAACTTTCGATTTCGCATTAACAAGTAGGGCTTTGTTACAAAAGGCAGGGCATTTATTAAAAAAGTATGGAAAAGAAGAAGTAGCAAAAGAGTGCTTTGCTTATTCATCTAGCGATGCTTGTTCAAAAGAGTTGTTAGAAGCTTATATAAGAATAAGTGATGAATTAGAAGAAAAAAGAATGGAACTTTACAATTATAAGGAAGATGTGACAGACGAGAGTTTATATAGTGATGAAGAGTGGGAAGAATTTTCAAATCGCTCCAAGATTCATTTTGATAGATTAAAATTAGAAGGAGCATTTCATACTTCATTATTACGAAAAATAAAAGATGTACAAAATCCAATGCTATTAATTGTAGGAAAACATGATGTAGTAACGTGTGAAAAACAAATTGAAATATTTAATAAAGATGCCCGAAACGGCAAGTATATCGTATTTGAAGAGAGCGGTCATTCACCTCATTATGAGGAAGCAGATAGATTTGCAGAAACAGTCATACATTTTTTGAAATGAAGAAAAGGGTGCTTCTCTAAATAAGAAGCATCCTTTCTAAATTTCTGGATATGTGATTGTAATGCTAGGCCACTTACTTTGCCAATTCTTTTTTATAACTCTGTTTTTGTATATATGTAATCGTTCTTTTGATTCAAGAAAATGAGCTGTTGGTCTCACTTGTAAGGAAAGGACATCTTCAATACCGCACGGAGCTGTTAATATAACATTGTTTTTTTCGTCTAATGTAACCCCTAAAGCCGTTGCTGTTTCAGGAAATTTAGAAATAGCATCAACAGAAGAAGAGTACGGTAGCATATTATTCACTACATGCATACGAGCTTGATTTTTTACTGACCAAGGTATAGAGGCATCCAAATTTATTAGTTTCTTTTCTAATAATTGTTCGTATATCTCATCTTTACGAAAAGGGTCAAAATAAATGACATCAACGTCTGGTGTAGTTGTTCTTATTTCGTAGTTATGTAAAGTATCCCAAATTTTAGAACGAACAAACCCGGCGCAAATCCACCAATCAGGTAGCTCAAGTGATTTTGCTAATTGTAATACGTTCATCATCCATTCGTCGTTTTCTATTAAGCGAATGATATGTTGCTCTGTTTGGATATTCATTGATATATTCACCTTTCTAGTAAATTAATGTATTAGTTCAATAATCCATAAAATCCAGTAAGCACCTGGTACAAATAGTAGTTGTGCTAATAATGTACCGAAAAGTCTAGAAATCATTAGCCAACCGTACATTTTACTCATAGACTCAGCACCATTCTCTGATTGTAAAGCACGTTCTGTTAAAAGAGCGATGCGTGGATCGAGTAGTACGGTTAATAAAATTGTAGCAAAACCATTTACAAGACCAGAAGCTGTACTTGCGTTTGTTGCATAATCTGGATTTAGAAAAGAAGCGTAAAGGGCAGAAAGAACACCTGCTGTATAAATAGCAGTAGCAAACATATTAATAAGCATAATACGTTTTGGAATACCACCAATGCGTAGTCTATGAATCATTTCTAACTTTGGAAACCGTACATATTTTTTTGTGTACTTTAACTTTTGAATGTTATTCGTCTTCATCATTCGAATGAATGAACCATCTGTTTCAAAATTTTGAATGACGTATCCAAATAGTTTTGTCAAAGTTGGATACAGTATAATTGCAAGTAATGTACCGATAGAAGCAGATAATAGAACGAGACGTATAATATGCTCTAAATCAATAGAAGAATCTAGTTTTGCTTCATCGACAATACCACCGATTAAAAAGGCTTGTAGTAAGTTAGATGTTCTAGAAATAAGCAGTACCATTCCTACGACGGATAAGGCAACGGCAATCTTTTTTAAACGTACACCAGCTAATCGAATACTATAAGAGCTAGTTTCAACCGCATGGATAATAATTGTGAAAGCCATTATAAAAATTAACGTAATTGACATTTGTTTCACCAGTTTCTATTAAAATAATTGTAACTTTTTCACTTTACCATATGTATCTTTTTTTTGTAACTGAAAGTATGTGACATAGGAAAAGTAATTTTTCAGAAAAAAAGATAATGATAGTATTATAATAAAAGCGGTAATAGGAAAAGCTGTTATAGGTTACTTATAAAGTAAAATGAGTGGGGGATTGAAACGTGTACACAACATATTTATTTGATTTAGATGGAACATTGACGGATCCGAAAGAAGGGATTGTCAATTCAGTATTGTATGCATTAAAAAAGGTTGGCATTGAAGAATTACATATAAGCGAGTTAGATTCATTTATTGGTCCACCCATCCAGCAATCATTTGTAGAGAGATATAATATGAATGAAGGAGAAGTTGAACGAGCTGTTTTTTATTTCAGAGAATATTTAAAGCAACGTGGATTGTTGGAGAATAATGTTTACGAGGGTATTCCAAATCTTTTAAAACAATTAAAAGATACTGGAAATCGTTTATTTATAGCAACTTCAAAGCCTACTATATTTGCTGAACAAGTTATAGAGCATTTTCAACTAACAAATTATTTCGAAGGTATCATTGGAAGTAATTTAGATGGTACAAGAATAAAAAAAGAAGAAATCATTGCTCATATTTTACAAACAAATGAAGAACTTAATAAAGAAGAAATTGTTATGATTGGAGATAGAAAGCACGATATAATCGGTGCGAATCATAATGAAATTGCATCGATCGGCGTTTTATATGGCTATGGTAGTGAAACGGAATTGACTGAAGTTGGTGCGACTCATATAGTAAATAATGTAAAAGAACTAAATCATTTTTGTTTAGAAAATAGTTTGATAAAGAAGTAAATATAGAGACTAATAATCCCTTTATAACGTATGATGATGAAATCGTTTTTTGTTTAAAGGGATTTTTCATATGTAATCGAATACTTATAATTAGACATTTTTAGCATGAAAAATTTGTATGAATAAGAGGAGGGATGTCAGAATCAAAAGATTAGTAGTAGAAGTTTATCAATAAAAGTTCGAATTTTCTGTTAAAGGAGGAGGTATAATTGGAGCTAGTTATTATATTATTAGCACTTAGTTTACTTATGTTTGTAGCTTATAGAGGCTTTTCTGTTATTTTATTTGCACCGATTTTTGCTTTATTTGCGGTATTTTTGACAGAGCCTAGTTTTGTATTACCTTTCTTTTCGAATATTTTTATGGAGAAAATGGTAGGTTTTATTAAACTATATTTTCCTGTATTTTTACTTGGAGCAATATTTGGGAAAGTAGTAGAAATGTCAGGAATTGCGGACTCAATTGCAAAGACAATTATAGAGTTGGTTGGTGAAAAACGTACGATATTAGCAATTGTATTAATGGGGGCTATTTTAACGTATAGCGGTGTTAGTGTGTATGTAGTAGTGTTTGCTGTATATCCATTCGCAGCAAAGCTGTTTCGACAAGCGAATATTCCAAAACGTTTAATCCCTGGAACGATTGTTCTTGGAGCAGTCACGTTTACGATGGATGCGCTACCTGGATCACCACAAATTCAAAACGTAATACCTACAACTTTTTTCAAAACGGACATTTATGCTGCACCGATACTTGGAATTGTAGGAGCAATTTTTGTTCTTACATTAGGTTTACTATATTTAGAGAGTAGACGTAAGAAGGCAAAGGCAGCAGGAGAAGGATATTTTGGTTTTAACGATGGGAATACGGAAATGGCAGCTTCTTTACAAGCAGAACAAAAAGATATGCAGCTGGTTAAAAATATTGAAATTACAAGAGCGCAGCAAGTAATTGCTTTTATACCACTTATTTTAGTAGGTGTAATGAATAAAGTTTTTACTATCATGATACCGAAGTGGTATCCGAATGGTTTTGATTTTTCTGCAATTGGTATGAAAGCATTTGGAAAAGTAGAATTAAGTGCAGTAGTTGGAATCTGGTCAGTAGAATTAGCACTTATTATAGGTATAGTAACAACGTTATTATTATATTGGAAACGAGTAGTAACAGGATTCCAAGCTGGATTGAATACAAGTATTGGCGGAGCGCTACTTGCAACAATGAATACAGGAGCTGAGTTTGGATTCGGTGGTGTTATCGCAGCATTGCCAGGTTTTGCGATTATGAGAGATGGCATTTCTGCCACGTTTACAAATCCGCTAGTGAATGGAGCAGTCACGACGAATATTTTAGCTGGCATTACAGGTTCTGCATCAGGAGGAATGGGAATCGTTTTAAGTGCAATGGGAGATAAGTTTATTGCAGCAGCTAATCAATTTGATATTCCGTTAGAAGTAATGCATCGTATCGTATCAATGGCATCAGGAGGAATGGATACATTACCACATAACGGAGCTATCATTACTATTCTTACAGTAACTGGGTTAACACATAAACAATCTTATAAAGATATATTTGCTATTACAGTTTTGAAAACGTTTGCTGTATTTTTAGTTATCGCGTTCTATACTTTAACAGGAATTTATTAAATAGATATTTTATAGACGAAAATATTAATTAGGGAAAGAAGAGGTGGAGTACTTGCAAGAAGTTGCTGAATTTCGTATGCCGAAGTCTGTATTATATGGAAGAAATTCGCTTGAAAAACTGGGGGAACAATCCAAGAAGTTTGGAAAAAGAGCTTTTATAGTAACTGATACAATTATGGAGAATTTAGGATATGTTGAGAGTTGTATACAACAATTAAATACAAAAGGTATTACCGTTATTACATATAATAAAGTAAATGCTGAGCCTACAAATATACATGTGTTAGAGGCGTTAACTATTTGTAAAGAGGAAAAGTGTGATTTTATTATCGGTCTTGGTGGTGGAAGTTGTATTGATGCAGCAAAAGCAGTTGCGGTGTTATATACAAATGGCGGAGAAGTAGAAGATTATGTCCAAAAGGATATGGAAATAGACAATGATCCGCTACCGCTCATTGCAATTCCAACAACTTCGGGTACTGGGTCAGAAGTAACAAGTGTAGCAGTAATTACGAATAAACGAACAGATGTAAAAATGATGATGAAACATCCGAGTTTTACCCCGCAAGTAGCGATTATTGATCCGATTTTAACACGTTCTGTACCACCTCATATTACAGCAGCAACAGGGATAGATGCATTATGTCATGCAGTCGAAGCATATATTTCTAAAGTTTCACAATCACTTACAGATGTACTCGCTCTTTCCGCTATTGAAAGTATTATGAAATATTTACGTATTGCATATGAAGATGGAGAGAATATGGAGGCAAGAGAAGCGATGATGATTGCTTCCTTACAAGCTGTAATTGCATTTTCAAACGCATCTGTTACATTAGTTCATGGAATGTCAAGACCAGTAGGAGCGTTATTTCATGTACCACATGGTATATCAAATGCAATACTATTACCTACAGTTTTAGAGTATACAAAAGTGAGTGCAGTAAAAAGACTAGCAGAAATTGGACGCTGTTTAAATAAAGATATGTATTCCTATTGTGATGAAGAAGTAGCCGATTACACGCTCGGGGAAATAAAAAAACTTTGCTTTGATCTTCGTATTCCAAATTTAAAAGAATACGGAATTGGTGAGGTTGAATTTGAAAAAGCTATTTCTAAAATGGCATCAGATGCAATTGAAAGTGGAAGTCCAGCAAATAATCCACGAGTACCATCCTATGATGAAATTAAACAGTTGTATCGAGAATGTTTTCATTATCGATATGAAGATTCTATAAAAACATTAGAGTTTTAATTTCAGAATATTCTTATAAAATTTCCTTGGAAATAGTTAAAACAAGACTTTATATTTTTAACGTAAAGTCTTGTTTTATTATGTATAATATACATAATAAAATGTTTGAATCAGGTTATAAAAATAGTGTGAGGTGGGTGTAGGTTTAATGAAAATGATAGGTCTTATTGGTGGTATGAGTTGGGAATCAACTGCTGAATATTATCGAATCATAAATGAAGAAATAAAAAGTAGATTAGGTGGGTTACATTCAGCTAAATGTTTAATTAATAGTGTAGACTTTGAAGAGATTGAAGGATTCCAGTCTAGCGGTGATTGGGATAGTGCAGGAGAAATTCTAGGGAATGCAGCATATTCATTACAAATGGGAGGCGCAGACTTTATTATTATTTGCACAAATACAATGCATAAAGTAATTGAGAAAATAAAGGAGAATATTCATATTCCAGTTTTACATATCGCAGATGCAACTGCGAAAGAAATGAAAAGAAAAGGTATTCAAACTGTTGGTTTACTTGGAACAAAATATACAATGGAGCAAGATTTCTATAAATCACGTATTAAAGAGAATGATATAAAAGCCATAGTACCATTAGAAAAAAATAGAGAAAAAATAAACGAAGTCATATATACAGAATTATGTTTAGGAAAAATCGTATCTCAATCCAGAGAGTATTATAAAACAGTTATAGAAGATTTAGTGCAAAAAGGCGCACAGGGTATCATTTTAGGTTGTACAGAAATAGGATTATTAATAAAGCAGGAAGACGTATCAGTTCCAATATTCGATACAACTTATATACATGCAGTTGAAGCAGTTCATTTCGCCTTACAAAATAGATTATAATTATATTATGTAATCTAGTTCGTGTATGTGGAAAACATTCAGAAAATATTTTATAATGTAAGTGGTTACATTGAAGGGGGAATGCGTGTGTTTTCAGTTCAACCAATCGCATTTGTACATAATGAAAGAAAGGAAATAAAAGATGATGAGTGGGGAGAAGTAAAATCCTATATTACTTTAACTGAAATGTATACAGAAGAAAGTATACAAGGGATTGAAGATTTTTCACATATTGAAGTTGTTTTTTATTTTCATAAAGTAACTGATGAACAAATTCAATATTTTGCTAGATATCCTAGAAATAATCATGATTATCCTAAAGTAGGTATTTTTGCACAGCGTGGAAAAAATCGTCCGAATCGTATAGGAGCAACCATTGTAAAGGTAATCAAAAGAGAAGGTAAATCAATTATTGTTGAGGGGTTAGATGCTATTGATGGCACCCCTGTATTGGATATAAAGCCAATAATGAAAGAGTTTATGCCGAAAGAAGAAATTGTACAGCCTAAATGGGCAACGGATATAATGAAACGGTATTGGAAGGGGAATGGAGTAAAATGAGAATATATGAGGCAACAATTGCAGATTTAGATGGACTAGCATCGGTTTTTAATAACTATCGTATGTTTTATAGACAAGATTCCGATCTAGAAGGAGCAAAAGTATTTTTACGAAATCGAATGGAGAGAAAAGAATCTGTTATCTTCGTAGCAGTTGAAGATGGTGAATATATTGGATTTACACAATTATATCCATCATTTTCTTCTATTTCGATGAAAGAATTATGGATTTTAAATGATTTATTTGTACAAGCTGCTAAGCGCGGGGCAGGAACAGGGAAAAAATTATTAGAAGCTGCGAAAGGATTCGCCTTAGAAAATGGTGCAAAAGGTGTAAAATTACAAACAGAGATTGATAATTTATCAGCACAGCGATTATACGCTGAAAATGGATATTTGAGAGATAATCGTTATTTCCATTACGAATTAACGTTTTAAATAATATTAAATTAAAAGAGGCGCTTTCATTTTGAAGGCGTCTCTTTTAATTCGCATTATAGTTGACTTAAAATCCAATTTGTCGCATCTTCAAAGTTTTCTGCAATGTAGTTTGGTTCAATATGTGCCCACTTGTCTCGGTACGTATGTAAAGCGTCGTATCCAGCACCTGTTCGTACTAAAATTGTTGTCGCATTCACTTTTGCTTCTGCAACGATATCAGTCCAGCGATCACCAATTACAGCACATTGTGTTAAATCAAGCCTGTGTTTTTCGGCTGCTTGTAGCAGCATGCCTGTATTTGGTTTACGACATTCGCAACCATCACCGTGTTTATGAGGACATACGTAAATATCATCAAAACCGAAGCCTTTTAATTCTTGTGAGAAATCGGCTATGGTCGCTATCCCATCCGCGATACCTGGTTGATTTGTGAAAGAGAAAATTTTTATATGATTAGCTTTTAATTTTTGCAGTGATGCTTTTGTAAAAGGAAATAATGTAAATGATCCTGGGTAATGTATTGTAGTGTCGCCGCCAATTGTACCGTCACGATCAATGAAAATTGCTTTAATAGTTGTCATAGTTATAGTCCTTTCTATTAAGAAGTAATTTAAAAATGTTTTACAAATCGATATCCATTCACTTCATATCCTAATTTTTTGTAAAAAGGATGAGCTTCTACTCTTTTTGTTCCACTAACTAGCCATGTGCCAATGCAATTATGCTTCTTTGCTAATTGCTCTGCATAATCCATTAATGCTTGCCCAACGCCTTTCCGTCGTATTGTAGAATCAACGCTAATAATTGAAATTTCTCCATACCGAGTTACATCTTCTAAATTTTCACGTATACGAAACCCAAGTAATCCAAGTATAGTTTTTTCTTCCTCATAAACATATAAAAAATCAAAAGGACTCATTTGTACGAATTGCAATCGGTTGTTCATATCTTCATACGAAATAGAGGAACCTTTTAATTCTTTTGTTAAAGAACAAAGTGCATCTATATCGTCTATCGTAGCTTCACGAATTTGAAAAGACATATTATCCACTCCAATTAAATGTAATCAAACATTAAGTATTCTGTTAAAAAATATTTATTCCTGCTATGAAAATAAATATTTTATAATGATATATAGATAGTTATATGTTATTCTTTTCCTAGTTTGTATTGGAAATGGAAAGAAGGGGAATGTATGTTAGAAGTAAATATCCGTTCTGCTGGATATGAAATAGGTGAAAAAACAATTCATGATATTGCCTTTTCGATTGAGCAAGGCGAATTAGTTGCTCTTATTGGCGCAAATGGTGCCGGGAAAAGTACAACGATTAAAACGATGCTCGGGTTACTTGTAAATGTGGATGGTGAAATATCATTTGGCGAGAAGAAAAATCCGTATGCATATGTGCCAGAACACCCGACATATTATGATTATTTAACGCTTTGGGAACATATTGAATTATTAATGGCTGCTCGCGAGAACGAAGCCGGAAGCTGGGAACGGAAAGCTGAAGAGTTATTACATATGTTTCGAATGGATAAGCATAAACATGAGTATTTATCAAAGTTTTCAAAAGGGATGAAACAAAAATCGATGCTTATATTAGCATTTTTAACTGAACCAGATTTTTATATCATTGACGAACCTTTTATCGGTTTAGATCCGGTAGCTACGAAAGAGTTTTTAAGTTATTTATATAAAGAAAAAGAACGCGGGGCAGGAATTTTACTTTGTACGCACGTATTAGATACAGCTGAAAGAATTTGCGAAAGATTTTTACTCATATCTCAAGGTACATTAGTCGCAGATGGCCATTTAGAGGCAATTCAAACGTTAGCAGAAATGCCAGGAAGTTCATTATTAGACTGTTTTGATGTAATTGTAAGGCGTGAACAACATGATTAAAAAACAATTTTATAAAAGATTACGCCATGAACTAGGGCGGAAATGGAAGTCCATACGTTCTATAACGGATTGGACGGTTGCGCTATATATTGTTATTCCAGCATTTATATTTATGGGGATTTATTATCGTTCACTATGGACGGAAGAATTATCGATGGGAGAGACTGTTTATTTCGGATTAAGTCTACTCGCATTTTATGCGATTACATATGGAAGAGGAGTTCGCTCATTTTTTGAGCAAGCGGATAGTTTATTTTTAATTTCGTACCCCGCTCACATGCAAAAATTAATCCAGTATGGCATGACATATACGTTTATTCGAATAGCAATAACGAATGTAGTAGTTGTTGTTGCGATGTTACCAGTGTTGATGAAAAGTATTGGAGTGACGAAGATACAAGTCGTATTATTTTGGCTATTCTTTACTGTATTTCGATTTTTGTTGGCGTTATTAACGAGATTTATTCATGTACGTGTGGGGAAACGATGGCTACTATGGATTATAAAAAATGTAATATTTTCTATAAGTCTATCCTTTTTTGGATTGAGTTTGTTTCTTATTTATAAAAATCCATGGTATTCTATACTAAGTATCGGTCTAACAGTGTTTCTAATTATCATATTGATAAAAGAAAAATTAAATTATAAAAATTGCTTTTTTAAAGAAGTTGAGAGAGAAAAAGAAGAAAGTATGCGCTGGACGAGTCGGATTATGCAAGTTGGTGGTCATACAGCTAAACCGAGTAGTTCGAATAAAAAGGCGTGGATGTTTCCATGTTCTAAAAAGTTTTTAGGGAAGAAAAAGGATTATCGTATTGTTGAATCCTTTTTAAAAGAATTTTTCCGTACAAGTAGTGCGCGAATATTTTATATTCAAATTGTATGTATAAGTACTGTTAGTATTATTATGAGTCCGAAGTGGATTGCCGCTATTATTCTTGCATTTGCTTTATTTGCAATTTCCCGTTATGCGCGCGACTATTGGAATGAGTTTACGAACAAAATGTTTCTTCATTTATATTGTGATGAAGGCAAATTACTCTTGTTAAGATGGAAGACAGATCGCTATTTATTGTTTCCAGTAATACTTTTGTATGGAATAGTTATACTTTCTCATTTTTATTTATTGCCAGCTGTAATTGCCGGGATTATTTTTATAGTATTAATTGGTTGGATAGTATTCTTACCATAGAAAAAAGAGCCGAAAAATGGCTCTTTTTTCTAATCCGTAACACATTGATAAATAAAATATACTAAAACGAGTATGCTTGCGGCGGAATACATGACATCTAAAGTCATCGGATCTCCTCCTCATTGTTGTTGTATTTTATTGTATGAAATCTTACAATTTCATATTCAAGTGAAAAATATGTGAACGTTAACAAAATTGTAAAGTGCAAAAATTACAATCATTTTGTATAATAGAGAAAACAACCGTTATATAAAATATAATGAGTGAAAGGGGAGGAAACATACATGCCAAATTGGTTTAGAAAAACCTTAGTCGCATTAATTACCGTATTTACATTTGGTTTAGTGACGCCTCCTTCCATATTGCTTGATAATGCCAAAGCTGCGGACAAGCCTACGAGCACAGCTGGGCAACAAAATTTGGAGAGTACGTCCTATACATATGAAGAAACGAATGACAGGTTAACCACCGATACTTTTATTACGTATGCAATGCAAGAAGCAGAGAAGCAGTCGATGCAAAAGTTTGGAACTAAAATTGGTCCAGTAATTGAAGATGAATTTAAAGATGTAATATTACCGAAAATTGAAGAGGCAATTGCTGAGCTTGCCAATGATGTACCAGAAGATTCACTACAATCATTAGCGATTTCCCAAAAACCAGCTGGTGGGAATAATGAAAAAATCTTTCACGTTTATGACACGAAATCAGGAAATGACTTATTGCGATTTCATGTAAGGAGAGATCATCCACCGCAAGATGGTTACTATTTTAATTTCCACTATCACCGTTTTGATGATGGGTACTCTGGACACCATGAGTTAGGGAATATTTATTGGAATACGAATGTACCGCCAAAGTGGCTTTCTTAAAAAGAACAAGAGAAAATCTTGTTCTTTTTTATGTGTATGGAAGGGTAAGACAACTACGGTGTTGAATAAGATAGGTTTAGAAAAAGAAGCAAAGGGAGTATGGGAATGCAAAAATATATTGTTTTTGACTTTGATGGCACATTAGTAGATTCACAAAATACATTTGTACCAATTTATAATCAAATTGCTAAAAAGCACGGATATAAAACGGTAAAGGAAGAAGAAATTGAGTATTTACGTAAATTAACGATGCCAGAGAGATGTAAACAACTCGATGTACCATTGTATAAACTACCGATATTAGCACTAGAGTTTTATAAATTGTATCAACCTGCCATAAAAGATCTTATTTTGTTCCATGGGATGAAGGATGTATTAGATGAGTTACATAAAAAAGGCTACGGAATTGCAGTCATATCATCCAACTCAGAAGAGCATATTCGGGCGTTTTTACACAATAATAATATAGAAAATATACAAGAAGTATATTGTTCTAAAAATTTGTTCGGTAAAGATAAAATGATAAAAAGATTTTTAAAATCGAAAAAAATAACTGAGCAAGATATGTTATACGTCGGTGACGAACAGCGAGACGTAGCAGCGTGTAAAAAGGCTGGGGTGAACGTAATATGGGTATCTTGGGGATATGATGTCATTGAAACAGTGAAAAAAGATGCACCAGATTATATGGTCAATACACCGATGGAAATTGTGCAAGTAGTACAAGGAGCGTATTCTTAATAGGAATAAACTTCGAGCAGGCATTCATCATATGTAATTTTGGGTAGCGTATACACCAAATGTAGAAATGTAAGGGGGAATATGCATGAAAACAATTACAACATGGCAAAACAATATACAAATAGTAAAAGATGCAACGAATATTGTAGAAATTTCTAAAGGTTTTTCACCGGATAAGAAATATATAGTTACGACAATTGATGAGGAAAAATATTTGTTACGGATTGGCGATATACAAGAGTATGAAAGAAGAAAAATAGAGTTTCAAATTTTAAATGAAATGGTAAAACGTAACGTACAGGCACAAAGGCCAATTGAAATAGGTATATTGGAAGAAGAAGGTGTATGCTATAGTATTTTTTCATATTTAGAAGGGGAAGATGCGAAGAAGCTATTGCCTACGTATTCACCAAAAAAACAATATGAAATTGGCATAGAGGCAGGAAAAGATTTAGCAAAAATGCATACATATGAAGCTCCTAATGATACACTTCCATGGTATGAAAGAGCCATGAAAAAACATCAAAAATATGTAGAGGCATACAAAACATGCGGAATAAAAATAAAAAATGATGATAAAATCATTAAGTTTATTGATGAAAATGAAATGTATTTACAAAATCGCCCCAATCAATTTCAACACGATGATTTTCATTTAGAAAATATAATTGTACGGGATGGGAAATATGTAGGTGTTGTTGATTTTAATGGTTATGATTGGGGCGACCCACTTCATGATTTTGTAAAAATAGCACTATTTGCAAGAGACATTAGTATTCCGTATTCAATCGGACAAATAGAAGGATACTTTAATGGGAGAATACCAGAGGAGTTTTGGAAATTATATGCGGTATACGTAGGTATGACAGTGTTCTCATCAGTTGTATGGACATTACGAGCAGCACCACATATGTTAGATGATACGCTAGAGCGTCTTACTGTAGTTTTAGAGGATCATAAAGACTTTGAGCTATTAAAGCCAATTTGGTTTCAACCAGAAAAAATTGATATAAAAAAATAAAAGGCAGGTGTGAATCACATCTGCCTTTTATTTTTTACCATTCTTCGTTTTGAAGTAGTTGCATCCTTTTTGCATAGAGAAAAGGGGAATAGAGGGAAGAGTTATCGTCCCTCTATTAAAATATTTATTTTGTTTTCTTAAATGCAAGTGGCTGAGTACTAAGTGTAGCTGGCACATGTAACTGAAGCGATGGAAATTCACCACTCACATTCATTTCATAAGCGAATAATAAACTCATTTTCATTTGGAATAAATCAACTTTTGCAGAAAAGATGTCGTAATGATGATGCGTTAATTGAATGTCCATCTCCATAAATTGTACAAATAACGAATCATCTCGTTTGTATACTTGTAATGTTCCGTATGCAGGGTGTTCAAAAGTACCAGTATAATCCTCTAACTTGTGCGAAGGTGTAGTCCCTTTCATTTGTTCTGGGAGGGATTCAGTTGCTTCTTTCATCATTTCCTTCATTTTTTCAGTATCTTCTACAGCACGTTTATGCCAATCAATGGATTCTAATTCAAGTAGTTCGTCATAAATTTGATTAGCGAGATAAGTAGGAAGTAATGTTCCTCCAGCATTCGTTAAAATGACAAGGCCTATGTTTTCTGTTGGTATGAATGAAACAAGCGCTGAAAATCCATCGATATTACCGCCATGATGAATCACTTTTTTACCACGATAAGCGCTAATAAACCAACCAAGACCGTAACTATTTAATGGAGATTCAGGGAGTGATAAAACCGGTTGGTCTGGAATGGAATTGTGTGGTGTATACATTTGTTGTAATAATTCAGAGGAGATTAATTCATGATCTCCAAATTTTCCTTCATTTAAGTGAAGAAGTACCCAATTTGCCATATCTTTAATTGTAGAATTGATACAACCAGCAGCGCCAACGGTATCAATGTTGCGGAATGGAACTTCTTTTATTTCACCGTCATTTTCAATGTAAGGTAAAGCGTATTCATCTGTCGTTTGTGAATCGGTAACAGAGAAGTTTGTATGTCTCATATTTAAAGGTTCTAAAATATGTTCTGTAGTGTATTGCTCCCACGTTTGATTCGTTATGTTTTCTACAATATAGCTAATTGTCGCATACATTAAGTTGTTATATAGAAATGATGTGCGGAACGGTGCATCAAGTGGTAAATGTTTTATTTTTTCAACGAGATCTTTTCGAGATAAGGAAGAGCTGTACCAAAGGGCATCATGACGACTTACCCCGGTACGATGAGAAGCTAAATCTCGTCCTGTAACTTGTGAACTAGCAAGTAGTTCAGATAAAGAGAAGTTAGGTATATAAGACTGGACAGGAGTATCCCAATTAAACCTTTTTTGCTGTGCTAACAAACTTAATGAAAGTGTGCCAAAAGCTTTCGTTGAGGAACCAATTGCGAACAAAGTACGCGGTGTAACTGGTTCTTTTGTCTCTAAATTTCGATAGCCAAATCCTTCTGAAATAATAACGTCACCGTCTTTTATAATAGCTACAGCAGCTCCCGGAACGTTTAAATCCTTCATCATTTTTTCAACCGTTTTTTGTAAAGAAGTCATAACAGGCGTTTCAATTTTAGACATACTTCTAACCTCCAAATATAATTTTTGTTCTACCGCACTATACTTTCGGTAATAGAAAATAAAAACCTTTATAAATATGGAAAGTTAATAATTTTGTAAGGATGAATGAAATTATTATTTATTTAGAATTTTGTTTTTATTATAATTAATTTAAATTAATATTTAGAAAAGATGGTGAAGAAGTGTGCTAATAATAAAGAAATTGCGCTGTGATAATAAAAATAATCCGATAGGTATAGATTCGAAAGTTGTTAAAATTAGTTGGCAACTCGAGTCGAGTAACCGAAATGTAAAACAACTTGCGTATCAATTGCAGGTTGCGAAGGATAAAGAGTTTCAAACTATAGTATTCGATTCGCAGAAGGTAGAGACAGATCAAAGTTTATATATACCAATCAATTCGTTTTCATATAGTAGGGAAACACGCTATTTTTACCGAGTGAAGGCATGGGATAATCATGAAGAAGAGTCAGCTTGGTCAGAAGTAGCATTTTGGGAGACTGGATTACAAGGGCAAGATAATTGGAGCGGGAACTGGATTGCTGCGAAAAAAGAGCGCACGAAGGTAATGTCTTTTAATAAAAGCTTTTCTATTAAAAAATTAGTTGAAAAAGCACGTTTATATATCACTAGTTTAGGATTATACGAGGCTTCTATAAATGGAGAGCGTATTGGAGATTGTTATTTTACCCCAGGATGGACAAGTTATGATAAGAGAGTGTTGTATCAAACGTATGATATAACGCATGTATTAAAGATTGGTCAAAATGATATTTCCGCAATGGTAGGAAATGGGTGGTATAAAGGGCCGATTACTATGCATCATGTACGTAATTATTACGGGAGAAGGAGAGCGATAATTGCTCAAGTACATATCACGTATAAAGATGGAACGAAAGAAAAAATTGTAACAGATGAAACATGGAAAGTAACTCCAAGCCCTATTTTGTATTCGGAAATTTATGAAGGAGAAGTTTATGACGCTAGGCTAGAAGAAAGTGATCAAGAGCTAGAAGATGTTGAAGTAATTGAGCATGCCAAACAAATAATTGTTGCACAGGAAAATGAAGCGATTCGTAAAATGAAAATTATAAAACCAATCGCTATTTCAAAACTACCAAATCATGAATGGCTTATTGATATGGGACAAAATATGGTAGGTTGGGTTCGGTTTAAAGTCCGTCATGTTTATACTGGACAAAAGATAGAATTGCATCATGCTGAAATATTAAATAAAGACGGTAGTTTTTATAATGGAAATCTCCGCAAGGCAAAACAAAAAATAGTGTATATAGCAAAAGGAGAGGAAGAGGAAACGTTTGAACCTCATTTTACCTACCAAGGCTTTAGGTATGTGAAAATAAGTGGATTAACCCAGCCGCCTCAAATAGCAGATTTTGAAGGGTGTGTATTACATACAGATATGGAAAAAGCGACAGCATTTGAAACGTCTAATCCATTAATCAATCAACTTCATCATAATGTGGAGTGGTCTCAAAGAGGGAACTTCTTTGATGTACCAACAGATTGTCCGCAGCGAGACGATCGACTTGGATGGACAGGAGATGCACAAATGTTCATTGGGACGGCTACACAAATTATGAATGTGCAATTGTTCTTTAAAAAGTGGCTCCAAGATTTATCATTAGACCAAAATGTTAACGGAGCAGTGCCGTTAGTTATTCCAGATGCATTTGGGAAAAGACCGGACTTTGATTTAGATACTTCTGGCGGTTGGGGCGATGCAGCAATTATTTGTCCATGGGTTCATTATTTACATTACGGAGATGTATCCATTTTAAAAGAACAATATGACAGTATGAAGAAGTATATAGATTACATACGTTCACAAGGTGAAAATGAGTATTTATGGGATACAGGCTATCATTTAGGGGATTGGCTCGCATTAGATACGAAACCTGATGTATATGAAGGCGGAACAGACAAGCATTTTATTGCGACAGCTTATTATGCGTATTCTACATCGCTTTTACGAAAGGTTGCTGAGATTTTAGGTGAAAATACAGATGCTAAGTTTTATGCAGAGCTACATGGAAATATTGTTCAAGCGTTTCAAAATGAATTCGTTACACCGAATGGTAGGTTAATTTCAAATACACAAACAGCCCACATATTAGTACTTCTTTTTGAATTAGTGAAAGATAATATGAAGGAGAAAGTATTTAATCGCTTAATTGAGCTTTTAAAAGAAAATAAAAATCATTTAACAACAGGTTTTATAGGAACACCGTATTTAAATTTAATATTAAGCAAGTTTAACCGTCATGACCTTGCTTGTAAGCTTCTATTTCATGAAGATTATCCATCATGGTTATACCAAGTGAAACAAGGTGCCACAACGATTTGGGAACATTGGGATGGTGTGAAAGAGGATGGAGCCCTTTGGAATGATAGTATGAATTCGTACAATCATTACGCATATGGTTCTATCGTTGAATGGATATACCGATATATTATTGGATTAGAAGTGGATGAAACAAAACCAGCATATAAACATTTTTATATTCAGCCTCATTTTAATTCTAATCTAGATTGGGTTTGTATTAAGCGTGAAACAGCATATGGGGAAATTAAAATTGATTGGCGTGTAGAACATGGACAAGCAGTATTAAACGTTGATGTGCCAACAAATACATCTGCTACATTACGAATAGTGGAAGATGATTGGAGGTCAAGTGATATGCCTGAAATGAAATTAGGTTCAGGCGCATATGAATTTAGATTTTGTAAGAACATACAGAAGTAGAATTTTGTTAAGTATAGAAATGTTTTTTTATAAATTTAGTTTGTTCAATCTGTTAGCATTAAATTTATGATAAAATCCATATAGACTAGAGATTTGAAAGAAGGTTTTTCTACATATGAAACATGCTGAAAATGAATACTTAAATTTATGCCGCCATGTAATGGAGCATGGTACGAAGAAAGAAGACCGTACAGGGACAGGCACTGTATCTGTATTTGGATATCAAATGCGTTTTGATCTAAGTAAAGGTTTTCCTTTATTAACAACAAAGAGAGTGCCGTTTCGACTTGTAGCAAGTGAGCTACTTTGGTTTATGAAAGGTGATACAAATATTCGTTATTTATTGCAGCATAATAACAACATTTGGAATGAATGGGCATTTAAGAGTTGGGTAGAAAGTGACGAGTATACGGGTCCTGACATGACTGATTTCGGTCTTCGCTCACAACAAGATGAGGAATTTAAAGTTCAGTACGATGAGCAAATGGAATTGTTTAAAAAGAACGTTTTAGAAGATGATGACTTCTCAAATAAATATGGTTATTTAGGAGACGTATACGGTAAGCAGTGGCGTGCTTGGAAAACGACAGCTGGTGAGACGCTTGATCAATTAAAAGATGTAATTGAAATGATTAAAAAAACGCCAGATTCACGTCGCCTAATTGTATCTGCTTGGAATCCTGAAGATGTACCAAGTATGGCATTACCACCTTGTCATACGTTATTTCAGTTTTATGTAGCAGACGGTAAACTTTCTTGTCAGCTATATCAAAGAAGTGGTGATATATTCCTTGGAATTCCATTTAACATTGCAAGTTACTCGTTACTAACACATTTAATTGCACATGAATGCGGACTTGAAGTGGGAGAATTTGTTCATACAATTGGAGATGCCCACATTTATACGAATCATTTTGAGCAAGTAGAAAAGCAATTGGCGCGTGAACCACGTCCGTTCCCAAAACTTACATTAAATCCAGATGTGAAATCTGTGTTTGATTTTGAAATGGAAGATTTAACGATTGAAGGATATGATCCACACCCAGCAATTAAAGCACCGGTTGCAGTGTAATTGTAGAGGAGATGAAAAGATGATAGTTTCATTTATGGTCGCAATGGACGAGAATAGAGTAATTGGTAAAGATAATAATTTACCTTGGCGTTTACCGAGTGAATTACAATATGTAAAGAAAACAACGATGGGTCATTCGCTTATTATGGGAAGAAAAAACTATGAAGCGATTGGTAGACCGCTGCCTGGAAGACGTAATATTATTGTAACTCGTAATGAAGGGTATCATGTTGAAGGCTGTGAAGTAGCACATTCTGTAGAAGAAGTGTTTGAGCTATGCAAAAATGAAGAAGAGATCTTTATTTTTGGCGGAGCGCAAATTTATGATCTCTTTTTACCTTACGTAGACAAGTTATATATAACAAAAATCCATCATGCATTTGAAGGAGATACATTCTTCCCAGAAATGGATATGACAAATTGGAAAGAAATTTTTGTTGAAAAAGGTTTAACGGATGAAAAAAATCCGTATACGTACTATTATCATGTATATGAGAAGCGACAATAGTAAAAAAGATTGATGTGAAAATTCACATCAATCTTTTTATTTGTATCCATCAATATAGGTTTAAAGATGAGATTCGATAGTGCTATAATGAATGGTAGCATGTAAAAATGCTAAAATTTTCAAGAGTATTAAGATAGAAAGAGGAGGAGAATCGATTGAGAAAGGTATGGGGGGTTCTTTTTCTTTGCTTAACATTCATGTTAGTCGGATGTGGTAAAGAAGAAAAACCACAAGAAGCATTTGATACATATGCAAAAGCATGGAATAAACAAAAATTTGCAGAAATGTATGATCAATTGTCAGAAAAGGCGAAAAAAGATATTTCAAAGAAAGAATTCACTGAGAAATATGAAAAAATTTATTCTGGCATTGAAGTGAAAGACTTAAAAGTAGAAGCAGGAGAAGTAAAAGAAGATAAAAAAGATGAAGGTCCTGTTCCTTTTAAAGTAAGCATGGATACTGTTGGTGGTAAAATCAATTTTGCCCATGAAGCAAAAATGGTGAAAGAAAAGGATGGAGATAAAGAATCTTGGAAAATAGATTGGACTCCTGATTTTATATTCCCAGGTATGACGAAAGATAGTAAAGTGCGTATGCAAACGACAGAGCCGAAGCGCGGAGAAATATATGACCGTAACGGTAAATATCTTGCGGTAAATGGTAAAGCTTCTGAAATCGGATTGATTCCTGAAAAATTAGGGGATGCAGCTCCGCAAACGAAAGAAACGGTAGCGAAGTTACTAAATATGTCTGTCGAAGAAATTGACCAAAAACTAGCAGCTAAATGGGTAAAACCAAATTACCTTGTACCAATTGGAATATTGCCTGAAGGAGCAACACAAAATACGTACATAGATTTACCTGGTGTTGCAACAAAGCCAGTAAATGTTCGCTCATATCCATTGGGAGAAGAAGCCGCACATCTTACTGGCTATATTGGAAAAGTGAATGCTGAAGATTTAAAAACGTTACAAAAGAAAGGTTATCAAGCAGATGATCCAGTAGGTAAAGCTGGTTTAGAGCAAGTACTGGAAGAAAAGCTACGCGGTAAAAAAGGTGGTCGTGTCTTCGTAGAAGATGCACAAGGAAAAGAAATTAAAGATTTAGCAAAAACAGATGCTGTTGATGGAGAAAATGTAACTTTAACGATTGACAGTGCAGTTCAAACCGAAATTTATAATGAAATGAAAAATGAGGTAGGATCAAGTGCAGCAATTAATCCAAAGACTGGAGAAACACTTGCACTTGTGAGCACGCCAGCTTATAACCCAAATACCCTTACAAGAGGGGCGTCAAAAGCGCAACGTGATGCGGTAAATAATGATCCGAAAAAACCGATGACGAATCGATTTACACAATTATCAGTTCCAGGATCTGTATTTAAGCCGATTACAGCTGCAATCGGTCTTGAAACGAAAACAATTGATCCAAAAGAAGAGTTAAAAATTGAAGGATTAAAATGGACAAAAGATTCTTCTTGGGGTAATTATTATGTAACACGTGTAAAAGATGCAAATCCGATTGATTTTGATAAGGCGATGAAATACTCGGATAATATTTATTTCGCACAAGAAGCTTTGAAGATCGGGAAAGATAAATTTATGAGTGAAGCGAAAAAATTCGGATTCGATGAGAAATTACCAATTGAATATGGATTCCCAGCTTCTAAAATCGCAAATGATGGTATTAAAAATGATATTCAAATGGCAGACACAGGTTATGGACAAGGACAAGTATTAATGACGCCACTCCATCTAGCATTAACGTACGCACCAATTGTTAATGAAGGAAACATACCTTCTCCATATATAATTAAAACAGATAAGCAACCAAAAGCTTGGAAAGAGAATGTAATTTCAAAAGGCAATCAGGATATATTAAAAACTGCTATGACGAAAGTAATTAATGATCCAGATGGTACTGGGAAAATTGCTAAAATTGATGGCATGACTCTTGCTGGAAAAACAGGTACAGCGGAATTAAAAGTATCAAAAGAGGCTGAAGGAAAAGAATTAGGCTGGTTCGCTGCATTTGATTTAAATTCACCAGATATGGTTATTACTATGATGATTGAAGATGTAAAAGGTAGAGGCGGAAGTAATATTCCAGCTGAAAAAGTAAAACATGTATTTCAAAAATAATATGTAATAAAAGGTTAGCTCTATAATTTGTAGAGCTAGCCTTTTTCTATGAAGGAATCCTTAATATCTGTATACTGAATTTTAAGGAAACAAAACAAATCATTAACTTACGAAAAAAAAGTAGCTATTTTTTATTGACATCGAACGAAACTTTTCGTATTATACTTACATAAGGTAAGTTATTTACTTTCAAATTATAAATCTCAAATTAAAGATAAAATGTAGAAAAGGGAGAGAATACAATGACAAAAGTACTATTTATTACAGCAAATCCAAATTCAGCAGAAGGTTCTTTCGGAATGGCAGTAGGGGAAGCTTTCATCGAAGCTTATAAAAACGAACATCCACAAGATGAAGTTGTAACAATTGATTTATTCAATACTACAGTACCAGCAATCGATGCAGATGTATTCGCTGCTTGGGGTAAATTTGCAGCAGGTGAAGGATTTGAAGCTTTAACTGAAGCTCAACAACAAAAAGTTGCAGCAATGAACACAAACTTAGAAACATTTATGCATGCAGATCGTTATGTATTTGTAACTCCAATGTGGAACTTTAGCTATCCACCAGTAGTAAAAGCATACTTAGATAACTTAGCAATTGCAGGTAAAACATTCAAGTATACTGAAAATGGTCCAGTTGGCTTATTAGAAGGTAAAAAAGCACTTCACATTCAAGCGACAGGTGGCGTTTATTCTGAAGGAGCATACGCAGCTGTAGACTTCGGCCGCAATCACTTAAAAACAGTATTAGGATTTATTGGTGTAAATGAAACTGAATATATTGCAGTTGAAGGTATGAATGCAAACCCTGAAAAAGCACAAGAAATTAAAGAAGCAGCAATTGCTAATGCTCGTGAATTAGCAAAACGTTTCTAATATAGAATGGTTAAAAAGTCCAAACACTTGTTGTTTGGACTTTTTTTCTTCTTTTTCCTTCGTTTGTCTAGTATAATGAAGGTCGGAATGATAATAGGTGGGGGTTCTGTATGATTCAAACGTTTTTTAAAATCTTTTATTTAATTTTAATCGTAATTGCGATTACACCAAGAATGTGGCGTCTTAAAAGACAAGTAAATACGATGTCGCCACAAGAAAAAGATAACGCTGTGTACAAAACGACAAATTGGTTTGGTAAGAAAATGGTACGTGTAGCTGGGGGAACAGTAGAAGTTAAAGGACTTGAAAATGTTCCGAAAGATAAGCCGGTACTAGTTGTAAGTAATCACCAGAGTAATATGGATATCCCTGTTTTACTAGGTTATTTAAATAAACCAATTGGCTTCGTTTCAAAAGCGGAGATTAAAAAGTTTCCAGTTGTACCAACTTGGATGGAACTTATGAATTGTGTATTTATGGATCGTAGCGATCGTCGCCAATCACTTCAAGCGATTAAAGATGGAATTGAACTATTGAAGAATGGACATTCTATCGTAATTTTCCCTGAAGGAACGAGAAGTAAGGGTGGCGAAATTGGAGAGTTTAAGGCTGGGAGTTTTCATCTGGCTGTAAAATCTGGTGTAGCAATCTTACCTGTAACATTAGATGGGACATATAAAATGTTTGAAGCGAATGGAAATCGTATGAAGCGAGCTCGTGCAACAGTAACAATTTCTAAGCCGATTACACCTGAAGAGTATGCGACTATGGATATTAAAGAGTTAACGAAGTATACACAGGATGTTATCGCATCACAATTACATAAGTAATAAAAAAGGTTTCAGCTTACATTAAGCTGAAACCTTTTTTATGATGCTGTAGGTAGGACGTAAAAGAGTACGCAGAAGAACATCATCGCACTACCACCTAATACGAAAAGATGCCAAATGGCATGGTTGAAAGGTAACTTTTCCCAAAGAAAGAATATAGCTCCTACAGAATATAAAATTCCACCTGCTAAAAGTAGTGAAAAACCATGTCCAGTTAGATTTTCATAAAGTGGTTTAATAGCAACGATTATGAGCCATCCCATTATGATATAACATAGCGTCGATGCCTTAATAAAGCGACGTACAAAGAAAATTTTGAAGATGATACCTCCGATTGCTAGTGTCCATATAATTGCGAGTAACGTCCAACCTAATGGTCCACGAAGCGTAATAAGTAAAAAAGGAGTATATGTGCCAGCGATTAATAAATAAATGGCTGAGTGATCTAGTATAGTAAATAATTTTTCTACTTTTGGATGGTGAATGCTATGTAACAATGTCGAAAACAAGTACAGTAAGAACATGCTTACACCGTAAACCGTAAATGCAACAACAGCAGATGCGGTACCATGTTTAGAGGCATGAATAATCAATATGATTAAGGCAGGGATGCTTAAAATGGCACCGATACCATGTGTAATTGCATTTGCAATTTCTTCTTTCACAAATTGTGTCATTCGTGTCATTTTTTCAGTCATAATGGTAATCCTTTCTACTATCATAAAATAATATGTCTTTTCTCTTACCATATCATACACAAGGGCAATAGAAAATGAAATTTGTATAATTGATTATATTTTTGAATTTTTTTGACAAAAGTCAATGGATTTGTTGACGTTTTCAAACTTTTTTGACAAAATAAAATTATGTAATAGTAGGACAAGGAATCTACTAATAAAGGGGATGGGGAAATGTTTTCAAATATTGGCTTTCCAGGATTAATTTTAATTTTAGTAGCTGTACTTATTTTATTTGGGCCGAAAAAATTGCCGGAAATCGGAAAGGCTTTAGGGGAAACGTTAAAAGAATTCAAAAAATCAACGAAAGAATTGACTGATGATGCATTTCAAGAGAAGGAAAAGAAAGAAAAAATGTAATGAATTTTCTTCGAAATGGATAAATAAAGTGTGGTGAACGAGATGGAAGATCGGGAAATGAGTGTAGTAGAACATATAGTTGAGCTTCGCAAACGAGTAATATATACCGTGTTATCCTTTGTACTATTTTTAATTGTTGGGTTTACTTTTACGAAGGATATTTATTTTTGGCTTGTAAAAGACTTACCAATGAAATTAACTGTTCTCGGTCCAAGTGATGTATTGTGGATTTTTTTCTCGATTGCTACAGTATTTGCTATCGTTTGTACAATTCCTTTTGCTGCTATACAAATTTGGTTATTTGTAAAACCAGGTTTACATCCAAATGAACAAAAGATGACGTTAATGTATATACCGGTATTGTCTATATTATTTATTGCAGGTTTATGCTTTGGATATTTCGTTGTAATGCCGTTTTTATTTCATTTTTTAACTACTATAGGTAATGAAATGTTTAATACGATGTTTACGACAGAAAAGTATTTTCATTTTGTTCTTAATTTAACAGTTCCATTTGCTGTAATTTTTGAATTACCAGTAGTAGTAATGTTTTTAACGAGTATTGGACTATTGACGGCGGAATTTCTAATAAAAATAAGAAGGTATGCTTACGTAGCATTGATTATCATTGCATCGTGTATATCACCGCCAGATTTTTTATCACATAGTTTAGTTGCGGTACCGCTTATTTGTATTTATGAAATTAGTATCGCTTTATCAAAGATTGTTAATAAGCGAAAAAAGAAAAGAGAAGAAGAAATTCAGTCGAAAAGTGCCTCGTTATAAAGGCACTTTTTTTATTTATTTGTTATACTCTAGTTATAAACGTATACAATATAGAGAAGAAAAAAATTATAGAATCTCCAAAATTTAGACAAACTTTGCGCTTTTATAAGTTTATACTGAATATATTAAGCAATATACGGATAACGAGTCCTTGTCTTATTAGGAATTTAGGATGGGGGATGGATTAGGTGAAGATGAATAGAGTATAAATCTTTTAACCATAAGGACTACAGAGATTGTCTAAGGATACTTTTGTATTCATGGGAGTCGCCACTTTAAACAACGTGTTACAGCGTAAAGTAGAAGAAGTTCAAAAATCCAATGAAAAAGAGGATTGATATTGTGATTACGAAAAGTTTTTATTTCACTCATTCAACAGGGGAGTGTATTAAAATATTTGAAATCCCTGTCCTACAAGCGCAGCATCCATTATCGTTTCTAATACAGTCTCGTCTTCAATTATTTATTGCAAAAATTCAAAAACAAAAGCACCCAAGATTTTCGTATTCTTTCCGTGAATATTTACAAAATTGTTTGAAGTGGAATGATTATTTAAATGTATATAAAACAAATACTCTTGAAAAAAATGCATGATATAGAGTGGGGACAGGGTTAAGAGCTCTGTCTTTTTCATTTTAGATATAAAAATATAATTAATTTAATGAAATTTCGTTTCAAATTGTTGAAAGCAATGGGAATACTAGTATAATAACAAGGAGAGCGTATTGGAAAGGGAAGAATATAATATGCAAAAAATTAAAATTGTAACAGATTCAACGGCAGATTTATCACAAGAGGTAATTGAGAAATATGACATTCATGTTCTACCATTATCAATCTCTGTAAATGGACAAACATATTTAGATCGCGTTGATCTACAACCAGATGAATTTATTGAAGAAATGATTAAATCAGAGGAACTACCAAAAACATCACAACCAGCAATGGGTACATTTGTAGAAATGTATGACAAGTTAGGTGAAGATGGAAGTGAAGTACTTTCCATTCATATGACAAGTGGAATGAGTGGTACTGTGGCAACTGCAAATAGTGCTGCATCAATGACCGACACAAAAGTAACAGTTGTTGATTCGCAATTTATTACACATGCTTTAGCATATCAAGTAGTTGAAGCTGCGAAAATGGCAAATGAAGGACGCTCACTAGAAGAAATTTTAAAACGTGTAGATGAAGTAAGGAAGAATACTCGTTTATATGTAGTAGTAGATACATTAGAAAACTTAGTGAAGGGTGGGCGTATCGGTAAAGGAAAAGCGTTTATCGGTTCGTTGCTTAATATAAAACCAATTGCTAGCCTTGAAGATGGTGTTTATAACCCTGTAACGAAAGTGCGTAGCCAAGGTCAAATTGTAAAAACGTTAGCTAAGTTATTTGAGGAAGATACAGCTGGGAAAGTTATAAAAGCTGTGGCAATTCCGCATGCGAAAGCAATTCCTTTAGCTGAAAATGTAAAAGCGGCTGTTGAAAAAGTAAGTGGATTTGCTAAATCAGAAATTTTCTTTACAACGCCTATTATTAGTACTCATACAGGTCCGGGTGCAATCGGATTTATGTATTTAGCAGAGTAATAAAAAAGCTACTTGAAATTTATTTCAAGTAGCTTTTTTATGTGAATAGAAAGTAAGAAATAAGAAGGGCTATACAGGCACTCCCGCTAATGATATAGCGAGTCTGTAAATATTCATTCATAGAAAACACCCACTAATTAAAGTTTCACTTTATGATTTTCTATAGTATATGTTGGATATAGAAGATAAGTAGTTACGTTATACATGTAATGTGTTAATTTTTTCATTCACTTTCTTAGCATGTGTTTCGCCATTATAAGTGAAAGTTTGACCTAAAAAGAGTACATGCAGTTGTTCCCACGGTAACATACGTAAATTCCAATTATTTCGAAGTCTTGTTATTGCCTCACGAGGTGTTTCATCGGCGAGTGCAAAAGCTCCGTAATGCATTGGTATAAAGTGTGTAGCATTTAAATCTAAATAAGCTTGCACTGCTTCTTCAGGTGAAACGTGAGATATTTTCATAAACCATTCTGGTTCATAAGCTCCAATTGGCATAAGGGCAATATCAATTGAAAAGCGTTTGCCAATTTCTTTGAAACCTTGGAAATAGCCACTGTCTCCACAAAAATAAATGGTTTCCTCCACATTGTCATTTTTAATAATCCATCCACCCCAGTGAGATGTGTTCATATCAAATAATGATCTTCTCGTCCAGTGCTGAGCAGGTACGAAGTGAAAGGAAACATCATCAATAGTCGTACTTTCCCACCATTTATACTCTTCTACATTGTTGAATTTTTTACGAGTAAATAATTTTTTTAGCCCAATGGGTACTAAGTATAATACGTCATCATTAAGTTGGCGAAGTGTTGAAAAATCTAAATGATCATAATGACCATGTGAAATGAGGACAATATCAATTTTAGGTAGTTCTTGTATAGAAAGACCAGGTTTAGTAAGTCTTGGGACTAGCTTCAATTTATTGGCCCATACTGGATCCGTTAATATATTAAGTCCATTCGTTTGGATAAGAAAAGTGGAATGCCCAATCCATGTGACAGTCGTTTTTTCAACATTACTTTGCAAAAATGCACTTTGTTTAACGGGTGATTGTTCTACTAAGAAAGAAAAATCTTTTTTGTTTTGCTTTCGTTCTTTACGCCAGCGTATAAAAGAGCGAATTGATTTTTTTGTACTCACATTATCCATATTTTCATAGCGCTTTGCCATGAACATCACCTCATTTAAAATCGTTGTAATTGTATTGTACCGAAATGTTGTTAAGGAATACAGTGTATAACATGGATGAATGTTTAAGGAATTGTTAAAAAATAGGGGGATCTATTTACAAAAGTAACAATAAAATTAGTTTTGCAACTTCTATTTAGAGAAATAATAGTGAAAAAATATATTTTGTCTAGTAATTCGCTTGAAATAAAGAAGTAACATACGTAAATTCGTACGATTTCGTGAACAAATGTAGTAAACAATTTTCTCGTAGTGTTAACTTTTGTTATGATAAGCATAGCCTATTTAAATTTAGGATAGAGAAAAGAGGTTTATAAATGAAGCGTTATCAAAAAATAATTGGTCTTATGGTTGTATTTTGTCTCTTTGTACTTGCTGGATGTAGTGGATCAGGTTCAAAGCTTCGTAAACCATTAAATTGGGATTTAGAAACTTTCCAATTTACAAATCAAGATGGAAAGCCATTTGGTACAAAAGATTTAAAAGGGAAAGTTTGGGTTGCAGATTTTATGTTCACAAACTGTCAAACAGTTTGTCCGCCAATGACTGCTAATATGGCAAAATTACAGAAAATGGCGAAGGAAGAGAAATTAGATGTTCAGTTTGTATCATTTAGCGTAGATCCTGACCTTGATAAGCCAGAAAACTTGAAAGCTTTCATTCAAAAGTTTACAGAAGATACAAGTAACTGGAACCTGTTAACAGGTTATTCGTTAGAAGATATTACAAAGTTTTCAAAAGATAATTTCCAATCACTTGTAGATAAACCAGAGAATGGTCAAGTTATACATGGAACATCATTTTATTTAATTGATCAAAACGGAAAAGTAATGAAAAAGTATAATGGTATTAGCAATACGCCGTATGAAGACATTATACGTGATATGAAACGATTAGCAGAATAAAAAGAGGGGTGCAGATTAAAGCACCCTTCTTTTTTACATTAGTCTATGGATAAAATGTCATGTTGCTGTGGAAGTTTTGGTGCCCGAATTTCTAACACGCCATTTTGATATGAAGCTTTCGCTGCTTTTTTATTAATTGAATACGGCAACTTAATTAATCTTGATGCTTCTGAAATGGAACGTTCTCGGCGATAATAGTTATGGGATGTTTGCTCTTCTTCTTCCAGTATCTCTTCTTTTACAGAGACTTTTAAGTATTCATTTTGTATTTCAATTTGAATTTGTTCTTTTTGTATACCTGGTAGTTCAGCTGTAACAACGAGTTCTTCGCCAACTTCGTATAAATCTACAGGGAATGTTAATAAACGATTTCCTTTTTGGAAAAAATGATTTAAATCAGCAATTACATTGCGAAGTGGTGTTTGCTCGAAGAAATCATCAATTTGCTTTAAATAATTGCGAACCGGTGGGCGAGAAGAGTCTTTTTTTTCTTCACTCATGGTATTCCCTCCTAGAAATCAATTTGCAATATCATATGACAAAAGCGGAGAAAGGTGATTGCCTAATTTTCATGTTTTCATAAAAAATTGTTAAAAATGTGAAATGGAGTGATTTTTTTATAGTTTTTGGTCGCCATATTCAGTTGATTATGCTAGTATAAATAGGGTTGATATAGTAGTATAGAGACAGAATGAAAACTGAAAGAGGGTAAGAAGTATGTGTGGTTTTGTAGGATGTTTATGTGAAAACCCTAGAGAGTTTTCAGAAACAGAAAAACATCAATTTGAAAATATGAACACGATGATTTTCCACCGTGGTCCAGATGACGAAGGATATTTTCGTGATGAGCATGTACAATTTGGCTTCCGCCGTTTAAGTATCATTGACTTAGAGGCAGGACATCAGCCGCTAACTTATGAAAATGATCGATATGTAATTATTTTTAATGGTGAAATTTACAACTATGTAGAATTACGTGAAATGTTACTTGAAAAAGGTGCAACGTTTGCAACGCAATCTGATACAGAAGTTATCATTGCATTGTATGCACATATGAAAGAAAAATGTGTAGACTACCTTCGTGGTATGTTTGCATTTATGATTTGGGATCGTGAAGAAAAGAAACTTTTCGGTGCACGTGACCACTTCGGTATTAAACCTTTATACATCGCACAACAAGGTGATACTACATTCTTCGCATCTGAGAAGAAAAGTATTATGCATGTGATGGAAGATAAAGGCGTTAACCCAACGTCATTACAACATTATTTTACGTACCAATATGGTCCAGAGCCAGAAACATTAACAATTGATGTTAATAAAATCGAACCTGGTCATTATTTCGTAAAAGAAATCGGTAAAGAGATGGAAATCCATCGCTACTGGAAACCTTATTTCAATGCTTCAAGTGCAACGAAAGAGGAGCATATCCAAGCAATTCGTGATGTGTTATATGATTCAGTAAAAGTGCATATGCGCAGTGATGTACCAGTAGGTTCATTCTTATCTGGTGGTATCGATTCATCTATCATCGCTTCTATCGCAAGAGAAATGAATCCAAATCTTTTAACATTCTCTGTTGGGTTTGAGCAACGTGGTTTCAGTGAAGTTGATGTTGCGAAAGAAACTGCTGAGAAATTAGGCGTTAAAAACCATAACGTATTCATTTCAGCGAAAGAGTTTATGGATGAGTTCCCAAAAATCATTTGGCATATGGATGATCCTTTAGCAGATCCAGCAGCTGTACCGTTGTACTTCGTTGCTAAAGAAGCACGTAAGCATGTAACAGTTGTTCTTTCAGGCGAAGGTGCAGACGAGCTATTTGGTGGTTATAACATTTATCGTGAGCCAAACTCACTGAAAATGTTCTCTTACATTCCTAGCCCAGGTAAGAGCGTTCTAAAAGCACTAAGTGGTGCTCTTAAAGAAGGCTTTAAAGGAAAGAGCTTCCTAGAGCGTGGATGTACGCCAATTGAAGAGCGTTACTATGGAAACGCGAAAATCTTCCGTGAAGAAGAGAAAGCTGAATTAATGAAGTATTACAATGAAAGTGTTAACTATATGGATATCACGAAACCATTGTATAACGAAATTAAAGATTATGATGATGTAAGCAAAATGCAGTACATTGACATGTTCACATGGTTACGCGGTGACATTTTATTAAAAGCTGATAAAATGACAATGGCAAACTCATTAGAACTTCGTGTACCGTTCTTAGATAAAGAAGTATTCGATGTTGCATCTAAAATTCCAACTGAATTTAAGATTGCTAACGGAACTACGAAAGCTATTTTACGTGAAGCAGCACGCGGAATCGTTCCAGATCACGTATTAGATCGTAAAAAACTTGGATTCCCAGTACCAATTCGTCACTGGTTAAAAGACGAAATGCATGATTGGGCTATCAATATTATAAACGAGAGTAAGACAGAGCATTTAATCGACAAACAGTATGTATTAAACTTACTGGAAGCACATTGTGCAGATAAAGGCGATTATAGCCGTAAAATTTGGACTGTACTTGCGTTTATGGTATGGCATCAAATTTATGTTGAGCATAAATACGATACGAATAAGTTCCACGAAGAAACGAAACGTGCGTATAGCTTAGTTTAATTAGAAAAACCTTAAGATCGTATATGGTCTTAAGGTTTTTTTCATAAATAGGACGTATTATTGATACAATAATAGTAAAAGGATGGACAACATATGATTACGTTTGAAAAAGTAACTGTAGAAAATGAAAACGTTGTAAAAGAAATGTTTCGCTCACATAGTTTAAGTGAGAAACAGGTACAGTATTGTGTGAAAGTCGATGATACATATATTGGTGTAATAGATTATCGTGTTCAAGGGGAGACTGCGATTTTATCTCAGTTAATTATTCACTTTGACTATCAAAGTTACGGTTATGGGACAAATACATATTTCACATTTGAAATGATGATGAAAGAAAGAAATGTGAAAGAGATAAAGGTATTACAAACGGAATTAACAGAACCAGTGAAATCTTTCATAGAGAGCTTTGGATTTAATGTGGAAGACGGAATATATGTGAAGAAAATATAGCGATGAGTAGTTATGCGGGATAAATATAAGGCAGGTGGATGTATGACGATGACTTCTGGTCTTGTATTAATTGGAGGGTGTTTTTTAGTAGCGGAGCTAAGCCATATGTTTATTCGAAAAAGAATGAATAAGAAGAGAAAGCCGTATGAATTACAATATGCTCCAGTGTTTTTCCTTTTGTTTTGTATGCTACTTACATTACAAAACATAACGAACTTTCCACCTCTTTTAAATGTTTTTTTAAAGTTCGGTTTGCTGTATAGTACCACTGGCATAGCCCTTTTATTTCTTTTATTTTGCATACGTTATATTCACTATCAATCGTATATATTTATATTAAATTGGTTAAAGCAAAATGATAGAAACCGCCTTACATAAGGCGGTTTTTTTATTTACGTTATGTATTGACTGGAATTACAATTACTTTCTTATGCCCATTACTTTTTTACATGTTACGCTTAAAAAATTTGAGTAGTAAATAGGTACAAAAATATTTTGAATAAAAATGAGGGCGGAATTATATATATTGAAAAAGTTTTCTGATATATCTATTGACAATGTATGAGATATACATTAATCTTTAAGTGTAAATGATAATCAATTTCATCTAGGGGGGCTTATGACACGCACTAAAAATATTCTTATACTTTGCGTTATGTTACTAATGGTCGTAATCGCAGGGTGCGGTAAAGAAGAAGAGAAGAAAGATAAAGATACATTAGTAAAGGCAAAAGATTCTTATAGTATAAAGCATGCAATGGGCGAAACGACAGTAAATGGTACGCCAAAAAGAGTTGTTGTTTTAACAAATGAGGGTGCTGAGGCACTTTTAACTGTTGGAGTAACGCCGGTTGGAACGACGAAACCACGAGCTGGTGATGAATGGTATCCTCATTTAGCGAAAGAGTTAAAAAATACGAAAGTAGTAGGAACTGAGCGTGACATTAATTTAGAAGCAGTAATGAAGCTTCAGCCGGATTTAATTATCGGAAATAAAATGCGTCACGAAAAAATATACGAGCAGTTAAAAGAAATCGCGCCAACAGTATATGCTGAAACATTACGCGGTGATTGGAAAGAAAACTTCACACTTTATACAAAAGCTGTAAATAAAGAAAAAGAAGGGAAAAATGCTCTAAATGATTATAAAAAGCGTATTGCAGCAATAAAAGGACAATTAGGTGATAAAATTAATTCTAAAGTTTCAATTATTCGCTTCGTCCCTGGTGATGTTCGTATTTATCAAAAAAATTCATTCTCAGGTGTTGTATTAAATGATATTGGATTTAAACGACCACCATTACAAGATAAAGATGAATTTGCAATTAAAGGAATTACAAAAGAGCAAATTCCAAATATGGACGGGGATTATTTATTCTATTTCACATCTGATAAAGACGCGGATAAGAATAATGAAGGAAATACATTAGCAAAAGAATGGACAGAAGATCCACTATTTAAACAACTTCAGGCTTCTAAAGATAATAAAGTATTCCAAGTAGATGAAGTGATTTGGAATACAGCAGGTGGTATTGTAGCTGCAAATCTTATGTTAGATGATATTGAAAAATATTTTCTGAAGTAAATGAATAATCTAGTGCATCACTTTAAATAGGTGATGCACTTTTTATTTTGTTAAAATACAGAAAATTCCTTCTTTTGAGTGTGCATAAGTTGTACAATTAAAATAATCATGAAATAAAGGAGTGGGAATAAATGAAAGCTACTCATAAAGATTGGGTTTTATTTAACGGAAGAATTGTAAATACGAAGGAAGAACAGCCGATGATTCCATTAGAGGAGAGAGGCTTTCAATTTGGTGATGGTATATACGAGGTATTCAGACTATATGATGGGAAGCCACATTTATTAGATTTACATTTAGAACGATTCTTTCATTCTATGGAAGAAATAAAATTAATTCCACCGTTTACTAAGGAAGAGTTAGTGGAAGAGTTATATCAAATGATTGAAAAAAATCAATTTCAAGAAGATGGTAATGTATATTTGCAAATATCAAGAGGTGCTCAAGCACGTAATCATGTATATGAGTCAAATATGCAACCAACATATTTTGCAAACATTGTTTCTTTTCCAAGGCCAATCACGGCTATGGAACGAGGAATAAAAGTTACTGTAGAAGAGGATATACGCTGGAAGTTTTGTCATATAAAATCCTTAAATCTGCTACCTAATATTATGATTAAAAATAAAATAAACGAACAAGGCTATCAAGAAGCGATATTAGTACGAGAAGGAATTGTAACGGAAGGGTGTCATTCAAATTTCTTTATGGTGAAAAATAATAAATTGATTACACATCCGGCTGACAATTTCATTCTACACGGCATTACACGTCACTACGTTATTACATTAGCGAAAGAGTTACATATTGAAGTAGAAGAAAGAGAATTTTCACTTCAAGAAGTGTATGAGGCCGATGAATGCTTCTTCACAGCGACGCCACTTGAAATATTCCCAGTCGTTCAAATTGGTGACGAGCAGTTCGGAAAAGGCGAAAGAGGACCGATTACAAAGAAACTCCAAGTTGCATATGAAGAAAGTATTCGTTTGTTTAAAGTTACGAACTAATATTGAAGAAAAAAGCTGGTATTACTCCAGCTTTTTTTCATGATATAATTCAAGCATAGGACAAGATTTGAAAACGCTGTAAAAAGGGGATTTAATGTATGAATTATGAAGATTTTAAAGAAGTAATTCACGGTAGACGAAGTGTTAGAAAGTTCACGGAACAAGAAGTAGCCACTAGTGATATAAAAGATATTATTGATTGTGCTCGTTATGCACCGAGTGATACAAACTCACAAACTTGGGAGTTCTTGGTCATTATGAACCGAGAGAAAATTAAAGAAATTGAACAAATGACATGGGATGCATTACATAAACTTGCGGCAAAAGCGGCAAAAAACGGAGAAGAGAAAGCGGGGAAATTACTTACACGTTCTTTTGGACCATATGCAACAGCTTTCTCGGAGGCACCAGTATTAATCGTATGTTTGGCAACGCCATATGAATCAAAGTTTCGTGAAAAGATATTTGATCCGATTGCTTTTGTTCCAGATTCAGTTTGGGAAGAAGAAGGAATTAAGAGCAGTTGTTTAGCGGCACAAAACTTAATGTTGGCTGCACATGCGAAGGGGCTTGGTACATGCCCAATGACAGGACCGGTATTGTTAGCTCAAGATGAACTACGACAATATTTACAAATTGAGCCTGAAAAACAAATAAATATGGTTATATCGCTCGGTTTTCCGAAAGATAAGCCGAAGAAACTTCCAAGAAAAGAAGTCGATGAGATTACAACATTTGTTTTTTAAAGCTCAAAATAAAAAGACATTGAATAAACAATGTCTTTTTATTTTGGATAGGTATGCAATTAATCTGTTAGGCTAAAATGATAGATAAGAGGGAATTACTATTTATCCCAATTTATTTCATAAAAAAATTAATGTTCTATTAAGGAAAGTATGATACATTAATCGTGAGCAATATTCTATTTGTTCATGAAAGTGTTGAAAATAGTTTTAAAATTTAAAAGTTATTTTTGTATAATAAATTATAATGAAATGACAGGGGGGATGAATTTTGAAAAAATTCATAATCACTGGATTGTCTGTATTGTTATTAGCCGGTTGCGGCGCTCCACAAGAAAAAGAGGGTGCGCAATCAAAGCAGGAAGAAAGAGTTGTAAACGCAAGTAATGAGAATATAGTAGTATTTCCTGAAGGAGCAGTGCCAGTCGGAGAAGGAAAAGTAAAAGTTATTACACCAGACGGTACTTCTGAGAATGGTAATATACCAGCTGTATTCATTAAAAAGGATACTTTAATTCAACACGTTGAATTAGAGCTCTCTAATTTTCAAAATGATAAAGAAACATTCGTATTTGTAGATCGAGTGTTTGCAGATAAATATCAAGTAACTAGTACAACACAGACAACAGTACAATTAAAAGAAAAGACGCTTGAAACAGGTAGTCATACGATTACGGCAGTTCAGTATGAAAACAATGATCCGAAAGGAAAGGTTATTAGTTTTAATCAGGCAACATTCGAAACAAAACCAGCGTCATAAGAAGAATAAAAAGTACATTACTCAAAAAGTAGTGTACTTTTTTGTTTATACTAGAGGATGTAATAGTGAATCACTTGTTTCGTTTTCTAATATGATTAAATTAGGAAGAGATCACTCGTTACTACTATGACAGAAAAAGAGGTTGAAGAGGTGAATCGGTGTATTTGTATCTTCTTGATTAATATGATGATGTCAGTAATTTGGTTTATGATATAGGAGGTTATGCAAGTTACGCTCCATTATCAAATTCATGACTTATTAATAGGGGCTATTTATTTTACCCTTGTTTAGCTATTATATGATAAACTCGGAATAAGGTAAGTTTCAGAAGAAAAATGTAGGTATTTCATTTGAAATGTCGAATAGTACGTACGATGTCGTAATAACAAATTTTCTATTGTTTACTGTGAAACAGGAGAAGGAGAGATAGTTAATGAAACGAGCTCTTATAAATATTGATTATACATATGATTTTGTAGCTGAGAAAGGTGCTTTAACTTGCGGTAAGCCGGGCCAAGAAATTGAGAAAGAAATTGTACATATAACGAAGCAATATATTGAAAATGGAGATTACGTTGTCTTTGCGATCGATAAACATGAAGAAAATGATGTATATCATCCTGAATCAAAATTATTCCCGCCTCATAACATAACGGGTACAAATGGAAGAGATTTGTTTGGTGAATTACAAGATGTGTACGAAACATATAAAAATGCAGAGAATGTATATTACATGGATAAAACACGATATAGTGCATTTGCAGGAACAGACCTAGAGATGAAGTTACGAGAAAGAGGAATAGAAGAAGTGCATCTTGTAGGGGTTTGTACTGATATTTGTGTTCTTCACACAGCCGTAGACGCTTATAACAAAGGATTTAAAATTGTAGTTTATGAAAAGGCAGTTGCATCTTTTAGTGCGCAAGGGCATGAATTTGCACTTGGACATTTTAAATCTTGCTTAAACGCAGAAGTGAAGTGAAAAAAAGAGGCCTTTAAAAAAGGTCTCTTTTTACGTTTAAATTGAGACGAGGTTTTGCTCAATTAATTTTTTTATAAATGGGCTAATATTCTCTGGTAGCTTATCAAAATCAAAAAATTGTACACTTAATGATTCGATCCCATCAGCTTTTAGCAAGCCGCCTTTAATGTCTTTGCAAAGATATGCGATTGTTATAGGATAAAACTCATCCCCGTTTGGTAATTTTACAAAAAATTCTTTTCCAGAAAATACGCTTATTAACTGTAAGGTTCCTATTTCAATTCCTGTTTCTTCGAACACTTCTCGTCTCCCAGCTTCTTCTGTTGATTCACCAAGTTCAACGAATCCACCAGGGACACCCCAAATACCATTCTGCCTTTGTTGAAGTAATATTTGTCCTTGTTTATTGAAAACAGCTACAGCAACTCCTGCTAGATTGAGTGGTCTTGATCCGACAACTTTTCTAAGTTCTTCAATATATCCCATTGTATGTAACCTCCGTAAGAAAAAATAAGAGCAAATATACTATTCGTGGTTGTGTAAATATTTTCCTCTTTATAAGAGGGAGAGATGTCCTATAACTTATTTGTTTTATTTGGTAAAATATACATCAAAAAAGGTCAAACAAAATCTTTGACCTTTTTTGACCAAGTGTTATAATAAAGACAGAAAGAGATAATCTTTCATTCATAAATAATAAGGAGGAAAAAATATGCGTAATTTATTTCCAGAGATAACAAAACGTCAAAATGGTATTTTTGATTTTGGGCCTTCTTTATTAGAAGGGATGACAGATGCTTTCTTTAAACCGATGAACATGGATACTTTTAAAGTAGATGTTCATGAACAGTCTGATAAATATACAGTAAAAGCAGATTTACCTGGTTTTCAAAAAGAAAACATTCAAGTTGAATTTGAACAAGATGTATTAACGATTCAAGCAACTAATCATAATGAAGTAGAAGAAAAAAATGAGAATGGCATATATATTCGTAAAGAACGTTCTATAGGTTCTGTAACTCGACGCTTTAATTTTCAACAAGTTGAGGAAGAAAATGTTAAAGCAAATTATAAAGATGGCGTACTGACAATTGAATTGCCAAAATTGAAAGAAGAAAAAAACAGTAAAACAACAATTAATATCGAATAAAAGAGCTGATAAATTCAGCTCTTTTTTTATCTAGTTAATGAATAAATTAGTTGAAATCGTAATGAGTAGAATAAAGTTTTAACGTTTAAAAAATTTCACGATTAGCTCCCCTTAGGTTATTAAAAAGGGTATATTTAAAGGGAAAGGAAAAGAACAGCTAGACATACTGTTTAAAGTGAATTAGTAATAAAGTCAAAATACATAGTAAGGGTAGCAGCATTTTAGAGTAGATAATAGATTGTCCTAGAACAAACTGAGACGATTATGAATTTTTTTATTAGTAAGGAAGTGGTTAGATGAGTTTATTAACGTATACTGAAGAATTTTTTAATTATGTAAGAGAGTTTTTACTTTTAAGATTTTTACTATTTGCTTTCGTTCTAATCATTATTTCATTTGTCATAAACCGCATTATTGATTGGTTTTTTAGGAAATCAAGCTTTTTTGATGAAGAGGTAGAGCAAACGATTCAAAGTGTGATTCGATCTATTTTTAGATATATCATTATCATTAGTCTAATCATATATTTAATTAGCCAATTTGTAGATATAAAAAGTATCATTGCAGGCGCAGGGATAGCGGGGGTTGTTATCGGTTTTGCTGCACAACAGATGCTGAAAGATGTTATATTAGGCTTTGCGAGATTAGCGGACAAAGAGTTTCGTGTTGGCGATTTTGTTACTTTTAACGGAACAAACTCAGGAACGATTGAGGAAATTAGTATTCGTTTTATGCAAATTCGTGAATGGTCAGGAAAACTTCTTACCATACCACACGGAGAGATTAGAACGATACAAAATTTTAATAAAGGTTGGATGCGCGTAATTGAACGAATTACGGTAAGTTATCAGGAAGATCCGACAAGAGTTAAGGAATTGTTAGAGGAAGTTTGTGTGAATTGTAATGAAAAATTGGCCCCAAGTCTTTATAAAGTAGAGGATGAAGCTGTTGAACCTTTTAAATATGTAGGTGTTACAGATTTAAATCCGAATTTGAAATACGTTGGATATGAATTTTGTATTACAGGTTTAATAAAGCCAGAAGATTATTTTGAAACTTCTAGACAAGTAAGATTTGAATTAATGTCTATATTTCATAAGAATCGAGTACAAATGCCAGCAGCAAATATGGTCGTTACTACTGAAAGTTTACAGCATACCCATAGCGGACAATCTGTATCGGACAGCTAAAGTAGAATAGTTTGGTAACGGAAATGCTGCTTTCAACATTGGATAGAAAATTAATAATAAAATGATCGATATAAACAAAGAGCTGAAGAAATTCAGTTCTTTTTAATTTGTAGAATTTAGAAATTTCTTAATGTTATAATGATAGATGGTGATGAAAATGAACTTTGAAGAAAAAGAGATGCATCGTTTAGAGGCATTAAAAGCAATTGCTGAATTATTAAATGAAGCAACAGACTTACAAGACATGTTGGAAAAAGTGTTACATACATTGTTACAAGTTATGAATTTGCAAACAGGCTGGATCTTTTTTATTGATGAAAGTGGAAAGCACCGTATGCTTGTGGATGAAAACTTACCGCCAGCTCTTACGTGGCAAGAGAAGAAGCCGATGTGTGAAGGAGATTGTTGGTGTGTAGAGCGTTTTGTGAATGGAAGATTGGAAAAAGCGACAAATATTATTGAATGTAAGCGAATAGAGGATGCGATTGAATGTAATTGGGGAGATACCGAAAATGTTACGCACCATGCGACAATTCCCCTTAGGTCTGGATCGGAGAAGTTTGGTCTATTAAATGTCGCCTCTCCTCAAAAAACACATTTTTCAGAGGAAGAATTAGCATTATTAGAATCGATTGCATTTCAAATAGGAACAACTATACAACGTATTCAATTAGTAGAGAAAGAACGTAAATATGTAGTTGTAGCAGAACGAAATCGACTTGCACGTGATTTACATGATTCAGTAAAACAATTGTTATTTTCTATCATGTTAACCGCAAAAGGTACGCTAAATATGACGCAAGATAGAGACTTGCAAGAGATGTTGAGCTATATTGGAGAATTATCACAGGAAGCATTACAAGAGATGACACTCTTGATTTGGCAATTAAGACCGGAAGGATTAGAGAAAGGGTTAGCTGAAGCAATTAAAAATTACGGAAAGTTGTTAGGAATTCACGTGGAAGTTCGAATTGATGGAATGGTTTCAATTGGTGATGAAATAGAAGAAGTTTTATGGCGTATTAGTCAAGAAGCGATACATAATTGTAAAAAACATGCTTCGTGTAAAAAGGTACATGTTCTTTTAAAAATAGAAGATAACCAGTTATATTTTTGCATAGAGGATAACGGAATAGGATTTATACAAGATCAGGTACGAGAGTCAGCACTCGGTTTAAAAAGTATGAAGGAACGTATTCAGTTAATGAGGGGATCATTTCAAATAAAAACGGAGCTGAAAAAAGGTACGAAAATTGAAATTCAATTGCCAGTTTGAAGGGGAGAAGAAGGTTGAAAATTAAATTACTACTAGTTGAGGATCATCATATCGTTCGAAGAGGACTTGTATTCTTTTTGAAAACGAGAGAAGAATTTGAAATTGTTGGGGAAGCAGAAAATGGAGAAGATGCGTTAACATTCGTCCAAACAAAAAGGCCAGATGTAGTATTAATGGATCTATCAATGCCGAAGATGGATGGCATCGAAGCAACAAAACGAATAAAACAATATGATGAAACGATAAAGATACTAATATTAAGCAGTTTTTCAGAGCAAGATTATGTTTTACCAGCACTTGAAGCCGGAGCAGATGGTTATCAATTAAAAGAAGTACAACCTGAGCAACTTGTAGCTTCTATTATTGCAGTACATGAAGGAAATACGAATTTTCATCCGAAAGTAACACCAGCACTATTAGGACGATCAGTAGTCAAGAAAGAAAAAGAAAACCCTTTTTCTATGTTAACGAAAAGAGAACAAGAAGTACTTCGTGAAATTGCGCAAGGGCGAAGCAATAAAGAAATTGCAGCAGTGCTTCATATTACAGAACAAACTGTAAAAACACATGTTTCAAATGTTTTAGCTAAATTGGAAGTAGATGATCGTACGCAAGCTGCATTATATGCGGTGAAATATGGGGTTATTTAGGAGGAGTGTATGAAAGTAAGGACTACATTACAGCGGTACATGTCAAGTTTGTCTGAGGCTAGTTATTTTAATGGTACGGTACTGATTGCAAAAAATGATGAAATATTGTTAAGTGAAGCATTTGGAACAGCGAATTTCACATTTAACATTCCTCATACTATTGATACAAAATTTCGAATTGGTTCATTAACGAAAGGGTTTACCAGTACAGCAATTTTACAATTAGAAGAACGTGGATTGCTCTCGGTAGAAGACTCAATTTCAAAATATATAGAGGGATTCTCTTATGGAGAAGATGTTACAATTCACCACCTATTAACTCACACATCGGGTATTTCAAATTTTACAAGTTGGCCTAATTATTGGTCGGATATAATGAGAAAATCTGTATCTAAAGAAGACATTGTGCATGTATTAAAGACGTACCCGTTAGAGTTTAAACCAGGTGAGAGATATAGTTATACAAATTCTGGTTATATTTTATTAACAATTATAATCGAAAAGATTACTGGTTTATCATATAAAGAATATATACATAAATATATATGTCAACCACTTCAAATGCATAATACCGGATGTGAGGATGAGGGTAGAGAAATAGTAGAATCTTTATCAACAGGATATACGATATTTGGAGATATAAAACAACCTGAACATATTGATATGTCATTTCCATTAGGGGCATATGGAATGTATTCGACAGTTAAAGATTTGTTTAAATGGCATAAAGCATTGCGTAGTAGAGAGGTGATTTCAGAAAGTTCACTTCAAAAAATGTTTACTGCATATTCGGATCATTATGGATATGGTTGGGCTATTGAACAAGAAGAATATATTTCTACTAGTCATTTTGGTGATATAAATGGTTTTGTGAATTATTTGATTCGATATGAAAAAGATAATGTTTGTATTATTGTACTAAGTAATATAAATATTACACCGGTCATAGAGATTGCAAATAACATAGCTAAGATTATAAATGGGGAAGAGATTCAGATGCCGAGACCTATAAAGGTGTATGAGGTGAATTTTTTCGATAAATTAAAATGTGTGGGGAAATATATAACAGAAAACAATGAAGTAATTCAAGTTATAGAAAAACAAAATAAACTCTATGTTATAGTGCCGAAACGTTATGGTGTATTGTATAAACTTGAGCTGTATCTTTGTTCTTTTCAAGAGGAAGTTGCAATGTTTCGAACGAAATACGTTGATGAAAAAATAAAAATAAATACAAAAACAGGATCATTATCTTTTGAAGATGTTACGAAAAAATGCATAAAAGCTAATAAAATATATAGTGAAGCTGAATAAAGGTTTTTCTTCTTTCAATAATTAGGTACAATAAAGTGAAACTTTAATCAGTGGAGGGGCTATTCCCCACTGATTATTAGCGCATACCAATTGTGTTTTTACGGGATAAAGCTACGATGGAGGGAGAAGATATGCTATGCCTGGTACAAGAAGTGGGATTGGAAAGATTCAAGCTTCGTTAAACGGTTTATCACCGAAATTGCGAAGTATTGCTGAACATATTTTAAAACATCCACAAGATGTTGTACATAAATCTATTACTGAATTAGCAGAAGTTACGAATAGTTCCGAGGCTACGATATTTCGCTTATGTAAACACCTTGGTTTGCAAGGGTTCCAAGATTTAAAGATTACATTAGCTCGTGAAATTGTCCATACACCGATGCAAAATATTCATGAAGAAGTATCAGCAGAAGACAGTATGGTAACTGTTGCTAAAAAAGTTTTTCATTCACATATTACAGGACTACAAGATACATTGCATTTGTTAAATGATACGGCATTAGAGCAAGCTGTAAAAGCTTTGCAAGAAGCAAATCGAATCGAGTTTTACGGAAATGGTGGTTCTGGTATTATTGCGATGGATGCATATCATAAATTTATGAGAACGGGTATTTCATGTATTGCTCATACTGATTCGCATTTTCAAATTATGGGAGCAGGTTTACTCTCGAAAAATTCAGTTGTTATCGGCATTTCTCATTCTGGTAGCAATAAAGGGTTACTGGAAGCGTTAGAAGTAGCGAAAGCAAGAGGAGCTAAAATTATTGCGATTACGAGCTATCAGAAATCGGCATTAAGTCAACTGGCTGATATTACATTATACACTTCAACACGTGAAACGGAATTCCGCACAGAAGCAAGTTCATCAAGATTAGCGCAGTTAAGTTTATTAGATACTTTGTACGTTGGGTTATCGTTACAACGCCAAGAAGAAACGTTGCAAAATTTACAAAGTATCCGTGAAACAATTTCGATGAAACGAATATAAAAAAGAGGCTGTCCCAAAAGGTGCTTTTTAGCCAAAATCGAATAAAAAGTGAAAGGCAGAAATGTTGATTTTATAACGTTTCTGCCTTTTCAATTTCATGTGATCTTACTTCGAAAGAGACTTATGAGACAGCCCCTTTTTTATTAGTGAATAGTTTATTTATTTTCTTGTAGAAATATGTGACTTACTTATAGCCAGTGATGACTCTCATTTAAAAAAATAAAAAACGATTTATACAACAATTCAAACATTGTTCATAATTTCACAATTTGTTTTTGAAGTTTCATGTTATGATGAACATGTAATGATGATTGAACACTTAAACTTGGCACAATGATTAGCCAAACTAGTGAAGACAGAAGTTATGAGATGAACTCATGAAAAATTCTAAAACACTAAAGGGGAGATCACATATGAAAGCAGTAGTAGTTAATAAAAATAGTAAAGCAAACATTGAAATTATTGAAAAGGAATTACGTCCGTTACACTCAGGTGAAGCGCTAGTAGATGTAGAGTATTGTGGAGTTTGTCATACTGATTTACACGTTGCAAATCATGATTTTGGAAACACAGATGGCCGTATTCTTGGTCATGAGGGTATAGGTATTGTGACGAAAATTGCTGATGATGTTACTTCACTAAAGGTGGGGGACCGTGTAAGTATTGCATGGATGTTCCAATCTTGTGGGCGTTGTGAATATTGCATAACGGGTAGAGAAACATTTTGCCGTGAAGTGAAGAATGCTGGTTATTCAGTAGATGGTGGTATGGCTGAACAATGTATTGTTACAGCAGATTATGCGGTGAAAGTACCAGAAGGATTAGATCCTGCTCAAGCATCATCCATTACATGTGCGGGTGTAACTACATATAAAGCTATAAAAGTATCGGATATTAAACCTGGCCAACCTATCGTCATCTATGGTTGTGGTGGATTAGGTAACCTAGCTATTCAATATGCTAAAAACGTATTTGGTGCAAAGGTAATTGCAGTAGATATTAATGACGATAAATTAGCCTTAGCAAAAGAGGTTGGCGCTGATATGACTATCAATCCAATTTCTCAAGGTCCTGCTGATAAGATTGTTCAAGAAGAGTTTGGTGGTGCTTATGCAGCTGTAGTAACAGCCGTTTCTAAAGTAGCATTCAACTCAGCAGTAGATGCGGTACGTGCTTGTGGTAAAGTCGTTGCAGTAGGTTTACCAGTGGAAACGATGGATTTAAACATTCCACGACTTGTACTAGATGGAATTGAAGTAGTTGGTTCTTTAGTCGGTACTCGTAAAGACTTAGAAGAGGCATTCATGTTCGGTGCAGAAGGAAAAGTAGTGCCGGTCGTTCAAACTTGTTCTCTAGATAAAGTACAACATGTATTCGAAGAAATGGAACAAGGTAGAATTCAAGGACGTATGGTAATCGATTTTAAACACAATAATTGTGATTGCAATTCACTTTAAATATAAAAAGTATGAGTCTAGCTAAAGACATGTAAAAAGTTAGGCGACAGAAAGAAGATGATCCCTGTTAAATGCAGGGATCATCTTCTTTGCATTCCACTACTATCAATATCGAGTAATGGGAAAGGATTAAAGGTTCACTTTATCTACAAACGAAAAAGAATCTTTACTTTTAACAAATTTTTTACGATCTGGAACGCTTTGAATTGCTACAACTTGCGTATCTCTTGCTTTCAGTGCATCTTGAATCCCGATTGTCATAAGCTTAATAAATAGAATCGTAATAAAGAATGAAGCAAGGGTGTAAAAAATAATCCACCATGAAAGATTCATTTCATTACGATTTAATCCAATAAGTCCTGCCCAATCATTAGATAGAGAAACAGGTTTCAGCACTCCGTCATAGAGTTCCCGCATTTGTATCCCGCCAATTACAATGTTAAGCAACGCTAAATGGATAACGAGTATGAGTGTTTGGACGATATGTTCCATAAATAATACAAATAAGCGGTCAAGTAATAAGACTCGTAAGTGTTTTTTCATAATATGAAAACGGCTAGCACCCAATAATTGTGAACTTAAAATGTAATCTCGTTTCATAAATTCATCAACCTCTGAGGATATATATAAAGAAAGTGTAGGCAGAGCGACGAAAATAAGTACGAGTACTTGATAAAACGTAAATGAAATATTTGGATTTAACCCATCAGCATTTGATGTGATTACAATATTAACGGGTGTGATGAGTATGAATGCGATAAATAAAGTTGGAATATAATAAAAAACTTCTGAGCATGCCTGGAAAAATCTCTTGAGTTTTGGAGCAAATAAACTTAAGAGAATTCCTATACATGTTCCGCATAAAATTCGAAAGAAGCTAATTGCCACGGCTAATAAAATAGTGAATTTTGCTCCTTCTATAATTTGTAAGAAAACAGACTCACCAAAACGATCAGATCCAAAAGGCGGAATTAACGATGGTGGAAAGGGGGCCTTTCCAAGTAATTCGTTATTGTCATTGTAAAGTAACTGTGGAGGTTTTGGGATGTTATCTTTAAAGAACCAACTATAAATAAAACTAGCTGAAATAAGTATGAATAAATAAGTGAAGCCGATTAAAAAGCGTTTTGATTTCCAAATAGATTTCATAATGCTACTCCTTTCAAGTGCTTGTACCATCTATTCATCATGAATGAGGTTATTTGAAAAATAGTATAAAACGGTAAAATAATCATGACCAGTATGATAAATGCAGCGGGAGGTGAAATAAACGCCTTATTAAATAAAAATTGAATAATGCCATCCATATTAAAAACAAATTCTAAAATGAATAAATTAGAAAGTAAGAAAACAAAAATCGTTTTTAAATGGTGGAAGAAGTGGATAGATATATTTTTGAATAAATGAATGCATAGTATATAACTTGATGAAAGGCCTTTTCCATAGGCAACTTCTACATAATCTTTTCCATGTTCTTCTTTTATGTATAACACCATCATCCGAAACATTTGTAATGTAGGTAAGACCGCTAAAGATAAAATAGGGAGTAAATAAGCTCGATTTTCATTAAAAGAAATAATGGTGACAGGAGATTCCCCGAATTTCTTAAGTACCCATATGAAAAATATTTGTAAACAAATCATCATCATCATATCAGGGACAGCTTCTAATATGAACACAATTCGATTTATCCATTTTTTTATATAATCTTTTGCTAAAAAATAAAAAAATGCCATGCTAGATGATAGAAGGAGCGCAAGTAAAAAGGCTAAAAATAATACAGTAAATGAATATAGGTAAGGTTCTAAAACGGTTGGGAATAAGGGTGTTTTTTTGAAACTACCAAATTTCGGGTCTGATCCTATAACCACTAATGATTCAGGGGATAAAACATCCTTTAACATAGTAACAATCTGATTAAAAAAAAGAATTGGTTGAAAGGTAAATCCATTTTGAGTGATAAATAAATAAGGTAAATTTAATAATAGTAACAGTGATAAAAAAATGGATGAAAGCTTAATTGTGAATTGAGATATTTTACGTAACATTAAATCCCTCCGACATCTTTTTACAACATTATACAATAAAGTTCGGAATATTGTTTTATTTTTCTGAAAAATAAAAATATTATTAGATTTTATCCTTTTCGGCAAGAAAACTCCATCTAATTTGTGTTATGGGTGAAACCCAACAATTTAGGTGAGATTGTTTCTTCTTTTAGGTTATGTGTGGGGAATTAAAAAAACTCCTAGGGATCAATGAATACCTAGGAGGGCACCTGCGTCATATAACAAATTTACAATTATGTTGTGTTTTTGTTTGAAATGCATATTGTTTCATATACATTGTAATCAATATATTTAAGTTTATAAGAGTTATACTTTTATCTAAACTCGTAACCAAAATAACCACTAAATCCAAATAGTACTATTGCGGCTGATTTAGATATCCATTTAATTAAGATTGGATTTAGAAAAATTCTAGTAAAATGAACAAAGCCTAAAAGATACCAACAGCTATTATGATAAATGTAGATGTACTTGCATTATCTAATGAAGAGACTAGAACCAGACCGAAGACCCCTATCCAAAATACAATATTAGCCGGTGATAGAGCAATCATAAAAATTCTTCTATTTTATTCAATTACTATTCTTTTCAATTGTTTCAACAAAAAACAAGATTGTGGTGATTCTTTACATTACTTCTAGCGAGTTACAAAAGTATCTCTTTGTTGAAGTTCATTGCTTAAAACCCCATAAGATCCTTTACATGTTTAGCGTTCTGTTTAGATGTTAGTTTTTCAAGTAATAAAAATGCAACATCAAAAGCTGTACCTGGATTTGAAGATGTAATAATATTTCCATCTTGAACAATTAAATCATTTTGTACTTTTGCACCGAAATTCTTTAACTGCTCTTTTCGTTCACTCGTTGGATGACTGTATGTGGTAGCTTTTTTACCTATAAGAATTCCGCTTTTACCAAGTGCTAATGATGCAACACAAATACTTGCAATAGGTTTCTGTTTGACATGAAAATGTTGAATAACATGTAAGAATTCTTTACTGTATGCATCCCGATAAAAACCAGCTTCTTCAAACCCTCCTGGAATAGCTAGTGCATCAAACTCATCCAATTGAATATTATCAACCGTTTTTTCGGGTATGATAGTAAAATTCCAAGTACAAGTTAATTTATCCCGAAGACCAACTGTTATGACCTCGGTTGACCCGTCTCCCTCCCACTTATTCCAACCTAGTACGTCTGTAAATACACTAGCTTCTACTGCTTCAAATCCGTCAGCTAATAATAATAAAATCTTTTTCATATAGTAAATCGCCTCCTAATATCCTTATTTTATATGGATATAAAAAGCTGATGAATAAGTTAAATAAGGATATTTAATTGTTTGGCTTTATTATGTAAAGAATTTAGATTATTATATTTTATAAAAAAAGGTTGGGTACTTTATGGATCAAATTGATAAAAAAATCTTAGGGTTATTACAGTCAAATGCAAAAATTTCAATGAAGGATTTAGCTGAAGTAGTTCACTTATCTTCTCCGTCAGTAACTGAGCGAGTAAGAAAGCTAGAGGCGCAACAAATTATTGAAGGTTACCATGCACATATTTCCCTAAAAAAAATTAACCGCCCAATTTCGGCACTTATTCTGTTTAAATCAACGAATTGTAAAGCGTTATCTAACTTTTGTTATAATCATCCGGATGTAATTGAGTGTTACAGAGTAGCGGGGGAAATTAGCTATATTGTCAAATTAGCAACTGATTCTGTAGAAAGTTTAGAACAATTTATTGATGATTCAATGCAATATGGTACGCCATCAACAAATATTGTATTATCTTCTCATGAAAAAAAGATAATCGCTCCCTTTATTAGTGAAAAATAAAAATACATGCCTAATCAATTAACTATTACTTCCTTAATGTTTTTTTGAAAATAGCCCTTATTTTTCGGATTTGTATAAAAAATAAGGGTCTCTAATCATTTTTCTTATATTGTTTTTCAACACCTTTTTCATGCAAATGAGTAAAAAGTAAAGTTTGGAAGGACTATGTATGAATGTGTTGTTAATGAAAGAAAAATAGCGTGTTGTGTAACGAATATAACGTAACTTTACCGCCGGGGGAATTTAATTTTAGTATGTAAGTGAAATGTCATGAGGGGAATTATATTTTATTATGAAAAAAATTTTCTTTTTAAAACTTGATTAAAGAAAAAATATTTTATATACTAATTCATGTAAACGGTTTACTAGATTATATTTTGCTAGAAACGAAGGGAAGATTCGCATGGAAACAAGGGGGAGAGTAATCGGGATTGATATCGGTACCACAAGTACAAAAACGGTTGTGTTCACAGAAAAAGGAAAAGTCGTTGCATCACATGCAGTAGATTATCCAATTATTCAACCGAACGTCGGATGGGCTGAGCAAGATCCCGATGTAATATGTGCTGCTGTTTATAAAACTGTAAGCGTTGCCATAGAAAAAGGTGACGTGTTACCAGAAGATATTTCTTCAATTGGTATTAGTACAGCAATGCACGCATTAATTGCAGTAGATGAAAAGGGTGTGCCGTTAACGCGCTCTATCATTTGGGCAGATAATCGTAGTACGAAACAAGCGGAAAAATTATTACAACATATGAATGGACATGAAATTTATAGACGTACAGGCACACCAATTCATCCAATGTCGCCACTATCTAAATTACTATGGATGAAAGAAGAGGAACCAAAATTATATAAAAGTGCTTATAAATTTATTTCTATTAAAGAGTATGTTATTTACCAATTGTTTTCACGCTACGTAGTTGATTATTCCATTGCTTCTGCTACAGGGTTATTCAATTTAAAAACGTTAAATTGGGATGTTGATGTGCTGGAAATGTTAAATATTTCTTCAGAACAATTATCAACCCCAGTACCAACTACATATATTTTATCGGGTATGAAACCGGAATTAGCACAAAAGATGGGTATTCGTGAAGATACTCCAGTTGTTATTGGTGCAAGTGATGGTGTTCTTGCGAATGTAGGCGTTGGGGCCATATCGCCTGGATCAGCTGCAATTACGATTGGAACAAGTGGTGCAGTTCGAACAATTTCATCTAATGTTAATACAGATGAAAAAGGAAGAACGTTTTGTTATGCATTAACAGACGAGCACTGGGTGATTGGCGGACCAACGAATAATGGTGGCATATTACTGAGATGGTTACGTGATGAATTTGGTAGCCCAGAACAAGAAGTTGCAAGAAAACTTGGCATTGATCCGTATGATTTATTAATTAAATATGCGGAAAGTGTACCAGCTGGAGCAGGTGGATTGCTATTTTTACCTTTCTTATCTGGAGAACGTGCACCTTACTGGAATGCAAATGCTCGTGGTACATTCTTCGGAATTAATCTTCAGCATAAACGAGAACATTTTATTCGTGCAGTCATGGAAGGGGTTTGTATGAGCGTATATTCTGTTGCACTCGCAATCAGGGATTGTACAGGGCCACTTACTGAAATACGCGTTTCAGGAGGATTTGCGAAATCTGCATTTTGGAGACAAATGTTATCCGATATGATGGGAAAAGAATTGCTTGTTCCTGAAAGTCATGAAGCATCTGCGCTTGGGGCAGCGGCAGTTGCTTTATATGCTGTAGGAAAAATTGATTCTCTTGAAGAGGTTAAGGATTGGATTGATATTGTTCATCACCATGTACCGAATAAAGAAAATACGGCTATATATTTAGAAATGTTTTATATGTATGAACGACTTTATAATCGCTTGAAAGAAGAATTTGATTGTATAGCTGCTTTCCAACGTAAACAATAGGGGGATTGGGAGAAATGGTAGTTGGAATCGTACTAGCGGCAGTTGTCATACTACTTTTACTTATTACGGTAGTAAAATGGCATCCGTTTGTCGCGTTAATTTTAACAGCAATTGGTGTAGGGCTAGCAATGGGAATGCCATTGATTGGAACTTCACCAAAAGATCCAGGGATTATTGATTCTATTAAACTAGGGCTTGGTAATACGTTAGGGTTTTTAGCGATAGTTTTAGCATTAGGAACGATGCTTGGAAAAATGATGGCCGAATCTGGCGGTGCTGAACGAATTGCTAACACATTAATTGATCGTTTTGGGAAGAAACGTGTTCACTGGGCAATGATGTTTGTTGCATTTTTAGTAGGGATTCCGGTATTTTTCCAAGTTGGATTTGTACTACTAATTCCATTGGTATTTACAATTGCATTAGAAACAGGGGTATCACTTATTACAATCGGTATTCCACTAGTAGCAGGATTATCCGTTGTACACGGACTAGTGCCACCGCATCCAGCAGCGATGGCAGCGGTAGGTATTTTTAAAGCAGATGTAGGGAAGACAATTTTATATGCGTTAATTGTCGGACTTCCAACTGCAATTATTTCAGGTCCACTTTATGGAAAATGGATTGGTGCTCGTATACATAAGGAAGTACCATTAGAGATAGCAGAGCAATTTGTTGAAAAAGATAATAAAAAAGAGCTTCCTAGCTTTGGGAATACATTGTTTACAATTTTACTTCCAGTATTTCTTATGCTTGGTGCATCAATAGCGGAAGTTGCATTAAATAAAACGAGTCAACTAGCACAAGTATTACACTTTATTGGAGATCCGATTGTCGCTTTATTAATTGCAACCATTTACTCTTTCTTTAGTCTTGGATATGCAAAAGGTTTCTCAAAAGATAAAGTATTACAATTTACAAATGATTGCCTTGGGCCAATTGCAAACATATTGTTAGTGATTGGTGCAGGCGGAGCATTTAATAAAGTATTATTAGATTCTGGAATTGGAACGACAATTGCAGATATGGCGAAAGAATCGCATATTTCACCAATATTATTAGGGTGGGGAATTGCGGCACTAATCCGAATCGCAACTGGATCGGCAACTGTTTCTATGATGACAGCAGCTGGTATTGTTGCACCGATTGCAGCAAGTACACCAGGTGTAAATGTAGAATTATTAGCACTTGCAACAGGTGCAGGGTCATTAATTTTATCACATGTAAATGATTCTGGATTTTGGATGATTAAAGAATATTTCGGGATGACTGTGAAAGAAACATTATTAACATGGACGGCAATGGAGACAATATTATCTGTTGTAGCACTTGGACTCATTTCGTTATTAAATATATTTGTATAGAATGGGAGATTGGTTAATATGAAACTAGGTTTAATTGGATTAGGAAAAATGGGATTCCCATTAGCGGAACACTTATATGAAGACAAACATGAAGTTGTTGTATATGACGTAAATAAAGAGCTTGTTGAAAAGGCTGGGGCTTTAGGGATTACTGCTCGTCATACATTAAAAGAAATGATCGCTGAACTAGAAGCTCCTCGTACAATTTGGGTAATGGTACCTGCGGGGGAAGTTGTTGAGTCAGTATTAAAAGATGTATATCCATTATTAGAGGAAGGCGATATCGTTATTGAAGGCGGGAATTCATTCTATAAAGATACGTTACGTCGTGCTGAAGAAGCGAAAAGCTTTGGTTTACATTACGTAGATATCGGTACATCAGGAGGTGTAGAAGGAGCTAGATACGGTGCTTGCTTAATGGTTGGTGGAGAAAAAGAAATTTACGATCAATTAGAACCTTTATTTAAAGATTTAGCAGTAGAGAATGGGTATTCTTATGCTGGCCGTGTTGGTAGTGGTCATTTCTTAAAAATGGTTCATAACGGTATTGAGTACGGCATGATGCAAGCAATTGCTGAAGGATTTGAAGTGTTAGATAAAAGTGATTTTGATTTCAATTATGAAGATGTTGCAAAAGTATGGGCGAACGGATCAGTTATCCGTGGTTGGTTAATGGACTTAACTGAAAAAGCATTTGCAGAAGATCCGAAACTAGATGGCATTAAAGGTGTAATGAACTCTTCAGGAGAAGGAAAGTGGACTGTTGAAACTGCACTTGAACTGCAAGCTGCAGCACCAGTAATCGCAATGTCATTATTTATGCGTTACCGTTCTCAGGAAGATGATACATTCCACGGAAAAGTAGTTTCAGCCCTTCGTAATCAGTTCGGTGGACATGAGGTTGTGAAAAAATAAGAGGATGATTTTTGAAAAGAAACTTGTGCATAAGCGCAAGTTTCTTTTTTTTATAGTGTAAGAAATCTCTAATTTATAAATACCAATCAATCATTGTTTTTTTATCACATATGATGGCTTCAATATGTATTGATTGAACAATGTGTTCTATATTTTCGTCTTTCGCTAATAAAAAAGTTGTAAAGGAATCAAACATACTCATGAATGCATAATCCATGTTTTCATCAGTAATAATGAACTCACTACAGAAAAGGTTCCAAATATTTAAAGGGGTTGTATCATGTATCTGTAATGATTTGTTTGTAGCAAAGATTGGTTCAGAGAAATATAGATTTTTTGCACCTTTCGAACCAAGGAGTTTTAGTAAATTCTGTAATAAAAATATAGATGTATAATCTTCCGTTGGATAATAAAGGTCTTGTTTAAAGTTTGAATGTAGCTTTTTAGCTAAGTCATCTCTTTTATATTCTTCTGAAAAGGCATTACTGGAAGTTAACATGGCTATTGCTAGTTCTGTGTATGAATTTAGTCCACTATAAGACATTATTTCCTTCCAAGAAACGGATTTCCCATTTTGAATGATTTCTTCAGCACTTGGATATATGTGCTCGTAAGGTCTTTTTCTTACTGAGTTTTCCCACCCTAAAGGCATTTGGACAAAAGGATGAAGTAATATAGCAGCAGACTTAAAGTTGCTTGGTAGTTGTACTAAAATGGGTGATTTGTCATCTAGCCAAATGTAATCCAACAAAATAAAACCTCCTCTTAGACTTTGAAATGTACGGATTCCCGCATTATGTTTTTTGTATTGATTGTATCAAGTATAAAGCGCTGCATGAAATATGTCCCAACATAAAAATAAGAATAAATAAAATGAAGTTTTCATAAATAGTAAAAGGATGGTTATGTCATCAGTGTAGCTAAGAAATGATGTTACATATGAAAAGAGCGTGTTAATAAAATATGAGGTGGTTAAATGGGAAATGAGCAAGTGAAGTCTGTAAAGGAAGAAAAAAAGTTATGTCTTTGTATGATTGTTAAAAACGAGTCTAGGATTATGGAAAGATGTTTAAATGCTACGAAATCAATTGTAGATTTTGTTTCTATTTGTGATACTGGATCGACGGATAATACACCTGAAATTATTGAAAATTGGTGTAAGGAAAATGAGATACCTGGGACGGTTCATCATGAGCCGTTTCAAAACTTTGGTTATAACAGAAGCTTAGCTGTTTCGTTAGCGCAAAAAACATACCCAGAAGCAGATTATTTATTAATATTAGATGCGGATATGATTTTAGAGGTTGATCCGAATTTCGATAAAACGAGCTTAACGGAAGATCATTATCTTACATTGCAATATGATGTTCATATTAAATATTGGCTTACACGTCTGTTAAAAGCTTCTTTACCATGGAAATCTGTCGGTGTTACTCATGAGTATTGGGATATAGATCGTTCCAAAGTTGGAGAGAATTACAATACGAGAGTAGCTAGACTGGAGACGCTTGTCGTTAATGACCCTGGTGATGGTGGGAGTAAAGCGGATAAATTTGAAAGAGATGAGAGGCTGTTGTTACAAGGGTTGAGTGATCCAGAAACAACGCCAGATTTGCATATAAGATATTTATTTTATTTAGCCCAAACTTATTTTCATTTAAGTCAATTTGAAGATTCGATTAAATGGTATAAAAAACGAGTGGAAGTAGGAGGATGGGTTGAAGAGGTGTTCTATTCGTTGTTGCGAATAGGGTTTTGTTATGAACAATTAGCAAACCGTGCAGCAAATAAACAACATGAAGTAACAGAAGCAGATGAAATGGAAAATGCTAAGACGCAAGAAGAGCAATATTCAGCGCTAGCTATTTTTTATTTTCAAAAAGCGTGGGAATATAGACCAACTCGGGCTGAGCCATTATACCAACTTGCAAGAATGTATCGATTAAAATCTCAAAATAATATTGCTTTGATGTATGCCCTGCAAGGGAAGGAAATTCCTTTTCCAAAAGATGATCTTCTATTTGTAGATTATCATGTGTATGATTACTTATTTGACTATGAAATTTCTATAAGTGCATTTTATATACCACATAAAAAACATTTAGGTGCAGTATCACAAAAATTTTTGGAATCGAAAAAAGAAGAGCTACCGTTGCATATAGCAAATATGGTAGAAAGTAATGCGAAATTTTATTGAATACAATTTCGGTTAAAGGAGTAGTGGAGTAATAATGGAATTAATACGATGGGCGCTAGAGCAGGAGAATCTGTGCATGGAAATACGTATGAAGAATTGTTGCCACTACTAGATTATTATTATGATCGTGATCATTTAAAAGCGTATTGTATCGCAAATCTTCTGTTAAACATGGACGTATCAGATGAACATCAGCAAAGAATCGAATTAAGAAGGTGCATTGCTGCTTATTATGCTGGACTATATAAAGTAGCAAAAAAACATGCGAAGGACCTTTTACTGAAATATCCGGATGTGGATTTATATAAGAATAATTTAAGGCTAATGGAAGCTTATTTGAATAAAGAATATGATTATTGTTTGTTTATATGCCCAAAGACGTATGGTAGTTTTATAGATGTTGCGCGAGCTTTGAAATGGCGATTGGAGCAAGAGGGAAATACAGCAATCATATCAGAAACAATACTCGAAAATGTGGGGAATACAATTGTTTTTGGAGCGCATACATATGCACATAGCCCACATCTCCTTCCGAAAAATGCAATTATTTATAATTTAGAACAGCTATATGAAGGAAGCCCTTATGCGCATCCTCTTTATTTAATGTTATTAAAAGATAAGGAAATTTGGGATTATAGTAAACAAAATATAGAATGGTTAAAACAAAGAGGAGTAGGAAAAGAAATAAAACATGTAGGCATGAACTATGCACCAACTTTAGAAATAAAAAAAGATGCATTTGATGAAGAATTAACTGAAGACATTGATATACTGTTTATAGGTGCTCTTAACCCAAGACGGCAAGCTATATTGGATCAATTAAAAGTCGTTGCCCCGAATTTAAATATTGTTTTTAAAAATAATGCGTGGGGAATTGTTAGAAATGAGTTAATTGCCAGATCTAAAATTATATTAAATATCCACTTTTACTTATCTGGTATTCTTGAAACTCCTCGAGTTTCTTATGCAGTGGCAAATAAGAAATTTATTATTTCGGAAAATAGCAACCCAGAGGACGAAATAGATTGGCCGGGAATTGTATTTACTCCGTATGAAAAAATAATAGAAAATATTATGAAATATGTAGAATTGCCAGAAGAACGTATCAAATTAGCAGAAAAAGCGTATAACCATTTTGAAGCTAAAAGAAGCAATGGCATACTGAGCAATAAAGAGAAAGAAAAGTAAATGTGAAAAACTCATACTTTCGTATGAGTTCTTTTTTCGTCTATCATACTATTTTATTAAGCTAGTTCCCTCTTTATATTGTGTTTTGTATAGAAATTTCTGATAATATATAAGTATAACTTGAAAACAAAGGGGAGAAATGATGATGAAACTAGTTGTTATTAACGGTACACCAAGAAAATTCGGTAGAACTCGTGTGGTGGCAAAATATATTGCTGACCAATTTGAAGGGGAGTTATTCGATTTAGCAGTAGAAGAACTACCTTTATATAATGGGGAAGAATCACAACGTGAATTAGAAGCGGTAAAAAAATTAAAGGCGTTAGTGAAAAATGCAGACGGCGTAGTGCTATGTACACCTGAATATCATAATGCAATGAGTGGGGCGTTGAAAAATTCGCTAGATTACTTAAGTAGTAGTGAATTTGTTCATAAACCTGTCGCATTACTTGCAGTTGCAGGAGGCGGTAAAGGTGGAATTAACGCATTAAATAGTATGCGTACTGTTGCTAGAGGGGTATACGCCAATGCCATCCCAAAACAAGTTGTGCTTGATGGACTTCATGTACAAGACGGTGAACTGGGTGAAGATGCAAAACCATTAATTCATGATTTAGTTAAAGAATTAAAAGCATATATGGGCGTATATAAAGAGGTGAAAAAGCAACTAGGGGTTGAGTGATATGTCATCTCTTTATAAAGATTCACGCTTGTATTTCATTCTAGGGGCCAATAGTCTATCAGCTATTGGTTCCGGTATTGTAATGATAACGATTCCATGGTTGTTAATTAAAGAGAGTGGAGGAGAGACAACGTTTGGTTATGTTTCCATCATCTCAACACTGATTATGTTTTTGTTAACTCCGTTTATCGGGCAAAGTATTGATCGTTTTTCAAGAAAATCTTTATTATTATGTAATGAAGGTATTGGGATAGCCGTAATCGGAATAATGGCTATATGGGGATTTGCTGGGCAACCTTATCATTCTATTCATTATATTCTAATATATATAGCAGGGTCATTTTACTATTTATTATTTTATCCTACAATATTTGCGTTCAACCAAGAGATATTTCAAGCAGAACATTATAAAAATTTAAGCGGAACAATGGAGATACAAGGACAGTTAACGCAAGTTATTTCAGGAGCCGCTGCTAGCTTCCTTATTGAAATCATTTCTTTAAGATGGATCTTGTTAGTAGATATGTTAACTTTTGCAGGTGCATTTTTCCTTTTCTTATGTATACCGTACGTAAAGAAAAAGGAAGTGAAAAGGAAAGTAACATTTAAGAAGCAATTGTTCGAAGGAATTCACTTTATGAAAAAATATCCTAAACTCTTTTGGTTCTTACTTGCTACTTATATGCCATTTATAGGTGTCATGATGGCAAATTATTTAATACCGGTTTATATTTCGGATATACTCAAAGCTAATGCCTCTGTATACGCAATAGAGGGCATGATGTACGGTGTCGGAGCGGTTGTTGCAGGGATCTGTATTCCACTCATAATGAAATATGTCAAAACAGAAGTTTCAATCGTTATGACGATGTGCATTTATGTAATTTCAATTACCGCAATGATTATTGAACCTTCCGTAATGTTGTTATATGGACTAGCGATTTTTCATGCGATTGGAAATGCGGGGACAAGAGTGGCGAGAAATGTATTGATGATGGAGGAAATCCCAAACGAAGTAATGGGACGTGTTGACAGCTTATTTCGATTAATTGGTACAGGAATAAGAATTGTATTATTAATGCTGTTTACAGCTGGTGTATCTAAAGCTGGGGTAATGCTGCCGTTTTACGTATTAAGCTGCATATTAATCTTCTCATTAGGTATCGCTATTTATTATGTACTATCACAACGTAAAGTAAGAACGAACATTTCTAATAAATCAATCATATAAAAAATACTTCTGCCTTCCTATCTTTTTCTATATAATTAAAAAGAAAGGGAGTGCAAACGTATATATGAACAAATGGATATTACTTATAATCTTATTATTACCACCACTATACATTCTTTATATGACCTTTCGAATGAAGAAAGTTGCTCGTGAAAAGTTGAGCCATCACTCTCCGTACGTTCTTATATTAGGTGCAAAGTTATTTGGAGATAGACCGTCTTTATCTCTTCAAAACCGTTTGGATGTAGCATTGGAATATTTAGTTTCTCATCCTGAAGCGAAAGTAATTGTTTCAGGTGGTCAAGGAGAAGATGAAGATATACCGGAAGCTCATAGTATGAGGAACTATTTAATGGTACATGGTATAGATGAGAGTCGTATTTTAATAGAAGATCAATCTACAAATACGTATGAGAATTTAAAGTTTAGTATAGATTTATATGATGTGAAACATGCGGTAGTTGTAAGCAATACGTATCATTTATATAGAACGAAAATAATTGCGAAGCGTTTAGGCATGAGGATGGAGGCACTAGCTGCTGAAACGCCAATGCGCTCTAAGAGAAAAATGTATGTCCGTGAATATGCCGCTATAATGAAAACAATATTGTTAGACCGTTAGAGCTCAAGTGTGAGCTCTTTTTTTGTTGAATAATGCGTATCATTTGAAATGAATTCCATATTCCATCAAAATAAAGGAAACAACGATAAAGGAGTTGTATTTGTGATTCAGTTTAATCAAGTGTCAAAATCATATGAAGGTGGCACAAAAGCAGTGGATTCATTGCATTTAGAAATTAAAAAGGGAGAATTTTTTGTCCTTATTGGTCCGAGTGGTTGTGGGAAAACAACGACAATGAAAATGATTAATCGTTTAATTGAAACGACAGAAGGCTCAATCTTAATCGATGGAAAAGATATTCAAGAATACAATATTAATGAATTACGCTGGGATATAGGGTACGTGTTGCAGCAAATCGCTTTGTTTCCGCATATGACAATTGCTGAAAATATTGCAGTTGTTCCTGAAATGAGAAAGTGGAGCAAAGAAAAAATAAAAGCTCGTGTCGATGAGTTGCTCCAGATGGTCGGGCTAGATCCAGACGTATATCGCGATCGCATGCCTGATGAATTATCAGGTGGGCAAAAGCAGCGTATTGGTGTTGTACGGGCATTAGCCGCAAATCCGAAAATCGTTCTTATGGATGAACCATTTAGTGCGCTAGATCCATTAAGTAGAGAACAGCTTCAGAAGGATATCGTACAATTGCAAAAGAAGATTCAAAAAACAATTGTATTCGTAACACATGATATGCAAGAAGCATTATCACTTGGAGATCGCATTTGTATTATGAAAGAGGGAAAAATTGTTCAATTAGATACGCCAGAAGAAATTATACATAACCCAAAAAATGAATTTGTAGAAGAGTTCATTGGAAATCGTGGGCGACCTTGGTATGAGGGGAAAAGTATAGAAGATGTATTGCCACTTGATGAAAGTATGCGGATAGAAGGGGAAGCACTATCATTACATTCTTCTTTACAAGAAGCATTAGTTCGCCTGCGAGCTGATGAAGTCGTTCTAGTTGAAGAAAATGGTCGATATGTTGGAGCTTTAACAAGTCGTCATATTGTCAATTATATTGTTGAACAAATGAAGGAAAGAGGCTAAACAGTGACTGATTTTATACAAACGTTTCAAGAACGAAAAATAGAATTACTAACTGCATTAAGTGAGCATTTACAAATATCGCTTATTTCATTATTTTTTGCAGTAATTATTGCGGTACCGCTTGGCATTTTATTAACGAGAAAAGAACGAATGGCTGAGTTTATTATAGGAACTTCTGCAGTTATGCAGACGGTGCCATCACTTGCATTACTCGGATTATTAATTCCGTTAGTAGGAATCGGAAAACTGCCAGCCATTATTGCATTAGTTGTGTATGCACTATTACCTATTTTACGCAATACATATACAGGAATACGGGAGTTAGATGAATCTTTAATCGAAGCAGCGAAAGCTATGGGGATGAATAGCTGGAGAAGACTGTGGAAGGTAGAGCTTCCTCTTGCTTTACCAATTATTATGGCCGGTATTCGTACGGCAATGGTATTAATTGTTGGAACGGCTACATTAGCAGCACTTATAGGTGCTGGTGGGCTCGGTAAACTCATATTACTCGGTATCGATCGGAATGATCATGGACTTATCATTTTAGGGGCCGTACCAGCCGCGTTACTCGCTTTATTCTTTGATGTAGTACTTCGAGTGCTTGAGAGGCCAAAACGCTCGTCTAAGCGTGTTATATTGACGATATGTATTGTTTGTATAATGGTTGCTTCTCCATTTCTTTGGAATACAGAAAAGAAAGATATTGTTATTGCGGGCAAACTTGGATCAGAACCTGAAATTTTAATTCAAATGTATAAGCAACTTATCGAACAAGATACCGATTTACACGTACAATTAAAACCAGGTCTTGGAAAAACAGCATTTGTATTTGAAGCGTTAAAATCAGGAGAAGTAGATATATACCCTGAGTTTTCGGGAACAGCTTTATCTACTTTTGTGAAAGAAGAGCCAAAAAGTACAAATCGGGATGAAGTATATGAACAGGCTCGCGTTGGAATGGAACAGAAATATAATATGGTTATGTTGAAGCCGATGGAGTATAACAATACATATGCACTAGCTATGCCGAAAAAAATAGCAGATCAAAATAATATAAGTACAATTTCTGATTTAGGAAAAATTGCACAGAATGCGAAAGTAGGATTCACATTAGAATTTGCTGATCGTGAAGATGGTTATAAAGGAATGCGAAAATTATATAACTATAAGTTTTCAAATGTGAAAACGATGGAACCAAAATTACGTTACAGTGCAATTCAATCAGGGGATGTGAATGTAATTGATGCATACTCAACAGATAGTGAATTGGAACAATATGGACTTAAAGTGCTAAAAGATGATAAAGGATTATTTCCACCATACCAAGGTGCACCTTTATTAAGAAAAGAGACGTTACAAAAATATCCTGAACTTGAAAAAGTATTAAATAAATTATCTGGAAAGATTACAGATGAAGAAATGCGAAAAATGAATTATGAAGTAAATGTAAATGGTAAAAGTAGTGAAGAAGTAGCGAAACAATTTTTACAAAAAGAGAACTTACTTCGTTAAATTTACAAGAAATATACAAATTTATATGTATGAAATGACCGTTCATTACAAAATGAACGGTTTTTTTGTGCATACTTATACATTTTTTCAAAAAAGTATTCCATTTTTCTTCATTTTCTTTTAGAATAAGTAATGTTTTCCTGAAAAAATATAAGAGAAGCGTCTATTAGAGAAAAAGGTGACTTTAATAGTTGAACGAACATAACACCTAGAATGACAGATGGGGTGGTACAAATAGAAAAGAAGTTAGGTTTTTTTCCATTAATTGCATTAGTAGTTGGAACAATGGTTGGTGGCGGTGTTTTTAGTTTACCGCATGATTTAGCAGTAGGAGCAAATAGTGGCTCTATAATAATTGGCTGGTGTATTACAGCGATGGGAATGATTCCACTCGCGCTCGTATATCAAACGTTAGCAAGAAAAAAACCAGAGCTTGAGGGCGGAATTTATAGTTATGCACGTGCTGGTTTCGGTGAATATATTGGATTTAACAGTGCTTGGGGATACTGGCTAGCAGGAATTTTAGGAAACGTTGCAACAATCATGTTACTGTTTAGTACATTAGGCTATTTCTTCCCAATTTTTAAAGGTGGAAATAGTGTTGCGTCTATCGTAGGAGCATCACTTTTATTATGGACACTTCATTTTCTAATTTTATTTGGAATTCGTGAAGCATCTATTATGAATGTGATTGCAACAATAGGGAAATTGGTACCAATCGTATTATTTATTGTTGTAATGGTAACAGCGTTTCGCTGGGATACATTTACACATGATTTTTGGGGAGAAGGAACTATTTCAGTTTCCTCTATACTTGGTCAAGTGAAGAATACAATGCTTGTAACTCTTTGGGTTTTCATCGGGGTTGAAGGAGCGGTAGTATTATCTGGAAGAGCGAAAAATAGTCGAGACGTCGGTAAAGCGACAGTATTAGGACTTATTTTAGTAATGTCTATTTATATTTTAATTTCTGTCTTGTCAATGGGAGCGATGACAAGAGGAGAGCTTTCTGTTTTAGAAACGCCGTCAATGGGACATGTATTAGAACATGTTGTTGGGACGTGGGGCGCAGTAGCGATTAACATCGGGTTAGTTGCTTCACTTGTAGGTACATTAATAGGTTGGTTTTTACTTGTTTCTGAAATTTCCCATGTAGCAGGAAAAGATGGCGTGTTTCCGAAAGTCTTTACGAAAACAAATAAAAAACAAACGCCGCATATGGCATTATGGATCTCAAATGGCGTTGCCCAAGTTATATTTATAATCGTTCTGTTTTCAGAGTCAACATATCAAATTATGTATTTCATAGCGTCAACATCAATTTTAGTACCATATTTATTATCAGCGTTATTCCAATTCAAATTAGTAATTACAAATGAACTAAAAGATGCAAAAGTGAAAAATGGTTCGCTAGCTTTAATTGCTTCACTTTACTCTATATGGCTTATTTATGCAGCTGGTTTGAAGAATTTATTGCTCGTTTCAATCGTATACGGGATTGGGATCATTGTTTATGTGTATGCAAGAAAAGAAAAAGGAAATCGTTGTTTTACTCGTATAGAGAGATATGTAATGTGTGCAATTGTCGTAGCAGCTGTTACATCTCTTTATATGTTATTGACTGGAAATATAAAAATGTAAAAGTCCTTTTCATTTAAAGGGCTTTTTCTTTGTCTATAGAATATTTAATACATAAGATATTCAGGAGGGATGAAAATGGAAGAAAAAGAACAGTTGAACAGAATTGTTGATTTAGCGAGTGAAGTAAGGAAAGTATTAGTGCAAGAATCTTTTTTTAATCATCATCCTGAACTGCGAGGAGTGATTGAAAATTTAGCGAGTGCGGTAGAGAATTTGGCGGAATTACAGCAACATAAAGATGAAAACGCTGAAGATCGTTTACGATATGTACTTGCTAAAATGAAAATTGCTCATAATGCCATCTTACAAGAGAAAAACGCATTTCCATCTCATTAATATACGATTTCATTTTGAACCTGGCGGATAACGTCAGGTTTTTTGTTTCTAGTTTTGCGTTTCTTTCATACACTAAGAATAGTATGAAAAAAAGAAGGTGACGAAGGTGAAATTACATAAAGCTCTTCAGCCAAGTTTTATAAAACGAATGTACTATATGAGGTTTATTGGGAAGTTTACAAAAGCAGAGAGTGAGAAGAGTGGAGAGAATTTCTTTGTACAATGCCTATCGCCAATACCATTCACATTGCAAGAGCAATTGAAAAATGAACCATATGTATTTGAAGGTTTATGTAGCAATAAAAAGAATGAAAAAGTCTTTTCGGAATTAAAGAAAAGAAAACTAGAAAAGCAATTGATTATGTTTCGTCTCTATTATGAAAGAGGACATATATACGTGGAGTTAATTTGTACAGAAGAAGCGCGAGAAATAGCAAACGGTTATAAAATGATTCCAGTACCTAAAGTTTCCGATTATAAAAAGGGAGAGTCTTTAGAAAGAAAACTTAGTAATGGTTATTTGTCATTTCTAATGCCAAAATATCCGAAAGACTTTGAGCCTCCTGAGTTATTGTGGCATGAGGGAAGGTTATATGGAAATATATCTTTAAAGTCATCGTCAATTAGTTCAATCGCATATTTTGAACAGCAGCGGGAATGTAAGTATATAGAACTTAATGACTGGATGAAGTATGTAGAAATAGCGGTAGAAGATCAATTATATTTTGTAAGCAATCATGTGTATGAGCAATTAAAAAAACGAATAACTGAAGAAGGTAAGCTTGTAGAGGTAGAGGAAATAAAAGTGCAAAAGGATGAATGGGAATGGGATGAGCGTGAATCCGTCTTTTTACAGTATGTGAAAAGTTTTGTACGTAATAAAGGGCTATATTTGGATGAAACAGATATTTATAACTTTCATATAAGTACAAAAACAAATATGTTGACGATTCTGGGTGGTATACCAGGCGCTGGAAAATCCCGTTTTGTGCAAGCTTATGCAGAAGCACTTGGATTACAATACGGGGAAGAATTGGTTTGGATCCCGATTTCACCATCATATCAAGAACCACATGATTTACTTGGTTACCTTCACCCAAATGGTACTTTTATTGAAAGTGAAACAAAATTAGTTAGGGCGTTAATGAAGGCAAAAGAAAATCAAAATCAGCTGTATATAATCGTTTTTGATGAAATGAATATGTCACATATTGAGCATTGGTTTACTCCATTTCTATCTGTTCTTCAACTTGAAAAGCAAAATCGTATTTTAAATTTATATGAAGGTGTGCAAGAAAAAGAAAATCCAATTCCGCCAACAATTGAAATTGGAGAAAATATTATATTTGTTGGTACTGTGAATTTTGATGAAACGACGAAGGAGCTCTCAGATCGATTATTAGATCGGACGAATGTAATAAATTTACGAAAGATTCCGTTTTGTGAGATGTGTATGGAGCAAGAGAAAGTTGTATTACAACCACCTCTGAAAGTAACTGCAGGAGAATTTCGCATAAATTGGGTCAGGAATAAAACGATGATTGAGGTGTTTTCTGAAGAAGAGTTAGAGCTATTAGATAAGTTACATGGTGTATTGTCATCACACGATACGTCAAAGGGAATTTCTTTTCGATGTGCAAATGCAATTGCTACTTATTTGCAAAATATACCGTTCCAAAATAATCATTCTTATATGATTAGTAGAGAGGAAGGATTTGATTTACAAATAAAGCAACGTGTATTGACGAAAATAAGAGGGACTGAAATGATGGTTGGGTCTTTACTTTCAGAGGAAGTAAAAAGGGGGGCAACATTAGTACCTCTTTTGCAATCTCCACTTGCAAACAGAGTATCTACATTTGAACACTCTTTAGCATATATAAGAGAAAAGCGTAGAGAACTGGAGTTGTATGGTTATGCAAAATGATGGACGATACGAAACAGAAATCGTTGATACGAAAGAAACGCTTCCTTTTGTATTAAAGTTAATTATTGGAACGGAGTCAAAAGGAGAATATATTTTATTAAATCGTCTTTGTACCTCTGCAACAGCATTAGCTCAATGTATTTATAAAGTGCAAGAATTAAAACCAATTAGATTGCAATACCATTATGAAAATCCAATGAATATTACTTTTATATGGAATAAAGTCTATGAGGGACAGAAGAATATAAAAGAGACAAAATATGAAATAAATGACCAAAAACAAAAGGTATTAATATATGAACATGGAAAAACGGAATTCTTTTATCCATGGCGTTGTGGTTTATATCATTTTGAAGTGAATATAGAAGATCGAACGTATTATGGCGCTTTTCAAGTCGTCCCCAAAAATTTTTTTGATGATCAATTTGAAATGATTCAAAACTATGTGAAGTCGATTTTAAATGAGTTGATTTTAGATAGAGGTTATTATAAAAAGACTTTCTCTGCACTTAGCGATATTGAAGATTCTTCTTATTTAGTGTTACTTAGAAAGTTGCCGCAAAAAATGAAAAAGATAAAGCAAATTTTTAAGAAAATAGAATCGAGTTCAAAATTTATACATGAATATAAATGGGAAGAAAAGGAGCGGAAAGCAACGAGGAAAGGAGCGGTAGTGGCGGAAAGAAAACCGTATGCAAAATATTATAATCGTAAGTTTATCGAACAAAAAAATAGTATGGAAAATGCATTTCTTAAATTTAAAGCGATGCAATTTTATCTTTATTTACTTGAAGCGGAAAATTTTTTGCGTCAAACAATTGAAATATTAGAAAGAGAAAAAAAGAAGAAATCAGAAGAATTTCAAGCTGTAAAAACGATTATACAAACAATTGAGCGTAATGGATCAGTGACCGATAGAGAGAAACAAAAATATAAAAATATACATTTACTAAAAGAGGCGGATTTACGAAAAAGTTCTATGAAGATACAAGAATATAAAATTTTAGCGCATTTTGTACATGATAGTGTACAATACTTTCAAACTTTAATGTATTCTCCATTTTGGAGAGAAGTTTCTGAAACGGGTAAGATGAACTCACATAATTTACCGATACCACATCAACAATTACTACAGCATTTAGATTTACTTCCACAATATACAGATCAATCTCCATCTTTATTATTTGTTTATAAACCAACTTTTTTAGTGTATGAATATTACGCTTTCTTTATCGTTATTTCCATGTTAGAGCAAATTGGTTTTGAAGCTAGAAATTCCATTAGTGAACAAATACAAGAACATTTTTATGTAGATGGATTACAAGATGGAACGACAGTAGTTTTACATCGAGATGATATGAAAGTCCATGTCGCATTTAATGATTTAATTGAAACACATCCTCTTATTGCATTAAGTAAAGGGAGTAATTTTTATAATGGAGAAGACACGAAGAAGCCAGATATTCGATTAGACTGTTATGTAAAGGAGGAAGAGAAATACGTATATCAATCTTCTATTATTATTGAAGTGAAGTATAGCCCAATGTACAATATTTTTCAGCACGTTGGGAATACGAAAGCAACTGAGCAAATGTATAAGTACTGGTCTATAAAATTTGTAGAAGAACAGGATGGAAAGCGAATCTATCATCGAAGGGCCATTTATGAAGTCATTTGTGTATACCCAGGAAGTCATATGCATAGTAAAAAAATTGAGTCTGGATGCGGTGTTTTCTTGCAATTATATCCATATAAAACGAAACAAGGAGAAGAGAAATTAGCGGGAAAACATGGAATGGTACAAATTTTTGAGAAGTGGTTAAAAAGCATGAAGAAGTAAAAGAAATCCTTTTTTATAAAGGATTTTTTTAGATTAAGAAGAATTATATGCAGTATGGGAGACAGCTTCATATGATATGAATTTGCAAGTGATAGAAATATATTTTGAGAAGAATGGTACATGAGGGATAAAAGGCGAATATGATGGAATTTAATTTATTTTGCAGAATATAATAAGGCGTAAATGTTTTTAGTTGCATACGAAGATTTGTTCTTATATGATAGATAGTGAAAGCGTTATCAAAAACAGAGCGGCGATGGGAAAGGCGGGGAAATATGTTCCAGCGTGTTCAAACAAAGGAAGAACATTTTTGGTTCGAGCAACTATGGGGAGATTTTTGTGAAGAAAGAAACTTAATGTTCGTAGAACGTAATTTAAATCCATCACGATTTTTATTAATAGAAGATGAACATCATATCGGTACAGTAGAATGTATTAAGTATACGGTACCAGAACAATCAAATTCTGAGTTTTTCTATCCGTTTTCTAAAAATGATTTAGTGAAAGATTTGCAAAATGTATATGAAATAGGCAAGTTAAGTATCGCGAAAACGTCCCGTGGGAGAGGACACTTCAAAAGACTAACAGCTATTTTATTTATGCATGCATTAGAAACAAAAGCAGAATGGTATATTGCAGCGGTTACAAAAAGAATGTATATGTATTTATTAACACTCGGTTTCCCAATTGAACCGATAGATAAGCCATTTCAATTTCATGATACTTTACAAGGTGTACCAGTACGAATTCATGCCCGAAAAGGGGCTACGCATTTGTATTCTTTAAAAGAATTTCGAGATGTAATTCAAGGAAATGCCCATGCACAGGCATTAATCGCAGAATACAGTAAGAATATTATGTTAACCAAATAAAACGAAATGAATATGTATAATAAAGAGAATGCGATTTTAAAATGAAATCATTCTTCATGAAAAAGACCCTTATTATTTTAATAAGGGTCTAAAAATTATAATCCAAATATACTAAAAATCATTTTACGGCGCTTCGGTTTCTTTTCACGTTCATATATTGGCTTTGTATCGGGAGTAATATAGATTGGTTCTTCTTTCTTGAGGGTAGCTTCTAGTTTTTGAATTCGCTCTAACATTTCCTCCATTTCACGGCGATGTTGTAAAAGTTGGTACGTAACAACATCATTTGCCTTATCTTGCATTTGTTCTTCCATTCGATCTAGTCTTCTCGTAATTGTGTTTAATTGAGCGGTTAATTGCTCAAAATCATGTGATGATATGTTTTGAACAATTGTATTTACTTGAGTTTTCAATTCTTCAACATCATTTGATGATGTTTTTTGAGTAGGGTGAGTGTTTTGGGACTTCTCTATTTGTGAAAGATGGTATTCTAACATTTGGTCTAAATCATCTTGTGTAAAAATAAAGTGACCATATTTATTTTTTTCTATAGTAAGATTTAATTGTTGTGCAATCCGGACAACAGCCTTTGGGCTAACACCTAATTTTTTTGCGATAAATGGTGTTTTATATTCCAAAATAATCCCTCCTATATATATCCTGTTGAATGATTTCGATCTATGAAGTAAGTTCCCTTCCAGTGTGACAAAAGAAGTGTGGAATCGGCAAAGAAAGTGTTTTTTCACGAAATGAAGTTAGGAAGAATATATCGTGAATATAAAAGTTTTTATCTTAAAATTTAGAATCATTTGACTGAGGGAAATTAATTAGATTATCATAATGATAAATATCTTTTTTATGTATGCATATAATATATAAAAAGGTGGTTGCTAATGTAGAATTTTGTTAGAGTATTAGAATGCTTACTTCACTTGAATAAAATTAAGTAGGAGGTGGCTTCCTTGCTTACAATGTAAGTAAGGAAAAGTATTTGGACATATATAGTATAAGTATAGTGATTGTTTTAATTGCCTTAACGGCATTTTTCGTTGCAGCAGAATTTGCAATTGTTAAAGTGCGAAGTTCAAGAATTGACTATTTAATTGCAGAAGGAAATAATCGCGCAACATCTGTCAAAACAGTCATTACAAACTTAGACGAATATTTATCTGCTTGTCAGCTAGGAATAACAGTTACAGCACTGGGAATTGGGTGGTTCGGTAAACCTGCGTTAAAGCAAATGTTTGACACATTTTTTGTGAATTTGAACATTTCTACTCAACTAGCAGATATTTTTGCTGTAATTTTAGTGTTTTTGTTTATTACATTTTTACATGTTGTAATAGGGGAATTGGCTCCAAAAACATTTGCGATTCAAAAAGCTGAACAGGTGAGTTTATTTGTTGCTAAACCGTTAACTTTCTTTTATCGTATGGCGTTTCCTTTTATTTGGCTATTAAATGGATCAGCCCGAATAATTACGAAGTTGCTAGGGCTGAAACCACCGAAAGGGCACGATGAAGTTCATTCAGAAGAAGAATTACGGTTATTAGTTTCAGAAAGTTACAAAAACGGAGAGATTAATCAGTCTGAATATAAATATGTAAATAAAATCTTTGAATTTGATGATCGTATAGCAAAAGAGATAATGGTACCCCGAACTGAGATGCATATTATAAGTAAAGAAATGCCTGCTGAAGAAGCGTTGCAAAAAATGTCTCGGGAAAAATATACGAGATATCCAGTTGTTGATGGCGACAAAGATCACGTAATAGGCTTTGTGAATTTTAAAGATATTTTCACAGATTTTGTGCAGCATAATGCGGTTAGTAATAAGAAAGTAGAGCAATATATTAGGCCGATTATTTTAGTTATCGACTCCATCCCAATACACGACTTATTTTTAAAAATGCAAAAAGAAAGAACACATATTGCTATATTGATAGATGAATATGGTGGTACGTCTGGACTTGTTACTGTTGAAGATATTTTAGAAGAAATAGTTGGAGATATTCAAGATGAGTTTGATACAGATGAACAGCCAGAAATCCAACAAGTTAGTGAAACGAAAACAATACTAGAGGGAAAAGTACTTGTTAGTGAAGTAAATACGTTATTAGGTTTAACGATTGATGATAATGGTGTTGACACAATAGGTGGATGGATTTTAACGAAGAATATAGAAATTGCTGAAGAGGATTTCATTGAAATCGAAAATTATAAGTTTTGCGTAAAAGAATTAGATGGACACTATATAAAGAGACTAGAAGTTACAAAAACTGTAGAATCAATTGTTATTTTAGAAGATGAAAAACAAATTTCATTGCAAGAACAAATTAGTTCGTAGACTCTGCTAGATGGCAGAGTTTTTTTGAGCATAATGTTTTTTGCAGAATAAGGGCTATGTTACAATGACATAAGTCAGACCTTTCACTAGGTGAAGTATTGTTGTATACATATATTTGAAAGGGGAAGAATTATGAAAAAGCATTTATATATAAATGGAGATTGGAAGTCTGTAAATACGTATAAGCCATTATATGCACCATATTCTGAAGAAACATTAGCGGAAATCGCGCAAGGAACGGAAGAAGATGTAAAAGAGGCTGTTATTGCTGCAAAGAATGCAATGAAAGAAATGAATAGATTATCTGCATATGATCGTGCGACTATTTTAGAGAAAGTCGCACAAAAAATGGATGAAAGAAGAGAAGAATTTGCAGAGATTATTGCAAAAGAGGCTGCAAAACCAATACGTGCTGCAAGGGGAGAAGTAGATCGTACCGTTCAGACATACAAATTTGCAGCTGAAGAAGCGAAGCGTATATACGGTGAGACACTGCCACTTGATGCAGCACCTGGTGCAGATGGGCGCATTGCATACACAATACGAAAACCGATTGGGGTTATAGGAGCTATTACACCATTTAATTTTCCATTAAATTTAGTGGCACATAAAGTGGGCCCTGCAATTGCTGCTGGAAATACAGTTGTGTTAAAACCAGCTGATCAAACGCCTCTATCATCTTATGCATTAGTTGAACTATTTGAAGAAGCAGGATTGCCAAAAGGGGCTTTAAATATTATTTCTGGTCCTGGTTCAACTGTAGGAGAAGCAATAGTTACAAATGATGATGTTGCTTCCATTACTTTTACGGGAAGTCCGAAAGTTGGACTTGGAATTAAGGCAAAGGCTGGGTTAAAGCGAGTTACGTTAGAACTAGGATCGAATGCTGCTGTTATTATTGATGAAGATGTTGAATTAACAGATGAATTAATTGAACGAGTAAAATGGGGAGCATTTGTTAATAATGGACAAGTTTGTATTTCGGTACAACGTGTTTTTGTACATGAAGAGAGAATGGATGAATTTTTATCTAAGTTACAGAAAGCGATGGAAACAGTTGTTGTTGGTGATCCGTTGCTTGAGGAAACGGATGTATCAGCTTTAATTTCGAAAAAAGATGTCGAGCGTATCGATAACTGGGTGCAAGAAGCAGTTAAAGAAGGAGCGAGCGTTTTGTATGGTGGTAACAAACGTGATGAAAGGATTTTTAAACCAACTGTATTAACGAATGTTCCAGAGCATGTATCTGTACAGTGCCAAGAAGTATTCGGTCCACTTATGACAGTAAATACATTTAAAGAATTTGATGAGGCCATAGAGCAAGTAAATCATTCGCGTTACGGTCTACAAGCAGGCGTATTTACAAATAATTTGTTTAAAGTAATGCGTGCAATTGATGAATTAGAAGTTGGTGGTGTCATGATAAATGATATTCCAACGTTCAGAGTAGACCATATGCCTTACGGTGGTGTGAAAGAAAGTGGTACGGGGCGTGAAGGAATTAAATATGCAATCGAAGAAATGACAGAAATGAAATTAGTGTGTATTAAAAAATAAAGTAACTAGAACTTAAACATCGCAAAAAAACGAGTAGGAAATGTTTACGATTCCATACTCGTTTTTTTGTTTATTTGACGTTTCTTAGAATGATTCCATTTAATCAAGTGTACCTTTTACTTCATTTCTTGTTTGAAAATAGCATCTTCTACATAAATTTGTTCTTTGTCGACAGCAGTGCTATGAGATAATACTAAACCGATTGGTGTTTCTATACCTTTATTTTGAACAATTGTAAAAGGAACATTTTTTTCATTCGCTAATTTAATGTATTTTGATAAATGTGGGTAAGCAATGCCACCATTTAGGAATATTTGTAATGATTGAGAAGAGCGCATGCTACTAGCTACTTCAGAATATACATTACTTTGCATTACTTGACCGATAGTTAAAGCGATTTCTACACGCTCACGTAATGTAGTTAAATACATATTACGTTCTTCTGGTTTGTTTTGCTTTTGGCCGTAAATGCCTTCTTGGAGATAATCTTCCACATTTTTATTTACCATATTTTTCACACCTTTCCTTTTCTATTGTACGAAAGAATGAAGCAGGATGCAAAAAAAGTCGCATCGAATATAAAAAATTTGAATGAAAGGAAGGAAAATGGAATGTAACAATCTAAACAATTAATAAAGTTATAAAAATTTTATCAACACATATTAACAAAATGTGACAATAATCTATTAACGAATCATGTTTTTTGTGTTAATATTCAAAATATAAAGGGTGTTCGTCGCATGGAAATGGAGGAATGGAGGTTTTTCCAATCGATAAGGATATTAAAGAAGTATTTTGTTCGCACTTGAAAAACAACAGGCACCAATTCGTTGAGAACTGGAAAAACAAAATGATAATTTCCGATAAAGATCCATTTAGACTAGAAGCAGTTCAAAATGGAGAGGATTTATTAGAGTTTATTATTGAACTTACTATGGAAGAAAAAGATATAAATTATCTTCAGCCATTATGCGAGAAAATTGCTATTGAACGTGCAGGAGCAGATGCGAATATAGGTGATTTTGTTTATAATGCAAATGTGGGAAGAAATGAGCTTTTCGAAGCGATGTGTGAATTAGATGTTAGTGCACGTGAATTGAAACCAATTATGGCCCAAATACATACTTGTTTTGACAAATTAATTTATTACACTGTTTTAAAATACTCGGAAATTATATCAAGAAATTTAGAGGAAAAACAGCAATATATTAACGAAACACATAAAGAAAGGCTGACGATTTTAGGGCAAATGTCAGCTAGTTTTGTACATGAATTTCGTAATCCACTTACTTCCATTATGGGGTTTGTCAAATTATTAAAGGCAGACCATCCTAGTTTATCGTATTTAGATATTATTTCTCATGAATTAGACCAATTAAATTTTCGCATTTCGCAATTTTTACTCGTATCGAAAAAAGAAATGTGGACTGAATCTGAACGGTTTTGGCTAAATGATTTGTTTCAAGACATTATACAGTTCTTATATCCAAGTTTGGTCAATGCAAATGTTTCTATTGAAAAGAATTTGCCATATCCAATTCCGCTTACTGGTTATCGGAGTGAAGTGAGACAAGTATTTTTAAATATATTAATGAACTCAATTGATGCTCTTGAATCAATGAAAGAAGAACGAAAAATTATCATTGATGTATTTGAAGAAGATCAATCGATTCGGATTGTAATAAAAAATAACGGGCCAATGATTCCAGCTGAAAATGTAGAAACGATTTTTGAACCATTTGTAACTACTAAAAAGTTAGGAACTGGTATTGGGTTATTTGTATGTAAACAAATTGTAGAAAAGCATAATGGGTCCATCATGTGTCGTTCAGATAATGATTGGACAGAATTTCAAATTGCATTTCAAAAATAAACAGTCTACACCAAATGAATGGTGTAGACTGTTTTAATTCGTAAGTATAACGGCTTCTAATTTAGGATCTTTCGTTGAATAACCTAAAATTGAAATTGTATAAATAATGTTCGGTTCGACTTTGAAATCCGGTATAGTTAGTAAGACACTTTGATGATCTGCGAGTGAAACTTCTATATCCGCTGTACCAGGGCTAACTTCTAAAAAATCTGTTATTTGTTTAAAGAGTACATTTTCAAATAAATGATCGCCACCTTTTAAACTTACATTTACAACAGGGGTATCGGGAGAAAAGTGCGCAAAGCGTATTTTTGCCTGGCCTGCTGGTAAATGAGTATTATCAAGCATAGGTTGTAATTGTAGATGATTATCACTATTTATTGCAGCAAAAGTATAAGTGTGATTTCCCATTATTGGTACTAAAGCTGAAAAGATGGGCGTTTCATTTCCGACAGGAACAATATCTATTCGGTACTTACCTTGTACTAATGTTAAATAGGGACTAAATTGTTTAAATGAAATATTTTTAATTACCTTTTGCCCGTTTACTAAAATGTCAACGGCAGGTGTATTTGAAGCAGAGTGAAAAAATCTTATGTGCGATGGTAAAGCAGCTTCTTGTGAATCTCTTTTTTCGTATGCCTGTACAAGATTCGTAAGCGCATCATAATATTTCATATATAGTTCTGCATATTTTTTTGGATTATGAAATTGATAGTAACGAGCGAGCTGTTCGTAACGTGCAGCTTCTTGTCCATATTTTTCGATTTCAGATTGAGACATGAACATTCCTCCTTTGTCATCATTAAAACTATATGCTTAGCAAGAATGAGGTTATGCGAAAAAAATTGTTTTTTAAAAGAGAAAGGTTGAAAATTAATAATAAGTATTTTTTAAGGATAAGTTAAGTTTAGGTGAACGAGAGTTATAATTTTCTAGAGGATACAAAAATATATCATCCATATTGGCTGAGGAAGTGTATATTTCGAAATGAAAAATTTGAGAGCATAATACGTGACATGTCGAAACCATGTCCTGAAACCCTTAGGAAACTAGGGATTTTTTAAATTATGGGCAAATACACATACAAAGTAATAATTGTCCTACATAAATTATAAAGGAAAGGTAGTTTGAAATTAAGGAAAGGAATGAAACCTTGGGATGGGGATATCCCGCAAGGAATTGTGAATGGAGTTATGGACGGTGTTGTGCTTTATACTGTAGGATGAATTGTGATTTTGTAATACTATTGTTTCTATTTACGTTAGCAAGTGACGGTATTAACTGATAAAAGAGCGTCGTGCCGAACTGATTAATGTGGTTAATCGGTTCTTTTTTTATCCGATTTTAATGGGCAGTAAGACCCACATCTCAAAATTCAGCGAAAACAAAGAAGTTAGGTGGGGGTCGGGCTGCCCATAAAAGTCCGATTGGTGAGGGCTGATTAAAGTTTCACTTTATTGTATAAATGGAGGAGAATGTATGTGAAATATTGGGTTCTATAAAAATAATTGCTATGCATTTAGTAGGATTAATTGTCGAGATTTGTTTGAAAATATGCAATATAAAGTAGGAGAACAGGAAGGAGTTTAAAGGGAGTTTCGTCGAAGTTTACACAATGTCGGCATTTGAGGGAAGCTGACATTATGTTGGGAAAATATTTAGTGAAGCGTTAATTTTATATAAGGGAGGGTTATTTGAGCGTATAGATAAGGGTTGGTCTTTAATTTAAGTTCTGAATTTTCTGTTTTTAAATTGATATTTAGCACTCATTTGTATATTTTATAATAGTTTTTTGATAAATTCACTGCTTTCGCAGAGGGTTCTTTTTTATGAAAGAAACGTCAATTTTCTTCATATATATATACAAATTGGAGAAATGGGGGAGCGCTATGCGCGATTACTTAATTAAACCACTTGTTGGTCAGCCGTATCCAATGATTTCACATGGAAAAGGTGTGTATTTGTATGATCAAAACGGAAATAAATATTTTGATGGCTCGTCAGGAGCAATTACGGCAGGTATTGGGCATGGCGTAAAGGAGATTGCGGACGTTATCAAAAAGCAAGCAGAGGAGATTGCTTTCGTTTATAGATCACAGTTTACGAGTGAACCAGCTGAAAAATTAGCTAAGAAATTAAGCGATTTAAGTGTAGGAGATTTGAACTGGAGCTTTTTTGTAAATAGTGGTACGGAAGCAAATGAAACAGCTATGAAAATTGCAATTCAACATTTTCAAGAGCGAGGTATTCAAGGGAAACATAAAATTTTGTCACGATGGATGAGTTATCACGGTATTACGATGGGCGCCTTATCAATGTCTGGGCATCCACTGCGTAGACAACGTTTCGTGTCAATTTTAGAAGATTATCCAACTATTCCAGCTCCATATTGTTTTAGATGTCCGGTGCAAAAAGTATATCCAACTTGTCAGCTTGCTTGTGCGACTGAACTAGAAAGATCAATCGAAAGAATTGGTGCAGAACATATCGCAGCTTTTATCGCTGAACCGATTATCGGAGCAGCTGGAGGCGCAGTCGTTCCGCCGAAAGAATATTATAAAGTTATTAAAGATATTTGTAGTCATTACGATATTTTATTTATTGCTGATGAAGTAATGACTGGGCTTGGTCGTACTGGCGCATGGTTTGCGATGGAGCATTGGGGTGTAGAACCGGATATTATGACCCTTGGTAAAGGTTTAGGAGCTGGATACACACCGATGGCAGCGACGGTTGTAAGTGACCGTGTAATGGAGCCAATTTTACGAGGATCGCGTTCTGTTATGAGTGGGCATACGTTAAGTGCAAATCCATTATCTGCAGCAACAGCTCTAGCTGTTATTGAATATATGGAGAAACATAATCTACCTGAAAAAACAGCTGAAAAGGGAGAGTATTTAATAAAGGGATTACAGAAAGTTCAGCAACAATCGACAATCATTGCTGATGTGCGCGGAAAAGGGTTGCTAATTGGAGTAGAATTGCAACCGTTTACAAAAGCGTCGGAACTTATTTCGGTTGCAGCTAAAAATGGTCTTCTTTTATACCAAGCTGTTTCAGGGCAAGCAGGAAAAGAAGATAGTGCACTGCTTGTAGCACCGCCAATGACAACTACATATTCCGAGTTAGATGAATTACTTTCAATTTTTGCAAAAAGTGTTGAAGAAATGATGCAAAAAGGAGGGCATAGTATCGCATGACAACTATTACGAATACATTCAGTAAATTAAAAGAGATCGAGGAAGTAATTTCTTTATTCCACGATGATATGACATTAATGTTTGGGGGATTTGGGGGGATTGGATCCCCTCCATCTTTAATACAGGCGATTTTAGAAAAAGGAGTTACAAATTTAAATTTAATTGGAAATGATACAGGATTTCCTGATGTAGGAATCGGTCGTCTCGTTACGAATGAAAGAGTAAAATCATTAATTACTTCTCATATTGGATCAAATCCAAATGCAGGAAGACAGTTAAACGAAGGAAGGTTACAAATTGAGTTTTCTCCTCAAGGAACATTAGCAGAGCGTATTCGCGCTGGTGGTGTAGGACTTGGTGGCATATTAGTTGATGTAGGTGTTGATACGATTGTAGAAGAAGGAAAACGTACTGTTGAAATGAATGGTAAAACATATTTAGTTGAAACAGCATTAACTGCTGAGGTTGCGATTGTATACGCGAAAAAGGCGGATCCATTCGGTAACCTTGTGTTTGATAAGAGCGCTCGTAACATGAACCCTCACGTAGCTATGGCCGGGGATATAACGATTGTAGAAGCAGAAGAAATTGTTCCACTTGGAAGTTTAGATCCAGAAGAAATTGTTGTCCCAGGAGTATTTGTAAATTATATCGTACCGTCGGAAGGAGTGAATTGGAAATGGGTATGGGCGTAGAAGTGAGAGATAAGATTGCTAGACGTGCGGCGAAAGAAATACAAAATGGTATGATTGTAAATTTGGGAATTGGTATACCATCGCTTGTACCGAATCATTTGCCTGACGATATAAACGTTATGTTTCATGCAGAAAATGGAATTGTAGGTATGGGACCTACGCCAAGTAAAGGAAATGAAGACGAAAATTTATGTAACGCAGCAGGTTTGCCAACTTCTCTTATTACAGGAGCAAGTTATTTTGATAGTTGCACAGCGTTTGGGATGATTCGAAAAGGTTTACTAGATATAACGATTCTTGGTTCATTACAAGTAAGTGAGAATGGTGATTTAGCAAACTGGATTGTTCCAGGGAAACGCGTTCCAGGTATTGGAGGAGCAATGGATTTAGCTCAAAAAGCGAAGCGGGTCGTTGTTGTGATGAATCATGTCGATAAATATGGAAATGCAAAAATTGTTTCGGAGTGTACATTACCATTAACTTCAAAAAAATGCGTAGATTTAATTATTACGGATATGGCAGTAATGGAAGTGACGCAGGATGGACTTATTTTGCAAGAATTAATGAGCCCATACACAGTAGAAGATATAAAACAACATACAGAAGCAAATTTTAAAATTGGTTCTAATTTACTAGTAATTGAATGAGGGGAGATGTAATATATGGAGCAATTAAAAAAACAAGTTTGTGATTATATTGAGAGTCATGAAGAAGAAAGCGTAAAATTTTTAAAACGATTAATTCAAGAAAAGAGCGTATCTGGTGAGGAAAGTGGTGCGCAGGCAATTGTAATTGAAAAATTACGTGAGCTAGGTTTAGATCTTGATATATGGGAGCCATCATTTTCTAAAATGAAAGATCATCCTTATTTTGTATCACCGCGTACAAGTTTTTCAGATAGCCCGAACATTGTGGCAACCCTTAAAGGAAGCGGCGACGGGAAATCTATGATATTAAATGGGCATATTGATGTCGTACCAGAAGGAGATGTGAATCAGTGGGATCATCATCCTTATAGTGGTGAGAAAATAGGAAATCGTATATATGGTCGTGGAACAACAGATATGAAGGGCGGCAATGTCGCATTAATGCTTGCGATGGAAGCAATTATTGAATCTCGTATTGAATTAAAAGGAGATATTTATTTTCAAAGTGTAATAGAAGAAGAAAGCGGCGGAGCAGGAACATTAGCAACTATATTACGAGGATATAAAGCAGATGGTGTTATTATTCCGGAGCCAACAAATATGAAGTTTTTCCCGAAACAACAAGGATCCATGTGGTTTCGTCTACATGTGAAAGGGAAAGCAGCACACGGTGGGACGCGTTATGAAGGAGTAAGTGCAATTGAAAAAAGTATGTTTGTTGTAGATCATTTGAGAAAGCTGGAAGAGAAGAGAAATGACCGAATTACAGATCCATTATTTAAAGGAATCCCGATCCCAATTCCAATTAATATTGGGAAAATTGAAGGCGGTAGCTGGCCAAGTTCTGTTCCTGATTCGTTAATTTTAGAAGGAAGATGCGGTATTGCGCCGAATGAGACTATAGAGGCAGCAAAAGAAGAGTTCGAGAATTGGATCGCTGAATTAAATGATGTGAACAATTGGTTTGTTGAAAATCCTGTAGAAGTGGAATGGTTTGGAGCAAGATGGGTTCCAGGTGAACTAGAAGAAAATCATGAGTTAATTACAACGCTCGAGCATAACTTCGTTGAAATCGAAGGGAATAAACCGATTATTGAAGCATCTCCGTGGGGGACTGATGGAGGCTTATTTACACAAATCGCCGGTGTACCAACGATAGTATTTGGCCCAGGAGAAACGAAAGTAGCGCATTATCCAAACGAATATATAGAAGTTGATAAAATGATAGCTGCCGCAAAAATTATTGCATGTACATTACTAGATTGGTGTGAGGTGAAAAAATGAAATACTATGAATCTTTTAGAGAACAGACGAATGGCCATACAGTAGAAGGCGTTTTGGACTATTTTAATAAACGTATTCGAGTAGACCACTACACAGGAAATATTGAGAGAATCATCCAAACAATTGACGAATTAGCAGAGAAACATTCTTTCACTAAATGTATTGTTAAAGGAAAGGGAGAGCATGTTTCAACATGGCTCTCTTTCGGTTTTTTATTAGAAGCAACAATACCACATTATTTTCAAGGTCACGATGCATACTTCTTCGTGAAATTTAATAATGATGAAAGACGAAATAGTATTCATTGGGCTGAGGAAGATACTATTTTAAGCGGTGTAAAAGCAAAAGAAGTAAAGGAAAAAATAGTTCCGGAAAAATTCCTATTAAGAAAAGCGACAGAAGAGGACGCAGAAGAATTAGCAGCTGTCTTTGGAGAAGTATTTGAAGTGTATCCGACTCCTTTAAACGAAGCGAGTTATGTAAAACAAACGATGAAAGAAGACGATACAATTTACTATGTGTATGAATTCGAGGGGAAAATAATTAGTACAGCGTCTGCAGAAATGAATATAAAAGAAGGAAATGCAGAATTAACGAATTGTGCGACCTTACCCGAATATCGTAAACATGGGTTTATGAAAAGTTTATTAATTAAGTTAGAAGAAGAACTTCAAGAAAAATCGATTTTCTGTTCTTATACAATTGCTCGATCGCTTTCTTTCGGAATGAATGCAGCCTTTCATCAGTTAGGCTATACGTATACAGGAAGATTGGCGAACAATTGCTACATTTTTGATAAGCTAGAAGATATGAATATATGGGTAAAAGATTTGTCTAAATAGTACGTTATAAAAATAGAACGGAATCGTCATGCTTATAATCGCACATAGGTGTGCCGGAAATTCGGCATAGTATTTGCTGGATTTTCGGCAAGAGGGGGGATGACATTGCTAGCAGTTTCGACACAAGAAGTCATTGAGGCGATTTTGGGCAGTATTGATGAGGCTATACACGCAGTAGATGAAAATGGTATTACAATTTTCTATAATACTGTAGCTGCAAAACACGATGGATCAAAAATTGAAAAAGTGTTAGGTAAACATTTGTTAGAAGCGTTTCCTTCTTTATCTAGGGAAACAAGTACGTTGATGAAAGTATTAGATACAAAAAAGCCAATCGTTCATCAAGTGCAGCATTATCAAAACTTAAATGGGGAAGACATTTGTACAGTAAATACGACGTTACCTATTTTCATAGATGGAAATATTGCTGGAGCTGTTGAAATTGCAAAAGATTATTCCACAGTACAAAAACTTACCGATACAATAGTCGATTTGCAGTCGAAAATAAAGCGGTCATCTAGAAAAAAAGCGGTCAAAAAGGATGTTGCATTTGAAACGATCGTGACGAATGATGCTCGGTTTAAACAGACGAAAGAATTAGCACAAAAAGTAGCCCCAACCGATGCGAATGTTTTAATATATGGGGAAACAGGAACAGGGAAAGAGTTATTTGTACAAGCGATTCATGAAGCCTCTAAGCGAAAGAACAAGCCGTTTATTGCACAAAACTGTGCAGCTTTGCCAGAGTCTCTATTAGAAAGTTTATTGTTTGGAACGACGAAAGGTAGTTATACGGGGGCAATTGAACGAGCGGGATTATTTGAACTTGTAGATGGAGGGACATTGTTTTTAGATGAACTGAATTCAATGCCACTCGATTTACAAGCGAAAATGCTACGTGTATTAGAAGATGGTGTTATTCGTCGTATTGGTGATAATAAGACGAGAAAAGTAGATGTTCGCGTTATTACCGCAATGAATCAGCCACCAGAAATATGTTTAAAAGAGAATAAAATTCGCACTGATTTATACTATCGATTAAATGTCTTTTCATTATATATTCCGCCGCTCCGTGAAAGAACGGAGGATGTATTATTGTTAGCCTCTTATTTTTTGAAAGAATATAATAAAAGTTATAAAAAAGGTGTACTTCAAATGGATAAGGAAGCGAAAGAAAGACTACAAGCTTACCAATGGCCTGGAAATGTTCGGGAGTTAAAACATACGATTGAACATGCTGTCATTATTGCAGAAGGGAATACATTAACAGCTAATTGTTTACCGCGTACATTTCGGAAAGAGAGTTTTCCAAAGAAGAAGGGCATATTGCCTCTTAGAGAAGCACTTCATCAAACGGAAAAAGAATTAATAGATCAAGCGTTAATTGAAACAGAAGGGAATATATTACAAGCTGCAAAAATGTTAGGTATCCCTCGTCAGACGCTTCAATATAAACTGAGTAAGTACGACAAAACCGCCGAATAATTGGCGGTTTTTGTGTGTTTGCACCAATAAAAGAGCGTTTACATATATAAAAAGTAATGAATATGATAGTATGTATGGATTTCATACAGTGCTTAAAAATATTTTTTTCGCTTATATAATAGGGTTATCCGTACATTTACTTATCAATAAAGTAAAGTTGGCATAACTATTGCTTATATAAAGGATGAGCGTATAAAAAGGGGGAATAGCAATGTTACATGATGTATACAAACCAAATCGTCACTGGAAGGATATCGAATTATGGAAAGATGTTACTGAAGAGCAATGGAATGATTGGGTTTGGCAATTAACGAATACGATCAAAACGTTAGATGACTTAAAGAAAGTGATTAACTTAACACCTGATGAAGAAGAGGGCGTTAAAATTTCAACGAAAACGATCCCGTTAAATATTACACCGTACTATGCTTGGTTAATGAATCCTGATGACCCACGCTGTCCGATTCGGATGCAATCTGTACCGATCTCGGAAGAGTTATATAAAACAAAATATGATTTAGAAGATCCGCTTCATGAAGATGAAGATTCACCAGTTCCAGGGTTAACACATCGTTATCCTGACCGCGTACTATTCTTAGTAACGAATCAATGTTCTATGTATTGTCGTTACTGTACACGCCGTCGTTTTAGTGGACAAATTGGAATGGGTGTGCCGAAGAAACAATTAGATGATGCAATTGCTTACATTCGTGAAACACCACAAGTACGAGATGTATTAATCTCTGGTGGTGATGGTCTTCTTATTAACGATAAAATTTTAGAATATGTATTAAAAAATTTACGAGAGATTCCGCACGTTGAGATTATTCGTATCGGAACGAGAGCGCCGGTAGTATTCCCGCAGCGTATTACAGAAAACTTATGTAACATTATTAAAAAATATCATCCAGTATGGTTAAATACACATTTCAATACATCTATTGAAATTACTGAAGAATCGAAAAAGGCATGTGAAATGTTAGCGAATGCTGGTGTTCCAGTCGGAAACCAAGCAGTAATTTTAGCTGGTATTAATGACAGCGTTCCAATTATGAAAAAACTAATGCATGACTTAGTAAAAATCCGTGTACGTCCATATTATATTTATCAATGTGACTTATCTGAAGGTATTGGTCATTTCCGTGCACCAGTTTCTAAAGGTCTTGAAATTATTGAAGGTTTACGCGGACATACGTCTGGTTATGCAGTACCAACATTCGTTGTTGATGCACCAGGAGGGGGCGGTAAAATTGCGCTTCAACCAAACTATTTAATCTCGCAAAGTGCAGATAAAGTTGTACTTCGTAACTTTGAAGGTGTTATTACAACGTATCCAGAGCCAGAAAGCTACATTCCAGGAAGAGCAGAAGGGTACTTTAAAGAAATTTATCCAAACTACGAAGAAAAACGTTCAGATGTTGGTATCGCAGGCCTTATGAGTGATAAGAAATTCAACCTTGTTCCAGACGACTTACAGCGTATGAACCGTCGTAAAGACTATGAAGAGAATGAAACGCATGCAACATTAAAAGATAAACGTGATAAGCGGGACCAATTGAAAGATAAAAAATATCAAGCACAAATGGCTAAATTAGAAGAAAACGACAAAAAAACCGAGGGTGATGCAGTATGAATTGTATGTGGTGTGACAGTACAGAAGCAAAAGAAAGCTTAAATACTGTATATTGGGAATTGCCAGATGGTACGAAAGCCATTGAAATCCAAGAGACACCATGCATTTCTTGTTCCTCATGTGGTATGGACTATCAATCAGATCAAACAGTGAAAGAAATAGAAGATCAATTGTTTTTAATTTATACGAAAGATTTACCAAAACAACTAACATATGAAGAATTAATGGGAAGACCCCGTCTATTAAAAAGAAATTATTTTGACTTTTAACCAGCTTTTCTGCTGGTTTTTTTCTTTTTTGCCTTGTATAATGTACCCAAGTTAGAAAGGTAGGGAATATTTTTGAAAAAGACATTTTACCACTATATGATGAAGCATCGTGCAGCTTTATTTAGTAATGAAATATCGAATTTAGCAGAGGCAATGTACGATGATTTAAGTTTTCCGAAGCAATCTGAAGATTACGATGAAATTAGTTCATACTTAGAGCTAAGTGGAATGCTAGCAAGTATGTCTATATTTGATGAAGCGTGGGAGTTATACATACAAGATAGATAAAAACTATATGAACTTTTTTGACGTGAAGCTAGTCTATTTGCTAGCTTTTTTTACGTTGTAAATAAATTTTCATATAGTGATATTTTTTATTGAAAAAATTTATGAATATACGCTTCTGTGATAAGCGTTTTTATGTAGGTTGCATATACTGTTATCAAAATCACGACGTCAAAAAAAGGAGAGATATAGATGGCAAGGAAAAAGCAACCTAAATATAACGTAGGGGACATAGTCGTGATTACGCTATATGGAACCGTTGGTAAAATCACAAATATGAAGGTTTTAGATGGAGTTTACGTATACGAAGTCAATAATCATGATGGATTTTACGTAGAGCAAACATTGCAGCATGTTACTGAGCAAGATATGAAAAAAGGTGAAACTGAGTGGATTGAATTAAACTATAATTTCACATTTGGTGATCTCGTGCAAGTAACAGGATACGATAAAGATGTGTTTCGAATTGTTGGTTTTCGTACAGAAGTATGGAGATATAAAAATGACGCATGGGAAGATACAATATATGAACTATCACGAATTACGGATGGTGAATGGTTAGAAGCGGATGAGTCAGATTTAACGTTACTTGCTAATGCTCAAACGGCAAATGCAATTTTGAAGAAAATGAAACAAGATAAAGCAGGTATGAATAAATTAGATTTAGGAAAATTAAAGTCAATTAACAACTCAAAAAAAGTGAGTGTTAAGACAAATCGTCAAGAAATCATTGATGGATTACTTGATATTTATAACGATTATCAATTGTTATTTGATACATTTAAAGATGAAGAATACAAAATTGTTATGGATGTTGTTCATAATTATTTAGTTAAATTGACAGAGAAAAAATAGTTAACTAGAAAGAGAGAATGAATTGAACAACAACATATGCAGTATAAGGTATGCCTACAACTATTAAAAAAATAAAAAGCCATTTAATAAGAGAGTCTGCCCATTGATCTTCATGCATGAACTCTTCTTTTGTTTGCCCTACTTCTTGCGTTACCTCGTATTGATATTCCATAATTATTTCCCCCTTTTGATAGCTTGTACTACCATCGTATGCATCTCGTCCAAAGGATATGACCTATAAAAAAAGAAAAACTATTTTTCTAATCTCATATACATAATTTTGAGATTTTTTCATAAAACAGAAATAAAGGAGTGATGCTCATGAAGGAAATTGAAGTCGTAATTGATACGGAAGAGATTGCGGAGTTTTTTTATGAGCAACTAATTGAAAGAGGATACGTCCCAAAACGAGAAGAAATTGAAGATCTTGCAGATATTACATTCGAGTACTTATTAGAGAAATGTATGATTGATGAAGTTTTTGATGAAGAGGATGAGTGAAAGTAACGACGGGCCTAACTCGTCGTTTTTTACTCTTTACAAACTTGTCACAAATGTAGCCAGCAATAGTTGGTATAATTAAAAGAAAATTTTACTCAAGAGGTGAAGGGATGTTCAAAAAAATTATTGATTCTTTATTAGGAAAGAAAAAATATCGTTCGTATTCTAGTAGTGATTATCGCCATAGAGGTCGCTCTTATTCAAGTAGCGATTATAAACGACGTTCATCTGGTTATGGGCATCATCATTATAAAAGAAAACGTAAAAGCCGTAGCTTCTTTTCAAGTAGCTAATGAAATGGCGTCGTATACTAGCTTTATTAGATAGACCACTACGAAAAAACACAATTGTCGCAGAACGTTATAAAATTGAATCAGTAATTGGAATGGGCAGTTATGGGGTTACATATGTCGTTAATGATTTACAAATAAATAGATATAAAGTCTTAAAACAATTAAGACAAAGTAAACAAAGATATGAGTCCGGTAGAAAATCATTTGAGCATGAGAAAATGATTTTACAAACATTAAACCATCATGCAATTCCTAGTTTATATGATCATTTCGTATGGGAGAAAAAAAGCTTTTTTGTGATGGAATATATGCCTGGTAAAAATTTCGAGGATTATATTTTCTCGGATGGGCATGTATATACAGAACGTGAAGTTTTTAAAATTTTATATGAAATATTAGAAATTGTATCAGTTTTTCATAGTAAAGGTATTATTCACCGAGATTTACGCATTCCAAACATATTAATGAAAGAAAACGAAATTAGTATTATTGATTTTGGATTGGCGAAATTGAAAGGCGAGGGGGATGAACGAGCTACAACTTATGAGGGTGAACAAGCTTTGATGCGAGAAGTTCACTTTCGTAGCGATTTTTATGCGCTTGGTCATTTCTCATTATTTTTATTATATGCAGGCTATGAATCTAATGAAAAACATGAAAAGCCATGGTATGACGAATTAACTTTGGAAAATTACAACCGTGAAATGTTGATGCGTATGTTACAAATAAAAACGCCGTACTATGAGAATGTACAAGATTTAAAAAAAGATGTAGCTTTTGCTTTAGAAAGGATGGAGGATCCATGTTTCAAAAGTTTTTAGCAAGCGTTGGTATTAGGTTTTAAAGCGCGTCATATAGAATGTGAAGAATTACCGTATCGATTACGTAAGCAAGTTCCATTTGCACAAGAATTTGAGTTTGTTCCTGTTTCCGGAGAGTATTATGGAAAATTAGATGAACTAGAATTATTAATTTTACCAAGTGCTTACGATCGCCTAGAGATTATTATGGAAGTAGACAGAAAATCTCGCGGATTAGCAGGTTTATTTGCAGAAGCACTTGATCTTGATGAGAAAGTGAGTCGCTTTACAGTAATGAATGAAGATATTCCAACGATGAAAGAAACAATTAACAATTATATTTTTTAATAAACTATGCATAAAAAAGAAATGGAGAGGAAAACTAAAACAACCGCTCCATTTTTTTGCATAGTGAGGTTATGTATGTGAAACGATATCGACATTTATACTTGTTAAGTTTTACGCTACTCATTTGTTTTGTCGTATTATCACTTTCGTATCATACCGCTTGTATTGAGAAATTTGACAATATAGTCGCACATTTTATTCAAAGTTTTCGAAACGATTATTTGACAGCCTACTTTACTTGGGTGTCTTTTATCGGTTCCAAAAGAATATATTTTCCGTTACTCATTATTCTTGTAATGTATTTTCTCGTTAGAAAAAAGTTGCTTAGTGCTTTACTTCTAACAATTAATTATTATGGATCTCGTTATTTAAACAGTATGCTTAAACTATGGTACGAGCGAGCAAGACCTGATGTAACACAGCTTGTTACTGCAACTGGATATAGTTTTCCGAGCGGTCATACGATGAATGCTACTGCTTTTTTAGGATTTATTGCATACGTCACGATTACAGAAGAACGTATTACGTTGCATAAAAAATTGTTGATTATTTTTATAGCGAGCTTTGTTGTATTATCTATTTCAGTTAGCCGAATATATCTTGGCGTTCACTATCCATCTGACATATTAGCAGGATGGGCAGCTGGCGGTAGCTGGCTCGTTTTATGTGTTATATTTCATAAAACGTTCATTAAAAAAGAACCTATGTCATAATAGGTTCTTTTTCCATTGGTTCAACATGAATGTGCGCATGATAAATGCCAAATTTTTTCCGAAGCATTGCCTCGATGTTGTCAGTAATACAGTGACTTTCTCCAACATCCATACGAGCATCTACCTCGATTGTAATATCAACGTACGTTTGATTCCCGTACATACGAGCGCGAATATCTACGATGTTTTCCACGCCACCAATATGTTCAATCGCATCAGCGTACTCTTCCATCTTATCTGGATCGATTCCATCCGTTAACATATGAGAAGCTTCTACGAAAATCTCCCATGCAGTTTTACAAATAATAAGACCGACAATTAAAGCAGCAATAGGATCTAAAATAGGCATTTGGAACTGCGAACCGACAATACCTACTACTGTACCAATACTTACGAGGGCATCTGATAAATTATCCTTTGCAGCTGCTTCTAATGATTTACTTCTTGTTCGTGCTGCAATCTTTTTCGTATACAAATACACACAGTACATAACGACAGCAGAAAATAAAGCTACCCATGCAGCAAGTACATTAGGTGCAGCTTGTTTCGGATTTAAAAAAGATTGAATGGCACTAATAACAACTTCTAATCCGACCGTTGCCATAATAAAAGAAGCAACAAGTGATGCAATTTGTTCTGCACGCGAATGCCCATAAGGATGATCTGGATCACGAGGTTTCCGAGAGATTTTTAGACCAATTAATATAGCTAAAGAAGCACCGATATCCGTTAAGTTATTTAAACCGTCAGCACGTAATGCGCTAGAGAGGGTAATATAACTGATGATGATTTTCATAGAGGATAAAAATATGTAGGCCATAATGCTGACAATCGCACCTTTATCAGCTTCTTTATGAGAAAGAGTATCCATTTTAATCACTCACCTTTCTACAAGGAATTTCTTTCTATAAATAGAGTATCAAACGAAAGTCGTGTGGGTCTATACAAACATTGTTGACGTTTTTTAGCTTTTTAAGAAGGGGATAACAAAGTTTCGTGAAGGAAAAATATGTTGTAAAGTGCAAAGTTAGGATATGAACGCGATTTTTTAAGGGAGGAGAAGGGAGTTCAAATATGTTCAATTCTGACAGCTGATTTTTGAAAAAATAAAAACCCTCTAGAAAATATTTTTCAGAGGGTTTTCATCTTAGTATGCTTCTAAAAACTCAGTAACTTGCTCTTCAGTTTTTGCGTTAGCACTATGTAAGTGGCCTAGCTTCTCGCCATTTTGATATACAAGTAAACTTGGAATACCCATTACTTGATACTCTTCAGCGATACTTGGGAACTCATCTTTATTAATAGAATACCATTCAAACTTATTGAACTCTTCCATTACATCTCCGATAAAGTTGTCCATACGTACACAATCTGGACACCATGTAGTAAAGAACTTAACAACTACTGGCTCCTCGCTTGCGATGATGTCTTTGAATTCCTGTTCTGATTTGATTTCTTTCATGTTTTTGACTCCTCTCAATGTCAATCGGATATGCTAGTATTTTTATGCAAAATCCGTAATTGCAAACAATAGTTTTGATGAAATAAATTGTTTGCAATATCTTCGACTGCTTCTATGTCCTGATCATTCATTTGTGATTTTTGGATATACACCTTAAATCCTAGTAACGAATATTAGGAACCTCACTTTTCTTTATAAGCTTTTTCATGAGCTATGTCAAACTTCTGAAATTACATAGGTTACCGTTATATGGCGGACAAACCAAACCGTAGTTGTTATAGCCTTCAACCATATTGCTCGTTTTCCTCAGAAATTTTTTGCAGATGGTCATTTAATGCCATTAAAGTAATGTCAGGCAAAACCAGCAATCTATTTCCTATAGATGTTTTAGGTTTATGAAATTTTTTTGTGATATGAGAGAGGGAACGATTAATAGATAAAGTTCTTCCTTCAAAATCAATATCCTTCCATTACTATCAAATCATTGATTAGCGGTATCGCCATGATTTTCCGATTTTATACAGCTCAAATGAAGATGATGAGTGTTCACTTGAAACGTATATTGATGGGGAAGATCACGATGAAATTGACAAGTCAATAAAATACCAACTCATTGATTACGCACTAGACAAAAGAAATGAAAAACTGTTCCGTAAGTTGATTGCGAATTAAGGGGGAGGTGAAAGGCTAGTGGTCCTTTACAAATTCAAACTCACTACCATTTTCGAACAATGGCCGAATGAAGAATATGTGGTAGCAGAAACTGAAGGAAAGGCAAGATTCCTGTATTGGCGAAAGTTCAGAACAAAGTTTCTAATAATGCCGATGGCTGAATTCATGAAGTTTGTAACGTGCGAGAATGAAGGTGTTTTTGATAGCAAGCGAATGTATAGCGCAGAACAAGCGTTTAAGAAAATGTAGCTGGCATGTGGGGTACGCGATCGTTGGAAACTGGAAAACTGATCTATTCGTTTTGTTCGATGGGGAAATTGAGAAGCATAATTGCCATCCTTATTGGGAAATTGCTTACTATAATGATGAGGGGAACGTGGTTCGAAGCTACCAGAAGGGAGAGTATGCGATATAAGAAAAAGAGGACTAGCAGTCGTACCTGCCGTCCTTTAGTAGGAGAAAAGTATTCTTGGTTAAAACTACGAATAAACAGAAAATCTGCTTGTAATTAGTTTTAACCTAAATGTACGTGTCTATACAAAAAAAGGAGCTGTCTCATAAGTCTCTTTGGAAGTAAAATCACATGAAATTGAAAAAGCAGAAACGTTATTAAATCAACGTTTCTGCCTTTCACTTTTTATTCGATTTTGACTAAAAAGCACTTTTTGGGACAGTCTCTAGGAAGGGAAATCCCAAGCACCAAAATGGCTCGTATTGGTCTACAGGTTCAAAAGTAGTATATGTAAAACGAAAAAATCTCATACAAAAAGCAGACAACGATTTTGGTTGTCTGCCAGTGAGTCGAATGAGTTAGCTAATTGTGATAAATTGCATTCCCATTGCGAGAAGAGTGAAGCTGCTAGTTCAAACAGCTTGTTAGTATTATTTTCGATATTTTAAAAAATATACACAGAAAGCAGATAAGTGAAGAACCTATCTGCTTCTGCTGTAACAAAAGAAAGAAGTATTAGCCGTGGATACGGCGGCTTGAAAATAGTATGTATTTTTATTTGAAAAATATTCAAGGGGTGAAGACATAGGGAATCTTTGATAAACGGTGTCTATGAAAGTACTCAGTTAATCAATAAAGAAAAAGAGTAAATATAACAGCCATTGATTTAGTTTCATTTAGGAGATAGGAATGATGATAATGGTTAAAACAATATCAATTATCGTAGGCGTTGCTTGTGATCTGGTGGGCGTCTTGTTTGTTGTTAAGGAAAGATAAAGAGGTAGACTAGCAATTTGAAGAATAAATAGGAATATTATTAGTTTAAAACACAAAACATAGGCTAGTAAACAAGCTGTTTCCCCTTTTATTCATAGAATATAATGAATTCTATTTATAGAGGAGGTAATCATATTTATGGGATGGAATAATAATTTTCGAGATTGTGATAGATTTTGGGATGATTTAATGTTTGGCAGATGCAGACACAGAGATTGTGATGACCGTCGTTGTAGACGTGATCGTGACTGCGATTGTGATGAGTGTCGTCGCAGACGTAATCATGAACGTGATCGTGATCATGATCATGATGATCGTCGAAATTGGTAAATTCCTTGGAAAGAGTGCTTTGAAGAAAAGCGCTCTTTTTTGTTCAGGGATAATAGGGAAAATAAAAAAAGAGAGCTAATGCTCTCTTTTTTTGGATGTGGTAATTAATCACAAATTGGTATTCCAAGCACTCTTAGAGCCAATGCTACTTGAAGCGAAATCTCTAATCTAGCAATTTCGATACCAGCTACTGAAAGAACTAAAAAAGGTTGTCCATTTACAAACACAACGCAACTATCCATGGTTACGCCTCCTTTCTAGCAATCTACTATAGTATATGAACGGATTATTAATATGTAATAGTTGAATTGATTGATTTTATAGAATTGATAGATTAGTCCATTTAAACAAAACAAACGAACTCAACGAATTGAACAGGCAAAACAAAGGTTAGAAGAGGAAAAGAGACAGAAGTTCGCAGCAGAAGTACGTGATCTATAAAACAAAAGAGCTAGAAAAAGAGAAAAATTAAAAAAAGATTTATTAAGGATGGTTGATGGGAAAGTTATGTTTTATGAGGTTATCTCATTGATAGATAGTGGATATAACCCTTACTTGTTATCGAAAGCATTGAATATAGATTGCCAAACTATAATTACAATTAAAGAATATAGAAAAGGGTTTAAAGTACCACGGAATTATAAAAGGATGATTAAACATCAAGATATAATGTACTCCTTAACTGGGAAGGAAGGTAAAGGAAATTCAAGATTAAATCATTTACTATAAAGTAGCGAATTCGCTGCTTTTTATTTTATAAAGAAAAAAGCCCTATCTGGGGCTAGATGATTTTCTTCATGCTACAATGACGGCATTCTCTTGAGAAGATGAAATTTTTAATGGAACTTTTGAATACGGAATTACCACAATTATCACAGCGACCGCTGATCTTATCAGGATGTTCTTCGTATGTGTATATTTTGCTTAAATCGTATTTTTGTTCATGTTCTTTATTTTCCATTCGTTTCACCTGCATATCAATCTGAATTAAAACAGCTGAAGCACAATAACATGGAGTGTTCACGTAGTGGACGCTTTTTATTTTGCAAAAAGAACCTGCAAACATGCAGATTCTCCCGATAATGATTTATGAAGTAAGACCCGAAAATATAATACAATGATTTGAAAATGAGTTCAAGTAAATGAAAAGAACCCGCTGGAGTTCGGGTCCTTTTCAGAAGTGATGATGTTTTCTCGGCTTGGGAACTGAGAAAATACAAAAATATAATACAATGAGTTTTAGAGAATTTCAAGACTGAATTAGAGTAATTTTGGAAGAGAATGAAGGATGGATAATCAAAATAACAAACTGGAATTTGCAATTATTGAATTAAGAATTCAAGTTACTGGACTGCAACAAACGATTAATGAATTAACACGAAGAGTAATTATGTTAGAAAGGAATTAGTAATGAAAGTTGATACAAATCATGTTCAAGAAATAGTCAAATAATCTATGGTAATTAAAAAGATTAACGACAATAAATCGGTAGGGATGGATTGTAAAGTTGGGTATGTAAAGAGAAGCCCACATAGTACGAGTAGCCGTTTACTCAGAAGAGTCCGTATAGCATCTTATATTTGGGAGATTAAATCTGAAATGGTTGAAAATGTATTTAGGGAAGCGATGGATGTAAGGAATGAGAAAATTAAGATTGCTTTTGCAAATACGAAAAAAGGTCCTGTTGTTTTCAACAGGACCTTTCCTAAAATGGCAAAGAGTAACTCTTACCTTACTCTTCTCGTATATAATACATGAAAAAGATAGATGTGTATACAACAAGAAATTCCAATATAATTATTCTAATATAGTGTTTAAAAATAAAATGGTGGAATTTTAAATAAGGAATTAAATTACAAACGTTGATTTATCAATTGGTTTGAATGTTTTTCTATCAACTTGTAGTAAATAAAGTAATATTGAGATAACAAGATATGTAATTTTGCATACCGGATTGTCAAGCTGAATAAGGGGGTAAATGATACGGAAGTTGAAGGAGAGTAATACTGAAATTTCATTTGCCTGTTTACTGTGTGAAATAAATTCATTTGAATAGAAGCAAAAATAGAGGTTTGCCTTAGACATTTATGAAGGTTAAGAATATTTATAAAGAAAGGAGTAAATACACAGGGCCAATTTTTGTAATGATGGAGGGAATTGATGTGGACATAACTCAAAGTATGGCGCGAATAGTGGTTAATGGGAAAGATCTTCCGTTTAATTCAGTTAGAACTTCTGCATGGAATCAAGGGCCTGTAAATGATTTAATTGTTTTAACAAACCAAAGAGTCGAAGAGTTTTATCAATTCATGTGGTCACAAGTGCCAATTACACTTGCGATGTATTTTCTTCAAGGAGCGGACTTAATGAGGTTTGTTAGAATTATTGGGGTTAATCAAAGTGTAACGGGAGAATATATTTATCATTTTTCTTGGGGATAAAACGAATATAATGTAGCATAACAGCTGCTTTTTTATTTTGTGAAATTTTATAGGGTGGTGAATAGGAGGTTAGGAAAATAAGGTTAGAGCGTGATATAGATAATTTGTGAATCTATTTAAGCTCGTAAAGATACTCGGTTACTTTTTTTAATACAATGGGTTTTACAAACAAATGTATAGAAGTATACATAAGATAATATGAAATGAGACGAATAATATCCTCTTCATGTATATTACAATTAACACGAAGTACGTAGAGAAGGCGGCTATAAATATGAAATTTTTAAGGAGCACAAAAAATAAAAAAACAGAGAGACATATTTTGTCCCTCTGTTTTTTTATATTATTCACAAATAGTTCCGGTTGCTATACCAGTTGGGGCAACACCTACTGGAACCGTATCTATAACCGTATTTGTAGCAGTATTGATAACAGAAACAGTATTACTACCTTGGTTTGTAACGTATGCGAGAGTGCCGTCTGGTATGATCGTTACTTGATCCGGGGATAAAGCAACAGGAATTGTATCGATTACAGTATTTGTCGCCACGCTTATTACTGATACATTATTACTTACTTTATTTACAACGTAAATACGAGTGCCATCTGGTGTAATATCTATACCAACCGGTTCAGAACCTACGCTAATTGTATTAATAACGGAATTCGTAGTGGTGTCAATAACAGAAACAGTATTGCTATTTTGATTTGTGACATAGGCACGAGTGCCATCTAGTGTAAAGACGATTATTCTAGGACGAATGCCAACAGGAATGGTAGCGCTAACTGTATTCGTAGCAGTATCAATAACAGAAATATTGTTGCTTAATTCGTTTGCAACATATGCAAAGGCCCCATTTGGAGAAACAGTGATTCCTTGTGGAGCGTTGCCAACAGGAATGGTAGCAACAACTGTGTTAGTAGCAGCATTAATAACAGAGACCGTATTGTTACCGTGATTTCCAACATAAACAGTTGTGTTATTTGGAGAAACAGCTACACCGATTGGATTAGATCCAACAGGGATGGTAGCAATAACTGTATTCGTAGCCGTATTAATAACAGAAACGGTATTAGAAAAAATATTAGTAACATAAGCGCGAGTCCCATTTGGAGAAACGGTTACTTCGAGAGGTGCATTACCTACAGTGATTGTAGCAACAACTGTATTTGTTCCGGTGTTAATTACAGATACTGTATCATTTGTTAGATCATCTATGGCTCCTGCGTTTGTAACATAAACAAGGAAATTACATGCAGGTCCAGTCGGTGCGGTTGGTCCAGTCGGTCCAGTCGGTCCCGGTGGACATTCACACTCTCCAGTTGGCCCTGGTGGTCCTTCTGGTCCTTGAATACCTTGCACACCTTGAGGTCCAGTCGGCCCTGGTGGTCCTTCCGGTCCTTGCATTCCTTGCACACCTTGAGGTCCAGTCGGCCCTTCGAGTCCTTCTGGCCCTTGAAGCCCTTGGATACCTTGAGGTCCAGTTGGTCCTTCTGGTCCCTCCGGCCCTTGAATTCCTTGTACCCCCTGAGGTCCAGTCGGCCCTGGTGGTCCAGGAACTCCCATTCCGGTTCCGGATCCAGTTGGCCCTGGTGGTCCTGGTGGTCCTTGAATACCTTGCACACCTTGGGGCCCAGTCGGTCCCGGTGGTCCTTCTGGCCCTTGAAGCCCTTCCACGCCTTGAGGACCAGTCGCTCCTGCAAGTCCTTCCGGCCCTTGAAGCCCTTGTACACCTTGAGGTCCAGTCGCTCCTTCTGGTCCTTCTGGCCCTTGAATACCTTGTACACCTTGAGGTCCAGTCGCTCCTTTAGGTCCTGGAAATCCTCTAGGTCCAGTCGCGCCAGTAGGACCGGGTATTCCGGTAATATTTAATAGAGAACTATTCAATATTCCTTGCAAAATTAAGTTAAATGTTTGTTGTAACAATGGGTCCGATATATTGGAACAACTAATGAGCGAAGATAAATTTTGGAATAGAAATTGAAATAACGCAGAGATTTGAGTAAGCGATGCAGTAGGTAAGGAATTAATTAATTGAGTTATAGTTCGTATAACTAAATTTCTATTTGGAGTATTTGGTTGCACTGTAATAATTAAATCGTTTAATGCCTGTAATGCAGATTGGAGTATTTGTATAGTTGTCGGATTTGGCGTGGTAAAGAAAGGATTGCTTGGTTTAATTGGTTAATTAGGGACAATAATTCTTGTTGCTGAGAAAATGAGAAAAAAACAGGTGTACAACAATTACTTTGATTGCAAGAGGATATAGAAATAAAACAGGGAAATTGGAACTTTTTGCACGGGTCGTTTGAGTTTTGATTATTTTTCATAATTACCTCCTTTTAAAAAGTTTAAATAGTAAGTACATTTGATAATCAATATTTGCTTCTAATTGTAATGTGTTTATGAGTATAAGTTATATGTGAAATACCTAGGAACATTTTTTAAAAGTATATGTAAATAAAATGGAGGTGTTCTTATGAGACTAGTAATATTGTAAAAATTTGATGATAATTATAAGTTTAATTAAGTTAGAGTCTAATGAAGTTCCATTTAGAATTTTATGTAAGGTTATTCATTTTTTTATTATGCTTTAAAAATTCAATCATGTTTAATAATTGAAATATGAAATTGAAGATATTAAAAGAAAGAATAAAATGAGAAACTTACTAAAAGTTAACGTGCTAGTTTTCAGCACTTCCTAAAAAAAGAATCATACTATGATTTGTAATAGCTTATATGGAAGTGAGTTGGAAATAATGTTTTATTCATATTTTGCTAATCAACCTAGTATGCGACCAGCGTATGGTACATCAATCACGTTTAGCGGAGCACAAAGTACAGTTCAAGCTGTTCAACAAGCGTTACAAATGCAACAACAAATGCAAATGCAGCAACAAGGTATCCAGCCGTATTATTCATCCATGGAGTATTTTTATCCAGTGCATCAAATCACACCGTATGGAAGTTCTTTTCTTACTATCCCATATGGAACTGTATTTAATCTATAAAGAAAAATTTTTATTAATTGGGAGCAGGTTCCAAACGGATTATTAGCTCTTACCAATCAGGCAACACGGCTCCCACCTAACTTTTGCGTATGTGCCGAATTTTGAGATGTGAGTCTTATTGCTTACAAATGGCGGGTACAATTGAGGGGGATGAAATTGTGTTTATGTAAGCGTCAAATAGTTCCCACATATAATTTGTAAATAATCCATGAGATAATCCCCGTATATACTACAAGTTGAGTGTTTTGTGAGAAGAAACCGATTAAAGAAAGAATAGGAATTACCTTATTTATATCTTTTTATGCTACTGTTTTCTATATTTGGATTCATGTTAGGTTGGATGATAAGCTTTGGACCATAAAATGTGTGAAAGGACGAATGTAGATTCGTTCTTTTTTATGCATAAAAAGTAAAATAGATAAGGAAAGGATTTATCAAGTTTGAATAGAGATTACTATACTACTAGGTTGTGGTGTTATTGATATGTCTTCCGCTTACGTGTATATAAATAGGCGACAAGTATAGGGGGGGAAACAATAGTTCGTCCAAACATTGCGAATCTTTTTTACATAATCTGGAGTAATAAGCATGAAAGGGGAACGAGTATGTCTTGCTATTACTACTGTAAGTATTGTAAAGAATATAAAAAGAAACAGCATAACTGTAAGAACGATAGTAAGTGTAATGACAACAAGGACAACCTTGTTAGGGCATCAGCATTTAGAGCTAGAAATACGGTGGATCAAACGGTTCCTGCCAATACTTTTGTAAAGGTATTATTCCAGGATGAACAATTTGATTTAGCAAATGAGTATAATCCAGCAACATCTATTTTTATTCCGAAGACTAGAGGGGTTTACTCTATTATTGGTACGATTGGTTTTTTTCCAAATGATTTTAATTTAAATTATAGAGCTCGTGTAGAAATTCGTGTGAATGGAAACGCAGCAATAGCTATAGATAATGACTTTTTTGGTCCAATAGGTTTTGGAAATGTAGTAAGTGTTTCGACGATTATTCAATTGCATGAAGGAGATCAAGTTGAGGTTTATGCACAAAGTAGCATAGACGGAGTTTTAAGTACTTCGGAAGACGGCTCACATTTTGAAGCAGCAAGATTCCCTTCTCCAATTAAATAACGAAGAGAATAAAATACTTTTCAGTAGGTCTAGTTAATCCCCTGTACCGAATGGTGGGGGATTATTATTGTTTTTTTTAATATATAAGTAAATGGATTAAATATAGTTTGTTTCATGAAAATTTCATATGCTAAAGATGTAATGATGAAAGGTAAAGTTTTAAAATTATTTTTTACAGTTTTGATGTTGAAAGGACTATCTTATTTTAAGTATAGATCTTCTGCAGGTAATAAAAAGAGTAAGTAACAAGGTTGTAAAAGTTCTTTGGCGTTACATTTGCTAGTTGCCTAACGGTATAAAAAGATATCTTAATTTATGTCCGTATAATTACAGGCTTTTTCATTACTATATAGAAATTACATATTTAACATCGGTTTGTGCAGGTAGTGCTATTGATAACATTAAGAACAAGTACACTATACAAAAATAAAATAAATCCTAAGATGAGTAGTATCGGATGAAACTTGAACATATTTGACCTCCCTGAGTATATAAAGAATGTTAATACATCTTTGGTCAATTTAGAAGGAAAATATATTAGATGAATGATGCTTGAATGGATACACAAATTTAACAGAGTAGTGAGTGTATAATAAATAAAGGAGTATTGTGAGGGGAACCTTGACTAGATTGTTTACAAAAGGCAGGTCAATTTACCCCATGTGAAATATAAAAGTGATCCGGTTTATATTTCACGTGAAGTAAATAAAGAAAGAGCATACATAAAAAGTACGCTCTAAAGAAAGATAGGTTTTATGAGTGGATAATCTCCATACGATAATATATGTTCGGTTGATGTAAATGTGTGAAAAATCAATAAATTATCAATGGAATATCATGAAATGAGTAATTTTAGTCTATTAATAAGGTTGTGTAGTTAACCAAATTGTAAAGAGTTTGTATAGAATGGATTAACAGCTCGATAATGATCGTACTTCAGTTTCATATTTCGTATAGTTTGGATATTGTGTAATAGTTTGACATTTAGGTGTGGAAAGTTGATTAATTATAGAAACATTTGTAATTACTTCGTTACAAGGACCGAAAAATGTAACTTTTAATTTTGAATTTGGTGGGACTTTGAAAACAATAGGTTTTTTCTCCATGAAATCAGCTCCTATGATGCAGTATTGTATACTGCGTTTTTTCGTTCGTATTATAAAGACGTACTAATATAATATGAACTTTTAGTTGAGTTGATAATGATATGGAGTTTTATAGAATGGTAAAAATGTGGAAACAGAGTACAGACTAAGAATATTTTATGGAATGTTTAAATAATATAATATATAAAAGTGGAAAATAAGTAATCTATCTAATACACTTTTTTCCTTGCTACATATCATAATAGTAAGAATTGTATTAGGAGGTAATGAAAGAGTGCAAGAAAATGTACAAGCTCAGCTTTCACCGCCGTGGATCACATATTTTAATGAGTTAAAAAATTCAATTGGTGCTGATCCAACTGTTACAGTTGGTCCGTTGATTCCAGTTGGCGGGAATTATATTATTTTGGTGCACGCGTTAAGTGATGAAAAAGCGAGAGCGTTAGCAACGCTCCTAAAATCTTTTGTAGAATTTGGGAATGTAAGTGTAACAGTTATTGTCACTAATAAGGAAAATGACATTGTAAATCCATTTCCATGTCCTCTAGATGTATTTGAAATTGCCCATTTATTTCAAGTGGCGTTAGAAAATAATCCTTATTTTGAACAAGTTGTTGTACAACCACAGCTCCCTGGTGGGTCAAATGTTGTCTTTCCAGTTTTTGCTGCGCAAGTGATTCAATTTTTTAACGATGATATTTCTAATTTATGTCAAACATTTACTGGTGTTGCTGCAAATGTATTTCATGATGTAATGAACGATGACGTTTGTGGTATCCCAATATTATTCTCCACAAGCTGTGTTTCGAGCAGGGAAAGTGCACAATTACAAAATACAGATTTAACACCAAAACTGTTTTATTAAATTGTGAGAAGACATTTTCATTAATAGGAAATGTCTTTTTCGTATGCATTAACGTTACTTTGTAGAGTTATTGCGGGCGATAAACGAGGCTTCCACTGATAAAATTGTTACTGAATCTTATATAGAGTGTAAAGATAGTATTTTTGAATTGAAATATAAAAGAAATGAGAGATAAATTGTTTTTGTTAATATAGAATAATCACAAAAAATACAGTAAATTAGCGTTCATACATATGTTTCATCGTATAAAGAAGATTAATTACAAAAAACGAAGATTAGTAGTAATAGAGAAAATAATTCTAGTATTAGTGCAAAAGATAGATTGATTAACTAATGTTATATAATGGTACATAGTTTTTTCACATGAAATGAATTACATCTAGAAAACACATTGTATACACAACAACACTGTATAGTTATTCTTATATAATAATAAAAGTGAGGTATTTTGGATTGAAAAAGAAAAAGCTATTTTTAGGAACAATTATTTCATGCGTAGTACTGGCATTATCTGCATGTGGTTCCTCAGGTAACGTAGTAACATCAAAAGTAGGAAATGTTACAGAGAAAGAGTTAAGTAAAGAGTTAAGACAAAAATATGGGGAAAGTACTTTATATCAAATGGTGTTAAGTAAGGCATTGCTAGATAAATATAAAGTTTCAGATGAAGAAGCAAAAAAACAAGTAGAAGAAGCAAAAGATAAAATGGGCGACAATTTCAAATCGACTTTAGAGCAAGTTGGATTGAAAAATGAAGATGAATTAAAAGAGAAAATGAAGCCAGAAATTGCATTTGAAAAAGCGATTAAAGCTACTGTCACAGAAAAAGATGTCAAAGATAACTATAAGCCAGAACTGAAAGTAAGTCACATTTTAGTGAAAGATGAAAAGACTGCTAAAGAAGTGAAAGAGAAAGTAAATAATGGTGAAGACTTTGCGGCTTTAGCGAAGCAATACTCAGAGGATACCGGTTCCAAAGAACAAGGCGGAGAAATAGCTGGTTTTGCACCAGGGCAAACGGTGAAAGAATTTGAGGAAGCTGCATATAAATTAGATGCAGGACAAGTAAGTGATCCAGTAAAAACAACTTACGGTTACCATATTATTAAAGTGACAGATAAAAAAGAATTGAAGCCATTTGATGAAGTGAAAGATGATATTCGTAAAGATTTAGAACAGCAAAGACTACAAGACACGACAGGTAAATGGAAGCAACAAGTAGTCAATGATTTATTGAAAGATGCTGATATTAAGGTGAATGATAAAGAGTTTAAAAAGACATTTGAATTTCTAGAAAAGAAATAATGACTGTAATTAGAAAAGGGAACCTTTAAAGGTTCCCTTTTCTAGTTAGTGTGTGAGTTATAAATAGATAGTAAGACAATACAATATTACATATAAATATTAAGAATTACAATGGAAATTTATGTAATTATCTTGAAGTAGGTTAATCATTACTTCGTAGAATGTTGATATTATAATGTTTTGTTTCATCTCATTAAATATAAAACGAATTAATTAATTTTAGCCCATTATTTGTAGGCAGTAAGATTTGCGTAGGCTAATTATTAGTCAGGAATGAACAAAGCTTGAGTGGATTAAAGTTTCACTTTACCCCATTTTAATGGGCAGTAAGACCCCCATCTCAAAATTCAGCGAAAGCAAAGAAGTTAGATAGGGATGAACTGCCCATAAAAGTCCGATTGGTTCAACTAATAATCAGTGGGGGATGAAGAACCCCCCCACTGATTAAAGTTTCACTTTATAGAAGTGGATAAACATAATTTGCAGAATGAAACATACAATAAGATTGAAATATATTGACGTTAAATGAAGTGAAAAGCAGAGCATTCTATTAAGATGGATGTTCTTTTTAGTATGAAATTTTAAGGAGAAGAATGAATACTTTTAAATGAATTATTGAATAGATAAATAAATTATGTAGGGGGAGAAAATGTGAAAGTAATTTTTCAAAGAGAAGACGGAGGAAAAATTTTTGAATCGTATGATGAAGATATAAATAACCTATTAGCTATTTTAAAAGAAACGAAAGGGATTAAAATCGGGATGGTTGAATATGAGGTATTAAAATACGAATTAGAGTATTTTCGAAACCCGAAAAAAGCAGTAACAGAGAGGGAGTTACATATAATAGTACAACCAAAATATATTTAATAATTAGAGTGAATTATTAATGAATAGTTTTATGCAGTATGTACGAAAAGAGAGTGTTTAAATTGCTCTCTTTTCATAGAAATTCATAAGGAACGAATGGAGGTCCATTATAAATCCCTTAAATTTTGTGAGTTCGTTCTTTATAATATATGCTTTCATTTATAGATGGTTAATAAACTCGAAAAAATTAAAACTTTTTAGTTGATCTTTTCACCTCCCATTTAATAGGAAGTGAAAAGATCATTTGATGAAGAAAAAATAAATCTCTTCTCAAAAGAACGTAAGTTCGTGTATAATTAGAACGAATGTTCTTTTGAGTGTAGATAGTATAAGATTTAGAAATAAAGTGAAACTGTAATTAGCGGGTGTTTACGGGGAGTTGATCTTCGACTTACTTTCCTTGTATGTCTTGAATTTTGAGGTAGGAGATTTCTTACCTGTTCATGCGGGAGAAATATGAGCCGAGCAATTATTAAAGAATAATCGAAGCACAATATGTTTGAAATAGAATGGATAAATAATCGAGGAGATAGAGAAATGAATGATGTAAAGATGCAAAGAGCAAAAAGAGAATGGGTTCCATTTACAGTAATGTCGGAACAGTTATTAAGTATGCGAAAGGTTATTGGGGAGAAATTTAAAGTACAAAAACCATTCTTAACAAAAGAAGCAAAAGAGGGAATTTCTGATAAATTATTAATGTCATTATTGTCTGAGAAAGAAATATTGGTGACATATTTTGAAGATGGGTACATACTTACAAGCTATATGACAGTTGTACATATAAATCCGCTAAAGCGCATTGTAATGTGTACTGACGCGTTTTATAAAACTTACGTATTTAATACCACGGATATTATTGAAATAACGTAAAGTAAGCTAAAATTTAACTTTTAGCTTACTTTACGTTATGTTAGATGTGGAACAGAAAAAATGAAACGGAAAAGCAGCTAGCTTCATACTAGCTGCTAAGCCCCAGGGAAAGGGAGAAAAAGATAGGGTACTCCAAAAATCAACAATAGCTGTATAACAGCCTGATTATAGTATGGACAAATTTAAAATTCTTAAACAGAACGATGAAAAAATAGGGTTAAGCTGTACCGACTTGGTTTTGATCCGCAAGGTCAGAATCAAACGTATTAGTCGCACTCACACCATTAAAAGTATTAACAACAAAACCAACGTTGGAAGCGCCAGATCCATTATAAGCCTTCGTATTTTCTTTTGGAGAAACGTTGTAGAAATCACCTAAGTTAAATGAACCGTTACTATTTTGTACAACTAAATTCCCTACAACTGAGGGCATAGTTTTCACCCACTTTACAATCATTTGTTAACACTACTATATGGTCTTATAGTCCAAATGGTTCATCTAACAAAAATTGCGGAATAGTAAAACGTTTGAAGTGTAGCTTAATCCCATAATAAAAGTGTGTTAAACTGAATGTAAGGTTACGTAATTAAAAATGAAAATTGTATAATTATCATATACGAAAACAAAGGAGGCAAAATGTAATGAATAATGTTATAAAAAAAGTAGATTTAACAGATGCAAAGTCAAGTAATCTTGTTGCACTTATTTATAGCAATGAAGTTATATTGATTGAAGAAGCATTTTGTCCAAATGAAATAAAATTAAAGTTTAATGAAATTGCAATTTTATCGGCTATTAAAACGGCGCATATAATGAAAGTATCCATTAGAAAAGAGCTTGACGCGTTTTTTCATGACACGGGTGTTTTATTGGTGAAGCATAGTGCTGAGTATGGAAACAGTCAATCTATCACTATGCATTTTGAACAATTTAAAAAGTTACAACATGAGATTGAGTATTTAAGTAAAAGTATGTAATAAGACAAGATGAAGATTCTTTCATAGAGGTGAACAGTTCTATGTTGAAAAAATGGTTTGAAAATTTTTTAGACGAATCTCACTGTAAACATAAATATAGTTTTATTAAGATGCAGGATAATGAAGATTTCAAAAGTGGTAAGCTAGGTGTAGCTTATGTGTATAGGTGTGAGAAGTGCGGGAAAGAGAAGTTGAAATTTAAAAGCAATAATGAAATAAATAATGATTTTTTTGATATATAGGAAAGAGTAACTGTTATGGGTTACTCTTTTTTGTATTTTTAACACACTATAGAATGCACAAAATTAAATGTAGAAAATAAATATGAGTTAAAGGAGGGCATTTATGTATTTCGAAAGCACTAGAAAACTTCTAAATAGGTGATAAGAATGAATCTAAGCGGTTTAAAAGTGACAGGAGCATGGTTTCAAGTAGGAGGAAATCTTACAGCGGCAATTGGGACGACAAGAGGATTTATCGGGGAGGAGAAAGCTGAATCGAAAATTGTAATTGTAGGAAGCTCATTACAAGCCCTCGGGTATATATTGCAAATTATAGCGAGTAATGAAACCGAAGATGAAGGTGAAAGAGAAAATCAAAGTATGTGTTTGGAGAATAAAAGTGAAATGCTCGATAAAATGGGCATTGAGTTATTAGCGTTAGGAAATATATCAAATGTAATAGGAACATATTTTAATATAAAGGAACAATTGAAAGAGAATGATTATCTTATAATTATAGGGAATAGCTTACAATCGATTGGAGCTCTTTTAGGAGTAGAAGCGGCTTTGCTTCAGATTAAAACGGTACAGAAAATAATAATACTAGGCAATTCTCTGCAAAGTTTAGGGGCTGGACTTCAAGCGTATCAAGGCATTATTAATGTGATGAAGAATAGAATCGAAAATGAAGACAGTATAGTTGATCAGAAAGATGAGAGAATAATAGCACTCATTGGTGTTTGGATACAAGCGATAGGAACTGTTATTTCTGCAATTGGATTAACTATCATAGAGAAAGAAGAAAGATTAGAAAAAATAATCATATGAAATTGTTCATGGAAAGATTGTATGTAAAATTTCAATTTTACATAAGTAGAAAAGTTGAAGTGGTAGGTTTTTTGACATTGAAAGAGAATATATAACAGTAGAACAGTTATTAGTGGTTAATAAAAATATTAGAAATGCAAAAGTCATTGGTTTGTATAGCGTATGGAGAGAGAAAAATACAAAATAAGGAGTTTTCAAGAAATGATGTATTTGTTGGCAATTCTTCTTCCACCTGTAGCCGTATTATTTTGTGGAAAACCATTTCAAGCAATAATTAATTTCATATTAACATTAATATTTTGGGTTCCAGGCGTTATTCATGCGATATTAGTTGTACATGATAAAAAAGCAGATCGGCGTTTAAAAAAACAAATTCAAGCATATGATGAAATAAATAAAAAGAACAGAAGATAGCTGAGTTGTGAAACGATTTTAAAAAGAAAGGGGGGACCACCTCCTTTCTTTTTTTATTCTGGTTAAGTTTATATTTTGGTGTAGCGGTAAGAATTTTTAATATAAGTATTGTGATAATTCGTTTTTGAGTGTGCGTTTAGTAAACCGGTGTAAATGTTTTCAGGAACGTTAAAGAAATCATACAGTCCATTCTTTAATTGAATGCGTAAAATCATAGAAAAAGGATTATATCCAACAGCAACTATAGTTTTGGAAATCACGGGAGATAACTCCATCATTACGCAACTCCTCACTTTTCATTTTTAATAATTTCTTATAGCTGTTGAGGTTGTGATGTTGAAATCTTTATAATTAAAGAGGTATTATACTTATATGCAATATATTAAATGTTCGTTATACGTAATTATAAGGAAGTTCACACGAAGTACATATCGTTGTGCTATTTTTATTTCACCTTTGATTTATAAATAAGAAAATATTGACCATTTGAAAAAAAGGTATATTATTTATACGAGGTATTAAAAATTCACTTTTTACATTCTATGCTTAAAGGGGCAGCATTATTAGAAAAATAGAAGTGAAAATACTTTGTGTAACAAGCATTCTAAAATTTATAATCTGTGAATTAGGAAAATATTGAATGCTCCAGGTCAATATACTTTCTTAATTAAATTTATTTTAGAAAGTGACCTCAATATTTTTAAGTAAATCAACGGGAGAATTGAAAGGCAGGAGAAAGTAACATGTCAGAAAATTATCGTTCTCGAGAGGAGCGACGACAAGTTAAAAAGAAAAAACAGCCAGCTTCTAAAACACAAAAACCAAAAGGTAAAACATCATTTTTTCGCAAGTTTTTAATTACTTGTTTATTACTTGGTATTGTTGGTTTAGTGGGGGGAGTTGCTACCTTCTTCGTAATGATTAAGGATGCACCGAAACTTGAGAAAGCAAAACTTGTTAATCCGTTATCCTCAAAAATTTATGATAAAAATGGCGATTTGGTATATGAATACGGGAAAGAAAAGCGGACGAATGTTACGTATGATCAAATTCCTAAATTAGTAGAAAATGCATTTTTAGCAACAGAAGATTCACGTTTTTATGAGCATAGTGGAGTAGACTTTAAAGGTACTGCCCGTGCTGTCTTGGTGAGTCTTAAAGGAGATTACGGTTCACAAGGTGGAAGTACAATAACGCAACAGGTTATTAAAAACTACTTCTTATCGATGGAAAAAACATCAAAACGTAAGGTCCAGGAAATATATTTAGCGTATAAACTAGAACAACAATATTCAAAACATGAAATTTTAGAAATGTATTTAAATAAAATTAACTTAGGAAACCGTTCATATGGTATCGCAACAGCAGCACAAAACTACTATGGTAAAGAATTGAAAGATTTAACATTACCAGAAGTTGCGATGCTTGCAGGTTTACCGAAAGCACCGAATAACTATGATCCAACGAAAACGGAGAATATTCAAAGAGCAACAGAAAGAAGAAATGTTGTACTAGGATTAATGAATCGACATGGCTATATTACGAAGGCAGAAATGGAAGAAGCTTCAAAAGTTGAAGTGACAAAGGGACTTAAGACAGCAACGGAACTTCAAACAATGCCGCATACTGCATTTATGGATGCCGTAGTGAAAGAAGTAGAAAAAGAAATACCAGATGTTAATATTGGATCTGATGGCTTAGAAATTTATACAACATTAGACCCGAAAGCACAAGAATTTGCTGATAAGATTTTAAATGACAATATTATTAATTATCCAAATGATAAGTTCCAAGGTGCTTTCACATTTATGGATACGAAAACAGGAGAAGTTCGTGCTATAGGTAGTGGACGCGGTGAAAATAAAGCAGTATTTAAAGGGCATAATATGGCAATTGAATTAGATCGTGCAGCTGGTTCAACTATGAAGCCAATCTTTGATTACGGTCCTGCAATTGAATACTTAAAATGGGCTACGTATCATCAAATTGATGATTCTCCATTTAAATATTCAACTGGACAAGAACTTCGAAATGCGGATAGAAGTCACTTAGGCCCAATTACTATGCGTGAAGCGCTAAAAATGTCACGTAACGTTCCAGCAGTTAAAACTGCAAAAGAAGTAGGACTGAATAAATCAAAGGAATTCTCTGAGAAATTAGGTATTACATTTAATAAACCGCCGGCAGAATCTACAGCGATTGGTACAAACGAAGTATCACCAACTGAAATAGCAGGTGCTTATGCGACATTTGGTAATGGTGGAAAGTATGCAAAACCGCATTTTGTTAAGAAAGTAGTTTATCCAGACGGTAAGTCACAAAGTTTTGAGCAAAAACCAAAACAAGTTATAGCTGACTCTACAGCATATATGATTACTGATATGCTTCGTTCAGTAGTAACATCTGGTACTGGTACAGCGGCAAATATAAGTTCTTTAGATGTAGCTGGTAAAACAGGTACAACAAACTATGATTCAAAACAACTAGCGAAATATAACATTCCAGAAAGTGCAACCCGGGATAGTTGGTTTGCAGGTTATACGCCGCAATATACGATGGCGGTATGGACTGGATATATGAAAGATGGTAAAGACGAGTATATTAGTAGTAAAAATACGAAAATTGCACAGTTGATCTTTAAAGAAATGATGAGTAAGTTTGCTACTGACAAATCAAGCTTTAAAATGCCAAGTAGTGTTATTCAAGAAGGTAGTGAGCTACGTATAAAAGGGGAAAAACGTGATTCTTCTCCAAATACGAGCGTACCTGATACAACGGAACAACCAAAACAAGATCAACAGCAAAAGACTGAAGAAGAGAAAAAGCAAGAAGAATTAAAGAAACAAGAAGATCTTAAAAAACAAGAAGAACAAAAGAAACAAGAGGAACTTAAGAAGCAAGAAGAACAAAAGAAACTAGAAGAGCAAAAGAAACAAGAAGAAGAAAAGAAACAAAATGAACAAAATAATGGAAATGGCCAAGGAAATACAACACCTCCAGCAAATAACGGAGGAGGCCAAGGAAATACGACACCTCCAGCGAATAACGGAGGAGGTCAAGGAAATACGACACCTCCAGCAAATAACGGGGGAGGTCAAGGAAATACGACACCTCCAGCAAATAACGGAGGAGGCCAAGGAAATACGACACCTCCAGCGAATAACGGAGGAGGCCAAGGAAATACGACTCCACCAGCGACCACAGAACCAAATACTGGCGGTAATGCAGGAGAGGCCCCTGCTAATAATGGACAATAAGAAAATTTTATAAAAAATATTAAAAAGCACTTAAGATTTGTAAAAATTACAATCTTAAGTGCTTTTTTCTTTTAAATGCAGTAACTATGAGACAATGTATTTTAAATATTAAAAGTACCATAGAAGTTTTGAAAATAAATTGAAGGAAAATGATAAAAAATTTGAGACTGGGGTAACGGAGGATAGGCGTGGCTTTGAAAGGTGGTACTACTTGGATGTGCGCCATGATGCCAAAATGAGGGAGTAATTTGACCTGGAATTTGATATTGTTGCCAAGTTGCAGGAAGTTCAATTCCTACATCGGAACTAGCTGTATGAATGGCTGGAACGTGTATCCCAGGAGTCGAGGGAACGACGGCTGTTACTCTTGAAGAGATCCACATAACATAATCACTCCTAAATTGCGATAATAAAGTAGTATATTCTTTTCACACATATAAAGGTACAAATAAATGGGACTTTAGGCTAAAACATACGTATAAAGTTGTAAGACCAATTTAAATTGATTTTGGACCATTTATTATAAAAAGATACGTCTATTTACGGACGGAAAAGGAACGAAGAAACTGTAAAATGGAGGTGTTAATTGCAATAACTTACGTGTTTATGGAGGAATATGAATGGAACGATTATGGACGAAATCATTTATTCAAATGACTTTCGCAATGTTATTTTTATTTACAGGGTTTTATTTACTTGTTCCAACGCTCCCACTTTTTATTAAAGAGATAGGTGGCAATGAATCACAAGTCGGACTTATGATGGGAATGTTTACAATAGCGGCGGTTGTAATACGACCGATTATTGGAGGGATGTTGGATCAATATGGTAGAAGATCCTTTACTATTTTCGGGCTCATCTTTTTTGGGTTAACGATGTACTCTTATAATTTAGCGACGACTATTATCCTTTTAGCTATTTTACGTGTTATTCACGGAGTAACATGGGCTGTTTCTACAACAGCTATTGGAACAGCGATAACTGATATTATTCCAGATTCACGCCGTGGCGAAGGTATGGGTTGGTATGGGATGGCTATGACGATTGCAATGGCAATCGGCCCAATGATTGGATTATTGGTTGTACAAAATTATTCATTTCACGGCCTTTTCTTATTAGCAACTCTTTTATCCATTATGGCAGTCTTATTATCATTAATGACGAAAATGCCATTCACACCACAAAAAGAAAAAGGGAAAATGCAACTGTTTGAAAAATCCGTACTATCCATTACGATAGTTGTATTTTTTTTATCATTTGCATATGGAGGGATTACGACGTTTTTACCGCTATTTGCATCGTCAATTGATGTGAATCCTGGGACATTCTTTCTTGTGTATGCAATTGCTTTAACAATTGTAAGGCCAATTTCAGGGAAACTATTAGATAAATTTGGAGAAGTATTCATCATACTCCCAGCATTATGCATTACTATTTTAGCTATCGTTGTATTAACTCTTTCAAATGGTTTGACGGGTGTAATGATTGCAGCAATATTATACGGTATTGGATTTGGCTCAGCACAACCAGCTTTGCAAGCGGCGATGCTTACAATTGTTGACCCGAGTAAAAGAGGAGTTGCTAACGCTTCATTTTTTACTGCATTTGATTTAGGAATTGGATTGGGTGCGATTTTACTTGGAGTTGTTTCGCAAATGTTTGGTTACCGTATTTTATTTGCGGGTAGTGCAATTTCAGGGTTAATTGCTTTAATTATTTTTGTCGTTCTTGTAAAACAACGATTAAGTAAAAAAGAATTTGCGTAAACTGGAGGAACAAAGATGAAAATTTCAATTGATGATAAAGCTCTACAATGGTTTAAAGAAGAATTACGTATATCTTTAGAGATTGTTGCAGAGCAACCAGATGGGGAAATCGTGTCAGTTGAGAAGGAAGGCATTCTATTTTTTGTAGATGTTGATGATCTTTGGTACTTTCAAAACTATGATTTAGTTGTAGGTTATCATGAGGAAATGGAAGGAATTTAATTTAATTACGTAAAATAATAACTTTATTAAAAATAAATAAATTTTATATGGAAATTATATTTAGAGAATAGTGAAATAAATATAATGCGAAAAGCGAGCTGTATATGAATACAGCTCGCTTTTTTATTTAGTAAAAGCAATTGCAAAGTAGATACATATTTAATGGGATTATATGAATCAACTTTATATTTTGTTTTAAAGATAAATAAAGAGAAGTCTGTCCTTTCTTTATAAAATATGAAAGTTATTGTTGAAAAACTGTATTGTTACATCGGTAAAAGTATAGGAAACTTATCATTATAAAATAAATTGAAATCTTCTAAAAACTCTGATACATTGAAATAGAAATGTAGTTTCGCAATATTGTAAAGGCTTACAGTTATGTGCACGAAGATCTATTAGGATTGGAGGAAATAATGATGAAAGCTGAAGAAAAATTTTCCCCGGGATTAGATGGTATAGTGGCAGCGGAGACGAAGATTTCGTTTCTTGACACAGTAAAAGGTGAAATTGTAATTCAAGGGTATGATTTAATCGAACTCTCAAAAACAAAAGAGTATTTAGACATTGTGCACCTTTTATTGGAAGAACATCTACCAAATGAGGATGAAAAAGCAAAACTTGAAAAGAAATTAAAAGAAGAATACGCGGTACCAGAAGGTGTATTTAACGTATTAAAGGCATTACCGAAAGAAACACACCCTATGGATGGATTGCGTACAGGTGTGTCCGCATTAGCTGGTTACGATAATGATATTGAAAATCGCTCGTTAGAAGTAAACAAAAGCCGCGGATACAAGTTATTGAGTAAAGTACCAAACATTGTAGCGAATAGCTATCATATTTTAAATAATGAAGAGCCAATCGAACCACTTAAGGAATTATCATATAGCGCGAATTTCTTCTATATGTTAACAGGTAAAAAACCAACTGAACTTGAGGAGAAGATTTTTGATCGTTCCCTTGTTTTATATAGTGAACATGAAATGCCAAACTCTACATTTACAGCGCGCGTTATTGCGTCTACGCAATCCGACTTATATGGTGCTTTAACAGGTGCGGTTGCATCTTTAAAAGGTAGCTTACATGGCGGTGCGAACGAAGCGGTTATGTACATGCTTTTAGAAGCTGGTAATGTTGAAAAGTTTGAAGAGTTATTACAGAAGAAACTATATAACAAAGAAAAAATTATGGGCTTTGGACATCGTGTATACATGAAGAAGATGGATCCAAGAGCATTGATGATGAAGGAAGCTTTAAAGCAGTTATGTGATGTGAAGGGTGATTATACACTATATGAGATGTGTGAAGCTGGAGAAAAGATTATGGAGAAGGAAAAAGGAATTTATCCAAACCTTGATTATTACGCAGCTCCAGTATATTGGATGCTTGGTATTCCAATTCAACTGTACACACCAATCTTCTTTAGCTCTAGAACAGTAGGGCTTTGTGCACACGTTATTGAGCAACATGCGAACAATCGTTTGTTCCGTCCACGTGTAAATTATATTGGCGAGCGACATGTGCTTAGTAAATAAGAACAACTGGGGAGTTGTTAGCGCCGCCCGCCAGATGGGTGTTTGACCGACACCCATCCTTAATAATAACGAATTTTCGACAGAAAGGGAAGGATAGCATGATTAAAACAAATGAAATTAAACAAAAAGATGCATTATTAGAAGAGATTACCGATTATGTATTAAGTAAAGAGGTAACAAGTGCAGAAGCATTTAGTACTGCTCGTTACGTATTACTTGATACACTTGGATGCGGAATTTTAGCATTACAATATCCAGAATGTACGAAATTATTAGGACCAGTTGTACCAGGAACAATCGTGCCAAATGGTACACGTGTACCAGGCACGTCATATGTACTTGATCCTGTGAAAGGTGCATTTAATATCGGCTGTATGATCCGTTGGTTAGACTATAACGATACTTGGCTTGCAGCAGAGTGGGGACATCCATCTGATAACCTAGGCGGAATTTTAGCTGTGGCAGATTATATTAGCCGTGTTCGTATTTCAGAAGGAAAAGAACCGTTAAAAGTACGTGAAGTATTAGAAATGATGATTAAAGCACATGAAATTCAAGGTGTACTTGCTTTAGAAAACAGCTTAAACAGAGTTGGTCTTGACCACGTATTATATGTAAAAGTAGCAACAACTGCTGTAGTTGCAAAAATGCTTGGCGGAACACGTGAAGAAATCTTTAATGCATTATCACATGCGTGGATTGATAATTCTAGTCTTCGTACATATCGTCATGCTCCAAATACAGGCTCACGTAAATCATGGGCAGCAGGTGATGCAACGAGCCGCGGTGTTCATCTTGCAATGACTGCCTTAAAAGGTGAAATGGGTTATCCGACAGCATTATCTGCACCGGGCTGGGGATTCCAAGATGTATTATTTAATAAACAAGAATTAAAATTAGCAAGACCACTAGAGTCATATGTAATGGAAAATGTATTATTTAAAGTTTCATATCCTGCAGAATTCCATGCACAAACAGCTGCAGAATGTGCTGTGAAATTACATCCAGAAATTAAAGAAAGATTAGATGAAATTGACCGTATTACAATTACAACTCATGAATCAGCAATTCGTATTATTGATAAAGAAGGTCCATTAAATAACCCGGCTGATCGTGATCACTGCTTACAATACATTACGGCAATTGGTTTATTAAAAGGAGATATCGTTGCGGATGATTATGAGGATGCAGTAGCAAATGATCCACGTGTAGATGAATTACGTAATAAGATGGTTGTTGTTGAAAATAAACAGTACAGTTTAGATTACCTTGACCCGAACAAGCGCTCAATCGCCAACGCTGTTCAAGTTCATTTCAAAGATGGAACTGTAACAGAAAATGTGGAATGTGAATATCCACTTGGTCACCGTTTCCGTAGAGACGAAGCAATTCCAAAAGTTGTTCAAAAATTCACTGCAAATATGGCAGGTCATTATTCTAGTAAGCAACAAGAACAAATTCATGAAGCTTGTTTAAATGAAGAGAAACTAGAAAATATGAATGTAAATGAATTTGTAGATCTATTCTTAATTTAATAATAGGGGGAATTTAGAATGGCTTGGGTTGTGAATAAACAGTCAACACAAGAGGAGCTTGCGAATCGCTTCCGAGCTTTAGTAGAAGCAAATGAAATTTTGCAAATTCCAGGTGCTCATGACGCAATGGCAGCTCTTGTTGCGAAAAATACAGGTTTTTCAGCTCTTTATTTATCAGGAGCAGCTTATACTGCAAGTAAAGGGCTACCTGATTTAGGAATCGTGACTTCTACTGAAGTAGCAGAGCGAGCGAGGGATCTAGTAAGAGCTACAGACTTACCAGTTCTTGTTGATATTGATACTGGATTCGGTGGTGTCCTAAATGTAGCGAGAACAGCAGTAGAAATGGTGGAAGCGAAAGTAGCAGCTGTTCAAATTGAAGATCAACAATTACCAAAAAAATGTGGACATTTAAATGGTAAAAAACTCGTTACGACAGAAGAATTAGTTCAAAAGATTAAAGCGATCAAAGAAGTTGCACCGAGCTTATATATTGTAGCGCGCACAGATGCTCGCGGTGTAGAGGGCTTGGATGAAGCAATTGAAAGAGCAAACGCCTATGTAAAAGCAGGTGCAGATGCAATATTCCCAGAAGCGCTTCAATCAGAAGAAGAGTTCCGTCTATTTAATAGTAAAGTAAATGCACCTTTACTTGCCAACATGACTGAGTTTGGGAAAACGCCGTATTATAGTGCAGAGGAATTTGCGAATATGGGCTTCCAAATGGTTATTTACCCTGTAACTTCACTTCGTGTTGCAGCGAAAGCGTATGAGCATGTGTTTACTTTAATTAAGGAAACTGGTTCTCAAAAAGATGCACTTTCAAATATGCAAACGAGAAGTGAGTTATATGAAACAATTTCATATCATGACTTTGAAGAATTAGATACTGGAATTGCAAAAACAGTATTATCAGAAGATCAATAGATAAAACAACTAAGGCGATGAGAGTACATCTTTGGCAAAATAAACTGCTTGATGTGAAAATTCATCGCCTTCTGTTTTCAAAAATAAGATATTCCACTCATCGTAGACGAGCATATGTAGTAGCAAGTAAGGCCGAAATGATAGGGGGATTCAGATGGAGAAAACGAAGTTACCGTGGGATGAATTTTTTTCACTTAATAAAGATGTGAATCATGCTTTCTTTACGCCAGAAGATTTTTCAGGAGATGAAGATTTAATCGCAAAAACGACAGAACAATTCGTTAAACAAGAAATTGTTCCACAAATGGAGAATATTGAACAACATAACTATAAAGTTTCTCGTCAATTGTTTGAGAAAGCTGGAGAACTTGGATTGTTAAGTATCGAAGTCCCAGAAGAATATGGCGGATTCGAATTAGGAAAGGCAGTTTCAGGGCTTGTAGCAGAAAAAATGGGATACGCTGGTGCATTTAGCGTTTCATTTAATATACACGCTGGTGTAGGTACATTGCCTTACATATATTACGGAACGAAAGAACAAAAAGAAAAATATTTGCCGAAAATTGCATCAGGAGAATGGGTTGGGGCTTATGCTTTAACTGAGCCAAATGCCGGTTCTGATGCATTAAGCGCAAAAACGAGCGCAGTATTAAATGAAGATGGAACTGCTTGGAAGTTAAATGGTGAGAAGCAGTGGATTACAAATGCTCATATGGCAGATGTATACGTTGTTTTTGCGAAGACAAATAAAGGAATGACAGCGTTTATTGTCGAAAGAACATGTGAAGGCGTATCCATTGGACTAGAAGAAAAGAAAATGGGGATTAAAGGCTCTTCAACAGCGACTCTTATTTTAGAAGATGTTGTCATACCTGCTGAAAATGTTTTAGGGGAAGTTGGGAAAGGGCATCACGTAGCTCTTAATATTCTTAACTTCGCTAGATTAAAACTTGCCTTTGGAAATATTGGAACAGCAAAGCAAGCAATTGGATTGTCCGTTCAATACGGAAAAGAACGCAAACAGTTCCAAACGGAATTAGTAGACTTTACGATGATTCAAGAGAAAATTGCAAATATGATCATTGCTACATATGGAGCAGAAAGTGCAGCTTATCGTACAGCAGGTGTAATTGATGAAGCAATTCATGAGAGTGATGAGGATCTTATGAAGCAAATGTCTCAATTTGCTATTGAATGTGCACTGAATAAAGTAAATGCTTCTGAAACACTTGGTCATATCGTAGATGAAGCTGTACAAATTCATGGTGGTTACGGTTATATGCAAGAGTATGAAGTAGAACGATTATACCGTGATGCTAGAATTAGTCGTATTTTTGAAGGGACGAACGAAATTAATAGATTAACAGTTGCTAAAATGTTAATGAAACAAATGGAACAAATTGAAGATACTGAAATAGAGATTGATGTAGAAAATGTCGAAAGAAACCATCGTTACATTTTATTAGCGAAAAAATTGTTGAAACAATCTTTGAAAACGCTCTCTAAAACTCCAGGTTTAAAAATTGATCAAGAGCAAGAATATTCACGTGTATTATCAAATATGTTAACGGACGTGTACGTCATGGAATCAGCATTTTTACGTACGAGTAAAGCAATTAGTAAAAATGGTGCAGAAAAAGAGGGTACGAAACAAATGATAACTGACGTTATTTGTGAAGAAGGCTATCGCAAAGTAGAAGAAGCAGCGATTTCTATACTTTCCGCGGCTATTACAGAAGAACAAGATAGACACGTGATTTTAACTGAAATTCGTCAATTACTAGTGCCTTTATACACGAACGTATTTACAAAAAAGAGAGAAATTGCGAAAGCTATTATAAATCGCGGAAAGTATATTGTGTAAATAGGAGGAAAGCGATATGAAAAAGATTGGTTTTATCGGTTTAGGTAACATGGGTCTTCCGATGTCTAAAAATTTAGTTAAATCAAGTTACACAGTATATGGTGTGGATTTAAATAAAAATGCTGAAGCTTCTTTTGAAAAAGAAGGCGGAATTATCGGCTTATCAATTTCAAAACTAGCAGAAACATGCGATGTAATTTTTACAAGTTTACCTTCACCTCGCGCTGTTGAAGCGGTATATTTTGGCGAAGAAGGATTATTTGAAAATAGTCACTCGAATGTAGTTTTAATTGATACAAGTACTGTATCTCCACAGTTAAACAAACAGTTAGAGGAAGCTGCAAAGGAAAAGAAAGTAGACTTTTTAGCAGCACCTGTTAGTGGTGGGGTAATTGGAGCTGAAAACCGTACATTAACATTTATGGTTGGTGGATCAAAAGAGGTATATGAGAAAACGGAATCTATCATGGGTGTACTAGGTGCGAACATTTTCCATGTTAGTGAGCAAATTGATAGTGGGACAACAGTTAAATTAATTAATAACCTATTAATTGGTTTTTATACAGCTGGTGTGAGTGAAGCTTTAACATTAGCGAAAAAGAACAATATGGATTTAGATAAAATGTTTGATATTTTAAATGTAAGTTACGGTCAAAGTAGAATTTATGAACGTAATTATAAAAGTTTTATAGCACCCGAAAACTACGAGCCAGGATTTACTGTGAATTTATTAAAGAAAGATTTAGGGTTTGCAGTTGACTTAGCTAAGGAAAGTGAACTCCATTTACCAGTAAGCGAAATGTTATTAAACGTATATGACGAAGCGAGTCAAGCTGGATATGGAGAAAACGATATGGCTGCCTTATATAAGAAAGTTAGCGAGCAATTAATTTCTAATCAAAAATAAATTATACAAAGGAGAGAATACAATGATTACAACTGAAATTAAACGAGTAAAAAATCATATTAATGGTGAGTGGGTAGAATCTACTGGTACAGAAGTAGAAGCAGTTCCGAATCCAGCGACTGGAAAAATTATCGCTTACGTTCCGCTATCTCCGAAAGAAGATGTTGAAAAAGCTGTTGAAGCGGCAAAAGCAGCATACGAAACGTGGTCTAAAGTACCAGTTCCGAATCGTTCAAGACAATTGTATAAATATTTACAGCTTTTACAAGAAAACAAAGAAGAACTTGCAAAAATCATTACGCTTGAAAATGGTAAAACATTAACGGATGCAACTGGAGAAGTACAACGTGGTATTGAGGCAGTAGAACTTGCAACATCTACGCCAAATTTAATGATGGGACAAGCACTTCCGAATATTGCTAGCGGCATTGATGGATCAATTTGGCGCTACCCAATTGGAGTTGTTGCTGGAATTACGCCGTTTAACTTCCCGATGATGATTCCATTATGGATGTTCCCGCTTGCAATTGCTTGTGGTAATACATTCGTATTAAAAACATCTGAGAGAACACCACTTTTAGCAGAGCGACTTGTAGAGTTATTCTATGAAGCTGGTTTTCCAAAAGGAGTATTAAATTTAGTACAAGGCGGAAAAGATGTTGTAAATAGCATTTTAGAAAATAAAGATATTCAAGCTGTTTCGTTCGTTGGTTCTGAGCCGGTAGCTCGTTACGTATATGAAACAGGTACGAAACACGGGAAACGTGTACAAGCGTTAGCTGGTGCGAAAAACCATGCGATTGTTATGCCAGATTGCAATCTTGAGAAAACAGTACAAGGTGTAATCGGATCTGCATTTGCAAGTAGTGGAGAGCGCTGCATGGCATGTTCAGTAGTAGCAGTAGTTGATGAAATTGCAGATGAGTTCATCGACGTACTAGTAGCAGAGACGAAGAAGTTAAAAGTAGGTGACGGTTTCCACGAAGATAATTATGTTGGACCATTAATTCGTGAGTCTCATAAAGAACGCGTATTAGGCTATATTAACAGCGGTGTAGCAGATGGAGCTACTTTATTAGTAGATGGCCGTAAAATTAAGGAAGAAGTTGGAGACGGTTACTTTGTAGGTGCGACAATCTTTGACGGTGTAAATCAAGAAATGAAAATTTGGCAAGATGAGATTTTTGCTCCAGTATTAAGCATTGTACGAGTTAAAGATTTAGAAGAAGGTATTAAACTAACAAATCAATCTAAATTTGCAAATGGTGCAGTTATTTATACTTCAAACGGTAAACATGCACAAACGTTCCGTGATAACATCGATGCGGGTATGATCGGTGTAAACGTAAACGTTCCAGCACCAATGGCATTCTTCGCATTCGCAGGAAATAAAGCTTCATTCTTTGGTGATTTAGGTACAAATGGTACAGATGGCGTTCAATTCTATACACGTAAAAAAGTTGTAACTGAGCGCTGGTTTTAATATAAAGTAGACAGCCAAATCAGTTGTTAAAAGAAAACCACCACTATGAATAGTGGTGGTTTTCTTCTTGTTAATTGCTTTTTTCAAAAGCTAGTTTAATACCAAAACCAATTAAGACAATTCCCGTTAACCCTTGAATATAACGTTGTGTCTTCGGTTTTTTCATAAAAGCACTAATTTTATCAATTAAAAATATATAAAAAGCGAACCAAATAACTGTTAAAACTAGGTAAGTAAGGCCCATTATAAGAAGTTGGATAAACGTATTATGATTTGGATTTAAAAATTGCGGTAAAAATGTTAAAAAGAAGACTGCGATTTTAGGGTTTAATAAATTTGTAAGAAACCCTTGGCGAAAGCAAGAAGTATGCTCGTTTGCGTTATTCAAAGATATATCGTTCGTATTGACGCCTTCTTTATTTCTTACTGCTAAAAGGGCTTTAATACCAATATAAATTAAATATAGAGCTCCAACGTACTTGAAAATAGAAAATAAAAGAGCTGACTTTACAATAAGTGCGGAAAGTCCGATTACTGCTGCTAAAGTATGAATCAATAGTGCAACACATGTACCGAACACTGTTTTCACCCCGCCTACCTTACCAGCAACTAATGTGTTTTTCGTAGCCATTGCAGTATCAGGACCAGGTAAAATAATAAGACAAATAGACATAATGATGAAAAGAAAATAATTTTCAATCATAGTCGCTCCTCCTTCTTTTATTTTTAGAATATTTAATTAAAAATAGTGTAGCACATAATTCGATTTAATAAAATTAAATTTTATTAAAATTTATTAAATAGGAAAAAGGCTATATAGGCGTGTAATTATACGACTATATAGCCTCAATTTTATCCCGTATGAAAGGGCGATTGCTTCTACTAATAATAAGAGGGAGATAAACCCTACTTATTAAATTTTCACTTTACGCATTAAGTAAGTTAAAGAACCTGTTTACATCTTCTTCTGAAACATCACTTAACTGCTTATATTTATAATTTGGATTTTGGTCTTTATCAACGACAACAGATCGTACTCCTTCAAAGAAATCTTCATGTCTCATGAAGTTTTTAGCAAGTACAAGGTCAGTAGCGAAACATTCTTCAACGGACTTATCTTGTCCATCAATAAACTGTTTTAATGTTACTTTTAGTGAAATAGGAGATTTTGATAATAACGTTTCTTTCGCTTTTAAAGCAAAGGAACTTTGATCTTTCTCTAATGAATGAATAATTTCTTCAATTGTATCGAATGCAAAATGTGAATTAATTTCTTCTAATGAAGGAGCAAGCTCGCTTTCTAATGTTGGAGCAGTTGCAAATGTACGAATGACTTCTTTTAAATGAGTATGTACATCATCTTCTTTATGCCAATTTACACTTTCCAGTTCAGTAAGGAAATTTGGTAATGAATCAGATGCCATAAAATAATCAGCAGCGTTTATAAATAATACGTCAGAAGCTTTTAAAATAGATGCTGTTAAAGCGACATAGCGGCCAGCATACCCTGGAGCTTTATTCAAGAAATAAGCAGCACCGACGTCTGGGAAGAAGCCAATATTCATCTCTGGCATTGCCCATTTCGTACGCTCAGTTACAATTCGGTATTTCGCACCATTTGTAAGACCGACACCACCACCCATTACAATTCCATCTAAACAAGCGATAATCGGTTTTTTATATTGATAAATATATGTATCAATTTCATACTCTTCTTCAAAGAAACGTTCCGCATGCTGCAATGCAGCTTCATTTGAACGTGCTTCATAAAGAGTTTTAATATCGCCACCTGCACAAAAACCTTTTGTGCCAGCTCCTTTTAATACGATAAGCGCAATTCGCTCATCATTTTCCCACTCTTTCAGTTTTTGCCCAATTGGTTGCAACATGTCATAAGATAAAGAATTAAGTGCTTTTGGGCGGTTTAAAGTAATTGATGCAACGCCGTTTTCGCTAACAGAAAATAAAACGTGTTCAGTCATAATTCATCCTCCCTTACATATCTTCTTATTCTTAATTCTTTATACGTACTGAAATGTCCTTTATAAATTTTGTCTAAAGTTGGCGGTATATGTTAATTTGTTCACTGCATATTTTGACGAGTTATATTTGCAGGATTTTGGAGGTTGAAAATGAATATTACAACATTACTGTAATTGTAATTATTTGAAGTTACCATGATAAACACGCTATTATATATGTGTAAATTGTACATAATCACTTCGAAAAGAGTATTTGAAGTGATTATAATGAAAGAAAAATTGCTTTTCATTAGAAATAGAGAAAGGAGAAATCGGAATGCCAGTACCTTTACTATTGTCGGTGATTATTTTGTCTTCTTTAATGATAGGGATAACGCAGTATTTTCATCATACAGATACGACAGAGGAAGTGAAGGATAAAGTACGACTTGTATTTCCGATTTTTATCATATCTATTTCTTTTTGCATTTTATTAAATAAAGATGGGTACATTGTTGCAGTATTTTCATTTTTTGTAGCGATTGTTTTCATTACAGTTTTATATTATGTAATGAAAGACTTTATCCAAAAATAAAGATGTCATATGAGACATTTTTATTTTTGGAAAGAGTAAAATTTCACATACCGTATTATATGTGAAAATAAAAAAACATGTTGCAATAGAAAAGTATGTACTTTACCGTGTATTTACTTGTCAATCTTGCATAGCCAATATACTATTAATAGTGTAGAGATTAGAAAAAGGGGTTGTATCTATCATGAAATTTGAGATGCACACAAAAATTATTTCAAATGAAAAAGAAGTAAGATTACATATAGAAGAAAACATATTTCAATTAAAATTGGATGGCTATCACTTATTTACAGTTCAAGAAATATTACCTTTATATAAATCAAATGAAGAAAGAATCGGTAGTGCAATGATACAAAAGTTAGAATGGGAGAACGGAAAAACTACAATAAACTATCAACTTGTATCACTAAATTCAGTAAATTAAAAGGAGCAGGAAACCATGAAGTTATTTCATACAGCCGATTGGCATTTAGGAAAGCTTGTTCATGGCGTGTATATGACTGAAGATCAAAAGATTGTACTAGATCAGTTTGTACAAGCTGTTGAAGAAGAAAAACCAGATGCCGTAATTATTGCAGGGGATTTATATGACCGAGCAATTCCACCTACAGAAGCAGTAGACTTATTAAATGATGTGCTGCAAAAAATAGTGATTGATTTACAAACACCAGTTATTGCAGTTGCTGGGAACCATGATAGTCCAGATCGTATTCATTTTGGAAGTAGTTTAATGAAGAAACAAGGATTATTTATTGTGGGGCAATTTCAATTTCCATATGAGCCGATTATATTAAATGATGAATATGGGGAGGTTCACTTCCATCTCATTCCTTATGCGGATCCAAGTATAGTTAGACATGTATTGAAAAACGAAGACGTACGTTCTCATGATGATGCGATGCGTATTTTTATGAATGAGCTATCTGAAACGATGGATAAAGAAGCTAGACATGTGTTTGTTGGTCATGCATTTGTAACTTCTGCTGGAGAAGCGGAAGAGAATACAAGTGATGCTGAACGACCGCTTTCAATTGGTGGTGCTGAATACGTGAATAGTCATTATTTTGATAAGTTTCATTACACAGCGCTTGGACATTTACATCAAGCGCATTTCGTACGTAATGAGACAATTCGATATTCCGGTTCGCCACTTGCCTATTCTATTTCTGAAGAAAAACATAAAAAAGGATATTATATTGTGGAACTGAACGAGCAAGGTGAAGCAACAATTGAAAAAAGGTTACTTAATCCACGCCGTAAAATGCGAACAGTAGAAGCGAAAATAGATGAATTGTTACAACATCCAGTAAGTGAAGATTACGTGTTTGTAAAATTATTAGATGAAAATCCTGTCTTGCAGCCAATGGAAAAAATACGCTCTGTTTATCCAAATGCAATGCATGTTGAAAGAGCCATTCAAAGACGAGAGTTCACTGAGTCAAATGAAGTAACTGTTTCAAGACATAAAATGGATGATTTATCATTATTAAAGGCTTTTTATAAAGAAATGAAAGGCTTAGATTTATCAGAAGAGAAAGAACGTCTATTTGTAGAAGTATTACAAACAGTGCAAGAACGGGAAGGTGAACGAGGATGAGACCGATTCAGCTTATTATGACGGCATTTGGCCCATATAAACAGAAAGAAGTAATTGATTTTGACGATTTGGGAGAGCATCGTATTTTCGCCATTTCTGGAAACACGGGCGCTGGAAAGACAACGATTTTTGATGCGATTTGTTATGTTTTATATGGCGAGGCAAGCGGAGAAGAACGAAGTGATACGAGCATGCTCCGCAGTCAATTTGCTGATGATAATGTGTATACAAGCGTAGAATTAACCTTTCAGTTAAAAGGGAAACGTTATGAAATAAAACGACAACTGGGACATAAAAAACAAGGGAACAAGACGATTACGGGACATGCAGTAGAATTATATGAAGTAATTGATGAAGAGAAGATTCCGGCTGTTGATCGTTTCCATGTGACGGATGTAAATAAAAAAGTAGAAGATTTAATTGGTTTAAGTAAACATCAATTCAGCCAAATTGTTATGTTACCGCAAGGGGAATTCCGAAAACTATTAACATCTGAGACAGAAAACAAAGAAGAAATTTTGCGTCGTATTTTTAAAACAGATCGTTATAAGTTAATGCGTGAGTTACTTGACCAAAAGCGAAAACAATGGAAAGACGTCTTACAAGAAAAACAGAAAGAGCGAGAGCTATATTTCCGTAATGTTTTTAAATTACCAATTCGAGATGGAGCATTATTAGAAACTTTAGCGGAACAAGAGCATGTAAATACACATCAAGTAGTAGAAGCATTAGAACAAGAAACAGCTGTGTATAAGGCAGAGGTTGAGCAATTACAAGTAGAACAAGATGTTCAAACGAAGCAATTAAAGGATGCTGAAACACGTTTTCATGCAGCGAAGTCTGTAAATGAGAAATTTATAGATTTACAACAAAAGAATGAGAAATATAATACTTTACAAGAAAACCGTTCAGTAATTGAAATGAAAGAAATATCTTTTAAGCGTGCGGAACAAGCGAAGCGCTTATTACCATTTGAACAATGGCACGAAGAAGCGATGGAAAATGAGCAGAAATCTGAAAGTTTGTTAAAACAAATTATCGCTAAAAAAGAAAATATAATGAATAATTTTGAACTTGCTCAGGAGAAATATGAAGCAGTAAAGAATAAAGAACCTGAGAGAGAAAATGCAAAAAAACTTGTTCAAAGATTAGAAGAGTTACAACCGATTATTGCATCATTAGCTGAGAAACAGTTGAATTTACAAAATGCAGAAATTCAACTAGGAAAATTAAAAGAAAGTATGCAAAACTTAGATCGACAATTAGAAGAGCATACAAATCAAAAACAGCTAATGTCTGGTGAATTACAGCAATTAGAGCGAGCGCTTGAACGATATGTAGATAAAGTAGAAGAACTAACGAATATGCGAGAAGATGCAAAAGTTTTAAAGCAAGCATATGATGTATGGCAAGAAAAACAAAAATTCGAGCAAGAAAAAGAAACTGCATTTACTAAGATGCAAGAGACAGTTCGTGCATATGAGAATATGGAACGTCGCTGGTTAAGTGAACAAGCTGGTATATTGGCTCTTCATCTACATGATGGTGAATCTTGTCCAGTATGTGGCAGCACGAACCATCCGAAAAAAGCTTCAGAGCAAAGTGATGCCATTAATGAAAAAGAGTTAAATGATTTAAGAGACAAGAAGAATATTGCCGAAAAATTACATGTGCAAGTAGAGGAGAAATGGAATTTCTATCATCTTCAATATGAACAGATAATAGAAGAAGTTAAGAAGCGAGGCTACCAATCGGAAGAATTAGTTGAAACATATAGTGCGCTTGTTCAAAAAGGAAAACAATTAGCAACTGAAGTGAATACGTTAAAAGCAAGTGAAGAAACGCGTAAGCAAACAGCTGTGAAAATAAAAAGTATAGAAGAAAAAGTAGATGCACTTCAGAAACAAAAACATGAGGTAGAAACAGAACAGCACCGTATAGAAATGGATTGTATGCAGCTTCGTACGTCATATGAACATGATAAGAAAAACATTCCTGAAAACTTACAAACAGTCCAAGCTTGGAAAGTTCAGTTTGACCAAGCTATGCATGAGCTCAAATTAATGGAGGACGAATGGAAGAAAGTGCAGGAGGCGTATCAACATTGGCAAAATGAAAATATACGTATTCAAGCAGAACAGGAAGGTGCTTCTAATCAATTTGAAAGTGCAAAATTGAAGAAAGAGGAGACTTTCACGCGCTTTATGAAAGAGCTTGAACAGAGTGGATTTACAAATCAAATTACGTATAAAGAAGCGAAATTAAGTGATGCCGAGATGGATATGTTACAAAAAGAAATTCAAAGCTATTATTCATCTCTTGAAGTACTTGCAAAACAAATTGAAGAGTTACATGCTGAATTAAAAGATAAAGAGTATATGGATATTACGGCGTTAGGTGAACACATTAAAGAATTAGAAATTAACCTTGATATCATTAAAGAAAAACGTCAACGTGCGCAAAATGCGGTAACATATATTTCTGATTTACATGAAAATATTAGACGTATCGATGAGCAAATTCATGAGGAAGAAAAAGCTTTCCAAGAACTTGTTGACTTATATGAAGTAATGAAAGGTGATAACGAAAGCCGTATATCATTTGAACGTTACATCTTAATTGAGTATTTAGAACAAATTGTTCAAATTGCAAACGAACGATTACGTAAATTATCAAATGGACAATTTTATTTAAAACGAAGTGAACGAGTTGAAAAGAGAAATCGTCAAAGTGGATTAGGGTTAGATGTATACGACGCATATACTGGCCAAACACGCGATGTAAAAACATTATCTGGCGGCGAGAAGTTCAATGCCTCACTTTGCTTAGCGCTCGGCATGGCAGACGTGATTCAAGCGTATGAAGGCGGTATTTCAATCGAAACGATGTTTATCGACGAAGGATTCGGTTCATTAGATGAAGAATCATTAACGAAAGCAGTAGACGCCTTAATTGACTTACAAAAATCAGGCCGATTCATTGGTGTAATCTCACACGTTCAAGAGCTGAAAAACGCAATGCCAGCTGTATTAGAAGTAACGAAGCAGAAGGATGGATGTAGTCAGACAAGGTTTGTGGTGAAGTAAGTTCAATTGTAATTCATATTATTTGTGATTCTTTAGTATAGAACTTTTGATAAAATAAATGCCTCCTCTGTATTGAGGAGGCATTTATTTGTTATTCAAAATTAGATAATTCATCTATGAGTTATCTGTAGACGGCGGCGTATTTTCCAAACGGTTATAAGTTTTAAAAGCCGAAATTGCCGATATAACACCACCTACTAAAAATAAAGCCGATCCACCGACCAAGATGATACGACTGACATATGTTTCGCGCGCTTCTTCAACTTCTTCTTGTAGCATTGTTGGCATTTGAAATCCCCCTTAACAACATTTATTTTGTAGATAGTATATACAAATGCCTAAAATATGTTAAAATCACTGGATAGTGTTAGGAGGAAGTGAATAGTTACATGTGAATTGTTTGAAAAATCTTCATTACAAATTTATGCGAACTTCACATAGAGCACATATTAACATTGTATTATGTATATGTACCAAATAAATAAAATGAATTGTATTTCGTTCTGTTTTTAAAAATTTAAAATTCTATTATTTTTATATAAAGGTTTCACATCGGAGTTTTAAATATTTTGGAAATAGATCTAAATAAAAGGAATTCATATAAAAGGGGAATGTCTTATGACAACATATACGAGTGAAATGAGAAAAAGTTTAGTTTCAGAAGAAGATGTAGATATTTTAAAAATTATGGCGCACCCAATCCGATTACAAATTGTAAATGAATTAAGCACGAGAAAAACTTGTAACGTAACACAACTAACAGAATTACTAAATATTCCACAATCGACTGTTTCGCAACATTTATCAAAAATGAAAGGTAAAGTGTTACGAGCTGAGAGAAGAGGTTTAGAAATTTATTATCATATTAATAATTTAAAAGCGAGTAAGATTGTAAGTGTTTTAGGATATATAAACTAATGAAGTATTTTCATATAAAATAGCCGCTGCTGATGAGCAGGGGCTATTTTGTGTTGTTTTATCCCGCGTTAACGGACAGTAAAACTCTCATCTCAAAATTCAGTTGGAGCAAAGAAGTTAGATGGGAGTCGGGCTGTTCGTAAACGTCCGATTGGTTCAACTAATAATCAGTGGGGGATGAACAAAACTCCCACTGATTAAAGTTTCACTTTATGTATTCGCATTTAAAATTTTATAGTTTTTATGATTTACAATTGTTCGATCAAATTCAAAAGTACCACCGCTTACATTTGTAATTTCAACTAAGACCGATTCAGTATAAAGTTTTAGTACAGATCCTGTAATCTTTAAATTGTTTCGTTGAAAAAGTATAGTATCCCCTACGTTTGCTTTCATAGTACCTCCTCATTAAAGACAGAAATATTTTTTATTATATATATTAAACCACGTATAAGTATATTAGTGAATATTTAGTTTTATTTATCAAAAAAATATTTGTTGTCTATGTGTGCAGAATGAAAAGAAGTTTTAACAAAACGTATTAAAAATGCTTTCATTATAATGGAATTTGTAGAGCCGATTGTTACATTTGAAGAAACAATGATAAACGTATAAAGAAAGTCAGGATTATGAATTGACCTAATAAAACCGTCTCTTTAATGAACATTAAAGAGACGGTTTTATTGTTTCATTTTTTAGAAAGGGTTCAAAAACAAATGTGAATCAAACTTATACAAACCAATTTAAATAACTGTTACGTATTTAATAAGTAGTTTTTTGTATTTCATCCTTCGTTTTCTGTAACTGATTCCATGTTTTTGACGCTCTGTCTTGTAAGTGCTTACATGACTGAAAACATCTTATACAATGAAGGTGTTAAATCAAAAGAGGTGACCAAAATGAATATAAAAAAACAAGACTTAGCGAAAAGCATTGAAATAGAAAGAGGAGGCGGAAAGGTATGAAAAAATCAGCTGTTAATCCATGGCTTGTTGTCCTTGGTACAGTCATAGTTCAAATGGGACTTGGAACGATATATACATGGAGTTTATTCAATCAGCCTTTAGTTAGTAAATACGGTTGGAGTCTTAACGCGGTTGCGATAACTTTCTCAATTACTAGTCTTTCCTTAGCATTTTCAACTTTATTTGCAAGTAAATTACAAGAAAAATGGGGACTTCGTAAACTTATTATGATAGCTGGACTAGCATTAGGACTAGGATTAGTACTTAGTTCACAAGCTTCTTCGTTAATATTGCTTTATGTACTAGCAGGAGTTGTTGTAGGTTACGCAGATGGTACAGCTTATATTACTTCACTATCTAATTTAATTAAGTGGTTCCCTGAACGTAAAGGTTTAATCTCTGGTATATCTGTAGCTGCATATGGTACAGGTAGCTTAATTTTCAAATATATAAATGCAAAGTTAATCGATTCAGTTGGTGTATCGCAAGCGTTTATATATTGGGGTTTAATTGTTACAGCTATGATTGTCCTTGGAGCTTGTTTAATCCATCAAGCTGCTGATCAAGGTGCAGTTCAGGAAACAAACACTCATGAATATACAATGAAAGAAATGTTAGGCACAAAACAAGTATACTTATTATTCATCATGTTATTTACATCATGTATGAGTGGCTTATACTTAATTGGTATGGTAAAAGACATTGGTGTTCAACTTGTAGGGCTTAGCGCAGCGACAGCAGCTAATGCGGTGGCTATGGTTGCAATATTTAACACATTAGGTCGTATTATTCTAGGACCGTTATCAGATAAAATCGGCCGCTTAAAAATCGTTACGGGTACTTTTGTGGTTATGGCGAGTTCGGTATTAGTTCTAAGTTTCGTAGATTTGAATTACGGTATCTACTTCGTATGTGTAGCAAGTGTAGCGTTTTGCTTTGGTGGAAATATTACTATTTTCCCAGCTATTGTTGGTGATTTCTTCGGTATGAAAAACCATAGTAAGAATTACGGAATTGTGTATCAAGGATTTGGATTTGGAGCGCTTGCAGGTTCCTTTATCGGTGCACTTCTAGGTGGATTCAAACCAACCTTTATGGTGATCGGTGTATTATGTGTCGTGTCATTCATTATCGCAATTTTAATTCAAGCACCTAAACAGAAAAAAGAACAAGAAGAAGAGTATCGCAGTGTAGCATAAGTATATAAATCTTCTATAACACTATAGTTACGAAAAAGCATCCTGTTAAATAGGGTGCTTTTTTTGAGTTATTTTAACAAGGTTAAATTATTTTTTATTTTTTTTGATATAAAAGTGAGTGAAATGTCCATTTGGATTATATTGGAATATAATAAATCGATACATCATATTCGAAATATGTATTAAATCTTAAATAATAAAGAAAATATGCATTGATGTTTGCAAGATATATTTTCAGAAAAATATTGAGAAAATAAATGCTCGATTTTTTGTTAAGGCTTTGTAACTGAAGGGATCTCCAGTTTATCATCTTTAATTTTTACAAAGAGGAGTAAGAATTAAAGTATTAATGTAAGTATTTATTAATACTTTTAGATGTAATTGTATTGAAAAGCACTAAAGTTTTTGTCTGAAAAATAAAAATAGGTTGACAAGTTTATTGAGAAAGATTATCATTTCGGTGTAAGAACGTTAAATGAAAAACATTATCAATGAATAATATTTTAATGAAAAGTACACTTGACCAATTAGTTTAGTAAGTGTATTATTTTTTACATCGATAATGATAATCATTATCATTATTTGTTTAATTAGATTGATTTTTAAATGAAAGGATAGAGGAAATGAACTTAGGGGAATTTGATGGGAAAACTGTTTTAGTAACAGGTGCAGCTCAAGGTATAGGTAGTGTTGTTGCCAAAATGTTTTTAGAAAGAGGAGCTACAGTTATTGCGGTTGATCAAAATGAAGAGGGATTAAACGAACTCTTAAATGAAATACATTTGAAAACGTTTTGCTTAGATGTGAGTGATAGTACCGCAGTTGAACAGATGGTAAATGATATTGAAAATGAAATAGCGCCAATAGATATATTAGTAAATGTTGCAGGGGTTTTACGTATGGGAGCGATTCACTCGTTAAGTGATGAAGATTGGAATAAAACGTTTTCTGTAAATTCTACAGGAGTTTTCTATATGTCCCGAGCAGTAAGTAAACATATGATGCAAAGAAAGTCAGGGGCAATTGTTACAGTTGGTTCAAATGCAGCAAATACGCCGAGAATGGAGATGGCTGCATATGCTGCATCAAAAGCTGCTACGACGATGTTTATGAAATGTTTAGGATTAGAACTTGCAGCGTACAACATTCGCTGTAACGTAGTTTCTCCAGGTTCTACTGAAACTGAAATGCAAAGGCTACTATGGGCTGATGAGAATGGAGAAAAAAATATAATTGCTGGTTCTCAAAGTACATATAGACTCGGTATACCGTTACAAAAAATTGCACAGCCTTCAGAAATTGCTGAAGCAGTATTGTTTTTAGCTTCAGATAAAGCTAGTCATATTACAATGCATAATTTATGTGTTGATGGCGGAGCTACATTAGGCGTTTAATAAAAAATTCAGGGGGTTACTATACAATGAAGGAATTTACGGCTGTAAAGGAACTGTCAGAAAAATTACTAGAAGATTATAAGACTGAATCTTCATTCTTTTTCACTTCACCAACTCGAACGATATTAGCAGAAGGAGAGTTTACTACAGTAAAGCATCATGAAATTGAAAGTTTCCCAGAGCTTGTACAAGCAGTATTATGTAATGCAAAACAAGCCGGAAATCCGAATCCTATCGTTGTCGGTGCTTTGCCATTTGATCGTAGAAAAGAAGTCCAACTTATCGTACCAGAATATAGTAGGACTTCTGAGCGATTACAATTGGATACAACAAATCAGCTTGAAATAAATGAGAACTTAACATTCGAAATGACGCCTGTACCAGCGCCTGAAGTGTATATGAATGGTGTGAAGCAAGGAATTGCAAAAATAAAGGGCGGGGATTTAAAAAAAATCGTTCTATCCAGATCGTTAGATGTTAATTCTTCCGAAAAGATTGATAAGCAAAAACTTCTTCGAGAATTAGCAGCGCATAATAAGCACGGATATACATTTGCTGTGAATTTATCGAAAGATGAAAATGAGAATAGTAAGACGTTAATTGGAGCGAGCCCTGAATTACTCGTCTCACGTAATGGTATGCAAGTTATTTCTAATCCGTTAGCTGGTTCAAGGCCACGTAGTGAGGATTCAGTTGAAGATAAGAGAAGAGCAGAGGAATTACTTTCTTCTCCAAAAGATTTACATGAACATGCGGTAGTAGTAGAAGCAGTTGCTGCAGCGCTTCGTCCGTACTGTCATACATTACATGTTCCGGAAAAGCCATCCGTTATTCATAGTGAAGCGATGTGGCATTTATCTACTGAAGTGAAAGGTGAATTAAAGGATCCGAATACTACTTCTTTGGAATTAGCAATTGCTCTTCATCCGACGCCAGCAGTTTGCGGCACACCGATGGAAGAATCGAGAGAGGCGATTCAAAAAATTGAGCCATTTGACCGTGAATTCTTTACAGGAATGCTAGGGTGGAGTGATTTAAATGGAGACGGTGAATGGATTGTTACAATTCGTTGTGCTGAAGTACAAGAAAATACACTCCGTTTATATGCAGGAGCGGGCGTTGTTGCTGAGTCAAAACCAGAAGATGAATTAGCAGAAACATCAGCTAAGTTTCAAACAATGTTGAAAGCTTTAGGATTAAATGATAGTTCACTTAATGAAAAGTAGGGGGCAGAAAGAATGCTAACAGGTTATACAAAATGGCCAAAAGAATTTGCTGATCGTTATCGAGAGGAAGGGTGTTGGCTTGGGGAAACATTTGGCGTGATGTTAAGAGAGCGAGCTGAAAAATATGGCGATCAAATTGCAGTTGTAAGTGGTAATACGCATATTACGTATAGTGAGCTTGATAAAAAAGTAGATCGATTAGCTTCAGGGCTACTGAATTTAGGAATAAAGCAAGAGGATCGAGTTGTAATCCAGCTACCTAACGTTATCGAGTTTTTCGAAGTATGTTTTGCGCTATTTCGAATTGGGGCACTTCCTGTTTTTGCATTACCTTCACATCGAAGCAGTGAAATTAGTTATTTTTGTGAGTTTGGTGAGGCGAGTGCTTACGTTATTTCAGATAAAACTCTCGGTTTTGATTATCGAAAACTAGCAAGAGAAGTGAAAGAGAAAGTGCCAACTTTACAACATGTAATTGTAGTGGGAGAAGAAGAAGAATTTGTGAACATAAGTGATTTATATATAGATCCCGTTCCATTACCAGAAGTTCAGCCAAATGATATTGCGTTTCTCCAATTATCAGGGGGGACAACAGGACTTTCTAAATTAATTCCTCGAACGCATGATGATTATATTTATAGTTTACGTGTTAGCGCTGAAATTTGTAATTTAAGTGCAAAGAGTGTCTATATGGCCGTTCTTCCAGTAGCACATAATTACCCGATGAGCTCTCCTGGAACATTTGGAACTTTCTATGCGGGTGGAAAAGTAGTGCTGGCAACTGGAGGTAGTCCAGATGAGGCGTTTGCACTTATTGAAAAAGAAAAAGTTACGATTACTGCTCTTGTACCGCCATTAGCAATGATATGGCTTGATGCTGCATCTTCACGTAATAACGATTTATCGAGTCTAGAGGTGATTCAAGTAGGTGGCGCGAAATTTAGTGCTGAAGTTGCAAAACGTATACGCCCTACATTTGGATGTACATTACAGCAAGTATTCGGTATGGCGGAAGGATTAGTGAACTATACAAGATTAGATGATCCTGAAGAAATTATTATTCATACACAAGGTAGACCAATGTCTGCACTCGATGAAGTACGAGTTGTTGATGAAAATGACAACGATGTAAAACCTGGCGAAGTAGGTAGTTTATTAACAAGAGGGCCATATACAATTCGTGGTTATTATAAAGCAGAAGAGCATAATGCACAATCGTTTACAAAGGATGGATTTTATCGCACAGGAGATCTTGTGAAAGTAAATGAACAAGGTTACATCATTGTAGAAGGAAGAGATAAAGATCAAATTAATCGTGGCGGTGAGAAAGTTGCCGCGGAAGAAGTTGAAAATCATCTATTAGCACATGATGCAGTACATGATGTAGCGATTGTATCTATGCCTGACGATTATTTAGGAGAACGTACTTGTGCATTTGTTATAGCTCGCGGACAAGCTCCGGCAGTAAGTGAATTAAAAATGTTTTTAAGAGAACGCGGTATAGCAGCTTATAAGATTCCAGATCGAATTGAATTTATTGAATCATTCCCACAAACAGGCGTTGGAAAGATAAGCAAAAAAGAATTACGTAAAGTCATTGCTGAAAAACTTATTACAGTAAAACAATAATAAAAACAGGAAGGAAGTGATTAGATGGCTATCCCATCTATTTCAGTATATAAAATGCCAATTGAATCAGAACTACCAAAAAATAAAGTGAATTGGACACCAGATCCGAAACGTGCAGTACTTTTAATTCATGACATGCAAGAATATTTTCTTGATGCATATAGCGATAAAGAATCACCGAAAGTAGAACTTATTTCAAATATTAAAATGATAAGAGAAAAATGTAAGGAACTTGGTATACCAGTTGTTTATACAGCGCAACCTGGTGGGCAAACGTTAGAACAGCGAGGTTTATTACAAGACTTTTGGGGTGACGGTATTCCTGCTGGACCAGATAAAAAGAAAATTGTTGATGAACTTACTCCTGATGAGGATGATATATTCCTAACAAAATGGAGATATAGTGCATTTAAAAAGACAAATCTATTAGAAATTTTACATGAACAAGGAAGAGATCAACTCATTATTTGCGGTATTTATGCGCATATTGGCTGCCTTTTAACAGCTTGTGAAGCATTTATGGATGGTATTCAGCCGTTCTTTGTAGCAGATGCAGTTGCTGATTTTTCACTAGAGTATCATAAACAAGCATTGGAGTATGCATCTAATAGATGTGCAGTAACGACATCAACAAGCCTACTGTTAAACGATTTACAAAGTGTCAAAGGTGATGAGAGTGAAGGGATCACTATACAGGAAGTGCATGAATTAGTTGCACAACTACTTCGTGAGCCAGTAGAGAGTATTGATATTGATGAGGACTTATTAAATAGAGGGCTTGATTCGGTCAGAATTATGAGTTTAGTAGAGAAGTGGCGTCGTGAAGGGAAAGAAATCACTTTTGCAGATTTAGCAGAACGTCCAACTGTTGCGGGTTGGTACAGTTTACTATCTTCACAAACAGCACAGGTGCTGTAACAAATAGACTACATAATAAAGGGGTAGTAAAGAATGCCTAACAGTCAAAAGATTCGTCATTCGTTATCATCTGCGCAGTCTGGCATGTGGTTTGCGCAACAATTAGATCCACTTAATCCGATTTATAATACTGGGGAATATGTAGAAATAAACGGAAATATGAATCAAGAAATTTTCGAATTAGCAGTACGTAAAGTTGTAATGGAAGCTGAGGCACTTCATGTTCGTTTCGAAGAAGATGAAATTGGCCCATGGCAAGTTATTGAAGAATCACAGTTTCATATGCATTTTATTGACGTTCGTAAAGAAGAAAATCCTGAAGAGGCTGCTAAAGCATGGATGAAAAATGATTTATCTATGCCAGTCGATTTGAAAAAAGATACTTTATTTATTGAAGCGCTTATTCAAGTTGAAAATAATCGTTTCTTTTGGTATCAGCGCATCCATCACATTGTGATGGATGGCTATGGATTTTCACTTCTTAGCCAAAAGGTAGCGAATGAGTATACATCACTTATAGAAGAAACAAACAAGAATGAAAAGACATTTGGCTCTCTTGCAAAAGTTGTGCAAGAAGATATGGAGTATCGTGAGTCTAAACAATTTCAGGAAGATCGTGCTTTTTGGTTAGAAAAATTTGCGGATGAACCAGAAGTTGTAAGTTTGGCAGAACGAGCACCGAGAACATCAAATGGATTTTTACGCGAAACAGCTTGTTTATCTAGTTCTAGTACAAAAACTTTACTAGAAGATATCAATATTTCGTTAACAAGTTGGCCGGAATTCATTGTCGCTGTAACAAGTATTTATATGCATAAATTAACAGGTGAAAATGATATTGTTTTAGGTTTACCGATGATGGGACGTCTAGGTTCTGCATCTATTCATACACCTAGTATGGTAATGAATTTAGTACCACTTCGTCTTACTGTAACTCCAAATATAACTCTCGTAGAATTATTACAGCAAGTTTCTAAAGAAATCCAAGATGTACGTCGCCATCATAAATACCGTCATGAGGAATTAAGAAGAGACTTAAAGTTATTAGGTGAAAATCAAAGATTATTTGGACCGTTAGTGAATGTTATGCCTTTTGATTACGGGCTTAACTTTGGTGGGAATCGTGGTATTACGCATAACTTATCAGCAGGACCTGTGGATGATTTATCGATAAATGTATATAAACGTTTTGATCAAAATGAGCTAATGATTCATTTTGATGCGAATCCGGAAGTATATAATGGTGCGGAGCTAGCATTGCATAAAGAAAGATTTATGCAATTATTAGAATTAATGATAAATGCTTATCAAAAAGACGAGTCGATTGGAAAGATAAATATTACTCTTCCTGAAGAAAATCATAAAGTTTTATTGGAATGGAATGAAACGAAGGAAGACGATGAGTTAATCAGTCTACCTATATCATTTGAAAAACAAGTGCAAAAAACCCCAAATAAACTAGCGATTACTTGTGACGGTGTAAACTTTACGTATAAAGAGCTAAATGAACGAGCGAATGAACTAGCACATTATTTAGTAGAAGAAGGAATACGACCAAATCAGTTTGTAGCTTTAGTATTTCCAAGATCAACGGAAATAGTGGTTAGTATGCTAGCAGTTTTAAAGGCTGGTGCAGCGTATTTACCAATAGATCCAGAATATCCAGCTGAGCGAATAAATTATATAGTAAATGATGCAAAACCAGTTTGTATCATAACACATTCATCTGTTTCATCTAAGTTAGTTATAAAAAATGATATAAAAAAAATTGTATTAGATGATGAAGAAACGAAACTAGCATTACATACATCTTCTCGTATGAATATAGCATGTAAGAATGATGTATCACTTTTAAACTCAGCCTATACAATATATACTTCAGGCTCAACAGGAAACCCAAAAGGTGTAATTGTTCCTATGAGAGGTTTAAGTAACTTTTTAATGGCTATGCAACAAAAGTTTTTGTTATATGAACATGATCATTTATTAGCAGTTACAACATTTGCGTTTGATATTTCTGCTCTAGAAATTTATTTACCTCTTATTAGTGGTGCGAGTTTAACAATTGCGCAAAAGGAAGACATACAAGAGCCTTCTGCATTAACGACACTTTTACATGAAGAAAGAGTGACCATTATGCAGGCTACACCGACGCTTTGGCAGGCGTTAGTAACTGATTATCCAGAGAAGTTACAAGGGCTAAATATACTTGTTGGTGGTGAAGCTCTTCCAGGGCATTTAGCAAATAAATTAAGAGAATTAGGCTGCTCAATAACTAATTTATATGGGCCAACTGAAACGACGATTTGGTCTACCTTCATGAACATTGATGAAAGTGAAAAGGGGATACCTCCTATCGGAAAGCCAATTTGCAATACAGAAGTGTATGTATTGGATGCAGGGTTACAACCAGTTCCACCTGGAGTTATTGGTGAATTATATATTGCAGGGGAAGGACTTGCAAGCGGATATTTAGGAAAACCAGAGTTAACAGCTGAACGGTTTGTTGCAAATCCTTATGGAAAACCAGGGCAGCGCATGTACCGTACAGGTGATCTAGTAAAATGGCGCAGTGATGGTGTTTTAGAGTACATGAACCGCGCAGATCATCAAATTAAAATTCGTGGTTTCCGAATTGAATTAGCTGAAATCGAAATGGTAATACAACGACATGAAAATGTTAAGGAAGCAGTGGTTATGGTACGAGAAGATCGTCCAAATGATAAACGAATCATTGCGTATATTGTTGCCAAAAATAAGGAAATGATTAACCTTGCAGAAATTCGTTCTTATGTTTCAGAAAGTTTAGCGAATTATATGATGCCATCAGCATTTGTATTGCTAGAAGAATTACCATTAACGCCAAATGGTAAGGTTGACAGAAAGAAATTACCTGCTCCTGATTTTAATGGAATGAACAATGAGAGGGTTGCTAGAAATCCGAAAGAAGAAATATTATGTCATTTATTTGCAGAAGTACTTAGTGTTTCTCGCATTAGCATTGATGATAATTTCTTTGAAATGGGTGGACATTCGCTTCTTGCATCGCGTTTAATGGCAAGAATTCGTGAAATGTTAAGTGTCGAATTAGGAATTGGAAAACTATTTGAATCGCCAACTGTTGCTGAATTAGCGAAACAATTGAATCAAGCGAAAACTGCAAGACCAGCAATTAAGAAAGTAAGAAGACCAAATGAAGTTCCACTTTCATTTGCACAACGTAGATTATGGTTCTTGAATTGTTTAGAAGGTCCAAGCCCTACTTATAATATTCCGTTAGTTATACGTTTGTCTGGAAAGTTGAACGAGGAAGCATTGCAAGGTGCCTTTAATGATGTAGTCGAGAAACATGAAACACTTAGAACAATTTTCCCTAACGTATTAGGTAGTTCCTACCAGGAAATTTTACATATGGAAAATTTAAATCTAGAAATGATTAAAACAAAAACATGTAAAGGTGAATTAGAAAGTGCACTTGCGGAAGCGGTAAGATATAGCTTTAACCTCGATGTTGAACCAGCAGTTCGTTTGCAACTTTTTACAGTGAGTGAAAACGAACATGTAATACTAATTCTATTACACCATATTGTAGGGGATGGCTGGTCATTACAACCGTTAACGAGAGATTTTACAGCGGCGTATAAAGCGCGATGTCAAGGTAACAAAGTACAGCTAGAGACACTTCCGGTTCAATACGCAGATTATGCACTTTGGCAACAACAATTGTTAGGGGATGAAACTACACAAGAAAGTCTCATTTCAACACAATTAGATTTTTGGAAGAAAGAGTTAAAGGGATTACCAGATCAATTGGAGTTACCTACAGATTATCAGCGTCCAATGGAAACGAGTTACAGAGGAGAAACCATTCATTTTCATATAGATGCAGGTATGCATAGTAGGTTAGTAGAGCTCGCACGGAAAAACGGAGTTAGTTTGTTTATGGTATTGCAAGCAGGACTAAGTGCGCTATTTACAAGATTAGGTGCAGGTACTGATATACCAATCGGTAGTCCGATTGCTGGAAGAAACGATGATGCACTCTCTGACATAGTCGGTTTATTTGTAAATACGTTAGTGTTACGTACAAATACTTCAGGAGATCCAAGTTTTAAAGAATTATTAAATAGAGTGAAGCAGGCAAATCTTGCAGCTTATGAAAATCAAGATGTTCCATTTGAACGACTCGTTGAAGTGTTAAACCCGGTGCGTACTCGAAATAGTCATCCGCTATTTCAAGTTATGTTAGCTTTCCAAAATACGCCAGAAGCAATCTTTGATGTCCCGGATATAGAAGCGAGCCTTGAAATTCAAAGTGTTGGCTCTGCGAAGTTTGATTTAACATTTGAAATTAGTGAGAGTAACGGGGTTGATGGTACTCCGAACGGTTTACATGGATTACTAGAGTTTAGTACCGATTTATATAAACATGAAACGGTTCAAAAACTAATAGAACGATTCATTTTGTTATTAGATGATGCGGCGACAAATCCGGATCAATCCATTGGCAGATTAGAAATATTAACTTTAGCAGAGAAAAATACAATGTTAGAAAAGTGGAATGGTGGTTTTCAAATTGTCCCAGAAATGACAGTATCACAATTATTTGAAAAGCAGGTTCATATAAATCCAAATGCTATTGCTGTCGTCTTTGAAAATAAGAAATTAACTTATGAAGAGTTAAATAGAAAAGCAAATAAAATAGCTCGATTCCTAATAGCAAAAGGAATTGGTCCTGATCAACTCGTTGCTTTAGCGATGCCAAGATCATTAAACATGGTTGTAAGTTTATTAGCTGTTCTTAAAGCTGGTGCTGGATACCTTCCGTTAGATCCAGATTACCCAGCAGACCGTATTTCATTTATGCTACACGATGCGAAACCATCATGTGTTTTAACGAATTCAGAAGTGGAAATTGAATGTAATGAGGAACTAAAAGTTTTAGTTGATAATGTAAAAGTAATAGAAGAAATTGAGAAACATAGTGAAGACAATATTGATGAAATGGAGCGCGTGAAGCCATTAACTCCATCACATATTGCTTACGTTATTTATACATCAGGTTCAACAGGTAGACCGAAAGGTGTTATGATACCTCATCAAAATGTAGTAAGACTTTTAGGAGCAACTGATCATTGGTTCCAGTTTGATGGAAACGATGTGTGGACGATGTTCCATTCATATGCTTTTGATTTCTCGGTTTGGGAAATTTGGGGACCTTTATTATACGGAGGGCGTTTAGTTGTAGTTCCACATACTGTAAGTCGCTCGCCGAAAGAATTTTTACAACTTCTTGTTAAAGAAAAGGTAACTGTTTTAAACCAAACTCCATCAGCGTTCTATCAATTGATGCAAGCAGATCGTGAAAATGAAGAGATTGGTCAAAAATTATCTTTACGATATGTTGTTTTTGGAGGTGAAGCACTTGAGCTAAGTCGATTAGAAGATTGGTATAGTCGACATCCTCATGACGCACCGAAGCTTATTAATATGTACGGTATTACTGAGACGACAGTACATGTTAGTTATATTGAGTTAGACGAAACAATCGTTTCTTTACGAGCAAACAGTTTAATTGGGTGCAGTATACCCGACCTTAAAGTATACGTATTAGATCATTATTTACAACCAGTGCCACCTGGAGTAGTTGGAGAAATGTATGTTGCAGGTGCAGGGCTTGCTCGTGGATATTTAGGAAGGGCAGGTTTAACTGCTGAACGTTTTATTGCAGATCCATTTGGCAAGCCAGGTACAAGAATGTATCGTACTGGAGACTTAGCACGTTGGCGTCAAGATGGAACGCTAGATTATATAGGACGTGCAGATCATCAAATAAAAATTCGTGGATTCCGAATTGAATTAGGAGAAATAGAAGCGGTCATAATGAAACACCCTACAGTTGAGCAAGTAGCAGTTATTGTACGGGAAGATCAACTAGGGGATAAACGATTAGTTTCTTATATCGTCGCATCAAATAATGAAGCGATTGATACGAATGAAATGCGTCTGTTTGCTAGTGGTAGTCTACCAGATTACATGGTTCCATATGCTTTTGTAGTAGTAAATGAGTTGCCTTTAACTCCAAACGGTAAATTAGATAGAAAGGCATTGCCAGTTCCAGAATTTATCGCATCATCTTCTAGTCGTGGACCAAGAACACCGCAAGAAGAAATGTTATGTGACTTGTTTACAGAAGTGCTAAGTGTACCTCAAATTGGAATTGATGACGGATTCTTTGATTTAGGTGGTCATTCACTCCTTGCAGTGCAGCTTATGAGCCGTATTAAAGAAGCGCTTGGGATCGAATTAAATATCGGAACTTTATTTGCAGCACCTACTGTTGCAGGCCTTGCTGAAAGACTTGAAGTGGGAAATGGACAAAGTGCACTCGATGTGTTGCTTCCGTTACGAGCAAGCGGAAACCAATTGCCACTATTTTGTGTACACCCAGCAGGTGGATTAAGTTGGTGCTATGCAGGACTTATGAAATCTTTAGGAACAGATTATCCAATCTACGGCGTGCAAGCACGTGGTATCGCTAAAAATGAAGAACTTCCAAGAAGTTTAGAGGAAATGGCAGCGGATTATTTAAAACACGTTCGTGAAGTACAGCCTCACGGACCATATCGTTTACTCGGTTGGTCGCTCGGAGGAAATGTTGTGCATGCAATGGCAGCGCAACTACAAAATGAAGGGGAAGAAGTAGAATTACTCGTTATGCTAGATTCTTATCCTGGTCACTTCCTACCGAATACGGAAGCGCCTACTGAAGAAGAAGCGTTAATCGCACTACTGGCTCTAGGTGGATATGATCCAGACAACATGGATGGCAAACCACTTACGATGGAAAGTGCGATTGAAATACTTCGTAAAGATGGAAGTGCATTAGCAAGTCTTGAAGAAGAGACCATTTTAAATTTGAAAGAAACATATGTAAATTCGGTAGGATTATTAGGGAGATACGTACCGAAAGTTTATAACGGAGATATTTTATTCTTTAGATCTACTGTTATACCAGACTGGTTTGATCCCATTTCTCCAAATACATGGCTAAATTATTTAGACGGACAAATTGTGCAGCATGATATTGATTGTAGACATAAAGATTTATGTCAGCCAGGTCCACTTACGGAAATTGGACAAGTATTAGCGAAATATTTGCAGAATAAGAAAGGGGTAAGGAGAGTATGACGAATCCATTTGAAAATGATAATTACACATATAAAGTATTAATAAATGAGGAGGGCCAGTATTCTCTCTGGCCTATCTTTCTTGATGTACCTATTGGGTGGAATGTTGTACATGAAGAAGCTAGTAGAAAAGATTGTTTACAATATGTTGAGAATAACTGGAAAGATTTGAATCCAAAAAGTAATCAAGCTGGCGAAAAAATAGTAGTAGGAAAACGATAATGAAAGAAAAAATAAATCCAAAAGTAGTGGTAAGTATCGTATATATAACAGCGATGTTTATGGCTGCTATGGATGCAACGATTGTAAATGTAGCACTACAAACGATAAGTAAGGAACTGCAAGTGCCACCATCTGCTATGGGGACAGTTAATGTTGGGTATTTAGTTAGCTTAGCTGTTTTCCTTCCGATTTCTGGTTGGCTAGGAGATCGATTCGGTACGAAAAGAGTATTTCTAACTGCTCTTTTCGTATTTACAACCGCATCTGCGTTATGTGGGATAGCGAACGATATTACTTCCTTGAATATTTTTCGTATTATTCAAGGTGCTGGTGGGGGGCTTTTAACACCAGTTGGGATGGCGATGTTATTCCGAACATTTTCACCAGAGGAAAGGCCGAGAATTTCTCGGTTTATTGTGTTGCCAATTGCTGTCGCACCGGCAGTAGGACCAATTATTGGTGGCTTTTTTGTAGATCAAATGTCTTGGCGCTGGGCATTTTATATTAATTTACCATTTGGAATTATGGCGTTACTATTCGGTCTTCTATTTTTAAAAGAGCATATTGAAAAATCAGCTGGTCGCTTTGATTATCTCGGTTTTGTTTTTTCAGCACCAGGGTTTGCGATGCTAATCTATGCGCTCAGTCAAGGACCATCAAGAGGCTGGATTTCTACAGAGGTTATAAGTACTGGAATAGCTGGGGTTGTATTTATTACACTGTTTATCATTGTAGAACTTAAAGTAAAGCAACCGATGCTAGATTTACGCTTATTCAAAGAACCAGTCTTTAGAAAAATGAGTCTTATTTCATTGTTTTCTTCAGCTGGTTTACTAGGAATGTTATTTGTTTTTCCGCTTATGTATCAAAATGTAATAGGGGTATCCGCACTGGAATCAGGCCTTACTACATTCCCAGAGGCCATTGGATTAATGATATCGTCACAGATCGTACCATGGTCATATAAGAAATTAGGAGCTCGTAAGGTAATTTCTATAGGGTTAATTTGTACGGCGATTATCTTTATTTTATTAAGTTTTGTAAATCACGATACGAACCCTTGGCAAATACGGGTATTATTGTTTGGCATAGGTATTTTCTTAGGCCAATCAGTTGGAGCAGTTCAATTTTCTGCATTTAACAATATAACGCCGCCTTCTATGGGGAGAGCAACTACTATATTTAATGTGCAAAATCGATTAGGTTCAGCGATAGGAGTTGCTGTTTTAGCTAGTATACTAGCCGGTTTTGGAAATAGCAGTGTACAACATAATACTCATTCAGATTTATTGCCATATCAAGCAGCATTAATTGGATCAGCAATATTTTTACTCGTAGCATTACTATTTTCTTTACGTATTTCTGATAAAGAGGTAATGTCAAAAAAGAAGAAAAAACCGTTACCTGTATTACAAAAAGAGAAAGAAATTGTCAATGAATAAGTTTGGTAATATTATTTTGGAATAAATCTACATTGGGTATTTAGAAGGAGAGAGTTTACATGATAGAAAGTAAAGTTGTAGATTCTATACCAATTTTGAATGAGAATGATTGTCAAATATGGTGGGGAAGGATTTCGGATTTACAATCATGGCATTACAATTTACTAAATGATGTTGAACGAGAAAAAGCAAATTCATATCATCATTCGGCAGATCGTGCCCGTTTTATAATAGGCTGTGTAATTAGTAGATTAGTTCTAGGTAAAATGCTTTCTATGTCGCCAGTTCAAGTTCCAATTAATCGAATGTGCCCAGTATGTAAGCTACAACATGGTAGACCACAATTACCAGAGGGGATGCCGCAGTTATCGGTTTCACATTCGGGTGAGTGGGTTGTTGTTGCATTTACAAAGTCTGCACCTGTAGGCGTTGATGTTGAACAAATGAATCCAAATGTTGATGTTATGAAAATGGCAGAAGGCGTATTAACCGACATTGAAATAGCGCAAGTTATGAAATTACCTAATGAACAAAAAATAGAAGGTTTTTTAACATATTGGACTAGAAAGGAAGCTGTGCTCAAAGCGACAGGTGAAGGTCTAATGATTCCACCAGTGGATATTACTATATCAGCTCCAAATGATTCTCCAAACTTGTTAGTTTTTAAGGATAGACAAGAGTTAGTAGAAAATACAGTGATGAGAGATTTAAGGCCAAGTGTAGATTATATGGCTTCAATTGCAATATTTAGTAAAGAAGTCACCGAAATCATACAGCTGGATGCAGTAGCGCTTTTAAATTATAAATAAGTTTAATAAAATATTTTATAGAAGAGGTGTTCCTCATGCTAGTAGCGGAAAATAGAACAAATGAATTCACTTATCATGTACAAGCAATTAAAAATATTTTATTTTCTGGAGATACATCATCTATTCATGCTTTAGAAAAGTTATTGAATGATACAGTTCAGTTTGATGTTCTAGAACAAGAGGTGCTGGATAGACAGTATATCCCGAAAGAAGCAAAGAGTTTCTTTGATAAAAACGGAACATTTCTTTACCGTGTATCCAATATTAGTTATAAAGGAAAAGTATTATCTGAAAATCTCATTTTTGCGGATACCTCGTTTTTACCAAATACAATAAAGAGGGAGCTAGAGAGTGGAAACATTCCAGTTGAAAAACTTATAGAAAAGATGGAAGTAAGAAGGAACGTATTATATGAAGGATATCAGCCTTCTGGGAATATTATTGAATTGTTCGATGGATGCTCTGTTTCGGCGCATGTGTATCCAACAAGAAAATATCAAATTGTAAGTAACTGCAGATGCATATTTTATATTTGCGAGGTGTATCATGCAGAAAATATAAAGCAATTACTAAATTAAAACAAGAAACCAGCCTATAAAATGGCTGGTTTCTTGTTTATTTCACAGCTTCTTTTAACTCTTTACCTGCTTTAAATGCAGGAACTTTACCAGCAGCGATTTGAATTTCTTCGCCGGTTTGTGGATTACGTCCTGTACGAGCAGATCTTTCACGCACTTCAAAAGTTCCAAAGCCGATTAATTGAACTTTATCGCCAGACTGTAATGCAGTAGCAATTGTGTCAAATACAGATTGTACAGCTGCAGAAGCATCCTTTTGAGAAATATCAGCTGATTGTGCGACATTTTTAATTAATTCTGTTTTGTTCATGTTTTCACCTCATAAAAAAATTTTTTGGAATGAATGATTTAGTATAATAGATAGTAAAGATAAAGCTATTTATATTGTTAGAAAGAATGCTATATAGTTATGTTAATTTCGTTGCAAGAAACTGAATCCCTGCTAACAATTAGGGATTAATTAAGAATTGATGAATAGAAAACGCTGTAATATGAGGATGAGGGGGAGTATACGGATGATTTTTCGTGAAAAGGATGAGAAAGAAAGTATATTAATTCGTCAACATGATCATGGTTTTTTAGCTGGAGAGATTGCAAAGCATATAAAAGAAGATTTTTTTGAAGATGATACATATTTAAAAGAGACAATTGATGCAATATATGAGCATGATAGAGGATGGATAGAACTTGATAAAGTACCAATTTTGAATGATGCTAAAAATATCCCATATACATTTATGGATTGTCCAAGTTCATTACGCTTTGTCTTTTATACGATTGGTTTGAATGAAATTGAAGATTCCAATCCATACGGAGCATTACTTTGTAGTAAGCATTTTTTATCATTTCCATTAAATGAGGAAGATGAAGAGATGATGACATTTTATGCAGGTGAATTGAAACGACAAAAAAGAATATTGACAACGCTAACAAAAGAGCAATTTATGATGTTCGATAAACATTATAGATTATTAAAGTTTTGCGATGAACTTTCTTTATATGTCTGTATGAATAAACCAGGTGTAGAAAAGGAAGAGGAAATTGATTTGTTTAAAGATGGTTTTGAAGGAACAGAAATGTTTAATAGTAAAGAGGAGAAACCTATTCAAGCTGAATGGATAGATGAGGAAACTATTCGGATTACACCGTTTCCATTTCAAACGGAATTTCATACACATGTAAAATATAAAACTATAGATAAACGTGAAATTGAAGAAAAAGGAATTGTAAAGGCTGATAGAGAATCAGAAATGAAGAAACAAACTATTCGTTTCATACAATAAGGAGGCGATTTCGATTGAAAGAGTACATGTTAAAACAAGTGGATTACCATGCTTGGGCTAATCTACGATTATTCAATCGACTAAAAGAATTACCAAACTATGATACTATTTTTACTGAACAGATGCAGAGTGTATTTCCATCAATCAAGGATACGTTTGCCCATATTTATATTACAGATCAAGTGTGGTTACACATATTGCATGGTAAAAGTATGAATGAAGCAATACAAGGCCGAGAAGAATTACGAAAACAAACGGAAAACAAATCGTTACATGAATTAGAAAAAATGTTTGAAAACATGGCAAATCAATATAAAGACTTTTTAAGTACAATACAAGATGTGAATGCTGTATTTGTTATCGAGAATCCATATGTAGGAAAATTAGAAACTTCAATTTTAGAGTTAGTACAACATGTTGTAAATCATGGTACATATCATAGAGGAAATATAACAGCGATGATCCGTCAACTTGGTCATTCGTCGACAATGATGGATTTTGTTCTGTATTTACATATGGTTAAAAAGCAGGGAGAGTAATATAGTTTATAAGAAGGAGAGGCTTTAGTTGTGGGAGTCTCTCCTTCTATTTTATTCCGCATGAATGGTAGATCAACTGATTAAAGTTTTACTTTATTTCTTAAGAAGCTTTATTTTCTTGTAATTGCTTCGCATATTGTACAGCCTTATATGCATTGACTCTACCGTTTTTCCAGTACGTACCTGTACCACTAATTTTATCAGAAGATGACTCAATAATTTGGCGAATTTGTGTATTGCTATATCCTTGATTTGCTAAAAGAGCAGCGACTCCTGCAACGTGAGGTGTTGCCATAGATGTACCACTTAATGATTGATACGTGCTTCCTTTATAAGTAGAATATATATTTGATCCTGGAGCTGCAACATCTACCCAGCTACCATAAGTAGAGAATGAAGATTTCTTATCTGATTGATCTGTAGAAGCGACTGAAATAACTTCGTTGTAATAAGCAGGGTAATTAGCTTTTGTATTTCCAGCATTTCCAGCAGCTGCAACTATAACAGAGCCTTTATTCCATGCATATTGAACGGCTTGTTGTAATGCAGTACCACCATTTGGAGCTCCTAAACTTAAACTAATTACTTTTGCACCCGAATCAGCAGCTTCTCGAATACCTTGCGCTACAGCATCGAGAGTACCACTTCCTTGATTATCTAATACGCGAACAGCATAAATGGAAGTTTGTGGGGCAACACCAGCAATTCCGACGCTGTTATTCGTAAGTGCTCCAGTAATTCCAGCGCAATGTGTACCATGACCATTACCATCATCAGATGTATTGTCGTTATCAACATAATCATGCCCGTAAATTACTTTCGAAGCCAAATCAGGGTGTGAGCCTTGAACTCCTGTATCAATAATGGCTACTTTTACACCAGGGTCACTTCGTTGGCTATCCCAAGCTTGTGGAGCTTGAATCTTTTGTAATCCATATTGATTATTAAAATATGGGTCGTTTGGAGTCCAAAAGGCGTGAACGTAATAATTCGGTTCTGCATATTCCACATCTGGATTATTTTTATAACTCTTTATTTTTTCTTTTACAGTACCTTTTGAAAATTGTACGACTTCAAAACCTAACTTATCATCTTTAGATAAGACATTAGCTCCGACAGATTTATGAAAAGATTGCACATTACTTAAAGATGCATTTTGTTTGAACTTAACGATTAATTGGTTAGGAACGTAATCAGTAGATGATGTTTCAGCACTTGAAGTATTCGTGTTAAAGAAGAAACCACCAATAATAAATGATAAAACAGATAGGAAAACAATGATTTTGTTTTTCAAAAGATTTTTCCTCCCTTTTCTTGGATGAGTTTTTCAGCGACACTTTAATGTCGCATTCCTTTTCAACTATATAGTTAGACCATACGATTTATGACATTTATGTGAAAAACTTTTGGAGGAAGAAAAAGGAGTAAACATTGATATAAATATATTTTTAATGATAGTAATAAAGTAAAAGAGGGGATGAAAAAAGGAATGCTCATCATGTATGAGTCATTCCTTTTTTCATAGATTAACTTGCCTGTTTTTTATTATTTTCTTTCAATTTCTCTGCTTGTAAAAAGCGATTCGTTTCAGCAACAACAATACCACTTAACCCAATAAGACCAATTAAGTTTGGAATCGCCATAAGTCCATTTGCAATATCCGCAAATGTCCATACGATGCCTAATTTTAAATTCGCACCAATAGCAATCATGACAATAAAGATTGCTCTATAATATTTAACAGCACGTTCTCCAAATAAATAAGCCACGCATTTCTCACCGTAATACGACCAGCCTAAAATAGTAGAGTAGGCGAATAAAATAATTGCGATACCAAGAATCATACTACCAGCAGTACCGAATACAGATTGGAACGCAAGTGTTGTAGCTTCAACGCCAGTTTTACCAGACTTCCATGCGCCTGTAGTAATTAATACTAGCCCTGTAATTGTACATACAATAAACGTATCTAGAAAAGTACCAGTCATTGAAACTAAAGCTTGCTTTGCAGGGGAATCAGTTTTTGCAGCCGCCGCGGCAATAGGGGCACTCCCTAAACCAGCTTCGTTCGCAAATACGCCGCGCGCCATTCCAATTTGAATAGCTGATGCAACTGTTGCACCGATAAAACCACCAGCAGCTGCAGTACCGCTAAATGCACCAGAAAAAATAAGTGAAAATGCTTCAGGAATTTGATCGTAGTGATAGAAAATAATGATAAGACCAGCAATGATATAAAAGAAAGCTTTAATAGGAACAACATATCCTGTTACTTTCCCGATTTTTTTTACACCGCCTAAAATAACGATAGCGATTAAAAATGACATTACTATACCAGTTAAAGCAGGAGGGAAAGAGAAATTAATTCGCATTGCCTCTGCAACTGAATTAGATTGCACCATATTCCCGATACCGAAAGAAGCAGTTGTACCGAATATAGCAAATAAAACTGCAAGCCATTTCTTACCTAGACCACGTTCTAAATAGTACATTGGCCCACCTGAATATTCACCATTTTCATTACTAACACGGTATTTCACCGCAAGAATTGCTTCGGCATATTTTGTTGCCATACCGAATAAAGCAGTAATCCACATCCAAAAGATTGCACCAGGCCCACCAATCGTCACAGCAGTTGCAACACCAGCTATATTTCCCATACCGATCGTTGCCGCCATAGCTGTCATAAGTGCTTGGAAGTGGCTAATATCTCCGGAGGAAGATGTATCTTCTGATTTTTTAAAAGCTAGTTTGTGAGCGTATAATAGTTTACTAAACTGTAAACCTTTTAAACGCACTGTGAGAATGATACCAGTACCAACGAGTAACAACAACGTTGGTAATCCCCACACATAGTGATTGATTTGTTCTAATACTTTACTTACTGTCTCCATCTTTATTCTCCTTTTTTAGAAAAAATAAAAACCACTTCAAGTAAATGAAATGGTCTCTGGAGAAACAAGGGATAGAAAAATAAACCGATACAAATCGGCATTTTCTTTCGCTTGTCTCTGTCCTTTTACCTGAGAGATTATCCGCTATAGTAGCGGATTTGCTCCTTCGGTGCTCGTTTTCCTCTACGCTATATAAAGCGAGAGGGAGTCTCTCCAGAGATTCGTCCCCATGCAGTTCTACTTGTAAACAAGACCTGAGAGTTTCAAAGTCGGTTAACAACTTTTTGCCCCGTCGGTAGATCAATAGACCTTCTCCTGAATGGTTCATCCGAATTATAAAATTAATAACCTATACGCATTGAATGTGTATAAGATCAATAAAAATATTATAGATATACTATTAGTGAAATGCAATCATTTTTTATTTTAAAATAGTAAAGAATTCTATTTTTTCGAAAGTCCTAATTTCTCTTCAACTTCAGTTAAAGTAGATAAAGCAATAACAATATGTTGATCCGCAAGCCCTAAAGCATGTTTCGTATTTTCAATTGTTGCACTGTTTAGAGTAGAGTTAGTGGCTCCATCTATAATTAAATCTGCCGCGTTTTTCATAAATTTAGAAGCAGCCTTAAATTCAGTTGTGAAATAAAGAAGTTGTTCTTGTATTTGTACTTCCGATATATTTTCTTTAATTTTCAAAATGTCTATTTCATTCATAATGTTTTCATATTGTTTGGAAACAGCATTCATTGTAACTAATAGTTTATCTCTGTCTACTGAATCACCGTTCGTGTTAATCTCTTCCCAGGCAGGCAACCAATCCTTTTCGATGATATCATTATAATTAGTAGTCAATTCATTAATTTTAGGCTGTAATTTCGTTTTGAAAGTTTTTGTATCCGCTGTTTCTACAGGGGCTTTTTCGGTGTTATTTTTACCATTCGTAACGTAGAAAATTGTACCGAAAATGATGAGAATAGAAATAAAAACTGTCCATTTAGTAAAAAGTAATTTTTGCAATATGTAACGCCTCCAAAATTTAAAAACTTATAATTATAATATATAACAATAATGTTGTTTAAAGTAGAGAAAATAGGAGTTTTAGTGAAAATGAATAGAAGAAAACTAGTTTCAAATATTTCAATGACTGTATTATTAGTTGGTTTAATTGCATTCATATTTATGAATAAAGAATCTAAAATTAAAGATTTTCCAGTGCTAATGTCAGTAATTCATATTAATGATGATAAGGAAGAGGAGTATAAATATATGAGTGTAATGCTTATTACACTGGTAAGTGGAGCGGAGGGGAAAGCGGGTATACTGTTAGTTTTAAAAAGTGGAAAGAAAGGTAAAGATATTACATTACCCAGGAGAAATTACGTATTATATATTTGAAAAATAATTGATAATAAAAGAGATAGGAAGTGAATGATAGTGTAGAATTGTTTACTTTCTATCTCTTTTGATTTTTAATTCTGAATTATTTAAATTATAATTACTATGTGTATAGAATAAAATAATATTTAGTATGGAGATGAGATAATAAATTGCCAAATATAAAAAAGATAGGTCGTTTTTGTCCTACTGATGATGAAGGATATATTATAAATGATGCACATATTGAAAAAGTTCAACCTATATTTATGGAGGTAATACAAGAAATAAAAAATACTTGTTGTGAATTGCTACAGGATGATTTACACAGTGTTTATATAAGAGGCTCAATTCCAAGAGGGATTGGAATTGAAGGAATTGCAGATATAGATGTGATTATAGTAGTACGAAAGGATCCTAAATTAATAGACTTAAGCTGGCGAAAGAAACTAGAAGTTCAAAGTTTGCAAAAGTTTAATTGTATAACAGGAGTGGAATTGAGTTTTTACAGTGAAAAAGAAGTGATAAATTCCAAGAGTTTTTCTTTTATAAGCTTTATGATACAGACACATGGAGTATGTATATTTGGTCAAGATGTAACATTGTCTTTACCTAAATATAAAGTAAGTGAGGAGTTAGCCTATGAACACCTTATTCAATTGCGGAAACAAATTGGACAAGCACGCGAAGAATTAATTCATAATAAAGGCGTGGATGATATTGTGGATTGTTGCCGTTGGATTATGAAGATAATAATCAGGTCAGGTCTAGCATTGACAATTGAGAGAGAAGGACTTTACTCCAGAGACTTATATCCTGCCTATGAATTATTTAGTAAGCATTTTCCCGAACAAGAAAAAAATATGAGAAAGGCATTACAATATGTAATTGAACCGATAAATGATATAAATGAAATTTTATTATTTTTAAGTACGTTTGGTGAATGGCTGATAGAAAGAGCGGATGATTTTTTGAATACTATAGATAACTAGAAGGATATAATTATGTTATGTAAACAAACAGGTGATCTAAATGTTCGTGATTTTGCAGACTATTATGGGATTCCGAAAGACGTGGCAACAGGAAGTTCAAATGGATGTTTAACAGCGTATCTTTTAAAGTAAAAAGATAAATATGCGTGTTGAACAAGGATACGAGATGAAATGGTCCTCTTTAATATATAAGAGCTGAAGAAATAGAGAGTAAAAATAATGTTCGTTTAGGGGAAAAGTAGAAAGTATTGCAGATGAGAAATGGAATGTAAGATAAGGGGGAATTAGATATGCTACTAAAAACAATCTATTGTAAGGTAGAAGAAGAGAAAAAGGAATTGTTTTCAAAAGCACAAGAAAAATGGCGTGATATACAGCATCTAGATGGATTTCATTGGCAATTTGGTGGATGGAATGAAGATGAGGCGTGTGTATTTACTTTATGGGAAAATAAAAGTGCATATCAATCATTTATGAATGGTGCCCACGATACAATTTATTTAAATAGTAATCAAGAGGATACGTTTCTTTTATGTGAAATTGAATTATTCCAAACTTTGTATGATATAACTGATACGCCTCTGAAAGACGTTGTTACAGAGGGATCATTCGTAAGAGTTGCTATATGTGATATTAAAGTGGAAAAAGAAAAGTATTTTTTACATAAACAAGAAACAATTTGGAATAAAGGGATGGAAAAAGCAAAAGGAATGTTAGCTGGCGTTGTTGGGAAGTCTTTAAAAAATGAAAATCGTTACATAGTGTTAACTTATTGGAAAGATGGAATGGCGCATCAAAATTATGTAGAAGAGATTTTCCCTGAGTTGTATAAACTAGCTAATATTCATGAAGATATAGAAGATATAAGAGGTAAACAAGCTATATGTAAGGAAGAATGGCTTGTATATTAAGCACAGAAAAAGTGCATAAATGAATGTATAATAAAGATAATTTCTTATAAACAAGAAATTAATAGAAGACGTTATATACCCTTTCATGTTAATATATTTAAGTTATAATAGGAGGCTTACCCTTTTGTATTGTACGGTAGAAGCAGTGTGAGCTTGAAATTTTTTTAGAAAAGGATGTGCCTAATTTGCGTATCAATAAATTTATTAGTGAAGCTGGAAAAGCGTCTCGACGCGGAGCAGATAAATTAATTAATGAGAGAAGAGTAATTATTAACGGTAAGGTTGCAAAAATTGGTGACCAAGTGAATCCAGGTGATGATGTACGCGTAAATGGAGAGCAACTTCGTATTGCTCGAGATCACGTATATATCGCTTTAAATAAACCAGTAGGTATTACATGTACGAGTGAAAAATCAGTAAAAGGTAATATTATCGATTTAGTGAATCACCCTTTACGAATTAGCCATATTGGACGTCTTGATAAAGACTCAGATGGTTTAATTTTGTTAACGAATGATGGTGATATCGTTAATGAAATTTTACGTGCTGAAAACAAACATGAGAAAGAATATATCGTTTCAGTAGATAAGCCAATTACACCTGATTTCTTAGAAAAAATGGCAGCGGGTGTTAAAATTCTAGGTACAAAAACACTTCCTTGTGAGATCACACAGTTATCAAAATATGAGTTCAAAATTATTTTAACACAAGGGTTGAATCGCCAAATTCGTCGTATGTGTGAAGCTTTAGGTTATCAAGTATACACGTTAAAACGTACGAGAATTATGAATATCGAATTGAATAATTTACCTGTTGGACAGTGGAGAGATTTAACGAAGAAAGAGAAACGACGTCTATTTGCAGACTTAAATTATGAACCACAAGATTGGTAAAATTGAGAAGGAGAAACCAAAAACATTTTTTGGTTTCTTTTTTTATTAAATAAAAAATCTTTTCCAAACACTTGCAAAAATAAAATGAATAAGATATAGTAAATAACAATTAATGGATGTATTAAAAAAAGCAAAGAAAAGGACACGAGTTATTTTCCCCGGTTATACAGAGAAGGAAGGAAAGCTGAGAACTTCCTAACGCAGAAAAATAACTTACCACCTTAGAGCTGCACTAGGGAAACGAAGTATCTAGTGCCGTGTAAGCGACGTTATCGCAAAAGAAGCCATTATGTTTTTTGTGATGGGAATCTGGGTGGAACCACGGATATAAGCATATTCGTCCCTATTTTAGGGATGAATATGCTTTTTTGCATTCAATTTCATAATAAGCGAAGAAAAGGACACGAGTTATTTTCCCCGGTTATACAGAGAAGGAAGGAAAGCTGAGAACTTCCTAACGCAGAAAAATAACTTACCACCTTAGAGCTGCACTGGGGAAATGAAGTATCTAGTGCCGTGTAAACGACGTTACCGTAAATGAAGCCATTATGTTTTTTATGATGGGAATCTGGGTGGAACCACGGGTATAAGCACGCTCGTCCCTATTTTAGGGATGAGTGTGCTTTTTATTATGAAATGGAGAGATGAAAAATGAAAGAACAAATGATTGAAATTAAATTTCCAGATGGTAGTGTGAAAGAATTTGTAAAAGGAATTACTTTAGAAGAAATTGCGGGATCCATTAGCAATAGTTTAAAAAAGAAAGCAGTTGCGGGGAAAGTAAATGATGGGTTATATGATTTACGCCGAAATATTGAAGAAAATGCGGAAGTAGAAATCATTACTATAGATTCAGATGAAGGTGTAGAAATTGCAAGACACTCCGCGGCACATATTTTAGCGCAAGCTGTAAAAAGATTGTATGGTGATATAAATCTTGGAGTAGGGCCTGTTATTGAAAATGGATTTTATTATGATATGGATCTTCCAAGTAGTGTAAACATAGAAGATTTACGGAAAATCGAAAAAGAAATGAAAAAAATCATAAATGAAAATATAAAGATAGAACGAGTTGAGGTTTCTCGAGAAGAAGCAGCTAAACTGTTTCAAGAAATGAACGACCGCTTGAAATTAGAACTTTTAGAAGCAATTCCTAGTGGGGAAAGTGTAACACTATATAAACAAGGTGAATTTGTAGATTTATGTAGAGGACCACATTTACCATCTACAGGTTATTTGAAAGCATTTCAATTAACTCACGTTTCCGGTGCATATTGGCGAGGTGATAGTAATAACCAAGTGCTTCAGCGCATATATGGTGTTGCGTTCGCTTCTCAAAAAGAATTAGAAGAGTATTTACATTTCGTTGAAGAAGCAGCAAAAAGAAATCATCGTAAATTAGGTAGTGAGCTTGAGTTATTTATGTTTTCTGAAGAGGCTCCGGGAATGCCGTTTTATTTACCGAAAGGTCAAATTATCCGAAATGAGTTAGAAGCATTTTTAAGAGAAATTCAAAAAGAGTATAAGTATCAAGAAGTACGTACTCCGTTTATGATGAACCAAGAGTTGTGGGAGAAATCAGGACACTGGGGACATTACAAGGACAACATGTATTTCTCAGAAGTAGATAATAAGAGCTTTGCATTAAAGCCAATGAACTGTCCTGGTCATATGTTAATGTTCAAAAATAAATTACACTCTTATCGCGAATTGCCAATCCGTATGTGTGAGTTCGGTCAAGTGCATCGACATGAATTTAGCGGTGCATTAAATGGACTATTAAGAGTTCGTACTTTTTGCCAAGATGATGCTCATTTATTTGTAACTCCAGAACAAATTGAAGATGAAATTAAATCCGTAATGGCGCAAATTGATTACGTATATAAAACTTTTGGATTCCAGTATGAAGTAGAGCTTTCTACACGTCCAGAAGATTCAATGGGTGATGATAAGTTGTGGGAACAAGCAGAATCGGCGTTAGCAAATGTATTACATTCATTGAATTATAAATATAGACTAAATGAAGGTGACGGTGCATTTTACGGACCAAAAATTGACTTCCATATTAAAGATGCTTTAAATAGAAGTCACCAGTGCGGAACAATCCAGCTTGATTTCCAAATGCCAGAGAAATTTGATTTAAATTATATAGATGAGAAGAATGAAAAGAAAAGACCAGTTGTCATTCATAGGGCAGTATTAGGATCTTTAGATCGTTTCTTAGCAATATTAATTGAGCACTTTGGAGGTGCATTCCCGGCATGGGTGGCGCCAGTTCAAGTGAAGGTCATTCCAGTTTCGAATGCAGTCCATGTACAATACGCAGATGAGGTTGCGGATAAATTAGCACAAGCTGGTGTTCGTGTCGAACGAGATGTACGAGATGAAAAATTAGGATATAAAATTAGAGAAGCACAAATGCAAAAAATTCCTTATGTACTTGTTATTGGGGATAAGGAACTGGAGAACGGAGCTGTGAATGTACGTAAATATGGAGGAGAGAAGTCAGAAGTTGTTGCGCTAGATGTATTTGTCTCAAGTATTGAAGAGGAAATAAAGAATAGAGGATATTGAGTGTAAAGAAAACACACCATTAAAAATTGGTGTGTTTTCTTGTTTACCTTACAAAAATGTAAGGTAAATGTAAGCGAAATCGAAGGAACGAGTTGTAGAAAGATGAGAATATGAAGTAGGAAATAGGTTCATGTTATCTGTATAACCTTTTTAGTTAGAATAATTAAAAAATTATTAAGAATTTACATGAGAAAAAGATAAGAAATGTGTGAGAAATTAAATTTATACAAAAGGGATGGAGTGAAAGAGATGTCAACAAATGTAGTTACTGTAGAAAGTGTAGAAAAAACGTATGGGAAAAGAAATGAGAATCAGTCAAAAGCATTAAGGGGTGTGTCATTAAATATTAAAGAAGGGGAATTTGTCGGGATTATGGGTCCTTCTGGATCTGGAAAAACAACTTTATTGAATGTGATTAGTACATTGGATCAAGCGACAGGTGGTAGTGTGACAATAGCTGGTACAAATATTACTTCTATGAAGGGGAATGCATTATCAGATTTTCGATCTCAAAAATTAGGGTTCATCTTTCAAGATTTTAACTTACTAGAAAATTTATCAATTTATGAAAATATTGCTTTACCACTTTCTCTGCAAGGTGTACCTTCAAGTGAGATTACTGGAAAGGTAAATGAGGTGGCGAAGAAATTAGGGATTACTGAAATTTTAACAAAATATCCAACTGCTGTTTCTGGTGGACAAAAGCAAAGAACAGCGGCAGCACGAGCTTTAGTACATAATCCAGCAATCGTATTAGCAGATGAACCGACAGGAGCGCTTGATAGTAAAAATGCAAAAAGCTTATTAGAAGCGATGCAAGATTTACATGAAAATCACAATGTAAGTATTTTGATGGTTACACACGATGCATTTAGTGCAAGTTATTGTGAGCGTATATTATTTATTCAAGATGGTCTTCTATATAAAGAGTTAAAGCGTCAAGGAACGCGAGAAGATTTCTATCAAGATATATTAGGTGTGCTTGCTCATATGGGCTCAGCTGCAGAGTCTAAGTAGGGGGTGAGACTATGTTATTCAAATTATCACGTCATAGTATGAAAAAAATGTTAAAAGATTATATGGTTTTACTTATCGGTCTCGTTATTAGCATTAGTATTTTCTACATGTTCCAAACGATGGCGATGAATAGTGAATTTACGAAAGATAATAGTCTCATTAGTAGTATTAGACTCGTATTTTGGGTAGGTGCCATACTATTATCTTTCATTACTGTATTTTATATTATATATGCCAATTCTTTCTTACTCACATTAAGAAGAAAAGAACTCGGTATGTACATGATGCTCGGAGCGAAAAAGAAAAAAGTAGCACAGTTATTATTTATTGAAACATTCGGTATGGGTATTGTTAGTATTATTATAGGAATTTTAGTAGGGATGTTACTTGCAAGTGTAGCAGGAAATTTTTTAATGAATGGTATGGAAATTTCAGCAAAAGGTAGTTATTCATCTGTATATACACCAGCAATCTTAGTTACAGCTATTTTCTTCGTAATACTATTTTTTATTACTGGTTTAATGAATAGTATCCGTTTATTACGAAAAACAGAACTAGAATTAATACGTGAAGATGAAACACTAGATGAAGTGAAGAAAAGTAAAACTCGCATTATTATAATGACTGTACTTGGTGTATTATTAGTAAGTACAGGATACTATTTTATGATAAATATAAAAACGTTTGCTGAACTCGGTTTTATAATAGCAACAATCGTTACAACACTTGGAACATATTTTATCTTTAGTTCATTGCTCCCATTTTTTGTGATGAAAATTAAAGGGAATAAAAAACGAAATGAAACGGGCTTAAATAGTTTTACATATGCACAGCTACGTTTCCGAGTGAATAGCTTATCGAGAGTACTAGGTACTGTAGCAATGTTAATTGCATTGGGCGCAGGTGCGATGACTGCAGGTATGGCATTCCAAAAAAATGTAGGTATTATGACAGACTTCTCACGTGTATATGATGTCGTAATTCATGATCCAAATGAACAAGATACAGCTGCATTAAAAGAAATGGAAATTGTTGAAGAAAGCCAGTACAAGTATAAAGTTGATGGAGAAGCGGTTTATTACTTACGTAACGATTTAACTGCGAAACCGCCACTTGTTTCAGACCACTTTGATACAAAAACCTTAAAAGAGCCTGTTCGTAAACGTGTGACTGAACCTTTAACTGAACCAGTATATTCTGCTTTAGAGTCTCCTGAATTAGCAAAATTTCCTCGTATGCCGAGAGATTGGGAAGATGCAATTGTAAGAGAAATACAAATTACACATAATCAATTTAACGGAAAACCTGTAAGAATTGCAGATGAAGCACATTATAAAGGAATTCAAGGAACAGAACACACTGTAACATTAGCAAAAGTAGACGATATGAAAAAATATAAACCGTTGTTGATTGATATAGATAAGAGACAAAAAGAACAAATTGAAAAAGCAACAGGTGCAAAAGTAGACTTATTTACGAAAATGACAATTTATCAATTTATGAACAGCTTCATGAGCGGAACAATGTTTATGGGATTTTTCCTCGGAATTGCATTTTTAGCAATGATGGCAAGTTCCCTTATGTTCAAAATATTAACAGGTGCTTCTCGTGACGTACGACGTTATGAAATGTTACGAAAAATTGGTGTGAGACGTAGTATGTTAACAAAAAGTATATATAAAGAAATTTCATATTTATTTATCTTCCCAGCGGTTATTGGAATTTCCCACGTGTTAGTAGGGCTAAACTTATTTAGCTTCATATTAGTTGACCCGTTTGTAAAAGTGTGGGTGCCAATTGGGATTTTCTTAGTCATTTATTTCATCTATTACTGGATAACTGTTCAACTTTATAAAGGTATGGTAATGCCGAAAGAAGAGGTAGCTAAGTAGTTTATGAAAAGAGTCCTTGTTTGAAAACAAGGGCTTTTTTTCTATATTTGTAATACCAGTGATCAAGTTTTTCTACGATTAATGTATTGAAAATTAAGAAGATATTAAGAGTTTATATAGCGGAATGTTAAGAAGTGTATAGGATATTAATAATGTAGTTTTATAGAATTAAATTGTTATTTTTACAAATTTATAAGAAAGGATGCGTCTTATGAAGAAGATAAAAAAATTAATAACATTTATTGGAGTCATAACTACACTAACACTAATGGTAGCGCTAGTATTTCCTACATGGACCTCGCAAATAAATAGGGAAAATAGTATAAGTACATTAGAGCAAGTAGAGATAAATGGAAGTGGTCATGAAATTATGATACGCGGCAAAGATAAGAACAATCCGGTAATTATTTTTGTACATGGTGGACCAGGTACTTCAGAAATACCATATGCTCAAAAGTATCAAAAATTATTGGAAGAGAAATTCACCGTAGTTAATTATGATCAAAGAGGAAGCGGGAAATCGTATCATTTCTTTGAGGACTATTCAAATCTTACATCAGATCTTCTTGTAGAGGATTTATTAGCTATGACAGAGTATATTTCAAAACGTATGGGAAAAGAAAAGGTAATATTAATTGGTCATTCTTACGGTACATATATCGGAATGCAAGCTGCTAATAAAGCACCTGAAAAATACGAAGTGTATGTTGGGATAGGGCAGATGAGTGATACAGTAGAAAGTGAAATGGATAGTTTAAACTATGTAATTGAACAGGCACAAAATGCTGGGAATACAGATGAAGTTTCCTATTTTAATGGATTGACTGAAAAAATTAAAAATGGCGATACATACACTCCGCGAAATTATGTTGCGAAATATGGTGGAACATCAAGACTCATTGAAAACCCAGATGGTGATAACATCGGAATGTTACTCAGTAATGAATATAACTTGTTTGACGTAATTCGTTATAACGTTGGATTATCAAAATCTCAAACAATCTTATTAGAAAAGGATTTAAAGAATCCATTGCCTACTAAGGTGACGAAACTGAAGCTACCGTTTTATTTCCTTATGGGGAAATATGACTATAACACTTCATCTCATGCAGCAAAAACATATTTTAATACAATTGAAGCAGAGAAAAAAGAATTTATTACTTTTGAAAAATCCGCGCATTATCCGCAATTTGAAGAGAAGGAAAAGTTTTATGAGTGGATGTCCGATACATTTGTAAAATAAATAAAGTGTATCCGAACTATAGAGAATTAAAAAAGTTAGCGAGATATATCATTAAAAAAAGCGAAGTTAAATAAAAAAGACTCTTCTATAAAAAAACAAGAGTCTTTTTTATAATGTTCTCTATATAGAAGGAAAAGATTGGATAATAGTCGAAAAATATAATATAACTTCTGAGAAATGACTAAAATAATACTATTTTGTCGAGAGAAAGGATACGAAGTATGAAAGAAATGTTACAGTTATTTCGCAACAAAGTGTATGCACGTTTTTTTCTAGCGAATATTTTAGAGCGACTCGGTTCTATGATTGCTGGAGTTTCTTTAATGTTTTATTTGCTAGATCAATATGGAAAACAACCAGTTTACGCAACGATGACACAAATTATGATGGCATTACCTGCATTAATCTTTTTTTTATTAGTAGGGACAGTAGTGGATCGTTTTGATAGACAGCGTATTTGTACGGTAAGTAACATATGCTGTTCGTTCTGTAATATTGGAATTCTAATTTCGCTTTATTACGGGATGATTATACTTGTCTTCATATTTTTATTTTTGGAAAATGCATGTATACAATTTTTCTCTCCATCAGAACAGTCGATGATACAGGGTGTAGTTGAATCAGACCAATACGGTGCAGCAGCAGGTGTGAATCAAATGGTAAATAGTTTGTATGCTTTGTTTGGTGTAGGAATTGCAACGATGGTGTACTGGACTTTTGGAATTTACGGGAGCATTTTAGTAAATACGCTCACTTTTATTATGAGTGGTATTTTAATTCAAACGATCTCCATTCCAGAAAAAGTTCGTTTACCAAACGGTATAACAAAATGGAAAGAAGTTAATTTGAAGATGTTAATAACAGAGTTTCAAGGAGGGATCAAGTATATATATCGAAATGAAACTTTAAAAAAATTACTTTTAGGATTTATCGTGTTTGGACTATTAAATGGTATTTTAAGCGTATCCACAACTTACATATTAAAATATAAATTAGCACCAGCAACGTATGAAAGTTTAGCGATGGTGGGCGGTGCAGTTGGAGGGATTTCATTACTAATTGGAAGTATAGTAGCAACAAGTGTAGGTAAGAAATATGCACCCAAACCTATTATTGTATTTGGTATGGCGGGCTCAGGGATCTTTTTCGGTATGTGTTACTTTGTAAACCACGTATGGTCTTTTTACGTATGTATCGCTTTTGCGACATTCTTTTTACCGTTTATTAATGTTGCAATCATGGGCTGGATGTATGAAATTGTAGAAGAGTCATTCATGGGGCGTGTACAAAGCTTACTTAGTCCATTAACGACAGGATTCCAGCTTTTATCTCTCGGTGCGATAGCAATGTTATTCCCAAAATGGATTCGTGCAGATACATTGTATATTATTTTATTTGGTTTATTATTATTTGTTACATGTTTATATCAAGCTATTCTACCTAGTGGGCAAAAGCGAGTACATGCTGTAGCTGAAGAGATGTGATATATTTAGTTTTTGTTTCTGAATATTCTATCGAACGGTAAGGGGAAATCGTTATGTTGATGAGAATGGTTAAGTGGTGTGGGATTACTTGTTTACAACTAGTAGCTGCAATTTTATGTATAATCTGCCTAGGAGCGCTACCGCGTTTATTTAAGGGATTACAAATTGATTTAATCGGTTTTTGGAACACGATTGTATTTCTTGGAGGGAAGTTACTTCAACCGGGTGAAATTACATATGGATTTCGGGATTCAAGAAAATTATTTCCGCAAATATGGATTCATTATATTGAAACGATGATTGTATTTCTATCAGCTTTTTTACTATCTTTGCTTATAGCGTATATACTTGTTGTTTGGGTATTACAGCGTTCTCATATGAAACAGAAAATGTGGAACGGGATTTTTCTTACGCTTGAGAGTATACCAGATATATTACTTATTTTATTATCGCAACTTCTTGTCGTAATTATGTTTCAAAAAACAGGATTTATGCCGATCAAACTGGCTGGATTAGGGGAAGAAAGGATACGTTTGTTACCAATTATATGTCTTACAATACCAACAACATTATTGTTTATTAAACTGTTGTTATTACGGTTTAAAGAAGAATTAGAGAAAGATTATAGTTTGTTTGCTAAGAGTAAAGGGCTAAGCTTACGGTATATTTTGACACATCATATTTCAAGAAATGTTTTATTAACGACAATTTATTACGCGAAAACAAATATTTTATTTATGCTTTCCAATTTATATATTATCGAATGGATTTTCAATACATATGGTATGTTTGTTTTTGTAAAAGAAAATTCGAAATTAGAAATATTTACGGTGAGTCTAGTAATATTATACGTACCGCTTTTTATACTATTTCGTTTATTACATACGTTCTTACAAAATGTTATAAAGGAGCGTGTGTAATATGTGGCAAGTTGTAAAAAGAGATGTGAGATTTTGGATAGGTACTACTTTTTTGAGTGTGCTAATGATTGTTAGTATTGGATATACGTTGTTTTTTGATGGGAATATTCGCGAACTTACGATGATGTATAACGAAAAAGGAGAATTAGAAGCAGCTCCATTTGCACCATCAAGTAAATTTTGGTTTGGAAGTGATGTGAAAGGTCGTGACCTTGTTCAATTAATAATAGAAGGTGCAAAATGGACAGTTGGAGCGAGTATAATTATAGCGATTTTACGAGTTATAGTTGGAGGGGGAATTGGTTTACTTCTTGGTATGTATGGTAAACGTTCTTTTCCAGTTATTTCATCCTTTTTTGATCCTTTTAGTATTGTACCGATGGTTATGATTTCTTATTTTATGTTAAATGAAGTATTAACGTTTGATAGTGGAGCAGAAGTTGTGCCGTTGTATTTGCGGGTAGCATTTCAAATTATAGTTCTTGTATGTCTTGCTGTACCAACAGTGATGTTGTATGTAGCGCAAGAAGTAAAACGTATTAAGAAAGAAGAATTTATGTTGGCAGCTACTGTGCTCGGCGGGAGTAAGTGGCAGAGGTTGAAGCGCCATATATGGCCGCATATGTTACCATCATTTCTTTTATTAGTAGCTCAACAATTTGTAAGTGTACTATTACTTCTTTTACATCTTGGATTACTTAAGTTGTTTTTTGGTGGAACGATATTATTTGGATTAGATGCAGATAGTGTAACAAAGGAATGGACAGGTCTAATTGGTCAAAATTTCCGTCACTTAACTACTCATACATGGATTGTACTTATACCGATTGCTTTTTACAGTATGACAATTCTCGCAGGAAATCTAGTTAGTAATAGTATGCAAGATGCGATTAAACTAGGAAATGTAAGAATGCCTAGGAGTAAGGATAAAGAAGTAAAGGAAGAGAAACAAGTACAATCTACTGTGAATGATTTTTCTTTCTATAGAGATATACAAAAATAAAAAAGATAGCTGAAGACAAATCGTTTTCAGCTATCTTTTTTGTTTATAGTGGAGGTAAATCAATCTTACCTTCTTCAAATAATTCTTTTATCATATGCTTCGTATAACCAGCTGCTTGACCAAATGTGATTTTTGCTGGCATTGGTGCTTCATTAGCATCTACAACTACATCGATAATACATGGTCTACTTTGTTTTACCGCACTTTCGAAAGCAGGAAGTAGTTCATCTAAATTTTCAACGCGGTATCCAATACCTCCGCACGCCTCCGCGTATTTTGCAAAATCAGGGTTTGTTAAGTCTGTACCAAATTCGATATTCCCCATAACTTCTTGTTCGAATTTGATCATGGCGATTTTATTATTGTTTAAAACGACGACAACGATTGGTAGTTTATATTTAACAGCTGTTACGAAATCGTTCATTGTCATTCCAAAACCACCGTCTCCACAAACCGCAAATACTTGTTTATCCGGGAAAGCAATTTTTCCAGCGAGTGCACCAGGTAAACCGCAGCCAAGAGTTGCAAGCCAGCTAGAAATGATAAATTGTTGATTTGTCATACGGAAGTGCCTTGCTGTCCATACTGTTACATTTCCGACATCGACTGATAATATTGCGTCATCTTGAGCTACGTGTTGCAGTGCATGCATAACGCGTTGTGGCTTAATAGGAGTAGAAGAATCGTCTTCTTGATTGTGTAATTTTTCTTCCCACTTTTTCATCATTTCTTGATGATGCTCTAAGAAGGAATGGTCCTCATGTTTTTCTACATTTTCAAGTAACCATTTTAATGTTTTATCAGCATCACCAGCTAAGCCGATATCTGTTACATACCGTTTTCCGATTTGGGCCGGATCGGTATCGATATGGAGTGTTTTTGCTTTTTCAGGTAAGAAACCAGTGAACGGATAGGAAGTACCAACCATAATTAAAGTATCTGCATGTTTCATTGCTTCATAAGAAGGTTTCGTGCCAATTAATCCTAATCCACCAATACAAAGAGGGTGTTCATCAGGAATAATTCCTTTAGCTGGCAATGTAAGTACGATTGGAGCACCAATATGTTCTGCCAATGCAAGTAAAGATTCTCTCGCATGTTTCGTACCTTTTCCAGCTAAAATCACAGGCTTTTTCGCTTCATTTATTGCGAGTTTCGCTGCATCTAAATCTTCTTTTTGCGGAAATAATTCAGGTAAAGTAAAAGAAGTGTTTGTAACACGAGCACCATTTTTTACTTCAAATTTTGGAACATCATCTGGAATCGTAAGAACAGATACACCTTTTTTCGTATAAGCCATTCGAATTGCTTGATTCACGACAGCTGGTAGTTGTTCTGCTGACATAATGCGCTGATTATAAACCGCGACATCATCGAACATTCTTTCCAAGTTTACTTCTTGGAAAAAATCCGTTCCGAGTAAATCAGTTTCTACTTGACCTGAAATTGCTAGCACAGGAGCCTTATCGAGTTTCGCATCATATAAACCATTTAATAAATGAATAGCTCCAGGTCCTGCAATTGCCATACAAACACCAAGTTTCCCTGTTAATTTCGCATAAGCAGCAGCTGCTAATGCGCCAGCCTCTTCGTGGCGAACTTGAATAAATTTGATTTTATCTTGTTTTTTTCTTAAAGCTTCAATAATAGAGTTGATAGAATCTCCAGGCATTCCGTATATGTGTTCTACTCCCCAGTCAATTAACAAATCAACTAGTGCTTCACCGGCCGTTTTCCCAAACATAATTGTTCCTCCTTATAGTAGGTAGATAACATTATGTTTTGGAGAAACAGGAAAAATATACAAATGATTATATTTTTAACTTTAATGATGGCCAGTAAATAGTGTAAATACTGTTATTAATAAAAATCCACTAGTTGCCCACATTAAAAATGTAAGGAAAGAAAGCTGTTTCTTTGCCTTCCAAAGCATTTCATGAATTGTAACATAGCCAAGGGAACCGATAGCACTCCCCATAATGAGTCCTTGTAAATGAAGCGCTTTTCCTTCCATTAAGATACCAAAAACCGTACCGGTACCGAGAATAAGAGAAAGTAATAAAGTTGTTAATAAAAATGAAATATATTTATGTTTTGTAAAGAGAAAGGGGATGATTAATGCTAAGCCTTCAGGAATATGGTGAACGACGATCGCTATTAAAAAAGGTATGGCAGAGTCAGCATGATTAATAAAAGCAGTACCTAAAGCAAAGCCACTCGGCAAATTATGAATAAATATAGCAAAAGAAAGAAAAAGGAAAGTTTGCCATGCTTGTTGATTTTTTTTATGTATGGTTGGATGGTGACAATAGTTATCTAATAAGCTCATAACTAAAATACCAATAGCTATACCAAGTATAGGCCCAATTATTTCATAGCTTGCAAATGTTTCAGGAATAATTTCAAGGGATAAAAGACCAAGCAAAATTCCACCACATAATGCATATAAGCGATGCATTTTTTCTTCAATTAGCTGGCGCGTAGCAATGCCAACAGCACCGCCTAATAATAAGCCACCAAATGAAAAAAATGTAACTATCATAGGAATCCATAATCGTTCCATCGTATCACACTCCGATTCTTCCACCTTATTTTTAGCTTACGAAAAGGAAAGTTAGATTAGTCCAAGTAATTATGTTTGATTATAGAGAAAAAACTAATAATTCGTTATAATTTATATATTAAATTTAAGTGTAAATATGAAATGAGGAAGAATTTTGCAATCAAAATGGAGTTTATCTGAATACGAAAATCCAAAACGATATGATATTGAAAATAAAAGTTTGTCAGATTTTCCGTTCTTACTATCATGGGCACAAAAACTACATATACAAAATGAATGGATTCTAGATATTGCTTGTGGAACAGGAAGAATTACAATTCCATTTATAGAAAACGGATATCAAATGATCGGTGTAGATATACATAAAGGAATGCTTGCTGAAGCGAAGAGAAAAACTATGGATTGTAAGAAGGTAAAATGGTTACAACAAGACTGCTTACAATTGAACATTGAAGATACCATTTCGCTAGCATTTATGGTGGGGCATGGATTCCAGCATTTCCTTACAAATATTCATCAAAATCAATTATTAACATCTATTCATCATGTGTTAGCTGAGAATGGTATATTCATATTCGATACACGTTTCCCTTCAAAAGAAGAATTAATACAGCCATCTGCAGAAGAATATTGGACAACTATTAGTGATGAAAAGGGAAGAAAATGTGATTTATATACTGAAATGATATACGATTCAATTCAGCAAATACAGCATTACATAACAACAAGAAGGTTTTATGAGGACGATGTACTAGTAGAAGAACTGAAAACAACGATAGATCTTCGCTATACATACCCGCAGGAGTTAGAAAGATTATTAGTAGCGAATGGTTTTGAATTATTACATATATATAATGATTGGGAAGGCAATGAGTTAGGGGGAGATTGCTATTCTATGGTAGTAGTTTGCCGGAAGAAAAAATAGTATTATTTTAAAAGTATGAGTGTAAAAAGCCTTTAAGGAGAGAAAAAGATGTCTTGGTACTTAGATAATGTTTATGAAATAAATAAAGAAGCGCCCTATACATTCTATCTTCCTAGCTCAGAAGTGTTGGAGAAATTAAAGATTGGAGATTTGGTAAAGCTAATTTTTGTATCTAAAAATGAGGAAGAAGATGGATTTAATGGTGAAAGAATGTGGGTTGAAATCATTGAAAGAAATGAGAAGAAGTTTGTAGGGGAACTGAGCAATGAACCATATCGCTTAGATTTAAAAATAGGTGATAAAATTTCATTTGGAATTGAAAATATATGTGATACGGAATATAACGACCCATCTTCAAAAGATTGGGATTTTTATTTTGATACGAAGGTAATTGTTAGTAATGATGTACTTGAAAGAAGAGAATTTAACTTTATGCTTAAGGAGGATTCGAGAGAAGAAGGCGACTCTGGTTGGTCAATTTTAAGTGGCTATGAAAGTGATGACTATGTGAATGATCCTAAAAACTTTCAAATTATTTCAATTGGAGTCATATTGAATATAGATGATACTATTTTGAAATTTCTTGAGGAACCACCATTATGTGCATATGAAAGAAATGATGAAGGTAGATTCTATAAAATTGAAGACTACGATTGGGATGCATATTTAAATGGATAGAAAAATTTACTATGTTTTAAAGAAAAGTATATTTTGTTTCGGAATCGTATTTATGTTTTTATTAAGCGGATGTATTAGTTTTGGTAAAGAAACTACAGGATACTATATACTTAATTCCTGAAGAGTACGAAGGGGATTTGATTGTTGTGTACAACGTACCTGGTGCTAAGTTGTTACCGAAGGAAGAGGAGTTTAGTATTGTCACTTTTGCAGCCGACGGGACTGCTTTGACATCTACAAAAAATATGAAATATGGCACGGTAAACGATTTATATTACACAGTAAATAAAGAAGGTCAGCGTACAAAAATTGATTCGAGCTGTATACACTTTGCTTCAACTGGAAGTAGAAGCGAAAATTCGTGGGAATTTCCAGTTGCAAACTTAGAAGTAACTCGTACAGCATGTTCTCAAAAATTTTCAGCAAATGGCAGAGAGGTACCAGAGAATCAAGAACATCCTGCTGAAAAGAAGATGAGAGATTTAATGCAGCATGTACAAGAACAGTATATGAATAAAGTGAAATAGTTATTATGTTAGATTGCAGAAATTTAAAGTGGTGGAAATTGAAGAGAGTAGTAGTAAATGGAGGGTTTTGTAATGCAACAAATTGAAAAAATAGGAAACTCATTTTGGTATATGACACCAGTTTCTGAAACAGATAGACCTATATTAGGAATGGTCGTTGGAAAAGAAAAAACGTTAATGATCGATGGAGGGAATTCAGAGGAACATGCACAATTATTTTTAGAAATGTTAAAAGAAAAAAATGTATCGAATCCTGATTTTGTAGCACTAACGCATTGGCATTGGGATCATATTTTTGGATTATCTGTATTACAGAATGCATTAACTATTTCGCACGCTGAAACGAAAAAAGAAATGCAGTCAATAGTATCTTATGAATGGACAGATGAAGCGTTGGATGCACGCGTGAAAGAGGGTACTGAAATTGCATTTTGTGCGGATTGCATAAAAAAAGAGTTTGAAGAAAAAGCGAGAAATATTAAAATTATTCTTCCAACCTTAACGTTCCAGGATCAAATTGAATTAGACCTTGGTGGAGTGACATGTGTGTTAAAACATGTGGGCGGAGATCATGCACATGATTCAGTTGTTATTTACGTGAAAGAAGAAAAGATATTATTTTTAGGAGACTGTATATATGTAGATATCTTTTCTTCAAAGTGGAACTATACGACGAAAAGAACGTTTGCATTAATAGATGAATTAGAAAAATTTGATGCTGAAACCTATATCCTTTCTCATGGGACAGCTATAAATCGGGATGAGTTTTTACAAGAAATGCGTTTACTAAAAACAGTAGGAACTTATACTGAAATACATAAAGGCGATGAAGGGAAGATAAAGGAAGCGTATAAACGAGACATAGATAGAGAATTAAATGAAGATGAATTAGAAACAATAACGTTTTTTGTAAATGGTTATGAAATGAATAATCTGTAAAATACAAATCTAATCAAATAGCATTAAATTATACAAAAAGAGTATTGAGAGTAAGTGCAATACTCTTTTTGAAATTAAATTTGAAGTTATGAAAAGTCATCAATAATCTCGACTACTTCAATTTCGCCATTAATGAGTAGCTCAGGGAGTTCGTTATTCACATTTCCTTTCCAATATTCTCTAGCTTGTTCCATTTTTTGAGAAAAAGGAATAGCATCTTCTTTCGGTAAAAGATTCCCGTCACCTTCAAAAGAATTTCCGATTACTCGTAGTTTAACAATCTGCAAAACTTCTCGATTGTAAGAATCAAATAACGCTTTCCATTTCAAAGCATCTTCATAGCTTTTAGCAGCATATAAACAAGACAATCTTGACGGATAATTAGGATATTCTTGCAGTCTAATCATTTCCACAATCGTTTCTCTAATGGCTCTAATTGTTTGATCCATGTAATTCATAACTACTGTAGCATTTTCATTCTTTATATGTAATTCTTCATTTGTATAATGCTCTTTTAAAATTTGCATAGAATCTTTACCACTAGAATTTAAATGTTCTCTTTCAAAAAAGAAGTGGAATAGGGTATTTGTTTGATTTTTATTAAATTGAATGATCTGTCCGATCTTCATTTTCTTCCTTGTTACGATATGATATACGAAAAATCCTTGTTCATTCATGGTTCTCCTCCTAGTAGTAATGTTTCAATGTAGTAGTTCAACATTGAAATATATAAAACCTTTATAAGTAAAATTGAGAATTTGGGATGAAAGTAAAGGAAAAATGTGAAAGCGTTTTAAATTTGTTCACAAAATGTTCACTTACGAAGGGGTTTCCAATATCGATATAATGACAAAGACTCAAAGAGAAAGGATGATGAATTTTGCCAACAACAAGAAAGGAAAACCTCCAATTTGGTATGATGATGTGCCTTGGGATGGTTATCGTAATGACGTTTTACAATTTACTAATGAATGGATCAGGAGGGCCAATTCATATTAAGGAGATCGCATTAGAACTATTAATCGGATTCATTATTGCACTATTAATTGAAATGTGTATCGTTGGACCTTGTGCGAAAAAAATTGTATTCATGTTACCGTTTGATAAATCGAAGAAAATAAATATTATTATTGCAATGGCGACAGCAATGGTAATTGGAATGGTGTTCTTTATGTCATTTTTCGGTATGGCTATGATGTATTTACATAATGGACTACATGGTGACTCATTCGTTTCAATGTATTTCTCAATTTTTATTAAAAACTTTATGATGGCGTATCCGTTGCAATTAATTATTATGGGGCCACTTGTGCGTTTCTTATTTGCAAAGTTTGTTTTAAAGAATAAAGTTGTAAAAGTAGTGTGAAATGATTCCTATTATTCGATTATAAAAATTTAATAATATTAATATGCTCTGTGGCATGCAAAAAGAGGGTTGCAAATGCAACCTTCTTTTTACGTTTCTATAAGCTATACCGTGCCAAGGAATATAATATATATAAGAATATGTGCATTGATAGGATTATTGTTTGGATTGAACCAAATCAAAAAAGGATTGTACGTTTTGAGGGCTTGAAAAATTGTCAAATACAATAAAATCGTCTCCATGGTTCATAGTTATTTTTTTGATAAAGGGGATCGCAGACATCTCTAATACAACTCCATCCGTATGACTGAAATCTTCTATTTCAGTGTATTCGAATTCCCATTTTAGCCCTTTTCCAAACATGGCATCAGAGCAGAACAATAATTTTTTATTTGTAGCAGCTAAAATACCAGATCTGCTCATATAACCAAAATGTATTACGCAGTAGAGAGTAGAAAGAATATCTTCCTCACTGTTTAAGTGTTCTTTTATTGTTCTTAGATTCGCCTTCATGATCATGCCTCCTTATTGTTGAAAGTAAAGTGTAAAGTTTTCGTATCTATTTTATCATATATTAATCTTTTTTGATTTTACATCCTATAATCAAAAAATCCCTTTAGAATGGAAATATGTAGTGCTGATTTTTATGTAAGGAATGAAAAGAGAGGGAAGCCTTCTAGTTTTTGTACAATAAAAAGTAAGGAGTAGTGGTGTATGTGTGTGTACCATAATGCAAAGATATTTTAGTTAGAAGCGATGAAGTTCGCGGAACATGTTACAAAGAAAATTAGCTCAGCCTTTCTATGACAAATTCGTTGGTAGTTATAAGGAACTTTGAACTAAGAAAAGCGCCCACTCAATTAAGCTCGTTAAGAGGTACTAAGTGGGGGAGTCGACTATATAAGGTATTAATATGTTACTTCTCAAACCGCAAATGAACAAACTTCAACATCTTTATTAAGTTTACAATTCGTATCATTATACGCGTACTTCCATCCCAACCTTTATTTGTAGGTATATTTTTAAAGAAAGGGGAGCAGCTTAATACTTTTATGTTTGGAGACCATTTTTCTAATGTCTTTGGATTATTTATATAAAAATACATTAGAGCGCCATTATTACCAGATTTTTTTACTGTAGCATTTGAAAGATTTAGGGCAAATTTTGATTCAGCGTCAAAGTATAACTCGCCTCCAGGAAAACGTTTTGACATAGCGACTACAATCTTTTTTAAATCTTCTTCTTTAAAGTAATAAAACACGCCTGCTGATATGAACAGAATACCGTCATTTGGATCATATTTTATATCGTCAAACCAAGAAGTATCAAAAAATGATTTAGCTATACTAGTATTCCTCGATGTATCTTCAATTAAAGTTTTGCGAAAGGAAATGGCATCGGGCAAATCTAGATTATACCAATGTATCGTTCCATTATCAATTCTAGAAAAAGTAGTGTCTAGTCCGGAACCGATATTTACTATAGTAGCATTAGGGTGTTTTGTTATGAATTGTTTTATCGTATCGTCAATTTTTCGTGCACGGGTAATGTAAGTAATACATCCGTATTCGCCAAATGTATTTTCTATTGTTGAAAAGTCAAAATCAAATTCTTTAATAATTCGAATTGCTTCTGTATCATCTAAAATATTCTTATTTTTCTCACTACCATATGCCCTTCCCCATAGTGGAATAAGCATCGTACCTTGTACGGATTGTAAATCTAATTCTTTAACCATGAAACATCCTCCGTTTAGTAATAAACAATATATTTAGTTGTTATTTAACATTTTTGAGAGCATTGTATTTGTTTTATATAGTCCGTAAGTTAAATCCCGCTGATCTTCTTCACTTAGTTTTTCAAGATTGTGAGTGAAATTATTATATATTTGTTTCCATCTCTCATAATGTACTTTTTTAGCTTTTTCTGTCAGAGAAATTAATATGGCTCTTTTGTCTACCGTATCTTGCTTTCTTACAATGTATCCGTTTTGTTCTAAGTTACGTACTGTTACACTTAATTGCTGTTTAGGTATGTTTAAATAACTAGCAATCATTTTTAAATTTACAGGCACCTTTTGCTGGGCGATATACTCTACTACGTGTTGCTCTAAATGTGTAAATTCAGAGGATTTCTCCGATAGTAATTTGAAAGTACCCGACATATTTAATAATAAATTCATGTATTCATTTAATAATTCATTTTGGGTCATTGTTTCACTTCCTTTATGCATTTAGTAAATATTTTATTACTATTTTTATTGTTAATCAAGCATTTCAATTAATAATAGTAAACGTTTTTTTACTATAATTCGTTTTTGAAACTAAATGAATTAAAATAAAAGAGCATAAGGGATGCTTTTAGGGGAGAAGAATATAAACGGAAACAAAATATTACTAAATACATATAACTAATGAATTCAATGTCTTTTTTAGTTATTATGTTGTAAATCATTTTATGATAAAATCTTTTACATAATTTAATAAAGGGGTAGTATTCTATGGGTTATTTTTCAAATGGTTTATTAGTTTTGTTTGTGCTAATCGTATGCAGTTGTATAATTTTTGGTTAATAATATAATGAGAGTCTTATATAAAGGAAGTTATCTCTAGTGAGATAACTTCTTTTTATTTTATATTGAGAAGGAATTCTATCTTTCTTATTGAAGTTTGTTCTAGTTATTTTCACGTCAATCGCAATTTTCATAAGGGGAATTTTATGGAACATTAACAAACTATAGAATAGGGAGTATTTACATGGAAAATAGTATACGCTACACAAGTGAACATCCTACAGATTTTAATGGATTATTAGCCTTATACGAATCTTTAGGATGGAATTCTCTTAAATTAACGGTGGATGAATTGGAACAAATGTGTAGACAAAGTTGGTATGCGATATATGCTTTTGATGATAAGAAGCTAGTAGGGATGGGGCGTATTATATCAGATGGTGTAATAACAGGCATTATTTGTGGTGTTTGTGTATTGCCAGAGTATCAGTCCATTGGTATTGGAAAAGAAATAGTAGAACGATTAATCCATCACTGCGAACAAAACAAGGTTATTCCTCAACTTATGTGTGTGGAAAAGTTGCAATCTTATTATGAATCTATAGGGTTTCAGGCATTTTCTGTTGGAATGAAAAAACATATTATAAGATAGTAGAGCTTTATATTTCCAGTTTACTCGTACATATTTTCACACTTCAGGATAAAGGAGAGTTGCTATATGGAGATTGCAAAAGGGGTAGAAATGTTACAACTTGAGTTTCAAGAATTTATAATTCACCCAATTCTTTTATGGGATGATGAAATGGCAGTTTTAATAGATACTGGTTTCCCTGGACAATTTGAAGATATTCAAGTAGAGATGGAGAGAGTTGGGGTATCTTTTGATAAGCTAAAAGTTGTGATTTTAACGCATCAGGATATAGATCATATAGGTAGCCTTCCTGAATTATTGGAGAAAGGTGTAAGCGATATTAAAGTTTATGCACACGAGCTAGATAAACCATATATTGAAGGGGAGTTTCCTTTATTGAAGGATGGACAAATAAAGAGTCCACCAAGTGGAAAAGTAAGTGATACTGTGATTGACGGGCAAGAACTTCCATATTGCGGTGGGATACTAATTCTACATACTCCAGGGCATACTCCGGGGCATATTAGTTTATATTTGAAACAAAGTAAAACTCTTATTGCAGGAGACTCGCTGTATAGTGTGAATGGAAAGTTAGGAGGAATTCACGCCCCAACAACTTTAAATATTAAAGAAGCGCAGCAGTCTTTGAAGAAGTATTTAAATTTAGATATTGAATCTGTAGTTTGTTATCATGGTGGATTAAGTAAGGGAAATATAAATATTCAAATTCAAAAGTTGTAAAGGTAGGAAGTGAAATTTTTTTGTTAAATAGTGCTAAAATATAATTTAATTACGAGTATATAAATAATAAAAAAACATGTTTGAATTTTTTAAACATGTTTTTTTATTAAATGGAATCTATTCATATTAACGGCCTAATCCGTTCCAATAAAAAGAAACAATTTCTTGTGCTAATTCATCTATATTTGTAAGAATAGGATTGTGATTCTCATCTTTAAAATTCCCAATTGATAATAAAGATACGAATGCATGAGCCACAAACTTAGCGTTCCCTTTTGGGATTTCTCCAATTTGCATCGCGTTATCGAGTGCTTTTTCTAATACTTCATACATGTTGTCTTCAGCATGTTTTAATTGTTTCAATTGTTCTTCAGATAAAGATAGTTTTGCATCTTTCATAAAATTCTTCATATCAATATCCATCGTTGCGTGTAAGTATACTTTAGCAAAGTCCAATAATCTTTCTTTTAAAGTCTTATTTGTAGAAAGGATTTGAAACATATTCTCGCGTATACGTACCATCATTTGAATCATAGTAGCAGTAAATAAATCTGCTTTTGTTGAATAGTAATAGTAGACGGTTGCTTTCGTAACACCACAAACTTTTGCGACTTCATCCATGGAAACGACTTGATAATTTTGAGTAAGAAATAGCCGAGTTGCCACTTCCAAAATGGTTTCTTTTGTAGATTTTGTATTTTTATTTTGACGAGGCCTTCCAAGAGGACGTTGTTTTTGTTCCAAATCTATTCGCTCCTGACATGTATTGTTAAGATAATTATAACACAAATTTTTATTCATTCTTGATTAATTAACCGACCAGTATATATAATTAATAGTGGAAGAGAAAAGGAAGGTGGGTTTTATGAAAAAGCACCGGTTACATATGTTAGGGAGGTTTGTAGCAGGGAAGCATACACAATGGATAACTTTATCGGTATGGATTTTTATTACATTAGTACTTTCATTTACGTTACCACAAGTAAACAATACGAAAGAACCGAATCCGAAAAATTTACCTGAAACAGCTATGTCGCAGCAAGCGGAAGCACTTATGAAAAAAGAGTTTCCGAATAATGCAGGGAATCCTTTATTAGTAGTATGGTATAGAGATGGTGGATTACAGTCGCAGGATTATAAACTCATACAAGACGTTTATAAAGAGTTAAAAGCTAGTCCTTTAAAGGAACAATCAACGTTACCACCATTTGATACAATCCCGGAACAAGCATTATCAAAAAGTGCATCAAAAGATGGTACATCATTTGTTACACCAGTATTCTTTAACAAGTCAGCTGGAACAGATATATTAAAAGGAAATCTTGATGATTTAAGAAAGATAGTGAATAGTAAGGTGGATGTAGATCCATTTAAACAAAAAATAAGTGATTCTGGATTACATGTTCGATTATCTGGACCAGTAGGCATTCAAACAGATGCAGTTAGTTTATTTAGTCAAGCAGATGTAAAATTATTAGTTGCTACTGTATTACTCGTATTAGTCCTATTAATTTTGCTATACCGTTCACCAATTTTAGCAATTTTACCTTTACTTGTTGTTGGCTTTGCATACGGTATTATTAGTCCTACACTCGGTTTTTTAGCTGATCACGGATGGATTAAAGTCGATGCCCAAGCGATATCAATCATGACAGTGTTATTGTTTGGTGCTGGAACGGACTATTGCTTATTTTTAATTTCGAGATATCGGGAGTACTTGTTAGAAGAAGAAAGCAAATATAAGGCGTTGCAACTTGCAATTAAAGCTTCTGGCGGGGCAATAATAATGAGTGCATTAACTGTTGTACTTGGATTAGGAACATTATTACTTGCTCATTATGGTGCCTTTCATCGGTTTGCAGTGCCATTTAGTGTAGCTGTATTCATAATGGGAATTGCTGCTTTAACAATTTTACCAGCGTTATTATTAATTTTCGGTAGAGCTGCATTCTTCCCGTTTGTACCGAGAACAACTTCGATGAATGAGGAATTAGCAAGAAGGAAAAAGAAAGTAGTAAAAGTTAAAAAATCAAAAGGTGCCTTTAGTAAAAAACTTGGAGATGTTGTAGTACGTAGACCGTGGACAATCATTATGCTTACTGTATTTGTATTAGGTGGATTGGCATCATTTGTACCACGTATTCAATACACGTATGATTTATTAGAATCGTTTCCAAAGGATATGCCTTCACGCGAAGGGTTTACGTTAATTAGTGATCATTTTTCAGCTGGTGAACTAGCGCCAGTAAAAGTTGTTGTTGATACGAAAGGAAAAGAGCTTCCTATGAAACAAGAACTAGAGAAATTCTCTTTCGTAAAAACAGTTAAAGAGCCAAAAGATGGGAAAGAAAATAAGCAAATTAAAATGTATGAGGTTTCTTTAGCTGAAAATCCATACTCAATTGAAGCGTTAGATCAAATCCCTAAATTGAAAATCCATGTAGAAAAAGTATTAAAAGATGCTGGGGTTACCAAAGCTGAAGATCAACTATGGATTGGCGGAGAAACAGCTTCATTATATGATACAAAGCAAATTACAGAACGTGATGAAGCGGTTATTATTCCAGTAATGATTAGTATTATAGCTTTATTATTACTTGTTTACTTACGATCAATTGTCGCGATGATTTATTTAATTGTAACAGTTGTTTTATCATTTTTCTCTGCATTAGGAGCAGGATGGATATTACTTCACTTCGGTATGGGAGCACCGGCCATTCAAGGCGCAATACCTTTATACGCATTTGTATTTCTAGTTGCTTTAGGTGAAGATTATAATATCTTTATGGTTTCAGAAATATGGAAAAACAGAAAGACACAAAATCATTTGGCTGCAGTAAAAAATGGGGTTATACAAACAGGTAGTGTCATTACATCAGCAGGTTTAATTTTAGCAGGAACTTTTGCGGTATTAGGTACACTTCCAATTCAAGTTCTTGTTCAATTTGGTATTGTAACTGCAATTGGTGTATTACTAGATACGTTTATTGTAAGACCATTACTTGTACCAGCAATTACAGTTGTTTTAGGTCGCTTTGCTTTTTGGCCAGGGAAACTTTCGAGAAAGAGTGAAGAGATACAAAAAGTGGATGCATAGTTGAAAAAGCCAAGGATATTTTCCTGGGCTTTTTTCAATGTAATTAATTTTTTGAAGTTAAATCATCAGATGTAGTATGATCAGCATCTTCAATAGCAGTTTCTGGCATTCCATATAAGCCGTTCATTGCTTGTTCTTCGATATTAAGATTTGCAGTATTATTATTTTGAATAGGTGTAGCGTTTTCGGTAACATTTTCTTTTTTATTTACATTTTTGTTATTCATGTATGAATCCTCCAAATTTCATTTGATTTATTTATAGTATGTGGATAGGTTTCCATAAATATGTGAATGGATTCTTATAGATGTTATATAATTAAATAAACAATTAGTGTGAAATGTAAACTGTTAGGAGTGAACAATTATGGTGAAAGCAAGGAAATTAGCCTTCTAAAATAAAAAGAAAATTTTAGGAGGCTATTAAAATGAAGTTTCATGTAATTGACAGAGAAAAATGGAATAGAAAGCAGTATTTTGAACATTATCTAAAGTTGAAATGTACATTTAGTATGACTGTGCATGTTGATATCACAAGGTTATTAAAGGAATTACATCAAAAGGGAATAAAATTTTATCCCGTTTTTATATACTTAATTTCTAAAGTAGTAAATAATCATAAAGAATTTCGAACATCTTTTAATGAGGAAGGAGCTTTAGGATATTGGGAGGAAATGATCCCAAGTTATACAATCTTCCATAAAGATGATAAATCTTTTTCAAGTATATGGACGGATTATTCTAGTGATTTTCACATTTTCTATAGAAACTATCAAGAGGATATGAGGTTGTATACTAATGTTCATGGTCTCTTCACGAAAGAAAACATTCCTCCCAATGTTTTTCCGATTTCTAGCATACCTTGGGCTAGTTTTACTGGATTTAATCTAAATATTAATAATGAGGGTGATTTTCTATTACCGATTATAACTTGTGGGAAATATTTTAACGAAGAGAATAAGGTTATGTTACCAGTTTCATTGCAAGTACATCATTCGGTTTGTGATGGGTATCATGCGAGTCGATTCCTAGAGGATTTACAGCAACTAATTAGTAATTGTAACAAATGGCTTAAGTAATTTTTATTTTTTAATGAGAATAAGTTTTGATATTTAATAGATAAAGTAGAAAATAAAAAGAAGAGCATCTGTATATTTTACAGATGTTTTTCTTTTTATACATGTATATTATTTTTTTGGTGGAAAATATAGATGTATTCGTAGTTTAATAGAAGAGAGATTAATAGTTTGAATTTTCTTTATTTTTAAATAAATATAAAAGTTGAATGATTTATCGGTTTTAATAGGAGGGGAAAGTAGAATGGAATTTTTACGTATTGAAAATGATGAGGTTTTAATCAATAATATGGCACAGTTATATTGTAAAGCATTTGAGAAAACAAATTTCAATGAAATAATTGAGCGAATGAAAAGACATGTAGAATATACAGATTTTAAAGGTATAGTAGCAATAAATGATGAAAATGAAGTGGTTGGTTTTACTTATGGTTATCGCTCATTAGAAGGACAGTACTATAATCAATTAATGAGAGAAGCGTTGAATCTAGAGCAAGTAGAAGAGTGGTTACAAGATTGTTTTGAATTTGTAGAGTTAGCAGTTCATCCACAATATCAAAATGAAGGTCTTGGAACAAAATTACATAATGAATTACTAAAAAGGATTTCAAATAGAACGAGTGTTTTAACAACGCAAATAAATAATGAAAAAGCGCGTTCGTTATATGAAAGATTAGAGTGGGTAAATATATTGGAGCCATTCCATCCAAGTAAAAATGATGTTCCATATATAATAATGGGAAAAACATTAAAAACAAAAGTGAATTGATAATTATTTTGTTCGCAAAGGTTATTATCTTGTAATAATAAAGGGGAAAGCAAAAATGACAACAATATTTATAGAAAAAGCTACAATTTTAGATGCAGAAAAGTTAACAGAAATAATGACAAGAACATTTGATGAAGAAGAAAAACGATGGTTATGTGGTCAAGGTGATGTTATTGACTATAACATCCAACCACCAGGGTATTCTTCAGTAGAAATGATGAGATATTCAATCGAAGAATTGGATTGTTACAAAGTGATAATGGATGGAAAAATAATCGGGGGAATTATAGTTACGATCTCAGGTAAATCATATGGCCGAATTGATCGTATTTTTGTAGAGCCTGTTTATCAAGGAAAAGGAATTGGGTCATATGTAATTAAATTAATAGAAGAGGAATATCCGAGCATAAGGATTTGGGATCTCGAAACATCTAGTAGACAACTTAATAATCATCATTTTTATAAAAAGATGGGCTATGAAACTATTTTTAAGTCTGAAGATGAGTATTGTTATGTAAAAAGAATCACTGTAGAGTCAGCTGAAGAGAACCTAATAAAAAATAAAGATATGAAAAATAGCCAATACGAAAACTGTAATCTAGCAAATACAGAGTATTATCAAGTGAATTTAAAAAACAGTTCCTTTGTTGGTAGCAATATGATGAATATGAAGATGAGTAATTGTAATGTGAGACAATCAAATTTTAGAAATATAAATTTTAGAAATTCTTCATATGCAGATTTAAATCTTTCTGGTAGTAAATTTAATTTTGTGACTTTAGGTGGAGTTCAATTTAAAGATACAAGTCTCGGAGAAGATAAAGATCCTATTTCATTTAATAGATGTGATTTAGAAGGTAGTACGATAAGTAATAGTAATCTAAAAAATATGGACATAGAAAATTGTGATATAACCGGTATGAAAATAAATGGTATTCCAATTGAAAAACTGCTTGCGTTATATAATAAAGTAAAAAGTTAACCGTAATGTAGATAAGTTGCTCGCGAATCTAATGTTATACTGAAATAATTATGTAAAAATAATATAAAGAAATAAAGAAGAGAAGGGGTTTCATGCAGGAGGATAGAAATATGTATTGTTATGAATATGGAGGGAAGAAAATATGACGATCAAAGTAAGAGCGGTAGAAATACAAGATGCTAGAGCGATTCACCGTATATGCATACAAGATGACGTTTTACCTTATATGGTTTTCTTACCTAGCATGCGTGTAGATGCGATGGAAAATAGAATTCGAAATTTAGCTTCAAATCAATTTGAATTTGTTGCAGAGTATGATGGGGAAGTTGTAGGATTTGTTGGATTAACCCAAAGTCCAGGACGTAGATCTCATTCGGGTGACTTGTTTATCGGGGTGGATAGTGAATATCATAATAAAGGCATTGGAAAAGCTCTTCTTACAAAAATGCTTGATTTGGCTGATAATTGGTTAATGCTAGAGAGAGTAGAACTAGGTGTTTTAGAAACGAATCCGAAAGCGAAATCTTTATATGAAAAATTCGGATTTGTAGAAGAGGGAGTAAAGATAGGGAATTTGAAAGCTCACGGAAAGTTTATTAATGAAATTATGATGAGTCGTTTTAGACCTGACGGTTTAATCGTACATAATGCATAGTGAAAGCATGACAGTATAATGTCATGCTTTTTTGAAAAATTCTTTGTTATAGTATATTGTTTTTATATTTGTAAGATTTTACATACGTGTTTTACTTTTACTAATTATGTAAATAGGCTATACTAAAATACATACATTTTAGTATTGGAGAGAGAAGTAAAACGACATGGAATTAGTGAAATTGGAAAAAGTAATTGAAATAAAGAAAGAAGAACTTTTATATTTAGTATCAGATTACGGAATTCAACATGAAAAAGTATTGGCATTAAGTCAAGAAATAGACAAATTAATTAATTACTTTATGTTTTTAAAATAGGAAGAACTATGACATGATGTGAAAATGTTATAGTTCTTTTTTATTTGGAAATTCAGATGTATATTCTATATACTAATAATAGATGGAATATTCTGTTTTGTTGGAGGGGAATATATGATATTACATACACACATTTCAGGTGAAGGAGAACCAATTATACTTTTACACTCTGGTGGTATGACAGGTTTAGTAGAATATGAAGAGCAGGTAGCATTTTTTCGAGAACAAAATTATCAAGTCATTCGCCCTGATTTAAGAGGGCATGGAAGATCAGGAGGAGCATTGGAGGATTATTTCATACGTTCTGCAAAGGATTTATATGATACGTTAGAGCATCTACAAATTGATAGATGTCATATAGCTGGTGTTTCACTAGGAGGATTAGTCGCTTTATTATTTGCAAAAAAGTATCCAGAGAAAGTGAGAACATTAACTTTTTCAGGTATATTTCCGGTTAAGAGGGATAATTGGGAAGAGTCTCTGGAGTATGAAGCGAAGTGTCACCAGCAATTGATGGGAAATGAAGAAGTCGTAACTTATATGAATCAAATTCATGAAAAAAGTGATTGGAAAACATTGCTTGAATCGTGGCAAGTTAAAGATTGGTATCCTTTCGATGAAACTGGTGATGTAGCGAATCTTCAAATACCTACACTTTGTATTGTTGGGGGAGATTCAGAAGATGAAGTTACAGCTGCAACAACGTTCAAACAATTAAACAAAAATATTCATATTGCCGTTATTCCGTTTGCTGGTCATTTAGTGCATAATGATCAACCAAAAATTTATTCGAATATATTGTCTAATTTCTTACAGAACGCGCAAGTTGCTAGTCGAATATAAGGACTTTTGGGTATAATAATAAAGGAATTATTAATTGTATCGGTTAGGAGCGCAATACATATGAAAACAGTTGTTGTCATCGGTGGAGGTATAACAGGACTTTCTACTATGTTTTATTTAGAAAAATTAAAAAAGGATTATAATATAGATTTAAATTTAATCCTTGTAGAAAAAGAAGAGTACTTAGGTGGGAAAATCCATAGTGTAGAAGAAAAGGATTTTATTATGGAATCCGGAGCAGATTCTATCGTTGCTCGTAATGAACATGTCATGCCGCTTATAAAGGATTTAAATTTAGAAGAAGAAATGGTGTATAACGAAACGGGTATTTCTTACATATATTCTGATAATACTTTACATCCAATTCCTTCTGATACTATATTTGGGATACCGATGAGTGTCCAGTCGTTGTTTAGCAGTACGCTAGTATCAACGAAAGGGAAAATTGTTGCTTTAAAAGATTTCATAACGAAAAATAAAGAGTTTACGAAGGATACTTCTCTTGCTGTATTTTTAGAAAGCTTTTTAGGGAAAGAGTTAGTAGAAAGACAAATTGCTCCGGTGCTTTCAGGTGTATATTCCGGAAAATTGAATGAGCTTACTATGGCGTCTACACTACCGTATTTACTGGATTATAAAAATAAATATGGAAGTATTATTAAAGGTTTTGAAGAGAATAAAAAACAGTTTCAATCAGCAGGAAATAAAAAGTTCGTATCATTTAAAGGTGGATTATCTACGATTATTGATCGTTTAGAAGAAGTGCTGACTGAGACGGTTGTTAAGAAGGGTGTTGTAACGACAGCTGTAAGTAAACAAGGTAATCGCTATGAAGTCTCCTTTGCAAATCAAGAATCAATCCAAGCTGATTATGTTGTTTTAGCAGCTCCGCATGATATCGCAGAAACTTTATTACAGTCTAATGAGTTAAACGAGCAGTTTCATACATTTAAAAATTCATCACTTATAAGTATTTACTTAGGATTTGATATACTAGATGAACAATTACCAGCGGACGGCACAGGATTTATCGTAACAGAAAACAGTGATTTACATTGTGATGCTTGTACATGGACAAGTCGGAAGTGGAAACATACATCTGGAAACCAAAAGCTATTAGTGAGAATGTTTTATAAGAGCACTAAGCCAGTATATGAAACGATTAAAAATTATAATGAAGAAGAACTAGTACGAGTCGCTTTATATGATATTGAAAAAAGTCTCAGAATTAAAGGTGAACCAGAAGTAGTTGAAGTGACAAAATGGAAAGATTTAATGCCGAAATATCATTTAGAACATAATCAAGCAGTTCAAACATTACAAGAAAAAATGAAGGATCTATATCCTAATGTATACTTAGCGGGTGCCTCATATTACGGTGTCGGCATTGGTGCGTGTATTGGAAATGGAAAGAACACTGCAAATAAGATAATTGCAACATTAAATGAACCGACAAATTAATATAGCATATATAAATAAAATGTCCCTCCGTTATATTGGAGGGACATTTTATTTATTTTACTTGAATTGAGATCTTTTGATTCGTTTTATGATTCTCAGTAATCGTTAATGTTATGTTACCGGATTCTTTAAATGAATATGATGAGAGTTGATAAAGCTCTTTTATACCATGTTTCTCTTTTAATTTATTGGCAGGAATTAATGTAATGTTCGGTTTCCATGTTTCCTGTTTACCAGAAGGATAGTTTACTATTATTTCTGGATTATTTAATTGCATTTGTTTCCAAGAGGCAAAATGTAGCTTAACTTCTGTATCTTTTTTTAGTAATTCTTCTGAGAAATATCCAAGCTCTCCAACATTACCGAAAACAGTAAAGTTTTGATTTTGAAGTGTGATATCTAAATGTTTAGGTTGATATGTTGCTGCGTGATAGATTCCATATGAAAGAGAAAGAGTAGCGGCGATTAAAATGCTGATTGAAAATGTTTTAAAGCTATTGCCTTTAAAACTAGTCATCATGAATGAGTTTGGGGCGAACTTTTTCGCAAATAAAAATATGAGTAATATGAGTAAGAGGGATAAGCTGATGAATATATACAAAGGAAATTTACACCTCCACAATAAAATAATGTATCAACTATATTTTACCATAAATGTATGGGGTAGGGTGTTGTTTTAGAAGGGAAAAGTGAGTATGGAATAAAGAGATGGTCAGTGTACTATGATCATCTCTTTATTTTTTCTCATCATGTGAAAGCAAGAAGGGTTACTCTTAGTTCGTATTGAATTAAGAGGGTAGGCTACTCTTGAAATATTTGATTAATGAGACATTGAGGACTTTCCTAATTATAAATATGTTTTCTGCTATAATGAATAAGTAGAAAGAAAGGAGTGATCCTATGGCATTTCCTATATTAGAAACAGAACGTTTGCGTTTAGTTGAAATAGAACAATCTTATTGTCAAAAAATATTTGAAATCTTTTCATTGGATGAGGTAACGTGTTTTTACGGTATGAATTCTTTTACGGAGTTTGGACAAGCTTCACGTATGATTGAATCTTTTTCAAAAAATTATTTTGAGAAAAAGGCAATACGATGGGGGATTGTATTAAAAGAAACAAATGCTTTAATAGGTACAATTGGATTAAATAATTTACAATTATGGAGTAAACGATCTGAAATTGGATATGACTTACATCCTCGTTATTGGGGGAATGGTTATGCGTCAGAAGCAGCCAGGGAAATTATTCATTATGGATTTCAAGATTTAGGCTTATTTAGAATTGGTGCTATTACATACCCTGAAAATGTTACTTCTTGTAAAATGTTATCTAAAATAGGCTTTCATAAAGAAGGGTTATTACGTGGATATATTCATCAAGGAAATAAGCAACATGATGCACTATTGTATTCTATAGTTCGAACGGATGTTGAAGTTATAAATTTATAATAAAAAACCCCTCTTAAATAAGAGGGGTTAAGCTAAAAATTAACCTAACTTAGGTAATAAACGTTCTCCGCTTTTCATGCTACTTTTACATAAAGGGCATTTAGGCTCTTCTTCAAATGAAAAGTTCTTTCTCATCCATCCTAAACAATCCTCTGCTTCACATTCCCAGACAGGGGTTTGTTCTGGTGGTACTTCTGCTACATCGTTCTTTCGATTGCGATACATGTAACCACTCCTTTTATGTAAAAAATTTTAGTTATATATTAAAAAGGTTGTTAACCGTGCTGGTAACAACCTTTTTATTGTTTGAATTATAGCTTTACAACGTTTTTAGCTTGAGGTCCACGGTTACCGTCTTCAACTTCGAAGCTAACTTCTTGACCTTCGTCAAGAGATTTGAAGCCGTCGCCAGTGATAGCTGAGAAGTGAACGAATACGTCGTTGCCACCTTCAACTTCGATGAAACCGAAACCTTTTTCGCTGTTAAACCATTTTACTTTACCTGTTAATGTCATGGTAATGCCTCCTAAAAATTAAAAAGATTACAATATGTTCGGCCTTATTTGAATGAAAAATAAAATTTCACATATTATCAAAAACCCATAAGGAATATAAAATGTTCCTGATTGATACTTGATAATATGCAAAGAAAATATACTGTTAAATTGACCTTAATTACTATCTTACAACAAATGGTGGGAAATAGCAAGTGCTGGTAATACCAGTGTGAAATAGGATGGTAAAAGACGCAAAAACATCTCTTTTATTTATATATTATTCCTAATTTTGGTTTATGCAAAATCATGTAAAAAATGGAGTGAAATATTATTAATAGGTCACTTGTGGTAAAATATGGTTGTTAACTGATGGGAATTAAATATTAATAAAGGAAAAGGAGGAAAGAGAGTGAAAAATAATTCATTTAAAATAATTGAAGCAGCAAAAACAGGGAGAAAAAAAGTCCATCCAATCTTTGCTGTAATATTAGCCATTATATTTTTGACTTTAGGTGAAATATTTATGTTGTTTATGTTATTTTTACCGAAAGTTGAAACAACATTCATGAAAGGAATTTATGATAATATTAGAATGCTGTTAACATTTGGAGGAGCTATACTCATTTTATTTATATGGATTCGTTTTGTAGAAAAAAGGCCATTTTCATCCATTGGTTTTTGGAAAGAGAAATGGATGAGAAAGTATTTAAAAGGTGCGTTAATAGGGTTTGTATTTATTTCAATACCAGTTATTTTGCTGTTACTAATGGGAAGTGTAAAATTACAAGTACAACATATTACCTCAACAGTAATAGTAGGTATATTAGGATCCTTAATTGCATTTTTAATACAAGGGGCAACTGAAGAAATTATTGTGCGAGGTTGGTTATTCCCGGTTCTTTCTATTAGAAGTCGTATATGGGTTGGAATAATTGTTACTTCTTTTTTATTTGGATTTCTTCATCTCCTTAATCCGGGAATTACAATATTATCTATATCGAATATAATATTAGTTGGAGTATACGCAGCTTTATACGTATTGAAAGAAGATGGTCTATGGGGAATATGTGCATGGCACTCAATTTGGAATTGGGCACAATATAATGTATATGGTTTCGCCGTTAGTGGTACAAATGTATATTCCACTCCGATTTTTAAGTCTATAACAAATGGACCAGAAATATTGCATGGAGGCACATTTGGTATTGAAGGTAGTATCATTACAACAATAATGCTCTCTATCGCTTCAATTGTTCTATGGAAACAGTTATGGGGGAGAAAAGCGAAACAACGAAATCTAAGTTAATGAAAGAGGGAGAAACTATGGGGATTATAGCGTTTGAGGGAGCGAGCGCGGTTGGTAAGAGTACCACATGTCGTGAGTTAGAAAAGAATTATGGAGCTTATATTATACCTGAAGTGAATTTTTTATTTGAAAGACCAAAAAATGAACATAGAACATGGTATTTTGAAAAACAAGTAGAGCGCTGGAAAATAGCAATGCAGAAGTCAGAGCAATATAAATTAATAATACTTGATGGAGACATTTATCAGCCGCTTAGTTATAATTGGTGTTTCCATTTTGAAATATTTGATCAGCCATTATCTTTAATAGAAGACTTTTATAAGGAAAAGCTGGTTAATAGGGAAATTGGTTTTCCTGATCAATATTTTTATTTATATACAAATGATGAAGAACTTAGAAAACGGAAAGAATCTGACGAGACTAAAAGAAGAAGAAACTTTGAAAAACATTTATATATATCAAAATCGTTTCAACGTTATTATGAAAATTTAAATAACGTTACAGACGGGTACTGTAAAATAATTGAAGCGAAAAGTGTGAAAACGAATGAACTAGAAATTGTAAATAACTTAAACAGTTTACATGTGTGTGAAGAGAGTCGTTTTGATGTTTCGAGATTAGATGCGATTACGAAGTGGTTAAAAGAAAATCGCGCATAAAAAGAACGAGGTTGTCCCAAAAGTAGCTGAATAGCTACTTTTGGGCAACCTCTTTCTTTACGGAAAATATAAAAAAGAATCGTCCATTTTTGATATAATTAAGTCACCACAACCAAATCATCAAAAGAAAGGAACGATTCTTTTGTGTTTATAGATTATAACAAAAACCAACTGACTTTTCCACTAGATGTTGAGGTTCATATTCCTGAACATCATCTTTCACGTGTGGTTCATACGGCTGTAGAAGCGATGGATCTCTCTATCCTCTTATCACGTTATCCAGGTGGTGGCAGACCACCTTATCACCCAAAAATGATGTTGAAAATTTTATTATATGCCTACGCAAAAGGAATCTATTCTTCTCGAAAAATTGAAGAACAACTCCATGAAAATATCCATTTCATGTGGCTTTCTGATGAAAAAACACCAGACTTTCGTACGATCAATCGTTTTCGATCGGAGCGCATGAAAGACGTGATTTATGAAACTTTCTTCTCTCTCATCGACCTGTTGAAACAAGAAGGGCTTGTCAAACTCGAAGATTATTTTCTAGATGGAACAAAAATCGAGGCAAATGCCAATCGATATACGTTTGTATGGAAAAAATCCACAGAAAAATATGATCAAAAACTAGATGAGAAGTACCAAAAAATTGTCGCGACAATTGAACAAGCAAGTGAAGACGATCAGAAAGCGGAATTAGAAGAAGAACAAATGAAAGATACCTGTTCGGTCACTTCAGAAAAAATTAAACAAACCATTCAAACCTTAGAAAAACGCCTACAAGATGAACCGAAAAATAAAACGATGAAAAAAGCAAAGCGTCAGTTAGAAAATGATCTTCTTCCGCGCAAAATAAAATACGAAGCTCATAAAGAAACATTTCAAGAAAGAAATAGCTTTTCGAAAACAGATACAGATGCGACCTTTATGCGGATGAAAGAAGATCACATGAAAAATGGTCAACTAAAACCAGGGTACAATATACAAATCGGAACCGAGGATCAATTTATTACAGGGTTTAGTATTCATCAAAAAGCGGGAGATACAACCTGTTTGATTCCTCATTTTGAAATATTTGAGAAGTACAATCGTGTAAAGCCTCAAAATGTAGTTGCCGATTCTGGTTATGGAAGTGAAGAAAACTATGCATTTTGTGAAGAGAAAAAAATGAAAGCATATGTGAAATACAATACGTTTGAAAAAGAACAAAAGAAGGCGTGGACGAAACAAATAGGTCGCGTGGAAAATATGTTTTATGAGGAAGAACTAGATGAATGGATTTGTGCAAATAAAAAACGCCTTATTTTTTCACATGAAAGCAAACAACAAACAAGCAATGGTTATACTTCTATCAAAAGAACCTATCGTTGTACAGAATGTTTAGGCTGTCCATTTCAAGAAACATGTGCCAAAGGAAAAGAAACAAAATCTATCAGTGTCTCTGTCAAAAATCAAAAACAGCGAAAAGAAGTACGCGAACGTTTACATACAAAAGAAGGTAAAGAATTATATGGAAAGCGAAAAATAGAGGTGGAACCCGTATTTGGTCATATTAAATACAATCGTTTCTTCCAACGTTTTTCCTTACGAGGCCTTTCCAAAAATCGACTGGAATGGGGTCTTATTTGTGTTGCCCATAATTTACGGAAATGGACAACAACAGCTCAATCAAAAGCGAAAAAACCCCAATCATAAGTAGAAAAACAATGGGTTTTCTATTTATGATTGGGGTTTTTATCCATATAAAGGTGAAATATAAGAAATTGTCTCCAAAAGGTCGTTTTTAACGACCTTTTGGGACAACCTCGTTCTTTTTACGCATATTGAATATGTAAGTTCGTTTCATAAATTGTTTTTAAAATTTGTAAGTTTGCTTGTTCATTTTTATGGATAGCATTTTTATATTTAGGTAAGAAAAGTTGAGAAGGATAAACTGGGAGTTCACCGCAAATATCAATACCATAAATAGATTTATTCATAATTAGAGAATGAATAAATTGTAAAAGTCTAGATAATTTCATGTGTCCTTGATCCCAATTGGTAATAGTAACTTTTGGATCTAAAACATCTTTATCAATGCTTACATATATTGTTTCTGTATGAATATGTGAAAGTATTGTATGTATGGATACTTCATGTGATATATCAATTGGAAAAATTTCTACGTATGGACAATCATTAGAATGAATTGTTAGAGAAGAAGGTCCAATAATGATTACCTTCTTTAAATTATCATTATTTTGAAGAGAAAATGATACCCAAGATCCACAGGAAATAAGAGTCTGTTCATTCGCTCCCTTTAAGTTCATATCAGTATGATGATCAAATAGTATAAGGGTAAAAGGCTTGTCCATTTCTTCTAATAGTAAATGAGATACATAATGATAATTTCCAGAACCTATAAAAGTAATTCCTTTATTCTTTCTACGACTTAATGCTCTTTTTATATGCATTAAAGAAGTGTTTTCGCAATATAGATTTGAGTGTTCTAAATGAGTAAAATCAATATCTTCATGTGAATAAGAATGTAGTTTATTTTGTAATAAATACGTATCATCAAAGTTTAAAAAAGTTAAACCGTTATGCAATAAACTCATATTTATTCATCTCCTTTATATGTAGGCTAGCACATATTTTTATAAAATTAAAATGAAATGCTTAGAGGTGAAGTTGCATTTGAAAAAGATGGTATTTTTGACGGAATAATCTTTCAATTCATAAAGAAAAGGAATACAATATAAGGAAATATGTAGCAAATGGAAATGATACTGGGAATTAAATTGAGACAAAAAGAAAGTTGAGATTAACTATCGGCAGATGCTATGTTGATTCGAAAAAATAGCCAATATTTCGAATCATTATTCATGAAAGGAGAATAAAGATAAGTATGAAAAAGATTATTATTTCAGACCTTGATGGGACTTTATTAAGAAGTGATAAAACAATTTCAGAGAAATCTATTAATATTCTAAGGGAATGTAAAAATAATGGAGACGAATTGATTTTTGCTACAGCAAGGCCGCCAAGAGCTATAAAACAATATATTCCCAACGTGTTAAAGAGTGAGATTATCATTTGTTATAACGGGGCTTTAGTTCTTAAAGGTAATGATATTTTATATGAAATGAAGATTTCTAAAAATGACATTTTAGAAATCATAGAAATTGCAATAAAGTATAATCTTCATCAGATTTGTCTTGAAATAGATGATAAGTTGTATTCCAATTTTGATGTTACTGATTATTTTGGTAATGTACCGTTTGAAATTATTGATGTAAGAGATTTAAACTTTGAAAAAGCTTCTAAAGCAATTATTTGTACTAAAGGTTCAATAAACAAGGAATTTATTAAAGAATTGCCTGATGAATGCAGGGGAGTCATTACAGATGACGGAACGTTGTGTCAAATTATGCATGCAGAAGTTTCAAAATGGAATAGTATTCAATATGTTCTACAGCACTTAAATCGAGACGTATCTGAAGTTATTGCCTTTGGAGATGACTACAATGATATGGAAATGATAGAGAAATGTGGGATTGGTGTAGCGATGAGTAACGCTGTTGAGGAATTAAGGGCAGTCGCTAAATATATTGCTAAAAGTAACGATGAAGATGGAGTTGCTACATTTTTAGAAAGTAAAAGTTATGTTTATGTTAACTAGTATGAAAAAAATTGTAGTAAGCAGCGAAAAAAAGAGATGCTGCATCTGTTTTTGATAAATAGATATTATGAATGAGATATGCGGGAGGAAACAAGCAAGATGAAAACATTCTTTAAAATAATTGGAATTATAGCTGGCATGGCGGTAATCGGAGTAGGTTTAACATATGGTATGCTGTATTATTTGAATAATAGTAAACCAGCTGCGAAAAAGGCATCACCAGCTGCTCCGGCAGCAGAAGTGCTGGCTGATAGTAATGTAAAAGCTGAAGATGCAAAGCTTTTAGAAAATGGCAATCATTCATTACCGAATAGCGGTTTTAATAAAAATTTTAAATGGACAGATGAAAACATACAGACAGCATTACATGAAATGGCACATCAAAAAACGAAGGCTGATCAAAAATGGGGTTATATTTTTATTACACAAGAACGAATTGAAAGTTTGCTTGATATTGTAAAAAGTAATGATCTAGTACAAGGAACTACATATGCAGACATTTTAGAGAGATGGAAACAAGGACAATATGAAAAGATGGATGAGGATCATAATAAGATTTGGAAATTACAAAGCGGGAATTTAGGAGAAGGAAAAGGAGTAATGTCAGAAGCGGAACAAAAAGAGTTAATTAATCAAGTGTTTATGCAAAAAGGTACATATTCAGGTAGTAAATTAATTGCAGGTGGAGAACAGACTAATAAATAAGAAGTATGTTGATTTTGAAACACCTTTGTTGTTATGCATACAAAGGTGTTTTTGTTGACACAAGAAATAAATGGGAATATGATTCATATATGAAATAAATTAGAGGGGCTTACATATGAATAACAGAGAGCTTTACGGTAATATTCGTGATGTTTATCATTTACTCCAAAAAAATCTAGATAAGGCAATCGAACAGTATGATATAAGTTACGTACAATTTGGAGTGATTCAAGTACTCGCAAAATCTGGGAAAGTATCTATGTCAAAGTTAATTGAAAACATGGGATGTGTTCCAAGTAATATGACAACAATGATTCAACGGATGAAGCGTGATGGTTACGTAATGACAGAGAAGAACCCGAATGACCAACGTGAAACGCTCGTTTATTTAACTAAAAAAGGTGAAGAGACGAAAAAGCAAGTCGATGTGCAATATAGTGATTTTTTAAAAGAGAATTGTGGTTGTTTTACGAAAGAAGAAGAAGGGATTTTAGAGGATTTATTATTAAAGTGGAAGAAGCACTTGAATTAAATATAGTAAAAATGTAACACTCTGTTACATTTTTATTTATATAAATACTTCATATGTGAAATAAAATGTAGAGTAGTAAAAATTGAAGAAGGGGTCATAATAAAGGGTTATTTCATATATGAAATAAAGGGGAGTTATATATGGAGTTAAAGTCAATGATACGCATTTTGGCAATTGTAGCTTTTTTTGTTGGATTAGATTCATTATTAGTGGCACCTTTATTACCAGTAATTACAGAAACAATTAGTATTCCTGATGGAAGTGGAGGGTTATTAATTACTATTTATGCACTTTGTTATGGAATAACTGCACCTGTACTTGGAACGATGTCTGATAGAGTTGGAAGGAAACGTATGATCATAATAGGATTTACTATTTTCTCTATTTCTACATTTTGTACGGGATTAGCGAAGAGTTTTGAAATTCTTTTATTATTTCGCGGCCTAACAGGTTTATCTGGTGCGATGATTATGCCAAGTGTTTTTGCATTAGTAGTTGATAAAGTTACATATGAGTCAAGAGGAAAAGCGATGGGAACGATTATGGGAGCAATGGTAGGTTCGACAGTCATCGGAGTACCTATAGGTGCATTTTTATCTGAAGTAGGAAATTGGCAATGGACATTTTATAGTATAGGACTATTAACTTTATTTCTTACATTACTAGTTAATCGCATATTAAGAAATGAAAAACAGAGAAACAATGTGCATGTTTCTATAGCGAAAACGTTAAGTGCGCCACTTAAAATGGTTTTAGTAAATGTTTCAGTTTTATTTGCATTATTAGCAACGTTTCTATGGACAATTGGATTACACGGCATGTTTTCGTACATAGGTGTTTATTATGGGAATAATTTTGGCCTTTCCGTTGGTGAAATAGGTGTTGTAATCTTTTTGGCGGGAGTTGGTAGTGTAGCTGGTAACATTTTGGGTGGGAAGTTAGCTGATAAAATAGGAAAGAAGAATGTTATATCCATTGCGAGTATTGTAACCTCAATAAGTGTAATATTATTCTCGCTTTCCATAGAAAATCTAGTAATTGCAATTACTTTACATATCATTTGGAGTTTATTTATTGGATTTGGCCAAGCATCATTAACGGCACTAATTTCAGAATTAAAACCAGATGTGCGGGGGACTGTGATGGCATTAAATAGCTCTGCCATGTATATTGGGATGACTATTGCTTCTGGCTTAGCGTCGCTTACCGTAAGTAATGGATTTCCGTTTTCTTCTTTAGGAATAATGTGTGCAATTGCTAGTTTACTCGTCCTTCCGATTATATTTGTTCTAGTTAAAGGAAAAGCATTATCTAATAAAAAGAAGATGACTATATAAGGAGTATGAAAGAAAACGTGGATTGATATTCTTCAAAGGATTTCAATTCATGTTTTCTTTCATATTCTTTTTATACTTTCATCACTTTTAATAGTGAAAGAAACGACTGTACTACAGGGGAAATCCATCTAGATTTATGATAGATTATATGACTTTGAATAACAGTTGACGTTTCGATAGGCTGAAAACAGAGTTGTTCTTTTTGACAACTTTCTTGTACAACGATGTAAGGAAGAATTGAAATTCCTAACTCACACATAACGGATTGTTTAATAACTTCAACGTTGGAAGTTTCAAATGTTTTAGCTGGAATATTCCCGCTTTGACGTAAAAAACGATCTACCATTGGTCTATAACCGCAGCTTTGTTCAGTAAAAATAAACTGAGTATCCTTTAATAAACAAAACGGATTAGATTGTATAGAATAATGAGGTGGTAAAATCCATCCAAATGTTTCATTACTAAATGTACGCGTAATGAAATCATTATGTTCTATACATTCTCCAATTATGAAGACAATGTCTGTTTCTCCTTCACGTAATTTTTGTAATGCTTGTTCATTTGTATTTGTTTCAAGTACGATATTTACTTTCGGATTTTTCTGTTTGTAAGTACGTAATAATTGTGGTAAACGGTACACTGCTAATGATTCGTTTGATGTAATACTTAATGTACCTTCTAATTGATCGGTATTTTGAGGAATTTCTTGCGCTTTTTCATAAATTGCAAGTAATTCTAAAGCATAAGGATGAAATTGATGACCTGCTTTTGTAAGAAGTATTTTTTTCCCTAATCGATCAAAAAGAGGGAGGTGTAAATCGTTTTCTAATGCTTTCATATGCGCTGTTACAGTAGATTGCGCATAACCTAACGCGTGAGCAGCTTTAGAAAAGCTACCATACTTAACGATGGCACAAAAAGTTTTAACATGTCTCATTTCCATAAAAAATCCCTCTTTTATTATCATGATTTGTGAATGATTATATCACGTATTTCAATTTTCCAAATGATTAAATTCCTTATAAAATGAAATTGTAGAAATATTTATTCATTTAACATTGGAGGAGAAAAGATGAGTGAAAAGGGCTATCATGTAGCTATTGTTGGGGCTACGGGTGCAGTAGGTCAGAAAATTATTGAACTGTTAGAAAAAGAAACAAAGTTTAATATAGCTGAAGTTACGTTACTTTCGTCAAAAAGATCGGCTGGTAAGACAGTACAATTTAAAGGGCGAGAGATCATTATACAAGAAGCAAAAATAAATAGCTTTGAAGGGGTAGATATTGCCTTTTTTAGCGCTGGAGGAGAAGTTTCTAGACAATTTGTAAATCAAGCTGTCTCTAGCGGTGCAATCGTAATTGACAACACTAGTGAATACCGAATGGCACCTGATGTACCGCTTGTTGTTCCGGAAGTAAATGCGCACACTTTAAAGGAACATAAAGGTATAATAGCAGTTCCGAATTGTTCAGCATTACAGATGGTAACAGCTCTTCAGCCAATACGAAAAGTATTCGGATTAGAACGAATTATCGTTTCAACTTATCAAGCTGTATCGGGTTCTGGTATTCATGCGATTCAAGAATTAAAAGAACAGGCTAAGTCAATACTTGCAGGTGAAGAAGTGGAGAGTACTATATTACCAGCGAAAAAAGATAAAAAACATTATCCAATTGCATTTAATGTACTTCCTCAAGTAGATATATTTACGGATAATGATTTCACCTTTGAAGAAGTAAAGATGATTCAAGAAACAAAGAAGATTTTAGAAGACCCCAACTTGAAAATGGCAGCTACTTGTGTGCGCGTTCCGGTTGTATCAGGTCATTCAGAAGCGGTTTATATAGAACTTGAAAAAGAAGTAACTGTTGCAGAAATTAAAGAAGTACTGCTTGATGCACCAGGTGTTATTTTGCAAGATAACCCTAGTGAACAGCTGTATCCAATGCCATTATATGCAGAAGGGAAAATAGATACATTTGTCGGAAGAATTAGAAAAGATCCTGATATGCCAAACGGATTCCATCTTTGGATTGTCTCCGATAATTTATTAAAAGGTGCGGCGTGGAACTCGGTTCAAATTGCAGAAACGATGGTGGAAGAGGGAATCATTTAGTATTAAAAAACTAGGGAACTGTTAAAGGTTACAGTTTCCTAGTTTTTATTTTATAACTGTTCGCTTTATTCCAACCACATTTGATTTGAAAGACAGTAAAAAACATCAAGAATGAATACAGTTTATTTGGTACGATATGGATAAATTCAATAAGGGGGAATTAGATGTATCAAGTAAAGGGGTATTTTTCATCGCTCAAAGGAAGTCATTATGAAATCGGTAAGCAACAAGGTGAATTTGTAAAACAACATTCTTATCTTGTTCCGCAATTTATACAGCAAGAAAACTTAATATCGCCTAACCATTTTACAGAATCTAGAAATATATTAAATCAATATTGCTCTGGAATTAATGAAGAAATTGAAGGTTTTTGTGAAGTGTTGAAAATTCCTTCTAAAAATATGATGTATTACTATCAAACACTATTGAAAGCAGGTTGTAGTCATTGTGCAGTATTACCTAAAAAGACAGATTCAAAACACACATATGTATTAAGAAATTATGATTTGTCACCAAAAATAGATGATATGCGTTTTTGTTCAACTCATGTTGAAGGTGCGTATGCACATAGTGGCTTTTCTACTCAATATTTTGGCCGAACGGAAGGGGTTAACGAGCATGGATTAGCTGTTACATTTTCAGCATGTGGTCAACCAGTAGGAAATATTGAAGGTCTACGAAAGCCAGCAGTAAGTGGTTTACAATGTTTTGCAGTAATTCGACTGTTGTTGGAGAAATGTAAAAATGTGCAGGAAGCTAAGTCACTAATAGAAGAAATACCAATTGCTAGTAATATTAATTTAATAGTAGCAGATCCTTTAAATGCAGCACATATTGAAATATTTGACGGTCATAAATTCACAACAACGATTGATGGTGACAATCAAGCTTTTATTGTATCAACAAACCATGCAGTTAGTTCATCTATTCAGAAATTAAATAATAGGAGATTAGAACAATCTACAAAGAGATACCACGTTTTACATGAGCATTTAAATAGATATGAACAAGTGAGCATTGAGTCTTTAAAAAAGTTAGTAGAAGAAGAATATCCTGCTGGACTAACTGTACATAACTATGAAGAATGGTTTGGAACTTTACATTCTGTATTATTAGATTTACATGATCGTACAATGAAGATTTGTTTTGGATCACCACTTTTAAACGACTGGTACTCATTGAAAGTTGGAGGAAGCATGCCGTTTTCTGAGGTGAACGTGAACTTTAAAAATAAAACTTATACTGACTTTTGGAGGGAAGAGAATAATAAATTGATTCCAAAAGGATAAACGGGGTAATGTGGTGATATCTGGATGTATATACAGGAGGAAGTGCTATTGCTAAAAGTAGTGTTACCGATTGTTCTTATCTTATTTGTTTTCGTTTCAATGTATATGACTTATGAAAAAAGAAAAAAGCAGAGGTAAAAGGATTGAAGAGTGCGTTAACTTCAATTTGTTTCTTTTCGCTTGCAATTTTTAATTTGTTCGCATATTGGTTTCATTTCGGCGGTATGTTGACAGTGCTATTTTCAATCGTATTATTGTTAGTCGGGGCTTATTTTACAAAATATATTCCCATTTCCAAAAAGGTACACTAAAATTTATAGTTAATACTTTATTTCATTATGAAAAGAGATTATTCTACTAGGTCGTTATGAAATGACTTCATAGGATAATCTCTTTTGTTCGTTTAGCTTTGTAAAGAATGTACTGTTCTTTTTAGTTGTTCAATAAATTCTCGAGTTGTAGCACACATATATTTATCTTTTCTATAAATTAGTCCTATTTCAATTGTTGGAGTAGGGTTTTCTATTTTAATAGCTTGAATGTTTTTATTTTGTAAAAAGTCTATATATGGTTTGGGTAAAACTGTAATTCCCATTCCTTTGGAAACCATTTGGATTAAAGATTCCATCGTGCTAATTTCTAAAATTGGTCTTGGTTTAAAGTTGAATTTTTGACAGTGAGATGTAATTAGTTTGGTTAAAAAGAAATTTTTAGGTAAAAGAATGAAAGGGTAGTTCTGTAATTCAGCAATAGATACATAATTATGTTCAGCTAATTGATGACCAGTTGGTACGACTAATATAAGTTCACTTTTGTAGAGAGGGGTAGAAATAATTTCTTTATCTTGCACCGGGAGAAATGTAATTCCAATATCCAGTTCGTTTTGTAATAATTTTTCACGAATATCTCCAGTACGAAGCCCTAATACAGAAAGTTCTATATTGGGATATAAATTATTAAAATTTAAAATAGCCGTCGGTAGTAAATAATTTACGACGGTTAACAAAGCACCTATTGTTAAAGAACCTTGCTGTAATCCGTTTAGGTCTTGAATAGCTGAACGAGCTTGTTCGACTTCATGAAAAATGTTTTTACTATGTAATAATAAAATCTTCCCTGCTTCAGTTAAAGATATTTTTTTACCAATTCGATCGAAAAGTGGCATTCCTACTTCATGCTCTAATGCGCGTATTTGTTGACTTAGTGAAGGCTGTGAAATATTTAATTTCTCAGCTGCTTTTGTGAAATGTAATTCTTTTGAAACAGCTAAAAAGTATTCAAGTTGTCGTAATTCGATTGGAATCACCTCAAGTATAATAATAGGTTATACCTATCATTATTATATAAATAATTGAATTGAACAATGATTTTAGAGATTTTATAATCATCTTTATCCTTTTCGGCAAGAAAACTCCATCTGATTTGTGTTACGGGTGAAACCCAACAATTCAGGTGGAGATGAATTGCCGTCAGAAGGTAGGCTGAACTCTGTTGTTTCGCTCATAGTAATTTTCCCAGTGCTAATGTTTTTTTCGTTTTACGATATAATCTGCGTAGATAAGGAGGGAATGGATTGTAAGATAACGAAATTAAATAATGATTATCATTATCATTTAGCTGCTTGAGTCAAAAGGAATTACGATGAAGAACATGTTTGCATGTTGTTTCATTTCGTTCCCAATATTGATTTATCAAAAGTAATGAACTCTCTAAGAAAGGTGGTGAAAACAATGGCTAGAAAGAAAGCAATGAAAGTATTACGGAAACAAAAGAAAAGAGAAAACATGCAACGATTCACGCAGAAACAGAATATTGGACGGGCTTGCTTGACTGCAAAAGAATTTCGTTTACTTCAGCGCATGTCGCATAGTTCAAAAGCGTTGCGAAATGTTGGCTTGTACACGATGAAACAAAGTTACTTGAATCATAACAGGATGGCTACTGTCAAAGAAGTGGACACTGCCATGCAAAATGATATGAACTACTCGGGCATTCAATCAAACTCTGTTCAAGCGATTCGTAGATCCTTATTTACAGAAGTGAAGAGCTTTTTTAAGGCATTGGAACAGTGGAAGAAAAATCCCGAGAAGTTCACAGGTCGTCCGAAGTTTCCGAATTATTCTCGTTCCACTGACAAGCGAATCATTGAAATCTATCAAGTGCCAAAAGTGGATGAGAACGGGTATTGGATCATTCCAATGAATGTTGCATTCAGAAAAAAATTCGGTTCCATTCAAATACGTATGCCAAAAAACTTAAGAAATAAAAAAATCTCCTACATTGAGATTGTACCGAAGCAAAAAGGTCGGTTCTTTGAGGTGCATTATACATATGAAATGCACGTTTCTCAAATGAAGAAACCATCCACGACTACGAGTAACGCTTTGAGTTGCGATTTAGGTGTAGACAGATTAGTAAGTTGCGTAACCCATACAGGTGATGCCTTCTTAATTGATGGAAAAAAACTAAAATCCATAAATCAATACTTCAACAAAATAATATGTAACCTCCAACAGAAAAATATGGACAATGGAATTTCAAAACGTATTGTAACGAATAAAATGGCTGCACTTTGGCATAAACGAGAAAGACAAATAAACGGTTACATTGCACAAACGGTAGGCCTATTGTTCAAAAAAGTGAAAGAATTCGATATAGATACGATTGTTATAGGGTATAACGCTGGTTGGAAACAAAACTCTCATATGGGGAAAAAGAATAATCAAAAGTTTGTGCAAATCCCATTTCAAAAATTGATGGCAGCAATTGAGAATAAATGTATAAAAGAAGGCATCCGCTTTTTTAAACAAGAAGAAAGCTATACTTCAAAAGCTAGTTTTCTTGATAAAGATCCGGTTCCAGTTTGGTCTAAGAATGATAGGACGCAGTATCGCTTTAGCGGCAAACGAATTACGCGTGGTCTGTATCAAAGTAAAGCAGGAACATGTATCCATGCTGATATTAATGGTGCGATGAATATATTGAAAAAATCAGGAGTTGTAGAATTGGATGACAATCTGAAAGTGAAAACGCCGATTCTATTAGAAGTGCAAAAACGTAAGGCTATTGCTTCGCGCATAGCTTAGTGGGTGCGTCAACCATCCATGTGTACGCGACTCGTCGGGGCTTGTAGCACACGCCGAAGTCATCTGAGTGGTGGCTTCTTCCATAGGGAAGAACTGCTCTTTTTCGAAAGGGTGGTGCAAGTGGGAAAACAATCATTCGTTGTCAGTACCAACCAAAAACAGACTTGAGGTGTTACCGTAGGGTAGCATGAATGCTAGAGCGTCAAACTGTCTAGCGATAGAAGAAAAGACCTAGCGTTCGAACTCAAGCTCCCACTGAAATGCTTTATCTCAGTGGGGGTAGTTGACATAACAGAGAGGGTTGTAAAAATTAACCGAGAGAAAATACATGTAACACCTTTAAAGGAGGAAATAGAATGGCTAATGAATTTCAATTATTATCTTTAAATATAGGATTACCAAAAGAGGTTACATACGGCGGAAAAGTAATTCATACAGGCATAAATAAGAAACAAGTAAAGGAACCAGTATATTTATCTTTTGTAAAATTTAATGGGGATGGACAAGCTGACTTAGTTCATCATGGAGGAGTAGATAAAGCAGTTTGTGTTTATACTGGTGATCACTATCCATACTGGGAAAAAGAGTTGAATCAAAATCTTGTATATGGGGCTTTCGGAGAAAATATAACAGTTAGTGGTATGCGCGAAGAGGATGTTTGTATTGGTGATACGTTTGAGCTCGGACAGGCAATCGTGCAGGTAACACAACCAAGGCAACCTTGTTTTAAATTAGCAAAAAAATATAACATTCCAAAGTTACCACTATATTTTCAAGAAACAGGATATACAGGATTTTATTTTCGTGTATTAAAAGAAGGATGGGTATCATCAGTCGATACTTTAAAAAGACTACAGTCTGATCCAAAAGGTGTTTCAATAGCGTTTGCTAACTGTATCATGCACAAGGAAAAACAAAATATTGAAGGGGTAAAAAGAATATTAGAAGTAAATGCGCTTTCAAGTAGTTGGAGAAAGTCTTTTGAAAAGCGTATAAGTGGAGAAGAAATTAATACGAAGGAAAGACTTGAAGGGAAAAAATAATAAAAAATATTTTTTTATAAATGGTGTATTTCTATGAGTAAAAACGAAGTAGAAAGCACTATTTTTATATAATAAACTCATTAATATTCAAAAATCCTAATATTTTTTTATTCGACTTATTTTCGAATAGTCAAAACATAAAATTAATTAGACTCTTTTTTTGTATTTTATGATAGTATATTGATTGGTAAGACCTATTACTTTAAGGACAGGTTCTACAACTATATCTAATTGGATGGAATTAACGTATGGAGGGACAACATGGGGAATGTTGAAAATTTTGAAAAACTTCTTTTAGAAGAACCGAAAAGAGAGCAGTTATTTCCTTTATTTGAAGAAGTGTTTGGAATTACAATTCAAACATTGAATGATTTCTCAGAGAGAGGTTATTGGGATGATACATACAAAGCTTTATCCTTTTTACATGACGATAAAGCGGTTGCAAATGTTGCGGCATTCTCGCTACCATTGCTAGTAAATGGTGAAAGAATAAATGCAGCGGGCATTCAATCGGTAATGACACACCCTAATTTTCGTGGACAAGGACTCATGACGCAATTAATGAGTAAAATGATAGAAGAAATCGATAAAACATGTGAATGTGCATTATTGTTTACGGAAAAACCTGAACTATATGCATCATTTGGTTTTAAAGTTGTGCAGGAATATTTAATGACTATTCCATATGATAAAAAGAATAATAATGATTTCTCACTTAGAGAGCTAGATTATTATATGGAAGAGGATAGAAAGCTAATACATGAGACTATAGATAGTAGCCAAAGACTTTCAAATAATTTTTCAACATTAAACTTCCGCCCTTCGTTTTATTTGAATATGTATGATTCGGAATGGAGTGGAAAATTGTATTATTCAGAGAAGCTAGATGCTCTAATTGTGTATGAAGTAGATAATGAAAAGTTGAAATTATATGGAGTGTTTGCACCAGTAATTCCAGTTTTAGATGAAATATGTGGGGAGATCGCTGAAAGATTTACAGAAATCGAATTTTACTTCTCTCCAGATCAATTAGGGGTTGAGGATGTACAGTTTACAGAATTACAATCAAGTAAGTATTTAATGGTTCGAAGTAATAGAGAGTTGGATTTGAAAGGTTATAAATTCCCAGTATTAGTAGAATTTTAAATGTGCATATAGATGCTTTATTATGGAGGAACTATGAAAATATCACATATACCAGAACATATTGAGCAACTTACTATAATGAATGTACCTGAGTATTATAAGCTTAATAACAATCATGCGCTTATTGTCCGCTCGAAAGCCGAAACAGATTTTTGGCTTAAAACCCATTATGGATTCGAAGTAATGAATGGTCATGTATTTTATACAGAGACGATGACAGACTTTCAAGCTGAAGTTCAATTGCGTATGAATCCAAATTCAAAATTCGATCAAGCTGGTCTTTTTGTTATGGTTTCGGAAAAGTGTTGGTTGAAAACTTCATTAGAATATATTCCAGATGGTCCATCTCATTTAGGAGCTGTCGTAACGAATAATGGATATTCCGATTGGTCCACGCAAGACTTTCCGACAGAATTAGCTAACGAGCAACTTCGTTTTCGAATTGTTCGTAAACGTGGTGATTATACAATATATGTGAAGAAAATCCACCAATGGGAACAAATCAGAATCGCTCATTTGATGGAAGATATAGGGGATAAGCCTATTAAAATAGGTTTTTACACGTGTAGTCCTTCTAAAAATAATGGATTTGAGACTGAGTTTTTAGATTTTACAACTGAAAAAATATAGATGAAAAACCGTATTCTTTTCATTGAGAATGCGGTTTTTATATTTATATAATACAAAGCACATTTATTGACCGAAAAGTCATTAATGCTTATCATTTAATAATGTTAAATATTAATTTACATAATATAATAAAAGTAAGAAAGAAATTACAAACTATATCGCTTAAATAAGGGGGGATATGAATTATTCGTTGGTAATTTCATAGAAAAAGGAGATTATGTATGAAATCATTTCGCAAATTATTACAGTATTTAAAACCATACATGTTCTTCGCTATTATTGGACCGCTATTTATGGTACTTGAGGTTGCGATGGACTTAATTCAACCGACTATTATGCAACATATTATTGATGTTGGGATAGCAAATCGGGATATGAATTATGTAATAAAAATGGGACTTCTTATGATAGGAGCTGCAGCACTCGGTTTAGTTGGAGGACTTGGGTGTATGATGTATTCTACAAAAGCAGCTGTTAATTTCGCTACTGACATACGAAAAGATGTGTTTGCGAAAATAGAAACATTTTCTAGTGAAAATCGTGATTCGTTTGGAACGGGAAAGTTATTAACAATTGTTACAAATGATATTACTTCTATTCAATCGGCGATGACGATGACATTACGTGTTCTTGTTCGTGGTCCTTTGTTATTTATCGGAAGTATAATAATTGTTTTTATGACAGCGCGTGAGTTATTTCCTATATTACTCGTAGTCGTTCCAATTTTATTACTTGCGATTATATTCATTGCGAGTAAAGCAAGCGGGACGTTCAGAAAAGTGCAAGAAGCATTAGATAAAGTGAATACAAAGTTACAAGAAAATTTATCTGGAGTACGTGTGATTAAAGCGTATGTAAGACAAAAATATGAAATTAATCAGTTTGGAAATGTTAATACAAATTTAACGAAGATAAATATTCGAGCGGTGCAGCTTATTTCCTTAATGATGCCAATCATTATGTTAGTTGTAAGTGGCGGAATTGTCGCAACGTTATGGGTTGGTGGAGAGAAAGTATTTAATGGAACCCTTCAAGTAGGGGCTATATTAGCATTTATAAACTATTTGAATATTATTTTAATGTCACTTATGTCTATAAGTATGGTATTTATGCAAATCGCGCGAGCATTTCCGTCAGCGGATCGTGTACAGCAAGTTTTAAATACTGACGTTGATATTATGACCCCAAAAAATGCGCTTGCACCTAAGCAAATTGAGGGACAAATTGAATTTAAAAATGTTAGTTATAGTTACATGAAAAATAATGAATATGTTTTAAAAGATATTTCATTTCGCATAAGTAAAGGTGAAAAAATCGGGATTATTGGTTCTACAGGGAGTGGTAAATCTACTTTAGCAAAATTATTACCGCGCTTATACGATGTTGATCAAGGGGAAATATGCATTGATGGAATAAATGTTAAGGCGTATGATTTACAAAAACTTCGTGCGTCAATCGGGTTTGTACCTCAAAAGGCATTGTTGTTTTCTGGTAGCATAGAAGAGAATTTACGTTACGGTAAAGAAGATGCATCAAATGACGAATTGGAAGTAGCAGCTTCATCAGCTTGTGCGACTGAGTTTATTAACAAGCTGGAAGATTCATATCAATATCATTTAACACAAGGTGCGACGAATTTGTCAGGTGGCCAAAAACAACGTGTATCAATTGCAAGGGCGCTTGTGAGAAAGCCATCCATTCTTATATTAGATGATTCTACATCAGCAGTGGATGCAAAATCAGAATCTAACATTCAATCGGCATTAAGAACAGAATATAAAGGAACAACAACATTATTAATCGCTTCTAAAATCTCATCTATAATAGATGCGGATAAAATTCTCGTTTTAGATAATGGTGAATTAGTTGGTGATGGTACACATGAAGAATTGTTAGAACAATGTGAGGTATATAAAGAAATCTATCTTTCCCAAGGTGGTAATTTATATAAAAAAGGTGGGAAAGAACATGCGTAATTTTCAAGGACAATTTGCTAATAAAGGTGGGCGTAACGCACCAAAGATGGGGAAGGCTAAAAATACGAAAGGAACTGTGATGAGAGTATGGAACTATATGGGCTACCAAAAGGCTGCCCTTACGTTCGTTATATTCTTAGTGTTTGTTACGACGTTACTTGGGTTATTAGGTCCGTATTTAATGGGAGTAATTATCGATCAATATATTGTACCGAAAGATTTAAGCGGTACGGCGAGAATGTGTTTGGTACTTATCGCGATTTATGGTGTAACAGTATTATTAACTTGGTTACAAACATTTGTAATGGTTAATGTTGCATTAAAAACGATACAAAAAATACGACAAGATATTTTTGAGAAAATCCAAACGCTTTCTTTACGGTTCTTTGATGTACGTTCTCAAGGGGATTTAATGAGTCGTGTAACAAATGATATAGATAATTTGAATCAAGCGTTGACACAAAGTGTTGTACAAATTATTTCATCAGCGCTAACTTTTATAGGTGTGACGATTGCGATGTTCGCATTAGATTGGATTTTAGCGATTGTTACTTTAATTACAGTACCTATTATGTTTTTCGTTACAAAAAAACTAGTTACTTATAGTGGTAAAAACTTTGCAAAGCGTCAAAAAGATTTAGGAGAGTTAAATGGATTTATTGAGGAAGCTATAACAGGTGCGGATGTTACAACGTTATATGGGAAAGAAAAAGAAACCGTACAAAATTTCAATAAAATTAATGAACAGCTAAGAGTTTCTGCAACGAAGGCGGATACATTTTCAGCTTTTATTTTTCCGAGTATGAACTTTATTAACAACTTAGGTATGGGACTTGTAATTGGGACTGGGTCAGTAATGGTTTTAAATGGAATGACAACAGTAGGTGTCATTGCAGCATTTATTAATTATTCTCGTCAATTCTCAAGACCACTCAGTCAATTCGCAACTTTAATGAATACGATTCAAGCGGCAGTGGCTGGTGGGGAACGTGTCTTTGAAATTATGGATGAAGTACCGGAAATCAAAAATAAAAAAGATGCATTCGTTGTACAAAATTTACAAGGACATGTTGCACTCGAGAATGTTTCATTTGGGTATGAGGAAAATAAAACGATTTTAAAAGAAGTGAGTCTTAAAGCGCGGCCAGGGGAGACAATTGCTTTAGTAGGTCCAACTGGATCGGGCAAAACAACAATCATTAATTTGCTAACGCGCTTTTACGATATACAGCAAGGGCAAATTCATATTGATGGAAAAAACATAAAAGAATATGATATGAATTCGTTGCGAAGTAAAATAGGAGTAGTTTTACAAGATACGTATTTATTTGCTGGGACGATTATGGATAATATACGTTATGGTCGATTAGATGCTAGTGATGAAGAGGTAATCAATGCAGCTAAGGCAGCATCTGCACATTCTTTTATAAAACATTTACCGAATCAATATGAAACGAAAATTGCTTCAGAAGGATCGAATTTAAGTCAAGGACAAAAACAACTTCTTGCGATTGCACGGGCAATTTTAGCAGATGCAGATATATTAATTCTCGACGAAGCAACATCTAATATTGATACGAGAACAGAATTACAAATACAAGAAGGACTAAACAATTTAATGAGAGGTCGAACAAGTTTCGTAATCGCTCATCGACTGAAAACGATTGAAAAAGCAGATCAAATCCTTGTTATAAAAGATGGAAGTATTTTGGAAAAAGGGAACCATGAATCTCTCATGGAAGATAGAGGATTTTACTTTAATCTGTATACGAGTCAGTTTAAAATTTAATAAGAATTTTTGATAGGGTGCGGTTTCTCTGGAAAGGAGACACCGCATTTTTATATTTGTAAACATTACTATCTAAATATTCGTTCACTAAATGTTTTAACTGCGTCTTTCTTGCATACAAAGTAAAACATACAAATGGTAGCAACCTTAATGAGTATTTCACGTTCTATTTAAATGTTTTAATGATTTATTAAAAAAAGACACTGTTTCCAGTGTCCCAACTTACTACGAGAGTTTTATCCCGCATTAACAGGCAGTAAGACCCCCACCTCAAAATTCAGCGGAAGCAAAGAAGTTAGGTGGTGATGAACAAAACCCCCACTGATTAAAGTTTCACCTTGTGAGGAAACTTAAATAGGTGAATCTAAGTTTCTCTATAATATATGAAACTACAATTAGAAAATCATATATTTTTTAAAGAAGTTAATGGGTAATTGTACGTGCTAAAATCTTTATTAAAAATATCCTGTACTAATTGGATAGTTTCATAGTCATAAAAGCTATCGTATGTTGGGAGGCGTGGGAATAAAGGATCGGTAATATCAGCATCTGCAAAATTACCTCTAAAAATTGCCCTGTCTTTCTGATGATGCCATGATTTGGTTAGTATGTGTAAAGGAGAAGTTTTTAATTGATATGTTTGTTCTAAGTGCTCAATTTCAGTAGAGAAATTTTCAAGGTAGATATACTTTGTAACAAACTCTTCCTCACCTGGTTCATATTGCTGCATTAAATGTGGATCTACTTGTTCTAAATCTATCATTTGCTCTTTTAAGTAGTAGAGAAAGATTTTAAATGAAATAGGTTTATTACAAAATTCATTACCATAATAAAAATTCCGAATAGGATTCCATGCTGGGTTTTCTATGTAAGGGGGGGCAATTAGTGAAAAAAATGAACTTACAGCTCTTGTATAGGGGTTCCTCACTAATTTATAGGTATCTTTTCCGTTTGTATATAAAGCTGCAGCTAGTTCAATAAAGTAGTCCGAGGAGTTTTTGTATATTTCATTTTCATAATTATGGATGAAAGAATCGTATTTTATTGCTTCTTTAAATAAATTTATTTGATAAAAAAACCAATGTGCAAGAGAGGTACAGCCACTTTTTTGACTCCAAAATAAAATCAAAGGGAAGTTAGAATTAAAGAGGGGAACGCGTCCGTATTTAATAATATTTGAAAAAGACATTATTAGCCTCCATTCAGTTATGTCAAGTACTTTTAGCTTATGAATAAAAGACTTGACATATGAACAAGAAAAGAGAAGTAGAATAGATAATTTAAAATAATACAAATTTAAAAATAAAAGAGTCATTTGCAAAGAAAAAAAGAGCTTGCAAATGGATAAACTCTTAGAAAAAATAGATTTTATGAGCACTGAATTACCATATACCTTATGTTTTATTCTGCATGATCGTGAAAAAACATTGAATAAAAGGAGCATATATTTAAATGTGTTCCTTTAAAAGGTGGCAGCTCACAAGGCTTAATTTATAAGTTGAATACGTGTGCAGCCCGTATTTAAAAAGGACAGCTAACAAAAGCTAACTGATAAGCCTTCGGGTATGAAGGGGAAACAGAAACAATATATACATTATTAACGTGATATTGGCTTTTATTCGGAAGTAGAAGAAATAAATAAGTTTAGGCTGTTCCAACTTGACTTTGGTCGGCAACATCAGAATCAAATGTGTTGGTTGCACTAACACCGTTAAATGTATTAAGCACAAAAGCAACATTAGATGCACCCGAACCATTATAAGCTTTTGTATTTTCTTTTGGAGAAACATTATAAAAATCACCTAAGTTGAAAGAACCGTTACTATTTTGTGCAACCATATTTCCGACAATAGATGGCATAACTTTCACCTTCTTTCCTAGGAAGTACTTAACTTAGTATATGGTGTATGTGTCTAGTGGTTCATCTGAAACGGAGAATTTTGAAATGAAGTAAAAGTTCAATAAAGTAAATCCAACGGAGGGGAACCGTATCGTATGAATCAATTTTCATTTTTTGAGGATATCGATGAAAAGGAAATGCGAAGACTTGTGGTGAAGGAGCTAAAAAGCTACAAAGCATTGTGCGTCCGAATGAAAAATCAAGAAGATCAGGAAAATTAACGAAGAGAGTGTGTTTATAAGCTAGTACATTTATATATTGAAAAACTAGTTAAGCAAGGAGAAATAAAGGAAGTAAAAAGAAGCAGAAGAAAAAGATGATTCTAGAAAAAGCAACCAGTTGGGTGCTTTTTCTTTTACACAAAACAAACTCAATGAAAAAAACAGCGATGTATGAGATTTTTATACTAGTCAGTTTGAAATTTAATATAGTGCGGTTTCTCTAGAAAGGAGACACCGCACTATTATATTTGAAAAGATAATTAGAAATGTAGAGTTGAAACTTTTATATATATACGAATTGTTAGCAAAAACTAGCAGCTTCAGTGACAGATGGAAGAATTAATTTACGTGGAATTGTAATAATCTCAAGAGCCATCTGTGCTGAATAGATAAGTATTGGAGTTAATTCTAAAGTGTGAGTTAATAATAATATAAAGCTTGTTAGGATTGCGAAGCTCCCCCAAAAGAAACTTTTTGAAGTGTTACGGAAATCTTTTATTAAAGAAAAGAAAGAAAAAAATGCTGTAACAATGAGTATCAAAAATTTATATTTATCAGTCATTAAACTCCTCCTTGAGACCAGTAACTTATATTATAACGCATTTTTCTGTATTATAATAAAAAGATTTTGAAATGAGTAGTTTAAAGTCATAAATACTGCAACTTAAAGGGATGGCGGATTACCTTGATCGGAAAGGTTGGTGGTATGAAATTAAGTGAAATTCTAGTTTAGTAGAACAGAAATTTTTAAAAACGATAGGACATAAAAAGAGGATTACTTATTATGAGTATTCCTCTTTTTATAATGTTACCTCGTATAAATATGATTAGATATAGAAGATTTCTGTTTTAATACATAATAAGTAATACATGTAAGTCAGAGGTTCACCGGAAATTTCAAGTATATTTACAAAACATATATTTAAAAAGAAAAAAATGAGAATTTGAATTTAATTAATTACTATTGAAATAGCACTAAAAACTAATAAGACAGCCATAATGATATTAAATGATGTAGTATGTTTTAATAAAAATTTTTGGAACATAGAACCAAATAAGCTCCAACTGAATGTACTCATTAACCCGACTACACCTAGAAATAATGAGAAGAGTAGAAAACTTGAATATGAATTATAGTAAGGGAGAATAAAAGTTGACACTACAGTCAGCCCGAATAGTATCCCTTTAGGATTAACAAATTGAAGAAAAATCCCGACTGTAAATAAGTTTTTATTATGTTTTTCATCTGGATCTGCACTAGTTTTACTAGTGAGTATTTTAAAGGCTAAATATAGCATGTATGCTACACCTAAAATTTTTAAAGGGAATTCAATTATAGGTAGGATATTAATTAGTACAATATTAAAGAAGCTACATAATGAAGTGAGGATGAAAAAACCGAAAGCTACTCCAAAGCAAAATTGCATACTCTTTTTTAAACCATGTTGATTGGCGTATGTCATAGCTAAGAAATTGTTAGGACCGGGTGTGAAGCTACATATAATAACAAATAACAAAAAAGAAAATATAGGCATTTCAAAACCCCCTAATTATTTGGTGTATGTTATAATGACCGAAAATAACAATATAACGTGTGCTTTTTATTATACATAACGGTCGTTATATTGTATATAGTTTAGGAGTGTTTCTTATGGAAGAAATTCAACTTATTCTGGCAAAAAATTTAAAAACAATACGAGAGAAAGAAAAATTAAGTTTAGAAAAAGTTGCCCAATTAACAGGTGTGAGTAAAACAATGATTGGACAAATTGAACGTGGAGAGTCAAGTCCAACATTAACAACGATATGGAAAATAGCTAATGGGTTGAAAGTGTCTTTTACTTCTTTAATTAATAATCCCCAACCGGATACGAAAGTCGTTTTACGAAGTGATGTTCAAGCATTATTAGAAGACAATGGGAGATATAAAGTGTATCCATCTTTTCCTTTTCAAGATGATAGGAACTTTGAAATCTATACAGTTGAAATTGAAACTGAAGGAAAATTAAGTTCGGAAGGCCATAAAGAAGGGACCGAAGAATTTATAACGGTGTTTGAAGGGGAATTGACAATTGAAATAAATGATTGTCAATATAAATTAAATAGTGGGGATTCAATTCGCTTTAAGGCGGATAGATCACACTCTTATCATAATTTCGGAAGAACGCTAACTAGGTTAAGTATGACCATATATTATCCGATTATATAAAATTACTATTGCATGAAGAATATAAAGAAAAGTGCGTTGATAAACCATCTATAAAAGATGGTTTTATTTTTGAAATTCATAAAAAAGGACACTCGTTTGAGTGTCAACATAGTATTGCTCTCGCGTATAGGATTGGAGTTTGTTTCTCATATACGTATTGAGATGGTTCGCATTTGAGAAACTACTTTCACCTTTAATGTAACATTGGCAGAGAGCAGTGTAAATTGATAATGTATATACGGAAAATTTAGTATAGATACTTTGTACTATGAATATAGTACAAAGTGTTTCTTATTGCAAAATCACTGTCGTGAAGTTATTAATATATAAGCTTAAGGAATGATGTAATAGTTACTATTTTAGCATTTAAGAATGATTATTATAAAAAAGAACGAATCATTTTTTAATCGATTCGTATAATTGTTAAAGAGGCACCTGTTGAACCACCCTCAACTAAATTAACTATGGATAATACGCCGAATAGTTGAAGTGAAATTGTATTACCAGCAATTAAATTGATTATTAAATTATTATTATAATTTGAAGTTGATATTTCGGGTGAAAAGATAGATCCGGAAAGTGGAGTCGAAGAGTTTAATAGTAGCGATTTAGTATTTGGGAATGGAACTATCATTTTATTATATTAATACTACTAGTTATAGTAACGGTAAAAAGTTTACTTTGTGTAAAATCATTTGAGTATGAAAAAGTAGTTATGGAATTTTACTAAAATGATAGAGGTTTTATTTTGTTAATCAGTAAACAAAATGTGGAATGAGGTAGTAAATTGAACAGTAATGAAAAATTATCTTTGAATAAAGGGATGGTAAGACCAGAGAATATTGGACCTACTTTTCCGGTTCTTCCGCCAATTTATATTCCAACAGGAGCAACAGGAGCAACAGGAGCAACAGGAGCAACAGGAGCAACAGGAGCAACAGGAGCAACAGGAGCAACAGGAGCAACAGGAGCAACAGGAGCAACAGGAGCAACAGGAGCAACAGGGGCAACAGGAGTAACAGGAGCAACAGGAGCAACAGGAGTAACAGGGGCAACAGGAGTAACGGGAGCAACAGGAGCAACAGGAGTAACAGGGGCAACAGGAGTAACAGGAGCAACAGGAGCAACAGGAGCAACAGGAGCAACAGGAGCAACAGGAGCAACAGGAGTAACAGGAGCAACAGGGGCAACAGGAGCAACAGGAGCAACAGGAGTAACAGGGGCAACAGGAGTAACAGGAGTAACGGGAGTAACAGGGGCAACAGGAGCAACAGGTCCAACTGGAGTTATTGGCCCCATAACAACAACTAATTTATTATTTTACACTTTTTCAGATGGAGAAAAACTTATATATACAGATTCAGATGGGCTAGCTCAATATGGTACAACTCACATATTATCTCCTGATGAGGTTTCGTACATTAATCTGTTTATTAATGGAATACTTCAACCACAACCATTATATCAGGTTAGTACTGGTCAGCTAACTTTATTAGATAATCAACCACCATCACAAGGTTCTTCAATTATTTTACAATTTATCATTATTAATTAAAAAAGACAGATTCTTAAATAAAAAGGATCTGTCTTTTTGCTCTACATTAAAGTAGTTAAAACTAAGTGACGATAAATTCAATTGTAATTGGAATTCCGCCGTCTAATGCATCTCCGCCAGGAATTGTAATAGCACCAGTAGGTCCAGTAGTAACACTGGAGTTCACACTAGGTTGAAGAATGCCGTTTACATATAAGTTATAATACGTAAAAGTCGGAAAAGCAGTTGCAGTAGTACCAGCATCGTTTAAACAAGCTGTAGCAGCAATTGCAAAAGCTGCACCAGTTCCGGTTCCAGCTCCTAGTGTAGATGTGAATCTTCTGGATGCCATAAATGGTTGAATAATTGGCAATTAATTTTCACTCCCTAAATTATTTTTTGAACAAAGTATGGGATAACTTGTCCAATATATTGTATGAAAGTTTTTGATAATAGAAACGGCTTCATGATAATAGAAGGAACACAATTTTAGTAAAGGTATTGTTGTTAATTGGTGGTTATATGACAATGTTTAGTTTTTATACTCAAGTTAAAATGTGCTTTTGAACCTAAGAGATAAACGTGGAAAAATAAAATAAACTCTTAAGTTTAGGTGTTTAATCTAAGCAGTCAATTATTAAAAACATATAATTAATATGTGAGTCATGAACATAATTAAATAACTTTTTAAAGTTTAATTATCATTCATGTTTCCTATTTTAAGTGAATTAAACCTATGCACAATTGTATAGCTCTTATAATAGGAAGACACTCAAATATAAAATAAGTAAGGAGGAAATAAATGTCACATAATAATTGTTTTGGTCATAATAACTGCAATAATCCGATTGTGTTCACTCCAGAATGTTGTAACAATCCACAAACAGTTCCAATTACTAGTGAGCAATTAGGTAGATTAATTACTTTACTAAACTCTTTAATTTCGGCAATTGCAGCGTTTTTTGCAAATCCAAGTGATGCAAACAGATTAGCTTTACTCAATTTGTTTACTCAGCTATTGAACTTACTAAATGAATTAGCACCTTCTCCAGAAGGAAATTTCTTAAAACAATTAATTCAAAGTATTATTAACTTACTACAATCTCCTAATCCAAATTTAGGTCAATTACTTTCTTTATTACAACAATTCTACAGTGCTCTTGCACCATTCTTCTTCTCATTAATTATTGACCCTGCAAGTTTACAACTTTTATTAAACTTATTAACTCAATTAATTGGTGCTACGCCAGGAGGCGGCCCAACAGGTCCAACAGGTCCAACAGGTCCAGGAGGAGGAGCAACAGGTCCAACAGGTCCAACAGGTCCAGGAGGAGGAGCAACAGGTCCAACAGGAGCAACAGGCCCAACAGGAGCAACAGGCCCGACAGGAGCGACAGGTCCAGCAGGTACTGGTGGCGCAACAGGTTTAACTGGTGCAACAGGCCCAACGGGAGCAACAGGTTTAACTGGTGCAACAGGCTTAACAGGCCCAACAGGAGCAACAGGCTTAACAGGTCCAACAGGAGCAACAGGCCCAACGGGAGCAACAGGTTTAACTGGTGCAACAGGCTTAACAGGAGCAACAGGAGCAACAGGTGGCGGAGCTATTATTCCATTCGCTTCGGGTACAACACCAGCTGCGTTAGTTAACGCATTAGTAGCAAATACAGGAACTCTTCTTGGATTTGGATTTAGTCAGCCTGGTGTAGCTTTAACGGGTGGAACTAGTATCACATTAGCGTTAGGCCTAGGTGATTATGCATTTGTAGCACCACGCGCAGGAACTATTACGTCATTAGCAGGTTTCTTTAGTGCAACAGCTGCATTATCTCCTTTATCACCTGTTCAAGTACAGATACAAATATTAACTGCACCTGCTGCAAGTAATACGTTTACAGTACAAGGCGCACCACTATTATTAACACCAGCATTTGCTGCGATAGCAATTGGTTCTACAGCATCAGGGATCATACCTGAAGCTATTCCAGTAGCAGCTGGGGATAAAATATTAGTATATGTTTCCTTAACAGCAGCAAGTCCAATAGCAGCAGTAGCTGGATTTGTAAGTGCAGGTATTAATATCGTCTAACTTGTAACAATGTCTGTTTGAAATGTGAACGGACACTTGTATATGGCCCTTCCTAATTTTATTAGGGAGGGCCATATTTTTGCGGGGAATAGGTAATAAATTAATTGGAAAAATATGATTTGTAATTTATGAAATAAGTTAATGAGCTTACAATATTCCACATACATAATAAAGGCTGAACTCTATTAAAAATAGAATTCAGCCTTTCAATAAACTATATACTAGGGGAGTAAACAGTTTATTGTGAGTGATGAAATTTCATTGTCCAAATAAACTATTTGTTTTTATTACAGTTACATCCTTTTTTCTTTACATAGCCTTGATTGGTTAAATCTCTTTGCGATTGGGAATTGGAAGATTGAGAATTCGAAGACTGAGAGGATGCTGATGAACTACTATTTTTATTATGAGAGTAGTTTTTTCGGTAGTTATAATTACTCATAGTACTATCACCTCCAATTAAATATATAACTATTATATGTAGCTATTCTATTAATTGTTACGATAATAAATAGGAATGGGTATACAATAAAAAAATCTCCTACGTATTTTCCGAGGAGATAAATAATTGTCCTTTCATAATATAAATTAATATCCCCAGTAAAGAGGAAAATAATATGAATCTTGGTAATATAAATTTTGTTGTGGATTAGGAGGATGAGTTGCAGGGGGTATCGTTCCGCGGTTCTGATTACAATTTGCTGGAGGGCCAATTACTGTAGTGGATTGAATAGGGGATACCGCTTGTTTCCATTGTTGTTCATCGAGACAGTAAGTATGAGCCATTATATTAGCAGGAGTTAATCGTAAAATATCAGAACCAAAAATAACTTCTGGCGTTGGGGCGTCGAAAATAGCTAATAAATGGGTACCATCTGCTGTCGCAATTTCATAATGCCACCAAGCTTTTGGAATGTTGGCAACTTGCCCTGGTTTTATCGGTAAGTTTAATATTTGATTTGTAAAAGGATTCAGTAAAGAAACAACAGCAGATCCTGAAATACAGTAAACAAGTTCAGCTGCATTTTGATGTATGTGCGGCTCTACAACATTTCCTGTACTTAAATAGATATCTAATAAAGAAGTATTTTCTAACGTATTTAATTGATTCACGCCAAGTACGTTTATATAATTTTGAGCATCTTTCTGAAAAAAATTACTTCTATTTAAATCATGAGTGAAGTTAGTTGAGGGGGAAGTGTAATCGATATTAGAGGTCATTTGTATTACCCGCCTTTCTATTAGTAAGTAAGGTTACAAAATTAGGATATGTGTCTAGTGTTTGTTATGTGCAGTTGTTGGTATCATAATAAATTTGCCTATTCCATACGAAATATGGGTTATTTAAGATAGTTTTTGCTGAATAATTAATTGTGCTTTAGCGGTATTGGCATAATTGGGTCACTCTAATACCAAGTTTTGTTTTAAATCAAAATGGATTTCTATGACATCAAAATGAGATACTTTTTTTAAGTGGAACAGGTATACCATTTATTTTGCTTTTTTCATGTTATGTGCAATGTTTGGAAATGCAGAGAAAGTAAAATCAATAATTGTAGCACCATCTGGTAAATAAATAGGGTGTAAATCTGAAGTATAAGCCGTTATGGTATTTTCAAATAGTTCATACGATACTAGATTTTGGAACGCAATTGGATCTGTAGTTAATAAATTGTTATTCACAATTGTATCATTCATTATTTTATATGATGGTTAATCCGGAAAAACTTATACGCTTAAATATAATAGTATAAAAAAAGACGCATTTCTTTAGAAGTGCGTCTTTTTCATTATTTCTCTAACATTTCAAGAGGTACGTCTTTTTCGCCAGCTACCTCAAATTTAATTTCCCCGTCTTCTTCATAAATACGTGAAATAATCGGTATAGTAATCATTAATTTTTTATGCTGCTTTCGCTTTCGAGCGGCATCTAAGCTAATCACGTTCATTATAAGCATCCTTTCTTCTAAAAATATATAAACAAAAGAAAATGCGTCCGGAAAGGGCGCTTAATTGAATTTGAAATACCGATTCATTTAAATGAGGTTTATATGATTTAACAACTGCAATTGAAATAAAAATAGTATGAATGGAATAATTGCACGTAGAAATTAACTTTACCAAAAAACGAAACAATATGCTATAAAAAATTTCAAATCTTTATCATATAACGAGAAAAAGGTTTTCGTTTCGCATATAATGAAAGTAGACGGGCAACGAGAGCTTTTTCATCATATTGCTGTGGAAAGGCGATGAAAAGAATGGATACGTTAGATTCATTATTATTTCAACTTGAACAATATGGAGAAGAGCATGATCGAAATAAAAAAACACGGGAAGAAAAATTACGGAATATTTCTCGTGAGATGGGGCAATTTTTATCAATTTTAGTAAAAGGGTGTAGTGCAAAAAACATTTTGGAAATTGGAACTTCTAATGGTTATTCTACATTGTGGTTAGCTAATGCAGTAGAAGAAACAAATGGAAATGTAACAACTGTAGAACTTTCTTCAGAACGAGTGGGAGAGGCACTTGCCAATTTTGAAAAGGCAAATCTTTTACAAAGGATTGATGTTCACAATCAAGAAGCAGGGGCATTTTTAGATTCACAACTAGATCATTCATTTGATTTTATTTTCCTAGATTCAGAGCGTACGCAATACATGTGGTGGCTGGAGCATATAAAACGCATTTTACAACCAAAAAGTCTTCTTGTTGTCGATAATGCTACTTCTCATGCGAGTGAATTAGCCGAGTTTATAAACATGATTGAAGAAGATGAAATGTTTGAAACAGTATTATTGGCATTTCAAAATGGTGCATTTGTAGCGCGTAAGAAGAAATAGATTTTAGCGTAATATAATTATCACATTGAAAAAGGGTGTATGTCAAAAGATTGAGTGCAGTAGTATGGGAAGGACGTAATTTATATACGTAACATACGAAGAATCCGCCTTCAGCATGTCGGTCTCTAGGTCTTAAGTCTGAGGAAAATTATGTTGTTTACAGGTATACTTATAGTAAGAAACAGGGAATGACTGCATAAGCAGGTATTTCTTGAAAATTGATTTCATATAGGCTGTTTGCAAATGAAATACAATATATTAGATGAAATATAGTGCACATAAATTCGCACATATAAATAAAGGAGCGATTTTGTTGACTGAACTCGAGAAAAAAGAACCCGTATCAATTGTGAAAGATAATAATGTAGAAGTAGTAGTTGATACAGTTATAAAAGATGAAGAACTTGATGAATTAAACAAAGAAGCCGATCTTTATGTACAAAAGTTGAATAGCGAGCAAAATACAGATTTATCGAAAGTATTGTCTCAGCTAGGAGATTTAGGGGATAAAGAACAGCAAGCAGCAGGACAAACGCTATCAGCATTAAAACGTCCTGTCACAGCGATGATGAATGGAAAGAATGAAGAAATTCCAAATACGTTGTTAGAATTACGCAAAGTAGTATCAGAGCTTGATCCAAATTCACTAAAAGCAAGTGGTATGAAGAAAATTATGTTTAAAGTATTCAAGAAAAATCCACTTGAAACATACGTGCATAAATATCAATCTATAGATAAGCAAATTGAGGAGATTATAAGATCACTTCTAATTGGTCGTGATAATTTACAAGAAGATACAGTTGGTCTTGAAATGCTTAAAGAGCAATCACACGATAAAATTCACGCGCTTGATAAGCAAGTATACTTAGGGAAAAAACTTGCTGGCATGCTGGAAGCTGAGAAACAAAATCCAGAACGTCAAAGGGATATTCCATTAATTAATGATGCATTAGAAAAGATTTTAGTGCGTACGCGCAATATGCAGCAAGCGAAAAGTGTGTTATTACAATCCATTGCATCTGTAGACATTATTAAGAAAAATAATGAAAAGTTAACAGAGGCAATTCGTAATGCAATTACGATGACGCAAAACGTTGTAACAGTTTCTGCTGCTATCCAGTTAGCATTAACAAATCAACGTAAAACAATTGATGCAGTGAATGCAACAAATGAAGCAATTGAGTCTATGGTATTAAGTAATTCTCAGGCATTAAAACAAAATACAGAAGAAACAACGAAATTACTTGAAAATCCTGCAATTAGCATGGATAAATTACGTGAATCATTCCAAAACGTATTTGCTGCAATTGAAGCTTCTGAAAAATCGTCAGAACGTATTATCGAGTCAAGTAAGAAGTTTGTTATTGAACTAGACACATTTAATGATGAAATGAAACAAAAACTCATTCAGCGCCCAAGAAAATAGCAGACTTTTAGAGGAGGTGAAAAAATGAGTTTCATTCAAACTGTATTATTACTACTCGGTACATTGTTTTTAATCGCATTTACTGTCGTTGTTTTAGTTGTATATTTCGGTCGTAAACTGTATTTTTCATGGACGAAGCCATATAAAAGAGCACACGATTCTTTAGATAAGTTATCGAATAAATCATTACCGTTTCTACAAGAATTTACACAACATCCACTCTTTTATCGCTGGATTCGTACTGAAGGAAAAAAAGAACAACATATATTAAACACGCTTTTCTGTGCATCGGGTCAACGTACGAGAGAGCAAGTATTCTCAATGTTACCGAAAGAAAAACAGAAAAAAGTACATGTAATGGCAAAAACGACGAAAAAGCTTACTAATGAAGATATTGATGTAGCAGCGATGAAAGTAAAAGATTTTTTAAGACAAGAAACGCAGCAAACAGTAAAACCGACAGATTTATCGTTTTATAAATTGTATTTTTATGATCGATATCCAGATGCATTAAATACAATTCAAGCGTATAAACGCTCAATAAATCCTTCATTACAACGAACGGTTGATGATATTACAATTTCAGTATTAAATGCTTTGCCATATTATCAAGAGCAACGTATGTTTGAACAGCAACATAAACTTGAAACGTTCTTAATGAAAGATTTAATAGCGATGCTATCGTTAGTCGTACAATTACCACCTTCACAACGGCCAGAAAAAGAAGAAGAATTAAAAATCTACTTGCAAAATTTCCAAAAAGAAATGGAAGAAGTAGAGCGAGATATTCGTGACTCGATTGATCACGATTTGAATGTGAAGATGAGAGCAGCGACTGAGAAGTTTAAGAATAAATAGAAGAAATCGCCTTAAAAGTTGAATGTTTCAGCTTTTAGGCGTTTTTTTTTGAATTGAGAGAGTTTAATCTTTTGTAAGATTGTATATACAAACGTTAATAAATGGTAAAATATAGAATGGTTTTTAGTACTTTGTGTAAACAATTATTATAAAAGGGGTATGGTATTGTGTTATTTGAGTTAGTCATACTATTTGTAATTCTATTTTTATTTCTTGGCTATCCTATTAGTAAAGCATGGAATAGTTTCCAAGGAGAGAAGGAAAATTCCTCAAGTATATTAAAGTTCGAGCCACAGGAAATATTATCAATATGTTTGAGTTATTTTATCTTTGGTTTAGGTATTATGTGGAATGCAAATGATGTAAGAGGAGGAATACCATTACATAAATTTGAAAAGAACGGAATGATGTCTGATCAATATGCTTCTTTAGCACATGACCACATTGCTATAGTGGTTCTCTTAGTTGTTTTAGGTGGAGTTTCTTATTGGAGATTAACAACAGGCTTAACAAAACTTTCACCAATATTTTATATTTTTTATAGTACTTTAATGATAATAAACATCGTATATACATTCATATATATTACCCATACAGGCTTTGTCTTTTATACAGAATTCGGAGGATTGAGATACATTCCAGTCTTTTGTATTCAAGTTGGGATGCTTGCATTTAGTCTATTATTTATAGCAAAATTAAGAGATTCATTAAGTTATTTCATACAGTCTCAGCATGAGAAAGATTATAAGCAGAGCAGCAGGATTATATTATATCTGCAGCGTATTTCTTTTGGGTATCAAAAAATGGCTACAGTTTGGACTATAAGTTTATTTCCTATATTGTTAATTGTTCAATTTATTTTAATACTGTTTGGGCAAAAACCAGATAGTTTTATAAGAGTGTTTATGGAAACAAGTAGCTTTAATTATTCTAAGATTCCTGCTCCAAGTCCTCAAATTGTCTCCGGGGATGGGCATTATTTATGTACAGTTTCTGTGAAAGGGCATAAAAATATTGTTAAGCCGTTACGAGCAGGAATTAGGCATGGAGAAAGAATTACAGTTAATCGACAGTTATTAATTGCGAACGCCTTTGAAAATGTAATTGAGGAGCGAGTACCAAAATGTCATAAGGTTATTCGTAATTTTTATGATAAATATGGTTATCCGATTAGTAAACATATTAATACGAAATGGTCGGCTGACTTTGTTTATATTTTAATGAAGCCACTAGAATGGTTCTTCTTATTTGTACTTTACACAGTAGATAAAAACCCTGAGAATAGAATTCATATTCAATATAGTGAACTACGAAAATAAAAGTAAGAGCCCGCATTCAAAAAATGCGAGCTCTTACTTTTATTTTGCTTGAATAGTAGATTTACTAGAAGCAACACTTTCATTATGCAATCGATCAACCGCAGTTACTACATACGTATATGTTTCTCCAGGAATAGCCGTTTTATCTACATAAATTTCTCCAGGCTTTGTCTTTCTTACAGTAGTAAGTAAATTTTTCGGATTTTCTATATTCACTTCACTTTTTCCATTCACGCGGTAAATAGCGTAATAAGCAGAATCATTCTCTCTATTATCAATGATACCTACAGCAACCCCTTCATCTCTTGGAATGGCACCTTTTAAAGTAGGTTGTTTTGGTGGTTCATGATCAAGCCAAGGCATAGGTGGGACTAATGCAGGATGTTTATATATGTCTTTTGAGAGTCTATCTTTCACTCCAAGTGGATTATTATTAATGTCTTTTAAGCTAAAATGCATACTACCTTTAATTTGAGGGAATAGCCGGTTTAATGCAATCTGTCTTGGATATTCTTCAGGATCAGACCAAGCGGGGACAGAATTATTATTAATTTTATAGGCTGCCTGACCAATGTATAGGTGGATTGGTTTATTATTTGTTTCTTTTACCCACCAATCTACTAATATGTCATACGCAGCAGGAGTAAAACCTATATTCCAATATATTTGCGGTGTGATGTAGTCAATGTAAACTTTTTGTATCCACTCACGTGTATCAGCATAAAGATCATCAAAGTTTCTTTGGCCGGCAGTTGTGTTAGAGCCAGTCGGATCATCAGCTATATTTCGCCATACGCCAAATGGGCTAATGCCAAACTTTACGTATGATTTTTCTTGTTTTATAGCAGTATTTAAATCTCTTACAAGTTCATTTACATTGTCACGTCGCCAATCTTCTATATTTGTAAATCTACCGTTATTATATAATTCGTACGTTTTTTGATCGGGGAATTGTTCACCCGCCACTTTATATGGATAAAAATAATCATCCATATGTAATGCATCAACATCGTAATTTTGTACGATTTCTAAAGCACCTTCAGTTATAAACTTTTTTACTTCTGGAATACCGGGGTTGTAATATAATTTTCCGCCATAAGGTACAACCCAATCCGGGTGCTGTCTTGCAGGGTGATTATTTGATAATCGATTTATATCAGTGTGATTCATCGTTATTCGGTATGGATTAATCCATGCGTGGAATTCTATATTTCTTTTATGTGCTTCTTCAATCATAAATGCTAGTGGGTCGTATCCGGGATCTTTTCCTTGTGTACCGGTAATATATTCAGACCAAGGGCCGTAATTGGAAGGATAAAAGGCATCAGCAGTTGGTTTTATTTGTACAATGACTGCATTCATACCAGTGTTTTTTGCATCGTCTAATAATTCGATAAATTCTTGTTTTTGATTTTCAATTGGTAAGCCAATTTTTGAGGGCCAATCAATATTAAGAACAGATGCAATCCATACAGCACGTAATTCGTGTTTTTTGTACGTAGTAGTTACTTCAGCATAAGTAAAGTGAGGGGAAATGAAAGAGAAAGGGATGAACAAGATGACGATGCAACATATCATAAATAAACGTTTAACGATCATGTATACGCCTCCCTATCATTATGATTATCTAAGATAATATACGAGGCAAGGTTGGCCTTGCAATAGAGAAAATTGTATATTGAAACATTAATTTAATAGGAAAAATATTTTTAATGAAATTTACTTTCAGTATAACTAAATTCTTTTACTTCTTCATATGCTTGTTAGTAAAGTGAAACTTCCTTTCATTTGAAGGGTAGTAAATTATAAGTATAGGAGGATTCATAAATGAAGGTTTTGTTCGTTTGTTCTGGAGGAATGTCCAGTGCAATTGTTGTAAACGCTTTAAAAAAAGAGGCGGAGAAAAAGGGTATGAACATGGAAGTGCATGCGATTGGAACAAATGAGGTAGAGGAAGAAGTAAAGAATGGCTGGGACGTTGTAATGGTTGCACCTCAAGTTAGACATCGATTTGATTCTGTTAAAAAATTCGCAGAAGAGGAAGCTATCCCGTGCGGTATTATACCGCCGCAAGCATATACGCCTCTTGGTGGACCGACTTTATTAAAGACTGTAAATGATTTAATTCGTTAGGGGGAACCGTTATGAATAAGTTTGTCACGTTTCTTGATAAAAACTTATCTGGACCGATGGCAAGACTTTCTGAACAGAGACATTTACAAGCAATCCGTGATGGAGTTATTTCAGCATTACCGTTTATCATCGTAGGAAGTTTCTTTTTAATCGTAGCATTTCCACCATTACCGAAAGATAGCTTCATATCCGTTTGGGCATTAAAGAATCAAACAAGTATATTAATACCATATCGGTTAACTATGTTTATTATGTCTTTATATATAGCATTTGGAATAGGATATAATTTGGCGAAAAGTTATAAACTAGATGCTTTATCAGGAGCACAGCTTGCAGTATGTTCACTGCTATTAACATTAACCCCCGAATTAATTGATAAAAAAGGATTTATGCTTCCGATGACAAATCTCGGAGGTCATGGGTTATTCGTGACGATGATTGTTTCTATTTTATCCGTAGAGATTTTAAGATTTTGTAAGAAGAAAAATGTAATGATTAAAATGCCAGAACAAGTACCGCCATCTGTGTCGCGTTCATTTGAAGCACTTATACCTGCTGCATTCGTTATTATTATAATGAGTCTAGTAACTGTCGTTTTTAGCATTGATTTACACCATGTTGTTGATAAATTAGCAGCACCATTAGTAAAAGCTGGGGATAGTTACTTTGGTGTAATGATTCCAGTGTTTTTAATTACGTTTTTTTGGTCATTCGGAATCCATGGTGTGTCGGTTGTTGGAACTGTTGCTCGGCCATTATGGGAAGTATACCTAGGGAAAAATGGAGAAGCTGTTGCTAGTGGAGCAGATCAATTGCCATTTATTTCACCAGAGCCGTTATATCAATGGTTTATATGGATTGGTGGTTCTGGTGCGACATTAGGGCTTGTATTAGCTATGATTGTATTTGGTCGATCAAAATATTCGAAAGCATTATCAAGAACTTGTATTGTTCCGGGGATTTTTAATATAAATGAGCCAGTCATATTCGGATTACCGATTGTACTAAATCCAATTTTAATTATCCCATTTATCATTACACCACTTGTAACGGCAACAGTTGCATATTCTGCAACTGCGATGGGATTTGTGACACCAACACATATTATGCCACCGTGGACATTACCAGCTCCAATTGGTGCGTATTTAGCTACAGGCGGAGATTGGCGTGCAATAGTATTAGTTTTTATAAATATAGCAATATCGTTCCTTATATATTTACCATTCTTTAAAATGTACGACAAAAATATGCTTGAAATTGAGAAGAATGGTGAAGGGGAATCTGTTAATCCATAATCTTTATGCTTTAATTTATGAGTGATAGGTATTTTGCCTATCACTTCTTTCACATGAAGTCCAGAGAGGATGAAATGGAATGAATATAAAATTTAGTTATAAAGGTGTATTTTTATTATTATTTGGAGTGATATGTGCGAATTTACTTTTTGTGCCTTTATTAAGAATGCTACATCTATCACAAATGCATAGTATATGGCTCGTTACAAGCATTGCGGCAAGCATTTTGCTTACAATAGTTGTTTCTTTTATTGATGGATCGTTTGCATCGAAAGCTCAGTTGTTTTTTAGATTTATATTATTTTCAATTGGCTGTACGTTTGTAACTTACATGATTGTTTTTTAATAAAGAGGAGGTCATACATGTTATGTATGTTGCAGGGGTAATGTCTGGTACTTCGTTAGATGGTATAGATGTAGCACTCGTTCATATAGAAGGAAGCGGTGTAGGTTCTAAAGTTGAACTCATCCATTTTACTACTGTGCCATTTCGTAATGATATAAAAAATGAGATTCAGCAAGTATTATCAATAAAAAATTCAAATGTCCAACTCATATGTAGTTTGAATTTTAAGTTAGGTTTATGTTTCGCTAAAGCCGTAAAGGAAGTTTGTAAAGAGGCCAATTTTTCTTTGGAACAATTAGATTTGATAGGTTCTCACGGACAAACGATTTACCATCAGCCAAAGCCAGAAGGTAATATGATATCTTCCACATTGCAAATTGGGGAACCTGCAGTAATAGCATATGAAACGAATACGACGGTTATTTCTAATTTTCGAACGATGGACATGGCAGCTGGGGGACAAGGTGCACCACTTGTACCATATTCAGAGATTATTTTATATCGTCATCCAACTAAAAATAGACTACTACAAAATATCGGCGGGATTGGTAATGTTACCGTAATACCAAGTCAAAAAAGTGATCAGAATGTTATAGCTTTTGATACTGGTCCGGGTAATATGATAATTGATGAAGTATGTCAAAGGTTATTTCAGTTGCCATATGATCAAAATGGTGAAATTGCAGAACAGGGTGAAGTTGTAGATGAAATTTTGACATATTGTATGAATCATTCATTTTTGAAAATGAATCCACCGAAATCAACTGGTAGAGAACAGTTTGGTGAAGAGTTTGTAAGTCAGTTATTGAAGCGGTATGAAAAGCATAGTAAAGAAAATATATTAACGACTGTCACGATGTTTACAGCAAGTTCAATTGTTCATCATTATAAGGAGTTTATTCTGCCATATTATGAAATTGATGAGGTAATTTTAGGCGGTGGCGGCAGTTATAATGACACACTTGTTGAAATGATACGGTATGGATTGAAGGATGAAAAATGTACAATATTCATTCAAGAAGATATAGGCTATTCTTCAGAGGCGAAAGAAGCAATCGCCTTTGCCATTTTAGCAAACGAAACGTATCATCGTAATCCGAGTAACGTGCCGAGCGCAACAGGTGCAATGCAATCTGTAGTATTAGGGAATATAACATTCCCTCCAATAAGATGATGAAAATGAGGCGAACATATGAAGTATATGATTGGAATAGACGGCGGGGGAACGAAGACAGAAGCAATTGCATTTGATAAAGATGGAAATGAACTTGTAAGAGCTACAAGTGGTTTTGGAAATATATTAATAGATTTTGAAGAAGCTCTTGTGCATATTATGGAGGCGATTGATCAATGCCAGAAAGGTGTATTAAATGAGCATTGCGTTTGTATTTGTTTAGGATTAGCGGGTGTAAGTGGAGTGAATACGAATGAATTAACATTACGTCTAAAGAAGAAGTACGGAACACCAATTGAAGTTTTTAATGATGCGATGATTGCACATGCAGCTGTTTTAAAAGGAAAAGATGGAATTTTAACAATTGGCGGTACAGGTACAATTTGTCTTGGAAAGAAAGGAGAAGTGTACGAGTATAGCGGCGGATGGGGACATATTTTAGGAGATGCAGGAAGCGGATATTGGATTGGATTACAAGCTTTAAAGAGAATGGCAAATCAATTGGATCAAGGAATTAGACTCTGTCCATTAAGCCTAAGAATTCAAGACGAGTTTCAACTTTTGACAGCGTCTCATATAAAAAGGCTAGTATATAGATCTTCAAAAGATAAAGTTGCAGCAATCACACCATTCGTTATTCGAGAAGCTAGAAATGGAAATGATGCTGCACATGAAATTATGATGCAAGCTGGAAAGGAATTAGCAAGGATTACGATAGATGTTTATAACAAGATGCAGCTTGATTTATTAGTTTCAATTGCGGTAAGTGGCAGCATATTGCGTTTCGTTCCTGAAATATATGATGAATTTAAGAAATGCTGTGAGAAAAGTGTAGGAGAAGTTACATTTGTATTACAATCCGAACCAGCAGTGAAAGGAACATATTATTTAATGAAAAATATGTATTTTAAAAAATAGCTGTATGAGAATTTTTGTATGAATTGTAAATATATGATGTTAAAATGTATAAAGGGATGTGGATAAAAAGTACAATATACATAGTTTTTGAATATTGTATAAGTACTCCTACGTAGAAAGTGAATGATTATATGATTAATAGTATGCAGTTTTTGTATTTGGTCGCTTCTTATTTATTTGGAAACATATTGACTGCTTATATAGTAACGAAATGGAGACATGACGTTGATATTCGGAATGAAGGAAGCGGAAATCCCGGCGCAAGAAATATGGGACGTGTATATGGAAAAGGGTATTTTATCGTTACATTTTTAGGTGATGCAATTAAAGGGGCAATCGTAGTTTCTATTGCAGAATACCTTTTTGGAGATTCTACATTTGTAATGTTAGCTTTACTAGCTGTTTTACTTGGACATATTTATCCAATTGTATTTAAAGGCAAGGGTGGAAAAGGCATATCAACTTTTATTGGAGGATTAATCGCATTTGATTACTTGATAGCGCTTACCCTTGTTGCTGTTTTCATTATATTTTATTTAATCTTTAAAGGATTTACTAAGCCAGGGTTAATTACAATTGCTTGTTTACCAGTTTGCATGATTTTGTATTCTTATTCTATTGTTACGACTATTTTAAGTGCTCTTATCATTGTGCTTATTTTATATGTAAATCGAGACTGAAACGAACTTTTAATAAGTGGAGTAAATCTCCACTTATAATTTTTATCAAACACATAAAGGAGATAAGGCATGGGGTTAATTTATAAAGTTGCTGATCAAGATTGGGAATTTGAACGTATACATAAATTGAATTATAAAACATTTGTAGAAGAAATTCCGCAACATGAAGAAACGAAAGATCGTGTTCGTATAGATCGGTTTCATGATGAAAATACATATTTAATTTGTTTAGATGAAGATAAGTTAGTAGGTATGGTTGCATTGCGAGGAAAACGACCATTCTCGTTAGATTATAAAATTTCAAATTTAGATTTTTATTTGCAAGAACATGGAGAAAACGTGTATGAAATTCGTTTACTTTCAGTAGAACGTGAATATCGAAATGGAAGAGCATTGTTAGGATTAATTCGCTTTTTACATCGTTATTTGCTTCTAAATGGATATGAATTGGCACTCATTTCTGCGACAACACGTGAACTACCTTTATATGAGCAAATGGGGTTCAAATCTTTCCATACGTTAGTTGGTACAGAAGAAGCAGCCTTTCAGCCAATGTATGTTACTCCTGCTATGTTTGAAGAGTCGAGTGTTGGGGGGATTATGACGAAAGAATATACATTTTTACCTGGTCCAGTAGATATTGAAGAGAATGTTCGAAAGGCTTTTTCTACTAAGCCGATTTCACATCGTTCTAAGTCATTTCATGTGACGATGGAAAATGTGAAAAAACGTTTACTACAAATGACAAAAGCAAAACGTGTGCAAATCATGTTAGGAACAGGGACGTTAGCAAATGATGCTATCGCTTTACAGTTACGCTCTTTAAAAGGAAATGGACTAGTATTAACGAATGGGGAATTTGGCAATAGATTAGTTAGACACGCAACACGCGCGCAATTACATTTTGATACGTATAAAAAGGAAATGGGACAACCATTTATTTCTACAGAATTAGAACAAATAATGGAAGCTGGAAATTATGAGTGGCTTTGGTTTGTTCACCATGAAACATCTACCGGAATGTTAAATGATTTAGACGAGTTAAATGCATTATGTGAAAAGTATAAAGTGAAACTATGTGTAGATTGTATTAGCTCAATTGGAGCGATACCGATAGATTTAAAGAGTGTATATTTTGCGAGCGGCGTTAGCGGAAAGGCAATTAAATCGTTTACTGGATTATCTTTCGTTTTTCATAATCATAATGTGAAAGTAAACGAGACTTTACCGGCCTATATGGACATTGGTATGTATGAAGAAAATGAAAGTATTCCATATTCACATTCATGGAATTTAATTTATGCATTGCAAGAAGCGTTGAAGGGATTTGAAGATGAAAAAGCATTTGTAAAAATTAAAGAGACATATGATTATATGGAAGAAGCTATTACTAGTATAGGCTTAAAACTTGTTTCACCTAAAGAACATGCCGCACCAATTATACTTACGATTCAATTAAATGGAGATCTTTCTTCTAAAGCGGTCGGTGATGCGTTAGCGTTACAAGGATATATCGTCCATTATGAATCAGCGTACTTACAAAATAATAACTGGATCCAAATTGCATGCCTAAATCATTATAAAGAACGTGATATGAAAAGGATGTTGAATTGTTTACAACTGTGTGTATTACAGAGTGAGGTACATATTTAAAGACTTTTTCTTAATATAGATGGTTTCGTATAAAGGGGCTACGACTTACGAAAACTTAGGAATAGAACATTGGAAGAGGTGTTAGTATGATAACTAAAAAACTACCATTACATATAGACGATATTAAAAAAGCGCAAAACATTCTGGATAGAAATGCTCGTAAAACTCCATTAGTAAAATCATTTTACTTGACTAGTAAAACAGGCGGAGAAATTCACTTGAAATTAGAAAATATGCAATTAACAGGTTCGTTTAAATTCCGTGGTGCGTTTAACAAAATGTCACAGCTGACAGATCAAGAAAAAGAGAGGGGAGTAATTGCTTGTTCTGCTGGTAATCATGCGCAAGGAATTGCTTTATCAGCTCATTTACTCGGTATTAAAAGTAAAATTATTATGCCAATTTCTGCACCTCAGGCGAAAGTTGAAGCAACAAAAGGATATGGATCTGAAGTGATTTTACATGGTGAAACCTTTGATGATGCAAAGGCAAAATGTGAAGAGATAATAAGAGAAACAGGTGAAACATATTTACATCCATATGATGATGTAGAGGTAATGGCTGGTCAAGGTACAATTGGATTAGACATTCTTGATGATATGTGGGATGTAGATACTGTCATTGTACCAATAGGTGGAGGCGGAATTATTTCTGGTATTGCTGTAGCATTGAAATCTTTTAATCCATCAATCAATATAATTGGTGTACAAGCAGAAAATGTTCATGGGATGAAGGCTTCTTATGACAAAGGTACGATTGTAGAGCATTATGAGGCACCTACAATAGCAGATGGTTGCGCAGTTAAAATACCTGGTAACTTAACTTTTGAAGTAGTAAAAGAATTAGTAGATGATATTGTAACAGTATCAGAAGGTGAATTAGAAGTAGCGATGAAAGACTTATTACAACGTGGTAAAGCTGTTGTAGAAGGGGCTGGCGCATTAGCTACTGCTGCTCTACTTGCAGGGAAAGTTGATAGTTATATAAAAGGGAAAAAAGTAGTAGCTGTTATATCTGGTGGGAACGTGGACTTACAGCGCATATCAAGTGTATGTGAGCACTTTTTTGTCGCTAATGAAGTGAAATAGTTTTATAAAAGAAGAGCTAAGAGAAATAGTCTTAGCTCTTACTTTTTGTCTACCGTTTACTGTAAGTAGCAATAACCTTGCAGAATTTGCTGTTTAATGAATTGTTTTATTTAAGCCCCTATTTTTACACATATCTTTAATGTCACAATAATTATTTCAATATTGTCGAAACGTAAGCAGAAATTTAATATAATAGTTGTAATGTGCTAATGAGCGGTGAGGAGGGCAGGTCATGAATAAAGAAGAACAGGTCATGAACGGTTTTAGGGAAGTATATAATAAGCTGGTTTGGCTTAATAAAGATAAGATGGAAGACGGTCTTAAAGGTTTTAAGTCTTCTGAGGTCCACTGCATTGAATATATTGAAAACAATGCAGATTCTAACGTGACACAACTCGCAGAGGCTTTTTATGTAACTCGTGGTGCTATAAGTAGGATGACTAAGAAGCTCATGAAAAAAGGCCTTATTGAAAGCTATCAAAAGTCAGAGAATAAAAAAGAGATCTATTTTAAGCTTACTGAACAAGGGAAAGAAATTTATAAAATACATGAAGACTTGCACAAAGAGTTTCAAGAGCGGGATAAAGTCGTATTTGAGCAAGTAACTGAAAAAGAATTCGACAGTATAATTAGCTTTGTGGAAAAGTATAGTAGACATTTGGATGCAGAAATAAAGAAACAGGGTATACATATTAAGTCGTAATAAATTTAAATAATAAAAAGGTAGCCTTACTCCTGAGAATAGGCTACCTTTTTATTATTGTGTTTTTGTTGACTAATCAACAAAACGGAGTTATTATTTTGTTGACAAAGCAACAAAATTTTTAAGGAGAGAAATTAAATGTCTATATTTAGATCACAAAATGAAAGGAAAACTGAAAAAAGCATAGATAAACATGCTTTACTATTCGGACTTATTTCTGTATTTCTTTGTGGTATAGGTTTCAGTATCATCATGCCTGTAGTCCCATTCTTAGTCCAGCCATATACAAGTAATCCGGAAGAACAAGCATTGGTTGTTACACTACTAACTTCCGTATATGCGGCCTGCGTGTTTTTAGCTGCTCCTGTACTCGGAGCTTTGAGCGATAAATATGGCCGTCGTCCATTACTTTTAATATGCTTATTTGGTTCTGCAATTGGGTACTTAGTTTTTGGAATAGGAGGAGCTTTATGGGTACTATTTGCTGGACGCATAATTGAAGGTATAACAGGCGGGAGTATAAGTACAATTTTTGCATATTTTGCAGATATTATTCCCCAAGAACAGAGAACGAAGTATTTTGGATGGGTGAGTGCAGTTGTAGGTGCGGGGACTATTATTGGACCAACTCTTGGGGGGTTACTTGCAAAGTTTGGTCATTCTGTACCTTTATACTTTGGAGCGCTCATAACTTTAATAAATGTTTTATATGGCATGAAATATATGCCTGAGAGTCTTGATAAAAATAATAGGTTAACAGAGATTACTTTTGTAAGGTTAAATCCTTTTGCGCAGCTAGCAAACATACTTTCCATGAAAAATTTAAAATGGTTACTTGTCTCAGCGTTTTTACTATGGATACCTAACGGATCTTTACAAGCAATTTTCACTCAATTTACGATGGATACTTTTAATTGGCAGCCTGCACTAATCGGAATTATGTTTTCAATTATGGGCTTTCAAGACATTATTTCACAAGCTTTTATAATGCCAAAACTTTTGATCAAGCTTAGTGATAAACAAATAGCGATACTTGGAATGGTATCGGAGATTATTGGATACAGTTTTATTGCAGTGTCTGCTTTGTTTTCCTTATATCCACTTTTAATCGTTGGGATGTTACTGTTTGGTTTTGGTGATTCAATTTTCGGGCCTTCATTCAATGGGATGCTCTCAAAGTCTGTCAGTTCTAGTGAACAAGGAAGGATACAAGGTGGTAGTCAATCTATTCAAGCTTTAGCAAGAATGATTGGTCCAATTATTGGGGGACAAACCTATGTATCACTCGGCCATGCAGCACCTGCTTTTATGGGGATGATTCTTATAGTAGCGGCAATAGTAGTTTTATATAGGGGGACGCATGTAACTGCATAAAAACGAATGATAGGGTGTCGGAACTTAAGAATAAGTGCTGGCACCCTAATTTTCTAAGGGTAAAGAGCTAAGAGAATTTCTGTTGTTTCTGACACGATTTATCCTGTAAAAGTGCAATTCATGCAGGATAATATTTAGTGGCTGCAAAGAGTTTACCTTAATTAAAGATTGGTTGTCGTTGAAACTAGAAAAGTTAGGGTAAATGACTAACTATTTTAAGTCACGCCTGAGCTCAAGTAAATAATGACTCCATTTTTATTTTACTCTTTTCTCGAATTTCAGCGTCTGCATGGCGCATTACAAATTTATGCGCAATAGCAATTGCTAAAACATCATCTAATAAGCCAATCCCAATAATAGCAGCTATATCTGGAATGAAGTCGATTGTTAGCACGTAATAGGATAAAGCGGCTAATATGATAAATTTCGCTTTAGTAGGTAGCTCTTTTTTTCTCATTGTGTAGTATAAAATAATACTTTCATATACGCTAGATTTACCGAGATCTGCTGAGCTTTTCTTGAATTTTTTCCAAAGTGTTTGTTTCTCCATATAAACACTCCTTTTACAAAAAATAGATTTTTTAAAAGGATAGACAAAGAAGTGAGGAAATAATCAATTGTATTGGTTTTCTTAGTGTATATTTCCATAAAAATAAGGAATTACCTGTTCAAAATAATAGAATGTTGGTTATGTAACGACTCACAGTGTTTTGTTACATAAGTATGTACAGTAAAATGTATGTGGATGATTTATTAATTATTAAACATTAAATAATGGGTATGGGGGAGGAAAAATGAAAATAATAGAACTACCAATTGAATTCGAATTTAATGGACAAAAACAATGTATTTATCCAAGTTTAATTATATTACATAATGAATTAACATTAGTCGATACAGGATATCCAAGTTTTTTACCTTTAATTGAAAATGCAATTTTAAAACATGAATATGAGATGAAAAACTTAAAAAATATAATTATTACTCATTATGATGACGATCATATAGGGGCTTTATATGATTTGAAAGTGAAATATCCTCACGTTAATATTATTGCTAGTGAAATTGAATCCCACTACATTAATGGTGATATAAAATCGGAGAGACTAGTTCAAGCTGAAGACATGTTACAACGTATGCCAATTGAAGAGAAAGAATTTGGTGAGTGGTTTATACAACAATTAAAAAATATAAGACATGTTTCCGTCGATGGAAAAGTATGTGATGGTCAAATGATTTTGAATAATGAATGTCAAATAGTAGCGACATCAGGACATACTTCGGGACATATTTCATTATATTTTCCGAATTTAGATTGTGTAATTACAGGAGATGCGGCCGTTCAAGAGAATCGTGAGTTAGTAATAGCTAATCCGGATTTTTGCTTAGATATAGAAAAAGCGGAAGAGTCATTAAAGAGGATTAAAAACCTTAAAGCAACAACATATTATTGCTATCATGGAGGCAAGCTTACTATATAATTACTGTATAAAGCAATAAAGAAACCGATCTTTCCTATATTGAAAAGATCGGTTTTTTAATTCATAGATTCCGCAATTTGAATTAAATCCTTTACGTTATATTTGCCTTTTATATAGCGTTTGTTACCAATTGCAATTATATATTGAAAACCATTCTGCTGAAAGATAAGCTCATATGCTGAATCAACATGAGGATTATATAATGCTTTTATATTATTTTTTAAGGTGTAGAACTTAGCTCCCCTAAGTACATAGAAGCCTAATTTGTTTTGAACTGGTGAAACAGTGATTTTAAAAATCCCATTAATATCTTCATTGTAGTAGTGGAGGTTTAAGTAATCGTTATAGATGTACCCTTGAAATTCGTGAATTTCGAACGGGAATTTTGTAGGAGTAAGTATATGTTCCTTACACTTCATTTCATATTCTTTTACGATAGTAGCTTCTTTCATAAGTGGATTGGTTCCATTATAAATTTGATTAATTCGAGATATTTTATTATTTTTTGTTACTATTTCTAAAATGAAACCGATAGTAAATACATCATCATTGCCTTTGAAATAAGAAAGAAGAATTGTAGTATCTTCTTTTGGAGACGGTACTATTTTAATTTCATGAATTTGTTTATTTGTTTGGAAAGTAGGTAGTTCAACTCCATCTGTTACATATGACCTCATTAATTTTTTATCATTTTTCAGTAAAGCTTGTTTAAATTCACTTATCACATTTGTTTGAGCTTTTGCCATAATAATTGAGGTCGATTGAAAATATAGTAAGAAAAATACGCAAAAAATCTTTATGCATGTATTGGTCAATTTCATCACCCTGTAACTATATTTCCATAACATTGAAATATATATGTATAGGAGGGGAGAAAATGAGTTTATTGTTTGATGTAATTGCAGATATCATTTTATTTTACCCTCGAAATGACATGAAATTAAAACATAATATTGCAAAATTAAGTGAATTAGAGTGGTTTCGAAAGCTACACGAAGATACAAAGTATACAAAATTAATTTGGAGTAATAGAAAAATTAAGAAGTTTATTTTGTCTACTACTAATATGGAGGCATTAATTAATTCCGAGAAAAAACAAAAAGAATTTGTCCACCTAGTACACGATGAATATAAAAAAAGAAGATAAGAATTTTTTTATTTTTCATATTTAGCGAAACAAATGGTACAATGAAAGCTAATGTGAAAAATAAGGAAAAGAAGTGGTCTATTTGAAAAACTTTTTAGAATTAGGAATTAGTGAAACGTTTAATCATACATTACGTGAAAATGGAATTACAGAAGCAACACCGATTCAGGAGAAGGCAATTCCTGTTATTATGTCTGGTAAGGATATTATTGGGCAGGCAAAAACAGGCACGGGTAAAACATTAGCATTTGTGTTACCGATTTTAGAAAAAATCGATCCAGAGTGTAGTGATGTTCAGGCTTTAATTGTTGCGCCAACAAGGGAACTAGCACTGCAAATTACGAATGAAATTAAAAAAATGCTTGTTCAAAGAGATGATATTAATGTTCTAGCGATTTATGGTGGTCAAGATGTAGCACAGCAATTGAGGAAATTAAAAGGCAATACACATATTGTTGTTGCGACACCAGGACGATTATTAGATCATATACGACGTGAAACAATTGATTTAAGTAATCTTTCAACGATTGTATTAGACGAAGCGGATCAAATGCTTTATTTCGGTTTCTTATATGATATTGAAGATATTTTAGATGAGACACCTGGTAGTAAACAAACGATGTTATTCTCAGCAACGATGCCAAAAGATATTAAAAAATTGGCGAAACGTTATATGGATGAGCCGCAAATGATTCAAATACAAAGTGAAGAAGTAACGGTAAATACAATTGAGCAGCGTGTCATTGAGACGACAGATCGTGCAAAGCCGGATGCACTTCGTTTTGTTATGGATCGTGATCAGCCATTTTTAGCAGTTATTTTCTGTCGTACAAAGGTTAGAGCAAGTAAGCTATATGATGATTTAAAAGGGAGAGGTTATAATTGTGCTGAACTTCATGGTGATATACCTCAAGCGAAACGTGAAAGAGTTATGAAGAGTTTCCGCGAAGCTAAAATTCAGTACTTAATTGCGACTGATGTAGCAGCTCGTGGACTTGATGTAGATGGTGTAACACACGTATTTAACTATGATATCCCTGAAGATGTAGAAAGCTATATTCACCGCATTGGCCGAACAGGACGTGCAGGTGGATCAGGTCTTGCAATTACGTTCGTTGCAGCGAAAGATGAAAAACATTTAGAAGAAATTGAAAAAACGCTTGGTGCACCACTGCAAAGAGAAATAATCGAACAACCGAAGATAAAACATGTTGATGAAAATGGAAAACCGGTACCAAAGCCGGCTCCAAAAAAATCAGATCAATATCGTCAAAGAGATAGCCGTGAAGGTTCAAGAAGTGGTTCTAAAGGTGGCCGAAGAAACGATTCAAGAAATAGTTCGAGAAATGATAGTAACCGATCATTTAATAAGCCAAGTAATAAGAAAAGTAGTGCAAAACAAGGTCAGCAAAGACGTGGCCGTTAAATAGTTAGTATTCAAAAATAGTCGCAAAGCGTTGCGGCTATTTTTTGTTTTTATGCAACGAAGTCGATATAAGCACAAGAGTGATTGCATAGAAATAATCTTTGAAATTTCATTTACCGTATTAATAAATTTAAAATTCATAAAGGAAATAGAAAGTAAGATGGTGTATATGTACAATAACAGGAAACTTTTTACTAACTAAGCATATAATTTAAATAGACCGACAGTCGGTCTAGCGGGAAGGAGAACTTGAATGCGAATAGTAAAGGAGTATGAGGAGCGTAGAAAAGAAATTTTAGAAAGGGCTGAACGCTTGTTTGTTACGAAAGGTTATACGAAAACAACAGTAAATGACATTTTAAAAGAGATAGGGATAGCAAAGGGGACGTTTTATCACTATTTTAAGTCGAAAGAAGAAGTAATGGATGAAATCATTATGAGGATCATTAAAGAAGATGTTGCTAAAGCGAAAGTAATTGTCTCTAATCCCAATATCCCAGTGTTAGAAAAGTTATTTCGAGTTTTAATGGAGCAATCGCCAAAATCAGGGGATGTAAAAGATAAAATGATTGAGCAATTTCATCAACCAAATAATGCGGAAATGCATCAAAAAAGTATAGTGCAATCCATTATTCATTTATCTCCTGTTTTAGCAGAGATTTTAGAACAAGGAATCGATGAAGGTGTATTTTCTACACCATACCCACAAGAAACGATTGAACTATTACTATCCTCCGCGCAAGTCATATTTGATGATGGGTTATTCCAATGGAAACCGGAAGAAATGATGAGAAGAGCGAAAGCTTATATTAAAATGATGGAAGTATCTGTTGGAGCGAAAGAAGGATCCTTTGATTATATGATGGAGGTTTTAATGAAGTAGAAATAATGCTTTTTTGTTTGTTTATTATAGACCGACAGTCGGTCTAAATTAAGGAAGGGTGTGATTATAATGTCTATTAGTATAAAACCTTCGATGAAAGATTTTTATTTAATGGTGAGTGGACAAATTATTACTATTTTAGGTTCAACACTTTTACGTTTTGCTCTGTCATTATATGTGCTAGATATAACAGGGCGTGCTGATATATTCGCAGGATTATATGCGGTAACGAGTATTCCGTTTTTGCTAGCTCCTCTTGGCGGTGCGATAGCAGATCGTTTCAATCGCCGTAATGTAATGGTTATATTTGATTTTATAAACGCTGCGATTGTATTAAGTTTTATAGTTTTGTTATTTACTGGATCTGTATCTATTTTATCGATTGGAACAATTATGTTTTTACTAGCGATCATTAGTGCAATGTACGCACCGGTAGTAATGGCCAGTATTCCGCAATTAGTTCCAGAGAAAAAGTTAGAACAAGCGAACGGTATCGTAAATGGTGTGCAAGCGTTATCTAATATAGTTGCTCCTGTATTAGGAGGAATATTGTACGGCATAATTGGTTTGAAAATGCTTGTCATAATAAGCTGTCTTGCTTTCTTTTTATCTGCGATTTTAGAAATGTTTATTACAATACCTTTTATAAAGAGAGTGCAAGAAAGTCATATCATACCGACAATTGTAAAGGATATGAAAGAAGGGTTTATATACGTTTTAAAACAGCCATTTATTTTGAAATCTATGCTTTTAGCCGCATTACTAAATTTAATACTGACGCCGCTATTTGTTGTTGGTGCTCCAATTATTATACGAGTCACAATGGAAAGTAGCCACACGTTATATGGAATTGGAATGGGATTGATCGATTTTGCTACTATAATAGGTGCATTATCAATAGGTTTTTTTGCGAAAAAGCTACAGATGAAAACATTGTATTATTGGATGATTTTAATAGCTTTATTAGTAATACCAATGGCACTATCAGTTACACCATTTATTCTTAATTTAGGATACTATCCACCATTTATCCTCTTTATACTTTCTTCTATTCTAATTGCAATGATCATGACAATTGTATCCATCTATGTGATTACTGTAGTTCAAAAGAAAACACCAAATGAAAACTTAGGAAAAGTAATGGCAATTATAACAGCGGTATCCCAATGTATGGCACCGATTGGGCAAGTCGTTTATGGTTTTATGTTTGAAGAATTCAGTATGAAAATTTATTTACCTATATTAGTTATTAGTTTCATAATGTTATTAATAGCGGTTGTGACGAAGAAAATACTATCGAATGAAGGGAACTAGCTTAATATGATTAGGAGAATGTTAAAAAGAGATTTCTCTCAAAATAAAATGATAATTACCATTTTATTTATGTTTATCATGTTATCAAGTCTTTTAATGGCTAGTGCTTCAAGTAACGTTATAAATCTATTGAACTCAATGGAGCAATTGGTTAAAGTATCAAACGCACCGCATTTCGTACAAATGCATGCCGGAGAAGTAAATCAAAAGTCAATTGATTCCTTTGTAGAAAAAACTCCGTTTGTAAAAAAACAACAAACGGCTGAGATGGTCCAAATAAACGGATCTAACATTTTTATAAAGAAGAAAAATGAAGCGGAACATAATAGTGTAATGGACATAAGCTTCGTTAAACAAAATAGTAAGTTTGATTTTTTATTAAATTTAAATAATGAAGTGGTTGATATTAGGAAAGGGGAAATAGGTGTACCCATTTATTATATGCAAAAATATAATTTGCGTATTGGAGATAAAATATGGGTTGATAAAAATAAAAATGAACTAGAATTTACTATTTCAGCATTTGTTCGTGATGTTCAAATGAATCCATCAATTGTTAGTTCAAAACGATTCGTAATAAGCTATGAAGATTTCGAAAGAATAAAAAGGAATTTTGGAGAAAGCGAATATCTTATTGAATTCCAGCTAACTGATGTAAATAAAATAAATGAATTTGAAAATCTATACGAGTCATCGAACTTACCTCAAAAAGGTCCCTCTATTACGTATTCCCTATTTAAAACACTCAATTCATTAACAGATGGAATAATAGCTGCGGTACTTATCATAATAAGCGCATTATTAATGTTAATTGCAATGCTATGTATTAGATTTACGATCATTACTTCGATGGAAGAAGATTACCGGGAAATTGGTGTTATGAAAGCTATCGGCATTACAAGTAAAGATATTCAAAAACTATATGTAACAAAATATGTTGTTATTTCAGCTGGTGGGTGTATATGTGGATATATACTTTCATTATTTGTTACAAAGATATTCACTTCGAATATCACTCTTTATATGGGGGCAGCAGATAAAAGTATTTTACACAATGTTGTGCCATTCATAATTACAACACTGTTATTTTTAGTCGTTATCTTGTTCTGTCGTATCATTTTACGGAAATTTAGGGGAATTACAGCAATAGCTGCTTTACAATCAAGAGATAAAATAGGGAAAAGAAAGATTAGAAACTCTTTTTCACTCAATCGATCTAAATTTAAAAATGTAAATATATTTATTGGTATACAAGATGTTATAAAAAGATTTAAGTTATATCGCGTATTAAGTATCGTATTAATAATAGCTGTGTTTATGATTGTTGTACCTGTTAACTTTTTGTATACGATTCAGTCACCGAAGTTTGTTAATTATATGGGAACAGGAAAAAGTGATATTCGAATAGATTTACAGCAAACTGAAAATATAGAGAAACGATTTAAGGACGTTATATCATATTTACGAAATGATGATGAAGTAGAAAAATATGCAACATTTGTAACGAGTACATTTAAAATGGTAAGCGCTGATGGTACACATGAAAACTTACATGTAGAAGTGGGAGACTTCACTACATTTCCATTAGACTATATGCAAGGTAGGGCACCAAAAAATGAAAATGAAATTGCTCTTTCTTATATGAACACAAATGAATTAAAAAAGAATGTAGGGGATTCTATCGTTTTATTTGTTGATGGGAAAGAGAAAACACTTACGATTAGTGGTATGTATCAAGATGTAACAAATGGCGGGAAAACAGCTAAAGCGAACTTTTCTTATAATAACGAAAACATATTATGGTATGTAGTAAATGTAGATTTAAAGTCTAATGTTGATTTGCAAGAAAAAGTGAAGGAGTATAAACAAAATTTTAGTTCTGCAAAAATAACAGATACGGATGATTATTTAACGCAAACTTTAGGAGAGACAATTAAACAATTAAGACTCGTGACTCAAGTGGCTATTTTGATTGCGATATTGATATCAGTTTTAATTACTGCAATGCTTTTTAAAATGTTATTAGCAAAAGATTCTTCGCAAATTTTAATTATGAAAAATATCGGTTTTTCTAGTAAAGATATTCGTATACAGTATATAACACGTTCTATCGTCATTGTATTATTAGGCATTGTGATAGGGACATGTATAGCTGCTACGTTTGGTGAAATGTTAGTAAGTCGGTTAGGCTCATTTATGGGAGCAGCTCATATAAAGTTTGTCGTAAATCCTATCGTTTCTTATATAATCTGCCCAGCGATATTATTTATATGTGTGACTGCAACAACACTTTTCAGTAGTTTTACTATAAAGCACACAAACGATGTAAAGCCAAATGGGGAGTAGGGGTGTAAAACTTGAAAAAAATTGTAGAAGTAAAGCAAGTAAACAAAACATATTCAATAGATGGAAATGCAAATTATCACGTGCTAAAAAATATAGATTTAGAGGTTTATGAGGGAGAATTTGTATCGGTTATGGGGCCTTCTGGTTCTGGGAAATCGACGTTACTATATAATATTAGTGGAATGGATCAAATGTCATCAGGAAGTGTGAAAATTGGTGGTAAAGAAATATCTTGTATGAAAGAAGAAGCGTTAGCCAAGTTGCGCCTTACTGAAATAGGATTTATTTTTCAGCAGAGTAACCTTCTTAGAAACTTGAATCTATTTGATAATATCATTTTGTCAGCATATTTAGCGAAGTGTGAGAGTAAGAAAATAGTAAATAAACGTGCTCTAGCGCTAATGGGGAAAATGGGGATAAGTGATATAGCGTCTCATTATATAACCGAAGCATCTGGAGGGCAATTACAAAGAGTTTCTATTTGTAGAGCGCTCATTAATAATCCAAATATTATTTTTGCTGATGAGCCAACGGGTGCTCTAAATTTAAAATCAACAGAAGAGGTAATGCAAATTTTATTAAATATTAACCGTGATGGAACGACTATTATGTTAGTGACTCATGATGTAAAGGTAGCAGCGAAAACAGAAAGAGTTCTTTTTATGGCGGACGGAGAAATTGTGAGTGAAATACAGTTAGGTAAGCTTAGGAACGATGATTTAAAAGCGCGAGAAGAGAAGTTGTTAAAATGGTTAGCTATACTTGGATTTTAAAAAGAAAAACTCCTATTGAATGTAGGAGTTTTTCTTTTTGTCTGAAAGTTCTGAAAGGTGTATAATGATTTTCTGACTATTTAAATTTGGAGGGATACAAGTGAAAAATGAAACGTTGCATAATCAAGAAGATACTATTAAAATGCTTGATTCATTATTAAGACCAGCAGAACCATTTTGGAATGAATTTTATGCGAATAGAGAAAAAGATGTTCCGTTTTTTGAAAACGTTCCAGATGAGAACCTAGTTTCGTATATAAATAAAAATTGGGTTTCAAAAGGAAAAGTACTAGAACTTGGATGTGGTCCGGGTAGAAACGCAATTTATCTAGCAAATGAAGGGTTTGATGTAACGGCAGTGGATTTATCTATAGAAGGCATTAAATGGGCGAAAGAGCGGGCTTTAGCAAAAGGGATAGAAATTGAATTTATTTGTGATTCAATTTTTAATTTAGAGGTCCAAAATGAATTTGATTTTGTATACGATTCGGGTTGTTTACATCATATTCCACCACATAGAAGAATAAATTATGTGGATTTAATTAAAAACTCATTGAAATCAGGTGGTTATTTCGGATTAACATGTTTTGCGGCAGGCGATTTAGATGAGCGAAATGGCTCAGAAATAACAGATTGGGACGTATATAGAGGATGGAGTCTGCAAGGTGGTCTGGCTTATTCGGAAGAGAAATTAAGAGAGGTATTTAAGGGATTTGAAGTGATTGAAATTAGAAAAATGAAGCAAATTGAACAACCGAATACTATGTTTGGAGAATCATTTCTTTGGACAGCATTATTTAAGAAGAAATAAGGAAGTAGATAATTGACAAACTCATCGTTTTTATAGACAATACACTTACGGGAAAATACGTTCGGTTTTGCTGGCCGATGTATATTTTGCATAAATACATAACAAGGGGTTGTCTCTGTATGAGTAACACAAATCAAAAAATCACTACATTTTTAATGTTTGAAGGTAAAGCTGAAGAAGCGATGAATTTTTACACATCACTATTTGATCAATCAGAAATTGTAAGTATCTCTCGCTACGATGAAAATGGACCTGGTAAAGAGGGTACTGTAATTCAGGCAACATTTACGTTACACGGGCAAGAATTCATGTGCATAGATAGTTATGTAAATCATAATTTTACATTTACACCAGCTATGTCTCTTTATGTAACTTGTAATACGGAAGAAGAAATTGAAACGGCTTTTAATAAACTAGCGGAGGATGGAGCAGTACTTATGCCTTTAGGTGCCTATCCGTTTAGTAAAAAATTTGGTTGGTTAAATGATAAGTATGGTGTGTCTTGGCAGTTAACGCTTGCGGAATAAATTGTAATTGATTTGTTTAATGAGTGTAGTTAAGAGGTTAAAAATTTAAATAACAAATAAAAAGGTGTTCCAACCGTCAACAGGTTTGGAATGCCTTTTTATTTGTTTAAACGAATTTGTATTTTTCCTATTTAGAATATTTTGTTTTTATTGCTGCTTTTTATCTGTTAATATAAATATAGAAAAATATGTATTAATTATTGGTTACGTTAATAGAAAAAGGAAAGCTTTTATAGTAAATGATCTTACATTTAAAATATAACAAGATAGCTAGGGGGAATAGTTATAATGGATACAACTCAACAAAACAGTAATGCATGGGATAAAAAGGTTGAAGAAGGTTCTAGATATACACAACCTGTAAGTCGCGAGGTTATTGAAAGAAGTAAATCAGGTGAATGGGAAATCACAGTTACCACAGAAAAATCAGTTCCTAGAGAGTGGTTTCCAAAATCATTAGATGGATTAAAGATACTTTGCTTAGCGTCAGGTGGAGGGCAACAAGCACCTGTTCTAGCTGCTGCTGGAGCAGATGTAACAGTTACTGATATATCAAGAAAGCAGTTGGAACAAGATAAAAAGGTAGCAGAACGGGACGGGTTAACTTTAAAAACAGTTCAAGGAGATATGTCAGACCTTAGTGATTTTGAAGATGAATATTTTGATATGGTCGTAAATCCCGTTTCTAATTTGTTTGTAAAAGATGTTAATCTTGTATGGAATGAGATATCAAGGGTACTAAAGAATAGAGGAATTCTTATTTCAGGATTTACAAATCCGTTACTATGGATTTTTGATGACAATCAAGAGCAAAAGGGTATACTTGATGTTAAACATTCTATACCTTCATCAACACTAGACTACTTACCAGAGGATGAAGTTCAAGATTATGTAAATTCCAATCAAACAATAGAATATGCACATACTCTTGAAGACCAAATTCAAGGTCAAATTGAAGCTGGTTTAGTTATAAGTGGTTTTTACGAGGATGATTTTGGTGGAACTAGAATATTAGATAAACATATTAAAACTTTTATTGCTACAAAAGCAATAAAGTTAAAGATGGATTAAAAATTATTAATTGTTATACCGGGATTAGTTGAAGAATGGTCTTCAAAATAGGGAAAGTTCAATATATGTCAAAAAGGATGGCAATGGCCATCCTTTTTCTTGTGTATTTTGAGTATATAAACAAATTTTACAACTCTCAGCTGAACCTGTTATTATTTTTTGCTACACGTTGCCTTATTAAGAATTTTGCATGCCGAATCTTTTCCCAAGATTAGCTAACAGTTCAGGCTGATCCCCTTGGCTCATTACAACTTCAATAAAGATAAGTTGATTGTTATTTACAGTTATATTCATTAAGACTTCTGCTAACTCTGTTTCATTTTCCACTTTCCATGTTAGACTTTTTTCTTCTGTTCCGAATACGTTCGCTAGTTTTGTGTAATCCCACATTTGTATGTCATTATACGGTTCATTTTGACCATGAATTGCACGTTCAACAGTGTATCCATTGTTATTAATTAAAAATATAATTGGTTTTAAATTTTTCCGAAGTATAGTTGATAACTCTTGAACAGTTAATTGGAAAGAACCATCACCAATAATTAAAATGTTACGCCGCGATAAATTAGCGAGCTGTGTGCCCAGTAGAGCAGGTAATGTATAACCAATTGATCCCCATAATGGTTGTGCGACATAAGTAGTGTTATTTGGTAAAGGGATAGTGGCACTACCGAAGAAAGGGGTTCCTTGCTCTGCAATTAAAACATCGTTTTCTTGTAAGAAATGGTATATTTGTTGCCAAAATCGTTTTTGTGTAATCATTTGTGCTTTTGGATTGAACTCTTCTGTTATAGGTAGTGATTCTGAAATAAACGGCTTAATTTCAAGTGTGTCTTCTTTGCGATGTTCGATTAAATCATTTAATTGTTTTAAAACATCTTTCATTACAACGGGTCCATATTTTTTATCCATAATTTTCACAGTATAGGGATGGATTTCTATTACTTGCTCTTTTTTAAATCCTTGTGTAAAGCCACCGGTAATAGTATCAGTTAATTTCACGCCAATACTAATAATACAGTCAGATTCATCAATTCTTTTTCGTAAGTATGAAGGACTAACGTCACCAGTATAAATTCCTATAAATTGGGGGTGTTTTTCAGGGAATATTCCTTTCCCCATACTTAATGTCGCGATAGGAAATCCAGTTTTTTCTACGAATTGATGCAAATATTCTTCAGCATGAAAACGAGCCACTTCAAAATCAGCTAAAATAACAGGTTTTCTGGCACTGTTTATTTTCGAAGTTGCATGTAAAAGCATTTTATCCAGCGCATCTTTATTACTTACAACTGGTTTATGTAAAATGGATTCCGTAGGTTTATTAATTGGTTTATTATACACATCAATCGGTAATTGAATATGAACAGGGCGTTTCTCACTCCAACATGCACGTAACACACGATCAATTTCCTCAGCAGCATGTTCGGGGGTTAAATTTGTTTGCGCTACAGTAATTTCTCGATACATATTGGAAAAGTGATCGAACTTTCCATCACCTAACGTATGATGAACGAGTGCTCCATTCTCCATTACTGTTGTAGGTGGTGTCCCCGTGATTTTTATAACAGGTACATTTTCTGCGTATGAGCCAGCAACACCGTTAATGGCGCTTAATTCTCCAACACCGAAAGTGGTAATAAGAGCAGCGATTCCTTTTATACGAGCATATCCATCAGCAGCATATGCTGCATTTAATTCATTACAATTGCCAACCCACTCTAACTTTTCATGTGCTACTACATCATCTAAAAAAGCCAAATTATAATCACCAGGGACACCAAAAATATGCTCAATTTCTAATTCGCTTAGTCTGTCTAATAAATATGTACTTACAGTATATTGCGTTTTCAAATGAATCATCTCCTAATTGTGCAATGAATATTTCAATAGACGAAAGAAGTTCAAATGCGTTCATTAAAATATTGATTACTGGATTGTGGTATAATTTACATACAGGGGGAAAATAGATGACACAACATAAAGAAGAACAGATGAATGAAGCATTAGCATTATTTTACTTTGCATATAAAACATTTACTGAAAAGCCAGATGAAATTATAAAAGAGTATGGCATACAACGAGTACACCACCGAATTTTATTTTTTATCGCACGCTTTCCAGGTCTAAGCGTAAATGAGTTATTATCACTGTTAGAAATAAGTAAACAGGCTCTACACGGACCATTACGACAACTTGTGGAAAAGGGTTTAATTGAGAGTAATGAAGCTACACATGACCGTCGTGTGAAACAGTTATCTTTAACAGAAAAAGGTACCGAATTAGAGAAAAAATTGAGCGATGTACAAAGGCAACAAATGGGTGCTATTTTTTCAAAATTTGGTGAATCGTGTGAAGAAAATTGGCATCAAGTTATGAATGAAATGGCAAATAGCCGATCAGGTTTTGATGCTTGGATGTCGAAGCGAGAAGTTGTAATCGATCAAAAATGATAAGAAATATATCTGTTTTATAGTTTGAAAAAGAACAGATTTTATCCATTCCATTAAAATACGTATGCCTAAAAATGTAAGAAATAAAAAATCTCCTACATTTAGATTGTACCGAAGTAAAGCAGGAACATGTATCCATACTGACATTAATGGTGTGCTGAATACATTGCAAAAATCAAGAGTTGTACAATTGGATGGCAATCTCAAAGTGAAAACGCCGATTCTATTAGAAGTGCAAAAACGTAAGGCTGTTGCTTCGTGCATAGCTTAGTGGGTGTGTCAACCATCCATGTGTACTCGATTTGTCGGGGCTTGTAGCACACGCCGGAGTCATCTGAGTGGTGGCTTCTTCCATAAGGAAGAATTGCTCTTTTTCGAAAGGGTGGTGCAAGTGGGAAAACAATCGTTCGTTGCCAGTACCAACCAAAACTTACTTGAGGTGTTATCGTATGGTGGCATGAATGCTAGAGCGTCAACCTGTCTAGTGATAGACGAAAAGACCTAGCGTTCTAACTCAAGCCCCACTGAAACGTTTTGTCTCAATGGGGTAGTTGACACGTGTACGCAATGGAACAATACAATTCACATTTCCGAGAGGGGAATTATAATGATAAAACTTGTACTTATTCGTCACGGACAGAGTTTATGGAATCTTGAAAATCGTTTTACTGGTTGGACTGATGTAGACTTATCAGAGAATGGATTAAGTGAAGCGAGAGAAGCAGGAGCAATATTAAAGAAAAATGGATATACTTTTGATGTTGCTTATACATCTGTATTAAAACGAGCAATTCGGACGTTATGGATTGTACTTCATGAGATGGACCTTGCATGGATCCCAGTACATAAATGTTGGAAACTAAATGAAAGACATTACGGTGCATTGCAAGGATTGAATAAAGATGAAACGGCGAAAAAATATGGTGAGGAGCAAGTTCATATTTGGAGAAGAAGTATTGATGTAAGACCACCTGCTCTTACTGAAGATGATCCTAGGTATGAAATGAATGATCCAAGATATAAAGCACTTAAAAAAGGTGAGCTTCCATTGACTGAATGTTTAGTGGATACGGAGAAAAGAGTACTTGCTTATTGGCATTCAGAAATCGCGCCATCATTAAAAAGTGGTGAAAAGGTAATTATTTCATCACACGGTAATACGATTCGTTCGCTAGTGAAATACTTAGATAACCTTTCAAGTGATGGTGTTGTTTCATTAAATATTCCAACGAGTATACCACTCGTTTATGAATTAGACGATAATTTACGACCAATTCGTCATTATTACTTAAGTATGGACGGAGAAGTACCAGAAGGGGAAATTCCGAAACATATTTCTTTTTAACATGAAAATTTGAAACGCGTGCTTGTCTACATATACAATGTAGATTCAGGATAAAGTGAAACTTTAATCAGTGGGGGGTGTTCGTCCCACTGATTATTAGTTGAACCAATCGGGCTTTTATGGGCAGTTGATCCCCCACCTATTTTCTTCGCTTTTGCAGAATGTTGAGATGGGGAGCTTACTGCCCACAAATAGCGGGGTAAAAGACGTGGCACCTTCTAATGTATATGCAATGTAGCTAAATTTAGAAGCTTGTCCACGTCTTTTGTCATAAAGAGAGCTGCTTGTGCATGTAATGATATCGTGAGTAGTTTTTGAATGGAGGGTGATGTCATTGGTGATCTCTAACATTCGAATCGGCTTATTTATTTTAGCAATCGTTTTTCTAGTACTTGTTTTCTTTTATTGGAAAAACGAAGAGTTGTACGAGGAGAAGAAGCAACGAATTAGAAAGACTTGGTATGGGTTGTTTATAATATCAGTCACCGTGTATTTCATGGTAAAAGGAATTGATTTAACCCTCTGGAAAAATCTTTTAATGTTCACTGCAATGGTTATTTTCGTTGATATTGCATTTATTTTAACACCTAATATTTCAGAAATATGGGGAGCAAAATTTAGCGATATCGGCAAGACTGTTCAATCGATAAAACGGTCATTAATTGCTTCTAAAGCAAGAGGAGAAATATACACAACAATTATTCAAAATGTCAATCCGGCAGTATTCGGTACGATGGAATGGCATACGGAAGAAGAATATACAAAAAGCTTAAACGTATTTTTAGATTCGTATGGTGAAAAGATTGGGGCAAAAATTGTTGTATTTGAAGCGGCAAAGGAATTAAATACAAACTTTCGCGGTATCCGTTCTCAATTTAGTATCATCGTTCCGTTTGAACATATTGAGCAATTGAATGAGCAGAAAGCGGTGCAAGTAGAAAATGTCGGAATTATACCAGCAAAAATAGTGAGTGATGTTTTCATTGTTATTGATGGTAAGAAAAATAACCTGCAAGATCGAGATTTTGAAAATGTATATAATTTAACAATACATCATAGTTATTTTAGTAAGTAGGACAGAACTTTCTGTCCTACTCTTTTATACATAAATTCGGAATAAATCGGAAAAAGTTGAATAAAATCGGACAATCATCCCTACACTAGCACGTAGAGGTGATTGTAGTGATAAAAGATTATGACAATGATTTTTTTAAAAAAGATAATGAAGATACAACAGATTTCTCGTTAATAAAAGGAGATACATTACAGCAAGTAGAAGAGCTAGAAGAAGAATTAAAAAGAAAATCATAAGTGTACACTCTTTCTGCATTTGCTATATAATATAAATAGAAGATTGTATCTTTTTGAAGAGGGGGAGAAGAGATGGCTGAAGTAAATATACAAAAGTCTTCATTTTTTAAAGAAAAAAAAGAAGAACCAAATACAGATTTCTCTCTTGTGAAAGGTGCGTTAACGGAAAATATAAATCGCTTAGAGAAACTGATGAATAATAGCAGTTCAAAATATATACGAGTGAAAAAAACAAAAGAAAATGCATAGTGCATTTTCTTTTGTTTTTTATTTCATAGTAAACTTTTCTTTTATTTTTTCAGGTAAATCTGCTTTCTGAATCTCTTCATAGGATTTTACTTCAATTGATGATATTTCATTTTTGTTATTATCATCTTGATTTACAAATAGGCGTAAAAGTGCGTCTTCATTTAATTTATGGTCGTTTTCTTTTTTTGTACTTCTAAATGTAATTTGTTTTTTTACTCCGTTTTCATCATAAGCAGGGAGTGTGTAGTTACGTAAGTTTCTACCTTCTACTTTTTCGATAGTTCCTTCGCCTTTTATCTGCACGTAATATACATCTTTACCAATTCGATTGAGCGATGCTCTCTCACAGCCAATAGTAAAACTAGAAAATAATAAACATAGTGTAATAATTGTTAAAAACTTTTTCATTTTCTTTATCTCCTTCAATTTCTTTCTTTACACAGTATACGGCTATTATGAAGTGAGAAAAATCGATATAGATTACAACATCCTTACAATGTTGTAAGAGTGTTGTACATAAAATGAATAATATATTAAAAAGTTAAAAGAAAAGTAAAATAACGAATCATGGTATAATGATAAAAGACTTACATATTATTTTGTCATTTTGAGAGGAGCTTAAAAATGTATTCTACTTTAGAACAATTAACAAAGCACCCTGTATTTTATCATTTTGCAGAAATTTCAAAGATTCCTAGAGGATCGGGTAATGAAAAGGAAATTAGTGATTATTTAGTTGGTTTTGCAAAAGAGCGTAATTTAGAAGTAATTCAAGATGAAGCAATGAATGTCATTATTAAAAAAGAAGCAACTGCTGGCTATGAAAATGTACCAGCTATTATCATTCAAGGTCATATGGATATGGTATGTGAAAAAAATCAAGCAACCGTACATGATTTTGAAAAAGATCCAATTGAGTTGCGAATCATTGGGGACATGTTATATGCAAATCAAACAACTTTAGGCGCTGATAATGGTATTGCAGTGGCGTATGCGATGGCTTTATTAGATTCGAAAGACATTCCGCATCCAGCACTTGAAGTAGTTATTACTACTGAAGAAGAAACAACAATGGGCGGTGCTTTTGCTGTTGATTCAAATCATTTTGAAGGAAAGATTTTTATAAATATTGATTCTGAAGAAGATCATAAATTACTTGTAAGTAGCGCAGGTGGTGCGAAAGCTGTTGAAACAATTCCAGTAATTTGGGATGAAGCGTCAGCGAATACGGATGCATATCGTCTATATGTTGGTGGTTTAAAAGGCGGACACTCTGGTATGGAAATTGATAAACAACGTGGTAATGCAAACAAAGTATTAGGACGAGTATTACGCGATTTATCAGCAAATATTCAATTTGATATAAGTGAAGTTCACGGCGGGTTAAAAACAAATGCAATTCCGCGTGAAAGTGTAGCTACAATTTTATTACGTCAAGAAGATGTAGAGAAGGTAGAAGAAAAGCTAGAGTCATGGACACGAGTATTACAAGAAGAAATGCGTGCTGTTGATCCAGATGTTCATGTTACACTTACAAAATTGGATGAGAAAGTAGAAAAAGTATTTGCTAAAGAGACGCAAAAACAACTTATTTCATCATTATTCTTAATCCCAAACGGCATTCAAAGTATGAGCATGGATATTAAAGGTCTTGTAGAAAGTTCAACAAATTTAGGTGTTATTGAAACGTTGCAAGATGAAATTAAATTACGTAACGAAGTGAGAAGTTCTGTAAGTAGTTTAAAACAACATGTTGCAGATGAGATTAAATGTATCGCCGATTTAGTTGGTGCAACATTTGAAATCGAGTCAGAGTATCCAGAATGGCCATACAATCCGAATTCACAAATTCGTAATTTGTTTGAAAAAGTGCATCAAGAAAAATACAATAAAGATGTTGAAATCTTTGCTGTACATGCAGGAATCGAATGTAGTGTATTCGTTCAAAAGATGCCTGAATTAGATGCAATTTCATTCGGTCCAGATATATTTAATGTTCACACTCCAGATGAACATATTAGTATTTCTTCTGTTGTGAATAACTGGGGATTCTTTGTTGATGTAATGAAGGGTACGAAAGAATTAGCTAAGTAATAATGATGAAATGAAAAGTAGCCTATAAAAATTTATAGGCTATTTTTTTGTATAGAGTTTTATTAGAGATTCCTTTGTAATAAAAGAAAGGCTTGAAGACAATGATTCGTCGTTTGAGAAAGCTAAAAAATGTAGCAGTCATAGTAAGCTTCTAAGTAAATTGTAAAAACCTACACTACTTAGAAGCGAGGAATAAAGTTATGAAGCATCCATTATGTAATCATTGGCCGGAAACAAAGTATATAAAAGATATAGTAACAAATCCACTCATTGAAGTAGGAGAGTACTCCTATTATTCAGGGTATTATGGTCATCAAAATTTTGAAGATGGCTGTGTAAGGTATTTGTGGGGGATGCTAAGTCCCGAGCACTTTTCAATCCAATTGAACAGATGGGATGGCATCTTGATAAACTCATTATTGGGAATTATGTTTGTATTGCCAGTGGAGTAGTCATTTTAATGGGTGGTAATCATAATCATCACTCAGAATGGATTACAGTATATCCATTCGCTGAGCAAATTGAACAGTCATATCAATTATAATGCCTGGCGTTACAATCGGTGAAGGCGCAATCATTGCAGCAGGATCTGTCGTAAGTAAAGATGTTCCGCCGTATACAATAGTGGGGGGAACTCCAGCTAAAGAAATAAAGAAACGATTCACTGATACAGAAATAAATTTGCTGATGGAAATGCGTTGGTTTGATTGGGATAGAGAATTAGTTGAGAAGGCAATGCCTATATTATCTAGCTCATCTATCAATCTATTATATGATTTTTATAAAAAGGAAGTAAAAAATAGATAAGTCTGTGAAAAAACTACATTCTATATAGGATGTAGTTTTTTATTATAAGAGATTAATAGTCTAGACTAAGGAGAATTTATCTCTGGTATGAGTCTAGCAAATAACTGAATTGAATAATTAAAATCCTTTATAGTTAATAAAACCAGTGTGTCTCGATATTTAATCGGACACACTGGTTTTATTTTTTGTAAATGTGGAACAAATGTATTATTTAGATTGTCTATTCATTGTAATCCTAAAAAATATGAAATTACGGATCATTTTTAATAATACAAGGGTATTAAAAATAAGGCTGTGTGGGGAATACTGACTGTATCAGTGCGCCTAAAAGGATGGAATGGTTTATATGGAAGCGATCCTAACGTCTTATATGTATATAGAATTTGATAAAATTGTCTATTTTTATAGTGATTATGCTAGAAAAGATATTGGAGGTAAGAGAATTGAAAGGTATGTTTTACAAAAAATTCATTGTAATAGTAACAGTGCTGACACTATTTTGTAGCATAGTTGTTACATCTGGGAGCGCATCAGCGGAAACAGTCCCTGTTTTAGACGTAGAAGCAGGATCAGCAATTTTAGTAGAAGCAAATTCCGGAAAAATTTTATATGAGAAAAATGCTGATGAATCACTAGCAATTGCTAGTATGACAAAAATGATGAGTGAATATTTAGTTCATGAAGCGGTGGAGAAAGGAAAACTTAAATGGGATCAAAAAGTTAAAATTTCTGAGTATGCATATACGATTTCGCAAGATCGTTCATTATCAAACGTTCCATTAGAAAATAGTGGCTCTTATACGGTCAAAGAGTTATATGAGGCAATGGCAATTTACTCTGCAAACGGTGCAACAATTGCTTTAGTTGAAGAAATTGCTGGAAAAGAAGCCGATTTCGTGAAAATGATGAATGATAAGTCAAAAGAGTTTGGAATGAAAAATTACAAATTTGTAAACTCTACAGGCTTAACAAACTATGATTTAAAGGGACATCATCCAGAAGGGACTACTCCAGACGAGAAAAATAAAATGTCCGCAAGAGATTGTGCGATTTTAGCACAACGTCTCGTTCAAGATTTCCCCAAAATGTTAGATACAGCAAAAATCCCCAAAAAAACATTCCAAAAGGGTGGCAAGTATCCAATTGATATGGTGAATTTTAACATGATGTTAAAAGGTTTAATTAAGCAATACGAAGGTGTAGATGGTTTGAAAACAGGAACAACTCCAGAAGCTGGTGATTGCTTCACTGGTACAGTAGAAAGAAACGGTATGCGTCTAATCTCTGTAGTAATAAAAGCAAACTCTCATACAGCACGTTTTGATGAAACGAAGAAATTATATGATTATGGATTTGCGAATTTTGAAGTGAAGAATATCTACGGAAAAGGTTCAGTAGTAAAAGGGCATGAAACAGTGCGAGTTGCAAATGCAAAAGACAAAGATGTAATAGTTCAAACAAAACAAGCTATTTCACTTCCAATGCCGAAGGGCAACAAAGACGTTTATAAAAAAGAATTTAAAGTATCGAATGAAGAACAAGAAGCGCCCATTAAAAAAGGTGTAACAATAAGTAAAATGGTTATCTCGCCTAAAGATAATACGGATCCTGGATTTTTATCAGGTAAATCATTACAAATAGACCTTGTAACAAAATCTGATGTAGAACAAGCAAATTGGTTTACACGTTTTATGCGTAAAATCGGATCTTTCTTTAATGGTATGTGGAATAGTGCGGTTGATATAGTAAAAAGCTAAGTTTATAGGGTGAAAACTAAATATTAATCTAAAAAAAGAGTTTCGAAGCTTTATAGATTCTTATGTAGATAGCTCGAAATGGAAGATGGTATTAATTTTCAAATTGGATACTTCGAAACTTTTGTTATTGTAATCAAGCTAACAGAAATTTGTATCTATAAAATCAAAAAACAATATTCTTTTTGTGGAAATATACAGAAAGGATGGCGTTTATTATGAATTTTTTAATTCAAAGCATTCTATTACAAGGTTAGTTTAATAAAGTTATATAAAGAAAAACCATCCATTATTTCATCAAGTGACAATAAAAAAATAATATCCGGTACTTATTTCTGTAATTAGATTTTATAAAAACTTAATAAAATCTTTTCTTTGTATTAAATACTTTGTTTTAAATTATTTATATAAGGAAATGGAGACCAAAAAACAGATGTATAGATTGACTTTGAAGTGCTTATATCAGGGATCTAACAATTCTCCCGCTACACTAGTATAGTGGCCTTTATGAATAGCAAAATCTACAATTTACAAGGAGAACATTTTATGAGTAAGAGAATAAAAGAATTAGATTCTATACGAGGGTTAGCGGCACTTACTGTGGTATTTGGACATTTTTGTTTAATGCTACCATCGTTGCCTAATGCTATTAAATTTTCCCCACTTAGGTTTTTATGGGCGGGTGGGGAAGCTGTTATCGTTTTTTATGTACTAAGTGGTTTCGTGTTGTCTATGGCACTTTATCATTCAAAAACAAATTATTGGGGATATTTAATTAAGAGATTTGTAAGAATCTATATTCCTTATTATTTTTGGATAATCGTTACCTTTGCTTTATTTATTTTATTTTCGCCGTATGAAGTGGTAGGACTACGTGATTGGTTCTATGATAGATGGCAAGGGTCTATAACAAAATTAGATATTATAAACCACTTTGTGCTTCTTAATAACTTTTTTACGGAAAATTATAATCCAGTTATTTGGTCATTGGCTCAAGAAATGCGTATATCTATTGTGTTTCCTTTGTTATTTCTTCTCTTTTATAAACTGAATTGGAAGAAAACGATGCTATTTGCTTTGAGCTTTTCTTTAATTAGTGTTTTTCTTAATATGTTGCATATTGGTAAAGCTGAGGGGTTTTATAATGGTTATGCTGATACGCTACATTTTACATCTATGTTTATGGTTGGAATGTTACTTTTTAAACATCAGGAAAAACTTATCTACTCATATAGGAATATGAAAAAATTTAATAAAGGATTTCTTATTGCACTAGGGATTATTTTATATTTATATTCCATTTTAATTTATGGTATTTCCCGTAATGATACTACTTTCTTATTAAAAGATTGGGGTGTCGTAATGGGTGTTAGTATATGTATTATAATGGCCATGAGTAACCTAAAAGTAAAAGCATTTTTAAATAAGAGTGTGTTTGTATATTTAGGGGAAATTTCATACAGTATCTATTTGTGCCACTTTCCAATCATGATGGTACTATTTAAACTTTTGTATACAAAGATACCTATCTTTTTCCTTCTTATTTTGTGCATTACAATGACACTACTTTTTTCTATAGTTTCGTATCATTTAATCGAAAAGAAATGTATTAATTGGGCAAAACAAAGAACCACAAATTTATTGAAAAAAGTATAATGCCTAGAGAAATTTTATTTCTTTAGTAAATATACGAATATGACCGATTCCTAAGCATTTTTAGGAATCGGTCAATTTAGGATTATAAATGTAAATATAGTAAAGTGGAATATAAATGAAATCGAAAACCATTTAGAAATAACAATTACGTTGTGAGCTATTGTATAGTATAGATATGGTTAATACTAAAGGGGGAATACATATGTGGAAGCGATTTGTAGCGATTGGTGATAGTTTTACAGAGGGGATAGGGGATGAAGTTGAGGGAATTGTATTAAAAAGCTGGGTAGATCACTTTGTTCAACTGTGTGTACACGATATAGAATATGCCAATTTTGCAAAGCGTGGTTTAGTAACGAAAGAAATTCGCTCGCAGCAATTGGAAAAAGTATTAACTTTTAAACCAGATTTGGTTAGTCTAATTGCGGGTGCAAACGATGTATTAAAAGGACGTTGGAATCATCAAGCATATAAGAACGATATGGAATTTATGATAGATACATTAAGTAAAACAGATGCTGATATTATGATAGCAAATCTTCCAGATTTTACAGTAAGGCTTCCTCTTGCTTCTGAAAAAAAACAAGCATTAAAAGAACAATTATTAGAGATAAACGAAGTTATACGTTCACTAAGTAGAGAATATAAGCTTCATTATGTTGACTTTTGGAATCATCAGTTAGTTAATGACAATACGCTTTGGTCTAAGGATTTCATTCATCCAAACTCAAAAGGATATGTAAAAGTTGCTGAATTAATTCATAGTAGTTTACCTGTGCATGACTCTTCTAAATAAGCTGTAGAATGACCAGAACTCCTGTCGGACATATCGCACAGGGGTTTTTAATACGAAAAAGAAGGATAAAGGGCTATAAATTATAGTTTAAGTAACTTTTTATTTTTGATATTTTCTGTTGCAGAACTCTTTGTATAAGGGTTCTTTTTTGTAGATATTTGATACAAAAAAGATAGAATTGGAGAACAGGAACTAAGAGATATTTTAAATGAAATTGTTAAAACAATACTAATAATAAAGTTCATTAATTATATCGGCTTCTTCTTTTTGTATGAGCTTAAAGACTTCTCTCTTCTAATCCGGCTTAACCATAAATTAAATTTTTATTGTAAATGTGGAACAATTTCAATACTTACGCTGTCTATTAATCGTTACGCGTTTTTATTTAATATATCAAGAAAGGAAAAAACATTTTTATATAAGGGAGAAGATTGAATTGAAAAAATTATGGATACTGCTTTTCTTTTGTGTCGCAGTTATGTTGGTAGGATGTAATAAAAACGAATCGCCAAAACAAGCATTTGAAGAATATATAAATTTATGGAATGATAAAAAATTTGCAAATATGTATGATCATTTATCAGAACATGCCCAAAAAACGATTTCTAAAAAAGAATTCACAGAGAAATATCAAAAAATTTATGAAGGTATTGGCGTTAAGAATTTAAAAGTTAAAACGAAAGGAGAGAATGCAAAAGATAAAGAACTTTTACTTTTTGAAGTTAAGATGGATACGGGTGGAGGAACAGCTTCATTTATCCATGAGGCAAAACTTGTGAAAGAGAAAGAATCTTGGAAAATAGATTGGACACCAGATTTTATTTTTCCAGGTATGAAAAAAGATTACAAAGTACGTATGCAAATAGAACAAGGAAAACGTGGGGAAATATACGATCGAAATGGGAAAGGTCTAGCAACGAATGGTAAAGCGACTGAAGTTGGAATTATTCCAGAGAAACTCGGCGAAACGGCGGCGCAAACAAAAGAAATAGTAGCACAGTTACTGGATATGTCTATAGAAGAGGTCGATCAGAAGCTTACAGCGAAATGGATAAAACCGGATTCCTTCGTACCAATTGGTATTTTAAAAGAGGGAACTAGACAGAATGATTATATTGAATTAGAAGGAGTATCATCTCGTCCAGTCAATATTCGTACGTATCTATTAGGTGAAGCAGCTGCACATTTAACTGGATATATAGGAAAGGTGAATGCAGAGGAATTAAAATCGCTTCAAAAAAGAGGTTATCAAGCTGATGATTTAATAGGTAAGACAGGTTTAGAGAAAGTACTGGAGAATAAATTGCGTGGTGAAAAGGGTGGACGCGTATTTATAGAAGATGAAAACGGGAAAGAAATTAAAAACGTAGCCAAAAAAGAAGCAAAAGCAGGGGAAAATGTTACGTTAACAATTGATGCTGCAATTCAAGAAAAAATCTATAATGAGATGAAAAATGAAGCCGGCTCTAGTGCAGCGATCAATCCTAAAACAGGTGAAACAATCGCGCTTGTAAGTAGCCCTGCGTATAATCCAAATACAATAGTTAGAGGAGCATCAAAGGCCCAACGAGAAGCATGGAATAACGACTCGAAACTACCAATGATGAATCGCTTCACACAAGCATTTGTACCAGGTTCCGTATTTAAAACGATTACAGGTGCAATTGGTTTGGAAACAAACACAATAAAACCTAAGGAAGAATTTAATATTCAAGGATTAAAGTGGACAAAAGATTCCTCTTGGGGAAATTATTATGTAACACGTGTGAAGGATGCAAGTCCAATTGATTTTGACAAGGCAATGAAGTATTCTGATAATATTTATTTTGCTCAACAAGCTTTGAAAATGGGAAAAGATCAGTATGTAAATGAATTTAAGAAATACGGATTTCATGAAAAATTACCAATTGAATACGAATTTCCTATTTCAATCATTGCAAGAGATGGGATAAAAAATGATATTCAACTAGCAGACACGGGATACGGACAAGGACAAGTATTAATGACACCACTTCATTTAGCATTAACATATGCACCGATTGTGAATGAAGGGAATATTCCGTCGCCTCATCTTTTAAAAGAAGCAAAAGTTACGGGGAATTGGAAAGAAAATGTGATTTCTAAAAAGAATCAAGATATATTAAAGAGTGCATTAATCAAAGTCATTAATGACCCTGATGGTGCGGGGAGAATTGCTAAGATTGATGGTGTAACTCTTGCTGGTAAAACAGGTACAGCAGAATTGAAAGAATCGAAAGAGGCAGACGGAAAAGAACTCGGATGGTTTGCAGCTTTTGATGCAAATAAGCCAGACATGATTGTAACCATGATGATTGAAGATGTAAAAGGAAGAGGAGGGAGCAATGTTCCAGGCGAAAAAGTAAAACATGTTTTTCAGAAATAATAGCTTATCATAAGGTGAAATCTTCTAGTAAATTCACTATATGTTTGCTTAACTCAAAGGTATAAATTGCGTGAAATATAGAACAAATATATTTTGAAAAAGCATTCTTGCTAGTCGAGAATGCTTTTTTACTGTGGCTACAGAAAGTTGATAACTCATCTTCATTTTTGAAAGGTTGATATTGTAAATAGTAAATAGAAGAGTAAAACAAAATGAAATGGACAAGTTTTAAAATTAAACAAAACAGTTATTTAGTAAAACATAAATAGAGCACACAAATAAGCATGCTCTAAGAAAAAATGTGATATAAGTGGAGTGTTGTATGAAATTCACAAATAATAATCAGATTTTTATGAGTGTATTTTTAACATTGTATGCTTTACTTGTTTTTTAGGAGCCTGTCATGTAAGAGAATGTATAGGGGATTATTTTATGAAAGTAATTGCACACCTTTACATTCTCAAGAGGATTTTTCTATCAAAAAAAGATAAACAATGGAACAAATGAAACTTGTATCTTGTCTATATATTGAAACCATAATAAAAGTGAGGGCAGTTTTATGTTTATTCAAATAAGTTTGAGGTGTGGAAATGGAACAGACGTTTATTGAAAAGTGTAATCATGATGAGCTGGACTATGTTATAAAAGACTATTGGCAAGATGTATGGAATTATTCATTTATTATTACGAAAGATCCACACTTATCAGATGATATCACGCAAGACGTATTTATAAAGGTATTTAAAAATTGGAATTCATTTCGAAAGGAGTCATCTATTAAAACGTGGATATTAAAAATCACAAGAAATACGGCAATAAACTATTTGAAATCATCTTATTTTAAAAGAATATCTTTAGTAGGTTTTTTTAGTGACGATAAGCAAACTGTGTCGGCAGAACAAGAATTTTTTAAGCAAGAAGAAATGAATGATGTGTGGAAAGTTGTATTAAAACTACCTAAAAAGCACCGTGAAATAATAATATTGGATGCAAAATATGAATTATCTTATGAAGAAATGGCTGAAACACTAGGAGTATCCATTGGAACTGTAAAATCTAGATTAAGTAGAGCAAGAAGTAAGGTTTCAAAATTAATAGGGGAGGGTAGTAGTGATGAACAATAAACAAAATCCTGACTGGTATAGAAAATTAAAAAAAGGCCCAATGGAACACCGTAAAAACGAAGAAGAATATATTTATAAAATAAAGCAATCTATATATGAAAGTAATGAGGGAGGCTCTCTAAAACAAACAAGACGATTTCGTAAAAAAGCATTGCCAATTGTTGTGGTTTTAGCTTGTACATTTTTATTTTTTATTGTTCAACAACCTTGGCTTGATGATAATAAATCACCGGTACAAAGCAGTACACAAATTAAGCCTAAAACAAAAGATGAGTCTGCTCAAGATCCAACATTAAAACAATTCATGAATGAGTTATATCAAAGTACAAATGTAAAAAATAAAAATGAATTGTATAAAGCGTTAAACGATGAAGTTCAATTTAAAGGGAAAAGCTATAAGAAGGATGAAATGAATTTTGATGAAGATATTTTTCATGAGTTGCAAGTCGCACTTACAATGGGGGGAGAATTTGCAAATAATACAAAACATGTATATAAAGTACCAAGTGGATTGACAGAAAGTAACCAACCAAAGCAACCTCATTTTATATATGCAACTGTTACTGGAAATAAAACGAAAATTTTAGCTGAACCAAAGCGAGAATCAAAAGTTTTATATGAAGTATCTAATGAAATGGTAAAAGCTTGGATTCCAGAAAAAGCGCAGAAGGATGAATATATAAAAATATCGACAATTAACGGTAATACTGGATATGTACAAAAAGAGTATGTTTTAACTGACATTAAATACTCATTTATGTTTGAAAAGAATAATGAAGGTGAATGGAAAATAATAAATATAGATTCTATTTGGTAAAAAAGGAAGGTTCATTAAAGTGAACCTTCCTTTTTGTTTTTATTCTCTTTTTGAAGAGTATTCCAGGACTCTAAAATTTCTGATGTAACGAGAGCAGCAATGTTTTTTTCTGAATTACTACCAGGAATAACGACGGAAACGGCAATTTGTGGATCTTCGGTAGGAGCATATGCAATGAATAAAGAATGATTGATCATTCTTGCTTGCTCATTCGGAAAACCTGTAATACCTGTTTTACCAGCGACGTCGAAGGGTAACGTTTTAATTTCCTCTATATTTTGACTCATTCCACCTTGTACGACACTCCAAAAGTTCATTGGGTAACGATTTGAACTTTCTAAAATTGGTTTAAACTTTTTTGTTTCTTTACCATTTTGACCAATAATAGCACTTGCCATTTGTGGTTTATATTTATCACCTTTACTTGCTAAAGTTGCTGCATATTGAGCAAGTTGAAGAGGAGTATGCACTTCATTTCCTCCCCAAGAGGCATTTAATAAAGCGGAAATTCCATTTTCAAACTTATTAGAGGGATGGAATTCATATTGTCCGTCTTCTTCAAAGGGTAAATCAATCCCGGTTTTAGAACGTAGGCCGAATTGCATTAAATAATCTGTCCATATATGTGCCACTTTTTCTATATTTCCATTATTTTGGTTGAATAAGGGCAAAGCTACTTTTGCTGTCATAAATGTGTTAGATGAATTAATGATAGCCTGCCTCGGTGTAATCTCACCTGTTGGTGTTCCAGGTGCATTCGTAATATTATTTTGATTATCATACTGAAAAGTACCCTTATCTAAGTAAGTATCTTCAGGTTGAAAAAGTTTTTCGTTTAATCCAATTAAAATAGTAAGAGGCTTTATAGTAGAAGCCATATTTACATAAGATTCACCATACTTTAATTTTTGAATTGCTTTATTTTGCGAAAGTGATTTTATGTTATTTATTTTAGTTGGTACATGTGTATGCAATATATTTGGGTCAAAAACTGCCGAGTTGGCCATAGTTAAAATTGCGCCAGTTTTTGCATCGCTCACTACAGCATAACCAGCTTTAGCATCAGGTGTTTTCTTAATTTGAGATCTTAATGCTTCCTCTGTTTTTTGCTGCAACTCAGAGTCTAAAGATAGCTGGACATCTTTTCCTTTTTGTACTTTTTGAATGTTCCATAAGAACTTTTTATTATTCAATTTAAAAATAAGAGTTTTACCTGGTTTTCCTTTTAAATCATTTTCATATTGCAACTCAATCCCGCTTTTTCCAACAACCATATACTTTGAATTAAGGTCATGTTCTACATACCCAATTACCTGTGAACCAATTTCGTGTTTAGGATAATAACGTATTACTTCATCTTTAATTATTACATTTTTGGGTTTGTTTTTGTTTATGAATGCAAGTTCGTTCTCAGTTATGTCAGAGTATAACGGTATATCATTCATAGTTTGCTTTTTACAAGATTGTTGTAATTGAGATTTTATATTCTCTGTAGAAATATGATGTTGAAACTCGTTTGAAAATTGATTGAAAAAAGCTAATGTGTTTGCTGTATCTTGTTTCGATAGCTTGTCCTCATTAGAAGTGCAATATAAAGACTTAACTTTCTTATTTGTAGCTAGTATTACACCATTTTGATCAAGTATTTCTCCTCTTTCAGCTGAAGAAGTTTCGGTAGTAATTGAAACGAAATGGCTTTTTAATAAAATGATTAAAATAACACCTACAATAGAAATAATCGCTATAAATCTCCATCTTTTTATTTTTGTATGTAACATAAAACCCTCCCTTTTTAGCCTATTCCATATTATAGTTAATTATTTTTTTTGTAAATGTGGAACAACTTTATTATTTAGATTGTCTATTAAGTATTACAGCATGAAGAAAGGAATAAATAGTATGAAATTTTACTTTTAAGATGAGTCGTTATACAGTGTAGCATTTCTAATGCAAACGACAAAAAATAGAGAGAAAACAAGACAGGAGAGTTTTGAACTACGTAGCAAAACGAAAAGAAATGGATGCTTACAATGGTTTCGTGAAAAAGTCGAAACGATATTTATCCCGCTATTTGTCGGGCAGTAAGATCCCCACCTCAAAATTCAGCGGAAGCAAAGAAGTTAGATGGGGGATCAACTGTCCGTAAAAGCTCGATTGGTGAGGATTGATTAAGGTTTCACTTTATAATCGGCCATCGTTACGTAATATATAAGCAAATATATGGAGGATTTATGGAAAAGCAAAAAGGAAATAAGAAGACATATATATCTATTCGATTAAATATCATGTTCCTTTGTATATTTTTACTATTCTCAGCTATTATTATGCAGCTAGGGAAAGTACAAATTGTTGAGGGAGAGGCTTATAAGAACCAAGTGGAAAGTAGTCAAAATGCAATAACGAGTATTCCAGTTCCACGTGGACAAATTTTAGATCGGGAAGGGAAAACAGTCGTTAATAATAAATCTCTTCGCACAATTACGTATACAAGGGTAAAGGGGATTACGAGTGAAGCTATTTTAAAAACAGCAAAAGACTTGGCGGAAGTACTTGAAATGCCCGAACAAGATATAAATAAATTAACCGATATCGATAAAAAGGATTTTTGGATGCAGTTGAATACGAAGCGTGCGGAAACAATGATTACGAAAAAAGATATAGAAAAGTTTAAAGAAAAGGGAATAGAGGGAAAAGAGTTAGATAAAAAAATAGAAGATTTAAGACGAAGTCGCGTTACAGAAGTAGAATTGGGTGAGTTAACAGAACAAGATTTAAAGGTGTTAGCTATTAAAAGTAAAATGAGTTCAGGTTATCAACTAACACCACAAATTATTAAAAAAGATGTAACAGATGAGGAGTATGCGCGGATAAGTGAAAATCTTGCGGATTTTCCAGGGGTAGATGCAACGGTTGATTGGGAGCGCAATTATGTAAATGGTGATTTATTTCGTTCCGTGTTAGGTAATATTACGAGTAGTGAAGAAGGTTTGCCAAAAGAAAATTTAGATTCTTATTTAGTACGCGGATATAACCGTAATGATCGTGTAGGGAAAAGTTACATTGAACAACGATATGAAGATGTGTTACATGGCACAAAAGAAGAAGTGAAAAATATTACAGATAAATCAGGAAATATTATAAACACAGAAATAATTTCTAAAGGAAAAAGTGGTAATAGTTTAACATTAACGATTGATATGGAATTACAACAGAAAGTGGAAGAAAGTTTAGAGAAAAATTTGAGAACTTTTAAGAGTTCAGAGCCACTATTGGACCGAGCTTTTGTTGTTATGACGAATCCAAATAACGGACAGATTTTATCTATGGCAGGCAAAAGGATTGTAGAAAAAGAAGGGAAAATGGAAATCGAGGATTTGGCATTAGGTAATATGACAACTTCGTATGAACTAGGATCAGCTGTAAAAGGTGCAACTTTATTAACTGGATATGAGACAGGGGCAATACAACCAGGAGATCAATTTTATGATGCACCGATGAAATTTAAAGGTACACAAGCTAAGAAATCGTGGAATGTATCCGGATTTGGTAATATTAATGATTTACGAGCTCTACAAGTATCTTCGAATGTATACATGTTCCAAACAGCTTTAAAAATTGCGGGCGTTCATTACGTACCAAATGGTTCATTGGATATAAAACAAGAAGCATTTAATACGATGCGCTATTATTTTAAGCAATTTGGTTTAGGAGTTCCTACGGGTATTGATTTACCGAATGAAATAATTGGACAAACTAGAAAAGTAGATAGCCAGCCTGGGTTTTTACTAGATTTTTCTATCGGGCAGTATGATACGTATACGCCATTGCAATTAGCACAATATATTTCAACAATTGCTAATGGCGGTTATAGAATGCAACCTCAAATTGTACAAGAAATACGAGAGCAATCAATAAAAGAAGAGGTTGGAAAAGTTATTCGCTCAATAGAGCCTGTCGTATTAAATCGAATTGATATGAAGACAGAACATATTAATCGGATAAAAGAAGGCTTTAGATGGGTATTCCAAGAAGGTGATGGAACTGGCGTGAAGTATTTCAAAAATGCTCCATATAAACCAGCAGGAAAGACAGGAACAGCTCAAACTGTATATGGTGGAGATGATCCAATTGGTAGAAATGCAAAAGGAGAACGTATGGAATGCTACAACTTAACGTTAGTTGGATATGCTCCATACGATAATCCAGAAGTAGCGTTCTCAGTAGTAGTTCCGTGGCTTCATAATGATAAAAGTGGAATTAATTCTATAATTGGAAAGGAAGTTTTAGATGCATACTTTGATTTAAAACAGAAACGTATACATGGTGAAGCTGCTAGTACAGATAGTTCTAAGTAAAATTAGTAATATTCGAGTGCTTTTCTCAGGGAAGAGACTTTGTTTATATAAAGGTATTTATAAGTGGAAAATGAGATGTGAAATAAGAGATAGCGGCGATCATAGCTACTATTTCTTATTTTGTTAATAACTCTCATACTAATTATAAATTTTTTAGTTTATGGAACAAATTTGTTTCGGTGATTGTCTATTATGTGTACGTATAAAGAGGTATTAAGAATTTGAAAGGAATGATGATTTTGAAAAACAAGAGGATGCTAAAAATAGGAATATGCGTTGGTATATTAGGTATAAGTCTTACAAGCTTAGAAGTTTTTAAAGGAGAGACATTGCAAGTTGAAGCGAAAGAAAAGACTGGAAAAGTGAAACATAAAAATCAGGCGACGCATAAAGAGTTCTCTCAACTTGAGAAGAAATTTGATGCACAATTAGGTGTATATGCGATTGATACTGGTACAAATGAAACCATTGCTTATCGACCTAACGAAAGATTTGCCTTTGCATCAACTTACAAAGCTTTAGCGGCAGGAGTATTGCTACAGCAAAACTCAATTGATACATTAAATGAAGTTATCAAATTTACGAAAGAAGACTTAGTGGATTATTCACCTATTACAGAGAAACATATAGATACTGGAATGACGCTAGGAGAAATTGCAGAGGCTGCAGTTCGTTATAGTGATAATACTGCAGGAAACATTTTATTTCATAAAATAGGCGGACCGAAAGGGTATGAAAAAGCGCTTAGACAGATGGGGGATCGGGTTACTATGTCTGATCGCTTTGAAACAGAATTAAACGAAGCTATTCCAGGAGACATTCGTGATACTAGTACAGCGAAAGCAATTGCTACGAATCTTAAAGATTTTACGGTCGGAAATGCGCTACCAGATGATAAACGTAAAGTACTTACAGATTGGATGAAAGGGAATGCAACTGGAGACAAGCTTATTCGTGCGGGCGTACCAACTGACTGGGTAGTTGGAGATAAATCAGGAGCTGGAAGTTACGGGACAAGAAATGATATTGCTATCGTTTGGCCACCAAATAGAGCACCAATTATTATCGCAATTTTATCTAGTAAAGATGAGAAAGAAGCTATCTATGATAATCAACTAATTAAAGAGGCGGCTGAAGTTGTAATTGATGCTATTAAATAATAATCTCTTAGTTATTTCAGTTCTTTACCATATGTTATTGGATGTATAAAATTAGAAAACGATTCTTTTTCGTATGAAAAGAATCGTTTTTGTATTTTTATTATTAAGAGGATAAAGGTAAAATAAATATATATGACGTATTCGATATGAAATTTCATGTACTGTACTATATTCAATAAAAACCAAAATGTATCATATAATTCTGTTAACATAAAATAAGTGTTTTATAAAAATAAAAGGAGAGAATATGAAGAGAAATATTAATAGAATCATATTGTTTATTGGCATATTAGTAGCTTTTATTACTTTTTTATATTTACAGAACAATTTAATAGGTATAACTGAGGTTAAAATAACCTCTAGTAAAATACCCTCCTCTTTTAAAGGGTATAAAATTCTACAAATTTCAGACTTACATAATAAACAATTTGGCAATAAGCAAGGTGTGTTAATTCAAAAAATTGAAAGCATAGACCCAGATATTATTGCGATTACGGGTGATTTAATTGACAGTAAATCATACGATGCAGAAGTTAGTATGCAATTAATACGAGAAATTGTAAAGGAGTATCCTGTATATTTTGTGACAGGAAACCATGAACAATGGTCTGGAAAGTATAACCGTTTAGAAAAAGAGTTGAAGAAATATGATGTCAATGTTTTAAGGAATGAACATGTAGGCATTCGAAAGGGTGAGCAAGAAATAAATTTGCTAGGTATTGATGATCCGGAGTTTGTAACTGGAAACCGTGATGAAGGAAATATTGTAAAAGATGCAATTTTAAAAGCGAAATTTGAAATGCCTCCAAATACATTTGATGTATTACTATCCCATAGGCCTGAATTTTTGACAGAATACGCTGATGAGCAACTAGATTTAGTATTATCGGGTCATGCTCATGGAGGGCAAGTTAGATTGCCATTTATTGGCGGGTTAGTTGCTCCGAATCAAGGGGTATTCCCTACATATACAGCTGGTTTATATGAAGAACAAAATACGTCTATGGTAGTAAGTAGAGGATTAGGTAATAGTATCATTCCGCAAAGAATTTTTAATAGGCCAGAACTTGTAGTCGTGCAGCTAAATTAAGCTGTACGATTTTTTTATACAAAAATGAGTAAAGGGGCTTTCTGTATTTTGCAGGAGTAAACATTACAATTTTGTTAAAAATTTTCTACGTTACATAAAGTAACAAAATTTGACCCGAAGAGTTTGTTATAGTGTAAATAATCAAAAAACTTAAAAATTAGTCGAGTGAAAAATGTGATAAGTAACTCATGTGAAAAAACTTAAAGGGGTGTACACATGCATAAAGAATATGAAATTGAAGAATATACGGCGATTGAGGAACAAATACATTATTATTGTAAATGTTTATTAGTAAGTCATCCTGATCAAATAATTAAGTATTTAGAAAAAAGGTTAGAAAAATACGCAGAAACATTACAATATGCCCATTTATATCCTGATACAGTTATATTACCGTTACAGCAGTTAGTTATCGAGTATTCTTTAGATGTTGCTAGAATTAGAAAATATATGAATTTAAAAACGTAAAATAAAATATATAATTTAAATGAAACAGAGTCGGCTTTAGGAAATGAAATTCTAATGTTGACTCTGTTTCATTGTTTAATATTGTGGATTGAAAATATATACTAATCAATGAAGTTTGACATATAATTACGCAAGAGTAAAATAAAAGTAAGTACTCACTCATTTTTGAAAAGGGGGAAGAAAACGTGCAGCAACCTGCAATTATTTTACGAACCGTGTCAAAAAGTTTTGGAAAAAAAGAAGTTTTACACAATCTTTCATTACAAGTTGAAAAAGCAGAGATATTTGGTTTAGTTGGGCCTTCTGGTTCAGGGAAAACGACACTTATTAAATTGATTGCTGGTATTAATGAGCCGACTAAAGGTGAGGTGCTTGTTTACAACACGAACATGCCTAATTTAAATGAGATGAAAAGAATTGGTTATATGGCTCAGGCTGATGCATTATACGAAGAATTATCAGCATATGAAAATGCAGATTTTATGGCAACAATGTATGGATTAAAGGGAAAGCATAAAAAAGAAAGAATTGAAGAGGTTTTTGATCTTGTTCAATTATCACAACATATGAAAAAGCAAGTACAGCATTTTTCGGGAGGTATGAAGAAGCGTTTATCATTAGCGATAGCACTCATTCATGAGCCTGAAATATTAATTTTAGATGAGCCAACAGTGGGGATAGATCCACTTCTTAGAAAAACGATTTGGGAAAAATTTTATGATTTGAAAAAGAAAGGAACTACCATTATTGTAACAACACACATTATGGATGAAGCTGAGTTTTGTGAGCGTCTAGGGTTGATTAGAGAAGGAAAGCTAGTTGCGACTGGAGAGCCTGAAGAATTGAAAAAGCTGGTATCATCAGGACGGATTGAAGATGTCTTTTTGTTGGAAGAGGTGGCCCTATCATGAGAGTTACTGGTGTAATTATTCGTATTATTCGCCAATTTTTTCGAGATAAGCGTTCGTTAGCCATGATGTTTGGAGCACCTATGTTATTACTTTGGTTATTATCGCTAGTGTTTACACAAAAAGACTATGTACCGCATATCGCAGTTGTTGATATGCCGGTTCAGGTAGTAAAAGTGATGAAAAATCAGGAAGCGTCAATTTATGAATATAGTAAAGAAAAGGCAATGTCTGAGCTAGAAAATCAAAAGGTAGATGCAGTAATTCGTTTAGAAAATGGAAAAATGAATATTGTATTAGAAGGTAGTGATTCGTCAAAAAATCGTGCTGTACTTCAAATATTACAAAAAAGTACAGAGAAGAACGATGTATCGATAATGAAACCTGAAGTGAATTATTTACATGGCTCTAAAGACTTTACAATGTTTGATGGGCTTGGTCCTGTATTGATCGGTTTCTTTACATTTTTCTTTGTATTTATTTTATCAGGGGTGTCTTTCGTAAGAGAACGTTTAAGCGGTACGTTAGAAAGGTTATTATCGACTCCAATTAAAAGATGGGAAATAGTTGTAGGATATATTATTGGTTTTGGAATCTTTGCATTTATACAATCCATTATAATCGTAAGTTTTTCAGTTTATATTTTAGATTTGTATGTAGCTGGCTCTATATGGCTAACCCTACTTATTACATGTATGCTTTCTTTAACGGCACTAACTTTAGGGACGTTTTTATCAGCATACGCAAATAATGAATTTCAAATGATTCAGTTTATACCGCTTGTCATTGTGCCGCAAATATTCTTTTCTGGTTTGTTTCCAATTGAATCGATGAATAAGTGGCTCCAAATGTTAGGGAAATTATTTCCGCTCACATACGGCGCTGACGCAATGAGACAAGTGATGATTCGAAATCAAGGATTTACAGAGATTGCATTAGATTTAACTGTTTTACTATTTTTCTCAGTATTATTTGCAGTAGGGAATGTGTTTGCATTAAAGAAACATCGAAAAATATAATGATGATACAAAGGGGTATTATAGATGACGAAGGATTGGCTGGAAGAATTAATTGCCGCAACAAATACAGACAAACGAAATGAACGTCAAATGCGTATATTAGAGGCGGCTGTTGATATGTTTGGAGAAAAAGGCTATGCTTCAACTTCAACAAGTGAAATTGCAAAACGGGCTGGTGTAGCGGAAGGAACAATCTTCCGCTACTATAAAACGAAAAAAGATTTATTGCTAGCAGTTGTCATGCCGACATTAACGAAGTTTGCTGCACCATTTTTCGTGCAAGCATTCGCAAAGGAAATATTTGAATCGGAGTATGAATCATATGAAGGGCTTCTAAGAGTTGTTATTCATAATAGGTTTGAATTTGCAAAAAAGCATTTTCCAATGATAAAAATATTAATTCAAGAAGTGCCATTTCAGCCGGAACTGAAAAATGAAATACAGCAGTTAGTTGAAACAGAATTACTTTCACATTTTAAAAAGTTGATTGAAAAGTTTCAAGAAAAAGGGGAAATTATTGAAATGCCCCCAGTTACTGTTTTACGACTTACTTTATCAGCTGTATTAGGTTTATTATTAACACGATTTTTATTATTGCCAGAAGAAAAATGGAATGATGAAGCGGAAATTGAAAATACGATTCAATTCATATTGTACGGATTAACGCCACGAATTTAATCGCAGGCAAAAATGTGTGGCAGTGTGAAGTACATATTTTCCATTAAAAAAATAATAAATCGCCTTTAAAAAGGCGATTTATATCCATTATATATTTTTGATAAATAAGTACTGGTTTACTAAAAATGTTCTAAATTAACGTGTTTCTTTGTCTCTTCTTCTAAGGCCTAATAATCCTGCTAGTCCTAATAAACCGAGCCAAGCCCAATTATTATTTCTATCACGATTATCATTTAAATCATTTGTTGTATTTACATTTCGAGTTCTTACATCATTATTAACTCTATCTAAGTTATTGTCATTAACTCGAGTTGAAATATCAGTGTTATTAACTCTATTCATATTAGTTCCATCGTATTCAGCTTGTGCAGATGTACCTAAAAACATAATAGATAGTGCTAAAACACTTAAAATAGATGATAAATTTTTCTTCATAACGCTCCCTCCTTTCTTACATATTAATTTCTCCAGAGCATGTGTGTATTAATCGTTTCACAGTTTCTAAACCGTCATTATAAAGGACACATTTATAGAAAATAGAGTTGAATGATTGCTAATATATTATTGGCTATATATGTATCATAAAATTAAATGAATCAAACTTTGCTTAAAATGTTAATCTTAGTACAATTTATATTATACGGACTAGCATTAAGGAGGTAATGAAATGCGACAATTTGCAAAACCTACAATCGTTGTAAGTAAATGTTTAGAGTTTGATGCTTGTCGTTATAATGGAGAGATGATTCCGGATGTAACAATACGAAATTTGCAGCCATTTGTTACATTTATACCTGTTTGTCCAGAAGTCGAGATTGGATTGGGGACTCCTCGTGAAACGATACGCATTGTAGAAGAAAAAGGGGTTAATAAACTTATGCAACCGTCTACAAGAGAAGACCTCACTGGAAAAATGGAGCAATTTTCAAATAAATTTTTACAAACGATATCAGATGTGGATGGTTTTATTTTAAAAAATCGTTCACCAAGTTGTGGTACGCGTGATGTGAAAATTTATTCTGGTTTTGAAAAAGCACCAGCAAAAGGAAAGGGACCTGGTTTATTTGGCGGAGCAGTAATAAAAAATTTTTCGCATCTTCCAATTGAAGAAGAAGGTAGATTGTCGAATTTTATTATTAGAGAACATTTCCTTACAAGGTTATTTACAATCGCATATTACAAGATGATGAAACGGAATAAAAATATGAAAGACCTCGTATCGTTTCAGTCGGATAATAAATATTTATTTATGGCATATAATCAGGTAAAACAAAAGGAATTAGGGCGTATTATTGCAAATCACAAAAATGAAAAGATTGAAGTTGTATTTGAAAATTATGAGAAGACTTTATATGAATTATTTATGCGCACACCCCGCTATACATCGAATGTAAATGTATGTGAGCATATTTTTGGATACTTTAAAACAAAGCTGAAAAAACAAGAAAAAGATCATTTTTTAGATTTGATACAAAAATATAAAGAAAAGAAAATTCCGCTTAGTAGCTTACTTGCAATTTTAAAATCATGGGCTCTTCGATTTGATGAAAAGTATTTATTAAGACAAACATATTTCGAACCATATCCTGAAGCTTTAGTAGAGATTTCAGATTCAGGTAAAGGTAGAGATTATTAAACAAAAAAATACATAATTCGACAATAAAACTCCTATGTTGTTGTAGAACAATGTAGGAATTTTTTTGTGCATTAGTACAGAATCTGTTTTAAAATTAAATTATGACAGAATTATAACAATTATCTAACTAATATTCTTGTCTTTTCATTCGTAATGTTTGTAGTAGAAACTCGCACGCTGTCGAAACTCAATATTCGATAAGGGGTGTGTAGCGGAATGGAATTTACTCTAACTCGCGAAAAACAAATGATTAAAGAAATGGTACGTGACTTTGCTGAAAAGGAAATCGCACCGAAAGCTGTATATTATGACAAAACTGCAGAATTTCCATATGAAACATTTCAAAAAATGGGCGAACTAGGATTATTAGGTATCCCATTCCCAGAAGAGTATGGAGGTTCAGGTGGCGATACTGTATCGTACGCGTTAGCAGTTGAAGAAATTGGTCGTGCTTGTGGTGGAACAGGATTAAGTTACGCTGCAACAATTTCATTAGGTGCTTCTCCAATTTATTATTTCGGTACAGAAGAACAAAAACAGAAATATTTAGTTCCAATGGCATCAGGCAAAACGTTAGGTGCTTTCGGACTAACTGAGCCGAATGCTGGATCTGATGCAGGCGGTACACAAACGAAAGCTATATTAGATGGAGACGAGTATGTTATTAGTGGTGAGAAGTGTTGGATTACAAATGCAGAGTATGCAAACACAATTATTGTAACCGCTGTCAACGGTGTTGAAGAGAATGGTAGAAAACGTATTTCTGCATTTATCGTACCGACTACTAGTGAAGGGTTAACGATTTCAAGCCCTTACGATAAGATGGGCGTACGTGCTTCTAATACATGTGAAATCGTACTTGATGGTGTACGTGTACCGAAAGAAAATATACTTGGTGATGTAAATAAAGGGTTTAAACAATTCTTATATACACTTGATGGAGGACGTATTTCAATCGCAGCATTAGCTGTTGGTATTGCGCAATCTGCATTTGAACGTGCACTGCAATATGCGAAAGAACGTCAACAATTTGGAAAGTCAATTTCTAATTTCCAAGCGATTCAATTTAAATTAGCTGATATGGCGACTGAAGTAGAGCTAGCGCGTAATTTAGTACATAAAGCAGCTTGGTTAAAAGATAACGATAAACCTTTCGGTAAAGAAGCGGCTATGGCAAAACTTTTCGCATCTGAGGCTGCTAGTCGTATTGCCAATCAAGCGGTACAAATTCACGGTGGATACGGCTATATGCGTGAATATGAAGTAGAACGACATATTCGTGATGCAAAACTATTAGAAATTGGTGAAGGAACTTCTGAAATTCAACGTCTTGTAATTGCTAGACATTTAGGATGTAGATAAAAAGGAGGAATCACTATGTTTCAAAAAATATTAATTGCTAATCGCGGGGAAATCGCAGTTCGTATTATGAAAACTTGTCAAAAACTTGGCATTCGCACTGTTGCTATTTATTCTGAGGCAGATGAAAATGCCTTGCATGTAAAAATGGCAAATGAAGCTTACTTAGTAGGTGGGCCGCGTGTCCAAGAAAGCTATTTAAACCTTGAAAAAATTATTGAAATAGCTAAGAAGACAAATGCTGAAGCAATCCATCCGGGGTATGGATTATTATCTGAGAATCCATCTTTTCCGGTTCGTTGTAAAGAAGAAGGAATCGTATTTATCGGTCCATCAGAAGAAATCATTACGAAGATGGGAAGTAAAATCGAATCACGTATTGCGATGCAAGCTGCAGATGTCCCAGTAGTTCCAGGTATTACTACAAATATTGAAACTGCTGAAGAAGCAATTGAAATTGCTAAACAAATTGGTTACCCATTAATGTTGAAGGCATCCGCAGGCGGCGGAGGCATTGGAATGCAGTTGATGGAAACTGAGCAAACGCTCACCAAAGCATTTGAAAGCAACAAAACAAGAGCACAAAACTTCTTCGGTAACGGAGAAATGTATTTAGAGCGCTATATTGCAGATGCACATCATATTGAAATTCAGCTTTTAGCAGATACACATGGTAACACAGTGTATTTATGGGAGCGTGAATGTTCAGTACAGCGCCGAAATCAGAAAGTAATTGAAGAAGCACCTTCACCATTTTTAGATGAAGGTACACGAAAAGCGATGGGTGAAGTTGCTGTACAAGCTGCTAAAGCACTTGGTTATACAAATGCAGGTACAGTGGAGTTTCTTGTAGATGATCAGAAAAACTTCTATTTCTTAGAGATGAATACGAGATTACAAGTAGAGCATCCAGTTACAGAAGAAATTACTGGTTTAGATCTTGTAGAACAACAACTTCTAATTGCATATGGTGAAAAATTATCGTTTACACAAGATGATGTAAAACGTAGTGGTCATGCCATCGAGGCACGTATTTATGCAGAAGATCCGAAAACTTTCTTCCCATCACCTGGGAAAATTACAGATTTAACGCTTCCAACAAATGTACGTATTGATCACTTTTTGGAGAATCAAGTAACGATTACACCTTTCTATGATCCAATGATTGCGAAAGTCATTGCTCATGGTGAAACGCGTGAAGAAGCAATTTCCAAATTACACGATGCATTAGAAGAATTAAAAGTAGAAGGTATTAAAACGAACACGCCAATGCTACTTCAAGTATTAGAGGACGAAGTGTTTAAAGAGGGCATTTATACAACAAGTTTTGTAACGAAACAACTTGTTAAAAAATAAGATTTAACAATACTAAGGGGGAAAAAATGATGACGAAAGTATATGCATCGATGGCAGGAAACGTTTGGAAGATTGTTGTAGGAGTAGGGGATACAGTAGAGGAAGAACAGGATGTCGTCATTTTGGAATCTATGAAAATGGAAATTCCAATCGTTTCAGAGGAAGCTGGCACAGTTATGAAAATTAATGTGCAAGAAGGCGATTTTGTAAATGAAGGAGATGTATTACTAGAAATTGAATAGGGAGATATAGGGGGAAGCGAATTGAAACTACCTAATTTTGCTGTCATTAAAGAAGTCGGGCCACGTGATGGCTTACAAAATGAAAAAAAGATTGTTGGCACAAAAGATAAAGTAAAATGGATTCAACTACTTACAGAGGCTGGATTATCGTACGTTGAAGTTTCCTCATTCGTTCACCCTAAATGGGTCCCTGCATTAGCAGATGCAAATGATGTGTTTTCTGAGCTGAAAAGGGATCCAAATGTTACATATGCAGCGCTTGTTCCAAATCAAAATGGTTTGGAGCGAGCTTTTTTGCAAAATGTAGATGAGGTGAATGTTTTTTTATCAGCAAGTGAATCTCATAATAAAAGTAATATTAATAAATCCATTAAAGAAGCATTAGTTGTAATTGAAGATATAACAAAACAGGCGTTATTTGAAGGTAAAAAGGTAAGAGGCTATGTTTCTACTGTATTTGGATGTCCTTATGAAGGGGATATAAGCGTCATAGCAGTTGACGAATTATGTGATCAACTATTTTCATACGGCATTTATGAAGTGTCTCTTGGTGACACAATCGGAGTAGCGAATCCGTTACAAGTAGAGCGAGTATTAGAGCATTTATTAAAGAAATATGATGCTTCGCAGTTTGCAATGCACTTCCATAATACGTACGGAATGGCTCTTGCGAATGTAGTAAAGTCTTTAGAATACGGTATTACAACATTTGATAGTTCTTGTGGTGGTCTTGGCGGCTGTCCATATGCACCCGGAGCATCAGGCAATGTTGCAACTGATGACTTAGTTCATATGCTCCATAAGTTAGGGGTCCAAACGAATATTGATGAAGAGAAGTTATTGAGAGCGAGTCAATTTATTCAAAGTAAATTAAATATCCAATTACCGAGTCATGTGTATAGAGCGCTTCAACATAAAACGATAAGTAGGTGAGAAGATGCTACAATTACAAAATATTTCAGTTGATTATGTAACACCGCACGTTGTAAAGATTTCATTAAATCGTGAAAGACAAGCAAACTCATTATCTTTAGCGTTATTAGAAGAGTTACAAAACATATTAACTCAAATAAATGAAGAGGCAAATACTCGTGTAGTTATTCTAACAGGTGCTGGTGAAAAAGCGTTTTGTGCTGGTGCTGATTTAAAAGAACGCGCTGGTATGAATGAAGAACAAGTTCGCCATGCTGTTAGTATGATTCGTACTACTATGGAAATGGTTGAACAATTACCACAGCCAGTTATTGCTGCTATAAATGGCATCGCACTTGGTGGTGGTACGGAATTAAGTTTAGCTTGTGATTTTAGAATTGCGGCTGAATCTGCAAGTCTTGGTCTTACTGAAACTACACTTGCAATTATACCAGGAGCGGGTGGTACGCAGCGATTGCCAAGATTAATTGGTGTTGGTAGAGCGAAAGAATTAATTTATACAGGAAGACGTATTTCAGCAAAAGAAGCGAAAGAATATGGTCTAGTAGAATTTGTTGTACCAGCTCATTTACTTGAAGAAAAAGCAATTGAAATAGCAGAGAAAATTGCTAGTAATGGCCCTATTGCTGTTCGATTAGCGAAAGAAGCAATTTCAAACGGTATTCAAGTTGATTTACATACCGGATTACAAATGGAAAAACAAGCGTATGAAGGTGTAATCCATACGAAAGATAGATTAGAAGGATTACAGGCATTCAAGGAAAAACGCACACCAATGTATAAGGGGGAGTAAATATGTTAGATCAAAAACAACAATCGAATACATTTGAAGAACGAGTTGAAACGATTAAACAAGGCGGCGCACCAAAATATCATGAACAAAACAAAGCGAAAGGTAAACTATTCGTTCGAGATCGCTTAGCTCTTTTATTTGATAATGGTGAATATGTAGAAGATGCATTATTTGCAAATTGTGAACAAACAGGGTTACCCGCTGATGGTGTTATAACAGCAACGGGTAAAATACATGGTCGTACAGCATGCGTAATGGCGAATGATTCAACAGTAAAGGCTGGATCATGGGGTGCACGTACAGTCGAAAAGATTTTACGTATTCAAGAAACGGCAGAAAAATTACGTGTTCCGTTATTTTATTTAGTTGACTCTGCTGGAGCACGTATTACTGATCAAGTTGAAATGTTCCCAGGGCGCCGCGGTGCAGGAAGAATCTTCTATAATCAAGTGAAATTATCAGGTAAAGTTCCTCAAGTATGCTTGTTATTTGGACCTTCTGCAGCTGGTGGTGCTTATATTCCAGCCTTTTGTGACGTTGTAATGATGGTTGAGGGAAATGCATCTATGTATTTAGGATCTCCTCGTATGGCTGAGATGGTTATCGGTGAGAAGGTAACGTTAGAAGAGATGGGCGGAGCTCGTATGCATTGCTCTGTATCAGGATGCGGAGATGTTTTATGTAAGACAGAAGAAGATGCAATTACACAAGCAAGACAATACATTTCATATTTTCCAAACAACTACTTAGAAAAGACTCCATTAGTTACACCTCAAGAACCGAAACAATTCGATAAAACGTTAGAAGAAATCATTCCAGAAAATCAAAATGCTCCTTTCAATATGAAAGATCTTATTAATAGAGTTATTGATGAAGGTTCTTTCTATGAAGTGAAAAAATTATTTGCTCAAGAACTCATTACAGGTTTAGCACGTATTGATGGTAAGCCAGTTGGTATTATTGCAAATCAACCGCGTATGAAAGGCGGCGTATTATTCCACGATTCAGCTGATAAAGCAGCGAAATTTATTAATTTATGCGATGCATATCATATTCCGTTACTATTCCTTGCAGATGTACCTGGATTTATGATTGGTACAAAAGTAGAACGTGCTGGTATTATTCGTCACGGTGCAAAAATGATTTCCGCAATGAGTGAAGCAACTGTACCGAAAATTTCTATCGTTGTTCGTAAAGCATATGGTGCTGGTTTATATGCGATGGCAGGTCCAGCTTTTGAACCAGATTGCTGCCTAGCATTACCAACAGCTTCTATTGCGGTAATGGGTCCAGAAGCCGCGGTCAATGCTGTATATGCAAATAAGATTGCAGCTTTACCTGAAGAAGAGCGTGATAGCTTCATTGCTGAAAAACGCGAAGAGTATAAGAAAGATATTGATATTTACCATTTAGCATCAGAGATGGTCATTGATGGTATTGTTCATCCGAACAATTTAAGAGAAGAGTTAAAAGGACGATTCGAAATGTATATGAGTAAATATCAAGTGTTTACGGATCGTAAACATCCTGTTTATCCAGTTTAAAAGCCCTATTTAGGGCTTTCTTGCTCAAAAAGTCAAGGAGGGGAAAACATTGAAACAAGCAGTTTGGTTTCCAACAGAAGAGTATAAAGAAAAAACGCGTTTATATGGTTGGATGAAATCATTGGGCTATGAAGATTATGAAACGTTTTATAATAAGTCAATCGAAGAAACAGCTTGGTTTTGGGGAGAAGCTGAGAAAGCAGTTGGCTATCAATGGATGAAACCTTATACAGAAGTGCTAGATTTAGAAAATGGTACGCCATTTGCACAGTGGTATAATGGCGGAACATGTAATGTTGTAGAATCGGTTTTATCACGCTGGCTTGCAGATGATGAAACGAGGACACAACCAGCACTTCAGTATGAAGGGGAAAATGGAACTTCAAAATCATTTACATATGAGGAGCTTGATAGCTGGGTAAGTCGCGTTGCAAACGGTTTGAAACATGCGGGTATTGAAAAAGGTGATCGTGTCACAATTTATATGCCGATGATTCCAGAAACCGTTGTTGCGATGCTAGCGGTTATGAAGATCGGAGCAATTATTTCACCAATATTCTCAGGATTTGCATCTGATGCAGTCATGACACGTGTACAAGCGGCAGGGTCTAAAATGATTATTACTGCAGATGGTTTTTCACGCCGAGGTAAAATTGTTTCATTAAAAGATGAAGTAGATAAAGCTTGTGAGCATTGTCCAACTGTTGAAAAAGTTGTTATCGTGCGTCATGCAGGAAATGATTTTACACCGCATAATTATGATTTCTCATGGAGTACGTTAGAAAAAGAAAAACCATTTGTACATGCTGAAGAAATGCATAGTGATGATCCATTAATGCTCATTTATACATCAGGTACTACTGGAAAACCGAAAGGGACAGTACACACTCATGCTGGATTTCCTTTAAAAGCAGCTTTTGATGCGGGATTTGGAATGAATATCAAACAAGGTGACCGCGTATTATGGGTAACTGATATGGGATGGATGATGGGACCATTTTTATTATTTGGCTCTCTCATTAATGGAGCAACGATGGTTATGTATGAAGGTGTTCCGGACTTTCCAGAAGCAGATCGTTTATGGGAGACAGTTGATAAATATGAAATTACACATCTCGGTATATCACCAACATTAATTCGTGCGTTAATGGCAAAAGGTGATAAGTATGTAAATAAACATTCACTCAAGAGCTTAGAAGTATTTGCTTCAACAGGTGAGCCTTGGAATCCAGATCCTTGGATGTGGCTATTTGAAACAGTTGGAAAAAGTAATGTACCAATTTGTAACTATTCAGGCGGGACTGAAATTTCTGGTGGGATTTTCGGGAACGTCCTTATTAAACCAATTGCACCGATTAGCTTTAACGCTTCTTTACCAGGAATGGCAGCGGTTGTGCTCGATGATCAAGGCAATCCGATTCGTGATGAAGTTGGAGAATTATGTTTAGAGAAACCTTGGGTTGGTATGACGAAAAGTTTCTGGGAAGACGATGAGCGTTATGTGAACACATATTGGTCACGTTTTGAAAATAAATGGGTTCATGGTGACTGGGTTGTTTACGATGGTGAGCAATATATTATTACAGGACGCTCGGATGATACGTTAAACATTGCTGGGAAACGTATTGGACCTGCTGAATATGAATCAATTCTTGTAAAGCATAATGATGTCATAGAAGCTGCCGCGATTGGTGTACCAGATGATGTAAAAGGTGAAGTTTGTCATTGTTTTGTAGTATTAAGAGATAATGTAACATTTACTGAAGAATTAAAGAAAGAATTAATGAGTTTAGTAAACTCTCATATTGGAAAAGCATTATGTCCAAAAGATATTCACGTTGTAGAAGATTTACCGAAAACACGTAATTCTAAAGTAATGCGACGCGTCATTAAAGCCGCTTATTTAGGAAAAGAATTAGGCGATTTATCATCACTTGTAAATCCTGAGGTAGTTCCGTTTATTCAGGGATTGCAGTCTAGTAAATTATAAAATTAAAGCATGTATAAGGTGAACTGACCTCTAATTGTTAGAGGTCAGTTTTTATATATACAGGATAATTTAGTACATGTGTTTGTTTTTTCCTTTCTATGTTTTTGCCTCGTACACTTTAAAGTTAGTGGACATACTATATTAATAGAAATGATTAGGGGGTGAGATTTTGGGTTCTCGATTTAATAATTGTAAAAAGAAGTGTACATGTAAACAGGATGATTGTTGGGATGTTTTCGAAGAGTGTAAAAAAGAACATGAAGAGCAAAATAAAAAATGCGATTGTTGCTGTGTACAAGGAATTAGAGATGAGCTGAGAAAGTTAGTAAACAGATCAGTGCGCATTACAACAGGAACTAATAATTATGCAGGAACTGTTTCTTCTGTCACTTGTGATGTTGTAAAGCTTGCTAATAGTGCTGGGGTAGTTACAGTAATTATTTCAGTTTGTAAAATTGAAGCAATTGAACCATTGCTAACATAAGAAACATGGCATAACTGAGCTATGTTTTTGTAAAGCCATTCTTATGAATGGCTTTATTTTCATTTCGTATAAAAGGAGAATATATTCTATATATAGAAATAAGTTTGAGGATATATAGAATGGTGTATGAAAGGAGAATGAAGTTGATTAAATTAGAACCTTTTAAACAATTCGATTTCAAACAATTAATAAACTGGATTGATTCCGAGGATTTTTTAATACAATGGTCGGGAAATGCATTTACATATCCTTTAAATGAACAGCAATTAGAAAAATATATAGAAAGTGAAAATACACTTGCATTCAAAGTAATAGATGAAGAGACTCAAGAAGTAGTTGGTCATATTTCACTTGGGCAAATAGACAATATAAATAAATCTGCAAGGATTGGTAAAGTACTAGTTGGTGATACGAAAATGAGAGGACGTTCTATGGGGAAGCATATGATGAAAGCAGTACTTCATATTGCATTTGAAGAATTAAAACTACATAGAGTAACGCTTGGTGTCTATGATTTTAATACGTCAGCCATTTCATGTTACGAAAAAATAGGATTTGTAAAAGAAGGCTTATTAAGAGAGTCGAAAAAAGTAGGCGAAACGTATTGGAATTTATGGGAAATGAGTATATTAGAATATGAATGGAGAGCTAAAAAATAATTATTTACTATAATTATGTTATGTTAATTAAAAGGGGGTTGGGGAAAAATTATGAATAAAAAGACGAAAATCATTACAATTGCAGCTGTTTCAGGAGGAGGAAAAACTACTGTTACAGAAAGATTAACTCATAAATTAATGAATTCAAAAGCTCTATATTTTGATACATATAACTTTGATAACTGTCCTGCTGATATTTGTAAATGGATTGATGATGGAGCAAATTATGATGAATGGGTACTTACACCATTAATTAAGGATATACAGCATCTTATACGAGATAGTAATGTAGATTATATTATTGTAGATTATCCTTTTGCATACCTGAATGGTGAAATGCGACAATTCATTGATGTAACCATATTTATCGATACACCTTTAGATATTGCGATGGCTAGAAGAATTTTGCGAGATTTTAAAGAAGATGCAATGAGTGAAATACATAATGATTTAAAGCATTATATAACATATGCTAGAAAAGCCTATTTGGAGGCGCTTCATACTGTAAAGCCAAATTCAGATATTGTTTTGGATGGAGCTTTATCTATAGATGAAATAATTAATCAAATTGAAGAAGAACTTTATCGGAGAGAAGTGATCGTCCATGGTTAAATGTATAGAGGAATATGTACAAGTTGATGATTTTAAAATGTATTCAAAAGTATTTCAAGGAAAGAAGTTGCAGCCAGTTATTATAATGGAGGCAGGTTATGGCGATTATTCAAAGACATGGGACCATATTGCTGAAGAGTTGACTGAATTTGGGACTGTACTTACATATGATCGAGCTGGATTAGGGAAAAGTGGGAATAGTTCCAAACGACGTATTAGTTCTGAAATGATAAAAGACTTAAGAAGTTGCTTAGAGAAATTGCAACTGAAACCACCTTATATTTTTGTAGGACATTCTTTTGGTGGTATAAATGCACGTTTATTTGCGACTTTTTATTCCGAAGATATGTTGGGAATTGTTTTGGTTGATTCGACACCAGAAAATTATAAAAAAGATTTTTTACTAATCATGTCTCCAGAATTTCAAGAAGCTTACTATAAACAATTTGTACATGAAAGTTCTTATAAAGAGTTTATGTTTAGTTTAGGTGAAGCAGATAAACATTGTCAGTCAATGAGAAATATTCCACTTGTCGTGTTAGCTGCTGGTAAAAAAGCCTATTATTCGCAAGAAGCACAAATGAAGTGGTTACAATTGCAAGAAGAATTATTACGCTTATCAAACAATCATAAATTTATAATTGCAGAACAAAGTGGTCACTATATTCAAAAAGACGAGCCACATTATATTATAGATGCTGTTAAATGGATAATTGAGGTAGGGGAGGGATAAATATGTACACTTTATTTCAATACAATTGGCAAGTAAGAGATGATTGGTTTAAGTGGTGTGAGCAACTTTCAGCGGAAGAATTAGTTCGTAAACGAGTTGGTGGTGTTGGAAGTATTTTAGAAACATTATTTCATATTGTAGATGTTGAGTATAGCTGGATTAATGCGCTTCAAGAAAAAGAAGATGGTGCACCGCAGTTTAAAGAGTATCAATCAATCCAGAAGGTGAAAGCGCTATCTGATTTGTATAAAAGAGAAGTAGAAGAGTTTTTACAAGTATGGTCAGCTAACTTAGAATGTAAGCTATTAAAAGCTTCGTGGACAGATAAAACATATACATATGGTGAGGTCTTAAGGCACGTAATTGTACATGAAATTCATCATATCGGTCAGTTATCTATATGGGCGAGGGAGTTAAATCTCCAGCCTGTTTCAGCGAATTTAATTGGGAGAGGACTATAGATTTAGAAAACGGCTTGCATTGTAAATACAAGCCGTTTTTATATATAAGAAGATTTCCTAGTTGAAATCCTCGGATTTTTTCTGACGTATATGTAAGAACATTAAAATTGTTATAATGAAGAAAATCAACAATGTTTGTATAATCAAATTTTTAAACTGAAGCAAAACTGCCCAAGATGTAACAGCATCTTTGAACGCTTGGAGTGCAGAGTAAGAAGAAGGATCAAAGCCGTACTGAAGTAACTTTTTTGTTTCAATAAACGTACTGTTTTCATTTTCGGCGTCTAATATTACTGAAATAAGTCTAGTATCTCATCGTTTTGCGGTACTCACAAAACTATAATTACCATTAGTTGAAAAACTAGTTTGTAAGCCATCAACACCTTGGAGTTTAATGTTTTTATTAAGGGAATATATCATTTTATTGGTGTTGAAAACTTTCGTATCTTTGAAGGAGAACTGGTAAGAGGTTAGTTTTGTAACGTTCAGTACATCTGGAAAGTCTGTTACTAATTCTGTTGCTAGTTTAGCAACTTCAATTGCTGTTGTAGTTGAAAGTTTATTTGTATCGTTATTCATTCCAGTAGCGTTTAGAAACGGAGATGGTTGTGATAACTTTAAGCGTTTTGCTTTTTCATTCATTAACTGTGTAAAATTATCTTCGTTTCCAGCGATATGTTCTGCAAGGGCAAGTGCGGAACGATTATTCCCTGTCAATAACAATGCATGTAGTAAATCACGAACCGTCGTTTTATCTTTCGAAGTTACTTGTATAGGACTCGTTTCTGCTTGGAAAACTTCGTTACTTATTTTTACGACTTCATCTAACTGTATATTTCCTTCATTCAGTTGTTCTAGTGCGATATATTCTGTCATTAATTTAGATAAAGTAGCCGATTGTATAGGAGTTTCTTCATTTTTTGTATAAACAACTTCACCTGAATGAGCATCTATTAAAATAGCTGATTTAGCTTGAATAATTGGGCCATTTACATAAAGATAAAAATATAAAACGATAAGTACAGTAATAACAAAAGATAATAATAAAATTGCGAATTTTTTTAAGAATTGCATAAGCGATCCTCCTATTATGACATCGATAATAATATTGTAAAAAGGAATGCTTAATTAGGAAGAAAGAAAAGGTAAAGAATTTCTAAAGAATTATAAAGGATTATTAAATTTTGGATGTTACTGGAAAATAAAAGGTCCAATTTCTTATATCGTAAGAAATTGGACCTAAAATTAAGCTGTATTAACATTTATATGGTTGTAGTTTTACAGTGAATGTTGTTTTTTTGTCATCACTATACACTTCAATTGTTCCTTTATGCAATTCGACAATACTCTTTGCAATTGCCAACCCGAGTCCAGATCCACCAGTGTTTGTAGAGCGCGATTTCTCAACGCGATAAAAACGTTCAAAAATATGAGGTAAATCGGTACTTGGAATAGGTTGGCCGTAATTGGTTATATCGATTGCAATCATATTATTACTTTCATAAGCAGTAATATCAATATAATCACCATCGTTACCGTAAGCGATAGCATTAATAATTAGATTTTCAAATACGCGCACTAATTTGTCTCCATCAGCTAATACCATTAGCTTCTTTGATGGAAAAAAGGGGCGACAATCAATATTAGCCTCTTGAAGCTGTATTCGAAATTGAACTGTTAATTGTCCAAGAAGCTCCACAATATCAATAGGGACAGAATATAAACTTAATTCTTTATTTTGAACACGTGTATATTCAAACAAATCATTCATTAATGCATTAAGACGGGTTACTTTATCGTAAATGACTTGTATATAATGACGTAATTCCACTTCATCTCTATAATTATCATGGTGGATTAAATTCACGTATCCAACTATAGAGGTAAGAGGAGTGCGTAAATCATGTGATACATTTGTAATCAATTCACTTTTTGCTTGTTCTGCCTGTCTTTCTTCATCAATTGAGACTTTCAATTGTTCAACAATTTGATTAACCCCGCTTGCTAACTCTTCCAAATAATTATGGTTTACGATAGAAACTTTATGATTGAAGTTTCCATTTGCAATATAACGAATCTCTTCTATCATTTTTTTAATGCAAGTTTCATAGTAAAGCTTTCTTTCATGACGGTAAAAAATGTATAGGTAAGATGAGAAAATCGAAAATAAAAATAAATAAGAGACGATCATCATCCAAAGAGATTCTTTTATTCCTTTATATTTTTCATAACCAAAAATTCTAATGAACTCTTTGCCGAGTTCGCTTAATGTAAGTGAACTTTCAATTACACTTGTAACAAGACGATATATAATTAATTCAGTAATAGGGGTAAGTGTGATAGCTAACATGAACCAAAAAATTAACTTCCACTTTGGGATATCCTTTAATATATCAAATGCTTCATTTCTCAATTTTATAGCCCACTCCCCAAACAGTATGAATAAATTTTTCTCCATTCATTCCTGTTTCAAGTTTGTCCCGTAAATTACTAATGTGGACCATTACAGTTTTATTTGAACCATAACCATCTTCATTCCAAACACGTTCAAAAATTTCTTCGGAACTAAATACTCTCCCCGTATTACTCGCAAGTAAATATAAAATATCAAATTCAATAGATGTAAGCTTAATATATTCTCCATTGACTTTAACTGTATGATTATGTTTGTGTATTTCAGCAGAACGAATGCGAATCATACCATCTTCATTTTTGGAAGAAGTGGCATTTTGGAAAGATGATCTTCGTAGTAAAGCTTTCACTCTAGCTACTAATTCTAATGGATTGAATGGTTTAATCATATAATCGTCTGCACCAGTCATAAGACCTAATATTTTATCCATATCCTCTGCTTTTGCACTCAACATAAGAATAGGTACAGTATTATTCTCACGAACCTCTTGGCAAACTTCTAATCCGTTTCGTTTTGGCATCATAATATCCAAAATCATAAGGTCAACTTCATATGTAGAAATCATTTGCAATGCTTCATCGCCATCGTATGCTTTATAAATGTTATAGCCTTCATTTCGCAAATAAACAGCAAGTAATTCAACAATTTCTTTATCGTCATCAATAATTAATATGTTTTTATTCATTATGTAGTTCCTTTCCTTACAAATCATTAACATTACTATAATATCAAACATTTATGTGTTTTGTAGCAATGATTCTCTATAAAATTTCATGTAACGCATAAAAAAGGGATTAAAACATTAATAACGAATACAAATAAAAAGGATATTTAAATACAGCGTTATATTGAAAGTTAGGAAGAAGGGGACATACGATGCTATATAAGGATATATACTCATTTACTCCAACTGGAAAAATTGAAAATGATATAAAAGCTTTTCTATTAAAATACAATAAAGAAGTTACATATAAACATTCAATTCGAGTGGCAAATGAAGCTCGAAAAATTGCGGTTAAGTATCATGTAAATGAAGAAAAGGCAGCAATTGCAGGATATTTACATGATATTAGTGCAATCTTTCCAAATGAAGATCGGATTGTAGTTGCTGAGCAATTTGGAATAGAGATATTACAAGAAGAACGAGAATTTCCAATGATTATTCATCAAAAGTTATCGAAAGTAATTGCAAAAGAGATATTTAAAGTGGATGATGAAGAAATTTTGAATGCAATTTGCTGCCATACTACACTACGTAAACATGCAACGAAAATGGATTTAGTGTTATTTGTTGCTGATAAAATAGAATGGGATCAAAATGGAGCGCCACCATATTTAGCAGAAGTAAAAAAAGGATTAGAAAAATCTTTAGAACATGCTGCTTTTGCATATATTTCATATTTGTGGGATAGAAAAGATAAGTTGAAAGTTTTGCATCCTTGGTTAGAAGAATCATATTGGCAGTTAAAAGAAATTGTAGAGTAGAAAGGGTATGAAAATGTAGCTAAGAAAATAAATGAATCAAAGATTTTCTGGGGTTACATTAGTGCCGTACATTTAACAAACACTTATTTGAAGATATATTTTCAAAAGAAGATAAAGTGTTTTTAATAACAAATGGTTATCGATTGAAAAAGGAAAATGTGAAAAATCTACAGAAAATAAATATATAGACGATTTATTTAGAAAAGAGACTTAAAGCATCATATAAGGCAAGAAACAATGCCATTTTTATTTAAAGATGAAGAAGTTGCTTTGTATTGTACATATCAATTTTCATTAAAATGGTTCACTGGTGATATAAAGCATAAGCGACCTATTTAAACACCGAATTATAAAGGTTTTCCAAATCGTTTTCCTCGTTTTGGACGAAAAAAGAAACTTCTTATCCAGATGTATTTCTCATAAATATAACAAAAGATATTATTATGTTTATGTATGATGATAGAGGAAGTGAAGTAATTACGAAGAATAAAGAAACAATACGAAGTTTATCCCGCTTTAATGGGCAGTAAGACCCCCACCTCAAAATTCAGCGAAAACAAAGAAGTTAGGTGGAGATCGGGCTGCTCATAAAAGTCCGATTGGTGAGGGCTGATTAAAGTTTCACTTTATATGAGAAATATAAAGAGTGGATTCCAGATTATGAACGAGAGAGGATAGATAAAGTATTTACATGATAACAATAGGGGAAGTGAAGCGTGTAATGAAACGTATTGCAATTGTAGCAGCTTGGGAACCTGAACTTACGTATTTGCATCAATATTATCCAAGTAAACGTATTGAAAAAAGAGCAGCTTGGGAATTTCATTTTCATACTATAAATGATCTGGAAATTATTTCAGTTATAACTGGAGTTGGGAAAGTAAGCTGTGCAAGTTGTGTACAATTATTAATTAGTGAGTTTCAGCCAGATGAGTTGTTTATGACAGGAATATGTGGAAGTCTATCAAATAAGGTGAAAAATGGACATATTGTAGTAGCTCTTAATGCAATACAACACGATGTTACTGCTGCCGGTTCGGGGGAAGATGTTTTTAATTTATATAATGGTAGGACAGCACCTATTGAAACAACAAAGTGGCTTGTAAGAAGAATAAAAAAGATACGATCATATGATCCGATTCATTATGGTACATTTTTATCTGGAGATCAACGTATTCGTAGTTCAGAAATGAGATATTTACTCCATACTGTATATGGAGCATTAGCGGTTGATCAAGAAGTGGCAGCTTTTGCTTATGTGTGCCAAATCAATAACAAACCTTTTCTATGTTTAAAAGCTGCTTCAGATCAAGCGAATGATAAAACGAAAGAGGAACAAAAAATCTTTAAAATGTTAGCATGTGAACGAGCGTGTGAGCATTTAATTGCTTTTTTACGTGTATATGAGATTAATGTAGTAAATCATAGATAGTAAGAGGGGTTAATATTGGAAAGTACAAATAAAATAGCTATTTTGGGTGCAAACGGAAAAGCGGGGAAATTCCTTGTAAAAGAAGCGCTAGATAAGGGGTATCAAGTAAAAATATTAACAAGAAATTCTAATAATATCAAAATAACAAATGAAAATATAGAGATCATTAATGGAGATGCACGTGATTTTGCTTCAATACGCAAATTACTTAAAGGGTGTGGAGCTGTAATTAATGCAGTAGGTCAACCCAAAAATGAATCTTATATTTTTAGCACAGTAACGAAGCATATTTTAGAAGCAATGAAGGAGTTTGAAATAAAAAGATATATTGTAATTTCCGGAGGCTCTTTAAATGTTACAGGAGATCAAAAGGGAGTTGTAAATAAAATAGGAGCTATCTTATTTAAAGTTTTTTTATCAAAAATGATGCAAGATAAATATAAAGAATTACAAATTATCCAAAGTAGTGAAGTAGATTGGACAATTGTTAGATTACCATTTGTTATAGAGGGAAATGGTATTGGACGTATAAACGAGAGTCTAGTAGATATGCCAGGAATCAAAATTCAAAATAGTGATATTGCACCATTTGTTATAAAACAAATTAATAGTGACAGATATGTAGGGAAGTGCCCGTTTATTTCAAATTAAATGGTAGGATTAAAAATTAAAGAATGATGGGTAGAGTGGAGCTAGTACATTTTATGTATTTGAATGTTAAGTTTAACACGAGTAAGTGGGGGTAATTTTATATGATTCAATACAAAAGGTGCAGTGAAGTAAGTATAGATTTAGTATATGAAGCTTTTAGAGATGGCTTTTCAGATTACATTATTAAAATGGAAGTTTCAAAGGAAGATTTTATAAAAAGATTTTTTGGAGCTGAAGGGAATTCACTAAAACATTCATTTGTTGCTTTAGACGGTAATAAATCTGTTGGTGTAATACTTGGCGGGATAAAGGATTATGAAAACATAAAAACAATGCGCTGCGGAACATTAGCAGTTCATCCGAATTACCGTGGTATTGGTGTGAGTCAAAAGTTATTTGAACTGCATAAAGATGAAGCGATTCAAAACGGGTGTAAGCAACTTTTTCTTGAAGTCATTGTAGGTAATGACCGGGCGATTCGTTTTTATAATAAATTAGGCTATGAAAAAGTGTACGATCTATCTTATTATAATTTAAAAGATATGACTAAAATAATACATAAAGAATGTAAGGGAATTGAAGTAAAACAATTAGAATTCCCTGCTTTTAAAGTTGAAATTCAGAAATGGTTACACTTCCATATAAACTGGCAAAATGATATGGATTATATCGAAAAAACAAATCATACATTTTATGGCGCATATGTCGATAATGATTTAAAAGGTTCTATATGTATAAATGAACAAGGTAAAATTAGTTTTATTTTCATAGACAAAGAGTATAGAAATCGTGGTATTGGATCAAAATTATTACAAGTAGCAAGAGATGAGTTGAATTTAGAAAGCTTATTAATTAGTTTTCCAAACAACAGTTTACTGGAAGGGTTTTTAAAGAAAACTGGATTTGAAAAGAATTCTTTAGCACAATATGAAATGTATGTATTACTGTAAAAAGCGAAAGAAGTTATTCTTTCGCTTTTTATTTTTGTACTATACTGATATTTTACTTTGTATAATATTCTTTTTTTATGTAGAATAGATAGGATGGGAGGGGATAAAATGAATAACGGATTAAAGCTTAAGATTGTTGAGTTGCATTGTTTCGTTCAAAAGACTTATTCTGATATGAAAATAGCATGTGATATTGCTATTTATCAAGAAAACACTTCTAAATATTTAGTTTCATTAGGATTTTTAAATAAATCATATATGACTTATATAGAAGCAAGAAGATTTTATCGTGAAAATGAAGAACTTGTAAGTGTAGAATTTGATAATTTCTTTGATACATATGATATATTAGAACAGGAGTTAAAAAAAGTTATTTCAACTGAAGATAAGAATCCTTCATTGTTACATAGTAGATTTGATCAGTTTCAGCAGAAAGTTGAAAATATAAATGACCTAATAAAAGTATTGCAAAATGCTCGTTAATGAATGCTTTTTTCTGTTTATATAGAAATTATGCATTAAAAATATATTAGGGATATTACATATTGAAGGGATGACTTTTGTTGATTACAAAAGTCATCTTTTTATGATAGGAATAAATTGTATGGATTTTAGCAGTTTCATATTTTAGAAAATTATACGAGGAAAATAACATGAAAAATAAAAAAGAAATAGCTATAGTTGCATTAACAACAGGATTAGCTTTAGCAAGTGTAACACCATATGGGGTAGGTTATGCAGAGGAAACGGTTCAAATGCAAGTTGATGTTCAAGAGGATTCGTTTCGTACCGGTGAACTTACACAACCATCACAAAAGACGCCAGAGAATGTAGTGAAAGATGCACTTAAGGAAAAGACGGAGCATGCTTTGTCTCCAAAACAAGTTAGTGGAGACAAAGGGGTAGATTACAAGGTTCTTCAAAAACGTAGTTCATATGATGGGACGACACTTTTGCGTATGCAACAAATATATGAAGGAAAAGAAGTATATGGACATCAATTGACTGCTCATGTAGATAAAAAAGGTGTTATTAAAAGTGTTTCAGGAGACAGCGCACAAAATTTAGCAAAAGAAGATTTAAAGAATCCTATTAATTTATCAAAAGAAGAAGCAAAACAATATATTTATACGAAGTATGGAAAGGATATTCAATTTATTTCTGAGGCAGAAGTTAAGGAAGTTATTTTTGTTGATGAAAATCGTGGGCAGGCTACAAATGCATATCAAGTTACATTTGCAGCTGCCACACCAAACTATGTATCTGGAACTTATTTAGTGGATGCTCATAGTGGTGATATGTTGAAAAATATGGTACAAGAATCAAGTTTAAAAGTAAGTGAAGAGCATCTTGAATCTTTAAAGGAGAGTAAAAAAAGCAATTCCATAGCATTAACTGGAACAGGAAAAGATGACTTAGGTATAACCCGCTCATTTGGTATTTCTGAGCAAAGTAACGGAAAATATGTACTTGCTGATTATACAAGAGGGCAAGGAATTGAGACGTATGATGTAAATTATAGAGATATTAATTTTGAAGAAAAATATTATCCTGGTATATTAGCAACTAGTACTTCAACAACGTTTAATGATCCAAAGGCGGTAAGTGCTCATTTCTTAGCAACAAAGGTATATGATTTCTATAAAGACAAATATAAACGTAATAGTTTTGATAATAAGGGGAAAAAAGTAGTATCAGTTGTACATGCATGGCATTCAGGAGAAACAAATGATCCTAAAAATTGGGGGAATGCATTTAGTGCTAATATTAACAATGTTAGTATGCTTATATATGGTGATCCAATGGTTAGAGCGTTTGACATAGCGGGCCATGAATTTACACATGCGGTTACATCTAGCGAATCTAATCTTGAATTCTTTGGGGAATCGGGGGCAATTAACGAGGCATTATCTGATATTATGGGAACGGCTATTGAGAAATACATAAATAATGGGGAATTTAATTGGACAATAGGAGAACAAAGTGGATTAGTTCTCCGTAATATGAAAAATCCATCTTCAGTCAAATTTTTTGATGGAGTACCGTATCCGGATGATTATAGTAAATTCAGTAATTTAAACGGAGAGGATAATGAGGGCGTTCATTTTAATTCAAGTATTATTAATAAAGTCGCGTATTTAATTGCACAAGGTGGTACTCATAACGGTGTAAATGTAAATGGTATTGGTGAAGATAAAATGTTTGATATTTTCTATTATGCAAATACTGATGAATTGAACATGACTTCTAATTTCTCTGAATTAAGATTAGCGTGTCTTAAAGTTGCAACAAATAAATATGGGGCAAATTCCATTGAGGTTGAAACGGTCCAAAAAGCTTTTGATGCAGCAAAAATTAAAGGACCAGTGAAAGAAAACGAAAAAACTGAGGCAAACCAAGTCCCAGAGCTAACAGTACCGTCAACAATTACACTACGTGTCGGTGATAAGTTTGACCCAATGAGCAATATAAAAGCTATTGATAAAGAAGATGGTGATTTAACAACTCGAGTAGAACATAAAGGTGATGTAGACACTTCTAAACCAGGCAAATACATTGTGGAGTACTCTGTCGTTGATTCTCAAGGTGGGAAAGCAACGGTAACACAGACTGTAATTGTAGAGGGAGATGGAGAAACATCAAATCTAAAACCTACATTAACAGTTCCTATTGCAGCGACAATTACTGTAGGAGAATCATTCGATCCGATGGCAAAAGTAAAAGCTATTGATAAAGAAGACGGCGATCTTACTTCTAAAGTAAAAGTTGAGGGGGAAGTAGATACCTCTAAAGTCGGTACTTACATAGTAACGTATACAGTTACAAATTCTAAAGGCCATGAAGAAATTGCGAAACAAACTGTAACGGTCAAAGGTAGAGAAGAAGTTAAGAATGACATACCAATACTAAAAGTACCTTCTACAACTACAATTACTAAGGGAGATGAATTCAATCCAACGGCAGGAATATCCGTTATGGATAAAGAGGATGGTGATCTTACTTCTAAAGTAGTGTATGAAGGAACTGTAGATACATCTAAAGCTGGTACTTTTGGAATAATATATAGTGTCACAGATTCTGTAGGTAATAAGGTACACGCAATACAAAAAGTATTAGTGAAGGATACAGACGCTAGCAAAGCTAAAGGTAGTACTAATAACAGTAATAACGGTAATATCCAAAACAACAGTAATTCCGATAAAAAAGAATCTACATATAAAGAGCTTCCAAACACGGGGGGCAGTACAACTAACAGTACAACAATGGGTTTATGGATGGTTTTTGCAGGTATAGTGTTCACTTTAGTTCGCAAATTTAGAAAAATATAAAAGTAGATAGTACAGCTTATTCGTTTGAAGAATAGAGTACAAAAATAATTGTGCATCATGAACTGTTTCCATAACTCATTTTTGTTAAAGCAATCACCATTTTTTCTTAATTTATTTTAGAAGGTAGAATAATAGTAAACATAGAATATATTAATAATTAAAATGTTTACGAGGTGAAGGTGATGGCAATAAAACAAGACGAAATTAAAGTAGTAGTTGGAGCAGGGATGTTTAATAATAATCCAGGGTGGATACAAACGCAAGAAGATGAACTTAATTTATTAGATAAAGCTACGTGGGAAGAAAGATTTGAATACAATTCTATTTCAGCTATCTTAGCTGAGCATGTATGGGAACACCTTACGTTTGAAGAAGGTGTAAGAGCTGCTGAAATTTGCTATGAATTTTTAAAGCAAGAGGGGCATATTCGGTGCGGTGTTCCTGATGCATTTTTCCGAGATGAGGCGTACCAAAAGATAGTTCAAATAGGTGGACCTGGCCCAAAAGATCACCCAGCAGCAAGTCATAAAATTGTCCATACCTATAAAACACTAACGAAAATGTTTGAAACTGCTGGATTTGAGGTAGTTTTACTTGAATATTGTGATGAAAATGGTCAGTTTTATTATAATGAATGGGATGCAAACGACGGTGTTATTTTCCGTTCGAAAAGGTATGATCCTAGAAATAAAGGTGATAAACTTGGTTTTCCATCGTTAATTGTTGATGCGATTAAACGATAAGTTTTTCAAGTAAGTAGATTTAGTATAATAATTGCATGAGTCATAGCGTTTCTTTATATGCTGTAATTCTATGTTCGATGAAAATGAGAACGCAACATAAGGGGAATGCCTTAAAGTTACATAATATGAATTAAATTGAGCATAAGAAATATAATACTAATTATAAAATTGGCAGAAAGTAGTCTTTCTGCTTTTTATTTTGCAAAGGGGATGAATATACTATGCAACCTATAAAACAAGTGGCATTAATGTACAGAGATAATAAAGTTGTTTAATTTACAATAAAGTTATTTAAAAAATAATATAGTTGTTTAAAAATCCTTCTACTAACGAGGCAAGTTAGTGGAAGAAATAGCAAGTGGGTTTAACTAGGAGAAGTGTCGATGACATTACAGAAGACACCGAGGTGTCTTCTGTTTTTTTAAATTAAGGATATCGATAAATTAAGATTTATTTACTTAACATTGTACTTATTTTCGGACCGAGGCATCTAATCGGTGAGTATATACAAACCAAGTAATGCTTGCTGTTAATAATGTTGACGAAATTAAAGCTGTAAGAACACTATATGTTTGCCAAATAAGTATCGTTGACCAATCGAAGGCAAAAAACATTATACACTGGGCAATCGTAGCGATTAGGAAAATAATTGTTACGATTGTTCTCTTTTTTGTCATTGGCTGCTGCTCATTCGTTTTCCCTTTTCTTAATCCTAAGAAAAATAACAGAACGGCTAATAGGCAAAGAATAATTGTGGTGGACGACAAAATGATGTCCAAAAGCTGTGTGCCACTTATCTCATATGACTGAGTTAGATTGCCGTTTAATATATTTTTAACTTGTAGTACCAGGTTTATATTGGTATTTGCGCCGTTGCTCAGTAAGCAGATGGCTGTTCTTTCATTTGGCAGTATGGCTACTTTGGTACTAAAATTTGGATTACCCCCAGTGTGTTCTATAAACGTTTGTTCGGCGTTTACCGACCAACCTGCCGCATAATACATATCATTGACAGCTGAAACAGACATATCACCCCTATGTGATTTTTCGATGGCCCTGTGAAATATTTCGGGTATGTCCTGCACGATACCCATCTGTATGCCCATCCAACGCGCCATATCTTTTGTATTAGAAATGATATAGCCGGCAGGTTTATTCCCAGCATAATCCGGAGCGTTAAATGGAGTTGTTATAAAAAAGGAAGAACGGTAGCCCTGTGCTAACTGTCCAGTGGCTTGTGCATCTTCTTTATAAACATACGTCTGGTGAAGACCTAAGGGTAGAAATACCTGTTCCTTCATAAAGTCTTCATAGCTTTGTCGTGATACAATCTCAATAACCAAACCCAATACGTCATAATTAACGGTTCCATAGTTATATTGTTCACCGGGAGAGAACGCCAATTCTGCATCTACCAGCGTTTCCACAGTCTTTTGCAACATATCAGGCGTATTACCTTGTGGAATATTTTGAGTATGTCTAATATTTGTTAGGCCGCTGGTATGGTGAAGAAAGTTATTTAGTGTAAGGTTTTGCATATCAACAGGTTTGCCTTGATACTTTAACGTAAACCAAGGTAAATATTTTTGGATAGGGTCAGTCATTGATAGCAGCCCTTGCTCTTCCAATAGCAAAATCCCCATACCAGTAAAAGCTTTACTCACCGAGGCCAACTCATAGAGTGTATTTTCACTTGCAGACAGTCCCTTTTCAAGATCTGCATACCCAGAAGAAAAGTAGAACACTTCACCATCAGCAAGTATTGAGAGTGACATTCCAGGCACACCTGACGTACGACAGGCATCATCTAGCAATGCTTGTATTGCCACAGATTTCGAATCTGACAACGCATAACTTTGTGTTGCGAATCCTGAGAATAATATAAATATCGTTAATACAAAAACAATAGTCTTTTTCATACACTCTCCTTTCTGAAGAATTATAAGGGTATAAATAACTTATTTTTATAACTATAAGCTGAATTCTGATTTATATTTATCTATATAATATCAAATAATTGTGAAGAGTTACACTTAAAGTAACGGGGGCGTTAGTTTAATAAGAAGTAAACAACTTTATTATTCATTTTTTAAGCATTACATAAGCAGATGGATATAATTTGAAACAACTTTAAAGAGCCTTGCTGCATATAGAATGTAGTAAGGCTCTTATCTTTTTTAATCAAAATTCAATAACTTTATTATCACTATACAATTAACATGTATTACTCATGATCCAACAGGCAGCTTATTATTTGCAATAAAAGAATTAAAAGAGGAATTGTCAAACTTAAATTATGATGAGAAATATATAACAATTAGTAATGTAACACCAAAAGAGATTGTAAAAGAACTAGAGGAAAGTAACTTCTATATAAATATAGTAGAAAAATTAGGTGTAGGGAATGCACGTAGGGATTCTTTAAAGTTTGTTAGTAACTATGATTATGATTACTATCACTATTGTGACTTTGATCGTTTGCTAACTTGGATTAAAGAATATCCAGCTGAACTTAATTCCTTCATTCAGAATATAGTAGATGTAGATTACTTAATCATTGGCAGAACAGAAAAAGCTTTTCAGACACATCCTGAAGAATGGCAAGTTACAGAATCAGTATCAAATAAAATTATGTCATTACAATTAGAGAAACAAGTAGATATTACAGCTGGTTCATGTGCGTTATCAAAACGAGCAATGGATTACATAATAAAATATTCTAAATGCAGAATGACTGATGGAGAATGGCCGATGATTATAAATACTTTTACAGATTTTAATATTGGTTACATTGCAGTAGAAGGTTTAAAATACGTGAACAAGCTTAACCAAGATAATCTAGTTGATCCGATAAAAGCATGGTCAACTAGATTAGAGCTCTCATATATAATAAGTCAATCCATTTTGGAGCTAACAAAAACCTTTTAAATTAATGGGGTGTAATAGTGATTTCTTTTTTAATTGAAATCATGTAAAATAAAATAAAGAACGTACATTCGCTTTTGCGAAAAGGGGGTTAATTAATAATGTTAGCAGTAATAGAGAAACAAGGTAATGAATATGTAGTGCAATTTGAGCGTTATTTTTCATATTCAATAGAAGAGGTTTGGTCTGTTTTAACAGAAAACAGTAAGCTGAAAAAATGGATGTCTAATTTACAAATCGAAAGCCTTAAAACAGGTGGAATAATCAAGTTTGATATGATGGACGGTTCATTTATAAATATCGATATTTTAGAGTGTCAAGTAAACGCAGTGCTTGAATTTACTTGGGATAAAGACTGTGTACGATTTGAAATACATAAAGAGGAAAATGATACTCTTTTACTTCTTAAAGAATACATTCATGAGTTAACAGATCATACTCCGAAAGATATAGCGGGTTGGCATATTTGTTTAGATCTTTTTTCCTCCGTACTAGAAGGGAAAGAAAAAGAATTTTCTAAAGATGAATGGAAACAGTGGTTTGAAATATATAAAGATAAGGTTCTTGAATTAAGAGCGTAATCAACTTAAAGGTTATATTCATTGTGTAATTATTATATTGCAAATATGATTTTAATGAGAAATAAGAATAGAGGTTAATATGAAGGTAAACCAATTAATTGCTAATAACATAAACAAATTAGATACAGTCATTCCATTTAATAAGTCTTTTGGAATCGCTGGTTTATCAGGATCAGGTAAAACAACTTTTTGTCAAACAATTGGTGAAGAATCAAAAAAACGATTAGTTTCTTTATTACCAAAGGCTGAATATCAATATTTATTTCCTAATATCATGGAAACGAATTTTAGTGCTATTAAGATGGAGGATATGCCTTTAGTACTTTTTCTAGGGAAATCATCAATTTCTTCTAATCCACGTTCAACGCTAGGTACTCATACTGGTGTTTTCACTGAAATTCGCGAAAAACTTGCTGACGTATTTCATCTTTCCCCTGAGGTTTTTTCATTTAATAACCAGTTAGGTTGGTGTTCTGGTTGTAAAGGCCGAGGTACTAATAAAAATATTGAGTGTAAAAAATGTAAGGGAAAACGTTATAGTGAAGAAATTGAACAACATACTATAGATTTATTTGCTAAACCACATACCATTTCAAATATTAATGATTTAAGTGTTGAGTCTATTCTTTCGCTAGCGGAAGTGTTAAATATTAGTGAAGCAAAGCAACATATATTACAAAACATAATAAATATGAACATTGGTTATTTAACATTAAATCGAATAATGGGTACGTTGTCAGGTGGAGAGTTAACACGACTATATTTAGCTGAATTCATGGCAGTAAGTGAAAATGCTGTAATTATTATTGATGAGATTTCAGTTGGACTTGATCATGGAACATTATTACAAATATTAGAAGAGATCAAGAAATTAGGGTGTAAAAATCAAATTTGGCTTATAGATCATTCAGATACAGTACTGGATACAACAGATGAGCAATTGTTCTTTGGACCTGGTAGCGGAAAATATGGTGGACAAATTGTGAAAGAATCACCAAGACCAAAATCAATACTGTGCGATCTAAATAAAGAAGTACCAACAGAATATTATACATTCCAAGAATTATATTGCCGTAATATCCAAATGGTGGAGTTTCAGATTCCTAAAAATAGGCTTGTAACAGTTACAGGAGAATCTGGTTGTGGGAAATCTACTCTTGTCAATGAATGTTTAGCTACAGATTTCTTGAAACGATATCCAAAAGATAAACTAGTTATGGTAGGGCAAGATCGAAATCAATCCATTACAAGTCGATCAACTGTAGCAACTTTTCTAGATATTAAAAAGAAACTAACAAAGTATAGTGAAGAAATTGATGATATTTTTGAGCGTTCGATTGAAGATATTATTGACGAACTTCCAAATGAAGATATTGCGTATAAACGCTTGAGCCTACTAATTAAATTAGGGCTTGGCTATTTAACATTAGAACAAAAAACACAAACATTATCAACAGGTGAGTTTCAATGTGTTCATTTAGTTTCTGAATTATTTGCAAACACTAGAAATCCACACACATTATTTATTTTTGATGAGCCTTCAAAAGGTTTATCACAAAATATTTTAAATCAATTTATAGATAGTGTTAGAGGGATATTGCAAGATGAATCAGTCTCGATCATTATGATTGAACATAATAGTTACATGCTAGAAAGCTCGGATTATATTGTAGATTTTGGGAAAAGACAGCTTGAAGCTATCAATCATCTTGAAGTAGTAAGTCATGATGATTATTATCGTCAAAAAAGCAGTGTGAATAATGTTGAGCAAATACATATTTCTTCAGCACTTAAGCATAAAGAAGGCGTTCACTATTTAGAAGAAAATCATATTAACTATTTTAAAAATGCCGAAAATGTTTATAAGGGTGGTATTTTAAAAAGTTTATCTTCAATGGCGCGTTTAATTTATGGTGAATATGAATCTGATACAATTGCACCGGTTATTGCTATTGATTTTGAGAGGCATTTATATAGTCAATATAGTTTTTTATATGAGGTTGGTGGACTAATTAATCATATTGTAGCTGCTCATCCAACTAATAAAGATACGAGAAGTTTTGATTTCTATTCACAGGACAACCATTGTCCATCTTGCTCTGGACGTCTTCAAATTGAAGTTTTCGATAAAGATATTACAATTCAAAATAAAAACGTTCCATTTTGGGATGGTTTATTCGATCCGGAAATCATGAAAGTATTAAAATTTTATCAATATGAAAAAATAGAATTTCTATTTGATGAAATTAAACATGAGCTTGGTCAAGATTTGTCAAAGAGCTATAATGAAATGTCCGAAGAAGAAAAGCATACGTTTTGGTACGGGTATTTTGAAAAATCATTTTATGATAAAAAAGGAAAGACACGCAGAACATGGGTAGGTTTTAATACGATTATTGGTGGATATATTGTTATTTCAAAAGCACCTATTAAAGAAGAAATTAAGACTTCTAAAGAAATGGTGACATGTCCAATTTGTGAAGGGACGGTTTTAAATCATCATAAACCACTTAAATTTGGCAACTCAGATATTCGTGAAATTATCAATCAGCCAGTTGATGAAGTGTTGAAAATAGTCGGTGATTTACCTGCACTTCATAAATTGAAGGATATAGTTGGTGGCGATATGAGATTGACAGAAGATGTTTCTTTATTGCCAAGAAAAGTACAAGTTGCATTGAAAATGTTTGAATTAGAACAGGCAAGCTTTTCAAACTATGAAATAGTGTTACAAAATGTCTTACCATTCTGGGATAAAATAAAAGGAAATATCGAATTCATTAGTGGTAATAATCAAGTAACTGTTTGTGATTTCCCTAATGTTTATGAAACGAGAGAAAACATGATAGATAAGTATTTCACAAATGGTAAATATAAAAAACTTACGTATGTATACGAAGCATTTGGATATAAAAAGTTAGTTACCCAAATTAATAAAATTAAAAAAGGTTATCCATGTCCATTCTGTAAAGGAAAGAAAGTTATAACGGAAGATAATTTGCATGATGGTGTCTTTAAATTAACAATTCCATGTGTAACTTGTAATGCAAGTGGTATTAATGACGAAGGACTAAAAAAAGTTGTTGAGGGTGTGGATGTAAAAACATGGTTAACTGGAAAAGTTAGTGATGTTGTGGATAAGAGCTTATTAACAGAGGCTGTTGAGCAAATACCAATTTTTAATCGTATTCGTGAATTGGATAAACGAGATATGATAGCGGTTTATGAATGTCTTGAGCGTAATCAGTAAAGTTTTATTAGCTTATGTGTTATTAACATAACTTATATAAAATGTATATTCTTTATAATATATATTAACGCAGTATGATTAATACAAGGTAATGAAAGAAGATTCAATTTCTTAATGTTAAAATTAAGGAATTGGATCTTTTATTATTTTTATGTTCCGCATACAATGTTTTTTACTAAGAAAAGAATTATGGAAAGGGAAAGGAGGAGAGATGGGAAACTAAAAAGAATAAACAGGTGATATATTATGTAATTATTATATTATAAAATAGATGAATAAGCATAAAAATAGTTCTTAGGTTATATTGTTGTTCTTATTAATCTTTTTGTTTTATTGTCTGATTTTTTAAATTTAACAGAAATATATACTTGAATGAAGTATATATTTCTGTTAAATTTATCCTATGGATAGAACAAGCTTAATTAAAGGTCATTTAGAAATGTGTGTATTATCTATTTTGTCGAAAAAGAAAAGTTATGGTTATGAGATTATGAAAGAGCTAGAGGTACACAATTTAAAGTTGAAAGGAGTAGGAAGTATTTATCCAATTCTAACTAAGTTGAAAAATCAAGAGTGGGTTAATACTTATCAAGAAGTAACAGACAGTGGTAAAGTTAGGATTTATTATGAAATTAATGAAAATGGGAGAATACGTCTTGAGAAGAAAATTAATGAGTGGTTAGAATTGCAATTGGATATTCAAACATTACTAAAAAGCGGTTTGAAAGGAGACCTTCTGAAATGAGGAATAAATTGATGGGTAAAGAAAAGCAATTTTTAACAGACGTACTTAAGGAATTAAAGCAATACGATATTAGTCTAGAAGAAAGGGAAAATATTAAGCGACAAATATTAGAACATATTCAAGAGTGTCGTGAACATGGAGAAGATAGTATAGATGATTTAGGTACATCTGAATTATTTGTTCAAGATTTTTTAGAAATAAATGAAATTGATTCACAAGTTAAAATGAAACAACTTCAAAATGAAAAGGGCAAATTCAACACATTTATGTTACGTGGCATATTCATCGCAATTATTACTTACCTCAGCTCGCAAATTATATTTTCAATATTTTTAACTGAATCATTTAATCAAAATAATAGTAAAAGTGCATTTCAGTATAATCTTTTATATCGAATATCAGAGAATCAATGGTGGAACGCATTATTAATAATGACTAGTTTGACGCTCTCTGTAGTAGTATTTATTAGCTTAGTAAGTTATAAAAAAAGAAAGCATCTAAAGTATAATGAAGAATACAACCTATAAACTGTCTCTAATTTTTATTCTTTTTAATGTATTAATATTATGTATCACACCTCCAAAAGTTTACGCTCAGCAAAATATTAAAGTTACATTAGATAAGTATATTGAAAAATTTATAAAAGAGCAGAACATTCCGGGAGCTTCTGTTGCAATTGTACATAATAAAGAAGTATTCTTCACAAAAACGATGGGGTTTACTGGAGAATCTGAAAAAAAGGTAACTAGTAAAACTCCATTTGCAATCGGCTCAATAAGTAAATCTTTAACAGCTTTAGCTATAGTGAAATTAATAGAAGATAAAAAAATAAAATTAGAGGATCCAGTTCAACGATATCTCCCTTGGTTTAAACTAAAAGATTCTCAAATATCCTCAACTATAACAATCCAACATCTACTAACTCATACAAGCGGAATCAACACATATGAAGGCTTAGCATTATCAGATAAGCAATCCAAAAGTTCTACAGCATTAAAAGAAAATGTAATGAGACTTTCAAATGTAAAAGTAACTGCTCCACCAGGTGAAAAATATCAATATAGTAATGCAAATTATATTGTGTTAGGCGCACTTATTGAAGAAGTCACAAATGAAATATATTCATCATATATGGAAAAGTATATTTTTCAGCCGTTAAATATGAATGGCGCGGCAGCAAGTAAAGAAATTGCATATGAAAAAGGCTATTTAACAGGTTATCAGTCGTGGTTTGGCATACCAAGAAAAAGTGTAGTGTCCTATGATAATGCCGGGGCACCATATGGTTATATTACCGCGAATTTGGAAGATATGATTCAATTCATTATGTTTTTGAATCGCCAAGAAAATCCTCAATTTTTAAAGCAAGAAAACATGGATCTTTATCTTTCACCACTTTATCAAACAAATTCAGAAAAAAGTTATGGTTTTGGATTAAGAACAACAAATATAAATGAAAGCGAAACGATGATTTGGCATTCAGGATCAACGCCCGATGCTCGTGCAGAAATATTTACTTTAAATAAAAGTGGCTGGAGTGGTGTGATTTTAACAAATAAAAATCATGTATTAGAAGAAACCGCACTATCAGAATTGAAAAAGGGGATTATTAGTATTTTGAATGGAGAAGAACCGGTTGATATCCCTAAAAATATACCATTAACACAAATTATTATGTTGATAGTTACACTCATACTTTTCGTAATATCAATTATGTTAATTAAAAAGTATAAACATATGAAAACTGTAAAAAAGGTAAGTTGGTTATCTATAGGGGGTCTATCGCTACTATTATCTATTACATTCATCCCACTACTTACTTATAGTACAAGTTCACCATGGCGGACGATTAAAATATTTGCGCCAGACGTAGCTTTAGTTACAAGTATTATTGTAACTTTATTAGCTGTGAACGGATTAATATCAATTCTTATAGCCTTAAGAAGGAAAAAAGTATAAGGGGAAATAATTAAAGAAATATAATTCAAGTGTTATAAACGGTTGACTCTCACACAATGTCATTGTTTAAGATAAAATTGAGCTTCGAAGTAGATGTAATTTATAGGAGGAAATCATGTTTAAAATAGGAGACTTTTCAAAACTATCTTCCATTAGTATACGTGTGTTGAGACACTACGATAAAGTGGAATTATTACAACCAGTAAAAGTCGATGAACAAAGTGGTTATCGATAATATGCAGCAGCACAGCTAAAGAAAGTAAATCAAATTCAAACATTAAAAGATATGGGATTTAATATTGCAACTATTAAAGAAATAGTTGCAAGTGAAAATATGGAAGTAATAAAATCGCAATTTGAAAATCGGAGTGCTCAAATAAAAGATGAAATGGATGGCCTCCAAAAACAATTACGTCTTCTTGAAGCCTCAATGAAATCGATGAGAGAGGATGTAGTTGAGATGAACTATCATGTTTCAATAAAAGAAATTCCAGAAAGAAATGTAGCTAGTGTTAGAAAGATTATTCCATCTTATAATCGCGAAGAGGATTTATGGGGTATATTAACGCAAGAAATACAAATGAAAAATATTAGTATTGCCCATCCGAGTTATAGTATTGCGGTTTTCCATGATCGTGAATACAAAGAAAATGATGTAGATATAGAAATACAGCTAAGTATTCTAGGGAAGCACGAAAATACAAAAGACGTTACATTTAAAAATGTGGAATCAGCTAATGTAGCTTCTATAACAGTTAATGGAAGTTATGAACAGATGACAGCTGTAAATGAAGCTGCGGCAAAATGGATTGAGACAGAAGGTTACGAATTAGCAGGCCCAATGTTTAATATTTATCATGTGAGCCCCGCGATGGAATCGGATCCTAATAAGTGGGTTACAGAAGTTTGTTATCCAGTAAAATGATGATAAAGAAAAAGGCATTATGATATGCCTTTTTTCTTTATAAATTTATCCGTAATTAAAATTAACCAGTCATATATAATTATCTTTCCTTCTATTATAGTTTTCTTATCGGACTATATAGTGCAATAAAAACTTCAACTAGCTTCGTGAAAGCAGCTAAAGCAAATACAAACACTGGATTATAAGCTGAAATAATGCCTCCTACTAATGCCCCGAGTGGCATAGCTAATCGTGTAAGTACACGTGAAAATCCTAAAACTCTCCCTTGCATATTTGATGGAACTGTTTCCTGGCGAACCGTGGCTACAATTGTATTCCATGCAATATTGCAAGTCATTGCAATACCGAAAGCAATTCCGGGAGCCAGCCAATATGTGCTCCAAAGTGCAAAAGTTAAGCCAATTGCTCCAACAAATAGGAGTAAAGGAATTAGAATGCCGCGCTGCAACCTCTTTTCTAAAGGAACTGCAATAAAGCTTCCTAAAAGACCACCTATTCCAATTAATGAATAATTAACCCCACTTTGTTCTGGGGTAAGTTGTAATGTGGATAGTAAATAATACATGAATATACCTAAAACTGCACTTGCTCCAAAGTTTCCTATCATAGCTTGAAAAGATAAAGCTAAATTTAAGTGGTCATTTTTGAGCCATTTAAATCCATTAACCAAATCAGATAGTATATTTTGAAGTGTATTTTTATCTTCGCATTTCTTGTTTACGGTTTTCATAGACGGTAATAATATCACAGCAACTAATGTTGCAATAAATGAAAGAACATTAATCCAAAGCAACTGAAAGCCGCCAATAAAAGAAATGAAGACCCCAGCTATCATTGGACCAAATAAACTAGCCAATTGATTGACCATTTGATAGAAAGAATTGGCCTTCGTTAAGGATGCTTCAGCAATTTGCGGAATGACTGTAACAGTTGTTACATCAAAAAGCATGGACATAACTGCTAACATAAAAGTAATTATGTATAAATGCCAAATTTCTAATAGATGTAATGAATGTAGTATTGGAACAAGACTTACTAAAATAATATTAGTAATATCCGCTACCAAAAGTAACTTTTTTCGATCATAACGATCAATTATTACACCAACTAAAGGACCAAATAAAACGATTGGCAATACGTTAATAGCAAATAAAGAACTCATAATGACAGCTGAACCGGTTAATTGATAGGCAATCCAAGGTAATGCAAAAGTATACAATGAGTCCCCAATTCGTGAAATGAGTAAACCAAAAATAAAAATCTTATATTCTTTAGAAAAAGTTGTCTTTACGGTAAGGCTACGTTCTTGTAAAGGTTTCACACTGTTTATACCACCTTTATGATAGAGGAATTTGAAAATCATCCGTCCAATACTTGTTATATATATAATTCTATAATTTTTTGGTGAATCCTACTTTTTGCATGTATTTTAAGGAGGAAATAAAAATGAAGAATGTAAAAGCAGTCTGTACTGTTTTATATAGTATGTATGGTTGGGGAGAGATGTAGATTATACATATAAATAAATCATAAAAATGTTATGTAAACTATATGTGCAATATGGAATATATTTTCCTTATAATTTGTATTTTATAATATATAATAGAAAGTAAGAACATTTTGGTAGTTATCGAAAGTAATTAAGGGCGGTTATTTGAAAGGAGTGATGTTTTATGAACAAACAGAAGAAAATCAAGCATGAGGTAAAAATAATTTGAGTATGCGTATCATACCTCTATAAACTACGTTCGCTCAAAGCTAGGAGCAGCGCATGATAAAAATTACAATAGGAAAAAATCAATACCCAATAACATTAGCTGAGGAACATAATTTTGATTGGTTAAAGGGGGTAGAAGTATTTACTGTTTTTGATCAGCAAGATTCAGGAAATATTAGCTTTGGTATTATTGAAAATGGACATCGTTACTTTTTGAAGTATGCCGGTGCACGTAATTTAGAGTACAAAGGTAATGTAGCGGATGCAATTCAACGATTAATGAAAGCAAAAGAAATATATGAACAAATTCAACATCCTTTACTAGTTCCATATATTAATTGTATTCAAATGCAAAATGGGTTTTGTTTAAAGTTTCATTGGATAGATGGGGAATGCATGCACAATCATTGGGACTTTACTCCGTTTGAAAAGCACCATTCACCAAATTCACCTTTTGTTAAGTTAAGACAATTATCCGTGATGGAGAGACTTAACATATTGACTCAGATTTTTGAGTTTGCAACCTATGTGGAGTCACTAGGCTATGTCATGGTTGATTTTTATGACGGTAGTATTTTATATAATTTCGAGCAATCAAAATTGATGATTTGTGATATTGATTTTTTTCAAAAAGCACCAGTGTTTAATGAAATTGGGGAGAATTTTTGGGGTACAGCTCGCTTTAAAGCACCAGAGGAATATGAACTGTATGCACAAATTACAAGCGAAACGAATGTGTATGTATTAGCTGGAATTGCTTTTGCCTTTATCGGTGGAAAAAATGATAAATGCTATGAAAAATGGGAGAGCTCACAAGAATTATATAATATATGTAAAAAAGCGCTGCATAAAGAAAAAAGTAAAAGATACCGCACTATTCAAGCGTTTTATGAAGCTTGGCATACAAATATAGAATAAATAATCAATATTCAATATTCATTTTAATTTATATGTATCAACAAAGGGGAACACATAAAATGAACGAATTAGAGTACAAAAACTTTTATGATAAAGTAGGAAGAGTAAATGGATGGGATTTTAGTAAAATAAAATGTGAAACTGTAGGAGATACATGGGATTTTTATGGAGAAGTGAAAGAAAGATGTAAACTATCAGACACTTTACTTGATGTTGGTACAGGCGGAGGAGAAAATGTACTTAATATAGCATCTTCAGCTAAATTGCTAATTGGAATTGATAATTCTAATGGCATGATTGAAACGGCACATTCCAATTTAAAAAAATCAGGTGTACAAAATGTTGAGTTTTTTTAAATGAATTCTGAAGCGTTAACGTTTCCGCTTGCCCATTTTGATATCGCTTCTAGTTGTCACGCACCATTTATAGCATCTGAATTAGCAAAAGTAATGAAACAAGGTGCTTTTTTCTTAACACAACAAGTAAGCAAACATGATAAATTAAATCTTAAGGAAGCATTTGGGCGAGGACAATGCTTAGGTGAAAGAGATGGCACATTAAAAGAAAAGTATATGAGTGAACTTATTAGTGCAGGATTTGAACTCGTGCAAGTACGTGAATATGATGTGACTGATTATTACAGAACGCCTGAAGATCTTATTTTCTTATTAAAACATACGCCTATTATTCCTAATTTTGGAGAAGAGGAAGAGGATTTTAATATTTTGCAAAAGTTCATTAAAGCTAATAGTTCTGAAAAAGGTATTCGTACGAATTCAAAAAGATTTATGATTATTGCTGTAAAATCATAATATGTTTTGTTGTAAAAGCTGCTCTTTGTTTAAGAAAAGGCAGCTTTTTTGTATGGAAACAATGCAGGATAAACTTAAATATTCATACTAAAGTTGTAGTTTTCATTTGAAAAATCCATCCTTCTGTTTGATTTTATCTATTTATAAGTGTAATACAATACAAATAGATAATAAGAAGCAAGGGGGTATGCAATGTGATTACACATATATCAGATATAAAACTACAAACGGTTTCTATAGAAGGGGTAAAACAAGTTTATAAGGACATATTATCTTTTCCAATAAAAAAAGAAACGGCATCATTTATTCAATTTAAAGTAACACCTTACACAACAATTAGTTTTCAAGAAGTGTATGAGCCAATCGCTCCAGCACATTTCGCCTTTGAAATTTCATATTCAAAATTTCATGAAACAGCAAAATGGCTTGAAAAGTCTGGGTTACTTATTGTGAAATGGAAAGATGGAAATACAATTGGTGAGGAGAACGAGCTATTCAATTTATACTTTAAAGACGGAGATGGAAATCTACTCGAAATTATCGCACATAGTTATGTTAAGGAGGATGTATTAGTACCGCAGTCACCTTTAAACATTTTATATGTAAGGGAAATTGGTCTTCCTGTTAAAAGTGTATCTGTATTTACGGAATGGTTGAAATTAAATCTCGATATGAAAACGATGGAAGATGGAGATATTTTCAACTTTGTAGTTGGCGGCACTGCATATATCGTCGCAACTTGGTGGCAGCGACCTTGGATCCCAATTGCGATGAAAGCTTTACCACCGAAAGTACATGTTTCTTTTGGAACACCAGACGTCGCATTTTTACAGCGAATCCAAAATAACTTTAAGAAAAATAGTGTACTATTTGAATGTAAACGTAATGAAGTATCATTTATTGAGCAAGGATATACATTTTCAATTGTGCATACATCAGAGTTTCATTCTGATATTCCTAAACAATTAAACTTACCGCTTTCTATTTAATGATGGAAAGCGGTAAGTTTTTTTATATTTTCGTGGAGAAGGGTTTCAGCATAATTACACTGAATTTATAGAGGAGTATAATGTATTAGCTTAATTTATAGTAAGGAGAGAAATGAATTGAATCTAGGAAATCCGATAGCAAAAGGGAACACAGCGGAAATTTATCTATATGATAATAAGATTATGAAATTATTTAAAGATTACCTCCCAAATACAGAGTCTATGAATGAAGCAAAAAAACAAAAATATGCTTATTCATGCGGGCTGCCAGTTCCAAACGTATTTGAAGTGACAAAGATACAAAATAGACAGGCAATTATTATGGAATACGTAAAAGGGGACAGTATTGGTGATCTCCTACTTAATAATCTAAATGAGGCAGAGTATTATATAAATATTTGTGTGAATGAACAAAAAAAGATTCATGCTATACATGTGAATACAGATGAAATGGAAGCAATGGGGGAAAGGCTAGAGCGTCAAATTAAATCTGTACATAAATTGGATGAAAAACAAAAGGAAAGTATATTGAATAAGTTACATTCAATCAAACTTGATCCTAGATTATGCCATGGCGATTTCCATCCATTTAATCTAATTTTAAGTGAAAAGAATGTAAGTATTATAGACTGGATAGATGCTAGTTCAGGTGACATTCGCGCAGATTTGTTTCGGACATACTTGTTGTACTCACAATCTTCGGTAGAATTAGCTGAAAAGTATTTGCATATTTATTGCAGAAATACTGGATTATCGAGAGATGAGATTTTTCAATGGGCACCTATTATTATTGCGGCTAGAATATCTGAAAATGTAACTGCTACAAACATTGAATATTTAAATGATTTGGTAGCGCAGTATTGTAATTAAAGAAAAGCTCTTCCTAAATTCATTTTTTATTATATCCGTTCTAACAATGCAAATGGATGAGTAAGGTTATTGAGATTTGTAATTGGGTATTACATTTGTAAAGAAGGAGTCCATTTTATGAAAACTGGTGAACCAATTTCAATGCATACTGAATTTGAGCAAGTTGCTCCAGCACTACAGCTTTTGAAACTATATAAGCGTTTCGGAGAATTTATTGCAGTTAATCATATTGATTTAGTTGTGCCAAGAGGATCTTTTTACGGAGTTGTTGGGCCTAATGGAGCAGGGAAAACTACATCTTTATCGATGGCCGTTGGTTTGTTACGACCAGATAGTGGGAGCGCAAAAGTTTTTGGAATTGATGTTTGGGGTAATCCAAAACAAGCTAAAACATTGATTGGGGTATTACCAGATGGGTTAGCTTTACCGGAAAGACTTACTGGTCGCGAATTATTAACATATATGGGATTATTAAGAGGAATGAGTGCTAAGGAAGTTGCTCAGCGGACAGAAGAATTACTTACAATATTAGAGTTAAATAATACTGAGGGGACTTTAGTTATTAATTATTCTACTGGTATGCGCAAGAAAATTGGCCTTGCACTTGCACTTCTTCATGCGCCGAAATTACTCGTTCTCGACGAACCGTTTGAGGCGGTAGACCCTATTTCTGCAGCTACTATCAAAAAGATTTTACAGAAATTTGTTAGTTCGGGTGGTTCTGTAGTATTTTCAAGTCACGTCATGGCGTTAGTTGAACAACTTTGTGATCACGTTGCAATTATTTCAAAAGGTAGAGTGGTTTCTTCAGGAACAATGGGAGAGGTTTGCGGTGAAGAAACCCTCGAAGACATTTTCGTTCAGTTAGTAGGGATTCCTGCTGTTAAAGGAGAGGAACTGTCTTGGTTAGTGTTTTGATTCGAATGAAGTTATCTATCCTTAAAAATTCAATGAATAGTGGTAAAGCAGTTCTTTTCATTGTTACAGGAATAATTGGCTTATTAATTGCAATTGGAACCATGCTGCTTTTTTCTTTTTATCCTACGGAACAGAACGTTTCACAAAGTATTCTATACATTACATTTGCTCTGTGGACAGTAGGGTGGGTTTTGGGTCCAATTATCGCTGGGGGAGATGGAATATTACGTTCTGAATATTTCGTGTTGCTTCCATTTACTTCTTATAAACTTGCTAGGGCGTTACTTGTTGTAGCTTTTATAGGATTAGGACCAATCGTTAGTTTAATAGCCTTCATAGGACTATTCATTTACGCAGCTAGGGTTAGCTTATCTGCAACTATAGTTGCAATTCCAGCAATTATTTTACAGTTAATATTTGTAGTATTGTTATCAAAAGTAGTAGTTAGTATTATTGGTGAGACGTTGAAATCAAGGATTGGAATGGAAGTGGGAGCAATGCTCTTTGGTTTCATTATAGCGTTTCTAAATGTGGGCTGGTATGTACTTCCTACTATTAATAAGATGACACTTAGTGATTCAACTTTACTTTACATGTTTCCGTCTAGTTGGGCGATACTCGCTGTAGAGTATGCAATTCAATCCAATTGGTTATTAGTTCTTGTTTTTTTAATTGTTCTAACAATATTATGTGGATTGCTGTTTTTTATATGGGCTACATTATTAATGAAAAGTACAGAAACTAAGAAAATCGAAGGAAGGATTACTACTAATAAACATAGAAAAGCTTTACGTTTCTTTTCAGAAACGAAAATTGGAGCAACAATTACGAAAGAATTAAAAAGTTGGAGAAGAGATCCACAACGTGGCCGTTTCCTCCGAATGGGTATTTGGATAGGGGTATTTTATGGTATTTTAGTTACAAGCGCTAATATATCGTACTTAATGCCTTGGGCAGGGATAATTATGATTGTATTCACAAGTATGTTTTCCTGTAATATATATGGTTTTGATGGGAGTGCATTATGGTTAACTTTGACGACACCTGACGCAGAACGAATTGATGTGCGTGGTCGTCAATTTGCATGGTTGATAGCAGTTGGTCCAATTGCAATTTTAGCAACAATTATTTTCACAATTTCTAGCGGGCTTACTTTCATTTATCCTTGGGTATTTACAGTAATACCAGCATTACTTGGTGGAGCAGCAGGTCTAATTATGTTATTTTCTGTATTTAACGTAGTACCGATAACTGATCCTCATCGCCGCGGGAGAGGATCAGTTATCTCAGGTGATGATATGAATGCGAGTAAAATGTTTATAACAACGTGGTTAATGATGGTGATGGTAATGGCAACAACTATACCCGCTTTGTTAGTTGTATGGCTTGGGACATTACTACATGTACAGTTCTTACAATGGCTAGGTGTGTTGACTGGCATTTGTACAGGAATGTTTTTTGCTTGGTGGTTTGGGCGAATTGCTTACTTAAAAATTGAAAAAAGTGGATCTGAATTGCTATTTGAAATGAAGAATGGCATGAAAACATTGCGTGATGATAACAAAAAGAAAGGTAACAGAAAAGCGGTTGAATTACCTAAGAAAAAACTAGCTATTGTTGTTCTTTTAGTATTTATGGGTATCTTTTTTTTGATACATCAAAGTGTAGTCCCGTTAATTTTTGAGATATTTAGTATAGATGATAAAGTTCGTCTTTTCTTTCTACCGCGCTATGTTCCACATATTGTTCGTATTCCTATAATCATCCTATTTGCTATATTAGGTATAGCATCTTTGTATAAAGCAATTTTAATTAAGAAAAAACATGGAAAGGAACATCGATTTATAAAAGACGAAATGTAGAATACCATTTAAAATAATTTGGTAATTATAGGATGTTGTTCAACTATCATTACCATGTAGTTGAACAACACTTCTGTTAAATATTAATGAGAGAACGATTAGTTTCGATCTTCATCCTATAAAGGTTCATTATCCGTACTTGTTCCTCAGTTAATTCTTCTTTATCCCAATACATATGCATTAAGCTATATTCAAAAATCTCCTTTAATTTAATAAATATAGGCAACTGGTCTATCATCTTTTTAGGCAGTTCCTTTTCCTCTTGATATCCGTCAAATATTGCTTTTGTAATAGAACGCTCATAGTCTGTTATATTCCCATTTCCAGGAAATGAATATTCTATCGCACTATAAATAGGAACTGCTAAATCAAATATGTAAAAATGTTTTTCACAGTCTTGAAAATCAATCATTGTTAAGTTTGAATTGTTTTCAACTAAAATATTTTCTAACCATAAATCTCCGTGAATTAAGCCGTAATTTGAAGTGGATTTTTGTAGCACTTTTATAGAATTTAAAACTTCAGATGCAATTTCCCTAATAGTAGTTTCTTCTTTAGGAATATACTTAACGAAATTATATTCCTCATTCTCATACCAGTCGTTAATATATTTAACCGGTTTAGCTTTTTCAAAGATTTTAGATATACGATGCAATTTTCCGATTTGTTGACCAAGTCTTTTAAATATAGTAGAATTCCATTCGCAGCTTGGTAAATGTATACCAGGAGCAGCTTTATATAATACTGTAAAAAGCTCCTTGTCTAATGTTAATTTTTCTACACGATTCCCTTGTAAAGAAGGGAGTGTTGGTGGAACATCTAAACCGTTTTCGTATAAAAAATTCGTATATGTAACTTCTTCTAATTGTTCTTCATATGTTTTGTAGTTTGTAATTCTAATGAAGTATATTCTTTGATCTGTGAGACATTCATACATCTCATTTGTTATTGGTTTAATGTTAATAAAATTCAGCGGATATTGTTCATTTATGAATTGAAGTATTTCTTTTTCTAGTTTGTTCATTGTAACGTCCTTTCTAAACTTTTATTTTTTAATTAGAGAATTAAAAAATAAAAGTTTAGAAAATTCTAGTTTCATTTTTGAAATCCTTTAAAATGAAATATGATGTAAATCGACCTTTAATAATTAGTTAGGTCTTACCAGCATACGAATGAACACTAAATTGAAAAATGAATAGAAGGTATGTCAAAATAAGATAGATAAAAATATAAAATTAATACACATATATAGATTTTACAGAATGGTTCATGTTATAAAACACAAGAAATATCAAAAGAATGAAACGCACTTCTCTTATACTTTTTATAAGGAGTGAAGGAAATGAATGAACATATACAGCCGATGATTGATTGGATTGAGCGCAATTTGAAAAAGGGATTTTCATTAGATGAATTATCTCGTTATATGGGGTATTCTCCTTATTATTGCTCTTTTAAATTTCATCAAGTAACGGGTTTCAGTATTAGACGTTATATTCTTCTTAGAAGATTATATTTATCTACAGAAGATTTAAAGAATGGTAGGAAAATAATTGAGATCGCATTGGATTACGATTACTCTTCCCAAGAAGCTTATAGTAGAGCTTTCAAAAATGTTTTTGGAATGAATCCAAGAGAATACCAACTTAGCAAAATGCCTATTCAATCATTTGTTAAACTAAATTTAAATAAAGAAGGGGCGTTTAATATGAATATTTCTAGAAAATTAGAGGTTGAACAGTTACGAAATAGGAAGAGTGAGCTATTTGATAAAGAAGTACTTAACATATTAAATGGTCAAGTTATGTATGAAGAATTTAAAAACGAAAAGTTAATGGGTGATTCTGATTATGCACCATTTAATGAGGCGATGTGTGTGAACCCCGCTACTACAAAAGTTTTTGATGACGATTTTATTAAAACAAGAGCGGAAGGACACAACAGTTCCGTAGAAAGTTATACAAAAAAGGTTATAGATCCGTTAGAAAAACTTTTTACGAAAAAGTATAAATGTATTGTCTTATGGTTTGGTGAAGATATGTTTTGCCAAATGAATCTACTTACAATACTTTCATATCTTGAACAGTCTTATTATGAAGGGAAAGTATATTTAAATAGCTTCAGAGAGGATGAATTTAAAGTAAATCAAATTGAACTTGAATTAGGAAATTATTCTTCGGTATACAATGAAGTATTAGTAAATCATAAAAAGACTTTCTATAAGGTACCACCTGTAATGTATCAGACTATAGATCTATATTTAGAAATGCTAAAAGAAGATAATGCTGTAATGAAATTTATCTCTAAAAATAAAGATTTATCAACTCAAGAATTATTAACGAAATTGTTTCATCTTTTTCCTACAATCGGATATGGAGATACTCAGTACATAGAGCTGATTAATAAAATAAAGAAGAAAACTACACCTAAAATATAGGTGTAGTTTTCTTCTTATAATTGCTCAAGTAATTCTAATTCTTTTTCTACAAATGCCATTAGTTCCTTAATTGTTTCGCCAGAAAAATCAAAACGAATTCCAGCTGCTTCATACACTCCTTTTATAGATTGCGAGCTTCCTAGTGATAATGCCTTTTTATAATTTTCTAGTGCTTGCTTTGGATCCTCTTTATATTGTTTATACATTTGTAATGCACCAAGTTGGGCGATCGCATATTCAATATAATAAAATGGTACTTCAAAAATATGGAGTACAGGTAACCAACTCGTTGCTATCCAGTTTTCGTGGCCATCAATATGTATGACGCTAGACTGATAATGTTTTTGAAGTTGTAAGTATTTTTCATTTCTTTCTTCAGAAGTATGACTTGGATTTTCATACAGCCAGTGTTGAAATTGATCGACAATAAGCATAACAGGTAAATATGAAATAACATCTTTAAAGAAGTTAATTTTTGCTTGTTTTAAATCTTTTTTGTCTGTATAGAAGGTATCCCAATAATTAAGCGAGAATAACTCCATTGTCATACTGGCTAGTTCAGCTGTTTCAGCTGGAATTTCTATATACTGTCGTATTTCTAATGGTTTTATGAGTTCGTTATGAATACTATGACCCATTTCATGTATAAAAGTGATAATATCATCTTGTGTATAATTTAAGTTCATAAAAATAAATGATAATTGTGAAGCTGGTAAGTACTCACAAAAGCCTCCAGATGCTTTTCCTTTGCGGCTTGTTAAATCAAGACAGTTATGTTTATACATTTGGTTTAAAAGTGCTGAAAATTCAACATCTAGTTTATTCAAGATATGAGTGCTCTTTTCCATTAAATCATTTTCATTTGCAATTGGTTTAAGTACTTTTTGATCTGGAGTTACAGCTGATACATCCCACGGGCGAAGCGTATCCACTTGCAGTTTCTCTTTTTTTTCTAGTAATATTTTATCTTTAAGAGGCACAACATACTTACGTATGGATTCAGCTAGTTCATAGCAATCTTTCGCTGAATAATCAAAACGCTCATATTTTTTGAACATATAATCGCGATAATTCTCTAGTTGAATATTTTTTGCTTTTTGATGACGAATTTCAATTAATTGATTTAATATGTTTTGAAGTTCTTTTTCAACAGATAAAAATTGTTCAGAAATAATGGTTTTTGCCTTTTTACGGGTGTCACGATTCGAATCTTGTAAATAGGATTGTAATTCTGTTATCGTTTTTTCTTCTCCGTCCCAAATTCCAATTAATCCTCCAGTAATTTCAAAGTACTCTGTGACTAATTTGTCTTCTTGTATTTCTAATTTGATATTTTCCTCACAAAATAACTTTTGAGCATTTTTTATTTTTGCATTCAATAAACCATATACGTTAGAATCTAATTCCATTCGAAATGGTGACTCTAAATATTTATTATCCAATAAATTTTGGTACCGCTTTAAAAGTGGCTTTACAAATTGTTGATCATGTTCAAAAGTATCTTTTATTTCTTCATCATCCGTATTACATTGAAAGGCGATATAATGTGATTTTAATTGTTCTTCGATTTCCCAAATCACTTTTGACTGCTCTTTTAACCAATTTTCAAGGTCTAGTTTTGAAGAAATCATTTTATTTAATAAAGTCGAAAGCGTTTTTTCCAATTGTAGTACATTACTAATATCAATTGTATTTACATGTTGCATTATATATCCCTCACTTTTTATTTATTCATGAAGATATTCTATTTATTAATTGTAATTTCCTTTTTAAGAGGAGAAAATGTGAAATAATGTTAAAATTTGAAATTATAGAAGGTATTTATATGTGAAAGTAAAAGTTTATCGTAAATGAAAATTTACGGAGGGAAGTGCAATGAAAAGAGGAAAGAAGTTGATTGTATTTTTATTTTCAATTGCTTTATTGTGTGCTTGTGAGTCTGAAATGGAAGAATCCAAAAGTGAAGATTCTATAGTTATGGATATTGCTACAGCGACAGTCAAGGAGGAATCTTTTTTTAGTGCTGCTATATGGGATGAAAAGGAAAGAATAGTAGATTTAGAGATTGCTGATAGCGAAGATGCTAACGAAATAAAAAAAGAAATTAATAAAAGATTGCAAATTCAAGGCATTATGTCTTATAAAGTAAATATATCTCAAAGAAACAAGGAGATTGTAAATGCAGAACATAGATGGGAGTTAGTTTTTGGACAGATATTTGATGACGTATTCAGAAAAAATGGATATGAAGGGTTTGGGATTCAGCAAATAAATTATAAAAAGAATCAACCTGTTGCTATTGATATAAAAACTAAGATTAGCAATGATGAAGTAAGGACGAGAGAACTTGGGCAGAAAATAGAAAAAGAGATTGAAGGTGTACTTAAAACAGAAGCAGTAAAGAAATGGATTGAAAATGATTCATATGCTATTGGGATTTACGATATAGATAATCGAAAAATTAACTAATTGAGGAATGAATGCTATATGGATGAAAAATCGATGTAATTAAATATAAAATTGCTGAAGGAGGTGTAAAATGTATAAGTATTTACGTATTTTTAATGATATAGAAAACATGATTCAACATGGAGAAATAAAAGAAGGAAAGAAATTACCGTCTATACGATCGCTTGTTACGCAATATGAATGTAATAAGGCGACAGTTATACGTGCACTTCATGAATTAGAAAAGCGTCACATTATATATTCTATCCCTCAAAGTGGATACTACGTTGTTCAAAAGTCAGGGAGTTTTGTAGAAAATGACGGGATAATTGATTTTGCTTCCTCAGCACCAGATCCAGATGTTTTTCCATATTTAGATTTTCAGCATTGTATGAATAAGGCAATTGATACTTATAAAAATGATTTGTTCGTATACGGAACACCGAAAGGGTTACCATCTTTAATTCCAGTCATTCAAAAACAGTTGGCAAATTATCAAGTGTTCACGAAAGAAGACAATATTTTTATAACATCAGGTGTGCAGCAGGCACTTGCAATATTAACTTCTATACCATTTCCAAATGAAAATGAAACAATATTAGTTGAACAGCCAACGTATCATTTATATATAGAATATCTAAAAATAAATAAAGTCCCTGTAATCGGTATTCAACGTACGAGTGAAGGTATTGATTTAAATGAATTGGAGCGTATTTTTCGAACTGGTAAAATAAAATTCTTTTATACAATACCAAGATATCATCATCCGCTTGGAACTTCTTATTCTAAAGGTGAGAAAGAAAAAATCGTACTATTGGCTAAGAAATATAATGTATTTATAGTAGAAGATGATTATTTAGCAGATTTAGAAACAGATTCAAAAGCCGATCCGTTATATAGCTTGGATCATAGTAATCATGTTATATATTTAAAAAGTTATTCAAAAATTATTTTTCCAGGTTTACGAGTTGGTGTAGCAGTTATTCCAACGGCTATTTCGAGTGCTTTTCATACATATAAAAAGATTTTAGATATCGATAGTCCAATGATATCCCAAGCTGCTTTAGAAATTTATATAAAGAGTGGCATGTTCGAACGCCATAAAAATAAAATTAAATCTTCCTATAATAATAGATCTAAAAAACTAGCAGAAGCATTAGAAAGAATGCATAGTGAAAACCCGCTTTTATTCACATATAAAAAGCAAAATACAATTGGAATCCATACTTGTTTAGAAGTACATAAAACAAGTATTTCGGACATGTTGATACAAAGACTAAGTGAAATACAAATCCGGATTGATTCGATTGATAAAAATTATGTGAGAGGTTTTCCGAAACAAAGACTATTAAAGTTAAACGTATCGAATGTAAAGGAAGATAGGATTGAGGAAGGAATTCGTAAAGTAGTGGAGGAAATCAAACAAGTAGAACGTCTAAATTTTCAATTTAAAAAAGAATAAATTGAATTAGGAGGTTTATTGTGAGACGCAAAATAATTCTCTTGTTTGTGTGTATCGCTGCAATAATTGGAGCTATAGTTGTGACTAATTAATATAAAAAAGAAATGCATTGCAGTTGGTAAGTATTCAAGAGGTATTATCATAGGTCAAAATAATGAACCTATATTTAATGTGAAAATTTATCCTTTTCGGCAAGAAAACTCTATCTGATTTGTGTTACGGGTGAAACCCAACAATTCAGGTGGAGATGAATTGCCGTCAGCAGGTAGGCTGAACTCTTTTGTTTCGCTCATAATAATATTTGAGGGCGAATGTTTGTTTCTTTTTTTCTTACGATATCATGTAGATAAAGAGGAAATAGATTGTAAGACAACGAAATTAGATAATGATTCTCATTCCGCTACTTGTTCCATTTCTTTCTACATATTAATTTGTCAAAAATAATTTTAATACTCCCTCTAAGAAAGGTGGTGAAAACAATGACTAGAAAGAAAGCAGTGAAAGTATTACGGAAACAAAAGAAAAGAGAAAACATGCAACGATTCACGCAGAAACAGAATATCGGACGAGCTTGTCTGACTGCAAAAGAATTCCGCTTACTACAACGCATGTCACACAGTTCAAAGGCATTGAGGAATGTTGGATTGTACACGATGAAACAAAGTTACTTGAATCATAACAGGATGGCTACTGTAAAAGAAGTGGACACTGCCATGCAAGCCGATACGAATTATTGGGGCGTTCAATCAAATTCTGTTCAAGCGATTCGTAGAGCCTTATTTACAGAAGTGAAGAGCTTTTTTAAGGCATTGGAACAGTGGAAGAAAAATCCCGAGAAGTTCACAGGTCGTCCGAAGTTTCCGAATTATTCTCGTTCCACTGACAAGCGAATCATTGAAATCTATCAAGTGCCAAAAGTGGATGAGAACGGGTATTGGATCATTCCAATGAATGTTGCATTCAGAAAAAAATTCGGTTCCATTCAAATACGTATGCCAAAAAACTTAAGAAATAAAAAAATCTCCTACATTGAGATTGTACCGAAGCAAAAAGGTCGGTTCTTTGAGGTGCATTACACATATGAAATGCACGTTTCTCAAATGAAGAAACCATCCACGACCACGAGTAACGCTTTGAGTTGCGATTTAGGTGTAGACAGATTGTTAAGTTGCGTAACCCATACAGGTGATGCCTTCTTAATTGATGGAAAAAAACTAAAATCCATAAATCAATACTTCAACAAAATAATATGTAACCTCCAACAGAAAAATATGGACAATGGAATTTCAAAACGTATTGTAACGAATAAAATCGCTGCACTTTGGCATAAACGAGAAAGACAAATAAACGGTTACATTGCACAAGCGCTAGGCCTATTGTTCAAAAAAGTGAAAGAATTCGATATAGATACGGTTGTCGTAGGATATAACACGGGTTGGAAACATAAATCTCATATGGGGAAAAAGAATAATCAAAAGTTTGTTCAAATCCCATTTCAAAAATTGATTGCAGCGATTGAGAATAAATGTGTAAAAGAAGGCATTCGATTTTTCAAACAAGAAGAAAGCTATACTTCAAAAGCTAGTTTTCTTGATAAGGATCCGGTTCCAGTTTGGTCTAAGGATGATAAGACACAGTATCGCTTTAGTGGCAAACGAATTACGCGTGGTCTGTATCAAAGTAAAGCAGGAACATGTATCCATGCTGATATTAATGGTGCGCTGAATATATTGAAAAAATCAGGAGTTGTAGAACTGGATGAAAATCTGAAAGTGAAAACGCAGATTCTATTAGAAGTGCAAAAACGTAAGGCTATTGCCTCACGCATAGCTTAGTGGGTGCGTCAACCATCCATGTGTACGCGGCTTGTCGGGGCTTGTAGCACACGCCGGAGTCATCTGAGTGGTGGCTTCTTCCATAAGGGAGAACCGCTCTTTTTCGAAAGGGTGGTGCAAGTGGGAAAACAATCGTTCGTTGTCAGTACCAACCAAAAACAGACTTGGGGTGTTACCATAAGGTAGCATGAATGCTAGAGCGTCAAACTGTCTAGCGATAGACGAAAAGACCTAGTGTTCGAACTCAAGCCCCCACTGAAAGGTTTTATCTCAGTGGGGGTAGTTGACGAAGGTTCTATTAAAGGTAAGGAACGCAGTATTTCAAATGCAGAAGATGAATTTGAAATACTAGATGGAGTTTGTGGTGAGATTGTATTACAATTCGTTACTCCAGATGGAGAGATCTATACGAGGAAATATGATAGGAAGCATCATATACCAAAAGTTATAAAGCTTAATTAGAAACATAAAGGTGAATAAGATGAAACCATTACGGAAAAAGTAGCAGTTGTGGTCGGAGCAACTATATATGTAACTGGATAATTATATATTTTTTAAGAGCACTCTTAGCAAAGGGTGCTCTTTTTCATCATAAATATTTACTTAGCATCTTTTTAAAGTGATTTTTATCATAATTTACATATTGTGTAGCTATATTTCGCATTGGATCTCCCGCGTAAAATCTTTCGTATAATTCGTGTCTTGATCCTAATGGGCTTCCAATAATATCCCAGGCTAACTTAAATAATTTTGTGCGTTGTTCGGCATCTATATTTGTTCCTTTAAAGTGCTTTTTTAATAAATCAGCTATTGGACTCTGGAAATCAATCGAGCTTGAAGGAAGTTGAATGAAGCCACCTGCTCCAATTAATTGTAAAATTTCTATTGCGCGGGGATAATATTTAGAACCAAGATTCCTTGCAGTTTCGATATATTTAAAGTTTGGTAAATAAGTTTTTGTTTCATTTGTACTACCTTCAACTTCTGCAGCAATTAAAAGTGCGCGAATTGTTTCGATTTGCATAATTAATTCTCCAAGTTTTTCTTGAACATGCAAATAAGTGTGAGCTCCAATTGCTTCAGCAATTTCAAAAGCAATTGCAGTTATAAATTCTAGCTTTATTAGTAATCGTACTATAGCTTGATGATAAGCTAAACTACTAGAAGCTGTATCTGATTTTATAGCCCAAATTGCTTCTGGATTATTATAAAGTAAAACACGTTCCCAAGGGACAAATACATTATCAAAGATTAATAGTGCATCCATTTCATCATACTGTGAGCTAATAGGGGAATCAACTGTGCTTGAAGTTGTATTTGCATATGGCTCTCTACAAACCATATGTAATCCTGGAGAATTGGCTGCCACGATAAGAAAGTGAGCTAAATCTTTTTGAGCGTCAGTCAGTTTTGTTAATGGGTAGATTAATAAATCATTTGAATAAGGAGAAGCAGTTCCTATCATTTTCGCACCACTTAAATAAATTCCATCAGAAGTTTCCTTTGTAACTCTTAGCAACCCTAAGTCATTTGCATTTAACATTGATTCTGTTGAGCGATTTATTTGTGGATCACGTTGGACTACACTTAAAAACAAGTGATTATCCCTAGCTTTTTCGTAATAAGATGCGATTTTATCTGGAAACTGTGCATCGAACTTTTTATAAAAATCTCTTGATACGTACCAGCCAGTAAGTCTCGATCTTGCGTAATCAGATAGTCTACTCATTACACCGTCTGTAGCATAACTCCATGTTTCAAATGCAGTTCTTCTCATTAATAATTCATTATAGGAATTCGGAACTAAAAATGATTTATGAACAAAGTCTTTCGTTTTTGGGCTCACATATCCAATAGAATCTCTCTGTTTGGGATCATCAAATAACGAAAATAAATTAGAAATGGTACATAGTGTCCCCGCAAAATTGTTGTCTGTAGTTACATCTACTTTTTTTCCATAGAGCCAAACATTTCGACCATCTTGTAAGCTCTTTATATAGTGATCCTTTAAATTTTGCATATTGCCTCCTTTTAAAGACTACTCATATATTTGTACATCTTTTAATGGTGGTGAATATACGTGGAATGTTATTGCTGTTGAATCTGTAGCATTATACATTTTATGCACAGTATCTTTTTTTACGGTGAAAATATTTCCCTCTGTAAACTCTTCAATCCGTTCGCTATTTTTTTCGTACTTAATATTTTGTAGCGTACCATTGACTATTAATATACATCCTATAGATATTCCGTGATCATGAATAAGAGTCTTTGCTTTGCTAGGAAAATTTAATACTAAAATCTCCACAAATTCAGACTTATAGATAACATTTCTTCCGTATTCAAGGTTAATTGGTGAAGTAATAAAAGGAGATATTTTATGAAGTGTAATATTTAATGATTGAATAGCGGATATTAGATTGGCCATATCGTAGTCACATAAGTTATGAAACGCTTTTTTTATGTTATGAATCAATTGCATGTAAAACTTCCTCCTAAGCATGTACAGTAAAAGAAAAAGTAATCTAATATTATATAGAGCGTAGTGAATTACATAATATTGTATTGAAACATAAAAAAAAAGTGACTTCTTTTACTTAGGAAGATTATTTAATTTTAAAATTATGGTAATTAATTCCATTAATATGATATGCTTGAACTATATACTTTTTTATTGGAAAGGTGATGAAATAAATGGCAGTTCTTTTAGTGGAAAATTTATATCAAATGTCTATTGTTTTACTAATCTTATGTTCATTTTGTTTTTATAGATATTTAAAGAAAATAAAAAGGGAAAGAAAGCTTACAGGTTTTGAAATTACGATGTATATCGTGACGCAAATTGCGTATTTCATTTGGGCGGCAACAACTTTTCTTAAAATGTTATCAGAATAGTTAATTTATGGTTAATTGTTTATTAGGTGCTGGGCAGAAATGTACGGTAAATAAAGGAAAAGGATAAAGATAGGCTTATAGATTAGGTAAATAAATATAGTCGGTATCTAGATCGATTACAATATCACTTATAATGTCTTTACAAAAAGAGCGGGGAAGACATTCATAATTATGTCGAACACAAAACAGATCGATGGCACCACCGTTAGAAATCCCCTCATGTTTTACATTCAAATACATCCTTTTTAATTTCGTAATTGAAACGCATTGTCCAGCTACATACTCATTTATACCATATCCATCAAATTCAATTATCATATTATCACTGTTGGGTGCTAGCCAACGTTATAGCTTAAATTTTAGATGAATTTATTATACATTGTTTGAAATGTAGTGAGAATATATTTTTATAAAATGTGAGGGTTATAAATGGAACAAAATAAATTAGTTTTAGAAGGACCAAAACGTCTTAAGTGGGAAACGCGCGAAATTAAGTCTATACAGAATGATGAAATTATCGTTAAAACAATTGCAGGTGCAATAAGTATTGGAGCAGAGTTACCACAGTATAAAGAATCGGATGTTTCAGATACAAATCCTATTTATCCAAGAAAAACTGGATATGAAAGTTATGGTGAAGTGATTCAAGTTGGTAATAAAGTAACGAATTTAAACATAGGCGATAAAGTAGTTTCTTTTTATGGACATGAAACGATAGGAATAGTTAAGGGGGATAAAGTAATTCGAGTTCCTAGTTATATAAAACCTAAAGTGGCGTTATTATCTATTCTTTCGTGTGATGCTGCTAAAGGAGTATTAAAACTAAATATGCGACAGGATGAAAAAGTACTTATAACTGGAATGGGAGTTATTGGTTTACTCGCTTGTTATTTTTTAAAATACTATGTAGGTGTTAAGCATGTAGATGTTGTTGAACCTAATAAAAATAGAAGAGATTTTGCAAAGAATTTTGGTGCGAAAAACACATATGAATCAGAAGAACAAATAATAGAAACATATAATTACGGTTTCGAATGTTCTGCTACAAATATCGGATTTCATACATTACAAAAAGCACTTAACAGTAATAGTGAAATATGTATACTTTCTGATGGGAATTTAGAGGAACTAACATTAACCGCTGATTTTTATGAGAAAGAACTGCGGATCATTGGTTCAAGTGACGGATATAATTATCAACAACATGCAGATTGGTTTTTTAGTCAAATAGAACAAACACCATGGATAGAAGAGATTTTTCAACATGAAATACAATATACAGGACTCATTCAATGTTTTGAGGAATTAAGTCAAGGAATAATTACCCCTTTAAAAGTATTTGTCTCATATGAATAATGAACAAAATGACCAGGTACTTGTCACATAGCCCACATATGTTTAGACACTAATATGATAGCAGAGCGCGGAGTAACATGTACGGGGATTCTTTAATAGGTACAACGGGTTGTGAAAACAGAGAATGGTTTTTGCTCTTTCATTATGTACAAATAGTATATTATCTTTCTCAATGTACATATTAAGTAAAATGTTTCATATCATGTACATAAAAGGTGGGGTAATATGGATGAAAAAAAGGGAAATGAAGAATTGATTAAATTTAAGAAACAATGGTTTAATGAAGATAATCAACCAGTGGCTGGAATAGAGTTAGCTTTACCGCCTGATATAGGCAGCATGTTAGACTCCAAATCAGTTGATGATGAAAGTGAAGAAAGTAATAATGAATAAGTTTAATCTATATGCATCCATTCGGGTGCTTTTTCTTTTTTTGACAATGGAAGATGGACCATCAAATCCTTGTTGAAAAAAGGTTGATTAAAATAGGTTCTTTTTCAGTATATATAAGTTTGATTTTTACAAAAAAGTTTAATTAAAATACATTTAGAATGCTATATGAAATGGGAATGCTAGTAACATTCACCATTAAAGGATTGGGCTATTATGAATATGATTTTTGAAAGCATTATTTTAATTCTGACTGGGATTATTGCATTAAAAATGACAGGTAGTAAATCTGTTAGCCAAATGACAAGAGCTGAAATTATTATAGTAGTATCAATTGCACGTATTATTGTGGAGCCTGTATTAAGTAGGAAAGTAGGCCCATCTATATTTGCAGCTGTAATATTTGCAGGCGTCCTTCTTATCATTCATTTCTTTGAATTGAAATCAAAGAAGATGGAACAATTCCTAAATGGCAGTAGCATTATAGTAGTAGAAAATGGAGAGATTGTAAAAGAGAATTTGATGAAGGCGAAAATGTCGGAACAACAACTATATATGCAATTAAGAGAAAAAGGAATTCATGATCTGAAGAGCTTACAGCAAGTTACAGCTGAGCCGAATGGACGTATTGGTTATCAATTAATAGAGAAAGCTCAACCGCTAACTTTAGAAATGTTAGAAAAAGTAATAGATCAGCACAAAATAAAAAGATAATTTCTTATGTGAAATGCCAATATCTAATTGAATTATTGGCATTTTTTCTTTTTTTTAAATGTAAAAGTTAATATTTAGAATAGATATTCAGCCAATCTTTAAATTAGATATAGGCTTATTAATATGATATATTCAATGGACCTATAGTGACTGTGGTGAAAAAAGCAATAGGTCTTTCATGTGATATTAAACATGAGATAAAAATAAGGAGATAGAAACATAATGGAATTTTGGGAATCAAGTTTTATTGAGAAACAAACGATGTGGGGTTTTGAACCTACAGAATCTGCAATTTTGGCAAAAGATTTTTTTCTAGAAAAGAACGTTAAGGACATATTAGTTCCGGGTATTGGTTATGGAAGAAACGCGAAGGTATTTATCGAAAATAGTATAAATGTAACAGGTATTGAAATTTCGAAAACAGCGATCGATTTAGCAAGAGAAAACGGACTAGAAGATGTTAGTATTTATCACGGTTCGGTAAACGAAATGCCTTTTGATAATAAACTGTATGATGGGATCTTTAGTCATGCTCTTCTTCATTTGTTGAATGATCAGGAAAGAGAGGGATTTATTGAAAATTGTTATAATCAGTTAAAACCAGGTGCATATATGGTTTTTACAACTGTTTCTAAAAAAGCTCCAATGTACGGAAAAGGAAAACAGTTGGATAAAGATTATTATGAGATAATGGAAGGCGTAAAAATGTTCTTCTATGATTCTGAATCTATAAAAAAAGATTTTAATCAATATGGATTAGTACAAGTTTCGGAAATTGATGAACCAAATAAGAACATGGCAAATAAACCTTCAATCAACTTTTTAACGATAAAATGTAAGAAAGAACTATAACTAAAAGTTATTAAGAATGATTAAATATGTTTATATATTAATTATGCACAAATAAAGAGGACAAGCATATAATAGAAATACCTTTTAACTTTAAGTAACCTTAACTTTCGTTAATAGGGTATCTCAAAATCCCCAAAAGAGCACTTGCGGAAACAAGTGCTCTTTTATTTTTTGTTTATTTAAGATGAATAAATTTCGTTAAATCAATATGGGATTTTAAGCTATTATTTTATATAAAGTGGTAAAATAAATAGGGGGAATATTTAAGGGGGCGGGATATTTGAAACTAAAAGAGCTGGCGAATTTGTTATTGATTAAAGAAACTATTGGCAATATGGATGTAGAAATTACGGGGTTAGAAATGGATTCTAGAAAGATAACTGATGGAGATCTATTTATATGTGTATCAGGTATCGATGGTTTTCTTGAAGATCGACATCAATTTGTTGAAGATGCAGTGAAGAATGGTGCTGTAGCGCTAATTGTAGAAAGGGATGTAAATATTGAGATGCCTAAAATAATTGTTAAAGATGCTAGATATGCTATGGCAGTTATTGCGTCACACTTCTATGGTTATCCATCTAATAAAATGAAGCTAATTGGAATTACAGGTACAAATGGAAAAACAACTACTTCCTATTTACTTGAAAAAATTTTAAGTGATTATGGATATCACACGGGGCTCATGGGGAATAACGGAGTGAAAGTTGATTCAAAATGGTATCCTACTGATATTAATACGCAAGAACCTCCAACACTTCAACGGAATTTGCAAATGATGAAAAATCAAAATGCAGATTATTGTGTTATGGAAGTTACGTCACAAGGTTTACATATGGAAAGAGTGAAAGGGTGTAACTTTAAAATAGCTGTTTTTACAAATTTAACGCAAGATCATTTGGATTATCATGGAACATTTCATGAATATAAGCATGTAAAAGGTCTTCTTTTTTCAAGATTAGGAAATGATTTATCTACTACGGATAAAAAAATAGCTGTTTTGAATGCAGACGATCCATCGGTAGAATACTTTAAAAAAATTACTTCAGCTGAGGTTATCACATATGGAATACATAATAGAGCAGATGTTCAAGCGAAGAACATAACTTTAAGCCCAAAAGGAATTCGTTTTTTAGTTTCGTCCTTTAATGGAGAAATAGAGGTTAACCTTAATCTTGTAGGTCGTTTTAATGTTTATAATGCATTAGCAGCAATAACAGTTGCAATGGTTGAAGGTATTCCGCTTACAAACATTTGTGATAGCTTATCTAACTTAAAGAGTATTGAAGGTAGAATGGAAATCATAGATGAAAATCAAGATTTTCTTGTAATAGTGGACTATGCTCATACACCGGATGCGTTAGAAAATGTTCTCTCTACAATTAGCGAGTTTTCAAAAGGTAAAGTTATTACTGTTTTCGGTTGTGGTGGAGATAGAGACACAAAAAAACGATCTATAATGGGCGGAATTGCTGGAAGTTATAGTGATTTTGTTTTTATTACTTCTGATAATCCGCGTTCGGAAGATCCGCAGGCAATAATGAAAGATATTGAAAAAGGATTTTCGCAAAATAATAATTTGAATTATAAAGTAGAAGTAGATCGTGAACTTGCAATAACTCACGCAATAAACATGGCATCTTCTAATGATATCGTTTTGATTGCAGGGAAAGGGCATGAAACGTATCAAATTTTAAAAGATTCAACTATTCATTTTGATGATAAAGAAAAAGCTCGACAAGCAATTATTAACAAATGAATTTAATTAATAGCTTAATAGTATTTCTAATAAAAATAATGTTTTAGATAAAGCCAAAACTAATAACGAAGCAATTTTTTGAAGAATTGATCATTGAAAGGTAAGGGTGTTTCTCTAAATATATGAGGGGAAAACCTTACCTTTTATAGTTTTATTTCTGAAAAATAAATGTTATAGCATTTGTTTTTAATTGAATATGCCTTTCATCGCGAACAATATCATAGACTAATTCTTTTATTTCAACTTTAATTTCTTTCTATTCCTTATAAATACTTTTTAATAGATATATCATATCTTCAGTAGGAAGGTTAATTTCAATTAAAGCATCTAATTCTTCATTTGTATGTAAGTCAATTTCTTGTATGTTCGAGTTAATAATTAAACAATTAATACCGCCGTTTGTTGTACCTTTTTTCATAGAATGGAGCACGTGTTTTAAATCTTCTTCTGACTCAACATGCTCTAAACTGGATACTGCAACGATATAATCATAAGTATTAGGTTGAATGTAGTAGTTTTCAATTGCTGCTTGTTCTGTTTTAATATTATTAATTACACCATATTCTTTACTATAAGTTTGTAATTTTGTTAAAGCGGAATGAAGTAAATCCACACATGTAACAGCACCACTAGTATTTTGAATTTTTTGGGCAATTGGAATACTATTTCTTCCAACGCCAGAGCCGAGATCAAGTACTTGCAAGTTGTTTTTTTCTTCGAAATAATCCATCAAATCCATAACTGTTTTAACCGGTTTGTAAAGCCAAGAACCAGTTTCAAATAGTTTGTATTGTTCATAGCAAAGGTCATGATATTTCTTTTCTTCTTGTCTTATGTAATTGAGACGATTCATATTGTTTCAGCTCCAATATTATTATTGCGAAATGAATGGGTAGGACAACCTTTTATATTTGTTTGAATTCGAAAAATACCACCAGCATGTGGATATTCTTTTAATTCGTTATTTGTCATTCTTGTTCTGGCTGTTGTAACATATAGGTCTGTTAAATTAGGTCCTCCAAATGTACACGAGGTTACATATAGCGCTGGAATTGGGATGCTTAATATTCGTTCTCCAGTTGAAGGATTCCATCTAGTAATCTTTGAACCTCCCCAATGAGCAATCCATAAACAACCTTCCTTGTCAATTGTCATACCATCAGGTAGACCGTCATTTTCGGGGAAAATGATTACATCATTTGGATTACGAATTTCTCCAGTACAAATATTATAATGAAAACGAACTACTTTTTTAGTAGGTGTATCAATATAGTAAAGGTATGTATAATCAGGTGACCAAGCGATGCCATTTGATGTATTTACATGTGAAACTTTTTTCTCTACCTTGAAACTATTATTTAAACAATACAAGGAACCTGCAGCATTAATACCGTATGTATCTGTAGTACCTGCCCAAAAACGTCCTGCTGGATCGCATTTTCCATCGTTAAAACGATTATCAAATAAATGTGGTTCAGGGTCAAAAATATGTGTCAGTTTTTCTGTTTTTATATTAATAGAATAAAAGCCATTTTCCATAGCTAGGAGTAGTACGTCATCTAAATATGGAACAACACAGCCAATTTGTTGATTGAGAGCAATTACTCGGTTTGTATTAACGGTAGGGCTAAATATGCATAATTGTTTCTCCACAATATCAACCCAGTATAAAAGTTGCTTTTTTTCATCCCAACATGGTCCTTCAGCTAAACTTGCTTTCGCATCTAAAACTAATTCTATAGTACTGTCCAAGATGTTCACCTCGCTTTATAAGATATTTATATAATTCGATAAGAATAGAGGTAAACCTTTTAATCAGAAGATATTAAGATTTGTACTATGGAAAAGTGATTTTCTCGAGTGATTAAAAAATGTATAAACATGGAGAGGAAAATGCATATGATGTTTTATGAAATTGTTTGCTTTTCTTGTAAAAATATATTTCGTGTGTATGAAGGTAGTGAAAAATATAAGCGATTTAAAGAGAAACCAAAAGGGTTATATTGTTGTGATGAGTGTAGCCACAAAATTCAATTAGAAGCGATAAAGAATTTTTTTAGATAATTACACTGTTTTATTTCGGAAAAGTTTGACAATAAAACCATTTTAAATTATCATATGAAAAAACTAATATTTAAAATGGCATGGAAGAGAAGAGTAGTTAAGAAAGAATACATACAGAGAGCTCTGGTAGCTGAGAAAGAGCGGTATACATCTTAACGAAAAAAGACTTGGAGCTGCGCAAGGAACTAATTTATTTAGGGATGGTGCGACGGGTTCTCCCGTTATAGAGATAGGGTATAAGCTATTTTGCCGTACCTGAAGAGGTTAGTATGGCGACATATTAACAAACTGAGGTGGTACCGCGAAGCTAATAACTCTCGTCCTCAAGATGAATAATCTTGGGGGTGGGAGTTTTTTTATTGCAAAAAAATGAAAATGTGAGAACAAAAATATAATTGAGGTGAGTAGTATATGCATTGGGCGTATGAAGTAGCAAATGAATTAATTAGAAAACATCCAAACAAGGAAACTTTTGTTTGCGCATCTGGAATTAGTCCATCAGGTTCTATTCATATTGGAAACTTTAGTGAAATCGTAACGACTTATTTTGTTGTAAGGGCACTTCAAGATTTAGGGAAAAAGGCGCGTTTTATATTTTCATGGGATGATTACGACAGGTTTAGAAAAGTTCCTAAAAATATTGATCCATCTTTTATAAAGTATATCGGTATGCCATACTGTAATATACCAGATCCGTATGGATGTCATAATTCATATGCTGATCATTTTGAAAAAGAGTTTGAGGAATCTCTTCAAGCATTTGGAATTGAAGTAGAATTTATTTATCAACATGATGAATACAGGAGCGGAAGGTATAACAAAAGCATATTGGAGGCTTTATATAAAAGAAAAGAAATATATGATATTTTAATGAGTTTTAAAACAGGAGAATGTAGTGAAGAAGAGCGAGATGGCTTTTATCCGGTTACATTATATTGTGAGAAATGCGGGAAAGATGCCACAACGATTACGCATTTTGATGAAGGATTAAAAACAGTTCGGTATGAATGTGAATGTGGAAATCAAAATGAATTATCTATACTAAATACAAATAATATGAAATTGAATTGGAAAATCGATTGGCCGATGAGATGGATGATAGAGGATGTTGTTTTTGAACCAGGCGGAAGAGATCATTCATCAGAAACGGGTAGTTATAATGTATCAAAAGAAATTGCGAGAAAAATATTTAATCGTGAAGCGCCTCATTACGTTGCTTACGATTTCATTGGTATTAAAGGGAATCATGAAAAAATGTCTAGTTCTTCAGGGAATAGTATTACACCTAGCGAGTTGCTAAAAGTGTATTTGCCCGAAGTGATTCTATTTATGTTTGCAAAATATAGGCCAGACTCAGCGTTTCATATCGGTCTTGATGAAGATGTAATTCGCAATTATACAGAGTATGAACGATTAAAAGATAGTTATAAAAATAAAACGCTCAAAAATGAAGATTTATTTGATGCAATTAAACTTTCTAGAGTAGATAGCGGATTTAAAGAATATCCGAAATTTAATCAAGTAGCAGGAACGTTACCGCTATTAAATTTTGATTCATCTATTTTACAAGGTATATTAGACAAAATAGATAGGAATTATGCATTAGAGGATATGATAACGATAAGTAAACGTGCAGAGTATTGGGTTAGAAACTTTCAATCTGAAAAATTAATGGCGGTAAATCAAGAGAGAAATATAGAGTTTTACAACACATTAGATGAAAGACAGAAAGAATGGTTAGTAGAAGTCTGCAACATACTTCGTTCTAACAAAGATTACTCTAACTTAATGGAACAATTGTACGAGCTTTGTCATCATGAAAATAAAAAAATAATGAAAGAAAATCAAAAACAATTATTTATTATAATTTATAGGCTTATTATGAATCAGTCCAGTGGCCCTCGTATACCGTTATTAATACATGTTGTAGGTATCGAAAAATTTATCGAATTATTAGATTTCTAAAAAATAAAGGCAACGCAAGTACTCAGCTAAGTACTTGCGTTGCGAATTTTACTAACGTGAATACATTTTCGGACATTCATCACCACTAGGTTCATAAAAACAATGGCTTTTAAACTGTCCTACAAATGGCTGGTTATACCATTGGGGTGGACAAGATCCAACTGGACGGAAATACCAAAGAGCCCATCGTGCAGGCCAGCGCCATTCACCTTGTAAAACTTTTCGTGCGATTTCTTTTTCTGACTCACGAGCGCGTTGATAAAAATATCCGTATTGCACTGCTTCGAATCCACCAGGGCTTTGATATACAGCGTCACGTACGGTACGGAGTTGTTTAAAATCTAAGCAATCACAAAATACACGATTTACTACTACGCAGCCAACAAGTTGTTCACCTTGTCGACCTTCGCCTTCAGCTTCAGCACGCATTAAACGAGCTAGTAAATCAACATCGCTTTCGTTATATGGAATAAAGGGCATAGTGATACCAACTTTCTTTACCTGTTATAGTAAAGAGTGTATGTATGAAAATAAGCTAAGTGCTTTTCTATATGTAAATTCATTAATTATTAAAAGGAGCTTTTATGAAAAAAGCTAATTAGTAATTGTAGACTAATATAAAGAGGAGAGATAATATGCATCGAATTCAGAAAGACCATATCATTTACGCAATGTCACCAGAAAATCAACCATGTATGGAAGTAGAAATTGGGAGTCGCCTTATATTTGAAACATATGATTGCTTTGAAAATCAAATTAATTCTGAAGATGTTGTGTTTCAAGAATTAGATTGGAATCGGATTAATCCAGCGACTGGTCCAGTATATATTAATGGTGCAGAACCTGGTGATATATTAGTTGTTACGATTGAAAAGATAAAAATTGCAGAGCAAGGTGTTTTAACTACAGGGGTGAATCTTGGCGTAATGGGTGAAGAGCTACATGAAAATACAGTGAAAATCGTCTCAATACATAATGAACATGTTCTGTTTTCAAATGAACTACAAATCCCGATTAATCCAATGATCGGTGTAATTGGAACAGCGCCGAAAGAAGCGAGCATTTCATGTGGCACACCGCATGATCACGGCGGGAATATGGACTGTAAAGAGATAAAAGAAGGGGCAATATTATTATTACCTGTAAATGTTCCTGGTGCTCTATTAGCATTAGGTGATTTACACGCAGCGATGGGCGATGGTGAAATTGGGGTTAGTGGAGTAGAGGTTGCTGGTGAGGTAACCGTAACAGTCCAAATTATAAAAGGGAAAAAATGGCCACTACCAATGGCTATTCAAAAAGAAAAAGTAATGACGATTGCTTCAGAAAAATTGCTAGATGATGCAGCGAATCGTGCTGTACGTAATATGGTGACATTTTTACATGAAGAATTAGAAATGTCTAAAGCTGATGCAATACTTTTATTATCAGCTGCCGGCAATTTAAAAGTTTGTCAAGTGGTTGACCCGCTGAAGACTGCTCGAATGGAATTAGGGATGAATTATGTGGAGAAATTGGGGTTTACTATGAATGAATTCCATATTAAATAAGAAATGATAGAAGAAGGATGATTTTGTATAAAAGTATCTTTTTTGATTTACGGATTATATAAAAAAAGGTAGTATTTATTTTATATAATTGAATATAAGATTGTGGATCGAAAAAGGAGTAAACACATGGTTAAAATTATGATTGTAGAAGACGATATGAAAATTGCAGAACTATTATCAACATACGTTGCGAAATATGGGTATGAAGGAATTATTGTATCGGATTTTCATAATGTATTAAATATTTTTTTAGAAGAACAACCAGAGTTAGTTTTATTAGATATTAATTTACCGAGTTTTGATGGGTACTATTGGTGTCGTCAAATTCGTGGAGTTTCTACATGTCCGATATTATTTATTTCAGCTCGTGAAGGTACGATGGATCAAGTCATGGCGCTAGAAAACGGTGGCGATGATTTCATTTCAAAGCCATTCCATTACGAAGTTGTAATGGCTAAAATTCGAAGTCATTTAAGGCGTGCTTACGGAGATTATGCACCGAAAGTAGAAGAACGGATGGTTGAGCAACAGGGTCTTTGTTTATATCCTGAAAGGCTTGTATTGAAGCTTAAGAATCAAGAAATTGATATAACGAGAAATGAAGCTATTTTATTAGAAATGTTAATGAAAAATTATCCGCGTGTTGTGAGTAGAGAAGTGTTATTAAATAAATTATGGGATAGCGAATCCTATGTTGATGATAATACATTAAGTGTAAATACGACACGTGTTCGAAAAAAGTTAAAAACGTTACATATTGAGAATGCGATTGAAACAATTCGTAGTGTTGGATATAGATTGCATATTACTTGGGATACTGGTATGGAAAAATGATAAGGCTGTTTATACGTGATCATATACCACTTATTTGCTTTACAGCGATCCAACTACTAGCCATATTCCTCGTATATTGGTTTGATGGACATAACCGTATTGCGACGGCATTGTATGCAATGTTTTTAGGTGCCTTTTTTATGGTAGGCTATTTACTATTTCGTTACTATACACATCGTTCTTTTTATGAACGTTTAGCAAACCCGATGCAATCTTTAGATGAATCGGTTCAAAAATCTGATTTTGCAGCTATATCTGCTGCTCTTCAAGACTTGCTTGAGGTACAATATCGCCATTATCAAAATCAACTCCAGATACAAGAGAGAAAAAATAATGATCATTTAACTTTTATGAATCAGTGGATTCATCAAATGAAAACACCTTTATCTGTAATAGAATTAATTACACAGGATGAAGTGGAACCACGTTTTGAAAGTATAAATGAGGAAACAGATAGGCTGAAAAAGGGATTAGAGATGGCACTGTATGTCGCACGTTTAGAAGCATTTACACAAGATTTTTATGTGGAAAGAGTACAATTACATAAAATAGTGAATGATTCTGTGCATGAACATAAACGCTTCTTTATCCGAAATTTTGTATATCCAGAGCTTAAAATTGATAAGGACATTACAGTAGAAAGTGATGCGAAATGGTTACAATTTTTAATTGGACAAATACTATCAAATGCGATTAAATATTCATCTGGTAGTAGAGAGAAGATTAGAGTAAGAGCTTGTAAGGAAGGTAATAATGTTATACTTGAAATTGCCGATAATGGCGTAGGAATACCGAAGCAAGATTTACCAAGAGTGTTTAAACCTTTCTTTACAGGAGAAAATGGTAGAGATTTTAAAGAATCAACTGGAATGGGGCTATATCTCGTATATGAAATTACGAAGCAATTAGGACATAGTGTAGAAATCCATTCAGAAGTTGGTAAAGGTACGGTTGTACGAATTAAATTTTATAATGTATAAATAAGTGATCTAGGCTAAATAACTTTGGAAATAAGTTTTTTAGCCTTATTTTATCTCGTTTTAATGGGGGCGGATTGCTCATTAAAGTCCGATTGATGAGGGATAATAATTAGTGGGTGATAAAGAAAACCCCCACTGGTTAAAGTTTAACTTTATGGCGATTATATGGAATGGTAAAAGGTCATCTTAGTATACATAATGCCACGCTAATAAATACGATTGTTAAATTAGAAGTATTTAATAAAAGTTGATGAATAGTTTTTGTAAGAAAAAAGCTATCCCTTTGAAAGAGATAGCTTCATGAATCCAGCCTATGAATAAGTGTATCAACATTAATAAGTATAATGATCAAATTCTTGATATATTTTGTGGACTATAATAGCTTTTGTTTTTTCATGATACATTATTGTAATTAAGTAAACAAACTTAATAATTTATATCCAATTAACCCTAAAATAGTGATAGGAACCATCATTAAGAAAGAAGAAATTCGATTAGCATTAGAGCGTTCTAATACAAGAATCAAGATAATCCCGACTATGACTTCGGTATATCCAACAGGTAACATGTGATTATAGTCTTCAAAATTTAAAAGAATGTGAAGTCCATCCGTTACAAAAACTCCACCAATAAGTGCACTTCCTAATTTATGAAGTGGATTTGTAGTATCTTTCCATAGAAAACCTGCAATTCCAAAGATAGTTCCTCCAATGAATGCACATGTTATCCATACAGAAATAAAATAAATAGAATGAGATACATTTTTAAATATTATTGCATAACCATAGTAGCCTAGTACCATACCGAGTAGTGCAAGGATACCAGAAAGTATAGCTGTACGCTTAGAATAACTAAAGCTAGCCACAAAAAAGGATGGAACTAACCAAACGCTTCCTAGGTTAGCTAATGAATTCCAATGTCCCGGAAGTATACCTTGCCCCAATTTCGTTAGTATACCAACAAGTATCCCTACTATAATCGGGAGGATAAAAATCCTTATAAACATATTTAACTTTGTGATTTCTAATGTCCTGTCCATAAATTCAATCCTTACATTAATATTTTCTGTAAAGATATAATAGCTTATTACAAGGGAATAATCAATAAAAATTTATCGAAAAACAATAAGTGGTTATTGGATAACGAATAAGATTTTGTTTTTATATAAAATTTATTACTGGGGAAACCTAAAGGACGTATTACAATCAATGTAATTTGTGCTTATTCAACATGAAGTTAAGGAATGATAAATAAATCTAAAAGAAAGCAATCTTTTTAACAGCACATATAATTACATTTACTCATACAGTACTAGTATGGTACAATATGGTTATTAACGACGGAAAGGAATGATGGGTGGACGATGATTAACTAATCTTATTTTTAAATGTTGAAATTCAATACATTTCAATTTCTAAAAAATAGGATTAGTCTGCCCAATTTCCATACAACGGTATTGCTATTTATGTTGCGCAATAGCTTATTTGGGTATAAATATTTTAACGACTAATCCTGCCAAATTTATTTGGGAGGATTTTTTTATTCTCCCTTAATGAAAGGGATCGGTATTATGAAAGAACTATTAAAATTAAATGATGTTTATGTTGAAATAAAGGAAAATATGTTGTTAGAGAAAATGAATGTGACAGTAAAACAAGGGGATGTTATCGGATTAATTGGTAAAAATGGTGCCGGTAAATCAACGTTACTTCAATTAATAAATGGGAAGATTGAGCCTTCAAAAGGTACTGTTGAATGGATGCAAATGAACATGACAACAGCATATGTTGAACAAGAAAAAGAATCTTTTGTTAATAAGGATATAATTGCAAAAGAAGCAGAACTTCTTGCGAAATGGGGCGTGCCAACGAATGATTTTTTTACTTTAAGTGGTGGTGAAAAGCTAAAAGTTCGATTAGCAAAAGGATTTGCTGAAAATCCTAATGTCTTAATATTAGACGAACCGACAAATCATCTAGATGAGATGAGTACGGAATTTCTTATTAAACAAATAAAAAATATGAAAGGTACAGTTATCGTCGTATCGCATGATCGATATTTTTTAGATGTTGTCGCGACTAGAATATGGTCAATTGAGGATAAAAAATTAATTGATCATAGCGGGAATTATACGAGTTATATGAAAGCACGTGAGCATAAAAGAATGACGCAGCAGCGTGAATATGAAAAACAACAAAAGAAGATAGAACAAGTAGAAACTCATATAAAAGAATTAAGCTCATGGTCACAAAAGGCACATGCGCAGTCCACAAAACAAGAAGGTGTGAAAGAGTTTTATCGTGTAAAGGCGAAGCGAATGGATGCGCAAGTAAAATCGAAACGAAAACGTCTTGAAAAAGAGCTTGAGAAAACGAAAGTTGAACGTGTGAAAGAAGATTATTCGGTTGAATTTTCTATTCAAGCGAATAAAAAAGTAGGGAAACGTTTTTTAGAAGTAAAACAATTACGGAAAGAATTTAATAATCGGCTATTATTTGAAAACGTTAATTTTACAATTCAGCACGGTGAGAAGATTGCGATTGTTGGCCCAAACGGTAGCGGGAAAACAACATTACTAAAGATGATTATGGGAGCGGAAACTGCTCAAGGCGAAATATGGATTTCACCATCAGCAAACATCGGTTATTTAACACAAGAAGTATTTGATTTACCACTTGATAAAACACCAGAAGATTTATTTTATAAAGAGACATTTGAAGAAAGAGGAAAAGTCCAAAATTTAATGAAACATTTAGGATTTGAATCTTCTCAATGGACAGAGCCGATACGATATATGAGTATGGGAGAACGAGTAAAATGTAAGCTAATGGCTTATATTTTAGATGAAAAAGATGTACTTATTTTAGATGAACCAACGAATCATCTGGATTTGCCTTCACGTGAACAGCTCGAAAATACATTAGCTGAGTATAACGGAACACTCGTTATTGTTTCTCATGATCGATATTTTCTGGAGAAAACAACAAACACAAAACTTGTGTTTGTAAACAATACGATACAAAAGCAACTTGAAGAACCTACGAAAACAAGAGATGAAATTGAAGAGCTACGTTTAACGTTAGAAACAGAAAGACAAGAAGTATTAGGGAAATTAAGCTTTTTAACTTCTAAAGACAAAGAATATAAAGCACTGGATGAACGATTTAAGGAACTTACGAAGCAGATTAAGGAACTTTAATGTAAGTAAGGGGGATTAACATGGGAGAAGAGAGTTTGACTAAGTTATTTAGAATAGATTGTGGAGATCTATACCTACAAGAGTTTACGGTCAATGATGCAGAGAGTATTTATCAAATACATTTCAATTAAAGGCGTAAGTTAAAAATATAACTTTGGGAATGAAAAGATCGATAAAGTAATCGGTCTTTTCTTTTTCGTATAATAAAGATAGGATATTGTATTTCCTACCACTATACAATTATTATAAGATAGTTATGCGTAATTTTAATTTGTAAATAGTATTATTATCAGTTTTTTTAGAAATCTTACAAGCGTGTAAGATAAATGAAAGATGAATCAATATGAGCTATAAGAGAATTCATTTACACTCTATTGTGAGAAGTGCAAATGAAGGGAGAATAGAAATGGAAATTTTACATGCGAAAAATATTAGTAAAGTATATAAAGGGAAAATACCTTTTAAAGCATTAGTAGATATTGATTTATCAATTCAAGAAGGTGAATTTATAGGGATCATGGGGCCATCTGGTAGCGGGAAAACAACGTTATTAAATATGGTATCTACTATCGACTCTCCAACATCGGGAGAAATAGTAATAAATGGTACGAATCCTTTCCAGTTATCATCTGAAGATTTGGCTTTATTCCGTAGAAAACAATTAGGATTTGTATTCCAATCATTTAATTTACTTAGTACGCTTACAGTGAAGGAAAATATCGTATTGCCGATGACATTAGATGGTGTTTCTGTGCAAGAAATGAATAAACGAGTAGAAGAAATTGCAGAGAAATTAAATATTACAGATATATTGAATAAAAGAACGTTTGAAATTTCAGGGGGACAAGCTCAAAGAACAGCAATTGCTCGTGCAATTGTTCATAAGCCGCAATTATTACTTGCTGATGAACCGACCGGGAATTTAGACTCTAAATCTTCAAATGATGTAATGGAGATGCTGGATACGCTTAATAAGGAAGAAAAGGCAACGATGATGTTAGTTACACATGATCCGTATGCAGCTAGTTTTTGTAGCCGAGTAATCTTCATAAAAGATGGTCAACTGTATAACGAAATTTATCGTGGTGAAAGTCGGCAAACCTTTTATCAAAAGATTATGGATGTCCTTTCTTTGTTAGGAGGGAAAAGGCATGACTTTTCGTCAGTTCGCATTTAATAATATTTTTCGAAATAAGCGTACATATGCTGCCCATTTTTTAAGTAGTGCATTTTCGATTATGATTTTCTTTACATATGCCCTTTTATTATTCCATCCTGATTTACAAGGGGAGTTGAAATCGACAAGTAAAACAATAAGTACATTTGGTACATTAGGATTTCAAATATCCCAAGGTTTGATTTTTGTCTTTTCATTTTTCTTTATTTTATATTCAGTGAGCTCGTTTTTAAAAACGCGTAAGAAAGAATTTGGTATTTTAATGATGCAAGGTATGTCAATGAGACAGCTTAAGCAGTTATTGTTAATTGAAAATATGTTAATCGGACTTGGTTCGATTTGTATTGGGATCCTCATTGGCCTCATATTTTCTAAACTAGTTTTACTAATCAGTGCCAGTGTATTAATGATTAGTAATGGTTTACCTTTTTATATACCAGTGCAGGCTGTATTATTAACAGTTTTCACGTTTCTTGTCTTATTTTTAATCGTTTCGTTAGTTACATTTAAAACGGTTAAAGTAACCGAACTTGTGGAACTTATTCAAGCTGGAGAAAAGCCAAAGCCTGAACCGAAAGCTTCAATAATATTATCGTTACTTTCTTTAATTAGTATAGGGTATGGGTACATTTCAGTATTTCGCTTTATTCAAAATCATAGTTTTATCATGCTCGTAATGGGTGTGCTCTTAGTAATTATAGGAACGTACTTTTTATATACACAATGTAGTGTTTATATATTGCATCTTGCGAAAAGGAGTGAATTTTTCTTTTTAAAGAGAACAAATATATTAACGTTTTCAGAATTAATTTACCGTATGAAAGATAATGCAACTATGTTTTTTATAGTGTCTATTATTTCAGCAGTGGCTTTTACAGCAATTGGAACTACAGCTGCTATTGGGAATAAAGAATTGGTAAGAATGACAAACCCATATACGTTTCTTTATATAGGTCCTGAAAAAGACAAAGTGGTGGATAAACATCTCTCTATTATAAAAAAACATCTTGCTGATGCGAATATTCCATATCGAACAGCTTCATCTTCTTATAAATATACAGAAAGTAATGTATATGTAATGAAATTAAGTGAATATAACGAACTTGCGAGAGCGCTAGGGTATCAACAAGAAACGATTGAAAAAGAAGATGAAATATTACTAATCCCTGGAATGGTATCACAAAAACAAGAATTTAAAAATGGTGATTATAAAAAGAATATTGAAGTCATTGAAGGAGATTGGATAAAGACATTTCGTGTGAAAAAAGCTGTAGAAAATTTAGTTTTACCACATGATACTAGCGGTATTTTTATCGCGGTTCAAGATCGTGTATATGATGGTATTCCTTTTAATATCAATCAAGATGATGTAGTTATTCAACATCGTACATACGGATTTGTTGTAGATGACTGGATAAAGACGAAAGAAATTTCAAATCAATTAAATAGTATATTCAATGCAGATGCAAGAGAAGATAATTTCCATTTTCAAGCTTTGACTTTAAGTTTGTTAGAGGCAAAACAAACGAATGGATTATTACTTATGGCCAGTGTTTTAGTTGGAATCGTCTTCTTCACATTTGCCGCTAGTTTTATTTACTTCCGGTTATATACTGATTTGGATCGCGATCAACAACAATATAAAATGATTTCGAAAATGGGATTAAGTAAGCGAGAGTTGAAAAAAGTTGTAACGAGACAGTTATTATTAATGTTCTTTTTACCGATTACCATTGCAGTAATACACACAGTGGTTGCTTATATGGCATTACAACAATTAGTCGATTTTTCTATTTTAAATAGTTCTATTGTAATTTTAATTTCATTTATCTGTATACAAGTTTTATATTTCTATATAACTCGTTGGCGTTATTTACAAAAGCTTTATAAAACTATGGAACAGTAGGGAATATGAGTAAGTAAGACTGCATAAAAGCATGTAAAAACAATTTGAGTTATGAAAGGAACTGTGATGAAGAAAATATTATCTATTTTCATTTTAAGTATATTAATGTTAATAAGTTTAAGTGCATGCTCTAAAAATGAAAACAGATTTCCAGCTAACGGTGTATTAATCATTGGAGATGAAAATAATACTTTATTAATTATGAATCGTTATCAGGAAATTACGAAAGAAAATGAAGTGTTTTCTGTGAAAACGGGTACATTTGGAAATGGACAAGTTTTAATTTTAAATGAATCTACAGCACAAGCGTTGATTAAAACAAAGATTTTTCGTGAAAGAGAGAATGGATCCAAATTTAGACCTATAGATACGTTACCTAAGTTACCAAAAGAAGGCTCGATTTTGTTGGCACAAGAAGATGAAAAAAATTTAAAAAGTATTGAATTAGAAGGAAAGGAGTTTGCTGTTAAATACGGTAGTGATGCTTGGATAGGTAACACTCGTAAATATCCAACACAAGCGTATGTAATTGTAGCAAAAGATAGTGTGTATAAAGAATTAAAAGCAAATGAAACGAAAATGCATCTTCTCCACCTGAACAAGTCTTTAGGTGATGAAAAACCTAAAATGTCGACAGATAATACATTAATAAATGAAAAAGTAAAAGTAGAAAAGTTAATTAAAGATCATCAAGGGGAGGTATCATTTCAGTTTGTAACGATTGGAGAAAAATCTTAAAAAAGAGTTCGAGGTTGATAGAAATTTTATCAATCTCGAACTCTTTTTACTTTAGAGCATTCATATAACATAGATTACATTACTTCATTTAATCGAGTCTCACTCGTTTCTTCAATCGCATTTGAATTTTGAACTGAATTATTTTGTGCTTCTTTTTCTTTACGAGCCTTTTGTAGCATTTCAAGTATAATCCATAAAGGAACACCTTTATCTTTTAGCATCTTCCATAAATCTAATTCATTAAATTTATGCTCAGGTTGTTTCGTCTCTTTTTCAGATGAACGAATATCAAATTTGATGGGATCATTTGATTTTTTATCTTCAAGTTTAGTAGAAGAGATAGTATTATGCTCAAGATTAGATGGAGTTATTTTAGTAGGTTGAGATAATGTATGAATATTTGATCTGATTTGCATGCTTTTTCCTCCTTTTCAAGCAATGAGATTAGTTTTCTTATGGTTTTTAAATCTTTTTAACATGAGGAAACTATACCTAATTATAAATTCAAATAAATAGATTTACAAGGTGTATTGTAAAAAGTAAATGTTTACTTGAATTAATATTTATCAACATTTGTATATGTTTTCTATATATACAACGTATATATAATAATTTACATTATGTTTAAGTTATTAAAGCATGCTGTAAAGTGAAAAATGTAAACGTTTTATCAGGGGGAGGAAATATGGGGAAGTTATTTTTAAAAATATGTTTTTTTGCATTAGTGGCTGTTTGTTCATTGGTAGCGAAAATAACATATGCTGAAGAGAGTCAACAAAATAATTATCCGATCATTTTAGTAAATGGGTTTGCCGGATGGGGTAGAGAGGAAATGCTAGGGGTTAAATATTGGGGGGGTGTTCATGATATACAAGAAGATTTGAAACGCAATGGTTATACAGTTCATACCGCAGCTGTTGGACCAGTTTCTAGTAACTGGGACCGTGCATGTGAATTATATGCCCAAATTAACGGTGGAACAGTAGACTACGGTGCCGCACATGCTGAGAAACATGGACATAATCGTTTTGGTAGAACTTATAGTGGTTTTGCGCCGAATTGGAGTGAAACAAATAAAGTTCATTTAGTTGGGCATAGCATGGGTGGACAAACGATTAGAACATTAGTACAGCTATTAAAAGAAGGCAGTTTTGAAGAAAAAAATTATGTGAAAAATCACCCAAACACCAAAATATCACCATTATTTGAGGGCGAGAAATCATATGTTCATAGTGTTACAACATTAGCAACTCCTCACAACGGTACAACACTTGCGGATGGTAGTCTTCTACTACCGTTCGTTAAAGATTTACTCATTACAGCTGCAAGTTTTGGAGGAAACGATAATTTATCACTATATGATTTTAAATTGGATCAATGGGGCATAAAGAAAAATGTTGGAGAGTCCTTTTTCCAATACAGTAATCGTATTCTAAATAGTTCACTTTGGAAAAATACAAAAGATATAAGTCAATGGGATTTAAGTACAGATGGTGCAAAGGAGTTAAATAATTGGGTAAAGACGCAACCGAATGTGTATTACTTATCCTATAGTGGACATGCATCACAAGCGGCACCTATAACAGGTTTACATTTGCCTCATATAACGATGAATAAAGTGTTAATGGGGAATGCATTTTTCTTAGGTTCCTATGCAAGGTATGAAGAAAATCGTCCATTAATTGATACTACTTGGTGGCAAAATGATGGTGTAGTAAATACAAGTTCTATGATTGCACCTTCTTCTAATGCTACCGTAAATAATAATGAGTCATTACAGATTGGGAAATGGAATCATATCGAAACGAAAGCAAATTGGGACCATCTCGACATGGTAGGATTAAGTATTTCAGACACGTTAGGTTTTTCTAACATTCAAGAGTTTTATAGAACAATTGCTGAAAAGCTATCACGTTTACCGAAATAGGTAATAATAAAGCGCTCTCGATGGAATTCGAGGGCGCTTTATATTATATTGAAAGAGGGATTTGGTAGAAAAATATGGGGGGATATTATGAAAATTAAAGTTGTACTATCAGGATATGGAACAGTAGGAAGAGAGTTTATAAAATTACTACATGAAAAATGTTCATATATATATGAAACATATGGTATAGAGTTAGTTGTAAGTGGCGTATTAGGCAGAAATGTTGCAATACATAATGAGGATGGATTATCTATTCACAACTTATTAATGTATGGTAGCAGTAGTGCTGCAATTGAAAAGTATATAGAATATCATCCGGAGGAACGTGCGACAGATAACATAAGTGGTACAGTGCTGGTAGAATCAACAGTTACAAACCTTAAAGATGGAAATCCAGGGAAACAATATATAAAACAAGCGATTGAGAAACAAATGGATATAGTAGCAATTTCAAAAGGTGCGCTTGTTACAAACTGGAGAGAAATAAATGAAGCAGCAAAAATTGCGAATGTACGAATTCGATATAGTGGTGCAACTGCGGCCGCATTACCGACACTTGATATTGGTCAATTTAGTTTAGCTGGTTGCCATGTTAAAAAAATAGAAGGAATATTAAACGGGACAACAAATTATATTCTTACGAAAATGAATGAGGAAGATATTACGTTTGAAGAAGCACTGAAAGAAGCGCAACGTAAAGGAATTGCTGAGACGAACCCAATATTGGATGTAAGCGGATCTGATAGTGCTTGTAAATTGTTACTTTTGACAAACAGTTTAATGGGAACAGAGCATATGCTTACAGATATATATATAAAAGGAATTGAACATGTTACAAAACAACAAATTCGAAATGCTAAGGAACAAAATAAATTTATTAAATTAATAGCTTCAGCGTATAAGGACCAGGATGGTAAAGTGACTCTTAAAGTAGAACCGTACGAAATAGATAAGGATCATCCGCTAGCAAATGTAAATGGGACAGAAAAAGGGATTACGTTCTTTACAGATACGATGGGACAAGTTACTACAATTGGTGGTGCATCAAATCCACGCGGAGCCGCAGCAGCAGCTTTAAAAGATATAATTAACTTATACCGTAAAGATTTATCCCTTAGTAACAGGTAGTAAAACGCCTGGTTCGTGAGGGCTAATAATCAGTGAGCTTAATAAACAATCCCATTGATTAAAGTTCCACTTTATAAGACCGTACCGCCCTTTATAAAAAATACATATGTAGTGGACCTTTTGAGAATGAAATAAATATGCAAAAATGATTGCAGGGGGTAAGGAATTGTTTAAAGATTTTAAAGTTGTCAAAGAGCGTCCCGTTTATATTCAATTGAAAGATTATTTAAAAAAGATGATTATGAAAGGGTATTTGCTCGGGGATCAAAAAATTCCTTCGACGAGGGAACTTAGCGAATTATTAAGTGTGAGCAGAAATACTGTGCTAGCTGCTTATGCGGATTTAGAGCAAGAAGGACTTATATATGCAGTTAAAGGAAAAGGGAATTTTGTTGCGAAGGTTGATATTTCAAACACTTCGTCTGTTGAAATAGATTGGAAAAATAAAATTAATACAGTTACTTTATTAGCGGATGAATTAGATTTAATGAAACATGGTGTTCGCTGGGAAAAAGGAATGATTGTTTTTAACAGTATCGCTCCGGACGAAAAGCTATTTGATGTGGAAAATTTCAAAAGAGCTTTTCTTACTCGTATGTCCATTGAAGGTGATGTCGTATTAAATTACGGATACGCAAAAGGCTATAGACCGTTAATGAAATATTTACTTCATTATATGGAAATGAAAGGTGTAGATATTTCGAATAAAGACATTTTAATTACAAATGGATTTACAGAAGGGTTAGACATTGTTCTATCCTCGTTATCAAAGAAATCAGGGCGGGTTATTTGCGAGAATCCGACTCATCATGCTGCACTCAAACTTTTCCGCCTACATGGTCTTGAAGTGGATGGAATAAATATGAATGAAGATGGTATTGATACGAACGAAGTGGAAAAAAGCTTGCGTGAAAAAGAGTTTGATTTTGCGTATTTAATTCCTTCCTATCATAATCCAACCGGTATTGTTACGAGTTCAGAGAAAAGAACGGAACTGATGAGATTATTTTCAAAATATAAGGTTCCTATTATAGAAGATGGATTTAATGAGGAACTACGTTATTCAGGTTCACATTTAGCCCCACTATTAACTTTTGCTGGTGCTGGTAATAATGTGATTTATATTAGTAGCTTTTCGAAGGTACTTTTCCCTGGTTTACGTGTTGGATGGATCATTGCAGATAAAGAGCTGATTCATTATTTAGAAAGTGTAAAAAGAGCAAGAACAATTCACACATCTACTTTAGATCAAGCTGTTCTTTTTCAATATTTACATGAAGGATATTTTGAAAAATATTTAAAAAAGGCAAGGTCTGTTTATAAGAAAAAATATGAGTTAGCTGTTGGGGCGTGTAACGAGTACATTCCGTTTCAAAGAATGACCGGTGATGGTGGACTTCATTTATTTATAGAGTTAGAAGAAAAAATTCATGCCCGCACACTTTTGCAAAAGTGTTATGAGCAAGGGGTTACTTTTTCTCCTGGAGATGTGTTTTATTCTGATGGAGAAGGAGCGACCACTTTTCGATTAGGATTTTCACGCCTGAAAGAAGAAGAAATAGTTCGTGGAATCAAAATAATCGGTGATACAATAAAAAACGAAATTTGGAGTTGAGGAAATGAGAATTGGCGTTATTATGGGAGGAGTATCCTCTGAAAAACAAGTATCCATTATGACTGGAAATGAAATGATTGCAAATTTAGATAAAAATAAATATGAAATTGTACCAATTACATTAAATGAAAAAATGGATTTAATCGAAAAAGCGAAAGACATTGATTTTGCATTGCTCGCATTACACGGAAAATACGGAGAAGATGGAACTGTTCAAGGAACGCTTGAAAGTTTAGGTATTCCTTATAGCGGAAGCAATATGTTATCTAGCGGTATATGTATGGACAAAAATATTTCGAAAAAGATTTTACGTTATGAAGGAATAGAAACACCAGATTGGATTGAACTTACAAAAATGGAGGATCTAAATGTTGATGAATTAGATAAATTAGGATTTCCGTTAGTGGTAAAACCAAACTCTGGTGGCTCGAGTGTGGGGGTAAAGATTGTCTATGATAAAGATGAATTAATTTCAATGCTGGAAACGGTGTTCGAATGGGATTCTGAAGTAGTAATAGAGAAATATATAAAAGGTGACGAGATTACATGTTCCATTTTTGATGGAAAACAATTACCTATTATTTCAATTCGACATGCGGCGGAGTTCTTTGATTACAATGCGAAATATGATGATACTAGTACAATTGAAGAAGTTATTGAACTTCCAGCTGAACTTAAGGAACGTGTAAACAAAGCGTCACTGGCTTGCTATAAAGCATTAAAATGCAGCGTTTATGCAAGGGTGGATATGATGGTGAAGGATGGTATTCCATATGTAATGGAGATTAATACATTACCAGGGATGACGCAAGCGAGTTTACTACCAAAAAGTGCAGCTGCAGCGGGAATTGAATATAGTAAACTATTAGATATGATTATTGAAACTTCATTAAGAGTAAGAAAAGACGAAGGATTTTAAGTAGTGGTATCATGAATAACTTTTGACAGTTACATGAAGTATGTTATGATGAATACAATACGAAAATTAAATATTTTATCCACTAGGGGGGCCTATTATAGGCTGAGATCAAATTGGAATTTGAGACTCTTAGTACCTGATCTGGTTAATGCCAGCGTAGGGAAGTGGGAAAGACATTGCTATTTAATAAATAAAAACTGTCAATTTCACTTTCTTTACGCCTGTAAAGAAAGTTTTTTTGTTTTACAGATTTAATAATGGTGGGTAAATACTTAAATTTTATACATAATTGGAGGGACTTAAATGACTTTTTCACAATCATTACGTAAAGAAGTAGATTCAATTTGGGAAGCTAGTTTTCATCATCCTTTTGTAAAAAAACTTGGTGAAGGAACGTTAGATTTAGCTAGTTTTCGCTATTACGTGCTTCAAGATTCATATTATTTAAGTCACTTTGCTAGAGTACAAACTTTAGGAGCTGCAAAAGCACTGGAATTAGAAACGACAGCTCGTATGGCACACCATGCTCAAAATACATATGAGGCGGAATTATCTTTACATGAGAATTTTGCGAAGAAATTAGGGATAACACAAGAAGAAAAAGATACTTTTATCCCTGCTCCAACTGCATACGCATATACTTCACATATGTATCGTGCTGCGTATGAAGGGCATTTAGGTGATATCATTGCAGCTATTTTACCTTGCTATTGGTTATATTATGAAATTGGTGAGCGTTTAAAAGAGTGTCAGCCAGAAGAGCCAATTTATAACGAATGGATTTCTGCTTATGGATCTGATTGGTTCCGAACGTTGGTTGAAGAACAAATTACACGATTAGATGCAATAGCTGAAAAAGTAACAGAGGCAGACCGAAATCGAATGAAACAACATTTTATTATTAGCAGCCAATATGAATATTCATTTTGGGAAATGGCTTATACATTAGAAAAGTGGCCGATAAGTACAGAAGAGAAAAACGTAATAGGATAAAGAGAAGAGGTATTGCTATTCACAGGTATGAATAATACTTATGTATATAATTTAACAAAAGAAGTATCACAAAAAGGCGCATCAATCTAAGTGCGTCTTTTTTCAATTTATCCCGCTTTAATGGGCAGTAAGACCCCCGCCTCAAAACAAAATTCAGCGAAAGAAAAGAATTTAGGTGGGGGGGTGGGCTGCCCATAAAATTCCGATTGGTTCAACTAATAATCAGTGGGGGATAAAGAAAACCCCCACTGATTAAAGTTTCACTTTATAAAAATGAGCCCGTGGAAAAATAACCTAAAAATAGGTACATGAACAAGGTGCATCATCTAGTGATAGGTCATATTTTGTAGGTGTACGTATTGAACTTAGCTTATAGCGCTATTTCTACTAAGATTTAACAAACAGAAATATAGGAAAGCGTCGAAAGGTTTAAAGTTAATAAACGGAGGTCATGAAAATGAATCAGTTTCAACAAGAACTACAAGCGTTAAGCCTTAATGATTACCAGTCTGGAAATGTTGTGTACTGGGACCAGCAAAACCAATATCCATATTACTATATTGAAGATGCTGCTCGTCGCTGTGGCGGATGTGGCGGTCGTTGCGGTGGCGGTCGTTGCGGTGGATTTCGTTGTGGTGGATTCCGTTGTTTTGGTTGCTTCGGTTGTTTTGGTTGTTTTAGTTGTGGAGGTTGTGGCGGCTGTGGTAGTTGCTCTAATTGTTTTAATGGTACTTCTGATGCTATTGTAATATATGAATATTGATTTGAATTTTATTAAAAAAAGAAACGGCTTCCAGTGTCCCAACTTACGACGAGAGTTTTATGAGGAAACTTAAATAGGTCAATTTAAGTTTCTCTATAATATATGAAACTGCAATTAGAAAATCAGTTACTTTTTAAAGGAGTTAATGGGTATTTGTATGTGCTGAAATCCTTATTAAAAACATCTTGTACTAATTGGATAGTTTCATGATCATAAAAACTATCGTATGTTGGGAGCCGTGGGAATAAAGGATCAGTAATATCAGCATCTGCAAAATTCCCTTTAAAAATCGCCCTGTCCTTCTGATGATGCCATGATTTGGTTAGTTATATGTAAAGGGGAAGTTTTTAGTTGATATATTTGTTCGAGGCGAATAATTTCAGTAGAGAAATTTTCAAGGTAGATATACTTTGTAACAAACTCCTCCTCACCTGGTTCATACTGCTGCATTAAATGTGGATCTACTTGTTCTAAATCCATCATTTGTGTTTTTAAGTAGTAGAGAAAGATTTTAAATGAAATAGGTTTATTACAAAATTCATTACCATAATAAAAGTTCCGAATAGGATTCCATGCTGGGTTTTCTATGTAAGGGGGAGCGATTAATGAGAAGAATGAACTTACAGCTCTTGTATACGGGTTTCTTACTAACTTATAGGTATCTTTTTCTTTTGAATATAAAGCTGCAGCTAATTCAATAAAGTAGTCCGAGGAGTTTTTATATATTTCATTTTCATAATTATGGATGAAAGAATCGTATTTTATGGCTTGTTTAAATAAATTTATTTGATAAAAAAACCAATGTGCAAGAGAAGTACAGCCACTTTTTTGACTCCAAAATAAAATTAAAGGGAAGTTGGAATTAAAGAGGGGAACGCGTCTGTATTTAATCATATTTGCAAAAGACATAGTTATCCTCCACTCAGTTATGTCAATTATGTTTAGTGTATGAATAGAGAACTTGGCATATGAACAAGAGAAGAGAAGTAGAATAGATAGTTTAAAACAATATAAATTTGAAATGAAAGCGTTAGTTTTTACAAGAATCTTTACACCTATAAACAAACATAGCAGGCAACTGACTGGATTGCCCGCTATGTTCATACACTGCACGGAGGAGTGCCTTCCGTTTTGAAAGAGCGAAGCCCAGGGAGAGAGCGCTCAGATGTAGTATGTGTAATGAAAAAAAGATTATTCGTAAATGAGAATGAAAAATTATTTTATAAGGACTGGCATTCGTTTAGTTTCAAATCTTTCAAAGTCTATAGGACAATATGCAAACGTTGCTATAGGTTCTGAAGTCTCGTTTGTAAAAAAAGTGTGGTTTATTACTTCACCAGAAGAAGAATAAAAAGTGATTTTGGTTTTTGATATAGGAGGTAGCGTTATTACCAGTGGTTTACTTGTCATACTGATCAGCTCCTAAACTAGTTGGTTCTATATGAACGTCATATGTATTCAATAAATGTATATGAATTCATTTTATAAAGTTAGCACTTTGTGAATTGAGAAATTTAACAAAATAGTTATTTGAATTAGTTTTATCTATAAAAAAAGAGCTATATTAAGACTCTTTTTAAAAAGGTTTATTAATCATTTGTTTTCTAACCAAAACAAAAAATGTACCTGCAACAACACAGGTTGCATAGATTTTGCCACTTATGCCACCAAAAAATTCAAGTCCGAAAGGTAGTAAAAAAGTAGCAATTCCTACTATGTAAGCAAATATGCCGAATAATTTAGCTAGTTTATTTTTATCACCAATAAAAGTAGCATCTTGGTATCCAGCAATAAGAAATAATTGTTTTTTAATATGAATCAGATAACCCATTATTACAATGATTAGACCAACAAGTGTGCAAACTACAAATCCACTCATTATATTCACCTACCTTATTTAAATTTTACCATATTTAGGTTGGTATAGTTATTGTATTAAACAAAAACATGCACAAAAATTGTGCATGTATAATAAAAAGCTATGTCTTGTCTATGTATATATATGTTTGGTTTATATGAATCGTGAGTCTGTTTGAACAAAAGGGTTATTTATTTCAAATATAAAGAGCGCCTTTTAGGGCGCTTCATGATCAAGACTAATATTGAAAAAGAATACCGCATTATATTTTATGTATATTCTTACAAAGTGTGCAGTTTAAAAAATCTTTCTTTAGCACAACGAAGCAGCTAGTTAATAAAACTAACTGCTTGTTGTACAAAAGAAACGCTCCGCTTACAGAAATAGTTTGTAACTTTAAGTTACAAAAATAGTATGAACAGGGTTAAAAATGTTATTCAGAAATGAAAGGGAACAAAATAAAAAAGAGCACCATGCATCAGTGCTCTTTAAGATAGAAGGTAACACTTTGAGCTGGATAGTTAGGTTAAAAGTATATGGCGTAGAAGAGAAATAAGACCTGAAATTTATAATTAACTTAATACAAAAAAGCAGTTAACAATCGTTAACTGCTCCGTCCTCAGAGAAAGAGGAAAAGAACATTACAGAGGTCACTGTCAATTCAAGCTGTATCAGCCCATTTATAGTATTGGACATAATTTAGAATTTTATTCGGACAGACAAACTCAAAAAAGGCAGCTAGCAAAAGCTAACTGCTCCAATTATGGAATATGGATCGAAATGGGTTGTCTACAGTATTGACGTAATATTGAGTTTTATTCGTGAAGAACTACGTTTAACTTAATGCATAGCCAACAATCAAAGTTATTGTTAAAAACACTGATAATAACAATGTTAGTAGAACTGTCACTATGCTTCTAAGCATTGCTATCCAATTATTTACCTTAGAGAATCCTATAATACCAGCAAAAAAGTTCCTATTGAAAAAATGAGTACAAAAAATAAAGGATGAAAATAAACGATATTTATAAAAGATGCATTCATTTCAGGTGTACATACTTCAAGATATAGTTGTAGTTGTTTCAAAATCTGTTTCATATCGATGTGTATGTATTCCGATTGTTTCTTAATTGCACTATTTTTAAAGTATTCTGGGTTTGAATTTTTCATATATACATTTGTATTTAGTTTTAAACGAGAAATATAGTATGTACCTCGTTGATCCATTTGATCTAAGTCTTCCAATGAAAAATAACCCAAATCACGAATACATAAATCCTCTGGTCGTAAGGTATCTAAGCACTCCGTACCAAATGTTTTATCATTATTTTTCCCTGGCCCAACTTGAAAGTTAAGAAATTCCCCGCTATGCAGATCATATTCTAATTGAATTTTGATTCCAGCTGTTTGGGCACATCCTCCAGATCCTGGATATACATTCTCTAAAGCACTCGGCACTTGAAATACGGTGGCATCTAGAATACGAATTCGTTTGAAATAAGAGAAGAGATGGTTAGAAATTTTCGTTTGTTCACATACTTTTTTTGTAATAGTAAAGAAAAAATATGTTGTAACAACAAAACTGCTTTAGCATTTAAACGTTTATTTAAACCCTCAGGGCTAAGTAAAGTACCGGTAGCTGCATGAAGCCTACTACATAATCGGACTAATGGATCACTTGCCACCCGTTGACTAATCCAGATACAAATAGCAGCTAAGTCTGATCCAGAAAACTTACGTTTTCGCTTTATAAATCCGAGTTCTCTAGCAAGTTCTTCTAAAAATATAGGAGTAACATATCGTTGTAATTCTTCCGAAAATGGTTGTAGTTCATCTTGAATTGATAGATTCATAAAAAAAACGCCATCCCTTCTGTATATTTCTACAAAAATGATAGCGTATTTTTCCACTTTGGGATATTTTTTGTTAGCTTGATAGCGAAGTGGCAGTCTCTTTATAAAAGATTTCTTGGAAAACTTAGACTTTTTATAAAAGTAATCCCTCAGTTCCAAGAGAAGCTCACCATTCTCAATTTTAGTTAGAAACATTTCTCACAAATAACGCACCAGTTAGTTGAACAAACAATCATCTTATCAAATTCTATCTCAATAGAAATTCAATTAATAATTTACATGAATTTTCACATGCCAAAAGCTTAAACCTTTTTTGGTCTTCAATAGTTTTATTATCTGCTTGGTCGGATACAGACTTTACACATAGGAATGGTATTTTATTAACATAAGAAACGTATGAAAAAGATGCTATCTCTTGGTCAACAGCAATAGCATTATGAGTACTACTTAATGATGATCTCAAAACATCTTCTCTAATACGCTGATCTCCCGATATAAACATCCCGTTGTTGATTTTATGTTCACTAGTATTGATAGCAAAATTAAGAAAATCACTAAATATAGAATTATCGCCATCAATAATCGATGTTCTACCAGTATACAGGTCCCACACATCATCGCCTTTTCCAGCATTCGTAACGTCATGTTGGAGCATTTGTCTTGCAATGACAATTTCGCCACCCTTTATGCTATCTGACAAACTTCCACAAATTCCTGTCATATATATTTCATCAGGACGAAACTCTGATATAAGTAATTGTGTACAACTAGAACAGTTTGTTTTTCCAACACCACTTATAACAGATATAATCTCTAAATTGTTAATACTATGATAATGGAATTCCCATGCGGCAATTTTACGAACTTTTCTACTCGGGTATTCTTCGTGTAAATAATTCAGTTCAGGTTGCCAAGCTGCAATTATTCCAATTCTTTTCATTTTCATCCTCTCCTCACCTAAATTATACCAAAAAATTCTTGTTTTAATATATAGTTTAATCGGAATTTTAAAATAATTTAAGTCATCAATATATTAAATGCAAAAGGTAGGTAATTATATGATTCGTGAAGCTGAACCAAAGGACAGTAATGTAATTGAAAATCTATATAAAAAATTAGCACCACATAGCAAAAATATTAAAGTTTTACCAGAAAGAATTGAGCAGATAAGGGATGATTCTAATAATTTTTTGTTTGTCTATGAGGAAAGTGGTAACGTCAAAGGAAGTATATTTATGACGTTTTGCCTTGATCCTGGATATCAATTTAGACCATATACTGTTTTAGAGTATGTGATTGTAAATGAAGATTTTCGAGGTAATGGGATAGGGGAAAAGTTATTGAAACATGTAGAAGAGATATCAATTACAAGGGGATCCACAAGAATTATCTTATTAAGTAGTGCAACTAGAATAAAAGCACATAAATTCTTCACTAAAAATGGATACAATGGAACCATAAGTAAGGGTTTCAAGAAGTATATACCAATTAATTAAATTTTATTTATAGGTGTTTTTTCTTAGAGTGTTTAGAAAGAATAACATTTTTTTGTACTTAGGGGTAGTGAAAATTCTTAAGTTGATGGGCATGGAGTAGATATAGCATTTTAAATATATTAGTTCTTCAAGGTGGAGGATAAGTAGTCAGGTAAAAAAAGAGCAGCTAGCAAAAGCTAACTGCTCTCCAGAAAAGCATTAAGAAGGAAGTTCAGAACTCAAGTGCATTTATAGTATTAACGGAATATTGAGTTTTATTCAGGAAGGGAGAAGGAAATGGATAAATTTAGGCTGTTCCAACTTGGCTTTGGTCTGCAACATCAGAATCGAATGTATTTGTTGCACTAACGCCGTTAAATGTATTGAGAACAAAAGCAACATTTGATGCACCTGAACCATTATAAGCTTTTGTATTTTCCTTTGGAGAAACGTTATAGAAATCACCTAAGTTGAAAGAACCGTTACTATTTTGTACAACCATATTTCCAACAACAGATGGCATAATTTTCACCTTCTTTTCTAGAAGTTATTTAAATTAGTATATGGTGTATGCGTCTAGTGGTTCATTTGAGTTAGAAAATTTGAAGAGATATTTGTTGAAAACTTAAAGAAATAATCATTTTGTTTGGGTATATTTCAATTTGTAATTTTAAGGTTGTTGCATTTTCTTTATTTTTTTAGTTCCTAGAATACAACTAATAATTGCAATCAAAGCACTTGAGGAAATAGAATTTACTGTCCAATAAATTCCAGTTCCAGTAATTAAGTCGATAATTAAAAATTTCTTAATTGATGAACCTTTTATTATATGAAAAACAAATTGATTGTTTCTGTTACCCAATACTGTCACGTCCTTTATCTTTTTTTATAAAAGCATATGAAAAGATATACTTCTTCTATTCTTCTTGTCTCATGAAAATTGATAAAGGATCAAAAAAAGAGCAGCTAGCAAAAGCTAACTGCTCAGGTAATGGAGAAAGATACCCATGTCATCTATAGTATTGACGGAATATTTGGTTTTATTCAAGCGTTAAAAAAAGCCAGGATTTCTCCCAGCAAGTCATAGGATATTCGTCTATAAACGAATTTACTTATATTGTAACGTAATATCTAACTGTATGAGATGTTAATATTATTAAGTTTTTAACAAGATAATTACATTTATTAACTAATGTTTAAGTCAGTTTTAAACAAAATAATCCTTTTATAAGTAAGTGGATCGATATCGTATGAATCAACCTTCTAGGCATGTAAATGAAAAGGAAATACGGCCTTTCGTGATAGAAGAGTTACAAGAATACCGCGTGTTAAAAGTAAAGTTTAAAAATATTGAAGAGCAAGCGGCGTTCGGAGGTGAATTATTATTTCCAGAGCTTAGAAAATGTACGGAAGACGAAATCAGATATAGACAATTAAAGCGCGCGTTTGAAGAAGCACTTGATGAGGACGAGCAACAAATACTCAAAATGAAATATATGAGTCGTAAAGAATTAAATGATGAATACATTTATACGGTGCTTGGGATGAAGAGAGGTAAGTATTATAGAAAGAGGAAATCTGGTGTTTTACAATTCGCAAAAGCGCTTAGTATGACATAAGAATGGAACTTTTCGGGTACCATTTAGGGCACTGTTTTGGGCACTAAATTAGGTACCTTTTTACATTGGAATCGGCGATACGATATTCCTACAGTTATTTGTTCTTTGAAAAGAGCATAACGTGGGGATAACGTATCTATGCGCTCATAACCAATGATCATAGCCCCTCTATCAAAACGTTACTCGGTCGGAATGGACGGAGAATACAAAGACGAAAAGACCAATTATATGTATATATTCAGCCGCGGTGCGTGAGTGTCGTGGCTTTTGTGTTTCTTATTGAGCTCAGTAAATTTGCTGGGTTGATTGGTGATACAAAATGTTTTTTCTTAAAATAGCCAAAAAACAGTAATACTTCATATTTTTATATTATAATGTTTTTGTAATATAGTTTTATAGGGAGTTGTTTTTTATGACAAGAGGTATGTACAAAAGAAATAAACATTTTATGAAAGGTACTGTTGCGCTTGTAATAGCAACGATAGTCGCTGTGCTGTCAAATGCTTATAGGGATATAGAGAAAATAAAAGAATTCCTTACTTTAATCTTTCAGCAAGGAATAACTGTAGTTATTGCTTTAATAGCGATAACAGTTGCATGTATTTCGTATCAAAGTAGCCAAAAAAGACTCGAGAACAAAGAGGTCTATTTGAATTATTTAGCTTTGATGTTTATGATGATAATTTTTATGCTAGCAGGTTCTATATTTCAATATTTACAGGTAACAAATAAAATTTATTTATTAGTCTTTGTTCTGTATTCATTATTGGGATTACTCTTAATTACCACTGCGTTGCTAGAAACTTATAGAATTATTAGGAAAACATTCGAATAGAGGATAAGAAAAAAGCGCTCATAGAGGTGCTTTTTCTTTTGCACAAAACAAACGAACATAATGAATAGAAAAAGCAAGAATCAAATGATTCCTGCTAAGGTAAAAAATTTAATAATTGAACGATAGAGATAATAAACTCTGGTGAAATATTAATCTCGAATTTAGTGTTCATATAAAAATTCCTCTCTTTATTCAGTGCTTACATGGGTATATACAAACAAAACGCAATTTCGTAACAAAAAAAGAACAAAAATATATATAGTTAATAAGGTGAAGTTTATGTAGAAAATAACGGTGATTAGGTGGTGAAAATGGCGGTTTTAAGCCAATATATAAAATTATGAATATGACCGAAATATCGTAAGTTATGAAAACCATTGATACCAATGCATTTCCTTAGTTGACAGTTTACATAAATAAGATTCTTTTGAGGTGACTTTGTGGGAGTTCATATAAATAAAATAAAAACTCACTTTAAACATTTCTTATAGCTAAGAATACTTATGTAAATAGGGGGAACAGATTTGATTCTTGGAATGAGGGGATAGATGTGGATATAACGCAAAGTATGGCAAGAATAGTTGTTAATGGGATAGATCTTCCATTTACTTCAGTTAGGACAACTGTGATTAATGGACCTGCAAATGATTTAATTGTTATGACTAGGCAAAGAGTAAATGAGCTTTATCGTTTTATGTGGTCACGGGTGCCAGTCATGCTAACGATGTATTTTATTTAGGGGGCGGACATAATGAGATTTGCTAGGGTTGCAGGAGTTGATGAAAGTATAACTGAAGAATATATATATATCATTTTATTTGGTGATAAGAAAACCTTTAAGTAGCCTAACGACTGGTTTTTATTTTATAAAGAAAAAAGCCCTATCCAGTGCTAGATGATTTTCTTCATGCCACAATTACGGCATTCTCTTAAGAAGATGAAATTATTATTAGCAGTCAATATGAATATTCATTTTGGGAAATGACTTATACATTAGAGCAGTGGTCAGTGAATAAAGAAGCGAAAAAGGTAATAGGATAGTGAAAAGAGGATTTGATATACATATGTATGGTCAATACCTCTTTTATAATCTTTTGTAAAGTTATTGTAAATCTCAAATACAATACGTTACTAATATTGTATAATTCGAATGTAATGTATTTGTGATATATAAGGAGGGCTATGTATGATAATTTCTTTTAACTTACAGCAAAGTCATGTCATTAATATGTTAGTCGGATAAGCGGTATTTGCTATTCTTTTAAATAATTAGATTATGAGATAATACTTTAGTTTTTTTGTGATCAAGAAAAATGAAGAAAGGAAGTAATCATTTTATGGAAAAATTAAAGTTGTTAACATTTGAAAATATAGTAGAACCTCTTTTTAACGAAAGCGTATCATTTATATATTTTCCTATTGAATGGCTCGATATTGTAGAGATACATTATAAGACATTTTTATTAACGAGTAAGTTGAAACGATTGAATGAAAGATTATATGATATGTTTTCTGATATATTATTTATTCAGCATAATCCATATGTATTAAATGAAAATACACCATGGATTGTATGTAAAGAACCTATTAGAAAAGAACAACTTGATTATATTTTTCAAAGTTGGTATGAGATTATTCATGATTGGAAACCTAATAAATTAATAGAATCGCCAAAATATGAATGGCATTACGATTTAATTTCTAATTTAACAGTACTACATGATAAGGAAGTATATTCTAAATGGGTGCCCGCTTTAATTTCACATATTTTTTGTGAACGTCCTGTACAATTAGAAAATATAAATGAAGAAGATATATATTTTTCTCCTCTTAGATCACAAAATATTTGTGAGGCGATGTCAGAGCCTATTAAAGATGAAAAAACACAAGACTATTTCGCCTATGTATTTCGGTTCGAATATATAACGCGCGGAGGAGAGAACATTCCATTATTAAATGTTTCAATAGGAATTCGGAGGTTTTATCAAGAATATAACCATCCAGACATTCCTTTGCTATTAAGACGAAAACGGGGCATGATATTAATTTCTACTCCAGAATTTGCATCGAATAATAAGAAATTACGATTTGTAAAACTAAAAGTTCAGCAGGCTACAAACGGTATCAAATGGATTAAGATATTTAGAAATTTAAAAGATGATTTTCGTATAGGTGGAGAAGTTGAATTAGATCATATTCTTCAATATCCGAAAGATTATATGCTGGGAGAAAATCTTAGGGTGTTGCTTCCATACAATGAAAGAATATATAAAGTTCAAGGTACTAAAATAAAACCTGGTATAAAAGTAGAGGAGAGAGAGTATTTATTTAAAGGGTTTCAGCAAAAATTTTCTTATTTCACATTACTACCAGAATGTAAAAAACTAGCAAAAAATAAAGGGAATGAAGTATTCCCTTTAATTGCACCAAAAGGATTAGAGACTATAACGCTAGAAATATGGTCTGAAAAAATATCGCTGGAAGTAGAACAAGCGTTATTTGAAAGTGAAATGGTGTTAGCTCAAATTAGTGAGTCATCATATATATTAAATGCAGATTCGCCAGTGTTGTTAAAAATAGTAAGATGTAATATTGAAAAGGTATTGCAAAATCCATATAAAATGCAATATTGCCAGAAGTATAAAACGAATTTAGTAGAGGATGTTATGAAAGCGGTTTATGCTACTGCAGGTGAGCGTAATGATGCGACATTGGCGTTAATTGCAATGAAAAATTGTGATGGACGTGAAAAAATTGATCCAAAGCAAATTGTTAGAGAAGGATTTGCACGAACAAACCGTATTTCAGCATTTATTAATTTATTTATAGGTCAAAGTGTATCTCGTAAAACGATTATAAATGGTATTTTGAGTTTATTAGAACAAAAAGGATTTTTAAAACGTAGTTGGAATAAGATAAATTTACCTTGTACATATGTTAATTTATCAATTGAACGAATCTCGAAATTTGATTTCTTACCCATTTTTTCAAAAATAAAAGGAAAAGAAATTTCATATAAATTATATGGGAATACAGAGTGGCAAACGATTGATCGTTTATTATTAAATGTAGATAAACATAACACCTTTTTGCCGCAGCCTTCAAAAAGAAATGATATGGGCATTCAATTTAAACAATTTGTTTCTGAAACATTAACGGAAGTTTTACAACCTGCAAAAGAGCAAAATGAGCAAGTATACTTCATTATAGATGCGAATGTAAGAAAACATTGGATAAAAGAGTTACAAAATGAAAAAATTGATATAGATACTTTCCCTGACATTGTTCCAGATGTGCTAAAGGTTCCAAACTTAAATGCTGTAAGAATAAATACATCTTTTGATGTACCAAAATACGGTGTGATAGAATGTGATGACGTACTAGATAGTACGAGTTTATATATAGATCAAAAGGGAATGTATTATAGCACTGGTGAGTATCTGTGTAATGATAATGAAACATTGCATCGATATATACTTGAAATATTACCTCTAGGTGTAAAAGCTGTTGAAAGGAACTATATTGCTAAAATGGTACATTACATGTGCTGTAATTCAAGTATGCTTTTGGAAAAGAATATACACATGCCATATTCTATGCATATGGCGAAAGTAATAAAGAGCTATATGACTGATATAGATGCAAGAGAGTTTAAAGAGTTTGATGATGAATTGGATGTAGATATTATAAAAATAGAAAAGAAAGATTCAATTATTCTACTGTAAATAATAATAAACAAATCCTGCTTATTATATCAATCAGGATTTGTCATTTTTTCATGTAAATAAGGATATCTTTTGTCATGTATCTTCTCTTTTATATATTTACTTTATTTCCATACAGGATTAAGATGTTTTTTAGAAATAAAAAACTATATCATTTGGAAAAGCAATATGAATGAATTCAAAAGAAATTGGAAAGGAATGAGGAATTGTGAAGAAATTAGATGTGCTATTCATGCTATTGAGCGGCCTCTTTCCAGTTGCAGGAATTATGAAACAAATCCCACTAGAACAATCTTTATATATTGGAGGCCTTTTATTTTTCACCAGTTTCGGTAGTTATTTTGCGAAAAAAATATATTCACGTATATGTAGCTGGATAGCATATGCGCCATTTATTACACTATTGTTAGTTATTTGGCATCAAGATATTTCAACAAGTTCAATCATAGCGAATGCGAAAATCGCTGCTTGTATTGCTTTAATCCCATGTTTATTCCGTTTTCGTACATATGGGCTTACTTTCGGTTTATTCGCATTATGGGCCGCTTTACTATGGGATATTAAAGAAGTGCAATCGTTAGTCATACTTGAACGTATGTCGAGTTTAATGACAAGTAATTTCAAATATCTTATGCTTTTAGTTGGTGGACTTATATTAGGTGGATTAATTGCTATGTTATTACACCGTAAAGAAGAGGATTATAAAGAAAATATAACTTTATTTCAACAAAAAAAGAAACGTAAAAAGCAATCATTTAAGATTCCGATCCCAAGATTACCGAAATTTAAGTTAAAATTATTTAAGTTTGGTGGAAAAGTATCGAAACAAAAAACGCCTGAAGAAATACGTGAGCATAATTACGAAGAACCAACTGCAGTTGCAACATATGAAATGGCAGAGCAAATACCTCAATATAAAGAAGAGACTGCTCAAGGACAAACGAGGATGGAACGTCGTAGAAATCGGTATAATGCATAATGAGGTTAAAAGCCCCTTAATGATTAATCAATTTTAAGAAAAATCATTAAGGGGTTTTTATGTTATTAAAAATAGATTGCTAAGGTGAAATTTATAGCATACTCTAAAGTTGAGGGCTTAAATAAAATAATAGGAGGACAAAATGCTTATTATTACATATGTTTCTGTCTGTATATTATTTTTAGTTAGCTTTTTACATGTTTATTGGGCTTTTGGAGGTAAGTGGGCGACAAATAGTGTCATTCCAACAAAAGCTGGAGAAAAGGTATTTACACCAGGTACAGGGATGACTTTGTTCATTGCGTTATTACTAAGTATGGCCGCAATAATTTTATTACTACAAACAAATATTGTTCATTTCGCATTTCCTAATATTATTGTTCAAATGGGATCCTGGGTTTGTATGGTTGTTTTTTTGATAAGAGTAATAGGTGAATTTCATTATTTTGGTATCTTTAAACGAAAAAAAGATACGCGTTTTGCTAGAATGGATACTGTTTTATTTATACCACTTTGTGCATTTCTATCTTTATCATTTTTACTCGCAATTATAATGTGAACAAAAAATAGTATCAGCTTTTTTCATATTAAATATAAACGTAAATTGGCAAGTGTAAAAGTGTAAAATCTAGTATTAAATAAAAAGGATGTAAGCGCCTTTTTATCGAATTATAGATTATTATGAAAGGCGGGTGCACGATGAAGTATGTAAAAGTCAGTATGAATGGCGGAAGTGAACATAAATTTTCGATGACTTTAGAACGGTTTGAAGAACTTATTACGACAGAGGATGGACTATTAGAAAATAAATTAGTTAGTATTGAAAATGTAATGATTAATCCTACTAATATATCTTCTGTAGTTGAAAAAATTGGTGTACCGGCTAAGTTTATGGAAGCTTAAAAAACGGTACATAAAAAAACATCCACGGGGGATGTTTTTTTATGTATAAATATGTTAATTGTACAATGAATTTATGAGGAGAATTTATAGTGATACTTCGTACATGCACAAAAAATAAGTACAAGCATATATTAGATAGTGGGACAAGACCTTCGTGTCCTACTTAATACTCAGAAAAACCTCTATCACATGAGAGCATCTGATTGCAGGGTGCTCTTTTTTTATCCCACTTTATCCGAATCTTTAACTTTTAATTTTAAACATATCTTTGATGCTCATAAATATTAAAAATAAAATAATAGCAAAAATTAAGTTAGATAAATAGAAATCTTGATGAAATATTAATTCAAAGATGACATCAAAAACATATAAAAAGGCGATAGTAGGTAATATACAAATAAATATAAATCTCCAATTTTTTAGATAATGTTTATAATTAGGAAATACTTTCTCCATAAACATAGCTCCTATATTTTTTATTTTCTATATAATTATACATTTAAATAAAAAGATTTACAAAAGGTTATTTAGCAATCTTTCTAATACATGATTTGGCTAAAAAACTTTTAAAGAGTAACACTTAAATGATACACTATAATCTACGTTATTTTTGAAATGAATAGAGGGGTTTACATGATAGATAAAATTAAAAATGCTGTAGAAGATATGCACGAAGATGAAGCAAAACGTTTTACTTCAAAGTATTCTAATCCAATTAAATTTATTAAAAGAAAACTATAGTGAAGATACTATTAAAAATTTGATGGATATTCCTAAGCAACTAACGAGTAATACATCTTATAAAAGAAATGTAAAAGAAGTCTCACACGTACATATTGCATTTGATGATTCAACAGCTGGATGTTTAAAGCATATGCTTGGTCAAGAAGAACGATTGGAAGAGATGGTTGTTGCTTTTTCTGAATTCTTTTCAATTGGGCCGATAAATAAGTTACATATGAATGAAGGGCAACTAGCAAGAAAAGAGTGGTTAGTAAATAACTTAACTTCTTATGATTGTTATTTTGAAGAAGAGTATTTACCAAGATTTAAGGAAACTTTAGAAGTTTTACATTCAATTCCGAATGAAACACCAATTACCATTTGGAAGGCAGATAACGCACATGAACATGTAGGTCTATGTTTTGTAATGGCGCAATTAAAAGATAAGAAAAATATTCGCGTTATGAATACATCTGAAGCAAGTAAAGAAATATTAAAACTAGAGTATGTTATTCGTGGAACAGGAGAGTTACCACCTGAAAATTTAGCTCTAATTCAAAAAAGTTTTGTAAAATTGCCGTATTTAACTGTAGAGAATCGTATGCAGTTTGAACATGAGTGGGATAGTCTATCGAAAAGTACGGAATTTTTAAGAATTTGGACAGACAATGCAGTGCGTTCTGTACAAGAAAATTATTTTGATCAATTTATTATTGAATGTGCGAAAAGTATAGGTGCTGATCAAGAATTCCGAAAAGCTCCTAGAGTAATTGGTGAAGCACTTGGTCTTGTAGAGCAATCAGTTGGCGATACGTTTTTAGAATATCGCTTAAAGGAATTAATTAAACAAGAAGTATTTGAATTTGAAGGTTCATTAGATGAAATGCGTTTCTATAGTGTGAAATTAAGAAAATAATACATCTATTCCGTTTATGAAGAAGCTCGTATTTTTAAAATACGAGCTTTATTTTTTGTTGAATTTAGGCTATACATAAGCTTCCCAGAGATGGCATATCACATATGAATGGTAAAGGAAATGAATGAAAAGAAGGTGATTTATTAATATGTATAACCAACAAAATTATCCATATGATCAAGCGATGTATTATAATCCACAAAACTACGGGTATGAACCTACAAATGAAGTGAGAGATATTGAACAAGAAGATTACAGACCAGATGATGCGGAAGATGCCCCAACGTCACCACCTCCGTCACAAGCGCCGTCGTTACCGTCTACATTTGCTTCTCCTGCACAACCAGGTAATATGAAATCCTGGATGTGTAACTGTCTAGGAAGATGGGGCTATTTACGCTTACATCGTCCTGGTCCTTTCGGAAGGGATTTATGGTTCTTCCCGACTGAAGTGAGAAGAAATGGAGTATCAGGTTACACGTGGCAAGGTAGTCGTCGTCGTAAAGTAAGTTATCGCTATCAACAAATTAGTAATTTTATGTGCTTCGCATAAAGAGAAGTGAGGGAGTGAAACGATTTTACTTTCTCACTTTTTATTTTTCAATATACGAAGTAAGATTTTGATTAAAAATTTACAATTTTCGCGTTTTTATTAGAGTATAATGCATATGTTGGGTTGGTTTTCAACAACAAATGAGAGTGAGGGAATACAATGTCAATGAAAAATAAAGTTGGGTTAAGCATAGAGGATGGCATTAATTTAGCTTCAGCTCAGTTTAAAGAAGATGCGTATGAAATTTATAAAGAATCGAGAAAAAAACAACCAATATTATTTGTAAACCAAGTTGAAATCGGTAAAGAATGGCTCATTACTAGATATGAAGATGCTCTGCCACTTTTAAAAGATAATCGTTTAAAAAAAGATTGGACAAATGTGTTTTCTCAAGATACAAAGAACATGTATCTTTCTGTTGATAATAGTGATCACTTGACAACACATATGCTAAATTCAGATCCACCTAACCACAGTCGTTTACGATCTTTAGTTCAAAAAGCTTTTACACCGAAAATGATTGCACAATTAGACGGAAGAATTCAGAGAATAGCAGATGATTTGATAAGTGATATAGAGCGAAAAGGTACATTAAATCTTGTGGATGATTATTCATTTCCATTACCAATTATTGTGATAAGTGAGATGCTCGGTATTCCGAAAGAAGATCAAGCGAAATTTAGAATTTGGTCTCATGCTGTTATTGCATCACCAGAAACACCTGAAGAAATAAAAGAAACTGAAAAACAACTATCTGAGTTTATTACATATCTTCAATATTTAGTTGATGTGAAACGAAAAGAGCCAAAAGAAGACTTGGTGAGTGCTTTAATACTTGCAGAGAGTGAAGGGCATAAACTTAGCGCCCGAGAACTATATTCGATGATCATGTTACTAATTGTAGCGGGACACGAAACAACGGTAAATTTAATAACAAATACAGTATTAGCACTTCTTGAAAATCCAAATCAATTACAGTTATTAAAAGATAATCCAAAACTAATTGATTCGGCTATTGAGGAAGGATTGCGTTATTATTCTCCAGTTGAGGTTACAACTGCAAGATGGGCAGCAGAACCTTTTCAAATTCACCATCAAACAATACAGAAAGGAGATATGGTTATTATCGCATTGGCTTCAGCGAACCGTGATGAAACAGTATTTGAAAATCCAGAAATATTTGATATTACACGGGAGAACAACCGTCACATTGCCTTTGGCCATGGTAGTCATTTCTGCTTAGGAGCTCCACTTGCGAGGTTAGAAGCAAAGATCGCTATTACTACTTTGTTCAAACGAATGCCTGAACTACAAATAAAAGGCGATCGTAAAGACATTAAATGGCAAGGTAACTATTTAATGCGTTCTTTAGAGGAATTGCCTTTAACTTTCTAGAATAGTTAAAGGGAGACATGCATACATTGAAAATGTTTTACATAGAGTATGTATGTGTTATTTAAATTCGAAACGGAAGGGTGAAAACATCCCAATGATCAACTAATTCTATTTATAAGAGATCTTCGTTAAAAAACGAAATATTCTTCTGAATAGGATTAGTCTGTACATTTATAGAAAAGGGATGTATTTCGCTCTGCGAATATATAGTCTTTTTATATGATTTGTGCTGCTTCCTGTTCAGAACATGAAATAGGAGGCTTTTTTATGTCGACAAATGTAGTAACGAAACAAAACAATGGGGTATCACAAGTATTAAAAAATCGGTTTGTTCAAGTGATTTTAGCATCAGCATTATTTTTACAAATTGGAATATGGGTTCGGAACTTTGCGGTATTACTTTACGTAATGGAAATGACAAAAGGTGATGCTTTTGCTATTTCGATGATTTCAGTGGCGGAGTTTGCTCCAATTTTCATCTTTTCCTTTATTGGTGGAACGTTTGCTGATAGGTGGAAGCCGAAGAGGACTATGATATGGTGTGAGACTTTAAGTTCTTTATCAGTATTTGCAGTATTAATTACTCTAATGTTTGGAACGTGGAAAATCGTGTTTTTTGTCACACTTATTTCTGCAATCCTTTCGCAATTTTCTCAGCCATCTGGCATGAAATTGTTTAAACAGCATTTATCGGCAGAACAAATTCAATTAGCAATGTCTATTTATCAAACAATATTTGCGATATTTATGGTGTTAGGACCGATTCTTGGAACATTTATTTTTCATAGTTTTGGAATTTATATTTCAATCATTATTACAGGTATCGCTTTTTTACTTGCAGCAGCTGTGTTGTTATTTCTTCCGAAAGATCTTGAGAATGATAATGAGAAGAAAGAAATCACTATATTACAGGAAATGCTTGATGGTATTAAATATGTGAAAAAGAAAAAAGCATTAACTTTGCTAGGGCTTTGTTTTATGGCAGCAGGACTAGGAATTGGTTTAATTCAGCCGTTAGGTATTTTTATTGTAACTGATCAGTTAGGATTATCAAAAGAGAGTTTACAATGGTTACTAACAGTAAATGGTGCAGGAATGATTGTTGGCGGTGCTTTAGCGATGGTGTTTGCAAAAAACGTTGCGCCGCAAAAGATGTTAATTATCGGTATGCTTGGTCAGGCAATCGGCATCGGTATTATAGGTTATTCCACCAATTTATGGGTAACACTCACAGCACAACTTTTTAGCGGTTTAGCTCTTCCTTGTATTCAAATAGGTATTAATACGCTCATTATTCAAAATAGTGATACTGATTTTATTGGTCGTGTAAATGGCATTTTAAGTCCGCTATTCACCGGTTCAATGGTAGTAACAATGAGTATTGCTGGTTCATTAAAAGAAATGTTCTCATTAAGTACGATGTACGAAGGCACAGCTTTACTATTTATAATTGGATTATTATTTATTTTACCTATATACAATTTAAAGCCAGTAATAGCGGTAGAAAGTGAAATAAACGGTAAAGGAAGTGCTGTGCAACATGAATCCTAATCCAAATGTTAAACATCCCATTGAAGGAAATAAAAATGTTCACTTTATAAAAAATACAATAACGAAAGCTAATATACTCGCCGGTGACTATTCATATTATGATGCGAAAGATGGAGAAACATTTGAAGAGCGTGTAGTACATCATTATGAATTTCTTGGAGATCGCCTTATCATTGGAAAGTTTTGTTGTATTGCAAATGGAGTTACCTTTATTATGAACGGAGCGAATCATCGGATGGATGGATTTTCGGCATACCCATTTAATATATTTGGAAATGGGTGGGAGAAGCATACACCTAATTTGTCTGATCTACCTTACAAAGGGGATACAGTTGTAGGGAATGACGTTTGGATTGGTATGGATGCAACCATTATGCCTGGAATCAAAATAGGAGATGGTGCAATCATTGCAGCTAAATCTGTTGTGACTAGAGACGTTGCACCATATACAATTGTTGGTGGAAACCCCGCAAATAAAATAAAGGAACGATTTACAAATACAATAATAGAGGAATTACTGCAAATTCAATGGTGGCATTTTGATATTGAAAAAATAACTGAAAATATAGATGCTATTGTACAAGGGGATATAGAGCCATTAAGAAAGCTAAAAATGGAATAAAAAATGCATAACAAAGAGTATCATACCTCCGAATTTTGTTAATGATAATAGAACGAGGAGGTGTGATACTATGGCACAAGACGTTTTATGTGAAGTAAACAATTGTAAATTTTGGGCTAACGGTAATAAATGTAGCGCAGACGCAATTTATGTAGTAAGTCATAAAGGAAAACAAGCATCGACTACAGAAGAAACAGATTGCAAAACTTTCGATCCGGAAGTATAAATTTTTAAGGGTAACCAAATCGTGGTTGCCCTTTTATTAATTATAGTATTGATAATAAATCTCATTTTCATTCATTGTTTTTAACTTTTCTTGTTATTTTTCATATTTTCTTCATAAGTGATGTAATCCAGAGCAATTCATGTTCAATACGCGATTTACTAAATTCAATGACTTCTGTAATAAAAGATGAACTAGCATCTAAAGATTGAATAGCAGTAAGCTGTTTATGTAGTACGTTTTGGCGTATTGTTAAAATTTCTTTTCTAGCTTCATAATCAAGTTTTTCAAATAGCGCGATACGAACAAGAAATTCTGCATTATTTGTCGCGAGTTTTTCGGGAAACTCGCGTAACATTTCAGAAAAAATTTCTTCTCCTGCTTCAGTAATGTCATACATATTTCGGTTTGGTTTTCCGACTTGTGTATGTACCTTTTTCGTTATAGCCCCCATATTCTCAAAACGTCGAAGAGAAGGATAAAGCATATTATGATTTAATTCAAAATTCTCTCCTAACCGATTTTGGATATTTTTCTTTATTTCATACCCATATTTTGGCCCTGACGTCAATTCTGCGAGCAATAAAATATCGACATACATAAAAATCCCCCTTATTTATTTCTCAAGTTCTCCTACGAAAAATCCCCTTTAGTATATGTTAAAATAACATATGTTAGATTATACAACTTTGAATTACCGACCTATCACTTTTATTGTAAAAGAAAAGGGAGGAAAGGACTATGGCTTCGCCTGAAAATGTGATTTTAGTTCATGAAATTTCAAAGCTGAAAACGAAAGAGGAATTGTGGAATCCGTATGAGTGGTATCAATTTATGAGGGATAATCACCCCGTACATTATGATGAAGAGCAAGATGTTTGGAATGTATTTTTGTATGAGGACGTAAATCGTGTTTTATCAGACTATCGCCTGTTTTCAAGTAGAAGGGAGCGAAGACAATTCTCAATCCCTCCTTTAGAGACTCGAATCAATATTAATTCTACTGATCCACCAGAACATCGCAATGTACGTTCTATCGTTTCTAAAGCATTTACTCCAAGGAGTTTAGAACAATGGAAACCTCGAATACAGGCTATCGCAAATGAACTTGTACAACATATTGGAAAATATAGTGAAGTTAATATCGTTGAAGAGTTTGCTGCTCCTTTACCTGTTACTGTTATATCCGATTTGTTAGGAGTGCCAACAACTGACCGCAAAAAAATTAAAGCATGGTCTGATATTTTATTTATGCCGTATAGTAAAGAAAAGTTTAATGATCTGGATGTAGAAAAGGGGATAGCACTAAATGAATTTAAAGCATATCTTCTACCAATCGTTCAGGAAAAGAGATACCATTTAACCGATGATATTATCTCAGATTTAATACGAGCTGAATATGAAGGCGAAAGATTAACTGATGAAGAAATTGTTACTTTTTCATTGGGTTTATTAGCGGCTGGTAATGAAACAACTACAAATTTAATTATTAATAGTTTTTACTGTTTCTTAGTGGATTCACCAGGAACATATAAAGAATTAAGAGAAGAACCTACATTAATTTCAAAAGCAATTGAGGAAGTATTACGCTATCGTTTTCCCATTACATTAGCTAGGAGAATTACAGAGGATACAAATATATTTGGCCCTTTAATGAAAAAGGATCAAATGGTGGTTGCGTGGGTAAGTGCAGCAAATTTAGATGAGAAAAAGTTTTCACAAGCCTCTAAATTTAATATACACCGAATAGGAAATGAAAAGCATTTAACATTTGGTAAAGGTCCTCACTTTTGCTTAGGGGCACCACTTGCACGTTTAGAAGCTGAGATTGCATTAACTACCTTTATAAATGCTTTTGAAAAGATAGCATTATCTCCATCGTTCAATTTAGAACAATGTATATTGGAAAATGAACAAACTTTGAAATTCTTACCTATCTGCTTAAAAACTCAATAAACTGTTCAGCAAGGTACAAATTTACTGTACCTTGTTCTTTTATTTCTCAATTGTGAAATTTTAGTTGGTTATTTAGTATGGAAGTGTGTGAATAAGAGTAGAGGAGGATGCTTATGTTAACGTGTAATGGAAGTAAGACGTTCCAAACATTTATTAAAGCTGTAACGGATTTAATAAATAGTAATTTGTTAGAAGATCAAATGGTTTGTGGGATTGAAAAATTATTAGAAGAACTTTTAGAAAAGAAAACATGGCTTCCGTTAGAAAAACAGAAGGCGAATTCGGCTCAATATGCACGACACTTATTATATGAAGATCCTTTAAATCGTTTTGAAGTATTAGCTCTTGTATGGAAAGATGGACAATCGACTCCTTTGCATGATCATGATGGCACATGGGGAGTAGAAGGTGTATTTACAGGGAGAATAATGGTGCAGAACTTTATACAAACTAAGCAGCTTGAAAATTCACTTGTTTATTTAACTCATACAGGAAATCTTTATTTGGGAGAAGGAGAAACAGATAAAGTCATTCCACCAGCTGATTGTCACATTCTTGAAATAGATGACAATGAAAGCGTTGTCACAATTCATGTTTACGGAAAACGTTTAGAAAAGTTTAAAGTATACGTTCCAACTAAAGAAAAGAATGTATACACATGTGAGACAAAATATATTCGTTATAATTCATAGTTTAAAGTCCAAAGCCCTTGCTTTGGATTTTATTTATAATTATTTCTTGACCTGAAACGCTTTTCATAAATTATAAATAAAGAGTGCTTTACGAGAGGGGTATGAAAACGATACCTTTCATTTAATATGAGCTCGTGTATATATAGAAAGTGGTGAAGAAATAATGAAATTAATCGCAATTGATTTAGATGGAACTCTTCTTTCGGGGAACAAAATGATTAGTAACGAGAATGCAGAAGCAATTCGAAAATGTCAGGAAGCTGGTCATGTTGTAGCAATTTGTACAGGTCGTTCTATCATCGATATTGAACGATTGTTGTTAGAAGTTAATTTGGAGTGTCCAATTATTGCCGAAAATGGTGCGCTTATATATAATGATAAAAAAATGATGAAGAGATATCCAATTCAAAATATGCAGGCACTCGAGATTGTGAATTATCTTGAAGAAAACGGATTATATTATCAGCTTTATACTAATAAAGGTGTGTACGTACCGGAATATGGAGTAGAGAGTGTACGCAATGAAATCGATTATGTGAAACATTCAAATGAAAATATCGATTTGAAAGAGTTGGAAACGATCGCAGCATTATACCTTGAACATACAGCATTTCTTAGTGCAGAAAGTTGTAAACCAATTGTAGAAACAGATATACATGTGCATAAGCTTTTACCATTTTCTTATGACATGGAAAAATTAAAAAAGTTAAAAGAAACGTTTCTGCATAATACTGATTTAGCAATTACATCTTCATATTGGCATAATTTAGAGATTAATCATCGAGACGCTCAAAAAGGAAATGGACTATATACTTTAGCGGAACATCTAAATATTCCAGTTGAAAATACTGTAGCGATAGGTGATGGGTTAAACGATGTATCCATGATGGAAAAAGCAAATCTATCAATTGCAATGGGGAACGCAGTCGAAGAAATAAAAGCGATGTGTCAATATGAAACTTTGACTAATGAAGAACATGGTGTTGCACATGCTTTATATAAATATGTAATGTAATATAAAAAGAAAAAAAGAATCTAAATAGATTCTTTTTTTCTTTTTATTAGGGGTAAGGTATTCTATGAGATTCATAGAAGCCTTATTACATTTTATTATATAGAATATATTGGAATAAATGTTTATATTTTTCATAGTAATTGTGAAAAATTTATGAACTTTATATTTAATGCATTTTTATAATACAACTAATACGTATGAATTCATGTCAAAACTTAACAAATGTAAGGAGCTAAGGAGAGTTTGTGCAACATAAAAGATCATGATTGGCACAGCTAATAATTAATCGTTGATGAAAAAACTTACTAATTAGAGTTTCAATTTTGTACGGATATATTTTTTGTTTTTAATTGAAAAATAAAATTTGTTCGAATAATTATTCTTCAGCTATATACCTACAGGCACATTCTTCGTATAATGGAGAAGTATGAATTTTAAATTTGTATGAATTTTACATATTGAGGTGAAAAAGGAATGAATGCGCGGCTAATGGAACTTATTGATGTGAGTACAATAGAAACCATGGCAGAACAATTTTATCAATTAACCAACATATCACATCAACTTCTTGATGCTGAAAAAGAATGTATATTTTCATTTGGAATAAATGAAAAGAAAATATGTAAACTTCCCAAACTTGAAATCCCCATTTTTTTATACAATCAATATTTAGGATCTTTTGTTGTATGGTCTCAGAAAAGCGAAATTTTCAATTGCCAAAAATACTTTGAAATGCTTTCAAATTTAATTATAGATGGAGTAATGAAAGGATTTCAAAATAAAAATACGACGTTACTTACTCGAAAAGAGGAGGAACTACATACAATCTTACAAAACATGCCTGTTATGGTTGATGCACTTGATTATAATGGAGATTTTGTTTTGTGGAATCGCGAATGTGAAATTGTGACAGGCTATACTGCGGAAGAGGTAATTGGAAATCCAAACGCACTTCGATTACTGTATCCGGATCATGATTATCGTCACGAGATACAAAAGAAATTTTTGACTCGTGGAAAGAACTTTAGAGACTGGGAAATGCGTTTAACTTGTAAAAATGGTGAAATTAAAACGATAATGTGGTCCAATATATCAGAACAGTTTCCTGTAAGTGGATTTAGTTATTGGGCTGTTGGTGTGGATATTACACATTTAAAAGCAATAGAAGAGAAATTAAAACAACAAACGTCTGAGTTAGAATTAATTTTTCAGGCTTTACCAGATTTATGTTTCTTAACGGAAGATGATGGAACAATTATTGATTATAAAGCAGGATCCCCTACAAAATTTTACGTACCCGCAGAAGCTTTTATGGGAAAAAAGTTTTACGAAGTATTACCATCTACAGTAGCAAAAAAATTTCAAGAAGCAATTTGTCAAGTGAAAGAAAAAGGGACAAATGTAATTGTGGAATATCCACTTACAATTAATGAAAGTATCAATTTCTTCGAAGCTAGATGTTTACCGTTATTGCATGATAAAATTATGATTATTGTACGTGATATTACAGAGCGGAAAAAGACAGAAGAATTGCTAAATAAATCAGATACACTTGCAGCAATCGGTCAATTAGCAGCTGGTGTTGCTCATGAAGTTAGGAATCCATTAACAGTCATTAAAGGCTTTATACAGCTATTTCAAATTAATAAAGAAGATCAAGAAAAATATTTTGATCTAATGCTTTCTGAAATTGAAAGAATAGAAGCGATTCTTCAAGAATTTTTATCGATTGCTAAAACAGATGAACTAAGCACGGAAAAGAAAAATCTTTATCAAATATTTAAAAATGTCGTTTCGTTAATAAATACAAAAGCAATTATGACAAATATTCAAGTTGAATTATATGCAGATTCCAAAGATATAATCATTGAATGCTCAGAAAATCAACTGAAACAAGTATTTATTAACATTTTGCAAAATTCAATCGAAGCTATGCCAGATGGTGGGAGAATTTCAATTCACATAAAAGAAATAGGCAAAGATGGTATCATTATTAATGTAATTGATAAAGGAATAGGAATACCTGAAGAACGAATTAAAAGATTAGGTGAACCTTTTTATAGTACAAAAGAAAAAGGTACCGGTATTGGATTGATGTTAAGTTATAAAATTATTGAAAGTCATCAAGGGAATATAAGTATTATGAGTGAGGTTGGCGTCGGAACAACAGTAACGATTTACTTGCCAAAATTTCAGAGTAAAAAGCCTTTATCAAATTATGATGATAGATTTGAATCGATACGTCCAATTATTAACTCTTAAATTTATTAAATACCCAATAACCAAAAGCTAAGCTTTTGGTTATTGGGTATTTTTGTATTTAATTTAGAAAACTTTACCTTTTCTTTAGATTTGCTTTAATTTCTATTAAGTTTTTATCAATATATTAGTATTTGTGCAAAGTAATGTATAGAAAATGTGCATTACTTTTAATATATAGATTCAATTATTAATAGAAATACAGTAAGGAGGAGATTATGACAAGGTGAAAAAACAAGAGAAAAAAAGCGGTAGAGCAGTACCGATGCGGTTAAACATTTTATTCTTATGTGTATTTATATTGTTTTCTGCCATGATTATACAATTAGGTAAAGTACAAATTATCGATGGTGAGACGTATAAAAATGAAGTGGAGAAGAGAGAAAATGCAACCGTAAGCCTTTCTGTGCCGCGGGGAAAAATATTTGACCGAGAAGGGAATCCAGTAGTTGATAATAAGTCTTTACGTACAATTACATATACAAAGATGAAAGGTGTAAAATCAGAAGAAATATTAAAAACAGCAAGACAACTTGCAGACATAATTGAAATACCACAAGAAGATATAGACAAGCTAACTGAGACGGATAAGAAAGATTTTTGGATGCAATTAAATCCGAAACTAACTGAAAAATTAGTATCTAAAAAAGAAATAAATAAGTTCAGAGATAAAGATATTACCGGAAAAAATTTAGATAAAAAAATTGAAGAGTTAAAAAGAAAACGAGTTACAGATAAAGATCTTCAAGATTTAACAGATAAAGATGTTAAAGTGTTAGCTATTAAAAGTAAGATGACTTCTGGTTATCAAATGGCTCCTCAAATTATTAAAAAAGATGTTAGTGAAAAGGAATTTACTATAATTAGTGAAGGTTTAGCAAATCTCCCAGGTGTAGATGTGTCGGTTGATTGGGAGAGAGTGTATGTAAATGATGGGTTATTCCGATCTGTTCTTGGAAATGTTTCTAATTCCGATGAAGGATTACCAAGTGAAAAATTAGATTATTACTTGGTACGAGATTATAGCCGAAATGATAGGGTTGGAAAAAGTTATATTGAGCAGCAATATGAAGATGTACTTCATGGTACAAAAAAAGAAGTAAGAAGCGTTGCAGATAAACAAGGTACTACAATTAGAACGGAAACAATTTCTGAGGGAAAGAGCGGTAAGAACTTAACTTTAACGATAGATATGGAATTACAGAAAAAAGTAGAAGAAAGTATAGAAAAAATATTAAAGGCATATAAAGGATCTGAATCTATGTTGGACCGTGCTTTCGTTGTAATGATGAATCCGAAAAACGGACAAGTATTATCAATGGCTGGGAAAAGACTTGTAGAAAAAGACGGGAAAACAGAAGTTGAAGACTATGCATTAGGCACAATGACTAGTTCATATGAGCTGGGATCAACAGTTAAAGGTGCGACAGTTTTAACTGGATTTGAAACGAAAGCTATAACACCAGGTACTTATTTTTATGATGCACCTATGAAGTTTAAAGGTACTAGGGAGAAGAAGTCTTGGAAAGAGTTTGGAAACATTGATGATTTAAGAGCGTTACAAGTCTCTTCAAACGTTTATATGTTTCATACAGCATTAAAAATTGCAGGTGTGGATTATGTGAAAAATAGTTCATTAAATATTAAACAGGAACACTTTGATAAAATGAGGTACTATTTCAGACAATTCGGATTAGGTGTTCCAACGGGCATAGATTTACCGAATGAAACAGCTGGACAAATTGGTAAAAAAGATAATCAGCCGGGTTTCTTATTAGATTACTCAATTGGTCAGTATGACACGTATACACCACTTCAGCTCGTACAGTATATTTCAACAATTGCAAACGGTGGATATCGAATGAAGCCACAAATTGTACAAGAGGTAAGAGAGCAAACGTCGCAAAAAGATGAGATTGGTAAAGTGGTGCATGCAGTAGAACCAATTGTTTTAAATAAAATTGATATGAAAGAGGAATATATAAATCAAGTAAAAGAAGGATTTAGAAAGGTATTCCAAGAGGGTGATGGAACAGGAGTAAGGGCGTTCCAAAAAGCATCTTATAAACCAGCAGGTAAAACAGGAACAGCACAGACGGTATACGGTGGAGAAAGTGATATTGGAAGAAATGAAAAAGGCGAGAGAAGAGAATGTTATAACTTAACGTTAGCAGGATATGCGCCATATGATAATCCAGAAGTAGCGTTTTCCGTAGTTGTGCCGTGGGTTATGAATGATAAATCTGGTATTAACTCTGATATTGGAAAAGAAGTTTTAGATGCTTATTTTGAATTGAAAAATAAGCGATTGACTGGAGAAACTGTAAAAATAGATAGCTCTAAAGAAGATTAAAACATATGAAATGTTATAAAAATAGAGTTGTCTTATTTAGGAATTAATTCAAAATGGGTGAGAAAGAAGAATAAAATTATTCTATCAATTATTCACATTTTATAAAATAAAACATATATTGATAGCATAGGACAAGCTGAAAAGCTTATTCTAACCTCACAGAACACTCCTTATCACGGTTTGGCATCTACTTATGTAGATGCTTTTTTTAATTAAATAACTGATAATTATTTATCAATCTAAAGTAGCAAGTATATTAGGACTATTAGGGGAAGTTTGACGGTAATAATTACAGTATGCTTAATAAGTGAATTGAAATGTAAGGAGTGAGAAATAAGTGCTAAATATTTTAGTGGTTAATTTTCCAGCAGAGGGACATGTAAATCCTACATTAAGTTTAGTTAAAGCCTATACTGAACGGGGGGATCACGTACATTATATTACGACAGAACAATTTAAAGACAGAATTGAAGATTTGGGAGCTATTGTATATACACATCCAGATTTATTAAAGGAGATTTCTATTGATTCTGAAACTCTAGATGGGCTGAATTCTTTCTTTCGTGTACATGTTCAAACTTCTTTATATATATTAGAAATTGTGAAACAATTATGTGAAAACATAAATTTTGATTTCGTAATTTATGATATATTTGGTGCTGGAGAGTTAGTAAAGGAGTATTTACAAATTCCAGGCATAGTTTCTTCTCCTATATTCTTAATTCCTACTGAATTTTTGGAGACTTTACCTTTTCATCCTAATGCAGCAATACCATTCCGACCTGATGAAATTTCTGAACAGTTGTTACATCAAATGGATCGTGAATTTGGAGTAAAGCCTAAAAATAATCTTCAATTTATGCATAATAAGGGAGATGTTACTCTTGTGTACACAAGTCGTTATTTCCAACCTAATAGCGATTCGTTCGGAGAAAATAACATTTTTATTGGACCAAGTATTTCAAAGCGTAAAATAAATGTTGAATTTCCACTTGAATCGCTTAAAGATAAGAAAGTTATTTATATTTCAATGGGAACACTGCTTGAAGGGATCGAACCATTTTTTAATGCATGTATTGATGCTTTCTCAGATTTTAATGGATTAGTTGTAATGGCAATTGGCGATAGAAATGATCGTTCTAAAATTAAGGAAGCGCCAAACAATTTTATAATTGCTCCATACGTACCTCAATCAGAAGTATTAAGTGAAGCAGATGTTTTTATTACACATGGCGGTATGAACAGTGTACACGATGCTATTCATTTTAATGTCCCATTTGTCATCATTCCACATGATAAAGACCAGCCAATGATAGCACAAAGATTAACTGAGCTTGAAGCAGCGCATCGGTTATTGAAAGAGAATGTTAATGTGCAAACGTTAAAAGAAGCGGTAACCGATGTTCTTTCAAATGAAAAGTATAAGCATGGAATACGAAAACTGAAAGATAGTTTTTTAGATTGTGGTGGTTCAAATGAAGCAATCACAGTGATTACATCTCTTTTAAATAAATAGTGTGGGTAATATAAAAGCATAGAGGCGCACCTTTATGCTTTTATATGATTATCCCGCAAACTGCACAGCAGTATTTGCATGTAAAAAAGCAGTATCAAAAACAGGAACAGTAAGGTCGTTTTGGGAAATGAGCAACGGTATTTCGGTGCAACCTAGTAGTATACCTTCTGCGCCATTTTGAATTAATGACTTTGTAATTTGTAATAGCTTTTCTTTTGATGTTTCTGAAATAATTCCTTTACTTAATTCATTTAAAATAACATGATGAATAAAATTTCTTTCCTCTTTATTGGGGATGATTGTCTCAATGCTATAATTCGCTAATCGTGATTTATAGAAGTCTTGTTCCATCGTTTGTTTCGTACCCAATAATCCGATACGCTTTATATTCTGTTCTACCATTTCTTTAGCACTTACATCACCTATGTGAAGAAGTGGAATGGATATTGCACTTTCCACTTCTTCAGCAAATAGATGGACCGTATTGGAACACATTAATAAACATTCAGCTCCGGATTTTTCAACCTTCTTTGCAACGGTGACTAATTCGTTTTTCACTTCTTCATATTGGTGATTTTGTAATAAAGTAGTTACTTCACCAAAGTCCATGCTATATAAAACAAGCTTTGCATTTTGATCGTATTGAGAGAGTGTAAGTGTATTAATATGTTTATAGTATAATGATGTAGATTCCCAACTTAGTCCACCAATTAAACCGATTACTTTCATCGTACATTCCTCCCGTAACTATTTTGAATTTATTATTTCACAATTCCGATAAGAATACAATGATTTAAATGTACTATTAAACAAAAAATAAAAATAATTAGAAAAGTATTGAAATTTATATTTTTTAATGCCATAATACGAATTACAAATTAATACTTATCCAGAGAGGTGGAGGGAACGGCCCTATGAAACCTCAGCAACCCCTATATATATTTATAGGAAGGTGCTAATTCCGCAGAGAACACGATGTGTTTTTTGGAAGATAAGAGGATTCTTGAACGTGAAAGAAAATGACCTCTTATGTAAGAGGTCATTTTTTGTTGTATAGAAAGGGAGTGTCGATGCATAATTCATTTTCAAAATAAATATAGAGTAATAAAAGTTGACTATTAAGAGGGGAGAATTGTAATGAATAAATTATCAACAAAATTAGTAGTGGCAATCGGAATTGGAGCAGCATTATACGGGATATTAGGACTTTGGGGATTTTCTATTGCACCCAATACATTTATTAAACCTGCGTTAGCTATTTTAACCATTTTTGGTGCGTTATTTGGCCCAGTGGCAGGACTGTTAATAGGACTTATCGGTCATACCGTAACAGATACAATTGCTGGCTGGGGTATTTGGTGGGGCTGGGTTTTTAGTTCAGGCATTATCGGCTTTGCAATGGGGCTTATTCAAAAAAGAGTTGGCTTTAGTGTGAAAAACGGGACATATAATAAAGGAGATATTTCCTATTTAGCTATTACTGGGTTAATTGGTATTGTCATTGCTATTATATTTGCTGGGGCGTTCGATATTATTGTGATGGGAGAACCGTTTGACAAAATTGTTATACAAGTATTAGGTGCAACAATTGCTGATGTTATTGTATTTTTAGTTCTTGGATTGCCAATTACAATAGGGTTAGCTAAATCTAATAAGAAACATACACATTTAAAAATTGAAAAGTAGGGATGTTAACATGCAACCAATTATTTCTTTTGAACAATTCAACTTTCAATATAAGCATGCAGCGCAGCCTACTGTTAAAGACGTTACATTTCATATATATCCTGGGGAAAAAGTGCTGATTGCTGGGCGAAGTGGTTCAGGGAAATCGACATTAGCTCATTGTATGAATGGGCTAATCCCATTTTCTTATGAAGGGACTAGTACTGGTACTATTTTAATTGACGGAAAAGACCCGAGGAAAGGAAGTATTTTTGAACAGAGTAAACAGGTTGGAACAATTTTGCAAGATCAAGATGCACAATTTATTGGTCTTACAGTAGAGGAAGATGTAGCTTTTTATTTAGAAAATGAATGCGTAAATGAAGATGATATGAAAAAGATTGTTTCGGAATCATTAAAAAAGGTAAAGATGCATAATTTTCATAAACAAAGTCCACATGAATTATCAGGAGGACAAAAACAAACTGTTTCTTTAGCAGGTCTGTTAACAACAAATGCTCATATATTATTGTTCGATGAACCGTTAGCAAATTTAGATCCAGTTAGTAGCTTACATACAGTAGAACTTATTAAAGATATACATAAACAATATAATAAAACAATTGTAATAATTGAACATCGAATAGAAGAAATGTTAAACCTAGATTTAGATAAAATCATTTTAATTGATGAAGGAGAAATTGTTGCGATAGGCACACCAGAAAAGATTTTAGCATCAAATATATTACCATCTATCGGATTAAGAGAACCTATGTACATAGAAGGCTTAAAGAGATTGCATTTTGATAGTAATAATGACGTAATATACCCACTTGAAAATCTTCAAAGGGAAAGTGTTAGTGGAGTAATAAATGAGTGGATGGAGAAGCAAACTTTTTGTAAAGATACTCCTACAAAAAAAGAATTATTGAAAGTAGAGAATTTGTCATTCTCATATCCTAATAAACAAAAAGTATTAGACAATGTAAATTTCTCTCTATTTAAAGGGGAAATAGTAGCACTCCTAGGACATAATGGAGCTGGAAAATCAACACTAGCTCATAGTCTTATAGGGATAAACAAAACAAAAAATGATAGGATTTTAATTGATGGAGTAAATATCAATTCTTGGTCTATTCGTAAACGCGGTGAGGTTATATCTTATGTGATGCAAAATCCAAATCATATGATTACACAAGCTACTGTAATGGAAGAAATTTCATTTTCATTAAAATTAAAAAAATTTTCGAAGGAAGAAATTAAGGTTAGAGCAGAGGAAACATTAAAAATTTGTGACCTGTATCCATTTCGAAATTGGCCAATTCAGGCATTAAGTTATGGGCAAAAAAAGAGATTAACGATTGCATCTGTACTAACAACAAATCCAAAACTTATCATATTAGATGAACCGACAGCGGGACAAGATTATTATCATTATAAACAATTTATGACGTTTATTAGAAAACTAGCTGCAAAGGGACTATCCTTTATTTTTATCACACACGATATGAATCTCGCATTAGAATATGCAGACAGAGCAATAGTTCTAAAGGAAGGAGAAGTTATTGCGAATAATACTGCATCTATTGTATTAGGTCATCCAGAAACGTTAAAAAGAGCGAACTTAAAGGAGAGTTCTTTATTTAAACTCGTTAAATTTAGTGGTATTGCAAATCCTGAAAGGTTTATGGAACTTTATTTTGATGATATTAGGAGGGAGGAAGGTGTATAATACATATTTTCATCGCATGGACGGATCAGTGAAATTGTTATTATTTATTTTTTGTATGACACTTACTTTTTTATTTTTTGATTTTCGCATATTGCTATTTGTATTTATGATTGGATGTATCGGACTTCTAATTGCTAAAATTCCATTTCGTAAAATTTTTATTGTTTTTACTGTTATATTTACATTTAGTTTATTAAATTCTGTTATGATCTTATTTATTACACCAACCCATGGATCTGAATTAACCGGATCATATACTTCATTTGTGTATATTGGATATGCAACAATTACATACGAAACATTATTTTATGCAGCTACACTTTCGTTAAAGTATTTTACGTTATTACCATTTACACTTATTTTTATTTATACGACTGATCCAAGCAAATTTGTGAGTAGCTTAAGTAAATTTCGAATTCATTATAAAATTACTTATGCGATAAATATTGCATTACGTTATATACCTGATATTCAGTCCGAATATAAAGTTATTAAACATGCCCAAGAGGCGAGAGGAGTAGCTTTTGAAAAAGGAGAAGCAAGTTTATGGATCCGCATGCAAAACCGTGTCTTAATTTTCTGGCCTTTAATTATTCATTCTTTAGAGAGAATCGATACAGTTTCAAACGCAATGGATTTAAGAGGGTTTGGAAAGAAGGATACACGTACGTGGTTCTATACAAATAAAGCGAAAAGCGGGGATTGCATTGCTTTATTTATAGGTATTTTTATTTTAATTGCTGCAGTATATTTAAAGTTACATGTATTTCAAAATTTTTGGTATCCGTTTTAAAGCATTCTCAAATGAGTGCTTTTACTTATTTTTATATAGACATGCTCAAAAAAGGGATATTTACATAATGTATAATACGAACCAGTTAAAATGATCAACTACCTATTAGTTTTCAAACCAAAAGGAGGAGAAAATATGAGTTACGGTGGTTCTTGTGGTTTTGGTGGAGGTTTCGCTTTATTAGTTGTGTTATTTATTTTGTTAATTATCGTTGGATGCAGCTGTTGGGGCGGAGGGTACTAATTTTTAATTAGTCTCCACAAATGTAAAACTAAAAAACATAGAAGATACTTATGTATCGCAACAAATAAAAAAGGAGCATAATTGCTCCTTTTTTATTTGTTGTTAGATGCGTTTGTATTACATTTCGGAAATGTAATTGTCAAAGTAGTACCTTTATTCATAACGCTTCGGATTTTCAAATTACCTTGCATCGTTTCAATGATCTTAACAGCAACCATTGTGCCTAAACCTGTACCTTTCGTTTTTGTACTAAAATACGGTTCGCCAAAGCGATTTATTTGCTCTTGTGACATACCAATTCCGCTATCTTCAATTCGTATGATAACTTTATTATTACTAATAGAAGAGGAGATATTTAAAGTGCCACCATTAGGCATTGCTTCAATACCATTTTTTATTAAGTTTAAAAAGCATTGCTGAAAGTGCTGTTTATTACCAACTATTGTTGCATTGGAGAAATCTTTCGTAATATGTACCGTATTCATATTACATAAGGGCACTATCATATTAATAACTCTATTTAACTCTTGTTCGACTGAAATATGATCTAATTTTTCTGGAGCAGGTTTGGCAAATGTTAAATAGTCATCAATAATTTCTTGAGCACGATTTAATTCTTCGAGTATATGGTCAATATATTTGTCTCTCGATTCGGGAGTTAAATTGGATGTTTTCAAAAGTTGTGTAAATCCTTTTACGACAGTTAAAGGGTTTCTTACTTCATGTGATATACTAGCAGCGAGTTGGCTAACAATCTCCATTTTCTCCATTTTAATTAATTTTGATCGCATACATACTGCATCTTTTATAACTTCATTTATATAAACAATAAATAGCATTAGAGTAGTCGGTAATATTATGAAGTAAATAATATACAAATTATTTACTTCAAAATTTGATAAAGTTAAGACAATTACAGTTGTAAATATTGCTAGGAAAAAGGTTAAAAACATGGAAAAAGCTACTTTTATTTTTCTATTATATGTATTAAATTTTGCGGATGCGAATGCTGTAATGATAAACATTATTCCGTAAACAATGACAGTTAGCATATTAAATCCATAAAATAAAAATCTTGTAATTAATAAAATTGTAAACAATATGATACCGACAGGGAATCCACCATAGAGTGTACCAATTATGACTGGGATTTGTCTTAAATCATGAATACAACTCTCATCCATATAGATAGGGTATCTCATACATAGAATAAGTGGGATACTCGAACAAAGAGTAATAAGTAGTGTTTTATATTTCTTTAAATAGCGCCCGCTATCGTATATAAAATAAAAAATAAATATACTAATTAGAATGTAAAGAAGATTATTTAATACGTTTTGATTAATATAAACAAAGTTCATAATATATTTGCCTCGTTATTTTGAATTTCCATTTCATATATATTATACATGATTATAGTAGAAACTTTTTGCTTTTAATAATATAAGTTTATATTTTTTCAGTATTAGCCATGTTTAGCCACTCTTCATAAAATGTTTCAACCGATACATATCGTTCCATTCGGTTTTCATTTACAGCACGATACGCTATTTCATATAAATCCCTACTTGCTTCCCATTTTGTAAAGGAGCGATCTTTTCCACCACCTAAAATTGCGAAAGCCATTGCACCCATATTAAATACATTTGTTCTCGCATCAATCATAGCGTTTAGCTCGAATTCTTCAGGAGACATAAAGCGTGAGGAACCCCATAATCTTCCCATTTTATTTACGTATGGTTTTTTAGAATATAAATCAATATCACAAATTTTCGTTTCATTTGTATTAAAATTATACATAATACTACCATCATAAAAATCTATCGCTACATAGTTTTTCTTTTCGACATATGTATGGAAAGAAAAAATGGAATTTAAGGATTGAACTCGTTTTCTAACAGGTAAATGCTTAAATTTATAAAATGGAGAGTTTGGATTTTTATATTTCTCAGGAGGCGGGAAACTCCAGTGCGAATGAAGACATTCGCCATCAAACCAATCGAAAATTAATACATATCCAGATTGAACTGGAAAATGTTCAATTAGTTTTATAAGCGAGTTATGCTTTAATTCCTCGTATAGGGAAACTGAATTTTTTAACCGTTCAATAGCGTCGTTTATTGTTCCTTCGTATGCAATTGTTTGTGCCCCTGCGTATTTAATGAATTTTTTATGGCCATTTTTTTCAACACCAAAACTTATATTACCTGAATCTTGCTGGTCAAAAACTGCAAATACGGTTCCTAATTTCAAGAGCCAATCAAAATTATGATGTTCTTTTAATTGGAATGTTATTTGATTTAACTGAATTTCAACTGGTTTAGCTTCCATAATATACCTCGCATTTATTATAATTAAGTTGTATATTTCATTATTCGACATATTTTGTAAAAATCCTATGTTAATCACATGAAATTTTATAAATATAATGATGAATACTTATAGGAGTGTGAATAAAGTGGAACAACAAATCGTTATTAAATCATATGAAAAAGAGTGGCATGAAGAGTATTTAAAAGAAAAGGAAAAATTTATTTCTTTATTCGGAGGAGATTGTATTGCTATTGAACATATAGGGAGCACATCTGTACAAGGGTTAGGAGCGAAACCTTTAATTGATATGATGATTGGCGTAACAGATTTGCAAATTATCGAAAAGTGGATTGAAGATTTATTAAAAATTGGATATGAGTACGTTCCAAAAGAATCACCTAATTGGCGTTTTTTTAGAAAGGGAAAATGGAGAGCGGGCACTCATCATTTACATGTCTATATTTATAATAGTGACGAATGGAAAAACAATCTTTTATTTCGAGACTTTCTAATAAAGCATGAATGGGCACGTAAAGAATATAGAGAACTAAAAGAGAGACTTGCAGCTACATATCCTTTTGATCGTGTTTCTTATACAAATGCAAAAGCACCGTTTATTCAAAAAATAATAAAGGAAGCTAAACAATTTAAGTGATCTTGAAATTCTCATTTTATTTTAATCTTGTTCTCATGTTCCTTTCTTTTTTATTTGATATTCTGCTGGTTACAGAAACTTTTTAAGAAAGGAGCTTAAATGAAATGGAAAAGCTACTAAAACATAAATCTTTTCATTTATTTGTAAAAATTATAGGTTTTACTATTATTTTTTGTAGTGTAGCATTGTTACTTATTAATGTAATTTACGGCAACGTATTAAATGTAAAAGGGTTAAATAAGAAATTAGGTTCTTTCGGTGAATATGGGACGATTTTAGCTGCATCATTATGGTTTTTACGTCATGTATGGTTATTTTTTAAAAAGAAAAATATAATTGGGGTTAAATTGATAAAAGACTTATATTTGTTCATTAAAAAATTTCACGTATTCATTGGATATACTGTATTAGCTGTATCAATTACTCACGGTGTTTATTTTTTATTAAAAGGAAGTCGACATATACTTATATTTTATAGTGGTATATTCTCCCTTTTCATTTTAATCATACTAGGTGTCATTGGACTTTTCTTACAGAAACATAATAAAAAAACAAACTTGATATTGTATAGAAAAGCACATCAAATTATTGCAATTATATTTGGAGTAGGATTACTGATTCATTTAACTGTATAGGGGGCATTGCTGTTGCAACACATATTAATCATTGAGGATGAAGAAAATTTAGCTGATTTTTTAGAGTTAGAACTAAAGTATGAAGGATATAAAGTCGATATACAGTTTGATGGGCGGAAGGGTTTAGAAGCTGCACTTGAAACAAATTATGACCTTATTCTGCTGGATTTAATGCTACCAGGATTAAATGGAATAGAAGTGTGTCGTAGATTAAGGGCAACTAAAAATACACCAATTATTATGCTAACTGCACGCGATAGTATTATGGATCGCGTGACAGGATTAGATAGCGGAGCCGATGATTATCTTCCGAAACCATTTGCAATTGAAGAGCTGTTGGCACGTATGAGGGTTATATTTAGACGGGAAGAACAAATAGAAAACAAGCATGTTTCATCTCTTACGTTCAAAGATTTACAGCTCCAGATTGAATCTCGAACTATTACAAAAGGAAATGAAGAAATCGAACTTACAAATAAAGAATTTGAACTCTTGCTTATGTTTATGAAAAATATTAATAGAGTACTTACCCGTGATGTTTTATTGGATCAAGTATGGGGATATGATGCAATGGTTGAGACGAATATCGTTGATGTATACGTTCGTTATTTACGTAACAAGTTACATAGTGTAGATAAGGAGGAATATATCCAAACGGTCCGCGGTGCTGGATATATAATGAAATGATTAAAAATATTGTGCATCAAATTCGAAATCTACCTATAAAGTGGAAATTAACACTTTGGTCCACTACATTAGTATTTATTTTATTCATTTTATATAGCACTTTGCAGTTTATTGTAATCAATAAGTGGACTATAGATTATGAACAGAAACAAATAAATAGGCAAGTGACAGAAATAGCGGCATATTACCAAGATAAAAGTGATACCCTTTCGATTAAAACGTTTGAAAACAGTAAAGATTTCTTAAATAATATGATTGATAAACATCAAATGATTCGTGTTATCGGCATGGATGGAAAACCAATTGTTACTGTTTCGCGAGATTTTAATGAGACATGGATAAAGCCAAAACAAGTTTTACAAGATGAATTATTTATAAAAAGACATGTAGAAGATCGCATATTAGTTAAACGTATACCAATTCAAACAAAAGAGTTCACTGGCACGATTGAACTTACGAAAAACTTAGAGGCTTTTGATCATTTATTAAAAATTATTTTAGTGGTAATGATTATTGCCGGAATATGTGGATTAATCCTTAGTTTTTTAGGTGGGGTACTAATCACGAAAAAGCTATTATCAAGTATTCAAAATATAACGAATACGATGAAGCGTATTAAGAAAAATGGGCTAAATGAACGGGTTCCAGTACGTGAAAATAATGATGAACTTGCAAAATTATCGTTTCTTTTTAACGAAATGATGGATGAAGTAGAAACTTCCTTTACACAACAGAAGCAGTTTGTAGAAGATGCATCCCATGAACTGAGAACACCACTAACAATTATTCAAGGACACTTGTCTATGTTAAATCGGTGGGGGAAAAATGATCCAGCAGTTTTAGATAAATCGCTTCAATCCAGTTTAAAGGAAGTTGATCGTTTAAATAAGTTAGTTTTAGAATTGCTAGAACTATCAAGAGCTGAATCAGAACAGATGCATCCAATTGCAGCTGATCCAGTCCATGTAAATAGCATATTAAAACAAGTTACACAAAACTTTGCTGTACTTCAAACTGAATTTCAATTTGATATGAAACTGGGTGAAGATTCGGCATATGTCTCAATACCTTCATCTTACTTAGAACAAATTATTATTATCGTATTGGATAACGCAGTGAAATATACAAAAGAAGTTAATAAATATATTTGTATTGAATCTAGTGTACAATCAGGGAAAGTTAAAATTCGTATCATAGATCGTGGTGCGGGAATACCCGAAGCTGATTTACCATTTGTTCTTAACCGCTTTTATCGTGTGGACAAAGCAAGAAGTCGAAAACAAGGTGGAAACGGTCTAGGTTTGTCTATCGCAAAACGTCTTGTAGAGAAATACAACGGAACTATTCGAATAGAGAGTAAAGAAGGTGAAGGAACAATCGTTACGATTATACTGCCTACCGTTTCACTTTAATACATTGAAAAGAAGGGATGTTTTTACATTCCTTCTTTTTTTATAGTCAAATTACTTTGTTTATTTCGAACTTTCTAGTACATTAGAATTATTAAGGGGGAATAAAAATGAAAGCTATCGTACAACAATATAAAGCAGGATTTGAAGGGGTAGAATATAAAGTATTACCTGAGAGAAACCCTAGCGCTGGGGAAGTGAAAGTAAAATTAAAATCAGCAGGATTAAATCATCGAGATTTATTTATAATGAATAATAGAAAAGAAATGCAAGTCCCATTAGTTCTAGGATCAGATGGTGCAGGTATAATTACAGAGATTGGAGAAAGTGTTTCAAGAACTTTATTACAAAATGAGGTTATTATTAACCCTAGTATTGGATGGGATCATATTGCTGAAATACCCGAGTTACCAGAGGTGTTAGGTGGACCGAAAGATGGAACGTTTGCTGAATGTGTTATTGTGCCAGTAGAAAATGTAGTGGCAAAACCGTCATATCTTTCTTGGGAAGAGTCTGGTGTTTTATCTTTATCGGCACTAACTGCATATAGAGCGCTTTTTACAAAGGGTAGATTAAAGCGTGGCGAACATGTTTTAATTCCGGGGATAGGCGGCGGTGTAGCGACGTTTGCTATGTTATTTGCAAAAGCAATTGGCGCAAAAGTAAGTGTTACTTCAAGGATAGAGAACAAAAGGAAGCTTGCCGAAACATATGGTGCAGACTTTTCCTTCAATAGTTCTGGAAATTGGGAAGAGAGTTTGCGCGGAGAGAAAGTAGATTTAATAATTGATAGTATAGGGCCAGCAACATTCTTAAAATATTTTGATGTATTAAAACAAAATGGGAGAATTGTTAATTTTGGTGCAAGCTCAGGAGATAAAATTGAATTGCCTTTACGAGCGTTATTCTATAATCAAATTGATATTATGGGGACATCTATGGGTAGCCGTGAAGAATTTAATGAGATGATGAAGTTTATAGAGAAATATAAGATTAAACCAATTATGGATAAAGTGTATTCGTTGGAAGAAGCGACTCAAGCGTTAAGACGTATGGAACAAGGCGAACAATTCGGTAATATTGCACTTCGTATGTATTAAAAATATGATTTCTTAACTAGTATATTGAAGTAACTATGTTATGTATTCTACACATAAAAAGCATATGATTCATATTGTTTTAAAGGTTTTTCAGCTTTATACATAATTGGCCGTTATAATTAGTCTTAATATTGTCAAATAAGTGATAGTAAAATGAGAATTTGATGAGAAAAGTTTCAGCCCATTTTCATATTGATGTTGTATACTGTGTAAATCAAGAAAGCTTTTATGCAAGGAGAGAGTATTATGAATTACACAGTATTTCAATGGTTTAATAATTTTGCTGGATCGTCCAAACTATTAGATTCGCTAATGATCGCTATTACAAATAGTGCTGCATATGTAGCGATTTTATTTATGGTTATCTTATGGTTTAACAATGGAAAGAAAATTAATGCAATAAAAAAACAATATACAGTGTTATATACGACACTTTCAGTCATTATCGCATTACTAGTAAATGTTGTGATACATGCGGTATATTACCATCCACGTCCGTTTGTATCACATGATGTACATCAATTAGTACCACATGCAGCAGACTCATCATTTGTTAGTGATCATTCAGTACTTGTATTTTCAATTGCATTTGTATTTTTGCTTAGAGGAGAAAAACTTAAATATGTCGCTCTTATTTGGGCAGTATTAGTCGGTGTTTCACGTATGTACGTAGGTGTTCATTATCCTTTAGATATACTGGGTGCTGCTTTCTTAACATTTATCACAAGTGGCTTAGTAGTGCAAAGTACACGTACGTTTGAGCCGATAGCGAAATTTGTATTTAAAACGTACGCGTTGGTAGCGAAACGTATTCCTTTTTTAGCGAAATATAATCATTTAGCTTAATTTTATAAATAACTATTTGTAGGTTTGTTTGAAAGTTCTCCTTTGGAAATCCAGAGGGGAACTTTTTATTGTGCACAAGATAAGGGCCATAAGTATTAAAAGAGTGACAAAATAATACTGGGTTAGCATTAAAAGTCTTTATGAAATTTGTAATTTATAATAAACCAACCATCTAATGATGGAATATTCTTAAATTTCACGCACCGTAATATAAATAGATAAAAAAATAGAAACAGAAACAATAACTACTTTCAGACTGTTTTAAAGGAATTAAAAGGAAATGTTCGAAACATATAGTAGTGAAAGTAAAAACTACATATTTTGTAGCACATCTTTGTAGTAATTAATGGTGAAAGAAAGGAGCGAAATATGCATAAACTTCAAACGAATAAAGGCGCGCGGTATTTTATGATTGCTTTTATTGTTTTGTTTCTTATTATGCTTTTACGTTTTTTCTATATTCAAGCAGTAGGAGTCGTGCAAAATGTGAATGTAAAGGATTTAGCAAATGAACAACATAATAAAAATGGTGTTTTGGAAGCGAATCGTGGCACGATTTATGATCAAACTGGAAAAGTGCTCGTTCAAGATTCAACAACGTATCGTGTTGTTGTGAATTTGAAAGGTAATGACAAAGTGAAAAATAAAGATGAAACTGCAGAGCAATTAGCTACTGCGCTTGAAATTGATAAAGAGGACGTATTAAAAAATTTCCATGAGGGGCGTACGCAAGTTGAAATCGGAAAAGTTGGCCGGAATTTGTCTAGGGAAAAGAAAGAACAAATTAAAAAATTGAAAATCCCAGGTGTTTCTTTTATGCCTGAGAAAGCAAGAGTGTATCCAAATGAAGATTTTGCATCTTATATACTTGGTTTTGCTAGGCCAGACGATAAAGGAAATACAGAAGGGAAGTTTGGACTTGAAAAAAGTTTAGATAAATATTTACGCTCGACAAATGGGAATATAGAATATGTGGGAGCGCGAGGAGGTATCCCGCTTACAAATGATATAGGAAAAATAGAACCCGCTAAACATGGAAATAACGTATATCTTACGCTTGATAAACAAATTAATAGTTTTTTAGAAGAAGCGATGAATAAGGCGCAAGAGCACTATGATCCTTCTATGTTAGTAGGTATTATAGCGGATCCAAAGACGGGGAAAGTTTTAGCTATGTCTAGTAAACCTAGTTTTAATCCTAATAAAGGGGATATTGAATACTTTTTAAATGATCCAATCGCAAATGCATATGAACCAGGTTCAACGATGAAAGTATTTACGTTAGCTGCTGCAATCAATGAAGGTGTATATAACGGGAAAGAATATTTTCAATCCGGAAAGTATTCAGTAGGTTCAGCGGATATAAAAGATCATAATGGTGGGTTTGGATGGGGATCTATAACATTTGATGAAGGTTTTGAAAGGTCATCAAACGTAGCTTTTTCTATTTTAGAAGATCAGTTATTAAAACCAAATAAATTTAAGCAATATATGAATAAATTTGGTTTCAACCAAAAAACGGGAATAGATTTACCTGGTGAAAGTAAAAATACTTTATTATTAAATACACAAATTCAACAAGTAACAACTTCTTTCGGACAAGGTTCTACAGTAACTCCAATTCAATTAATCCAAGCTGCCACCGCTATAGCAAATGACGGGAAAATGATGCAACCATATATCGTTGACAAAGTTGTAAATCCAACAAACAAGCAAGTTATTATGGAAAATCAACCGAAAGAAGTTGGAAATCCGATAAAAAAAGAGACTGCGGACAAGGTAAGAGACTTAATGGAGCGTGTTATTACGTCTTCAAAAGGTACAGGTACAATGTATAAAGTCGATGGTTACCCAATAGGAGGCAAGACAGGAACAGCCCAAATTCCAAATCCTGAAAATGGACGATATATGGAAGGAAAAGAAAATTATATTTTTTCATTTTTAGGTATGGCTCCAATTGATGACCCAGAGTTAATTATATATTTAGCTATTAAGCAGCCAAAGTTAAAGGGAGATGAATATGGAGCCCAGCCACTCGCTGAAATATTTAAACCAGTTGTGAAAAATAGTCTTGAATATTTAAAGGTGAAACCATATACAGAACAACAAATGGCCGATGCAACGAAAAAATCCCAATTAAAAGTGCAAAACTATGTGAATCAATCAATAGATACGGTAGAGAATAATGTAAAAAAAGAGAAACTCCAACCGATAATTTTAGGAGAAGGAAAAATAAAAAAACAATATCCGCAGTCTGGTGAAGTAATGAGTGAAGGTGATCGTATATTTTTATTAGGAAACAACGCAACAATGCCCAATTTACAAGGTTGGTCAATGCGTGATGTTATGTATTTTTCTAAACTATTAAAATTAGATTTAAAAACTTCAGGTACGGGATATGTAACAAATCAAAGTATTGAAAAAGGACAAGCTATACAAGAAGGCGATGCATTAGAACTAAAATTAGAACCACCGTTACAACCGTTAGCAGAGGCAAATACAAATTAATTCAAGCAATGTGAAGGGTCTATACACAATAGGCTCTTTTTTTTATAGAGTTTAGTAATTTCACGCACCGTAATTTTTATAAAAAATAATAAATAAGAAACTTAACAGTTACTAAAACAAAAAAACTTACATATATTGAAATTAGAACGATTGTTCAATTTTTTTGTATTAAATGACGGAAGGAGTCTACATTGAATAAAAGACGATACGATAGCGATTTAGCCAAAGAAATAATAGCAGAGAAGGCGACAGAATTATTTTCCTTAAAAGGATATACAAGAACTTCAATTGATAACATTGCAAAAGCCTCTGGTTATAGTAAAGGACATATATATTACCATTATAAAAATAAAGAAGAATTATTTGTTTATTTAGCTAAAGACAGTATGAGAAATTGGCACGATAAATGGGAAATAGCAGAAAAACAGTATACAAATGCTACTGGGAAATTATATGGGATAGCTAAATTTGTACTTTATAATTACAAAACGCCATTATTAAGAGCAGGACAAGAACTTGCCTCTGATCCGAGCGCGAACCCTTCTACAATTCAACAACTCTATGGTTTAGCTGTTATCCCTTTAAAAACATATCAAAAAATTTTGGATGAAGGTATACAAAGTGGTGAATTTTATATAGAAAATGTTGAGGATTCAAGTCTTTTATTAGGTTCATGGCTAGGTGGATTATGTCAATTCATTCATTCATTTGAAACAGAGAAATTAGAAGTTTTATTTAATGAAGCCATTACGATTTTTTTACTCTCTATTTCAAACAAACATGCGTAGCATTACAAGCGAATTAGAACGATTGTTCAAATCTTTACACTCGTCCGTTTTCATTATATGTATTAACAACAGGAGGTTTTTTATATGGATGAACAAAGAGTCGCAATTGTAACTGGCGGAGCTTCTGGTATCGGTAAAGCTTTAGCTATTCAATTAGCAAATAAAGATATATTTGTAATTATCGCAGATATTAATGAAACAAGTGGTCAAGAGCTTGTGAATAATATAAAAAATAATAATCAACTAGCTAGGTTCGAATATTTAGATGTTACTAACGCTGGATCCGTAGAGGAACTTATTATAAAAATAGTTAATGAGTTTGGTAGAATTGATTATATGTTTAATAATGCAGGAATTGCTATGTATGGAGAAGTATTCGATATGTCTTTAGATAATTGGAAACATATTATTGAAATAAATTTATTAGGAGTAATTTACGGGACACAATTGGCTTACCAATTCATGAAAAAACAAGGATTTGGTCATATCATTAATACTGCGTCTGCAACAGGTTTAGGACCTGCTCCACTTTGTACCGCGTACGCAACTACCAAACATGCTATCGTCGGTTTAACCACTTCATTACATTATGAGGCAGAAGAATATGGTGTAAATGTAAGTGTGCTTTGTCCAACTTTTGTAGATACACCCATATTTGAAAAATCAATTGCAATTAATATGAATAAGAGCCAAATTATAAAACAACTAAAAACAAATAAGCCGATTTCAGCAGACAAGTTTGCTGAAATTGCGCTGAAAGCTATTCATAAAAATAAATTAGTTATATGTCCAATGCCGTTAAAAAAAACAATGGATGTACTCTTCACTTTATTTCCTTATCTTCATAAAAAGCTAATGCGTTTCGTATGCCGAATTGGTCGAAAAGCAAAAATGAACCAACTGTAAATGTCTGATTATTTTTTATTTACAGTTAAATGTAAATGTGATAATATGGAAAAATCAAATGCAGTGAAGAGAAGAGTAAATAAAATGAATTTTTCACAGAGAGCTCCATTTAGCTGAAAAGGAGTAAAAATTCTTTATTGAACCAAGCCTCTGAGCAGCACATCGGAACCTATTATTAGGGGGTGGTGTGACGGGAGCTCCCGTTATAGAGCTATGGTATAAGCATGAATTAGAATGCAGTACCTGATAAGGTTAATATGGTGACATATTAACAAACTAGGGTGGCACCGCGATGATAAATCTCGTCCCTAAGACTAAAGTCTTGGGGGTGGGATTTTTTTATTGGTTAAAAATAATTTGGAAAGCGGGGCCGAAAATGAAAAACTTACTTAACGATTGGAAATATCCTTTATTATTACTGTCCGGAGTTGGTATTGCAAATTTAGGGGCATGGATTTACTTAATAGCACTAAACGTACTTGTCTATAATATGGGCGGTTCAGCCCTAGCTGTTGCTACTTTATATGTAATTAAACCATTAGCCGCTTTATTAACAAACGCTTGGTCAGGGAGTATGATTGATCGTTTAAATAAACGAAAATTAATGTTTCACCTCGATATATATCGTGCGGTATTTATCGCTATTTTACCTTTACTTCCATCACTTTGGATGGTTTATGTATTCGTATTCTTTATTAGTATGGCTAATGCAATTTACGAGCCAACTGCTATGACATATATGACTAAATTAATTCCAGTTGAGAAAAGACAACGTTTCAACTCATTGCGTAGTTTAATAGGATCTGGTGCATTTTTAATTGGTCCAGCGATAGCGGGGGTATTGTTAATAGCAAGTACACCAGAGTTTGCAATATATATAAATGCTATAGCATTTCTCTTATCAGGAGTAATTACATTGCTATTACCTAATCTTGATAAAAAATCCGATATGCATACATCAAATGACAAGTTATCTTTAGCTGTACTAAAAAAAGATTGGAACATCGTTTTAAATTTTAGTAAAAAATCTTTGTATATCGTTTTTGTGTACTTCTTATTTCAAGGGATGATGGTATTAGCTACCGCAAATGATTCGCTTGAATTGTCATTTGCTAAAGAAGTTCTATTGTTAACAGATAGTGAATATGGATTTTTAGTTAGTGCCGGCGGGGCTGGAATTATTTTGGGAGCTATAACAAATACAATGTTATCTAAAAAATTAGCGCCTTCATTTTTAATTGGAATAGGATCATTATTCATTGCAATTGGTTATTTAATTTATGCTTTTTCAAATGGGTTCGTAATAGCTGCTATCGGATTTCTTATTTTATCTTTCTCTATGGCATATGCAAATACAGGCTATTATACCTTTTATCAAAACAACGTTCCTGTTCACATAATGGGACGGATTGGAAGTATATATGGACTAGTAATTGCCGGCATAACCATTTTAATTACGATTCTATTCGGAGTTGCAACTCAATTTATTTCTATACAACTTGTAGTTATTGTAGGATCATTGGTAATGTTACTTATAACTATTATATTGTGTGTGTTTACTTTATTACCTTCAAAATCCAAGGTATATCATGCTGAATCAGTAGATTCCAAATAATTTTTTCTTCCATTTTTCAATTAGTATACATCACTAGAGGATTCTTCTATCTATATATTGAATAATAATTAGGTGGAAGAATCTCTTCTGTATATGACGGTGACAAGTATGATTAATGCAAAGGATGTAGCACAGGAAATTATTATATCTAGATTTAGATTGTTCAATTGATTATATGTCTAAAGTAACGAAGTAGGGGTTAAAAAATTAATAAAAATATAGAGGGGCTTTTAGATTACATGGATATTAAGATTAGAGCATATAAAAAATCTGATGAAACCGGTTGGGTACGTTGCCGTGTGTTATCTTTTTTAGATACAGCATATTACGATAACGTATTTAGAGAGAAAGAAAAATATGAAAATCCTGCAATTGAATTAGTAGCTGTATACGAAAATCAAATTGTGGGTTTAATAGATATTGAATATGAATTAGAAGAACGTACGGTATGTTCAAGAGGAACAGGTCTTGGGGCATGATTTGGCATATTGCAGTTCATCCGGATTTCCGTAGAATGAAAATTGGTAATCAACTATTAAATGAGGCAGAAAAGTTAGCGAAAGAACTTAACCTAAATCGCCTGGAAGCATGGACTAGGGACAACCTATGGGTACATGGATGGTATGAAAAGAACGGATTTGTAAACGTAGATTCGTATTTACACGTATATAGCGATCATACAGACGAGATAAAAGGTGTAATGAAAAGTAATATTGATCAGTTATATCCGGTTCAAACATTTGCTCATTATACAGGTGAAAATAAAGAAGACATAAGAAAACAATTTAAACGAGTTCATGATTGTTTTTGTTTTGAAAAACATTTTAATTGACGAGAAACCCTTTATTTACTAAATAAGGGGTTTTGTAATTTTATGTATATAATCATAAAGATTTTAGGATTCAAAAACATTACTATAGAGTTGTAAATTTTAATTATTAATTCATTATGAAGGGAAGTGCTAACATCTTGTATATGATCAATGGTAGTTTGTTTATTATTTTAGTGATTATTTGTTATTTAATTGTACGTGGGATATTAATGAGTATAAAAAATAAAAAATATGTGATTTGGTGGCAAGAAATAATAAGCTTTTTATTCGTAGTCTATATTTGTATGATTGTAGCAGTCACTCTATTCCCTTTACCAATCGGTTTTCCTTCTAATATTGAAAATTTGAATCGATCGGTCAATATGATGCCATTTGTATCAATTATTAAAGACATCAATCAAATTGGTAGTGCTTACGATGGAGATAGTCAATTTATGATTGGTCTAATTGTAAGAAATGTAGGCGGGAATATTTTATTATTAATGCCTTTAGGGTTTTTAGTACCAATTTTATGGAATAAATACAAGAAATTCAAAAATACAATTCTACTAGGATTTTCTATATCAATTAGTATTGAATTGCTACAATTAATTGAGTCTTTATTTAGTGGTGTGGGACGTATTACTGATATTGATGATGTAATCTGTAACGTTCTAGGTTCTATTTTTGGATATTTTATTTATAAAATCTCTTTAAAAATGGTTACTAAATTTAACATTCGAGTGTTAGATAAAACTAATTCCAAAGATGTAGAATTAGTTGATAAATGAAAATTCAAATGAGGTTATGAATATATTAATAAAATTATTGAAGACGTACTCGTTACTCGTACGTCTTTTTATTTTTTAAAATAATGCTTCAGACTGATGGGAAATCACATTCCACATCATACAATTAAAAGTAGCTATCGTATTTCAATTATGAAATGAAAAGAAGAGAATATAATTTTTAAAGGCAAACAACTATATAGGAGGACTTTAAATGGATATTGTACTTGTTATTCTTATTATTGTTTTGATGCAAGGGAAAGAGCGAAAAGTCAAAATAAATCGCATTTGGCTTGTTCCAGTTTTGTTGGGCTTTGTAACAATCCAGTCCATTATTCATATGGGACAAATAACTTTGCTGCAAGGACTATTATTTGTTGCAATGCTTGGAATTGGCTTAGGTTTTGGCATTATACGCGGAAAAGTTTTAACATTTCGATTAGATAGTGAAACGGGTCATGTATTACGAAAAGGAAATTGGTTAAGCACAATGATTCTTCTTGTTATTTTAGGTGCGAAAATTGGAATTAAGCAAAGTATGTTTTCAGGTAGTACACATTCCACATTAATGGTTGTAACGAATGCCTTTTTATGTATTACATTAGGTACGGTAATAAGTAGACGATATTATATCTGGAAAAAATATAATGAGTTAATACAAAAAGTGTAAATACATTTATCCCTTGTTTAACAATGCTGTGAACGGTAATACTAAATAACATTGAACTTTTATAACAAGGGATGATCATATGATATTCATTTACACTGATTTCGGCGGAACACATTCAACTGCACTCGCTGCAGCTTATCATTTAAATAAATTGCCAACTGACCGTAAGTTAACGAAAGAAGAAATATTAAATGTAGATTACTTTAATAAATTGAAAACCGAAGATATGGGGAAAATTATTTTTCATGGAATAGATGAAAATGGTAATCCTGTATATACAGTTGGGTGTGGGGCATCTAAAGTTGTTGTACCTGCGATGAAGCATTTAGGAGAGATTTTGCAAAAACATTATCAAAGTCATGAAAAGATTATTTTTTCTAATACATCACCAACAGTACCTTTACCAATGACTTTTGGCGGTCTGTTTTCTAGAAGGTTTCATATTGACTTTATTGGTGTACCATTACTTGTATGGGGTGCAAAACTTAGCTGTGATAACATACAAAGACTTGTTAGTTATACGAAAGAAGCAGGTCGCTTGACGAATGATTATGTTGTGATTTTAGATAATGAAACTTTTAAATAATGTATGAGAAAAAGAAAATCGAGCAAATTTCTTGATTTTCTTTTTAATTTGTGAAAAAGACAAGAAATATTCACATTTATCATCTATCTACTATAGCCAAAACAATAAAGTCCTGTTACTATTACAGGGATATTCTCTTTTCATAACATAAATATATAGAAAAATTAGAAAAGAGGAATTGAATTAAGGGAGGAACAACATGAAGCGTGTTGCTTGGATTACTGATAGTACAACTGCGAGTTTTACAACAGAAGGAGATAACTTTGTTATCCCAATTGAAGTTATTATTGATGGTGTGTCGTATAAAGATTGTGAAGAAGGTGTGCGCGAGCGCGTTTATAATGCTTTAAACGAAGGTAAAACTGTCACTACATCACAACCTAACATAGGGGAAATGGTAGAGTTATTTTCGAAATGCAAAGAAGAATATGAAGAGGGATTTGCAGTTGCTATTAGCGGAAAAGTAAGTGGAACCTATCAAAACATGAAGTTAGCTGCAGAAATGGCAGGTTTCCCATTAACGGTATTAGATAGCGAAACAACAAGTTATCCAATGGATGAACTAATTAGAAAAGCGAAATCGTTATACAATGATGGTATGACTTTACAAGATATACACAAAACATTAGTAGATGAAAAAAGAAGACCTTTCCACGTATTCCCGAAAAGTTTAAAGGGTCTTTACGCAAGTGGACGTGTAAAGGGAGTTCAATTTTTACTTGGGAGTTTATTAAGTGTTAACTTAATATTAGAAGTAAAAGGTGGCGAGCTTTTACTTGAAAAGAAAGTTCGCAAAATCCAAAAATGTCGAGAATACATTAAAAATGAACTTGAAAAAGAATTACCAAAAGTACTTCACATGTTCCATGCTAACGATAAACCTGGAGCTGAAGAATGGATTGCAGATATTAGACAAGCATTCCCTGAAATGGATTTCAAACTATATCCATTACCAATTTCATTTGCGGTACATGCAGGTGAAGGTACAATAGCAATTAGTTATTAAGAAGAAAACCCGTGAATGATTCGCGGGTTTTTTTATTTGAAAATGGGGACACACCATGTCTATATTAAGCAAAAGAATTCATTTTATTGTTTCCAGGACTAACCAATCACTCGACTTATTTAAAAATATAAACCTTTTCCTACTGGCTGAACAGTTTCTAGTACAATATCAACCATTTCTTCATTAAGCAGGGTCCTTATAATCCAAGCTGAAAGTTCTTGAGCAGCAAAACAACCCGCAGCAGTTGAAATATTTCCTTCGTTTACGAAACTTTTTTCAATAACCTCTACGCCAAATTCTTTAAGTTGTTCTACTGCGGATGGATATGTAGTTGCTTTTTTGCCAGTTAGCAATTTTTTAGCTCCTAATAGTAGTGAACCAGAACACATAGATCCTATTAATTGTCTTTGAGGATCTACATGAATGCTATTAATATATTCTTGGTTTTTATATAAATCTTGTACACCCTTGCCGCTTGCAAATATTACAGCGTCAGCAGAAGGAAGATCAAATATACTTGCTGTCATGGGAATACGTAAGCCAGACATGGATATATGAGTTTTTTCCGTTCCTAAAAGCTGGACATCCCAATCAGAAATACCACCAACTAAACGTACACGATTTAATAAATCCCATGGTAGGAAAACATCAATATCAGTAAAGTTATCGAAACAGACTATTGCAATTTTCATTTTCTAATCCTCCATTACTGTTATTAACAGTGCCAATTTAATCTTCTAATAAAAAAATGTTTTAACAGCTCATTCTAACTCGATATATACGTCTCTTTGTTTACAATATAAACTTCTCCTTTTTATGTTCTATATCAAGTTATAAATCCCTGTATATTACACGTATATGAAGGAGGTGTATTGATTTTTTAACTTCTCTAAATATAAAAAGATATAAAAATTTTTTCTTGGATTCTATCAATTTTTTTTGCACAAAACCAAAATCTGTAGCAATAACTCGTAAGGTATTGTGGATGAGGATTTTTAATATTCTCAAGGAAATAGGTGTAATTTATCACACATACCAATAGAAATAAAAACGTCATCCTTTCTTATAAATCCACAGATAGAAACACGTTTTTAGGGGGCATTGTATCATTAGCTTACTAATCTATATATAATATGATTTTTATAATTTCCGTAAAATAATTTTGACGTATTTATTTTTTCAATATAGAATAATATTCATCCATCCAAATTTAACCAATATTATACAAAAGATATATCTTTTTAGTTTTAAGGGAAAGGTTAATATGAAAGTAAAGAAACTAGTTACGCTTGCAGTACCATTTATCCCACTTTATGTAGTAAAGCTCTATAAAGAGGGAGATGGGACTGTAAATTACATTTGTGAAATTACAAATGTGTCTAGGTCCTCATTATATTAGAAAGCTATCGGAAAGGAACAGTTAATGAGTTATACCAAAAATCAGAAATATATAATAGAAAATAAGTTTCATATAGAGGTGGAATTATATGCCTAAAATTGACAATATGCTAGCAATTCTATGGATGCTTCGTTCAGGTAAAAAAATTACTGCGAAACAAATTTCAGAAAAGTTAGAGATAAATATAAGGACTGTGTATCGTTATATTGATACAATTTCAACTAGTGGCGTACCTATAATTTCAGAACCAGGACATAACGGCGGATACACTTTATTGAACAATTTTATTGAGGCTCCTCTTTTTTTTGATTTTGAAGAGCAAACTTCACTATTTCATGCTGCTGTTTTTGCAGAAGAAGCCGGATATTATGGGGGTGAAGCATTAAATAGGGCCATTTCAAAATTAAGTAAATACTCAAATCAAGAGCAGGAAACAAAAATAAACCAACATTTAACTAGTCTTGAAGTAATAAGCCGATTAACTTCACTCTCTATAGAAACTTTTTTGAAGGAGTTGGAGCGGGCCGTAGCTGACGGGTACTCAGTAAAAATTCTTTACCATAAAAGTGGTGAAAAGCAATTAAATTATAGATTGGTCAATCCATACAGAATTATCTATTGGAATAATAAGTGGTATGTGATTGGATTTTGTCATCTTAGGAATGATATCCGTATTTTTAGAGTAGATCGAATTGAAAGTCTAACGCTGACTGAAAATAAGTTTAAACAGCTAGAAAATTTTTCGGCAAGTGACTTTTTTATAAAAAGTCTTCTTCTAACTATAGAAGATAAGGAAAATATTATTTCTTTGGTTATTAATGGGGATAAAAATGTATTGGCTGATATTTGCCAACATTGGTTTTTAGGACATTATTTACAAGAACGGACTTCAAATCAAGCAGTTTTTCTTCTTGAAAAAGATATAATACATAAATATGTACCTTATTTACTTTTACCGTACAATAAATCTATTAAAGTTATTGAGCCAATAAGTCTTAAAAATAGACTTATTGAAGTTCTGTCGGAATTAATAAAATTTCATCAAGTATGATAACTTCCCTGACGTTAACTGTCAGGGAAGTTATATTATAATAGCTATATAAATTGTGATTGGAGTGTTATTGGATGCAAACAAAAAAAGCTTTTCTATATGTATTTAATACAATGTCAGACTGGGAATATGGATATTTAATTGCTGAACTAAACTCAGGAAGATATTTTAAAAAAGATTTAGCACCTTTGAAAGTAATTACAGTAGGAGCTAATAAAGAAATGATTACTACTATGGGAGGACTGAGCATAAAACCAGATATTTCCCTTGATGAATGTACTTTTGAGAGTAAAGATCTTTTAATTTTACCAGGAGGGACTACTTGGAGTGAAGAAATTCATCAACCTATCTTGGAAAGAATCGACCAAGCTTTAAAGCTTGGCACTATTGTTGCTGCAATTTGTGGTGCAACTGATGCCCTCGCGAATATGGGATACTTGGATACTAGAAAACATACAAGTAATAACTTAGAATATACTAAAATGGTATGTCCTAACTATAAAGGAGAAAAATTCTATGAGTTGGAATCTGTGGTATCTGATGCGAATTTAGTTACTGCATCAGGAATAGCTCCTCTGGAATTTGCAATGGAGGTACTGAAAAAAATGGATGTATTTACACCAGATACATTACATTCATGGTATAAGCTAAATAAGACTCATAAACCTGAATACTTCTTCCAGTTAATAAATTCAATAAATAAATGAAATAACTAAAAAGCCTAACTTCTCAATTTAATATGAAGAAATTAGGCTTTTTTCATTTAGTGATGAAACCCATTATTACATTTCGTATCATGCGGCATAGGCCCGTCCAGGGAATCCAGAAAGGCAACGGTCTGTTTGAGGTTTCGCAAAAATAAATGTGCGAGATCCATGGAAAATCCATTTCGAACCACAACGCGCATAATTGTCACAGATTCCATATCTGGAGGCAATGGATAGGCGGGTACTTGCCAACCGAACACACGTAATTGTCGAGATAAATCATAAAGATTCCAATTTGATGTGTAACCTTCTTTTAGTCGCCAAGCGAAAACCGGAATATCCGAGCCATCGGACAAAAGTTCGAATGGTTCCATCTTCTGAATGGCTTTGCTAAGAAATAGAGCGACTTTCTGGGAAGCCCTTTGTATATCATAGTACCCACTTTTCCCCAAACGCAGGTAATTGTAATATTGTAGGAGCACTTGTGCGCCAGGACGAGAGAAATTCAGGGCAAAGGTTGGCATGTTCCCGCCTAAATAGGAGACACGGAAGATTAGATCCTCAGGGAGATCTTCAGCTTCCCGCCAAATTATCCAACCCAATCCAGGATAGACTAATCCATATTTATGTCCGGATACATTGATGGATTTCACTCTCGGTAATTGAAAATCCCAGACTAAATCTGGTTGAAGAAACGGTGCTATAAATCCTCCTGAAGCTGCATCTACATGCATGGGAATGTCAAGACCCGTTCTCGCCTGTAAATCATCTAACGCTTTTGCAATTTCGGCAACCGGTTCGTAAAGACCGGTATAAGTTTCACCGAGAATCGGTACCACACCAATCGTATTTTCATCCACGGCTGCGAGAACCCCCTGAGGATCCAATTGGGGATGTTCTGGGCTAACCTTTACATAGCGTGGTTCAACCTCCCAATAGTTCGCGAATTTTTCCCAAACGACCTGAACAGCCGAACTAAACACAATATTGGGACGATCCAACGGCTTCCCTTCACTTTTACGTGCATTTTGCCAGCGTCGCTTTAGAGCAAGCCCACCGAGCATACATGCTTCTGACGATCCAGTTGTTGAAACGCCCATAGTCGTAAGGGGGCTTGGCGAATGCCAGAGGTTGGCTAAGATACGCACACACCGCTCCTCAATTTCAGCTGTCTGTGGATATTCGTCCTTATCAATCATGTTCTTGTCGAATGATTTTGCATATAGTTGCTCTGCGGCAGGCTCCATCCATGTGCTAACGAATGTTGCAAGATTTAGGCGGGCGTTGCCATCAAGAGTAATTTCATCATGGACGATTTGATACGCTGTTTCTGGTAACATACCTTCATCAGATATATGAAAACGCGGAACGACGGATTCTCCTTCGCGGGCAAACAGAGGATTTACAGAAAATTCGTGAGGTAGCTCTTTTTGCATGTGACGCGGTAGAGATTGTGAATTATCTGGCATAATCTCTTTTCTTTCATATGCATGTTTTTGAACTTCTGCTTTTCGATCCTGTGGCATACAAGTCCCCCTTAATAAATTTTTTAACAAACATATTATTTACAAAAAATCATTTGTTAAACCAAGAGCACAATTCTATAGAACGACTTACCACACTCCTACTTTAGCTGAGTTTTCGCAACTTCGACCAGCGTGGGGTGATAGAACGTTGAAGATTTTACGGTTGCAACGTTTTTCTGCAACCAACCTCATATCTTCGTTTTTTAAAGAGCAATCTGTACAAGTAAATGATAGCAAACATGTTGGGCTATACCAACTGACATTCTTATCCCACCTACTTACTTCGCGTTCCTTGAGGAAGGAGTCTTTTTGGCTAAAGTGATAAATTTAATGAATTGGGTTCTTCCATCTTTCTTAAATGTAATCTTTGTGTGTATATTCTCAAATCAATACTTTTACCTTCATTATATTGATGATGAATAGATTAAAAATATTAATATCTGCGCATAATTCAGCCCTTGCTACTCTTAGTGTTTTTTTATTATACATGAGAGAAATAGAGAGAGTGTATTACGTGATTTTTTATATCAACTTTGTTTCTTAATTGTTTCTTCCATTTAATAGTACAAGTGATTTTATTAAAATAAAAGAAGAAAAACTCTTGGGTAGAAGGGGGATTTAGTAAAAATTTATTCAAAGAGGAAACTTTTATTTTCACTTCAAATATCCGTACAAAATCGACACTAGCAATAAAGGAATAGTTATTTGATTTTTAGGGAATGTAGAGGAATTTGATGATTCTTATATATTTGTCGGGCCTTCTATTGCACAGCGTAAAGATGGAGATTCTTTTTCCTTAGAACAGGAGAAGAGAAAAGTTAATTTTTATTTCTATGGGAACAGTATTTAACCAGCAACCCAACTTTTATCAAACATGTTTTGCAACATTTTGAGGTATCCTGGTTACTGTCATATTAGTTGTAGGGTAACAAAATGATGTTAGTCAATTAGAAATTAGAAAATAATCCTTCTAATTTTAAGTTATATAATTACGTTCCTCAATTAGATATTCTCCAACATACTGATCTATTTATTACACGTGGAGGAATGAATAGTTCCAGTGAAAACTTATATTTTGGTGTTCCCATGCTAGTTATTCCAGTTATGGGAGGTCAGCCTATAGTTGCTCAAAGAATAAATAGAAGAATTAGAAGCCGGAGTCCAGCTAAATTATAATTTGCTTACTCCAGAAATATTAAGTAATACAGCAATGCAGGTGTTATCAAATGATATTTATACAAAAAACAGCTATAGAATCGGAAAATATTAAAAAAGCGATAGAGAATATAACAAGGCAGTCGATAAAATTGAAACCTTTAAATTTAAAATGGGTGTTAGGTAAAGCAAAACTACTGTGACTTTAAAAGTGAACTATAAAAATGAGTTATATGGAGGGAACAAAAATGAAGAATTTAGAACAAAAATATCAAGAAACTAACTATCTACAATCTTATGAAAAAAGTCTAAAATTATGGCCAACTAATTTTTCATCTTACTTTGTACAAACATCCCAAGGAAAGACTCATATTATTGAAAGTGGTAATAAATTAGCACAACCTCTCGTATTACTCCATGGGGCAAAAATGAGTTCGACAATGTGGTATTCAAATATTTTGCAATGGAGTAAACAATTCAGAATTATGTGTGTTGATATTTTAGGAGATAAAAATAAAAGTATTCCTAAAAAAGACTTTACAAATCGTTTAAGTTACGCACTATGGTTAAAAGAAGTATTACATACATTAGAAATTAGTAGTACGAATATTGTAGGATTGTCATATGGTGCTTTGCATACCGTTAATTTCTTGACATTTTTTCCAGAGATGGTAAATAAGGCTGTAATAATGAGTCCTGCAGCAACGTATATTCCTTTTCATCCTTTGTTTTTTTCCTATGCTTCAGGAATGATGAATAGTAGGGAAGGGGTCGAGAAATTTTTAGATTGGATTTTTAATAAGCGATACACTATTCATCCTTTTATTCAAGAACAATTGATAGCAGGAATGATGCGGAATCATTCTGTGAAAAATGAAACTCCAACAGAACAAGGATTTCCATATATTTTTAAAAATCAAGAGTTAGCCAAAATTCAAACGCCAATGCTGTTAATGTTAGGAGAGAATGAAGTAATGTATAATCCAATAGAAGCTTTCAAATGTGCTGAAAATTCATCACCCAATTTAACTGTAGAATTAGTGAAAGATGTAGGCCATTTAATGTCTATGGAGAATCCTCAATATATAAATGATCGCATTTTAAAATTTTTTAATAAATAGGACAACCTCTAGTATTCCATTGCAGACGCTACATGGGGTAGCACCACACATCCATCAACTTAACGTATATTTTTATACAAAATGCGGTCTTTCCACGTAGTTTTTTATTATCTTTTATAGATGTTATAAAAGTAGGCACATCAAATAAACCCTGACGGGTTTCAAATTTTTCGCTATGCTACCTGATGGGCAGAAGTGGTATACTCATACACAACACCTAAAATATCAAAGACTGTTTTTTTCTCATATCTGTGAGATTTTCGTCCGTTTCGCTGTAGGAGGTTAAACAGACGAAGGAGAATCTTTGATAATTCTTGGGTGTTTTTATGTAGTGCTTGATGAAAAAGTAAGAAATAATCTTTAATTATGTACATCGCTTTATATTCACTTAGTTCTTTCTGTTTCTTACGTAACAGGAGTTCTCTCATTTTAAACATAGTAGAAGAACATAATAGGATACTAATGAGTTGTCCATAAAGGTGGCATTCTAATCGCTCTTGTTTAATAGATTTACAACGATGAATTCGAAACCAAGATTTCCATATTTTAAATAACAGCTCAATTTGCCAACGCAGTGAATATAAATCATAGATTTTCTCTTTCGGTACCCATTCCGTAGGAATGTTTGTCATATATACCGTAATTCCTTGTAAAAGTTTCGTACGCTCTGTATATGTAATCCCTTTTTTCTTTTCACGAATAGCTCGATCATGTAGACGTTTCTGTTTTTGCTCCTCTGTACATCTATAAACCACAATGCGAGTGGGTAGTTTGTCTTTGCTCCCTACATATACATCATGTAATTCATACACTTGGCCAGGTTGTAATTGGTTCATGATGTCTTCCAAATGAATTTGTATATATACCGGTCTCAATTGAGCAGGTTTTGTTTTAAATACCACTGTTTCGAATTCTTTTCTATATATTTTAGTTGGTAATTTAAGACGCGATAAATAATACCCTTCCTTATCTTGGATCGATTTAAAGTCTTGTAAACGAAAATACCCTAAGTCACGAATATATAGTTCATTCTTTTGTGTCATGTCCATTCGAGTCGCCCCATATGCCTGATCACTTCGTTTTCCTGGTTCAATTTTCACATCAGAAAACTCTCCGCTCAACAAGTCATACTCTAATTGAATTTTCACACCAGCTGTATGACTACAGCCTCCGGCACCAGGATAAGTAGCTGCGAATCGATCTGGAACTTGAAAGGTTGTAGAATCAAGGATGCGAATCCGCTTAAAGTAAGCAGAAAGAGAATGAGAAATTGTAGATGATCCTCCAATTTTAGCTTGTAGAAGTGTAGTAAATACATTTCGAAAGAAGGCTACAGAAGCCGAGTTAAATCGTCGATTCAGTCCCTCAGGACTTAATAAAATTCCTGTTGAAGTTTCTAATTGACTACAAAGTTGAGTAAGAGAGGTTGTAGCGATTTGTTGATTTAACCATACACACAAAGATAAAAAATGGTGCCCATGGCACTTACGTTTTCGTTTCATTCCACCTGCTTCTATAGCTAATTGATTAAGTGTAGCGGGAGACATATATCGATATAACTCTTCGGCAAATAAAGACAGCTCTTGTTTTTGATGCATATTCATAAAAAGCACGTCACCCTTTCTCATTAACATAAGAGAATAGTAACGTGCTTTTAAGTTTAAGAATAGTCTAAATCCTTAAGTTGATGGATGTGGGGTAGCACCACATGCCCATCAACTTAACATTTTGAAGTGCCCCCAAAACGAAAATTTTATTGTTTTATAGTTATTTATGAGAACTCAACTCATGTTCTTCGTTTTGGGGAGTTACCAATTTCTTAAGTTGATGGCAATTGTGTATTGTCCCTGATTAAAGTTAGTTTAAATCTTTGTATCCGCAATCATATTTGTTCACCAAATTGAGGTTTATCATAGGAATCGCATCATATGTCTGTCAACTTGGATTAGTACCAACGTTGCTATAATAAGGGAGAATGTAAATATTTTAAATAGTAGAGTTTTGACTTCCGGAACTTTTTTTGTGGAGTTACTTCAAAATCTTAGCTTGCTAACGATGTGTGGCGATTCCTAATATCTGCATAATATTTAGTCATATATCTTTAGTATATTAATTTCTTGAGAAATATTGCAACAGAAGCGTTCTATATATTAGATATATCATTTTTGTAACATGAAGGGGCATAGAATAGTACGGTAAAGAGTAGGATTAATGTTAGGTCATTCAATAGTTATACTGATAGGGGGGGAAATTAATGAAAAAACTAACTTTTAACGATTTGAACTCGCCGGAAACTATGCGTAATCCCATTATGTTCTATAAAAACCTTATGGAGCAAAAAGAGCGTTTCTTTCACATTGATGACTTTTATGGAATGGGAGGGGCATGGGTTGTATTTCACTATGATGATGTGGTTGCTATTTTAAAAGATTCCCGTTTTATCAAAGATTTACGAAAATTCACACCGCCTCATTATAAGCAGAATCCCATTGAGGAGAATACAGCAGTGAGTAAACTATTTGAATGGCTTATGAATATGCCGAATATGCTTACGGTAGATCCTCCTGATCATACTCGCCTACGTCGGCTAGTCTCTAAATCCTTCACACCACGTATGATTGAAGACCTTCGTCCTCGTATTCAGCAAATTGCCGACGAATTGTTGGATGTTGTACAGGAACAAAGAAAGATGGAAATTATTGCAGACTTTGCTTACCCACTACCCATTATTGTCATTTCAGAGATGCTTGGGATTCCCGCCACTGATCGAAATCAGTTTCGCGCATGGACACAAGAACTGATGAAGGCCTCAGTGGATCCTGGTCAAGGGACTACAGTGACAGCAACACTTGAAAAGTTTATTAATTATATTGAAATATTGTTTAACGAAAAACACCTAAATCCTAGTGATGATTTGATAAGCGCGCTAGTTCAAGCAAAAGAGCAAGAAGACAAGTTGAGTAAGAACGAGCTTCTTTCGACAATTTGGCTTCTTATTATCGCTGGACATGAAACGACAGTTAATCTAATTAGTAATGGTGTACTAGCGTTACTTCAACATCCTGAACAAATGAATTTACTAAGGCAAGATCCTTCTCTGCTGGCTTCCGCTGTCGACGAACTTTTACGCTATGCTGGTCCAATTATGTTTAGTAGCCGTTTTGCTAGTGAAGATGTGACAATACATGGAAATAGAATACGTAAAGGTGAATTGGTTCTACTCTCCCTGACTGCTGCAAATATTGATCCGAACATATTTCCTTATCCAGAGGAATTGAATATTTCACGGGAGGAGAATAACCATTTAGCCTTTGGGGCTGGTATACATCAATGTTTGGGAGCTCCATTGGCGCGTTTAGAAGGACAAATTGCATTAGACACTTTGTTAAAGAGGCTACCTAATCTCCGCCTAGCAATCGAAGCAGATCAATTGATTTATAACCATAGTAAAATTCGTTCCCTTGCAAGTCTACCAGTTATTTTCTAACCTAAGATCCGACATTAGTACCGATAGTGATTAAATTATATATAGTTTTGGAATAAAGGTTAATTAAAAGTACCTTATAAAACTCGATTTTAGATAAGGATATCGCCACATTGTTATAAAACTAAAAATTTATAGTACCCCAGAACGAAAAATTTGTGTCATTTATAAAAAGAAGGTCATTCTTATCGTTTTGGGGATACTTCAAAATATTAAATTACTGGTGGTACTAGCCCTAAATAAATCCTAGATACTAGTGCTAATTAGTCTGTTTATTTTGCTTAACCAACACAGAGAATCATATTAATTCAAGCCCTCTATACTTCTCGACAGAATATATAATATTCTCCACGAGCCATTCGTACATCTGCACTATACAATGAATCTTTTAAAAAAGTAATCGGTTTTGTTTTACTTTCAAACATTATTAGGCACACCAATATAAATAGTACCATTTTTTCATTCCGTAAATAATGTTAATGAAAAAGGTGAAAGGATTTTTAAAGCTAAAAACAGAAATCTGTATAAGAGAATATTTCGATGGTAGGGATATTATGAAAATCGGTAAGTTTGGAGAAGTAAATAACATAAGTATTGATACAATTAGACATTATATGGATCTCAGTCTCATTATTCCTGAAAAAAAGGGAGGGCACTATTTTTTTGATGAGTATTGTCAAACAGATTTAGAACTCATTTTATATTACAAAGATTTAGGATTTAGTTTGAATGAAATTAAAGAACTATTTTTTTATAAAAATTTAGCGAAATCTATGAATCACGAAAAAGATACTTTTTACCAATCTTTATTTAAACTGAAATATGACAAGATGGAACAGGAAATAGAACTTTTAGAGGAGAAACGGGATAAATTAAAGGGAGTGTTACATGATTTATTATTAACAAATGAAACTTCTAATTCAATTATAGGGATAGATTTAAGTGTACTACATTTACTTACATGTTATAAGTGTAGCAAAAAACTAATTCTTCAAGATGGAATAATTACTAACAATCAAATTACAGAGGGGAAGTTAATTTGTAATTGTGGTAAAGAATACAATATTACTTCAGGAATTATAACTGTTGGTAAATCATTTAAAGCAAATGAGCTGACGTCACTTGATGATACTATTTCGGATTATATTCATGAAACGGATACTGCTTTTTTAGAAAATATACAGAAGGGAGGAGAATGGGCGAAAAAGAAACTAATGCAGCTAGATTTAAATAATAAGATACTACTGGATTTAGGATCCGGCCTCGGATTCTTTTTACGGAATAGTTATGAAGAACTACCGGAAGATTGTTTATATATTGCTGTTGATCGAGATTTGAATAAACTTTTATTTTTAAAAGATGTAATTGAAAAAAGAAATCCTAAAAGAAACATTTTATTTATCTGTGCTGATTTTTTAAATATCCCTATTCAAAAAGATTCTGTTGATATTGTAATTGATCAGTCTGGTACAAGTAATTATAGTTTTGAACATGAGGCTTTTTTATTACACGAATTAAATTCGCTTTTTAAACACGATTGTTATTTATTAAGCTCATTTATTTTATTTAATAAATTTAGTATAAATAGCCAAATTACAACTAGATTTCGAGAGAATTTTAAACTTTCAAAAGTAATGAAAGAAATTCATAATCTAAGGTTTCAATCCATTGATGAACGAACGTCAAATTATTTGGAACGGGGCGGAAAATACGAGGATTTCTTTGTTCAAGGAGAAGAAATTTATACATATTCATTTTTCGGAAAAAGATGGGGTTAACCCCATCTTTTATTTATTTTCCCTTCAAACTTTTCAAATCGTACATATTGCGATTGGGTTGACCCGAGAACTTACAATGTACGTAACACAAAATTAGGCAGGGGGAAAAGTTATGGCAAGTTTACGATTACATATGGAAAATAAAAAAAGAAACCAAGAGCTAAGAAATATTTGTTTATATTCAATTGCAAAAACAGTATCACTATTCGGTAGCTCTATTTATAGTTTTGCATTAGGATTGTATGTTTTACAAATAACTGGATCAGCGTTAAATTTCGCGATTACGCTCATATTAGGAACAATTCCAATGATTGTTATGAATCCATTTGCCGGTGTAATTGCTGATAAGGTTGATAAAAAGAAACTCGTCGTTTGTATGGACGTACTAAGCGGATGCTTATTAATAACTGTTTATATATTAAGCAGCTATTATGGTTTAAACTTATTCATCGTTTATACTACTACCTTTCTTATGACAGTATTTACAACATTTTTTGGAATAGGGTTAGAGGCTGCAAAACCAAATATCGTCTCTAAAGAGAGACTAATGAGTCTTAACTCTATAAGTAAAATTATCGACTCTATATCTTTAATTCTAGGACCTATGTTAGGAGGCATTGTTTTTGCAGTCTTTGATATGAAAACTTTTATAATTATTAACGGTATTTCATTTATCCTTTCGGCTATATCCATATTGTTTATAAACTTTAAATTGTGTGAGCAATACATAAATGAGGAATGTTCAATTAGAAAAATTAAATTTATTAAAGATATAAAGGAGGGATACTCTTACTTAATGGAGCGGGAAAGCTTAAAAAATACGTTTTGTATTTTAATTTCACTTAATTTCTTCTTAGGGTTTGCTGTAACTGTTCCATTGCCATACATTATTAATACAGTTCTCAATCTTAGCTCTAAACAATTTGGTATGATTCAAGGGACTTTCCCGATAGGTATGATAGTTGGTGCAATGTTAGTGAAAAAGATAACGAATCGTTTTTCTTATTCCTATCTATTGAAAAAAATAAGTTTTATGTTGGCAATTTTTATGATAGTTTCAGGTGCCCCAGTCCTATTCAAAAGTATTGAAGTTAATAATATTGTATTTGTTACTATGTATTGCGCTATTATGTTCTTTTTAGGGCTAATGATAGCATTAATCGATATCCCTTTAATTTATTTTATGCAAAGAGAGATTCCAGATGAATATAGGGGCAGAGTGCTTAGTATTGGATTAAGCGTAGGTAAAATGATGCAGCCGATAGCACTGGCATTATCAGGTCTATTATTAAATCATATTCCAGCCTACACGCTTCCAATTGGAGGAGGGATCGTATTTCTTATTTTGAATCAGGTTTACTCAAATAAATTGAATTTAGAAATTCATTCAAAAGGGTATAGTGTTGAACGTAATTAAATAATATGGAAAAAGCGCAGGATCATCATCCTGCGCTTGTCTATCGTAATTCAGCTGTTTTTCTAATAACAATCTTATCAATATCGTCTTCTTCATCACCAATAAATAACCCGCGTTCTTTTAAGTACGCTTCAAAATATAAATCTGCTTCTGCACGTTCATCATATGGTTTTACAGATAGAACGAAACCTAATTTGTTTTGTTCCTCTAAATGAGAAGTGGAAATGTAAGCTGGTACATTGTGTCGTAAAAAGAGTTCTTTAACCGGAATAATCATATCTTTCATTAATTTCGTTAACATGCCCATCTCAAACTCGAAATTAAAGCGATCTATACTACATAAATCGGCGAATACTACACCGATAAAACCTGTATTAAATACTTCTTGATATTCTACGTCTTCGTCATGATTACCGTAAAAATTCTTTTCGATTAAATAATTTACAAAATAAGCAACACCGTCACTTTGTTCAAATGGTTTCGTTGAAAGAACAAAGCCGATTTTCTTTTGTTTATGTAAATATACACATGACATATATGCTGAAATGTTATGTTCCTTAAATAGAGAACTTGTTGCCCCAGAGAGACCATCTAATACGTGATGAACAATTTGAAGTTTTTTACGAGCGAAATAATAGGATTTCTTTTGTAACTCCAATGTATCAATAAAGACAGAGCCGATAAAGCCTGTATTTGAAATGATAGGTGTTTGCTTTTTTCTTCCTCTGCGCTTTGCTTGAGCCATTGTAAAAATCATCCCTTCATGTACAATTAAAATAAAAAGAACGTTTGTTCGTATATTTATATTTTACTATTAAAACGCTCTAAAGTAAAGGGTTTTTGACGAAAAAAACAACAAAAAAGACACCTGCAAAAGGTGCCTTAAACGCTGTAGGGAAGAGGGTTCATCCATACAATTTATATTATGACACAGAAACAATCTCTTCTGTATCTTCTACATCTAAATGACAGTCCATAGTACGAACATCTTGATCTTCATGACTTCCGAAATAAATAGTAATTTTCATATGTATCGCTCCTTTATTCTAGGAATACCTAAAATAATTACTAGTAATGATAATATTTATTATATACCACTTTTTTCATTCCGACAACGTTATATCATTTTTTATTCTTTAAGGGCGCAAAGAGTAATGTGAAGAGATATTTTTATAGAAATAGGTACATTTCTTATATGTTATATTTAATACTGAAGTATTCGAATACAAATTTTATAAAAGGAGCAAAATGGATGAATTTTAAACAGTTACTAATAGATAATTTTACATATAAAACTTCATATATTGCGCGGCAGGCACAGGGAATGAATGTGAAAGAAACGAAGGATTACATTGCTGTCGACTGTGGTTTACCTGCAGATACATTTAATATCATTACTTTACTAAACAATAATGTAACAGAAGGGATCGAGAAATTATATAAAGAGGTAAACAACTATAATCAAAAGAAATTTCCAATGAGTGTTTGGTTTTGGGATGATAGGTACGAGCAGACTATAAAAAGCGAATTAATAAAACTGGACTTAAAAGAAGCAGAACAAAATATTGCAATGGTCGCAGAATTAAATACAATTCATCCGACAATAAACATGCCAGAAGGTTTTACAATACAAAAAGCATCTTCACCAGAACAAATTAAAAAGTTTGGAGAAACGTTAGCTAATTTGTTTGGTTCATCAGAGGAAGGTATACATGTACAAGCATTCTACAATCAAACTGCTTCTTTCGACTTATGGAATAGTGGGAATATGAACCTATACTTAGGACTTTATAAAGATGAAGTCATATCGGTTGGTTCATTAGTATGTACAAAAGATAGTATTGGTATTTATGATATAGCAACGAAAGAAGAAATGAGAGGAAAAGGATTTGGTTCTACTATGTTTCATTACTTGCTACAAGAAGCAAAGGCATTAAACGTTGCTCAATGCGTATTACAAGCTTCACCTGATGGGATTAATATTTATAAAAAGGCCGGTTTTCAATCTGTTGGACAAATGACTGTATTTGAAAATCGACATTTATTTGAATAAATTATTCAAGCCAAATTGCTTTCATGTAGGAGTTAATAAATCATTATGAAAAAGATATATATCGTTACAATACTTTGCATCTTTATAGTAATAGGTACTTTTGTTTTTCATAAAGTAAATGAACGTAAGTACACGAAAGCTATTAATCAATCAACTCATATAAAAAACATTGCACATAGAGGAGCTTCTGCGTATGCACCAGAACATACAATAGCAGCTTATACATTAGGACAACAATTAAAAGGAGATTATATAGAAATAGATCTCCAAATGACAAAAGACGGATATTTAGTAGCTATGCATGATGAAACATTAAATCGTACTACAAATGGTACAGGACTAGTCAAGGAACATACATTAGAAGAAATAAAGCAACTAAATGCAGGCTCTACTTACAATAAAAAGTATCCAAATTTAGCAAAGAAAGAATATGAAAATGCTAAAGTTCCAACACTCGAAGAAGTAATTGAAGTGTTTGGGCATGACGCGAACTATTATATTGAAACAAAATCACCTGATGAATATCCAGAAATGGAAGAAAAGTTATTAGAAATTATTAATCACTATGAAATACAGGATAAAGTTATTATTCAATCATTTAGTGAAGAAAGTCTGCAAAAAATTCATAATTTAAATGTTAATATACCCCTGGTGCAATTATTATCCTATAAGAAGGCAGTTCAATTAACTGAATTAGAGATAAAAAAGTATAAAACATATTGCATTGGTCTTGGGATGAACTATAAATATATTGATTCAGCTTATGTAAAGAGAATAAAAAAACATGGATTAGAAGTTCATCCATTTACTGTAGATAATGAACAAGATATGAAAAAGTTACTTTTATGGGGCGTTGATGGAATGTTTACGAATTATCCGGATCGTTTACATTCATTATTAAAGTTTTAATTAAAAGAAACTGTTTTTAACGTAATAGTTTATATAGGTTTTCGAGTAATATATAATTAAATTAATCTAGTTAAACTAAAAAGGAGTGTAAGTAGGATGAATATATTAGCTGTTGTCCCACGCCTCTATGTTTCAGACTTACAAACTCATCTAGAATTTTACAAAATACTATTAAAGCAAGAAAAACCACACGAATTTCAAATGAACGGAACGCATGTGATTAGATTTACAAATTTACTTTTAATTGAAGAATTAAAAGAAACAATTAAGAATCATGTTGCTGCAACGATTGTAATTGATGATCTCAACGAAGTAAAAGAACTAATCTTAAACTATAACGGCGTAATGATTACTGAGCCAATACAAGTACCCACAGGTATGAAAATGATAATTCGTCATCCAGATGGTAATATCATTGAATACATAGAGCCGACATTGAAATGAAATATGAAAAAGACGTGAAAAAGAATCCAATAAGCATATTGGATTCTTTTTTTGCTAGTTTTACGAACCGAACGCGAAAGAATACGACATTGGGTATTATTTTTCATAAGTTTAGTCAGAAAGTAACGAAAATGTAATGAATTTTAACTACGCTTTTTATATTTTTTTGATACACTGGCTACGAGAGGAATACCGATTAATGTAGGTAAAAACCAAAACCATATAGGTGGCAGTAAATTAATTATGGGAATATGAATACCGACGTTTACTAAAAGTGCGGTTACCGCACCTATATAAGAACCTAACATACCTCTAATATGGTGGTGGATCCAATTTTTCCAGCGTTTTTTTCTTGCAAGGTAGCCATAAATCGCAAAAGCATAAGAGAAAATTGCTACATAAAATAAATATGCGATTTTATCCCAGTTTATAATGGATAATATAATTGCAGTGAGGGTAATGACAACATAGGATGCATGATATATTTCGCCCCATTCCGTATGTTTCCCTTTCTTCTTTTGAGCAACCATCGCCACAATACCGGTAATTAAACATATTGTTCCAAATAAAATGTGGATGGTCAAAAGAACATTGAAAATACTCATAATAATTCCTCCTTTTTTATTTCTATAGTATTGCAGTATAGGAGAAAAGTTGAAACATATCGTTTATTCGTCTTAATATATTGAAATAAAGGTACTCTTAGAACAAATTTTCTTGAATTTAGTGAGTCACGTATTACGTGAAATGAAGGAGAGACTTCCATGTTTACATCTATTACATATTTACAATCAGGGAATGACAAGCAACAAAAGGTTTATGATGTTTTGAATAAACTAAACATCATGGAGGATTTAGCTTTATATAATCCCGTTCTTTGCGGGACTATACCTATAAGAATTGATACGCTTCAATCTGACTTAGATATAGTAATGGAAGTACATAACTTTGATGTTTTTGAACAAGAAATGAGATCTTTATATGGTTCTTATGAAGGATTCAAAATAAAAAAGAAAAAAATTAAAAATACCGAATCGATAAAGGTGAATTTTAAATTTGAAGGTTTTGATTTTGAATTATTTGCCCAGCCTAAGCCAGTGCGTAACCAAAATGCGTATAGACATATGATAGTAGAACACATGTTATTAATGCAGCATCCACATATAAGGGAAGAAATTATTCGCTTAAAAGAGAAAGGTTTAAAAACAGAGCCTGCTTTTGCTCAAGTATTAAACATTGTCGGAGATCCTTATGACGAACTTATTTTATTGGGACAGGAAATGAGATTGTGGTAAATAAGATATACAAAAACTCCTCCATAGAAAAAGAGGAGTTTTTGTTATGCCATTAGCTTACGAATTAATTCACTCAACAATTTAATCCCGTTAGTGATTTGTTCAGGGGAAGCATATCCATACGATAAACGTATGTACTGATCTGATTCTTCTTCATAGATACGTCCTGGGTTTAATAGAACCCCTTTTGATAGAGCCTCTGAAAATAATTTCTTCATCGGAATGCTAGGTACTACCTTTAGCCATATAAAAAATCCACCACTAGGAATATCCCACGTTGCAACATCTGCACAATACTTATTTAAAGCCCGTATCATGATTTGTCTTCGTTCTTTTAGTTGAATTCTTACGTTTGCAACATGTTCCTCATAAAAACCTTTATTTATCCATTCGGCAGCAACCCTTTGAGATAATGAACTCGATCCATAGTCTGTTTGCATTTTTATATCTGACAATCTATCAATAACTGGTTCAGGTCCAATAATCCATCCAATTCTAAGTCCTGGGCTAAGTGTTTTAGATAGGCTACCAACATATAATACATGTCCATGTTTATCTATCGACTTTAAAGGGACTGGAGGTGGTTCATCAATCCATAACTCGCGATAAATATCATCTTCAATAATAGGTAACTGTTCCTTTTCACATATTTTTATTATTTCTTTTCTTCGCTCTTTAGACATTAATATCCCTGTTGGGTTTTGAAAACTAGGGATAGAATATAAAATGTTTTTCTTTTTACTATATTTAATGCGTTTTAATAATTCGTTAGGTAAAACACCGTGATGATCCATAGCTATACCAGATAAATTTATATTTGCTGATTGAAATACATGAAGTGAATATAAGTAAGAAGGTTGTTCAAGTAAAACAGTTGATTCTCTATGCAAAAGACCAATTGATATTAATTGCAATGCTTGTAATGCACCAGAGACGATTAATATAGAACTCGGTGACGTATGTATTCCGAATGATTTTACGTATTTACTTATTGCTTTACGTAACGGATAAAACCCTTTTTGTTCTTCGTATCCAAAATAATCTAATTCCTCACTTACTTTTTTCATAATGGACTGCATCGTTTCTAACGGAAAAAGATGAGGAGCAAGTTCGCCTTTACTAAGATGGATAAGTTTGTTATTTGCTTCTGCCTCATTTATTTCTCGTACCATTAACTTGCTTGGTTTATGAATACCGGCCTTTACATATTCACTCCAATCAGGTGGTGGATTCGTTGCTAATAATGACCATGTATTATTCGTTACAATTGTTCCTGCTCCAATTTTCCCTTGAATCAGTCCATCAGCCATAAGTTCATCTAGTGCAGTTATTACAGTGCTACGATTTACTTGAAATGATTTTGCTAACTGCCTTTGACTAGGGATCTTACTTCCAATTGGCCACTCTCCATTTTCAATTTTTTCTTTCATATAATCTACTATCTGCCGATACTTAGGCAGTTTTTTACTATTTGTCATAAATAAACTCCCCTCGTTCACTTAAAAAATGCCAAGTGGTTGGTTTTTACGATAAGTAACTGGTTGAAGACATTGTATCAACTATTAAATATGATGAAAAGAAATAATTGGTAATTTGAAAATGGTTGGTTTATTAGGGAGGGAGAAACAACATGCATAATAAAAAATGGGATTTACGCATTATATGTGCTCACGCTTTTACGATTCTTATATGGGGATCTGCTTTTCCGGCAATTCGTATGGGGCTTGCATCTTATACACCTGAGCATCTAACTTTACTACGTTTATTAATCGCTTCATTTATACTTCTGTTGTTTTCTTTTATTTACAAGTTACGAATACCGGATTTAAAGGATATCCCAGCAATTTTTATATTTGGTGCGTTAGGATTTACTTTTTATCACATAGCATTAAACTATGGTGAAAAAACAGTAAATGCTGGATCGGCAAGTTTAATCGTTTCCGTCACACCTATAGTAACGGCAATTCTTGCTTCTATTTTTTTGAACGAAAAAATGAAATTAAACGGTTGGATCGGTGGGGGAATTAGTTTTATAGGAATTGCTCTCATATCATTTAGCCAAGGAGATGCTATTCAATTAAATAGTGGGGGATTTTTTATACTATTAGCAGCGATTTCAGAAAGCTTATATTTTGTTTTCCAAACTTCTTACTTAAAAAAGTACGGCTTCTTACCATTTACGATATATACAATTTTATCTAGTACGGTATGTATGCTTATTTTCTTCCCGGGAATGTATACAGAAATACTAGCAGCTCCTCTTGAAGTGAATATGAGTGTTATATATTTAGGTTTATTTCCAACAGTACTCCCATATATCGCATTGGCTTATATCATATCTCATTCTGGTGCTGCTGAAGCAACAAGTTCTCTATATTTAACGCCAGTAACTGCATGTTTCGTTGCTTGGATATGGTTAGGAGAAGTACCGACTTTTGTTTCAATAATTGGTGGGGGGATTACTATACTTGGAATTTTGATTGTTCATATACCAGTATTAAGAAAAGAAAAACATAGGAATCTAGCAAATAATCAATCCGTATAATGTAATTCAATAATGATTTTATGATACTTTTTTATATAGTTTCTTTCTTATGTTGATAAATATAATATTTTGTATTTCAGTTAAATATTGTATGTTATATTTTGTGTAGTAAGCATTTTAAAAGGAGCTGACAACATAGAGCATTTTATGAATTTACAGGTGATAAAACTTGGCTTACTGTTATTAATAATTTGTACAATGTTTATACACAATTTAGTAATAAGTACTCTCCAAATACAGGACTTATTTCAGATTTCGTTGTAAAAAAACCACCACAACCCGCACCTAAAGACTTCTTAGATGAGTCAGAATATACAAATGCATATTATTACAATGCTAGTCGGGTACCATTGAGAATTATAATGGACTATGCGATGTACGGTGAGAAGCGAAGTAAAGTCATTTCTGATAAAGTCTCTTCATGGATTCAAAATAAAACGAATGGAAATCCTTCTAAAATTGTGGATGGTTATCAATTAAACGGATCTAATATTGGTAGTTATTCAACTGCTGTATTTGTTTCACCGTTTATTGCTGCAAGTATAACGAGTAGCAATAATCAAAAGTGGGTAAATAGCGGTTGGGATTGGATGGAGAATAAGAGAGAAAGCTATTTTAGTGATAGTTATAATTTATTAACTATGTTATTTATTACAGGAAATTGGTGGAAACCTGTACCTGATGATAAAAAATACAAAATCAAATAAATGATGCAATTTATGAAGGATACGATAATTAATTAAATTTGAGAATCGTTACTTAAGAAAGGAATTAGCATACGCTAGTTCCTTTTTAATATTTTGTAAAACATTATCCATTCAAAAATTCGCATAGATATACTTGCTTTTTTCATATACATAGTTATTGATGACGCTATGTTTTTGTGAGGGGAGAGTATTTCTTGGAAAAAGTATTATTTTTCGGAGACCCAGGTATTGATGACTCATTTGCCATTATGTATGGTTTACTGCATCCCGAAATTGAAATTGTCGGTATTGTAACCGGATACGGAAATGTTGAGCATATACATGCTGCACATAATGCAGCGTATATTTTACAGTTAGCAAATAGACAAGACATTCCTGTCATTAGTGGTGCAACAAAACCACTTACAGAAGAAATCACTACGTACTATCCTGAAATTCACGGAGCAGAAGGATTAGGGCCCATCCATGTTCCAGAAAATATATTATCTATTCCAATATATAATTTCGGCAGTATTGCTGCGATTCTTATAAAGTACGGAAAAGATTTAACGATTGTTGATGTAGGAAGATCTACCTCGTTAGCAATTGCTTTTAATTTATGGAATGATTTAATGCTAAATGTAAAAGGAATCTATTTCATGGGTGGTGTTTTTTTAGAAGTAGGAAACGTTACGCCATTAGCAGAGGCAAACGTGTATGGAGATCCTATAGCAAGTAAAATTGTTTTTCAACAAGCAAAAAATTTATTCATATTCCCTTTAAATGTAACAAACAAAGCTGTGTTGACTCCAAATGTATTCAGCTATATCCAAGCTAATTCAAAGAATCCATTTCATACAATAATGAAACCGATGTATGATTACTATTTATCTGCATACCAAAAACTTAATCCATCTATCGAAGGTCCTTTGCTACATGATGTGGTTGCAATAAGTGGATTAGTAAATCCAAGTTTTTTTGGATTTGTGCATCGTACAGTAAATGTAGATACATACGGAGATACGAAAGGACAAACATTTGCTGATTTTCGCCATAGCTCTATATCTGAAGGAGCCCGTATAGCACTAGAAATAGATGAACAAAAATTCATTCAAGATTTTATGAAAATCATGTTATAAGTTGTAGTCGAAAAAGGGAATTACTTCACTACGTTGAATATAAACATACATCCTCTATATAAGGGAGCTTACAATATTGAATGTCCAGTTAAAGGTTGTTACGAGAGAAAATTGGGAAGAAGCATTAAAGCTACAAGTTAAAGAAAATCAGTTGAAATTTGTTCCATCCGTAGCAGTTTCGCTTGCTAAAGTATATATAAAACCAGATGGTGACAATGTAGAGTACATGCCATTTGTGATATATGATGGCGACCATATGGTTGGTTTTATTATGCATGCTGTTGTAAGAGAGACAACTGATATGTATTGGATAAACGGTTTTATTATTGATCAAATGCAGCAAGGTAAAGGTTATGGAAAAGCGGCATTACAAGAAAGTATATACTTAATAAAAAATACATTTAAGGTGTGTAAAGAAGTTAGATTAACAGTACATAAAGATAATATCTCTGCTAAGAAACTATATGAACGTTATGGTTTTCAATCATTGGGACATGATTATGATGGTGAGCAAGTATATCGCTTATTCGTTTAATTATTATGTAATAAAGGTGTGAAATGAATTATGCAATTTACTGAAGTGAAAATTGAAGTATTTATCCCTGAAGAATACATTGAAATGTTGAGGAATGAGTTAAATAAAATTGGTGCTTGTAAAACGGGAGAATATGATCATTGTCTGTCCTATAGTTCTGTGAAAGGATACTGGAGACCGTTAAAAGACGCATCGCCTTTTAACGGGGAAATTGGTCAGATTTGTGAAGGGCAAGAATATAAAATTGAAATAAAGTGCAAACGGGATCTTGTAAAGGATGCCCTTGAAGTCATTAACGAAATTCATCCGTATGAAACACCTATGATTTATATTATCCCAATATTAAATGACTATTTTAATCAAATATAAAGTAAATGAATGGGAGGAATAGCAATTGAAAAATAAATTTCATCATATTGTACGAGCTGTTATGATTAAGGATAAAAAATTGTTAGTAGCTGAATATATTGGCCATCATTATTTTTTACCAGGTGGTCATGTTGAAGTTGGCGAATCAGCTGAGAATGCATTAATAAGAGAACTACAAGAAGAACTCGGAGTAAATTGTAGTATAAAACAATTTTTAGGAGTCATAGAAAACCAATGGCAAGATAAAGAAGTTCTTCACCATGAAATCAATCATATTTTTGAGATAGATTCACAAGAGTTACATATTGATTTCATACCAAAATCTAAAGAATCTCATTTAGCGTTTCACTGGATTGATTATAATCAAGATGCTTTACATACTTATAAAATCATGCCAGTACCTTCAGTTAAAGAGTTACTAGAAAGAAAATTAAGTGATGAACTACTAAACTGTTGGATTAGCAATTTTTAAACGCCTCTATCAATAGTAAATCCGTCTGCCAAAAAAGAAAGTAAGAAAATAGGCTAAAAAACAAGGTACATCACCTAGAGTAAGTTCATATTTTGTTGATGTACGTATTTAGTCTATAGTCTTGTTTCTACTTTATTTGCAAAAATAGATGAACTTTAACATCTGGACGGAATTTATTTTTATAAATGGAGGGTTTCGTAATGAATCAGTTTCAACAAGAACTACAATCATTAAACCTTAATGATTTTCAAACTGGTAATGTTGTTTATTGGGATCAACAACAAAATCAATATCCATATTATTACATCCAAGGCGATGTACGTCGTTGCGGTGGATGCGGAGGTTGTGGCGGACGCTGTGGCGGATGCGGCGGCAGATGTGGTGGATGCGTAGGTTGTGCAGGATGTTTCGGTTGCTTTAATTGCTGGAACTGGTGGATCATTTAGGTATAGAATATCAAAACTATTTTACATGAAAGAAAGGTGTGAAAATTATTTTGCACTTTTCTTTCATGCTGTAATTGCACAGTTGAGTGAACTAGGTGAACGCGTACCAAAAGGATCATATCAAATATTAGGAATTACGGGGCCAACTATATTAATAATACCTGAATATAATGTAGTTGTTGCAAAAATGTATAATAAAAGATATAACTACGGCGGTGATAATTATTTATATTATTTACGTGAATTCAGCAATTTAGTCGCGGATACATTTCGTAACGGTAATAGGGCATAATTACTCCTATAATGAAAAGGAGTGAGAGAAAGTGAAAAATAAAATGAATAAAAACAAAAAGCAAAACATTAAAGATGTAAATACAGAGCAAAATGCAATTTATAGCGATCCGAAAGATGCAGCTAATATGCAAACGGTACCGCAGCCGAAAGATTTTGATGAAATTGAATATTAATTTTTCGTTTATCCGACCATATGACGAATCAAAAATACATCTTAAGTCCCATCACATGATTGAAAACTTTTGGTACTCTATATACATAAGCATTTGAAAATGTCTTATCTTAACAAAGCTTTCTTTAAGTAAATCTAATATAACCTGCAAAAAGACACTTCATTATGGAGTGTCTTTTTGTGTACATGAATTCAATTTCCATTTTTCATGCAGTATCTTGCTTTTTACGATGGTTATACTAACTGTGAAAATTCATGTCACGATAAAAGAAGGGGACAGTTAGTATGAAACAAATCTCTATAAATCCGTTACTAATTGTTCTAGGTACAATCATTGTTCAAATTGGCCTTGGAACAATTTACACATGGAGTTTATTTAATCAGCCCCTTGTTAGTAAGTTTGGATGGAACCTTAATGCCGTTGCGATAACTTTCTCCATTACAAGCTTCTCTTTATCATTTTCAACATTATTTGCAGGAAAGTTACAGCAAAAATTAGGGCTTCGAAAACTCATCGCTACTGCAGGGATTGTGCTGGGACTCGGTTTAATACTTAGTTCACAAGTTTCTTCCTTACCATTACTTTATTTATTAGCTGGTGTAGTAGTTGGTTATGCAGATGGAACTGCTTATATCACATCATTATCTAATTTAATTAAATGGTTTCCAAATCGAAAAGGACTTATTTCTGGTATATCTGTTTCTGCATATGGAATGGGTAGCTTAATCTTTAGATATATAAACGGAAGTCTGATCGATAGCCTTGGTGTATCACAAGCATTTTTATATTGGGGTATCATCGTTTTACTTTTAGTATTAATCGGATCGTTCTTCTTACGTGAAGCAATAGTAAGTAATACTGTAACTGAGACATTACACAATGATTATACGCCTCGTGAAATGATGCGAACGAAACAAGTATATCTTTTGTTTTTTATGCTATTTACGTCGTGTATGGGTGGTCTATATTTAATCAGTATGGTAAAAGATATTGGGGTACAGCTCGTTGGACTTAGCGCTGCAACTGCTGCTAATGCCGTCGCAATGATTGCAATCTTTAATACAGTAGGTAGAATCATTCTTGGAACGCTATCAGATAAAATTGGCCGAATGAAAATTGTCTCTGCAACGTTTATTATTATTGGATTGTCAGTCTTTACATTAAGTTTCATTCCATTAAATTACGGGATTTATTTTGCTTGTGTAGCCAGCGTAGCCTTTTGCTTTGGTGGTAATATTACAATATTCCCAGCCATTGTTGGGGATTACTTCGGTTTAAAAAACCATAGTACAAATTACGGGATTGTATACCAAGGGTTCGGATTTGGTGCGCTTGCAGGATCATTCATCGGAGCATTATTCGGTGGATTTCAGCCGACCTTTATTATAATCGGTATTTTAAGCGTTATTTCCTTCGTTATTTCGATATTAATTCGTCCACCAAAAGCAGAGAAGAAAAAGGAAATAAAGCAGCTACATCGAAAAATAGCTTAATTCTACAAAAGGGTCCTCCTACTAGGGCTCTTTTTTCACGTTAACTTTGCTAAGAGCAGATAAATGAAATACTCAATTAACTTTTTTATATTTTAAAACGAATAAATGGTAGAATGTAACAAAGATAGAAAATTCCCATTATTAGAGGTGGACTTAGATGAAGAAAGTAAATGTTACATATGCACTTTTATACGATAAAACAAACGAAAAGATCTTAATGGTAAAAAACAAAGGGAAGAATGGTTCTTATTACACACTACCAGGTGGCGCGGTTAAATTGGGAGAAACGTTAGAAGAGGCAGTAATTCGGGAAGTGAAAGAAGAAACCGGTCTACATATAACTGTAAATGGTATTTGTTACATTAGCGAAGCTTTTTTTGAAGAGAGAGGACATCATGCAATTTTCTTTAATTTTTTAGGCGAAATAATCGGCGGAGAGACATATATATCAAGAACAAAAGAAATCGAAGAGATTACTTGGATGGAACTTCATATAGCAGCACCGTATTTGCGTATATCAGAACATTTACTAGACATTTTACAAAAGAAAGAAACAGTACCTTACATTTTTAATGGAACAATCATTCATCAAGCAACATAAAAATATCATTTCATATAAGGCGGGGAAAAAATGGAGTTTATCGTTAATCATAAACATTTCACTCAAGCACTTTCAGAAGTAAGTAAAGCCATATCGACAAAAGCTTTTATTCCTATACTATCCGGTATAAAAATAACTGCAAATCAATCTGGAATTACTTTAATCGCAAGTAATTCAAATATTTTCATCGAAAAATTCATCCCTAGTTCCATGGATGACGAACAAATTACGACTACCTTACAAGCAGGGACAATTGTTGTACCTGCAAAATACTTCATTGAAATTATAAAGAAAATGCCAAGCGATATAGTAATAAAAAGTAAGAATGAGCAAACAATTACCATACAATCAGAAGAAATCACATTAAACTTAAATGGCTTTCCAGCGAGTGAATTTCCTAACGTACCACAAATAGAGGATCATGCAGAAATACAAATAGAAACAAAACAATTGATTGATGCGTTTAAACAAACAGTCTTTGCAGTAGCGAAAAATGAATCTAGACCCGTTCTTACCGGAGTGCATATCGAGTTAGACTACAATAAATTAATATGCGCTGCAACTGACTCTCATAGACTAGCTATACGTGAAACACAAATTTCTACTAATATGAAAGCGAATTGTATTGTACCAAGTGCAACCATTAATGAACTTTTAAAATTAATGAACAGCAATTTAGAATTCGTTTCTATTTATCTATCAGAAAGCCACATTATTTTTACATTCGGCACAACTACTTTATATTCAAGACTAATCGAAGGGAAATATCCTAATATATCTAGTTTAATTCCAAATGAATTTCAAACAGTCATTAACGTAGATAGACAAAGAATGTTACAAGGTGTAGATCGATCAAGTTTATTAGCAAGTGAATGGGCAAATAACAATGTTAACTTAGAAATTGTAAACGAATCTACAATTAAAGTTTCTTCTAATGCTTCTCAGATTGGAAAAATATATGAAACACAACAAGTAGATGCAATTCACGGTGAAAAACAATTACATATATCTTTCGATGGACGATTTATGTTGGATGCTTTAAGGGCAATAAAAGAAGAAACGGTTACTTTAAGTTTCAGCGGTTCTATGAGACCGATATTAATTGAAGCAGGGACACAATCTGCAGCAATCCATCTTATATCTCCAGTAAGAGCTTATTAAAAACGGAGGAAGGAATCACGTTATGTACAAGCACACTTTATGTTTTATAAAAAGAAATGAAGAGATACTTATGTTAAATAGAGAATATGATCCGGTAAAAGGATTATGGAATGGTGTAGGAGGAAAGATAGAAAAGGGCGAAACACCTTTAGAAAATGCGATTCGTGAAATAAAGGAAGAGACTAATATAAAAGTTACGTATGACCAAATTCAATTTAAAGGCATTATTAAGTGGAAAGATTCTTCATATTCTGGCGGCATGTATCTTTATCTAATAGAGCTAATGAATGAATTTACATATCAAACTCCAAAAAAAGTATCAGAAGGAATTTTAGATTGGAAAGAGGTTTCTTGGATTCTTAGTGACTATAATTACGGCGTAGGAGAGATGATACCTAAATTTTTAGTTGAAGTGCTCTACAATGAATTCATATTAGAGCACAATTTTGTTTTATCTAATCATAAATTAATAGATTATAGGAATGAAAAATTGGCTAAACAGGAAAGTTCTATAAATAATATAATTCAATTGTAAAAAGCAGGAATTGTAATCTACAATATACAGCAAAATAATTATAACTCAAATAATTCGAAGAGTAGCTAAGGAGAAAATTCAAATGGGGATGAGTGTAATGAAGAAAATGAAATGCCCAGTGTACCAAAAAACTAAAAAGCAGATAAAAAATTTTAGACAGGAGATTCAATATGTGGAAAACAAATATTGTCAAAACTACTAGAGGCAATTTTGAGTATTTTGTGAAGGGAGAAGGTCCGCCTTTATGCGTTACACATATGTATAGCGAGTATAACGATAATGGAAATACTTTTGCAAACCCATTTACTGACCATTATAGCGTATATTTAGTTAACTTAAAGGGGTGTGGTAATTCAGATTCGGCAAAAAATGATTCTGAATATAGTATGACCGAAACGATTAAAGATTTAGAAGCGATTCGAGAAGCTTTATATATTAATAAATGGGGGTTTGCTGGTCATTAGACAGGAGGGATGTTAGCTCTTGTATATGCGACTGAAGCACAAGAAAGTTTAACGAAAATAATTGTTGGTGGCGCAGCGGCGAGCAAGGAATATGCATCTCATAAAGATAGTATATACTGTAGTAAAAATGTAAAATTTAATAGAATCGTATCAATTATGAATGCATTAAATGATGATAGTACAGTACAAGAAGAAAGAAAAGCATTAAGTAGAGAGTGGGCACTTATGTCTTTTTATTCTGAAGAAAAGCTTGAAGAGGCATTAAAACTGCCGAATAGCGGAAAGACAGTTGGCAATCGGCTAAATTATTTTAGACAAGTTGAATATAAAGATTATGATGTTCGTCAGAAACTTAAATTCGTAAAAATCCCAAGTTTTATATACTGTGGTAAGCATGATGCACAATGTCCCTACATATTTTCTCGTGAAATAGCAAATTTGATCCCGAACGCAACATTAACTAAATTTGAAGAAAGTAATCATAATCCATTCGTTGAAGAAATAGACAAGTTTAATCAGTTTGTCAACGATACATTATAATCAATAAGTAAAAAGCGAATCCTTTATATAAGACAGATTCGCTTTTTATTATAATTAGACTTTTTGCCACCAAGCATACCTAGGATAGTCTGTAGATTTTAACGTAATAGATTCGCCAATTTGAGGTGTTGTAATTTTAACTCCTAAACGGTTAGCTTCTTTCGTAACACGTTCTATCGGGTCACTCCATTCGTGTAATGCTAATGTAAAAGCACCCCAATGAATCGGAAGAAGTAATTCTCCTTTTACATCAATATGAGCTTGTACTGTTTCTTCAGGCAACATATGAATAGCAGACCACCTTGGATCATATTGCCCGCATTCCATTAACGTAAGATCGAATGGACCGTATTTATTACCAATCTCCTTAAAGTGAGGCGCATAACCGCTATCGCCACTAAAGAAAACTTTAGTTTCTTGACCAAGGATAGCCCATGAACACCATAACGAACAATCTCTATCTGTCATACCTCGTCCAGAGAAATGCCTTGCAGGGGCACATACTAACTTAATAGTATCAAGCATAATTTCATCCCACCAATTATGCTCACTAATTTTACTAGGTGAAACACCCCATTTAATTAAATATTGCGTAACTCCAGTTGGAACATAGAAATGCTTTACACGATCTTTTAATTGCATAATACTTTTATAATTTAAATGATCATAGTGATTATGAGAAATAATAATTGCATCAATTTCTTGCAGTTCTTCACGTTCTAAAGAAAAAGAACCACTATAACGTTTACTATTAAACACTGGAAACGGGGAAGAGGCATCTCCAAACATCGGGTCTAATAACAATGTTTTACCTTCTATTTTTAAAAGAGAAGCAGAATGGCCAAACCATGTAATACTCTCTAAAGACTTATTGTTTTTATCTGATAAAACAATAGGTAAATTCTTTATAGGACGCAACTTTGTTTTCATTTTAAAGTAATCAGTCATTAAACCTATAATATCTTTCGGTTTAAAACTTACATCAGTATGAATTTGATTTACATATTTCTTTTTCATTCGTTCTCCTTTTTACGTTTAACAATATACGTATGTTGTTATTGTAGTTATTTGTAGTGTAAACTATATCATTTTATCTTTCATCTTAAATAAAGTACATTTCATAAATTCGTCAAATTCATTAATCATATATATAAAATGAGTGTTATTTAGCGGCAGATAAAATCAATATTAAGTAAATGTAAATTGTTTTAATTTAGTAAATTCATTCTTAAAAGCAACAAAGAACATACGTTTCGTTGTGTGTTAAAGAAGAAAATATATCTCTAATTAGTAAAAGAAAGGAGAGGATGTAAGTGCAAATAGAGAGAAAAAAGAAATCAAAATGTAAACTATCAAAATCTGAAATAACTCAGCTATATCTATGCTAAGGTTTTTAATTTGAGATTAGAGGATACTTACTTTCGTTTATAGAACTTAGTAAATACATAGATTTTACAATGAATTTACTCGTAAGGGAGGGAATATGAAATGCCCACTAATAATAGTCCGGAGAATATATTACATACAGCTTATGAAACTAAAATGATTTCATCTGGAGATAATTCGCCATCTATAAAAATAAAAGGAACGAAACTTCAATATTTACTTGTATTGGTTCATCTTGGTTTTGAGTCAAATATTGTGAAAATGGTGCTAGGTTGGACGAATGAGGAATTTGAAGAGCGCATTAATTCATTAGAAGTAGAGGGGCTATTGAAACAAACAGGAGGGAGGTACTATCCAACGTGTATGATTATAACAGCTTGTGAAGGAGAAAAGCTTTATAACCTTTGTGAACCTCTAATTAAACCAACACTTAGGATCTTTGAAAACTATTCAAGTCATATTGAAGATATTTCAAAGAGAATCGACACGTTTAATCATTTATCTAGAGAATCTTATAGTCTTTTATTGTATAGTGGTGTGTTATTAGATTTTGGACAAATAAATTACATTGAAGAAAACTATTTAAAAAAGAAACGACCTTTAAGAAATAAGAAACGATATTATTATGCTATTCAAGAACAAGAACTAACAGATATAGAGGCTTTCGGGATGTATGGTAATACGTATTTAGATTTAGGAGAAGTTCAAATTGGTCTTTATGGAAATTCTCGATATTCAACATTAAATTTAATAACAGCAGATAACGAAACATTTAAAGAATATTTTCAAAACAATAGTACCGATATTAATTATAAGAAAAAACAATTAGTAAAAGGTTTCGTAGCAGCAGATAGACAAAAAGACTTACATTTAAACGTAGTTTACGAAAAATTAGGCTTATATCAAAATTCACAACCTGTTATCCCTGTATTTAAATCAACAGACTTATTTATACTTAACGAAATTGCAAACACAATCAGTGAAGATTTAGTCTTATTATTCAACGAAAACGATAAACCTTTAAAACAATACTTTGCCAGCAGTAGATACTCAAAAGAAATTACTTATGAAGAGTTTTTTATCTGGTGGTATCACTTTTTCTATACAAAAGTAACTGAAGAATTAATAAAACAAGGTGTAATTATAACAAGCACCCAAAAAAATCAAACGTACATAATCCATCAATAACTTTAAATTAAAGTGCTAATATACTTTTACAAATGTAGCAGCTGAACGGTAAATAATTATTATAGTAAATAAGGGATAATCTGAATTTAAAATCTAATATAAAGAAAACAAGATATTTAAAGAGGAGAAGAGCCATGCAAAAGAAATTTATCAATCCAGAAACGATGCCACCAACTTTTGGATACTCACATGTAGTGGAAGTTAGTAACGCTAAACGAACGATTTACATATCTGGACAAGTAGCAATTAATATAGACGGCCAAATTGTTGGAAGTAATGATTTAGCTACACAAACACGACAAGTATTTGAAAATATTAAAATCGCATTAGAAGCGTCAGACTTAAATTTCAATGATGTAGTAAAATTAACATTTTTCTTAACAGACATTTCTCAAATGGCCGTTGTTAGAGATATTCGAGATCAATACATTGACACTAATAATCCACCAGCAAGTTCAGCTGTCGAAGTTAGAAAGTTAATTAACAATAACTTATTAATTGAAATCGAAGCAATTGCTGTAGCAAACTAATTTTAAAAACTTATTATGAATCATATCCATGCAATTCGTTTAATGTGTTCATTTAAAACGAATTGTATTTTTTATTGTCTTAAATATAATTTATATCTGGAGACATTATCATCAACAACTCATAAAACAACAACAAATAAGCACACAATCGATTACACAGAATGAATCCGATGAAAAGGGAAGCGTAACAATATAAACTAACATATAATAAGTTTATTACTTTTATACAGTTAACATAATATATATTATAGGCAGTTACATAAACAAAGCAATATCAGGTATCAAAAACCAAGTAAACTATACTTAATGAGACGGAACAGAGATTTTTAGTGAGATTTACATAAAATCTTATTTAAACGGATTTCTACAGTTTTTACCGTTTATTTTGCTATACAATCAATCGCAGCAACTCTGAATCAATAATCGATTCAGATTAAACGAATTAAAATCATTTTTGATCAGCGAGAAATTTTTATACAGAAAAATCATTTCTAAACAAAACATAAATTAATAATTATATTTTATGTTTTACTGTATGAATTTATTGCTGTTTACACACGTTTTATAATTTCACATTATTTATTGTTATTTCTGTTATTTACACTTGACTTTTGTTATACCCATTGTTTTGCATTCTAGTTAACATAACGTTTATTTTTAACATAAAAAATCTCCCTCACCTTCAGGAAGATTTTTTAACTTGCTAGTATTTCATTTATATATTTTTAATAACAATCCCAATTGTAAATAACATTGGAAAAATCTAGATTTAACAAGTCTTCTTTTTTTATAAAGAAATTTGCAACACCAGAATCTCCCCACATAATATTTAATGAATCATCTGTATCGATTTGCAGTAATAGGATGTCATGCTGTTGGTATTTTTCTTCCCATTCTCTCGGATCTGTCTGTGTGAAAAATGGATATCCACCAATTTTATGTCCTTGATCTTTACATAAATCATCATACAGTTCGCCTAATTCTGTATTATTTTCTTCATCAACAATTTCTTCCCAGTCAATATCTTCACTAAAAATCTTTTCGAATCGATAATCCCCTGACGTTACGGGTTGATAATCCAATTCAAACTTTAATTTCGCTGCTTCAGGTATAATAGACGATGAGAAAGTTGAACATGCTTATAAATTAATTCGCGATTTAATCGTATTCACAAATCGTCGTCTTATTTTAGTAGATAAACAAGGGATATCAGGTAAAAAAACTGAGTATCATTCTATCCCTTATAAAAGCATTACACAATTTAGCATTGAAACAGCTGGGCATTTTGATTTAGATGCAGAACTTAAAATTTGGGTATCTAGTTTGAGTACACCAATTACGAAAGAATTTAAAGGTGACGATAGTGTTTTAAGCATTCAAAAAGCGTTAGTAACATATACGACCAAATAATACTTTTTTGTATGTTTATTCAATTATAAAATTACTAACCCGAGTATTTTGGAAGAATATACATCATTTTAGTATATTTAATCTCAAATAACAGAAAAAGGTAAAGCGTATTTCAAATGCTTTACCTTTCTTTTTTGTAATAAATAAGTGTAGTTTTATCATTTAATTTCTTAGTTTCTTCTGTTCTTTTATATCCCATCTTTTCGTACAGAAAACAATTTCTTTCTTCTTCTAAAATCGTAGCAAGTTCAAAACATTGTGCTTTTGAAAACATCCCTTCAATTAAAATTATTACCTTCTGAGCGATTCCTTTCCCTTGATAGATTGGATGAATAAACATCGGACTAATCCAAAATTTATAAGGTAGTTCTTTTTGGGATATACATATCGCCCCAACAAGTCTCGAATCTATTATAATTTTATAAAAATTACTGCTAGGATTATTTATTCTAAAAATAGTTTTTTCAATAGATTCATTTGCTGGGTTTGTTTCGTAGTCTTTATATTTATGTAATAAAGAGCTAAATGAGTCTATTTGCATTTGAAATAAAACTGATGCATCACTTTCTGTTGCCTGCTCTAATGTAATCTCCATCTACCAATTTAGTCGTTTTCTTAATGAAGTTATATGAGCTGTATGATGACGACCATGCCATGCATATAGTCCAATTGCAACAGCAAGTTTTGTTTCACCAGTCTCTGGATGGTTAAATGTCTTTTCTAAATCTTCAAGTTCTAAAGAATATAAAAGGTTAACCCATCTTTTATGTAATGACTCTAACATTACTAGTGAAACATCTACTGGTAATTTAGAATCAGGTAATTCTGCCCACTTTTCTTCTTTATATGGTTTAATCGTTGGATTCTTTTCTGTTAGCGCTAATTTAAAGCGTATGTAGCTATTCATGTGGCTGTCAACAACGTGATGGACTACTTGACGAACTGTCCATCCACCAACGCGGTACGGTGTGTCTAACTGCTTCTGATCTAAATCTTTGATAGCTTTCGTTAGTTCATTAGGTAAATCTTCAATTTCTTGAATCCATGTATCTATCATTTCTTCCGTTATAGGACGTTTGTATGTAAATTGCCCAATTGGATATCGTAAATCATTCATGAATAAGTCTCCCTTCTTATAAGCGCGAATTATTTCTCCAAATATAATGTACAAAATTCACCTGTTCCCCATTTAATTGTACAGATGTTGTATCTGCTTCGTTTTGATAAGAAGAAAATCCGCTTTTTTCTAGTACAATTTGTGATGCAAGATTATTAGAAGTTGTTTTAGCATGAACCTCATTAATTTCATTGTTTTTCGCTACGTCTAAAATTAATTTTACGGCTGCTGTTGCAACTCCTTTTTTAGTAAACTTTTCTCCGACTCGATAACCTAACGAACTGATTCGAGTTTCCGAATCTATATCTACTAAATTTATTCTTCCTACAATTTCACTTTCTTCGTTACGAATTAAATAAAAATAAGATTCTCCATCCGCCTGTTCTATTAATAAATCATCTAGTAGTTTTTGGAAATATTCAAAATCAAAATATTGCGAGCCACGATTAGGTACCATTGTTTCAAAAAAAGACTTATTCGTAAGTTCAAACGTAAATAAATCTTTAGCATCGTGTTTCTTTAATTGTTCTATGTATATTTTCATCTCGATTACCCCTTTTATATCTGCTAACTGTTATATATTCTTTTTTAATCAATTTTTTCCTGCTATTTCTTTCGTTTCAGTAACACAGCAAGTAACACTTTTGGATGAAATAAGTGAAATGGACTACGAATTAAATTCATCACTTTTACTAATCGAATATAAACGTCAGAATCAGTTGCAGATAGTTGATATATTTGTTTCGTATACCATAGCTGAAATTTTTGCTTTATCGTTAATTCTCTTTTTAGCTGAGGATGACGTGATATTTCCGTTGTTGTCATATCCCAAGGTGTTTCTATTATAGTAGCTGCCTTTTTATAAAATTGTTGTGTAAATGTTTTATCAAGTTGTTTTTTACCTTGCAGAAGTAATTGCAACTGGTGAGCTTCCATAGCGGCAACTGAAACACCTTGCCCGAAAACAGGATCAAAACGACAATGTGCATCTCCAACGACTAATAATCCTTCTGGCATATTTGTGGTGAGATCAAATCTCCGACGTACTTGATAAGGAATTTTATACGTTTTGATATCTGAAATTGCCACAGCTTTGTTAAGAAAATCTGTAACATGAGGGATTGATAAGTTTTTAGCAAAATTATAAAATTCTCCATCTGTTTGTGGTGCTTTTTCATTTGCATATCCACTGAAAGTAACAAAATAACGATGATCCTCAATCGTTTGAATAAGAACGCCATACGGATTATCAGGGAAACTTGGAGACATTAGTGTATTACAGTAATCTAATTTCTCATTTTCTTTAAGTTTAAACATTCTCGTTACGTAAAATAAATCAATACGTACTTTCTCTTCTTGCACTTCAATTTCGTATTCTCGTAACCACGCTATGCTTTTTGAACCGAATCCACTTGCATCAACAATAATATCCGCATGAATTTCTTCTTGATTTCCTGTATTTAAACATTCCATTTTTACTCCGCACACTTTATTAAGCTTTTCATTTACTACTAACCCTTCAACCAATGTTTCATATTTAATAGTAATATTTGAAATTTGTTCAATGCGTTTTTGAATATGTGCTTCGAGCATAGAACGACTTTGCTGAATCATATGTACTTCTCCTATGAATGGCTGTTTCCATGAACCAAATTGATGCCATTTTAAATCACGAGTAAAGTTATGTACGATACTACCTGCTTCAATTAGTTCATTCGTGATATTAGGAAACAATTCCTCAATTGCGTTTTCTCCGCCTTTTAATAACACATGAGGATGATTACTTTGTGGGACTCTTTTTCTCGAAGCTTTTCCATCCCATCTTTCACCGGCTTCTATAATGATTACTTCTTTAAAAGCAGTTGATAATGCTTTTGCGGCGAGCTTTCCTGCGATACTTCCGCCAATAACGATAGCCTTATTAAACATGTTTTCCCCCTTAATAAAAAGAAATCCTGCCTTATATGAATGAAACAGGATCTTAAACTCATTAACTTCTTTATCATTATAATTAAAACACACGAGTAAATTGTAACGTTAAAATTAAAATACCTAATCCCCAGACGTAATACGCGAATACTTTTAAGGAATGACGTTTTAAATACTGAATCATCCACGAAACGGCTATGTAACCGAAAAACGCAGCTGATAACGTTCCAACAATTAAAGATGTACTAGAAATAGATTCTGCTTTCCCTTGAAAAACATCTACAAATTGCAAAATGATTGCTCCGACAATGGCTGGCGTTGATAATAAAAAAGAAAAGTAAGCTGCGGTTTCGCGGTCTAACTTTCTCCATAATGCAGCGACGATTGTCATACCAGAACGAGAAATTGCAGGGAAAATAGCAACCGCTTGAAATGAACCGATGATAAATGCATCTTTATATGTAATGTCGTCCATTTTTTTACGACCATTCTTTTGTTTATCCGCCATGTAGAGAAAGAACCCTGTCACTAAAAACTCCCAACCAATCGTAATACCTGTTTTTGAAATATCCTCAAAAAAGTCTTTAAATAACAATCCAATTACAACCGCAGGTATCGTCCCGACAATAAGTAATAGCATTAGTTTTGAAAATGGATTTTTGATTAAATATATAAATTCTTTTTTGTAATAAATAAACACTGCAAGCAAAGTGCCAATATGCAGCATCGTATCTAAAAACAATCCTGCTTCATCTAATTGAAACAAATGTCTTCCTAAATAAAGATGACCTGTACTACTTATCGGTAAAAACTCTGTTAAACCTTGTATAATCCCTAATATAAAAGCTTCTAACCAATTCATGATGGTCCCCTTTCTTGTTTGCTTGTACCAATATATGAAGGTTAAATTTTCGATATGAAAAAAACTATATTTCTCTATGAATTTACTTTCATTTTATGGATATATATGTAAAGAGGATTGAGGAGGGTTATTATGTGGAAGCACACAAAATTCGGCAATGTATTACTTTGGCTAGGACCGATCCTTGTGTTTGTAGGGTTATGTATGACAAATGTTATTTCTGATATTCCTTTCTTTTTGGGAAAACATAAAACGATTGGAATTGTACTTATATGTATAGGAGTATGCTGTTTTATTATTGCGAATCATTTAAAAAAAGTAGAAAAATATGAGGACTAATTTTAAATAAAAAACAATCCCACTCTATGTGCTAGGATTGTTTTTTTATTACTTATTTATAGAATACTTTATCAACGTTATATTTTGCTTTGTATTCATTAATGATATATGTTTCATAAATTTCTCTTTCTGTTGGATCTTCTACGATACATGCATCAATGCGGTATACTTCATCACGGTGATTTTTAATTGGTGAAACATTGTCTTCGAAATGCTTCTTAATACGTTGTCTAATTTTACGAGCTTTACCTACGAAAAGTAGTTCGTCATTAATATTGTAAAACATAAAAATGCCGCCTTTATCTCTAGGGAACAAGTGGAAATCGATAAAACCATTGATTGGCGTAATTCTTGGCTCGTCTCCTCTAATAACTTGTTTACGTTCAGTAATTGTAACATCAACTTCAGGGATACTAATTTTAATCAAGTTCATTCACGTCCTCTTTTATTATAAAGATAAATAATAGCATACATATGTAAGAAAAGCTACGTTCATAGGCATATTTCATTTTATAATTCAAATATTATAGGTGTATCGTGTAAACTCTTCTTCCAAATCATATGATCACTTGATTCTCCCCAATAATCTTTTAGTACATAACTAGGCTCTCCAAACTTCTTCGTCCATATACTTTGCGCTTTTCTGTATCCACTATCTAAACAGAATTCTGTTATTCCTCTGCTAAGTAACGTAAGAAACATTGTATGTAGTAGTAAACTCCCGATACCCTTTCTTTGATAATCCGGAAGTATAAATACAGTTCCTATTTCATACAAATCCTTAAGTACACCATTTGTACAACTAGTAATCAATGTACTTGCTGGGCCAACTTCAATTGTTCCAATGATTTTATCGTTATTTGTGTCAATTGCTAATAAAAAGTAACGTTTTTCTCCGTTACTATCAAAATCTGTTTTCAAATATTGCTTTTTCATGTTAATTTCATTTTCTATGTCATCCAATTGTTGTGATAATCCTTCGTCTTTATATGTATTCGTAATAACTATACGGAAAAACAAGTGAAGTTCCTCTAAATCATCCGAATTTGGTCTCCTAATTGCAACGTTATACATGTTTTAAATCTCCATTCTATACAATTGTTAAAACAATGCTTTATATACTCTATTCAACAATATGCTACAAAGCCCTGCATAGATCCAGCAGTATAGAAAGCTCAGTATAAATATAGATGAAATAATTTTTATATCCATAGTTGTATGAATAGTAGGACCAAGTACGGGAAAACGGAAAATATCGAGAACTATCATAATTCCTATAAGTAGACAAATCGCAGAAAAGGAAACAACCCAAATTCTCCTCTTGAATTGTATAAAGGAAAGCCCTAAGGCTATACCTAACAAACCTGTAGTAAAGGGAAAAACAATTAGTTCACTTGGCTCGATAATAAATAATAAGAGAATAGTAAGGATATAAGAAAGTACTCCCTCACGAATAGAGTAGCAAATAGCCAAAAAAATGGGTAATGTCGCAAAAGGACTAATGAATAACCCTATACCAGGAATTAAATTCCCCGCTGCTTGAAACATGGTGGCTAAAGCACTCATTAAAGCTGTAATGACTAGCTTATTTGCTAGGGACAATTTTCTTTTATGAACAAAGTTCGCATCATTCTCTATCATAAGTTGACACCAATAACGTACAAACCGATTCATCAATATACCCCCTAAAGATATCTCATTCATCACTTTCTATATTATTCATACACTAGTTGTTTATGATTTGCTTTCTGCTTATTATCAATCACAATACAATAGACGTTTATAAAGAAGACCTTTAGGGGATAAACTATAAGTGTATATCTTTTTAAGGAATAATTTCAAATATGGTACCTTTGTTAAAATCAGTTACTTTCATAGAACCGTAAACTCCTAAATATAAACTAGTTTGATCCAAATTTGTTCCTAAACTCATATAATAAGCTGCTTGCGTACCAAAATCATAATTGGTTTCAATAACATGAAAGTCAGTATGTTTACCATCTATACCGGCTCTAGTATATGCTAAAACACCTTTAACTGGCGGCCGAGATTCTTCTTTCTTAGCAAGATCAGTAAATACAACGCTACCATATAAATTTGGGATTGCAGTTCCCATATATGGCTGAACGCCTGTAAGTGAAGTTCCTCCAAACTTATCTGGTCTCGGGTCTTTATGAAAATAACTAATGAGTGGCTGCATACGCTTTGCGGATAATCCTATTGTTTCATTATAATAAACCATTGTTCTCTCATCTAAAGTAGGATGATCAGCACAGTGCCGTATAAAAGAAGTAGGTAATTCTCCTTCCCATCCTCTCCAACCAAAATTAATAAATCCATCTTGATTAGAAGTGAATCTCATTACATGCATTTTAATAAGTTCAGTAACCGGAATTGGTTTATATTGAACAAATGAAAAAATAGACTCTACAATATCCTGTCCGACATTACCTGCATATTTAATATATTGATTATAAAACCTTTGGAATGAAATACCGGTTATATTACGGACGCCTTTCGCAATTACTGTAAGTGTTTCTTGTATCGATAGAGGAAGTTCATTAAAGCGTGTAACTACTGGAGGATTATTTATGAATGTATCTCTACTTACATCGATTTCAATTATTTTACCTGCTATTTCTAAATCATCTTGGCTTAAATTAAACGGATCATAACCCGACCCACCATCTCCATTTGTAAATACAAGTTTCCCCGTCTCTGGAGAAAAGTTTAAAGTATTTACTCCATTATGATTAAAAAATGGGCGTTTTATATGAAGTAATGTTCTACGTTTTTGAGGTTGCCCGTTTGACTGTAAAATCCATTCTTCAATTGTATCAATATGATCATATTGCGTATTTCTATTAACCCACTTTAAATTTAAAGTTTTCGGGTCACAAGGATTCGGTTTAAATTGTTCAGAAAGTGCACCGGGTCCTTGAGTTCCAGCTACTGAATAATGAAGATAAAATAAACCGTTTTGATAAAATTGTGGATGAAACGCAAGTCCAAGCAATCCCCGTTCATCATAGCCGCTACTAGCAACACCTTCTTCAGATGTACCTAATTTAATAATACGTTGACGAATATTTAAAAATGTTTTTATGACTCCATCTCCTATGTAAAAAACCTCTCCTAATTGGGTTGCGATAAATAGTCTTTCAACTGATTCACCTGGAAGTATTGCTGTTTTTATGACAGTCGGTAAATTTATGTTATGAACAATGGGTCGTAAATGAACCTTAACTTTTGTCAATTAACTTTACACCCCTTTATATTCTTTTTAATAGAAGAGTATGATTAGAGTGATCTTATTAGTATCAAATAAGTAGCATTCCTTTTTATTACATTTTTGTATATAATGTAATTATAAATAAACTAGGGGGCTACTTATGACACTTTTACTACAAATCATCTTACCACTTATATTTGCGCTATATTTATTTACCCTCTATCGTAATACAACTATTGGAAAAGCTGCTTTTCTTTTAGCGGTCATTATTGGGATTTTTGGATTAGAGAACATTTTTCAGCATGCTAATCTAACAGATCATGCTATTTATCCATATTGGGGCAGTTTGAAGGCTGTTGTTATTATTTTATCAGTCGTATTTCTATTTAAAAAAGGTGGTTTAACAGGAAAATATTGATTTGTAATGCTATTAACTGCTGGTTCCGCATCAACACTTATTTTGACGGTTTCATTTATTCAAAATATCCCGTTTTGGAATTGATAGTGAAATAACTAATAAAAAAATATATAAGATTAGGACCGTACATTTTAGAAATGTCTAATATGTACGGTCCTTTTGTTTACTAGTGGTCCACTTATAAGTATGTGATCTTTTTACAATTCGAATTTCTTTTTAAGTTTCTTATATTTTCTATACGAACGTCTAACAATGTTTAACATAAAATACGGTATTTTAACAGGGAAAGGCAATTTATAAATGAAAGGCAAATAAAATGTAAAATATGCCTTTTCTAGGTCTCTCCACTTACTATCTTCTTTTGTTTTTAAGAAATCAGATACATCGACTACATATCCCCTTCCTTTTTCCATCATCACATTTTTCCCGTGAACATCACAAGGAGTTAATCCTTGTTTCCTTGCATACTCTAAAGCTTTATTTATATCAAGGATTACCTGCTTAGGAATTTTAATTCCCTTATGAATAGCATCGTATAAGGTAATTTCTTTTAAACGTTTCAATACTATGAAATTTTCTCCTTTATATATAAGCTTTGAATAAGAAGGATGATTTCCGATTCTGCGGTATACTTCTGACTCTTTTTCAATTCCTTCTCCTTCTCGCGCGTAAACTTTCACTACCCAATCTTTGAATTCTCTGTGCATGAATACTGCAGCATAATTACCTTTCCCTAAACACTTCCAAAGTCTAGGAATATCTTTAACTACTACAGGCTCGAATTCGTCCTCACTTCTTATGATTACCTCTTTTAATAATTCATCCTTTATCAATCCCACAAAACTATTTATACTCATCGTTTCCACTCCGGTTTTGCTAAAAGGGGCTTACCCACATTTTAACGAAAATATACACTAAGCGAATTTTATTTGAACTGTTGAATACTTAATATGTATTCCGCTATTCAGAGCCAAAAACCATACAATAAAAAATATTTCTAACTATTTTTATTTTTTCAGAGGCGACTGTATAAGGCTTTTCTAAGTGCAAGTTCTCTCAGTTCATTGGTCATGCCAAATCTATATTTGTTTTTTTAAATTGTTCAATTCTTGTTCCACTACTATCTTTGTTAGCTAACACTTTTATTGTTTTAATAGTCTTTTGTTTAATTCCCACAATGCTGTTTTATTGCTATCCCACTTCAAATACGTTACGGCTTCCTCAAAACATAACCATTTATAATTTAAGTGTTCTTTAGATAATGAGATGTTTTTTGTAGGTACTTTAACTCCAAACGAAAATTCTTTTATTACATAAACGTCATCTCCCCAAAGGAACCCTCCAACTACATCCTCTACTGGTAGTGAAGACACAGAATCTAATTGTATATATGAACATTCTCTTGTAATACCAGCCTCTTCAAACGCTTCACGTTTTGCTGATTCAATAGGAATCTCACCGTCTTCTCCACCACCAGCTATGCCTTGCCAATAACCATAATCACTTCGGTTGAAAATCGCATATTGAATAGAGTCATCAATTTTTATATAAGGAAATATTAATACTTGATATGGTGCTCTCATTGCTTAACCTCCTCTCGAAAATAGGCTTTAAATACATATGAATAAAGAGCCGACATCATAATTCTACATGAATAATGCAGGTTTATGGTGTCAGCCCTCTATTTTTGAAGAATTTTATTTTTCATAAACTGTCTAATTCTTCAACCTGGTGTTATTCAATTGCGCCTGCAACGTCATAATCGTTTAAATCTAATTCAATTGGTTGTCCTAGCGCTAATTTAGCGAGTTCTGATCCTAAATATGGACCAGCAGTTAAACCTGAAGCTCCTAATCCGTTCGCAACAAGAATACCGTCGAAGTTAGGAAGTGGTCCGATAACAGGTAAGAATCCTGGAGTAAACGGTCTAAATCCAACTCTCGTCTCAAGCATAGTAGCATCTTCTAAGCCAGGTGCAACTGTTAATGCTTTATGGAATACTTCATTTAAACCACCAGCCGTTACACGGTGATCGAAACCAGTATCATTCTCATGTGTTGCACCAATTACGACATGACCATTGTCAAATGTTAAAATGTATTGATCATTTGGTGGCATAACAACTGGCATATTTTCTGTTGCTGTATTTTCCATTTGCAAGTGAACAATTTGTCCTTTTTGGAACGTAACTAAGAAATTAATTCCTAAAGGGTTTAAGATTTCGTTCGCCCATGCACCTGCAGTTACAATAACCTTTTCTGCTAAAATAGTTTCATCGTTTACTATAACTCCCGTAATATGATTACCTTCACGGACTAATACTGCATCTCCTTTTATAAAAGTTGCACCATGTTTTTTCGCAGCGCTTATTAATGCATTACGTAATAATCTTCCATTTACTCTTGCAGCACCACTAATATGAACAGAACTAAATTCTTCTGATAATGCTGGGAATAATTTTTTTGTTTCTTCAGCTGATAAGCGAGTGATTTCACCAATCTCTGGGGCATCTTCACGACGTTTATACGCTCGTTCTTCCATTTGATCAAGTTTTTTCTCATCAGTATGTAAACTAATTGCACCTACACGGTTATAACCTGTGTCCGTTTCACCGTCATCTTCTAATTGCTGAATTAACGAAGAATAGTAACGTGCACCGCCTTTAACGATTTTATACCATGCTTTATTACGACGTTGCGAAAGCCATGGACAGACAATACCTGCTGCAGCATCAGTTGCTTGACCTACTTGTTGACGATCCACGATAGTAACATTCGCGCCAGCCTTAGCAAGATGGTAAGCAGTAGACGCTCCTAAAATACCCGCTCCAACTACAATATACGATTTCATTTCAAACACCTTTTCTCTTTTGCTAATTATTTAAATATAAGAACATACTTTAGTATACTGAAAGGAATCCTTTTTTCAATGTGCCAAGTGCAATTAATTGTTGCATCATTGTGAATTGCCTAGTCTTACTTTTTCTTTTTACGAAATAATTCAATTGTTTTATATCCTTGCGAAAGAATTTCAATCATTTTCTCAAGACGTTTTTCACGTGTTTTTTCTTGTTTTACAGAAAACAAATTACGTGCCCAATCTTTTTTGTATCCAGGTGTTAAACTTTGATAAAACTTAAGTTCATTTGGGTGATTAGCTAATAAAGCTTCAACATCTTGAATTCGATCTGCATAATCAGCTACACATTGGCTCATTGCAGGCGTTTTTGTCGCTTTTTTCTTCTCACGCTTTAAACCTACAACAGTAAAAACATCATCCATACTTACCATTCGCGCAAATTTAATATCGCTTTCTCCCACATATCCATCTTCTCCAACGTTTAATGCTGGAAACATCTCATCACGGTGAATAAACGTACTGTAGCGAGAATTACCTTTTTTCGGATATGCGAAGAATACGTATCCTTTTTCAATTAATAATTCTTCATTACTAATAATATAATTCGTTTGTTTCACCATTTCATCCAGTGTTTCTACAAAAATAAAAATGGCATCGTGTTCTTTTGAAAATACAGTTTCTTTTCCTGTAAAAACTTCGTAATCACTTGGTTCATTAATAACAACCATATTCGTATACTTATTAAGTTTCAATTTATCGATAATTGACATGAAAATCTTCCTTTACATTCAAAATTCGTTGTTTATACTTTTTCATACTGTTCTAGTGTATTATATCTATTAAGAAAATCAAACTTTAATCATTGTTTTAAATTAAAATAACCGATTCTTCATAAGAACCGGCTAGCTATTTGTTTTATCATAACTCAATAGCAAATAAAGTATATAAAAGCTCTTTATATTGATCTTCTGTAATTTCACGTTTCGCTTTTTCACCATGAATCATTTCAGTTAAACTAGTATTTGTTAAAGAGACATGGCCAGAGTCCGTCAATTTGACTGCAATTGGGCCCTTATTGAAAATAGATTTCTCATCTTCTATTACTCTTTTTTGAACATCATTCACTACGATTTCATCAATTATACGATTATAAAAAGCATGACAAACTTTCCACTCACCATTCGTATCTTTTCTTTCTAGAACGTAATTCCCTTTACTCGTATCTTTTTGTCTCACTCGATACGTACCATTTTTAGAAGAAACAGACTCACCAGTAAAAGGTACAGGGATTAGAGGTACTAGTGAAGCAATACCTACATCAATTACGTATCGTACTTTATCATAATTTAGAATAATCGTTATATGTCCATTCTCAAGTGCCCATGCGTTTCTATCATTTTTATATACGGTACCTAATGCGAGTTGTACATCATAACCACAATCTTTTAAAAAGTAATAAAAAAACGTATTTAATTCATAACAAAGTCCGCCACGGGATCCATTTAAAATTTTATCCTGTAAATTTTCCATAGTAATTGCATTCGTATTACGTGCTATTACATCTAAATTCTCAAATGGTATAGTGTGTGCAAATGCAAAGAGAATTGTATTTAATTCCTCAAATTTCACTTCAGTACGCTTTGCGAGATTCAATCTTGTAAACAGCTTATGTTGTAGACTTGTCATAGTCAGCACCCCTTAAAATGTATAAGTTAAAATAGTATATGTTGATTGTAAATTTGATGGGGTACTGAAACAATGTACATTTCGTTTAACTGTACCGGTACAAAAAGTCTAACTCACAAGATTACTTAAGATAAGAAGCTACGAATACAAATTTAACAGTTCGTCTATAGTTAAATTATTATGATTGCTTAAATCAACAAAATATTGAATTTGCCACAGTTGGCTCTTTTTAGCTTGGTTGCTAACAGGAGTATCCCATATAGGGTAAATCCTCATAGCCATCTTGCCTTTTTGGTTTTCTGTTCTCAAGATTTTTTCCTTAAGAAGAATCTCTTTAGGGAAAATAAATTGTCCTAGTTTATTATCATCTATACAAGTGATTACTAATAAATCAGGAGCAGCGTTATAAGAAAACGCTTGATTTTGCATATTGTCACCTTTCTCCCAAAAAGAAACAAATTGACCAATTTTATTAGGAGTAATTTTTGATTTTCTAAAACGAATGGTTTTGTTATTTAAGTGAAATATACATCCTGCATATTCTGCGTTTTGCTTTTCTTCTTTTACATTCGTTATCATTAAATTATTAGGTTTGTAAACTATATTGTCTAAATTTCGGATCGTATCATTATAATTGTTCAAGAAAACTCCCCCTTTGTTCATTTCTTAGTTTAACACAAACATCAGTTCTTCTACATTGTATAGAATGTATATAATCATGAGTGACGTGAAAAGGGAAGATATAATTATTACTTTAATTTACTTTTTACTTAAATAAAAAAGCCTCCATTTGGAGGTTTTTTTATGCAAACACTTCAGGATATGTTGTCGCTAAATACTCTTTCAAATAACCAGTGTCTCCATCCATATCATGTAGCCACCAATACATCATTAGCGTTTCTTATTCTTGTTTCTTGCCTTATATAAATGCCTTATGGGGTAATCTTCTGTACAAAGCATCTATATTGAATAGATTTTTCCGCTGCATGTAATCATATTCAAAACCTTGTCACTTGTCCTTACTCTTCTTTTTACAATTCCCACTTTACTTTAAATAAAATGTGTTTAACTATTCGTGGGATGAAGAGTGTATTTTTGTAAATAATAAGTTTGTAAAGTATTAAATTGAGGAGGGTTTGTATGCAATATCCTAAAAAAGCTATAAAGTCTGCTTCTAATATGAAATCAGATTTTGCTACAACTGATGCGCAAAAAGTAAAACAAGAAATTCAAAATGATGTAAGAGCAGGACAAGGAGCAATGACTTCTCGAGAGGCGGGGGCAATGCGAGATTAAGAATACATTCCTTACTTGTATTTTTAGTTTGTTTATTTCTTAAACATTTACCAGTAATGAGTGTTTCTATAAAATCACTGCCCTTAAGTAGAGCTTTAAGTGTTTCTTTGTTTTTACTTACAATGCGGTAAATAAAATCTTTCTTAATTATTTGTTTAGAATATAAAAATTCATTACTCCGCAATATTTTTACTTATTATAAAAAAATTGCGGAGTAATATAACTTAATAAACTATCAAAAGTGTCAATCTCAGAATACGGTTTTATTTCAGTCTTATTTGTGATTCTATGAGGATTAAACCATATCCCTTTTATATTTACATTTTGAGGACCAGCAATATCCTTTTCTAAGTCATCTCCAACAAATAATACATCTTCTGGTTGCACATTAAGCTTATTTAATGCTAGTTCAAATATACGTTTATCCGGTTTACTAAATCCTACTTCTTCAGAAATAATGATCGTATCAAAGTAATTGTTTAAATTCGTGTTAATTATTTTAGCTCTTTGCCTCTGACTTGAGCCATTTGTGATAATTCCAACTTTAAAGTACTTCTTTATATGATTTAAGAAATGAATAGTATTTTGGTCTATCGAAAAACATTTAGGGAATTTTTCATTCCAAAAATCTTCGATGTAATTGCGTGGTAATCTATACTTCGGCGGAAATTCATCAAACAATGATTCTAAAACTATTGTTTTATCACTCATGCCGTATTCCCTTTTATCGTATTCTTTAAATTTCTGTAGCATATTGTTTTTGACTGTACCACTAACATCCTCATAACACTTTTCTAAAACAAATAAAAACAATGCATCTACTGCCTTATCCCTATTAAGTAACGTATCGTCTAAATCAAACAGCATAGCTTTATAACCCATCATATAATTTCACAACCTTTCTCACATGATTTAAATAATCCTTAGTTCGCACCTTAGGCCTTTACTAAATTAGCAAAAAAACTACAAAGTTTGTGGCGTACGCTCTAGAATTTCGCTTGCTTCTTTTATATTTAAATTCATCTCCCTTTCTCCCTTCTAGTAAAGTATCGAAAGTGTATTTTCAAACAGTTAAAAAACTACATGTAATTTACATTATTATACATTAGTTTTTCGTAAATATTAATCGTTCAACTTTTTATATGATAAGTTTTTTCAAGCACACAAATATTCCTACATAAAAAAGGAATATCGGTAATAATCCTTTTTACGGAGAATACACAATCTTGAAAATGGAGTTAATAAGTTAAACGTCCTATGAAGTTTCCTACTGTATCTCCACATAAACTACAGATAGTACGGCTATAATGACTACCAGAGGTGATATTATGAAAAACTATCATATCCTCGTGGTTGAGGACGATCAGGAAATTCAGGAATTAATTAAACAATTTTTAATGACACAACAGTATACAGTGGTAGTTGCTTCAGATGGACTAGAGGGTATGACACAATTTAATAAGCAATCCTTTGATTTAGTTCTTCTAGATGTAATGATGCCCAATCTTAATGGATTTGAAGTTGCTAAAATGATTCGAAGTCAGTCAAACATACCAATTATTATGCTAACTGCGTTAGAAGAAGAGGAAGATCAAATGAAAGGGTTCGATCTTGGGATTGATGATTATATAACAAAACCCTTTTCGTTTCATGTTTTGATTAGACGAGTCGAAGCTGTACTTAGAAGAAGTTATGATAACAATGTAAATAATCATTTGATATTTAAAGAAGTACGCATTGATGTTGATGCATATCGAGTATATGTAGATGATGTTGAAATTTTCTTAACGACAAAAGAGTTCGAAATTCTACAACTACTATTTCAAAATGAGAGAAAAGTACTGACAAGAGAAAATATCGTAGAGAAAGTTTGGGGATACGATTATTTTGGAGAAACACGAATAATTGATACACATATTAAAAATCTACGTAAAAAACTAGCTATCCCCTACATTAAAACAATAAAGGGTATTGGTTATAAAGTTGATGAATAAAATTTTAAAAATCATGAAGATGAAGCGAATTACTTATAAACTCTTTATGACTACATCTCTCATTTTGTTATCCTTTGCAGTGTTGATTTATTTAACTTTATACTTCTTTCTTCCTACGTTTTATGAGCAATACAAAACAGATCAACTTCAAACAGGGATAAAAGAAATAATTGATAAGTCCAAAGATCTTACGTTTCAAGATGCGATACCACTTTTTGATGAATACGCAAAAAAAAATAACGCGATGCTTTCGCTTCAAAATAAAGAAGGAGTAATTATTTACTCGCCTTCATTTTCTTTTATTCAAAGTGGTACACAAACAACAGTAGTTACTAAAGCCACACGATTTGAGAATGCAGGTACCATTAGTAATTCATATAATGTTACGGAAGCAATTCAATTCCAAGATGGTAGCTTAACACTTGTAGTGTTCGCAACATTTCAACCAATTGATGAAGCTTCGCAGGTATTAGTGCGTTTTCTCCCCTATATTAGTATCATTGTGCTCATAATTGGTATAGGGAGTGCTTATTTCTATTCCAGGTTTATTACAAAACCACTTATTTATATTAATGAGGGTGCACAAAAGATGGCAAATTTGGATTTCTCCGAAAAAATTGAGGTTCGCTCTGCAGATGAGTTGGGAGAATTATCTAATAGTTTGAATGACATGTCTATTAACTTACAACAAGCTATGTTTGATTTAAAAAAAGCAAATAAACAATTAAAAAATGATATTGAAAAAGAAAGAGAAATAGAAACAAAACGAAGAGAGTTTTTTGCGATTGTAGCACATGAATTAAAGTCCCCTCTTACTGTAATGAAAGGGTACTTAGAAGGGATGATATACAATATTGGCCCTTATCAAAATCGTGATCAATATTTAAAGAAAAATCATCAAATTATTGAAAGTATGCAACAATTAGTTCGTGAAATTTTAAGTATGTCAAAGTTAGAACAACACACTTTTAAACTAAAAATAGAAGAAGTTAATCTTTCAAAGTTATTAGGTACAATCACAAAAGATCTCGAATTTTTCGCTTCTCAAAAAAGCATCCAAATAATAAAAGAAATTGACTCTGACTTTTCTGTTTATACAGATCGTGTTCTATTTGAAAAAGCATGTAAAAATGTTATCCATAATGCAGTTATGTATTCACCACATGATGAAAAAGTCTATATCAAGTTAAATAATGATTCTAAACATGGTCAAATCAAAATGCAAATTATAAATACAGGTGTCAATATTAAAGATGAAGATATACAACAAATTTTCAAACCATTTTATCGAATTGAAAAATCAAGGAATCGAAATACTGGGGGAAGTGGTTTGGGACTATATATTGTTAAACAAATTCTTGAAACGCTAAATATAAAGTATACTATAAAAAATATGGAACATAGTGTGCAATTTTGCATGAACATTCCTTTATCTAAAAAACAAACAAACAAACTCCCCTCTTAGTAGGGCGAGTTTGTTTGTTTTTGTAGCAAGTATAATCTTATTAGGAATCAATTAGGGGGACTTTTCGTTTTTTAAGCTCTTTATTTCTACCATCCAACTTTAAAATGAAATCAGTAGTTGTTATTCCTTATTCTATCCGAGACGAGGTTGTTATATATGCGCTATCCAATTGAAATTCCCGTTACAAGAAAAACTCACTCTAAATCCATATTAAATTAAGTGGAGTTCAAAAAAATGGAGTTTGCAATGCTTAAAAACAAAGATAATAGATATATTAAAAAGCTTAATCATAAATGGAACAAATGTGTTACTAAGATTGTCTATTACGTATAAAAAAGGTGTTCTTGGTAGTCCTCTCATTTTGTACAAGAGGAGTGCTATCCAGTGCATTTGTTAATTGTATAGGTATGTAATAACCTATACAAAATCCATATATTCTTGAAAGAAATTGAAAATATATGATAGTTTCAAAGAAATTTTTTCACATTGCACATTATAAAAAGATACTACCTGTAGTATTACTTTCATGTGTAACGCTTATAGGCTGTTCTAATAGTAATATTCAATCCGAACCATCGAAACAAACCAAACAAGAAAATACAGAATGGTCTTTCACGTTCGAATCTCTTATTTAGAGTTAATATTTTATGTTTCCTTTCACTTTCAACCATTCTAATGCTCAATCATATTACGCTTATTTTTAGATTTTCCATTTGTAGCTATATTAATCGAGACATTTAAATCTAATTCTTTATTTTGAAGAAATACCCCTCCCTCTTTTTTGTGTTTTTTCCATAATTTATTATTCTGACGATATAAAGAATGTGATAACTGATACGTGTCAATCCCTCTTTCGATTCCTTTTCGGTACGTTGTTTTAATTTCTTTTTCAACTTGGGCCTCTGCAATTTCTTTAATATCATTTACAGGCATAGAGTGTATTAATTGAAAAATATCAGCATCGAAATGGATGTTCATAAGTATGCGTAACTTTCCATTTTTCACAAAATGTTTTGTATCTATCTTCGGGTTTTTCAATACTATATGTCCAATAATTTTCTGATTAAATTTTAAAAGTAATGGAGCTCGTTTCGTATTTCCATCCGTCCAGCGAATCCCAGCAATATCATGGCTGTTTAAATGATTTATATAGGATTTATCACTTATAAAACCATAACCACTAAATTTTAACATTGGAAATGATGTATGCCCTTTTTTCCAATATGCTTTAGTCGTAGCTAAGAAAGGAATACGAGTTGTCATCCCAGGTTCATAATAATTTCTTTGAAATTTATATAAAGGTAAAGGATCTATTATTGTATATTGCTTGGTTATCTCTTTTGGTAAATTAATGATTGTATATAATTGAGAAATATTTAAAATATTATTGTTCGCTAATATATTTTCTAAAGGTTCCTTAGTTCCAAATATCCACATAGTATCTCGAAATTGAAAAAAACGAGAGAAAAAATCATTAAATTGATTTATGTCACCATGTTTTAAAAATCGCTCTGTTACAACAATTGTTTTGAGATGCTCCCATGATATTTCTTGTTGAGCCCCCTTATAAAAATCAAATGCTGCCTCATCTAAAATAAAGCCTTTTCCCTTTCCAATATAGGCCTGGCTATAATTACGGGTAGTGCTCCCTTCTTGTTTAGCTATGTTAGAGAAATTAATAAATTGCGGACGGATGATATAATTATTATCTTTAAAATCGATACCTAGACTATTTATATATAGAACGTGATGTAACTCTCTTTGATCCCAACACCCTGTTAGAAACGTACACATCATAAAAAGAAATACAACTATTCTTTTATTTTTCTTCATCTGTACTCTCTCTTTTCCTTGTATTATCTTGCGTATGCAATTCTTCAGGTCTATTTTTCATATACGTGAAAGGAATTCTAAATGTGGCTGCTAGCATACTTTTAAATACAGGGGGTGAATATGGTGTAAAGAATGGGACTCCAAAAGATCGTAAATTCACTACATGTATCGCCATCACAAGAACACAGAAGATAAATCCTACTATACCTAATAAAGAAGACACTACAAATACTATATATCGCAATATACTTATTATTCCTGTTACCGACTGATTAGTTAAAGCAAATGTCGAAACAACCGAGATTGCTATTATAATGACCATAGATGCTGAAACAATTCCAGCACTAATAGCGGCTTGTCCAATAATCAATCCCCCTACCACAGATAATGTTTGACCAAATACCGCAGGAACACGCAATCCTGCTTGCCTCAAAACTTCAAATAAGGTCATCATTATTAGCCCTTCTAAAGGAGCAGGAAAAGGAATCCCTTCTCTTGATAAGCTTAATGTAGCTAACAACGTATAGGGAATCTGATCTGGATGATATGTAATTAATGCTATCCAAATTCCTGGAAGAAATATAGAAATTGCTATCCCCAAAAGACTTACAAGCCGTACAAAGCTACCGAATATATAGAAAAAATCTTGATCTTCAGATGTATTCACAAAAAAAGGAAACGTAACTGGAGCAATAGTGGCTGTCGGTGACCCTTCGACTAATAAAATAAAACGCCCATACAACAAACAATTCACAGCATAATCAGGACGTCCTGTATATTCAACTAAAGGAAATACACTAAATTGATTGTTTGTAATTAATTCTTCAATCTGTGCACTTGAAACAATCCCATCTATTTTAATTTGTCTTAATTTTAATCGAACTTGATTAATGATATCTTGGGATGCAATATCTTTTAAATACAAGAGGGCTACTTTAGTTTGTGTTCTTTCTCCAATAATAAATTCTTCATAACTAAGAGAACTTGTTTTTAGCCTTTTTCTAATTAATCCTATATTTGTGTTTAACTCTTCAACAAATCCATCACGTCCACCACGAATGGTCATCTCTGTATTTGTTTGCTCAACTGATCTTGTAGGTATTTGGGCAATATCAACTATATACCCTTGTTTATATTCTTCAAAAATAATGAGGAGGTTACCTTCAAATATAATCTTAGATATAGTTTCATTCGAATTTACTATATCTAATTTTTTTACTGATAACTGAGGAATTAATGTTGAAAGGTTAAATTCTTCTATAGAATTAATTAAAAGCTTTTTGCAAACTTGAGATGATGTGGCTTGTTTTAATTTTGTATTATCAATTAAGTTTTGACAATACATAAACAATACTGACCTCGTTTTTTCTTCCTCATCCAATTTATGCTTTATTATTTTTACATCGTTGCATCCTTCAAACCACTCTAGTATTACCTTCTCGTTTAATTCTACTCGTTTGTTCATCTACGTTGTCTCCTTCAAACTCAGCAACCTCATATAAATTATATACTCATACTCTTTCAAGAGCTTTTTTTAAATTTAACAACCCATACAAACACCATTAGTAATATAGAAAACAAAAATAGTCCTAATGTTGAAACTGGCAAAACAATTTGAGATACAAACCAATAGAAACTAGAGTCACTGATGGGTAGTATACTTATTACTAAAATACATGAAAGTATTGCAAACATAACCCGATTTCTTGTTTTCCGATTTGTAATTGATAACAAATCTGGAATGAGAAAAACAACAAGCGATAGACGAATAAAGATCCCTACAAGCCACTGATACACGGAGAGAAAGTCTAAATTTTCAATGTACCTTCCTATTGACACAAGTCTCCATTCTTCAAATGCTGGATATCGTTGGTTTGCTGCTGCGAAAGGACCAAATTCTATAATAGCTGCCATAACTGGGCCTATTGTGATACCAATAATAACAATACCTAAAGCAATCAATTGATATAATTTTACTTTTGAACAAATATGATGCTGTAAAAAAAGAATAAAAATTAATTCTAGAAATCCTGCTGCAGGATAAACCATTCCCCTAAATATTGGGTTCATTCCATTTTCCATCATTGGCTGAAGTAAAGAATAATCTTTATGTGGAACATTTGCAAACATTACAAAAAAACCAAGTAAAAATACAATTGGTAACAAAACACCTGTTGTAAGTGCAATAGATTGAATTCCTTTTGTAGCATTATAGAGACAAATCAACGAAAAAAGTATTCCTAATACAAAGTGAGGTGTTTCTGGTAAATAAAAAGAGAAAAAGGTTAAGGTTTCTTTTAGTGCAACGACACCAATCGTTATTAAATAAAGTGCAACTATGAATATGATTGGATATACACTGAATTTCCCGAAATTATTTTTTAGCCACAAAAACAAATGTTCATTTTTTATGTTTTTATATATGATGAATATTATTGAAATCCAAAGCAAGTATAGGATGCTTACTAATATGATAGAGATCCACGAATCTCTACCTGATGTATCTAATAACATAGGAATCATAATGACATGATTAATTATCCCAATACTACCAATGAGTATCATAGAAACTTGAAATAAAGTAATTGTTTGCTTATTCATACTTACCACCATATTTAGTAATGAAGAAATATTACATAGTATAACTGATACATTACTTCTTTATTCCAAATGGTTAGCACTTAGAGACATGGACAATTAAACTTTTTTTCACATTAGATGTAAGCTAGCTCCTTCTATTCTATACATAATTTTTTTAGGCAGGTATACTATAAACACAATAGTTCTAGAAAGGTGATGATGTTATGTATGAAAAACAAAATAATAGAGATAGAGATCAAAAAATGATGTTTTCTATGCAAGGAGTTCCCACAAATAAAATTAACATGAATCAATTACCTAAATGGATTAGAATCTTCGGCTATTGTGCATTTGGCTGGATGATAGTATTTAGTTTAATTATGATAATAGGTTTAATTCTTCAATAACTATGCAGATAAACAGTTAAACGGGACAGTAATTCTTCAATAATATAGGTAACTGATCATAACAAAAAGAACCTGTAGAATATCCTACAAGTTCTTTTTCAAATTTAGTTAAAAAGGAAACAACAAAATATCTTAACATTCAATACAGGGAGACCATTTTGATTATGGCTTGATTTTATTATATATCAAATATAAGCTTTTGAAATGAGTGATATTTGAAAATTATGTGAATTAAAAAGCTAAGATGTTTGTATTAGATTTGGTTTACGACCAACTTCTTCTTACTTAAATACACTGCACGATCTGATTTTTTAGCAACTTCCTGTGAATGCGTTACAACAATAATACATTTATTCTCTTTATGTGCAAGTTCTTGAAACAGTTCTATAATATCCATTGCCGTTTCTTCGTCGAGGTTTCCTGTCGGTTCATCTGCAATAAGTAAATCAACATTACAAGATAACGCTCGAGCAATTGCTACACGTTGTTGTTGCCCGCCACTTAGTTGCAGGACGTTTCGTTTCGCTTCAACTTCTGTGAGTCCTACTTTCTCTAATAATTCTAATGCCCTTACCATCTTATTTTTCACTTTGACACCTGTAATTTCCATTGCTGTTAGGACATTTTGAAGAGCAGTCATATAGGTAATCAAATTATAAGATTGGAAAATTACAGATACATTTTGATTACGGTATCGATCCAAACCAATTTTTCGAATATCTTTGCCATTATACAGTACGTAACCATTTTTAGGGACATCCAGTCCACAACCTAAGCTTAGAGTTGTGGTTTTTCCAGATCCGGATGGTCCTAAAATTGTGTAGAAATGACCTTTTTGAAAAGAAAAGTTAACATTGTCTAGTATCGCTACATTTTTTCCATTACTTTCATAATAATAATCCAAGTTTTTAAATTGTAAAATCGTTTCCATATCGCGCCTCCTTATTCATCTTTTAAAAGAATTTGTTTTGGATTTAAACGTAGAATAGATAACGCCGGAAGAAGTGTTGCAATTATAGCAATAGCTAGTCCAATTCCACCCATTTTCCCTACATCTTCTCCTGTTACACTTACATCAATTTTATCAATTGGATTTTCTTTTTGATTTTGTAATGTGCCACCAGGCCCAGCCATCATTACAGTACCATGTTGCGGGGTATCTGTTTCTTCGCTCGCAGTAGCAATTTCACTCGAAAGTAAATTATTCCCTATAAATTGAGAAACTTTGGCTCCTGTTGTTATGGATAATCCAAATGCTAAAATAGCGATACATACTACTTCTACTACGAACTGCGCCATCAGTTTCCACTTTTTCTCTCCAATAGATAACAAAATCCCCATTTCCTTACGACGCCCTTTAATTGATAGCATAATGATTAACCCTAATATAATCGCACCTGCAATCGATACAATATAAATAATCATTTGAGAAGTAGAAGAGATATTTTCGATAGGACCAATCATCTGTTTGTACAATGAATCATGTGCATCTAATTTAAAATAATTAAAATCAATATTAGATTTTTTTGCTTCTTTTTTAAATGCATCAATGTATTGTGGGTCATTCAAGAAATAAACGACTTGAACACTATTTATACCCTGATCTACTTCTAATTTTTTCATAGTTGAATGCGGCATATATAGTTTATTAGCTGGATCCATTATAGGAGGGGCCTGTTGACCCATTGCTTGCTCATTCGTTTCGTAAATACCGATAATTTCAATCTCGAGGGTTTCCTTCTTATCCCCTGATTGCACTTTTACTTTGTCTCCTACTTTCAAATTGTTTAATTCCGCTAATCGTTTTTCCATTAAAGCTACATTCTGATCTTTCATCTGTTCTGTAATTGGTTTTCCATCTATGATTTTACTTTTTCCATTTTTAAAGCTTTCTTGTAATGCTGTCTTGCGAACTCCCTCAATCGTAAAAGATGCATTCATATCTATTTCTGTACCTGAGCTTGAACCGCCTCGTACAGCTGCCATTCCCACTTTACCTTTCCCTTCTTCTTCATCTGAGGCTCCTACTAGTTTAAGTCCATCAGAAATTCCGAAAGTGTTAGTTATGTAATTATAGTCTTTTACATATTTTGACTTCGCTAATTGATCTGTTTCTTTTATATTGAGCTGCGGCGGTTTTGGCATTTCTCCAGTTTCTCTAGCTTTTTGACCTAATTTGTCAAAATCAAGACCTAAAGTAACATCTGCACCTAGTTTTTTTCTTGCAGCATCAGCTGCTTTTTTTGATGCATTTTGGATTGTGAACCCTGAAAGAACCAAATTTGTAACAATTAGAAAAACTGCCATCAAAATTAATGATGTTCCTATTCTTTTTTTCATACTGAGAATTGCACGTTTTATAAAATTCATTTTTTCTTACCTCCTTGATAACTTGTATTCTATATATGTTATCTAGAGTCTATATGGAGCTAATCGGTAGTTTATCTAGAGATATAAGGAGTTTATGTGTAGTTATTAATTGGCCTAATCAAGAAAAACCGAAAAAACAATCCAAAAGCGTAAACGGTTTTGAATATCGGTAAGAAGTTTGTCCATTTAAGGGACTTATAGAAAAAGAAAAGGAGGTTAAGTTTAATTTAATGTATGTAACATGAAAAATATATTTATTGTGCAATTTCTACACGATAAACATAGAAATCACGTCATTTTAAAAGGTTAAAAAAAATAAGCTTTTTGAATGGTTGGATAGAGTTGAAGAAACTTATATTTAACTATGGGGTCCCGATACATCATTATCAATCTAATATTTTGCAATATTGATAAAACGAAAAAGACGTTATCCTTTCTGTAGAATTTTAGGAAAGGATAACGTCTTTTTTATACTTGTATACTCAAAGTTCCTTTGATTTGTTTTTGAATGGTAAAACTTGTTTCTCTACTCTTTCATATTGAGTAAGTAATTGCCTAATAAAAGAGAATTTCGGTACTAACCAATACGAAATTACCGCTGAAATACACCCTATTAAAGCCCCTACTGCAACATCAAAAGGATAATGAACCCCTACCCAAATACGAGAGATCGCTATACAAAGTGCAAGTATAAGCCATAGCCATCCAGTTTTTTTACGAACAAGCCAAAACGAAAAACAAATTGAAAAAAAGAGAATCGTATGGTCACTAGGAAATGAATTATCTACAGCATGGTCAACAAGTTTATTAACATCAGGCAATACTGCAAACGGTTGATAATTTAGATGGAATTTCCCTGCTATTTTCCCGATTACCTCAGCAATTACAAAAGCAACCATCGCTTGAATAACCATCATCCTACTTTTTCTGGACCCAGTAAACCAATAAGCTAAAATAATTAAAGCAAAAATATATACCATATATTCTGCCAAAAATACGATGGCCGGGTTTAGGAATGAATATTGTTTACCTAAATCATTAATTGCTCGAAAAATATCAATATTGAATTGAGAAAAAGACATTTCAAATCCCTCCTTTTTCGTAAGGTGTTTGACTGATTGCTATATACCTTCATTACATGAATCGTTTTGGTTATTGTACTCATCTAAAAATATCAACACCTTACAAAAACGCTTTCTTCTTTTTCACTTTAATAAAAAAAGAAAAAGGAAAACATCGAACTTTCTTACAAACATTCGTGCATTCTTACAGTTTTGTCATTTTCTCGTCACTTTGTAAATAGGTTCATCGTCTTGCCTTTTGCTATATTCATAAACTCGTATGTCTACAATTATGGAAACCCTAATCACACATAAAAAAGAGAAGAACCTTGGTGAGTTCTTCTCTTTTTTATTTATTAAATTGTAATATAATTACAGTATGTGAAATTATACTATTTTAACTTTAAAACAAATGAACTTAACGCAGGAACTTTAATTTTATTATCATGGACAACATAAAGTGGTTTACTTCCTGCCTGCTTCCCGTCTACTAGTGCTTTCCAAGGACCTTTCGATGGAAGTGTTATTTCAACAGCTTCTCTATTTGCATTGTGAGCCACCGTAAAGTATTCATTTTTATTCCCCTCTATTGTATAAGCTACAGTATTTTTCGGAGCATCAATAAATGATACATGTGTTTTTATTTGTTCTGCAGATGTCATTCGAAAAGCTGAGTACTTTTTGCGTAATTCTATTAAACCCTTCATATAATCTACTTCATTATTAAACGTTGCTCTGCGCAGCCAATCCATCTGGTTAATTGAATCTGGAGATTTGTAACTATTATGATCACCATATTTCGTGCGCATAAACTCTTGTCCCGCATGCAAGAACGGAATACCTTGTGATGTTAATAAAATCGAAGAAGATAATTTATGCATTTGTTTTCGCACTTCTTCACTGTCACTTGGATTAGTCAACTCAAGTTTATCCCATAATGTATGATTATCATGCGCTTCCACATAAGTTAGCACCTGCTCTGGATCTTGATAAGTCGACGAATTTGTATCGTAGTCAATACCTGCCGTAATCCCTTTTTTAATACGATCTTCCATGTTTTCTTTTCCATTTATAAAACCATTTTCCTTCTCCTCAAATACACTACCTTTTAATCCATCACGTATATTATCATTAAAATGAGCAATCCCTTTCATTTTCTCTGCATTTTTTTGATTTGCTTTCAGCTCAGCTGCAAGAGGTGTATTTAAATCCCATCCTTCTCCATGCAGTATAATAGAAGGGTCAATTTGATTAACAGCTTTACGTATTTCATTCATCGTTTCATAATCATGAATACCCATTAAATCAAAACGGAATCCATCTAAATTGTATTCTTTTGCCCAATATGTGACGGAATCTATCATAAATTTCCTCATCATTTTTCTTTCCGAAGCAGTATCATTTCCTACTCCAGTGCCATTTGCGAATGTTCCATCTTCATTGTAACGATAATAATAACCTGGAACTAACTTATGAAAATTAGATTCAGTAGCACTGTACATATGGTTATACACTACATCCATTACAACACGAAGATTATTATCATGCAGTGTTTGAATCATTTGCTTTAATTCTGTTATTCGAACAGTTGGCTCATATGGATTTGTAGAATAGGATCCCTCTGGAACATTGAAATTTTTCGGATCATATCCCCAGTTATACTGTGGTTCGTTTACATTCTCTTCATTTACTGAAGCATAATCAAATATCGGTAAAAACTGAACGTGAGTAACACCAAGGTCCTTTATATGATCAAGTCCTGTTTTTACACCTTCTGGCCCTTTTGTTCCTTTTTCTGTTACACCTAAATATTTTCCTTTCTGTTTAATGCCACTTTCGGGCTGAATAGAAAGATCACGTACATGCAATTCATAAATAATAGCATCTTCTGGATTTATAAATTTTAGCTTTTTGTTTGCTTTCCATTTTTTCGGATTTGTTTCTTCTAAATCAACAACCGCACCTTTATCTCCATTTACAGAAGCAGCACGCGCATACGGATCAACGGCTTCAATCCACTTATCACCAATTTTTACCTTATACGTATAATAGAGACCTTTTTGATTCCCTTTAAGTTCTGCTTTCCAAGTGCCCTTTTCACTTTGTTGCATGTTTATTTCAGTACCTATTTTATCGTTCCATTTTTTATATGTAACTAATTTCGCTTCACTCGCAGTAGGAGCCCATACACGGAACTTTGTATGTTGTGGTGTATATATATTCCCTAAATCGTTACCACCATAATAAAATGAATGATCAAACTCCTCACTACGAATTACTTTACCGATTTCAGTATTCGTATCAGCTACGTTTTCGATTTTAACTTTGTATGTCTGTTTTAAATCAATTTTCTGCTCCGTAATTATTTTAAACTTATTCGTAATATTCCCACTGTTTCTATCATAAGGACTAATATTCTTAATTTTAATGCCTTCAATTTCAATATTTCGTTCCTTAATATGAAACGGGACATTAGTCGTTACAGTAATTTCATTGAAACTATCAATAGATGCTTTTTGAATTGATAGATCCGATGACGGCTTAGAATTATATACTTTTTCATCACCCGAAAGAATCCATACTTCAGCACGACCGTCCTTTATATTTTCAATCCAACGATCGCTACCATCTTTTTCCCACTCATTTGTACGAATGATAAATCCTACACGATTATAGTCACCATCTATATTAATCTTTGCGTACTTTCCAAATTCATCTTCACCAGTAAATTCATATGAGTTACCATTTGCATTTTCTCCCCATATCCAAAGATTCCAGTCTTTTGTATTTCCAGACTGTTCTTTGTAATGAATGATAACTTCAGTTGTTTTCGAATTTGAAACTGCCTTTACACTTTGAAAAGAGAAAACAGATGATAACATAACGATTATAGTAAGTAATAAAACTGATTTGTTAATTAATCTTTTTATCATTTGCACCACATACACCCTTTCTTTAAATAGCATGAACGTTATATTCTGCTCGTACTACATTACAACTACTTAAATTAATCTAAAAATCTCTTTTATTTCACCCCCATATTGGCTGATTTCACATATGTATTTCAATGATCTTTTAATACGAAAACGTTTGCATTAATGTATAAAAAAATAGGTTTGTTTATGTCTTCATATATTTGTAAATACTAAAAGATCAGGGAAATCATTATAAAGCAATCGTTTGTTATCGCTTTCATTCTATAGCACTTTCCGTTAAGAGGTCAATATATTATTAATTTTCTGTTTTTATATACTATAAACCTTACATATTTGACGTAACTTTTAAAGATACCCTCCCTAATTATTGTTAAGTAAGTATATTTTCACTAATGCATAGTTACGTAAAAAAACAGCTAATGTCCTTTAAGGATATTAGCTGTTTTTCATAATGTAATAATATATGAATGATAACTATATTTCTAACCTACTTAATTTTCGCTGCATCAAATGCCTTCTGTACTGCTTGAACTTCCGCTGTATTCGCACCATATTTATTAGTTGCCACTCGAATACATGCTGATCTCAATTCTTTGAAATTAGAAGTCATGTTTAACTCATCTGTATTTGCGTAATAGAAGATATCGAACATTTTATCTTCACCAATTCCTTTAACAGTTACACCATTATGAGTTCCGCCTTTTGCAATGAGATATGCAACTTTATTAATAATACTTGAGTTAAAGTGAACGCCGCCTTGATCCCATCCATTAAAATCGTTAAATTCACTGTAATCATCTGGATAAGGTACTCCAAGTGAAGATGGAACAGAAGCTGGGTTTTCCATATCACGGAAGACAGATCCAGTTTGTTCTCCCATCGTCCAGTTAAAGCTTCCATTATTTACGTATTTCTCAATAGATGTTCCCATAATATCAGATAGTGCCTCATTTATCGCACCAGATTCACCGTAATATTCAAGATTAGATTCACTAGAAGTAACAGCATGTGTAAATTCATGCCCAGCTACGTCATATGCTTTGACGATAGGATCTCCATATACAAGCATACTACCATTATTAGCACTTAATGCATTCTGCCAATTTTTCGGATTATTCGTCTCTTCAGAATCCCAAGCGTGTACAACTGAAACTACCTTTTGTCCCTTATTATCAAAGCTATTACGATTGTATTTATCTTTATAAAAATCAAAAACTTTTGTTGCTAAGTAATGAGCACTTACTGCTTTTGGATCGTTAAATGTTGTCGAAGTACTAGTTGCTAATGTACCAGGATAATAGTTTTCTTCTTTAGTAATATCTCTGTAATTTACATCATATGTTTCAATGCCTTGCCCTCTTGTATAATCAGCAAGAGCATATTTGCCATTACTTTGTTTAGAAATACCAAATGAACGAGAGATACCTAAATCATCTTTGCCAGTGCCTGTTAATGACGTAAGACTGCTTTTTTTACTATTCTTTAAAGCGCTAACTAATTTGTCACTGGCTTTTAAGTTAGACTCTTGCACCATATTTTTTAACATATCACCATTTTGTGCATTTACTAAATATGTACCAGAAACATATTTTGGTGTGGCAGCTTCAAATGTAACCTGGTACGCATTGCTAGCTTGTCCATTCTTTTCATCCACAAAAATAACTTCCTTAACTTCTGGCTCAGAAATAAAATTGATATCGTTCCCGTACTTCTTATAAATATATTGTTTCGCTTCATCTTTTGATAGATTGATAGTTTTTTTTAATTCTTCTTGTTTTAAATTTTGCGCGCTATCACCTGAAACACTTTTAATAACACCGTCATTATCTACGTGTGCAGTTAATTGATGGCCATATACTTCTTTTCCTTCATATGTTTGTTGTATACGTACAAGTGTAGTCCCATCATATGAACCACGTTTTTGAAGAACTTTATAATCTACTCCTGTTTCTCCATTAACTTGCTTTGGAGAAAGGGCTTGCTTTGTTTTCTCCTTAAGAGCATCTTTTACTACATTCTCTGGTGCCTTTTGTGACGGTTGTGTAAGTTCACCTGATCGGAATGATTCCTCCTGAATTTGAACTTGTAGTTGATCAGTTTCCTCTGCATGACCTACTCCGTATGGTGCTACTGCTGTTAAAGCTAAACCTGTTGTTAATGCTACCTTAGTTAACGTCTTTTTGTTTTTCATTTTTTCACCTCGTATAATTTTTGAAATAGAAAGCTTGTACAAAGTATACTTCCTGTTTCTGTCGAAAAAAAGGGAAAATACACAATTTATGTAACATTATGCAAAATTACATAATATAAGGACGATGATATAAATAAAGAACAACTTATATATGTGCATGAATTTCAATAAAAAAAGAGCACTTTAAGGTGCTCTTCAAATACGATTATAAATTATGCATTGTGTCATTTATTAGTATATGCTCGTCTCATTTAATTGTTTATTTAACGATTTCTCTACCCAATAACCTTTTAAAAATACATCATCCAATACACTGGTATCCTCTGTTACTATTTGATTAGCAAATAAAAAAATATAGTTAAGATAATACTACCAGGAAACATACTACTTATTTGCATTAATATTTATTGGTACTTTTTTAATTGGCACAAATAAATCAACCTTTAACTTTCCTTCTAGATCTTCCGCTACATTATTTAAGCAAAACTCTAAATTATCTCTATTATAATCTGCATCATACTCACTATTTAGTAGCCACTCTGCGTACATGTATTGATATGCTGCACTTAATTTATGAGGTTCATCATAGAACTGGTATAGAGCGTATAGACCTCCATCTACACTTTTAAATTGCACATCCTGATGTTGTTCTTTTTCAAAGTTTTCAGGTATGGTAACGCAAGCATCATGTCGGCACATATGGCTTGCAACAAGTTCAGGATTATCTAATGAGATTCCGATAAATGATTGCTCCGGTGGATAAAGTTTATTTTCATTTGCCCACTGTAATAACCTTCCCCAGTGATCTTGTGGTTCAAAATAACTACCAGTTCGTCTTATATAGGCTACTTTTAATGGTGGCACTTCTTTTATAACTACTTTCATTTACATCTTCTCCCCTATAAATATGTACACTGTTTATTTAGCTTTCTTTAATATTTATTCCTTCTTAAATAAAAAGAATTCTCTAATCACATAAATTTCAATTGAAATTTATGTGATTACTACTACTAAAGTAGTATGTACTTTCATACTTTTATTTGATTTTAAATTCCTTTTAAATCGATATATTAATCGTAAGAAAATAAGAAGGTGGAGGATTTTAATTGATTAAAGGAATATACGAAGCGCATTTACCAGTGAGTAATTTACAAAAATCTATCGAATTTTATGAAAAACTAGGATTGAAGTTAGCCTGGAGCGATGAATCAACAGCATTCTTTTGGATTGAGGAAGGGAAAAGTTGGCTAGGATTATGGGCGGGCCCTGAATACGAAACAAAATATCATCCTTCTTTACGTCATATTGCATTTAGGGTTTCATATGAAGATTTAAAAGAATCATTAAATTGGTTACATTCACTTCAAATTAAAGCTGTTCCGTTTGGGAGTAATGAATCTATTGAACCTTTTGTCCGTCCACATCAAGGTAATGCATCTGTTTATTTTATTGATCCAGATGGTAATAGTTTAGAACTTATTTGTCATATTGTTGTACCTAATGCACTAAAACATATAACTGATAAATTATCTTTTAAAGATTGGGAAACACTATTAGCTGATACGTTTGAATGAATATTAGCTATAAATCATAATAGCTCACCTTTACTTTTATAACATGTATAACAATCCTGAATAATAATTTCCTATCAATTTATCATTAAATAAATGTAAAAAATGACCCTATTTATTCATTTTTCATGCGTATGTATGTACATTTGTTAATTTATTCGATATATTATGTGTATTGAATGATTATGAAAAACTTATAGGTCGCTAAAAAACACCTTATATTTTTATATCCGTGAAAACTACAAAATGTATAAAATTCCATTTGTCAAATGAATTTAATGCGGAAGGAGGTTTGTGGTTACTTCATCAGGATATAATAATCAGTTTTAAACTGATAAAAATATAGGAGGCGACATTATGTTTCGTACGATTTCAAATTTCATGAGAGTAGCTGAGATAAGAAGGAAAATCCTTTTTACATTAGCGATGTTAATTGTTTTCCGAATTGGCACGTTTATTCCAGTTCCTCATACTAACGCAGAGGTATTAAAAGTACAAGATCAAGCTAATGTTTTAGGTATGCTAAACGTATTTGGCGGAGGAGCACTGCAACACTTCTCAATCTTTGCTGTAGGTATTACACCTTATATTACAGCTTCCATCATAGTACAATTACTACAAATGGACGTTATACCTAAATTTTCGGAATGGGCAAAGCAAGGAGAAATGGGCCGTAAGAAGTCAGCTCAATTCACTCGATACTTTACAATCATTCTCGCATTCATACAAGCCATTGGGATGTCTTATGGCTTTAATAATATAGCAGGTGGACAATTAATTACAGATCAAAGCTGGACTACATACTTATTTATTGCGACAGTTTTAACTGCAGGAACTGCATTTTTACTTTGGTTAGGTGAACAAATTACCGCTAACGGAGTAGGTAATGGTATTTCGATGATTATCTTCGCAGGACTTGTTGCAGCGATTCCAAATGTTGCGAACCAAATTTATTTGCAACAATTTCAAAATGCAGGCGATCAATTATTCATGCACATCATAAAGATGGTCTTAATTGGTCTTATAATTTTAGCGATAGTTGTTGGCGTTATTTACATACAACAAGCGGTGCGTAAAATACCGATTCAATATGCAAAAGCTGTTTCAGGCAACAATCAATATCAAGGAGCAAAAAATACTCATTTACCTCTTAAAGTAAATAGTGCTGGTGTAATTCCAGTAATCTTTGCTTCTGCATTTTTAATGACGCCGCGTACAATTGCGCAGCTTTTCCCTGATTCAAGCGTATCCAAATGGATAGTTGCTAATCTGGATTTTGCACATCCATTTGGAATGACACTTTATGTCGGTCTTATCGTTGCTTTCACATACTTCTACGCATTTATTCAAGTAAATCCTGAACAAATGGCTGAGAATTTGAAAAAGCAAAATGGATATGTGCCTGGTATTCGTCCTGGTAAATCAACAGAACAATATGTAACCAAAATTTTATACCGTTTAACATTTATCGGCGCGATTTTCTTAGGTGCAATTTCAATTTTACCGCTCGTATTCACGAAAATTGCTACATTACCACCTTCTGCACAAATTGGTGGTACAAGCTTACTGATCATTGTCGGTGTGGCACTTGAAACAATGAAAACGTTAGAAAGCCAGCTTGTAAAACGTCATTATAAAGGGTTTATAAAAAAAGCGAATTAAGTAAAAAAACACAGTTGGTTATTTTTCCAACTGTGTTTTTAATTCTACTGCATCTAATTTTTCTACTAATGTACCAATGACCTTTTCCAAGTTCATTATTTTTTCTTCTAACGCTCGAATACGTTTATTGCTCTCATCTACATCATTATATTTTAAACTGTTATTAGAGACTTTGAACTGCTCTCCTAATTCGGAAGTGATATCTTCAATTGTTGATTTTTCATTATTACTGGTTTTATTTGTATTTGATTTTAATTCAAACTGAATTTCAAACGTCGTATTAAACATTTCTCTTAATGTATTAAATACTAATTCTTTATAATGAGATTCTAACCAGTCACGTGCAAATTCATTTGGACAATAAATTGTTAATATATCATCCTCTAAATAAACAGTAGTATTCGTAAACCAAGTTTCATATGATGGTTTTGAAATTTGCGGTCGAATTTTTTCCTTGACTTCAGTCCAATTTATTTTCATAATAACTCCCCTCTTCTTGCAGATCTCTTTCATATAGCTTAATAATATTACGCCTTTCCAATAAATAAAGTCAATCCGTATCATGAATAAAATGAAAGCAGCCCTGCTATATACAGGACTGCTTCTTTATATAATTACATTTCTTTCTCAAATAATCTCCCTTTTCTGAAATAAGACCGGAGTGTGGATCGATTAGCTAAAAATACACCAACCAAAATGAAACATGCACCTATTCCCATTGTAGCATTTAAAGGTTCTCCTAATATAATATATCCTACTATAATAGCAATTAACGGTGATACGTATAACCACGTTGACGGGAATACAGGATTTGTTTTTGATAAGAGCCAATAATATAATCCGTGTCCACCAATTGATCCGATAAAGATAAGATATAAAATAGGCCACTGTACACTCCAAGAAGCTAGTGTAGTTACATTCGGTTGTTCTACTATGACAGACACGATTAGTAGTAAAACGCCTCCGTAAAACATTTGAATACCATTAATGAGAAATGGCGATACATTTTGTAAATCCGAAAGTATTTCTTTTGAGTAAATAGAGCCTATTCCGTAAAATAATTCTCCTATTATTAAAACAAAACAAGCGATACTCCATATAAAACTTACTTCTTGGTGCATTCCTGGTAAAGAAACAAAAACAACGCCTATTAGCGCAATGATTAAAGCAAGAAGTTGCTCCTTTTGTAATTTTGTCTTATTTCTCTTTGTCTGTAATAACAAAATCATCATCGGTCCCGTAGCAGATAACACAGCAGCTAGCCCTGAAGAAATATATTGTTCCGCCCAGTACAAAGTTGCGAATGTCATAAACGTTAAGCAAAAACCAGCATATATAATACGTTTTGAAAATATATGTGGCATAATTTCTTTTCGCTTTAGCTTAAATATAATCATTAAGATTACTCCTGCCAGAAAGAAACGAATTCCTGCTGAAAATAATGGGGGTGCACCTGCTCCAATTCCGATTTTTATTGTTAAAAATGTTGTTCCAAAAATTATACATACTAAAATATAATTGAAAATGACCATTTTTCTTCCTCCTTTTTACTCTTAACATGAGTATAGAAGGTATGGTGTATAACAGTGTATTTATGTATATAACAGTTTCCTAAAATCGTAGTTGATTCTCTTTATATTTTCCGCTTAAATTAAATAAAAAAGAAAAAGGTGAAACCATGAAGATTGTCCTTCGTAAAGAATCCAACATACCGTATTACCAGCAAATATATATGCAAATCGTTGAAAGAGTACAAAGCGGCATGCTTTCACATGGTGACTCACTTCCATCTTTACGCTCGATGGCCGAAGATTTACAGATTAGTCTATTAACTGTTCGTAAGGCGTATAAACAGCTAGAAAAGAAAGAATATATACGAATTGAACAAGGTAAAGGGGCTTATATACAAAAACATGTAAAGCAAAATTTCAAAACAATTCCGTATAAATGGCAACAAACGAAAACGATTAATGTTATGCGATCTCAATATGCAATGAATCAGCACCGGAAATATTACGATTTTTCACAAGCGATTTTATATCCTCGTTTATTGCCAAATCCATTCTTGGCAGACGAAATGCATAAAATACTTAATAAAGACCAGATGATTCTAGCGACTTATGGACCAGTTCAAGGAGATTATGAATTGCGAGTTGAAATAGCAAATCACTTAAATGAACACCAGAAATTATTGACAGATCCATCTCAGTTATTAATTACAAGCGGAGCACAACAAGGAATTGATTTAATTGCTCAAACACTAATAAAACCTGGTGATATTGTATTAGTGGAAAGTCCTTGTTATAGTGCTGCGCTTGATATTTTCATCAATAAAGGGGCTCGAATTATACCTGTTTCTCTTGATAATTATGGAATTCGCTCCGACTTAATCGATGATATTTGTCAAAGTAAAAATCCCGTTTTATTGTATACGAATCCAACTTTTCAGAACCCAACAGGTACAGTAATGAGTAAAGAACGGAGAATGGAACTTATAGAATTGGCAGAGCTATATGAGTTTTTTATCATTGAAGATGATTCTTTCGGTGAAATATATTTTGAGGGCGTGACTGTTCCCCCTCCTATTAAAAATTTTGATACAAACGGTCACGTAATATATATAAAAGGATTTAGTAAAACGTTAGCACCAGGACTGCGTATCGCATCACTTATTGCCGATGGCCCTATTTTCGAATGGTTATATGCTGTAAAAGGTTCAATGGATATCGGTAGTCCTTTATTAACACAAAAAGCACTTCTACCATTTTTACGTGCAGAACGTATGAAAAATCATTTAGAAAAATTACGTACGGCTTTACAAATTAGACGTGATATAACGATTGATATGTTATCACCACTTAAAGAAATGCACTTTGAAATACCAAATGGCGGCTTTAATTTATGGATTACTCTTCCTGATTCGATAGATCCCTTTACCTTATTACAAAAAGTAAATGAAGTAGATGTGTCTTTTTTACCAGGTACAGCTTGTCTATTAAATCCCGAAACAAATAATAATCATTTAAGAATTAGCTATTCGATGTTAAATGAAAAAGATATGATAATTGGATTAGAGAGATTACATGATATAATGCGAAAGTTTATGCTATAAAAGCAAATACCCCAAAATATTTTGGGGTATTTGCTTTTTATTACATAAAACTCACCATATAAATAATATTTTCATTATCATTCCATTTTAATTACAATCTTACCTCTAACATGCTGACCTTCACTCAAAATATGAGCTTCTCTAATCCCTTCCTCACTAAACGGCATAACTTTACTTATAATTGGTTTTACTTTTCCATGTACAATTAAATCTGATAATGCTTCTAATTGTTTTCCGTTTGGTTTTAGCCATAAAAAACCTGATTTTATCTCTTTTACTTTTTGAATTGGTTCATGGACAATCGAAACTAATACACCACCAGGTTTTAAAATCTGAAAGCTTTTTTCTTGTACTTCCCCACCTATTGTATCTAATACAATATCAAAATCTGATAGTAATTCTTCAAATTTATCTTTTTTATAATCAATAACGAGATCTGCCCCTAAAGACTTTAAAAACTCTTCATTCTTACTACTGGCAGTTGTCGCAACAAAAGCTCCAAATGATTTTGCGATTTGGATTGCCAAACTTCCAACTCCACCAGCTCCAGCATGAATAAGTACTCGGTCATGTTCTTTTATTTTTGCGTAATCTACAAGACTTTGCCATGCAGTAAGTCCTGCAAGAGGAATAGAAGCTGCCTCTTCAAAACTCAGATTTGTAGGCATATAGGATACTAAATCCGATTTTACTGTAATGAATTCAGCATAAGAGCCCTGCCCTATATTTTCAGGTTTCGTATACACCTTATCTCCTATTTTGAAACATTCTATCTCTTCCCCAACTTCTTCAATAACTCCCGCTACATCTAGCCCTAAAATGATTGGAAATGAAAAACGCAACTGTTCTTGTAAGTCTCCTTTTCTTATTTTCCAATCAACAGGATTAATAGATGTTGCGAGAATACGTATTAATACCTCATTATTCTTAACAACTGGTTTTAAAACTTGTCTTTCTTTTAATTCTTCAACACTACCATATTGATCTATAACAATTGCTTTCATTTCCTCTCCTCCTTACTGTTTATTTTAATAACATACAAATATTTCTCAAAATTTTTTTCCTTAAATTATCATAAACTTATTTTTGGGGGTAATTATGCAAGAAACATAGAAAATCTTACACACACCTTAGAGTCATTCAAAATTGTGTTTTTAATTACATTCAAAAGAAATGGAGAGAACTCTATGACTGAAAAGATATTTAAAATAAACGGGATTGATATATGTACAGAAAGCTTTGGAAACCCTAAAAATCCAGCTATTTTATTAATTATGGGTGCTACGTGTTCAATGGTTTATTGGGATGAAGAATTTTGTGAACAGTTGGCGAATAGCGGGGCATTTGTTATTCGTTTTGATAACCGTGATGTGGGACGCTCCGTCGCATATGAACCTGGAACTTCTAATTATTCCGTTACGGATATGGCTGAAGATGCAATTGGGGTACTTGATGCTTATCATATTGATCAAGCGCATCTATTCGGGATGTCTTTAGGGGGTATGATCGCTCAAATTGCTGCTGTAAAACATCCCGAAAGAATTTTATCGTTAACATTATTAGCTACAAGTATAATAGGCTCTGACGATAACACGCGCGATTTACCTCCGATGGATGAAAGAATTTTAACACATCACGCAAATGGCACGCATTTAGATTGGACAAATGAAAATGTTGTAGCAGAATATTTAGTTTCAGGGACCCGTCTATTATGCGGGTCCAAACGCACATTTGATGAAAAAAGAGTCTATAATCAAGTAAAACAAGAAATTGAACGAGCTAACAATTTATTAAGCATGTTTAATCACGCTTTACTTCAAGGCGATGATGCATATGAAGGGGTGCTTCACTCCATACAAGCACCTACATTAGTCATTCACGGAACAGACGATACCGCACTCCCTTTTGAACATGGTCTCGCACTTATCGACGAGATTCCTAACTCAGCTCTATTAACTCTTGAAGGCGCCGGACATGAGATTCATCCTGATGACTGGGAAGACATCATTCATGCTGTTACTGAACATACAGCTAAAATAATAGAAAAATAATGAATAGGAGGGGCACGCCGCAATTTGTGTCCCCCTATCTTTACATGTAAAAAAGCCCATCACTGTATCCGTATGTATAGTGATGGGCAATACTTATATTTTTCTATGTTTAAAAAAACGGACAATCTAATTGGTCAACAGCTTCCCATGATTTTTTTTTATATTATCGGTGGATTTATTTGCTTCTAGTGGTACGCTTTTAAAAGGATTAACTTCTACTTTTAATAAAGATGATGGCTCCACGTATAACGAGAAAACATGGCTACTTGGTATAGCTTTTGACACATCAATATCTCCTACTTGTTTAAAAAGTTGCTGCGCTGCAAAGAAAAAGAAGTTGGTTGGATTTGATTGTTTATTCAGCCATGCAAGCATTTCAGGTGATACTGACTTATGAATATTAATTTTTACTCGGTCACCACGTTTATATCGCCTAGATCGCATACTTCCACCAACTAACTTATTGTTAAGTTTGTAAATCCTAACTCTTTTTGCTTATGCTCTCTATATTTTGGCGAACAAGTGTAGACTAATAATCCACGTGCATTTGTAAATAATGGATTATCTACAAAGATTACATTTGTTAAACGCCCTTTTTGTTTTAAAATCATTTTCAGGCTATTTTTTATGATAACTGCGCCCCCGCCATAAATAAATACATATGGATCGTCTTTCATATCATCAATTTTGTTAATAATATCCGTTGCAACACGCGCTGCTAAACCTAATAGTGCTGGTTGTGATTCCTCAACTAATAATGCATTTCTAGGGTGTTTATCATTTAAATAAATTTGATTGAATTCTGTAATACTATCAATTGTCTTTGTTGGATACTTCCGGTTCCATCTCGTAATAATTTGTAGTAACGTTTCTTTCACACCGTACGATAAACCCTTACTTAGTTGTGGTCTAAAGTTTACACCTAGTGAAACGACTTCTTCTGTTGTCCCTGCACCAATATCAAAAGATAATAATGTTTTATCAACAAAATCAATTTCTGACACTTTATTTTGTTCACATTCTATTTTATGTTTTACAACATTTCCTTCTTCATCATATACAATGCCCCACGTCCCAGAAGCACCTTCAGGTAGGCATTTACAATATTCGATGGAAATATTAATTGTAACATCACGTCCGTTTGGATAATGGAACACAACCTTATGATTCCCCATATAACGTTTCGCATTTTCCGCAGCTATTTCTTGTGTAATAAGCTGCATAGGGAGAGCAACAGATAAATCATAACGAATGTTAATATGACTAGAAGTTGGACTTTGACGCATAGCACTTACCGCTAAACCAGATAGAATCGTAATAACCATTAACTCATCAGTTGACTTATTCGATTTCTTCTCAACTTCAGTACCTTTTAATTGATCTTGAATGACTTTTTCTCCAACGATATACCGCACATTATTTAACATTAACGATGGAGAACTAATGGTCACGTCAATGTGATTTTCTAATTCAGATAATGAAACATCTCCCTCATCTAACAATCCTGTAGGCTCTCCTATATATAAAGCATATATACTCGGAATAAAAATAGGATCTTGCCCTTTCACCATTAACTTCAAACCGTTATTTCCTGCATCAGCACCAGCTTTTAAAAGAATAGACATAACTACCCCCTAAATTAATCTGACATCCCTTCCAAATATATGCGAGCCCATTCTTTTACATTCAAATGTAATGTAATTTTTTATTAATCGCAAAAACAAAACATTATATTATTACACCTTTCATGTAAAAAATATTTGACATGAAGGTTTTCCAATTTTACACTATATATGTAAAGAGTTTTTTACAATTATGGAGGTGCTATTTCTAAATTGAATCATAAAAAATTTATTTTCATGATTATCGTTTTATCATTAATCGTAGTTCTCATACATGGGGCGTATAAATATGTAACGGAAGGTTCGATTTTAGGAGGAACAATATTCGCTTTTTCGTTAATTATCGGTAATTTAATTAATCAAATTACTTGGGGAGATCCAAACGGAGTATCGAAAGAAAGCCAAGATGAAATGGGCCAGCAAATTAAATATAAAAGTTTTAAAGTTGCTTATTTTGTACTTATATGCCTTATGTTTTTTATTTTAATAGTATCAGAAGGATTTGCCTTCCTATCACTTGATGAAATAAAGAATCTGCCTCTTTTTATCGCCCTTTGCTCTTCATTCTTTATTTATCCTATTGTCGAACTTATAGTCGCAAAACAATATAAATAAAAAGATGAGATTTTCTTTATACAGAAAATCTCATCTTTTTATATTTACATCCCCTCAACTATCACTTTTAATTTATTCACAGTCCGCCAATTCCTTACTGTAGCTGGTGTATGTAACTTCTGAAACTGATTCATTAATTTTGAATTTCGAATGCTATTTTTGAAAAATAAATACACAACTTTTTCATGTATATAACAATCTTCAGTCTCATTTTTTTGCATAAGTAGCTGATCTTTTTCTAATTCAGAAAGTTCATTTGCTAAGAAGGCAACATGTATACTTTCGCCTTCTCGCAATGAATTGACTTCATAGGGGCATCTTTTTATAACATTTATAAATTCCTCATGTGTTCTTAACATAACCGGAACATCAAAACCAAAAACGTTTTTAATTTCAGATTGTATTCGTTTGTTTAAAAAATCAATATCTCTTTCAGATTCGAACACGATATTACCACTTTGAATATATGTTTTTACTTGTTTTAGCCCTATTGATTCAAACGTTTGTTTTAAATCAGCCATTTTAATTATCTTATGACCGCCTACATTGATTCCTCTTAGTAGTGCAATATAAATTGTCATAGCAATCCTCCACATTTTAATGAACTGAACAATTGAATTGATTTTCCCCCTCATATTTCTCAAATATTTGTTTTAATTCCTCTAACATATCATGTATTGATAATACCTCAAATAAAATGATAGATTCACTGGAAAAATGATGATGATATTGATTCGGTTTACAATGGGCTAAATCATTTTTATAATTCCAAAATTGCTTGTCTAATTCATCAATCAGTTTAAAATGTTCCTCATCTATTTTATTACAATTATTTCTTAATATTGAAATTATAGAATGAATTGTTCGTCGTAAAATCTCTTTTTCATTTTGCGACCAGTCACATGTTTCAATTGGTGTTCGAGCTAAATTATCTATATGATAAATAATTTGCTGTAATAAATGAAGTTGCTTTTGTACAAGTAAAAAACTTCTCATTTCTTTTTTTGTATGTCGATGATATTTCCAATCTTTTTGCTCATATTGAACAAATTGTACCGCTTTATGTAATAATAAATTCACTTTAGATAGATTATGAGTTGTCTCTTTGGTTATCACTTTCCCTTCAATTAATGCATTAAGCCATTCCTCCATAATATGTGCCGTTTTAACAAATAGTTCCTCTGTACATCCCGAAATTGTTTTAACATAATGTGGTGGTAAGATGAAAAAATTCACTAAAGTAGACACTATAATACCAGTAGATGTAGTAGCTAATCGAATTAAAAATGCAGTAAAATAGTGATCTGCCGTAATTGGGATCATTGCAACAGCAGTTAATGTTGCAACTAACGTTCCCGCATGTAACTTTAGTTTTTGACATGTAACGATTGTAAACATCGCTGCTAACGCATAAGAAAGCGCCTGATGACCTAGGAAAAATGTGAAAGTCATTGCATATGCTGATCCAATTGTTGAAGCTGGAAAACGAACCAGTCCTTTTTTTATAGAATCCGTTGCAGTTGGCTCAATCGTTACAATTGCGGTGATAACAGCAAATATAGTTGGAATATTAAAAAATTCACAAACTAGAACTGTAAGAAAAACCGCAATTCCTGTTTTTATCACCCTTCCACCAATAATATTCCATTTTCTAACTTGATTCATTTTGTATTTCCTTCATTTCTATTTCGTTTATTTATATATTCTATATTATATATCTTTCTAAATAAAAAACTTACTACTTTTGTACAAGAGTAAGTTTTTTCTCGTTATTTTATGATAGATAAATGCATTATGATTTGTTGACCAATTGGTCCCATTCTTCTAAAACCTTTATCTTGGAAGCCAACTTTTTCATATAAATTTTGTGCAGGAATATTTTTTTCATTCACAGCAAGTACAACTTCATTTTTCATCGGAAAATAACATTGTACAAACTCTTGTAATAGTGCCAGTGATTTTTTAGCGTATCCCTTCCTTTGTCTATTGTGATTTATAGAAAATGAAGTTAAAAGTAAAGCGTTCTCATTTTCTGTGAACTCCTGCACTCTATCTCCTGTTTGCAATGCAAAAAGACCAACAGGTACCCCATTGTAATCTAAAATAACAATCACATTTTTTGTACGATCATTTTTTGCTTTTTTCAATAATTCAACTGGGTCCGATGTAAATTGAACTTGTTCACTTGGTAAAGTAAATGTTTGTATAACTTCCTTAAATTCCTCTTTATACGGAACTAATTGAATTTCCCCTGTATGTATGTTCATGATAAACTCTCCCATTTTTTACTTATTAACTTAAACCTTGCTGCACTTTAGAATGTACTTTGCCATCTAAAAATGTAATTTCAACTAATGCAGTTGGATTGCTTCCCTTCCAAGCAAAGATTTGCTTAATTTGTGTAGAATGTTCCACCCCTTCTTCTATGAGTAAATCCCCCTCAAAACCAATTAAATCTTTCACTTCTTTATAAGTCATTCCTTCATTTATATTGGAGAAATGATTTATATTGATAGATTCTTTCTTTTGATTTTCCATCACAGTAGAAGAAGTCGCTGTTTGCTTTTTTACTTCTTTCTTCTGTTCACACGCTGTCATACTGAAACCTAAGCATAAACTACATAATATTAATGTGCTTTTTTTCATCATAACAGTTGTCCCTCCCATAATAATTAAACCATATATTCCCTTAAAAATAAACTGAATATTTAATATTATATTGAAAAACCCTGTACAATTTAGTACAGGGTTACGGTTACGGTTAAATTTATTTATTTAAATGATTATTTGATTGGTCATTTTGTTCTTTTCTCAGTTCTTGTTCTTCATCTTTTGGTAATTGTTTATCATTATCTTTTATTGGATTCGTTTCTCGATTTTCAATCATGTCATTTGGAACTTGTGGCATTACTCGGCCAACAATTGCTGCTAACTCATCCAGTATACCTTCACCTGTTTTCCCTTTTTTAATTTGCTTTCCAATTTGTTTCAGTCTTTCATACGTATCAACATCTGCTACAACGACTGCATTAGCACCATCAGGATCGTTTTTTAAGCTTTCTGCAACAGAGTATTTTATGGACTCAACACGTGTTCGATCTAGTTTCGCTTTTACATCAATTCCTACAATAGCATATTTCCCAACTACTACCGCTGTCGCATCATTTACACCTGGCACACTTGCCGCTAAAGATGCTAAATGGTCCGCTGCTTTTTCATTTGGCTTATTTGACTTATTTGTATAATTAACATTTTTCATTGAAACATTTTTTTGCTCGGGCTTTTCGTTTGGATTATCCTTTTTTCCAATACTGCATCCAGTTATTAATAAACAAACCATCAATAGATATATTAAAATCTTCATTATTCTCACCACTTTACCATTCAAGTTTAATCATAAATTTTTTCAACAGCTTGCATTTTCTTCACTTTTTCTTCTGCTCCGCTATTTGCATTAATGAAAATTTGGTACGTATCTTTCCCTAAAGTACCTACAAATTCATAGCAAAGTACTTCGTTATGCAAATCGTTTACTACCATTGCTTTTCGCTCTTCCATTACCTTTACATCAGGGTTTATTTTCTTTCTTGCTTCTGCTGCAGTTAGCTTTGCCGAAGGGATTGTTCGTTTTTGGTGTGATGCTAAATATTCTTTTGCCGAAAATCCGACGATAGAACCGTCATCTAAAGCAATTTTCATTTGAATTGCTTCTGGATAAATTCGTACGCCATTCTCATTTACTACATACGTAAATACACCAACATTATCATATTGTGAGCTATCATAAAGCTCCATATTATGAAACTTATGGTCCTTTAAAAATTTCAAACCTTTACTTCCCGCATCGTTTAAACTAATTTTCTGTTCTTTAATTTCTCGATTATTCATAACCCAAATTGGATATCCGCCTTTCCCGGTAATATCCATATAAAACTCATTATTCGTTGCCTCATCTTTAATTTTCACACTATAGAAAGATTCTTTCGCACCTTTTCCGCTTTTCTCGACTTCTACCTTTTCATTTCCTTTTAAATTTAAAAACGATTTTGCAATTTTCGCCGCTTCATCTTTTGAAATTGCTTTTCCTCCTGCTTCAAATCCACCTTTTTTATTTTTTTGTGCACTTGTAAAGGTAGGTCCGAAGTTTGTAGAAGAATACGATGTTACATTTTTTTCTACTGTCTTTAATCCGTCAATAATTGTATTGTCTGCAGGATCACGATTTGATGCGAGTGCCATCTCGACATCCATCCAGCGTAAATTGTTTTTCAAAACAAGATGTTGCACTTTTCTTAGTTCATCTTGTATATTTCCTGCATTGGAATATAAAGTTTGCAACGTTTTGTATTCTTGATCATTTAACGGCTCTTTTTCTAAATCGCGAATGGCTGCACGGTAACTAAAATCACCGATATTCGCTAAAAATTCTTCCGTTTTATTAAAAGGCATTAATGTTAAAGGAAGTTGTCCTACATCCGAACGAGCTTCCGATGTTAATCTCCATACATCTGCTAATGCAGGCGATAAAGATGCGCGCGAATTCATCGCAAGCGTTGTTCCAATTTTATCGTGCAATAAATCAACCTCATACGCTAAATCATGAAACGCACGTTGATAGCTATTTTCTGCCCGAATTAATACTGCATTCTTCTCTTGATGCTCTTTATAGCCCCAGTATCCTGTCCCGACTACACCAACTGTTAATAATACGATTATAATACCTCGTAACATAGTTCCACCTCCGCTCTATTTACAGAAAATATGTTTCCCGATCTTTTTAATTTGTGGACGAGTCCAAATCCATTTACTTGTTGCAGTATCTGGATTGAAATAATACAATGCGTTTCCTGTTGGATCCCATCCATTAATTGCATCTAATACAGCTTTTTTCGCTGTTTCATTTGGCGTTAAATATATTTGTCCGTCTGCTACCGCTGTAAATGCTCTTGGCTCAAAAATCACACCCGAAACAGTATTTGGAAATGATGCACTTGTAACACGATTTAAAATAACTGCAGCGACTGCAACTTGTCCTAAGTACGGCTCACCACGAGATTCTCCATATACTGCGTTTGCCATAAGCTGAATGTCATTTTGGGAATAACCATTTGGAACATTTGTCCCTTTATTTTGAGGTGGTTTATTTTCTTGTGCTGTACCACCACTATTTCCTTTATTCGTTGTCGTTCCTTTATTAGCAGTTGACTTATCATACTTCGTTGCCTTCACGAGCATTTGCTTCGTTTTAGCTCCGGCTAAACCATCAACAGGTAAACCGAATTTCTCTTGAAAATTTCGAAGTGCCCAGTATGTACCCCAGCCGAAAACACCATCCACTTTTCCTGTATAAAATCCGTTATATTTCAAACGAGATTGCAGTTCAATGACATCTTCGCCAGATGCTCCCCTTTGAATGACCTGATTAGAAAAGGCTTCTACATTTTTTAGTTGTATACTACTGACCATGAAAGACAGTCCTATGAACGCAAGCAAAACTGCTATTTTAAAAATAGCTTTTTGGCGCATAATTTTCCCTCCTTAATTACGGAAATGATTTCTTGGTTATGTTTTGTAAAAGCCTCGCTTTTATGTAAAGAAGACAAAAAAATCCAAACTAATATCGTTGAAAAAATATGTAAACAATATAAAGTGAGACTTTAATCAGTGGGGGTTTTCTTCATCCCCCACTGATTATTAGTTGAACCAATCGAACTTTTATGAGCAGCCCGACCCCCACCTAATTTCTTTACTTTCGCTGAATTTTGAGATGGGGGGCTTACTGCCCATTAAAGTGGGATAAAAAAGGATAAAAGGAGTTCATCGTGAAGAAATTGTTAAAGCGTGTCGCATTCGTCCTTCTGTTCCTAATAACATGTTCAAATGTATATACAGGCTCATCAATTGTTCATGCTCAGCCACCTTATGCGAAATGGGGTAAACTTGCTGTAGAGAAAACGAAAGAACAATACCCAAAAGCGGAGATTATTGATTACCTTCATATAGGTAGAAAACCAAAAACCGTTCAAATAACAATTGAAAAATTTAAATTGTGGCTACGTGAGGATGGAAAAGAATATGGTGTTTTTGTTGATGTAGAGTTTGAAACGAAGACGGAGAAATTTATTAAAATGTCGTTTCAGAAAACGAGTAGATAAAATGAAAAAAAACCGGCTGTTATGAATTTAAACAGCCGGGTTTCTTTCATTTCTAAAATTTCGATTCCCTAAAAATCTTACCAATATACAAATAGCGCCAATTACAACTGCTATTCCTATACTGTATAAAAGTACTCTACCATATCCACTTATTCTCGGATCTAAAAACGGATAAGGATACCAATTCACGATTGGACCACGTATTAAGCTATATAAAACGTAAAAAAACGGGAATAAGAGCCAACTTGCGGCTTGTTTCCAAGTGATTTTCTTATTTGGTGGATTTAATATCCAATCTAAAAGCATGGCAATTGGCATGATATAATGTAACACCGTATTTACCCATGGTATTGCGGTTTGAAGTGATTCTTCTAACCCTCTTAATAATAAAAAATAAATGAGTCCAGTCGTAAGTATGTATACAGTCGCTGCACCACGAAGTACACCAAACTGTTCTGATCGACCAAATGTAGCTGTTCCGATACTACTTAAAAGGAGAATACATGCAACTAAAATGTTACTTTCGATAGTGAAGAAACTGAAAAAATTAACTGGATTGAACGGTTTCACTTGTGCCCGTATTATAAATTGCGTAGTGATTGCACTAAATGCTAGAAGGCTTAAACATAGTCTAAATAAAGATAATGTTTTTACATCCCCCATACAGTCCCTCCTCTTCTTATACAAACTTATAATTCTCCTGTACATGCTCAATAAATAACTTTAATGGAACGAGCCCACGTTTAGGCATATGACTACTAATTACAGCAACCACCTCTAACTGCGGAATGACAACGATGTATTGCCCGCCGTATCCCATAGCAAAGTACATACAATACGGTATGTGAAATCTTTCGTTATTCAATACCCACCAGTGATATCCATATGCCCCGACATGTTCATACGTTTCAAATAGAGGTGTACTTGATTCTTCTAACCATTTCGATGATACAATTTCATTCCCCTGCCAAATTCCATTCTGCAAACATAATATTCCGAGTTTTAATAAATCTTTAGATTTCATTTTCATACCGAAACCACCAACATATATTCCCTGGGAATCTTGTTGCCACTCATATTCTGTAATCTCTAACGGATTAAATAAGTACCTTTTCGCAAACTGTTCTGTCGGCATTCCAGTAGCTTTTTGGATAATGTAACTAAGTAAATGCGAAGACCCTGAGTTATAATTCATTTTTGTAGCCGGTTCTTCAATTATTGGTTTTTCTAATATATATTGCACCCAGTTCGCTGATTCTACAAAGTCATTCGGGAATACTACTCCATTTCCAAACTCTTTCCACTCCTCACCAGTAGTCATTGTTAATAAGTGATAAAGCGTCAAATCATGTTTTCCCTCAGGTACATTTTCAATCCACTCTGTAATAGGTGTATGTATATCATTTATATAGCCTTTATCAATTGCAATACCAATTAATAAAGATACGATACTTTTTGTAATCGAATTGATTTTATATAAGTTATTTGTACATTCGGGTGTTTTATAATACTCGGTTGTTAATTCTCCTTTTTGATAAACAAGAAATGTATTCACTTTTTTCTTTTCAAATTTATTTTCTAGCTGCTTGAAATTCAAAACTTTACCTCCGTTTAAAAAATCACTTCATTTATTATATGTTGTAGCTTCTATTAAAACATAATTGAATTCAAATAAAAAAACAAACCTGTCAGTTTAGCTGACAGGTTTGTTTCTATAATTTCGTGCGAACATTCCAAAGCTCTGGGAAGAATCGTTGATCAAGTACTCGTTTTAAATAAGATACACCTGAAGATCCACCTGTTCCCATTTTATGTCCGATAATTCGTTCTACCGTTTTCATATGACGGAAACGCCATTGTTGTAGCCAATCTTCAATATCAATTAATTTTTCAGCAAGTTGGTATAAGTTCCAATACTTTTTCACATCGGCATACACTTCAAGCCATGCCGCTTCTACCGTGGCATCTTCTTCATAAGGCTGCGTAATATCACGATTCAACACATCTTTATGAATAGGGAATCCTTCTTTTACAAGTGCTTGAATTGCGACATCATACAAACTTGGTGCATGTAGCGCCGTATGAAGTCGAGCGTGTAATTCTGGATCTTTTTCATAAATTTTTAATGCATGCGGCGTTTTATAACCTAGCGCATACTCAATCATACGATATTGATACGATTGAAAACCTGAAGCTTGACCGAGCGAGTCACGAAACTCAATGTACTCGGATGGTGTTAATGTCGCAAGAATATCCCAAGATTGAATAATTTGCGACTGAATTTTTGATACACGCGCTAACATTTTAAAAGCTGGTTGTAATTTATCTTGTTTAATAGATTCAATTGCTGCATATAACTCATGTAAAATAAGCTTCATCCAAAGTTCACTTGCTTGGTGAATAACGATGAACAACATTTCATCATGGTGATCTGATAATCTCTTTTGAGAAGATAGTAAACTATCTAATTGTAAATATTCCCCGTACGTCATATTCTCTTTAAAATCCGTATGAATCCCTTTTTCCATAATTATCTTTTCGTTTTCTTTCATATTAGCCAAACGCCCCTTATATATATTTCTACTTATATTGGTCTAATAACTGCTCGAACTGGACTTCCATCTGCATCTGTTAAGGCAAGTGGTAATGCAATCAATTCATAATCGCCGTCTGCTACGTGATCTAGTACGACATTTTCTAAAATGTGTATGCCATGTTTAAACAATTGATGATGCGCTTCTAATTCTTTATCATCTAATGGATCAACTGACGGTACATCCACCCCGATTAAACGTATACCTTTCTCTGAAAGAAACGGTGCTATATCTGCATGTAAATGCGGGATTACATCTGGGAATTCATTCACTTTACCATGTGAAGATGTGCGTAATAACAACCGTTCTACTCCTTCTAAATTAAAGTTTTCTAATTCTTTTTTTCCGATGCTTTCAAGATTAGAAACGTCAATGATTCGTACTGGGCCGACATAAACTTGAATATCTAAATCTATTACTTTCTTTCCTTCATTATCAAAATGAAACGGTGCATCAATATGAGTACCTGTATGAATACTCATCGTTAATTTTCCAACATTTACTGAGCCACTCTCTTCTTTCGGCCATGATACTTCATACGAGAACGGTGTGTCCCCTGGCCAAGTAGCAATATCATTATTTAGCGGTTGTGAAATATCAATCCACTCTGATGTTTTCATACTTATGCCACAACCTCTCTCTTATTTTCAAACTGTTTATATTCTTCATCTTTCATGATTTTCTTTAATATTTGTACAGATTTCCACACTTCTTCGTATGTGTTATATAAAGCGACTGGCGCAAGTCTTACTCCATTAGGTGCACGGAAATCAGGGATAACTCCATCTGCTTTTAACGCTTTACATATGCGTGCTGCTTCTGCATGCTCTAAATAAATATGCCCGCCTCGTTTTTCATCCTCTAATGGATTTCCAATTGTAAATTCAAAATCACTTAATTCATGAGCAATTAAATTAAGCATGTAACTTGTAATATGTAAAGATTTTTCACGTAAACGTTCTATACCAGCCTCTTTAAAAATTTCAAGAGAACCGATTAACGGCGCTGTACTTAATACGTGAGGGGTACCAATTTGATATGCACCTGCATGATCAGCAGCTGTTAATGTATGTTCCATATCAAACTGCTTATCTTTTCTAGAGCTGAACCATCCAGACAATCCTGGAAGTCTATTACAATGCTTTTTATTTACATAAAGACCAGCAACACCACCAGGTCCTGCATTTAAGTATTTATAATTACACCAAATAGCGAAATCAACATCCCATTCTTTGAAATGATGCGGAATAGAACCAATCGAATGACATAAATCAAATCCGATATGAATACCACGCTTATGCGCTTCCGCTGTTAAACGTTTCATATCAAGAACTTGGCCACTTCTATATAGTACAGAAGGTAATAAAATTAACGCGATATCATCTGTCATTGCATGAATAATATCATCTTCAGAAAGTGTTCTACCATCTCGGCTCTTCACTCGTACTAAATGCTCATCTGGATCTAATCCTTTTAAACGAATTTGACTTTGAAGTGCATATATATCGGACGGGAATGTCAACTCATCCGCAAGAATTTTTGTGCGAATTCCTTTCGGCTCATAGAAAGTTGCGATTACTTGATGAATATTCGTTGTCGTGGAACCGGTTACAATAGTTTCTTCTGGTAAAGCTCCAATAAGAGGCGCAGTCAATTCACCTAATTTCTCCGAAAGGAAAAACCACGGATGCTCACCCTCGGTCCAGCCGTCAATACCGTACTCTTTCCATGAATCTAGCAAAGTAAGTAATGATTTTTCTGCTCTTTTTGAAAGTAGCCCTAATGAGTTTCCATCTAAATATATTGTTCCTTCTTTTTTATAAAATTCAGTTTGAAAATCTTTCAGTTCATCATGTTTATCACATTCAAGCGCATACTCATAAGTTGGTTGAAATGGTTCTGTATACATGGTGTCACCTTCTCTTAATTTTCTTTTTATTCTAACTAATTGAAATATATCACCTTAGTTGATATAACGTCAATGATATTATGTCAGTTGACTTTATATATGAATTTCTTTTACAATACAGTTATATTTTCAGATATTTCAGTATAAAGAGGTGATTCTTTGAAAAACACTACTCTTTCATCAAGAAAACACCGCTCCTTAGAAACTAAAAAGAAACTTTTACATTCCGGATACATTGTTTTTATTAATAACGGATTTCAGAAAACAACCATTACGCAAATTATTAAACATGCAGAAACTGGTTATGGAACGGCATATGTATACTTCAAAAACAAAGATGATCTCCTCACCGTTTTAATGGAAGATGTTATGAATCAATTTTATGATATTGCTGAGCGCTCTTTTTCTCCTCAAACAAAAGAAGAAGCACGTAATATGATTCAAAACCAAGTGAGGGCATTCCTCCAACTAGCAGAGAAAGAACGAGCTATTTTACAAGTTGTAGAAGAAGCAATCGGGCTATCAAAAGAGATACGTCAAAAATGGGATGAGATTCGAGAACGATTTATAAACAGCATTACGCAAGATATTACATACTCTCAAGAAAATGGGTTAGCGCATCCTGAATTAAATAAAGAAACTGTAGCACGTGCTTGGTTCGCAATGAATGAGATATTTCTTTGGACGATTGTGAAAAATGATAAAAAATTAGAGTTAGAAGAGATAGTACATACATTGACGGAAATGTATACAACGGGGTTATATAAATAGCACACCTTCAATAAATAAGGTGTGTTATTTTACATCTATAAAAATATTTTATCTGGGTATGGTAGTGCTAAAGGAGGCTTTTCAGATAATGAGAAATATTGTAGTTTTAAAGATTCACCATCTATTGATTTCAGTTTTCCACTAGTAATTTCACATTCAAACACAACAACAATATATTCTACTTGATCGCCATTCGGATATGTATGGCGATACTCTTCTCCTCCAAACACCCCTTTTTGTTTTTTTACTTGCACTTTCAATCCTGTTTCTTCCCACACTTCACGAACTACTGCTTCTTCTGGAGTTTCTCCAGGCTCAATTGCTCCAGCTGGCAAACTCCAGTATTCCCCGCCAGGATATTGAAATAAAATATCTTCTTGCTCATTTTTTATAACCGCAGCTACACTCGGCATAAAAATTAGTTCATGGCCTAATTTCTCCCGGATTTTTTTATAATATAGCGACATAGACATATAATTCTCTCCCACTCCATTAATAAATACCTGTATTTTCTGATATCTATTGTATAATAATACCAAAAACGATTTCTATATAGAAAGGATCAGAAAATGTCTCAAGAAAAACTAGTAAATAAATTTCTATCATTTTTAGGTACTACAAATCAACCTACTAGCTTAAAGTTTTTAAATGAGCTTATTAAAGCTCATCAAGAAAAAATAAAGTGGGAAACTCTTACTAAAATAATTGACTGGGAAAAAGGTAAGAAAAGAGAACAAAGCCTTACATCTTCTGAACTTAATTATTGGATAACAGAAAGATTTTGTATTGATAAAGAAATATATGAAAGAGCTATTGAGGTTTTCAATAAAAAATCTTTAAACAGTAAAAGCGTTACTCCTGAGATTGAGTAACGCTTTTACCTTCATACATGCCTTTAATATTAATCTTCTTTATGATAAGCAGCTTCTACACATTCTGCTAGACGCTCAATTTGTTCCATAGTTAAACCTCGTGAAATCCAGCCTGTTAACTTATACATAATTTTATAGTAAAAATTACTAGGTTCATATTCTGAAATTAATGTAAGTGCTGTACCTTCCTCATCTTCTTCTAACATATAAGTCATTGCTGAATAACCTTGCTTCATTTCACTGCCAAGTGAAATAATATGAGGTGCATCGTATTCAAGGATTTCTACTTCAGCCTCGAATATTTTCTTACCGACTTTTTGAACAGTAATATATTTATCTCCTACACGTGGATTCTCTTTATCCATATTTGAAGGATAGCGATTTTCTATTATAAACGTATTCCATTCTTTTATTTTTTCATCTTCTATTATGTAGTCACATACAACATCCATTGGTGCTTTTATTACTATTTCTATTGCAAAACTCATTATACTGCCCCTCTCAAATACCCTATCCATTTCTATTTTAACTAAATCATTATGTCATATTTTATATAGTGAAATACAAGTAGAATTTTAATTTTTTATTAATTTAAAAACTTATTCATACAAAATATTTTATTAAAGATACAACAATTAAAAACAAAGCCACGAGTAATAAAGCGATCCCTATACTTCTATTTTCTTTTTCGTTATTTTTTAAATTTTGCACCCCTAAGCTAACTAACATAAAACCTAAAAGCGTTTGTAAAATTAGCATACTCATTTCCGAAGTATCATTCCAACTATAAATGGAATACCCCATTATAATAATTGCAAGTAAAACCGTTACGATCCTATTCATACGAAAATCCCTCCTATTTAAAAAGAAACCGCTAAGTTTCCTTAGCGGTTTTATTATCAATTTATATTTATAAAAATTGCTTTTCATGAATTTGATATAAGTCAAAAGGATTTTCTGGTCAATATAACTACGTATGTTAGTACACCTTTTCTTTATTCAGTCTACTTACAATTCCAACTATAAATTTATAATCAATCCTCCTCTTCTTAACCTTTTTAAACCCTTCTTTCGTATCAAAAATTAAACACGTTTTCCGAAACCACATTCGTACGTACAGTGACTCAAAATAAATAGGTTTTATAATTCCTCTTTCCTCAAATTCAGTTCCATCTTTATTTTCGGTTTCTGTTCGAACGAACCACCTATTTCCAATACCAATTTCAATATACTTCACATAAGTCCCCCTTTCGGAAATTTATTTCTAACTATTTTATTATTTCCCCGGTAAGCGCATATTCCGACAGAACATGAGCCCACAAAGAAAAAGTAGATTACAAAAATCTACTTTATAGCTTATATTTTTGCATTCGTTTATAAAATGTACTTCGAGGTACATCTAAAAGTTTTGCAGCTAACGAAACATTTCCGTTCGTCTTTTCTAGCGCTTCAATCATGCTGTCACGCTGTATTCTTTCGCGGAAATTTAATGTGTTCTCTATTTTATTTTCTGCTTGCAATGCAAGTTGATGTTGATTTCCCATCATTGTTTGTAATAAAAAAGAGATTTGTTTTTCGCATATTTCCTGTCCTTGCGATAAAATGTAAATGCGTTCTAATACATTTAATAATTCTCGAATATTTCCGGGCCATGTATGCTGATAAAATTGATTACAAATACTTTTTGGAAATACAACATTCCAATTCTTTTGTTCACAAAAATGTTTTATGAAGTATGGAATATCCTCTTTTCTTTCTATTAACGTTGGAACATAAAGCGGATAAACATGTAACCGATAATATAAATCTTGACGAAATTTCCCTTCTTCTACTAATCGCAATAAATCTTTATGTGTCGCAGTAATAATACGAATATTTACCGGTACCTCTTTTGAACTGCCAATTGGGGTTACTGTTCGTTCTTGTAAAACACGCAATAATGCGACTTGCATCTCTGGAGGCACTTCACCAATTTCATCTAAAAATATTGTTCCTCCATCTGCTTGTTCGAATTTCCCTTTATATCCTTGGCGCCGTGCACCTGTAAACGCTCCTTCAGCATAACCAAACAATTCACTTTCCATTAATTCTTTCGGTAATGAACCGCAGTTAACAGCTATAAATGGACCATCTTTTCTTGGACTATTTTCATGAATCGCTCTCGCTACATATTCTTTCCCTACACCTGTTTCCCCGCACACATACACACTAGCATCAGTTGGAGATACAAGCTTAATTTCTTCTAAAGTATGTTGAAATGCACTGCTCGTCCCAATCACTCCAGGGAAAGTAATTCCGTTTATAAGTGGGACAGTTGAAAATAAATTTCCTTGTTTATTTTCCTTTACATAGATACATTTCCCAATCATTCTATTATTACTGTATACTGGAACTTCTAATTTAGTTTTCAATCCATAGTGCATTAAATCTGCAAGTTTCATTCGTGACCAATTACATACTCGTTCCCGAACCCTCTTGCTCGCAGAAACGATAACATCGCGATGATTACAAATTACTACTTGTTCATCACTGTCAATTACATCTAAAAAACGATGGATTAACTGCAGTTCATTTTGATGTACTCGAATACTACATTCACGTTCAATCGCATGTGCAATCGAAGTTACCATACCGAGCATATATGGATGCGAAAACTCAATCGGACAAGAGAAATCTAGAACGCCTATTAATTTCCCATCATCATTATGAATAGGAGCGGCCGCACAGCTCCAGCTATGAGATGCGACAGAATAATGCTCTGTACCACTTATCATAATAGCCTCTTCAATTTCTAACGCTGTTCCTATCGCATTTGTACCAACAGCCGCTTCCGTCCATTTCACACCTTCAACGAAATTAATATGTTTCGCTCGTTGCAACGTTTGTTTATTTCCACTTAACGATAGAACGTAACCGTCTGGATCGATTAATAATGCCATCATTTGCAGTTCATCAATGGTTTTTCTCATATTTTGTATTTGAGGTATTGCTATATCTAGGAAGATTTCACTCTTTTTCTTTTGGTCTTGAAAAATATTAGAAGACAAAATTTTCTGACCTTTATTCATATGAGGATTCACATTTGCTTGTTTACATCGATACCATGACTCTGAAATTCTTTCGTTTATACGGTTCGAATCAAGGACACCTTCATCAACAAACTTTTTCCATGTATGTAAGTAAAACGGTGAAGCTAGCATTATATCATCTCCCTATTCATTATTTTGGAGATTTGTAAAAACATACTTTTATTATAAAACTGAATAAAAGCGTTTTCAACAAAACTAGAAAGACGACACAAATATGTTAATAATTTGAATATCTTAATGCGCTTCTTTATTCTTTTTTAGTAGCACTATATTTTGTATAATGGAAGCAAAGAAAATACATAACCAAAACCACTTTTGTGGATTTCCATTTATAAAGAAAACAATCACGGCTATTGCAAATAAAATTGTGGATGCTACACTAAAATATAATTTTGTTTTCATTCCCATTATCCCTCACATCTCTATCACTTTACAGTACACACTAACTCTTCATTTTTCATCTCTACTATGTACTCCTGAAAAACATATTGTTTCCCGCCATGTTTTTCATACCATTCATGTATTCTTCTAATATGCTTCTCGTCATTTCTAATCTTTGATTCTATTTCTTTATATTGTTCATAACTATCATATTCCCATATTGCAAACACTTCAGTCGTACCATTCTTATTATCTTTCATCCAGCGTCCTATTAGCCTGGAACCATGCTTTAACTGATTTGGTAAGTTTGTTTTATTAAAATGCTCATTAAATATTTCTATAAATTCATTCTTTACTATATAGTACTTTCTTCTATAAAACATACATTTCCACCTCTTTTATAAACACCTCAAATACACCTTCCCATTACAACCGTATTATAATACTTTTCATCTGACAGTCTTTTATCATTTTTCAAAATTCCTTCTACTTCAAAACCTAATTTTCTATAAAGTTGAATGGCTTTTTCATTTGTCTCTAATACTTGTAATGATATCTTTTTAATCTCATTTTCATCAGCCCAATGAATAGATTGTTGCAATAGACTCTTACCTATTCCATATCCCCAAAACTCTTTTAAAATACAAACGCCAAATTCTACTTTATGAGATAATCTCTTCAAATTTGACCCTTCGCATCTTGAAAACCCAACGATTCGGTTGTGCACTTCTGCAACTAAAAACAAATTCTTTGTCTCGCCACTATCTGCTTTTATTATTTTTTGAAAACCTATCTTATCTATAAATCCCTCTCCAGCTTCTCTATCCATGTTTTCAGTTTCTCCATCGATTTGAACTCTAATTTCTGATAACTGTTCCGCATCTGTTTCAGTTGCCGAACGAATTGTATAAACTAATCCATTTATGTGGAATTTTTGTCCTTTTATAATCATTTCAAGCTCCTTTTAAAAGTAGTCTATTGATGCTATTACAATTTCTTTACCTTGTTTCTCAAATTGTTGAATCGTTTCTTTACTAGCCTCTGAATCTGTTATTATAAGGTCAATTTCAATCAGTGATTCTCCTTTTATAAAGTAGTCTATTCCAAGTTTATTGTGAGGAACTAAACAAATATTTCGTCTAGCAATCTTATTTACTGTTTTACTAAAATAAGCAACTTCAGGCGTTGCAGTACTTATACCATTCAATGAAATGCCACCACCTGTAGAGAAATACAGATCAATAGAGAATCTACTTATCCATTCTGAGGCAAGTGTATCTGTCATATTTCCTGATGGTTTCACCTTTCCACCAATTAAGTACGTATCAATGTTCTTACATTCCCGTAACGTACTAGCAATTTCTATAGAATTTGTAACAACTGTAAATGATGTTTCAGGTAAATATTTTAACATGACATAATGAATAGAAGTCCCACCAATAAAAACAGAATCTCCTTCTTGTATATAAGAAGCTGCGATTTTTGCAATTGCGTCTTCATATACAGAACCATTACTATAACGTTCAAATCGCTCAGCAGCTAAATTCCTTACTCGAGCAAGTTCAATTGCACCTCCGTGCGTTCTTTTTAATAAGCCATCCTTCTCCATAATAGACAAATCTCTTCTTATTGAATCAATAGACATATCAAAACTTTCCGCAAGATCTTTAGCAATTACCCTTCCGTTTTTCTTAAGTAACTCCAAAATTTTCTCTCTACGCTCTTCAGTAAACATGTTCTCACCACTATCATTGAATATTCGTAAAATTTATCCATCTTTTAATTATATGCATGTTTTTTCTGTTTTACAATATTTTCAATACTTCTGTATTCAGCTCTATACAGGTTTTCTCCCTTTTTCTATCCCATTAAATTAACAACTAAATAAATGCATATTTGCATGTTTCACAATTATACTTCCATTCATCCTTCTATTAATGTAAAATTATTCCTATGTCTCACTTTTTAACACAGAAAGGAATTATTATGAAATCTATAATGAAAGTAACTTGTACAGCATTATTATTTACAGGACTAATGGCAGGGTGTAATGGGAATACTGCACCAAAACAAGAAAAGAGCGCTCTTGAAAAGAATGCAATGCATTATGGGGAAATAGTTAAAAATGAATACTATAGAGCAACTGTTGAAAATGCTAAATTCGAAAAAATAGACAAAGAATGGCGCATTACTACTCGTGTTATGATTAATAATGTTCGAGATGATGGACAAACTATTGATCTTTCGGAAATAAAATATTTCATACAAGATGAAAAAACTGGTCAGAAATATGAAGGTGAAGCTCATCCGATATATGACGAGCACTATAAAAATGTTCCACACGAATTCTCTTTAACTACTGACGTTGTATTTGAACTGAAAACTTCACCAAAAGATTTAAATAATATGTATCTATACATAGATAGCAAAGCCGCGCCGTTAACAGATACATATTGGAAACTTGATAATTTAGCAACTAAATAAAAAACAGTCAAATACGACTGTTTTTTTGTTTGTAAAGTCATCAAGTTTACTAGTAATCTATCTCCAGCAATACATCTTTTGCACAAATCGTTACTTCTTCAGCTTCCCTCCTAAAACATTTTAACATCCAACAAAATCGATATATCTATTTATTATATCATTCTAATACCTATTTTTTCTAAAGAAAAAAATGCAAAACTGTAAATATTCCACCTTTCACTTCTAAAACTTCAGAATATTTACGATAGTTGATAATTAGAATACATTTTACTAGTACAAAAATCTAAACAAAAAGGGATGGTTATATGTTGAAGAAATTAGTAGCAGGTACATTAGTAGTGGGATTTGCATTAACTGGAGGACTAGGAGTAGCAAGTGCTGAAGAAAAAGGTAACACAATTAAGTCTTTTGATTATTTAAAAGTGGATGAACAGAATGTTAATTCTCTTACAAAATTAAGTGATCAAGATAAGAAAGACATCCAAATTACTATGGTATTACCAGGGCAAAATGAAAATGGAGATTGGCTAGCTTATGGTTTTACTAGCCGCGAAACATTAGATACTTATATTGAAAAGGATAAAAAAGTACTTAAAAATAAAATCAATCCTTTAGGTAGCGGTGCTGGTAGTACTGATTTTTATGAACATAAAGATAAAGGTGGCCAATATATTTACTGGAGCAGCGGCTTTAAAAACTTACCATCTAGCTGGAACGACAGAATTTCCTCTGTAAGTACAGCATCGCCTTCAGCAAGTTATTCAACGACACTTTGGAAGCATACTTCTACACAAGGATATGGAAAAGGTGTTATATTTAAACACGCTGATTGGTACGGTAAAACTGCTAATTTAGCTGCTGATTGGAACGATATTACTTCAGCGATTGACGTAAAAAAATAATAGGATATTCAATTTCTTCTGTAAAAATTCAAACCACTATTCTCTCATACATTTAGAGAATAGTGGTTTATTACACTTCCATTTAAGCATGTACAGCATGTCCTACCGCTTGCAATAGCGCTTCATGAATCGCTTCAGATAAAGTTGGGTGTGCTGCAATATAATCTCTCATAATATCAGCAGTAACTTCTGTATGAATCATTACAGTTCCTTGTCCAATCAGTTCGGTTGCACGTGGACCAATAATAGAAATCCCTACAATTTCTTGATATTTAGGTTCCACAATGACTTTTACTTTACCCGTTTGTTCTCCAATAATAAGCGCTTTTCCATTTGCTGAAAAAGGAAACTCTCCGATAAGAATATCACCATATTGCTCTCTTGCTAATTTTTCACTTAAACCGACACTAGCAATTTCTGGAGCTGTATAAATACAGCGAGGTACAGCATGATAATTTACTTTTACATCTTCTCCACTCGCATGTAATGCTGCTGTCGTTCCTTCATGGAAAGCAACGTGAGCAAGCTGGATTCCACCAATCACATCACCCGCTGCGTAAATATGTGATGCATTGGTTTGCATATGTTCATTCACAGAAATTCCTTTATTTGAATATTGAATGCCTGCTTTTTCTAAATCTAATTGTTGTACACGTGGTTTTCGGCCGACAGAAACGAGAACAAATTCTGGATTAACTACTTGGGTACTTCCTTCATATTCAAATGAAGCTTGCTTTTTATAATTATTTAATCCTTTTAAAGCTGCTCCTGTAAATATTTCTACCCCATCATTTTCTAGTTTCCCTCTTAAAATGTGTGCGATATCTTCATCTTCACCAGGTAATAATTGCGGTGCCATTTCAACAATCGTAACTTTTGTTCCAAGACGACTATAAATACTTGCAAACTCGCATCCTATTACACCACCACCAACAATTAATAATGATTTCGGTATATTTTCTAGGGACATTGCATGGCTACTATTTAAAATCCATTTCCCATCAAATGTAGCAAAAGGTAATTCAGTCGGTTCTGAACCTGCTGCAATAATGAATTGTTCTCCATCTACTACAATTTCTTTACCACCGTGTGTAACTCTCACACGATGATCCGTTTCAAATTTTGCTTTACCTTGTATAACTTTTATTTTATTTTTCTTCATTAAATATTGAATTCCTTGGACGAGCTGTGTTACAACTTGTGATTTCCTCGCCTGCATTTGCTTCCAATCAACTGAAATACTTCCTTCGTTAAGCATAACTCCATAATGATTCGCTTTTCTCACAATGTCATGCACTTCTGCACTTTCTAACAATGATTTTGTAGGCATGCACCCAACATTTAAACAAGTCCCGCCAAGATCAGCTTCATCAATAAGAGTGACTTCTTTTCCACTTTGAGCCGCGGTAATTGCTGCTACATAGCCAGCAGGTCCGCCACCAATAACGACTAGTTTACTCATTCTCTCACCTTCTCTTTATAAAAGAATTGTTACAGGTTCTTCTAAATAACGTTTAATTGTGCGTAAAAATGCAGCTGCTGGTGCACCATCTAATACACGATGATCGAATGTTAAACTTAAAGGTAACATACTGCCTTTTTTTATTTTCTTCCCTTTATATACTGGAACATGTTCAATTGCACCTACACCTAAAATACCAGTTTCAGGTGTATTTAATACTGGCGTAAAATATTCAATACCGAAGCTACCTAAATTACTAATTGTAAAGGTTGTCCCTTGCATATCATCACTACTTAAACTACCTTCTCTTGCTTTTTGTGCAACGTTTTTAATTTGTTTAGATAACTCTACTAAAGATAGATTATTAGCAAATCGAATAGCTGGAACGACTAATCCTTTTTCTAATGCGACTGCCATGCCTAAATGAACATGTTCAAATTGATGAATTGTATCATCCATATAAGCGCTGTTCATTTCTTTATGCTCTCCAAGCGCTAATACAACAGCACGAGAAACGAAATCCGTAATAGTTAGTTTGTTATCGTATCGTTTTTGTACAACTGCCGCTATTTCTTTATGTAAAGCAACTAAATCTGTAACATCTACTTTCATCGTTAATGTTAATTGCGCACTATTTTGTAAACTTGCATGCATACGGTTTGCGATTGCTTTCCGCATACCAGTAACAGGAATTACTTTACTTTCTTCTTGTTCAAGTACTTCTGGAATTGTTACTCTTTCTTCAATCGCTTTTAATACGTCTACTTTTGTAATCCTTCCGCCAGGGCCTGTACCAACTAATGCTTTGATATCTAGATTTTCAGACTTTGCAATTTTCTTCGCTACAGGTGAAATTTTGATTCTTTGCTTCGCCACTTCTTTCGCATATGGTTCTGGATGTTGGACCTTTTTAGGCTCTAGATTAGGTGCTTTTTCTTCTACAACATTTATACTTTCATTGATTTCTACTTTTTCGTTCAGCTTACCGATATAGCAAATGACAGTGCCAGGTGGAACTCCCTCATCTTCACTTACAGCTATATCAAGAACAGTTCCATCCGCTGGCGCTTCTATTTCAGTTTCGATTTTTTCCGAATTAATACTAGCAATTAGTTCACCTTTTGATACATGATCGCCTGCTTTAATATTCCAGCTCGTAATAATACCTTCTTTCATCGCCATACCTAACTTCGGCATTACAACTTCTACAGCCATGCTTCTCTCTCCCTTCTCATCGTTTTATTACACATGTAATAAAGATTGGTCTCCGATCATTTCTGATACAGTTTCAATTACTTTTTCCGGCGTTGGTAAATATAACTTTTCAAGTGGTGGCGAGAACGGAACTGGTGTATGTGGTGCTGTAATTCGTTTAATAGGTGCATCTAACAAATCGAATCCTTTATCCGCTACAATTGCCGCAATATCCGTTGCGATACTACATCTTGGATTTGCTTCATCAATAACAATAAGGCGATTTGTTTTTTCAACTGATGCTAAAATCGTATCTTCATCCAGTGGTGATAAAGAACGTGGATCAATTACTTCTACTTCAAGTCCTTTTTTCGATAATTGCTCAGCGGCTGCAAGTGCTGTATGAACTTGTTTTCCAATGGCGACGATTGTTACATCAGAACCTTCACGTTTTATATCTGCTTTACCTAATGGAATTGTATAATACCCTTCCGGCACTTCACCTTTCATATTGTAAAGTGTTTTATCTTCAAAGAAGATTACTGGGTCATCATCTTCAATTGCCGCTAATAATAAGCCTTTTGCGTCATATGGAGTAGAAGGAACGACAACTTTTATACCTGGAATGCTCGTAAATAACGCATACAAACTTTGTGAATGTTGTGCAGCTGCGCTAAAACCTGCACCATGCATCGTACGTACTGTAACTGGCACTTTCGCTTTACCACCGAACATATAGCGGAACTTTGCACCTTGGTTTAATACTTGATCAAGACAACTACCGATAAAATCATTAAACATTAATTCAGCAATCGGACGTAGTCCTGTTGCCGCAGCTGCCATTGCTGCTCCCATGTAACCCGCTTCTGAAATTGGTGTATCTAAAATACGATTTCGGCCAAATTCTTGTACAAGGCCTTTCGTAACACCAAGAACACCGCCCCATGCTTCATCATCTTGCAAGTGATCAACTTGTGCACCACCTGCAACGTCTTCTCCTATTAAAATTACGTTTTCATCACGACGCATTGAGATTTTCATCGCTTCATTAATTGCAGTTGACATACTTACTGTTCTAGTCATTATTTTTCACCCTCCTCTTATTTGTAAGAAACGTATACATCTTTTAATAACTCTTCATCCTCTGGATATGGACTATTTTCACTAAATTCAATTGATTTTTGAACCGCTTCATCTACTGCCTTTTCCATATCTACAAGCTCAGATTCAGTTAATAAAGCTTCATGAATTAAATGCTTACGGAAATTCACAATCGCATCTTTTTCATTTAAATGTTCTTCTTTTTCTTCTGAAGTTTTATACGTTTGTGCTTCACCTTCGAAATGACCGTAATTACGATATGTCATACATTCAATTATTGTTGGACCACCGCCATTACGAGCACGTTCTACTGCTTCTTCCGCTGCTTTATACACCGCAAGCAAGTCCTTTCCATCCACTTGAACACCTGGAATATTGTAAGCTTTCGCTCGATCTGCAATGGAATCACAACTTGAAGCATATTCAAATGTTGTCGCTTCACCGTAACCGTTATTTTCTGCGATAAAAATAACTGGTAATTTCCAAATCGCCGCTAAATTAACCCCTTCGTGAAATGTTCCTTCATTATTTGCTCCGTCACCGAAGAAACAAACACTTACATCTTTCGTTCCTTTATATTTAGCTGTTAATGCTGAGCCGCAAGCAAGCGGGAAACCACCACCTACAATGCCATTTGCACCAAGCATTCCTTTATCTAAATCAGCAATGTGCATGGAGCCGCCTTTACCTTTACATAATCCTGTCGCTTTCCCAAAAAGTTCAGCCATCATACCGTTTAAATCGCAACCTTTTGCGATACAATGCCCATGTCCTCTATGTGTACTTGTAATACTGTCACGATCCGTTAAGTGGGCACATACACCAACTGCTACCGCTTCTTCACCCGCGTATAAATGGACGAAACCTGGCAGCACACCTTGAGCGAACAATTCATGTACCTTATCTTCAAACTTACGAATCTCTAACATTTTTTCATACATCCAACGAGCTTGTTCTTTCGTAATTCCATTCCCTTTACTTTCAGTTGTTTTTAACATGTCCAGCCCTCCTATTTTCTTGTTCATCTTTTATATTGCAAGTACTGTGCCAAATTCTAATTCTTGATTTAATAGGGTTTCTCTTTTCTTTCAAAATAAAAAAGTGGACAAATTGAGACATCTGTCTCGTTTTGTCCACTTTTGTTCACCTAATTTGAGAATCATTATTTTATTCATGATCAAAACTCTTCTGTAACTTCCGAATGTAAATAATTTGACCAATATGATAAGCATTATGAGTTGTGACATTTGCTAGCACTTCCCACCACTTTGCACATACTGGGAATCCAACTACATCACTTTCTACCTTTTCTTTATTTATTAGCTTTTGCCATAGTAACAGTTTCTCCAGTAGTTTTTCTCTTAATTCATCGAAAGATTGATTATCTGAAAGCATAAAACTTTTGTTATTATCACCAATAGCGGGCACAGCATTCACATTTGATTCTTTATACCTCGTTTGCCACGTTGAGTTCCAATACAGTAAATGTTGTACAATTTCAGCTATACTATTACTCTCTTCATTCGGTTTCCAGAAAGCTTCTCTCTCAGATAGATCTTTCACTGCATCTGAAAACGGAATATACCAACTAGGATCGTTCGCATTCGCTAATAACTGATCTGCTAATACATCTTTCACATGGGCCATTTCTCTTCCCTCATTTCATTATCATATTAATATACACTACTTTATATACGCTGATTTCCTATAATCCCCTTTTTTACATACAAATTGGTTTCATAATGAATGTAAGAATAATAGATTTTCTTACTATAACTCGTTATGATAAAAGAAAAAGAAAGCGAGCGACCAATGAATAAAAAAATCGCGGTTATTACAGGAGCTTCAAGTGGATTCGGACTATTAACTACACTCGAACTCACAAAAAAAGATTATTTAGTTATCGCAACAATGAGAAACCTTGAAAAACAAGGAAACTTATTATCTCAAGCTACTCAACTCAACTTACTGCAAAACATAAAAATTCAACAATTAGATGTAACCGATCAAAACTCTTTACATAACTTTCAATTATTTTTAAAAGAAATAAACAAAGTGGACCTCCTCATTAATAATGCAGGATATGCCAATGGGGGATTTGTAGAAGAAACTCCAGTAGAGGAATACCGTAAACAATTTGAAACGAACCTATTTGGAGCTATTTCAATTACTCAGCTTGTTTTACCTTATATGAGAGAACAACAAAGCGGAAAAATTATTAATATAAGCAGCATTAGTGGTCAAGTTGCATTCCCTGGTCTATCTCCTTACGTTTCTTCAAAATATGCATTAGAAGGATGGAGTGAATCCCTTCGTTTAGAAGTAAAACCTTTTGGAATAGATGTTGCTTTAATAGAACCAGGTTCTTATAACACAAATATTTGGGAAGTTGGTAAACAACTAGCTACAAACCAATCTGATACATCTTCTCCTTACAAAGAATATATGGATAAAATACAAAAACATATTAATAGCGGCAGTGATACATTTGGCAATCCGATAGATGTTGCTAATAAAATTGTAGAAATTGCTGAATCTAAGCGTACGAATTTACGATATCCGATTGGAAAAGGTGTAAAATTTATGATCTTTGCAAAGAAAATTCTTCCTTGGAGATTGTGGGAATATCTTGTTTTGAGAAGCTTTAAGAAAATGTAATTACCTTTATTGAAAAACATTTTGAAAGAGGTGCTAAATAAATGTTAGGTTTACCCTATGGTAAAGTGTTTTTAGTTCCGTGGACTGAAGAGTGGGCAATTGAATTTATAAAGGAGAAACAATTCATTGAGGAACAAATTGGCGAACATATTTTAGCGATACACCATATTGGTAGTACTTCTATTCCACATTTAAGTGCAAAGCCCATTATTGATATAGCAATTGAATTAGAAAATTATAGGGACGGTATACATTGTATTAAAAAATTAGAACTACTAAACTATAAATATAGAAAAGATGTATTGCCTGAACGATATTATTTTAATAAAGGTGAACCAAGAACTCATCAAATTCATATGTATGAACGAGGGAATACATATTTAATAGAACAATTGCAATTCAGAGATTACTTAATAGACAATAAAACTGCTCGTATACAGTATGAACAATTAAAGATTCAACTTTCACAAGCTAATTCTAATGATAAACATCAATATGCAGAGGATAAAACAAATTTCATTACATCCACATTAGCCAAAATAAATGATGCATTTAAATAAGAAATCATTTAGTAGTAAATGATTTCTTATTTATCAGCTAAATCTTGTTTTGTGCCATCAATAATAAAATCTGCAAATCCATGTGGTTTATGACTTTCTACATATATATTTTCAGCAATCATCAACACCTATTATTAGTAGTGATTGCTCTACAGACTTCACTCGAATTTGTTCTAATATTTCATCCCCTTATTTTATATCTATAAACTTACTTTTACGCTGAAATCGGATCAAAGTAAAGTAGTAATGAAATCATAATTACAAATGCAAATAAACCGATTATCGAAAGAATGTATTCTTTCGATTCTCTATCAAATTTCCACTCCATCCATGCCCGTAACGTCCATAACGTTCCAAAAAAAATGAAAAGGGCATACCCTACATTTGCATTTTCATTGCTAGTAACATAAATCATACTACTAACAAAATAAATAATAAACAAGACTATTTCCAATTTTACATGCAAGCTATTTACATGCTTATATCCAAAGAAACCCCTCTTCTCCATATTCAACTTTCTTCTTAAAAATTGCTCAAAAAAATAGCCAGCTATACAAAAAACAAAAATTATAATCCAAAACGTAGAGGTTCTCATTTACATCCCTCCTATTCCTTCATTTGCTTTTTGAAATAAAGTGAACTATATTACGATTATCTTCTTCTAAATAATCTACAATCCCTTCAGGATATGTTGACTTCATCTTTAATTCTTCTATACTTTTCCATATTAATATAATATTCTCATGTTCTTTATGCCTTATCTCATTTGTAATCATCTCTTGAACAGCTCCCCAATGCATCAATGTACAATGGTGACCTTTTTCGTTGTTCCACTCGAAAATATGCTCATTTACAACAGCTAGCTCTTGGACATCAATCTTCAAATCGTATTCTTCCATTAATTCTCGCATTATTGCTTCTTTTGCTGTTTCACCGAATTCAATAAAACCACCTGGAAAACGATAAAATATTTCTCTTAAATCACATTGTACAAGTACTTTAGAATGATCTTCATTTAAAATCATTGCTTCAGCACGTAATTTAGGTATCTTCATTTCGTCTCCCCATTCATTCCACATATGATTAAATCCAATAGTTATAAAAGAAAAGATTAATCATAATTCCAGTTATTATTAATAATGGAACTACGCCTAAAAAAATGACATATTCCCTCGATTCTTTATCATATTTCCACTCCATATATGATTGAAAGCAGTATAAAGTTATTAAAAATAATATGGGTAAATTACTAATATAAATAGGATTTAAAGTGGCACATATCAGCGTAACAATTATATAAAAAACGATAAGAGCCCTAGTGCCCCATTTATGAGCGTTGTTTACATATTTACTATTCCAGTCTGTTTGTTTCGGTATATTTAATTTTTTTCTCACTACTTTTTCCAAAACAACTAAGAATATGATCCATACTATTAATAAAATTCCTTTAACTAAAAACAGTGATGTCTCCTCCTTTACTTTTTATCTGGCTGATCACTCGGATAAGTAGCTTTTCCTTTATTTTCTACGTCCCAACTAATAATTGTCGCACTATCTCGTCCGAATTGATGATGAACGTGCTCTAATACATGATGAACACTTTCTTCAAGTTTTATATTATTTCTATTCATATCATTATATAGATTTAATGGTGTTTCATATCGACGTTCTCCGTATTCTAATACCCCATCTGTCACCATTACAATTCGATTGTTGCCAGTACGTAATTCACGAATTCCTGATGAATAGCAAGGAACAGGTACATCAAAAGTATTTACGTTACCAATCCATTCGTAAAAATGACGTTGATTTAACGCATATTGTCCTAATTTGTGTAATTCATCATGAAATACATACACTAAACAGTCACCGATAGATAACCACCATATGTAGTTTTCTTTTCTTACACATAGTAAGCAAGCTGTTTCACCTTTAATTCTTTGGCACTTTTCCTTAAATGAAGAAGATTGAAAGATAGTAAGAATATGATTTTCAATAGATCGAAATACTGTATCAATCGATTCATTCATCATTTCTTTTATATTTTCATATTCTTTTTGAATTGTATTTACTACTAAATCAACACTTTCTGCACTATTATGTCCATCTAATATAGCTGCAAATTCCCAATCACCATTTGACCAAACTAACGCACCATCTTCGTTCTTGTTTGCTCCGGCACTTATATTTCCGCCGTATTTACCAATTACGATTTCACCATATTGCTTTATCGAAATTTCGTCTAAGCACATTTCTCTACTTCCAACCCATGAATATTGTCTATTATTTGTTATATTCATATTCACTCACCATATACTTTCGTATTCTTTCGCATAGTTTTTTGATTTTTTCTGTATCACCATAAGGCGCACCCATCCATTTCGCTACTTCAGTCGGTGACCAAAACTCTTTTGGTGTATTTGCATAACGCGGTATGATGTGCATATGCATATGTGGTACACCATTTCCTGAAACAAAAGTGTAAATATGCTCTGCACCTTCACTTTCTTTTAGTGCTTTACTTACTCTACTTGATATAAGTCCGAACCTTTTCGTTTCTTCGCTATCCCAGTGGACATGTCCAACGTAAACGAGTTCATCTTCATAAATAGCTCCACCTGGAACTGTAATATTTCCTTTATGTTTTTCACAAATGAAGCAATTTTGTTCTTCTTGATTATTTGTTGGCATATCCATCACCATCCTTTTTATATATAATATCATAAAAAAAGGAAAAATAGGATTTATATTCTGAAAATTCATTCTTTTAACGCAAAAATTTTGAACTGAATTTACAACTCATTTTTTCTTCAAAACTACAACTCCAATTACAATCCCAATCACAATTCCGATTACTAAATTATTTGTAAAATAACCTTGGACTACACCAATTACAACCCCTATACCGACGCCTATTGCCAAGGCATCATTGCTTTTTTTCTTTTTAGACAAAATAGCATCTCCTCTCATAATTTTTTCTAAAATAATATCTATTTACATGACTTCACTGTCTCCTAATATATTCGCTATTCCACTTAATAATTTCCAAAAAATGTACTTTATTACTTATACTTTTCCACCACATAATCCTTTTCTTAAGAAGAGATTTTCAAGTCGCTATTAAACAAACATATCGTTATTCATTGAAGAATTAAATCAATGAAATAAAAAAACAAGTTTTTGTGTCAGCTGACGGTTCTGTTATCGTTCGAATATAATTTATTCAAACAAAAAACACACTTTGTATAATAAAGTGTGTTTTTTGTTTATCTTCTTTTTTGATGAAATCCTTGTGTAATGCGGTCTAATATAATCGCAATGACAACAATGGCTAGTCCGGCTTCAAATCCCATTCCGATATTAACTTGTGTTACAGAACGGTATACATCAACTCCAAGACCTGGAGCTCCTACAAGCGATGCTGTTACTACCATTGATAAAGAGAGCATAATACTTTGGTTCACACCAGCCATGATCGTTCCAGTTGCGAGTGGTAATTGTACTTTAAATAATTTTTGTGATGCGGTAGAGCCAAACGCATTCGCTGCTTCTATTAAATCTTCTGGAACTTGTCTAATTCCTAAGTCAGTAAAACGAATTGTCGGTGGCATTGCAAAGATTACTGATGCAATAATCCCAGGTACTACACCTACTCCAAAAAATGTAATCGCGGGAATAAGATATACGAAAGCCGGCATTGTTTGCATAAAATCTAATGTCGGTTTTAAAAATTTTGAAAACCGTTCATTTTGCGAAGCTAAAATACCAATTGGGATACCTACAATGATTGAAATAATAACAGATGTAAGTACAAGAGCTAATGTCTGCATCGTTTGTGCCCAGTAGTTTATATTTAAAATAAATAATAACCCGATGAGTGTAAAAATAACTAAAGATACTTTTCTCGTTGTGTACCAAATGAGGAAACACAAAATAATAATCATCAATATAGCCGGTATTATTGTTAAAAAATTAGTGAGTAAATCAACGAATCCGCCGATAATATAAGAGAATCCTCGGAATAAGCCTTCAAAGTGCTCATATAAACTTGCAACAAATGAATCGACCCATTCCCCTAAAGGAATACGTGGTATATTATTCATCGTCTTTCACCTCTTCCTCAATATTACCTGCAAGAGCTTGAATGACACTTTCACGTTTAATAATTCCTCTTAATCTTTTCTTCTCATCAATTACTGGTAACGGATATTTCATCTCCGCCATTTTCGCATACGTTTCTTCCAGTAAAGTATCTAAATACACGTGCGGGATATCGGTAAGTAATAAATCAGCAATCGGCCATTGCTTTTGTACTGCTTTACTCGCATCATCTGCCGTTAATATACCTAAAAATTCATATTTTTTGTTAACAACATACACTGTAGAAACACCGGCATTCCTCATAATTTGAAGTGCTACACGTGGTCCACGGTCAATTAATAATGTCTCTGGTCGTTTTAATATAGATTCCGCCGTTATTACTTTTCCTAAATTCACATCCGCCACGAATTTCTCTACAAATTCATTCGCAGGACTCATCATAATTTCTTCTGGCGTTCCAATTTGGACAACTTCTCCATCTTTCATTAACGCAATTCGATCACCAATTCGAAGGGCTTCATCTAAATCATGCGTAATAAAAATAATTGTTTTTTCCATTTTATCTTGTAATTCTAACAGTTCATCTTGCATTTCTTTTCGAATCAGTGGATCTAATGCACTAAATGACTCATCCATAAGTAAAACATCCGGATCATTCGTAAGCGCTCTCGCAATGCCGACACGCTGTTGCATACCACCACTCAGTTGACTTGGATAATTATCTTTATGATGGTCTAATCCAACTAACTTCAAGGACTCTAACGCTTTTCTCTCTCGTTCCTCTACTGGAACTCCTTGTATTTCCAACCCATATGCAACATTTTGCAAAACGGTACGATGAGGGAATAGAGCGAATTTCTGAAACACCATACTCATTTTCGTTCTTCTCACTCTTCGCAACTCTTCTTTGCCCATCGTTGCGATATCTTCTCCATCTATGTATATATGCCCCGCTGTTGGTCTAATCAGTTGGTTTAACATACGAACTAACGTCGATTTCCCGCTACCAGACAATCCCATAATAACGAAAATTTCTCCCGTATATACTTCGAACGTCGCCTTTTTTACGCCAACGTTCATTCCTGTCTCTTTCAAAATTTCCGATTTACTTTTTCCTTCTTTTAATAAGGTAAGCGCTCTTTGCGGGTGTTTCCCAAATACTTTTGTTACGTTTTCAACACGTACCTTTGTATTATCCATGTCACTACTCCTTTTCTACCCATCTATTCACATAGTGTTGCGATTTTGCAAAGAAATATTACATAAAAATAACATTTATAAGATTTCTTTAAAATTCTCTTTTCCGTTCATAATAAGAATGCTTACTTATACATTTATTTAAAAAGCAAACGTTTCTTAGGAGGTTTTTAATGAGAAAGAAAATATGGCTCATATGCCTTGCATTATTTATTACTATGATTTTCTCTTCATGTAATGCAACAAATGCAAATTCGAAAGGAAAAATTAAACTAGGTGTAACAAGTTGGAAAGAAAACATTGCAACAGCAAACATGTGGAAAGTTCTATTAGAACAAAAAGGCTACAAAGTTGAGCTTATGTATTTAGAAAAAGCGGCAATTTGGACTGGTGTTGCTCGCGGTGATGTTGATGCTAATTTAGAAGTATGGCTACCCGTTACGGATAAACCACTAAATGATCGTTATAAAGATGATATTGTCTTAAAATCAAAATGGTATGAAGGAACCGGACTAGGTTTAGTTGTCCCTTCTTATGTGAAAAACATAAACAGCATTGAAGATCTAAATGCACATAAAGATGAACTAGATAATAAAATTGTCGGAATTGAACCTGGCAGCAGCCTAATGAATTTAACAAATAAGGCGATGAAGGAATATGATATTAAACTAAAACTTGTCCAATCTTCTGAAGCGGCGATGATGAGTGAACTAAAGAAAGCATATACGAAAAAGAAACCAATCGCTGTTACGCTTTGGAATCCGCATTGGGGCTTTTCAGAATTTGATTTAAAATATTTAAAAGACCCTAAGAAAGTATATGGTGAAAAAGATGACATTTATTACTCTGTTCGTAAAGGTTTTGAAAAAGATCATCCAGATATCATAAAATACTTTGACAAATGGAAAATGAACGATGAACAGCTCGGTACATTAATGGTCGAGTTAAATAAAACGAAAGATCCCGAAGAAGCGGCGCGAAAATGGATTAAAAAGAACCAAACGTTAGTTGATGAATGGATTAAAGATTAAAAAACCAGGCTAGAGAATGAGCATATTCTCTAGCCTGGTTTATATTATTTTTTCTCAACGACCCCATCAACAATCCCATATTCTTTAGCTTCCTCTGCTGTCATAAAATAATCTCTTTCCGTATCATGTGCTATTTTTTCGATTGGCTGTCCTGTTCTATCAGCAATAATCTTATTAATGTCATGCTTTAATTTCAATATTCTTTTTGCTGTAATTTCGATTTCTGTTGCTTGCCCTTTTACACCGCCAAGTGGCTGATGAATCATGATTTCACTATTAGGAAGCGCGAATCTTTTTCCTTTTGCACCAGCTAATAGTAAAAGGGCACCAAATGATGCAGCTAAGCCCATACAAAGCGTTTGCACCTCCGGTTTAATAAGATTCATTGTATCTAATATTGCAAATCCCGCTGTCGTTGAGCCACCAGGACTATTAATATACAGAAATATATCTTTCTCCGCATCTTCCGCTTCTAAAAATAATAATTGCGCTACTACACTGCTCGCAACCTGATCATTAATCTCTGAACCGATTATAATAATGCGGTCTTTCAATAACCTTGAATATATATCATAGGAACGTTCTCCTAATTTTGTTTGTTCTACTACATATGGAATTGCATTCATTTTAAATCCCTCCAATAATTTTTATGCCGCGCAAAGCATACAACTGTAGGAAGAGGATTGTTTCACATTAAATAATAAGACTGGCTGTTTAGATGGTAACTTAGTAAAATCTATTGTCGGAAGCAGTTTCGTTAATAATTCCGGTCTCTCCTCTCGAATAGACGTCACTACAACTTCCATATCATCTGTGAATTCAACTATCTCAATCCCTTCTTCACTTACAGTTTTCAACCTATTTCTACTCCGAAACAAAGAAGCTTTTACTGCCCCTTCCGATACGGAACATACTTTAGCAATATCAACGATACTATATTGAAAAACATCCTTTAATAATAAAATCGTGGATTGCTGTACATTTAATGAAGATAATACTTTCCCTACCATTTCATGCAAATCTGCAATATTCTCTTGTGGTTCTTCAAAAGTGATTTGTTCTCTTATTTTTTCATGAACAGACTTAGACTTCATCTGATCTAACCAACGATTTCTTGCTATTTTATAGACGAGTGTCATACAAATATCTTTATTACTATATTTTTGAAGAACTTTACAAACTGTTTCTTGGGCGAGATCTTCCCCATCCCATTTGTTTTTCGTTAAAAAAGTACAGTATCTTTTTAACTCTCCATATTGCTCAATTAAAAAATTTATATTTGAATGATTCATATCGATATGATTCTTTAAAATATGAGTAACTTTTGTGCACAAAATAACCACTCCTTTTCAGCGCTTACTTAATTAACGATTCAACAAATAAAAAAGTTACGGGGCATATAAAAAAATTATGTTTATGTTCAATAATTCGCGGTCATAAATATGTTATGTACCATTTTACGTGAGGAGGAACAAATTTGCCAAAATTAACAATTGAAGGTACGGGAACTTTTGATGTACAAGAAGGCACAAAATTAGTATTAGCAATTGAAGACAACGGTGTAAACATACTCCATCGTTGCGGCGGAAAAGCACGTTGCACAACTTGTAGAGTAGAAATTATAGCAGGTGATTTTTGTGAAGCGAATGCAAAGGAAAAAAATGCGATTACAGAAAAAGGGATTGAAGATCATTTACGATTATCTTGTCAAATGCGTGTACATAAGGATATAGTAGTTCGTCCGGTACTTACAGTTGAAAATTCAGGTCTTGATGCTGGACCACGCCCGGCGGAGTAAATCGATGAATTTAAAACAACTCGCCGGTGAATATGCTGCAACTTTCGTAAAAGATGGAATGAAGATTGGGCTTGGTACAGGTTCTACCGTATACTGGACGATAGAAAAATTAGGTGAACGTGTAAAAGAAGGACTATCATTTCAAGCTGTCCCGACATCAAAAGAAACTGAAGTATTAGCTCAGCAACTAAATATCCCACTAATTTCATTAAACGACATACAAAGTCTTGATCTTACAATTGATGGAGCGGATGAAATTGATTCAAATTTACACCTTATAAAAGGAGGCGGTGGCGCATTACTTCGTGAAAAAATCGTTGCCTCCTCCTCTAAAGAACTACTTATCATTGCTGATGAATCAAAACTTGTAACGCATTTAGGTACTTTTCCATTACCTGTTGAAATCATACCTTTTTCATGGAAACAAACCGAAAGTAAAATTCAATCTTTAGGTTGTCAAACAACGTTACGCTTAAAAAATAATGAAACATTTATAACCGATAATAATAACATGATTATTGATTGTGTATTCCCTCATAACATAACGAATCCTGCCAATTTACACAATCATTTAAAAATGATTACTGGTGTAGTTGAAACCGGATTGTTTGTTAATATGACTAGTAAGGCGATTATTGGAACAAAAAACGGGATACAGGAATTATAATGGATGCTGACTCTTACAGTCAGCTTTTTATATTTCTCTTTACTACGTATCATTATGATATACTATGAAAATAAAAGTACATTACACTAGAAAGGGCTGAACAAATTGCACTCCAAACTCATAACAGAACGTACAGATTTAGAAACTGCCTTCTACATTCGAAAAGAAGTATTTGTAAAAGAACAAAATGTCCCTCTTGAAGACGAATTCGATACATTCGATGAAATTGGTGAGACATGTAAACATATTTTAGTTTATTATAATGAGCTTCCCGTTGGTACAGGTCGCATACGATTTGTTGATGGAGCTGGAAAATTAGAACGTATTTGTATTTTAAAAGACTATCGTAAATATGGATTAGGAAAAGTAATTATTCAAGCGTTAGAAGAAATTGCTCGTGAAAAAGAATCTACAAAAGTAAAACTACACGGTCAAACGCAGGCTGAAGGATTTTATAAAAAATTAGGTTATCAAACTTCTTCTGATATATTTATGGAAGACGGTATTCCACATATACTTATGACGAAAATATTATCATAATAAAAAGGGCAGTATATGAAACTACATTATGTATTCATATACTACCCTTTTTATTAATAGAAAAATGAATTCTCAAGATGTCCTTTTGCATCAAAGCCCATTATCTCTTAGTTTATATCTTAGTAAAGCTTATACTGTTTTCCATAATGATAAGGCATAAATCCAGTTTGGATCCCCATTTCCTTTATAACTCTGGACTGCTTCATATACTTTTCCCTCGTATAGAACTCTATCTCCCTTTTCATATGCTTTCGTTGCATTCCACTCTTCATATGAAGCGCTTTCAGTTTTTGTAGTAATTGTGAATATATCACTCTGTACAGATTCATTTCCAGCTACATCAACAGCTTTTACTACATATTTATAAGTAGTATTAGAGAGTAAATTTTTATCCATATAAGAAGTCGTATTGGATGTTGCAATCTTTTTCATTGATCCTTCTTCTTCTCTATAAATATCGTAATGGTCTACACCAATGTTATCGTCAGAAGGACTCCACATTAGATCCACACTTGAAGATGTTGTTCCCATACTATGTAATCCTTTTGGTTGTGTTGGTGCTTCTGTATCGGGAGCCTCAACTGCCGTTTTTACTGTAAGCTTTGCACTTTCTTTCGAAGCATTTCCAGCTGCGTCAATTGCTTTTACAGTATAAGAATATTCCGTGCTTGGTTGTAATTTTTTATCAATAAAATGAGTGCCCGGTACTGTATCGATCATTTCTCCGTTACGGAAGATTTGATATCCTTTTACCCCTACATTATCCGTAGAATCGTTCCAAGCTAGTTCTATACTATTCGCTGTTACTTTTTGTGCCTGAATTCCATTTGGAATACTTGGAGCCTCCGTATCTGGTTTTATGTCATTGATGAGATTAACATCAATAACATTATAGAATGCATTTGCTGTATCAGCTACATCCCATACTGCTAAAATCACATAATATCCACTACGATCAGTAGGCACATTGATTTTGTGCGTTAAATGATTTGAAGCCGTAGAACCATCATGTTGTACAGTTCCAATTGGTTCAAAATCTGCTCTTGTTAGCGCTTTATTTGGGTTCCATCCTTTTTTAGTAATATAGTAATGCCATTTGCTTGTTAAGTGAGGCGCTGTATACTTCCAAGTAAATGTATTTTCCCCACCAGTAATTGTATTCTTAAACCAACGATCGGCTGTTTGCTGATCCAAAATACCACCAAATTTGCCGCCTGCAGAAGCAATTTTCCCATCAATTGGGCCAGCTTGTGGAAATCCTTTTGGAGCTTCTAAACTTTGTGGTTCATACATAATACTTCCGCAGTTTACATTCAGTGCACCATAGGTTGGACTACATAAAGCAGATCGGCTGCCAGGCTTTTCAACAAAACCGTGCGCGTATGCGTTTTGAGGAATAAGTGTCGTGCCAATAATTCCAGCTGTTAATGCAACAGCTCCTAGACTTTTTTTGTTCATTTTCATGTTTTGTAGTTGTTTTAATAATCGATTATTCATATTCCTGTCCCTTTCTTGTTATACTTTGTAGTGTAATGTGGGCTTCGATGTAAAAGAATAACAAGAGACAATCTTGCATCGATGTATGTGTTACTTATGCATACACCGCAGTGAAAATATATTTCTTTTTATGTGAAATATTTCACTTAATGAATATATCATGACATAGAAATCACCAAAACATGTGCAGAAGTTGTGCAGAAACTGTGAAAGCATTACTAACATGTAAAACTATGGCCAGAATTTATAAAACAAGATATTTAATCTTTCAAAACAATTGATTCTCCGCTTCATATAACAGAAGAGTGTCTATATCATTTCATATAGACACTCTTCTAATGTATAATATTCCATTTATTACTGACCTATAAATGTAAAAATCTCATTAGTAGCTTCCTTATAGCCACCAGATTTCCGGAAAGACTCCTTCAAATGCAATGCAGCTTCTTTATATGATGGATTATTTAATACAAGTTCTACACTTTCACGTAGTTGTTCTACAGTTAATTCTTTCATAGATAACTTAATCCCAACTCCTAGATTCTCTACTTGCTTTGCAATTACTGGCTGATCTGCACTTTGCGGAATTACAATGAGTGGAATCCCGTTATTTAATCCTTCATGTGTACTGTTCATTCCGCCATGTGTAATAAACAACTTTGTATATGCAAGTAGTTTCGTTTGTGGCACATAATTTTTTACAATGAAGTTTTTAGGAATTTCACCTAAATCACTTATGTTCGTTTTATTACCAATAGACATCACAATTGTATGATCACTATTCTCGAACGCCTTCATACAAAGTTTATAAAAATCAAGCGCTTCATTAAAAACAGTGCCTAGCGAAATGTAAATCGGGCATTTTTCTTCAATTGAAGTAAAATCAAAGTCTTCATTTTTTACTTGTGCAGAAATAGATGGGCCTACAAATTTATATGTTTCATTAAACGTATCACCGAAAGGTTGAAACTCTTTAACCGTATACACAATAGTGAGTGGTGCTGGGTTACAAAAAACTTCATACGGTGAGTTTATTTCAACACCATATTTTTCTGAAATTCCTTTTGTTAAGCGTTCAAAATCATTATGTATGTTATCTTGAACTTCCACTGGTATATTTTTAGACAAGTGATCTAACATTTGTTCAAATGATCTTTCATCCTGCGCAAAAGATGTACAAGAATTTATTGCTGGAAGCTTTAGAATTTGAGCAATTAAACGACCGCACCCAAACATCGAATCGTGAATGATGTAATCAAAATGTTCTCCTTCAATTTGCTCTAGAACACTAGATATTACAACATCTGCTGTATATAAGAGACCATTTATTCTTTCTTGCAAATAATTTCGACCACCGGAAAGAAATGCTTTTATAAATCTTTGGTCGTCAATTGTTCTTACAATAGCCCCTGTTTTTTCAATACGTTCTCTGAAAGCTTCTATTGAAAAATAAACTACCTCTTCCCCGCGCGAAACTAATTCTTCTACAACTTGCAACGTTGGATTTATATGTCCTTCTGATCCAGTATTAATGAATAAAACACGTGCCACTTTAAACACTCCTTAATTTAAATCTTCTCTACATTATTTTGCTCTTATAATTCTTCTAAATGGACTTAGCGAGCCTAAATCCAAGGTCATCTATATAAAATGTTGGATGACTACGGCGACGACAAGTCGCGCCACAACCTCTAGCTTCTTCAGCCCAACTACCACCTCGAAAAATCCGGTATGCTCCATACACCTTTTCATCATACAAATCATAACACCATTCCCAAACGTTCCCCAACATATCATACAAGCCCCATGCATTCGGCTCTTTTTTACCGATGTCTTGAATTTGTCCGTTTGAATTTTCATTATACCAAGCAATCTTTTTCAATTCACCATATATGTATCCAGTAGTTCCTGCTTTACACGCATATTGCCACTCTGCTTCTGAAGGTAATCGGTACCCATTTGAATCTAAATTACAACTAACAATTTGACCACCGTCATTAATAGAATAATATTCTTTTAACCCCGCTTTTTTTGAAAGCAGATTACAAAACATAATGGCATCATTCCATGAGATATTTACAACTGGTTTGTATTTATCTTTGGATAAATTTGATGTATGATTCGTAATCGCATCATACAATTCCATCGTTACAACATACTTTGCAAGAAGAAACGAATTAACTGGGACTTTCCATTCTTTCTTTATTCGATCATCTCTTAATTCTACTTTTCCTGTTGGAATTTTCACCATATTAGAATCAACTAGCCTAATAAATCTATCCAATTCTATCCCCCCAGGTTATTTCTTTTTATAATCTAACTATTTATAGCATCGTACTTCTCTAAAAATAGTCTTACTTCATTTGTAGATTTTAAAATAATAATATCTTTATCCTTACTCAATTGATTTAACTTCTTTAAAATTGTAGGTCGCTTCGTCTTAGGATATTCCCATATCCATTTAAAAAATTGCAAATCAAATCTTTCCTTACATCCCGCGCCCATATCCGGTCTTGTTTTATTCCGATATTGTATAACTCTTTTAAAAGCACGATAAGCACATATTGTTCTATGAATATCAAGAAAGATAATTGTATCCGCTGCGTTCATTCTTATATCCATTGTCCCACCATAATTCCCATCAATAATCCACTCATCTTCTTTAACTAATTCATTTTGAACCTTTCTTTGCTTTTCTTTCGAAACACCCTCCCAATTCGGTTTCCAAAATAACGCATCAAGATGATGTACTTTAATATTTAATTTATTGCCTAACTGCCTTGCTAATGTAGACTTCCCTGAACCACCAGAACCTATTAATATAACTTTTTTCATATTTGCACACTCCTTTCTATTAATTCTTCAATAGTTTCTTTATTAGCAAAAATCCAGAAAAACATCTCTTCATTTAATTTTAGTAAATCTGGTAACTGAACAAAATAAGTAATAAAGATAACTTGAATTGAAAGCATAACGTACCAAATGGCTTGTAGTTCTTCTCTCGTTAAAATACTTTGCTTATTATATCCTTCAAAGATTTTGCTAATGATATGTTGCCACTTCCCTCTTAATTCCTCATCACTATGTAACTCACTCAAAATACTTGTACAGCAATAACATAAATCAAATACTCTAACATTCCTTTCTAAAAGCTCAAAATCTATAAATCCTTGAAATTCATTATCTTTAAAAATCACATTCGATAAGTGCATATCGCGATGAATGATTTGTTTTCTTAAAGAGGTGATAGTTTTCTTAAAATCTGAATGTATTTGATTCATTGTTCGAACTACATCCTGATCAACATGCTCATTCTTTTCTAAATTAGGTAAAGCCCATTCGTATACCAATTTATACAATTCTCTTTTTACTAACTCATTATTACTATTCACCGAATTAAGTGCTTGGTGTAACTTAGCTATTTCTTCTCCAATTAAGCTTCCTAGATTTTTTAGATTTTCTGGATCCTTTATTTCAAGTACACTTCCAACAACATATTCGTATAGACAATAATATCTCTCTTTATAAACTACATACTTTTCACTATTACTTGTTTTCACTAATTTTTGTGCTTTAACCCCTTTTTCCTCAAGCTGTTCTAATACGTTTATTTCAACTAAAAGCTGTTTTATCGATCCCTTCTCCTTTAAAATATAGGATTTATTATTACAATGAATCTTTATTACATTTGCTTTTATTTCAGTAGCTGTGACATCATAATCATAAAACCAAAATTTCACAATTTCTAATATATTCCTCATAATAAATCCCCCCATTTAAACTCACTTATTTCTTCCATAAAATCAACTCAAAAAGAAATCCTATTCCAACACCAATTGTGTAAGCCACTAAATCACTCCACAAAAATCCATAACCTAACACGAGTCCACCTAAAGTCGTTGCACGAATGCTATCTATCCATTCGGCATGGTACAATTGGCTCACTTCAATCCCGTAGCAAAATATTAAACTAATAAAAGCTAATTTCTTCGTCGCTATTTTAGGAAATAAAAATCCGAATCCAGTAAAAATCATCAATGCCCATAAAGCATCACCTAAATAATCATTTAATAGAGCCGGCAGCGCAAAAGCAAACTTTCTTGAACTAAGCCCTAAAATAATAACAAGGATTGTAAACGTTGCGTATAGTAATCTATTTCGTTTCGTATTCATTTCAAAACTCCTAATTCATCATTTAAAACTGCAAAATAGCTAGTAAAATATAATCATTTTACTAGCTATTTATTAACTGCTTTAACAATAAGAAAATGTGGATTTGTATTTAAATAGTGGTAAGATTTTTCATTTACTTCTTTCATCTTTTCAACTGGCCTCGGTTCAACCATTTTTTCTAACACAAAACAATTTGTTGTTTCATTAATTATGTCTTGAAGTGACCTTCTAAAAAAACTAACTTCTATTGTAATATCTGGTTTAATCCAAGTATCTACCAATAGTTGTTTTTCGAAATAATTTTCACAAGTAAACTTTGTAAAATCCATAAAAGGATGATGAATGGAGTATATAAATTCTCCACCTGGCTTCAGTACGCGACGAAACTCCTGAAATACTTGATTCCAATTTTCTAAATAATGAAGGGTTAACGAACTTACAATTACATCAAAAGTATGATCTTCAAACGGTAATATTTCTTGCAAGTCATGACAAAGAAACGTTGCCTTATCACCCATACTTTCCTTTGCAGCTTTTACCATTTCAGAACTTACGTCAATTGCAGTAACATTTGCTCCACTTTCTACAAATTGAGAAGTATACCATCCAGCTGCACACCCAGCATCTAGCACGCTCTTCCCTTCTAATCTCTTTGGAATCATCTCCATCATCGCTGGTCTTTCATAATAGCTGTTATATGGATTTGCCACATCTAGATTTTCTTTATATGTACTCGCTAATTTATCATATGTATCTTTAATCGTGTCTTTCAATACACCCACCCCTTATACATATTAATCTAATAACTCTTGCTGCTTTTTCTTTGAAAATGACTGCAGAACTAAATCATACGACCAATCAATCATCTTATTAATTTGCACCTGTTCCACATCTTTATGTATATACACTGTATTCCAATGTCTTTTATTCATATGATACCCTGGAATGATTGTTTCTGGATACTCTTCTCTTAATCTTAGCGCAAGTTCTGGATCACATTTTAATGTTATTGCCGCTTTTTCGCCTTCTTCATGGTTCAATATCGCAAAGATTTTATTATTAAGCCTCATACATGTTGCGTTCCAACCATCAGGAGAATCTTCTGTCGCTTTTCTTTTCGATAAACAGTACGCTCTTGTCGCAATCATTCTAATTGTCACCTCTTATTCTTTCACTATTTGATTACGGTGCATCACAATTTGTTTCGTCACTTGAAATTGCTGTTGACCATAAAACTTTATAAGTTTCTCTCCACAAAATAGGCTCACAATATTGATATGAGATATCTCTTCAAGCAACATTGTAAGCATCTTCTCACCAATACCTTTATTTCTTACACTCTCATGCACAACAACATCTTCTAAGTACGCTCGAAAAACACCATCTGAAACAACTCTAGCAAAACCAATTAACTCATTTTCTTTCCATACCCCAATTGCTATACTGTTTTTTAACATTTTTTGAATATCGATTTCTTTTCTTTCTGGCCACCAACCGACAGAATCGTAAAGCCTCTTTAATTTTTCTGAACAGATTGGTTTCTCATCTTGTAATTTATACGTATACATTTTCTTTCTCCCATTTAACATGATATAAATTATTATAAATGATTTTATAAATTTATAATATGGATTTTACAATTGCAATATAAACAATTCTCTAATACCTTTCCTATCCCCTCTATTAAGTTAGATTATTTCAAATTAACAAATTCATGGAAATACAAAACAACTAATAAAATATTTACCTATTAAACTTTGAATTACTTATAAGAAATGGCAGTAGTTTTAGTTAAAACTTTTAATTTAAAACCTACAGGTGCAGACGTCAATTTCCCTGATGTTCCATCTAATCACTGAGGGTTACAATTATGTCAAAATTTTAGCACAAAATAATATTACCGCTGGATTGCCTGATGGTACATTTGGCCCAGATGTAAAAGTAACTCGTGAACAGTTCGCTGCATTTTTAGCTCGTGTATTAGAACCTAGTTTCCGTCCGGCTCTTCCTAAGCCTAAAGGCGAGTTAGAAGTTCATTATATTGATGTAGGACAAGGTGATGCTACTTTTATTAAATCTCCAAGTGGCGAAACAATCCTTATTGATGGTGGTAACAACGGAAAAGGTAAAGTAGTAGCAAATTATTTAAAAGGATTAGGATTCCAAACTATCGATTATATGATTGCCACTCATCCTGATGCCTATAACCTCTTCTCTAAAAAGTGTTGACTATGCCCTTTAGGATGATCTTCAACAACACCATATTCTCGGTAACCATGCTTTTTATAAAACTCTGGCGCTTGAAAACTAAATGAATCTAATAATATTAATCTACAACCTTTTTCCTTCGCAATGTCTTCAATTTTATGTAATAGTTGACTACCATAACCATCATGACGAACTGAATCATCAACCCATAAAAAATCTATATGGAGATGATAAAAATACATCGTTCCTGTTACCCCGCCAAAGATTTTCCCAGCCTCATCTTTCAGAACAAAACTTACTTGTTCCATCGGCTGTTTTGCTTCATCTGTTAAAATAGACATGTTATATTGAATGACCTTATTTTTTATGTATTCTCCTTCAGCGCGAGTACCATTCTCTATATGTTTCATATATTTCTTCCTTTCAACTTAGTAAGTTACCTTTTATTTTTACTTTTCCTTTTTAAAATACTAATACATACGAATCCACCATAAGTAATAAAGCATGAAAAACCAATTATCCCTGGCACAGAAACATAGCCTACTCTTATATAACTTATAACTGCAAAAGAAGCGATAGATAGTAAAATAGATGGCCAAAATAAAAGAGCTGTTTTTCTTCGTCTCTCTTTCTTCTCAGAAACACGTGTACCAAAAAGTAATACAATACAAATGAGGATCGCTGCAAAATAAATAGTATCTAATGACAAATTGTGATCGTATAGTGCGATACCCACTTCAAGAGCAATAATCGTTACAATTAAAATAATGATTGTTGATGTCTTTAAGTTTCTTTTCAATTGCTCACTCCTAGCATACTTTCACTATATTCTTTGTATATGTATTTCAAAGCTACTGCAAAAGCTTCATCTACCTCTTTATTTTCACATCGATTAGGTAAATCTTTTCCCCCAATAACATAAAGAAACGGGAATTCGTTGAATATTCCTATTATACCAATATTTATTGCAGCTGAAGATAGTCCACCTGTCATATGAGCTAAGTGATATGAATGTATTCCTTCATATTCACCTTGCTGTCTTACCATGCCGCTAATAATTGGTTCCCATAATTCTGCTTCTGATTTATAACCCTGAAAAATATGTACTAAAAGTGAAAGAACCTCATTTAATTCTCCAACATTTTTCTCATCCCTAGCGTCCTCTTGTATATGAATTTTTGACAAGTACGTTTGGGCATACATTTTCACAGCATCCCATCCACCACAGTACATTACAACTGACTGTGCAACGTAACTATCATGACATGCTATCATCACTTCTACTGCTTTACTAAGTGTTAAAGTCCTTCTTCCTTGTAAATGTGGATACAACTGCGCACTATCTTCATTTGGATTAAATTTAACATGATGAAGTATATCATTCCAATTACGTTTATTTTCCTTCACCATTTGCGCTACTACAAATCCGATTACTACTTTTGCTGCCGATGCTAACGGAATATTTATTTCACTATTATATGAAGCAACTATACGATTGCTTTTTGTAGAATAAATAGCTATTCCAACATGATCAGATTGTATCTCTTTCATTTTTTGAATGACAGTTTCCATTTTCATTCCTCATTTCATATCGTTTTATCACCTTTAATAATTCAATATAGAATGTATAAACCCTTTTTAGTAGATTAAATCGGATATTACAAAAGGAAAAAGGTAGCATGAATTGCTCCTTGCTACCTAAAAGATACATGTTTACGAAAAATCTCTATTCTTCTAAAGGATTTTTAGGGCCATTAAGCTCCAATTGATAAAAAGCTAAATCTAGCCATTTATTAAACTTATAACCAGCCTTTTTAATCGTCCCTGCATGAACAAATCCATAGTTTTCATGTAAAGCAATACTTCTCTCATTTTCCGCATCAATTCCAGCAATTAAAGTCATATACTCTCTTTCCCGTGCAATGGCTATCAGTTCTTTCATTAAAGATGTCCCAATTCCTCTATTTCTATATTCCTTATTAACGTATATAGAATGTTCAATTGAATATTTATAGGCAGGCCAAGCTCTAAACGGACCGAATGTTGCAAATCCTACTACTTTATTATCTAGTTCGTATACAAAAATCGGATAACCATCAGCCTTTTTCTGTTCATACCAATCTATTCTATTTTTAAAGGTTACAGGTTTATATGCATATACAGCTGTTGTATTTAGTATGGCATCATTATAAATATCTAAAATGTATGTTACATCTTTTTCCGTTGCGTCCCTTATCATGATTTTCTTCCTTTCAAAATGCTTACTCTGGTAATATAAATTCTCCTTTTTCCTTAGGAAATGGAACAACATCTATAATTGCATCTATATTAATTGCTCCGTAAACATGCGGATATTCTTGGCCGTTAGAAGCAAGTTCATATTTTATTTCTGCTTTCACTAAGGATGGATCAATTGTCAGTAATAAAACATCTTCTTCATGAATGAAATATTTTTCCGCAACGTTTAAAGCTTGTTCTAAAAATGAACAGTGTATAAATCCCTCTTCTTTTAGTGAAACTTCATTAATCTCTCCATTTATCTTTGCGATTTCCCAATTTCTCTTTGTTATTACTTTTGTAATCATTATCATGTCTCCTATATATTTATAAAGTGAAACTTTAATCAGCCCTCACCAATCGGGCTTTTATGGGCAGCCCGCGCCCCACCTAACTTCTTTACTTTCGCTGCATTTTGAGGCGGGGGTCTTACTACCCATTAAAGCGTGATAAACTAAGAGGCTTTCCTATTCATTACTAGAAAATCCTCTTGAATTTTTATTTCTTAATTAACGGAGATGCTTCCCCGCTATGGAAAATCCATAAATCATGAAGCGACCTTGTACATCCAACATATAATAACTTTGCATCATGTTTCGTATTTTTATAATGTTCTGCATCGACATCAATGAGTAGAACAGCATCAAATTCTAACCCTTTCGCTAAGTATACAGGTACTACTGAAATACCACCTTCATATTTACTTTGATCTGCTTCAATGAAGTTTACAGCCAATCCTGCATTTGTTAATTTCTCATATATATCGCGGCACTCACCGTCTGTTCTTCCTATTACCGCAATTGTTTTCACATCTTCACTTTGTAGATGTTTTAATGTCTTTACAATTTCAGTAAACTGTTCTTCTGTATGAATTATTTTCACTTCTTCACCACTACGGAAAACTGGCATTGCAAGCCCTACTGGAATCTCTGCATTTTTAATTATTCCGTTCGCAAATTCTATAATTTCTTTTGTAGAGCGATAACTTCTCGTCAGTTCATAATAACCTGTTTCTTGGAATACTTCCTTAAAAGCACTCCAATCTTCAATCCCTTGATAATCATAAATTGCTTGAGATAAATCACCTAATATAGTGAAAGAGTTACCTAGTGTAATTTCTTTTAATACATAAACTTGAAATGTTGAGAAATCTTGCGCTTCATCAATAACGACGTGATGAAATTTCTGCCCGATTTCAATACCTGTTATGCGATGATGTATGTAAATTAAAGCTGGTAAATCTTCTACATACACTTCTTTTTTACGACAACTCTTCTCCGTTTCTTTCACAAGTTCCTCGGGTAATACTTCGAGTATTTCTTTGCTTTTCAATATTGAACTATATATTGAAAGCGAGCTCATTTTCGGCCAAAACTTCATATAACTGTTCAATCTCTTTGTCGCTTCTTTTTTTAATAATTTCTTCTCGTTTGTTTCTCCGTATTTTTTCAGTTCAATTTCAATCCATCGCTTCATTCGGCCGACTAAACGTTCTCTTCTTTTCTTTAATGGATAATGTTTATACTCAACTTGCATCCATTTTTTTATATCTTCCACTGGAATAACAGCCTTATCCCATGCCTCAAAATTACTTGTTGGCACTAGTTCTTTTTCAAATTGAACCATTTGCTCTTCAATAAAGGACTTAAATTCTAGCGTACCTTTCAATTTACCAAGCATAATCTTTCTTTCATCACGATTAATAGAAAATGCTTCTTTCAATTTTTCTTCTGTCTGCTTCAGTTTCACCGAATCATCTAACGTACGTAATGCCCAGTCTGGAAATGTTGTTTGACTAATATTCCCGACACCTAATTCAGGAAGTACACTCGAAATATAATCTAAAAACAGACTATTCGGAGCAAAAACAATCATTCTCTCCGCTTCTAATTGCTCACGATATTCATAAATTAAAAAAGCAAGACGATGTAAAGCGATCGTTGTTTTACCGCTTCCTGCAACCCCTTGAATAAGTAGTGGTAAGTTTCTTTCCGCACGAATAATATCATTTTGCTCCGATTGTATCGTCGAAACAATATCTTTTAGTTTATTATCTTTATTCTCACCTAATCGATATAGAAGAAAATCATCGGCATGCGAGACATCTTCATTTCCTTTCACATATGTATCAACAACACGTTCTAATTCTCTTTTTCTAATAGAGATGTTTCGCTTTAAATAAACATCACCTTCTACTAATCCGTCTGGTGATTGATAAAACGCTAATTCATCACCGCCGGTAAATGAATAAAACATACTTGCGACAGGTGCCCGCCAATCAATTACAATTGGTTTCATCGTATCTTTATCTGAAACACCTACTTTACCGATGTAAATCGGCATAACATCTTCCTTACCATCCTCTCGAAAATCTAATCTTCCAAAGTACGGCTCTTGTACACCAATACGTAAATTTTGTCTATTAGACTCCCTCATACTTTCAAGAATTTGTTCTTTAAAATCATCGCCATAATAAACCGGAATGTTTTCGAGCTGTTCTAATTGATCATCCATCGTACGTAATGTATCTTTCATTCTTTGTAACTCTTCTTCAAAAATGTTGTTCATATGATGATTCCCTCCTGTCCGTTCTAAATTTTCAGTCGAAATATAATTGTATTAAAAATCCATTTATAAAGTCAAGGTTTTTAGTGGGAATTTTCCGAATAAAAAAAGAGTAGAGATTAATCCCTACTCTTTTCTATTTTAATTCGATACGCCAAACATTCGTTTAAAGTTGCTAATTCTTTATATTTTCGCTTTTCAAAGTCATATGCTCCTCCTGGAAAGAATCCTACAATACTTAGACCAGCTTCAGCACATAGATTACTAATCTCATCTACCGTATAACAACGTAAAGACTGTGTAACTATATCATTTGGATTATTAGGATGCCACCAATGATCTAACATTCTTTCATTTATGCTATCATATTCATATTTTCGCATAGCTGAACTTAAGAGCATTTCTTGTCCACTTACCTTTTTCCAATACAATGGTTGATAAATATCAATAAGTGCACATCCATCATCCTTCATCCAATTTTTAATCCGTTTTAATAGAATCAATTGTTCATCATCTGTTCCTACACCAAACCCATCTAAATAACTAACAACATCAAACTTTTCTTCAAAATTAATTTTATAAAAATCAGCGCAATGAATAGCAATATCATTAGTAGAATGCTCTTTTGCAAACATAACTAACTCTCGTACAAGCTCAACAGTAGTCATCTTTACACGTAACTTAGACATCGCCCTTGCAAAACCGCCATTTCCTGCTCCCAGTTCTAACATCGACTGAAATGGATGTCCAATTTGCTCTTTAACTTCTTTAGCGAGCTGCTCTAACCAGCTTTCTGTATTTATATCGTAATTCGACAGTTCAAATTGTTTTTGATAAAACTCCCTCACATCTAATTCGTTCATTATTCTCCTCCTGTAATAAGTTTTCCCGCTGTAGGTGACCGACTAATTTTCTGACACCTATGAAATTCCCTATATTTACAATTTATCAAAATAATAAGAATTTTGGAAGTAGTAAAACAAAAAGCAGATAACGGAAAATCCCACTATCTGCTCTACGGCTGCTCTTATTGTCCTTTTTGATATTCTACCCAATCACCAGAAATGATAACTTTCTTCAGCATCTCTTTGTCTTGAGCAACATACACAAATGCACGTATTTCTCTATCACCAAAGTATATTGTTTCGGTGATTCGGTCATATAAATCACTCTCTGCATTACCTGTGTATTCTTCCAGTTCATCTAATTTTTGCAGAACAGCATCATTTACTTCATAAACTTCTCCATATACCTTATCTTTATTTGAACAAATCATCGCTGGATACCCTTCGTTTGTATCAAATAATTTGCCATACGTCCATGCTTCGTCTACAATGCATATTGCACCTTGCATATAATGAGCATTCGTTTGCTCTTTTCTTAACGTGCCATACACAAAAACGTGATGCATAAATCCCTATCCCCTTTACATGTCACTACTTTCTAATTTGTAAATAAGCACGAATCATAAAGTAACTCACTTCATTCGGAAGTTGTTCCTTAATCGATTTCAGACCACCATCAGCATTTTGCACAGCAGTTTCAATCAGTTGTTCGTATTCTGCAGGAACAAAACTGTTCCAGTCTACTTCCATTCCATCTTCAAAACAACGAATTAAATGATTTTCAATCGTTTGTCTTGATAATCCACGTTCTTTCGCAATTTCATCTAGATTAATACCTTGTTTATACATTTCATACGTTTCCAAATGTGAATTTGCTGAAGCTTTCCCTGATTTTTTCCGCTCTGTCACCACTTCTGTTTTAATAGTTTCAGCATAGTTTGGGTTTTCCTCAATAAAGTGCTGAACTGCTTGTAAGAAGTGCGAACCATACTTCACAAGTTTGTGTTCACCAATCCCTTTCACAGTTAAAAGTTCAGAGTCGCTTTGCGGCATTTTTGCGCACATATCTTTCAACGTTTGGTCAGAGAAAATAACGAATGGAGGTACCCCTTCTCCTTGCGCAATTTCTTTACGTACTTCGCGAAGTACTTCAAATAAAGGATGATCTTGAACGATTTGTCTTGTCTCTACTCGTTCTTTACGTAAAACATTCTCTTTACCAAGTAACACTTCTTTCCCTTTTTCCGTTACTTTTAGTGTCGGGTAAGTACCATGTTCAACTGCAATTAGCTCGTCTGAAATTAAAAACTCAATAAATTCACTCACTTCTTTTACACTACGATTTGATAAAAGTCCGTAAGTTGGCAAAGTATGAAAATTAAATTCAATGACTTTCTTATTTTTAGATCCAGTTAGTACTTGTGCAATCATTTGTTTACCAAATCGTTGGTTCGTCCTAATCATACAAGATAAAACCATTTGCGATTCTCTCGTCACATCGATACTTTCTCGGTCGTCTGTACAATTACCGCAGCGGCCACAATCTTCTTTTGGTTCTTCTCCAAAGTATTGCAAAATAAATGATTGTAAACACTGTTCTGTATGACAGTAGTCAGTCATATTTTGCAGTTTTTCAAGTTCATTTGAAAAACGAGACTCTCCTGTCGATTGATCAATTAAAAAGCGTTGTACTTGTACATCTTGAGAAGAATAAAGCAATATACATGCACTATCTAATCCGTCACGGCCAGCACGTCCTGCTTCTTGATAATAACTTTCCATATTTTTTGGAAGTTGATAATGGATAACGTAACGAATATTCGATTTATCAATACCCATCCCAAACGCAGATGTGGCTACCATTACACTCACTTCATCACGTAAAAAGAGTTCTTGTTGCTCATTTCGATCGTTATCACTCATACCGGCATGATATTTTGATACAGAAACTCCCGCTTTCATTAAATCCTCATACAACTGATCAACTACTTTTCTAGTAGCTGCATATATAATCCCAGATTCCTTTTGATTTTGACGAATATAATCCGCTAAATATGCATTACGATCTTGTCCCTTAATAACAGAAAATGATAAGTTCTCGCGCTCAAACGTTGTCATAATCGTGTTTTCTTGATTAATTCCAAGCGTGTTGCAAATATCATCACGAACTTGTGGTGTTGCCGTAGCAGTTAATGCTAATACGAGCGGCTTTTCTGGAAGATAATCTAATATACGGTGTATATGTAAATAGCTCGGACGGAAATCATGTCCCCACTGCGAAATACAGTGCGCCTCATCAATGGCAATCATCGGGATTTTCATATCGATCAGTTGGTCAACAAACTCCATTGAATCAAGTCGCTCTGGCGCTACATAAAGTAACTTATAATGGCCCTGTTTCGCTAATTGAATTCGTTGATTCGCTTCTGTAATCGAAATAGAACTATTAATATATGTAGCTGAAATACCATTTTGTACTAATGTATCTACTTGGTCTTTCATAAGCGATATTAAAGGCGATATAACTAACGTTGTTCCTTCAAATACTAATGCGGGAATTTGATAACAAATTGACTTACCACCACCTGTAGGCATAATACAAACTGTATCTTTCCCATCTAATACATTTTTAATTGTTTCATCTTGTCCTCTTCGGAATGACGAATAACCGAAATAAGACGCTAAAAGTTCTTGTGCTTTTGTAAACAAAAAAGAGTCACCTGCTTTTCTTTATCTTTCATCTACTCCTATTATATCATCTCTTATGCGTCATGAAAGTGATGAATACATGACTAACGTCCTGCTTTTTCATTATTTTATGCTTCTTTACGTTTTAGAGATTGATTAACAACTATAACGAATTTCTAAATAAATACACATTTTATTAATTCTCCTTGAATACTACTAATCTTATACATATGAATTCAGGAGGTTACTATATGAAGCACCATAATATTAGTTTCATCAAACAGAAAAGCGTATCGAACCAACCCCAATTCTCAAATAATGAAGCGTGGAAATATGAATCATACTATAAGTACCAACCATTATTTTCTTATAGAAAGCTTTTTCATTTTCTTTCTCAACTTTTTAAACGTTAATACACGTGCGAAATAGATCGTTCATAATAATTTTCTCAATATGAACCTTATAGACTTAATACAATACAGTTGTTAACATATGAAATATTCTGTTTGATCCCCCCCTTAAGTTGACCTGCTTATTTGTGCAGGTCTTTTTTGATTTATATATATTTCAGTACACTTTTAGATGTGATTGTAAATCTTTTCTCCATTTTATAACCATACTCCACTCACAACAAATGATGATAATAGCAAGAAGTAAAATATAAGTTTTTAACATTTAATAAAGTAAATCTTTTTTTCTCAATACACAAAACGAATTTCACTTGTTACTATTAAAGTACTCCAGATGAGTTTTTGCTCATCGACATTATCTAGTCCAAGGGATCTGCCGCGGGAAGCAGATCCCTTGGACTTTATTAAAGATACACTTTCATTTGGACACATTTACCAGGTTTTTTTAAGCGAATTTTATGATAATATTACGTAGTCGAGTCCGACATCTCGGCAATACCCTTTTGATGCTCTGCAACTTCCCTTGCAGAGCATCTTTTACTTTATATTCGTTTTATCTGTATATCACAATTAAAACACTCAATTTTTAAAAATAAGCGAGGACACGTAACTAAATATAAATTTCCATCATACTTTGAGTTATACATGTTCAAAGGAGTGTTACCGTTTATGTATCCTTATTGGCAATCGTATTACTCCCCCTATCATAACCCTTATGTACAGTTTGATACATCTGTACGTAATTACCGAATTAGCAAAAACGAGAATTTTTTAAAAGGTTATATGCGTTCCTTATGGGAACAACACGTTGCTTGGACGAGATTAGCTATTATAAGTATTGTTTTTAATTTACCTGACGTAAACATTACAGTTGGACGGCTTCTTCAAAATGCAACACATATGGGACTGTCGCTTGAACCATTCTATGGTGAGGATGCTGTAAAAAAATATAGTGCACTAATTAAAGACCACTTAGTAATTGCAGCGGATCTTGTTAAAGCAGCAAAAGCTGGTGATCAAAATTCAGCTACTGCTATAGGGGAAAAATGGTACGCTAACGGAGATGAAATTGTTGCATTTCTTACTAGCATTAACCCATATATTGATAAAGAAGCATTTAGAAACATGTTTTATGAACATTTAGCACTAACTAAGGCAGAAGCACTGGCATTCCTAAATAAAGATTATGAAGCAGGCGTAAAACTGTACGATAAAATTGAAAAAGAAGCTTTAGAAATGGCCGACATGATAACAAACGCAATCGTAAAGCAATTCCCGCAAGTATTTCAATAACAATAAGCCGATTTGAAAACCAAATCGGCTTATTGAACTTTCTATCAATGATATTTCACCTGTCCTCTTTACATTTAACGTATATCGATATATTTTATTAATATCCGTTTTTTATAGGAGGAAACAGTTTGATTAACGCCATTGGTCTCGTATTTATACTCACAAATAAATATGAGAAAAAGAAGAAAGTTTATCTAAATGAAAAATTCGCATTAATAGACATTATTGATTCTAAGGAAGTAATTGATGATGAAGGAAACTCACTAGTAGAACTAACATGTAAATACAGTATATATTTAGATGAAAAATACTACTGTAAATCTCTTGATGATTATACTGGACAAGTCTTTCCTTTCTTAAGTGCTAAAATAGGAAAAGGAATTCTCAGAAACTTAAATTATTATTTTTCTTACGTTGATGTATACGATAAAAAACCACCGGTTAAAGAAATTAGACCACTTATGAAACAAGTAACTAACAGATAGCAAAAAATACAAAAAAGAAAGCATCTAACTCTGGATGTTTTCTTTTTTATTGAAAACTCATCAAATTTCATCCTCTTCTAAAAGTATGTATCCAAGCATATTTTAAATTAAAAACATTGGAGGATTAGACTGAATGAAATACTCAGAAACTATTGTAAGTAAACGACTACGAACGCTTAAAATGACGGGTATATTTTTCATGCTAGTATTAATAGCATGGATTGGATATACAAAATTACTTTATAAAAACGGATTTCTTCAAGAAAAAAAGAATTCAGTAGAAGTAATGAATACTAGCATTGCAGGAGAAATAGAGCAGTTTTTTCATATCAACTTACAAGGCTATCGAAAAACGAACCTTGATGCTGTTATAAAAGCAAGTAAAACAGATCCAAGCGAACTCTCCCTAATTGAACTAGTCAACAAATCCTGCTCGCGAGATTGCATAGGCGAACCAGTCACATATGTAAACTCAAACAATGGATATATCTTTTATAAGGAATCTAATGGAACTAATGTAGCTATAACGATTAAAAAGAAAGACATATGGTTAATTGTAAAGAAATCTGTTCAAGATGGAATATAATCACCCCAAAAAAGAGTACGTATCGTACTCTTTTTTATTATTAATACCCTTCCTCTTCATGCCTACAATGGCATTTCGCTTTTGTTTTACAATGACATTTTTCACACTCACACTTCGGTTTCTCTTTGCAACAACACTCATGAAAATCATTACGTTTACATCTCCTAAACATCAAATCATCCCAAAATTTATTACAATCTTAAAAATGTCCACAATGACAAGTATTTCTCATAAATATGCTTCCTCCTTGATAGAATGCATCATATTCTATGTTTGAAAGTATACAATGGCTTGTTTGTTAGTCTATTTTCTCCATATTATAAGTAGAATTAAAAGATTACATAAAAATAAAAAACCGTCACATGACGGCTTTTTATTTAGCAAACTATTCTTTTGTATAAAAATATTTAAGTCCTTTAGCATCTAACCACGCTGTCGCTCGATCTAATTCATTCCCTTGGCGATATGCTGTTTCAAATCTAACTAATCCTTGTTTATCTCCATATGAGATAATACGAGATTCATACCCAAGAGCATCCATCATTCCTAACATTTCTACTACTAACGCTGTACCAAATTCATACGTAACAACTTTACTAAATTTATTCACTATAATTCCAACTCCTTCTTGTTTTGTCGATTGTTCAACAGTTTGATTAGTAAACCAAACTAACGGTTTATTTCCCATTAACTTATTTAAATCACATTTTCCTATGCCTGCTACATTCCCTGTTTCTGTGTATTGCCAAATATCACATGGGTAGGCTGGTTTGTTACCACCATAACGAGGAATCCATACAAAATCACAATTGACATTTGCCATTCCAAATGGAGCATACATATGATGAGCGATGTATAAACCGACTTTCTTAGCTCCTAATCTTCGTAATTCATCAATAAAGGCTTGTGTACCTGCTCTCATATCGTTCATTGTTTTTACTTCTACGTCAGCTACCCAAACTGTTGCATTTTTATCACCACGGTTCCAAAAGTCTCTCGCTTCTATCCGTGCATCCTCTACTGAAACGAAACGACAGAACGCATAATTACCAAACGGAATATTTCTTACTTTCATTGCTTGTACATAATTTTTATATAAAGGATCTACATAATTTGAACCATCTTGCACACGTGCAATTACAAAATCTAATTGTGTTGCTGCAATATCCCAGTTAATGTCGCCATTCCATTTCGAAACATCTACAATGCAACCCATTATTTAACATCTCCTTTTTCGTTATTATATTCAAAGCTTGTTTTTTTGCTATTATCATCTAATAAATAGTATGAGAAGTATTGTATTATTTAGTAATAATTTAAAATTCGGCTTATGTATTGAGAAAATAAAATATTATTACGGGTTTAATAAGTAAAGACCTACAAAGCTCTAAACTATAATCAGTAGGAGGCCACAAGCAGTGCAATTCCCAGCTAATTTCTTAGCTTCATCCGAATTTTGAGGTATGAATTTTACTGCCCATTAAAGCGGGATACACAAAACCACCTTTCTGACAGGTGGTTTTGTGTACTACTTTACATATACATTATCCATATTTATAGTTACATAATTATTAATTACTTAATATACTTGTTAACTAAAAATAAGACAATTTTTAGTTTTTAATCAAACTAATTTTCGTTTTATCTCAAGTACTCATAGTACCATTTACGTGCATCTAACCAAGCTGTAAATTTATCGATATTTCCGGACGGATAGCCATTCGTTATAGCATAACCAATGCCATCTTTCTGAACGACAATTTGTCCATCAATACCCGCATCAACCATCGCCTGAGCCAAAGCTTGTAAATTGCTAAATGCTACACCACCAGTTTTTACTTTGAGCAAGTCCGTTGCACCTCCTCCAGTTTGTCCTGTAAGAGCAAATACAATAGAATTAGCGATTTTATCAACATTCCATTTTGCCATGTCGGATTCATTATCAATAAATCCTAATTCAATAAGAATAGCCGGTGCCTTCGTTCCATTTAATACCGCTAAATCTGTACGTTGTTTCGCACCTCGATCACGCCATCCAATATCTTTTGCTAGTTGAGCTGATATTTTAGCTGCCAAATCTTTCTGATCATAATACAAAACCTCAACACCCTGTCCATTTCCATCACTTGCATTAAGATGAAAAGAAATAACTAAATCCACAGCATGGGAATTGCTATTCCGAATGATATTATTTAAATTTTGTGATTGAGTTGTCCCTACCTCGTCCGTATCGTCATAAACCGTGTGTCCTAGGGATCTTAACTTAGTCGCCACAGCATCTTTAACTTGCCTATCTAGAACGTGTTCTTTCCGATTCCCAAAATTAGCCCCTTGAACAATACTATTGTGTCCTCCGTGCAAACTATATCTGGCCATTTACTTATCAACATCTCCTTTCTTAATATCATATTCAAAACTTGTCTTATTGCTATTCCCTCTTACAATCTTAACTGTCCCCATACGTCCTACATTTTTTATAGGTGAAGGCAAATCGTTTTCGATATAAAAAGTGGTGACACGAACAAAAAGCATCACCTTTTTGGCGATGCTTAAAAACTCTATTTTACGTTTTAGCTCCCTAAAAACAGTTTAAGCTCATGGTGACCGAAACTATACTTATATTTCCTCCTCTTCCTTCACTGCCTCTTTCAACCTCTGCAACATATACCCAATCCCTTTACAACCTGCTAACGGATACGTTATGGTTCCTTCTGGATATAATTGTGTTACTACTTTCTTATGCTTCTTGCCTGCAAGTAAAACGATTTCATCAAACTGAAGCAAGTCTTTTTCAATCATTTGTTGTTTTAATTGTTCCATACTAATAATCTCATCACTCTTTGAATTAAAAGCAAGATCATAGTTTTCTAGTACAATATCATTTGGCCTTAAAAATCCATGCTTCGCCGATAATATAACCCAATTCTCAAAAAACATCGTTGCATACGCCTGACACGCTTTTCCGAACGGGCTAATATATACATCTTTTGCCTCCATAGACCCGTAATCCGGATACTTATCCCAAATTTTCTTCTTTCCGCATGGAATTATACATAACCTTTTCATATATTTCTTACCTCTTCTTCTGCATAAGTAAAGTTAATTATTTTATACATTTTGCCCTCAACATGCTATATAATGATATTAAATATAAAAATTACATCTTTTACCATATGACCATCTTTTTTACTAATAATTCACTTTTTTAAGATTTGAAATCCCATTGCCCTATTTAAACATAGTACACTTTTTGTAAATATTATAATACTACAAATAATGGTACATTTACTTTTCAAAGCTCTTAATATTAATTAAAATATATGAATGATAAAATATTTTATCTTTAGAAGGAGGTGAACAAATGAAAAATATACTCCCTGCACTAGTACTCTATATTATTGTTTGCGTAATCGCTATGATTGCTCCAGCATCTCAAGGTTATAATCATGTGGGCTGGAAGTTGTTTGTTGGGCAAGCGTATGCTATACCTATTTTTCTCATTACAGCTATTATTACATTTTATATAAACAAGAAAAAATCTACGAACAAACAGCTATAAGGATAGCTAATGCTATCCTTATTTTAATTCATTAATCAGATCAACAATTACACTTGCAGTACTTTCTATCCTTTCTTCCGAAAAATCAAACGTGACACCTGTTTTTTCATATATTTCTTGTATTGGTAGGTTCCAGTCTGCACTCGCTCCCTCTTTAAAGAAAGTAATCGCTTTTTCTGGATCCTCTCGATAAATTTGAAACAATTGCATTGCTCCTATTTGCGCAATTGCATATTCAATTTTATAAAAAGGAAACTGAACAAAGTGAAATGACTCTACCCAACTCGAACCAATTTCATCTTCTATTCCGTCAATATTGACTGATGAATATTGATACCTTTTGCATAGTTCAGCGTATTTCTTATCACGCTCTTCTGGTGTATGGTTTGGATTTGTATAGATCCAATGTTGGAATACATCTCCTGCAATTGACGACAATAATAAAGACAAAGCACGATATAATTGTACGCGCTGCACTTCTTTATATTCATCCTCTTGCTTGTAAAAAATAGTAAGCTTATCCATTACTAGTAACTCAAGACTGAGGGAATAAAGCTCAGCCACCTCTTCACGAAGATACCTTTCCTGCATACTACTATCATTTTTAAATTGTTTATAAAAATGAAATGCATGTCCCACTTCATGTATGAGCGCGTTAATCGCATAAAATGATGGACTAAAATTAGAATACACAAAAACCCCTTTACTATGAGGCAAGGTAAAACAAGCAGCTCCTGGTGCTTTATTTTCACGTTCTTCTACATCAATTAATCCCGCTTTTCGTATATGGATAAATTCCTCATAAAAATATAAATCTGTCTTCCGAAACATTTCTTCCACCCCATCCAATAAATCAATGGCATTTTGAAATGGAGCTTTTAGTATATTACATGGAGTAAGATCCCAAGGGCGATACGTTTTTACACCGAGATTCTTTTTAGAAATACTCCCTAATTGTTTCCAAATTGGTACAACATACTTTTCTATAGATTCATGGAGCTTATAGCAATCTTCAATGTTATAATCTCTGTTTTTTTGTTTATAAGCATATTCACTATAATTATGAAATCCTGCATTTAAAGCGAGCTCATTCCGTAATTGTACGAGCTCATTCATAATACAATCTATTTCCATCTTCACTGCACTTCTTGCTTCACATAAAGCGTACCAAGCTTTTTCACGAATAGCTCTATTAGAGTTATCTAGCTGTGCTTTAACGTATGCATACGTCTTTTGCTCTCCCTCCCAATTAATTGTTATGTTAGACATTATTTCTCTATACCTCGTAATAAGCTCTTGCTCTTTAATAGAAAGAGCAATATTTTCTTCATTAAACATTCTACTCTTCACAAATCTTGCTTTTTTCATAAATCCATATTTCTGCTCATCTAATAAGTCGAAAAACGGACACTCTCTAAATTTCTCGTCAAATTTTGCAGTGTATCTTTTTAAAAGTGGTTGAATTGTATTTTGATTATACATATGTAAATCACGCATATTTCTGTCATCTGTATCTCTATACGTGGCGATTAAACTACTTGTTATCTCCTCTTCTACTTCAGCGGTTACACACAGTTCATCGAAAAGCCAACTTTCTAATTCTAAAACAGAAGTAATATTTCGCTCTAAAAGTGACTGTAATTTACTTTCAAATTCATTAAGCATACACAAACCCCCTATTAAAAAATTGAATCTTCTGTTTTCTGCAGATAGAAAAAGACAAGTAGCCAATCCGACTACTTGTCCTTTTCTATCTGTACTCAATAAAATTAAGCTTGGAATGCTTCTGTTAATACTGGTACGATTTGTTTTTTACGAGATACTACACCTTTTAATGTAGCAGTGTTGTTTTCTAGAGATACGTTGTATGCTTTCTCAACAACGTTTGCTGCGTTACCGATCGCAAGACCGACAGAATCATTTGTTAAGATATCAGTTACAACAAACAAGAATAGGTCTAAACCTTTTTCTTCTACTACTGCAGAGATAACTTTTTCAAGTTCTGCTTGGTGTACAAGAACGTCGTTCGTATCAACAGCGTTTACTTGTGCGATTTCAACTTTCGCATTACCCATTTGGAATTCTTTAGCGTCAAGAGAGATTAATTGCTCCATTGTTTTTCCGCTTAAGTCAGCACCAGCTTTTAACATTTCTAAGCCGTAGTTATCAGCATCTACACCAGCGATTTCCGCTAGTTCACGAGCTGCTGCTACGTCTTGCTCTGTGCAAGTTGGAGATTTGAATAGTAAAGAATCTGAAATGATTGCAGATAACATTAAACCTGCAACTTCTTTACGAATTGTAATGCCGTTTTCTTTGTACATCTTGTTTAAAATTGTAGCTGTACAACCAACTGGCTCACAACGGTAGTAAATAGGATCGCTTGTTTCAAAGTTAGCAATACGGTGATGGTCAATAACTTCTAACACACGAACAGATTCGATATCGTTAGCACTTTGTTGACGCTCGTTATGGTCAACTAAAATAACGTTGTCCACTTCGTTTGCAACTGTCTCAACAAAACGCGGTCCTTCTACTTTAAAATAGTCTAACGCAAATTGAGTTTCACCGCTGATTTCGCCTAAACGTACAGGCTCAGCATTCATTCCTAATTCTTTTTTTAATTCTGCATAAGCAATTGCAGAACAAATTGCATCTGTATCTGGGTTTTTATGCCCGAAAACTAGTACTTTTTCCATGTTTTCCACCTCTTCATGAAAAGGATATCTTAAAGAAGCAAATATGACAATATTTAAAGCATAATTTTTTATAAATAATTGCACTTTCTTCTATATTTTTCATCGTTTTTCGTAAAAAAAGATCATCTAAAATGAATTAGATGATCGAAATGTATATTTTATCCCGCTTTAATGTGCAGTAAGACCCCCACTGATTAAAGTTTCACTTTATTTAAAATAAGCTAGGAGCTTGCACTACATGATTTAGCGGAAAATTCGATGCCAAACCATTATTTACAAGGTTAACATCGATAACTTGATAAAATGCATTCCCAGTGTCTGCAATTTCCCACACAGCTAAAATAAGGTGATATCCATTTCTATCAGTAGGCACATTTGCTTCATGTGTTACGGAAGTTCCAGGTCTAGCTCCTCCATCATTTTTCACATAGAAAGGCACTAAATCTAAATCAGACCTCGTTAAAGGCTTATTTGGATTCCAATCTTTCTTCGTAATATAATATTTCCACTCTTTCGTACTATGAGGAGCCGTTAGTTTCCACTTGAATGTATTCGTCCCACCGTTTAAAGTAACTTTCTTCCACCTATCTACAGTCTGTACATCTAAAGCAGGGAAATGGCCAGCTCCTGCGATTTGACCATCCGAAGGTCCTGATTGCGGGAAGCCACCTATTCCTTCTACACTTTGCGGTTCATATTGAATCGGACCGCAATTTACATTTACCCCTTGCTTACATAAATAAGAGCGGCTCGCTGGTGATTCAACATATCCATGAGCGGAAGCTTTTTCTGAAAAACCGAAAGTTAACAATCCCGTAAGTAATATGCCACCACTTAATATAACTTTCTTCACCTTCTGTAAACCTTTCGTTTTCATCTCGTCATCCCCTTTCCCATAATAAAGCGAAAATAACTATAGTTGCCTAGTCATCTTCTCTACATCCATTATAAGTCGAGGGACATTACGAAAAGAACCCTCTAAAAACTTTCTCAAATTCAATTCGTATATTAAACAAATTCAAATAGCACAGCTAGAAAAATATTGACGGTGTTATTTGAATTTGAGCATAATAGCTATAAAACTTTATAATAAATAACTGTCGCATCTAAATTACCATTTGGAGAAATTGCGTATTCTGGTATTTTTCCAGCTTCTTGATAATCTAATGATTTATACAATTTATTCGAAGGATCTCCTTCTCTCGTATCTAGTACTAAAAGAGACCTATTTTCTTGCTTTGCTCGTTCCTCTGCTTTGCGCATAAGTGAACGTCCAATGCCATTACGTCTAAAGTTTGGATGAGTCATTAACTTACAAATTTCAGCTCTATGAATCCCATTAGGCTTTGTAACTAAATGTAATTGAATACTCCCTGCCACTTCATTATTTATTTTAGCAACATATAAGATCACTTCTGGTGCTAAAACAGTTTCCCAATACTTCGCTGATTCTTTTTGATCCAGTGGAGGTAAAAAACCAATTGACGCCCCATCATTTACAACCGTTTTCAAAAGTTTAGAAAGCTCTTCCATATCATCATTTATTTTCTTAATCTCTTCAATTACTAAATTTTGCATTACTAATCCCCCTTTTGTTTCATTGTACCAAGTTTTAAAGAAGGAATAACAGAATACTAAAAGGAAATATATATTTAAATAGAGCATACTTTTAGAATGTATGAATGATGGAGGGATTAATCATTAGCAAAATAGGATTTGACTTAATACATCATAAGGACGACTTTGATCTTGGATATGAGGATATAGAAGCGATATCTAAGAACTGTAAATTTTCTAACTGCTCTCATACAAATGAACCACATTGCGCAATTAAAAAAGCTATTTCCGATGGAATTCTTACAAAGGAAATAATGAATAGTTATTATCGAGATAAGAATGAATTCAAATATGTATGTAATCAAAAAAACAAAACAAAAGCTATTGATTATATGAAACAATTGAAACTTTTTAGAAAATCTTAAAAATAAATAGTTGTTTCTCATTCCCACTATATTTAAGAATCTTACTTTGCTACATCACATACAAGCTAATTTTCATACTCAAATTTAATCTCACGTAAAAGAACGTTTTAAACATAAAGTTTAAAACGTTCTTTTCTATTCAATGCTTATGATTTTTCAGTTCTGTTAAACACTCTTGTACTAAAGTTACTGCTTGACTCATTGCAGCTCCACCAGCAAATGCTGCTGATACACCACACGCTTCCAGAATTTCTTTATCTGAACACCCTTGATCAAGACAACCTTTTGTATGATAAACGGTACAATATTCATCTTGCGTTGCTAGACTAATTCCTAATGCGATAAGTTGTTTTTCCCTTTTTGTTAAAGAACCCTCTTGAAAACAAGCTTGCGTGAATGCATTATATGTTTCAGCAATTTCAGGAATTTGGTTTGTAAAACTACCGATACCTTCTTTATAATGATGTAGAACGTCATTTACTGAACTATGTTGTTCGTGCGCCATTTTATTATTACCTCCATTCCAATTATATGTACCTATTGTAGTATGTGATGAAAAGAAGGCAATATACGCCACCTAAAAAGAATGAATATTCAGTTTATTATAACTACAATTTCAGACTATCATCCACTACTGATTGTTCTTTATAGTTTTTCCTTTCAATCTCTTTACTTCTTTCTTCCCAAAAAGTTAGTCCTTCAATCCCTATATTTTTAGGATCAAACACTGGATCTTTCCCTTCTTTTTTCTGTGCTTCATAATCTTTTAACACTTTTAATGCAATTTTGCTTAATAGTAGAATCGCGATTAAGTTTAACCATGCCATACTACCGATTCCTAAATCTCCAAGATTCCATAAGAGCGATGCTGATTCTACACTACCGATGTAAACCATAATTAAAAATCCAATTTTCAAAACTGGTTTTAACCAACTATGTTTAAGCTCACGATCTAAATAAGTAAGTGTCGTTTCAGCGATATAGTAGTAAGCGAGTAAAGTTGTAAAAGCGAAGAAGAAGATTGCGATTGAAATGAATAATGGACCAAACCCAGTCATAACAGTTTCAACTGCTTGTTGAGTATAAATTGGGCCAGCATCAACATTCCCTATATTTTTTACAATAGCGCTTTTCCCTTCCGGTATAACATTATACATACCTGTTATTAAAATCATAAGAGCTGTCGCTGTACATACGACAATTGTATCAATGTATACAGAAAATGCTTGAACTAACCCTTGTTTTGCTGGGTGAGATACTTCAGCCGCAGCAGAGCTATACGTCGCTTCTCCAACGCCAGCTACATTTGAAAATACAGCGCGCTTTACGCCCCATGCAATTGCTGCACCGACGATTCCACCAAACATTTCATTTATACCGAAAGCACTAGAGAAAATTAAAGCAAACATACTTGGAATTTCCGTTACATTCGCAATTAATACGATACATGTAACAATTACATATCCAATTGCCATAAATGGAACCAGCATTTGTGAAACGCCTGCAATTCTCTTTACGCCACCAAAAATGATTGCTGCTAATAATAAGACTAACAATATACCCGTTATATATTTACTAATACCGTTAGAGTTTTCGAATCCCACTGCGATACTACTAGATTGAATACCTGGTAATAAAACGCCATATGAAAGTGTTACAACGACTGCTACAATGATTGCAAACCATTTCATTTTCAAGCCTTTTTCAATGAAATATGGTGTACCACCGCGATATTCATTTCCAACTTTACTTTTATATACTTGAGATAATGTTGATTCAACAAATGCACTAGCTGCTCCTAATAGTGCCATTACCCACATCCAAAATACAGCTCCAGGTCCGCCAAAAGCGATAGCTGTCGCAACCCCTGCAATATTACCTATTCCAACCCTACCAGATAACGCTAAACAAAATGCTTGAAAGGATGAAATTCCCGTCTCAGAGCTCTTCCCTTCAAATAATAGTTTAATCATTTCTTTAAAATAACGAATTTGTAGAAAACGAGTTGCAATTGTAAAATACACACCTGCTCCTAAGGCGAAAACAACTAATCCAATACTCCATACTTGCCCTACTAACCACTCTACTAATTGCTCCATCCAAATCCCCCTTATCATTATTCTGAAAACTATTTTATATATAAGAAAACGGACAACTATTATTAAATCTTCCAGTTGTCCGCCTATCTCATTATTTCATTCCTCTATTTATTAACAGTTAGATTCTCTATTACTTTATATTTACCCAAACACTCTTCACTTCTGTGTAATTATCAAGCGCATATGAACCTAACTCACGACCGATTCCAGATTGTTTAAACCCACCAAATGGTGCAGCTGCATTTTCTAAGTTATAATCATTAATCCATACTGTTCCTGCCTTTAATTTATTGGCAACTTGATGTCCAGTTTTAATATTTTGTGTCCATACGCCTGCAGCGAGTCCGTATGACGAGCGATTTGCTCTTTCGATTACCTCTTCTGTTGAATCAAATGGAAGTACAACGACAACTGGTCCAAAAATTTCTTCTTTCACAATTGTCATATCATCAGTAACATTTGTGAATACCGTTGGCTGTACAAAATAACCTTTTTCAAATGCACGTTCACCACCAGCAGCAACAGTAGCGCCTTCTGCTTTTCCTTGTTCAATGTAATGTAGTACACGCTCTTGTTGCTTTTTAGATACGAGTGGACCCATTTCTGTTTCCTTCTCCATACCTGCTCCAAGTTTCACGTTATTCGCCATTTTTACTAGTTCATTTACGACTGTTTCGTAATGTTTTCGGTGAACGAACACGCGAGATCCAGCACTACAATTTTGGCCGTGATTATACATAATACCTTGGAATGCGCCGTTAATCGCTTCTTCTAAATCAGCGTCTTCTAAAATGATATTTGGTGATTTACCACCAAGTTCTAACGTTACATGTTTAATAGTTTCTGCAGATTGACGCATAATATATTTTCCTGTAACTGTTGAACCTGTGAAGGCTACCTTATCAATATCATGATGGTTTACAATTGCAGCTCCCGCTTCAGGGCCGAAACCTGGCACAAAGTTTACAACACCTTTTGGAAAACCTGCTTCTTTAAAAAGTTTCGCTGTATATAATAACGATAAAGGCGTTTGTTCTGCTGGTTTTAATACGATCGTACAACCTGTCGCTAGTGCAGCTCCCATTTTCCAAGAAGACATAACGAGCGGAAAATTCCAAGGAATAATTTGTCCTACAACCCCAACAGGTTCATGGCGTGTATAATTTAAGTAATCTTTTGAAATCGGAATTGTTTGCCCGATAATTTTCGTAGCCCATCCCGCATAATAGCGGTAATTTTCTACAGTCGCTGCAATATCATCATCCAGTGCTACTTGATATGGTTTCCCGTTATCTAAAGCTTCTAACTGCGCCAATTCTTCTCCATGCTCTTCAATTAAGTCTGCTAATTTATAAATAAGATGTGCTCTTTCAGCAGTAGTCATTTCTGCCCAAGGTCCTGATTCAAATGCAGATCTTGCCGCTTTTACTGCGACATTAATATCCTCTTCTTGTGCTTCGCATACAACAGCTAAAACATCTTCAGTTGCTGGATTGTATGTCTCAAATGTCTTCCCGCTAATGGAAGGAACAAATTCACCATTAATAAACATTTTAATTTCTTCATTTAAAAACGCTTTCACTTTTGGTTTTAGTTCAATGTTTTTCGTTAACATATATGCTCTCCTCCTTATTTAAACAGCTGCATGAGCAGCAATTTTTGAAATAATCATTTGAAGCTTTTGATTCTCTTCTTCAGTTAATCCGAGTCTCGGATAGCGAGAAGGCCCTCCAGCTTGCCCGTGTAATTCCATTGAGCGTTTAACGATTTGTACATATTTTCCGGACCTTTCAAGAAACTCACAAAGAGGTAAAATCGCATCGTTTATTTCCCAAGCTTTTTCTAATTCACCATTTTGGAAATGCTCATACATTTTCGTAACAAGTCCCGGTACGATATTACCTGCTACTGAAACCCAGCCCGTCGCACCAACTAAATAAGATTCCATAACTAAATCTTCAGATCCACAGAATACTTGAAACGCACCTTCGCCTTGTCTTACTAAATCTCTTGCTTTTCGAATATCTCCGCTAGATTCTTTAATATGTGTAACATTTTCACACTCTTTTCCAATGCGTAGCATGAGTTCTGTACTCATATCAACACCAGATGTAAACGGGTTATTGTATAACATAATTGGAATATTTACAGCGTTTGAAATTTCTTTAAAATGAAAATATATTTCCTCTTCTTTCGGTTTACAATAATACGAATTTATAATTAATGCACAATCCGCTCCATACGCTTCTGCATGTTTCGTATATTCAATCGTCTCTTTCGTCGTCTCCGCAGCAGTTCCAACAATAACCGGAATACGACCATCCACTTCTTTTAATACTGTTTCTACCATTTTAAATCGTTCTTCTTTTGACAAACTAACAAACTCTCCTGTGCTTCCGTTTATAATAATGCCAGCCACTTTTTGCTCAATAAAGTAGTTTACATTTTGTTTTACACCGTTCCAATTAATTTCTTGAAACTCATCCATCGGTGTGATTAATACTGGAAATGCCCCTTTAATATTTTTCATATTTATCTCTCCCTTTACTATTTTAATAAAAATCCTGTCGGAAACGGATCTGTAGAGTCTAATAGAAACGTCTGCATCCCTGTAATAAAACCTCTACTTTCAAAACGGAAAATGTAAACCAGTTCTTCCTTCTTCACTTTTTCAACTGCTATAAAACTATTACATATACTTTCATTTATAAAAGGTTTATCCGCTATATAATCATTTTTAAATAACGCGTGAACATAAGACACAATAGTAGAAACAAAACCTGGCGATCGTACGATAAAGTTATCTTCATGAAAGGTAATCGACTTTATATGGTTCTTTTCTTTTTGCGAAGAATCTACTAAAATAAGCCTTTTTATTAACGACTGTTTTTGTATAGCTTGTAGTGTACTTTCTCCCCATTTTTTCAATTCAGAAATGTTTTCAATATGAATTTCTGGTGAATACGCATCTTTTTCTACAACTGCGTATACTTTATCTGCCTGTATGAGAGAGTAACTTATATTTTCAACTTGTAAATTTTTCTCAATCATATAACATACTTTACTTTCAAACGAAACAGATACAACTTCATCATTTTCTACATACGCATGGACTAAAAATATGCCAGATAACGTTTCGATTTTGTATTGATTCGTCTCTCTCTTTTTTAAATATCCGCTTTCTAGTAACATCGTTATGACTGCGACAATACCTCCGTAATGAAGAGGTATTGACCCTTCATGATTAAAAAATAATACAGCTGCATCGATTTCCGGATGAATAGAAGGAACGACGATACATCCATTTAAACCGATAAAACCACGCGGTTCATTTAATAAAAGCTGCATTTCTTCTGCTAATTCACCTGAAAATTGTTCGTTTAATTGTTCTAAATTGTAGTAGTACTTGCATGGTACATCTTTTATTACACGGAATGCCTCGCCATTTACGTGTACGTCTACTGCTGTATACATTTTTTGAATGTTCATTTTACATCCTCCGTTTCATGTTCCATCGGCGGAATTAGCAAAAAGCCTTCTTTCAGTGGATCCTTTTCATTGTAAAAAAATCTATGCATCCCCATAAGCCAAGCTGAACCTGTAATTTTCGTTACGACCGCTTCAATATTTTCAACATTTGTCGTATTTATGACACACCCTTTAAATAAAGAACCAACGATACTCTCATGAACAAACTCTTCATCAATCTCAATTTTTTGGTTCGCATATAATACCGCTAACTTTGCTGATGTTCCTGTACCACATGGAGAACGATCAATTCCTCCAGGCGGAACGACAACTGTATTTTTCACATGAGCGCTTTCATGAGTAGGATCTGTATAAAATTCAACATGGGTTAATCCTCTAATGAACGAATGCTCTGGATGAATGATTTCAAATTTTTCATTGATGATATTTCTTATATGAATTGCCTTATCTATGATTGTAGATGCATTTTCTGGTACTAACTCTAACCCTACTGATTTCGCATCGATAATGGCATAAAAATTCCCTCCATACGCAATATCAGCCTCTACAGTTCCAATGTCTTCGACGTCTACTGTAATATTTTTCAGTAAAAAAGCTGGAATGTTACAAAAGGAGACTTCTTTCGCTTTTCCATCTTGAACAAATATATCGACTTCAACTAATCCGGCTGGTGTGTCTAACTTTAGCGAGGTAATCGGTTCAACTACCGGAATGAAACCTGATTCAATTAAAGCTGTACATACACCAATTGTATCGTGACCACACATCGGTAAATATCCACCTGTCTCTATGTAAATAACACCAATATCTGCTTCAGGATGACACGGATCTGTTAATAGTGCTCCTGACATTACATCATGACCACGCGGTTCATTCATTAACAATTTACGAATCCAGTCATACTCCTTTTTCATATGTATCATCTTCTCTGCCATCGTCTCTCCTATTAACTTAGGCAGGCCGCTAATCAATGTTCTCGTTGGATTCCCGCCCGTATGTGTATCAATCGTCGTAAAGACTCTTTGTGACCTCATCCGTTTAACACCCTTTCTGTAAAACGACTCAAACGAAGTGGTTCAATAGGAATGATTGTTTCTTTTTCGTTTAATAACTCTTCAATCACTTTTCCTGTAACTGCAGCAAGACTAATGCCATCCCCTTCATGCCCTGCTGCTATAAAGTAGTTCGGGATATGTTCCACACGTGAAATGATTGGCAAATGGTCTTCTGTCCACGGACGTAACCCAGCATAGGAACGAATCACCATCATATCCACCATTTTTGGATAAAAGCGAATTGCTCTGTTCGCAATACATTTAATAACCTCGTTATTTATCCTCGTATGAAACCCTACAAATTCTCTACTACTACCAATTAAAAAATTTTGGCTTTCTGTCGGCTCAAATACAAGGGCTACCCCATATTTTTCAGTTAAAGCATCCACTTTTCGTTGTCCGCCAAATTTAGAAATTAAATAACCAAATTCCATTACTTTACGGCAACCAACGTGTTGTTGCCTTGAAGCTACAATAATATGCCCTTTTCTCGGTTCAATTGGGATATTTACATCCAACATTTGTCCAATTTTCGGAGCCCACACACCCGCTGCGTTCACCACTTGCTTCGCAGTAAACGTCCCATTTGTCGTTTCTACAATAAATGAACCGTCTATATCTCTTTTCATTTCTTTTACTTCCGTATGATTAAAAGCTTTCGTACCAAATTTCTTCGATTCTGCAAGAAGTGCAAAAGCAAGAAGATACGGATTTACAGTCGAATCTGTTGCGCATTCTAACCCGCCTAATAAATCATCTGCGAAAAATGGTGATTCTTCCCTTATATCTTGCCTATCAAGCATTCGAAATGGTAAACCAGCTTCTTTTTGACGATTTACCCATTGCTGCGCTGCTTCCATCTCTTCATCCGACTCACATACGAGAATACTTCCTGGTGCCCTATATTCAAATGAGTGCTCTAACTCTTCACTTAAATCCGTTACTAATTTTTGACTTACTAACGACATTTGACTATCAAATCCTGGGTCTTTATCAATAGCCAAAATATTTCCGTCACACCGTGAAGACGTCCCGCTGACAAATTCTCCTTTTTCAATGATTGTTACGTCTCTTCCGTATTTCGAAGTGTAATAAGCGATCGAGCAGCCAATAATACCGCCTCCAATTATTAAAACGTCGCAGTGCCTCACAAAATATTCCTCCTTCCCCTAAAGCTCTCACTTTCTTTTATGCAATTGACGTGCCAACTGTACATATATACAATTTTTATAAATAATATTTTTATTTGTAAAAATATTTTAAATTTATCGTAAATAAGTGTATTATTTTTTTATCACTGTCAAAATTTTTATACATAATAGGAGGACAATATGGCATTCTCATTTCCCACAATAAAAGAATTTCTAAAAATTTTATCCATTGATTATACATACTGCTTGCAACATATTGAGCAAATTAACGAAAAGTATTATTACCGCCCTTCTACTACAGAAAAATATAACTGCGCAGTAATATATGAAGATGATTCATTCACCGCTTTAATTGACGCGTTTTCCAATGAAATAGTGGTTATCATAATGAACGAAAATAAAGAGCCTATATGCTGTATAACAGCTCAGCAAATCATCCCGTTTCTTGTTAAGTCATACAATGAACTCCATTCTTTTTATAACACCGTAATACAAACAACGGATTCTTCCGTTACAGTCATCGATGATAAAGAACGCGTTTGCACCTGGACAGATGGCGCCGAAAAGATCTTTTCAGTCAAGCATAATGAAATTATTGGGCAACCTATCACTCATTTTTTTGACTATAAAGATTTGGAAATTTTGCAATCATTACATGACGGAAAAAGTATAATCGCTCAGTTCCATCAACCTCGTCCAGATTTGTTCGTATTAATTAACTCAAATCCAGTTTATTGTAACGGTGAAATTATAGGAGCAGTCGTTTCAGAAACTGACGTTACAAATCAAGTCGCATTAAATGAAAAACTATTCAATATGTCACATGAAATGCACCGTTTAGAACAAGAAGTAGCAAAGTATAAAGATGAATCAGATCCTTTTCTTGCGATGAATGGAAAGAGCCCTGTTATACAAAGAACAATACAATTAGCTAGAAAAGTTTGTTCGGTGAAATCAACCGTTTTAATACTCGGTGAAAGTGGTGTTGGAAAAGAAGTATTTGCGAAAGCAATTCATGAAGCTAGTGAGGCAGCGAAGGCACCTTTTATTTCAATTAACTGTGGTGCCATTCCAGAGGCGTTATTTGAAAGCGAATTATTCGGGTATGAGCGCGGGGCGTTTTCTGGTGCAAATAGTAAAGGTAAGAAAGGTAAAATAGAGCTCGCCCAAGGCGGCACATTATTTCTTGATGAAATTGGAGAAATGCCGCTAGATATGCAAGTGAAGCTTTTACGCGTACTACAAGAACGAAAATATTACCGAGTTGGTGGAGAAAAAGAGATTCATATTGACTTTCGTATTATCGCTGCTACCAATCGTGATTTACAAGAAGAAATGAGAAAAGGCACGTTCCGAGAAGATTTATACTATCGCCTAAATGTAGTTAGTTTGCATATTCCACCGCTGCGCGAAAGACGCGAAGATATTATTGAATTAACCTATTCTTTCCTAAACAATTTTTCAATTAACTATAACAGACCCATTCGCGACTTACCTTCAAGCATTATGCATGAACTGCTTCATTACAATTGGCCAGGTAATATTCGCGAGCTCCGTAACGTTATTGAAAGACTTGTCGTATTTGCGACTGACGGTATTATAAAGCAAGAATATTTACCATTTCATACAACCGAAACTTTAGATAATCATGCGGCTCATTCCTTATTACTCAGCAACAATCATACAATCCTCTCTTTGCAAGAAGAGATGGAGGAACATGAGAAAAAAGTCATTGAGAGGGCTTTACGCATTTTAAATGGGAATAAATTAGAATGCGCAAAACAACTTGGTGTTACGAGAGCCACCTTATATAATCGTTTAAAAAAGCTTGGGTTACAATAAACCTTCCCTCCTCTATATTGGCATAGTTTTTGCATTATATAATTTGTGCAAATCGAACTAGAGGAGGAATACATATGACGAATAAAGATCACTTAATTGTTTGTCGATGTGAAGAAGTTACATATGGTCAACTTCAATCGACAATTGCTGATTATAAATGCTCGGCAAGAGAATTAAAACTAAGAACACGTGCTGGCATGGGTTTTTGCGGTGGCCGCACATGTAGAATGATGATAGATCGAATGGTTGAAAATGCAAATCCAGGCGTAACTACAAATGATATTCCATTGAAATACCAACCACCGGTACGAGCAGTTACTTTTGGATCGGTAGGTGAAAGTAAATGAGTAGAATTACACATCACCCTATTTTAGGGAGTTTACATAATAGTAATCGCATCACTTTTCAATTTAACGGTCAACAATATGAAGCATATGAACATGAAACGATTGCAGCTGCTTTACTTGCGAACGGAATAAGAACATTAAGAGTGCATGAAGATAGCGGGACGCCACGAGGTATTTACTGTAATATTGGACATTGTTCTGAATGCCGCGTCACAGTAAACAATCAAGCAAACGTACGAGCATGCTTAACTGTTGTAGAAAACGGTATGGTTGTTATTAGTGGTAAACAACATCCAAATATCGTGAGAGAGATGGTGAAAAAGCGATGAACGATGTCATTATTATCGGTGCTGGCCCCGCGGGTTTATCAGCCTCTATCTCTTGTGCCCGTTTTGGACTAAAAGTACTTGTTATTGATGAATTTATGAAGCCTGGCGGAAGATTGTTAGGACAATTACATCAAGAACCTACTGGAGAATGGTGGAACGGGATAAAAGAATCCAAACGCCTTCACGAAGAAGCACAATCTCTTTCAGTTGATATTCGATGTGGCATTTCCGTCTATAATTTAGATAAAGATGAAAGTTCTTGGTTCGTCCATACGAATATCGGTACGTTAGAAGCACCTTTCGTTTTACTTGCTACTGGCGCTGCTGAGTACTCTATCCCTCTTCCTGGTTGGACACTTCCTGGGGTGATGTCAATTGGAGCAGCTCAAGTTATGACGAATGTACATCGTGTTCAAGTTGGGAAAAAAGGAATCATTATTGGTGCTAACATATTGTCATTTGCCATTTTGAATGAATTACAATTGGCAGGAATTAAAGTGGAACATATCGTACTTCCTGAAAAAAGTGAGTTAAGTCAACAGGCTGGTGAACCAGAAGAAGTTTTAAATTCTCTCTTACACGCTGCACACCTTGCCCCGTCACCTTTATTACGTATTGGTAGTCGATTGATGCAATATAATTGGGCGAAACAAGCTGGATTAAAGTTTTACCCTAATAACGGTATGAAAATAAACGGTACACCTCTTCATCTTCGAAAAGCAGCTCTTGAAATTATCGGGACAGATCAAGTTGAAGGTGTACGCATTGCTAATATTGATACGAAAGGAAACATCATCACTGGATCGGAACAAATATATGAGGCAGATTTCGTTTGTATTGCAGGTGGCTTATATCCTCTTGCTGAGCTAGCTGCTGTAGCTGGCTGTCCATTCCGTTACATTCCGGAATTAGGCGGGCACGTTCCTCTCCATTCTGAAACAATGGAAACCCCTCTTCCTGGTTTATTTGTAGCCGGTAATATAACTGGCATTGAAAGCGGGAAGATTGCAATGGCACAAGGAACTGTTGCAGGTCTATCTATTGCTAAATATGCAAGTGAAAAACGTGATATAGTCGACCAACAATTAACTCACGCCATTCAAAACGTTCACTTTGTTCGTCAGAAAGCTGCAATTCAGTTTAATCCGATGGTAGATATCGGTAGACGAAAGATGAATGATTTATGGCATAAATTCCAAACAAATGATAACGATTTCTATAAACAACAAGAAATTCTTTAATAAGACTTATTTGTAAAAAAGCTCTTCTTATCAAAAATATAAGAGGAGCTTTTCAAATTATTTCACTTCAATTGTCCAATCACCATCAGCTTGAATAGTAAATATATGTATACCATTTTCTTTTACAGGCATTTTTTTCGTAGTATCAGCGTTTCCGATTTCGTTAAATAAAGTACTATCATTTAGATGAACGATAAAATTACTTTTCCCGTTATTATGTATCCCATGAAATTCTTTTAAACCTTTTTCTAACTTTACAAATACAACATCACTACCATGCCCGCTTACTGCCCCTGGAGTCGTCACTACTTTATCCATCGGAATAGATTGAGACATATTAGCACTCCAGTGTCCGTCTGCTAGTGCATCAATGAAATACTTTCCACTCTCTTTTATAACAACTAATTTTTTTTGTTTACCATTTCCAATAAAGTTAGAAAGTGTTCCCGCATCATTTCCCTGTTCATCTTTCAAATGAAGGATTGCATTACTTTTCCCTTTATGTTCTACATCAGCAATTACAAAACCAGCTTTCAACTCAAAGAAATCAGAAGAATTTTTACCATCTCCTTCTATTGACACATTATGGTCTTGTGATAACTGTTCTACTGTACTTGCTGATTTTACTTCCTCAACTTTTTGATTTGCTGTGTCAGTTTTTTGTTCTACACTCTTCTCTGTTTTCTCTTTCGCCTTTACATTCTTTGTTTCTTCTGTTGAATTACAAGCAGTTAAAGATAAACATACCGTAGCTATTGTTGCTAATAATCTCTTTTTCATAATATCCTCCTATTAACATAAAATGTTTTCAATAATAATAACATATTTTTACCAATTCATAAGTTTATTAAAAATTGAATTTTATCCTAAAATAGGAAAAATACTAATAATAAAAATTAAAATAAAAAACTGCTAGAGCATAAAGCCCTAACAGTCTTATTGTTCGTCACTATTAAATTTCGCTAACGCGTAAATACCTTCTTCATCATCTAATTCAAGTTGTAATCTCGCCGCAAATGAATTGACGTTATATTCTCTGTCAAGTAATAAGCGTAGTGCTTCGATTAAGTTCGCTTGAATTAAAATTTGCTGGCGACCATTTACCTCTACTTCAGCAGAGAAACCATAGTCATCGTCGTACATAAGTTCAACTAAAACTTCTTCTGGACCAACTTGTCTTTTTTCAGCGATATATACGCAAAGGGCATTGATCAGTTCTTGTTCAGAAATTTTTATCGTTTCCATGCTACTTCATCTTCCTTTTTCTTACGTTGATCTTTAAAGTATTTAAATGCACGAATTGCTAACATTACGATACCAGCCATTACTAACATATTTACCATAAACGCTAATACAGAACCAAGAGCTCCCATATTTGCAAATAAGCTACCCATTAGTAAACCACCAAGACCACCTAGTAATAAACCTTTCATAAAGCTTCCTTTATTACTTTTTGGTGCTGTATTTGTTGCTTTTGTTTTTGAATCTGGAGTCGTTTTTTGCGAATTTACATTTGAGTCTTTTTTGTTTAAATCAACTTTTGACTTTTGACCTGAACTTGGTGTAAATGACTTTTTACCAGATTTGTAACTCTTCGCTGCTGCGTGATCTACAAACATGAAGCTACTAGCTCCAAAGATAACCATGAATGCTGTCATGACTGCTACAAGTTTTTTCAACATATTATATCCATTCTCCTTTTATATAGATATATGTGAAATCTACCTTTCTAGTAAATTCAGAATGATAGATTTATTTTTAAAAACATTTTAAAGGTTCTTATGAACTTATTATATGAACTTTTGTCGAAATATGCAAGTGTTATTTACTTCCGACAGTTTGGTGACAAAGGAAAAATTAAGCAAAACAGAATTGACTTTAAATGAAACAAAACATATTATAGGTTCATAAGAACTTTTTATTATTTATGGAGGTGAAAAGATGGAAACATTTCATCTCACACGAAACGAAATGGCTACCCTTCTTCTATCGTTAAGAGGATGGAATACGAAAAAGCCTCTCGGTATTTTACAAGAAGCTTGGGCAAAGTCACATAAAAAAGATATTGAAAGCGGACAAAGCGTAACTGCTTTTATTACTACCGCACTTTCACCTATTTTTGAAAAACTGATAAAAATTGACGATACAGACGTCGGTTTCTCTTTAAATGAAATAGTCGCGCTTGGCAATCAGATCGAAAACACAAGTTTCTCTGTAACTGCCATGCAAAACTGGGTGAAACGAGATATAAAAGAAATGATTGGCTCTCCTCAAAAAGGAAAAAAATATTCAATTGAACAAGCAGCCTTACTATTCATTGTTGAAGATTTAAAAACAGCACTTGATTTTGAATCTATTCGTAAGCTATTACGCCTTATCGTAAATGACCCAGCCGATCGAAGTGATGACTTAATCAATCCTGTTCATTTATATGGAGCATACTCTTCTCTATTTGAAGAACTCAATCAAGGGAATTGCTTACAATTAAATGCAACAGATACAATCCATACAATTGAAAACATCGTAAAAGAAAGAGCTGATAAAATTGCAAGCAAGTTCGATCAGGTTAATAACGAACAACGTGAAGCAATTCGTAACGCCATTATTATTGCCACACTTTCTGTACATACCGCTTATGTACAAATGTTAGCGAAACGTTACGTAACAGCAACTTTATTTTTACAGAACTTAGATGTGAAGCCTTAAAAAATAGGAGCAGAAATGCTTCTATTTTTTTATGAGAAATTTTTAATAATCTTTTCATTATCTCTTCATGAAAACGGAACTTACATACTTTATTATAATACTTATAAGAGGCATAAAAGAATTGAAATAGCAATCCCCTATACAAATAAGGTATAATCTACACATAGTGAATCTTTTATGTTATTAAGTATAAGGTTCACCTATTCAAAAATACATAAACTAGAAGGTGCAACAATGGTAAGTAGTTTTATTCATTCAGTATTAACGTTTTTTGAAGGATTAGGTTATTGGGGCATTATGCTTGGACTTATGATTGAGATTATCCCAAGTGAGATTGTCCTTGCTTATGCGGGATACTTAGTATTCAATGGTAGTATCTCATTTTTAGGCGCAATTGTATTTGGTACAATTGGCGGCGTTATTGCTCAAATTTTTATTTATTGGCTTGGACGATACGGTGGACGACCTATATTAGAACGATACGGAAAATATATTTTCATTCATAAAAAACATATAGATGCTGCAGAAGATTGGTTTAATCGTTACGGAACTGGCGTCATTTTTACAGCACGCTTCATTCCAGTAGTGCGTCATGCGATTTCAATTCCTGCTGGTATTACAAAAATGTCATTCCTACGTTTCACTACGTTAACAGCACTTGCAATCATCCCTTGGTCTATCATTTTCATTTATTTAGGTGAAAAACTAGGTGAAAATTGGGAAAATATTAACGATGTTGCTGGACCATATGTGAAATCATTCGCAATTGGTGGCGTCATACTTATTCTTTTATACTTCGTTATAAAAAAATGGACAAAAAAGCGTAAAAATCTTGCGTAAAAATATAAATAAAAACCGCTATACATTTTATTACAAATGTTAGCGGTTTTTATTATAGGCTTGATTATATATTAGAAATTGCTTTATTTCTTCTTTATGCTTTAAGTCATGCTGAATGAGTGAGGAAAAATAATGGTTTAGCCTCACTTTTTTAGTACCAAATTGATGGTCATTATAAAAATATTGGGTTGGAATTCGCTCAATTTGATCTACTAATTTTTTACGAGTAACACTAAATTGATCTAATATTTCTTCTTTTGAAATACCAGATCTCGCATATTTTATTGCTCCCTTATTCATTTCCTCAACATCTATTGGAACATTTGGTACAGATTGTCCACTTATAAAGTATGGAATTCTATGCTTTATTAAAAACGTATCCCAAACGATAAAATGTGAAATCACATCTGCAATTCCCCACGAACCATTTTTAAATGATCGAAGCCACATATCATCACTTAATCCCTTCAATGTTTGACACCATTCTATTAAATTTAATTTTTCTTCCAAAATATTCTCTTTCTTCATTATTCAATCCTTTCTCGCACTTATAATTCATTCATATTAATATCTTCTAGAAATTGTATAAAAAGCCTTCATACTTATGTGGATAAGCTACAATTCACTCATTCATTTCGTATATTATTTCAAAAAGGAGTGATTCCCCTATGCATTGGCAACAAAAAATACAATACTTAATCGGACGCCCTATCGGTATTTCCTTTATTAATGGGCAAGGAACCTCTGGTGTATTATGTTCAGCACATGATGGTCAATTGTATGTATATGAATACCTTTATCAAGCGCAGTTCGCAATGAAACATTATGATTTTAGACAAATTCAAGATATACACGCCTTTCCGAATTGCCCCCATCAAAATCATTTATTCTAAAAAAGGAACAGCTTATAGCCGTTCCTTTTTCTCCACACTTATTTTTCAGTATAAAAGTTTTGCACTGCTTCATCAAAGTAAATCCAGCCTTTCCAACCTAAATGAATTGTATCTTTTAAGAAATACTTATCATATTCATGGCCAGAGAAATCCACTACTGGGTATCCTGCTTTCTCAACTTGTTCCCTAACTTTTTTATAATACACTTCACGGCGCTCTTTAGGGAAACCAGCGTAATCATACCATGGTCCGTTTACAGGTACAGAAATAAAGAGCGGCTTGACATTTTTCTCTTTAAAAATATTTAAAACAATTTGTAAGTCATCATATTCTGGTGATTCTTCATACGATTCATTTGCTCTAAAGTTTTTTAGACCTTTTAACTTTTTCTTCAAATTATGTTTATAGTAATATGGATTTTCAATTCCGAATGTGTTTGTAGTAGATTCCGCTTTCCCTTCTTCTTCCGCATGTTTACGTGCATCTACCCAAGAAATTGAACGTAGTCCCACATTTGTTTTTTCTTTCATCGGCTCAATCTTAAATATGGAGTTAAATAAATCTCTATGATCTAAAATATTTCGATGCATATAAGCAAGTGGTTTAACTAAGCCCGCTTTTACGTTATGTTTCGTATCATTATATACAATACCTTCTAAGGAATTTTTTAATATATCATCTTCTTGAACAACTTTATAATCTAAAAGTCGTTTCGCAATTTGCTTCTTCATTTCTACATTTATTTTATCATTAAAAATAAAATGATATGCTTGTTGTTTGGAGAAATTGTTCGTAAAATCCCCTTGGGAAACCCCAGTCTTTGTAAACCATTGTGGCGATAAAACAAAGACTACTTTTTTACCTTCTAACTCATCCATAGTAGACGTCATATTTAATATATGAGCTAAACTTTGTGTACCGCCAATTCCGATTAAATATGGTGTAAAACCTGCAGGATTCACTTTAAAGTAATTAGATGGATGATATGCATCCATTCGTAAAAATTCAGATGAACCGTACATCGGTAAATACTGCGAATTCTCTAACATTTTCTGTTGCAAGAATACACTTTGTAATTTTTCTTTTTGTAAAGAAGTTGCCGCATCTTCTACCTTCTTATCACTAATCAGTGATACTAAACTTTTCGATGGGATGAGTATGATAATAAAAAACAGCACACACGCTAAAATTATGGGACCAAAAGCATGCTTCATTTTCATTTTTTGTTCCTCTTCCTATCGCAATTAAATTGTAACCCTTGCCTTTGACACGTCATCATTTCTCTCCTTTTTCTCTATACATGTTCCATTCTATTTATCTATTATATACATGTATGTATTTCTTTTCTTGTTCTATTAAGACCTATATAGCGCAAGAAAATGTTTCCATAGAAACACGTTAATTATACAAGATTCTACATACATTTCACACTGAAATTTTAGTAATAATTTTATTTTTTAACAATGAAAAAACATATGAAATGTCTAGAATTCTTCGGATGATGTATTGAGTTCAAAATATGATAATAGGCGCCCGCTATAATCAACTTCATGAGTATATATAAACCCTAGATTTCGTAAAAGTTTTTTCGAGTTCTCATTTGCTACTTTTACTCTAGCAATTATTCTTTTTACATTCATCATCTCTTTTGCATATTGAATGGAAGCCTTTGCTGCTTCTGACGCATATCCATTTCCCCAATATTCCGGATCAAGTAAATACATAATTTCTATTTCACCTGTTTCATCTATTTTTCTTAAACCACAATGTCCTAAAAGCTCTCCTGTATTTCTATTAACTAACAACCATACCCCGAAACCATACTGTTCCCAATGTGATATTAGTTGCATAATATAGTCCTTTACTTCTTCCTTTGACATTCCCTTTGATTTAGCAAGCCATTTGCCAACAGCCTCTTCTTTTACTATGCTATAAAATTGATCAACATCTTCTATAATGGGCTTTCTCATGAATAACCTTTTTGTATGCATTACTTTCTTTTCTTCAAACATAAAACTTCATTCCCCTCCAAAATTTTATACAGACTAGTAAATTATACCATGTACTATTTACCCGACTTTAACTAAAAAACAGACTACCACAAACGTGGAGTCTGTTTTCTCATCCTTTATTTTTGTACATCTGCCCACTTTAAACTTGTTGCTGGTCCAAATTGATGTACGTATAAATCTTTCACATATGGCTTTTGTAAGTAAGATAATCCACGCTGGAATACTGGAGCAATTACCGCATCATCCAGCAACATCTTTTCAGCATCTTGCAATGCTTTCCAACGAGTTTTTTCATCATTACCTAATTCTGTTTTAATCTTCTTAATTAACGCATCATATTCTGGATTTGCATATTCAGTATTGTTCACACTGCTTCCAGAAAGGAATACTTCTAAATATGTCATTGGATCTGGATAATCTGGTAGCCAACGTGATAATGACATTTCATATTCTTTCTTCTTCTCTAGCGCTAGCTTTTGCGTATGTGGTTGTAATTTTACATTTACCTTTAAGCCTGGTAAGTTTTTCTCTAGCTGTTCTTTAATGTATTCTCCTACTTTCTTAAAGTTTTCTAAATCATAGTTTAATAACTCAAGCGTTACTTCATTTATACCAGTCTCTTGCTTCGCCTTTTCCCAATATTCTTTCGCCTGTTTTACATCCGTTTTATTAAACTCACCTGCTGTACTTCTAAAATCTTTGTTATCTGGACCTTTTAAAAATCTTTTTGGCACGTAATAGTTTGCAGCAACCGAACCATCATTTAAAAACGAAGTCGCAAGTCCTTTCTTATCAAACACTGTACTTAGTGCAAGACGTGCATTTTTATTTTTAAGAATCGGCACATTTTCATTAAATCGGAAGAAGTACATAACTGGATCTGTATATTGTTTTAGCTCTTTATTATTTTTATATTTATCTACGAATTCTGTAGAAATGACAGCTCTATCAACTTTATCTGTTTCATATAAATTTACCGCAGTTGAAATTTCTTTAACAATTTGATAGTTTACTTCATCTAACTTCACTTCTTTTTTATCCCAATACTTATCGTTTTTCTTCATTGTAAAGCTCGCTTCATGCTTCCAATCAGATAGTGTAAAAGGCCCATTATATACCGTTTTATTTGCTTCTAATCCGTATTTATTACCTTGTTCTTTCGCATATTTTTCGTTAATCGGATAGAATGATGGTAAAATAAGTAATTTCGTAAAATACGGTACAGGATGTTCCAACTCTACAACGAACGTTTTATCATCCTTCGCTTTTACTCCTAATTCCTCTAACCCTAGTTGTTTTTTATTTATTTTCTCCGCATTTTTCACATCGTACGCAATGTATGCATATTGAGAAGCAGTATCCGGATTAATAAGCTGCTTCCAAGCATATACGTAATCTTGCGCTGTTACTGGATCTCCGTTAGACCATTTCGCATCACGTAAGTGGAATGTATATGTTTTTCCATCTTTGCTCACTTCATATTTTTGTGCTCCAGCTTCAATCACTTCATCATTTTTCGATAAGCGGAATAATCCTTCCATTACGTTATTTAAAACGTTAAATGATACTGCATCTGTTACTTTCCCTGAGTGTAATGACGGAATTTCACCCGTTTCTAGTAACTGTAATACTTTCTTCTCATCTTTCGGCTTTGTCTTTGTTTTTTCTTTTGCGCAGCCAACTAAAATTGAAGAAACTAACAGAGTACTAACTAATGAGTAACGAACAACTTTTTTCATTTGAAAACCCCCCTCTATTTTTTAAGGTAAGTAACGACGCGCACCAGCGTATTCTTCTATATATCCTGGTGTATTTAGTGGTATAATCTCTACCGATCTTTCAGCTCTTGGTGAGTGAATCATATTTCCGTCACCAATATACATAGCAACGTGATGAACACTACCTTTCCCTTGATCATGTGCGAAGAAAATTAAATCTCCTTTTTGTAAATGTTCTTTATCCACTGCAACTCCATTTCTCGATTGCGGTCCAGAATCTCGCGGAATGGTAATACCGTGCGATTTATAAATTGTATGTGTAAATCCAGAGCAATCAAATCCGAAGCCACTTGTACCAGCCCATATATACGGTAATCCTAAAAACATTTTCCCTGTGTTTATTAAATCATCGGCTGCCGGAGTTGGAATATCATTTTGAGAACGATAAAACGTTCCATCATTTTTTCGTAGCCAAGCTTTCTGTCCATTTGGTAACAACACGCGATATGAAATTGTATCTTCACTTAGTAGCGGCAGTCGCGTATTATAGCTCACTTCAAGCGATTTATGTTTTTCAGAAGGATTTATATATAAAATTGCTGTCGGTTTCGTTACTAATACGAAAGGTTCATTTGTTTTATCTGCAAATTCTTGATTATAAGTTAACTGTTTTTCAGGCATCCACCCTGGGTAACCTTCCTCATTTCGTGGTGTTGGCTGACCATGGACTAACACTTTCACCCAGTCCCCTTTTTTATCAACAACCGTTACTTCTTGACCTAATAGCGCTTGCGTTTCTAATTTATTTGCGTTTGTTAACCAAAGTTTTTCATCAAGCGTCATCGATTTCGTCCACTTCCACAAATCAACTGGATTTGTAGCGCTTGGTACATCAATTGGCCGTAATGAATCAGGTGCAGTCCAAAGTGTTGCGGCAGACACATCGATAAACGCCTTACTATCTTTCTTCTCTTCAGCATGTGCTGATGTAAACGATGAAAATATAAATAAAGTTGTTAAAAATGCAGTTCCTACTTTTTTCATACATATCCCCCTTAAAAGATAGTTTACTAGTCTCTTCTCCTAAGATTTACTATTCACTGTCGATTGAAGGTTTACCTTTGATCCAGAATAAGTCATTCCTTCTGGTTCTTCCATTAACCAAAGCGGTGCATCAAGATCGAAGTAATGAATATTAGGATGGGCAGCTGCTAAATGGGCTACAGCACTAACAGAAAGTGAGGATTCCATCATACTTCCGACCATACATTTTACACCAGCTGTTTCTGCGATATCAGCAATACGCCAAGCTTCACGTATACCACCGCATTTCATTAATTTAATATTGAGCAAGTCTGCATATCCTCCTTGAACGATTTTCAATGCATCACCCGCTGAAAATATGCTTTCATCTGCCATAATAGGCGTTTGTACATGATCTTTGACGTACTTTAAACCATCCAAATCTTTCGCATGAACAGGTTGTTCAATAAATTCAATATTTAAATGACGATTTTCCATCTCTTTAATGATAGAAACTGCCTCTTTTGGATTCCAACCTTGATTTGCGTCTAATCGTAACGTCGTATTTTTTGGTACGCTATTTCGAATCGCTTCAATACGTTCTAAATCTAAAGGGGCAGATTTCCCCACTTTAATTTTCAAAGTTTGAAATCCTTTTTCTACATGTTGCTTTGCCTCTTTCGCCATAATGAACGGTTCATCTACACTTACAGTAATATCTGTGTGAATTTCTTTTTTTCCACCTAATAATGCGTAAAGTGGAACGTTATGATATTGACAATACACATCATATAAAGCCATATCTACCGCCGCTTTTGCACTTGGATTTCCAATACAACTCATTTGAATGTGCTGTAGTAACTGCTGAAACTGAGTAATATCTTGACCAATTAAACTTGAACGCATCGGCCCTAAAATTGCTTCTTCAATCCCACTAGCGAAATCCCCCGTAATAACTGGTGTTGCAGCTGCAGCACCCTTGCCAACAATTCCTTCATCTGTATGAATATATACGTCTATACTTTCTATTTCGGTTACAGTACGAAGCGCCGTTTTAAACGGTGTATGCAGATTTACACGTCTACGATTTACTTTTACATCAGTAATTTTCATTTTGTTCATCCTTTCGTTTTCTTGCAAAATAGAACCTTAATTCTCAATGATTTTGGATCAATACATCTCCTCTTTTGCCTACTTTTCATGTGGAAGGTTAATGGGAAATAAAAAAATCCAGCCATAAGAAGATTCTTACGGCTGGATTTTGTCTAGGAATGTGTAGACAAAGCAGCGATTTGATTATATTTTTTCTGTGCATCTTTTAATGCTACAAGTAGTGCTTTTTGAGACGAACCGAAATAACGATCTTTTATTTCCATTACTAATTCGGGGTCATTAATATTTTTATGTAGAAATAAATATTTAACGAATTGAGATGTTAATGCAATTGTCGCTGAGCAATCTGCATCTACAATTTCCCCAGTCTCCTTAACAAGTACAAACGCTACAAAATAGCTTTTAAACTTTTCGGTAATGGGATTATTTTGAGGTGCTTTCGCATCCCCTACGACATAAATTGTATTTGAAGCGTACACAGCTCTCTTCCTTTCTAATACGGGATAACGGTTTTCTTAATAGTCGTATGAGTGATAAACTCAACATGGATTAAAAAATGTATCCGCTTACCTTGTATTATAATACAATTGACAGAATTTTAACAACATTTATTTTCGTATATATTCCATAAGTACAAAAACAGCTCGAGCTCTTCATTTTTACAATATGTAATTGTTTCTTGTACCATGACATTCATACATGAAAAAACAGCTAGCTATTGCTAACTGTTCTATTACACTACTTCGGCAACACAAATATAGTTTCATTTGATTTAGAAAATTGATATTCTTTTCTCGCAAACTTTAAAATTTCTTCTTCATCGTCTGTTAAATTTTCTATGTTAGTCTTTAAAGAAGCCTTATCTTTCTTTAAAGAAAGCAATTGTTTTTTTTGGTTCGTTATTGTATCTTTTTTTTCTACAATTATTTCTTGTTGTTTCGTTAAAATAAATTGAACGTACAAAGTAGCCGCCGCAATAAATATAAACATGAATATAAATCGCCTTAGTTTTTTCTTATTAATTGCTCGATTCTCATTAGACTGTGATAGTTGTTCTTGTATATTAGGAACATTTATTCGCTTGAGTTTCCTCATTATGAAATCCCCCTAACACATATATTTTCACTACCATCGGTATGATTTCTTATTAACTTTAATTCTATTCTTATAAAATAAGCTCCTTCACAAAAATATCTCACTAATTAACCAATTAAAGATAGCATTCGACGACATTTCCATATTTATATTGCACTTTTTTATGTATACTGGCATAAAATAGTAGTTTCTGTTATTCTTTTTCTACTATTGTAGAAGAGTTTTTTTACATACAAATTTCTCCTTGTTTTAACATGATTACAAGGAGAAAAGAAATGCATTGTCGTATATTTGATAAAACCAGAATGACTATTTAAGAGCTTAAGTTTAGAGCATAGATCATACCTATATACACTTAAAATAAGAAAAAAGCCCAATTTGGGCTTTTTTAATTTTGTAAATCAATATCATATTCCATACTTTTTGCCGTATCCTCAGCAACCTCCACACCTAACAAATTTTTCACAATATGAAATGACATATTAATACCAGCTGAAATACCTGCCGATGTAATGATGTGCCCTTCATCTACAAATTTCACATTCTCCATTACTTCTACATTCGGAAAATCTTTTTTGAACGTTTGAATACTAGCCCAGTGCGTTGTGGCTTTTAAGCCATCCAGTAAACCGGCTTTCGCAAGTAATAACGCTCCAGTACAAACTGAAGTCATTAGTTTTACTTCTTTCATTTGCTGACGAATCCAATTGATTATAATATCATTTTGCACTTCATTTTCCCGAACGCCTTTACCACCTGGAATAAGTAAAATATCAACTGGTGGTAAATCTTCAATACTATAATCCGGCTGTACCTTTAATCCGTTTCTTGCTGTAATCATTTCTCCATTTTGACTAACTGTATAAACAGTAAATGGTTTTTCTTCATCTGCTTCGGTTACAGAAAAAACTTCAAATGGCCCTGCAAAGTCTAACACTTCTACATCATCAAATAAAAATACACCTATACTCCATTTATTCATCATATGTTCACTTCCTGATGCAAATAATGTAAAAGGTGCTCATGTCCTTTTTCTAATGCAATATCATAGGCTGTTTTTCCATCATTTTTTTCAATCATCTTATTAGCTCCATTTTTAAGAAGCAATACGATAATTTCTTCATTCCCTAATAATGCTGCTTCGTGGAGACCCGTCCAACCACCACTTTGTATAACATTTACATCTGATCCTTTTTCAATTAAGAAAGCAACAAGCTCAATTTGCTTATTCGCTATTGCCGCTTGTAAAGGTGTATTTTCGTTTTCGTTCTTTGCTCTAATATGTATATCTGCACCACTTTCTAAAAGAAAACTCGCTAGCTTTTTTTGTCCAAAATAAGCCGCTAAATGAAGTAGCGTCCACCCATCTTCACTAAATTCATTAACTGCACTTGGATTCGTCTTTATAAACTCCACCACTTTTTCCTTATTACCACTTATAACAGCTTGTGTTATTGATTGTAAAATCTCCATAATAATCTCCCATCATTCAAAATATTTAATTACACTCTTCTATATGTTCTATTGATTATTATATTTTCCTCTTAAAATAACAGTTTACATAACAATATTATCTATTGTATTTCTATCTTTTATTTTAAATATTAAAATATTTAGTTAAAATATCAATAATCATGTTTTATAAGGAGGAGAAATTATGTTACAAGTAATGCCTTTAAATAGTGAAGACTATAATTTAATTACAGCTGCTGAAAAAGTAATCGAAAAAAACTATAAATATGGTCGTCATCATATCGGTTCAGCTGTACGAACTAAAACGGGTAATATTTATGCAGCAGTGCATGTTGAAGCAAATGTTGGAAGAATAACAGTATGTGGTGAAGCCATGGCAATAGGAAAATCTATTTCCGAAGGTGAACATGAATTTGATACCATTGTAGCAGTTGCACACCCACACCCTCATGAAGATATAGAAAAATGTTGGGTTGTTGCTCCATGTGGTATGTGTCGAGAATTAATAAGTGATTACGGAAAAAATACGAATGTTATACTCTCTTATAATGGTGAACTTGTAAAATGTAACGTAATGGAATTATTACCTGAAAAGTATACAAGTGAAGTAGAATAATCATTCCTGTTTTCCATTCATTAAATAATATTATTCCAATAAAAAACAATCCATTTTAAAAACGGATTGTTTTTTTATTTCTGTTTTTTGCAGTTTATTTTATTTTTCTATTTTCAATACTGATAGAATTACATTAATAAAAATGAAATTCAAATACGCAATCGAGCCTCGCCCTGTATTTTTCATTTGAAAACCAAAATAGAATTTACCCTTACATTCAAAAAACATTAATATAAGATCTCTAAAATGAGGAATCTTATCATACCAATCTATAACAATTCTGTCTTCTTCCCTTGCCTGTTTCCTTTAGTACATATGATTTTAAAACTAGTGCTGTTAATGAATCCGTTAATGTTTTATATGATAAATTAGATAATGCTAATAGATCGTTCGTATATAACATTCTATGCTTCTCTAATAATAATAGTACTAATCGTTCAGACGGTTTTAATGCCTCATCACTTTCTAGTATAAAGTCGATATTTTTCATTTCTCTAATTATTACTCCTTATACAAAAAAATACTTACACAACTAATTTAATATAAAAATAATACACAACAAAATCTGAAATATATTAAAATAACATTGTTTTGAAACACTATTATACTATAACATAGAAAAAGCATTTCCCGAAATAGGAAATGCTTTTTCTATATTACTTATAGGTTTCTTCTCAATTAACTCCTTAAATATTTCTTGCGATATGCGGCTTACTGTAATGACTTGTTCCACCGCCACCTACTACTACTTTACCGCCTTTTTCAAAAATTAATAATTTACTTGAACCATCTGCAAGAAGTACTGTTACTTCAGCATTGTTACTTGTTGCTACATAAATTACATAACCACTTTTTGATATACACGTTTCCCAATTCGCATCAAATTCTGATCTTACTACACGATTTGAATACACTTGATTCTCAATTCTATCTTGTTCTACGTTCTCCAAATTTATCCCCCTACTTCTCCAAAATAACATTTATAGAAAAATAACAGTTCTATTTAAAATAGTGACTGTCTCTAATATAAATATCATATGTAGTTAATAGAAAGATGCTTGGACGATGAAAACGAAATAGCATGTAAGTAATATACGATTAAAACAAGGCAATCGATATTATGTCGATCGCCTTGTTTTCTTAAGTAGTTCTTTATTTTTCTTTTCGCACGGCTTCAAAAGTAAACATTTGATTAGCATTTGACGGTTCTTTTTCATAAACATAATCAGCAGAACAAGTAATGTTAGAGAAACCTATACTTTCTAACAGAAGTTTAAACTCTTCTATTCCATACCAGCGCATCGCAAAGCGTTGTAGTTCTGTTTGTACTAACTGTCCTTTACTCCATTTTTCATATTTTAAATATGATAGAGTAACTTGGTTCAGCCAATCTATTTCAATTGATTTATTTTCTAATGTAATTCCGTCTCCGCTCGGCAAAGAAAAAGTCGATGTATGAATTTCTCCAGTCTTCCAGTCATGGGGAAGCATAATATCTACGATTAATCGCCCGCCTGGATTAAGATGTTCATAAAAACATTTCAATACGTTTATAGAATCCACACGATTTTCAATTAAACAAAAAGATCCAGTAGGAATGATAATTGCCTCGTATTTATGTGGCAGTGAAAATTGTTGTAAGCTTCCTTCATATAAATTAGGATGTAAGTTTCTCTCTTTACATCGCACGCGGCACGATTCTAGCATTTCAGGTGAATAATCTATCCCATCTACTTTAAATCCAGCCTCTAAAAGTGGAATGATGACGCGCCCTGATCCTACCGCTGCTTCGAGAATTCTTCCAGTGCAAGTTTTTAAACGTTCTTCGTAATACTCAATATCACCATTTAAAGAATAACCGACAGGCTTTGTGAAATCATAAAGTTCCGTGCAAAGTGTACTATAAAAACTAAACATTTATTTTCTCCTCCGTTTTTTACGTACGGAAGATTTTAATTCAATTAATCTTCCTGTACCTTTACTTTTAATGAAAATTCGAAAGAGCTGACTGTCATAATATATCACTCGCTTTCCATACAATATAATCATATTATATAACATTTCCTTGTGAATGAAAATTCAGAATTTTACCAAGAGGAGCCTATGATGAATTCATTCATTATATTTCTTTTACTTCTTATTGCTTTTAATGCTGTAATTTTCTTTATTGCAAAGAAGTATAGACGAATATGGAAAATTACAAGTGGCATTTTCATTCTTTCTTCCCCCATCGTTTTCTTTGCCACTTTGCATGTAATTGGTGAAAAAGTAGGAGATGGATTCGCTGGAGGTTTTGCTGGGCTTACATTTAGTGGCCTATTGATCATAAATGCAATTTTTTTATTTATTGTAAGCCTTTTTGTATCTACCAATAAACATTCACATTAAACTCCCCCTTTCAAAATGTAAAGAGCTTACTTTGTAGTAAGCTCTTTATCCATAACTATTTATTTCACAATTGGCAATGTCACTTCACTTAATTTCACTGTAAGCTTCGTGCCCGCTTTTGGTCTAATTGTATAATCATAATCACTTGCAATTAAAACAACTCCAATTTGATGCCCAGCTTTAAAGACATAATCATCTGGCTGCATGTCCCATGTAAATGTATAATCTTTGCCCGGTTGAATCGCTATTGAAGTTTCTATACTCTTTAAGTTTTGTGGATCCATCCAGCCTCGTGTTACGATTTCCGGCTTCGTTCCTCCATAGTCAACAAGTAATGCTGTTAAATTTGATACAGATCGATCAATATTTCCTGTAATTGAAATCTTTGGCGTACCACTTATACGCGTATCTTTTTGCAGTACAGGCATTGTATACACTAATCGATTGGCTACTTCTAATTCTGGGTTTGCTACTAATTCGTTTGATTTCATTTTTGCATCATCTTCGAATGAAAACACCTTATTAACAGCCCCCATGCTCAATGGTAAATTAACTGCTTTTTTACTTAAATACATCCGAATTTTTGACGGTACAGCTGCTGGATCTGGCCAATTTTTTAATTTTTCCCATGTTTTATTTTCACGTTGTACATCAACCATTGGTTCATTCATAATGCCATTTTCAATTCCATATAGCCAGTAATCAAACCATTTATTTTGTGTTTTTTGCCAGTCATTCGTTGATGTCCCACCGTGTCCACCTTGATGTAACCACATTTTACGAGGGACACCATTCTCTCCAAGCGCTTCCCACCACTGTGCAAACTGCTTCGTCTTTACATTCCAATCATTTAAACCATGAACAACAAATACACTCGCTTTTACGTTTTTAGCATCTTTTACATAATTACGTTTATCCCAAAAATTATTATAATTACCAGTTTTCCGGTCCTGTCCTGCTGTTAACTCTTTTATTACTTGTCCACAAACTTCAGGATTTTCTCTTGTTAGTACTGCTTCTGCCATATTATCTGTATCTTCTCCTTGGTATCCACCTGGCGCAATGACTGCACCGTTTGCACGATAATAATCATACCAACTACTAATCGCTGCAATTGGTATAATTGTTTTTAACCCTTCAACGCCTGTCGTTGCAACAGCATTCGGTAACGTACCATTATAAGAGACTCCAGTCATACCTACATTTCCTGTTGACCAATCGGCTTTAACTTCCTCACCATTTTCTGTATATGCTTTCGCACGTCCATTTACCCAATCAATGACAGATTTCGTCCCCAATATTTCTTGTTCGTCCCCAGTAGTCGGACATCCATCTGATTTTCCAGTTCCAATACTTTCACCTAAAATGACTGCATAGCCTCTTGGTACATAATAATTTCCGTATGAACCAAGATTAACAGCTCCATACGGTTTGCCTTCATACGCATACAATTCTTCATCTACATTATATACAGGAACGTCTTTTAAACCCGCTCGATATGGACTCATTTCATATATAACAGGAACTTTCACATTTGGATCAGTTTTTGGACGCATAACTTTTACTGATACTCGATCTTTTTTTCCATCTCGATCACTATCTACTTCCGTTTCTACAAATAAATTTTCAACAATCGCTTCATCAAGCGAGTAAATCGGTTTTGTCATCCCATTCTCTAATTCAATCTTCGTGTTTGAACGTAACGCTTCTGAGATTTTTCCATTTAATTTAACGTCATTCTTATTTATGTAGTTTGTGTCTTTATTGTCCGCATACGCAGTCATACTAGAAACACCTGATGCAATTGATAAAGATAATATTGCTGATAGTGTAGCTATTTTCTTTTTCCCCATACTCTTTCCTCCCCATATATTTCTCCTTTTACTATACAACAAAATTACTGAAAATTCAGTTAATATTTTATACAACCACTTGAGAAATTTGCAGAACACTCTTCCAACGATTTTTTGAAGTTATTTATTCTCGTTTACTACTCACATATAATCAATTAGAAGCATCGCCTATTAATAGACGATGCTTCTAATCGTATTAAATTATTCATTCTTCATAGTTATATAAAACCGTATTTCTCCCTCTATAGTAGATACACCATAGTCAAAACCATGCCTTTCTAAAATACTTTTCACGATTGCTAAACCTAGTCCTGTACCTGAATGGTCTTTACTACGAGAAGATTCTAAGACGTAAAAAGGCTCCCAAATTTTATCGATATCTTTCATTTGTTCAGCATTCATACCATTTTGAATTTGAAAATATACACTTTCATTTCGATCTTCTAAAGTAATTTTTATATTTTGATTTGTTGTATATTTTATCGCATTGGAAATTAAATTTTGTAATACCATACTCATTTTATTTACATCTGCATAAATAATTGCATCGCCAACATTATAATTCACATGCAAATCAATTTCTTTCGAATCCAGTTCAATCTTATGCTTATCTATAATACTCTGGAGCAGTGATTTAATAGAGAATTCTTCTTTTTGCAAAACATCTCTTTCCAATTTAGAAAATCGTAATAATTCTTCAATTAAATTTGATATTTGATCTGTTTGTTTAATGATTGTATCTATGTACGTACCATCATCTAGACCATCTTTTATTCCCATAGAATATGCTTTTACTAGTGCTATTGGTGTTTTTAATTCATGCGTCACATCACCCATAAATCGTTTTAAATGTTCATTTCGGTCTGTTAAATCTTCATGCGCTTCATGTAGTTTTTCACTCATGATATTAATACTAGTGGCTAAGTCTCCTATTTCATCATTCGTTTTCACTTTTATCTTTTTAAACTTTAAACGTGAAATATCTTCTGCGACATCACTTAATTCTTTCAGTGGTGTCGTAATTGCTTTTGACAATATCCATACAAGTACAATAATAAGTAAAATCGTCATACCTAAAATGAATACATAAAATGTGTTTAACGTTTTTATTATTTCATTCGAATGTGCGATAGAAACCCCTACTAAAATCAACATATCGTTTTTCGCAATATATTTCACAAAAAAACTAGATTTGGTTTTCTCTTGATCATATATTTTATTCAATTGTCCGAAGTTCTTTACTTTTATTATTTCACCTTTTGTAATCCAAAGTTTATTAAGGGCAACTCTTTTCCTTGTAAGTTGCAAGCGTAACTCATCATTAATATGATCTTCCGAATTGTTAATTGATGTATACGCAATCGTAACAGTTCCTTTATTTTCAATGCTAGAAATTGCTTCATCTATTTGTTCGCTCGGTATGGACTGTATTTGTGCTGTAATACCTTTTAAACTTTCTCGTGTTTTGTAAATATTATATTTCGGTAAAAGATAGTTAATTAATAATAAAGAAATCGTAAAAATAAGAATAACAGTTAAAGAAATGCTGAGAAATAGTTTTTTTCCAAGTTTATTCACTCTGTTCCTCCAAACTATATCCTAGCCCACGATGCGTCTTTATAATATTTTCTCCAACTTTTTTACGTAATCTTCTTACATGTGTATCAACAGTTCGCTCTTCTCCAAAGTAGTCAAATCCCCATACGATATCTAACAATTTTTTACGAGTTAAAATCATGCCTTTATGATTTAAAAAACACTTTATTAATTCTAGCTCTGTTTTTGTAATATCTAACTCTTTGTCATTTTTATAAACTTTATTTTTCGTAAAATCAATTTTCAAATCTTGAACTTGAATGACATCATCATGCTGTATTAGCTTTTTCGCTCGCGTAATGAGTACGCCTGGATGAAATGGTTTTTTTACGTATTCATCTGCCCCACTTTGAAGCGCTGCTAATTCATCTTCACTTTCACTTTTTGCCGTAAGCATTAATACCTTTACGCTTGAATTCTTTTTTATTTCTTGACAGACAGTAATACCACTATGTTTCGGCATCATCCAATCTAAAATAGCTAAATCAATTTTCTCATCATAAAATATTTGAAGTGCTTCCTCTCCATCTTTCGCTAATAACACTTCGAAGCCTTCTTTTTCAAAATAAGCTTTTAAAATCCTTAACATATCTTGTTCATCATCTGCAATTAATACTTTCATGAATGATCCTCCATTACTTTTAAACAAAAACCAAATGTATTATACAACTTCTTTGTTACATAAATGTGACAGAAAAATATTTGAACTTTTTAAGGGTATAGTAAAGACGAGGTGTTATATTATGATTAAAAAAATCGGGGTCATTACTCTTCTTTGTTTCTTATTATCGACAAACGTGTTCGCAAATAGTAATCAACAAATTGAAGTATTTGATTGCAAAAAAGAAATGGTCGTTCAAAAACAATCTTTAGATTCAGCTATTCAAAAAGAAGCTGTTCAATATGCTAAATCTATTACTGGCCCGTTCAAAAACTTAAATGTCGTTCCAAAAGATGGTCACATGATAAAAATCCCTTTATCTAAACCAGTTTCTATTACAAATCAATGGCTACAAACTACAATTGATGAAGTACTTATTCTTCTACCACTTAACGAAAAACCTTATATTATGCTTTACGATGATGAAAACAACCCGCATTTTTATTATGTGAAAGGTGATCCGAAGGGATTATTGAAAGAAATGAACGTTGAACATAATTGACTAGAAAAAAGAGACTTCATAAGCTTATGTTTCGAAGCTGAGGTCTCTTTTTTACTCATATAATACTTTATAATGACTAGATCCTTTAAATAATTCCCCTTTCACAAATCCATTTGCAGTATAAAATGCATCGCCTTGCTTTGTATCTGTATGTAAAACAACTACTTTAAAATTCTTTTCCGCATAAGATAATAGTTGGTTTAATAACAACTTCCCTAGCCCTATACGACGATAATTCTTTAAAATATAAAATCTCCTTAATCGGCCAATCTTATTATTTTCTGTATAAGGATCCTCATTCAACCCTCCTATTCCAATTAACTTTTCCCCTTGAAAAATACCATATAAACATTCACCAGTTTTATTAAATGTGTTTATTTTATTTTCATATTCACTTATTAGTTTTATTAGGAAATTAAATCCTTCTTCTTTGCTTTCTTGAACAAGGTAATTGTGTTCGTATAACATTAAATCTTCAATTTGTTGAATATGTATATCTTTCAAATAAATTCCTCCTTAATATGAAAATACATAAAATGCTCAAGAACTATTTATTCTGAGCATTTTTATGGTTGTTACTTCATTCAATTTGTGTCATGCGTATTTTGCACTTCAGATGTAAATCGATAATATAATTGTTTAATTGCTATACGTTTAAAACTATTTGTACTCAAATATGATGAAATATTATATTAGTTTATTCTCAAACAGACCCAAGATAAATTATACTTCGTTAATTGATATGTTTGTGTAACCACTGTTGAAATATCTTTAACTGTTCTGCAGTATGAAAGTAATGTTCACCCGTCTCCATGACTTCTAATTCACAACGATGTTTTTTTGTAAAATCATTAATAATTTTAAATTCGCACAGTTCATCCTTGGCCCCGTACATAATATATGTATCTGTATTCCATGTATTAATAGGATGTTCTTTTACATAACATAAATAATCCCAATATAACTTTTGACCAATCGGTGTCTCTATAGTCATTTCTTTTTGCAAAAGCTCTGGTGTTACATTAAACCATTTCATCATATTTTCGATAATTCGTTCCATATTAACTACTGGTGATAAAAATAACGCCTTTTCTATCACATCATTTTGATAAGCTAAAAGGCTAAAATACGCACCTATACTACATGCAAACACACTTACTTCTTTCCAATGTTCTTTTGCGTAATTCATAATTATAGATAATTCACTAGCACAAACCTGTACTTTGCAAGGGGTATTATCATTTGTTCTTTCTCCATGCTCAGGTAAATCAAAGCTTAATACTTGATAGCCTTTTTGATTAGCTTCTTCAGCTAATATTTGAATAACTGTATCTTCCTTATTTGATATATTTCCATGTACTGCAATAAAAATCTTCTCACTCTTATCTCCCCATAAAACTACAGGAATGTTACTAATTTTAAAATTATTTTTAAGCATATTCCCTCCATAGAATGAGACATATAGGACTTGGTAAAAAACGCACACACTTTATAATCCAATTCAAACTATTACTAATTTATCACAAATGAATTATACTATCTCTCTACCTCTTTATTGCAGAGTCTACTTTGTATTTAACATTCAGAAGCCACAAGTATTTTTTGGGGTTCCCTATTGAGCTAATCTATTCCGTTAGTAGAAAGAGGATTATTAAATAACTTTATTATCTCTGTACAGCAGGTAATATCCCCTTCAACTCCATTAAATCATCTATTACTATATCTGCCTGAACAAGTTCATCTTCTTGTGCAAAATCAAAATTACATCCAATCGCAAATAAGCCATTATCTTTGGCTGCGTTTATATCAGATAATCGGTCCCCAACTATAGCTGCTTCTTTTATATCATATTTGTTCAAAATACTTTTTACTAAGTCGCTTTTATTAAGCGAGTTTATTTGTTCAATACTAAATGTTTCAGTAACCCATTGGTCTAAAGCATAATAAGATACGATTGCTCGTAAGTATTCAGTTAAACCATTACTTGCAATATAAATTGAACAATTATTTTCTTTTATATATGTAAAAATCTCTTTTACATTCGGATATAAAGCACCTTTTCCACTCTTAATGTTTTCAATTAATCTTTCTAAAAAATATGCATCAGTTTGTTCTCTTACTTCAATAGAATGATTCGGTAATAAAGTTTCCCAAACTTTCGGTAAAGGCACACCCATAATTTCACGGTATTTTTCAATAGGTGTTACCGTATCCCATAATTGAAGGGATCTTAAGTGATCAAATGTATCATCTAACGATAATTCTAAAATTTTATCTGTTTGAAATAACGTTCCGTCCATATCAAAAATGAATGCTTGTAACATTTCATTCCCTCCTTTTGAACTATACGTTTTACTCGATATATTTTTCAACATCTCAACGATAATTTCTGAACAATAGTTTGCGGCCGTTTTCGCGAAGTCATCATAAGAAATTTGTGCTTCATCGTCTGCACTGTCAGAAATGCATCGTATTACGAGAAACGGTACTTCATTTATGTAAGCAACATGTCCAATTGCTGCACCTTCCATCTCTGTACAATGCGCTGCATATTCATCTATTAATTTCGCTTTTAGTTTTGAATCTTCAACAAAACATTCACCGCTTACGATTCTTCCTTCATGAACCCCAATATGTAAACTACTACTATTGCATGCAGTACGTGCTAACTCCATTAATTTCTTACTTGCGTGAAATTCCTCTTGGAACGGGAATAAGTTTTTCATTTGAGTCTTACTTACATCATGATGGGTTACGTTAGTTGAAATGACTACATCTCCAACTTTTACATCTGGATGTAGCCCGCCAGCAACACCCGTATTAATGATAGCATCTACATCAAATTTATGAATTAACGTTTGCGTACATGCGGCTGCATTTACTTTCCCTACACCACATCTTGTAACAATCACTTCCATTCCCATGAATTCTCCAACGTAAAAAGGCATCCCCGCAATTGTCTGTTTCTCTTGTATAGCTAGTTTTTCTAAAAGTAAGTCTATTTCAATTTGCATTGCTCCGATAATGCCGATTCTGTTCATGTATGTTGTCCCCTTTTTTTCTTATAAATCTGCCAATATATTATGTAATGCACCGTAATTTTCAGCTATCCAATTCATTTCATTCGCAAAACGTGAAGGTGGTACACTATGCTGATCCATATTGGCATGAATCCACCAAGTACTCTCCATGTACCAAAGCATTTGAATTGCCCGAACAATATTCCCTACTGGAATGTCTAATTCATTGCGGTACCCCGCTAAGAATGATGCAACAAGACTCTTATTTAAACCCCCATCATGTAAGGTACAAGATATAACCGCACGCCCAATATCCAATTCTACATAATCATAATCTATACGATCAAAATCTAGAATTGCTGAGACTTTATCGTTATGGAATAAGAAATTATCTACCCATAGATCGCGTATCGTTCTTTATTATATTGCTTTCATACAAAGTTCCCTACATCCGTTTCGAGTTTCCACTTCAAGTTTAACCAACCACGATGAATTGGAATTACTTTTTGTATTTGAAATTCAAATAAAGATTCGCACTCTACTTGCAGCTCTTGTAATATCATATTAGCTTTTTCATTAGATAACGACTCTATCATCTTTTTTCCTTTCTTAACTTGCTGTTCCTTTCATCCTCTCTACCATAACTGAAATTAAAAATTTTGGAAGTACAAGTTGTCTCTTAAATCTTTTCGGCTGTGAAAGTAACCTATATAGCCATTCAGTTCCAGTATCCCTCATAATTTTTGGTGCTCTTTTTACAGTACCAGATAATATATCGATCATACCACCAATACCAATAGATAGTGGAACGTTTAATGTTTGTATGTTTTCATAGATGAATTCTTCTTGTTTTGGTGAACCTAGTCCTACTAGCAATAAGTGCGGCTTGAATTTCTTTATTTTCATTTTTACTTCTTCTATTTCCTCACCATTTACAAATCCATGCTGTCCTTTAAACTGTGCTCCTGGGAACTGCTCATTTAATTTTACTAATGCCTTTTTATTACTTTCTGGTGCAGCTCCAAAAAGAAAGACACGGTATCGATTATCGTTACAATATTTTATTAAATCGTGAGTGATATCTGCCCCAGTGACGCGTTCTTTCAGCGTTCCTTTTAATATTTTCGAGCCAATTATGACACCAATTCCATCCGCTGTTATTAAATCCGCAAATAGTAACATCTTTTTAAACTGTTTAGATTTAGCCGTATTTTCCTTTGCAGACATAACAATTTCAGGATTTGCAGTTACTACAAATCTTGGTTTCTCTTGTTGTTCATACAGCCAACCTTTTAATAAACTTATAGCTTTTGCATATTCTAAAGTTGAAAAAGGTATTCCCTTTATAAGTTGGTGATCCACTATACTCTCTCCCTACATAAGCCTCAAATATTCATCAATATCTTTAGAAATTTGTCTAAAAGCTTTATCCCAAAATACATAGCTCGTTATATCTGTTTCAAAATGTTTTTTCATCAGTTCTTCCACTGGAGCTTTTCCTGTTTCTCGTAAAAACTCTTTATATTTCAAGTGAAAAGTACTTTTACTTTCTTGAGCTATTTCTAATAAACTAAAACTAACTAAATAGCCAAATGTGTATGGATAATTATAAAAAGGAACATCTGCTATATAAAATTGAATATATTTCACCCAAACAAACGGCTGATATTCTAATAATGCATTCCCGTATGCTTTTTCTTGCGCTGCTATAGATAATTTCTCAATTTCATCAGCACTTAAAGGACTTTCTTTACATTTCTCATAAAAGTTCTTCTCAAATTCGAACGATGCTCGAATTGCCATTACATAATTCAAACAGTTTCTTATTTTCCAGCTAAGCAATGACTTTTTCATATCTATACTATCTGTTGTTTGAATTAAATAATTTATAAGCACCGTTTCAAAGAAAATAGATGCTGATTCAGCTGTACTCATTGGCAAATAATCATCTAAAAAAGAAGAGGATTGTTCAAAACTCATATTATAAAAATGCCAAGCATGTCCTAGTTCGTGGGCAAGTACTCTTACACTATCGATACTTCCGTCGTAACGCATAGAGATTCGTGATTCTTTCTCACTGAAAAAAGGTGCACAAAATCCACCTGGTGGTTTACTTTCTCTCGGCTCTGCATCTACCCAACCACTTTCTATCGCATGACGTGCAAATTCTGCTAATTCTTCATCTATATTTTTTAAAGCATCGTATATGTTTTGTACTGCTACTGAAAAAGGAATAATAACCTCATTATTCTCCTTTACTGTCATAAGTTCATGCCATGTAATCGAAGCTCTGTCTTTCTTATACACATTTAAAGCACTAACTAATTTATCTAGATTTTCTTCTGTCGCATTCCACATTTGCAATAATACAGTTTCTGAAATGCCATTTGCATGTAAAGATTGAGTTAAAATATCTATGTCTTCTAATTCATTACTCTTTGTATTACGCAATCTTCCTATTTGATTTAATACAGTAGCAAAAATTTCTTTCTCCTTATGTAAAGCACATGTTAATGACTCGAATACTTCTAGCCTTTCCTTTTCATTATCACTATTCATTGCAACATGATTTCCTTGTCCAAATGATAATTGCTTATTATTGTGCTTTATTTCTATCCTATTCCTTAATTGTATGTACATATTTTCCCACGCATTTAGTTCATCTTTTATTAGCCTAGTATTATCGGTAATTTCCATCTCACTTTGCTGTATGACTTGCTGCACTTCACTTTTTACTTCCTTTACTTTCACAGTCAATCTAGTGTTATCCGATGCAACACTTTCTTCAGCCAATCGACAGTACAAATAGTATTCTGCTTTTTCAATAGCTTGTATAAGTTTTGAAAGAATATCTATATCTTTTGTTACAAAATATTGTTCTTTCAACTCCAATATTGGTACTAGAATATCCCCCTTTGAATACAATCGATCTAAATCCCACGTAGCAATTTCATTCATTTTTATAGCCGCCTCCTATTTTTACAAATAGTTACAGATATTCTCCCTACACAATTATATGTCAACAACCCGCCACTTAACACCCTTACGGGTCGTTTGAAGTGGGGGCTTGCGTCTGTCGGAGTTCGACAGTGCTTCTACCCTCATAGAGAGCAACTACGCTTATTCCTACCCAGTAGTACGAACGAGCAATGCTCTCCTACCTTAGTATGGTGGAGCATAAGGACGGTTGACTTCGCCCCTACCACAAGAGCTATACTCCTGTGGTAACTACACTGATATGCTTAATTCCCTTACGGTGTAGATTCATCGCACCAATACGGTCATCATTTGATTGGTATTGGCAATTTTTACACTTAAAAGTGTGTAGCTTTTTATTACGATTCGCTTTTTCAATGTTTCCGCACTTAGGGCAAGTTTGGGAAGTATATTTGGGGTCTACCACAATTACCTTTTGTCCATTCAATTCAGCTTTATACTCAAGCATTTGACGGAACTGATAGAAAGCCCAAGATACAGAAACATAGCGGTTTTTCACTCGTACTTTCTCTGTCGCAGAACGAACCCCTGTTAAGTCTTCTAAAACAAACATAGTACCTCTAGGGTATGCCTCAACGAGTGCCTTTGTAATTTGATGGTTTACATCAGTTACATAACGGTTTTCTCTTGAGCCAATTTGTTTTATTTTCTTACGAGAAGATGGTGTTTGTCGTGTTTGTAATTGCTTACGAGTAGCTTTAAATTTACCACGCTTATGTTTAACAATATTTCCGTTGTAGAAGGTTGTTTTGCCCTGACTATCATAAGTGGTTGCAAGGAAGTTGATTCCTAAATCAACACCAACGATGTTGTTTACATCTGCGAAATCTAATGTTTGGTACTCTTTTGTCATCGGGATATGTAAGAACCACTTTTTGTACTTATGCACTAATTTAGCAGTACCAAATTTCCAAGTGCTGTTGAAGTATTTCTTCATAGCCTTACGCTCATAATTTAGTTTTAGGCGACCTTCAAGCGTGTTTACACTAAATTGGTTTTTGGTTAGTGAATAATCCCGATTCCAGACTAAATCATATTCTGCAAGTTTGAAGTCAATCAAAGACCATTCATGGCCATTTGATTTAGCCGACTTGTAACGAGCAATTACAGTTTTCATCACAGATTGAGCCATTTGACTTTTTAACCTAAATTGATTTCGCAAATCAGAATAATATAAGTTATTGAGATTTACTTGATTAAGGTTCTTTGTTTCAAATATGTGTTTTGATAACCAATTACAAGCCTTGCGGTAAGCGTTCGTTGTTATCTTTAGACTTTCAGCTTGATTATCGGAAACATGGATTTGTATTTTTGCAGTAATTGTAGGCATTATTTTCACCGCCTTTCACTAATTAAAGTGTAACAGATTTTTAGTGAAAGCAAACAACTTAAGTAGAGAAAGTAGGAGGCAAGGTGGAAGTTTCAGATACTTGATATGGTACAGAATCTTACGATTTTTAACGTACCATACCGTATCTACCGGCAATTCCTCCCCCACTTATCGTTGGGCTATCGCCCTTCACACAATTGAAGTAGGGGGTATCCTTGCCGATTTTAGATGAAATGGTAAAATTTTAATATATTTTAATATTTAGATTTCTATACAAACATTCTTATTTATGCTCTTTGCTTACGCTACTGAAACGCACATAACACAAACAGATAAATGCTACTGCCACTGGAATCAATATTACTCCTCCAATAAAAGGATAAACTACTACACAACATGTAAAAGCTACTATAGAAAAAAATTCACCTAACTTATTCTTTATTAATTTCATCCCAGCCGCAGTACCTACTATATATGTAACAATTCCTAACGAATTCGGTATTAATACAATTTTATCTATACTAATATGAAAAACGAAACTTATCAGCAAACCTATTATTGCAATACAACCTACAACTTTTACTGCATTTGTTGGTGTTTCTCTTTTTTTATTAATATATCCTAAATAACGAGGTGCAATTTCTTCTCTCCCTAGTGAATAACCTAAGCGACCCATACTTGCAATAAAGGCATTTGTCGTCCCTAAACAAATGATAAAAGCTAAAAATCCAATTACCCATGCAAATTGTTCACCTAAAGTTTGCTTGATTACAAGCACGAGAGCTGTAGTATTATCAGCATTTATATGATAAGATTTCGTTCCAATTACGGATAATGCAATACCAATATATAAAACTCCAATAATAACAATCGCAAATGCCGTAGATAAAATAATATTTCTTTTTCTAGGTGTTTTAAATTCTGGAGCTAAACTTGCAATAGCTTCCCAGCCGAAAAAAGACCAAAAAATTAATACTGATGCCTCTAAAATTGGATTTATTTCTTGCATAGAAATATGTACATTTATATTTTTCATTTCAATATAAGGTAGTGAACTAATAATTGTTACAATTAAAATAAAGAAAGTTAATACACCAATACATACTTGAAACCACCCACTCATTTTTAACCCATATAAATTGAAAACAATTGAAGTACTTAAAATAATAAGCGCTATAACGTAAGAAAAATATGATGATAAATCAAACACTCTCACTATATACATTCCACCAGTCATTGAGACTACGATTTGCCCAACACTACCTGCAATAAAAAAACACCATCCTATAATAGCACCTATCTTTTTACCGAAAGCTTTTTCTGCAAAAGTAGCTATTCCACCAGCACTTGGATGCTCTATCGATAAAAATGCGAATGTGAATGCAAGTGGAATACTAAGTAATATCATAACAAGCCAAGAAACAATTGCATTCCCCTCTGCTACACTCGCTGTCATACCAGGTAATATAAGAATTCCTGATCCTAGAACCGCTCCGACGTATAAGGCTGTTCCCTTTTTAATAGAAATTGTTTCACCAAAATGATTAGACATTACATGCACCTCCATTTATATTTTAATTATAGAAAGTTATCATTCTATTCAATATACAAAAGTGTATGTAATTTAACATTAGATTTTATATTATGTATTTATTTCGGAAATTTAATTTCAATTTTGCAAAGGAGCATAATTCATGGATGAAATTGACAAGAAAATTACGTTATTACTACAAGAAGATGCGAGAATGACGATTACAGAAATGACTGAGCACTTACACCTCAGCCGTCCTAGTGTTACCGAAAGGCTAAAGAGATTACAAGATACTGGAATAATCGAGAAATATACTGCACGGATATCATTAGATGCAGTAGGAAAATCAATTCAAGCATTTTTAAGAATTGAAAATCTAAAGATTCCTTGCAAAAAATTTGAGGAGAAAATCTACGAAGAATATAGAATACTCGAATGTCATCGAGTAACAGGTGAAAGTAGCTATTATTTAAAGGTAGCGGTTCACTCTATGAAAGAATTAGAGGAATTAATTGATATCGTTATACCATTTGGAACAGTCAAAACTTCGATGATTTTATCTTCACCGATACCATATCGACCGATTATTACAGATTAATAAGAAAAAAGGATTGATCAAAAGATCAATCCTTTACTCGACTTCATTTAAGAAAAATAACGTTATAACACCCGGTCCTGTATGTGCTCCAATTGCTGCTCCAATTGTATTTACGATAAATACTTCACAGCCAAATCTCTCTGTAATTAATGCTTTTAAAGCTTCAGCTGTTTCTATGTCATCACCATGAGTCATTGCGATTGTTTGACCTTTAAGTTCTTTTCCGCGCTCTTCCATAATATCTACAATTCGGCTTAGTACTTTCTTTTTTCCTCTTACCTTTTCAAGTGGTACAAGCTTTCCTTCTTCCACGTTTAAGATTGGCTTAATGTTTAGTAAACCACCGATAAATCCTGCGACTTTACTTAAACGTCCACCTCTCACTAAGTACTGTAAGTCAGCTACAGTGAAGATATGTTCCATATGGCTCATTAGAAAATCAACACGTTTTAAAATATCTTCTTTTGATGCACCGTCTTTCGCCATTTTAGCAGCTTCTAATACGACAAGCCCTTGACCGAGCGAGGCACATTTCGTATCGATAATTTCTAAATCTAAGTTAGCATATGTTTCTTTTACTTCCTCTTTAATGAGAACTGATGATTGATATGTACCAGACAGTTCAGATGAAAAAGCTAAATATATACAAGGATTACCTTCTTTTGCATAAGAAACAAATTTTTCTTGGAAAGTTTCAAGGGAAGGCAATGACGTTCTATAAACAGCGCCTTCTCTCATATTTTGCAATAATGTAACTGACTCTAATGTAACTCCATCTAAATACTCTGTTTCTGCTTCATCATAAACACGGAGTGGAATTAAATCAATATCATATGCTTGCAGCAATTCTACCGGTAAATCCGCCGCACTATCCGTAATGATTTTAACACCCATTTTTAAACCTCTATTCTGTTATAAATATAAAAAATATAAAATAAAAATAGTACTTTTAAATTATATACGTAAAACTTAAATGAAGAAAGGAAAACACTTTATATTGTATGCACTATTCTTCAAAACTTGAACTGTTAATGAAAGTAATGTCATTTAAACCACTTTTTTATTTTTATTTTTTCTATAACACGAATAATTTTGTGAGTTTTTGTATTTAATTCTTTAATTTTATTTAACCATTTAAAATCTATACTTTTTAAAATTTAAAAGCCAAATCCAATAATAAAGGAAATGGCTTTTAGATTTTTATACAATAACCAAACTTTATTTTCCATCAGATTGTTTGTATTATTATTTTGGCGATATTGAATATTAGTCCAGTTATGATAAATATTTATAGCCTGTACTACATTCTCCTATAAGAAACACTGTATCTAAAAAAGGGGTTAAACATTTTATAAAATATTTAATTTTACTAGTAAAGCTAATAAAATTTGGAGAAGAATTTGAACATTTACTGCTATGTCTGTATCCGTAGTCGTAACCGTAACATTTCTAGAATTTCTAATAACAGTTTCTTGTTTATTAACTTGTTTAATAGATGATTTTTGAAACAATTCTTGCGCTACACGGTCAGCTTTTTCACTATCTGCTATAGAAATACTTATTATAACCACGATAGCTGCTTGTAAAGCTGCTTGAATAGATAATGCAGCTTTTGTATCTGTAGTAGTAACTTCTACATCTGCTGAATCAACAATTGTAATAGATTCTTCAGAAATTTGGTAAGTTTTACTTTCCTGCGCAGCTGCTTCTGAAACGTTAGCATTTTTAAAAGATGGATGGGGATTTGAAGAATCTAATGCACTCCACTTTTTATTTTCATTTGAATGACATTTTTTGTCCATATGTTCACCCCCTTTCAATCTAAATAATTATTAACCTGTGATTGTATTTCTGAAACAATATTTTTAATTTGCTGCTTTTTTTCTGGTGATAAATCTTTTAACTTTTCTTCACTTATCCCATGCCTATTCAAAATATCTGAGAGTAAAAGGTCTATGATTATATTCTTTTGATCCTTATCAAATTTAAAGGAAGAAAATTTGTTTAAATCATCCATTTACAATATTCACTCCAATCAATTTTCTGCAAAGATTTTAAATAACTACAAGCATTATATGTTTTTTAATACAAATTGCTTGGACAAGTAACTGAATATTATCTTTTCAACGTTTTTACTAATAAAATAAAAAAGCTGGCTTCTAATAAGAAGTCAGCTTTCCTTCACTTCACATAAACATAAGTTTCATTTACTGTTAAATAATGTGTTTAACCTTTACTCTTGTTTTCCACACTTACTTTCCCATTAATCTTGAATATTAGTTCAGTCATAATAAGAAGTCCAAGCTTGTACCACATATTACAACAAAAAACATTTACTTAGAGTAAACCCTTATCGCTAAATATAAACAAGTTAGAAACCTTATAAAATGTTTAGTTTAACTAGTAAAGCTAATAAAATTTGAAGGAGAATTTGAATATTCACTGCAATATCTGTATCAGTAGTTGTTACGGTTACGTTTCTAGAATTTTTAATGATTGTTTTTTGTCTATTAATTTGTTTAATAGATGATTTTTGAAATAATTCTTGTGTTATTTTATCTGCTTTTTCACTATCTGCTATAGAAATACTTACTACAACCACAATAGCTGCTTGTAATGCCGCTTGGATAGATAGTGCAGCTTTTGTATCTGTAGTAGTAACTTGTACATCTGCTGAATCAACTATTTCAATATATTCCTCAGAAACTTGATCAATCTCATCTGTTTGTATAGCTTCTTCTAAAAAATTAGCATTTTTACTAAACGAATAAGAATTTAATGGTTCTGAATCCTGTTTTTTTGGTTCAGAATACCGATTTAATGGATCCCGTTTTTTCTTTCTTCTACAAACTTCACAATCACACATAAAACCACTCCTTTTAGTCTAAAAAGTTGGCAATATTAAAATATTGACTAACTACTAGCATCTTATGTATTTTCAAAAAATTTGTTTGGACAAGTAACTTAATCTTCTATTTTATTTCTACTTCTTTTTTAATAAAAGAAAGCTGCCTTCTAATAAGAAGACAGCTTTCTTTGTAACGAATCTAGTCTAGATTTCATACAATATAATTGTTCCTTTCTTATAACCTGAGCTCGTCACTTTAGTTATAAAAATGTGAGTATATCCTATAACCTTTTTTAGGGATCATCCATAATTTATTTCATAAAAAGTGCTTTATTTTACTGAAAGGTGGTTGCGGAAACAACCACCTTTTTATTCGGAACAAAATAAAAATTTTATATAAAAGGCCCATAATTAAATAAACTTAACTTCATATGATATATTGCATCCTTTCTTTTTAGAATGAGTAGTCGTTACTGAAGGGCACTTTTCGAAGTGCTCTTATTTTTAAATCCCTTTTCTTTTTCAGGAGGTTTTTTTGCTAAATTCTAATACGATTTTTATCACTCAGGCTGGTGATTATTATATTTCCTTACTAGTTCCAATAATATAGTAGCTACACCAATTAAAATAAACCTATAAACTCTATACGCTTAAATAATAATGCGTTACCAAACACACGAACTAGTTTTACACTAAATTCACAAGGTTCTTATCCTCTTTTAGTTGAAGTTATCATTTGAATACCAGCAAATCCACAACTTCAACTAATAAATTTTGCAAATGTGCTATATCAAAGTTCTTTTGATATAGCATCTTATGTTTTATATAATAAAGATAGTGCTAGTATTCCGAAGGAGGATGTCTATGAGTATCCAAATGGCTACATCTAATGATTTAGAATGGATTAATAATCAATATGACTCAATAGGATTTGTACGAAGTGATTTAAAAAGAGATAAAGTTGCAATTATTACATACAACAATGAGTATGCAGGTATTGGACGATTAGTCCAAATAGATGAAGATACTTTAGAAATGGGTGGGATACTTATTCTTCCTAAATTTAGAGGTCTACAATTAGCTGGGGAACTTGTTTCATTTTTAGTAGAAACTGCGAAGAAATTACAAGTACAACATGTATATTGCCTTCCTTTTGAGGAATTAGAAAACTTTTATAAGAAATATGGCTATACTGAGGTCGATACTACGAAAGAATTTGTTCATCCAATTATTCTAGAAAAATATAATTGGTGTTTGGATCATTATGAAAAGCATGTTTTATTATTTAAGTTGTAAAGGTACCTAAAGTGAGTATATATATTAGTTATACTTGCCCATAGATAATAACCCTACTTTATTTGGTCTACATCAGCTTCTACAAGATATACTATTACTACTTACGCTATCTTTTTCCTTAACCTTACTTTTGTATAAAAGATTAGTTTGTTTAAAATTACCTTAAATCGTATTTAAATAAACTAATCGAAACGCGAATTCCTATATAATACAATTAAGTAATTAAAAGGAGCGTTATTTATGATAGATGTAGTAAGACTCGTTATCTTTACTGTAGTTGCAATTGGTGCCATTATTAACATATACATAGAATTAAAAAAACCTAAAAAAAGTATATTCTCAATCGTTTTTTTATCAGTACTCTTAATTGGATCCTCAGGGTTAATTAAAAATATTTTATCTCAACTTTTATAATAGATTGATTAAAAATCAACCTCCCGTCAATAATGTAAGTAACATGATTGTATCTCTCCATTCCCCCTTTGGAGAGGAGCAGTTAGCTTTTGCTAACTGCTCTTTTATTTGAAAATACGATTTCATCTATTATCCACAAAATAAGTATCATACGCCTTATCAAAAACATATCCTAGTTTTTCAGCTAGTTTTGCAGATGTAGTATTCGCTGCATCCCAGTTTGGGTATATCTCTTTTTCTAAACAGTCCAAGATTAGTGCTGCACTAACTATAGTCGCTAACCCTTTTCTTCTATGATTGTAATTAGTCGCTACTTCAATTTCAATCCCGCTATCATAAATGCTATATGATGATGCACCGCATACAACTTCTCCTTTATACAAAACACAATATCTTATACCTCGGTTTATATAATCTTCAACTGATTGAAATTGACTTGTAAAATCTTCAGAGACTTTATGTAATGTAGAGTTATTTACAATATGTTCATCTATTTTTCTTAACTCGTATCCTTTTGGAAACATCGATAATTTCTTTTCGGCTCACAACCCACTTACACCCCATCCCTTCTCTATATGTTTTATCTCATACACATAATATGAGGGGGATATGAGATAAGCTTGGACAATATAACTTTAACGTAGGAATATAGCTACCTACTCATCTCATTAATAATGAAATTACGCCAATAATGAGTAATAACGCATAAATTTCCCTATAAATACATATAACGATTTCATCTTTCATAAAAAAAACGTTATAATGAAGTGTAGCCTCTACGATTACGTTATAAAGGAGATTAAAACAATGGCTAAAATTAAAGTATACCAAGCAAAAGAAGAAAATATGGAAGCAGTAAAAAACATCATTGATGTTGAAGAACAAAATCCAACTGCTGAAAACTTACAAAATCTATACGCATGTGTATTAGATACTGAAGATATGGCATTGCCTGAATCATACATTGAAGAAGATATCTTAATTGATTCTATTGAAGTTATGGTTAACGCTTCTCAAAGCAAAATAAGAGACCTAGGTGCTTACGATGTAATCGAAGTTCAAAACAAAGGTAAGAAAACACAAATTTTATTATTAGCAGACGAAGAATACGAAATCATCGAAGGCTAATCTAAAACCGTACATACGAAAAAGCTCCTTTCCAATTGGAAGGGAGCTTTTTCATTACGCTTTAGATGTTTCGCTCTTTTTATTCTTTTGTTGTTTCTTCATTACCATACGCTCATTTCCCATAAAGAAAATAAATATGAATGCTAAACCAGCTGGTACCAATGCCCACATAAATGTTTGGACAATTGAGCTAGAAAGAGCATCAATAATTTTATCTAATATTTGCGGCGGGATTTGAGATCTTGCCGCTTCTGATAAAATAGCTCTTGAATCTCCTAAAGCGTTTGTATTCATTCCTCCGCTCATACCCTTAAATGCTTCTTCTAATTGATCTTGGAAACCTGTTCTTTGGATCATTCCGAAGATTGTAATACCAAGCGTCATGCCTAATGAACGAATAAAGTTACTCGTTGAAGTCGCAGACCCTCGCTGTTCCATACCAAAGTTGTGGATAGCCGCCATACTTAGTACAGAGAATGAGAAACCAACCCCAAATCCGATAATAATCATATACACTGTTAATAATGCACGACTTGTTTCTGGCGTTAATGTACTTAATAAGAATAGTCCTATTAGCATAATAACAGCAGAAATAATCATAATGTTTCTGTAGCTAAGCTTCGTCGTTAAAAATCCACCTAATTGCGCTGTTACAACTGATCCTAACATCATCGGTAATAGTAGTAATCCTGAGTTTGTTGCGGTACCACCGTATACACCTTGAATGAATAACGGTATGTACACAGTTGCTGACATAAACGCAGCACCGTAACATAATGCAATAATTGTACTCATTCCGAATAAGCGCTGCTTAAACATCTCAAATGATATGATCGGCTCTTCTACTTTTCGTTCAATAAAAATAAATGTAACAATTAAAATAGCGAATGCACCAAATAAACTTAAAATAAAGCTAGAATCCCAGTCATATTTTTGTCCGCCAAGCTCTAAAGCAAACATTAAACAAACTACTGCACCAACTAAAGTAATTGCACCAAACCAGTCAATTTTTTGCTTTCTATGAACTCGTGACTCTTTATAAAAGAATGTAATAAAAATAAGTGCTAAAATGCCAAGCGGTAAGTTAATGTAAAATACCCAGTGCCAGCTAATATAATCTGTAATATACGCGCCAAGCAACGGTCCAAAAATACTCGATAAACCAAATACTGCTCCGAATAAACCGCCCATTTTCCCGCGTTTTTCAGGAGGGAAAATATCAAAAACGATAGTAAACGCGATCGGCACTAATGCCCCACCACCAATACCTTGAATGGCACGATAAATACCTAACTGTGTAATATTTTCAGCAGTACCACAAAGTGCCGAACCAATCATAAAAACGATTAAACCAAAAATAAAGAATCTCTTTCTACCATACATATCTGATAGTTTACCGAATATCGGCATGCCTGCCATTTCTGCGACCATATAGGCAGAAACGACCCATACAAAGTTTTCAAGACCTCCTAAGTCACCAACAATCGTTCCCATCGCTGTTACGACAATGGTATTATCCATTGATGCCATTAAAATACCTAGCAATAAGCCCGCCACAACAAAGCCGAGCTTATTATTCTTCTCAACCATAACCTTTCTCTCCCTCGTACTACTTATATTTGTTTATGTTCTTTAACGACTGCATTACCCTTTTGATTAAAACTAGTATGATATTCTACAACACTAATTTCACACCCAGGGCCAATTGTAACGTTGTTTCCTCTCACTACTTCAGCAATCGTATGTTCTAAATAAATATCATCTCCTTCCACAATTGAAGTTTGGAGGTTTCCAACATGACTAATAAAAGGAAGAAATCTCGCTTTTTTACGAATCGTAATGTTTTTACCACCAATTTCTCTTACCTTACTTCCTTCATAACGAAGTGAGATTTGAATATTTTCAGCATTAAGTAATCCATCACTTTCAAGACCACCAGTTAATGATAAATCTTCTACTTCAATATTTCCCCTAACATTTAAAGCACCTTTTACATCGACAAAATCACCTGAAAACTTCCCCGCAATATCTATCATACCTCTAACTTTTGTTTTTTCAATATGTGCATCACCATGAATTTGTGTATTACCGTATACTTTTACATATTCTGCATCTACATTTCCTTGTACTTCACTATCTCCATACACAACATAATTTTTCACTTTCATATTACCCCGTACATCACTCGTGCCGTACGTTTTAAATTCATTACAGCTCATATCATTAGAAATCGTTCCTTCACCGCGAATCTTCACTTTATTATAATCTCCGCCTGCTGAATTGCCGGAACCATTTACTGTGAGACTATGTGGATGTTCCATATTGCTTTCTCCCTCCCATTAAACCTGCTTAATTTCTTTTACATTTGCGCTTTTATCAACAGTAAGAACACCTGTATATTCAATGAATTCAATCTCACAGTTCGGTCCTACTGTAATATTGTTTCCTCTTACCGTTCTTATGTGAGCATAATCAATATCAATATTGTCCCCTTCTAATAGTTCAGCTTCTAACTGCAAGCCAAATACTGTTTTAAATAGCCTACTTAATGTACCTGATCTATGCCTTACTTTAATCGTTTGACCACCAATTTCTTTCGCGCGACATGTACCGTGAATATTAATATTTATTTCATCAGCGCTTAATAATCCGCCAATTGTAAATTGTCCTTCTGAAGAAAAAGTATCCACTTCACAATTACCGTCAATTGTTGCTTGACCATTGACTTTGAATTCTTCACCTGTGACATTCCCGCCTATCGTACCTTTTCCTGCAATTTTCAAACTGTTTGCCTTTACATTTTGCGTAATTGTAGCTTTTCCATCAATTCGCATCGTTTCAGCATGAACTGTGCCATCGACTTTACCAGATCCGCTAATTCGTGCACTGTTACTTTTCAAATCGCCAGTAACTGCTCCGTAACCGTTACATTCAAATTGCTCACATTCGACATTTCCATTCACAGTTCCTTTTCCGTTTAATTGCACTTTATGAAACTCACCGCCATTCGATGAACCGTAACCATTTATAATCAAATTATCTGTACGCATACTTACTCCTCCATTACAACAATTTAGTTTTTAATGCTTCGGTATATTTCATAATCGCTTCGCGTAAAACGATTTTGGTGCCTTTTTCAAAAATTAAGTCGTCCACGTTTGAAACTAATAAACATGTAGAAATCCCTAACTTTCGAATAATGATTAAGTCACACGTTTTATGTTTCATTGCTTCATAATTTTCACGTAAAACTTGCAAGACCATTTTTCCTTCTTCTAAACTAATTTCTCCCGATTGTAGTAATTCTTCTAACATGTACACATAAAGAATATCTACAAATTGAAACTCCGCTGTTTTATTCGTTTGTTCTATGAAAAATTGTAAAACTGGTTCTGATGCAATCCCCTTACGTAAAATGTCTTCCTTCGTTAAAAGAATTTCCCTCACACTCGGCGAAAACATATTTGCTAGTTCATCAAGTGATAGATCCTCTTTCATCGTTTGAATTTTATCAATACGCTCTAATATCTTTTCTTTCGGAAAAAATGTTTCCTGACCCGTGAATGTAGACTTTCGTACAAACCAATCTTCCGGTATTAAATTTTTTCTTTTCCACCTATATAATTGTCCGTATGAAATACCAGTAAGTTCTAATAAATCTTTTTTTGAAATTAAATCTGTACTCAACTGTATAACACTCCTTCCTGATAACAATGTAACATAACACTGTTACGCTGTAAATAGACTTTTATCACAAGTAACGTAACAATGTGTAAAATAACCCTGTTTCACACAAAAAAACAGGGTTCTCACGCATCTTATAAAATGCGTAAAAACCCTTATATATCAACATGTAAACCATATTTCATAAAAATCAATCCACCCTTGTGAATTAATCATTATATTTTGTACTTTTTCATGAGAAGTTACTTGTTGTTTGTTACGGTATAAAGGAATTATATGAATTTGACGTAACAAAGTGTCTTCAATATCGTGTAACAGTGTAACTCTTTTCTCTACTTGTTCTTGTTTAAAATAAGAGGACAGTGATTTATGAAAGTCCATGCTGCCTTGCCCATGAATAAAACTGTTTTTTGTAAGGAACATATATAGTAAACTATCTTCTATTCGTTCGCTAATTGTTGCACTATCATGCATCATATCAGCCTTTTGTATCGTATTTATTTCCAATAACTCTTCTAGCTCAAGAAAATTAGTTTTTACACGAATCCCGTACTTCGCACACTCTTTTTGTATCCATTGTGCATCTTCAACGTGATCTCGTCCTGTAAATGTATATAGTTGTAGCACTTCATTATGATACGTACTTCTCTTAATTAAACTTTCGATATCTTCCTCAATTTCTACTATGCTTTCATTTGCTAATATTAGTTTCTTTGCCACTTCTCCACGTTCTCCGCCGAGTTCTTGAACGATTTTATCGCCATGAATAATTTTATATAGCGCTTTCCGAAACAGTTCATCTTGCATTGGCCCTTCTTTTACAAGATTACACGTTACATATGTCACGTTCGATTCAAGCCGTGAAAGTTCTTTATTGAGATTTTCTTTATCTTTATACTGCGCCTTTACTAACACGTCATAAGTATTTACATTTTGCTCCACATTCAATAGTTCAATTCGGTCAAGAAAAGGTCTTTCACGATAATATAAATCATGTACTTCTAATGCAAATAAATGTGTATTCTTCTCTCGTAATATAAAAGGACCTGTACCTATGAAGTTTCCTGCTTCATCTTCAATTACGATAGAACACTGTTCTGCGCTTAGCATATGTAAAAACATCCTATTTACCGTATGTAATTGAATTTCAACAACAAATTCATCCACTGCACGGAAACTTTCAACATGTTGTAACATCCATGCGTGTGGGTTGTTTTCAGCTTTCATAAATCGATTCAATGAATGTATAACATGATGTGCAGTGAGTCGTTTTCCATTATGAAGACGAACGCCTTTTCGTAAATAAAAAGTCCATACCTTTTCAGCATCATTATATTCCCATTGAAAAGCAAGCCTTGGTTCTATAGAATTTGTTTCTTCATTTACATATACGAGTGTATCAAAAAGATGTTTAACCATATGACATTCTGAGCGCATCGTAGCGTAAACCGGATCTAAAGCGATGTCCAGGTTCATTTGTACTTGCAAACGAAGTACATCTTTTCTTCCTTCAGATGTCCGTTCTATTTGATGACCAAATATAGAATCTACCCAAGCTTCATACTCTTTCTTTATTGATGGAAATTGTGAGCTGTAGCGTTCTACAAATGAGATTCCACTTTTCACATCTCCTTTTTTCGTTAATTCTTTTCCTCTTTCTAAAATTAGTGGAATTGGTTGCTTTTGAAATATTAATTTAGAACGATTCCCTCTCCCGCGACCTGGAAACCAAGTGATCCAATGTAACTCTTCTAATTTTTTTATAATTAATTTACTATTACGCTCTGTACAAAATAATGTTTCTGCTATCATTTGTACGGTTACTTCTAATCGTTCTCCTTCTCGTCTCCCTTTACCGTAGACACACCATAGTTCAATATATTGATCTAAAATAAACATCATACTCCCCCTAAAAGGTGAAAAATAACCCCTTTTATTTCTACCCTTTTTCTCTTTCTCCTTTCATCTTATCATTTCAATATAGAAAGGAGGAATTAATATTGACCAATCTCTTACTACGTTATAACAAACCAATTATTATAAGAATGTGCGGCGAATTATTAACCCGAACAACAGAATCCATGTTAGCCATCATTATGATTATTTACGTTGATAAAATGTTAAACGGTAATATCATAATAACTATGCTTATTTTCGGATTACAACCACTTTCAGACATTGTATTTACACTAATTGCTGGTGGAATTACTGATAAATATGGACGAAAGAAAATTATGTTACTAGGATTGTTACTACAAGGTGTTGCAATCGGTAGTTTCATTTTCGCTCAATCTGTTTTTATCTTTGCATTATTATACGTTATAAATGGTATTGGCCGTTCCTTATATATTCCCGCTCAACGTGCACAAATTGCTGATTTAACAAAACATGGGCAGCAAGCAGAAATCTTCTCACTTCTGCAAACGATGGGAGCAATAGGTACTCTAATCGGTCCTTTAATTGGTACTATTTTTTATAAGACTCACCCTGAATATGTATTTATTGTGCAAAGCATTACACTTATAGCATATGCAGTCGTTGTTTGGACGCAGCTTCCAGAAACTGCTCCGGCAATGACAACACCAACGCAAAAGCTTGAAGTATCATCTCCAAAGCAATTTGTACACAAACATTACGCCGTATTTGGACTAATGATTACTACAATTCCTATTAGCTTTTTTTATGCACAAACTGAAACAAATTATCTTATTTTCGTGAAACATACACTTCCGGATTTCGATCGCATACTCGTTTTTATTACAACATGCAAAGCTCTTATGGAAATCACTCTACAAGTTTTCCTTGTAAAATGGTCTGAACAATTTTCTATGGCGAAAATCATACTTATTGCTTACACCTGCTTTACGATAGCTGCAATTGGCTATGGATTTTCAGCAACAATCTTGTCATTATTTTTCACATTACTCTTTTTAGTCATTGGAGAAAGTGTTGCTTTCAACCATTTACTTCGATTCGTTTCAGAAATCGCTCCTACAAATAAACGTGGATTGTATTTTTCAATTTACGGCTTACACTGGGATGTATCTCGAACGTGCGGTCCTGTTATCGGTGCGGTTTTATTAAGTAAACTAAACGGCAGTATGCTATTTTATATTTGTGCTTGTTTCTTAACAATTGGAGGCATTATTCAAGTTCTTTTTGTTCAAAATTTAGAGCGTAAGAAAAGAAGAAAAGATATTCAAAAAGATGTTTTAGAGCATCCCCATCATATTTTATAAAAGGAAGTTTCTTATTTACACCAAAAAAAGATGTCACATGGTCATCGATTTCGACTTTTGTGACATCCTTTTTTATTATCCTACCCTGCCATTTTATTAATACTATCCTCAGGTGAAAATACCGAAATATGATTTACCTTACCAGTCGATTTTGGAATAATGAATTTTAACTCAAACTGATTGTTTACTTTATATACATATATTTTATCTTCACCATTTCCTTTAACTGAAGTTGGTTTTCCTAATGCTTTTTCTATTTCTTGTAATGTAATTGATTTTAGTTCTGCGTGATAGGAGCGTACATCAAAAACTTGTGATCCTTTATTAAAACCGAAGGAAACATTTTTATTTGTAAAGGTAGCGTACATTCCATTTCCTGCTTGTTCCGTTTTATCTGCTTTCCCCCACGCTTTTTCTATTTCTTCAATATCTCCTGTATGCGCTGCAAACGGAACGTTAGGTACTTTTCCTTCTTTCGCTAATTCAAACAATTCTTTAACGTGGTTAATTGATTTTTGATTGATTACTGTATCTTTCGTACTTGGATCTGGCTTTGGTATTGTTGATCCTTCATTATTTGATTTTTCATCAGGCTCTTTCTTTTCTTCAGAAGTATTATTCTGTTCATTTTTACTATTTTCCGTTGTTGGATCTGTTTCCTTTTTTTCGTCCGTTCCTTTACATGCTACTAATGCAAAAATGCATGTAAAAGCGAGAAATAACATACCTATCTTCACATACACTCTCATACATTTCAGCCCCCTATCATAATCTGATTCATTTCGATAACCAATCCATTACAGATCTTTTCAAATTGTGTTTGTTCCAAAAAGTAAATACTTCACTCTCGCCCAATGCTTGTGCAACATATTCTACAAAAGCTGTTCCTAAAAAATAACCGAGTCGGTTGTACCCAAAATATTGTCCGCCAGATAACCGAAACCACTCTTTCTCTTTTTCAAACGTCCATCCTTCTATATAATCTTCCAAAAAACGTTTCTTTATTTGTTCTTCATTTTCTATACAATATTGTAACCAACGTTCACCATCATCGTCATATGAGTAATACACTGATTCATTTAAACCTTTCACAATTTGCTTTGATACATATGTTGCAACACCTTCACGATACAAATTAACTGCCGCATCGGTCCACTCAGCTTTCTCCCAATCCATTCCATTATTTTGTAACATAACATTATGATATATATGCCCTATTTCGTGAGCAACCATAACACGAAGATGATTCAAATCTGGAGATAATTTTTCTACCGCAAAAAATATATCTCCCATGATCTCCCTCTCTACGAATGCATTAGATCCAAAAGCTCCAACAAATATGTGGAATTTCATATTTACATCAAAGCTATATTTATTACGATATTTATTCGTTATCTCTTGAATAATAGTCGGTAATGTTTCTGCAATGATACTTAAAGTATTCTTCAAATATCTCTGGATGCGAAGTGAAGTATTGATTGAGGACCGCTAATTCTACGTCGGTGCTTTCCCATAATTTTAAAAAACTTGGAATTGTATTGTTTATCATTTTTCCATCTCCTTATATATCCCTTCTCGCCATTTACACTGCAATCCTTCCTTAAATAGAAAAAAGCTGCCCCAAAAGGACAGCTTTACATATGTATTTTTACACTTCGATTGACTTTCCATCTTCAACAATATGATAAAGTAAGTGAGCTAAATGATGAATTGGACCATACTCTTCCTCTTCTTCATCTGTTTCACCTTGGAATTCAAGATCGTTTAAGTATAATGCTAAAAATTGATAGTATAGTTTTAAATCAAATCCGTAGCACGCAGTTGGTTCTTCATGATCTCCTTCATATTGTAGCATTAAGTATTGATCATTTCCTTCTGCATCTTCTGCGTCAAAGAATACGAAGAATCCAACGTTTGTATCTAAATCAAATAGATGACGAGTACCTTTTTCTGTTGCTTTGTTGAAGTCCTCTTCACTTAATTTATGTACTGTTGTCGCTTTTGCATTATCTTCTTGATGGAAATTTACTGTAAATGTTTTCAATGCTGACACCTCCTGATTGTATAATACTAGCATAACATATAAAAAGGACTGCTTACAAATGTAAACAGTCCTTACATTCATTTTCGCATTGCTCGCAATAAGAAGCTTACGATGAAGATTAAAATAATCGCACCGATTAAAGCTGGAATAATTGCATATCCGCCGATTACTGGGCCGAAACTACCAAGTAATTTCCCACCAATCCAAGAACCAATAATACCAGCAATAATATTACCAATTACACCACCAGGTACATCCCTGCCAGTAATTAAACTAGCTAACCATCCTAATATACCACCAACGATTAAAGACCAAATCATATGATAACCTCCTTTATATTTCACCAATCAAAATATAATTAGAAACAATTGCTTACCATTAGTTATGCTACATTTTTCATAAGTTATTCATACAGCTCAACTATTAGATTATTTCAAAATAATGAACAACTAGTTTTTGGATTAGTGGTGGAAACCCTTCATATTTCTCATATTATGGGCAATCAGGCTTCAATATTGTACGCATAAACTCTTCTTTGAATGCAGGATAGTTAAAACCAACCGCAATTCTTTGTATTGGCCGATCATCAAACCTTGTTGGCTCAGCTATTTTTCTAAAGTCAGCCACACTTTGTCCTCTTGTTACATCATTTGTCGTACTAATCCAAACTGCAGATTTTTTATATTCAAAAATATCATCATTTATAAATGAAATGAACGGAAGCAAATCGTGAATCGGACTTCCAGCAATACCAGGGTATTCTTTTTTATAAAAATTCTCATAATAAAAATCAATCATTGGTTTAATAAGCTTTGCCTGTCCTGTTCCTTCTTTATTAATAATATCCACCATTTCAGGCGTAATTAGGGCCTGTTGCGTTACATTTAATGGATAAATAGTCGCATTCTTTGCGTACTTCATTACAATATTTGCAGCAATTGGATCTCCATAAAAATTTGCTTCCGATACAGGAGTAACGTTACCAGGAAATAAAAACGCACCGCCCATAATATAATACGAACATATTTTATCCATTACATTTGGATATAATAAAAATAATGTTGCCAATGTTGTTAATCGTCCTGTCGCTACGATAATAATATCTTCTGGACAAGGCTCAATTAATTTAATTAATTCACAAAAATTTTCCCGTTTACAAATCCTCATTTCAGGTGGAATAATGGGGCCTAGGCCGTGCTCTCCATGAATTTCAGGAAAAAACAAAGGTTCTTCAGCTGTCATCGGTCTTGCTGCACCCTCAATGATCTTTACTTCTGTAGCATAGTATCTTTCTAAAAAATACACATTTTCCGTTACGATTTCTCGCGATACATTTCCATATTCAGCAACAATACCTATAATATCTAATTTACATGTTTTATTTGCATAAATTAACGCCACAGCATCGTCAATACCAAAGTCTCCAAAAAAGATGATTTTCTTATTAACTATCCTCACCCCTCTTCAGCATAATCTACTATTATTATTATGTAAAAAAGACAAGGCTGTGAAACAGTGCAAACTAAAAAAGCCGCCTATTTATTGGCGACTTCGATCTTTTTATAAGATAAATATGCTAATACATTCTTACTTGAATCGTATTTTGGATTATTTCCTTTTCTCGGTTCTCTCATATGTGTTTTTTCAAATCCAGGAATATCTGGCATTTTCTCCATAAATTCAAGCATTTCTTCTTCAGTTCCTTCAATACGTACGCGAATCATTATTACTTTTCCTCAATTCTCATTTTCTCTGTACTAAGTATAACGTACTTTGAAAAGACTGCAAGGAATTTATCTTTTTAATGTCCCGCTTTTTTTACATATAAACAATGCCATTTCAGTATAAAACGATATAATTTTATTATTTTCATATTGAATGTTAAAGAATTCTTGTATTTCAAGTGATGTTTTCATCATACATTCTGTTAACTTCGCTCGTTTTTGCAAAGGTACATCCATCATATCGCACCACCAGTCAAATTCAAATTTCTTGTCAAAAGTAAGACATGACAGCATTTGCAAACTATTTTTTTCTAACAAGGTAATCCATTCTGTTTTTTTCAACGCTCGTTCATGACTCGGATCCCGCTTTTTTTCTATAAAATTATAAAATGTATCGTATTCATTATTTTCCGGTGAAACATTATCTATTAAAATAAACAATCCATTATCTTCTAACGTCCGATTTACTTCATAAACAAACTGATCTGGATTCGTAAAATGATGTGCTGCAATTCGGCATGTTATCACATCAAATGAACGATCCGAAAACGGCAAACTTTCAGCATTTCCAGCGACAAAAGATACATTTTCATGTCCATTACTTATAATAAAGTTTTTCGCATTCTCTAACATTTTTTCTGTTAAATCTAAGGCAACTACTTCTTGAAACAATGGAGCTAATACATTTGCAACATGTCCTCCGCCAGTAGCAATATCAAGAAGACGATTATTATGACGAGACTCAACTTGTTGAACTACATATTGTAAATCCGGTCCTTTAGCATGAATTTTACTTTTTACATACTTCTCTGCATTATTACCAAACTGTTGTTTCACAAGCTCTTCTTTACTCATTTTATCATCTTCTTTCTATTGTTATTGACATATAGAATTCATATAATAATTAAAGTTCTCTTTATGTATTTTCAAATCCTCTTTTCAGCTCACTTCTTATCATACTGTCCTACATCATATCTATTTTCCGTTTCAATATTAAACAAAAAAGGTTACGGAAACTAGTCCCCTAACCTCACTAAATATCAATTACATTTTTACTTTTTCATCTATATAATATAATCCTCATTCAACTTCATAATAATGTCTATTTCGTTATAAGTAGCCTCACGAGCATGTAAACCAAATTGATCCATGCCAATCCATATCCATCCAGGTGTATGATATAGAACATCTATGTTAAAATAATCTAATTTAGCAAGCTCCGATTTAATAAATTTATCTTTATTAGCAATTTGTTTATTTATTAAACCATATTCTTTTCCATTTTCCAATAGCGATATAATCCCCCCTACAATCGGATGTTCACGAACAATAAAGTGATATTCCTTTTCCTCCACATTCGCCACAATCAAACGAGAATCAGATAAATCAGTTCCTAAATTTGACATCTTTATTTATTCACCTCCTTTATGCGTTCCACAAACATAATAACAAATGAATATTCAAATAATGTTAATATAATGTAAAAACTAAAAAGGCTGACTTCTCTTTAGAAATCAACCTTTTTAGTTTGATCATCTGTATACTTTTACAAACTATTATAATGTTTCTTTTTCCTCATCATTTCCGGAAACTAAATTCCCAATAGCATCTACTGTTACTTCCACCACAAATTCACAAATACCTGCTACCACTTCTCCAATCACTTCATCCATCTTTTTACCCCCTTATTTTATGTAACTTATTTGTAGTATAGAAGAGATTGGTTATTTTTAACTATCGGAAAACGTGACAACAACATTACAATTTTGTAAGCTTTTTTATTTTGTTTAGCTTCAATCCTTTGAAACTTCAAGTATGATTCACATACTTATAGGTCATCATAATATTAAGTAAATACTAATTTCGCTAGAGGAGGCGTGTAAAATTTACTACGTAAAATTAATTAAAGGTCAATCCTTCTATGCTTTTGATCATCGTTTCTTAATGTCTGAAGAAGAAGAGGTATCCGAGAAAGTTTATAATTACTTACGTCGTAATGAATTTTTCGAAGTACGTAAAGAAGAATATTCGGCCTAATGACAAAAAAGCATCAGGATCTTATCACAATAAGGTGATAAGATCCTGATGCTTTTTTGTAAGTTACCCTTTTCATCAATTATTGTCGACTCTATTAAAATATTCCATTATTTGTCCAAGCCATTCGATTGCTACTTTCATATTTTAGTATATGAGGAGGTGACGAATATGACTCATATCATTGATTACCAAGCTACTCAACCTATAAGTAAAACGGGTGAAACCACTTTTGCAATCCCAGCTTCTCCAAATAAAGCAATTCTAGCAAATTTGAAAGTAAGAATTTCAAGTAGAGATTCACGTAATAATCGAGTAGAATTAATCGCTACAATTGGTGTAGAAGGTATATCTGGGACTTCACAAGTTTTATTCCGAATTTTCCGTGATAACTTCGAAATTTTCAATGCACAAGCAGGTATTGAATCTACAGATTCTGAGCAATTCTACACTCAAACATTTCAAGCTATAGATCAAAATGTTAGCAGTGGCACACACGAATATTCATTAACTGTAGAAAACCTTACTAGTGGTGCAAGTGCAGAAGTTGTTGGTCCTCTATCTTTTAGCGCTTTAGCTATTAGACAAGAGCGTAAATGCTGCTAAGTGAATCTAATGTTTAATTTTGCAATTGAGAAAAGCGAGACATAGTTATATGTTCTTGCTTTTTTATTTTTTGATAAATCAAAAAGATTGAAATCCGCTGATGAAACACGTAATATAGACTCTGACTCTAAAAAGTTCGTTACTAATAATACATAAAATAAGGAGGTTTTATATACGAGTTTTTCATTTTAAAAGACGGAGAGGTTTTATATTATGTGGCGTAATAAAAATGTTTGGATTGTTTTAATCGGGGAGTTTATTGCTGGTCTAGGGTTATGGCTTGGTATTCTTGGTAACCTTGAGTTTATGCAAAAATATGTCCCTTCTGATTTCATGAAATCAGTTATATTATTTATCGGACTATTAGCTGGTGTTCTAGTTGGTCCTATGGCAGGTCGCATAATTGATCAATATGAAAAGAAAAAAGTTCTTCTTTACGCCGGGTTTGGTCGTGTTATAAGTGTTATTTTTATGTTTTTCGCTATCCAATTTGAAAGTATTGCCTTTATGATTGCATTTATGGTTGCTCTTCAAATTTCAGCAGCATTTTATTTCCCTGCATTACAATCTGTAATCCCGCTCATCGTACGTGAGCATGAGTTATTACAAATGAACGGTGTACATATGAATGTAGGTACAATCGCTCGTATTGCAGGTACTTCACTAGGTGGAATTCTTTTAGTTGTAATGAGTTTACAGTATATGTATGCCTTCTCAATGGCAGCGTACGCTTTATTATTCCTCTCAACTTTCTTCCTACAATTCGAAGATAAGAAATCAACAACACCAAGTAAACAAGCGGCAAAAGATAATAGCTTTATGGAAGTATTTCGTATTTTAAAAGGAATTCCGATTGCTTTCACAGCACTTATATTAAGTATTATCCCGCTATTATTTATAGCTGGATTTAATTTAATGGTAATTAATATTAGCGAAATGCAACATGATCCAACGATTAAAGGATTTATATATACAATTGAAGGTATCGCATTTATGTTGGGTGCCTTCGTTATTAAACGTTTATCGGACCATTTCAAACCTGAAAAGTTACTATATTTCTTCGCAGCTTGTACCGCTTTTGCACATCTATCATTGTTCTTTAGCGATATAAAATGGATGTCTCTTACATCATTTGGTTTATTTGGTTTTAGTGTCGGTTGCTTCTTCCCTATTATGTCGACAATTTTCCAAACGAAAGTGGAAAAAAGCTATCACGGCCGTCTATTCTCATTCCGTAATATGTTTGAGAGAGTTATGTTCCAAATTGTCTTACTTGGCACAGGCTTCTTCTTAGATACGATTGGATTGCAATATATGGTTCTAATCTTCGGAGTTATTTCATTATTAATTATTTTCATATCGCTATCTAAACAGAAACAGTATGAAAAACAACCTTCGCAATCTGCGAATTTATAACATAAACAAAAAGCATGGATTTATTAGTATTAGATTAATTCATGCTTTTTGTTATATATAATTTTATTTAATACACTTATTGAAATTATTTAAAGGAGTACCTATTTTACTTTCGAATATAATATATAAATAAAGTATATAGGAGGCGCAAAATGTCTGATGGCATCCAGTTATTTATTATCCTTTTTGTTGTATTCGTTATGTTTAGCATCATAAACTTTTTAGCAATTTCCCTATCTCAACATAGCTTTAAAAGAAGGGTTTTGGCAGGCTTCATATTTTTACTACTAATGCCTATTATTTTTTTGACAATTACGGCACTCACTTCTATATTGGATAACGCTGGTTTGGGAGCAATTAACCTAACCTCTTCTATTGTAAATGTATACATTTTAAACGGCATTGTCATTCTTCTTTCCGCTTCATTTATCCTCAAAAAACAAAATATAAGATAGCACATTAGGTATGAATCTGGATTACATTTGATTCATGCCTTTTTATTTTAAAAACTCTACCTTCCCCAATTTAATGGACAGTAAGACCCCCACTGATTAAAGTTTCACTTTATATGAAATTAAATAATTCTTTATAAAAATTTAAACTTTATTTATTACAATATTCGTATCGCATTCGCACGTTTATCGAAAATGAAAAGAAAGGAGTACAAAATGAAAAAGGTTCTATTCATTATTCCGTTATTCATTATACTACTCAGTGGATGTAGCAATAATGACATATACGGTACTTGGGAAGTCATTGATAACAAAAACGGTCTTTGTCCTGTATCGTATAAATTTGAAACAGTTGTAAAAGAAGAAAAGAAAGAAAAAATCATTCAATATTTAGTAGAGATGCAAACAACGAAGAAAAAAGATGATTTATACAAAGGTTCATTTGTTAAGGATTCTAATGTATATCACATTGATTATGGTAACTCATTTACATCAGATCAAACTTTAAAAGTTGTCGATGGCAAATTAAACGTATACTTTTATGCAGTGGAAAAATTATGTACATATAAAAAGAAATGATTACTCTTCATTTAAAACGCAGAAAATGTTTTCTGCGTTATTTTTATCCTCCCTCTAAATTTGTCAATCGTTTTAATTTTCATAAAAAAATGATAAAATGTACTCATGTGTTTTCAGAATAATTAAAAACGCAGAAAGAAAACACTGTTTTTAGGAGGGGTTTTGATGACTTACACGTTAGCAACTAGAATGAAAGCATTCCAATCTTCTATATTTAGTGAATTAGGGGCCTATAAAAAAGAAAAGATTGCAGCAGGCCACAAAATGATTGATTTAAGTATCGGGAATCCTGATATGCCACCTGCTGATTTCGTAAGAGAAGAAATGGTACATACAGCAAATCAAAAAGAAAGCTATGGATACACATTAAGTGGTATTCAAGAATTTCACGAAGCTGTAACTGAATATTACAACAACACTCATAATGTTATATTAAATGCCGATAAAGAAGTTTTATTATTAATGGGGTCACAGGACGGACTCGTTCATTTACCTATGGTTTATGCGAATCCGGGAGATATTATATTAGTTCCTGATCCAGGATATACAGCTTATGAAACAGGAATTCAAATGGCTGGAGCAACATCTTACTACATGCCTTTAAAGAAAAATAATGGTTTCTTACCTAACTTAGAGCTAATTCCTGAAGAAATTGCAGATAAAGCGAAGATGATGATTTTAAACTTCCCAGGGAATCCGGTTCCAGCAATGGCTCATGCAGATTTCTTTAAAGAGGTAATTGTATTCGCGAAAAAGCATAATATTATTGTTGTCCATGATTTTGCTTATGCTGAATTTTATTTTGATGGTAATAAACCAATTAGCTTCCTCTCTGTACCTGGCGCTAAAGAAGTTGGCGTAGAAATCAACTCTTTGTCAAAAAGTTATAGTTTAGCAGGTAGTCGTATTGGATATATGATTGGAAATGAAGAAATTGTTCGTGCGCTTACCCAGTTTAAATCCAATACAGATTACGGAGTGTTTTTACCAATTCAAAAAGCGGCATGTGCTGCACTAAAAAATGGCGCTGCTTTTTGCGAGAAAAACCGCGGTATTTATCAAGAACGTAGAGATACTTTAATCGATGGGTTCAAAACATTTGGCTGGAATGTCGATAAACCAGCTGGTAGTATGTTCGTTTGGGCTGAAATTCCGAACGGCTGGACTTCTATAGATTTCGCATACGCATTAATGGATCGTGCGAATGTCGTTGTTACGCCAGGTCATGCATTTGGACCTCACGGAGAAGGCTTTGTACGTATTGCACTCGTTCAAGATAAAGAAGTGTTACAACAAGTTATTGAAAACATTAGGAATAGCGGTATTTTTTCTCTTGAAAAAATTAATGAATTAGTTAAAAATTAATGAATAACTCCCCTGCTTAACTGTAGCAGGGGTATTATTTATTGGAGGTACTTTCATATGCATATTAAGGACACTCTTCCTCATCGTTATCCATTTTTAATGATTGATAAAGTAACAAATGTAAAACAACGCGAATCCGTTACAGGATATAAACTCATTACAAATAATGAGTGGTTTATAAATGATAGTCAAAAACATATGCCTCATATGTTAATTGTAGAAGCACTTGCTCAGCTTAGTGCATTTGTACATACGAGTGACTCTGAAGGACTAGGCTTTCTCTCCTCTTTAGATGGAGTTGTATTCCACGGAAAAGCATATCCTGGTGATAAACTTGATTTACATTATGAGCTAACTCGCAATCGCCGAGGTTTTATTCTAGGTAAAGGGACCGCAACTGTTAATAATCAGCCGATTGTAACGATAGAAAAGCTATTAATATATCAAGCTGATTAGAGTGTTCCTTACATTAGTTGAGAGTATGATTTAACACGAAAGCATATTACGTAGTTAGGAGCAGGTAAATGGAAAGTACGATCGGTATCGATGCTGGAGGAACATTAACGAAAATTGCTTATTTGAACGAAAAAATGCAATTAGCTTTTGAAAAGTTTTATTCAAATGAACAAAATAAAATAATAGATTGGCTTAAGCAAAACACTGGTAAAAAACAAATATGTATTACAGGTGGTAAAGCAAAACAATTACAGCAACTACTTTCAAACTCATATAAAATAGTAGAACTAAATGAATTTGAAGCTACTCTTATAGGCGTCCGATACATTTTAAAAGAAGAGAAGTATGATATAAACAACTTTATTTTAACAAATATCGGCACAGGTACTTCTATTCATTACGTTTATAATGACCAATATATTCGAGCTGGCGGAACTGGTGTTGGCGGTGGTACTATTATGGGACTTTCAAAATTGTTAACAAATCTAGAGCATTTTGAAGATGTGATCCCTTTAACAAAAGTAGGTTCTAGAAAAGAATTAGATATTACAGTTGGTGATATTTATGGCGGTATTCTCTCCCCTATTGATAATAGTTTAACTGCAAGCAATTTTGGTAAAGCCGCTACTATAGAATCAAATTATAATAGCTCAGATATACTTGCTACTGTACAAGGACTCGTCGGTGAAGTCGTTACTGCATTAAGCCTTCAATTTGCCGAAACAAAAAACATTGACCATATTATTTATATTGGTTCGACTCTATGTAATAACATACATCTTCAAAATATTATTAGTAGCTACACAAAATATCAAAATAAAATACCTATTTTTTTACAAGATGGTGGTAATAGCGGTGCGATTGGTGCTTTACTTCATGTTGCGAATAAAAAAAGCTGACTTTTGTCAGCTTTTTTGCAACGGTACTTCAAATTCAATAATTGATTCCCCGTTCTCTCCAATTCGCTCTACACTAATTCTATCAATTACACATTGTAACTTTTGAGGGAAACTATGAATTTCCTTAGCTACTTCAGCTGCTAACTCCGCACTTTCTTTTCTCCCGACTGTTACATGCGGTATGTATGGAATATCTTCTTTTAAAAATTGGATTAAAGGTCCTGTATACAGCAAGTCATGTAGTTCTTCTATTTGTTCTTTCCCTCCCTCAACTTCTAAAAACAAATAGTTTCCTACACTAGTGATACGATTTGCAAACTCAATTTCAATTTTGCCTACCCCTTTTGATAAATTCAAAATATGAGATTTTAATTCATCATTTGAAATATTACTCTTAAATGGAAATACGATTGTTATATGCGGTGGAATTAATCTAAATAAAGGATCATGTTTTTGTCTAATGTCCTCTATTTTATCGATGGACATGTTATTTAGAAAGACTAAAATAGTACGCATTTTTATCCCTCTACTTTCCTCTCATTTTAATATGTATCGTATTCTATGATAGCCTTGAACATCAACAAATTATTTAGCATGATTACTAGTCCCACGCAAAACTTTCCTAAACTTTATATAACAAGCAATTCTCCAAGGAATAATATACGATACTGCAACGACGTAAAATAATAAACCTATCGTTTGTTGATCTAAATTAGCAATATATTTCCTTGAACCATACCTTAAAACGATAAGTGCAATAAAAGTAATTAAAAAGGCAACACTTTTTTTCGTATAAATATTCCCATCATCTCTTCGTTCATAATTTGTTAATACTATAAGCGGCACAGCGAAAAGTACCCCAATGAATACCGCTATAACTACTTGTAATATAGCTGGATGTACGGGGCCAAAAAACCATATAATCCCTGGTGTTAAAAATAATAATGGCCATAACATACGTTTTCCTGATCCCTTTATTGGCTTATGCATGGAGCGATAACGACGCCAGAATATTAATAGTGCAATCCCTAAAAAGACTGTAATGAGTGAAGATGTGTCTCCCATTTACTATCCTTCTCTCTATAGTAATCTAATAATATTTCAAATCGTTTTTTCGAATGATACTTTACGAATAAATATACTACTAGTTATGATATAAAGAACAGTTAATCCAATTGAAATAACAATAAAATACGGTATATCTACTAAAGATCCATCACTCGTAAATAATAAACCGGTTACCCCTGCTTCTCCATAAAGTACACTATTTGTTGATAAGAAAAGGGTCCCACCAATCATAAGACCGATCCACTGAAATCGTTGTTTAAAAACTACTACCACTTGAAAGAAACATGCTGTTGTAACATAAAATAAAAAGTGCAAAATAAATTGTTGTACCGATTGCTCTCCAAAACTAACATTTACTAAATTATATTTTATATCTTGTAAAAGCATAACTTGAAGAAATGAAAATAATGCAGATTGCAATACGATATAACAAATTGCCCCGATAAAATATTGTATTCTCGTTACACCGAATGAAACTGCTAAACGAAATAGCTCATCTTGTATGATGAAAACACTCCCTACTATAAATAACATAATTGCTATTGAAGGGTTATTTATAATTTCGGGTAAATAACCAATGTTCGCTCCATTTAAATGAGCAGCATTTAAAACCTCTTTTATTAATAAGGCTACAATCCAAAATATTAAAATTGCTTTATAATGAAAATTAATATGTAACTTTAACTGCTTCATTAATATCGTCATTTCACTTCACCACCAGTTATGTGAATAAATAATTTTTGTAATGTTATTCCATCAACTACTAATCCTAATTTTTCAATAGAGTCATAATCTTCATTAGACAATTCTTCCCATATAACAGCAATACCCTTATTTCCATAAACTTCTCGATTTAATACTTTTTTATCGATCAAGAACTCGTCCACTTTATCCTTTTGCCCTGAAATAATCTGAACTTGTTGTAATAAATCTTCCACCAATGATTGAACAACTAATCTTCCTTCTTTTATGATGATCACATCTTCAATCACATGGGTTACTTCTTCTACTAGATGTGTTGATAATATAATTGTTCGTGGATACTCACCGTAATCTTCTAGGAGTAGACTATAAAATAATTCACGATGTGCTGCGTCTAAACCTGTAGTTGGTTCATCAAAAATAGTAATTGGTGCCCTACTTGCTAATCCTTGAATAATTCCAACAACTGTTTGCATACCGTGTGATAGCTTATGATATTTCACTTTCATATTAAGCTGAAATTTATTAGCGAGTTCTTCAGCATACTTTCCATCCCAGTTTTTATAAAACATGCTACACATCTTAAAAATATCTTTTACTTTATAACTGAAATGTGCTTCTTCTTTCACTCTAACAAAACAAATATTTTGCATTGCTTTACTATTTTCAAAAACATTTTCACCAAATATTGATATGCTACCACTACTTGAAGTAATTTGGCCTGCAAGTAAATTTAATAGTGTCGTTTTTCCTGCACCGTTTCTACCGAGCAAACCATATATTTTATGCTCTTCCAATGAAATCGTTACTTCATTTACTGCTACTTTCTTTTTATATTTTTTCGTTATATCTTTCGTTTCAAGTGGAATCATCCCTCTTTCCCCTCCTTCGTAATTTTTTGAATCATATCCATCAATTCATCTTTTGATATTTCTAATACTTTTGCTTCTTCCCACACTTTCGGTAAATATTCGGTCATAAAAGTATTTTGTCTTTTTTTAAGTACGACTTCTTTTGCTCCTTTTGCAACAAACATTCCGATCCCTCTCTTTTTGTATAGAATCCCTTCGTCAACTAATACATTTACCCCTTTAGCTGCAGTAGCTGGATTTATTTGTAACATCTTCGCAAATTGATTTGTTGATGGAACTTGTTCTTCTTCAAGCAATATATCTTTTAAAATATCAGATTCAATCGTTTCTGCAATTTGTAAGTATATTAATTTATTTTGCTCCAGAGTAGGTTTCACAATTTCACCACCTTAGTTCGGTTCATAGGTTCATTACTTATGTAATTAACCATACCACATAAACATATTCATTTCCATAAATTTCTTTTACAAAAAAAGAGAGTCATTCGTTTAAGAATGACTCTCTTTCTAAAATTTTGAAGTTTCAACTCTTGTTCTTAAATTCTTTTCATTTATACCATTTTGACAAAAGTTAAATTGTTGTCCTTTTATTAACTTTGTACGATCTACTATTTGCCCTAAATGATAACTTGTGTGCTCCACTAAATGTAATAAACTATGAAGTTCAATATGTCTTTTTTCTTCCCATGCTTGTATATATGCTTTTCCCCATTCATCAAATACCTTTTCAACGTACTGTAGCAAAACTTCAGTATGTTGTCGTTTTGTTGGAAAATACTCCTCGATTCCCTTTTCAAAAACTATATTTGGATTTTTATAACGACTAGTATTTCTCTGCATATGTTCACAAATATGTAGTACGATTCCACCAATTGAATTAACAGACTCCCCTTGTTTCCATAAATTCTCTTCACTAACAAACTGAACTGCCTGTACTAACTTAGGTAAATAATGAGCCTGTATTCTATGATAAGTAATTTTGTATACTAACTCCATCTTTTTCCCTCCAATTATTTCGACTACTTTACTGGATGTTTAACAAATAAAGATTTTCGGAAATCTTTATCATTCACAAGCCTATTCATTTTTTCGTTATTATCATTAAGGAACTTTACTACTTTCTTTTTATCCCATATATTATCTTCTTTTGGAAAATCATTAAAATTTTCATACAATATTGGTAGTATTTCTTCTCTTTTTATCGTAAACTTTTTATTTTCTACTTGGAAATCAAAAGCTTTTGCATTTGGTACTAAAATCGCTAGATAAATAGCATTAAAGAGAAAATTCTTCTTTATTGTATCCTTACCATCAAACCAATACGTCTCAACCATGTCTTCTGTAAGGGGGCCATTCCCTTTTGCACCATAGTTCACCTTTATACTTTCATTCTCTAAACTTACACTTTGAAATGTTTCACCACCAGGTAAATGATTAACAATTGCAACTACATCTGAGTTATTCCCAACGTATGTCCCTGCATATTTATTAAAATCACCAGGTTCAACATCGGATATTTCTTTTATTCTTTCTCCTCTAGAACAAGCAGTAATACATAAAAAAATTGTTAGCATAACAACTACATTACGATGCATATATTTCATTTAGCATCCCCCATTTTTATCGATATTTCGTTAATTACAATACACCTTCTCAAAACCCTTTAAAATATACGCATTTTAATCAAAATTAAAAATTTTCATTTTTTATGTTTACAATTATCCATTAATTGTATATACTTACTAACGTAAGAAAAATATTCTAAAAGGAGGTCGAAGGAAATGATGAAATTACAATTACATGCTTTAACTTTAGCGTTAACTGCACCTGTGTTTTCTGGACAATTCAATATGAATTCGACCACCCTAATGGAGAATTGAAAATCGTACATTATTTCGATTAATTCATAAATTCGCCACAGGAGGTCGTATACTTTCCTGTGGCTTTTTCACGCCTGGCCATAGGAGAACTATATCTTCCTGTGGCTTTTTTATGCGATTTTTTAGTCTCTTACATTATTTTTTAAAGAAAGGAGCAACATTCGATGACTATTAGCGTATTGTTTTTAAGTATTACGATTCAAAGAAATAAAATTTCTAAAGATAAAATGTTTCATAATGAGCAAATAGAAAAAGCTATGAATGATGTTAAGGAGCGCCAAGCACTTTATTGTGATCACATGTAATTCCTTTTCGAAAGGAGGAATTCATTTATGACTTTTCATATTTTCTTTTTTACGACTGTACTTCAGAAAAACACTTTAACTGAAGCTGAGATCCATCGTAAACAACAAATAAAACAACTGACTGATAAAATGACTGACATTAAAAGTTCATATTATACGCATATGTATTAAAAATATATTTTTAAGGAGAACTACCTTCATGAAATTTAAAGCATTCTTTTTAACGATCACCATTCAAAAACGTAAACTTTCTCACAACGAAATTTTACGTGAGCAACACATTCAATCCATTATGGACGAAGTAAAAGAGCGTCAAGCTTCTTATTACAGCCGTCTTTTCTAATAAACTTATAAAGGGGTTTTATCTAATGAAATTTAAAGCATTCTTTTTAACGATCACCATTCAAAAACGTAAACTTTCACAGAAAGAGATTTTGCGTGAGCAACACATTCAAACTATTATGGACGAAGTAAAAGAACGTCAAGCTTCTTATTACAGCCGTCTTTTCTAATAAACTTATAAAGGGGTTTTATCTAATGAAATTTAAAGTATTCTTTTTAACGATCACAATTCAAAAAACTAAGTTCTCGGACAGTGAGATATTGCATGACCATCAAATTAATAAAGCTATGGAAGATGTAAAAGAACGTCAAAGTCACTACTGTAGCCATCTATAATTCCTTTCGAAAGGAGGAATGTATCATGAAGTTTCATCTTTTCTTCTTAACAATTACAATCCAAAAAGAAATCTTTTCTGAAGATGAATTAAAACAAGAGCAACAATACAAAAAGATTATGGACGAAATTCGAAATCGTAGAAGCAAATACTACACTCACCTATAATCCTTTAAAAATATAAAACTTGAAAGGAGTCGATTATGATGTTGATAGCACGTTGTAAGAAAATGATTTGGATAGTTCAGAGGGATTCCACATAGTTTTATTGGAGCTATATTATACAACTTGAACGTTATACTTGATATGTAATAAATATACAATAAAATTGCATTTGTACACTTTTCAACATTGGGTTAATAAACAAAAAGATACACCACTTAAAAAGCGGTGTATCTTTCTAAACATATACTATTTTCGATTACTTCGTTTCGTCTTAAACAATCTCACTAAGTTCGATACAACTGTTTTCGTTACTGCATACACTGGCACCGCCAAGATCATTCCGATAATTCCCGCAAAGTTACCTACCCCTAAAATTAAAATAATAATTGTTAACGGATGGATATTTAATTTTGAACTCATAATACGCGGTGAAATGATGTTACTTTCAAATTGTTGTACAATTGTTACGATAATAATTACGTACAACGCTTGCATCGGAGATACGAACAAACCTACAATAACAGCTGGTGCTGCACCGATAAATGGACCTAAGTTAGGAATTATATTTGTAAATGCAGCTATAATTCCTAAAACAAAAGCGTACGGTAAATCGATAATTAAATAACCGATAAAAGTAAAAGCACCTACAAATATACAAACGAGCGCTTGCCCTTGAATATATGCAGATAATGTTTCGTTCGTTTCCTTAATGATACGAAGCCCTTCTTCACGGTATGACTCTGGTAATAAACTTACCGCTTTTCCTGGAAACGCATGTCCATCTTTAAACATATAAAATAAAATGAACGGTACTGTAAAAATAACTAATGCGACGTTCGTTATGATACCAAATAAAGCCGTTGCACTCGACGTAATTGTGTTTGGTATATCCTTTAAGTATTCAATTGCATTTTTTTCAATTGTTTCAATGGAAACATAGTTTTGCGTAGATAACCATTCAAACAATCTATGATGGGATAAATCTTGTATGTATAGTTTTCCCTCTTTTATATAGCCTGGCATATTTTTCACTAAATCCATTAGCTGTTGTGAGATCGTTGGAACAACTACCCCAACGCCAACCGCAGTTAATGTTATGATAAAAAGATATAACAGTAAAATCGCTAAATTTCTAGGTACTTTTTTCTCCTCTAAAAAGACTAATACCGGATTAAATATGAAGTATAAAAATAACGCGATTAAGATTGGGAAAAACAGCGTTGATATGAAGATACCAATCGGTTGAAATAGAAACGATATTTTTGTGCAAATAAATATGATCGCTACAACCATTAGCACTTCTAATGTCCAAAAGTGCACTTTCGATTTCAAAAAAACGTCCTCCTTTAAACTAGCACTTCTCTTCATTGTACCAAAATAAGTAACAATTTCACATAATATTTTCCTTTACAATATTCCAAAATACCAATAAATACACTACAATGAGATTACATACAAATTTGCAGGTAAAGGTGATAAAAATGACACAATGCATCATTTGCAGAAAAGATACGAAAGAACTTAGTGAACAATATGTCATCCCAGAAATATTATGTGGATATTATTTCACAAACTCAATTTGTGATACTTGTCATGAACAAATGACAACAAATATTGATCGCCCTTTAATTCGGCATAAATTAAGTCAGTTTAAGATTGAGCACATGAAAAAACAGATTGACTCCCCACTCTATACGAATGAGCATGGTGAGGAACTTGCAGCGGCTGAGACGGATGTTGTTGAAGTAAGTGACGAAATACTTTATTCCAATGCATTAATTATGAAACTATGTAAAAAGCACGATATTTCACTACATAATGAAATTTGGAAAGAAGAACGTGTAACGAAAGTAGCTAGCTCTATTCAACGTGAATTACTTTTAGATAACCGTAAGTATAAAATGAGTGTATTAAAAATGGCTTATACTTTCGCTGTACAAGCAGTCGATGGCTATTTTGAAGATCCAGATGCGATTGATATTTCTAGCATCCTATCAAATGCCGACTTCATGGAATTAAAAGAAAAGAGCATTGTTCGCGATTTAAGCAAAAGTTCTTTATGGAATACATTAAATACAAATAGCGAAAACCACTACTTTATTTTATTAAGTGATAAAGATGGCCTGTTCTGTTTCATTCGTCTATTTGATATTTTTGATGTTGTCGTTCATTTATCAGAAAAGAGATATGAACTTCCTTCACCAATTGTCGGCGTTAATGATGTAAATAAGCAAGAATTTTACGTTCAAACTTTAAAACAGTATATGGACGGGCTCTTTAAAGAAAAGTCACCTTCTATTTAATTAGAAACAGAACATACGGTCTCCTTTCTTGATGAAAAGACACTGTGTTATAATAAGTATGAAAAGAACAATACAATCACATAAACCAATTATAAATTGTATATAAATAAAAAAGACTAGTGTGCGGCTACACACTAGTCCACGTAACTTAGCAGATTGGATTGTTCATTTATCCTATTTGTTTCTTACAAACAAAACAACCCACATTCTATTGGCATAGGTGGGTTGTTATTTTTTGAGCTTGTCTATTAAAACGACGACGAATGTTAACAATGCAACGAGAAACAGTCCACCTTGCAGTAACAACGCTATTTCACTCACTTATTATCACCCCCCTCCTAGTTGGAGAAGTGATAATTGAACAACCAACCGTACCTTAAGTTACTATTTAATTTTATCATATTTTCTAATAGTTTACGATGAAAACTCGCAAGTCATTTACTTGCGAGTTTTTTACCCCGTATTAACAGGCAGTAAACAAAATGAAGCAAAACATAGGTGAAACTGCCTCTAAATACCCAATTGGTGAAGGCTAATAATCCTTTGGGACAATTCACCCAAAGGATGAAAGCTTCACTTTATTTCTCACTATTTTTTTAATGCATATGCATCAGCTATCATTTCACCAACAATTTTATTTTCTTGCTTCTTATCTTCCTTCAATAAAGGAAATAACAGTTCTGCCACTTCATATGCCTCTTCTAAATGTGGATATCCTGATAAAACAAATGTATCAATTCCTAACGCTTCATATTCTTTTATTCTATTTGCTACTGTATGCGGATCTCCAACAAGCGCAGTACCTGCACCACCTCTTACAAGCCCGATGCCAGCCCATAAATTAGGACTTATCTCTAACGACTCTCGTGTACCTTCATTTAAATGGGTCATTCGTTTTTGACCAACTGAATCATATCTTGCAAATGTCTTTTGAGCAAGCTCAATTGTCTCATTATCTACATATTGAATTAAACGTTCTGCCTCTTCCCACGCTTCTTCTTCTGTTTCTCTTACAATTACGTGTAACCTGATGCCAAATCGTACTGAACGCCCCTTCTCTTCTGCTAGTTTTCTTACTTCCTCTATTTTCTCCTTCACTTGCTCTGGCGGCTCTCCCCACGTTAAATATACATCACTATGTTCTGCTGCAACTTCCTTTCCAGCAGTGGATGATCCTCCAAAATATATAGGAGGGTATGGCGTTTGAACTAGTGGGAACACAACTTTACTATCTGTAACTTTAATATGTTTTCCTTCTAGTGAAATGGTCTCACCTTGCAAAGTCGATTTCCAAACTTTTAAGAATTCATCAGCTGCTTCATACCTTTCATCATGTTCAAGATATAATCCATCTCCTTGTAATTCAACTGGATCCCCTCCAGCTACTACATTAATAAGTAACCTCCCGTCTGAAATTCTATCAAATGTAGAAGCCATCCTCGCTGCAACTGTCGGTGACATTAGTCCTGGTCTAACTGCTACTAAAAACTTTAATTTCTCTGTCTCAGCTGCAAGTGCCGATGCAAGTACCCATGGATCTTCACAACCTTGACCAGTTGGAAGTAACACACCTGTATATCCTAAATAATCGGCTGCCTGTGCAACTTGTTTATAATAACCATACTCAGCTGCTCTTCCTCGTTTTGTCGTTCCTAAATATCGACCATCTCCATACGCCGGAATAAACCATAATAATTCCATACCTTTACACACCCCTTATTTATGTTGAAACATACACTAAAATACTCTATATAAATTACCCCTAATAATTTATATGTTAATTTCCTATCTCTCCTTTAAAATTATCTCTCCATCTTAAAAACTTCACTTCTAGTAAACGAACAAGTGAATCAGAAAACTTCCCAACGAATGCAAAGATAATAATACCGACAAATACAATATCTGTATTTGAAAATTGCCTTGCATCCATTATCATATAGCCAATACCTTCTGTAGATCCCATAAGTTCTGCTACTACTAAACTCACCCATGCAACTCCTAATGATAATCTTGCTCCTAGTAAAAGGTTAGGTAATGCGGCAGGTAAAATTAATTTTGTAATTAATTTTCTTTTACTAAACTCTAACACTCTCGCAACATCAAATAACTTTGAATCTACACCTCGTATTCCTAGAAACGCGTTTACGTATAAAGGAAAAAATGCACCATCTGCAATTAATAACACTTTCGATGTTTCACCAAAACCGAACCATAATACGAAAAGCGGTGCAACAGCTAAGTGAGGCACAGTTCTTAACATTTGTACTGAAGGATCTAAATATTGCTCGCTTCTCGTTGAAAACCCAACAATCGTTCCTAATATAATTCCTAGACTCCCACCAATAAAGAAACCAGCCGCAGCCCTGAATACACTGATACTTAGATGACCGTATAACTCTCCTGTTTTTATAAGTTCTTGGAAAGCTAGAAATATATGTAATGGCGTTGGTAATACTGTTTTAGAGACTAAATCGAATACGCCAGCTAACTGCCAAATAATTAATACGACAATTGGTATCGTAATCGCTCTTACTAACACTTTTACATTTGTCTTTCGCACTTTTTTTACATTGACATTACTTTTGCCAATCGTTAAACTCGCCCTTTTCACAGCAGTCTTCGTATTTTCCAATTTACAAAACCTCTTTTCATTTCGCCTTTATTGCTTTTTCTACGAAAGAATTATCTACAACTTTATCTGTTTTGATTTCTTTCTTTATAGAACCGAGCTTATATTGAAAATCTGCTGTCTGTTGCTGTTCTGCAACTATTTCTTTCGTTACCGGAACTAAGATGGGTTTGTCGTGATTAAACACTTCTTTTACAATATCTGCATCTATTTTCTTTGCAGAAGTGTATATTTTTATTGCTTCATCCAAGTTTTCATCTTGCCATACACGTGCTTTTTCATATACTTTAAGGAATTTCTCCACTAATTCTGGATGCTCTTTCGCAAATTTTGTTCTCGCAATTAAAAACTCTGGGGAAGATACGTTTAATTGTTCACCATCTGTAATCACCTTCGCTCCTTTATTTACCGTATGTAACGATATGAAAGGATCCCAAATCGCCCATGCATCTACTGATCCTGATTCAAATGCTGGCTGCGCTTCATCTGGTTGTAACTGAATGACATTTACATCTTTTGCATTGATACCTTCTTTATCAAGCGCTCGATACAATAAATTAAATGCGCTACTTCCTTTTGCTACTGCGATTTTTTTACCCTTTAAATCTTTTACACTCGTAATCTTGCTATCTTTTTGTACAAGAATGCCTGTTCCTTTTCTCGCATAACTCGTATTAGCAATTTCAGTAAATTCAATACCTGCTGCTTGCGCGGAAATAACTGGAGAGTTGCCAACTTCACCAAAGTCTAATCGATTTGATGCGATTGCCTCAAAATAAGGAGGTCCGCTTTGGAACTCTGTCCATTTCACCTTAACTCCTTCTTTTTTAAACTCCTCTTCAAACCATCCCTTTTTCTGTGCCAATAAAAGTGGGCTTAATCCTTGCTGAATACCAATTTGTACTGTTACATCTTCCTTCTTACTACTTGCTGTGCTTTTTTCACATCCGAATAAAAAGAAAGAAATAGCTAATGCAAAAGAAAGAATTTTGATTTTTTTATACATATACTCACCCTTTCCCTATATACTTGTTTGAATTAGTCCCCCGCGTTCAAACTGCTGTAATACTTTCTTTCGAATTTCTTGGAATGACTCCGAAGTTTTACTACGCGGATAAGGTAAATTATTTTCAATCACTTTATGTATTTTTCCAGGCTTTGCACTCATGATGACAATTCTGTTTGAAAGATATATTGCTTCGTCTATATCATGTGTAACGAATATCATTGTCGTCTTTTTTTGTTCCCAAATGTTGAGCAGTACTTCTTGCAAATGACTTCGGGTAAATGCATCCAATGCTCCAAATGGCTCATCAAGTAACAATACATTTGGATCTCTTAGCAACGCTCTTGCAATCGCAACACGTTGTGACATCCCGCCTGATATTTCTTTCGGATATGATTTTTCAAAACCGTCTAACCGAACAATTTCAACCCATTCCTTTACCTTATCCTTCACATACTTATCTTTTAATGATAAATCCGCCGCAATATTTTCTTCCACTGTAAGCCACGGAAACAATCGATGCTCTTGAAATATAAATCCTTGCTTCTTACTCGGTTTTGTTATACGCTCCCCGTCAATAATGATTTCTCCTTCAAACTCGCCGTCTAAGCCTGCAATAATTTTTAATAGTGTACTTTTTCCGCAACCACTCGGACCAATTACTGTAACAAAATCCCCTTTCTCTAATTGAAAATTAATATTCTCTAATACTTGAACAGTACGAGTTTGTTTCGAAAAATATTTTGATACTCCATCAATTGAAACAGTCACTTCTTCGCCTCCTTGAAATGATTCATCTAAATGAACAGATTCAGTATTTATGCAATAAAAAAACCAAAGGCATTTTATCAATAGATAAAATGCCTTTGGTTTCTCCAATCAGCAATACGTAATAGAATTAAGTACATATTATACAAATATTTCCGATAAGTCAACTAGGTTTTGTTTAAAAATACATATGGTTCGTTTGAACATCCTTATTGTTATTTATTTTTTATGGTTCTTAATCCACTGTAACCAATAAGAAAACTCACATGCCAAATGCATTTGGTGCGATTTAATAAGGCTATTAGGACAAAGTGCTGGAAACTCTACAACTAGACTTACTTCTATACCAGTATCTGTATCTTTGAATTGATGTCGAACTCCACCAATAGTAGTACCGTCTTTCATACGTGCAACACCTGTTGATTGGTATTGATAAGACTTATCTCTAGGTGTCTTCAATCCCGTTTCGTCACCAAAAACAATAAAAAATTGAACTGGAAATGGAGAATTACCAGTAGTTTCGATAACTTCTAATTCATTTTCCCCAAACGGTCTTAGTACATAGTGATCAGGACAAGCTGACAAGTTCACCTGATTATTTTCACGTGATTGTTCAAGCATAAAACTGTCAATCCCATTTATCGCTTCTTCTGCTGTAATCCCATCTAAATAAATACTTGTTTTTGAAAATTTCCGTCTATTACCAGATAAAACTGTAGCGATACGCATACCCATTTCACTTAATTTAAGTTTAGACTTCAACTTATCATACATTTCATCGTATGAATAATTTAATTTTAGTTCCGTTAGTTTTTTTATCATAACGTCTGTATCATTTAATTCTTGCTCTTTATGTCCTAATGTATTTAAAACTTTTTTAATACGTTCTCTTTTCCATTTTGTAAGTTGTTCATTCGAAATATTGTTTCCATCGATCATAATCTTCATATACATTCTCCTTCTCTTTGATCATATCGTAGTGTATTTAATACTAAATTAACCATTTCTTGCTTCGTATCTAAATTCAAATTCACCTCTGAATGAGCAACACTGCTAAGACCGTATAAAATAAAACCTGAAGCTAGTAATGAGTTATCAGTATTAAAAATCCCCGTTTTCATCCCTTCTTCAATCACTTGTCGAATTAATGGCTGAATTCGCGTGAATAATTTCTGTTCCAGTTGAAAATGTTGTTCTGTCTGAAAAGAACTCACATTTTTATAAGGCGCTAATTTTTCAATAAATGTCCAAAATATATTTAGAGAATCTTCCATCTTTTGCATGACAGACCGTTCATTTGAAATTAGTACTTCTTCGATTAACTTCATATTTTTCACAATAAAATCATTTAACACTTCATCAACAAAGTTATCTTTAGACTTGAAGTAATAATAAAATAAGCCTGTTGCTACACCTGCATGATTCACAACATCTTTTATGCCAAATCCTTTCATACCATTTTTCATATATAGTTCAAAGCCAATATCCATTAACTCTTGTCGTCTTATATCTGGTTCTTTTGATATTCTTTTCATAGGCCATCTCCTACTAAGTTTGTCCTCGACTGAATCTGATTCAATCATAAACGACTGAACTATATTCAGTCAATATTAATTTCCACAAAAAAGAGTAATCCCAAGAAATATACATCTAACCTTAGACTTATCAAAAAAGTTAGATTATATAACTTGAGACTACTCAATTTCATTAAACACGTATTCTATCTTCAAATCGATTACAATTTAGTTTAACCTCACTCTTTCTGTTTCTACAATCATTTGAGGAAGGGTCTTTTGAATTATTTCCTCTAATACATGAAGAGCTTCATTCACATAACCATCCTCAAACTCCTCTAAAGACTCAGGCAACTCATCCTCATCTAAAATAAAATATTCTCCACTTGGAAGTACCAAAATATCAATAATTAAGTCTTCAAATGACACTAGTTCATCTGTTATTTGCGTATTTTTTACAACATTAAAATAAGAGCCTACATACATTCCATCCTTATCTCTCCATATGTATAAATTGTACGGACGATCCTCCCAGTAGTATGCAATGGTGTAACTGCCTTTCGGGATTGTTAAACTTGAATCATGTGTATTCATCGTAAATGAATACTGAACCTCATGAAATAACACGATACTTCGCAACTGCTTTTCAAGTAATAAACAAGTGTGTTCTACTGTTGTCGAGTCATATCGTATTTTTCTTTCTATAATTTCACTTTTGGATGTTAGTAATTTATTCATTCTTTGTTTCCCCTTATGCTATTTCTAGCTTTATTATATCGGTTTATATAGTCATAAAGAAGTATTTGGTCTCCAAGTACACAATAAAACTCCCTCTTATTTTAGAAGGAGTTTTTCACTGTCCATGCTTCATATTTTTTCACTTCTAATGGAAGCTCATTTGTTTTCAGCCACTCTACTGCACTACATACAAGTGGAGATGAATTGTCTTCTGTAATGCTTTCTATAGAAACCCATCTCGCTCCTAAAGAATCTTGACCTTCAAATTGTTTTGGTACTATGATTTTCCCTGCACTCTTTTCAACATCATACAAAACTGCAATATGGTGTACATGTGTATAATCTTTAAACTTTGAAGGGTATTGAAAATCAACCGTACCTACTTGCTTTATGACCTTTACTTCTAATCCAGTTTCTTCTTTACATTCCCTACGGAGTGCCGATAACAACGACTCCTCTTCATTTAAGCTCCCTCCAGGTAGATCATATCTGTTCTTATATGGACCTTTAATTTTATCTATTACTAATATGTTATTGTTTTCGATACAAATGCCATACACACCAAACGTACGATGAAAATTAGTAGCATTATTCATGGTTCAATTTCTCCGTCATCACATCATAAAAATTCCGTTCCTCATCAACATTTAAGTGAACACGACTTACTGTTTTAGAAAACCCATATAACAATTGTACTTTCGCCGGCTCTTTAAGTATAATTTCAAATGTTGGAGGTTCCTTTATAAATTCCATCACCGTTGCGTCAAGAACCTCTTTCTCTTTCTTTAAAAGTTCTCCTTTATAGAACGTAATCTTATCAATTTGTGTAAAAGGTATAATAATTTTCTTTCCTAATCCGATTTGAATGATTATCTTTTTTTCCGTAACAATAATTGGATTTTTACGCATTGCTTGTATTTCAGCTAAAAAATAAAACATTGCATATACGTTTAAAGTAAGTAACACCCATGCTACAACTGGATTCCATTGATGAAACAAATAATGAAAGCCAATACTTTCTATTAAGGTCGCATGGATGATCATAATATATACACCTATTGCGCCAGTCTTTTTGTGATATGAGTATACGTATTCACCTTCTGGTACTTTTTCACGCCACGATAAAAATGCATAATAGATTAACTTACACTCTGTTACAATAATATCTACTAATTTATTTCTTTTCATAGCAGCGTCAAACGCAGCATCAATTGCATAAGAAAATGAAGAATACTCACTTTTATATTCTTTATATTTTTTTATTATGTTAGGAAGCTTTCTAACAATTTTATATAGAAGGAATGACTCTACACATACAAAAGCAATTTCTCCTGCAACTATAATATAAGAAACGTATGAAAAAGCTTGTAAATAGTCGCTTGGAATAATAAATCTTGCAAATATATAACCAGCTATTACGACAGGGAATATATACGTTAACGAGTATCTTTTTCGAATAATAAAGAAATACGTAATGACCGGAATTACAAACATACAATCTAATAATGACCCAAGAACAACTTCTTTCGGAGTAGCTGGTACAATCGGAAGAGCATACAATAAATAGTTTGATAATAAGATTAAAGATACGAGTCCAATCCATATACCTTTTCGCCTTCGCGAAAGTGTGACACTCATACTTTCACTCCTCTATTTAAAAACCTCGTTTAAATGGTCTTTATAAAATGAAATAGCCCGTTCAAACTCTTTAACTTCTTCTACTTTTACGACTGTTTCAAGTAATAATTTCATCGCGGATTCATGATCGTTTACGTTATATTTCGCTAATGACAAAAATACTTTCATCACATCATTATCTGGAAACTGCTGCAAACCTGTTTCTAAAACAGTAATTGCTTTATCATACTCGCCTATACAACGATATGTACTACCAAGACCGATATATGCGCCGCAAAGTGACTCCCCTTCAAGACCGTTTGCAATTGCCTGTTCATAATACGGCATAGCTTCTGTTTCAAGACCCATTACATCATGTATCCAGGCACATTGATAAAGTACTTCTGCATCCCTCGTAAAGTTTGTTAATCCGATGAGTATCTCTTTAGACTGCGCATATTTCTTTTCTTTCCGGAGTTTAATAGCTTGCTTTAATAAATGTTCCATAGAATTCACTCCTCACCAATTATTCTATGTATCCATATTGAATGGTTAACGTTTGTGCAAAAGTAAAATTCCCATAAATTAAAGTTTCGCTTACCAATATATACTATGCGGACTCACTCTTATCCAAATACTTAAAATTATGAAGCAGTAACGCGATTACATAGTACTTCTAACCTTTTGACAATTTCTTTCGCTGTTTCATCTTTTCCATTACAGAACTGCCCTTTACCGTCTTGTCCAATTACGTAGTGCATTGCTCCGCGCGAATATAAAGAATGTGGTGAATTTGCAATCATTACACTCGCCTTCGCTTCTTCCATTCTATTTTTCGCTCTTTCAAACAGTTCTTCTTTATTTACGTCACTTTCAAGTTTAAAGCCAACGAGTACAGTTTCTGGATCCCACTCTTTTATTTGTTTTAATACTTTCGGTGCCTTTTGAAAATGTATAATTGGCGCTATATCACTTGAGATTTTTCCATTCATATCAAGAACATTGCCCTCTTGATCACAAATCTTCTCCACAATCCAATCAGATCCAGCCGCTGCCATAATAACCGCATCGACTTTTTCATGCGTAATGATACTCTTCATTTTATCTTGTAAATCAACAATTCCTTCAAATGGGTGTAATTCTAATTGATTGTTTATATCATTCGGTTTCTCCGCAAAATAACCATGTAAATATATAACATAGGCCCCTTTACTTATAAGTTCTTCGGCGATTATTCTTCCAATTGTTCCTTTTGCCATATTCGTATGACCACGAACTTGATCCCATTTTTCTAAACAACCACCGCTTGTAATTAATACCTTTTTCCCCTTCATTGTAACCATCCCTTACTAATTTTTCTTACGAAACCATTCTGTTCCAAAATCAACTATATCACGTTGTTTCATAAGACGGCACTTTGCGTTTCCTATTTTTCCTATTTTCACAGTTCCCTTTTGCTCAAATTCCACACCAATTTCTACAAATTTGTCAGAATCGTAATCCATATCAACAAATTCTTTCCACACTCTTTCACCATTTTCTATAATGGGTGCCCCTACTTTTATTAACTCACACGCACCAGAACGTACTTCTGATAAATGTACAGAAGTATTGGAATCATATCCAACACCAATTAATAATATGTATCCGTCTAAATCGTATATTTTTCTTAATGGAGATTCTTCTCCTAAACTCATTGATAGTGACTGATTCATCGTTATTTCTTCTGCATGTCTTCCCCATGCAGCAAAACTTCCTAATGGATGGTTACTACGTACTACATTCGGATATGTACGAAAACATTCAACTACTTTTCCCATTGCCCTTGTTGGCGTTATATGTGGCTCAAATGCTGGGACGTTATCCCGAATAATTTGCCACCATTCTTCAGGTACAGGTGGTCTTGACCAATGTTTCGGATCAGATAAATCCGAAGATTGAGTTGGCATAATGATCGTTCCCTCTTCTGTAATAACATTCATTAACGCCTCTACTACTGCAACTGCGCCTCCAGATACCCAGCCTATGGAACTTAACGAAGAATGTACAATAACTGTCATTCCTTTTTCTAATCCTAATTTTCTTAAATCATTTGTAATTGTTTTAATTGTATTTGGCAATGGCGTACTTGCCACTATTTCATTCATTTTCACGATTGTTCCCCCATTTTGTTTTAAACTACTACATACATATATTATCATATTTTTCTTAATTTTTAACTTAATCATTTTTATCTACACAAAAAATGGTAATAAATTAGTTTTATATAACAAAAGAAGCAACATGAAGGCGTTACATCACAGCAATAAAAACAATATATTTAAACGAAAGAGCCCATCAAAAATGATGAGCTCTTTGTTCCATTTATCCTTCAATTGTAACTCCAGTAAACATCGATAAGTTTCCCGTTATTTTCTCACCTACACGTAAAAATAAACCAGCAGCTCTCCCGCTAATACAGTGTGAACCAATTAATAGTTTACCAGTATACGGACCGTCCCATGTGTCAATTGTATAGTCAGGCATTTCTATGTATTGCTGATATATTTTCCGCTGTTCAAAGTAATACTCTGTTTTATCTTCAGCTAATAGTTCATTATTTTCGTATATAGATACTCCTCCGCCTTCACGGCCGTATAAAGGTTTAGATACATATGATTCATTTCGTTCTATAAACGGTTTATTTGTAAAATATGTCGGTAAAAAGTAGTTCTGAATGATTCCTCGCTCCTCTTCCTCAAAGAAAACTTCCTCTTCGTAAAGTTGCCATATTAATGCGAGTACACTTTTATTTTGCATAAGAAAAGCAGCTGGTGGATTAATGATTTTCACTCTACCTTGCGCAATATGATCTAAAAACTGGAGTCCAATTCTTTTCCCGTTTTTATCAGCATCTGAAACTAAATATTCAATTGGATATAGTCTATATAAATAATGAATTCGTTCACCATTTTGCGTATATATACCATCATCTGCAACGACAATATCTTGTATACCTATATAATCCGTTGATTGATCTAAACAATAACTTCTTAAAAATTGAACCGTTTGATGGTCTTCATCATGCCAATCATAACTCGTAAAATAAATCGTTTCTCTAGGATCTATACTATAGTCATGTTTAATTTGTTCCCACGCCTGCACAATATGCTCTTCTATATGATTTGGGTGATTTACATCGTGATAACGGCACAACACTTCATTTGCAACAGATGGCTCTAAATAACCTGTTGGTGTATCACAATTTACTTCTATTAACTTTATATCTTCACCATTTACGATAAAGTCAAATCTCGTAAAATATGAAAACAAACCAGTGTGTTTCATTCTCGCAATTTCCCATGTTTCAGCAGGAAATCCTAGTGTTTGAAAATCTTCTGCCGTATTGAGAATATATTGATACGTTCTATATAACACGTACATAATTTCTTCTGTTGCTTTCGAAATAGCAGTATATGTGTTTACAGGCATACGATACATACCTGTTGCCATATATTGATTCCATTCTTCATTTTCTAATAGACTCGGCCAAGTAAATCCATTCCGACCAGCCTCTTCCGCTAGTGAAAACCATACTTTCATATACTCTTTCTGCTCTTGTTCTGTATACATGATTCTATTATCCTTTCGTGTTATGATCCGGCTGGCGCTTTTGCGTTCCCAATTCCACTTGAACCTGAATTCACTTTTGGCGTTTGTGTCGTAGATGATTTTGGCGTATTTGTATCTGGCGTCGCTTTATTTGAGGAATTTGGCTGTTGTTTATTTAAATCCACTTTATTAGAAGAATTATTGTTGTTGCTGTTAGTTCCACCGTAGTATCCTCCTCCACCGCTGCCACCAGTTCTACTTTGGTCTTTCTCACGATATGGAATAATATTATTTGCATACGGTTTCTTCATTATATTTGGTTTTGCTGTATAATTCATATTTGAAGTTCTGCTTGCTAATAAATATCCTGCTACGAATGGAAGTATCGGTAAATGTGAATTTTCATGATACGATGAAAATGATGGATTCATTTCCTTACATAACTCATCATTTTCTACATTTTCATTAGTAGGCGTTTTATCATCGCAATTTAATGTTTCTTGTTCATTTCCCTGTTTTGCACCATCTGTTTTAACAGCAGTACTTTCTTGTTGAGCAGTATCTTCTTCATAATCACCACATCCAGTTAATAAAAAAGATGATACCCCTATTGAAGTAGCAATTTTTATAAATTTACTTTTATCCATTCTCATGTGTTATACACCTAATTTCCATTATCTATATTTTTCCAGATACCTTTATTATATAATGTAAATGTTACTTTTTTCAAACTAAACACAATATATATTTGCATATTTTCGTACTATTTTTCCAAATAACAATGAAACCTTTCAATCCCCGGATATTTTTCTCCTAAACTTTGAATCTGAAAACCCATTTTCTTATAAAATTTTACTGCCTCAGCGTCTGTCTCTGCCTCTAGATACGTCAATTGATACATTCTTACTATTTCCTTTATCATTTGCACCGCTATTCCTTTATGACGATATTGCGGTACCACTGCTATGTGGCATATTCTCGCTTTATTTGCTCCGGTTATTTCAATACCTATGCAAGCCTTTTCCTCATATTTATGCAAAGTCCCTTTATTGCTTTCATAAAATAAAACTGCTTTCTTTTTGCTAGATTCACTTGGGCCGACTGCATACAGTAGTACATTTAATATGGGATCTTTCTCAATTTGTTTAACACATTGCAAATTCATATCATCATTCCTTTCTATGAAAAAAGATTAGCTCTTTATATAAAGAGCTAATCTCATCACGCAGTTATTTTTTCTTCTTTCTTCACAACGACCGCTACATAACTATGTAGTATCATTCCGATAATAACGAGGCTCATACCAATCCAAGATAAAGATGACGGAATTGGTGCAGATAACAAGATAAGTTCTCCTACTAGCGCAAATAAAACCTCACCGGACTGAGTCGCTTCCACTGTTGCTAGTTTTTGTGGATCATCTTTTACAAGATCTGTCGCAAAGAAGAATAATACCGTTGCGATTAAGCCAGAACTAACTGCTACAATAAAACATTGAAAAACTTGACTACTTGACGGTAGTCCGCCTGTTGATACTTCATAACCAGATAGTAAAAACCAAAATGGTAAACTGGCTAAAGTCATACCGAGAACTCGCTGGAATACATCTAACTCCCCTTTACAAACTTGCATCATTTTTCGATTTCCAAGAGGATACGCAAACGCTGCAATAAGTACAGGAACGACACATAAAACAGTTTCACGAATTCCTAATGAAGAAGCATGTTCTACTTGCATAAGTACAACACCGCATAAAATAATACCCGACATAACTAATTCCTTCATTGGGAGTTTTTTATGTAATGGATCTACCGCAAAAAATGGTGTTAATAAAATCCCTGCGACGATTGTAATTTGCCATGTTGATGCAACGAGCCAACCAGGTCCAAAAGCTCCGGCAAAACTAAGTGGTGCATAGAAGAGACCAAATCCAACGATACTCCAAACTAACCATTCTTTCGGATTGTTTTTCATATATTGAAAGAGTTGCTTTAAGTTTCCTCTATACATGACAATAAGTAAAAGCATCGGAACCATAAAGTAGTACCGTAATGATGCACTCCAAATCCAGCTTCCACCTTCTAAGTCCATCGCCCGGTTTAAAACGAAGGTAAAGGCAAAGAAAAATGATGCCAATATCCCTACTGCTATAGCTTTCATTATAAAACCCCTTGTTCAGTTTCTTCTTACTACTATACAACAATTTAAATATAATTAAAATTCAAATTTTTCATCTCGCGTGTATCTAGCTCTATATAGTTTTCTTAACTGACTAATATGAGCTTGATGGTACCGATTATGATCAGCTATGTGCCATATCCCCCACCTTATAGTCGCATTTTCTCCCTTTTCATAAAGTGAAACTTTAATCAGTGGGGGTTTTCTTCATCCCCCACTGATTATTAGTTGAACCAATCGGACTTTTATGGGCAGTTGATCCCCCTCCTAACTTCTTTGCTTTCGCTGCATTTTGAGGTGGGGGTCTTACTGCCCATTAAAGTCGGATAAAAAACTTCTCGTGTTAAATCATTTTCTGTTAGTTTCATACATTCCTCATAAAACATATGTTGCACAACTTCATAATTTTGCATTAATTGTTGCAACGTCTGTTTTCTTAAACTTGGCAGCTCTCCTGCTTCATTTAACATAGGTCCATATATATTTTCAAGTGCGAGCGGAATTGCTTCTCCTTTTAATCGGTACACCCAATGTAAATCGACAACTGCTAAATGTTGAAGTAGTTGTCCAATACTATTTTCATTATTTTCTGTCCCTTTAAATGACAGTTCTTTCTCATCAGTACCTTCTACTAACTTTTGCAGTCGTTTAAATGTATCCGTAACCGTCGCATACAAAATCGCAACTTGCGGGTTCATATTTCTTTGCAAAAGTAGATCTTTCATATGAAACTCCCCCCTTACAAGAACAACACCATATGTTCATCATCACTATACACACCATTCATCTTTATAGCTCTCTTTTCAATCCCATACGTTTTAAAGCCCATAGATTCATACAACTTTTTTGCTGGCTCATTTGTGGAAACAACACCTAATGTCAATTGTTCCAAGTCCATTTCTCTTGCTCTTTCAATTGCCTTACGTATTAACTCACGTGCAAGACCACTTCTTCGATTGCTTGCATCTACATACATCGCAACGATATGCCCTTTATGTTTATACGCCTCTTTCTCTTCTGTTAGTAAAGTGACAACTCCAACTAATTGATTCTCTTCATTAAAAGCACCAAATGTACAACTAGTAGCAGCTGATAAATTACTTTCCACTCGCTTAATAGGATTTTCCTGACGAATCGCCTCTTCATAAGTTGTTACAAATGCCTCAGGGTTTACTTGTAATGCTTGTAACCGTAAGTCCCAATATTTTTTTGCATCTTCTTTCGTAAGTAATCGAATCATATTTCTCTATCCCCTTTTAATTAACATAATATTTTTATAAACTACTAATTAAAGATTGATATTCTTCTCTTAACATACTATAACGATAGCGATGAATGAACTGACCTTTACGTAATCGATCATTTCTCATTAACCCTTCGCATACAAAACCAGCCTTTTCATAGCTCTTTCTAGCTTGAAAATTATCTTCATCTACACGTAGCCATACTTTTTCTAATTCAAATTCAAAGAATGCTACATGTAACATACTATATAAGGCTGCTATTCCATACCCTTTACCCCAGTATTCTTTATTACCAATCGCGATTCCCAATTCTGCATTTTTATTTGTTTTATCAAAGTTTTTAAGATCTACCCATCCAATATGTATGCCGTTCTCTGTAGTGATTGCTCTTTGTTCATAACCATTTTTTCGATTTATACATGCTTCAATCCATTTTTTTGTATCTTCACGAGTGAACGGTGGATATTGATCTGGTACAACTAAATGTTTTGTTACTTTTGTATCTAATGACCATTGATATCGGTCTTCTACATCATCTAGTGTCAGTTCTCTTAATTGAACGAATGGTATATTCATTGTATTATCCCCCTTTTACTTTCCTATAGAAAACCCTTCGAACATTCTTCCTCCATACTGTTCTAACGTTTTTTCTACAAAAGTAATTAATTTTCTTTTCTCTCCTGTTTTATAAAAATGATCGAATGCTGTTACAAATTGATCTGCGTATTGTTCATCATATCTTCTAAGTACCCTTATAAACCATTTTGAACTTCCAAGCCATTTACCATTTACTCTTAATACATATTCATGTAATAAATCAGCTAATAAATTCGCGATAAACAACTCTTCTTCTCTTTTTGATGCACCAATAAAATCATCCAAAGTATCTGTAATAAAATAACGCTTCTGCTCCATCATTTCTTCCGTCCATTTAGCTGGCCCTTTATTTAGTAACTCATTCGCTTCGCTTTTTAATTTCTCAACAATTTCATTTTCCCCTTTTAATACAATACCTTCTGCAACTAATTGTGGTAACGAAGGTCTTCCGCGGTCACAATCTATTTTAAAGAAGGTTTTTAACGTTTCAAAATTATGTACAAATACCTCAACTGGCCACCCATTACTATAGAAAGATTCTCGATAACAAGACGTTAAACTTTGATCAACTATTACAATGTCCAAATCAGATGTTTTTGTCGCTTCTCCTCTTGCAACACTTCCTCCAAGTAAAGCTACATCACAATCCGGAAATTGTGATGTAATGATGCTTTTTGCCGCTTCCATTGCTTTCATAACCGTTCCCCTTTTCTTATTTCACTTTCTTTTTTTCAGCTCTTTCTCTCGCTTTTTTTATATACGGCTCTGCGTCTGGTATTTTGCATGACGTTGCCCCGTGATCAACGTGTACTTTTCCAATTTCACGTGCAATTTCAATCGCTGCTTGCTCTAAGTCTTCATTACGAATTCCTATCGCGATTAAAGCACGATTCATCGCTTCTTTTTTTCTATTTTTTTCATTATGTATATTTACTTTAATTTCTTCTAAATACGGAGAGAAGAAATCGTCTTGTAACGTTTTATTTTTAATCGCTATATTTGCTAATAAAGACCAGCCTGCTCTTCCAATCCATTCATCATCACACTTTGTCCATTCTTCCATTTTTTCTATCGCGATTGGCGACGTACAAATAGCCGTCATTAAAACATCCATTAAACAATAATAATCAACTTCCTGTACCCATTTATTTAGCAGTTCTGTCGTAACTTTCTTTGGATCTAAAATCATTGTTGCTAATGTCATTGCATCCATATTTTTTGTTTCCCATAATAAAATTGCTAAATCATGATCTTTTTTTATTTTCTTTTTTAACAATTTTAAATTAGCAAAACTAACTCCGAATAGTGGCTCTTTCGCTCCGTGGTTTTTATACGTTTTACGATTCTGTTCTGTTCCGTATTCCTCTAGTTGCTGCATTACTTCTTCAAGTAACATATGCCCACCTCTTTATCTTTTCTGTTGACTTCATATATGTATGTACGATATATTCTACATTACTTTTTGGTTTTCCTATATTTATTTTTCAAAATACGGTATGTGAAATTTTGTAGATGCGTTTTAATGCAACAGGCACACTCTTCGTCAGCATTCTCTGTATAACTCACTCATTGGGTTTATTATATATAGCAACAAACTACATGCATTTTCATTCCATCCTTGTTTCATTTTAGTAAACCAGCAAAATATTGAAATCTTGCATACTTTTGGACAAACTTTTTTGCTCTTGTAAAAAAGTTTTTTTGCAATTACCTCCCTATAATTGCTAATATAGTAGAGTAGAACTTTTATAGAGAGAAGGAAAATTATGCACAATGGAATTCGAATGACAACTTTAGTGAAAAGGGCTATGTTGATTTGCGCGGGGGTATTATTTACATACGAAGCGGCCTTAGGATCAGCACATACTGCTCTAGCGAGTACAGAGGATGAAGCAAAATCTGTTCAACTTGTAAGTGAAATTCAATCATCTCTTGCACCGAAAGAAGCTCCAAAACAATATAATGGGCAAGTTAGAAAAGTAGCTTACTTAACATTTGATGATGGTCCTGGAAAATACACAGCTGAGCTTTTAGATATGTTAAAGAGAGAAAATGCAAAAGCAACATTCTTCCTTATTGGTTCAAATGTAAAAGCTTTCCCTGATCTTGTAAAACGTGAAGATGCTGAAGGCCACTACGTTGGGATGCACAGTATGACTCATAACTACAAGAAACTTTACACAGAAGGTCATTATGTAGATGAGATGAAGGAAGATCAAGGCTTAATCGCTGGCGTTTTAGGCAAATCACCAGTATTAACTCGTCCGTCTTACGGATCAATGCCAGGATTAAATGAGGCTCTTCGCAACAAAGTTGTTGAGAATGGCTTAAAAGTTTGGGATTGGACAATCGATTCATTAGACTGGAAGTACAACAAAATGCAGGTTGATGTTGCATCAGCAAAAATTGTAGAAAACGTTCTAAATGGCGCTAACAAGCCAACAGAAGTTATCCTTATGCACGATATTCATCCACAATCCGTAAAAGCAGTACCTGGTATTATTAAAGGACTGAAAGAAAAAGGATATGAATTAGAAGCTTATAGTGAGAACGAACACTTCCCATTAAACTTCTGGCATGATAATCGTATGTAATGAAAAAGACTTGATTTCCTTTAGGATATCAAGTCTTTTTTATCGTTTTGGAAATTTTATATGTTGTTCTTCAATGAAACGAATAATATTTTTTCTATCTTCTTGCGTAATAGTAATACAAAATTCGTACTCTTCTTCTTTACACCATGAAGGATTTAGTTCTATAGATAAACGAACTATAATTTGAAATGTCTCTTCTTTTTCTGCTATAATTTCAAACGACAGATTAGGTTCTATGAAGTCTAGTCGGGTATATGTAGGATTCGGTAATGTTTGAAACCATTCTTTCATGTGTTGTAATTCGCTAGTTTGTAAAAAAGGATCCATCGTTTCAAAAACTTTATTTCCCTCTGAAAGTTTCACTTTTATTATTAGCCAATTACGATCAAATGTATCAAATGCATTGTTAAACTCGTATTTTACAGCTTCAAAATGTAATGATACAATTTCATTTTGAAAAATCATAAATTACCTCCTTATTATTCAAGTAGCTTTATCTTCAAGTATAGAGACTATCCAATTAATATTTAATAATGCTTTTTAAATTATTTCATCATAATTTTTAAATACATTAATGAAATAATAAAAAAGACTTGCATTCATTACAAGAATCCAAGTCTTTTTCATCTTATCTATTAAAAAATATATCCTACTAACTTCACAATTTCACTAATTAAAATACCTACAACTGCAAAATCAGAATCACCAAATGTTGTATTCTCAAATCCTAATCCGCCTAATATCGGTAATAATATTGCTGGTAGGAATGAAATTAGTAATCCATTTACAAAAGCTCCTAGTATTGCGCCTCGTCTTCCTCCTGTTGCATTACCGAATACGGCTGCTGTTGCTCCTGTGAAGAAGTGAGGAATTAACCCTGGCACTATTACACTCAAACCAATAAATGAAAGTATAAACATGGATAGTAATCCGGCAATAAAACTTGTTAAGAAGCCAATAATAACTGCATTTGGTGCAAACGGGAAGATTGTTGGGCAATCTAACGCTGGTTTTGCATTTGGTACAAGTTTATCTGCAATCCCTTTAAATGCAGGTATTATTTCTGCAATTAACATGCGGACACCCGCTAAAATAATATATACTCCTGCTGCAAATGTAATTGCTTGCATGAAAGAATACACAAGGTAATTTTGTCCGTTACTTAATTCCGTTTCGATAAACTCCTTACCCGCAAATGGTGCAACAATAAAGAATAATACAGCCATCGTTAATGACATAGAAACTGATGTATCACGTAAAAAACCTAGTGACTTAGGCACTTTAATTTGTTCTGTTGATTTATCCTTATTTCCAAATTTACTCCCAACAAACCCTGCCGCTAAGTATCCAACTGATCCAAAATGGCCGATTGCGATATCATCCATTCCTGTAATTTTTCTAACGTATGGTTGTAATAATGCTGGAAAAATCACCATGAGTGCCCCTAAAATGATTGATCCAACAATCACTAATGTAGCACCTTTCATCCCGGTAGTTGAAAATACCGCTGAAATTAAACATGCCATGAATAAGGTATGATGACCAGTTAAAAACACATATTTAAATTTTGTAAAACGTGCAATTAGTAAATTCGCAATCATACCAAATACCATAATTAACGCTGTTTCTTTTCCTAATGTTTGCTGTGCTATTGCAACTACAGCTTCATTATTTGGTATAATCCCTTTAATATGGAATGCTTTATCAAATATTTTACCAAAAACATCTAAAGCTCCAATTAATATAGTGGCTCCACCTCCTAAAACGACGAAGCCCATAATTGTTTTTAAGGTTCCTGAAACCGTATCTGCAAAATTTTTCTTTTGCAGTAGTAAACCACACATAGCAAATAATCCAACTAATATTGCGGGTTGTCCTAAAATATCCTTCATAATTATATCAAACATAGCACTACTCCCCCTTCATTGTTACTACATTAGGTGTTTTTGTAATGCTTCTTTAATTTCATTTAAATCTAAAATATTCGTTAATCCAGCAACTGTTCGATTACCATCTTCAAGGTTACAAATAATATCTTTCGCACCTAAATATAAATCTGCTTGTTCTGATTTACTTGATGCTAAATCTGTGTGTGATACTTCTGCTTGTAATCCTAATTCATTTAAAATTTTCTTCACATTCATTTCTACAATAAAACTACTCCCTAATCCATTTCCACATACAACTAATACTTTTTTCATTTCAATCTCCCCTTTAATTAGAATATTTAGCTATCATTTTTAGCATTTCGTCTATTGAATTTGAATGAATTAACATTTCCACATTTTTCGGATCCGATAACATCTCACTTAATTGTGCTAATGCTTTCAAGTGTGTCTCATTATCAATCGCTGCCAATACAATAATTAAATTTGCGGCATGCTCTTGTTTTTCTGAAAATAGAACACTTTCTTTTAGTTGTAATAAACTCATCCCTAACTTTTTGACCCCCGCTTCTGGGCGAGCATGAGGTATTGCAATTTTAGGTGCAATAACAATATAAGGACCTAATTTTTCTACATTTACAATCATTTCATTGATATATTCTTCAAAGATGTATTGGTTTTGTAATAACGGATCAGCCGCTAGCCTGATCGCATCTTTCCAATTATCAACACGATCTTCAAGATGAATAAATTCTCTAGTTAAAAGTTCGTTTAACATTGGTTTATATTTCTCCTCCTTCTCAAAATACGCAGGACCACTCATAAATTCAATCAGTTCTCTTTTTAAAGATTTCTCATCCACTACGTCAGCATATTTTTGAATTATTCCCATCACTAAATCCACAGAATCTTTTTGGTTTTCTCCATACAATACTCCATTCACTTTTCTTAATAGAGCTGCTTTTTCAGAATCCGATAAAATTGGGTTAACCTTAAAAACCGGCACATTCCCTTTTTCAATTTCAGTAGTCGTAATTATACAATCTACATCAAATATATTTGATTCATATTCCCGTTTTGAAATTGCATTTAATATATCTATATTTGAAAATAACTTCTCTAATTGATACTGCAACATACGTGATGTACCAATACCATTTGGACAAACAAGTAATGCCGTTTTTCGTGGATTGGGAACGATTCCCTCTTTCCTCATCCAAGCTCCAAAATGCATAGTAACATACACAATTTCATCATCGGAAACAGATTTTTTCACATATTCTTCAAAATGATGAATTACCTTTTTCGTAAGAAAATATACCTCTTCATAGTTTTCTTGAATTGTATTTCGTAATGGGTTTTCAATTTCTATTCCATACTTCACACGATAAAATGCAGGTTTCATATGCAAATATAGATCAGTAAACAACCCATTAAAGTCTTGAAATAAAACACAAGCATAGTGTTGAAAATCTTTAATCATGCGGTCAACAATTGAATGTATTTCATCCATATTATTTTTCTCATAAATATTTTCCTGATAATTTACTTTTGCACCTAACAAATGAGTCGTAATATAATAGATTTCATCTATTGGAAATTTAACAATAAACGCTCGTTCAAACTGCTTTGCTATATATTTTGCAGCTTCAAATTGCTTTGAATCTTGCAGAACATTTTTTTCAGCTTCTTCCATCTCGACGCACTTACCTTTTAGAATACGTCTATGGAACAAATACATGTAAACGCTTAAATTTTCTAGTACCTCATCTGTATATTGGACACCTAAAAACTCTTCACAATTCGCAAGAATTTTTTTTATAGTGTATAATGTTTCTCGTGCAAGAGTATCTGTTTCACTTCCCATATCACACATAATATAATTTACTTGTGATATTAAATACTCCCAGCTATGTTGGCAAATAATTTGAGAGAGGCTTAAAATTAATAAATTTCGTTTACTCTGTTCATTTCCAACGATTTGATATCCTTCTTTACGACCAAAATGTAAAGATAAGTTATACTTATTTAACTCTACTTTTAGCTTTTTCAAATCTGCGAGTACAGTATTACGACTTACCTGCAAAAGGTTTATTAAGTCTTCCAATAAAATTCTTTTTTCCTGTATTAGCAAATATAATATTAACCATATTTTTCTTTCTTTCGGAGAATATTCATATTGATTAATCACACACTCATTTAATTTTTTTACTATCATTTGTTTCGTTTCTTTATTTAAGCAATAACCTAAGTGTCGTATATATTCAATAGAATGTAATCCTTCCTCTTGTAACCAATCGTCAATCTTCTTAATATCATAATAAAGCGTTCGTTTAGAAACTTGAATTACATCAATTAGTTGATTTATAGGCACATAACCTTCTGCTTGAATAATTTGTTGCAAAATATTTATACTTCGAGTATCTAATATCATATTTGGTGTACACCCTTTCTATACTTGTTCACTAATTGACTTGCAAGTATAGATACTAACTTTGCAAAATTAGATTTTTTGAAATCGCTTTCTATTAATATAATATCTATTATTGCTTCTAAATATAAGTCCAAATTTTTGTTTTTCTGCAGTGCAAAGATTGTGCTTTGAAAATTTCTTATGTCTGTGTTTAATGCTATTATTCCCCTTTCTGTTCCTTTTCAACAAAACATGAATATTACCCCTCAGAATTTTTAATACTGTATAGTAGCTTAGCACATATTACTCTTAAGGAGTGATATGTATATGGATTTTCTTTCAGCTGAATATTTGTCAGCCTTGCTTGCCATTATTGTAATTGATTTAGTTTTAGCGGGTGATAATGCCATTGTAATTGGATTAGCAGCAAGACGATTACCGAAAGATCAACAAAAGAAAGTAATTATATGGGGAACTATCGGGGCAATCGCGATTAGAGCTCTCGCTACTTTAGTTGTCGTTTGGTTGTTAAAAATACCAGGGTTACTTCTAATTGGTGGTGTACTTCTTATATGGATCGCTTACAAATTAATTGCTGAAGGCAAAGATCATGATATTAAAGCAGAAGAAGGTTTTTGGTCTGCTATTAAAACCATTATCATTGCTGATGCATTAATGGGCATTGATAATGTCCTCGCTGTTGCTGGAGCTGCGCATGGCAATTTTTCTTTAGTAATCATCGGGCTATTGGTTTCAATTCCAGTAGTAGTTTGGGGCAGTACATTAATTTTAAAATGGGTCGACCGTTATCCTATCATTATTACAATTGGAGCAGCTGTTTTAGCTTATACTGCCGCGAAAATGATTGTGGATGAAAAGTGGTTCACTGCATTTTTCGAAAGTAACCCTTTCATTAAATGGGCATTCATCATTATTGTCATTGCTGGTGTAGTGTTCTTTGGAAAGATGAAACAAAAGACTAAAGATGTTTCTATATAATAACAACGTTCTATTTATAAACAAAAGCGCCACTCATATGAGTAGCGCTTTTTAATATTTATTTCGTTTCCCCATCTTCAGTCGTCTTTACCTTCGTTTTATTTTTATCACGATGGTTATAGTTGTACTTTGAACGATCTACCGGTGTAAATCCTTCCGGTGTGTAGAATCGTAATAAGTCACCATTTACGACTTGGTCAGAGTATTTTAGTGATTTTTGAACCATTTGTTCATTTTGTTTTATTTCGTCTGTAAATTCTACTGGTTTTCCAGTCGTTGTATCATAGTATTTGCCGTTTAATGCAGTAACTGTTGGACTTACGTAGTTACCATTACGGAACGCAACGACTTGTTTATGATCTGGTGATAATAAATCTGAACCAAATTGAACATAATCTTTTGTATCTGTTCCAAGTAAGTGTAAAAGAGTTGGAAGAACATCAATTTCACCACCGTATTGATGTTGTACGCCACCTTTCACACCTGGTACACGAACGATTAAAGGTACACGCTGTAACTGTGCATTTTCAAACGAGTTAATTTCTTTACCCATTACTTTTGACATTGCTGCGTTATGATTATCTGAAATACCGTAATGGTCTCCGTACATAACGATAATAGAATTATCGTATAAACCAGATTGTTTCAAGTAATCGATGAAACCTTTTACAGATTCGTCTAAATAACGTGCTGTTTGGAAATACGTATCTACAGACGAGTCACCTGTGTTCGCTGGTTCAATTGTCGCTTCCTCTTTATCAATTGGATACGGGAAGTGATTCGATAACGTAATAAACTTCGTATAGAACGGTTGTTTCAATGTCTCTAATAACGGAATGGATTCATTAAAGAATGGTTTATCTTTTAATCCATAGTTTACTACATCTTTTTCGTTCATATCATAGTATGAAGCATCAAAGAATTTATTAAAACCAAATGATTTATAAATATCATCACGGTTCCAGAATGTTTTATAGTTACCGTGGAATACTGCTGATGTGTATCCTTGTTGTCCTAAAATTGCTGGTGCTGATTGATATGTGTTATGAGATTTCGTTGTAAATACAGATCCTTGTGGTAAACCAAACATAGAATTCTCTAACATAAACTCCGCATCAGACGTTTTCCCTTGTCCTGTTTGATGGAAGAAGTTATCAAAGTAAAGTGTATTCGCATCTTTTGTAAATGAATTTAAGAACGGCGTTACTTCTTGACCATTTAATTTATAGTCAATTAAGAAGTTTTGGAATGACTCTAAATGAATATAGATTACGTTCATTCCCTTTCCTTTACCGAAATACTCAGGGTTTGGACTAGCGTAAGTTGATGTCAAATAATTTCTTACTTCTGTCATATTATCTCCATCAGCTAATGCTCGTTCTGTTGATGCTTTCGCACTTTGAATTCCATCATAAATTGTATAGTTATATGCCCCTAAATATTTCACAATATAATTACGATCGAATGTTCTTGTTAATAATTCAGGACGGTCAGATTCTGCAAGTCCTAAGTTAACACTGAATAATAAAATACCTGCTACAAATACTAAAGATAATTTATGTTTCGCAACACGAATTGGTTTTGGATTTGCAAATTTCGTTGCTACTAACACAATTAAAATAATTGTATCTAAGAAGTATAGCGGATCATAAAGATGTAACAACGCAATAATACTACCACCTAAATCTCCAAAGTTATTCGTTTGTGTTAATGTCGGGAACGTAATAAAGTCACTGAAAAAGCGATAGTATACGACGTTTGCGTATAAAAGAATCGACAATAACAAGTTGATAACAATTAACCAAATATAAGATCGTTTCCCTTTTGCAAATAATGCAAGTCCTAAAAATAGAACTGCTGAACTAAGTGGGTTGAAAAACAGCAAGAATTTTTGGATTGTGTTTGAAATTCCTAAATTAAATTCCGTTACATAAGCTGCATATGTTTTGAGCCAAAATAAAATAACGGCAAACAGAAAGAATCCAAAATGATTGCTTAACACACTTTTGCTCTTTAATAAGAATTGTTTCATTTCTCCACCTCTTTTGATCATCCAAGGCTTATTTTTTTTATAAGTCTGTCTCTCTATTCAATTTTTTATCTTCAAATAGATTTTATATATTTAACTATATGAAGAATACTAGTAATTATAATTTGAAGCTAGTATTTATTCAACTATTTCTTTTTAGACATTTTGACCTTGGTTTCTATTTAACAAAATAAATTTGTAACATTTCCTGTTTTCTCCCAAGATTCATCCACTAATTATGACATCACATACTATAAACCTTTATTCACTACTTCGCAAATAAATATGTCTCCAGTTCTGGAACATTAATGTAATATAATGAAATTCACAATAGATAGCATTTAATTTTTTGATATATATTATTTCTTCATTCAGTTATTTATGCTTCAGCCATTCTTCTATGTGCAAAATCCAAATCTCTTTCCTCTAATAAAGTTATTCTTGAATAATTATTCACAATCCATAAAAATAATGATTATAAAAACCCTCGCTCTCAAAACGAAAGCGAGGGTTTTCATCATTTATTATTGACCTTTGTACATTGCATCTACTTGTTTTTGAAGTTCTTCATTTTCTAAGAACTCATCGTAAGTAGCCTCTTTATCGATTACACCGTTTGGCGTTACTTCGATAATGCGGTTTGCAATTGTTTGTACGAACTGATGGTCATGAGATGTGAATAAAATTGTACCTTTAAATGCGATTAAACCATTGTTTAATGCAGTGATAGACTCAAGGTCTAAGTGGTTCGTTGGATCGTCAAGTGTAATTACGTTTGCACCACTTAACATCATTTTAGATAACATACAACGAACTTTTTCGCCTCCAGATAATACAGAAACGTTCTTCTTAACTTCTTCGCCTGAGAATAACATACGGCCTAAGAAACCACGTAAGAAGCTTTCTGACTCATCTTGTGGAGAGAATTGACGTAACCATTCAACTAAGTTGTAGTCACTGTTCTCAAAGTACTTAGAGTTATCTCTTGGGAAGTACGATTGAGATGTTGTAACGCCCCATTTAAATGAACCACTATCTGGCTCCATTTCACCCATAAGGATTTTGAATAATGTCGTCATTGCAATATCGTTACGACCGATAAATGCAACTTTATCACCTTTATTTAAAGTGAAGTACACATTATCTAACACTTTTTCACCATCAATCGTTTTAGAAAGACCTTCAACAGTTAATAAGTCATTTCCTACTTCACGCTCTGGTGTGAAGCCAACAAATGGATAACGACGAGATGATGGCTTAATATCATCTAATGTAATTTTATCTAATAATTTTTTACGAGAAGTTGCTTGTTTCGCTTTAGATGCGTTTGAGCTAAAACGTGCAATGAAGTTTTGTAACTCTTTTACTTTCTCTTCTTTTTTCTTATTAGCATCTTGCGTTAATTTTAAAGCTAATTGGCTTGACTCATACCAGAAGTCATAGTTACCAACATAAAGTTGAATTTTACCGAAATCAAGATCAGCCATGTGTGTACATACTTTATTTAAGAAGTGACGGTCATGGGATACAACGATTACTGTATTTTCAAAGTTCATTAAGAAGTTTTCTAACCATTGGATCGCTTTTAAGTCCAAGTGGTTCGTAGGCTCATCTAGTAATAGAATATCAGGTTGACCGAATAAAGCTTGAGCAAGTAATACTTTTACTTTCTCTGCACCAGTTAACTCAGACATTTTCTTATCATGAAGGTCTTCACCAATACCTAAACCTTTAAGAAGGATTGCAGCTTCTGACTCAGCTTCCCAACCGTTAAGCTCAGCGAACTCACCTTCAAGTTCTGCAGCACGCATACCATCTTCATCACTAAAATCTTCTTTCATATAAATGGCATTTTTCTCTTGCATTACTTTGTAAAGACGAGTATGACCCATAATTACAGTTTCTAATACTGGGAACTCTTCGTATTCGAAGTGGTTCTGTTTTAATACTGCAAGACGCTCACCTGGCGTAATATGTATGTCACCTGTTGATGGTTCGATTTCTCCAGATAAAATCTTTAGAAATGTTGATTTACCAGCACCGTTTGCTCCGATTAAGCCGTAGCAGTTACCTGGCGTGAATTTTATGTTAACATCTTCAAACAATTTGCGATCCGCGAAACGCAAACTAACGTTACTTACTGTAATCATTTGTATCCTCCTACTAATACCGCTTATTTCAGCGTTTTCTCACCGATTGTCTTAAAAAATCGCATATTACGACTCAATTATTGTAGACTATAGCTATTATATAGTAGAAGCTGGATGAATAGCAACGGTTGATTGCTATTCCTTTCTTTACAAACTTGAATAAAACCTTTGTTTTTAATTATATTAAAGTTACATACACACTTTAAGAAGGATTCATTTTGAAAAAAATATTTATAATTGGAGCATTATGTTTATCCATTGAAATAATACAATCATTTGAATGCATTTCGCATTATAAATAGCAAACTAAAACGCTCACAAAATATTCTGAGCGTTTTTATTTCCTTCTTCAACTAAAGCACCCGTTAGTGTAAAAAGCTATTTCACCATTTTTATTGTTAACTTATCTTTTAGCATTGAACTATATGAGTCAATTTCATATTTTGTATTATTGATTTTTTCTTTTTTCATTTTTAACATATCGAATATTTCTAACTCTAAATCCCTTCTAGCCTCAAGAACTTTTATCGTTCCTTCTACACCTGAATGATTATGTTCTTTCCCATAGCCTTGGTTCGTGTAATAGTCGACAATTCCTTTGGACCATTCTGGATTTCTTTCTTTTAATGCCTTCCTAAATGAAAATTCAAGATCATCTTGTTCTACATAGAATAACATTGGATTTAAATTCTCTATGATTTTTGCAATTTTCATTACATAATTTATTATTTTTTCTTTTTGTTCACCGTATTTAATCATCCCAATTGTTAATGGATTTTGTATGAAACAACATTCAAAAATATAAACCTTATTATCTTCTAGAGCAATTTCAGCAAAGTCATTCCATTTGTCAGCAATTAATTCAATATTTTTATCGAATGGTAATTCATATATATCGTTTCTTGAAATATCGTTACATAATTCGTCCGAAAACTGGTCACCAAACTCATTTTTTATCTTTCTGTATGGTAATAAATAATTGCTTCCTTTTTTTAAAACTCTTTTAAGAAGAACTTCTTTAAAATCTCCACTGTTAGATACTAATCTATCGAATTCAAATTTATTAAAACAAGATACACCATCATAGTCGGCGGGGTGGTTCAAATTCCCCTCTAAAAATAGTTCAACTTCAATTTTATTTTGGTTTAGAATTTCATTTATTAGCTTTGCAGTGGTCGATTTTCCGAATCCAGGTAAACCTTCTACTATTATTAGTTTTGTATTCATATTTATAAATCCCTTCCTTGAAAGTATTTAACCAAGATTTAAAAAATTACTTACTCCACTGCAATCACTCCTTCAAAATACGATATTCAACATTTCCTTTGAAAAATCCTTCTTAAAGTAACCTGACCGTTAACTTAAGAACATTTTTTCATAATCTCTATCATTATTTTAACATAAATTTTCCATTTACCTTTTAAAAAAGATATTCCACCATTATTTGAGTGAACTATATAAAAAAGGATGCAAAATCATATGTGATTTTGCATCCCTAATTTGTGTGTTATTTTATATTTTCTATCCTATAACGGAACCAGTTACTTTTAAAAGTGGATTCTTTTATTTCCTTTCACTTAATTTCTTTGCATAATTCTTCATTTTACTCGTTAATCCTATTAAAGCAGGTAACAACATTGGCATCACAATAATAGCTAATAGTAACAGTGCAACACCAACAACGGATGCTACTTGTATAAGCGTTAATACACCTGAAGGGATTAATGCAGCAAATGTACCTCCTAAAATAATTGCTGCTGATAATACGACTCCTCCAATATGACGAGAAGCAGTTACAATTTTCGTCGCTGGGTCCCCTTCTAACTCATTGTATCTCATCATTACAAAAATACTATAATCCACTCCTAAAGCGACTATCATTATGAAACTAAAGAACGGAACATTCCAGCTTAATGAATCTACATGTAAAACATGCGTACTAATTTGTTCACTTATCCCTAATGATGCAAAGTACGCTAATAGTAACGATCCAATAATAAAGATGGTATTTAATAATGAACGTGTAATCATCATTAATACAATCGCAATTCCAATTAACATAATTGTAGCTGTACGTAAGAAGTCTTGCCCTGTTACTTCTTTTAAATCAACGTTTCTAGCTGTCGTTCCTCCAATTGCTGTTTTCGCATGATTTAATTCCGTCCCCTTCAAAGTACCATCTATCGTTTTATTGATTTCTTGAATAACTGGCATCGCTTCTTTTGAATACGGATTTACGTCTAAAATGATTGTCATTTTAGCAGTCTTTCTATCATGTGACATGTACGTATTCAAAGCTTTTTGGAAATCTTCTCCCTCCAAAACTTCTTTTGGAATATAGAATTTCTCAGAGCTTTTTGATTCATTTAGTTCTCCTAAATATTTCTGAGCATCCCCTAGGCCGTTACTTACCTTTTCAAGGCCTTCTGTACTTTTAGATAGTCCTGATTGTAATTGCCCCATCTGTTCTTGCAAGTCTTTCAGTCCGGTTAATAGCTGGCCTTGCCCATCGTTTATTTTCGTTAATCCGGTTTGTAATTCAGATGACTTGTTCGCAATTTGTTTTGAACCTGAAGCACCTTCATTTAATCCATTTTTAAGATCAGCTGCTCCTTTTTGTAACTTAGTAACTCCGTTGCTCATTTCTTTTAAGCCATTATCCACTTTCAATAACGATTGATTCGCTTCTTTAAATGATCCCATCGCCGCATTGTGTTGCGTTGCTAATTGATTTAATTCATTTGAAAGCCCACCTAATTGCTTTTGAGCCTCTTTAGCAATTCCTATCGTCTGCAGAATGTTAGGATCATTTGCTAATTCTGGTTTCGTTTGGATGAAATTGGTCATTAACATTTCAATTTGTTCATAACCTTTCTTCGCACCGTCAATCGCTTGAGAAATACTTCCGAAGTATTGACCGTAAGAACTTAAACCTTTTTCTAACTGCGTATAGCCAGCATGAAGTTGTGAAGCTGCATGAGATAATATACTTATATTTTCATTTACTGAAGTTAACCCACTCTCAATTTGCTGCGCACCTTTTGCTCCATCATTTATGCCATTAGATAGTTGATTTAAAGCTGTTCCTAATGCCGATACACCATTCTTCGCTTCATTTGTTCCATCAATTAACTTTTGAACGTTTGCAAGACTATTTGAGTCCTTATTACCCATCTTATCTTTCGCAGTAGTTAATCCATCATTAATTTCCTTTATACCACCATTGGCATCTCCTAAACCTGTATTTAGTTCACCCGCTTGTTTATTTATATATAGTTCTTTAATCCTATCACCAGTTGGACGTGTCGGTGCATATACTTCTGAAACACCTTTCACTTTCAAAATCTTATCAGTTAGTTCATCTAAAGTTTGAAGTGAACTCGCCTCATCTAACTTGTTATTCGATTGAATGGCTAACGTACTTGGTGAAGAAAAACCAGGTGGAAAATGTTCTTCTATTACATTAATCCCCATTTTCGACTCATATTTATTGTCTACTTCAAATAAGTCGTTGTAATTAAGTGTATTAGAATACTTTAATATGAAAGGAATCGATATCACGAATACAATAATTAAAGCTACAAATGGTCTTACTACTGAGTTTTTCGCAAAGAATCCCCATAGACGACTGTCTTCATGACCTTTAAATGTTTTAACGGGATAAAACATCCCTTTTCCTAAAAGCACCATGAAAAACGGATTTAACGTAGTTAATACTAGTAATAAAACTGCGACACCGATTGCTACCGCTGAAGTAGATTGATATAATTTAAAACTCGCTAAAGCAAGAGATGCAAAACCAATTAGTACTGCTATCCCGCTATATAAAACGGTTTTCCCTGCCGATTTAAATGTTTCTTTCGTAGCCAAAAATGCGTTTTCTTGTTTACTTAATTCTTCTTTAAATCTTGTAAATAATAAAATATTATAGTCTGTTCCAACCCCAAACAGGACAACAACGACAAACACTTGCGTAAAGTTAGAAAACGGAAAATTAAATTGATCTACTAAATGGGCAATAATCCCCATTGAAACTAAATATGATACCCCAACAGTAAGAAGAGAAACAATTGGAACAATAGGTGAACGGAATACAATGATTAATATTACAAGAATGAAAATAATTGAAATAACTTCAGTCTTTTTCACTCCCTCTTGAGAGGATGTAAGAAAATCACCCGCGATTAAGTCACTTCCTGTTAAGTACGTTGTTACCTCTTTCGTTTTCACTTTATTATGAAGATTATTTGTAACTTTCGATATTTCACCATGCTTTTTATCTATCGATACTTGCGTTAAAATAGTCGTATTATCTTTAGAAACTAATTGTTTCTCTAAGTCTTTATTATCTAAATGTGAAACAATTTCTTTAATTCCTAATTGTTCTTTTTCATTTTGCAAAACGTTGATTGTTTTTGTTATTTCCTCTTTTTGTTCAGTCGTTAAAGCTGTTTTACTACCACTATTAAAAACTGCTATAATCTCATACTTTTCTGTCCCGTCTTTATTCATTTCTTTTATCATTTTGTCAGCAATACTACTTTGTTCTGTATTAGGAATCGTAATGTGCCCTTTTTCTTTCACTAATTTATCCATATTAGGCACCGTAACGATCATTGTAATGGTAATAACTATCCACAATAGAAAAGATAAACTTCTCCAATTTTTCAGCTTGCTCATTTGCATCATCTCCCGCGATTAAAATTTCATGTTAGTTTCGGAATGAATATTCATTCCCAGCTTTTTAAAATACCATTCCGGAATGAACATTCATTCCTATTACTCTATTACATTGTTTTATAAACTCTATTAAACTACTTTTTCGGAATGAATGTTCATTCCTTTAGTTACACAAATACCCTCTCCTACTCTCATTTTTTAATTCTATTCAGGAATGAATATTCATTCCTGTCCTTATAAAGCTATAGAATCAAATGATTCTTATAGCGTTCCAAGAGCTTTCTTCCAATTCTTTTACTAATTCTTTTGAGTACTCTAATTGCCCTGTTGCAATTACTTTAATTAATTTTTCTAACGGTTGATATACAATAATAATTAAAGCAACTGGAGGTAACGGACGGAGTAAGCCTTTTACAATCCCATCTTCTATAATATTCATAAAGAAGCCTATAAAATCATCAAATATTTTCTTGCTTTGTTCATCAAGAAAATAACTATCACAGTGAGAATTTGTAAACAGAAAAGCATCCACATTATTTCTCGCAAATTCAAATAAACGGTTATACGTATGACTAAACTGTTCACGAATATTTGCTTCAACAGGAAAATCCGTTTTTATCATTTCAGAAAGCTGTAACATACTTTTTGAAAATAATGAGTTAACAAGCGCCTCTTTATTTTCAAAATAGCGATAAATAGTACCCGCACCGACTTTTGCCTTTTCAGCGATCATTGGAATTGTCGTACCATCGTAACCACGCTCCGCAAAAAGTTGCATCGCAGCATCAAAAATATCCTCTTGTTTGTTTTTAGCCATTTTTTCCACCTCTATTTTCAGGAATGAAAATTCATTCCGTTTTTAATTATAAATTACAGGAAATAAAAGTCAAGTGTGTGACTACGTATAGTTGTAATTTTATTCCCTTATTTGTGAATAAAATTATATCAGCGATTTTCAGGATATATCAACTTACCGACAAAAACCGACGCCCAAAGAGAAAGCTGTCCCAAAATTTGATTTTGGACAGCCCTATTTTTTAAAAGAAATCATAAATAAATGCTTCTCGTACCGGAACTATTTTCTCAAACGTTCGTATTTCCTCTTCACTTCCATTAATTAATTCAAGTTCATTTAGTTCTAATGGGCGTTTGTATCCAAGCAATATTGTAGATAGTGCATTTATATCTAGCTTGATCCCTTTATCCATTGGTTCTTCTATAATTGTTATTTCATAATTTGCAAGTCTCACCGATACATTATTCCACGGTGCAAATGAATCTGTAATATGTAAAATTATTTCTTGTTGTATATTGTTCCAGTTTAACTCATACTGTTTTAAGAACTGCTCTACATCTACAATTCTTCCCATAAAATATGGTTTTATTTCTGTTTTCACACGTGGTTCTTGCAATGTATATAACAACTGTTCGTTTTCACTTACTGTCATTTCAAGTTCTTTAATCATAGAATCATGTTGGCAAATAAAGTTCCATAGACCATTTCGTGCTTCATTATGCAGTGGTACGAATTCTTCTACAGTCATTTTAGATTTTTCTATTTTATATAACATGTAACCTGCTGCCGTTTTATTTTCATCGTAGTAAATTGCTAATGTTAAATCATCATAAACTGCTTGTAACCACCATTTTTCATTGCGAACTAGCATACCAGAAAAACGTTCTGCAAATGTTTCATAAAGCTTCTCGACTTCTTCTGAGTGATTTTCTTTATTGAAACGTTTCACAGTACCATTCACTTGTTTTTTCATAACTAAATCACTCTTTGTCATATGACATACAAGAAGATTCGCACAAAGTTCCCAGCCATATTTACGGTAAAATGCAACAGCAAATGGATGTAACATCGATACTGTATATCCGTCTTTTTTCATCGTTTGAAGTGAATGTTGAAGTAATTCTTTCACATATCCGCTTCTTCTATACTCTGGATACGTTGCTACCCCTGCAACGCCACCCATTTTAAATGTTTCTTTTCCTATGTATATATGAAACGGAATAAGGTGTAGTTTTGCCGCTAAGTCATTACCTTCCATAATACCGTATACTTCATGACTTTCCTTCATTCTTGTAAGTTGCTGCTGCAATCGATCCTCTTCAACTTTATATTGAAAAGCGTATTCTGATAAGCGTAATGCTTCTTTAAATTTATCTTCTGTTAATCGTATAACATTCATATATTTCTCCTCCCTCCTTTATTTGAATTGTACCATAATTCTAAACGTTACAGTTCGGTGAATGAAATTATACTAGCTTATTAACAAACATCCAATATGAAAAAGCAGATACATCTCGTATCTGCTTCTCATCACTTTATTTAGCTAACTTTTGAAGTTCTTCGAAGAATGTAGGGTATGATACACCAACTGCTTCTGCATCTTCAATTGTTGTTTTTCCTTTTGCAATACATCCCGCAATCGCAAGCATCATTCCGATGCGGTGATCACCATAGCTATTAACTGTATTACCTTTTAGAGCTGATTTCCCGTAAATAATCATCCCGTCGTCAGTTGCCTCTATGCGAGCACCAAGTTTCGTTAATTCCGCTACGACTGTATCAATACGGTTCGTTTCTTTTACTTTTAATTCGTGTGCATCTTTAATTACTGTAATTCCTTCTGCTTGCGTTGCCGCTAAAGCGATAACAGGAATTTCATCAATTAATCTAGGGATAATATCTCCGCCGATTTCGATTCCTTTTAATGAAGATGTTTCAATTGTAATGTTTGCAGCTGGTTCTGATGCTCCTTCGTTAATTGGCTCTACAGTGAACGTAGCACCCATTTTCTCTAAAACATCAATAATACCTGTACGAGTTGGATTCATTCCTACATTTTGTAATACTAGTTTACTATTTGGAATAATTGCACCTGCTACTAAGAAAAATGCAGCTGATGATACGTCACCTGGTACTTGAACATCTGTCGCTGTTAACTTTTGTCCACCTGCTAGTTTCACTGTCTTTCCTTCGCGAGTTACTTTAACGCCAAATGCTTCGAGCATTCTTTCCGTATGATCGCGTGAAATATGTGGTTCTGTAACAGCTGTTACACCTTCTGCACGAAGTCCTGCAAGTAAAATAGCTGACTTTACTTGTGCGCTTGCTACCGGCGAAGTGTATTCAATTGCTTTTAAATCTCCACCACGTATTGTTAGCGGTGTAAACGTTCCTTCTTCGCGCCCATCAATGTTCGCACCCATTTGTTTTAATGGATTTGTTACACGTTTCATCGGTCTTTTTGCAATAGATGCATCACCTTGTACGCAAGAGAAAAATGGTGTATTTGCCAAAATTCCTGACATTAAACGTATAGTTGTACCCGAATTACCAACATCTAATACAGCTTTCGGTTCTTGTAAACCTTCTAATCCTTTACCAACTACAGTGACTTCATCACCGTTTTGCACGATGTCTACTCCCATTTCTTTAAAACAAGAAATTGTACTTAAACAATCTGCACCGGGCAAGAAACCTTTAATTGTTGTTTTTCCTTCTGCAATCGCACCGAACATGACAGCACGGTGCGAAATCGATTTATCTCCTGGAATTGTAATGTTGCCATTTAATCCGTTATTAACAGGTTGAATTGTTCTTTCCTTCACGTTTTCACCTTCTCATTTAAATTGTTTCATAAGTTTGGTATTTTTCTTCTCCAAGCGCGAGTTTTGCTTGCATACGATCTTCTTCTCGTTGGAAGCTAATACGTAATACTCCAAGTAATCCTTCACGCGCTTCTAATATTTGCAAGTTCGTAATACTAATTTCCTCGCGAGCCAAAATACTCGTAATGTGGGCCAATGCCCCTACTTTATCTAAAACATCGACGTATAAGTCATGATAGGCAGGAATCGCCCCTCTCTTTCTTACCGGTAAAGAGTCACGGTATTCTTTCGCGTCTGCAAAATAGTTTTGAATCTCGCCTGCATCTCCGGTCGAAACTGTATCATATAAATCTTCCATTTCAGAGATCCACTCTTTTAATAATAACATTAAATGCTCACGATTTTGCTTAACAATATCACTCCACATTTTCGGACTACTAGATGCGATACGTGTAATGTCTTTGAAACCTCCAGCAGCTAGCTGATGAATAAGTGGATTATCTCCTGCATGTTTCTCTACTTGCTTTACTAATCCAGCTGCAATAAGATGCGGGAAATGACTTACAATTCCTGTTACATAATCGTGTTCTTCTGTGTTTAAAACAAGGAAATGTGACCCTGTTCCTTTTAACCAATCTTTCAACTCTTCCACATCTTCATTTGGCACGTGATGCATCGGTGTTAAAATGTAAAATGCATTTTCAAATAAATGCGCTTTTGCACTTTCAACTCCCGTTTTATGAGAACCTGCCATCGGATGTCCACCAATGAAAGAAATTTCCTTTGAAAACAAAGCTTCTGCTTCATTCATAATCGTTCCTTTTGTACTACCAACATCGGTTACGATAACATCTTCTCGTAACCGAAATGACGCTAATTTGTGTAATAATTTCTTCGTTTCTTCAACTGGAGAAGCAAAAACAATTAAATGCGCCTCTTCACATGCATGTTGTAAATTTACTGCTATTTCATCTACTACGTGTAATTCTTTTGCACGCTCTACTTGTTCTTGAAATATATCATAACCTGTTATCGTTACATCGTGCTCTTTCTTAATTGCTAATGCGAGAGAGCCTCCGATTAAACCAGTTCCAATTAATACTACCTTCTTACGCATTTGCCTCATCTCGAGACTTTCTTTTTTTATTTTCAAAGTGTTGTTGTAACACTGAAATCACTCCTTCATTTTGCTCCCTTGTTCCGACTGTAATACGGACACCATTTGGGAACGGCCGAATAATAAATCCTGCGTGTGCACAAGCTTCATAAATCTCTCCAGCATTCTCAACTGGTAAGAAGATGAAATTTGTTTGCGATGGATAAAATGGAATATCATTTTCCTTACAAAAGCTCTCGTATTGTTGTAATCCTTCTGTATTTACACGAACTATTTCTTCAATAAACTCGTCATCACCAAAAGCAATCGTCGCTGCTTTTTGCGCTAATGAAGATACGTTAAATGGCAAACGTACGACATTTAATTTCTCAATTAACTCTTCCTGTCCAATCGCATATCCTACGCGGAAAGAAGCTAATCCGTACGCTTTGGAAAATGTTCTAAGCACAAGAATATTTTTATGCTTTTCTAAAAGCGGTAATGTCTCTGGGAAATCTTTTGCTGTTACGTATTCATAGTACGCTTCATCAATGACAATTAACGTATTTTCACTAATCCCTTCAATGAATTGAGTCAATTTTCGGTCATTCACATATGTGCCTGTCGGATTATTTGGATTACAAATCCATACGATTTTCGTATTATTATTTACCGCTGACGAAATTTCGTCTAAATCGTATACACCGTTATTTAGTGGAACTTCTTTCACTTCACAGCCTTCAATAATCGCATGATGACGGTACTGCGGGAATGTTGCACCTGCCGTTACGATGTTATCTCCTGCTTTAAGTGCTGCACGACTTATGATTTGAATGACTTCATCTAAACCACTACCGCAAAGTACTTGTTCCATTTGTACTTGTAATTTATTTGCAATTGTTTGACGGAGCGTTGTCGCACCTCCGTCAGGATATAAAGCATGGTCCAACCACGATTTTTGCAACTCATCTAAAACACGTGGTGAACAGCCGAATGGATTTTCATTCGATGCTAATTTCACAAATGCATGATCTCCGTACACTTCTTTCATTTGTTCAGGTGATTTACCTGGTTTATATGGTTGTAATGATGATAGTTGATCTTTTACTTGCATGTTAAAACCACCTTTTTATTAAAATTCTTTTGCGTATTTATTATGTTGCGTAATGTTTTGTTGAATTAACTCCATACGATCTTTTCCGAATTGTTCGACTAGTGCATGTGCAAGTTCCCATGCTACAACAGATTCAGCTACTACACCTGCTGCTGGTACTGCACAGCTATCCGACCTTTCAATACTCGCTTGAAATGCTTCTTTCGTATCAATATCAACACTTGCTAACGGTTTGTATAATGTAGGTATTGGTTTCATTACACCTCTTACGACAATTGGCATTCCCGTTGTCATACCGCCCTCTAAACCACCGGCATTATTCGTTTTTCTCGTGTATCCTTGTTCTTCATCCCATAAAATTTCATCGTGCACTTTACTTCCTGGCTGTCTTGCTGCTTCAAAACCAACACCAATTTCAGCACCTTTAAATGCATTAATGCTCATAATTGCACCAGCAAGTTTTGCATCTAATTTACGATCGTAATGAACGTAACTACCAACGCCAATCGGCATTCCTTCTGCAATGACTTCTACAATGCCTCCGATTGAATCTCCGCTACTTTTTGCATGATCAATTGCATTCATCATCTCTTGTTCTACTTCTTTATCTAAACATCGAACTGGTGAGTTTTCAGTAATCGTTTGAATTTCTTCAATTGACAAGTTAGAAATATGTTTTGCTTTTACTCCACCGATTTCAAGTACATGCCCTGCAATTTCTACGCCTAATTCTTTTAAAATTTGTTTCGCAACTGCTCCAGCTGCAACCCTTACTGTCGTTTCTCTTGCAGACGAGCGCTCTAGTACGTTTCTTATATCACGGTGACCGTATTTAATTGCTCCATTTAAATCCGCATGTCCTGGACGTGGCTTCGTAATTGTACGTTTCATGTCTTTACTTTCTTTTTCCGAAATTGGCTCTGCACCCATTACTTTCGTCCAATGTTTAAAATCATCATTTTTTACGATTAACGTAATTGGTGAGCCAAGTGTTACCCCATGACGAACACCACTTACAATTTCAACTGTATCCGTTTCAATTTGCATACGTCTTCCGCGTCCGTGCCCTTTTTGCCTTCTTAATAATTCTTTATTTATATGTTCCGCCGCCAGCGTTAAACCTGCTGGTACACCTTCTAAAATAACTGTTAACTGCGGTCCATGTGATTCTCCAGCTGTAATGTATCTCATTTCTCTTGCCCCTTTACTATTTTTTTGTACAAAAAAGTCCCTACTGAGCGCTCAGTAGGGACGATGTTTATCGCGGTACCACCCTAGTTGTAGACTTCTTTCGTCTACCTCTCTTCATTGTTAACGATCATCTGACCGTCTTTTCCTCCAAAATTTGGCGAAAAAGATGCTCCAAGGCTGTAATTCATGCTTACCTTTGTACTGATTCACACCGACCATCAGCTCTCTTTAACAGGGAGATAAGCACTACTGTTTCCTCTTCAGCGCATATATGATATGGAATTAAGATAATTTATTTTTGAATCCTTTTAACTCTTCCATGAATTTATGGAATTCTGGAATATCCATTTGTTGTGCAGAATCTGATAATGCAACTGCTGGGTCTGGGTGTACTTCAGCCATTACTGCATCTGCGCCAATTGCAAGTGCTGCTTTTGCTGTTGGTAATAATAAATCTCTACGTCCAGTTGAATGCGTTACGTCAACAACAACTGGTAAATGTGTTTCTTTCTTTAAAATCGGTACTGCTGAAATGTCTAATGTGTTACGTGTCGCTCTTTCGTATGTGCGGATACCGCGCTCACAAAGAATAATTTGGTCGTTACCTTGTGCAATGATGTATTCCGCTGCATTAATGAACTCATCAATTGTTGCTGCTAATCCACGTTTTAATAATACTGGCTTGTTAACTTTACCTACAGCTCGTAGTAAATCGAAGTTTTGCATGTTACGTGCACCAACTTGAATTACATCAACGTAGTCTAATGCCATTTCAACATCGTTCGGATTTAAAATTTCACTAATAATCGCTAAGTCGAACTCATCTGCTACTTGGCGTAAGATTTGTAATCCTTCTACTCCTAAACCTTGGAAATCGTATGGAGATGTTCTCGGTTTGAAAGCACCACCGCGCATTAATTTTAAGCCTTGGTCTTTCATCGCTTGCCCTACTTGGCGAACTTGCTCTAAGCTTTCTACCGCACAAGGTCCCATAATGAACGTTTGTGTTCCGTTACCAATCAATTCACCTTTTACGTCAACAATTGTGTTTTCTTGTTTCTTTTTACGTGATACTAGTAATGCTTTACGGTTATCATCTTCTTGTAATTCTAAGCTAGCTTTGAAGATTGTTTTGAAAATATGTTGAACCGTTGATGTTTCGAATGGTCCTTCGTTATTCTCTGCGATCATATCAAGTACTTCACGCTCACGTACTGGATCAAAACGTTTCGTACCTTGTACTTGCTTTTGCTCCCCAATTTTTTGAACGATTTCACCACGTTTGTTTAAAAGGTGTAATAGTTGTAAGTTAATTTCATCTACCTGTTTACGTAATTGATCTAATTCATGATTTGCCATTTGGAAATCCTCCTCTAATGTTTTAAAAGTTATAGTAAGAGAATGAAAAATTCTCTATTTTCTGAACTGGTCAATTATACAAATTTAAAGTGGAATCGATCCCTCTTCTTATTTTAAACTAATAATTAGTACAAAGACACTATCTACTAATTAAAAACCCACTTTTTTGTACAAAAAATCCCTACTGATTCAATCAGTAGGGACGATATTTATCGCGGTACCACCCTAGTTGTAGACTTCTTTCGTCTACCTCTCTTCATTGTTAACGATCATCTGACCGTCTTTCCCTTCATAAAGACAATGCTATCTTTACTACGAAAAAGATGCTCTAGGACTGTAATTCGCTCTTGTTTTTGTACTGGTTCACACCAACCACCAGCTCTCTGTTACAGGGAAACAACAACTACTGCTTTTCCTTTCAACGCATACATATTTAATTTTCAAGTTGGGCCACTAAAATACAAAAAGTCCCTACTGAATAAATCAGTAGGGACGATATTTATCGCGGTACCACCCTAGTTGTAGACTATCTTTCCGTCTACCTCTCTTCACTGTTAACGATCAATTGACCGCTTTTTCTTCATAAAGACAATACTATCTTTACTACGAAAAAGATGCTCCAAGACTGTAATTCATGATTATCCCTGTACTGGTTCACACCAACCACCAGCTCTCTGTTACAGTAAGACTAACCACTACTGTGATCTCTTCATTGCACTTTGTTTATTCAAATGTTTTTTGAAATTGAATAAGTATGATTCGTATTATAGAACGCTTTTCAAAACACTGTCAACAACTTTTTATATATTTTTTAAAATTCCACTTTCGCCCTACATTTCTTCTTGTAAATTCTCCATAACAATTCCGATGCGAATTATCTCATTATCTATTGCATTTATTACACATTTTTCTACTTTATACCCGATTAATAATTCTTTTATTTGAATGATTTCCGTTTCAAGTAAATCCGCTTCCTGAAGCGTTTGCAGTAAAGTAAAAAATACGTTTGCATACAACTCTTTATACATTTTTATACTCTCTGTCTTCTCAAGTATTTCATTGAATAACTGTTTTAACTCCGTTTGATTTCCCTTTCCACCTACGTCCGAAAATGATTTACAAATTATCGATAACCCTCTTTCTACTATTTCATCCATAAATAAAATAATACGTAAAAGCATTACATATTCTCTAGCTGTGATTTCACCCATTTTCGGTCGTTCTCGCAAAAATATACTGAGCCAAGCTGCCCAAAATTTTTGTTGCTCTTTTGCGCTTAACGTTTTGACGTAATAGCATAAAAACTGCATAAACTTAATTTTATTTTCTTCATTTTCTCGTATAAGTAAAGGGTATAACCAGTCTGTTTTTTGTTCCCAATACAGTACACATTTAATAAATACAAAACTGAGCCATTTTAAGAAAGCTTCCCTCGTATGCGGATGTAATACTTCTAAATGTTCTACTGCATACTTAATAAATCGCTTCATTTCTGTAAATAAAGGTAAATTTATTTGCGTGTAACATAAGCCGGCCCATGCATATTTCGTAATCTCATTTTCCTTCTTTAACTCTAAGTACGGTAACAAATATTTTCGGCACCATTGTTTCTCAATATGATAAAGAAATGTAATATCCGCTACTAAACGCGCTAACATAAAATTTGTCCGTTCTGTACTAATTCTTACTTGTTCTTCAAATAAAAATAAATATTCATACACATTACGATCGTATAAATGATCATATGATAACAGTTTTAATAATACAGCTGTCATTTTCCCAACAGGATGCTGAATCGATTCATTGTAAAAATCTTGTTTTCCAAGCTTAAAATCCGTGTCACTTTTCATTACTTGAGGGAATACTGAAAAAGCAAACCGTTTTACATTGCGTATACTATTTTCCTCTAACTCTTCTAACCGATTGCTAATTTCATATAGAAAGCTACTAATTAACCAATGAAATGCAGTATTTCTAACGAATTTCTGCAACAGAGGAATAACTTTTTGTATTTGTTCATTTGTCAGTCCTCGGTTATTTCGCCACTCTCTAATACAAACAAACCAAACTTCATTACTTATTTCGTGCATACCTACTAATTGATAAGCAAATGAAATACTCCATTCTGTATTCAATTTACATGCTTTCGATAACATCTCTAAAAAATGACGTTGTTCAAACACACCATCTTGAGAGAATTGGCGAACTTGTTTCATAATTTCTTCATCTTTCAGCTGTAATAATCCATCAGCAGTTACATTACAAGTAATACTTTGTTCTGTCGTCTCTCTCTTTTTTACACTGTATCGATCAGAATGAAAGTGTGGATGTTTTTGCTTCATTAACTCATAACCTTTTGCTGTAGATGGACTATTTGAATCACACGTGAATAATAAATCTAACAGTAAACAAACATCAAATGCCCTCTCCTCTGCAAGGTTCTTTAATACAATTTGAATGACTTCTTCCTTTGTTTTTTCTAAAGAGAGTGCGTAATGATTTTTTATAAGTTGAAAAACTTCTTGTTTATACGTGACATCTAAAAGAATTTCTTCCTGTAACAACCATTTCATCTTCTCATCGGCGCTTACGAATATATTTTTATTCATCGCATCAATGGCAATTCGATTTTGAAGTATGCTGCTTGCTTCTATCATTTCAGTAATATAATAATTTGCTTTTTTCTCATTGTTTTCACATAAATAGGCTAAACACTCTTTTACAATTTGAATTAAAAACGCAAGATCATTTTGCTGAAACTCTTTTTCCACATTTTCCTTATCCCTTTTTTTCAGTGCCGTTTGCCTTAGTGATAACATCCGCAACTTCTCTATTCCCATCATCATAATTGGAACGGCGTAATAAGAAATATGCGGTTTCATCTTTTCATTCCAAATTTGCTCCACATAAGAAAATGTAGACACGGGTAAACGACTCGACTCCTCAAGTTCTATTGATTCTTGCGTATTATCATTTCCCCACTTTCTTTCACGCTTCAATTTAAGTTTTCCGTCCAAAATAAACGTTAATAACAATAAAGCGATTTCTTTATGCTCAGGAAAAGAACATTTTTGCAGTAAGTAAGAAATTGTTTCGATCGATTTACTATCTTTTTCAGCTGTTTCTAATAAAAGCAGTGTCCACCGTGCAAACAACAATGGGTCCATCTCGATTTTCGTCTCACTTAAGTAACTACAAATTGTTCTCCATAATAACGGAGATAGTTTAGATTGATTTTTAAAAATTAATTGAAATAATTCTTTTTGGTGACTAAAAAGAAATTGTTCCACTAACCATTTTGCAAGTAATTCATCTACCTCGTTATAGTTTGATGTAATTAAAAATAAATTTTGTAATTTCCCTTCCGCTTCAAGCCATTCCACCCACTCATAATCATGAGCAAATTCAACGAAGTAGCGGACTGTTTCAATTTTTTTAATGGATTGTTTTATGTATGATAATTGTTCCTGCTCTACAGAAGGTGGAACTGTTACTATGTCACGAATGCGCATTCGTTTTGTAATATAATTATCACCCATTAACTCCGCCCATCGTTTTACTGCTTTAACGAGAGACTGATGATTATTACCTTTATTTGGATATACAATCGGCCGTATTCCTAAATGCTCCCAATGATATGTATTTTCTCCTTGTGCGACAAATGCATAACGCCTTGTACTTGGTGGTAAACCAGTTGCTAAATATTTCATTACTGGATCATTATGGCTATATCCAACGAACAAAACGGTATAATTCGAGAATAAATCAACTAAAAATCTTCTCGCCCATCCTTCCGTCAAGTAAGCCCTTCCAAAATCACCATCTGTTAAAATTAATGCTTCTTTCTCTTGTTCTATATTGCCATGTATGTAAGCGAGTCCTTTAAACGCTCTACCTGTAGGTAACGCAGGTGCGTGATATACGTTTAATTCTCTATTCATTTCTTTTATCGCAGTTGTAAAATGTCGATCAAAATTTGTCGTTACAATACGAACTTCCGTGTCTAAAGGAAACAACCTCGGAATTGCATAATGAAGCGGATTCGGTTTTGACTTTTCTATATGAACTAGATCTCTTGCAACTTGATGTACATCTTTTGATTTCGCAATTTTACCAAGATAATAATCATGTGGTTCTGTTATTTCACGTTTTTCTACATATAACGTTTTCGCAATTTCATCAACAAGATCATCAAAATTCGGTAAGTTTGATTTCCCTTTCATAGAAACTCCCGCTCCAACAAATAATACTAACTTTCCTTGTTCAAGATGATCAATTAACTCGTCTGGAATTTCTACTTCTGAAGTAATCCACACCCAGGATTCCCCCTTACCTAAAAATGTCATATACTTTCATTTTACTATAACATTTTTTCTTTGTTTTTTTAATATTTAGACAAAGATTGAACATGAAAAAGTTTTATATAAATATATTCGTTACAATGTATGAACTCCTAAATTTATTGTAAAACTATGTATAAATCGGAGGTGTAAATATTGAATGGTTTTACTGTAGTGCTTATCAAGTTTATATCGTGCATTATCGCATTTAGTATTGGACTCGCTTTATTTTTCCCTGCAACGTTCGTCCAAATTATTTCATTTAGTCTCTTTGTAACAATCGTATCTTATATGTTCGTTGATAAAATCATATTAAATCGAATCGGCAATACTGGTGCCATTATGTCGGATTTCTTACTAACATATTTAAGCGTATGGATTTTCGGTAATATTTTATTAGACAACTATATGCAAATTGCATGGGGAAGCATCCTTTCCGCAATTGTCTTCACATTATCTGAAGTAATCGTTCATCGCTTCTCTAACTCCCACACAAGGCACCACAACGATAATATTCATATTAATCGCCGCTTTGCATATGGTACGGAGTTTGCTGAAGAGCAGAATATATTGGATAAAGATAAGAAGAAGTAATATTTTGATGTAGGAGCGCCCTTTTTAATTATGTGGGGCTCCTTTTTTATGTTTTTATTATGGTACGTGAAATTATATCAACGATTTTTCAAATATATCAACGTTTATTTCAATATATCGACGTTTCGACAAAAGATGTCGACTTACCGACACTATTTGACATGATTTCCTCTAATAAAGTGAAACTTTAATCAGTGGGGGTTTTCTTCATCCCCCACTGATTATTAGTTGAACCAATCGGACTTTTATGGACAGTTGATCCCCCAACTAACCTCTTTGCTTTCGCTGCATTTTGAGGTGGGGGTCTTACTGCCCATTAAAGTCAGATAAAAAACTGCCTCTTATTTAGAGACAGTTTCTTTCAAATCTTTTAATGTAATGACATCAGCAAACGCTCCAAACACTACGTTATGATGCTTCACAATGTCTTCAGCACGTAACACCTCTGTATCAAACGTACTATGTGCATCGCTCACTAACGTTACTTTATACCCTTCACTAAACGCCCTGCGAGTTGTCGTATCCACACAATACTGCGTTTGCATTCCTGAAATGATAACATGATCGATTCCCTTGTCTTGCAATACTTCTTTTAGGTCCGTCTTGTGGAATGAATCTGGGGTCGTTTTTTCAACAACACAATCCCCTTCTAGTGGAGCGATTGCCTTATGAATCTTCCACCCCTCTGTACCCTTTTCTAACGGATGATCTTTCGGTCCATTATGTTGCACATAAATTACCGGAATATCATTTGAACGGCATTCTCCAATAAGCTCTTGCAATATTTCTAAAAACTTTTCCCCATTATGTACTGGCATTCCTGCTGTATACATACCTGCTTGCACATCGATTACGATTAATGCTTTTTTCATTTCGCGCAGCTCCCTTTGTTTATATTCCATCATCCAACAATCTTCTAATACCCCTTCATGCAGTTCATGTTCTTTTAAAACCTTTACCTTTTTAAATCCACATTTTTCATAACACTTTATTGCACGTTCATTATTTACTTTCGGGTCCATTGCAATGGCTTCTGCTCCCGTGTTCTCCATAATATATGTAATTGCTGTCTGAACGAGTTTCGTTCCAATGCCTTTTCCCCAATAAGTCGGTTCTCCAATAAATTGATCCATTCCCCATACATGTTGCGATTCTTCATAGCCATATAATGTTTTCCACTCCGAATCAACTGGATACATTTGAATATAACCAATTGGCACATCATCAAACTCTATTAAACATCTTTTTTCATGACTGTTTGGATTATGTATGAAATGATCCAGTACCATATCTACTGATTGGGGATTATCTCGTCCTTCGTAATATTGCAGGACTTCTGGTTCTGTTAACCATTTTGAAATGATTGGTGCATCCTCTTCTTTTACGTACCGAACCGATACATTATCTTTTTGAAATAGCATATAATACCTCTTTTTAATTATTTATATTTTTCCTTTTTGTGAAATCTTTCATTGCACCTATTAATGCGTATGGTAACAATGTAATCGCAAAAAATGCTGTAAACACATTAAATTGAGGGATTTTATATGGCGTGAACCATTCTGTGAAAAATTGAGAATTTAATACTCTATTAAAAAATTCTCCGTCAGGTCTAAAGTTTGGTGCCCATGCAGTTACTTCACAAATAATAAACAGTAATTGTAAAATTATAAATGCCCCTAGATAGCGAAACCATGTCCGTTTCCAAATCGGCTGCGCCCTATTTAATTTACCTTCCATTTAACCCCCACCTTTTTTATTTGCATCCTTATTAATTATACACTTTCTACGTTTAATTTGTTAAAATTTTCTATATAATCATTCATGCTGGGGGAATTCACTATGTCTAATCCTATACATAAATCAACATTAATCATTCTTAGAGGAAACTCCGCAAGTGGTAAAACAACAATCGCAAAGCAACTACAAGAATATTTCGGACAAGGGACACTTTTAGTATCACAAGATGTTGTACGTAGAGATATGCTTAGAGTACACGATACGATGGGGAATTTATCACATGATTTACTATGTGAAATTACAAAGTATGGAAAAGAAAAATGTGAACTTGTTATTTTAGAAGGTATTTTAAACAGTCGAAGATATGGTGATATGCTGAAAGAATTAATACATTTTTTTGAAGGAAACGCGTATACATATTACTTTGATTTATCGTTAAAAGAAACGATTCGACGACATAACACAAGGGAAAAAAAGCATGAATTTGGTGAGGATTCCTTAGAAAAATGGTATAATCCGCACGATACAATTGAAGTTGCTAGGGAAACTATTTTTACAGATCACTTCACGCAGAAAGATATATTTGATGTGATTCTTAATGATATTATGGTACGAAAATAAGACCGACAGAATATGTCGGTCTTATTTTCATTATGTTATATTCTAGATTTGTTATAAAATTTTCACTTTAACAGTTTGTCTTCCCCAATCCATAGCTTTACTTTTTGAGCCCATTAAAACATCAATGCGATTACCTTTAATTGCACTTCCGGTATCTCCAGCGATTGCTTCTCCATAACCTTCTACCCATACTTTAGATCCTAAAGGAATTACTTTCGGGTCAACTGCGATAATTCTCATATTCGGATTAGCCGTTAAATCATGCCCCATCGCAGTTAAAACGCGTCCACCATATGTACCATTTTCACTTGGATCAGCAGTATATGCTGTCGCCACCACTGTTAATTCACGTTTAGCGGACTGCGTGTTATTTTTAGACTCTTCTTTTGCCTTTATTGCTTCTCGGGCTTTTGCTTCTTCCTTGGCCTTAGCTATTTCTCGTGCTTTCGCCTCTTCCTTAGCTTTGGCTATTTCTTGCGCTTTTGCTTCTTCTTTAGCCTTTGCTATTTCTCGTGCTTTCTCTTCTTCTTTAGCCTTCGCTATTTCTTGCGCTTTTGCTTCTTCTTTAGCCTTCGCTATTTCTTGCGCTTTTGCTTCTTCTTTAGCCTTTGCTATTTCTTGAGCCTTCGCTTCTTCTTGTACTTTCGCTTCTTCCTTAGGTTTTACTACTTCTTGTACTTTTGCTTCTTCCTTAGGTTTTGCTACCTCTTGTACTTTCGCTTCTTCCTTAGATTTTGCTACTTCTTGTACTTTCTCTTCTTCCTTAGGCTTTACTACTTCTTGTACTTTCTCTTCTTCCTTAGGTTTAATGCCTTCGCTTCTTCTTGTACTTTCGCTTCTTCCTAGGTTTTGCTACCTCTTGTACTTTCGCTTCTTCCTTAGATTTTGCTACTTCTTGTACTTTCTCTTCTTCCTTAGGCTTTACTACTTCTTGTACTTTCTCTTCTTCCTTAGGCTTTACTACTTCTTGTACTTTCTCTTCTTCCTTAGGTTTAATTGTTTCTTTTGCCTTTGTTACCTTCTGTGTTTTAGCTTCTTCCTTAGCTTTAACCATTTTTTGCACTTTCGCTACTTGCTTCGTTTTCTCGTCAGCTTTTTTTTCAACTGGTGCTGTACTAGATAAGAAAGAAACATTTACATAAGCTGTTTTTCCTTTATACTCAAATTGTAGCCATCCATCTTTTACTTGGTTCGTTGATTCAATTACATCATCTTTTTTCAGTCTGCCAAGAATTTTTGATTCTGTGTTTGCTTCCGTACGAACATTTAATAAATTTGCTGTTACATGGTAAATATCTTTTGTAAACTCCGAGCTTACAAATACTTCTTTACCATTCAACTCAATTTTTGACCAGCCATCTTCAGTATTGATGACTTTTAATTCTTGCCCATTTTTTACCTTTTCGACTACTTTTGATTCCGTAGTCGGTTTTTCACGTACGTTGAGTACATCTGCTGTTACGATCGTTTCTGCGGTAGCAGTTGTAGTAAATGCTCCCAATCCGAAAACAGTTGCTGTTGCTGCGCCAATTACTTTTTTCATATGAGCCTCCATTATATTTTTTTGAATTCTATCAAATGCTTCCATAAATTCATGGAAGTATTTGTAACAATATATTAGTACCACTTAATATACTGCTATTAAAACTCCTTACTCCAATACTATCAAATTCTTATTTCTAATTCTATATATTATAAGTTTCCTTATTTTCTATAAACGTTTTATGCCCTTCTTCACACTATATAGTTGTCGCAATTCCCGCCAAAAACAAACTGACGATTGCTAAAAATTGAGTAGTGACTATAGCCCCCTCATAATCTTTCACACTATATTCGCTCGTTTTTTGCAAAAAGTTCATTTTACATAAAAATTTATTTATTACAATAAGAATATAAGATATATTTTTAAAAAGGAGGATTTCAAGAATGAATAAAGAGGATAAAATTCACGCTGAAAAAGTGTTAAAAAATCTCTTCATCGGATCACAAATTGATGGATTACAATTTGGTATTTCTCCAGGCACTATAAAGATTCATTTCAAAAATTTTCACGCCCCCGTTGATTATGACGGACAATTATATATCAATATCGAATCAAAATGGTGTTTATTTAATAAACCTCCAAAAAGATATCCATTAAATGAAGATGAATTTGAAGATTATTCTGAGGAAGAAGAATATGAGAGAATATTTGAGATAAGAAGACAAAAAGTTACCGATATACAACTCGGCTTAGAAAGCCCTTATTTAATTGTTACATTAGAGAGTGGACAAATTATTTTTGTAAATGGTTTTCATGATTATTATGAATGTTGGCAAGCTGGTGTCCAATATGAGCAATGGCTTGTAGTTGCTGCACCTGGGAATGAAATCGCCACTTGGACTCCCGATGAGTTTATCGATAAATAAAGTGAAACTTTAATCAGTGGGGGTTTTCTTCATCCCCCACTGATTATTAGTTGAACCAATCGGACTTTTATGAGCAGTCGATCCCCCACCTAACTTCTCTGCTTTCGCTGAATTTTGAGGTGGGGGTCTTACTGCCCATTAAAGTCGGATAAACTAGTTTCACGAAGAAGAACCGAAGATATTTTATGAAGTACTATACTAATGAACTACATAACTATTTCTATTACTATTACACGTAAACAAAATGACTATTTTACTTTAATAGAACTCACTTTATTAAAGCTGAAAGGATGATATTGATAGCATGTGTCCATGATTTTGGAATAATTGATGATTTTACTTCTCGAAAAAATTACGAGGATTATACACCAGAGAAATATCATTGTATTTCTGTTGATGATGATATTATCAGTAGTTTAAATCAAAATTTATCAATTATGAAAACCTACTTCCATACAGTCAAAAATCAGGAATGCGGTTTAGTCTATTACGGTATTACAATTATCCCACCTGAATCATTAGCAATATTCTATGAAACAGTTACATCTTCAAAGTTCTTCAAAAGTTCTGATGAGCTGAATGAGTTAGCTTTAAAAATTGTACAAGCTACAACAGAACAAAAGTACATGATCCATTATGGGGTTTAAATGTAATACAAAAAAACTCTTAGGATTTCTCCCAAGAGTTTTTTGTATAGTACTAATAAATTTATTCATTAGTCATTTAGTCAATGCTTGAACCTATACCCTCATCTTTTACAAGTGAGGGCGCTCCTATTAATCTAAATAAGCGTCTCCTTCCCAAGCTTCCAACTAAACCATCTCCCATGCCCTTCTGTTTCTCCGACTGTTTCACGATATTCGTTTCCGTTAATATAATAATCAATATGAAGATCCCGGTCCCACATGTTGTTATATAAGTGGAATACATCACGTTTTGCACCTATTTCTTGGATTTGTTTTTCCAGCTTACGTTTTATTTGTTCAGGTATTTGATTTGCGACGTGTGTATGGAAAATACAGATAACCGCCTCTTCACTTATTCGTTCAATGATAGATGATAATAGCTCTACACCGTCTCCTTCTATTAATTGAACAGATTTATTTTTTACTAAAGATGCAGCTTGGTCAAACAGTTCAAGCCTTTCTTTATGTTCTGGCCATATGAGTGCACGTAGCCATAAATAATCTTCATCACTATGTAAATCATTTACATGTAAATCTAGTCCGATTCTTTCTACGACAGGTGGACTTTCTTTTAATAAATGAGGCACATTCTCCCCTCTTATTTCAGAAGTTACATGTACATTCGAATTTATATTTCCGTATGTTTCATCTGTACCGTACGAATAGCTATATTGGTCCCAAAATAGTTGTAATCCAGAACTTGTCCCAATTTCTATTAACGCTAACGGTTTATTCACTTTGCTAAATATGTAACTGAAACTTGGATATAAGTACGCACATCTTCTTACTTCATTCGTTTGAACAAGTTTCGTTTGTAATAAAGTAATGATTTCCTCTCTGTATATTTTACAGAAATCTTTAAAATGAGCAAAAGCTTGATCTAAATCTGTATTAGCATTTTCAACTAAGCTACTATAGTACGTTTTTAAATGATGTTCTTTCCCTGCTAATAATAAATAATGTACTGCACCTAATAATAAGTTTGGGACTGGTTGACCTGCTTGAGCGTAGGAAGATAGTGTAAGTACTTCCTCATCTTCAGCAATTTGTATTGATAAGTATTCATATAAGTCACTTGACCCTTTACATTCCTTTATTGAAAAATTTCGAAATAAGTTTGCGATTTGTTCTTGTGTACGCATGTGTATCCCTCCCTTTAAACTTTCAGAATAATTATACAATAAAAAGCAAAAAATCCCATAAAAAGGTATCCCTTCTACTCACCTTTGGATACGTAAGCTTTTTCGAGATAATTTCAAACTGTAATTTTTTTCTATTTACCAACTTAAAAGAGCTTGTTAAATAAGATTTTTGGCGAATAAAACGTTAAATAGTTTAAAATTATCAGATAACACTAGATATTTTAGTCTATTAATTATTATAATAGAGTATGAGATGGTTATATAATTGAGACAAAAAAGGTAAATACCTAGGTGGGGCCTAGGCGGTGTTTCTCTTTTACGGCTTAGACATAGAAAACACCTACTCTTTTTTGCCAATATAGGGGATGGAGAGATTATCATGAGCAACATGCAGCAAAAAACAGACGTTATCTTAATTGGTGCAGGAATTATGAGTGCAACGTTGGGCTCATTACTAAAAGAATTAGCACCTGAATGGGAAATTAAAGTTTTTGAAAAACTCGCTAGTGCCGGGGAAGAGAGCTCTAATGAATGGAATAATGCAGGTACAGGGCATTCTGCGCTATGCGAACTGAACTATACTTCCGAAAAATCTGACGGATCTATAGATATTAGTAAGGCTGTAAAAGTGAATGAACAATTCCAGCTTTCAAGACAATTTTGGGCATATCTTGTAAAAAGCAAATTAATTCGTAATCCACAAGATTTCATTATGCCTCTACCTCATATGAGTTTAGTACAAGGTGAAAAAAATGTTCAGTTTCTAAAAAACCGTTTTGAAGCGCTTTCAAAAAATCCACTGTTTCAAGGAATGGAATTTTCCGATGCTCCTGAAACATTAAAAAAATGGCTTCCACTCATTATGGAAGGTCGTACATCTAATGAACCTATGGCGGCAACGAAGATTGACTCTGGAACAGATGTTAACTTCGGTGCATTAACACGAATGTTGTTTGATTACTTAAAAACGAAAGATGTCGAGCTAAACTACAAACATAGTGTCGAAAATATTAAACGCACGAAGAATGGTTTGTGGGAAGTAAAAGTACACGATATGAATAGTGGTAAAATCGAGCATCATACTGCAAAATTCGTCTTTATCGGTGGCGGCGGTGGTAGTCTACCTCTACTACAAAAGACTGGTATTCCTGAATCAAAACATATCGGTGGATTCCCAGTAAGTGGACTATTTATGGTATGTAAAAACCAAAAAGTTGTAGAGCAACATCATGCAAAAGTATACGGTAAAGCTAAAGTTGGCGCTCCGCCAATGTCTGTACCTCACCTTGATACGAGATATATAGACAATAAAAAAGCTTTACTATTTGGACCGTTCGCAGGGTTCTCTCCTAAGTTCTTAAAAACTGGCTCAAACCTTGACTTAATCGGTTCTGTAAAACCGAATAACGTCTTAACGATGTTAGCTGCTGGTGTAAAAGAAATGGGATTAACAAAATACTTAATTCAACAAGTTATGTTATCACACGAGAAACGTATGGAAGAATTACGCGAATTCATTCCGAACGCAAAAAGTGAAGATTGGGATATTGTAGTTGCTGGGCAACGTGTACAAGTAATTAAAGATACTGACGCTGGCGGTAAAGGAACACTTCAATTCGGTACTGAAGTTGTTAGTGCGGCTGATGGATCAATCGCGGCGTTACTAGGTGCATCACCGGGTGCTTCTACTGCCGTTCATGTTATGCTTGAAGTATTAGAAAAATGTTTCCCAAGCCGAATGGTAGAATGGGAAGGAAAAATAAAAGAAATGATTCCTTCTTACGGCATTTCATTAACAGAAAATCCAAGATTATTCCAAGACCTTCACACTTCTACAGGTCGTACCCTTGGATTAAATGAAAAAGAAACAGTTCATAACTAATAAAGAAAAAAACGTCCGATACATTCGGACGTTTTTTCGTTACTAGAAATTATATTTATCAATATTATCCTTCGTAAATACGACTCGTTCTGGTAGTACGATAATTCCGTTCCCTTCTGCCTCATAGTCATATCCTTGAATGGAGTTTGGCTCTACTTTTACTTTTCCAATTCCTTTTACTTCGAAGCTATCCCCCACTTTTAACTTCTTCCCTTTTACAACAATTTCATTTGCTACATACGTTGCGAGTGCACCTTGTTGTTTGACATCCCATAAACCAAATTGCGCTACTGTTCCTCGTTTTACGTAATCACGCATCACGTTTGGTGTAGAGAAGCCAGTTACGACTACTTTTTTATCCATTTTTAAATTTTCAGCTGCTTGTGCCATTGCTGGAAGTGCCGTTGCATCCGGACAAATGACTGCATTAATATCTGGATACGTTTTTAAAATATTCTCCCCTACCGACAAAGACTTTTGTGCATTATTTTCACCGTACTGCGTCGTTACAATTTCCCAGTTCGGATATTTCTTTTTAATAATTTCTTTCGCTTTCGTTACCCATTGGTTTTGATCCGTTACTGTTGGACTAGAGTAAAAGAAGGCTACTTTTCCTTTATCTCCAATTTGCTTAGAAGTCATTTCAATTAATAAGTTAGCAAGTTGATCCGGTGTTCCTTGGCTTATATAAAAGGAACGGTCTTTCGGATTGACATCAGAATCCCATGTTAACACCGTCATGCCTTTTTTCTTAGCACGTTGCAATGATTGTGATAAACCATCTACTGACGTAGAAGAGACCATAAGTGCATCATAGTTTTGGTTAATGAAATTGTTTATATATTTTACTTGCCCAGAAACACTCGCTTCAGATGGTCCATCGTATTTCACTTGTACGCCTAACTTATCTCCCATCTCTTTTGCTCCTTCACCACCTGATGTAAAGAAGCCAACTCCAGTTAGTTTTGGGATAAATGCAAATTTCACATCATCAGCTTTTTTCTTATCTGCGGTTTGACTAGAGCAAGCGATTAAACCGATTAAACAAATGCATACAATGAATACAATCCCTAATTTTCTCTTCATGACATTTCCCCCTTATGCAAATTCCTTCTTTTCTCCGCTAAGAATTGATGTAATTTGAAATGCCTCATAATAACTGAAAGAATAAGAATAATACCAATAACTACATTAGATTGTTCATTTGTTAAACCCGTCATTTGCAAACCATACTGCATGAGTCCTATAAAAATACTCGCAAGTACAGTACCGATAATACTTCCTTTTCCGCCTGTAATAAGTGTCCCGCCTAACACGACTGCTGTAATGATTGGTAATATTGTTTCACTTCCCATATCAGCACGTGCGGAACCAAAATACGCGGTTAAGAAAGCACCTCCTAATCCACCTCCTAACCCGGAAAGTATGTAAGCCATGATGACTACTTTTTTTGTTTTAATCCCGGTGTATTTGGCTGCATTTTCGTTCGCACCTGTTAATTTTACGTGGCGCCCATATATGGTGCGATGAAACAATATCGTGCATAAAATCATTAATATAATTAGTAACCATAATAAATTCGGTATTCCTATAAAACTACCGTTTGCCAGTTGTACAAATGTGTCAGGTAAACCACTTATTCCTTCATACCCAGAAGCACCTGCCCCTCCTGAAATGACAAGTGCAATTCCTCCGTATAAAAACATCGTTCCGAGTGTAACAACTAGTGGTTCTACATCTGTCATTTTTATAATAAGTCCGTTTAAAGCGCCTGCTAGGCAACTAATTATTAGGGCAATTATGACAGCAAACAAAATAGGTATTCCGTTCAGCCAAAGTACACCGATTAAGATCGAAGTGAGGCCCATTATGGAGCCGACCGATACATCAATTCCTCCTGTTACTATAACGAAAGTCATTGGTATCGCCGCAATTGCGATAAATAGGAAATCATTTGTACTAAAAAGGAGATTACTAATATTTAAGAAATCACTATTTATAAAACTAAAGAGAATGAATTCTAAAAGAAGTAATACGATTAGAACACCTTCCCATCTGTATACATACTTCATAGATTCATCCTCCTTTCTGCCTTCCACTTTTTCATAACGCTATCTAATATGACGATTAGCAATAATAAGAAACCTGAAATAGCATTATTCCAAAATGCTGGTATTTTTAAAAAGACGAGTGAGCTGCTTATCGCCTCTAAAAATATCGCTCCTAATGCAGCTCCAACTATAGAACCCGTTCCTCCTTTTAAATGAACTCCTCCTAGTACAGCAGCTGCGATAACCTGTAGTTCTATCCCAGTTCCTGTTTGATTTGGAACGAATCCGATATTCATAACAAATATGCAACCAGCGAGCGCAGCGCTTATGCCTGAAATTATAAACGCATATATCTTCACTTTATTAACAGGTATACCAATAAGTCTCGCGCCATCTTCATTATCACCAACCGCATAGAAGTACCTTCCGTATGGCACTTTCCTTAAAAAGAAGTATAGTAGTAGTAAAATAATAAGAACAATCCATACAATGATCGGCAAACCAAGTGTGATGATCGATGACAGTTGCTTAAAATCGTTTGGTATATCTTCAATCCACTTTCCACCTGTAAAGATTAACATCGCACCTCTAATGACCCCTAACATACCTAATGTCATAATAATGGCCGGTACCCGAAACTTCGCAACACCAATTCCATTTATAAAACCGAGAATAGCGCCAAGTAAAATAGCAGCAAGTATAGACAAAGATGCATGATATCCATCCGTTAACAACATTCCGCAAACTGCTGCACTTAACCCCATGCTTGAACCAACTGATACATCTATATTTTTCGTAAATAAGACGAACGATTGGCCAATTGCTAGCACGACTAAAATAACGCTTGACTTTATCAGTAAAGATAACGAGTTAAATTGAATAAAACTAGGGTTTATTATTCCTATAATAGCTATATACATTAGTAGTAACAGTATGATAGACGTTTCATGCATTTTTAACATGCGTTTCATTCCGCTACACCTCCGTATGCAAGGCGTGTAACTTCATTCACACTTAGTTGTTCTTTTTCCATATAAGAAACAAATCGCCCATTTCGCATTACATATACACGGTTTGCTAATTGAACAATTTCTTCAACATCGGAAGAAATTAATAATATTGCGAGTCCTTCCCTTTTCATTTTTTCTATCGTCTCATACACTTCAATCCTTGCTTTCGCATCAATTCCTCGAGTCGGTTCATCAAGAATAATAATTTTAGGATTACATGCGAGATATTTCGCAAGCACGACCTTCTGCTGATTACCTCCTGATAAAGATACTAGTTCTTCATTCATATTCTGTACAACAATTCGGAACTGTTCTATAAATGAATTAACTAAAGCGCTTTCTTTTTCTTGATTTATAAAAAAGCGATTATTTTGTTGTAAACTTGCTGCTGCAATATTTTCTTTAACAGAAGCAATTGAGAAAATGCCATTCCTCGCCCTATCCTCTGGGACATAAACCAGTCCCTTTTCTAGCCTTTTATGCAAAGAACACGCATCAATTGATTTCCCCTCTAATAAGATAGACCCTGATTTTATAGTTTTCAATCCAAATATCGCTTCTGCTAATTCAGTCCTGCCAGATCCTATAATGCCAGCAACACCTACAATCTCATCCGCATGTACAGTGAATGATATATTTTTGAATGCGTGGCTCGTTATATCGATCACTTCTAATATTTTTTTCGTCCTTGCTGTCTCTTGAACTACTTCTATTTTCTCTTTCTGTTTATACCCTTTTGGCAATAGCCCCTCCATCAGCATGTCATATGTATAGTCACATACGTCACCTTGGCTTACAATCATTCCATCACGTAGTATTGCTACTTTGTTGGCAATTTCAAAGATTTCTGGAAAGCGATGCGTAATATAAATCATCCCAATTCCTTTTTCTTGTAAACTTTTCATCAACACAAAAAGACTCTTAATTTCGTGAGTTGTTAATGTCGATGTTGGCTCATCTAAAATAAGAATCTCAGCTTCTCGTATTAATCCTCTAACAATTTCTACTAACTGTTGTTGCGCAATCGATAATGATCCTCCTAGTTCATTAAGGTCAATATCCCACCCTAGACTGTTAATCAATTGCTCAATCTGTACTCTTAATTTCTTTTTCTTTTCTGTTAACCCGATACATATATTTTCTTCAATAGTCATATGCGGAAAAATGAGCGGTTCTTGCGGTATTAAATAAATACCTTTTCGGTGTGCTTCTGACGGATTTGCAAACTGTTGCTTCGTTCCTTTTACATACATTTCTCCATCATCATACGAATATAACCCCGTTAATATTTTCATTAATGTTGATTTCCCGGCGCCATTTCCCCCAACTAAAGCGTATATATCTCCGCGCTCTACTTGTAAGTTCACTTCTTTTAATACAAGTTGATTTGAAAACGCCTTACTCATTTTATTTACTTGTAATAAAGGTACGTTCTCCACTTGATGTCACCTGCCTTTATCCAGAACATTTTTTGAGAAAATGATTATTTGTTCTACTTGTTTTGTAGCATTGTATATTCCTTTTTTTATATCTAGAACACTTTTTTCTACATACTATTCATCGTTTCAACTGGAATAAACAAAATATATGGCACATATGTTTAAGCAGTGGTCAATTGTTGAAAGGGATGAAGAGTATGACTCAGCTGAACTTTGAAGAGAATTTATTAACTAAAGTAGCTTGGTACTATTATAAAGACCAATTAACACAACAAGAGATCGCTTCACTTCTTCACATTTCAAGAAATAAAGTCGTCCGGTTATTAGATAAGGCACGCAGTGAAGGTATCGTTACATTTCACGTAAAAGGGACTGGTTTGCACTGTTTAAGTATTGAGCGTGACTTAATGAAAAAATTCCACTTAAAAGATGCTTTTATTATCCCGACCCCAGTAAACAATTATCACGCTTCTCTCGGAAAAGCTGCTGCACAATATTTAGAAACTCATCTCCAGCAAGGCGATTTACTCGGTATTGGATGGGGAGAAACAATTAGCAAAATGCTAGAAAACATTCATTTTGAGACTTCTATTAATCTTTCAATCGTAACGTTAACAGGCGGAGTAAATCACTATCTCTCGAGAAAACAAAACTATTTACACTACATGCAAGGTGATCTTCACATTATCCCTACGCCGTTTCTAGCGTCTACAACCGAAATGGCACAAAGTATTTTATCAGAACCGAGTGTAAAAGATATGCTTCATGTCGCTTCACTTGCACATACAGCTATTGTCGGTATTGGCGGATTATCTCAAGACGCTACGATTGTAAAAGAAGAAAAATTAACACTACGTGAGATGACATATATTCGTAGTCAAAACGGTGCTGGCGATATTTTAGGACAGTTTTATAATACAAATGGCGATTTGCTAGAGCTCTCGCATCACAATCGTCTAATTGGCACGCCTCTCTCTATCCTGCGCAATATGAATCATGTCGTCGGTGTTGCTGGAGGTACAGAAAAGATAGACGCAATTTATGGTGCCTTAAAAGGAAAGTTTATTCATACATTAATTACCGATGAGGAAACGGCCCTCTCCTTATTACGAAAGGATGGTGATTGTTAATGTCTCATTTATTAGCTTTTGATGCTGGTACAGGAAGCATTCGAGCTGTTCTTTTTGATTTACTAGGTAATCAAATTGCTGTCAGTCAAAAAGAATGGGTTCATAATACAGATCCTCGTTACCCAGGTTCTATGAATTTTGATGTAATAGAAAACTGGAAGCTAGTACAACAATGCGCGAAAGAAGTTTTACAAAGAAGTAATATCTCGCCCTCTTCCATTCAAGCTATTAGCGCTACTAGTATGCGAGAAGGTTTTGTTTTATATGATAAAAATGGGCAAGAAATTTGGGCTTGCGCAAATGTTGATGGGCGTGCATCCGCTGAAGTTAGTGAGCTAAAAGAAATTCGGTCACATCTTGAAAAAGATTTATATACAAAGTCTGGTCAAACTTTTTCATTAGGTGCTTTACCCCGCCTACTTTGGATTAAAAAACATGAACCCGACGTCTATAATACTATTCACTCTTTTACAATGTTAAACGATTGGATTTTATATAAACTAAGCGGCGTACTGCAAATTGATCCCTCAAACGGATGCACTTCAGGTATTTTTGATTTACAAAATAGAGTGTGGGATAACGATGTCGCTAAGGAGTGCGGTCTATCTTTACCATTTTCACCAACAGTAAATGAAGCTGGTACAGTAATTGGCAACGTTACAAAAGAGTGTGCAGCATTAACTGGATTACGTGAAGGGATTCCTGTCGTAGCCGGGGGCGGAGATGCTCAAATGGCATCGCTCGGAACTGGAGTCGTGAAACCGAATCAAACATTAATATGCGGAGGTAGTTTTTGGCAACAAGAAGTGAATGTTACTGAGCCAATACCAGATCCACAAGCTGCGATTCGTATAAACTGTCACGTCGTATCTAATCTATGGCAATATGAAACGATTGCCTTTTTCCCAGGACTCGTTATGCGCTGGTTTCGAGACGCTTTTTGCCAAGAGGAAAAGAAACTTGCTGACAAACTCGGTGTAGATGCTTATGAATTACTAGAAGAACAAGCGAAAGACGTACCTGTCGGCTCACATGGGATTATCCCTACTTTTTCAAACGTAATGAACTACATTTCTTGGCGTCATGCCGCACCTTCTTTTTTAAATTTAAGTTTAGATGCTGACAAATGCGGAAAAAAAGAACTGTTCCGTGCTATTGAAGAAAATGCAGCCTTCGTTACACTTGGAAACTTAAAATTAATAGAAAATCTCACAGGGACATTCCCTTCTGAAGTCGTTTTTGCTGGTGGTGCCGCTAAAGGAAAACTATGGCCACAAATTCTATCAGACGTCCTTGGTATTCCTGTAAAAGTACCTGTTGTGAAAGAAGCAGCTGCTTTAGGAACCGCAATTGCTGCTGGATTTGGCGCTGGCATATATGCATCTATGGAAGAAACTGCCGAACAGTTTGTACAGTGGGAGCAAACATTCGAACCAGTTACTGAAAATCACGAACTATATAAAGAGTTCTATGAAACATGGAAAACTGTGTATGACAGTCAGCTCGCTTTAGCTGATAAAGGGCTCACTTCACATATGTGGATTGCGCCTGGTGCACTGTAACAGATTACATAAAGTTCAACTAATCAGGCTTTTACGGGCAGTTGATCTCCACCTACCTTTTTTGCTCCAGACAAATTTTGAGATGGGAGTTTTACTGCCCGTTAATACGGGATAAAGGAGTGAAATGTATGTTAAAAGCGAATGAAAATGATTTCTCTTATCGCTTCGGTGATAATGGGCCGAAATATTTAATACAAGGGCCGAATATTGATTTAGGCCTTGTTGTCATTCAGCCTGGGCAAGAGTTTCAAAACCATTATCATACAACGTGCGAAGAGGTATTCTATGCATTAGAAGGTGAAATAGATTTCTATGTAAATAACGAAAGAGTTCCAATTAAACAAGGGGATGTCCTGCAAGTTCGCCCACATGAATCTCACTATCTTATTAACCATTCTGACAAACCTTTTAAAGCAGTTTTTATAAAGTCACCACATTTACCAAATAAAGATACGGTACAAACGGAAAATCCAACATTAACAAAGGAGTGATTTCGAATGACTTGGGGATTTAAAAATCGATTAAATACAATTTTACCTGATGGCAGAGCGGTTATGTTAGCGATAGATCACGGCTACTTTTTAGGACCAATTCATGGGCTTGAACAGCCACTTGAAACAGTTAAAAACTTACTTCCTTATACGGATTCTCTCTTTTTGACGCGTGGTGTACTTAGCTCCTGCATTCCTGAAAACTGCAGTACACCGATGGTTATCCGTGTATCTGGCGGGGCTACTGTCGTCGGTAAAGATTTAGCGAATGAGACAATTGTTACACCTGTAAAAGAAGCAGTAAAACAAAACGCGATTGGCGTAGGTGTGTCTGTTTTCGTCGGGTCCGACTATGAGACACAAACGGTTACGAATCTCGCAAACGTAGTTTCAGAAGCTCACGATTATTGTCTGCCAGTACTCGGCATTACCGCAGTTGCGAAAGAACTACAAAAACGTGAAGCTCGCTTTCTAGCACTTGCTTCCCGTGTATGTGTTGAAATGGGTGCTGACATTATTAAAACGTATTACTGCGAAGGGTTCGAAAAAATTACGAGCACATGCCCTGCCCCAGTCGTAATTGCTGGTGGGCCAAAACTGGATTCAATTGAAGACGCATTAAACATTACGTACAATGCACTACAAGAAGGGGCAATCGGCGTAGACATGGGCCGAAACATATGGCAATCTGAACATCCAGCTGCGATGATTCAAGCGATACATGGTATTGTGAAAAATGGATTGAATGTGAAAGAGGCACTCCAATTATACGAAGATGTAAAAAATTAAAACAAACGAGCAAACTATTGCATTTAAAAGAAAAGCCCATATGTTAGATTACTGAGGAATCTAACATATGGGCTTTCTTTTACATTTTTCATTGTTTTGAATTTAACCTACAGATCGCGCACATTCCAAACAATCTCACCGCGTTCACCATAAGTACTGTGATGCCGATGAAACCCTAACTTTTCTAATACCCGAAAAGACGCAGTATTCCAAGCGCCTACAGTAGACCAAAGTCTATGGCGCCCCGTAGCAATCGCAGCTTCCAGCACTGCTGATGCTGCCTCTGTCGCATAACCTTTGCGATGAGCACTTTTGAACAATTCGTATGCAATCTCCGGCTCTTCAAGCGTAGCACGACCGATGATTAAGCCACAGTATCCGATGAAATCGCCTTCGTCTCGTCTACGAATTGTGAGAAGAGAAATACCATTTTCAATTGCTTTCTTGCGCATTTCGATAAGAGAGCTACGAACAGATTCAATGGTTGGCATTTCCACTCCACGTTCACCAATTAGTTTTCTAAGCCAGACTGCATCGGATTCCTCCCACATATTCAGGTCGAGTCGTTCCGTTTTTAGCTGGAACGCCATATCTTTAAATACATCTGTCATAGTGGTAACCTCCTATTTATATCACTGTACTACTTATAATCGTTTCGTACTGTACCATATGGGAAACATGCTTGGTTCTCTAGATTTTCTTGCATTAAGATACATTATTGTTATTTTATACATAATTAATTTCTCTGCAAAATAGACCTTGTTATCAAACTTCATTTTAAATCTACAATATTTGATTTATAAATGATTTTAGGTTTTCACTTAATTTTTACATTAAAAAATATATCGTCCTTTCTTATTTGTTAAAATAAAGAAAAGGAGGAATGATTATGAAACGAATGGGTTTTGAACGCCCTACCGATTATTACGATGAAAGATTATATACTATCGATGAAAAAATTTGTGCCCTATTAAAAGAACGAAAAGAACTTTCAGGTGGTGATCCAGGTTTTCCACATGATGAAACGATTTATAAATGGGCAAAGCAATACGAATTTTATCCAGACTATCTAAATTCACTATTCTCTTCCATGATGGACGAAAGTGAATTTAAACCTCGTGTCGAACCAACTAAATTCCAAAAACATATACCTGTTTTTAAAACGTATGAACATAAAGGTATCATGTATACCGTAACTTTTATTCGGCAATATGCAAATGCTAGTGTAGTTTATTTATATAGCGATTGGGATTCGGTGAATGACGCTTTTAATGAAAACAAACCTCATAGTTTCTTCCAATTATCAATAGATGATACATATGACTGCTGGTCAGAAGGTGGGGGCGGCACTGATGGACATTTTAGTCATCATTTCGTTATATCTCCTGCCCTTCCTGATAATTTGTCTGGAATAAGCTTACGATTTAAAGAACTCAATATGCCGTTTAGGAAAGATCAAACTGTGCTTGAATTTGTAATTCAAATAGATTAATAAAGAAGCTGTCTCACATGCCCTTTTCCTGACTAAAATTCGTTTATTTTTACTTTTATGTCCCTTAAAATGATCAAGCCCCTTTCCATACCGGATAAGGGGCTAATAAATTTACATCTTCAAACAATTACTCTTGTTAATGCTATTGAACTTTCTTACCATCTTTATAGTCAAGGCAAGACACTTCAATTAACAAACCATTAAACATTGAAAAATAAAAACCGTAACTACTACCTCGCATAGAATACGGTGCCTTTTCTATTTCAATGCCGCCAGCTGCTAAACGATTATATGCTTGATCAACTTCATTTGAAGTATCCACTAAAAAACCAATATGAAAAGCCTCAGGATACATCACTTCCTTATTTCCCTTAAATGCTTTTGGGTCACTTAACACAAGTATAAATCCACTTTCATCACTCATTACTACTAGTGCTTTTCCCTTTTGCTCCAAAAATTGAAAATCAAAAAATGTTTCAAAGAAATGTCTCGCTTCTAATAAATCATCAACACATAAATTCAAATGATTTAACTTCATTCACTCATCTCCTTTTAAGCAGAGGGTATGTAGACTCATTTTCATAACACGTAAATATGCAAGGTAAGATATTCAAGCGTTCCGTCTAAGACTATGCTTTATAGTTTAATACTTTTTTCTATAGCCTAGAACGTTTTTTTATGACTGCAATTCCATAAACTGTTCGACGCGAAATATTATTTTACCTATATAAAATAGCCACATTATTTATTTTTCAAATTGTGTAAAACCCACTCAATTAAGAAAATTGCTGCAGAGGTACGCTCTGTCGTATCACCTAAAAACAGTTTATTTATAAAACCTTCAAAATGAGTTGGTACTTTAGATAACGTTTCAATATACTTCAAAACAGATCCCGCTGGTGGTATAGGCTTATTATTAACAGCCCATATCCCATCTAACAATGTCCAAGTTGAAGTTTGGACTATGTATGAAGCTTTTAACTCATCATTTGCTTTTAAAGCAGATTGAATTTTAATAAGCGAACTATGCAACCAATGAGAAATGCCTTTCATTTTGTCGCTAGAAACTCGATAGTTTTCAAATTCATATGTAGCTATTTCCTTTAACTTTTTTAACTCACCGCTTTTATCAAACAAAGTTTTCCCTTCTAGAAATGAGTATAGTTCCATCGGATTGTTTTTAAAGTTTATTTGAATTTGATTAAAATCTGCACTCTTATATTCAACTAAAATATCTTCTCTCATTTCAGAATGAAATTTCTTCTTTTGTCCTTCTTGTAAAAGAATATAAAAATCTAAATCCGAATCAGGATATGCGTCACCTCTTGCGACAGATCCAATTAGCATCAATCCATTCACTTTATCTCTAAATACATATTCATTTAAAATTGTTTGTACCAATTTTTTATGTTTTTCATTTATAATGAATGAAAAACTCTCCATCATTTCCACCCCCCATTACTACAAAAAGAGGATACATGTTAGCATCTACAACATGTATCCTCTACTTATATATTACGACTGCTGATAAGCCGCTTTCGATGATTTTACATAATAAACTGCATGATCCACATTAATAATATGATCTGGTTTTGGTTTACCACGACTCGCTCTATGTCCTGCTAAATGTTCTTCACTTGTTTCCCAATTTTTCCACGCTTCTTCAGATTCCCAGCGGATCATAACGACAACTTCTTCGTCGCCGCGTCTTACTTTTTTCACAAGAACACTTAAATCGATAAAGCCTTCAAATTTTTCAATAATTCCTTCTCCAGTGAAACGTTCTACAACTATATTTGATGTACCTTCTTTTACTGTAAATGTTTTCGTTTCAATAAACATATATCCCACTCCCTCTTTATAATACGAATACTATTATTCTTCCATTATAGTTGATTATGATAATTATTTTCAATTAAAAAGTTTTAAATTATGCGGATTTCTCTTCTATAGCCTCATCTAAAAATTTGAAATATGGGAGTAATATTCCGATTAAAGAAGTGACACATATAATTGAACCGATAATAAAGTATAGTGCTCTTACTCCCCACATTTCACTCAATATTCCCCCTACTAACACACCTAACGGCATAGCGAATCGTATGAAAAATAAACGCACTGAAAACACTTGTCCTATCATATTATTTTGGACTGATTGCTGGCATATCGTTGTGTTATGAACATTGAAAAAGGCAATACAAACACCTGCAACTATTTCAATTATTACCGCTATTACAATACTGTGGTTAAAACCTAGTGAAATGTATGTGAGTCCCCCTATAAACAATCCTCCAAGCATAAGTATGCGCCTGCTTTTATATGTTACTTTTCCGACTAGTATAGATCCAATTACATAGCCAAACGGGAAACCAGCCATAAAATACCCAAACTCTGTATAACCTGCTGACAGCTCATCTTTTATATAAGGAAGATTTGTAACCAGCGTTACCCCGACCCCAAATTGTACGAAAGTAAGAAAGACACCAAGCCAAACGATAACTGGTTTTGTGAAAAAATATGTAAAGCCGTGAAGAAACTGTTCTAGCCACGTTTTCCGAATGGATTGTGTTGTTCTCTTTTCTTTCATATAAAGTAATAATGCACCACTAACAAATAGACAAATACATACGAAAGATAATGTAAGTTCTGTTCCAATGAAATGAATGACTACTCCACCTAATACTGGTGCAAGAAACATCATAAGGCGAGTCATTCCATCAATGTACGCATTTGCATCTTGAAGTTGTTCTTTCCCTACAATGCTCGGTGTAATTGCTTGACTTGCAGGTGTATAAAGTGGTGTAATAAGTCCCACTACAATTTGAACAACATAAATGTGCCAAACTTCTATACTACCTGAAACTAGCATCACCAAGGGAAATAAGAATACGGACGCTCGTATCCATTGTGAAAAAATCATAATCCACTTCCGGCTCCATTTATCAATAAATGGACCGCTTATTAGTTGCAGTATGAGCGATGGGATAAAATATAATAACCACATGCTACTTAATGCTGTTTTTGATCCTGTTAATTCGTAAACAAGAATCGAATTACATAATGTTCCGAAAGCCCCGCCCAATTCTGAAATCGCGCTACCAATCCACATGAAAAAGAACGAACGATTTTTCAATACATTTTTCAATTTCATACACCAACTTTTCTTTTATATTCCTCCCTTTATGTACATTCTCGTTGTTAATTATCTATTCAAAAACATATCTAATTCTTTCGCTAACGACTGTACTGCTTTCTTTCTCAATACATATTTCCCGTCATGTATATCTACTAACTTCGCTGCACGTAACAATTTCAAATGATGGTGTACAGTCGATTTACCAAGTTGCAGTCTTTCTGTAATTTCCTGCAATGTTCGTTCTTTTTCGAACAACATTTTTACAATACGTAACCTCGCTTCATCTCCAAGAGCTTTATGTTTTTGAACTAAAAAATAATTCGGTTCATATGAATCTTCAGGATGAATACTTTCGTTTGCAACTGGATAATGGAATACTTTCGTATCTTCAATATCGGCCTCAATATTCCACGGTCTGTACGTCATTTGCGGAATAAGAAGTACGTGATGAACACTTGGCTCTGGCATATAGTTCACGCCACCAGTGGCCCACTCGACGAACTCTTCTGGTTTCATCTTTTTATTCATTTCAACCTTTATTTCATAGTCTCGTTTTAATATAGAAAGTATTTCTTCTTCCTCTTTCTGAATAACACTCTCATACCAACCTGTCATTACAGCGATTAAATGAGGTTTCAGCACTTGTACATCAACATTACATATAAAACGAATATATGTAGAGAAAAACTGATGATCTTGTGTCAGCTCCTCTAGTTCATATATTGCAGTTACATCTCCACTTGCTGCTAAATGTCTTTTCTCTTCATACTTCTCCCCTAAAAACGGTAAACATATATATTTCAAATCTACTTCTGAAAGCGAATCGATTTTACCATGAAACTGTGCTAAGTCCTGAAAATCCCCTTCATACAACAACTGAAGCAATGCTTTCCACGTATTATGTTCTTCAACAAATTGTAAGTGCTCTCTCATTTCTTCTGTTAATGATTTCTTAATTTCTTCCCATTCATTTTGACTTTTTTCAAGTGTATCAATTAACCTCTTATGAGTAATTGCTGCAATGCCAAGTGCACATTCGAAAAGTATCGAATATTTCACTTGAACATGATAAGTTTCCCTCTTTCTACTCGTTATGTGATAGACCTCCATTTTTATCCCCTCCTTGTTTGCTATACATTAAATTCTATTTTTATCGAATTTACCCTTCAACATTTTTGGAATAAATAAAATATAATTTGAAATACATTCATTCTAAATTAAAAAGAATAGGAGCTTTTTTATATACAAATAATAATCTTCAAGGAGTTGTTGAGATGCATTTCTTATTGAATATGTTAGGGGTTTTCGTTGTCATATTAATCGTTTTCTTATGTTCGCCTAATAAAAAACATATAAAATGGAGACCGATTGTAATTCTCATCATATTGGAGCTTTTTATTACGTGGTTTATGTTAGGCACAAAGCTAGGCAGTATTATCATTAATCAAATAGCGTCATTTTTTAGTTGGCTACTGGCATGTGCGAATGAAGGAATTCGATTTGCATTTCCTTCATCTATGGACAGTCCACACATTGATTTCTTCTTTAGTGCATTACTTCCTATCATCTTTGTTATTACTTTTTTCGATATTCTATCTTATTTCGGAATCTTAACTTGGATTATTGATAAAGTAGGTGCAGTTATTTCAAAGATTTCTCGTTTACCAAAGTTAGAAAGTTTCTTTTCGATTCAAATGATGTTTTTAGGAAACACCGAAGCACTTGCGGTTGTTCGTGATCAATTATCTGTTTTAAAAGAAAATCGTTTGTTAACTTTTGGGATTATGAGTATGAGTAGCGTTAGCGGATCTATTCTCGGTGCTTATTTATCAATGGTTCCAGCAACATATATTTTCAGCGCAATCCCATTAAATTGTATTAACGCATTAATTTTAGCCAATGTATTAAATCCTGTGGAAGTTACGAAAGAAGAAGATGTTGTTTACACACCTTCCAAACATGAAAAAAAGGATTTCTTTTCTACTATTTCAAACAGTATGTTAGTCGGTATGAATATGGTTATCGTTATTTTAGCTATGGTAATTGGTTATGTAGCTTTAACAGCATGTTTAAATGGGATTTTAGGATTTTTTGTAACAGGTTTAACAATTCAAAAAATCTTCTCCATTATCTTTAGTCCTTTCGCTTTTTTACTCGGTTTATCGGGCAGTGATGCTATGTATGTAGCTGAACTAATGGGGATCAAAATAACGACGAATGAATTTGTTGCAATGATGGATTTAAAATCAAGCTTAAAGTCGTTACAACCGCATACGGTTGCGGTTGCAACGACATTTCTAGCTTCTTTTGCTAACTTTAGTACAGTAGGTATGATTTACGGAACTTACAATTCATTATTTGGCGGAGAAAAATCATCAGTCATCGGTAAAAATGTTTGGAAGCTTCTTGTGAGCGGAATGGCTGTTTCCTTATTAAGCGCTATGCTCGTTGGGCTTTTTGTATGGTAAATAATTTTAAAAATAAAAGACACCCAAACGAAAATTGAGTGTCTTTTATTTTTATTTTCGAATTTGTCCATTACCACGAATCACATATTTTGTAGAAGTTAATGCAGGAAGTCCCATTGGGCCCCTTACGTGTAGCTTTTGTGTACTAATGCCAATTTCAGCGCCGAATCCGAATTCAGATCCATCAGTAAAACGAGTTGATGCATTATGATACAGTGCAGCTGCATCAACAGATACGAAAAATTTGCTGACGTTTTCCTCGTTTTCTGAAATAATCGCTTCGGAATGCATAGACCCATACGTATTTATGTGATGAATCGCTTCTTCAATAGAAGAAACTACTTTAACCGCCAGCGTGAGAGATAAAAATTCTGTTCCCCAATCTTCTTCTGAAGCAAGTACAATTGAAGAATCCAATGCCAATGCTCTCTGATCACCACGTAGCTCCACGCCTCTTTCCTTCAAAGAAGAGAACAGCTCGCTACCATGTTGCTGTGCCCACTTCTCATGAAGTACAATCGTTTCAATCGCATTACATACAGATGGTCGCTGCGTTTTTGCATTTATAATAATATCAATTGCCATTTGTTTATCTGCTGTTTCATCAATGAAAATATGACAATTTCCCGCACCTGTTTCAAGTACTGGAACAGACGCTTCTCTCACAACAGTATCGATTAATTGTTTACCACCTCTTGGAATAAGAACGTCTAAATAATCATTCATTGTAAACAACTGCTTTGCGCTATCTCGCGTTGTATCTTCTATAAGCTGTACACTTTCTTCTGGTAAGCTTGTTTGTTTGAGCGCTCTGTGAATAACAGCAACGATCGCTTTATTAGAATGAATAGCAGAAGAACTACCACGTAATATAACTGTGTTTCCTGTTTTCAAACAAATTGTAGCAGCATCCACTGTTACATTCGGTCTTGCCTCATAAATCATGCCAACAACACCAAGTGGTACACGCATCTCCTGAATAGATAATCCATTTGGCCGTTCCCATTCCCTTACACATTCTCCTACAGGATCACGTAATTCAATTAGCTGCTTAATCCCCTCTGTCATATCAATAATACGATTTTCAGTTAGCATAAGACGATCAAGGAGTGAATCAGAAAATCCTTTTGCCTTACCTTCTTCTATATCCCGTTTGTTTTCCTCTAAAATATAAGCTGTTTCATGTATTAATTGATTTGCAACTGCAGCAAGTGCCTCGTTTTTTTGATGTGTAGATTTTAGTACAAGTTCCCTAGCAACCTCTTTTGCTCGTTTCCCCTTTGCCAACACTTCATTCATTTTTATTTCCTCCTTTTTAAGATTATCTTAAAGTGAAACCCAATGATCCCTATGGATGACTTCATAATTATGCCTTTCGCCTCTTGCTTGAATATGTTGACTTTGCATACCTTTTATCTCTCTTAATTCCTCTGCGCTATATGTGCATTGTCCTTTTCCAATTACGCGCCCTTGTTGCGTCATTACTTCTACAACATCGCCAACTTTGAAAAATCCTGACACATTTGTAACACCAGCAGGAAGAAGACTTTTACCATGCTGAATGATAGCTGTAGCTGCTCCGGCGTCTATTTCAATTTGACCGCTAACAACCGAATGCAAGGCAATCCATTGCTTGTTCATCTTTATTTCTTTTTGAGGGGCATTCCCGACATACGTTCCGTCACCTTTCCCCTTTAAAACATCAACAAATTTCTCTTGTCCACGTCCTGTACCGATAAATACACTTACCCCAAGAGATAGCGCCGTCTTTGCAGCATCAATTTTTGATTTCATACCGCCAGTCCCAAGTTTTGAGCCAGCATCTCCAGCAAGAGAAGCAATTTCTTCTGTAACTTCAGGAAGGAAATAATATTTTTTCGCATCCTCATTTTTTTGAGGATTTTTATCATATAAACCGTTCACATCTGTAAAAATCATAAGCATATCTGCCGAAACAAGTCCGCTTACTAAAGCTGACAGCATATCATTATCACCGAACGTTAACTCCTCTAAAGAGATGGAATCATTTTCATTAATAATTGGAAGAGCAGAACGGTTTAGTAACTCTCCTAACGTAGCGTATGCGTTACTATATTGTTCTTTTCTAGAAAAATCACTTCTCGTCAGCAAAAGTTGTGCAGTAACAATACCATATTTACGGAATTCCTCCGTGTACGCCTGCATTAATAAACTTTGTCCGACAGCTGCTGCAGCCTGTTTCCCTTTAATTGTTACAGGTCTGCTCGGATATCCTAGAGCAGAAAAACCTGCAGCAACGGCCCCAGATGTAATTAATAAAACTTCATGCCCTTCCTCTTTCAATCGAGCCAATGCGGCAACATGATCTGAAAGTTGTTCTTTAGAAATGCCTCCATGACTATCCGCCAAAGAACTACTCCCAATCTTTACAACTATTCGCTGTTTCTTCACTTTTTTATCCCCCAAGTCTAAAATCAAAGTTTTTTATACATTACACTTCTATTCATACAGCTTGCAACGATTTCTATTCTAATGAGTGCTGCACCTAGCCTATTTAAGAGCAAAATAAAAATGACCGCTTCGCCCTTCATAAAATAAAAAGGACGAAACGGTCATTGTTCCGCGGTACCACCTTAATTGATATACATAGATATCCACTTGGCGCCTATAACGCAGGCGAACGCCTAAACTTTCATTTAAGACTCAGGGATAGGTTCGATATATTCTATACGAGGAATCTTTCAGCCGGTGAATTCCACTCTCTTTCGCAAGAAGACATATGTACTATTTCCCTTCAACGATTTACTGTTTAATTTTTTTATATTATGCGATATAGTTCGATTTCGTGTCAAGAGGTATTTTTAAAAATACATAGAGCTGCCAGTTACTTGTATGAAATTATTTCCCTACTGAATGAAAATACAAATCGATATAAGTTCAACTCATATTTATAAACATAAATCTTACATTATAGTGTATATATTTACAGAATGTTGAATATAATCAATTTTTATCTTTTCGTATTGCAAAAAGGAATATATTCTCTTAGAATGTTTCTTTATATTGCACAGAGATGTTATTGTTATATTAAGATAATACTTTCGAAATGATATAATTTATTAAAAAGGAGCAAGATTGAATTATTATGGATAAACAAATTGGATTCATCGGATGCGGAAATATGGGGATGGCTATAATTGGCGGGATGCTAAACAAAAAGATAGTGTCTTCAAATAAAATCATGTGTTCAGATTTAAACACGACGAATTTAGAAAATGCTAGTGAAAAGTACGGAATAACTATAACTACCGACAACAATGAAGTCGCTAAAAATGCTGATATTTTAATTTTATCAATTAAACCAGACTTATACCCATTAGTAATTAACGAAATTAAAGAAGTAATAAAAAACGATGCTATCATCGTTACGATCGCTGCTGGTAAAAGTATTGAAAGTACTGAAAATGCCTTTAATAAAAAATTAAAAGTTGTACGAGTAATGCCTAATACTCCTGCTCTTGTTGGAGAAGGAATGTCTGCATTATGCCCAAATGAAATGGTGACAGAAAAGGATTTAGAAGATGTGCTAAACATTTTCAATAGTTTTGGTCAATCAGAGATCGTAAGTGAAAAGTTAATGGATGTTGTAACATCTGTAAGTGGCTCTTCACCAGCATACGTATATATGATTATAGAAGCGATGGCAGATGCTGCTGTACTAGATGGCATGCCAAGAAATCAAGCATATAAATTCGCTGCTCAAGCAGTATTAGGCTCTGCAAAAATGGTACTAGAAACAGGAATACATCCAGGTGAATTGAAAGATATGGTTTGTTCTCCTGGCGGAACAACGATAGAAGCTGTAGCAACTTTAGAGGAAAAAGGCTTACGAACAGCCATCATTTCAGCTATGCAACGTTGTACACAAAAGTCTGTTGAACTATCTGGTCAAACGAAAAAGTAAAACTATAACTTCACATGAATGTAATTAGAAATGCACTACATGATAAACAGCCAAACTCGAATATACTTGAGTTTGGCCGTTTTAGTTGTTAATTATATTAAAATAACTTCAATCACCCCTTCCCTACTATACTTGTGTAATTTTATTAGAAACAAGTAATTTTTCAATACAAATCGGTAACATGTCTAATAGCGTTTCAAATGCGTAATTTACATCTAGACGTTCAGTCCATTGATGTGCATCTTTTCCTACCGGCCCCATATTTAAAACTGGAACATCAAACTCTTCTAGTTCCTGAAGTGGAATTGAGTAACCTTTATCCCATAGTGGCATATTGTCTACAAGTGAACTCATTGAATCTAGTGGATTCTGTAAGCCCACATAGCTCAAATCTGAAATTCCTCCAAAATAGTTTTGGTTTTCAAATGTAATGTTATGATTGAGGTTTGCATACTTTTCCATTTCTGTAACTACTTCTTTAATTAACAGATTGTTGCGTGAACTTACAGCTGGATAATATGGCGGAGCAAAGAAAAGTACAATCATCGGCGCCTTTTCTTTACATAAAATAGCTAGTTTATCTACTAAATCAATGGTTACCGCACGATCATCTTTCTCTTCTCTATTTTTTATTATGCTAGATTGAATTTCATTTATTTTCTCTTGCCCATGTTGTTCAATTGCATATGCGATAAGCTCTTCATACGTTAATACATTCACCTTCATATTAGGCGGTATAAACGGATTATATTTAGAAAAACGATATGCTTGCTTTTCATATTTCTCTTCTATTTTCTCTGCTACTTTCGTTACTTTTTGACGTAGCAATGAAACGACATCCGTCATTGACTTTTCTAATAAAAACAAATTAAATAATGTGACTGCACGATGCGGAATTTGTACAGAGTAATCCTCCTTTAAGTCCCTTTGAAGTAAATTAGTTGGCGGAGGACTCGCTTCCCCTTCTACAATATCACAAAGGTCTGTATTCAACTCTAATTCTGCTGTTATTAATGAAGCCATATAACTCCCATTTAAGCCTGCAAAAGGTTCACCTACATGTGTTTCTTTACCATAGCAAAGAAAACCAGGTAACACCTTACCAATAGAACCAGTATAAATATATTTCTTTTGATCACCAGGATGTCTTGCAAACATAGGCTCTGAATTTAGTACCGTTTTATACTCTAAATCATGTTCTCTTGCTAATTCTAGTAATCTTGGAATAGCAGCTCTCATCCCTACCGAGTTTACTTCTTCATCTGGTACAGCCAATAAAAGAACATTCCCATCAAATCTTCCTTCGCAAGCTTGCTCAATCATTGCCATTTGTAAAGCTAGACCGCATTTCATGTCCATTGTTCCTCTACCAAACAACCATTCTCCTTGTTCTATATCTTCACGTACATGGTCTGGAAGCTCATCTTTATGAGCATAAAACATAGACGTTAACTTTTTAGGATTGAATGCATCTTCTTTCCACACTCCGTAATCTTGTACATCTACAACATCAAAGTGACTTACTAGAATTACGGTATTTTTTGTACGATCGCTTTTCTTTACTAGTGCTGTAACAAAATATCGTCCGTCCCCTGTCGGATTTTTTTGCAAATGGTGCGGATTTTCTTTGAAATACTGTAAATCAGATAATTGTTCCACAACGAAGTCTGGCAATATCACTTCAGCTTCTGTCCCTGTAATACTAGGAATTTCAACAAGACTGCTTAATAATTGAATCAATTGTTCTTTTGATTGCCACTTTGACATATATATCCCCCTATTTTTCCGCATTATGAAAATCAATTCCAGTATATGAATAAAAAATGACGACAGTTATCAAAATTATAGTTCTGATGTACTGCCGATTTTTATTGATATTTCATGAGCTGCTTGTTTCACCTTACTAATAAGAAAAGAAAGTCGATCATCATTAATGCGATGACTAATTAACCCAACACTTAATGCTCCTACTACTTTATGATTAAATCCGATAATAGGTGCAGCTACTGAAGCTGTCCCTTCTGTTTTTTCTCCATAACTGACAGCATATCCTTCGTTTCTTATTTGGTTTATTTGCTCAAGAAGAATTTGCTTTTGTTCTGGTAAAGCAGAAAGTAGCTGCTCAACAATATATTCCATTTCATTCTGTTTCATATTGGCTAGCATCGTTTTATTTGCGGCACCAATTGAAAGAGGAATTTGTTCCCCTAGATTATCAATAACTCGAATTTTTAATGGGCTATCCATTCTTTCAATGATAATAGAATGTGTTCCATTTGGAATGTTCAAATAAACACTTTCTTCCACCTCATAGGCCAATCGCTTCATTACTTCTCTTGCGACTGATCTGTAGTCTACCTTCTCCAATTGTCGTAATCCTATTTCCATCCACATCGGTCCAATTTTGTACTGTTTCGTTTCTGAAATTTGCATAACTAGCCCATGCTCGATTAGAGAATTAAGTAATCTATGTACTGTACTAACTGGGAGATGTGTTCTGTCCGCTATATCAGAAATGGCCCAATACTCTTTTTCATTAGTAGAATTTAATAACTTTATAATACTTATCGCTCGATCAATGGACTGTACCATAACTCACCTCTACTTCACTTGTAATATATTAGTACGCTCAATTACCTATCAATTTAACAAAAATCCGAAATGAAATCAATCTATTTATTCAATTTTCTAAAAATAAAAATATACTGCGAACAATAATTTGAAAGCGTAAACAAAAAAATATTGACTTTTCTTTTTAATTATCTGAAAATTATAACAAGATTTCACATCACGGAATATATTCCACAATACGGAAAAACATCAAACTTTATTCTATCAACTACGAAAGTGAGGAAAACAATGGCGCAAGTAAATAATACAAACAATGAATTAAAACGTACGATGAAAAGTAGACACTTATTCATGATTGCACTCGGTGGTGTGATTGGAACGGGGTTATTTAACGGATCTGGCTTTATTATAAGTCAAGCTGGACCTGGTGGATCCGTACTTGCCTTTATGGCCGGTGGATTATTAATGTATTTCGTTATGCTATGTCTTGGTGAGCTCGCTGTAGCCATGCCTGTTTCAGGCTCTTTCCAGGAATATGCCACTAAGTTTATTAATCCTGCAACTGGCTTTACAATCGGATGGTTGTATTGGTTAAGCTGGGCAAATACAACCGGCCTTGAATTTACAACTGCCGGCATTACAATGCAGCGCTGGTTTCCTGATATTCCTGTTTGGGTTTGGTGTTTAATATTTGGCGTTACAATCTTCACAATTAACGCATTATCTGCTCGTAGTTATGCAGAAACAGAATTTTGGTTTTCAAGTATAAAAGTATCTGCCATTATCGCTTTTATTATTCTTGGCGGCGCCGCTATGTTCGGTTTTATCGATTTAAAAGGCGACGAACCAGCACCGCTATTATCAAATTTCGTGAATCATGGTGGTTTATTTCCAAATGGACTTGCAGCTATCCTATTAACAATGGTTACAGTCAATTATTCCTTCCAAGGTACAGAACTTGTCGGAATCGCAGCAGGTGAAAGTGAAGATCCAGCAAAAACTTTACCTCGTTCTATTAGAAATATTATATGGCGCACGATGTTTTTCTTCGTCTTAGCAATCTTTGTTCTCGTTGCTTTAATTCCTTGGGAAGAAGCAGGATTAACAAAAAGTCCGTTCGTTGCTGTATTTGATAATATCGGTATTCCATATGCCGCTGATATTATGAACTTTGTTATTCTTACTGCTGTTCTTTCGGTCGCCAATTCAGGATTGTACGCAGCAACTCGCATGCTTTGGTCATTATCCAAAAATGAAATGGCTCCAGCCTTTTTAAAGAAATTATCATCACGAGGAATACCTTTGAATGCTTTAATTATGACAATTGCTATTTCTGCTTTTTCTCTTTTAACAAGCGTTGTAGCTGCTGAAACGGTTTACTTATGGCTCATTTCCATTTCTGGCGTCATAACAATCATTGTTTGGATGTCAATTTGTGTCTCTCAATTCTTTTTCCGTAAACATTATTTAGCAGACGGCGGAAAATTAGAGGACTTAAAGTTCAAAACTCCACTTTATCCACTTGTACCAATACTTGGTTTTGGATTGTACGGCATTATATTAATCAGTCTAATCTTTATCCCAGAACAACGACTTGGAATCTATTGCACTGTACCATTTATTATCTTTTGCTACACTTATTATCACTTAAAAGTTAAGAAAAGAATTTCTACTAACACTAATAGTGAGACTAAAATTAGCGAGACGATGTAATACCCTGCTTATATAAAAGACCGCACATGGCTTTCACTTCATGTGCGGTCTTTTATCATTTTAATTCGCTTTAAAATTATATAATGGCTTAATAATATGCTTTATATCTATTGTCTCTTTCGTATTTTCGATAATTTCACCCATTGGCTTATATACCATTGGTGCCTCATCAATTGTGCTTTCTACTACTGATGTAGTCCACACCTCTGTCATCGTATTTTGAAATTCCTCTAGACTCAATGATTCTTTAGCCTTCTTACGACTCATAATACGTCCTGCCCCGTGCGGACCAGAAAAGTTCCAGTCTGGATTACCTTTACCAAATGCAATAATTGAACCATCTCTCATGTTAATTGGAATAATGACTCGTTCATCTTTCTGAGCTGAAATAGCACCTTTTCGTAGAATCATATTTTCTATGTCTATATAGTTATGTATTGTAGTAAATTGATCGGTTACTTGCCAGTCCATTTTAGTGACAATTTCATCAATCATTGCTTTACGATTTAACGCAGCATACTTTTGAGCAATATTCATGTCATTCATATAATCTTTGAATCCCTGTCCTTCTAAATAAGCTAATTCTTTTCGAATATTAGGCTTCTTTATTCCACGTAAAGTTTCTTGTATTTCTTTTTCTCTCCCCTCTTTCATTAATCTCTTAATAATCTCATCTTTCATTGATGTAACATAAATGAGTTGTTCATATGCGAAGTTCTGATAATACTCTGCTATTTGCTTTCCTAAATTACGAGAACCACTATGAATGACAATATATACATTCCCTTTTTCGTCTTCATTTAGTTCGATGAAATGATTCCCTCCTCCAAGAGTACCTATACTTTTTTGAGCGCGTTGTAATGTAAATGGTGCTCTCACACCATCAAAATCAATCATTTTTGAGAATCGATGTTCTTTATCTCGGATACGAAAACCACTTGGAACAAATTTCCGAATTGTTTCGTCTAAATAATCGAAATTAATTTCTTCTTTTTTCTTATCAATTACAACAACTTCCATACCACAACCAATGTCTACCCCTACAAGATTAGGAACGATTTTATCTTGTATTGTCATTGTTGTTCCAATCGTACACCCTGCTCCCGCATGTGTATCTGGCATAATACGAATTTGACTATCCTTTACAAATTCTTGATTACAAAGATCAATAATCTGCCCAGTCGCCGTCTCATCAACGTTATTTGTAAATACTTTCGCTTCATTGTATTTTCCTTGTAATTTCAACATCTTTCCTGTCCCCTTCCTTTTGAAAGAATTATTTTATTACGTTGTTTCTGTTCTTATCATTACTCTCCTCTACCTTCTGCTTTCCATTATATATGTATGATATCCTTCACAATAACAAAAAATAATGATGTTTTATCTTATTTACATAATATGATTACCGTATCCTTGAATTTATACCTACATATGAGTATTCCACGTCCTCAATATCCGTTATATATAACAAAAACTCCCCTTAAATCGAAAATGATTAAGGGGAGTTTTATAGCCGATGAAATTATAATTCCGATTTCACCCGAACAGAAACATTATTTTTAATTATATTTTTTACATCTTTAAAGCTAACAAAATTGTTACTTTTCTCATCCCAAAGACGGAAACGTAGTGATTGTAAGCTTGTAGCAAGTGTAATTGTTGGTACATTTTTTAACGGAAGCGTATTATTGTGTGCCTCTTCTAGCTTATAATTAGGTACTCTTGGGCTTAAATGGTGAACATGATGGAATCCAATATTACCAGTTAAGAATTGCAAGATTTTTGGAAGTTTATAAAATGAACTTCCTTCTACTGCCGCTTTTACATATTCCCAATCTTTATCCTCTTCAAAATAAGAATCCTCAAAAGTGTGCTGTACGTAAAACAGCCAAATCCCTACTGAACCTGCTATTAAGAATATCGTACCGTGTACGAACAGAAACGATTGCCACCCTATTGCCCAGCAAAGTATTGCTACTACAGCAACGATAATAATATTCGTCAAATACGTATTCATACGTTCTTTCTGTCTTGCACCTTTTCGGTTAAATCTATTTTTAAGCAAGAAAACATAAATCGGACCTAATCCAAACATAACGAATGGATTGCGATATAAACGATATGCTAAACGAAGTCTAAATGGTGCAGCTACATATTCATCGACTGTAAGCGTCCAAATATCTCCTGTACCTCGCTTATCTAAATTACCACTTGTAGCATGATGAATCGCATGCTCATGCCCCCATTGATCAAATGGGAATAACGTTAACACACCCATACATGTCCCTACTATTCTATTAGCAGGTCGACTTTTAAAGAATGAATAATGGGTACAATCATGAAAAATTATGAAAATTCTTGTCATAAAACCAGCAGCTAACAAAGATGGAACTAATGCTAACAGATAAGAAACAGACAAACTTTTATAAGCGAGGTACCATAAAATAACAAATGGCACGACTGTGTTAATAAGTTGCCACACACTTTTTTTAATCGTTGATTTTTCATACGGAGCAACTTGTTTTTTTAAATTTTTAGTATTTTCTAATGTCATTTTTCTAATTCCTTTCCTTTTTGTTGCTAATTCATATTATAGCACACTATTAGTATCAGGTGTTAAAAGTAGATATAATAAATATTATATACTATAAAAATCTCTTTTTTCTTACTCAATACTTACAAATTACTTACTCCCAAAATAGCGCTATAATTGGACAAATGGAGCATTTCATTTATAAAATGAACTTCTACAAACTTTTTCACAAGCAGAAAAGAGCTGCCATAAGTCAGTTTCACCGGCTTATGGCAGCTCCTCTTCATTTCCTTTTATTTTATCGATGGATCCAAACTGCACCTGCAGACTTGTCTTCAGCTTGACCTACTACTTCAAACTTCAATCCTAGTTTAGGTAACTTACGTCCCGCATCTGGAATAACGCTGTTGATGTATTGCTTAGAATCATCAAATTTTGCAACTCCTGGTAATCCTTTATAGTCAAAGATACCGCGAGTTGGTGAATTTACTTTCCATGCTGGCGTTTGATCAAATGAGAATGCCGCATCGGCAATTTGATAACGTGTACTGCTCTTCACGGTAGGTTGTCCGTTTAATGTTCCTACGATTGCCTCTGGATGAGAATCTACTACTCCAAGGAACCCTTCACCTGGATGAACGCCTACCCAGTTATCTGTAAAGCTTTGATCCGCATACCATACAACCATTCCTGTATTAAATACTGGACCACGTGCATATTGTAATGCAGTATCAGACCCAGCGTAATTACGCCACTCAATATAGTAGTTATGTTTTTTCTGTTCAAATCCGTTAGACACAGTAAATCCTTTTAATGTCATTGCTGGCTGGCCTTCTGCGTCATCAGAGAAAACAACTTTTCCATCTACAGTTAACGCTGCATTGTCTAACGCAAATCCTTTATATGCTACTGCAATATCTGTTACATACTCAAATTGCAGTTTTACTTTCTTTCCTTTGAATTGATTTAAATCATATGATTTATCAACCCACTTACCATCCGTTGTATCTATACCACCTTTTACATCTTTTTCACCCATTCGATCAATGCGTGTCTTCGTTCCATCTTCTGCAATCGCATATACGTCAAGGAAATCATACTTCGCTTCCAGTTCATAAAATGCCTTATAATCAAACTTAGCATCCGTTGCAGTCGTTAAGTCAAATACTGGTGTCTCAAGTGTTGTATGAATGTCATTTCCTTTCGTGCTGTAATAAAACTTCTTACCAAATGCTGACTCAATATTTTTTATATCTTTGTCTGGCAAGTTAACACGAATGATTCCTGGTCGTTTTGATTTTGTCACACTTTGATCTAAATATGTTGCAGTACCGATTCCCGTACGAAGTTTATCATAATCTACCTCAACAATATTCGCCCAGTTCCCCTTCATATTTTTTTGGAAAAACTCTTTATTTTGCGGTGAGAAACTTGTTGGCTCTGTACCTGCAATTTTTCCGGCCCAGCTACCGCCGCTCATTATAGACCATGATTCAACTGGTTCACCTTGTCCTGAATACTTTGTATCATATTCATCTGGTAAGCCTAAATCATGACCATACTCATGTGCAAACACACCAACCGCTCCGTCTTCAGGCTCGATTGTATAATCGTATGCAGCCATCTTTCCGCCCCAGTTCGAAACAGAAGATTTTGTACCATCAATCGCATATGGCTTCGACCCTAGTTTTGAACGATGAGACCAAATTGCATCATCTTTCAATTTACCACCGCCAGCTTCTTGACCCACGCCTGCATGTACTACCATTAAATGATCAATAATTCCATCTGGCTCATTTTTATTTCCATCACCATCTTGATCGTATTGATCAAATTGGTCATAATCTGCTAAATTGATACCTTTTGCTACCGCTGCTTTTAATGCTTCTTTCACAAGATCTTTTGGTCCTAAAGGTCCCTTGTTATCATGGCCAGTTCCCGCATCAGCACCGTAATCTGACGCTTTTCCTGGAACAGTAAGCCATTCCGTTACAGTTCCATCAACTGTGTAGCTTCCGCCAGATTGTTCTTCATAATATTGTTTAAATGTATTAATCTTCGATCCATCAAATAACGTAAATGGCTCATCACCAAATAGCATTTTTTGATAATGTTCACGATTAAAGTCCTTAGAATACATATAACCCGGTTCTTGATCAATATTATTATGCTTAAAATCGCTAAATTCTACGAGTAATACAAGTACTTTATCTTTTCGAACAGCCCCATTGTACTCAGCTTGCTTCGCTGGTGTAGTCGGTACTTTTCCATTTAATTTTCCTGGGTTCAATCCTAGACCTTGCCCAGCTACTGATCCTACTTCGGGTTGCTCCGCCTGTTCATTTTCCTTCATTTTTGTATCTTTTACTTTTTTCATAAAATCTGAAGCTTCTTGCGTAAGATTATCTCCTGTCAAGATTTCTTTTCCAGGGTTTTCCCCTTTCTTTTTCTCAACATATTTTTCGACAGCCTTTGATGTCTCAGCTTGTGATGCAGATTGATCGATTACTCCCCGTTGCTTCAGCGCTTCTGCCAAGCGTTCCTCTGGTATTAAATGTTCATCAATTGGTAGAGATGGTGGCGTATCAGCATACGCTGCATGACTTCCAAAAGCAAACGTACTACTTAGCACTGCTGCTGTTGTTAATACCGCTAAAGGTTTTAATTTCTTTTTCTTTTTCAATGTATTTCCTCCCCAGTGTCTGCAAATTATCGATTTTTGCCGATAGCAATATAATATTCGTTATAATACGAATATTCAATCTTTTTAAAGTACTAAAATGTTGAGAAATATTTTTTCTAGGATGAAAAACATAAATAGGTGAATTTACAGGAAGTTCACTCTAGAATTTGTGGTTCTCTTTCCTCTTTTTTCAAGTGAAATCTCATCTACACAAAAATGCCAATTCCTAAGTAGTAGCTAAGGAATTGGCGTTTTTTTAACGAGAATGCTTTATGAATAAACGACTTGCTTCTTCTGGTACATAGAATTTACCATTGCTTTCTACAACAACACTTCCTAATTCATAATCTTTATTCTTAATACGAATTATATTTTTGTTAACAAATAATTGAGCTGTTACATTATTACGTTTTACTATGAGCACAGGATTTACTGCATTAGTATTATCTACTGTTACAGTCGCACCATTCTGCTTAAAGGCTAATTCACTCTCTACAAATAATTTGTTTGTTACTTCTTCTAAATTAAAGCCCATCGCTTTCGCCATTGTCTTTGCAACGTCCGTGTTTTGAATCAAACCAACTGGCTTTTGAGGACCGTATGAATATAAAAATACATCCTCACCAGTATGCCCTCCTGTTGTGAAGCCTATGTTCGCACGGTTAGCCAATAATGTAGTGAAAATTGGACCTACATCTATTTTCTTTTTAACCACTTTTAACCTTTCTTTTTCATCATAAGTTAAATTGTCCAACCCGTATAATTTAGCTACCTCTTCTACATTGGATATATCAGATTTCAAATTATTGATAGTTCCTTCAAGTGTCATTTTCGCTTTTTTCAACGGATCAATATATGTAGAGACCGGCGTAGTATTATAACCTTTTGTCGTATTCATATTGCCAATAGAAATACCGCTGTTACCATGGTCCGCTACGGCTATTAGCATCGTATTACCATCTTTTTTTGCAAATCTTAATGCTTCTGCAACTGCATTATCAAATGCCAATACATCACTAATCATCCCAATTGGATCATTCACATGTGCAGCCCAATCTGGCTTACTTCCTTCCACAAATAAAAAGAACCCATCTTTATCTTTTGATAACGTTTGAATTGCTTTTTCCGTCATTTGCGAAAGTGTTGGTTGCTCCGGATTTGTTGCTTCACGATCCATATCAAACGCTAAGGCATTATGTGAGAAAGAGCCCCACATTTTATTAGATTTAGATTTCAATAATGCCTCTTTCGTTTCAATAAAGTCGTAGCCTTTATTTTGAATCACTTTTACTAAATCTTCACCATCTTTTCTTTTTATAGGTAGCAGTGCCGCTTTTCCCCCGCCTAATACGACATCTATATTTTGATACACTTGTTGCTCCGCAATTACGTCAAAATGCTTGCGGTTTACATGGTGAGCAGAGAATCCAGCGGGAGTAGCATGCTGAATTTCAGCTGTAGCAACAATTCCAGTTGCGCGACCAGTACGTTTCGCACCTTCTAAAACATTGGCAACTGGACGTAACTTGTCCTCTTCTTTTATTGATTTTAAGCCAGGTGAACTCACAATAGTAGGTAATACCCCTACATATCCAGAATTCGATTTATTCCCCGTCGCTAAAGCTGTAGCTGCTGGAGCTGAGTCTGTTATAGCTGATTCCGCCGAATATGTACGAACTCCTCCTGTTACAATTTCATCTAATGCAAGTGGTTTCCCTTTATACAAGCGAGCTAATGTAGTTGCTGAAGAACTCGTTCCGTCCATAACCATTATGATTACATTTTTCGGTTGACGTTCTACTTTTTTCACTTTCGCTTCCACCGTATGATCATCCATCATACTTTCAGTACATAACATACTTAGTGTGATCGTTCCTACTAACAGTAACTTCTTCATCTTTAAACCCAATACAAACATGATTGCGCCTCCATTAGTTTCACATTCATTTACATACAAAATTCTGACTGCCTACATATGTTTTATTAGTTCCCAATTTTTCTAAAGCTAACAATAGTAACTTTCTTATTCATTACATGTCGGTATAGTTCATCTATCTTATAAAGAAGATTTTTTATTATTAACTTGTTAAACAATAAATCCCCAATTGAATTAAATAAAAATTTATTGTTTAACAATAAATTCCGTGGTAAATTAATAAGATATTAAATAAATGAGGTGCTTTTTATGAAACAAGGATCAACACTCTTCCTAAAGACAGCTGTGATTCTAATGGGTATCCCTGTTCTTGCTATGTGCATTTTTTTAGTTCCTAAAATAGGAAACTTCGCTGCTGAACTATATCCTGATATTGCATATATTAAATATCTTGTATTTATCAACTTATACGCAACAGCAATACCTTATTATTTTGCTTTGTACCAAACATTTAAGCTTTTAAACTATATTGATAAGAACAATGCATTCTCAGAACTATCTGTTAAATCCTTAAAAAATATTAAGTACAGCGCACTAGCAATTAGTGTATTATATGTATTAGGTATGCCACTTTTCTATCTTGTGGCAGAGAGAGATGACGCCCCTGGCATTATTATTATTGGAATGATTATGATTTTTGCTTCAATGGTAATCGCGGTCTTTGCTGCCGTTCTCCAAAGACTATTAAAAGATGCGATAGATATAAAATCAGAAAATGATTTAACGGTCTGAGGTGAATAATATGGCAATTATTATTAATATTGATGTAATGTTAGCGAAAAGAAAAATGAGTGTAACAGAGCTTTCGGAGAAGGTTGGAATTACAATGGCTAACCTTTCTATTTTGAAAAACGGAAAAGCAAAAGCAGTTCGGTTTTCAACTTTAGAAGCCATTTGTAAAGCATTAGAATGCCAACCTGGGGATATTTTAGAATATCGACCTGAAGATATCGAATAAAAAGAGTCCTTCATACGAGAAGGACTCTTTTTATTTAATAACTAAACCTGCTATTTCTTCTTTATCATTATAAGTTATAATGAATGTCCGTTGTTCTTTACTATATTTTGCTACAAGAATAACAGTATATAAGCCATCTTTTTCTTCAATCGATTGTTTTTCAATTTTTTCGAATGTACCAGCTTTCTCTATTATAGGTGTAAGATCTTTCATCTTTTCTTCTGACAATGCAGCTTTCATTTTACTATCAAATTTTTCACGCACGTCTTTATACTTTGCCTCATTTAATAATGATACAATTTCTTCCGCCTTTGGAATAAACTTTTTTGACGTACTTTCATCTACTTTATTACCGGTACATGCCGCGAGCGCGAACGCCGCGATAGCACTTATAATAATAAGTAACATTTTTCTCATTTTCATACACCCTTTCTTTTTAAAATGAAACTATAACTAAAAACGAGTAACGCACAAATTGCTATTGAAACTTCTGATATAATGATCCCGCTTTTTCCTGGTACATAAAGTGATATAATGCCCGCTATTGCATTTGCAGCCCCATGGATGAGAATTGCATATACAACATAACGAAATTTTTTTTGGACGACAGCTTGTAATACAATGAAGGAAAGCCCAACATGTAATACCATCGCAAAAATACGCTCAATGCCGCCGAAATAGTAACTGTCACCATTTTGAATGACTGTTTGTGAAAATAATAGGGATATTACTGGGATGCCAACTATTAACACTGCCTCAATACCACCATGTCCTGCCCCAAATAAAAAACCAGACTGCCAATCTCGTTGTTTCATAAAATAGCGCATGGCGATAAAACGAGCTACCTCTTCAAAAATTCCAGCTGATAAACTAAGCAAAAGCGCAAATAGGACAGGCTGCATAACAGAAAACATTTGAAAATCTGTGCTAGTTCCATTTATATAATTCAGTATTGGTATACGAATCAATATTTGTGATACAACAAAAGCCAATACCCCTAACATATATGGAATATAGCGTTTCTTCCAAACAGCATATAAAAGTGCAATAAGCGGTAAACCAAAGCTAATCATTGCTGTAAAAATAAGACCATTCATCTCGCTTCACCTCTTACTTGAAGTGTATAAAAATGAGTGAAGAAAGTATGTAGTTATTTCCTATTCGGTTTCATTTTCATCATAGATGGTTATTTCATCTCTTTTAATATAAATGTTTGCGTGAAATAGGGACTTACATAAGTTGTTTCTAACGTCGCATTATTTGTTTTATTCATGATACGTTTTAATGAGAATAGTCCGTATCCTCTAGTCCCTTCTTTACTTGAATGGTTTTTTTCATAAATTTTTTGCAAATCAATCCCTTCACTCTTTGAACTATTACGCACGATGAAATATTGTCGTGAATCCATTTTAAAGAATGCGATTTGCAATATCTTCTCCTCACTTTGTACGGCTTCTTCAATTGCATTGTCTACTAAAACTGAAATGATGCGAATAAATGAAATAATCGCCATCGAAACACTTTCAATGTTCTCTGGTATATCAAGCATTACTTTTATTTGTTGCTGCTGGGCAGTACCGACTTTCGCTCTTAATACACTCCTTACTTCAGGAATATGTATGCGAGATAATTTTGCGATATCAAGTTCATGATCATTTATTGTTTTGAATGTGGGAGCAATAACATCGTAGTACACTTTCTCAATTTCTTTCACATTTTTTGTACGTATTCCCTCTTCTAACGATAGTAATACATTCATATAATCATGACGGAAACTAGCAAGCTCATCATGCATATTCTCTAATTTCTCCACATAATCTAATAACTCTTTATCTAAACGTTTTTCATGCTCTTCTCGTAACTTTTCTTTCGATAAATGTGAGCTTATTAGTACAATGATTAGTAATAATAAAAAAATAATAATCGCTGAATTATAACTTACTTCACTGTATTGTTGATTTATTTTTGCTAAAAACTCAGTTGACGGCTGAGTTAAAATTAGTTCAATAATAAACCCGACAATTAATAATATGTAAGTTATATAATATAACGGACTACTTACTATATATTGAGCAATTTTTTGAATTCTTTTACGCGCTAATAGAATACCGATAAAAGTAAGTGTCGTTACGATAAGATGAATTATACTTCCTGTCCATAAATATAAATTGAATGGCGTTAACATAAAGAGTTTCATTCCTAAATCCAAAAGCAACATTTTTACTAACGTTATAATCACCATGCTCACTAGTGCAAAATATACATTATGCTTAAGTTTTAGTTCATTTTGCATTAATCCTAAACTTATTAAAAATAACACAATCGTACTATTCAATTCTGGATATCTCGTTACTGTTACGACGATAGCAAGTAAAATAATGAATACCGCACTTAAAGCTATTAACATTCTAACTGACAATCTGTTGTACCGGATTAATTGTATGTATAAAAACGTATGACACATACTAGTAAGCAGTATTGCAAATAAATCATAAATATACATTACATCTCACCCTTTAACATGTTACGTACTTTACTCACTAAACGACGTGATACTGGAATACGTTTCCCGCTTTTTAAAACTATCATTTTTTGCTTCGTATCATAAGAAGACATTTGCTTCGTATTCACGATATATGATTGATGACAACGAAATAAACGTTCATCTATTATTTCAATTTCCTTTAAAGTTCCATAAAAATAAACGATTCGCCCCAACGTCACTAATGCTAACCGGTGCGGTTCATCAGTCATAACATATTCAACTTCATGAAAAGGAACCCGCACAGTGGCATTACTATTTTCAACGATAAAGTCATCCGACGGAATAATATGCTTATTTCTTGCTTCATATTGAAGTAAACATTGTTCAAAAACTTTATATCTCTCCTCGTATGGCAACCCTTTATCAATAAAAGTTAAAGCTGATACCATGTATTGATATGAAATAGGTGCAAATTCGGAATGCGTCGTTACAAAAACAATAATTCCTTGCGTATCATACTTTCGTATCTCTTGTGCTACTTGTAACCCTTTACGCTCTTCCCTTTTAATCTCTATATCTAAAAAATAGATTGGGACATACTTCGCCTTAGCAATGTTAGTAATGATGTTTTCACTTTTACTAGTTACCTCAATAAAATCAAAAGGCAACATATATTTCTCGCAAATCTCTTCAACTAGCCGCTTTATTTGCTGTGCTTGTATGACATCGTCTTCTAAAATGAAAATACTCATGTGATCACTCGCTTTATTGAAATCTTTTCATCTATAGATTTATCTATAAATATATAATTCAAATTATAATAATATTCTCCTTCTCATTAATTGAAATAATTAATCTGCTATTACATAGAGAAACCTCAACTTTTCAAACAAAAAGTTGAGGTTTTCTTCAAATCACTTTATGACTACATCCGCCCGATCCTTCGGCAATTCCGTTTCTAAGTAATAATCCTCTGCTTTCCAATACCTATTCTTAAACTTTGAAAGGTTCTTCTGCGTTTCCGGACTCTCCCGTAGAAACCGTGTCTCTCTTGGACAATCCAAGTACACCATATAGTGAAAAAAATCTCTCCATTCTTTTCGCTGTAGAAAAACACCTTCAATTACTATGACACCTACTATGGGGATCTGTACTTTTTTCATTTCACATAAGTCTACCTCATCATGATAGAACGGTAATTTCAGTCTCGTTTCATTTTGTAACTTTTGAAAAAACTTTTGCCGAAGCCACTCAATATCCCATTGCAAATAATAATACTCATACCATTCTTCAAATCCGGTATTGTAGCGTTTATTACGCTCCACTATATGATCATCAATATGAAAAATATGAAACGGAATGCTTTCCTGTTTCATATTTTCCTTTAAATTTGCAACAAATGTTGTTTTTCCTGAACGACTTAAACCATCTATACCTAAAATGAATCTATTTTCCCTATGCTTCTTCATAATAGTTATAAGTTCGTTTGTACTCATTATTTCTTCCACTCTTCTTTTAATAAAGAATATAAAATCGTATCATGCGCAACTCCATTTTGAATCATATGTTTTCGAAGTAATCCTTCTTCTTGAAATCCTGCTTTATTTAATAATTTTTGAGAAGCTTTATTTTCTACATATACAACAGCAGCAATTCTTATAAGTTGCAACTTTTCAAACCCGTAAGCTAAAATCGCCTGTAACGCTTCCGATGCGTATCCTTGTCCCCAATATGTATCGTCTAATTCATAACCAATTTCAGCTCGCTTATGATGATGGTTAATTAAATGAAAACCACATGTTCCGATTAATTGGCCCGTCCCCTTTTTCTCTATTCCCCAGCGAAATACACTTCCCTCTTCATAACGATTTTTAAACGTTTGAATCGTTGTTTTCGCTTGCTCAATATTTTCGAAAGAATCCATTCCGAAATAACGTATAACAGATTCTTTTGAAAAATAACGGAACATCGTTTCTGCATCTAACAGCGTTAATTCTCTTAATTGTAAACGTTCTGTTTCTAGTTTCGGAAACCCCATCTCTTTTTCTCCTTCTATTCTAATGAACTGCAAATTTCGATATAATTCCCATCTGGATCAGCAATGTATGCAATTGTTTGTCCCCACGGCTTTACAATTGGTTCAACTAAAATCGTAATACCTTGTTCTCTAAATTGCTCAATCATTTTTTCTACATTTTCAACAACGAATCCTAATTCAAAATGAGAAGATTGTAACTCGCCTTCTGTAAGTGGTAATCCTGTTAATTCTTTCACGTCTTGCCGCGTATTCATTGCTAATATTGTAGATCCCGTATTAAATTCAATATATGTACCGTGCTCTGCTTTTATAGGCAACTGTAAAATATCTTTATAGAATTTTAAACATTCCTCAAACTTTTCTACATATAAAATGATGTACTTCATCTTCAAATCCATTATTAATCCCCCTTTATATCCATCCCTAAAATTTCGACAAAAGTCTCATAAAAACCTTGTTTCCTATAGTAGCGAGCACAAAAAAATGAGGCCGATTTCTCGGCCCCCCAGCTTATTGGCATAAAACAGGAGATTTGGTTTGGACATAACCAGTTCGTACTCTTATTATATTTTATTTTTTCTGAATTTTAAATACATTAAACACCTATTTATATTGAGAAAGTTTTTTGTTTGCATAAAATTAATGAGTTTAAGAAATGCTACAAATGGAGGTGTATACATATGGAACCAATGCTATGTCCAAGTTGTAAAACGAACCGCACTCGCTTTAATATTCTTGAGCAACAAGTAAAACCCGTTAAGTTAAATCCACAAACTGGTCAAGTAGAAGAGGAATACACAAATGAAACGATGAATGCTTTTCATATGGCCTATCAAGGACCTACTTACCGTGTCCAATGTGCTGTATGCGGACTTGTTGAAAATCCTGAACAATTTATTAAACCTGCTCAAAATCAGTCTTTCTAATAAAAACATGATTATCCCTTGTAGAAATAGATTTTTCTATAAGGGATTTTTTCGTTTAATACGTTAATTAAAAATGTATTTCTTCCTTATTATATATATTAAACCCTACACTTTTTTGGTAATATTTACATAAGGGAGGTAAAACAAATGATTTTAAATAAAAAGATAATGCTTCCATCAACATTTCTATTATTAACTTGTCACATAGTCATCTTTTACTTTTGGATTTTCGACTGGAAGAAAATCTCGACTTCTTACGGTTTAGCTACATGGATACTTTCTACTGTTTGTGGTCTTTTACTTTATTTCATTTATAAAAAACAAAAATCTAATAAAGTGATATTAATTACTAGTTCGTTATTATTAATTACTTCTTCATTTATGATTTTTTTAGGTATCATTACTGGGATTATCTTTGTAACTGTTAGTTCTATGAATTAAAAAGGAGGTCTTTTATTATGTAAAAAAGATCGAACAAAATAAACATATATAAAAATTAAAGGAGCTGATTCTATACCAATCCCAATCCTCCCCTTTTAATAGTCGCAACCTTTGTTACAATATTTCCTTTTTCATTTTATTAATCTTCCAATATAAATTAATAAGCATATATAAATATAAACAACCCAAAAAACCTACCATACCTTTATATAATCCAGATTCTGATACTCCAAAAAGACATAAGTAAAGTGCTGGAATTAATGTTGCAAACATAATTGCAATGACTTGTAACAACTCAGTAAGTTTTTGTATCTTCGTTTCCTTATCTGAATATATATCAGGCAACTCATTTTCCTCTTCTACCTCTTTGCAAAAATAATTCCATTTCGCAAAACTCGTTACATGTTTCCATCCACACATTTCATATATATCAATATATTCTTTTTTCTTTTCTTTTGAATCTTTATAATCCAACCTAAAATCTGCTTTATAAATTACATCTTTCGGCTCAGTTTTCTTAAACGTATACATCATATTATACCTTTGTAGCGCCCAGCCTTGTTGATGCATTTTTCTTAAAAAGGCTTCCTCTTTTTCTAAACTCCATCCCGCGTAAAATTTAAATACCCTTTTTGTCTCCATCTTCCAATCACTCCCCTAATATACTATTCCCATTTTTAACCGAACGCTGTAATCTATTGTACTCTAGCTCCAACACTTCTCTCCCAAACGGCGTTAATTCATAGCACTTCTTTCTATCTGTAGAAGCCACTTCAACAATTAACTTCTCTTTTAGTAACTTCGTCGTATTCCCGTATAAAGTTCCAGGACCGAGCTTTACTTCTCCATTTGTCATCTCTTCTACCAATTGCATAATTCCATATCCGTGCATTGGTTTCACTAGTGATAACAATATGTAATATGTCGCCTCAGTTAACGGAATATATTTTCTCGCTTTCGTATTCATTATAACCACCTCCGATACATCGCTTCATGATATATCGACTTACGATACATCGTATACCGATATTATATATTTGCATTCCAAAATGTGCAAGAATATAATTTAATAATTGAATATTTATTTCTTTGAATTGAAAAACCGTATAAATTTTCTGAATAATTTGTTAAAATATAGAAATATCCGTTTATATTTTGAAAGGAATGATACATATGATAAATAAATTGAAAGAAAATATAGGATCAGTTTTTGTAGGTAAAGAAAATGTTATAGATCTATTAATTGTTTCCTTGCTTGCTGACGGTCATGTGCTTCTTGAGGATGTACCTGGTACTGGGAAAACGTTACTTGCGAAAACACTTTCAAAAAGTATTGGTGGTAATTTTTCTCGCGTTCAATTTACACCCGATGTACTTCCGAGTGATGTGACAGGTATTGAATACTTCAATCCGAAAACGAGCGAATTCGAGTTAAGACTAGGACCAGTCGTGGCAAATATTTTATTGGCAGATGAAATTAACCGTGCAATGCCAAGAACACAGTCTAGTTTATTAGAAGCGATGGAAGAACGACAAGTGACGCTTGAAAAGCAGTCAACTCCTCTTCCAAAACCGTTCTTTGTTATTGCGACGCAAAATCCAATTGAATCACAAGGAACGTTCCCTCTTCCAGATGCACAGCTTGATCGTTTTTTAATGACAATTTCTATAGGTTATCCAAATCCTGAAGATGAACTACAAATGATGCGACGTTTTCGTAACGATGCACCACTAGAAAGTGTCACATCTGTTATTACTTTAGATGATATTTTAGAGGCACAGAAACGAGTGAAAGAAATTTTCGTATCAGAACCGTTAGAACATTACATTATTAAACTTGCTCACGCTACAAGAAATCATGATTATATCGCTAACGGTGTAAGTCCACGTGCCACATTAGCTTTAGTACGTGCTGTTCAAGCGCTAGCCTTTTTACGAGAGAGAGAATATTGCACACCAGAAGATATACAATTGTTAGTTCCTTCTGTTTGGAATCACCGTATCGTCTTATCAATGGAAGGCGCATTACGTACGACAAAAAATGAAATGATGCAAAAGATTTTAAAAGAGGTTGACGTACCAGTGGAGATTGAGCAAGCATGAATGGACAGCGCGTTGTAACTGTACCTTTATTTTTTCAACTTCATATTATTCAACTATCTGTGCCAGGCGCGATACTATTTACATTTTTTATGCCGCAACGAATCATTATGTTTTTCTTTTTCTTCTACTATTTATTTGCGATTTTCATTTATAAATATGTCGCTTACATAGAGAAAAAGTTTCAAGTGATAAATGAGAAACAAACAACTCGGCTTTTCCCTGATGAATCTGGACAGTTTTTTATTCATTTAAAAAATGGAGCAAATATACCACTCGTTAATGGTGTTTGTTATTTTCATTTAGATCCGTCCCTACTACCGAATAAAGATCAAGGAATTGAACAAATATCAAAAACACTATTCTCTTTCCCATTTTCACAACCTGCTCATTCAATGCAAAAATGGGATTTATCATTAACCGCAACGAAGCGTGGCGTGTTTCAAATTGAACAATTCGAATGTGTTTTGAAAGATCCTTTTCATTTATTATCTGTACATTTACCTGTATTTGATAAATTAAGAACTGAAATTATTGTGTACCCTTCTCCTAAAGAAGTAGCAGGTTTGCAAGAACTTCAGCAACTTTTAAATGGATCTTATCGAACCAATTTTTCATTTTACAATGATGAAACATCTATTATCGGTGTGAAACGATATGAACGTGAGTCTTTCCGTTCTATTCATTGGAAAGCATCTGCTAAAATGCAGGAATTACAGGCGAAGCAATATGAACCTGTAAAAAATTATAGTTGGACGATCTGTCTTTCTTTAGCTGCTGATCGCGGGTTTGGTTGGAAAGATAATATAGAAAATCTTATTTCATTTGCAACATACATTTGTCAATACGCTACGAAGCATCAAATACCGTTTGAATTATTTATTAGTATATTAGCCGAAGGTGGTCCTCTGCACTTACCATTAAATGAAGGGCAAACACATTACGCCAAAGCTTTAGAGGAATTAGCACGTATTTCAGACGATAGCACATTAATTCCGAAACAAGGATTTCTCCATTATACAAATAGAAAAGGAGAACGATTCTCTACAATGATTTACATTGGCTTGCAGAAGAATGACCTCTCTCTTCTATCGCAACCTACGTTTCTCATAAATAACGAAGGGATGGTGGAAAAGCTTGAAAACTTGGCTCTATCACGTTAATGACTTTATTCTGCTGCTCCTCCTTTCGTTATTAACAGAAAGGGACGAACTTGTTGCCGTTGTTATATTTTTAGCAACAGGCTATATTGGTGTATTTCTTGTTCATAAATTAATGAAGAAAAAAACAACAGGATTTGTCATACTGTTAATAACTCAAATAATCGGTTGTTCTATTTTTCTCCCTTTCTCTCTATTTGGCATCATTATGTTACCGCTTTTCTTCTTTATCGTACATGTAGTTGGACCAGGATATCCAGTTCAAAAATCGTTAGGTGGTATTGTTTGGTTTGGTGTTTCAGCCATATTTTATACGCCCTTTCCACCTTTATGGAAACTGTTACTATTAGTTTTACACATTATGATTACATTTTGGTTAACCGGGGCAAATCGTAATCAACAGTTATTACGTTTCGCTTCTATTATTACGATTGGTGTAATGAGTATAGTACTTATTCAAGTGTTTCCTTTCATTCGTCTTGTTTTTTCATTTATCATAGAAGCAGTTGCATTAGGGTTCGGATACGCTATTAATCCATTATTTTCAGCAGCCGCGTTAAAAGAAACAGATGATTTTTGGTCGAATAAAGGAAATCTAAAAGATCCTACAATTAAGGATGGATTGGAGCCACGTCCTTTTGATCCAACTCTTATAAATAGCATAACCATAATAGCCTGTGCAGCCATTGCTATTTATGTCGTTTGGAAAATAATAAAAAAACGAAAACAATTCAGTTTACCAAATATACCTGTCTTTGAATCTACTATCATTACTGATAAAGACGGCATGAGCCAAAAACGTTTGAAACGAAACAAACCGCCACATAACGAAATTCGAAAAGAGATTTTTAAGCTTGAAAGTAAGTTAACTCCCCCTTTAAATAGAAATCGGGGAGAAACTATTGAGGCATGGTTAGATAGAATAAATATTGAAGAAGATGTAAATATTCAAAGTCATATTATTATTAATACTTATAATACAGTGCGTTATTCAAATGAGGAAAACACCGTACTTTTGCAGGAATTTAAGGATGAAATTCATAAGCTTTACATGTATCAGAAGGATTTAAAGAAAAGAAAAAAATAATACAACAAAAAGACTCCTATTTTCATAGGAGTCTTTTTATACTTCTACGTTACTTTTTAAATTGAGGCGTTTTTCCCTGCTTCAATCTCTAATGACTCTTCATGCCACCAAAGTGTTTCTTCAGGGTCTTCTTTAGCGATTTGGTGTGCTTCTTTTTTCGTTTCTACTGTAGGATATGAACCTTTTAGCGCGCGTCCTGATGTTGTAACGAATAGAACACTAAATACGACTAATCCAATGATACTTACACCTGTTAAATAAAATGCCGGTGCTAGCGGGTTACCAGTCGCATGAACTAAGTATGAACATACAAGTGGTGTTGTTCCACCGAATATTGATACAGAAATATTAAATGAGATCGAAAGTGCTCGATAACGTACATCGGTGAAAAAGAGTGATGGTAATAATGACGGTAATGTTCCTTCATACACACTTAGGAAGAAACCTAATATGAAAATACCTGCAAATATAGCAGCAATATGTCCGTTACCAATCAGTAAAAATGCTGGAATTGCAAATACAGTTAAACCAAGTAAGCCGATTTGCACGACGCGTTTATTACCAATTTTATCACTTAATTTACCGAAATAAAGTGCTAGCGGAATCATAAGTGCCATCGTAATTGAAATAATTAATAAGCCAGTTGTTTCTTTGACTTTAAGTACTTGAGTTAGATAAGAAGGAATATACGAAAGAATCATATAATTTGTAATATTAAAGAAGGCGACAATTACTGTGCTTAATAAGAAGTCTTTTTTGTGATATTTCATAATATCCATAAATGAAAATTGTTCATTGTCTTCAGATTCCTCTTGTGCTTTTTCCATCTCTTCAAAGATAGGAGATTCATCTAAATGACGGCGTAAATATAAACCGACCAAGCCAATTGGTGCAGCTATTAAGAAAGGAATACGCCAGCCCCAGCTGAGCATTTGTTCATCTGTTAACAATAACGTCAAAATGGTAACAATTACCGAAGCAGCAATGTAACCTGAGAGTGTTCCAATTTCAAGACCACTACCGAGTATACCACGCTTTTTATCTGGAGAAGATTCTGCGATATAAACCATTGCTCCTGAATATTCGCCGCCTGTAGAGAAGCCTTGAATCATTCGGGCAACTAAAAGTAGTATTGGTGCCCATACACCAATTTGTTCATAGGTTGGTAGTAATGCGATGAATAATGTAGAAAGTGCCATTAAAATAATAGTAGTACTTAACACGATTTTTCGGCCGTATTTATCTCCTATTCTACCAAAGAATACACCTCCAATTGGTCGAACGAGAAAGGCTGCAGCAAATGTACCGAATGTAAGTACAAGTTGCAATCCACTATTATCAACACCTGAGAAGAATAATTGACTTAAAATTACCGCTAAATACGCGTATAATCCGAAGTCAAACCACTCCATTGCATTCCCTATACCAGTAGCAACTACTGCTTTCCTGGCTTGTTTAGGATTGACAATATTAACGTCTTGAGGTTCAAAATTTAAATCATTATTTTGTTGCATATAATAAAACAGCTCCTTATTTAATTTAACTTCTTTAAGCACACCTTCTCTTATTGAATAAAATTAATTCGAAGCACTTAAGGAAAATTAACGTCTCCTTATCTGTTATTATTGTTTCACATAATTAATTATTTGTCCAATGAGATGCTCTCTAGGTTAAGTAATTTACTATTTTAAAAAGCTGAAGAAGCCGCTAAAATAGCGCCTTCTTCAGCTTTTTATATTTTTTATATTTTTTTAAATACTTGCTGTAGCAGCTATGTTATGAACACAAGAAATAAACTCATAAGTGAATGCGTCAATTTCCTCTTTCGTAATAATATACGGCGGAAGTAATCGAATAATATTCCCTTGTGTTACATCGACTAACATTCCTTTATTCATTAACTCAATCTGTAATTTCTTCACATTTTCATTCGTGTCATTCACACTTATCCCAAACATCATCCCCGCATGACGCACTTCCTGAATATAATAAGAATTTTCTTTCTGAATGTCTTGCAGTTTGTCATTCAAATATAGTGACGTTTCATATGCTTCTTGCATTAAACCATCGTCAAGTAATGTATTTAATACCGTTAAACCTAAAGCCGTTCCCATTGATGAATGAGCAAATGTTGTACCGTGATCTCCTGGTGCAAATACATCACATAACTTTTCACCTACAATAATTCCGCCAAGTGGTATCCCGCCTCCTGCTCCTTTACCAATTTGAATAATATGTGGTGTAATATTGAAATTTTGATAAGCAAATAGTTTTCCTGTTCTCCCCATACCACTTTGAACTTCATCAACGATAAGTAGTACATTATATTTCTCACATAAATTTTGAACACCATGTAAATATTCACCCGATAATGGATAAATTCCCCCGCTTCCTAATACAGGTTCTAACATAATTGCAATTGGATTTTCATGAATAATTGTTTTTTCTAATTCCTCTATATTCTCGCGCTCAACTTCATATACCGGGATCGATGTTTTAGGGAAATTTTGATATACACTTTCTTGTCTCGTAAAATGAAGTGCTCCTAACGTACGCCCGTGGAAACTATTCTTCAGCACTACAATTCCTTCACGTTCTTCATGCGTAATAGCTCTATATTTATCAATTAATTTCAACGTTGTTTCTGTCGCTTCCGTACCAGAGTTTGTAAAAAAGACCTTTCCGTTTTTTAAAGAGCAATCAACTAATTTCTTTGCATACTCAATTGCAACTGGGTTTAAAAAATGAAACGGTAGATGCAACGACTTCGTAACTTGATCCATTGTCGTTTGCACAATTTTCGGATGATTGTATCCTAATACATTTACGCCTACACCAGAAAATAAATCTAAATACTCTTTACCATCCACATCATACAGCTTACACCCTTCTCCTCTTTCTATCGCAAGCTTTGTACGACAGTACGTTGACATCATATACTCTTTATCTAATTGAAACCAATCCGACATGTTACATTCCTCCTAGTTATTCTCCCTGTTTTATTTCTGTTCATTTTCTTTAAATTCATATATAAATTCATTTTTAAGTTTAAAATTTTAATAGTAATGTTCTTCCCGATATTCATTTTTCCATAATTTCTTCTATTTCAACAGGTCCACTACATACGCGTTTTTCTCATCTAGCGGTCTGTTACTGGTTTGAACTTAGCGTGTTATACATAATCAACGCTATAAAATCATATTTAGTAACAATGGACAAAAAAGATTTGGAGGCTATATTGATGGATGAAAACTATGATAAACAGAGGCAATCTTTACTAGGGAAAGACTTTAATGATAATGAAGAACGTAATGAACAAGCTATACTTCACTCTCAAACAGTTGGTTCACGTGGACCTGTTCTAGAGCAAGATAGTGTGCTTCACGAGGCGTTACAACAATTTATTCACGAAAAAATTTTAGAAAGACCTGTTCATGTAAAAGGATTTGGTGCATTTGGTTATTTTCAAACGATCTATCCAATGTCTGAACATACGAAACTAAGTTTTCTACAACATTCTAATGAGAAAGTTCCTGTTATGGTACGATTTTCACTAGCTGTTAGTACGAAAGGAACACCTGATACTTCTAGAAATGTACGCGGTTTTTCTACAAAATTTTATACAAAAGAAGGTATTTTCGATCTATTATGTAATCACATTCCTGTCTTTTCTGTACGCGATCCGATGCGTTTCCCTGAAACAATTCAAGCGTTGTCACCTTCACCTAAAAATAACTTAATAGACCCTAATAGATTTTGGAGCTTTGTCGCTAGAGCACCTGAATCCATACATTTCGTTGTCCGTTTGTACTCTGATAATGGTACAGCCAAAAGCCTTCGCCACATTCCAGGACATAGTGTAAATACATATGTTTGGAGAAATGCAGAAGGTAATCGAAAGTACGTAAAGTATCATTGGTACCCATTTGAAGGTGTACAATTCATTACTAGCGAGGAAGCAAATAAACTGGCTGCCGAAAACCCTGATTATAGCGGGAAAGATTTATATGATGCAATTGCAAACGGTAAACCAGTGGAATATGGTTTATATGTCCAGCTCATGGACCCGAAAGATGAAGCGCATCTTTCTTACGATCCTTTAGATGATACAAAAATATGGGATGAAAAAGCGTATCCTCTTATACCAGTCGGCAAAATGGTATTAAATAAAAACCCTGAAAATTTTATGGAACAAATAGAAAAAGTCGCTTTCTCCCCTTCTAATTTACTTGACGGTGCTGAATTATCAGATGATAAAATGTTGCAAGGGCGAGCTAACATTTATAGTGATTCCCAAAGAAAAAGAATTGGTCCTGAATTCCGCAAATTAACGATTAACCAACAGCAAAATTGGACACCTGCTAATCAAATAACGAGCGGTGACGGAAGGTACGTTGATGGTAAACTTGAGAGAACTTCTATATCGAAACAAGATGACTTTACGCAGGCTGGCGAATTTTATGCGACGTTAAAACCGATAGAAAAAGAACATCTTGCTGAAAACTTAGCTGGTGATTTGAAAGTTATATCCGATGATATTAGGAAGGTCGTTTTAGAGTATTTTCATAACGTGTCTGTTGATTTGGTGAAGAGGATTGAAACCGAAATAAAAAAATAATAAGACGTAAGCACGCATCGACTTTTATTCATAAAAAAGAGCCATTTATCTAACCGTTTTTAGTTAGCTAAATGGCTCTTTTTTATTTTTTTACCACATTATATCTTTTCAGAACTACACTTCCGAATTTATTAAATATCCGATCCATCAAGAAGCCCATCAATCCAAGAATAACAAGACCGACAAAAATCCAATCTGTTTTGAAATATAACCTTGCATTCCAAATCATATAGCCAATTCCTTCATTAGCTGCAACCATTTCAGCTCCAACAATAGCCATAAATGAGGATCCCATCGCAAGCTTTGCTCCAGTATACATATAAGGAAGTGCAGCAGGTATGATGACATGGAACATAATTTGCCATTCTGATGCTCCCATACTTCTCGCTGAACGAATTTTATCTTCTTCAACAGCTTGCACACCGGTAATTGTATTAATCGTCACGATAAAGAAAGTTGCATACGTAATGAGGAAAATTTTAGATTGCTCTCCAATACCAAACCAAAGCATAAATAATGTTATAAAGGCAAGAGGTGGAATAAAACGAATAAAATTGATAACTGGATCAAATAGCGCTCTTAACCATGGGATTCGGCCAATTAATAACCCTACCGGAATAGCTACAAAATTCCCTAAAATCCATCCAGCTATTACTCTTAAAAAACTAACTCCTATATATATAAATAAGGAACCATTTTGACTCAGTTCAATCGCTCCATACAAAACTGCTATCGGACTTGGCAAAAATTGCGGATCAGAAAAACTCGCCACAGCACTCCATATTGCAAGGATAAGTATCCAAGCGATAATTCCACTTTGTAATAGCTTCTTTTTTAAACCAGTCTTGAAATTATTTGTTTCATAAATAGTATCTTTTCTTGCACTCTCATCTTTCAATGCGCTCATATTGGGACCTCCTTTCAATCAAAGTGTGATTGGATCATTTGATAATAGTAATTAAATTCTTTATCTGTAAATGTTCTCTGATACGGTAGTGGAATATCGTAAATCTTTTCAATTTTTGAAGAAGGTCCTTTAGACATTACCCCTATTCTTTGCCCAAGTAATAAAGCTTCCTGAATATCATGAGTGACAAAAATAATCGTTTTGTTTGTTTCTTTCCAAATTCGAATTAACTCTATTTGCATCGTTCTTCGAGTCATTGCATCGAGCGCTCCAAATGGTTCATCCATTAATAAAAATTCCGAGTCGTTGGCTAAAACACGTGCTAATTGGACTCTTTGTTTCATACCTCCAGAAAGTTCTCTTGGGTATTTTCCTTCATGCCCATCTAGCCCAACTAGTTTTATATAATAAGAGGATATTTCGTTTCGAGTCTGCTTTATCATTTTTTTCATTTTCAAACCAAATTCAACATTTTCTTTAATTGTTAGCCACGGAAAAAGTGCTGCGTCTGCTTGTTGAAAAACGACACCGCGATTTCTGTCCGGCTTTTTTATTTCTTCATCATTTACCATAAGTTCTCCTGATGTTTTTTCAACAAATCCAGCAATCATACTGAGTAATGTAGATTTCCCGCATCCGCTCGGGCCAAGTAATATAAAAAATTCACCATTCCCAATTGTTAAATTTACATTTTCTAAAACAAATTGTTCATTATTAAATGATTTAGATAACCCAGAAATAGAAATGGCTACAGGAGATTTCAATACTTCTTTTTCACTTACTGTACTCACCATACTTCACTCCTATTCTATTTATAAGTAACAGATTCAGGGAAAGCTTTCTTTAGTGATTCAAGATCAATCTTATCTTTCAATTCATATTTATCTTTCAGCTTCCCTTTTTCTTCTAACCATTTTTTCATATCTTCTAGATGCTTAGCATCTTCTTTAGTAAATCCAAGAACATAGTTCTGTCTTTCAATATCTTTTAATGCGTCTTTCTCTGGTAGTTTCAATTGTTCAAAAGCAAGTTTTGCTGTTTCTTTTTTATTGTTTTCTACGTATTTTATGCCTTCAGAAAGAGCCTTAAGTGCATTTTCAACTGCTTTTGGATTCTTCTCGACAAATGATCTTTTTGCTAGTAAATAGCTGTCAATTGTAACGCCCGCACTTTCTAAATCACCTAATTTTGTTACACCTTTTATATTTTTAAATTTATCCTTTAACGCACCAGAACTCCAAACAGCATCTATATCACCATTTTTCATCCCTACAATAGCTTCGTCTGGTGTACTATATGGAACGAAGGTAATATCCTTTTCATTAATATGTTTCGCTACCAAATATTTCGCCCAAACATACTCCGTTACAGTCCCTTTAGGTACGCCTAACTTTTTACCTTTTAAATCATTTTCTGTTTTAATCCCCTCTCTAACTAGAAGCTCATTGTCTTTTGATGATTTTTCATTTCCTCGCGTAAGTGTTGAAATTACGACCATATCCCCTTTTCCTAACGAATTTAAAAGCGCATAATCAGCAGCAAGACCTGTATCAGCTTGTTCGGTTAATACCGCATTTACTGTATCAATTCCATAAGCAAAATTTGATAGTTGAGCTTTAATACTATTTTTCTCAAAATAACCTTGTTTCTCGGCAGCTCTAAACTGAAAAGAACCACCCGCCGCTGTATCTATAGCCATTTTCACCGTGGCCGTTTCTTTCCCATTACTTTTCGTCGTTCCCGCACTTTCTTTTGAAAAGCTTGAGCACCCTGCGACAGCTAAACTGGTAATCATTGATAAGCTTAAAAATAAAGGCTTTAATTTCACCATTTATCACTCCTCCATAACAATTTGTTCAAACTTGAAGCGGGATTTTATTTCACCACAATATTACGTTAAATTATTACAAATAAAGAAATGGCAACATTTTGTCATATAACGAACCTATCAAGTTCATTTTAATAAGTGGGGGGAAATTACTCTCCCCACACTTTAATTTACTAGCGTTAATCTCGTTTTTTATTTATTTCTTCCAATGTCGCTACACAAAAATCTCCGGTGCCGTAAGATATTGTCCCTTCGACTGTCACAACGGATTCCGTACCAGCTTCTGCAGCATTTGGTACTCTAAATGCTGCTATATCAAGGGGAATAATTTCTTTCTCCTCTGGTTTTTCTAGTTGAGGTACCCACTCATACGGTACACGATACGCACGGTAAACCATATTTGAGTTTCTGTTATTTTTATATGGTGAAATATATTCCCATACAAGCTCATGCTCACGAGTAACTTCAAAAATCCGACCATCTGCTCCTTCAGTAATCAATGTGTTTCCGTTTGGCAGCCTTTGAGCAGAACTAATATATGGACTGTAAAATCGATATGAATCTAAAGGAGCTTGATACCCAGCTTCAGTTGGCGTATATTGCCATTCAATTTCTAAAGTTACTGGATTAATTTCTAAAATCCTCGAGTGATCACGAACAGCATTTTTGGAACCGTATGGAGATGCAGGATTTGGAAGACCGTATCCTGCCCAACCACCATTATCAAATACGAGTAAATTCCCTTCTCCAGGCAATCCTTTCGGAATGATATGTGCATGATGTTGTCCAATGATCCATCCTAAATGCTTAACATCTGGGCTAGAATAATCAGGACCGAGTTTCCAAACTATATTTCCTGTCTTTTTATCAATAATGGCAATTATATTTGACTCTCTAGCATCCCAAATAATATTTTCAGGATGAAAACGTTCATCTCCTTGATCATAAAACTTATTCGGACCAATTGTAGACATAGAATTGATATGCATCCAATCTCCATCCGAATTACCACCAAAGGATCTAATATTAGGATTACGGAATAGTACATTTTTAGCACTTTCATCAAATCCAAGTTCTTCAAAATGATCACTGACAGCCCATTCCCAAATAATATTCCCTTTCCAATCTACTTCAATAATTACATCATCTAATAACGGCTTATCGGAGATATTCGGATTATGTACATTTTTATGCGCTAAAATTAGCGTATTTCCACTTTCTGTTTTCGGCTCTAATCCTGGCGCATAGTACCCGACAGGATTTCCTTCACGTTGGTAATCATGATGAGCTCTAGCCATCCACTGCGAGGCATGTCCTGGGTCTTCAATATGTTCCAGACGGTTAAATTTCCAGACGATGTTTCCTTCCCAGTCAACTTGAACTAAATCGACTTCATCCTGAAAACCAAACTCAGGATCTCTTTGTGCTGTATGACCAAAAACATATCCGCCTGGTAACACCTTGTTTGGAAATCCCCGTAACCCTTTCCATAAGTGTACTTCTTTCCCATTCATATCAATTAATAAAGCACCATGATCTGCAGCTTGATAAATTGTATAACCACTCCAAGCTTTCCCGGGATTATATACTGTTGCCCCTGTTGGATAAATTGTTGGATGTCCCATTCTTTCCACTCCTATTCATATTATCGATGTTTTTTGAATTTTCAGTCCTAAATAACTAGACTAATAGCATTCTTCGTTACTCCTCCCTATTCTCATTACTTAGTTTCATAATCGTATGAGAAAGTTGTTCTAAATTATGGGCTAAGCGTTTAAAAACTTCGGCCTGCACGTGTAATTCTTCTGTTGAAAATCCATCGAATAAAACAGACATAAAACTTGTTCTTATATTATGATTTCGCTTTATAAATTTCAGGCCATCTTCAGTAATATCAAGTAAAGTGATTCGTCTATCTTCCTGATGACGTTTCCGAATAGCCAGGCCTCTTTCTTCTAACTTATCGCATAATGCCGTAATCGCTCCTGATGTCAAATCCAGTTCTTCTGCCAAATCAGTTAGACGTTGCTCACCATCTTGAATAATTTTGTTTAATATTAAGAAGCCCGGCAACATAATACCTTCAATCTTAATTTTGTCGCGTTCCTTCACAAATTTACGGACCATTTTACGAAACAACCAATCTGTTTCTTCAATTAATGTTGGCATCGTTTTGTTCATATCTCCTCCGCTCCTTGCTCTATGAATAATACAAAAAGGCACGAACACATTTCAAAATTTCGAAATGTATACGTGCCTTTGGTTATCCAATCAGCTATTCAAATTGTTTTAGCATTAAAATAATGAGTGGTAAAATAAGTAATATCCACATATTAATCCACTAATACCTATCTGTCAAGTAGGTTTTAAAAGTATTTCGTTCTAATTTATCTATTTATTGCTGTTGAACATTATTTATATGTAACTCCATTCATAACAATACACTTAAAATATAAAACTCCCCCACTTTACATAACTACTAGAGCGAGGGAGTTCTTTCTAAAACTGCTTTATCAATCACAAAATAACAATTTTCAGAACTAAAATCTTTTTTATTGTTCACTACTTCTCCTTTTGAACATAAACATTTCCGCAGTTGTTTTACTTAAATCTTCGGAAAAATAACGACTATTTCAAAAAGTAAAAAACGTGTCATCTTAATAAGTAAGACAGCACGTTTTTTACTTTTCATTTTAAATTATAATTAGTTTATACTATTTCGGAGCTGATTGATAAAGTCATAGGCTGCATTTGAAAACACTTGATTCTTTTTCCATATAATATTTAAGTTTGCTTCTAATTTAGGTTGTAATGGTTTAAAACAAAGTTTACTGCTTATATATTTATTTTATCACTCTTGTTAAAAATTTTATTTATTCTTGTGAGAAGAGAATGTGCCTATATATTTTTCTATACAGCAATAAAAAGACTTATAGAATGATTCTATAAGTCTTTTACTATAAGGAATTAACCTACCCATCGATTAACAAATCCAAAAACCAAAAGATTCGCGATGAATAAATTTCTAATAAATCACTATTCTCTCTAATCATCAAAAAGTTCACAATAGTTGAGCAGTTCCTCTTACTGCCTCGTAGCCAAAATATATTCCAAACAGAATTAAAACAATGCCTGCTACTATAGAAATCCATTTCATTACTGTATGATTAATAAATCTTCTACCAAAATGAATAGATGTAGCCATAAATATATCCCAAAGCATAATCCCAGCAAAAATGGCTGCACTATACCATAAAGCTTGTTCTTTTCCAATAGTATTCATAGCACTAGTTAAAACTGATCCATATATCCCTATCCAAAAAATAATATTTAATGGATTAGAAATTGCGATAGCAAACCCCGATAGAAAAGATTTTAAAGGATGTTCTTTTTCACCTGATGAAATATATTGAACTTGTTTAGTAGCTTCTTTCATACTTTCATAGCCTAAATAAATCATCGTTACAAAACCAAAAATCCAAATACAAAGTTGAGCAACGGGAGTTGTTAAATAAGTCGAAATACCAAAGTAAATTAAAAACATCATTACAACATCTGCTGACATCGCCCCGACTCCTACTAACCATGCACTCAAAAAACCATTTTTTATTCCTTTATTTATTTGAGCAACATTAATCGGACCGACTGGTGCAGACAATGAAATCCCTAATAATATATAACTGAATATCATGCTAATCATTTATCTTTACCCCCGTAATAGGACATTTAAACCTTTCTCTAATTTTTCTATCTGTTTCATAATCTAATATTGGCTCATATGTATATTGTTTATACGATATAGCTGCTTCTTCTAACAGTTCTACTACTTGTTTATACATATTTATCCTCCCCTTTGATTTCATTACACAATTTGAAAAGATAGCCTTTTCTATTGCTGTTCCCGCTCCCTATTCTTTTTCACAATATATTCAATTATAGTTTACGACACAATTAAATTTGAAATAAAATACATATTTGTAACATAAATGAAATTAAAATATAAAACCTATATTAATCATTATTTTCATAATAGTCAATCATTTTGATGCAAATCATAATTATCTATGTTTGTATACTTAATTCTATTTGTTATTAATTCATACGATAAAAGTACCTTATTATGTAAATTACGGAAATGCATTTAAATATTTTTCAACAAAAATCAGAATTTACTTATTATTAACTCCGAAATCTAGAACTACTTACCTTTGTATGTTTCAATATTTTAAAAATGTAAAAGTCACTATAAATAAGAAATATCAAATAAATATAATAGATTTATAGTAAAATGAAAAAATTCAAATACATCATTACTTTTCTTGTAACAGCACATAAAAACCCCGAATCATGGGAAGTAAATTGCTCATGATTCGGGATTTTTTAAGAGTATATTTTAATAACAATTAAATCACATACAAATCCTTATATACCTCTATAGTAGAACTCTTTTCATCTATTATTTATTAAATTCAACTTGCATCATTTTATTAAACTGTGTAAGAATATCAACCGGACCTAAAGAGTTAACATTGACAGCAAATGTATGCTTGCCTCCAATTACTCCACCAGCAAAAGTCATAAATCCAGGAATTGATCCTCCGTGCCCCCATACTGAGACACCATTTGGAAGTTTAGTCTCATAGATTCCAAGACCATATCCATCACCAACCCCTTTTCCTTCTACAGGAACTGTAGTAAGCATTTCTTTTAGCTCGCGTTCCTTCAGTAACTTACCACCGAGTAAAGATGAAAAGAACTTGTTTAAATCATCAGCATTAGAAATCATATCTCCAGCTGCATTAGCTAAACTTGGATTATAATACGTAATGTCTTTCAACTCGCCTGTTTCTTCCATTTTCACATATCCACGAGCATGATTCTTTCCTGGGATGACGGGTGAATTTCCTGGTAAAAACGTATTTGACAAATCCAAAGGTTCAATAATTCGATTTTCAATTTCTTCCCCATAACTATTACCAGTTATTTTTTCAATTAGCATTCCCAATATTACATATCCTGTGTTTGAATACAACCAATCTTTGCCCGGCGAGAAATCTGGAGGCAGAGAAAGGCCTATTTTCACTATTTCTTCTGCTGTATACGTTTTTTTCGAATTCATTACGTCAGCGTCTTTTGATTTTAAATATTCAGCGATACCACTCGTATGGTTCAATAGTTGACGTATCGTAATTTGATTACCATCATACCCATTCCCTTGAATAAGACCTGGTAGCCACTTCTCAATTGGATCGTCAAGTTGTACGCGATTTTCTCCTACTAATTGAAGGACAGTCGTGGCGGTAAAAGTTTTTGTCACACTACCAATCCGAAAGCGATAATCCGATTTCACCGGTTTCTTTGTACTTAAATCCGCCACGCCAGCAGTATAACTATTAATTTTCCCTTTATTAGACGTCTTAGCTAATACCCCTGGCGCCCCAATTTGTATAGTTTCCTGCATTACTTGTTTCCAGCCATTCCGATTCTTTTGATCATGTACTTTTGACGAATTCGAAATACTTTGAGTAGACTCTGCCTTCACAGTAAAACCAGGTGTAAATAGAGTAGTACCCGCTAATAAAACTGTCAAACTCGCTAACTTCATTGAATTACGTTTTTTCATAAAATTCTCTCCCCTATTCCTATCGTATTGATTCAAGCTATACTTTTATCCTATATGATAAAACTCTCTTTTTTCTTATCCATTCCTTACGAAATACTTACTCTTAAAATTTAACAACAAGAAAAAAGTAATGTATGAAAATAAAAGAGAACGTGTTTTCAATTTATGAAAACACGTTCTCTTTTATATTTAAAACCCTATATCATTTTTTTAGTTTATTCACTTTTACCATCCTGCACTAGCGTTCATGCCATTTCCGATAATAGAAAGTAATAGTGGCCATAATACTGGTGCTAACGTAAGAAATAAATTTAGCAGTATAAGTATTCTATATCTCCTAGGAATATGGTGATTTTTACGATTAACAAATACTAAAATCACTAATAATATTATCGTCATTACAAATAAAAGTAATACTAACAACCAATACCAAACCATTAGACTGAGACTCCATGGCTGTAATAGCTCGTGTACAATACCAAAGGTAATTCCCAATACTGCAAAACTAAAGGTAGTAACTGTGGTTTTAATAAACAATTTACTTAATTTTTTATCGTATGTATACTTACAATATAAATCGATTAACGTGTATAAAGATAAAAATGCCATTAATACACCTACCCAAGACAATAACCAGTCTCCGCCTCCTCTAACTAATATAAACAGAAACCAACACATCCCTGCTGCAGAAAAAATAAAGGAAAGGAGTATGTTTTTCAATACCGGTTTCATTCTATTTTCACACCCTTACAAAAATTTAAACATAAATAATAATTTTTTATTTACATGCTACTCGTAATTATTTCATCTATTTTTCATTCTATATTGATGAAGTGAAGATAGCCTCACAAAAAATGTAACGAGCAATACTCTACTAAGGTAACCTTTTTCCATTGGTAGCGATATAAAAAAGTAAGTATACATTACCACGTAATTAAATATAAGTAAATAAAATTAATTTACAGTTAATTTTATTTACTTATATTAACTTCAAACCTTCCCGTCTCGCTCTATCCATTGCACAGTCTTTTCCACATCTAACTCTGTATACGTCTTTTCTCCATAACGGACAGACTCATATATCGGAATAATATCTCGCGTTCTACAAATTCTCGTTAACCATTGTTGCATCGTTTCATAGGACCTTCTCTGTTCATGAAATGGTAATGTTCTTTCCCATTCAACTAACGTTTTTCTTATCGTATTTGTCGGTAACGGCCGTTCTAACTGATGCTTCACTTTCTCGTTCTTTTCGATTCTATCCGTATTTTCTTTTGTTATCGATTGTTTATCCTGTTGTATTTCTGATTTCGTTACCTTTTTCCTAACGGATTTATAAAGAAAATATATAATTATCCCTGCAATAACTACATAAAAAATGACACTAATCCATGCATTTGAAAGAACAGAAAACACGTCGTTCCATGAATTCCCCTGTTTGAAAAGCGGGATTTTCCTATCTATTTTCGTTCTGGTGTCTACAACTCTTGTTTCTTCCTCTATAATTCTTTCAGGCTCATCAAACTGTTCGTTTATACTAGTAAAATCATAATTTCTTTCCGATATTATCTTAGTCTTACTGGAAAAACGTTCTTTCACTATGTCTTGTACATGCACAACACCTTGTGATAACGTTATCGCACTAACCGTAAAGAAAAGTATCATGAAAACTCTAATACTCCAAATCTTTACCTTTATATGTCGTTCTTTATTAGCCATGACATAAACCCCTTCTTATTCTTTAATTACGACCCATTTATTCGTTCTGGTGTATTTCCTTGGGGAAGTACCAAAAATTAAAGGAACCGCATCCAGTTCCTTTCGCCGGAATCCAGCTGTGTAAAAATAAGAAGAAGATACAGGTGTATCCTGATCTGATATGGAGGCAAGCACCTTTAATACATTTTGCAAGTGTTTCCGATTATCCCCGTTTTTTATATGTAGTAATCCATTATCTTTTACGCTATTAATCCATACTTCAAATGAACAGTTTTGCATAAGCAGTTGTTTACATACGCCTGCCGTTAATTCAATTAGTTCCTCTGTATCATTTCTCAAAGAAATACCACTTTTGTTTTGCAAGTTTAGATAAATCGCATATTTATCTGATTGTGTTCGCTCGTGTTTTTTTGCAGTTATCGCCCCTGTTTTCGCTGTCGCACTCCAGTGGATAGAACGAAAATCTTCATTTTCATACGACTTCACTCCCATTACCTTCGTTTCATCAGATAAGGGTGATGACATCGCTTTTCGAAATCCTCGTGACCATTCTTGTAATTCAGGAACTTGCATTTTCGGAACAGCTGGTAAAACTAAATAGGTCGGCGTTTCAACTCGTTTATATGTTATATGGTTCGTCATAAATCCAAAGGGATCTGTAATGACAATTTCAACTGCTTCCCATCTCGCAATTCCCCTTTTTACAGCTACAGCTTGTAAATCAAATAAAACTGACTCTCTTCCTTTTAAATTAAAATTCATATAATAATTTGAACCTGTACTATGATTTTTGTTTATTTCATCATGATTCCAAGTTAGCTTATTTTCACATTTAAATCGAAATACAACATTAAAAATAGGAAAAATTGATTTGTTTGAAATTTTTATTTTGCATCTGTTCGTTTCACCTATAAAAACATTTGAATTTCCTTGACTGTATTCCCATTCAACACGAGATACTTTACGTATATAAACATGCATAGCACCTATTAAAATTACATACAAAAATACGAGAGATAAAAACAGTAGATTACTTGAAAATATACATAAAATAACTGCTACAACTGACATAACTCCCATTACGAAAGGCTCCGCTAAAGGTGTATACACAAGCTGTTGATTCATCGTACATTCTCCACTGGCACATCAATCGTATGAAGAATTTCTTTCATGATTTGTTCTTTCGTCGTTTTCATCTCCCCCTCAATCGTTAACGTTAAACGATGAGTGCATATGGAAGCAGCAAGTTGTTTTATATCATCTGGCGTACAGTAATCTCTTTCATTTAATATTGCCCGTGCTTGAATCGCTCTCATAAATGCCAACGTTCCCCGCGGGCTTACACCAATTTCAATTAGCTCATGCTTACGAGTTGCTTCAATAATTTCAAGAAGATAATCTTGCACATCATTCCCTACTAACACTTCTCTTGCACGCTTTTGCATCGTAATAATTTCTTCACTTGAAATAATAGAATGTAACGTTTCTAACGGATCATTCATTTGAAACCGATTCATCATTTCCTTTTCAGCTTCTCTCGTAGGATAACCTTGGCGTATTGTGAGTAAAAACCGGTCTAACTGAGCATCTGGTAACGGAAATGTACCGGCTGATTCGAGTGGATTTTGCGTAGCTATAACTAAAAAAGGTTCTGGTAAGGAATGCGTCTGTTTCGCAATTGTAACAGTACGCTCTTCCATCACTTCTAATAACGAAGATTGTGTTCTCGGTACAGCCCGATTAATTTCATCCACCAATACTATATTTGCAAAAATAGGACCTAGCCTCGTTTTAAAATCCGATTCCTTCACATTAAAATATTCGAGACCAATAACATCTCCGGGCAAAGTATCCGCTGTAAATTGTATTCTTTGAAATTTTGCGTCCACGCTTTTAGCCAAACTTTTCGCTAGTGTTGTTTTTCCTGTCCCCGGTACATCTTCTAATAAAATATGTCCTTTTGCTATTAGAGCAATGGCTGCAAGTTCTATGGATTCATCTTTTCCTATAATAACTTTCGAAATATTATTAGTGATTTTCTTTAATGTGTTCATCTATTTATCCCCCCACTTTCTCTTGTTCTGAAAATTAAGAATTATCATTTTCCGAATTATAACACATTACGATAAAAGTAAATATATTCCTGTCAAAATAAAAAAGATGACCTTAGCACTATAAGCTAAAGTCATCTTTCTCATTATTTTACTAACTCTCCATTATAAGCTTTTATATCAAGAGGAGCAGTTAAAAACTGTTTTACTTTGCTAACGAAAGATGTGAAGTGTTCACTCGTATTATGACTCGCAACTGCTGCTTCATCTTTCCACACTTCAACCATCGTATACACATTTTCTTTTTCTATGTCCTTATACAAGTCATAAGAAATATTTCCACTTTCTTCTCTTGAACTATGAATCAGCGGACGAATCTCTTCTAAAAATGTTTGTTGTTTCGCTGGATCTACTTGAAATGTTGCGTGAATAATAATCATGGTGTTTCCCCTCTCATATCTCACTTATTTCTTTTAAAATTACTTCCACTCAGCAACTTTTTCAACTGGAAGACGTACTGATTGGTAACCACTGTCAGCAGCTTTTCCGATTGAAATTAACATAACTGGTACGTAACGTTCTTTATCTAATCCAAACGCTTCAGCAATTTGGTCTTTTTCAAATCCACCAATTGGACAAGTGTCATAACCGTGAGCACGAGCTGCTAGCATAAATTGCATTGCTACAAGACCGCCGTCAATAAGTACAGTATCTTTCATTACTTCTGGTGTAACCATTGAGAAGTAAGCTGAAAGTTTTTTCATTTGATCTTCTTTTACTTCAGCTGGCATGAAACCGCGCTCTACTGCTGTTCCGTAAATTTCTTCTGCATTATCAAAGTTGTTTAAATCACCAAATAAAGCGATCATTGCTGAAGATGTTTCTACTTGTGATTGATTGAACTTCGCAAGTGGTGCAAGTGTTGCTTTTGCTTCGTCACTTTCAATCACAAGGAATCTCCATGGTTGCATGTTTACTGATGATGGTGCAAGTGTTGCTTCTGTAAGAATTTCTGTCATTTCTTCTTTGCTAATTTTCACTGATGAGTCGTATTTACGAATGGAACGACGTCCTGTTAAAATTTCGTTAAAGTCATTTGTTTTTACTGAGTTAGTCATAGTTGTATTCTCCCTTTTTTAAAGTTCTTTTATATTTTCTTGAATGTGATTTAACATATTTAAAAGATTATCGCGTTCTTCCTCACTTAATCCTTTAAATGCAGATGCTGCAAAACGTTCTTTTTCCTCTTGAAACGCCTGGATTTTATTTCGTCCCTCTTCAGTTAGAGAAACTAACGTAATTCTGTTATCATCTGGATTTTTACGTCTTACAATCATTTCATTGGCCTCAAGCTGCTTTAAATGCCTCGTTATCGCCGCATTATCAATATTCACTTCTTGCTGAAGTGCTTTTTGACTAATTTCACCTACTTCATATAACTGAAGTATAAGCTCTAAACGAGATTGGCTCATACCCGTACACCCTTCAAACTTCGAACTTACTTCCTTGTTTAGAAAGTGTAATTTATATAAAATAATCGCTTCTTTTGAGCATGAACTTGTCAAATTACCCCTCCTTTACATCCAATTCAAAAACGTTTGATATATCAATAGTTGATACGTCAATTAATATAATCTATATCGATTAAGAATGCAAGCATTTTGTTTTCATTTTATTTTTTCCAAATTAAGGCGCTTTGTAGCGTTACAAAAAATGTAAATTACATTATAATAGTAATAATTTAAATGACTGGAGTGTGATTGTAATGCGGCAATACACAAATAGAAATGAGGAAATGAAAATGGAAAATGAAATGAGGATATTGATATATGACAACAATAAATATAGGGATTGTCGCGCATGTAGACGCTGGCAAGACGAGTTTGACTGAACGTATTCTTTATGAAACGAATGTGATTAAAGAAATTGGCCGAGTTGATGGCGGAAGTACGCAAACAGACTCAATGGAATTAGAAAGGCAGCGCGGAATTACGATTAAAGCATCCGTCGTTTCTTTCTTTATTGATGACTTAAAAGTAAATGTCATCGATACACCGGGACACGCTGATTTTATTGCTGAAGTGGAGCGATCATTCCGCGTTTTAGACAGTGCAATCTTAGTTATTTCTGCCGTTGAAGGTGTGCAAGCACAAACGAAGATTTTAATGCGAACGTTACAGAAACTAAACATACCGACTATTTTATTTGTAAATAAAATTGATCGTCGTGGTGCAAATAGTAAAAAAGTTGTAAAGCAAATAAAAACGATTCTTTCAAATGAAGCATTCCCCTTTTACTCTGTCCTAAACGAAGGAACAAAGGAAGCTCGTATTATTGAATATAAATCATATGATGATTGTATAGAACGATTAGCACCATATAATGAATCGTTACTTGAGTCATATGTAAATAACGAAATCGTAACGGACACAATGTTAAGAGAAGAACTCATTAAACAAATAGCGCAAGCAAATGTGTATCCGATTTTCTTCGGTTCCGCAATGACGGGTATAGGAGTATCTGAACTACTTGAAAATATTTCAGCCTTACTTCCAGCTAATAATCTGTCTCAAGATGAAGAATTGTCCGGTATTGTTTTTAAAATTGAACGTGAACCTTCTGGAGAAAAGATTGCATATGTAAGAGTTTTTTCTGGTAACTTACACGTTAGAAAACATGTTGATATACAGCGCGATCAGTCTCTACCACATAAGGAAAAGATTAAAAAAATGTGCATGTTTCATAATGGAGATGCCGTTCAAACTTCTACCGTTCCTAGCGGAGAATTTTGCAAAGTGTGGGGACTAAGTGATATTAAAATTGGTGATATTATCGGTGCACGGACTGATTATATAAAAGATATTCACTTTGCCGAACCACAAATGGAAGCTGCCATCGATGCAGTACCTAAAGAACGAATTCATGATTTATACGCTGCACTTATAGAACTATGTGAAGAAGATCCACTCATTAAAGTGTGGAAAGATGATGTTCATAATGAACTATATATTCGCCTTTTCGGTCAAGTACAAAAAGAAGTAATTGAAACAACTCTTTTTGAGAAATATAATTTGCAAGTTACTTTTTCAAATACGCGAGTTGTATGTATTGAGAAGCCAATTGGCATTGGGATTTCCGTTGAAATAATAGGTGAAAAAACAAATCCATTTTACGCAACAGTTGGATTCAAAGTTGAACGTGGTGAACTGAATTCTGGCATAACATATAAATTAGGCGTTGAACTTGGCTCACTACCTTTAGCCTTTCATAAAGCGATTGAAGATACTGTATTTCAAACGTTAAAACAAGGTTTGTACGGATGGGAAGTTACGGATATTATCGTTACGTTAACCCATACTGGCTATGCTAGTCCTGTTACAACAGCTAGTGACTTTAGAAACTTAACGCCACTCGTTTTAATGGATGCTTTAAAGAAAGCTGAAACATATGTATATGAACCAGTTAATGCGTTTGAATTAACTGTACCGGAGCAGGCAATTAGTACCGCAATGTATAAGCTCGCTTCTATTTCAGCAACTTTTGCAGAGCCTATATTCAATAATGATTCTTATCAGTTAACAGGATCATTACCTGTTGCAAAAACAGAGAATTTTAAACGCATGCTCCATTCATTTACAGAAGGAGAAGGCATATTTACAACGAAGCCAGCTGGTTTCACAAAGCTGAGACCTCCCTTCCCTACTCGAAAACGTGTTGATTATAATCCGCTGAATCGGAAAGATTATTTGCTTCATGTGTTGAGGGCTTATTAAGTAAAACACGCTGGGTTCTCCTCAGCGTGTTTTACTATTAGAAATAGCTTAATAAATAACTGAATTTTCTGATTTAATTTGAGAAATTTTGAATTTCCATATTTACAATTTATTTTCGTTAACATATTTATTACAATAATTGGTATATAAAATATAAATGAAAGAAGGGGTTTGAAATGAGCATCCAGCTACAGGGATACGAACAAGTCACTCATCTTTTACATACTTGGTACCATGAAATACGCGCTCAACACATATCGACAGCTACCAAGATTAAACATGAAATTGAAGAAATAATTGACACAATTGAAAAGGATCGAAATTTACTACTCTATTATTATCTTCTTGATTTTCGCTTTAAGGTTTTACATAATAACTTAAGCATCGCTCCAAATAGTTTTGACAAGATTGAAACAATATATACTGAAACAGAAAGAACACTATCTTACTATTATCACTTTTTCAAAGCCATTCATTCTACAATTCTCTCAAATAACAATGTAGCAAAAGAGCATTACGAAAAAGCGGAAAATTATATAAATTCATCATCAGATGAACTAGAGAAAGCAGAATTTAACTACCATTTTGCTAACTTCTATTTACATACATATCAGCCACTATTAGCTATTCAATATGTAAGTAAAGCAAAAGAGATTTTTTCTAAACATGTCGGGCACGAAAATAATGTAGCCGGATGCGACAATATATTTGGTGCAGCGTGTATTGATATAAAACAATTTCCACAAGCTGAAGAAAGCTTTAATTCTGCAATAAATATTTACAATAAACAACATGAAGAAACCCTTCTTTTAAGAGTGCGTAATAATTTAGGATTCCTATATGCAAGTCAAAATTTATCTGAATTAGCTATACGTCAATTAACTGATGTTACGAACAAACTTCCAAATCATTTCAAAGCAATTTTTCTTAAAGCAAGAGAACACTTTAAACTAGGAGAATTGTATGTTGCTGAAGAACTAATTACTCGTGGATTAACTATTTGTAAAAACATAGATAATCAAGAATACTTGTATCATTTCACAATTTTAGACCTCATAGTAAAAGGAAGTCCTGCAAAAGTTCTCGAAGAATGTATTATTAATGCTATTATGTTCTTCAATAACGAGCAATTGTTTAATTACACTCAAGAATATACTGAAAAATTAGCACTTGCATTCCATGCGGAAGACAATCACTCTAAAGCAAGCGAATATTTTTATTTGAGTCATCAAACGAAAGAAAAAACTTTTGAAAAGGGAGCGTTAAAATAATGAAAAAATTTACTGGAATTTTAATGGGGTTATCTCTTTCAGCTATCTTATCTTTTGGATTCACATTCTCTGCACAATCAGAAAATGTGAAAGATTCAAAGTCAAATACACCGGTTATTCAGTATAGTCATGCTGATACTTGGTAAAAAACAATTTGTAATAGAAGAAGGTTACGATATATAATCGTAACCTTCTTCTATTACGTTGAGAAATCCTTTAGATTCCCCCGTTCTCTAACAATTCTTCAAGCTTTTCTATCACTCTTGATAAAGCTAAAATTGAATTCTCTGTTTCAAATTCTCCAACATTCACAGAATGATTTGCATTTTTGACAACATCGATCGTTAAATTCGTTTTATATAACTGATCAATTTTATTTGCATTATAATGATGATCTTTATCCCCAATAACTAAAAGTCCTTCGTGATTACTTTGTAAAATAGATTCGAAAATAGATTCAAAATTTAGTAAAGGTGTAAGTACTATCATTTTTGACTGTAAAAAATCTTCTCTCTTCATTAAATCATTTGCAATTGGAATTGTTCCGAGTGATTTTCCTAAAAACATCGTCTCGTTGTATTGCTCACCTTTTAATACTTCATTCATTATAGGATGAATATCACCCATCATTACTTTCGTTACTTCTTCTATTGGTTTATTCATTAATTGTTCGTCGTAAGAATAATGAATATGTACAACATCTATTTTATGTTCAAGCATAAGCATCGTCGCGTAATAAAATAACGGCTTATCATAATTGTATCCTGAACCTGAAAACATAAAGCAAACCGTACTGGAGCCTTTTTCGATATGTGTGTAATGAATTACTTTGTCATTTATATGTACCTCTTTTTTAGTCCCCTTCACCGTCTTCCCCTCCGAATACGTTTATTTTTGTAAAACGATATGTTCTGTGTGAACTGATACCTCCTTTACTTTCTCTTTTATAAACGCAGGCTGTAAGTTATATGTATGCAGTTCTTCTACTGGCACCCATCTAAACAAATACGTTCTACCCTCTTCTTCCAAAATATATTGATCCGCTCCATTCGCAGGTAATTCATGTAGCTCTACTTCATAATAAAAACTAATCTCATGAAACTTTCGCTCAGAAAGTGTAAAGAAATTTTCTACTGACCATATTAATCTCATTCCTTTCATAGGAACAGCTAGTTCTTCCGCAAGCTCACGTTTCAATGCGTCTTCACTATTTTCTAGCATTTTCACTCTACCGCCTGGTACGTACCAAAAATCTTCACCATTACCTTGCAATATAAGGATTTTATTACCGTGTTTACAAATGGCTCCGACTCGGTAATTAAAACATGTTTCCTCAACTTTGAACGTAAGATCCACAACGATTGCCTCCTATACTTCATTTAAAAATCGCTATAAAACTATTATGTATGTATCGTATAAATAAGATTACTAAATTTTTCTAGTTCATTCAATAGTTTTTAATTTTCCGAATCTTTTTCCATCAATTATACATATGCATCTATTACAATAACAGTACACACGAAAAAGCGCCTTGTTTCTTTAATAACAAGGCGCTTTTTCTTGATACTATATTTAAATTGTTATCTTCCCACTCTCCCACCACTCCATGAAAGTTTTTAAAGAAGGCGCAACCCACGTTCTACTATCATTTTCATGATTCCATACATATATATCATCTCTTTGTACCATTCCATTCAAAATGGAATAACCAAACAAGTCACCATTTCCGCCACCGATAAGCTGCTCCACAAAAATCTTTTCTTTTGTTAAACGAATTGCTATCATAAAAAGTTACGGGGGATTTGTTATTTTACTTTAATTCTAGAAACAAAAATAGAATCCATTTTGAAAAATAAATCAACATGGATTCTTAAATAAAAAACAATTTTTTGATGTATCTTAGTTTAATTGTTAACTCCGCACAACTTCCCCATCAACTAACTCAATGATTCTATTACACTGATTCGCCACTTCCATATCATGCGTTACAATAATAATTGTTCGTCCTTCCTCATTCAGTTGTAACAGTAGGTTCATAATTTCTTCTCCTGTTTTTCTATCTAAATTTCCGGTCGGTTCATCTGCCAATATTAATTCTGGTTCGCCCACTAACGCTCTTGCAATTGCGACACGCTGCTGTTGTCCACCTGATAGCTCGTCGGGTGTTTTATACATATGTTCTTTTAATCCTACTTTTTCTAAATAGAACTTCGCCTTATTTTCTCTTTCCCGTTGCTTTAACTTTCTATATGTGAGTGGTAGCACTACATTATCCAGTACAGTATGTTCTTTTAACAATGCAAAATATTGAAAAATAAATCCGATCATTTCATTTCTTGTTTTATGAACTTTATTTGCTCTAATTTCAGTTAATGTTTTTTCATTTAACGTATATTCACCCTCATTTGGCATATCAATTAACCCGATAACATTTAATAGGGTACTTTTCCCTGAGCCTGATCGACCCATTATCGCTATCATTTCGCCCTTATTTATCGTTAAGTTTATACCGTTTAACGCAAATGTTTTATGATTCTTGTTACTATACACCTTTTTAATATCTTTTAGCACAATCAAACTCATTATTCCATTCCTCCTATTAATGTTTTCGGTTCGAGCTTTCTAATAAATAAGAAGACAATTACATTTGATACAATGATGATCAGTAATAAGAAAAGAAATACTAAAAGTAATATAGGCATGTCCAATTTAAAGTCTAATGCGGATACTGCTTTAAAATCCTTTGACATTTGCAGCAGATTACCATATCTCCATGAAAAGTAAGCTATTGACATTCCTAAGCCAGCTATTGCTACAATAATGTTTTCTATAACAATTTGAATAAACATTCCAAATTTACTTTCGCCAAAAACTATTTTTATACCAAATTCCCTCTTTCTCATCAAGATAGAAACGATGGTTGTTACTACCATTCCGACGATCGAGAATAGAATGAATAAGATTCCTACTATAAGTTGAGGTATTTCAGAATAACTATTAAGAGTAACATCTATATTTATTTCATCACCTAAATTTTTTAAATAAAACGTACCGCCGTTTCCTTTAAGTTGAATTGATTTTTCTAGTTTCTTTACATCTGCATCTTTTCGTAAATGTAAAACTGTACTTTGATGCAGTCTTAAAAACATCGCTTCATAATTTTCATATCTATCAGATGACATAGGCATTATCATTGCATAATCCAACTTCAAATAAACGTTCGTTGTATTATTATTTACGATAAATTTATTCTCTGGTAAAAAGCCTATAATTGTATATTGATTATTAATTGTATCCCCAACTTGAAAATATTTCTTAAAGTAAGAACCCATTAATACTTTTGTTTTTTCTTCACTATTTTTTGGAAAATCTTCATGCAAGAAACCCTCTTCAGGTTTTAAAGGTAAACCTAACAATTTATAGTAATTTTCATCAACAACAATTGTTTGAACAGTAGGTCTGTCATCGTGAAACGTTTTATGTTTCAAATCAGCAATCATACTATTTTGAAGTGGCCTATTACTTAATTCTATTTCAATTAAACTCTCCTCGTATGTACCATACGAAATCACATCTTTATTTTGATGAATTGTATTATAAACCGCTTGAATTTGCTCTTTATTAAATTGATCGCTTTGTAACCTATCTGTCGTCCTTTCAAAAGTAACTAAATATGTTTTATCCACATTTAATGCTGAGCTGGCTTTATCATTTAGATGGTGTAAATTATAAAATACATTAATTGAACTCGTTATAGTTGCTAATCCAAATGTAATCTGTATTAGAAGAAGTACGGAAAATAGAAATCTCTTTTTTAATGCTAGGAACGCACTTTTTATTCTCATCATTTTTACTCCTTTAACGCTTTAGCAGGTTCACTTTTAAGCACATATACAAATGGTATTACAGAGAGGATAAAAGCTATAGTAAGTGAAAAAAATACACACATTACAATATGAGTAGACTGTAAACTAATGCTATAACTTGTAAACTCTACAATATTTTCACTCAAAGTGCTAAAAATCCATTGTATGCATATTGCACAGGTTGATGCAGCGATTGCACATAAAAATAATTGACTAAATATAAAAATAAACAGATTTACATTACTTGCTCCCAAAGCTTTCCTTAACGACAGACTTTTTTTCTTCGTATAAATCCAATAATAACTTACTATTATACTGGTAATGAAAGCTATACAAAAAAGCCTAAATGGAAAACTAAGTAACTCTTTCACGGCTTTACTTGTGTTTTTTTCTTTCTCATAGTTCTCTTTTTCACTAATCACTTTGGCATTTATATCTTTATTGTTCTGTTTCATATGCTGTATGAAAGTTTCTATCTCTTCTTTAGGGTTTTCGTTAGAACGAACAATCATTTGGAATGTATTATCTTTTTGTATCATCTGTTTCACTTCATCTGGCATGTCATTTAGAGAGACGTAAATTTTAATATTATACTCATATCCAGTATTTTCTCCAGCTACGCCTTTAACTATATATTCCTTATTAAATAATTTTATTGTTTCCATATCCTTATAAATTTTCTTCCCCACTATTACACTATTTTTTTCATCTTGTCCCATCTGAGAACCTTTTAGCAAAGGTGGAGACCAATTTTTATTAAGGAGACCATTCATTGTTACTCGGCCGATATCTGGAATAGTAGTACGAATATCATTTGTAATAACACTAGCATTTTTAAAATCAGATTCTACTAACGTCTGAAACTGTTTGAAATTGATTTCCCCCATATTAGTAAGTTGAACGGAATAGTAATAATTAAAATAACCATTTTTTCTATCATAAAATTTCTCATCATAATAATCTTTCGTCGACATTGCTATAAGTATCGGCCATATTGTCAATACAAACGCAATAAATAACATAATGAATATTGTTTTGTTTACCACTATTTCTTTTAATACTAGATTCATATATCCTCCTCATTTTAAAAACCGTGAAAAAGGCATTTATCCTTTGTCACGGTTTTTGTTGATTGTTATCTAATTACCATTTCCTTAGAGGTATAGGCACTATCCCCTTTCATTACCCATTCATGACCCGAATAGCCAGTGGTAATTGGCCCTCTGGATGAAACTTTAACGTTCACACGATCTGTAATTTTAGCATTATTCTTTTCTACCTCTTTAGAAGACCCATCATCAAAGCTAGCCCTTACAGTCATCTTGTAAAAATGAGGTTCATTTGTTTGCGCAGTGTAGGCGTATCCTGTAGCCTTTCCTCCACTTCCGTCCCATTCCCCATAAGAATCCCAACTAATTGAAGCAAATGAAGCGGAAGAAACCATACCTAATAAACAAGCAGTAATCCCTGTAGTAGCTAAAGTTTTTTGAAGTAAGCTTTTCATATATCCTTAATCTCCTTTTTAAAATATTCACTTAAATATTTAAGTATTTTTAGGCCTTGTCCTCATTATACATAAAGAAAACAAGAAGATATTTAAAAATCCCAATATTCACATTATTTTACACAGAACTTACCTTCTCATGAACTTTCCTTCATAAAACAAAAAGATAGTATGAAACTCCCATTCACACCATCTTTTTGCTTCCGTTATTTATTTGATTCTGTATAAGGAAGAATATATTTCACAATTAATTCCCATCTATCCCGTGCATTCGGCATAACTTCTGAAGCAATTACTACAACCAAATCCTTCTTAGGAATACAACAAATCACATTCCCACCATCGCCCATTGCACAGTATGAAAAGATTCCATCCTCTTCTCGTAACCACCATAAGTAACCATATTGATTTTGGTTCATTGTTGTCGATTCTTTTATCCATGGTGTTGATAGAATTTGTTTTCCATTATGAGTACCTTCATTCAAATACAGCTGTCCAAACTTAGCCATATCTTTAACCGTTAACGTTAGTCCCCAGCCGCCTGTCGAAATACCATTTGGATCATGAACCCATCCTTTTACATCTTTTCCGAATAAGTCATCAAATCCAAACGCTTTCATCTTGTAGTTTGGAATTTCTCTCATACCGAGTGGCTGGAATAAGTATTCATTCGCAAATTCACGTGTATTTTTTCCTGTTACGCTCATTATGATTGCTGATAGTAAATGAGCTCCTGCAGATGAATATTTAAAAGATCCAATTTCTCCGCCGTTTCCTATCCTATTTAACGTATATTGTATCCAATCTTGTTGTGTACATAGTTCTTCTAACGGTTCCTGCCAGTCTACAAAAGGATATGGCGCTGTCATTGTTAGAAGATGGCGTACTGTTACTTCAGATGCCTTAAGTTTATATTCCGGGAAAAACTCTATTACTCTTTGATCAACGCTTTTTATATATCCCTTATCTATACATATCCCAATTAGCGCAGAGATTATCGTTTTTGTAACTGACGCTACATGAAACGCATCATCTGGACCGTGTCCCTTATAATATTTTTCAAAAATAACATTACCTTTCTGCACTACTAACATACCATTCATATTTTCATATTCTTCTTTTATAATCTGATCTAACTTTTCAGCAGTTTTCATTATTCCTTCCCCTTTAACCTATCATTAAAAAGGTTCGATAGGTACATATATATCAACTATATGTTTATGTTTTGGATGCTGCTTTGGATCATTTCTATATACTTCAAAAGGATACGAGTCTCTCGGTTTATATCCGCTATTTGGAAGCCACTCACCGTATAAAAAATCCCATGCTCCTTTATATTCATCTTGGAATATTTCAAAATGACCTACCGCATACTTTCCAGAAGGTATTACCATTATTCCTATGTCGCTCGTTTCTACTGCGGACTCATTTGGAATTGTTATACATAAACTTGTTCTTAAATGATAGTCCTCTGTAAATTCATGATGATCGTGGTAAATGGTTAATACTTTCGTATCCTCAAATACATGATAGTTTTGCAACGCTGCGTAATGAAATAATTTCTCTATCATTTTCGGAAAAGCTACAGTTAACTCTTCATATGTACCGATATGTCTTATGTATGCGACGTTTATATCGTCCGCTGTTACAATTTCAACATTCCCTCGAACCTTCTTACATTCATTGTATTGAGAAGTTCTTCTTACGTCTTTGCAATTCTTGCTATTGTCGTTTCGATATTGAGACGGACTTACTCCGTAATAATTTTTAAATGTACGGGAGAAAACTGCTGAATCTGTGAAACCAAAATGGTAAGCGATATCTGTAATCGTCATATCCGGGCGATATGTAAGTAGATTTGTTGCCCTTTCTAACTTCAAGCGATTCACATACCGAGATAACGGCTCGTCTACTATTCCTTTAAAAATCCGATGAAAATGAAACTTTGAAAATCCTGCTACATCGGCCAGCTCTTCAATAGATAGTGAACTATCTATGTTTGATTCTATATAATCTTGAACTGTATGTATGCGTCTTACATACTCATTTCTACTTTGTTTATTCTCCATACTTCTAGCTCCTCACAACAAAAAGGCTAACTTTGTGCTAGCCTACTTTTACACATTTTTCAAAAATAGAACTCTACTCCCGCCGTTCCCATCATAATTTGTATGTACCGATACACCCTCTATCTCATCATCCCCAGCCTCAATTTGAAAGCCAATCTCCCTATGAAACTGTATCGATTTTTTATTAACCGGTGATGTGATTGCTTTTATAACTTTACGATTGTTTGCACGTGCGACATCAAAGAAGTAAGAATACAATGTCGATGCGATTCCTCTTCTTCTATACTTCGGATTTACTCCGATAAAATGAACGTACGCTTCCTCTTTATGTGTTTGCGAAAAGAAGCCGCATAAGAAACCTAACGTTTCGCCTTCTTCTTCAATGATAAAACTCGTTTCTTGAAAGTGAACGAAGAACAGTTTTGGCAACATAGCCGCCATATCTCTCCCGCCCCACCAATCATTTAAAACAGAATGAATCTTTACATAATCTTCCCCTTGAATGTTTCTTACTCGCATATGTTTCTCCCTCTCACTCACTTCATTTTTTCATAAATTTTAATGACTGTTTCTACTAATAGGATGAATACCCATATTCCGCAAAATACAAGTACAGACTGGAATAAAGAACCTAGCATAACAATACTTATTAAACCTAATTCTGGGCCTGAAATGGACATTTCATCAAATCCTATATTATGTATAAATGGACCGGTTGAAAAAGCCATAAAAATAGATCCTATTAAATAAATCACACTCATTATTTTTAATATTTTTATAGAAAGATACGAAGTTTGTTCTTGCTCCACTTGTGATAATTCGATTTCCCCACTCTCAATTCCTTTTTGCAAACAATCTTCACACAAAAATTCTTCCTTAATTTTTTTACCACCATGCAATGCACCTGTAATTTCTTTACAGCGCGAACACTTTCGATTTATCATTTTGTTATCACTCCAATCTCGTAAGATTATACTTATACAATCCCGTTTTTACCTTATTATCCCTTTTATGTATTTTATAGAAAGGTGACGTGTTTTATGATATCTAAACTTACTTTTGGTTATAAAAAGCCTACTGAGCAATATGTATTACGACCTAGTTGTTATGCAATTATTTTTAACTCAACCTCTTCAAAGATTGCTATTATCCAAAAAGGAGAACACTACTTTTTACCCGGCGGCGGTATGGAAGGTACCGAAACAAAAGATGAATGCTTACATCGTGAACTACTAGAGGAATTAGGATGGTCTATTGAAATTGATCGGTATATCGGTAATGCAATGCGGTATTTTTATGCTGAAAAGGAAGATACATATTATTTGAACGATGGGTTCTTTTACATTGCGAACATGGTGCAGAAACAAACTGAAAACTGTGAGGAGGATCACGTTCTAAGATGGATGTCTCCATTACATGCTGTAGAACTTCTACTTCACGATCATCAAAAATGGGCGGTTGAACAAGCACTTTTATTACGAAATAAAAAAGGATCTCCTTCTATATGAAAGAGATCCTTTTTACTGTTAACTCACTTTTTTCAAATTGAGAGCTGGTTTTTTCATTCCGCCTTTTTTTACAACGTATAAGCCGATAAAGATGATAAGTCCACCAACGAGTTGCATCATATTGATCTGCTCTCCGATTATTACTGCCGCAAAGATAACTGCGAACAATGGCACGAGATACATATAAACCATTACTTTCGTTGAACCGATTTGACTAATGCCGACATACCACATTGCTAGCCCAAAGATGGTCGCAAAGACGATTGAATATGCTAGTGATCCCCAGCTTGGCGTATCTACTGGCCACGTTAATGTGTTTACGTTGAATAAACAGTATATAACGAGAGGTACAATTCCAATTAAAGTAGACCATGATGTGACTCTCATTGCGGAATATTTTGTAATAAGAGGTTGCGCTAATATTGGATACCATCCCCACGCAATTGCTGCGACTAATCCAATTATATTTCCGAGCCATGCATACTCGTAAGTAGCTCCTCCTGTATGTCCTGTTAATAAAACGAATGCTGCACCAATAAACGCTACTATTGAACCAATTTGTACTTTCATCGAAAAGCGTTCTTGTTTATGCAATACCGCTAATATCCCTGTAAATATAGGTGACATCGCAATTAATAATGAGGCGTTCGTTGCTGAAGTATATTTCACAGATAGCATAAACATCGTTTGATACATTGTCGTACCAACGATACCGACTGCTACTAATCGTAACCAATCTTTTCTTTCAATACGTAATGAGCGTTCCATTAAAAATGTAATAAGTAATAATACCGGTGATGCTACTAAAAAGCGTAAACTATTAAATTGAATGGATGACATAAATGCCACACCATACTTTCCAATTGTATAATTTGCTCCCCATACTAATGCTACTGATACTAGGAGCCATTCCATTTGCCATCTTTTCATCCGAATCTCCCCTTCCATATTTAGCATAGTAAAATTGGCTGGATATAACACCGTCCAATTGGCTGTTTTTTTACCCAGCCAATTTGTTATACTGAATGTATATAAGAGTTACGGAGGCGTTTTTTATGGAATGGAAGCTAGATAGCGACAGTAAAATCCCTATTTATCAGCAAGTTGTTGACTTTATTGAGAAACGTATTACATATGGAGAACTTCCTCCAGGTAGCTTCCTCCCTTCCGAACGGAAATTAGCTACACAGTTAAATGTAAACCGAAGTACAGTAACGACTGCTTATAATGAACTTCGTGCTATGGGAATTGTAGAAAGTACGACTGGTAAAGGAACACGAGTGAGTACACATATGTGGGGCGTTTCTCCAACATTAACGCCGAACTGGAGAAATTTCGTAGAAGGCGGTACATTTTTACCAAACTTACCGTTACTTCGCCATATTCGGGCAGAAATACAACAAAATGAAAATATTATAGATTTTGCAAACGGAGAGCTCGGTTGTAATCTCTATCCTCACGATCAACTACAAATGATTTTACGAGAACAACCGTTAACGCATTCATTAAGTTATGATCACCCGCAAGGCTATCTCCCACTAAGACAAGCGGTCGTAAAATATATGAAGGAATATTTAAAAGTTGAAGCGACTGAACAGTCCATTATGATTACTTCTGGCGCACAGCAAGCCTTGCACCTTATCGTACAATGTTTATTAAATCCAGGTGATGCTGTTGCTTTTGAAAGTCCTTCACACTGTTATTCCTTACCGTTATTCCAATCAGCAGGTATTCGTATTTTCCCGTTACCTGTCGATGAACACGGTATTAATCCAGATGATGTGCAAGAGCTATATCGGAAGCATCGTATTAAAATGATCTTTTTAAATCCAAACTTCCAAAATCCTACAGGCACAATGCTGCATCCAAGCCGTAGAAAAAAACTATTATCACTTTGTGCAGACTTACGAATTGCGATTGTTGAAGATGATCCGTCTAGTTTACTTACGTTAGAAAAAAAACAACCTTGCCCTACTTTAAAATCAATAGATGAAAATGGAACAGTCATCTATGTACATTCTTTATCAAAAATGATTGCACCGGGATTACGAGTCGGCTGGCTTGTCGCCCCGCAATCGGTAGTAGAAAGGTTATCTGACGCACGACATCAAATGGAATTAGGTATGAGCATTTTCCCACAGTGGCTTATGCAGCAATTTTTTGAAACTGTACCATTTCAGTCTCATATCGTACCGTTACGAAAACAACTAGCAGAAAAAAGAAACGTTATCGTCCGTGCCCTAAACGAGCAACTTCATGATAAAATCTCTTTTTCCAATCCTACTGGTGGTATTTACATATGGGGAAAATTAAAAGAACCGATAAACGAAAAACAACTTATTATGCAAAGCTTAAAACAAGAAATAGCATTTATGCCAGGTAGTATTTTTGGCGCGAAAGATGGTTATATACGTTTATCTTATGGAAAAGTGAATATTGATCAAATTGAGGAAGGGATTTCTCGTTTACGTGAGGCTATTTTGGTTTGTGGAAAATAAGTAGCATCCTTACATATCGTCAATAGAATTTCATTAATTTTCAAATAAGTACATAAACTAAAAACCACTTTAGTTTATGTACTTGTATTGGTTCATTTTTTTATTTGAATAAAATATGTATCATAAGGTTCTTTAAAAGTGTAGCCTAGCTTTTTTGCTAGTTCAACAGATTCAACATTTGCTCCATCCCAACTAGGATATTTCTCTCTATCTAAACAATCTAATATAAGTGCAGATGCTACAATCTTAGCTAAGCCTTTTCTTCTATGTTCAGGATGGCTCGCAATTTCAATCTCGATTCCATCATCAAATATACTAAATGATGTTGCAGCAGAAACAACTTGCCCTTTATTTAAAATGGCGTATCCTACGCCCCTATCAATAAAATCATCAATTGAATCAAACTGACTAGTAAAATCTTCTGAGAGTGCATGAAATGAAGATGCCTTTGCTATATCTTTATCAATTTTTTTCATTTCGTAATTTTGGGGTAATGTAGACAATATATCCCGTATGTATTCTTTATCTAAATCGCCGGGGTTCTTATTAAATCTAAATCTTTGAAACTTCTCAATTGATCCTTTGTGAACAGTCTCTATCCGTTTTTTCCATTCATCCGAATCTACAATGGCAAGAGTAAAATCAGGTAGATTATATAATAATTCTTCCGCCTCTTCTGCGTTTGGATTCCCGGCGTAAAACACAAAAATTCCTACAGTTATTTGAGCAACAGTTGGATTTTCGAGATTGTCTACCCACGCACTTCCCATATGTCCTTGGAGATAGGAAAGTACAATCGTACTATCGAAATCATCAAACATCTCAACTAACTTTTGCCTTACATTGTTATCTGCTTTATAAATCATTCCATTCCCACTTTCTGAAAATTATTATTATTACACCGATTATATGTTAGCATATATTTTTAAATATATACAATTTTTGTAAGTTGAAATACAAAATCCTCGTTTGACAAAACCTAAATCTACCATTATCATCAACACGAACCTAGTTATAGGAGTGATACCAATGAAAATCTATGTTGATGCAGATGCTTGCCCTGTAAAAGATGTAATTATTTTTGAAGCTACGAAGGCAGAAATTCCTGTTACCCTCGTTACAAGCTTTTCTCATTATTCTAATGCTGAGCAGCCAAAAGGCGTGGAAACAATTTATGTTGATTCTGGAGCAGATGCTGCGGATTACCGAATTATGCAGTTAGCCCAAAAAGAAGATTTAATCGTAACACAAGATTACGGTCTTGCTTCGCTTGCTTTAGCAAAAGGCTGTATCGTTCTTCATCATAAAGGGTACAAGTATACGAATGAAAACATTGACCAACTATTACAAACACGTTATTTAAGTGCAATGGTTCGAAAAAGCGGTAAGCGTACAAAAGGACCGAAACCATTTACAGCAGAAGATAAAGAGAAATTTAGAGCGCTCTTTAAAAGTATGATCGCACTGTAGAAATGAACCGTCTATTTGTAGAGAAAGAAAAGAAGAGAATATCCAAATGAACATTCTCTTCTTCAGGTTTACCCGTTTAAAATGAAGGTAAATTATCTAAGTTATTTTCTTTTATTCCATCCGGTTCGCTACGTATAATATCTCTACCATACTTATGAAATACGTCCACATGAGCTAATTTCCCTGATTTTGCTTCGCTAAGAGCAGTCATATAATCTAACTCTCTTCCGCTACTTGTTTTAAACGCTATTAAATCCCCATCATCATTTTTACGAACGGCAACAATTTGTTCTGCTCCTGTATTAACTTCATGGTCTACTTCAAATTGAGCTTGTTCTTCTCCTTGATGTAAATAATCATTATACACTTTTTCAAAATCTTTTTTGTCCATTAAACTCACCTCCAACACATTTTATTAGTATGGTTGGGAGATGGTGGTTTTATGTAATTTCATTTTAGCAAAATGGATTTTTAATACCTACGCAAATCCTTCAAAGTTTCCAAAATATCATCTGTAAAGGCTGTACTACCCTCTGTCTCTAAAACTCTAAAGTATAAACTTCTTAAAAAAGCTCTAATATTTTGTACTAAAATATCATGCTGAGGATGCGGGATGTCTTCAACGATTGCTATACTATGTAACCAGTTGCTCCACTCTTCTTCTGTTAAAAGATTTTGATTACGTAATGACATAATTGGCGTTACTAATCTCTCATCCTCAAAGTGTATGTAAACATAGTCATTTAGGCGAACTTTCTGACGAACAGCTGCAAGAATCGCATATGAAAACTCACGATTTTGTATTGTACGTGCTAACGCATCGAGCGCATCCGCTGCATGCGCAGTAGAGTGTGCCCACCCTTTTCCTTCTACGTAACCTCTTACATCTTCTTCTAAATATACATATTCCAGCACTTGTTCTGCCACGCTGTACAGTTGTTCTTCGGATAACAACGGTTCTCTTTCATGAACAGATAAAATAAGTGGTGGAATTAATACGGAGAACGCACGTTTAAATACAGAATCTGTTCCCTTTTCACCAATTTTATAAAATAAATAATCAGGGCTAATTGCTTGTAACATTAATCCTCGTAATTCTTTTTGTCTAAACACATCAGTTGTAATCCATGTGTGAAGCGTACTATAAATTAAATCATCGCGTAATTCAGCATCAGGTGATCCGATATAATCTAACATCCACTGCGCATATGGATATGCATCTACGTCTTCTGGTACAGCATAATTATTATTTTTAATTTGTAGTAGTTCTTCTTTTAATTCTAATACTTCATTCATTATATTTTTTCTCCCCTTTTTGCGTTTCTTATTGCCTTATCCCCCGTTTTTCACTTTCTAAAGCTAATATAATTATACGAGAATTATAACTATTAATAAAAGGCTATACATATACTTTTGATTGTGTATTTCTTCCGCGAATTCGTTTGCAAATGTTGTTTTTCCTGATGCTGTAATACCGCTTACTCCAACTCTTGTTGGGTGAGTTAAGTTTAATTTTAAAATATGATCTACAATTTCTTTAATTTGTTGTTTTCGGTCATGATATTTCCCACCTTCATTTAGTTTACATAACAAAATTATAATTAACTTTTATGTCACTATTTGTCGGTAAGTCGATATCCTATGTCGAATCGTCGATATATCGAAAAAATCGTTGATATATTTTAAGTTACGATAGATATATTATGATTGGTTTACTTCCCCTTAAATCCTCGATACAATGCAGTCCGTAATTCTTGCTTGTATTCCTCTATTTCTGGCATATCGAGTTCTTCTGCTAGTCTGATAGCTAATTCAATATCATACGGTACACGTACGAGTTGTATGGAAAAGCTCGCTGCTTCTTTTTCATTGTAAATCCCTTCGAATATTAAATAAGAAGCTTGTGTAATTTCAAGCGGATTTCCTACGCTACCAGCGTTACATAACGTTTTGCCACTGAAATTTTGAACGAATGCTTGGTGAACATCACCGTAGCAAACGACATCTGGTTTTCTTTCTCCTTCTATATTCTCCGTGAGCTCACTGTTTTCAAACATACTAATTCGCTCTTCTCTTGCGGCATGTGGTTGAATTCTTTCATATAAACTTCTCGGTGAAGCGTGGAACATACGAATGAGTTTGCCACTCATATAAAACTCGATTGAAAATGGTAAGCTTCTTAAATAGTCATTTTGTTCTTCCGATAGTTGTTTTTGATGCCATTTTAATGCCTCAAATTCAGTCGGTTTTGTTATAAAATCATCCCAGTTTCCCATTACAACTACTCCACATTCTTTACGAATGATTTCAATTACTTCGCTAGAATGAGGTCCTTTTCCAACTAAATCTCCAAGACAAATTATGTGTTCGATTCCTCTCAATTTAATATCTTGCAGTACCGATTCTAAAGCTGGAATATTACCATGTATATCTGAAATTACCGCAATTTTTTCCATATGTATTCCTCCTTTATTTATTACATTCACTTGATTGATACCATTTTGGAATATAGGATGAAAAATGATTATGATCATCTAAAATTCCGTTTAATCTTTCCTTCATATCTTCTACTAAATGCGGTGTGCTTCGGTTTGTCCAAACGATATCCGCAGGGAATGTCATTGCTGCATATAATGAGTACAGTTTCCAAAAATGAAGCGACGGTTCACCTCCGCAATAACCGTGAACTTGTCCAACCGCAAATGGTTTGCTTATTCTTGTAGTAAAAATCGCTACGTTATAAAAATCGTGTATCGGATCTCCAAAATCATATCCACCAAAATCAATAACGATAAATTCCTTATTATGAATCATACTATTTGCTGGATGGAAGTCATCGTGTAAAAATGTGATTGGACGATTTCCCAATAATTGTTTATGCTCCGCTACAAATCTTAATACTGGCTTCAAATCAAGGAAATCTATTTCATAGTTTGCTAACGCTTCTACGTATCTTTCGTATTTATTCCATCGAACCGTTTCCCATTTATCACTTGCACTTTCTCTTTCAATTGAGTGAATTCGCTTTAATACTTCTCCAGCTTTTCTTCCTGCATGATACTGTTCTTCCGCCGATAGCTTACTTAAGCCCTCTTCACCATTTACACCTTGGGCCCATTCAAATACTTGAACACATTTATTTAATTCCTCAAGTTTTATGAAGTGAATTAACTTAGGCGTTGGAATATGTAATGACTCTAATTGTTTCATATATGTATATTCTTCTTGTTTACGTTCAAAGTTTACAGCATCACATACTTTCACAAAATATGTTACTCTGTTTTCTAATTTTATTTTATATTTCTCTTCATGTGAAAAACCTTTTGAAATAGCTGTACACTTTACAATACGAGGCCATTCTAGTTTTCTCTCTATCTCTCTAAGCATTTCTTCCACAACGTTCACCTCTATCAATATATGTACAAACTACCTAGTACTTCATGCTCTCGTTTACTTTCACCTTTAAACTCCACTGCAAATGGATTTTCGCCATGATGATTCAATCGTTCTAGCACTAGCCCTTCTCCAATTGGTTCACAAAACTGCACTTGAATGTCGCCAAACGATACACTTTGACATTCCGCATTCCATTCTTCATTTTTAACGATCTGGCTTGCAGTTAGTCCCATTACTTCTTCCCATTTCCGCACTGTTTCTCGAACATTTTTCACTGCGTAATGAACTGTATCAATTTGTTGTACTTTGTTTTTATGCACAGTGATCGTTCCTATGTTACGTAAATCGTTTCTTCTTTCTTCATCCGTTTCATTCCACTGTATAAAGAAAGGTAATTTCGGCCCGTTCTCTTCTTGCTTTACAAATAACATTTTCCATTCTAAAAGGCGGCCATCTTTTCTCATACGTTTCCCTTCAAATGGTCCTATCGTATGTAATCCATGTTTATTAAACTTAACTGCTAGTTCTTCAATTGCATCTGTTCGAATTGCGATTTGTAACATTCCTTCTCCATCTTCTAATTTCACTACCGTTTCTTGTACTAATGGATTGTCTGCTTTCTTCGCTTTTTCTTCATGCTGAACTGCCAAAAATTCTATATAAGATAAATCAAAATAACATAAACTATTCCAAGTACCCCAATTTGTATGCTCTCCGCCTAGTACAGTATGAAATCCACGCTCCTGCATTTGTTTTGCCGCTTCCTCCGGTGTACAATGTACCGCGTGAACGAGATGATCAAATGCTAACATATTCCTTCTCCCCTTTCTCTCCATCCTTTTATTGTATATTTTATTTTTCTTTCGTTCAATTCAAAAAACTTTAAAACCCAGTTGATTTATACGATTAATATGTATTATAATGAAACAAATTTCAATATTGCCGATTGGAAAAACCAAAGGCACTTTTCTCACACGGGAAAAGTGCCTTTTTCATTTACTATTACAGGGGGATTATTTATGCAGAAATTAATTGTATTTGCTATTATTGGATTTTTCGCTCAATTAATCGATGGAGCGCTTGGAATGGCGTACGGTGTAACATCTACCTCACTATTACTAATGTTTGGTATCGCACCAGCTGTCGCTTCCGCCTCTGTTCATTTAGCTGAAGTCGTTACAACCGCAGCTTCTGGTGCATCTCACATCAAATTTGGAAATGTTGATAAATATACCGTTTCTAGGCTTACATTACCAGGAGCAATTGGCGCATTTGTGGGGGCATGTTTTTTAAGCAATTTACCTGGGGATGTCATTAAACCGTACATTTCTGTATTTTTATTTACTTTAGGGGTTTATATTTTATTACGATTCATTATTCAAAAACAAGTTATTACTTCAAATAAACGTATGTCGGCTAAACAACTTGTTCCACTTGGCTTATTTGCTGGATTCGTTGATTCAACTGGTGGTGGTGGCTGGGGGCCGATTACGACACCTGTACTTTTAGCAAGAGGAAATGAAGCTAGAAAAGTTATCGGATCTGTAGATACGAGTGAGTTTCCTGTCTCACTCGCTGCAACAATTGGTTTCTTCATCTCACTCGGCTGGGAACAAGTAAGTTGGGTTTGGGTATTTTCGTTAATGCTTGGCGGTATTGTCGCAGCTCCAATCGCTGCATGGTTAGTGCGCATCGTTCCTTCTCATTTACTTGGCATATTAGTTGGTGGCCTTATTATCTTTACAAACATTCGTACACTACTTACTACATTTAAAGTGGATCCAACTATTATTTCACTTTCTTACGTGGCAATTGGTCTTGTCGTTATTATTTCTATTTTCATTGCTGTTCGCAATCATTCCAATCGTTCTAACACACCGACAACTGGATATCCGAATGATCAAAAACAAATGCTTCCATAACAATAAAAATACCGCCCGATATACTTCGAGCGGTATTTTTTATTTTTCTAATTTCCAATTCATCATCGTTTCTGTAGTGCCAGTTCTCTGCATATGTAATTTCTCTAATACACGAATGGAGCTTTCGTTTTCCAGAAGTGTCTCCGCAATAATCATTTCTACCTCTCCAGTTTGAAAAGCCCAATTTATTAGTTCTCTTACAGCTTCTGTTGCATACCCTTTATTCCAATATTTCTCAATAAAACCGTAACCAACTTCTACTGTATGTTCCTCATTTGGTTTCCCTTTAAACCCTATATCGCCTAGAACGATGTCATCTTCTTTTCGAATAACATACCAGGCGCCCCAAGGTAATAAATCCTTATCCTGTTTTACATTTTCAACATGCCCTACAATATGCGGACCACTATTATATCCTTGCTCGTTAGCAACGTGTATACTCTCCTCTGTACAAGGCACTATATAGAGCCTTTCTGTTTCTAATTTCATTTTGATTTCCCCTTTTCACTTAAACGTTACTCTAATTATAGCAAAAAATATGACTTTATTATGAATGTCGAATTATATTTTCTGAATTTTCTTTTAATTTTTGAAGGGTTTTTCAATATTTTTTGCGAAACATTTGTATAACAATTTTTTCTTTGCTTATTGTTACATAATAGTAGGTTCGGGTGGAGTTTTGCAAGCGTTTCCTATACAATAACCGATATTTTTTGACTTTTCCTAACAAAATATCTTGCAATATATTCAGAAACTCATTACAATTGCCATATATTAAAAATCTTAGCAATATATAAATCCTCATCAATCCGATGAGGTAGAGGTTGCGACTTTTAATAGTAAAACGGACGAGACACAGAGAATGTCTTAGACTCCGTTTGAAAGGAAAAGTTGCCGAAGTTTATATTTCTTCTCTGGAAATATGAGCTGGGGCTGTCTCCGAAAGGAACAGAACTGTCACGTTTACAAAATTACCGTGTAAACGTGGGGTGCTATCTTAACGGAAGGGTATGATGGGGTGGTTATTTGTGAAACGTTCCGCCAAATTCCTTTGGCGGTTTTTTGTATTTTTCTCCCCCGCTCCTTCCTATCTTACAAGAAAAGGAGTGTTGAACATGAATAGCGCAACGAATCAAGCTACCTCTAAAACAGAAACTACAAAAGGAAAAGGTGAATTAAGACGCGGTCTAAAATCTCGGCACCTTACGATGATTTCTCTCGGCGGTACAATTGGTACCGGACTATTTCTTGCCAGCGGTGGTGTCATCCATTCAGCTGGACCTGGTGGCGCATTAATTGCATACGCCGCAATCGGAATTATGGTTTACTTTTTAATGACAAGCCTAGCTGAACTCGCAGCTTACATGCCTGTTACTGGATCTTTTAGCACGTACGCAACAAAATTTGTTGATCCATCACTTGGCTTTGCACTTGGATGGAACTATTGGTATAACTGGGCAATTACTATCGCTGCTGAACTAGCGGCTGTAACATTAATTATGAAATTTTGGTTCCCAAATACCCCTTCTCTTATTTGGAGCGGATTATGTTTAGCTATTATTTTCCTTTTAAACTACTTATCTGTTAAAGGGTTTGGTGAATCTGAATATTGGTTCGCACTTATTAAAGTCGTTACTATTATTATCTTTTTAATTGTCGGCTTTATGATGATTTTCGGAATTATGGGCGGTGAAACTGTTGGATTTAAAAACTTCACTGTTGCAGACGCACCATTTAACGGTGGTATTATGGCAATTATTGGTGTATTTATGGCAGCTGGTTTCTCATTCCAAGGAACAGAATTACTTGGGGTAGCTGCTGGTGAAACTTCTGATCCAGAGCGCAATATTCCGAAAGCAATTCGTTCAATTTTCTGGCGTATTCTCTTATTCTATATCCTTGCGATTCTCGTTATCGGTTTATTAATTCCTTATACAACTGAAAGCCTTGCTGCAAGTGATGTAACAGTAAGTCCATTTACACTTATTTTTGAAAAAGCGGGCGTTGCCTTCGCTGCTTCTGTTATGAACGCTGTTATTTTAACGGCAGTACTGTCTGCTGGTAACTCTGGTATGTATGCTTCAACTCGTATGCTTTGGGATTTAGCTCGCCAAGGAAAAGCACCAAAATTCTTAGGAAAATTAGATAGCCGCGGTGTACCTGTTAACGCATTAATCGTAACATCAATTGTCGGTAGTATCGCTTTCATTGCTTCTTTATTCGGTGATGGTGTTGTATACATTTGGTTATTAAACGCATCTGGAATGTCTGGCTTTATCGCATGGGTCGGCATTGCAATTAGTCATTACCGTTTCCGTAAAGCATATATCGCACAAGGAAAAGATTTAAAAGACTTACCTTATAAAGCAAAATGGTTCCCATTCGGTCCACTCTTCGCTTTTACGCTTTGTATTATCGTAATTTTAGGACAAAACTACGGCGCATTTATGGGCGAATCAATCGACTGGAACGGTGTACTCGTTTCTTACATCGGTTTACCACTCTTCTTAGTACTATGGTTAGGATATAAATTTACGAAAAAAACGAAAGTGATTCCACTTGATAAATGTGAACTGAAATAAAGGGAGACGAGCAAACATATTTGTTTGCTCGTTTTTTATTTACTTCCCTATTTCTTCTGTTTTTGCAATAATAAAGGAAATATAAATAAAGGTTGGGATATCATGAACATTCGCATTACTGATGAAGCAAAAGCAGCTATACATAGATTAGAACGTGAAGACAAAAAGATCATTCGCATTAGAGGGACAATGACAAACTCTTGTAGTATATTCGTTGATGTCGATTTAATTTGGGATACATATGTTGCAGATGATGTTGTATATGAAGATGCTGACTTTATTGTACAAATGGATTCATTCACGAAAGACTACACTGGTGATACGGTGAAGCTTGATTATAAAACAACAGGTTTTAGTATTACGACTCCGAGTGAGACGTTAGTTTATGGGTTGTCGATTAAAAAATAAAGATTGTTTTTATTTAACCGCCGGGGTAAAAAAACGAGTTGAGAACGGTAATAAAAAATGATACTTTACCAAAGGATTTTTGTTTTTGAGTATTTTAAACAAAACCGCTTATGCTTCAAAAATGAAGTATAAGCGGTTCTTTCTTTTGAATGAACCAATAATAAACGCAATTCTACCCTTATTCAATGAAAGGTCTACAGCATTATTTCGATGAAGCTAAACATTCATAAAATCTATCCCTCTTCCATTTCTACTTGCTTCATATAATATTCCATCGCTTCATTAAGCCATTTTTGTTCATCTTCTGCGAAAGGCGAAGGTATCATATTTTCAAGTTCTTGCATATCCAGTTCTCCCACACTAGTATTAGCTAACTTTTGTATCAAATCTTCACTAAGAAATGAAAAAGACTCTTCTATATATTCCTTTACCATCTCTTGTACTTTCAAGTCCTCGACTGGTTTACCATATAATTGTTTAACCTTTTTAGACAATTGAATAAACGTTTTATCCAAAGCAATTTTATCTTCTTCTCGTTTCTTTGATAATTCTTCCACGATATCCGTTAACTCATGACGTTCCATCCATTCTTTATGTGTATGTTCTGTATTCATACCGTAAATAAGACTAAATAATACCCTACTATCTACCTCTTCTTCCGCTTCGACTAACTTCATTACTCTTTTAATTGCTTGTATTGATTGCCCAATTTGTTCTTTTTCTCTTTCTAACACTTGCAAATGGAGAGACAAACTTTCATTCAAATCAACACCAAAACTTGATTCGTGTAACAAATTAGCGACTTTATCTAGACTATAGCCTAGAAATTTTAAACTTATAATTTTTTGTAAGGTTATAATATCTTGATACTTATAAATGCGGTGCCCTGAAGAAGGATTCTTTTCAGGTTGTAATAACCCGATTCCATCATAATAATGCAAAGTAGGAATTGGTATTCCCGTTTTTTCTGAGAATTCTCCGATAGAAAACTTTTTATCCTTTTTCATCTAAATCCCCCTATTAAAATTATAAATTCATTATAAAACCTAAAGTAACTAGAGGTTCAAGAAGATAATTCAAGAAAATTCAAAAACGTTAAAATACATGTAATCAATACGTATTGCACTATTTCATTTAATGGCCCAATTATTGAATAGCATAACCTTCCCTCACAAATTCAAAAGACTTTCACTTACTTATCCCGAATATATAAATTATCATTCTCACAAGGAGCGAATGTATATGAATCTATTCGAGCACGAAACGTAAAACCGTTCCCCTTTCATAAGAGGTCCTCCTTTTTTCTTTTCTCACCATATCATTTACTTACAAAATAGGAGGATACAATTATGAAACGTGATCCATTATTTTTAACTTTATTAGAAAGTGCTAATACACATTTTAGCGGTTGGGATTTTTCTTTCATTTCAGAAACGGGCCGAATGAAGAGCGAGCCTTTATCATGGTCGTATGGTAGCACTGCTTATCAGCTTATGCAACGTGCTAAATCAATGCTCGATATGGGTACTGGTGGCGGAGAATTTTTATCTATGTTACAACCATTCCCGCCAACTATTTATGCGACTGAAGGTTATGCTCCAAACTTGCCAATTGCTCGGAAGAAATTAGAGCCTTTAGGGGTTACAGTTGTGGCAGTAATTGATGATACTGCATTACCATTTCAAGATGGGCAGTTTGATTTCATTATGAATCAACATGAACCCTATTCTGCTTCTGAGGTAAATAGAATACTTTCTCCTAATGGAACATTTCTTACACAACAAGTCGGTGGTCTCGATTGTGCGGAACTAAATGAGCAGTTTAACGCACCGCTAAATAACGAATTTGCAAGTTGGTCTCTTGAAGCGGCATGTAATGAACTACAGGAAAATGGATTTACTATCTTAGAAGCAAAAGAAACATTCCCTTTCCAACGCTTTTATGATGTTGGCGCTATCGTCTATTATTTAAAAGCGATTCCGTGGCAAATTCCTGATTTTACTGTCGAAAGGTATTATGAGGAATTATATCGTATACATAAAGTCATCTTACAAAAAGGGTATTTTGATGTGACGCAACATCGTTTTCTGATTAAGGCGATTCGCAGTTAATCATGGAGCATATGAAAAAGAGATGGATCTACCATCTCTTTTTTATTTTCACTCAATATTTTCTACAGTTAAATACTTCGTTTCACAGTAATAGCCTTTGCCACCAACATAAACCTTTTCTATTTTATTCTTGCTATCGGTTGCTAATTTAACTAATATTTCAGAAGGCGAGTGTAAAGAATAACCTTGTTCAAATACATAGACTTCTTTTTGTAAGTAGTGCTGTTCATAAAGGTAGCAAGCTAATGCACCGTTTGAAGTTCCAGTGGCTGCTTCTTCATTGATATCATATAGTGGAGCAAAGTTTCTGCATATTATTCGATTGTCATTAAAAGTATATAGGTGCATCCCGACAACATTATAATACTTGCTGATTTCTTTAATTTTTTCAAAATTAGGTTGCAGTGTATGTAATAGTGTTTCGCTTTTTATAGGAATTAAAATATCTTTTAAGCCCGTGGAGACAATTTGAATTGGGTATGTATTGTCTATAGCTTTACTATCAAAACAGTCAATGAACTCGTTTGGAGATATAACATCATAGAATATCGGTTCGTTTTGTTCCATGAATATGATGTCATCTTTTATGGTAATAGTAAGAACACCGCTGTTCGTTTCAATCGTATAGCGATTCTTAAAAAGTTTATTTACATGCATCAGTATCGCGAAAGAGCCAATTGTGGCATGCCCACATAAATCAACTTCCTCTTTTGGTGTAAAATACTCAATTTTATAATCCGCAATTTCAGATTCTGATATAAATGCGGTTTCCGCATAGCCCAGTTTTTTGGCTATTGCCATTTTTTGAGTAGTGGTCAATATATTCTCCATAAATACCACTCCTGCTTTATTTCCACCTTTATGATCCTTGCTAAATGCACTTGCAACATAAACGGATATTTTCATAAGACACCTTCCTCCCTCACTTATAGTAAATTGTAGCATAGAACGTACTACATATATATATTGTTGGATAAATTCGCCATAAAGCAAAAGACAAACTATTTTTTAGCATCTAAACTCTCCAAAAATGTTTGTCTACAGCCTGAGAGATGGGTCTACATCTCTTTTTTTCGTTTATTTTTAAAAATTTTGTGGGAGTTTCTAGATTGTTAAGTACGTCCACGTCTTGCAATCACATCAGCTTAATTACATAATGATTGTTATTTCTATTTGATGAGAAGTAGTACCCCTCCCCATCTTTTGCATTACTCATTATACTTTGGCCATCCACTTCTATTTTACTAATCTCATTTCCTTTCTTATCATATGCATATATGTAACCACCGGCTTTCATTGCATTTGAATAGGATACGAGGTAATCTACTTTTTGAATGTCTTTAAGTTCTTTATCACTTTTAGAACAGGCTACAAAAAGGAACATCGTACATATGACGATTATGATCAATGAATTGTATTTCTGGAACATATCATCACCTCACATATATAGTGAAAGCAATCGACAAATAAATGCCGATTGCTCTTTAAAATATTTTATCAATTAGAGTATGAAAGTGATCTTTTTATATACTGTTTGTTTACATCATCTTCTGTCAAAAATGAAGTTGTGTAATGAATAATATTCCGGTTATCATATGTGAATATATGCTCTAACTTATTTTCTTCTGTTAATACTATTGGTAAGTATTTTGGTAAATTGCTAACTACACCTCTATTATCCTTATTTAATATCCATTCAATTTCTTTCCATTCTAATAATCCTTCCGCCGTACTTACTGGTGTGTCCATATGTACTCCAGCTGGCAGGTCAGCAAGGAATACGTACATTCCTTCACGCCCCTGAGGCTCGTCCTTGCTTTTAAAAACTACATTCCCTTTATACGTTACACTTGGAAGATCTATGCCTGTTTCCTCAAGCGTTTCTCTAATTATTCCTTCATATGGTGTTTCATTGTCTTCAATTTTTCCACCAACACCATTCCACATTCCCATATTCGGCTTTTTGTTTCTATTCAATAAGAGTATTTTCTTTCCCTTTTTAATGAAACAAATTGTGTACTTATACATACGTTCATCTCCTTTCCTTTTCCCCTCATTTACAGATTTAAACTGTAACTTCCTGCAAAAAGTTTTTTATTATACAAACAATTGGTTTTTAATGAGGTATTTTTCTCATTTTTATTAAAAAACATTCTCCTTACAATTATATTTCACATAATATATTGTACAACTTTCGTTTCAGAAAGGAGTGTTCAAAATCGATAACATAAGCAGCGAATTTTTAAAACAATTTTACGATAGTCGAGTCTGGTTATATGATACACATTGGCTTGGAGTCCCCATTCTCAAACTTCCTTCTGATCTTTTTTTGTATCAAGAAATGATTTACGAATTAAAACCCGACTTAATTATTGAATGTGGCACTTGTTATGGTGGTAGTGCACTATATTTAGCTTCTATATTAGATTTAATTGGAAAAGGTCACGTTCTTACTATCGATATATTTCCACAACCAAATCGTCCATCCCATGATCGCATTACGTATTTAACAGCTTCCTCTGTTTCAGTAACCGCTGTGCAAACAATATTAAGTATGCGCAAACCTAATGATGTAATTTTAGTTATTTTAGATTCTGATCATAGTAAAGAGCATGTAGCAAAAGAATTGTTGCTTTATAAATCTATCGTTACTAAAGGCAGTTATATTATCGTAGAAGATACATCTATTAATGGAAATCCTGTTTCTCCCGATTGGGGGCCTGGTCCAATGGAAGCAGTTGAAGAGTTTTTAGCTACAAATAACAATTTCATAATCGATGAATCTAAGCATAAGTTTTTCATATCATTTAACCCAAAAGGTTTTTTAAAGAAGATAAAGTGAAACGTTAATAAGTGGGGTTTTGTAAATCCCCACTTATTCTATAATCTTCATTTTTGAAAAAGGATAATATACAAATTCCACTTTTCCTATTATATTATCTTCTTCAATATATCCTAAGCCGTTTCGACTATCTCTACTAATTTCACGATTATCGCCCATTACAAATAACTTATTTGGCGGGATTTTTGTCTTTTGAAAGTTATAAAACACTTGCGTATTATTAAACAAATCTTTATTTGTATACGGTTCTTCTTGTTTTTTATCATTCACATATACAGATCCATTCGTTATGTTAATTACGTCACCAGGAAGTCCTATTACTCGTTTCACATAATATTTTGATTCATCCTCTTCCTTTATAATGACAATTTCTCCATGCTCTAAATCGGAAAAGTGTACCGCTGCTTTATTTACAAATACGTAGTCTTCTTCATATAAAGTCGGTTGCATCGATTTCCCTTCCACTTTACATAAAGTAAAAGAATGATAGGCTACGACCAAAACAAACACGAAGAGTATGTATTTCCCCCAACCTCTCTTAATCTCCTGTTTCATATCCATTCCCACCTTATTCAAACGCTTTTTAAATCAAAAAATATATCACTGCACCATAAGTCTCAATGCAGTGATATTATTTTTACTGGGCCTTGTTCGGCTGCTCTACTGGGACTGGATTTCCACCCGATCTTTTCGTTTTCAATTCAAAATACGCATCCAAAATCTCTTTACCAATCGCGGAATTAATTCCTGATTTGTCATCATTTACCCATGGTACAACAACTGAAAAAGCTACTTCTGGATCAGCATCATATGGTGCATAACCGGCAAGAGTTAAATTATAACATTTTTTTCTATTATTGTTTTCATCTCTTCCAATTTCACTTTCTCCACCATACACGGTTTCAGCTGTTCCCGTTTTTCCAGCTGGTTTATATGGTAATCCTTTAAACGTTGCAGTACCAGTTCCATCATTCTCTTGAAAAACTCTTCTAAATCCTTCTTTTACATGATTAATGTATGAGGTGTTCATATCCACTCGATTTAAAATAACTGGCTCAATAGACCGAATAACTTTTCCAACATCCTCTGGTCTATGTGGTTGCTCTCTCACTTCTTGCACAATTTGCGGTTTCATTCGGTAACCACCGTTTGCAATTGTTGAAATATATTGAGCAAGTTGCAGCGGCGTATATGTATCGTATTGTCCAATCGCATAATCGAGTAAAAAACCAGGTATGTTATCTGTTCTACCCATTTGACCAATCGATTCATTCGGCAAATCAATACCAGTCGGTACACCTAAGCCAAACTGTCTAAAATAGTAACGCATTTTATTAAATGTCTCTTGTTTAATGTCTAATGGATTGTTTGGCACATAATTTATACCTGCCATTTTTAAAGCCGTGTTAAACATATAAACGTTTGATGAAACTTGTAAAGCTCTTAAATCATCAATATCACCAAATTCTTTCCACGATTTCTTCGGCTTGGAGCTTCCTTTAAAATACATTGGTGCATCAAAGAAATGCGTATACGGCTTAATTGTGTCAGTTTGATAACCGGCTAATAATGTAGCCCCTTTCACAGTTGACCCTAACTCATACGAACTTGTCATCGTTCCTAAAGCGTAGTCTTCTATTTGCATCCCGCCATCTTTATTTACAATTTTCTTTCCTGCCATCGATAAAATTTGACCGTTTTTCGGGTTCATCATTACAACGAATGCACGATCCATCATCGGCTCTGCAGAATGAAATGCTCGTAAATTCTTTTCAAGACTTTGCTCTACTTTTTTCTGTAACTCCATATCTACTGTTAACATTAAATTATTTCCACTTTTTCCTTCGGTTACTTTTTCATTTCGAATCACATTTCCTGTTTTATCTGTAATACTTCTAGTCTGTTCTTTCGTTCCATGGAGTGCATCTTCATATTGTTTTTCAATGTAACTCTTACCAATACGATCATTTCTGTTATAATCACGTACTAAGTAATAATCTAATTGTTCTCTTGGCAATCCTTCATTTTCAGTAGAAACGCTACCAAGGATAGAACGAAGTATTTTATCATTTGGGTATTCACGTTCCCAGTCTACTGTCGTATCTACTCCAGGCAAGCTTGCCAATCTTTCACTTACGACTGCATATTCATTTTGACTTACATCTTTTTTAACGATTTGCGGCGTCATTTTATATCCCGCATTCATTTTGCTTTTAATTGCTAATACTTCTAGATCCTCTTTTGAAAGTTCGCTTAATTCTTCTTGTGTAATTCTTTCCCTACGTAACTCTTCAACTTTTTTATCTAATTCTTTCCCTTCTATCTCCTGCTTCCTAAATTTACTCTCATCTTCTTTCGTTACTTTTGCTGCTGCCCGCTTTTCATTTAACTGCATCCAAAAATCCTTTTTGTCTGTTTCTGTTAACTTGTCTATATCCTCTGGCGACATTTCAATTAACTGTGCTAATTGTCTTGCTACTTGTAAAACTTCTTTCGAGTCTACTCCTTTCATTTTTGTATATGTAACGGTTCGTAGTGGTTTGTTATTTACAATCACCTGACCTTGTCGATCAAACATTTTCCCTCTAGGAACAGGTGTACTTACCGTTACATCTTCCTTTTTGTTCACTTCATTTCTATACGTTTCTCCATCAATGATCTGTACTTTACCTAATTGAATTATAATAGCTGAAAATAAAAGAAAGACGATAAAAAATAGTACATTTAACCGAAAAGGAATATGAGTCTTTTTCTTTTTCGATTGTTTCTTCTGCTCCTTTTTCTGTCTCATTTCGCTCCCTCGCTTCATTCTATTAACATTTCTACGGAAAATCATTATGTATCAAATTTATTTATATGATATATATAGAATTTTATATTAATTACAAAAGAAATAAAAGATTTAATTTTCAGTTTTTTAATTTTATATCCTATTTATTACCATTCCCTTATTAAGGAATAACATGAATGTTATTCTAAAAGAAAGATTATATTCCATTGTTTTTATACCATTCATTTATATTTATTTGTATACTAATAACAAAAGACATTACTAAGGAGAACATGAAATGACAAATTCATTTACAATATATACTAATGCGTCTCATTGTTTAAACTTTATGATTTACATTCAAAATATGTATCTCAACCAAAAAGAGAAAACAGGAAATTTACGTTTTCCTTACATAGCAAGACAATTCAATTTCTCTACTAACTTTGAAACAAATTTCAAAGAATTATGGCATTCACTTCGCAAACAAATTGCTAACGAACGATATGATTTACAAATTTTTCATGAAGAAAACCATATCTTCTATGAGAAGCTTTTTGACACCCAATTATGTAATGAAGACTCTTTTAAAGAATTAATATGTAGTTTTAAAGTATGGTGGACTAGCATAGTAGGTCAGCATTCATTAGAATGGTCTGTAAGTGAGTATAGTACGCAACTTTATAATGACTTAGTTGTATACTTAAAACAAAACGAAATAGAACCTTTACAACAGCTACATATTAACTTACTTTATGAAGACTGTGTATTCGTTAAAAATAATACTACTTCTTACTCTGCTATTTTACCTACGAAACACTTTTTTATAAATTATAGAGACGTGGTTACTACATTATCGACATGTTTTCATGTTGCTTAATATAATGATTACTCAAATAAAAAACTGAGGCGGATACCTCAGTTTTTTCGATAACTTATTTCCTTGAAGACAATCCTTCAACAAATTCACCAATCTTATTTTGAAAAACATAATCAAAGTTATATTCCTGTCCTGTTAACTCTTCATTTACTAAGATGGTTGTTGCTCCTACTTCTCTCTTTGCGATTTGCGGGAATGAAGCGACAGGTTGTACTTTTAATGACGTTCCCATAACGATAAGCACATCTGTTTCATATAAACGTTTGACCGCATTTTGATATTGCGGCAATGTATCTCCGTATAACACAACGTCTGGATTTAAAATGAAATTACACTTCTCGCAGCGCGGCACTTCATGATCAATCATGTACTGCAAATCATATCCCGCTTTACACTTCGGACAATGTGCTGTTTGAAGTGTTCCATGTAGATCGATGACATGTTTACTACCACCTAATTGATGTAAACCGTCAATATTTTGCGTTAAAATCGTAATATCTTTTCCCTGTTCTTCTAGTTCTGCTAAAAAGCGATGACCACGATTTGGCTTATATTGATGAAACGTATTAATTTGAAAGATTTCTTTATAATGCTTCCAAAATTCTTTCGGACTTCGGTTATAGTACCCTCTTGATAAGTACATTTCCACATTCGCATCAGCATACAATCCATTTGCTGAACGGAAATCTGGAATACCACTTTCCGTACTTGCTCCTGCACCTGTTAATACTGTAATTTTCTTCGCTTTTTCTAAAATCGAATGTACTTCTTCAAATTGTTGCACAAAAATCACCTCTATGTATATTGCTATACTTATTATACCAGTTGTTTACAGGAGGTGTCGTACAATTCATTCTACTTAATGCGTCGCACCCCCAATTTCCACTATATCCACCTCAACGGTCATCGTTACCTCAACTGCCAACTCTATCCCTTTACGAATAGTAGAAAGTGACATACTCGGTTGCCCTGGATACTTGCTCGCTTGCTCTGGTAAAAATGGAATATGAACAAATCCGCCTTTTATTTTCTTATCACGCTTCTCTAGTTCATGCATGAGACCATAGAATAAGTGATTACAAACGAATGTACCTGCTGTTTGTGAAACGGAAGCTGGTATGCCTTCTTCTTGAAGTCTTTTTACAATTGCTTTCATCGGAAGTGTAGACCAGTAAGCAGTTGGTCCTTCTTCTACGACTGGTACATCTACCGGCTGGTTCCCTTCATTGTCAGCAATTCTTGCATCATCAATATTAATTGCGACACGCTCTATCGTAATATCTGGTCTACCCCCTGCTTGTCCAATACATATAATAAATTCCGGTGCTAATTCTTCTATATACTCTTTTAATACGCTGATTGATTTATGAAATACAGTTGGGACTTGTTTACTAATAATCTTGTATTCTCCGATTGTTTTTTCATGCAAATTTTTTGCAACTTCCCAAGCTGGATTGATGTTTTCTCCGCCAAACGGATCGAACCCTGTTAATAATACTGTTTTCATAGTTTTCCCCTCCTAATTAGAAACGATATACGAGACCGTACATAATAAACATATTTATGATAAAGATGGAAAGAGCGATTGGTACTTGCGCTTTAATAACGGCATTTTTATCTTTTAGCTCTAATAGCATCGCAGGAACGATATTAAAGTTTGCTGCCATTGGTGTAAGTAACGTTCCGCAATATCCAGCAAACATACCGAGCGCTGCCATAATTGCTGGGTTTCCGCCGTGCATTTGTACAATTAAAGGTAAACCAATTCCACCAGTAATAACAGCAAACGCTGCGAAAGCATTTCCCATTACGACTGTGAAAAGCATCATCCCTAAACAGTACGCCATAACAGCAACGAACGGATACTCTGTCGGTAACACTTGGCCGACTAAATCAGAAACGACTTGTCCAACGCCAGATTTTGCGAAAATACCGCCAAGTGCCGCTAACATTTGTGGTAAAATGACAGCCCAGCCGACAGCTTGTAATAGTCTACTTCCTTCTTGTACAGGAGTTGTTATCTTCGATTTTGTAATACGCATCGCCGCAACGAATGCAAGTAATGCTCCTAGTGCTAATGCTACTAGCGTTACTTTATCTGGATCAACAAGGGAGACATTTCCCCATTTCATTTTCCCTAACGTTAACGTACCGATAATTGTAAAAATAGGAATTAATAGTGCAGGCATAAAGATTTTATTTTTTAATTTCTCCGCATGTTTTACACGTTGTTGTACTGGAACTTCTTTCTCCTCTGATTTTGTTACTTTATTTAGTGAAGCTAACACAACCATAGCGAGTACAATACAGCCAACGTAAAACGAAGGGATTACATTTCCAAATAAAAATGTAACTGCAAATAACGCCCAAAATAGGCTAGAACCAAATCGATTTGGATGTTCACGATCGAATGCGATACGAACAGCGATAAAGGCAACGATTATACCTAATAAGTAATAGATTGTATCCATTGTGATAATGTTCATTTTATATTGCCACCTTCTCTTCTTTTTCTTTTGCTTCCATCGTTTTCGCTATATATTTATCAAATCTTCTAAATCTGATCCAGCTCACAATAAGTGCAGATATTGCAGTTGGAATACCCCAAAGCGCCATATCCCATACACCGACATGCATACCTACTGAATCGAAGAATCCCTTCATTAATAAAATAGCACCAGTTGCGATAAAAATATCTTCTCCGAAAAACCAAGCTGTATTTTCCGCCGCTGCTGCATTTGCTTTAATTTTTTCTCTTAACTTTTCAGGAAGCTTACCGTATTTACCTTGCGCCGCCCCTTCGGCCATAGGCGCAACGAGTGGTCTTACTGTTTGTGCATGACCACCAATATTCAGTCCAAGTGCTGCTGATGATTCTCTTATCGTGAAATATGACATTAATACTCTTCCAGTTGTTGCGCCTTTTGATTTCGTTATAAGTGCTTCTGCTCTTTCTTTTAAACCGTAACGCTCTAAAATTCCGATTACCGGTAAAGTTAATATAATTGGCATAGACATATATCTATTTTCTATGAAAAATTTACCGAACATACTGATGACATCATAAAAGCTTAATCCTGAAACCATACCAGTAACAATACCTGCAACCATAACTACTAAAAGTGTATTTAATCTAAATAAAAAACCAACTGCAACGAGTAGTATCCCGATTAATTTAATCATTTCAGCACTTCCCCTCATATTTTTACTTCGGTGCACAAATAGAAATACCATTAAGTTCGAATGTTCTGTATATTCTCTCCGCAAATTGCACTGCTTTTTCACTATCACCATGTAAACAAATCGTTTTCGCTTGAACTTCTACTTTCTCGCCATTCACCGAATTTACATACCCTTCTTTCACCATTTGAAGCACTTGCTTTATCGCTTCGTCTTCATTTTTTATAAGCGCATTTTCTTCCGTACGACTCGTTAATGTTCCATCTTGCTTATACGTACGATCTGCAAAAGCTTCTTGTACGAGAGTTATATTATATTTTTCCGCAGCCTGTATAAACGCCTCGCTATTTGCTAATCCATAAAGTAATAGATTTGGATTACTATGATATATTGCCTTTGCGATTGCATCCGCAATTTCCGGATTAGTCGCTGCCATATTATATAAAGCACCGTGCGGTTTCACATGCTGCATCTTCCCACCTGCTGCTTTCACAAATGCGTCTAATGCGCCAATTTGATATAAAACATAATCGTATACTTCACTTGCTGAAACATTCATGTTCCTTCTACCAAATCCAATTAAGTCTGGAAAACCTGGGTGTGCCCCTATCGCTACGTTATGCTGCAGAGCTTTTTCAACCGTTTGCCGCATAACAGACGGATCACCTGCATGAAAACCGCAAGCAACATTTATAGAGGATACGAATGGAAGAATTTCATCATCATTCCCCATTTTATAAGCGCCAAAACTTTCTCCTAAATCACAGTTTAAATCAATTGTAGTCACACTGTTCCCCTCCTAATTTCAGCTTCGTAAAACAATGAATTTCTTTAATAGATTCATATTTACTTCTTGTTCTATGTACAATTGTTCCGCTTCTTCAAGCGTAATTTTCTCAAAAGAAACATAGTCCCCAGGTTTTAGCTGGGCTAGAAGAGGTAAATCTACTGAAATGATATTTCCCATTCTCGGATAGCCACCTGTCGTTTGCCTATCTGCCATTAATATAATCGGCTGTCCACCATTAGGAACTTGAATGGTTCCAAATGTAACAGGACTCGATAAAATCTCTTTTTCAACGGCTCTATTTAAAATTTCTCCTTCAACCCTATAACCCATACGATCAGCGTAATTAGATACTTTATACTCTTTCGTAAAAAATGCCTTTTTGCTTTCTTCTGTAAATTGATCATATTCAAAATCAGTTATAACGCGAAGTTTAGGATACTTCTTATATTTTGGTCGTACGCTGCTACTAATTGCCCATTTTGTTTTTATGTGCTCATCCTTTTGTAAGTCTTGAATGAAACAATTTGCTATTTCTGATCGTTCACCAATTTGAAAATAATCTCCTTTTTTCAACATTCTCCCTTCTATACCGCCAATCGCAGCACGTATGTAAGTACTTTTGCTTCCCATGATGCGATCAATATGGATACCACCTGCAAAAGTCACATATGCTCTGCAACCACTTTTCACTTTTCCAAAGCAAAGCATACTACCTTCTTCCGCTAAAATGGGACGCCATAATGGTATACGCTCCCCATTCAATAACGGTTCCATATCCGCACCGCCAATCGCAAGTAACGTCGTTTTCTTTATTAACAATTTCGGTCCCATAATCGTCATTTCAAGCGCCGCTTCATTTTCTTCATTACCAACTAACATATTGATCATCCGAAGTGCACTTTGATCCATCGCCCCGCCAACGGTTACGCCGTATCGTTGGTAATGAGATCGTCCTAAATCTTGGACTGTTGTAAACATTCCCGCATGCAAAACTTCTACATCCATTCTTTAGCCCCCTCAAGTGATACGTACTCTTCCTTCGTTATTGGGATAAATCGTAAATACATGCCGCTTTGAATAAAGGTTGGTGTTTTTTCTTCCGGATTAAATAAGGAGATTGGTGTTCGTCCAATAATATTCCATCCACCCGGTGTTTCAAGCGGATAAATACCTGTTTGATTTCCGCCGATTCCTACCGAACCAGGAGAGATTTGTAACCGCGGTGTTTCTTTTCTAGGCGTTTCTAGTTCTTTTGATAGTCCTCCTAAATACGGGAACCCTGGTGTAAAACCTAACATATACACAAAATACGTTGTTTCACTATGTATTCGAATAACATCTTCTACTTGTAAACCGTGATAATGTGCGACCTCTTCTAAATCAGGTCCATATTCTCCCCCGTAACAAACAGGTATAGAAATATGTTTCACATCTCGTTTCAGCTCTTCCTTATACGTATGTAACATTCCAGTTATGTATTGGCATACGTAATCATACGGTCTTATCTTTCTATCATTTTCCTTCCATACTTCATACAAATCATAGTAAACAGCTAATGAAGTAAACGACGGAACACATTCAACCATCCCTACAAACGGATGTTGCTGCAGCGCTTGAAATAATCGCTGCACTTTTTCGTAAGTATCCATTCCAATTCTTTCACCAAATGTAACAATAATCGCTTGATCCCCTAACGCAGAAAATTTCATCCTACTCCCTCTTTCTATGCCAAAAAGCCGAGTTCTTTCGAAATGCGATTCGCTGTCTCTTTTACCTTCTCGATAAAATAAGGAATGTTACTTTCGCTATACTCAATTGCTAATCCCGAAATACTAATGCCTGCTACAACCGTTCCATCGCTTGCGAAAATGGGCGCTGCTATAGCCGCTGTATGATTTTCTAACTCAGAGTAGCTAATTGTATGTCCTTCCTTTTTTGCCATTTGTAACACTTCTAGCAATTGTTTCTTATCTACAATTGTTCCATCTGCAAATTGCTTTAAATCCGTTTCCTCTATGTATTTTCGTTTTTCTTCCTCAGAGAAATACGATAATAAAATTCTCGGACATGCACCCGCATAAAGTGGCGCTCTTCTTCCAACCGCCGTATACACACGTACAGGTTGAGCACCTTCCATCTTTTCCACATAAATCGCATCATTACCATCTTGAATAATTAAATTAACTGCCTGCCCTAAACTATCTCTAAGCTCTTTCATATATGGAATCGCAATATTTCTTACGGATAGTCTTTGTGAAACAAGTTGACCGAACCGTAAAAACACGACTCCTAAACGATATTTCCCCTTTTCGTTTTTTTGTAAAAACTCCATTTCTTCTAACGAGCCAATTAAACGATAAACAGATGTTTTCGGCATACTTGTAAGCTGAACCATCTCTGTTAAACTTAGCTCTTCATGCTCATAAAACAACTCTAAAATATCCATTGTCTTAACTGCCGTTTTATTTATAATCATTCTATCTCCTTCTTGTTCCGAATTCCGGAACTTAAATTCCATTTTCTGAAACAAACATATAATTTAAAATTATAAAATATTCTTTCAATTTTAACAATATATTTTTCAGCTACTTAACCTTTATGTAAAGTGAATACAAAATGAAATTTAGAAATAATGATGGTTCTCTTTCAAAAGCTCAAGTTATGGCAAAACCAAACATTTAAATAAATAGGCATAAAAAAAGTATGGAAGAATATTTCTCCCATACTTTTTCTTTATAACGCTCTCACTTGTTTCAACGGCCAGAAAACAGCTTGTCCTTTTCCGACAATTTCATCTTCTGAAATAAATCCAAACATACGACCGTCTTTAGAAACTTCACGATTATCTCCTAAAACAAACACTTGGCCTTCTGGCACTTTCGTTTTTCCTGTGATTTGTTCTAACGTAAAGTCTGGAGTTAACACACGGCCTGCTGCTTTTTCTTTAAACTCTTTTAAATATGGTTCTTCCATCGCTTTTCCGTTTACATATAATACATCATTTTTATACTCAACTGTATCGCCTGGTAAACCAATTACTCGTTTTACTAAATCGTATCCTTCTTTTCCGTGGAAGACGATAATATCAAAGCGTTCTAATCCACTTATACTATAACCAATCTTATTTACGAGAACTCGTTCATTATTTTCTAGTGTAGGCATCATCGATTCGCCTTGTACTAATGACGGTGTAAATAATACACCGCGAATAATTGCGATTAATACAAGGGTAAATCCTATCGTTTTAGCCCATGAGAATAATTCTTTCTTCGTATTTTCCTTCATCATTTCTCCTCTTTCTTACGCATTTATTTTATGATTTGAACTAATTCTTTTACTAAATTAAGATCAATTTCAGCAAAACATGATTTCCCTTCTCTTACGGCTGTACCGACATGAGCTTGCGAAATGCCAGTTTCATCTAGCAATTGATTTATATTTTCTTTCGTCACGCCAGCTCCAACTACAAGCTGAATTTGACCATCGCTTACCTTTTGCATTTCTGTAAGCACCGGGATATTCTCCACTATATTTCCTTGTCCACCTGAAGTTAAAACGTGAGTCACTTTATGAAACTTCTTTAAAGTTCTCATCGCTTCTACTGGATTTTCTATGTCGTCTATTGCACGGTGATATGTAACATTTATCCCATCTACCACAGATAATAAATTCGCTAGTTTCTCTTCATCCACTTCATTCTTTTCATTTAATACACCTAATACAACACCAGCTACTCCTAATTTCTGAGCAACTACAATATCTTCTTTCATCATTTCAATTTCTTCTTCCGTATATGTAAAAGACTTCGCATGCGGGCGAATCATAACGTGAATCGGTATATGTACTGCTTCTACCGCTTTTTTAATAAATGCATAACTCGGCGTTAAACCGCCTTCTGTATAAGATGAAATTAATTCAATTCGCTTCCCGCCAGCTCGTTCAATTCGTTTTACATCTTCTAAACATGTTGCAATAACCTCTAGCATGAGATGACCTCTTTTCGTGCTTTTTCCTTATTATACAGTAGGTGAAATAAGAAGCATAGCATTCTCCTATAAAACTAGAAAAAGAAGAATGAAAAGAAAGATTTTTTAACTACTAACATCTATTGGTGATTTTATATTCTACCAAAAAAGGAGTAACCCCCTAGCACTTCTGACTAGATGTCACTCCTTTTTATTTTAATTATTTTTCTTAGTTACTTCATTATAATAGTGGCTAAATGCTTCTACTAATGCATCAACGGAAGCATACAATTCTTCTGGTGTATTATCTACCCCTCCCATTTCAATAAGTAAAGCATTGGGAGAAAGGTCTTGATTATATACTCCGTTCCCGCTTTTACGATCTTTAATAAAAATACCTCGGCTTAAACCATAATACTTTTCATCTAAATATGAATTGATTGCCGTTACTATTTTTTTATTTTTTTCATAGTTAGGATTTTCTCGACCTAAAATAAAATAGAGTCGTGCATAATCCTTTCCATTAATCGTTTTCTTCGTAATATTTTTTCGTGCATCGTCCCTATGAAGATCAATGGGAAACATAATATTTTTATCTTGTGCCAATTTATCTTGTAATATTTGACGGGATCCTTTGTAGGATTGCGCCCAATTTAAATTTTTATTTCGCAGAAAATCTCTCATATTTGTCGTATCATGTGAAACACCTATTCCTTTTTCTTCTAGCTTTTGTTTTAAATAGTTTCCAACAAACGTAATGTTCACTTCATTATTTGTACTTGAGGCATCATCAGGTACAGTAGCACCTGGGATGAGAGGAATAAACGACTCCCAACTATGTGTATGATAAATAAAAACTTTATTTTCACCGTTATTTTGTGTATTTGAATTGTTTTCTTTCTCACTCTTTGGGTGTTTAACAGCAGTACCTTCATTCTTAATATTCTCTAAAGGAATACTAGATTCTTCAGGAATGTTCGTATAATCTGTTCCTTCCCCGGCAATTAATATTTCCGAATAAAATTGATTCATATTTGGAAGTTCTCGAGTTAATAAGCTTCGGAGGTCATTTACATTAATATTTGTAGAAAGTGAAAGTAAAAAAGATTCCAAAGACGCTCGTCCTTTTTCTTTATGAAATTCTTCTGCAAAATAACGATTTTCACTACCTATCATATACATAAGGCCTTTCGTAGAATTCGTTCCTAATAATTGATTAACATAATACGATTTAAATACGTTTGAATTACTAGAAATGAAGAATGAAGTGAGAATACATATAATCGTGAATAAAATACATATCATTACATACTTTATATGAAATACTTTCAGTTTCACTTTATTCATTTTATATCTCCCTTCATTTACTCTATTCTTACGCTTAATTTTTAAGTAATATGATTACTAATTTAATAGAATTCCCTTTCTATTAATTTTTATAAAAAAAGAAGATCCAACAATAGGATCTTCTTTCTCTTGCTAGTATGTTTTTAAACCTACGACCGAAACGCCGCATCCGCCAACATAGATAGTGTTGCATCATCCATCGGCGGATTGTGTAGTCCTGCTCTAACGTTTAAATAATAACGATGAAGCGGATTTTTTTCTGATAAACTTTTTGCTCCTACGATGCGCATTGATTTATCCACTATGGATATCGCCGCATTTGTTACGGCGTATTTCACTGCTGCCAGCTCTACTTGTAGTGACAGTTTATCTTCTGCCTCATCGTATTTTTTCGCAATTTGATATAAAAAGACGCGAGCTTGCATAAGCTCGAGTTCTAATTCTCCAACTAATCTTCTAACATTCGGTAATAAACTAATAGAATGGTTTAAACTATTTGGTTTGTATGATCCCGCAAACTGAACTGCATAATTTCTTGCTGATTGTGCAATTCCTAAATAACATGCTGGTATATGTAGCAACCAACCAATACCCTTTTGTTTCCCTTTCCCGCCCAATACATTCGTAAAAAAGCGGTTTTCTATCTCTACATTTTGTAAGACAAGGTCGTGGCTAGCAGTCCCTCGCATCGCGACGCTATCCCACGTTTCCTCAATGGATACACCACGTGTATTTCTTGGAATGACAAATTCTCCAACTTCTTCTCGGCCTTCAATACTTGCTGAAATAATAAAATAATCAAGTATTGGCGCCATCGTTGTAAAAGTTTTCCTTCCATTTATAACCCACTTCTCGCCTTGTTGAACCGCTATTGTTTCTGGTTTACCGCCACGCGTCGGGCTTCCTGTTTTCGGTTCTGTTGCTGCCCTGTTAAAGAGCGCCCCGTTACGCACTTCTTCGCAAAACCATTTGAACATCTCATCATTCCAAGAGCGATTTTCCGCTAGCTCTTTCACAATGCCAAGATGCCAGCCAATCGATAAGGCAGTTGCTCCGCAGCCTTCTGCAATTTTTTCTTGAAATAAAACGAAGTCATATAAAGAAATCGCACTGCCACCAAATTCCTTCGGTAACGTTAATTTCGTATATCCGATATTTTTCAAATCATTTATATTTTCATGCGGAAATGATCCTAATTCACTTAGTTGATGCTCCCTTTCCATGAACTTCGGAATCAATTTATTTAGTTGTTCAATAATAAAAAATTGTTTTTCTGTTTCAACAAATGAGAGTGCCATACTATAATCTCCTTTATGCTCGATTCATCAACCGTTCATTTTGTCATTATGATTATATGAAGCTACCTCTCTATTGTTTCACTATTCCGATAAAAATACAATGTTTTTGACTAATAAGAAAAGTTCCTATTTAAAGATAGGTTCTTTTCTTATTAGTCCCCCTTCAATGCCTTTAATGGTAACGAGGTTACATATCCAATATACGAGAATAATTCTTTAAAGAAGAATGGTATTTCTGTATCTAACGTTTTATATGCTGATGTCGGCGTTGGTGAAGCATACGCTTCAATATTAATATGTTTTGCGATTCTCATTGCGCGTTTCATATGAAGTGGATCACTTACAATCGTGTATGTGCGTATTCCGTTCTCTGTTCCAACTTCCTTCGCATTCTTTAAATTTTCTTCAGTGAAAAGGGATTTTGTTTCAATTAAAATATCTTCCTCTTTTACACCTTGTTTCATTGCATATACTCTTGCCGTACGCGCTTCCTCAAGCTCTGCCTCAAACTTTGTACCACCTGTAAAAATAATCTTTTTAATATTTCCGTTCTTATATAAAGAAATCGCATGATTAATTCTTTCTTTAAATACAGGAGATGGTTTTCCGTTCCAAGAAGCTGCTCCTAGTACGATACCAGCATCCGTTTTCACGCTATCATCTGTTTTAAAACGATAACTCCAAATATCGTAAGCTGCATAACTTACATATAAAATAGCAGAACAAATCATTAGTAAAAATACTTGAAAGATTCGTCTTTTCTTACTCTTCTTATTTTCTTTCATTTGTAATTGCCTCCGTACATCATCCATACTTCTATAAAAAAACATTTATATCAAATCGTTTTGTTTGAGTTTATTTAAAAGAAGGAACTTTACTTGTTATTTATGTATAAAAGGGTTTTCATTTAAAATTGAGGATTATCAATTCATTTTCATTTGCGGTTTTCATTACATGTTTTAAATTCATAAGTTTATTACCATACAACTACATTGTAACGAATTTTTTCTCAGAAGGGAACGATGAAACAAAAGGAATTAAAATAAAGTAGCATTTTGTAAGAAAAAAGGTATATTTTTTATGTATTACAAACAATATACCTTTCAAAACACGAATTATAGCTTTTCTTTATACAATTCTAATTTTTCTAATAGACGTGCTTTCACAACTGGCCATTCGCTTGCGATAATACTATACACAACCGCATCTCTCACATGTCCATTCGGTAATTTTCTTTCATTTCTAAGCACGCCCTCTTTTACTGCTCCTAACCTTTCAATTGCTCGTTGTGCTTTTTCATTTCTTGCATCCGTCTTAATTTGTACCCTCAGCATATGCAGTTTTTCAAAAGCATACTGGAGAAGCATATACTTACACTCTGTATTTATACTCGTACGCTGGACACTTGGATGATACCACGTTTGTCCTAACTCGACTGTTTTATCTTCTACTGAAATATTATATAGACGTGTACTTCCTACAATCGCATTTATCTGTAAATCCACTACAACGAAAGGAATTTGCGTACCTTTTCCATAACCTTGTATCGCTTTTTGCACATATTGCTGCATATCTTGCACACTATCCATTTTAGAGATTAAATACGCCCAAATTTCCCGATTTCCTTCTACAATCGAAAACAAAGTTTCGACATCATCACTATCCATTAACCGTAGCTTTACTCTTTCGTGAATGATTTCCATTTGTAAGCCCCCTTTTTCTTACTATATCATAGAAATACACATTTTATTATATGGATATTAAAATCAAAGTTTTAATACCTTCTTACATAATAATCGGCAAAAACCTCTAACAAATACCGTGTACATCCCATTATAGCAAGCTACATTTATATTGGTTTCATTTCATGTAAGGTTTTTCTTTTTCTAAAGGTCTATATACGTTCTTTAAAAATTTGCATACCAAAAACGCTATTCTTTCTACAAAAAGATTCTTTTTTTCATTTATGAATCAATTTTTCAGCTTAATAGTATGGATAATTCTGGATTAAACCAAAAAAATACTATATGATAATAAAGTGAAAATTTTACAGTTAATTAATATGGGGTAAATGGGAGGATATAAAAATGCTAGATCAAATTACTTGGGGAACGCCAGGCAGCTTATTATGCTTGGGATTCTTTTTTGCAGGATTAGGAATTTTCTTAAGAAGTATTACGTCATATTCGAAAAACAAATAAAACATCAAAAAAGTGTACATTTTAAGGTATTTAATTGATAAAAACACTAAACAAAAGAATCCTTCCTTTTATAGAAGGATTCTTTTTTATACCTTTCCCCTTTTTAAAGCAACAAATAAGCAATCGGTGTAATGATAAGCAACGTTAATATCGTTCTTTGTACATAGAGAATGATAAGTTCTGATACTTTTAACGGAATATCTGTCGATAAAATGCAAGGGATGGAAGCTGAGAAGAACAATATAGATGATACTGAAACGACCGCAATGACAAACTTTGTCACAAGTGGTGCACTAACTACTAATAATGATGGTAAAAACATTTCTGCAATACCAACGGATGCCGCTTTAGCAGCTAAGTCTGCTTCTGGTAATTGTAATAGCCATGTAAAAGGATAGAAAATGTAGCTGACCCAATCAAATATTGGCGTGAACTTCGCTAAGACAATACCAATTAACCCTACAGACATAATCGATGGTAAAATTCCCATCGTCATAATAAAACCATCTTTTAAATTTACTGCAATGTTTTTCATAATACTCGGCGCAGATTTCGATACTTCTAACGCATCTTCCCAAGCGCGTTCTAGCATTTTCTCTTTATAAACGGGCTCTGGGAACCCTTCTTCCGTTACATATGTATCTGGTTTTCTACTAAGAGGCGTGATTCTTACAGTGATAGCAGTTACGATGAATGTTACAACGAGAGTAGTCCAAAAATAAACATTCCATAAATGCATAATGTCTAATGTTTTTGCGATGATAATCATAAATGTTGCGGATACTGTAGAAAAACCTGTAGCGATGATCGCTGCTTCTTTTGTCGTATACTTTCCTTCTTTATACACGCGATTTGTAATTAATAAGGCCAACGAATAACTCCCCACAAAGGAAGCAACCGCATCGATTGCTGACCGGCCTGGCGTTTTCCATAACGGTCTCATAATGGGACGGCAAAACGTACCGATAAATTCAAGCAATCCATATCCGACTAATAACGCTAAAAACGCCGAACCAATTGGAACGAGTAAGCTTACCGATATGACTAATTTCTCATATAAAAACGGCCCTACATCTGGTGCAAAGAACCAAGCTGGCCCTACTTTCAAACAATATAATACACCAAAAACGACGCCAACTACTTTTAAAACAGAAAAACAAATATCTACGATAGATGTATTCCATTTTTTCGTATAAAACGGATAAATTGCACCTATTGCCATAACGAGTAGAGCGTAATAAGGTACGACGCTTGGAACAGAAGTCCTTATCCAGGATACGATATGATCAATCATAATAGAAGAAGCACCATTTATCGTAACTGGTACGAAAAACATAAATACCCCAACTAGACTAGCGAGTATAAACCGAAGAATAACCCCCTTCTCACTCCCAGTCTTAATTACATTCCTTTTTAATTCAATTTCACTCAAAATTCGACACCTCCTATTATCTAAATATTCTGTATAATTATGTTAGATTCCTTCTTTCAATTTCTAATATTTCACCATATGAAAAAGCCTATTTTGAAATAGGCTTTTTCTACTACCTCTTATAATCATTCGCAATCACTTGAATCACACGATATGATTCGTCTACTACTATCTTATTACTAGTCTTATTCGCATCATATGTAATTAACGCTTTCCAAAGTGCCCATCCTCTTGCTCTATTCCATGTTTCTTCATCTATTTGCAATACTTCTTGAAATACCTTTCTACTAAACCAGTATCAATTTGATTCATTCACTATCCCCTTTTCTTTTGAAACTTACTAAGTCCATCTGTACTGCCAACATATTCAAAACCATTTCTCTTATAAAAATCATTTAATATGCGATTATGCCCTACACAATCTAGTTTTAAAAACTCTTTATCATGTTGTATATTCTCTTCTATCCACTGTAACATCCATTCTCCTATTCCGTTCCCCTTATACTTCCGTTTCACCGCAAATCTATGAATATATAATGAATTAGAAACTTCCTCTTTCCCAAAAATATATTCATCCCATTCATTTTGTTTAGGAGATACTGTAACCGTACCGACAATTTCATCTCCTTTCGTAACCACATATGTATATTTCTTTTTTATACTTTCTAGTATTTCAGCCGTAGCTTCTTCTCCTAACAGATACTGCCACTGATCCACTTCTCTATGTTGTAGCCACTGTGCCACTTCTTTTAATAGCGTGATAATTCTATCACCTTCCTCTTCCGTAGCAATTCGAATTGTATATTCTTTAACTGTAGTTCTCTCCATATTACCGTTCCCCTTTCATATACTTACTTTTCTCTTTACTAATTTCGCTTTTATACATTATATACCAAAATTAGCTACTATATTTACAGCTTGTATTTCACAAAAAAACCGTCTCACTACTAGTGAAACGGTTTTAATTCCTTAAACATTCACTTCGTCTTCACAAAATAATATAAAAACCACACCGCATGATTTTGTTCATCGGCAGCTATTCTGCGCATTAACTCTTTCAAATGTGCATCCGATGTTTCATCTGAAATTTCTAAGTAAAAATCTACTGTCTTCTGTTCATCTTGTATAGCGAATTCTAATCCTTGTAAGTACGTATTTGGACAATCTTCCGTAATTTGTGGTTTCGGCTGCTGACCAGTTAAATTTGTATAGATTTGTACAAAATGATGGAAATGCTTTATTTCATCGTTACGAATTTCAAGAATTTGATTTCGTTCCGCCGTATTTGGAGCCAGGTTAGCTAATTTCGCATAGCAACTTATTGCACTAAACTCTCCATTAATTGCTTTCTCAATATCGCGAATCAGCTTATCATTTTGCCTATACGAATCATAATAATTCCAATTATACACTGTATCCCCTCCATTATTCCGCATAACATTTTATGCAATTTGTAATAGCAGGAGCATGTATACAAAAAGAACCACAAATGCGAACTCTTCATTTCCCTATAGACTAATCATTATTTCATCACAAAAAGAACGCTTCACTACGAGTGAAACGTTCTTTTTTCTAAGCGTTTAATTCTGTTTTATGTTCCTTTATTGCACTACGTTTGAAAGCAGTCAATAGAATAATAGCCATACTTACCGCACCAATCCAAACGAGTACAGTAAGAGGTGTACTCCAGCTTAACCCTTTTCCGAAGAAGAATATTTCTCTCAGTCCTTCAATCATAAATCGCATTGGCAACCATGCGTACACCCAGTCTTGATAAAATGGCGACAACATTTCCGGTGCTAATGATAATAACGGTGCCCCAAAGAATAGTAAGAGTGCGAATACACCAATTCCTTTTAGTCCAACTAATGAAAGTACGGCCGATATCATTAAGAAGAAACTAAAGGATGTAATAGATAAAAATAGTGCTGTATCAGTGAAATTTGAAATATTTAATCCTACCATTCCATCCGCAATCCATGTAAGACCGAATCCAATAACAAATGCGGCAATTGCGCCTGTTACGATTTGCTTTAGTTTTAATACGAAGTTTTCTTTTCTTGTACGAATCGGCATTTTACTTATCGCCATAAAGATAATTGCTGCGCTCGCTAAACTTGCAATCCATAACGGTTGGAATAAAGACATTGGCGAGTTACCGTTCGCACTATTTTTGCCGGTTTCATTTACATTTGTCACTTTCTTTGTAATCGGTGTTACTACATTTGAAACTTGATCTGCTGTTAATGTAGCTCCTTTTGCTTTTAATCCATCTAGGAGCTGAGTACGAACAGTATTGTTCATATTATCAATGATCCCATTTAACATTTGTCCTGCCATAGATGATGCTGCTGTATTCATTCCTTGATTGATGAATATTTCTACCTCTGGCGAAGATGGCTGTGGTGTTCGTAATGATGCTTGTTTTGTACTAAAGTCTTTTGGAATAACTAATGCTGCGTAATACTCTTGATTATTTAAGCCTTTTTGAACTATTTCTTTATTTTTCACTTCTACCCACTTCACTGCGGGTTCTTCATCTGATTTTGATGTTTTTTTCATATTATCAACAATCGTTTGCCCCATATTCATCTTCAGTTGATTCGGAATTTCTACTCCTTGATCCTCATTTACAATTGCGATTGGCAAGTTTTTCGACTGAGGCTGAACAGTTGGAAATAACGTTAATGAAAAAATAAAAACAACAAGTAGTGCAATAACTGGTGATAACCATAAAAGTTTATTATTAAACATTTTCTTTTCTCCTCCTATCATTTGATTTATAATAACCAACAACGTGTTGTTTATTTATATTTGAATTATATGTTTGAGTTGAACCTTATACAATAATCAAAAATCGTGAATGTGTCGGTTATAAGACACATTCTTAAAATGTGTTGGCTAAAATTAAGGAGGGACATACTTTGCGTGATAGTAACTTAGATTTACGTGTTGTTCGCACGAAAACTGCCATACGAAATGCATTTGTGGAACTAATTGAAGAAAAAGGTTTTGACGCCATTACAGTGAAAGATATTACAACGAAAGCAAACATAAATCGCGGTACGTTTTATGCACATTATCAAGATAAGTTTGATTTAATGACGAAATGCCAAGAAGAAATTATGTATAAGTTTTCTAGCATTGCTAAACAGAAACTTCCGGAAGTTATTGCTGATCTCGGCTCAAGCCCTTCCCCAACAATGCCGTTTATACCCATCACTTCTATTCTTGAATTTCTAAATGAAAATAGTGATTTTATGAAAGCTGTATTAAGTCCAAAAGGAGATTTATCTTTCCAAACAAAATTGAAAGACTTTATGTGGAAAACAATATTTGAAGATACGAATGGCGCTCTCATTAATAAAGAGAATTTACTTGTCCCAAGCCAATACTTAGCCTCTTATATGGCATCTGCTCATATTGGTGTGATTCAGCAATGGTTAAATAACGGGCAAAAAGAAACACCTGAGGAAATTGCTCGTATTTTATCAACAATCGCAGTTCATGGACCTTTTTATGCGGCTGGTTTAAAGAAATAAGTCAAGTATATATGAAAAGATCATCCACTATAATAGCGGATGATCTTTTATTTCATTACAACACTTCAATATACCCTTCAGTCCCATGTACCCGTATTTGTTGTCCGTCTTTTATTAATTTTGTAGCATTCTCTACTCCAACGACTGCTGGTAATCCGTATTCACGTGCAATTACTGCTCCGTGCGTCATAAGTCCGCCAACTTCAGTGACTAACCCTTTTATAGACACAAACAATGGTGTCCAGCCGGGGTCAGTAAACGCAGTAACTAATATATCTCCTTCTTCTAAATTCGCTTCTTCCATGTTTAAAATAACGCGAGCCCTTCCCTCAATCACTCCTGAAGAAACAGGCAAACCTACAATCGCATCAGCTGGGAGGTTTTCTCGTTTATATTTACCTGTAATGATTTCTCCATCAGACGTCATGATACGAGGAGGCGTTAGTTTTTCATATAATTTGTAATCATTTTTTTGTTTTTGAATAAGCTCGTAATCTAGTTTATTCGTGCGAACAACTTCGTGAAGCTCTTCAAAAGTTAGATAGTATATATCATTAACTTCATGAATGACACCGATCTGCACAAGTTGCTCAGCTTCTTTCAGCAACGCCTGCTTATATATGAAATAACGATTAATCATACCATATTTCGGATATTCACGATAACCGATAAAATTACGTATATTACGAATCATTCGCTTCGTTTCTTCTACCTTTTGTTTTCCATCCGGCAATTGCTGCAATCGCTCTAATAATTCTTCTTCCTTTTTCAAAGCTTCTTGCAGTCCTTCTTCAAATTTCCGTTTACTAGCACCCGCTTCAAAGTCTCTTATATTATTTAAAACCATCGGAATAATTGTAGTTGGCTTTTCACTCCAGCGCGTTTTCGTAATATCAATTTCTCCGCTACATCTCATTCCGTATTTATTTAGAAAAGTTAGAATTGCATCTCGGGCTTCTTCTCCACCTTTAAACTGAACTATTTCATCTAAAAAGTTATCGTTTTCTACATGTTGTAAATGCGCAATAACTTCTGGGTACGGCCGAATCACATCCGCAACATCCATTAATGCTAAACCCATTTCTGACGTAATATTGTTTTGTACCGATTGAGAAAGTGTATCTGCTGCATTTTTTTCGCCTAACCATTGCTCCATCTTTTCATTCATCCATATTGAAGCATTCATACCTGCCATAATGACAGCGATACTTTGCGGGTTAAATAATACTTTCTTTAATTGCTGAATATCTTCCAAAATAAAATCAAGTACATCCGTCCCTGATTTCGTTTGCATGTTTCGTTTTAACTCTTCGATTGATGCTTCACTATTCTGTATTAAATTCGTAACGATTGCCGGATCATTTTCGATTTCTGATTGCGGATTTACAGGTTGCTTACTTTTACTAACAATCTTTTCTTTTTCATCATCCGGCAACAATGTAATAAAATTATCTCGCTCGATTATAGTCGTTAATGCATCTCTTACGAGTGGATCTGATTTTCCTAAAGTATTTATTAAATAATCTCTGCTAGCAGGTGAAGCTAATTGTTGTGTAGCATCAACAAACAGCCGTCCTCCCGCTTTACGCATAGGAGCATTAGTCGTTAACAGGAAAAAAGATAACCCAAGCGGTTTCATCGCATCGGTCATCATTTGTTGGTGACCAACTGATATATACACATGATTTCCCCCATCATTTTCTTCAGGAATTGGATATACAGTCGTAATGGGGCGACTTTGGACAATATAAAATACGTTATCGACTAAACACCATTCTATATCTTGTGGACAGCCAAAATAAGCTTCAATCTGTCTTCCGATCTGTTCTAGTTGTAATATTTGTTGTTCAGACAATGTTTGAACCTTTTGCTGAGCCGGATCAATTTGTTTCGTCTCTGTTCCGCCCTCTTTTACAGCATAAATAGCTAATTTTTTAGTCGCTATCATCGTTTCGGTAATTTTGCCTTCTTTTACTTTATAATTATCGGCAGAGACCAGTCCTGATACTAACGCCTCACCAAGTCCAAAACTGGCATCAATTGATAGCACCTTTCGGTTAGAAGTAACCGGATCAGCCGTAAATAAAATTCCCGAAGCCTCAGGGAAAACCATTTTTTGAACGACAACACATATAGAAACTTGATTATGTTCAAAACCATTTTGCATGCGGTACATAACGGCTCGCTCTGTAAATAAAGACGCCCAGCACTTTCTTACATGCTGCAAAATCGCTTCTTTTCCGATAATATTTAAATACGTATCTTGTTGACCAGCAAATGAAGCATACGGTAAATCTTCAGCCGTCGCACTAGAGCGCACGGCATACGCATGTTCATTTCCAAAACGTGAGAGATACTGAGTTACTGCTTCCACTACATCAGTAGGGATTTGTACTGCCATAATGACTTCTCTAATCTTCTTGCTAACTTCACCAATTTGAGCTCGGTCTTCACGCTTCAACTTGGTTAACTGCTGCAACAAAGTACGAAAATCTTCATTTTGCTCGATGGCCTTTTCATATCCTACTGTTGTCACACAAAATCCTTCTGGCACTTGTATCCCTTGAATATTAGATAACTCCCCTAAATTCAATCCTTTTCCACCGACAAGTGAAAGCTGCACCTTTTCTATTTCCTGAAAATCGAGAACGAAAGAACTCATATAACATCTCTCCTTACTTTGCATGTGTTCTTGATTGTAGCAGGAGTAAATGAGAAGAAACAGTCTATTTTGAACTTGATTTACGTGGTATAATTAAGTTAGGAAGAAATAATAAGATGCCCCAGTTGCTGTGTTTGGCAACTGGGGCATCTCATTTAATACCCGTCTTCAACTTAAATAGTTCTATTGTTTCAGCGGCTTTAATATATCCACCAGCATTTTTTAAAGTACATTTGATTTTATGACTATTTTCTAAGTATACATCATTCGATAATACTTCCATTACTGCATTATATAATGTCACTGGAGTAAGCTTTTTTAGATTTAATTGTATGCCAGCTTTTAAATCTTCTATTCTTTGGGCCACTATCGGTTGATCTCCCATAACTGGGATAACGATCATAGGAACGCCAAAATATAAGCTTTCACTAGAACTATTCATTCCCCCATGCGTAATAAAAAGATTAGCTTGTTTCAATACCTCTAACTGAGGCACATAATTATAAACTTTGAAATTAGATGGGATATTTTTCAATTGGTTGATGTCAATATGTTTTCCTACGGACAATATGATGGTAGCAGGAAAATTTTTAAATGCTTCAAAACATATGTAATAAAAATCCATCTGTTGATTAAATACAGTTCCCATAGAAATATAAATGAGTTTCTCTTCTTCCTTCTGTTTAAAAGTAATTTCTTGCATATCTTTCCGTGATGTAATAGAGGGGCCAACAAAGATATAAGAATCATCCAATTCCTCCACATCAGGTTGGAAAAATTCAGACGTATATACGATAGTAATATTTCCAGCACAAGTCATTACATTTTTCTTTTCATTCATAGAAAAGCCATATACCTTTTGCCACTCTTCTAAAATATGCGTAACTTCTTGATAAAGAGGTGATTTTTTGTCTCCTTCATTATGATTGTTCATCAATGCGTTAAATAACTTTTTCGTAACTGCAAATGTTGTGCATGAAGAGATTTTAGGTAAATGTAATGCTTCAGCTATGATCCATCCTACTGCAAAATTGTTATCATATATTACGTAATCATACTTTTCTTCTTTCAACTCTTCTATAACAATCTTTATTATTTTATCCATGGATTTTACCATATGTAATAATAGTTCAGAGGGATCTATTTCTCCATTCATCCTTTTCAACATGTCTACTTTTGCTAAAAAATTTTCATATGGACGAAACAAAGCTCCTGTTTTTTCAATTTTCTCCTTATACTCCTCTACACAATAATAAACAACCTCTTCCCCTCTTTTTACTAATTCTTCAATAAGTGCAAGAGTTGGGTTCACATGTCCTTCCCCTGGAAAATTAAACATTAGTACCTTTGCCATATGATAGTTCCTCCTCTTAAATAAAAACTTCCTATAATCAAGTACGTTTCTCTCCTCATTTTAATAAGGGCACTTGTGATAGTAAATGTAATAAACGAGTAAGAAACAAAGTCAGTATACTGTAAAGTGAAACTTTAATCAGTGGGGTCTTACTGCCCATTAAAGCGGGAGAAAACGATATCCCCCAAAATGGATTTTCAAAATTAGGGAACTATAATGTCATATTGGAATAAGTTAAGGGGGAGAAAAAGTGGACAATGAAATGAATTATGGAAGTGATTACAAGTTTATTCCAGCAACTTCAATTGAAAGTGGTCATGGCCTCGAAGTATTGCCTGATTTATTTTGCTACACGATTCAAATCGTCAACATATGTTTTGTTGGAAATCCGCATACCGATGATTTTGTTTTAGTTGATGCTGGAATGCCTAAATGTGCAAATGAAATTATATCTGTTACTGAGAAGCGATTTGGTACAAATAGCCGTCCACAAGCAATTATTTTAACTCATGGGCATTTTGATCATGTTGGAGGAATAATTGAACTCATTAAGTATTGGGATGTTCCAGTCTATGCTCATGAAATGGAGATACCGTTCTTGACTGGACAACAAAGCTATCCTGAACCAGATCCAACAGTTGAAGGTGGTATAGTAGCGAAAATGTCGCCTCTGTTCCCTAACGAACCGATTGATTTAGGAAATAGCGTAACCGTATTACCTGCAGATGGAACCGTTCCTCATATGCCAGAGTTTAGATGGATTCATACACCAGGGCATACTCCTGGGCATATTTCATTATTTCGAGAAAAAGACCGAACTTTAATTGCTGGTGATGCTTTTGTTACAGTGAAACAGGAATATCTATATAAAGTATTTACTCAGGAACAGGAAATAAGCGGCCCCCCTCGTTATTTAACAACAGACTGGAAAGCCGCTAAAGAATCAGTCATTAAATTAGAAGAATTAAAGCCTCTGGTCGCTATTACTGGACATGGGATACCGATGTCAGGTGATTTGCTATCAACAAGCCTCAACACACTCGTTCAAGAATTTGATAAAATTGCTGTACCTGATTACGGAAAATATGTAGATAAAAAGGCACATTAAGCAAAAAAAATTTGGTTTTAATATTAAATAATTAAAATATACTTCAAAATCAAAATAGAAAAAATTATTAAGTTTAGTGAAAAAACACTGTACTTAAGCAACATCTCTATTATAAGGATAGACCTACCCTTTGTGAATAAAACTCGATATTCCGCAAATACTATCCGTAGTATAAGCCTGCTTCTTACCCAGCTTGTACCTCTTCCCATTAAAGAGTAATTAAAACGGGTTACGCTATATAAAAGCATAACCCGTTTTTAATGAAATATTTTATTCCATATACGTTTAAACAATGGAGGAAAAGGATGAAACATATTGTTGCTTTATTAATTAAATACACAGCGATAACTGCAGTATTACTAATCATACTTAGTATCTTTAAAGGCATTTCAATTCCTAGAGTATTACTCATTTCTCTTTTCCTTACAGGAGCTGCCTATTTAATCGGAGATCTCTTCATTTTACCTAAATACGGAAATATGATTGCTACAATAGCAGATGTCGGCTTAAGCTTCTTCGGAATTTGGTTACTAACATCCTTGTTTACTAATTTAGATGCTACTCGTAATATTGGACTTTCTTCATTTATAGCCGCTTTAATTATTGGTGGAACAGAAATTTTCTTCCACATTTATATGAAGAGGTTAGTACTGCGTAACGAGAATACATTAAGAAATCACAATCATATTCAGCATGATAACTATGCTATGGAAATGTCAGATGAATATATAGATTCTTCTACAATAAATAAATCCAAGCTTGAGGATACATCTAAAAAATAAAAAAGTGGCCAATGCCACTTTTTTATTTTTGTTTATTAAGCTTGATCAGAGTTTTTCACATGTAACGGAGGTGGTACTACCCATCCTTTTTTCTTACTTAAACGTAGCAAAGTTACACCTGCTTGCGCTTTTTTCATATGAAATTGTCCAAATAGCATGCCTACATCTTCTCGAAGGCATTTTCCCATTACTTGACTACATGTCACAAGACCAGCTGCTAATCCTGTAGAAACAGCTGCTGCTATTTCAACATCATTAATACGCGCTCCTGGAGGAATGTCTTCAATAGATGCAACTGGTCGTTCTGGAGGCGCAGGTGGTAAAGCAACCCCATTAACTTTTAAAAGCGCCTTTAATTCTTCTATTTCCGAATTCATGTCATTTTCAATTAAGCCTTCTAGAAACTTTTTCAAATCTTCATCACCTGTGTGATTCATAAATACTTGGTGACTTGCAACGGCACCTTGTGCAGCTAAAAGATAACTCCAAATATCAAATACTTCTCCGTAATGTAACGGTTCATTTTGAGGATTTCCACTTAAAATACCCATTTTTAAATTCCTCCCTTTCGAAAATATCATAATCAATATTGATTTCAATATTGAAATCAAATTTTTAAGTATGCTTTTTCCTGCAAAAGATTTTCTACTATGCATGGAAAACACCTTTCCAACACTGTGTGTTTATTGTTTAGGAAAGTAGTTTACAAATCAAATACTCAAAGATTATGAAAGAAGATTATCAATAATCTTTGAGTGAGAATCCATTTACTATAAGGGTTTTTATTTTTACACATATACAAAAGAAATTGATTTACATATCTACTATATTGTATGTCAATTTACTTAGCGGTTAGCTCTACCACCAAGTTGTTGTTCAGCCATTGCTACTAAACGTTTTGTAATTTCACCACCAACAGATCCATTTGAACGAGCTGTTGTATCTGCACCAAGTTGTACACCAAACTCTTGTGCAATTTCATATTTCATTTGATCAAGAGCCTGTTCAGCACCTCGAACTAACAATTCATTACGATTTCCACTATTATTGTTTGCCATATTATTTCACCTCCGATGTTTTTAATATGCTACAGATTATGAAATAATAATTATCCTTTTTATGGGAATTAGTTTATGAATAAATATTGAATTTCTTCTTAAAATAGTGCAGAAGACATAAGAAAGAAGAGTTGCTATAACATACTGTCATAACAACACTATGTATAGATTCCTCTTTACTAAAGATTTCTGTTTTGCCAAGAGATACATATAAAGTGAAACTTTAATCAGCCCTCACCAATCGGGCTTTTACGTGCAGCCCGCCCCCCCACCTAACTTCTTTGCTTCCGCTGAATTTTGAGGTGGGGATCTTACTGCCCGTTAATGCGGGATAAATTTTGAAAAATGATTCCTAAGGAGATACGAGATGAAAGCTGTAACCTATCAAGGTCCAAACCAAGTACAAGTTAAACAAGTGGATGATGCAAAGTTAGAAAAAAAAGATGATATTATTGTAAAAATTACTTCAACCGCTATTTGCGGTTCTGATTTACATTTATATCAAGGTAACATGCCTTTACCACAAGGATATATTATTGGCCACGAGCCAATGGGTATTGTTGAAGAAGTAGGACCAGATGTTACGAAAGTGAAAAAAGGCGATCGTGTTGTTATCCCCTTCAACGTTGCTTGTGGACATTGTTTCTATTGCCAACATGAAATGGAAAGTCAATGTGATAACTCCAATCCTCATTATGATTCTGGTGGATACTTTGGTTATACAGAGAAATTTGGTAATCATCCGGGCGGACAAGCTGAATATTTAAAAGTTCCTTTTGGAAATTTCACGCCATTTGTTATACCAGAATCATGCGAACTGGAAGATGAATCTCTACTGTTTTTATCCGATGTTTTGCCAACAGCTTATTGGAGTGTAATAAACGCAGGCGTTAAGCGAGGTGATACTGTTATCGTCCTTGGTTGTGGACCTGTTGGATTAATGACACAAAAATTCGCTTGGATGCAAGGTGCTAAACGCGTAATTGCAGTCGATTACTTAGATTATCGGATAAATTATGCAAAAAAGATTAACAATGTTGAGGTATTTGAGTTCACAAAATTTCCTGATATGGGAGAACATTTAAAAGAAATCACACATGGCGGTGCGGATGTAGTCATTGATTGCGTGGGAATGGATGGAAAAAAATCGCCTCTAGAATTTCTGGAACAAAAATTGAAATTACAAGGCGGAACTCTCGGCCCTATTCAAATTGCTACGAAAGCCGTAAGAAAATATGGAACGGTTCAAATGACCGGCGTTTATGGCGGCAACTATAATGCCTTCCCACTCGGTGCATTTTGGGTTAGAAATATTAATCTTAAAATGGGACAAGCACCTGTCATTCATTTTATGCCAGAACTATTTGAAAAAATAACAAATAAAGAATTTGATCCAAAAGAGATTATTACGCACAAAATCCCCCTTGAAGAAGCGAGCTACGGTTATCAAATTTTTAATAATCGTGAAGATGATTGTATAAAAGTCATTTTGAAACCTTGAAAATTGATATGTGGGTGATTTTTTGATTTTTCTATGCAGTAGACTGCTAAAAATACCCTACTGCATAGAAAGATACTCTAATCCACTTCCATTACATCCCTAAACTTAAAGATTCTTTGATTACGAAAAGCATCAGTACAAGTAATCGTCTTATTTAATGGATTTATATCAGCTACTGTTATGTAATTTTTATATAAATAGCCATTTTTATAATATGTAAGTAAAACCTCTTCTTCACCTAAATATGAAATTAACAGCTTATTCTCAATCCTTTCTTTTGCATCTTGCGTTAAAATTGGACGAGGGATTTTTGTTTGCTCCTGTATCATTTCTTTAATACAAACGAACTGCTCTGGCATACTGGCAAACGGTTAACTCTACTATAATAAAAAGCGAATAGTATGTTTAATATACGAGCCTATTATTCTTTTTTATCACATTATATAATGATTAACTATATGTTAGTAATTTAGTATGTTATGTTTAAAATGTAAGGTGGGTTTTGTAACCGGAGGATAACTTCTATAAGGTAGGTGTAAAAATAATTGTAAGATTCAGTATGAAATCTAGAGGAGGAATTCTATGCGTGTACAAGAGATTTTGCTTGAGAACAGTAAGAAATATATGCTAATTGATGAAAAAGGGATTCCGATTGTTCCAGTAGTAAAGTATCTCAAATATTTGGACAGTACAGGTAAAAGTAGGAATACTCAAAAGACATACTGTTATGCCTTAAAACAATATTTTTTATATTTAAGAGAAACCGAGAAAAATTACAAAGAAATAAAACTAGAAGACTTAGCAGATTTTGTTGGTTGGTTACGTCATCCGTATACTAGTTTACATGTAGCATCTATTACTCCTGTGAAATCAAAAAAGACTGAAAAAACAGTAAACTTAACCGTTACTGCTGTTACAAATTTCTATGATTATTTATACCGTAACGAAGAAATATCAAAAGACATGAATGAAAAACTAATGCGTCAGATTTATGCAGGAGGAAGAACACGATATAAGAGTTTTCTACATCATATTAATAAGAATAAGCCCTCTATTCGGAATGTATTAAAAGTAAAAGAGCCTCGTAAAAGAATTCAAATACTAACAAAAGAGCAAGTGCGACAAACTTTCACAGCTACTACAAATATACGAGATGCTTTTCTTATTCAACTTTTGTTTGAAACGGGATTACGTATTGGAGAGGCTCTTTCTCTATATTTGGAAGACTTTATATTTGACTACAAAAAAGGACATCGGATTCGCTTGAGGGATCGAGGAGAATTAGAGAATGGTGCAAAGCTCAAAACAGGAGAACGAGAGATATTTGTATCACAACACCTTATGGATTTGTATGATGATTATCTATATGAAATTATTGATGAACTGGATATTGAAACAAACTTTGTCTTTATTAAGCTACGTGGAAGAAATATGGGTAGACCTATGAATTATAGCGATGTAGAATCCCTCTTTAAACGATTGCGAAAGAAAACAAAAATTGATATTCATCCTCACTTGTTACGACATACACATGCCACCATATACTACCAAGAGACAAAGGACATCAAACAAGTACAAGAGAGACTAGGACATGCTCAAATTCAAACAACAATGAATTTGTATCTCCATCCTTCGGACGAAGATATCCGTAAGGATTGGGAAAAAGCACAATATGCATTTAAAATCGATGAAAAAAGCTGAAGGTGGTAAATATGAAGCGAAAACGACAAATAAATATAGGAGAAGTAAATTTTCATGAACGATTGAAGTATGAGCTTTCTAGTTATATAGAAAAAACAATCCAATCTGATGGATCTGTTACCACTAACCGTGTGGACAATCCCTATTTTTTAATGAATAACAATTGGAATATCAAATTTTTAAAAAGTATCCCTCAATTTCGGAAAATGGCGGATAATTACAAGGGGAAACGTCGAAATGTACATTTTCGAATAAATAGTCCAACTGTTAATCTTGAAATAAAATATGTATGGTATCAAAAATTATTCAAAGAACAGTGGGCACTAAGTAGCGGTTTTAATCAAAAAGCCGCACTTTTAACGAAATTATCCATTTTTCTTAACGAAAAGTACCCTTACCTTCCCTCTTTATTTGATTTGGATATGGAGAGGGCTGAACGGGAATGGTTGTTTTGGTTAGAACAACATGGAATTCCCACAACAAAGACATCAAAGACCACAATGTTCGACGAATATACACATAAATCCCCCGCAGCAACCTATTTTCGTATCATTCATTCCAACTTCTTGGTGTTAGCAGATTCGCGTAATGAATGGGAAAAAGATCGTTGGGATGTACGGATATTACATAGCCAATATGGGATATACTACAGCAAAAGTTTAACCGCACATTTTCTTGATTTTACTGGAATAGAACCAATGAAAATAAGACATAGTACCAAAAAGTATATTAAGCAACGTTTAATGGGACGACAAGATCTTTCATTCGCTACAGCAAGAGTTTATTCAAGAACTTTAACTAAATTTTTTTCTTTCATATTTTCATTAGAACCAACATGGAATGATTTGAAAGGTCTCAAACGATCTCACATGGAGCTATATATTCAATGGTTTCATGAAGATACCAAAAATAAAAAAATTGAAAATCCAGAAAGATATATATCAGAAGGTTTAAAGATTATCAGTAAGTTTTTAGGAGATATTCAAAAATACGAATACGACATTGCCCCAACTACAAATGTAAGATTATTAATTTTCCCAGGAGATAAACCAAAAGTGAAAAAAAAGCCCTATGGGCAAATTGATTATATTCCTGACTTTGTACTGGAACAATTATTCGCTCATCTTAACGAACTACATAAAGACATCATACCGGTGGTATGGGTAGCGTTTAAAACAGGCCTTCGCATTTCAGATGTATTAGAACTTACAACAGATTGCCTTGTACAATTGAATGGTAAATATTCTATTGTAACTGATATTGAAAAAACGTTTGTACAAGGTCATCGAATCCCAATTGATGAGGAGCTCGCAAAAATTCTTTCGGTTTTAATTTCAAATTCCAAAGAAAATAGCACACAAGATAATAATCCAGAAAAATACATTTTTGTACGATATCAAGGGATACGAAAAGGTAAGCCTTATACACAAGCATGGATTCGAAAACATTTGAATGAATTAGCAAAAAAGAAAAATATTGTAGATGAAAATGGTGATATCTTTCGTTTTAAGACCCACCAATTTCGTCATACGTATGCTGTAAAGTTATTGAATGGAGGTGCAGATATTTTAACGGTACAGGAATTACTTGCTCATGCTTCCCCCGAAATGACTTTACGATATGCTAAGCTATTAGATGAAACTAAACGAAAAGCATTCGAATCTGTTATAAATCAAGGAGTCTTCAGCTTTGACTTGAACGGTGAGGTACAAAAAATTAATGCTGGTGAAGATATTCCTAAGGATATATTACAAGCACTCTGGCAAGAGCATAAACTAAATGCAATGGATAATCCTTATGGAACGTGTCATGCACGATTAAAAGGAGATTGTCCACATATGGAAGCTCCACCTTGTTTGACATGCAATAGTGGTAGCCCTTGCAAAGACTTGGCTATTGGATTTTCAGAACTGGATATTGAAAAATATGAGTTACACATAAAAACAACAGCAAGAGCTGTAGAAGTAGCTAAACAGCATAATCGTGAAGATATGATTGAAAAGCATGAACGAAATTTACACCGATATCAAAGGATTTTAAACAATATTCGAGAAGGGAATATTATATTTGGTCGACAAAATCGCATAAAACGAAAGTATGGTGTGAAACATGACTAGTTATGATCGTACAGAGCAGTTAAAAGCAATTCATGCATCCAGAAAGGCAATTACTTCTCAAAAGGTTGATGAAGCGATTCAAAGGCTCTTACGAGCCAATCAGAATATTAATTTTAATAGCGTAGCAAATGAGGCAGGTATCGCTAAAGCAACCCTGTATAATAATCAGAAATTTCGTAAACGAATTGAAATCCTACGCCAACAACAAGCGAAAATCCTTACATCGAAACAAATAAAACGTGAGATAAGTGATAGCAATAGAGATGTAATTATTGAATCGTTGAAGCGAAGACTGAAAAAAATGGAAGAAGAAAATAAACAACTGAGAAATCAACTAAAGGTGGCATACGGAGATATATATAAACAGATATAAAAAGATAAAGAGATTTTATTTTTAAAGCACATTTACGAAACTCAGATTTAATTATAATACTTATTTCATACTAGAAATTCTACTATTAGTTAAATCTTTATAGGGTCATATTATTTTATTTCATAATTCGAATACCTTTATTAATATTAGCCCTAATTTTATTTGTGTTTAAATTTCTTGAATAACATATACTGTAACGAAAATATTATATTTTTTACAATGTTTTGTACCTATCATTGTCTTTTGATGAAATTTAGTTTTCGTCAAAAGACAGTTGAAATTTAGTTTTCGTCAAAAGACAGTTGAAATTTTAAGGGATGATTTAAAAATGAATAGATGGCTTGCTTTAGAATTAGAAAAACTTGTAGAAATTAACAAAACTCCTCATTCTGCAAAATGGCAAACTACGCCACCTTTTTGTTTATTTAATTATGATGGAAAATTATTAACCTTAGCAGGTAACACTAAGAAAGGCCAATTTACTACTCCTTTTTTTATAGTCAAAGCAGTAGATACTAAAAAAAATTGTGCCTTGCTGGAATTATTATTTCCATTTCCGATTATAGAAAATAAACACAACCAAAAATTTCCGCTAAATAAATTTTGCTGTGTGAAAAAATTATTCCATACAAAAAGTAAATTATTTGTAAATCTTGCTGACTTTTGTGGTTTGACTTTTGTAGAAATTCCAGTTTTCGATTATTTGACAAAATCAAGAATGATAAAAGATAGCTTTTGTTTAGCTTTTTGTTTATTACAAAATTGTCCACCTCAAAACATATGGGAAACAAGCAAAAAACATCTAAATAATATTACCACTATAACAAGTTCTTATAACTATGGAACAGATTCAGAATTACAAATGTTTTTATATACTAAAACCAAAACTTATAAAATGTTTATCCCGAAAGGACATTGTCAATCTCTTACTATATCAGATTTGAAATATATTGAAATTCTCACTCCACAAAAATTTGTCGCGGGTACTATACAAATACAACTTAATTATTGTTATAAGGAAAAATACTATTTCTAAAAACATAACAATTACAAATTATTGTAATTGTTATGTTTTTTATTTTATCCATGTCCACAATCTAAAAAAGGACATACACTATTAATAAATTAATTGGACTATTCATTAAAAAGGAGCGTTTATAAATTGGCAAATAGACTAAATTTCACTGGACCACTTGGATGTTGTGGTATTAGTGGGAAAACAGGCCCCACTGGACCAACAGGTCCTACTGGAGTAACGGGTTCCACTGGACCAACAGGTCCTACTGGAGCAACAGGTTTCACTGGACCAACAGGTCCTACTGGAGCAACAGGTCCTACTGGAGCAACAGGTCCTACCGGAGCAACAGGCCCTACTGGAGCAACAGGTCCTACCGGAGCAACAGGTTCCACTGGACCAACAGTAACCACTAACTCCATGTTTGCCTCTAATACAATTGGTAGCGTTATTAATGTCGCTTTAGGTAGCGCTACGAGTATTCCTCTTCCTAATAATCAAAACTTAGATGGTTTTACAGTCAATGGTACAAATACCACTTTTACAGTGCCTCAATCAGGGAGATATTATATTACTTATCAAATTAATACTACAGCTGCAGTAGGTATTGGTGCTGGTTCAAGAATTTTATTAAACAATACTACTCCTATTCCTGCTTCTATATTAAGACCAGCTCTAAGTGTATCCGCTTTTAACAATGATGTTATAGTTAATTTAAATGCTGGAGATACAATCCAATTACAATTATTTAGTAGTATTCTTTTAGTTGCTACACTTCTGTCGATTGGAGGATCGGTTGGAGCTGCCTTAACAATCATTAGGGTTTCGTAATATGTATCTCTAACAAAACTTCTTTTAAACCGTAAATTTAATTGTCCAAACAAAATAGAAAAATCAAACATATAATAGTGTATCTTGTTCATAAATTTAGGAGGGGTTCATGTTGGCGCAAATAGGAAATTGCTGCACTGAACAATTATGCTGTGTAAATGATGCTGTATGTTGCACTATTATTTTAGATGATACCGGTGGTACCGCTTTACCTATTTGGGATGATGCTACTACTTTTGTAATAAATGGGACAATTATGGTGGAAAATAACGGAACAGTTGGAGTTGGACCAACAGCTGCTCTCACTGTAAACGGAACAGCTGTTGGAGGATTTGTAGTTGCACCAGGTGAATGTAGATCCATTACGATGAATGATATAAATTCCATTGCAATTGTGGGAGCCGGAACAGGTACATCTAGTGTTAAAATTTCTTTCTCGATAAATTATAAATTCTAATATAATGAGAGATAAAAGATGATACATGTTAGTCATGACTAACATGTATCATCTTTTAATTTTCGTGACTTTTAACAAATTAGGTCTTGATAACCGTTCGTTGCCACTTTACCATCTCTCTTCCTTTTGGCATATTAGCATTCATCACGATTTATGTCCTCCTAATAACGTGTTTCTATATCTTGCTGTTGCGACGCTTGTGTAAGAAATTCCACGTAAAATACTGTTCTTACCAAATCGTGTTCGAATTTCGTCCATAACTTTCGTTAATCGCATTTCTTTTTCTCTTTGTATAATGTTATCGAAAAGCGAAATTTGCTCTTCCCCTTCATTTATTAGATTTGTTAAGGAAAGGCTTACCGATCGAATTGGTTCTCCTGTATGCCGCTCGTATAAAAAATAGGTACAAACATTATAAATATCCATCGTTAAATTTGTTGCTCTATTTAATGTATTTGCCTTTTTTATTCCCCCTCCATATTCCTTACTGTATCCAACTGAAAAATGAATCGTTTGCGCATATTTCTTTTCTCTTCTCAATCTGTAGCAAACTTCTTCTACATGCTCTAATAAAATAACGATGAACTCTTCTATCGAATAATCACGAAATAATATTTGGCTTTTCGCTATAGATGTTGTTGCTGGAACGTATTTTTCTGCTATTCTGCTAAAATCAATTCCGTTACTATGTAGATGTAATTCTTCCCCTATTACACCGAATGATTGCTTTAAATACCTCAAAGGATACTGCGCTAAATTTCCAATCGTATGTATACCTTTTCGATTCAATTTCATTTCTGTTTTATACGATATACCCCAAAATTTACTGAGCGGTCTAATGCTCCATAACTTCTCGGGTATATCGTCATACGTCCACTGCACTATTCCATCCCTATTCTTTTTCGCCTCAACATCCATCGCTACCTTACTCAATAATAAATTTGGACCAATACCAATCGTACTTTCAATCCGTGTACGTTCATATATTTCTCTTTTAAACTTTAATGCAAACTCACGCGGATTACTCGCAAACAAATGAATACTCGCGGTCATATCCATGAAAAACTCATCGATACTATATTGATGAAAATCTTCCGGCGCAACATACTGTAAGGCTAAACTGGTTATGTAAGTCGAACATTTCATATACGTATGCATAATTGGATTCACAATAATAATATCTGGCCTCTTCGGTATTTCGTACAACCTTGCCATTTTCTTAACTCCTAACGCTTTAAGTGGCGGTGTTGCCGCTAATACAATGGACCCACTCCTGTTTACATCTCCTACAACAGCCAATTTTGTATATCGTGGATCAAGTCCTTTTTTAATACATGACACGCTTGCATAAAAGCTACGAAGATCTACACAAAGAATAATACGATTCGGTAAAAGCGAATAATCATACAAGGTTATCACTCCTAACAAAGAACGTTTGTTCTTATTATATACGAACCTACGTTCTTTTTAAAGGTATTTCTATGAAAATTTTGGTTAAAATAACCGTTATTACATTCAAGAAAAATTATAAAAATCTTCCCTCTATTCTTGAGAACTTTTTCAGTACTTAAAAATGTAAATAGATAAAAGGAGAAACAACTTCATTCTTCGTGAATAAGCACGGTATTTTAGGGACCATTCTTTGGTATTCAAAAAGGCTTGTATGTAAATAGATATTTTCATAGTAGCAAGATACCTATATAAGAAAGACTTATTTCGAAAAATAGTACTATTTAGCAGTGCTTTTTTATAACAATATCTCGAACAGACTATCATGAATCATAAATTGAATACATCGGATACATTAAAATTATAGCCTTTTTTTGAATTTTAAAAAAAGCCAACAATTTTCTCTAATCGAATCTCTAATTACATAATTTTGTACGAGAAAGGAATTGAATTTATGCACAACTTTAATTTCATTTGCGAACAATTTGCTACAATACTTAAAGGGAAAAGTAAAATAAGTCAAGGTGGTTGTTCGGTGTCTTTTCACCGCGATTTTAGAGTACTTGTACAAGGAAAACAAAGTACCTATGTAGTACCCGTCGGAGTAAGTTTTGAATCGTTGGATCAAAATGGTAATGCATTAAATTTAGGCGAAATTGCTATTCTACAAGAAGAGATTCCTGCATTTATGAAATCAATTGTACAACAAGGAATTATTGTAAGTGCTTTACATAATCACTGGCTGTACATGAATCCCTTAATTATGTATATTCATATCCAGTCGATAGAGCCCCCATTACATTTTGCACAAAAGTTAGCCAATTCTTTTTTGTCCTTAAGCAGCTATCCTATCGCTAATAATGAGGGGCAATGATTGGTGTTTAGGGTAATTACATTTTCTATATGTGTGAACATAATAAAATGATTTCACTTTGTGCCCAAAAGTAAAAAAACTACCTATCAAATTTTTAGATAGGTAGTTTTTGAATCTATTAAAGTAAAGTACTCTACTATTTTATAAAATACTATTCTCTAAACAAAAATACAGATTCTCAATTCACTGTGGCTTGCTTATCCCATATATTCCTCTAAAGTTAGTTTTTCCTTATATATTTTTTCAGCAACCTCTCCTATATAGCGTGAATATGCCAAGGCTCATACACATAACCAGTTATATTTCCCTTTGAATAACGAATGATGTACCCTGCCCAATGCGCATTTTCTTTCATCCATTGTTAAGCCTGTTTTATGTTTGCTATGTCCCGTTTTTTCAAACAAAGACTCCCTGTACGTTCAGGATATCAACTTTTGTTTACTTCACTTTTTTTCTACACTCTGCATCTAGACGGTATATCCATTGACCACGGTAAGATTTATTTCAAACCCACAAAAAATAGATTACCTGTACACGAAAAAGTATAGCGTACAGGTAATCTATTTGTTTTTGAGATTAATAAAAAACTAATTTATTTTTTGAATTCTTCCATCAATAACAGACTGAATTGGTTCTTTTGATTTTTTTATATAATCTACTAATGCTTCAAAATCAGTTGGTCCTGTTTCAGCATCTTTCCCGTTTTTAAAGGATACAAATCCATCTCCACCTGAAGCTAGAAATGCGTTCGCAACGACGCTGTAAGTTTTAGAAGGAATAATTTCTTCTCCATTTGTTAGGCGCACACTTGTTACTTTTTCTCCATTAGGTTTGTTTGCATCCCAAGTGTATTGGATCCCTGAAATTTGAAGCATTCTTGTTATGTCTTTTTGCCATTGTTGATTTAAAATATCACGAATATCTTGACCCGTTAAATTTACTTTTATTAATTGATTTCCGAATGGTTGAATACCATATATCTCTCCCCATGTAATATCACCAGCATCTAAGTCATTACGAATACCACCAGGATTCATAAGTGCAATTTGAGATTGCATTGTTGCACGCTGGGCATCAGCAACTAAATTTCCAAGAGTAGATTCACCAGCCGTATTTAGTTTGCGATCTAGCGGAGCAATAGACTTACCTACAACTTCATTAACAAGAGGTGCGATTTTTGCTTGATATTTCTCCATCTTCTTCTTTATTTTTTTATCAGGCTCTATGCCTTCATGGTAAGTTGTAACAATTTCTGCTTTTTTCTCAACAATATCTTGTGTTTTACGATCAATCTTTACATCAACATCAGCAAAAGCCATACCGTAAGAATTTGCTTGTACGACAAGTTTATTATTAACAGTTCCATTTACATACGTGTGGCTATGCCCACCAAAAATAACATCGACTTCTGGATCAGTCTGATTTGCTAATCGGACGATATCACCATTTGTTACGCCGTTCCCATCTGTTGTACCTCCGTTATGCGCAAGAACAACGATAGATTTAACGCCTAGTTTTTTTAATTGCTTTACGGATTTGTTAATAGCTTCAACTTCATCTGTAATTTCTACATTCTTTAGCATAGTAGGCATAACAAGGTTAGGCACATCCGTTGTTACGACTCCGATAAATCCAACAGGAACTCCTTGTACCTTTTTTATAGTGAATGGTGGTAAAAATAAACGACCAGTGGATTTATTATAGAAATTTGCGGCAACATATGGGAATTTTGCACCTTTAAATTTCCCTGTTTTCTCATGGTATCCACCATAAATAAGGCGGTTCATTTCCTCAACACCTTCATCAAATTCATGATTTCCTATCGTTCCAACATCGAATTTCAAATCATTTAGAAATTCAATGGTAGGTTCGTCTTGTAATAATGCTGAAACAGGAGTACTTGCTCCAACAACATCGCCAGCATGTACTTTTAATGTATTCGGATTTTGTTTTTCACGATCACGTAAATAAGCCCCTAAGTACTCGATTCCCCCTGCATCTTTATTGTTAATTTTTTTTACTGTGTCTAGTTGCCCATGAAAATCGTTAATACCGAGCATTTGTACATCTATGTAGCGGTTTGGTTCTGTACTTGCTTGGGCTGAAGGCACAGCGAATACACTAGTAAAAGTAACTGTACTTATTGCTAAAGCAACTGGAATGATTTTTTTCAACATAAAATTTCTCTCCCCTAATTAAAATCTTACATAATACAATGTTATTTTAATATATTAAGAGGATTATTTCTATAAAAATTCTACTAATTATAAAAATTAATAAGATTTTATTATTTCCCAACAAAACACTATTTACTCAAAAATGTGAGGATGTAAAACGACAATTTTAAGAAGGAAATGATTATTTGTAGGCTCTATCCTACACTTTTGGATTAGGATATAAAGGCCCCACTCAACTTAAGAAAATTCACTACCCAAAATAAGAAAATGTGCATTTCTTTGTTTTGAAGATTCTTCAAAATATTATCTTGATAGTAATATAACAATACTTCTAAGAGACTAAAAAACTCTAATCCATACATGTTAGCTGTTAAGAAGCATATTCAATCCAAAACTAATGGATATTTATAAACCTAACTCAATATCACCATTTAAAAATGAATAAAAATTTCATTATGGAAGATTTCGATTCTTTAAATTGATTACAGTGGTGCACTACGCCGCATTCAAAAAGATGCTCCTGGATTTATCCAAGAGCATCTTTTTAAATGCTTTATTTTACTTGTTTATAATTTATCAATTAACAATTATATAGTTGTAATCAGTCCTTTAAAAATAATAGGAGCGCTTCATTAAATTCTTTAGCATGCGTTGCATTTAGCCCATGTGGACCACCCTTTATTAACGATACTTTAGAATTAGGAATTGCTTCATGTGTTAATTTCCCACTATATTCAAATGGTACAGTTGCATCAGAGTCTCCGTGAATAATAAGAGTAGGTATATTAAACTTCTCCAAGTCTTTTCTAAAATCTGTCTTACTAAAGGCGGTAATACAATCAAGCGTTCCTTTAGGTGATGCACCGGCTGCAATATCCCAATTATATAAACGGAATGGCTCACTAACTAAATCTGTTCGATCACCAGCCGCGAAAAATCCCTTAGTAAATTCATCAAGAAATGCAAGGCGGTCATTTATCACACCACTTTTGAATGTTTCAATTGTTGCATCATCTAAGGCCCCTTCAGGATGATCCTCTGATTTGTATAAATACGGAGGAACTGCCCCAGCAAAAACAGCCTTTTCAATACGATCTGTTCCATACGTACTAATATACCGGGCTACTTCGCCTCCACCCATAGAAAAACCAACAAGTGTGACATTTTGAAGCTCTAAATGTTCTAATAGTTGATGTAAATCAGAAGTAAAGGTATCATATTCATACCCTTCCCACGGCTGAGATGATTGTCCAAATCCTCGACGATCATATGTTATAACTCTGTATCCAGCCTCAACAAGAGCGGGAACTTGGTATTCCCAAGATCGACCACTTAACGGCCAACCATGAATGAGTACAACTGGTTTTCCTGTGCCATGATCCTCATAATATATCTCAATTGGTGCTTGATTTTCGGTTCCTACAGTAATTTTTGCCATTGTCCTACCTCCTTTAATATGTATCCTTTTCTTCAATAATCAGGATAAATCTCATAACCTATTTATGCCCATTTATATTGTGAACTCTATGTATGAAACTCTACTGTTTCGATGCATTCATTTTCTGTTTATGGACGATTCCCCATCTCCTACCTTTTTCATCACGAAGTATTTGCTGAACACTCCTCCTGTTCAATTCTAATAACAAAAATAGGTGACTATCAATATCATTCTATCTATAGAATGTATAGGTAAAATCAATCTATTTTACAGTAAAAACAACTATAGTTACGAACTATACAAATTATAGATAATTCAGAATTGATTAATGAATCAGTTTTCAAATACTATAAATTTGTATAGCGCTTCATGTTCCGTGAATGCTGCTATAACCAATATTATTGGTGAGCTTAGTTATAAACGAAGAAATTTATGATAGTATTCGACTATTTAAACTTTCTTCGATTACTTAATTTTTAGGAGGAATACATAATGACTGATCTCTATTCTCGTATTAACAAAGATGATGCTATCGTGCTTTTAGTAGATCATCAAACTGGTCTTATGTCCGGACTAGTACGTGACTATGGTGTTGATGAATTCAAGAACAATGTTTTAGCTCTTGCTCATACTGCTAAGTTTTTTGATTTACCAGTTATTTTAACAACAAGTTTCGAAAACGGGCCTAATGGACCTTTAATGCAAGAATTGGTTGATCTCTTTCCTCATGCACCAAAAATAGCTCGACCTGGACAAATTAACGCATGGGATAATGATGATTTTGTAAAAGCAATTGAAGAAACTGAAAAAAAACAACTTATCATCGCAGGTGTAGTTACGGACGTTTGTGTTGCTTTCCCGGCACTTTCCGCTATAAAAGCTGGCTATGAAGTATTTGCTGTTACTGATGCTTCAGGAACTTTCAGCAAACAAGTTGCAGATGCTGCCAATACGCGTATGGCACATAATGGTGTACAACTTATGAACTGGTTTAGCGTAGCTTGCGAATTACAACGCGATTGGCGCAACGATGTCGAAGGTTTTGGCAATTTGCTTGCTAGTAATCTTCCAGGCTATCAAAATATAATTGGAAGCTATAGAGGAGCTCAGCGAGATCTTAGTAAACAAAATGCATAAATGTATCTCAAGGAAATAGCTTTAAATCACCTTTTTTAAAGTAGATAGTATAAATTTAGTGCTGATTAAATCAGCACTAAATTTAAATTAAAAAGTATAGTAGAGCTTCAATTGACAGAAGATACATTACTTTCAATAAACAATTGAAAAAGGAGCGTTTTATTATGAGTAATTTAGAATTGTTAAATCCGGAGAACAGTGCCTTAATTTTAATTGATTTTCAACCTCAAATGACTTTTGGAGTTGCAAGTATTGATAGACAAACATTGATTAATAACGTTATGCTACTTGCTAAATCAGCAAAAACTTTTAACGTACCTACTATTCTTACTACAGTTGAAACACGTAGCTTTTCTGGTTATTTTTGGCCACAAATTCTTGATATATTCCCAAACCATGAAATTATAGAACGTAGTTCAATGAACTCTTGGGAAGATCCGAAATTTGTTGAGGCAGTTAAAGCAACCGGTAGAAAGAAATTAATATTTGCAGCACTTTGGACTGAAGTTTGCCTTGCATTCCCTGTGCTTGAAGCAATTAAAGCTGGCTATGAGGTATATGCAGTTGATGATGCTTCAGGTGGTACTAGTTTGACAGCACATAACGCTGCTATGCGTCGTGTAGAACAAGCTGGTGCAATTCCAGTGACAGCCATTCAAGTTTTACTTGAATACCAACGTGACTGGGCACACAAAGACACTTATGATGCTGTAATGGAGATTGTAAAGGAACACACTGGTGCTTATGGTCAAGGTGTAGAATACGCATATACTATGGTGCATGGCGCGCTTCCAAGCAGAAAAATATGAAACAAGAAGGCGTAACTGTCGAAGAGACTCATACAGAGAACACAATGGATGCTACTGATCCAGTAACAACGATTGTTACATGGGAAATTCAACAAGGGAAAGAAAAACAGTTTGAAACATGGAGACATGAAATCGAAGCTGCCGCTACTAAATTCCCAGGACATTTAGGCGTAAACCTAATAGTCCCAAGTAACGAATCCAGAGAGTATACTGTTATTTTTCGCTTTGATACGTATGAGCATCTACGTGCTTGGCAACAATCAGATGTTCGCCGAGATTTGTTAAAAACGGCAGAACAATTTCAAGTTACTAATCCAACTTACAAAACTGAAAGCAGTTTGGCTTATTGGTTTGTTACTCCGAAAACACCAGTTCCACCGCCAAAATGGAAAATGTCTATCGTTACCCTTTTGGGTGTATGGCCTCTTAGCATGTTAGTTCCTAAATTGATAGGACCTATTATAAAACATATGAATCCTATTATGTCGGCTTTTTTTGTTTCTGTATGTATAGTGTCCTTGCTATCATGGGTAGTTATGCCGATTTTCGGTAAATTATTTCATCCATGGTTACAAAATAATAGGAAGTAGACGAGGTGTGAATATGAATGTACCGGATATGATTTTATATAACGGAAAAATTACTACCCTTGATCCCTCTCAACCTGAGGTATCTGCTATCGCCATAACTGATGGTTTAATAACTGCAGTCGGTGGATATGAGCTTCTTAATAGTGCCACAGAAAAAACAAAAAAAATAGACCTTAAAAGAAAAAGAGCTATTCCAGGCCTGAATGACTCTCATATACACGTTATTCGTGGCGGTCTTCATTATAATATGGAATTACGATGGGAAGGTGTGCCTTCAATTGCCATTGCTCTTGAAATGCTCAAAGAACAGGCAAGGCGTACACCTGCTCCTCAGTGGGTAAGAGTAGTTGGAGGTTGGTCTGAATTTCAATTTAAAGAGAGACGGATGCCAACTTTGGAAGAGATTAACGCTGTTTCTGAAGACACCCCTGTCTTTGTGCTACATCTTTATGATAGAGCACTTGTAAATCGTGCAGGGCTTCGTGCACTGGGATACACAAAAGATACCCCAGACCCTCCAGGTTGTTTAATTGAGCGAGATAAACGAGGTAATCCAACGGGTCTTTTAATTGCGAATCCTAACGCTTCTATTCTTTATTCAAGTTTGGGTAAAGCTCCCATACTTAATTTTGACGATCAGATTAACTCAACTCGCCATTTTATGCGCGAATTAAATAGATTAGGTATTACAAGTGCCATTGACGCAGGTGGCGGTTTCCAAAATTACCCTGACGACTACAGAGTTGTTGAACATTTAGCCGAGAAGGAACAATTAACTTTACGTATTGCTTATAATCTATTTACACAAAATCCTAATCATGAATATGAAGACTTTGCTTCATGGGCAAAAATTGTTTCTCCAGGTCAAGGAAATGATAAGTATAAAATGAATGGTGCCGGAGAAATGTTAGTATTCTCTGCAGCTGATTTTGAAAAATTTCAAATGCCACGGCCCGAACTAGCTACGATGATGGAAGCTGACTTAAAGAAAGTAATTTCTCTATTGGTGGAAAACCGTTGGCCATTCCGTTTACATGCAACTTATGACGAATCAATCACACGTTTCTTAAATGTATTTGAGGAAGTCAACAAAGAAATTCCTTTTAATGGTCTACGATGGTGGTTTGACCATGCAGAAACAATCTCAGATCGTAGTATGGAACGTGTTAAGGCTTTAAATGGCGGTATTGCCATCCAAGACCGCATGGCTTTTCAAGGTGAATACTTTGTTGATTTATACGGAAAGGAAGCTGCAAAGCGTACTCCTCCGATTTATCGGATGTTAGACCTAGGTATACCTGTTGGCGCCGGTAGTGATGCAACTAGGGTTTCCAGCTATAACCCTTGGGTTGCTCTTTACTGGATGGTTGCCGGAAAAACCATTGGTGGGCTTTCCATATACGATAAAAAAAATAAACTTGATAGAAAAGTAGCCCTGGAATTATATTCAAAAGGAAGTGCGTGGTTCTCTGGTGATGAAGGTAAAAAGGGGACCCTTGCAGTAGGTCAGTTTGCTGATATTGCTGTATTGTCTGCTGACTACTTTACTGTGCCAGAAGAAGAAATTAAAGACCTTGAATCATTACTCACAATTATGGGCGGGCAGGTTGTTTATGGAAATGATGAATTTAAAAATTTATCACCTGAATTGCCGCCAGCATCACCTGATTGGTCACCGACGGGAGTTTATGGTTATGGTGGCGCTAACCTAGCCCACACTATACTTTCTCACAATTCTCATGATAACAAGTTACATAGTTGCAGTAACCCTCTCCATCAACACACTCATACCGTAATAGGAAAAGATGGAACTAAATGGGGTATTGGTTGTACTTGCTTTGCTTTCTAAGTCAAAACCACCGGTATAATGCCGGTGGTTTTCTTTCTACAATAAGGATATGTAGATTCAAAATAGCAATGTATATCCATAATGGGACTATACGATAAGAGCGAAGAGTTGATTGATTAACTTGACTTGTTTTTGACAGCCTTCTCTTCTTGTAAAGTCCGTCCTTTTTTCCTTAATTAAAAGTCAGTGGTATCCCCTTTTGATCGACCACACCATACATATAAATCCACTACCCTTTGACTTTAAAATAGGTCTCATCTCAAGACGTATAGATTTTTTCAATTGTTACACTAAAATCATTATTATACTAATACCTTTTGAGGGTTATTTAACTTCTGCATAAAGATACGTGCTGCAAAACTTAAAAATTTATCGTCAAAGTGAATAAGATTAATATCTTGCCTTGGTGTTGGATCAATAATACGAACTATACTCAAAGTATCATTATTAACAAAATCAACCAGTGAAAGAGGTATTATGGCAACCCCATGACCATTGTATACAAGGCTCAATAGAGAAATAGAAGATTTTGTTTCTATATTTGCTTTAGATAAAGATAACCCTAAACTCTCACAATATATTTTAATAGATTCACGACAACTACATGAAACCATTATTCTACTCAGTCCTACTAATTCTCTAAAAGAAACAAATGATGTTTCATTCAAAGGATGTTTTTTTGGAATGACAAGGACAAGCTCTTCGCTATACAAAAGGGTACTTGTTAATGTGTCTGGAATTTGAGCACTACGCGTGATGCCTATATCAATATTTTTATCAACGATTTGATTTACAGCAACTTCGGATTCTATAATTTTTACAACGATGTTGGGATAATGTTGTTGAAACTTCATAATATAAGGTGTTAAATAAGTGAGGTCCTCCAATAAACCTCCTATAGTAATTACACCTCTTTTTACACCCTTTAATTCAAAAATTTCATTATAAACGTCATCAAATTGTTGCATGATAAATTTTCCTTTATCAAATAGCAGCTTACCCGCTTCTGTCATTTTGATACCTCTTCCAACTCGATGAAACAAAGGTGTATCAAGTTCACCTTCTAACACACGGATTTGTTGACTTAAAGTCGGCTGTGAAATACCTAGAACTTCCGCAGCTTTAGTAAAACTATTATTATTACAAACTTGAATAAAGTACTCTAAATGACGTAATTCCATTCTTGATACCCACTCCCACTCTCCGCTTTATGAAAGATTTATAATGAAAAGGACAATATGTATACGTTATGCATAACAACTATCTTTCCTACTATATCAATTGCAATTACATAATTTCTTTATTTTGTACTACAATACATTTACTACTATTTCTTAATTTTCCCTCCTATTTATTTAATTTATATTTAATTAGGATATTACTAAACAGAAATAACATCTAAAAACTTACACTTTCTGTGCGTAATATCCTAACTTTTTCAACTGTTTACTTATCATTTTTTCTCAATATAATCCAAATTACCAAATATTTGCCGAATCCCCTCTTTATGCTGAGGAAAAATTAGTGTCACCAATTCAATACTTTCTGAAATAATTAATGCATACGTGACACGGCGGTCTTTAGGACATGGTTTCACCTCTTCTTTTCCAACCTATCCACTACATACGTGATACAAAAACTTGCAAGTAATATTTTGTCCCCAATTTTTTTATAGGCTGATCAGCTTTACTGTATAGTAGCTCAAGCACTGCAAATTCAGTTACATTAAGTCCATAAATTTTTAGATCCTTTTCAATACATTTAGTGATTGGCTGTAATTCCCTTGATAATATAACAAATAACTTTAAAGATAAGCTCTCATCGTTAATCACGCTCGCAATTACCAATCCTTTACAAATTATCTTGAATTCGAGATTTATTATATTATCGTCAAAATATTATGTCAATCATTCATTTTAGCTTGATCAAGCCACTTATAATTTATTTCTCAACATAAGACATATGGAATTAGAAGAAAACAATTGCTAATATATAAGTATCTCAATTACGTTATTTCTTTTAAAGAGAGCTTGTTTTTAATCGCAAGTTCTCTTTTTCCATATTCTAAATTGGATTCGAACAAATTTCAGATGATGAGTCTGTCCCCATGTATATGCTATAGTTTTTAAACAAAGATTACTAACCATATATCTATCATATTTTTTATAAACAGGATTAATTAGATTTAAAAAAAGACTTCTTTTTCTTTACTCGTAATAAATCACCTGTCCATCCTTTGACTCGCATATACAAATACATACCCCCTGTTGTAAAAATAATAAATAAGAGAGCGATTAAATAGCTATATTTCCATTCCAGTTCAGGCATATATTTAAAATTCATCCCCCACAATGCTCCTAAAGCCGTCAAAGGCGTACTTACAGCAGTTAATACAGTAAGAGCTTTCATAATTTCATTCCCACGATGAGAAGAAACAACTTCTTGTAAATGAATCATCGTGTCTAATTCTTCTTGGTATTCTTTAACGAGTTGTAATCCACGCTCTAATTTTACGTGTGTTTGTTTATAGCAAAGGGTGTTTGTTAAGTTTTCTAACCAAGCTTCCTCCAAGCCTTGTAACACTTCTTGTATTAAGCGAAACACATGTGTGTTCATAAATAATTCATGACGAATATGGTAAATTCTTTCTAAAACTGCTATGTTATTATGATGATAAAAATCCCATAACACATTTCTGAAATTGTTTTCAAAGTAGTCAACCTTTCGTAAATAGTGAGATATAAATATTGATAAGATCGCACATACTCCTTCAGCGGAACTATTACAATTTTTTATACTCATAGGGAAATTATGTATTAATTTTTGGAAATCCTCTTCCTCTTTTTCCTGGACCGTTATCAGTATTCCATGAGCTACGAAATAATGAAGAAAGTTTTGGATTTTGGCGTCCTTTTTATCTTGATCATATAAAAACGAACCATATACACAAGTTTGACTTGGTGATAACGTATAAACATATAATCCATTTTCACAAGGAGAACTTATTTTTTTTACAAATTGAGAGAAATAAGATGTTACATCACGAGGGATTATAGAAGAAAGTTTTTCAAGTTCACTAGTTTTCACATGATACCAATCCCATTTCGGCATTTTTATGCATTCCATATTATTCTTCCTTTCTGAATAGTTTTATGTTTGATCAAATAATATCCGTAATATGAAATTTATATGTAGGTATTCATGTCTTGGAGGAAAAGTTTTTAGATCCTCTAAATTACAAACTAATATATAGGAGGTCTTCTTCTGTTACAAGGAAGACCCCCTATATATTAGTTATTTGTATTCTCAATTTTAAACATTTCCTCTATACAAGTACTTTTTATCTTTTCTTATTGATATGTGGAAAAGAAGCCACATACTTTGGCGCGTCTATTCAACGAACTACATTCCGGTCGTTATTATAATTTAGATTCATATGCAGATTGATTGGTGATGTCGTCAAATACTTGACTTCCAATCATGTAGTATCCATGAAGTGCAGCCTCTTTCGAAGCGTCTACTATACGGAAAGAAGAAATTTCATCTTGCATTTTTTCAATTCGTTTTTTGTGGAGATCTACTATTCCTCCTGTCCAAATAATAGTGTCATACTGGTCTAACTTAAATTGTTCTTGTAATACACGTATTACGTCTTGGAAGTGTGTATCCAACTCTTTTTGAATCAAAGTATGAACCTGACTTGTCTGAGGATTTTCTTCTCGATCCCCATATCCTTTTTCTAATATGTTTGGCATGTCGTTAATATGCAAATGATCACTTTCCCCTGCATGATTCTGCACGATATTCTTAATATTTTTCAAAGGCTTGCTACATCCTAGTTCCGTCTCATAATGATTTAAAATGACATTCTGTTTCATATCTGTCATTTCTAATGTACGAAATCCACCATCAATAATTAAGATACGATCTCGTTCCTGAATAATTCCCTCTTTTAAGAAATAGGCATGTAAAGCGACTGGTTGCTGAAGAATCAAAGCATTTTCAACCGTAATATTTATAAATTTCCCATCAATTTGTACGGAAGTTTCTTTTTTTAGTGCACGTTGTAATTGCTCATGCTGACTACCAAAATAAGTAACGGGAAGCCCGGTAACAACTAAAGGTAACACGACATTTTCTTTATAATCCTTTGCAATGCAACCAAATATTTGTTGTTTAAACTGTTCGCTTTCATAATAATTTTCTATTTCTTCGTCAAATGGAGGAAGAAATGAAGCGTCAGATTGATGCGCTTCATTTCCCATGTAGTATGCAAAGTCTAAGTCTATAAAACTTACCTTTGTTAAATCTTCACTTTCAGCATGATTAGGTACAGGGGCTAGTGTGGAAGCTTCACTCTTAATCGTCACCTCAGAATCTACATCCTGTCGATATGCCCGCTTGGTAAAGCCAATTCCTACATCAATTGCATACAGAGATTTCATACTTTTTTCCTCACTTTCTCTTTTTAGAATTAAATCTAAGCACTCTCTTCTTTCCCTTCTTTCATATATTTCTTTTCATTTTTCGTTTTCTCCCCGTCTAAGTCCTTACTATTTTCATTTATTTCGTAATCCTTTTCATCTTTTTTCTTTTTGTTATTTTCGTTTTCTGTTAAATCTTTAATGGTAGAAATGACAACTGGTGTGGCTGTAAGCAGTTGTGGTAATGTTTGTTTTGCAACATTAGCTGCAGTTACAGAGAATTGTTTACTTGTCTCAGTTACCTTCTCTAATGTTTCCTTTATGTTCCCTTCTTGTAGTTTTTCTTTTACGTTTTTTCCTTTTGTTTGTATAGCTTTCCGATTTTCTTTTTTTAATAAGGAGACCATGATTCCGGTCGTAATCCCAATCACAGCATATTTAAATATTGTATGTTTCATTTTTCTCACCCTTCTCCACTTTTATTTTCTTCCATGCTACAACCCAAAATAATTAACTTATCTATTTATCAAATGTTGCAATCTATTAGAGAGAATGATAGTTTTGCGGCTGCCTATCACTCGCCGTTGGTGTTTCAGCTGTTACTAGAAGTAAAATTCTCCCTTGATCTAATTTTTCTTCATATAAATTAGCTTCCTCCTTCGACAACCCCATTTCTTCCATTTGATTTCGAAGTTCGTCCCCTTTTTTGGAGAAAAAGTTGATAATACTTGTTCCCAATCCTTGTTCTTTTACTCCAATCGTATTTGTGTTTGTATCATCCGCAATCTTTTTTGTTAGATATTTTTCATGTGTTAAGACGTAAATGTCATCTTGGCGAATCCCTTGCAATTCTAGCTCTTTTACTTTCATAACTACTTCCTGTTCATTTTGATATTCATGAACAACCGGTTTTCTTTCATTCTTATGCATGGTATTTTTCCTCCTTTAGATATTTAGTTGTTATGTAATATGTAATACACCTATTTTAAAGATATTAAACCTAAATTTTCAAAAAATTAACGCGATAGGTTATTACTGTTTTTCAATATTAACGAGATGTCACGAGCACTTTCCTTTGATAGCAGTGTTACAAATAACGATTTGTTTGGAAAGCAAGCCCATTGTTTTATAGAAAATTTCTATTAAAAAAAGTTATAAAAGGAGTACAAGATATTTTTTTCGTTAATTAAATCAAAGGAAAATAAAAAAAGCACTCTTTTTAAAAGAGTGCTAAAAAACATATAACCTAATAAAAATGAAAATATACAAACTTTGCATAAAAAAATGATTTTATAGCCTCGTTTTAATATCCATGCCCGCTTTGCCAACCACCGTGTCCACCTTGCCAACCACTATGTCCGCCCGGCCAACCACCGTGTCCACCTTGCCAACCACCGTGTCCGCCTTGCCAACCACCGTGTCCGCCTTGCCAACCACCGTGTCCGCCTTGCCAACCACCGTGTCCACCCGGCCAACCACCGTGTCCACCCGGCCAACCACCGTGTCCGCCTTGCCACCAGCCTGCATAGCCTTGTCTCTGTGAGCTCATTCCTTCGCATCCCTTCTTATTAAAAATTCAAATACTGTAACTGGGTATTCTCTAAATATAATTATGTATCCCAAAAATAAATGTATCCGCAAACATCTCGATTATCGGTAAAGTAATTATCTAATAAAAAAACATTTATTATTGCAAATCTAAGCTCTTTTTTTACTTTTTTAAAAAATTTTTACTATTTTATTAGCATACTTTTTAGATTCAATTTCATCATAGTTACTTAGTATTACAACAGACAAATCATTACTTGGGATCATTTTTCAACATTATATCAGATTCCATAGCTGTGCTTTAGTTATACAAGAAAAAACGATACTTCACTATTGAAGTATCGCAAAAAACCATTTACTTACATTATTATGACTATAACCCTATCCGGTATTAGTTACTCACCTAAAATTGCAACGGGGCTAAACGATTCATAATGAATCAATTCCTTTTCTATACTGTGTTCTTTTAATACTGGAGCCGTCGACTGCACAATTTGTATTGTTTTCTCGTCAATCATAAATGGTACATCCCTTCGTATACAATGTTTTTATAAAACATTGGCATTATTTGAAATTCACCTTTCGCAATTTCATTTTTTACTTTCCACTCCAGGATATCTTTTTTTAATTCTTATGGATCTAAACTGATCCAATAGTGATTCTGGTGCAATTGCTCTGAAGTTTTCACACTAGAACCTTCTTATTTACGCATTAAAAAATGTTACTTTTCCTATACTTAAAAATAAGTAATTTAACAAGAGGAGAAACGATTATGAAAAAATTTGTAATTTACATAATAGGAATAGCTCTTCCTATATACTTACTACCTTTCATATTACGCGGGGATTTAGACAGATTTAATCCAATTGCTGAAGAAAAAAATGTATACGCCGTTGCGAAGGGATATGGCATTCCAGATTATCATCATAAAGGAAGAGCTGTGTACTCACTAAAAGGTGTTGATGAATTAAGCAATGAAACAGAATATAAAGTTGGAACGAACACACCTAATGATTTTATAAGAAAAACTTACTTAAAAATTCATGTAAAAGGAAAGTATGTGTATTCTTACGATATTATCGCTGAAGAGGATATTCCGGACAAAATAAAGGGGCAATTGTAATATAATATATAGAACTTCAATCTTTCACAAAAAAGTTTGATTATTTCCTAGCTATGCTATTCCAAAATCGCACCGTTTTCCCACATAATGATTTACATTAATTGGCACCATTTTAAATCCTGAAAATCCACTGTTTATTGAGTGCTCAAAATCTCTTATTGCGTTATATATTCTTCTTTAAAGATAGTGTCCTTGTTTTTTCGTGATTATTCTCATTTATAGTGATAATAAAATCTGTACTTATAAGTATAAATGGTATTACTTCTACTATCTGTTGAACATTTAATCTTCTTTTCGCAATATCCATTGCTACTTCTAAATCAAGTAGTAGCTAGTGCTCTCGAATATCGATAACCTGCTTAATTTCTCTACTAAATCTATTTGATTTACTGAATTTTTCAGGTATTTGGTTGTACCTAAAGACATTTTCAATATAAATTCCCTCCTTTTCCCTATACTTTCAAAGCCGAGTTGGCCTTGTGAATATAGAACAGATAAACGGCAGTAATTAAAAAAGCAAGACATTGAATCGCCATGCTTTTTTCAAATTAAGAAATCAATTCTTGTTCAACCATTGTCTGAGAGAAATCAAAAATCTAATTCTTATTATTTTTTTCTCTGCCTAAAACAATTTCTGCTATTTCATAAGCATAATTATCAGGCTCAAAATCCTCATAGTTACTTAATACTACAATAGATAATCCATCTTGTGGGAAACGTATAAATTGTGAACTATAACCAGCCCATCTCCCTGAATGTTCCAAGTATCGGCAATTATAGCCAGCTGCAATCTCCAGTCCAAAAGCATAATCCTCATTATCAATGATTGTCTCTCCAGTTGAGGAAACTTTCGGACCAATTTCACTCATCCTTTTCATTAAATCTTTTCCACCAACAGTACCTGAGGTTAAATTCTTCCCCCATATTACTAAATCTTCAACAGTTGTATGGCCTGCCCCATCCCCTGTATGTTCCCAAGGGCTTTCATATATTTCATATGCGCCTTGTTCATTCTTCAAGTATCCCCTAGCGATTGATATAGAAGTTGGATAGTGATCCACAATTGTTGTATCTTTCATATTTAAAGGATTAAAAATACGCTCCTTCATAAATTCACGTAGAGACTTACCACTCACCTTTTCTATTACTTGCGATAATAGAAAATATCCTGTATTGCTATACTCAAATTTAGTTCCTACTGAAAACCTTGCACTCTGGTGCTTATTAAGGTGTTCTAGTGATTCTTCTGGGGTCAATTTATCAGTATCTTTAATATTCGCGACTTCAGCTAATTCCTGATAATCAACTAGTCCACCAGTGTGGTGAATTAGATGTCGCAACGTTACAGGTTCAGCATATGTCCCTATGGAAGGAACAAACTTTATAATTGAATCATCTAAACTCAATTTCCCCTCTTGTTCTAAGAGTAAAATAGAAAATGCTGTGAATTGTTTCGTAATTGAAGCAATATTAAAAATTGTTTTTGTCGTTATAGCTAGACTTTCTTCTATCGAAGCTAAGCCAACTGATCCTTTATACGTTACTCCATTATCAAAACTCGCAATATATGCACATCCAGGCTCTTCGGCTGAAACTTTGTTAAACAATTGTTCAATCGTTGTGTGTGTCTTCTCGTTATAAATTTTATTCATCTCATTCGCCTTCCTAAACTTTCTTAGTCATTTAATTACAATAAACCCTTACTCATTTATAAAAATAACAATGGACAATCATGAAACTTTATAGCTTTTTCACTATTGTTATAAATGTTAAATATTTTTATTAGGGTAGAATCATTAAAAAATTAAATAAAATTTATTATAATTAAATATACATTAACATCTAATTAAATTTAAGTAAATAAAATTTAATTAGATTTAATTCACTTAAATTACTTATTTAAAGAAATTACGTATATAAACAATATAAATATTGGCTAAAAGATTATGGAATACAGGTAATCGTGTTAAAATTTCAACTTATACAAAACATAAACAGGAAAATATATCTTTAAATAAGGTCATTTTTGCATTAGGAGTAACTTCACCATTTTTAAATTTACCCCCACTGGATTTTGGAACAGGAAACGAGCACTAGAAGCATTGAGGTGGACTATTGAAGAAAAAGAAAAGCTAACAGAACAACAGTTATTATATATGTATACGCAAAGATGGTTGGTAAAACATAAATTATGGACACCTTTGAGAAAATATTGGAATGGGAGTCCATATGAAATGTTAAACGCTTTATATCCAAATCGATATTCAAAGAATATGCTAAAAGGTTATAGTAAGAATTAAAAATCAGGTTTGTTAAAATATCTAAAATACCACATATATACCTCCCTCTTTATTCCTTTGTTTATGCAATAACAATCAGTAAACAAAAAAGGCGCAAAGCCTTAGATTAGACTTTGCACCTTTACTGTTTACTACAACCGTTTTATATTACTGTTTTCCATCCCACTTTTCTAAACGGAAGTAGAATAATACACCGTCTTCAGTGTTGGTCACACCGTATTTCGCATCATGTAAATCAAATATATTTTTTACAATGGACAGCCCAAGACCCGTTCCACCACATACTCGTTTTCTTGATTTATCGCCCCTATAGAACTGATCCCATATTTTATCTATATTTTCTTCTGCTATATGTGAACCTTTATTTTCAAACCCTATATATACGTCGTGTTGTTTCTCTTTTACATCAATCACAATGATTTGTTTTGCATCTGTATAACGAATCGCATTTGTAAACAAGTTTGTTATAACCTGTTCCAATAAATTCGTTTTCCCCTTGACACACACATCATCTATATTTAATTTGATTTGTAGGGATTTTTCATCAATTTGAACTTGTAAATCTTGTTCTGCCTTTTGAATTAAGTCAACTATATTAACTTGCTCCATCTGTATTTGATATGTTCCTGATTCATATTTAGCTAAGTTTAACATTTCATCAATTAGTACATTCATTTTCTCTATTTCTTTTTCTAATGCGTCCCAATAGTATTGATTCATTTCAGGTGCAATACCATCTTGCAGCATGGAAGCAGATATTTGCATCACACTGAGGGGGGTTTTTAATTCATGTGAAACACCTGCAATGAAATCTTTTCTTGTCTGTTCTAGTTTCTTTTCTTTCTCTAAGTCCTTTTTTAACTGATTGATATACCCTTCCATTCTTTCTGAGAGCTGATTAATGTTAGAGGAAAGCTCTCCAATTTCATTTTTCGACTTGATAGAAAGCTTGTCTTGAAACTGGAATTCCATTATTTTTTTCGTTGCTTCATTAACCTTTAATAATGGCTTAGTGATAATTCTCGAGTAATAAAAACATACAATAAGCGATAGAACCAGCACAAATACTATAATATATATGTAATAATCACTCATTACATCTGTTGCTTTTGTAATTGGTTGTAACGAAGATAGCGTATAAATAAATTCCTTTACTTGACCATCTTTCATGAGTGGTTTTATCGTTTCTAGATACTTGATTCCATCTATACTAATTTCATTCTGCACCCATTCTTCTCCGCGTAATTTTACTTTATCGCTAATCCAATCCGACTGAAATTGCAAAATACGATTTGCAAATACTTCATTACTGTACAACGTGTTATCAATTTCTGGGTTGCTATAATTCGGGAAGCTAATTTCTGTTACAAGTCCTTCTAAGTAATAATATTTATCACTTTCTTCTTTTGAAAAAATTTTAATTCCATTTTTAGCGCCTGACATCATGTATTTCATTGTCTGATGATATGTAGGAGCTACAAAGTTTCCATCGTATCCTTTTATCCTTAGTGTTGTAGGAACAACAATATCCTTATTTGGTCCTTTACTCACTGTATCCATGATAGCTGTTTGGGTCGTCTTATCGATTAAACTCGTAATTAAAATGCTAAAATTAGAATCCATATCTCTCTTTGCGTTAATTAAATTATTAAATACGACTTTAGATGTTCGACTTGGATTATTTTTATCAGTCGCTTTTATATAGTAATCTCCTGATGGTAATTTCTTAATGTTTGCTACTTCATCAAGCCTAGCAATCATAATACCTTGCTGATTCGCATATGATAGTTCTTTACTCTGGAGTTTATTTTCATCCTGTTTATGTTCTTCGTAAAATGTATAATATTGTTTTAATTGTTTCTGAACATTTTCTTTTTCCTTATCTACATACATATACTTCATCACATACATTTGTCCAAAAAAGATAGTTGCGATGATCATGCAGCATAGTAAAAAGGTAAGAGAAAATAACTGAAATACAATTTTCTTTCTCATCATTTCTCTACCTCAAACTTATATCCCGTACGAACAACTGTAGTAATGTGCTTGGCTTTCTCACCTAGTTTCAAACGTACATTACGCATATGTGCAGTTAGAGTTTTATCATCTCCGTCATAATCATATCCCCAAATATTTGTGATTAATTGTTCTCGCGTTAATACTTGTTCCTTATGCTCCATTAAAGATTGTAAAATTTCATACTCTGTATGTGTAAAATCTATCTTTTGTCCATCTATTGAAACAGAACGTGCTGATTTATCTAAGCGAATACCACATAAATGAATGCAGTCCTGAAATTGTAAATTTTGATTTGTATCTTTGAACAAACGCTTTGCTCTCGCCAATAAAATTGCAGGTTTAAATGGTTTCGTTACATAATCATCTGCCCCTAGTTCAAATCCAAGTAATGTATCATCCTCATCACTTCGAGCTGTTAATAAAATAATGGGAACGTTAGAACTCTTGCGAATACGTCTACAAATTGACCACCCATCCATTACTGGAAGCATAATATCTAGTATGATTAAACTGACCTCATGATCATGTGCAGCAAATAACTCTAATCCAATTTGGCCATCTTCTGCTGTTATCACATCATATCCATCATGTGAGAAATAATGCGCTACCGTCTCTCTTATAATTTTTTCATCTTCTATAATTAAAACTTTTTTCATTTCTATTCTCATCCAATCTACGTTCTCTTTAAATCGAAATGGTCATCGCTTGTCTTCCCATCTGAATCCAAGACTGTTCAAAATTATTTCGATTAATCGCTCTATGTTTGTCCGTCTTTAGTGGATCGTTAATATATACATATTGGTCATCATAATCTGTCACAACGACACTATGTTGATGATATGTCACTTTCATTTCCCCTGTATCTGTTCTCCATGTATAAAATTGATTATCAGGTAATCGTTTAAAACGAGCATTTGTTAATACCCATACAGGAAGGCCTCGATCTATCGCTTCATAAATGTGTTCAGGTTCTTTGTAACTTAGATTCATCACTTTTTCATCCGGAACATACAACTTTGCCAATTCTAAAATCGGTTCAACAAAAACACCTAATCCAGGTTTATCAAAGGTAGCCATATCCCCGATAAACCCTTTGTGCATATTTCCCTTCAAACCATTACTTTGAAATGGTACATAGTGTATCTTTGAAGCCAATTCCATTTTATCTACTTTCACTCCTGAAAATTGTAATACCATAGCGAGACTTGTTACTTCACAACCGCGCATCAATTCTGGTTTTTGTAAGATAAGCGGAACATCTAATGGCTTTATTACCTCTTTTTCTTGTTCTATTAATATATTCTCTTTTTCAACTACTTCTGGTTTTTGTTCTACTTCTTGCACAATGACAGGTGGTTTCTTTTCACTTATAGGACTTTCACTATTTGACATACCTATACATATACCTAGTCCTGCGATAGTTAATAAACAAAATGTTTTTTTTCTACTATATTCCATAAATCCCTCTCCTCACTTCTTTCTAAGGAGAGTGTAGCTTGTTCATATTTAGATAATCTCATGTTCATAGAAAGATAAAGAGAAATCTATATCAAGATTATATAAAGATACATACTATCCTAAACAATCGTATGGGTAATAAAGTGTGCTTTCAAGAAGTAATATTTAACTATTTTAAATTGATTGCCCAGTAACACTCCAAATGCTATATGGATGAAAATTTTCTAATGCATTATATCGTAGAGCTAAATCCGTTCGTTATGTAAAAAAGAATCATCATACAAAGTTACGACTCTAGCGATGTGAGCATTCGCTCCTTTTACCATAATAAAATAACTCTTAAGAAAAACTTAAAAAATTTCCCTCTATATTCATAAGAACTTTTATCTATACTGAAAAATGTAAATAGATAAAAGGAGAAACGATCATGAAGAAATTTATAATTTGTATAATAGGAATAGGCCTTCCTATATACTTACTACCTTTCATATTACGCGGGGATTTAGACAGATTTAATCCAATTGCTGAAGAAAAAAATGTATACGCCGTTGCGAAGGGATATGGCATTCCAGATTATCATCATAAAGGAAGAGCTGTGTACTCACTAAAAGGTGTTGATGAATTAAGCAATGAAACAGAATATAAAGTTGGAACGAACACACCTAATGATTTTATAAGAAAAACTTACTTAAAAATTCATGTAAAAGGAAAGTATGTGTATTCTTACGATATTATCGCTGAAGAGGATATTCCGGAGAAAATAAGAGGGAAATTGAAGATAGAAGTTAAATAAAAGAGCCGACTCGTATGAGTTGGCTCTCCCGTCTATCATTGTTTCAACAACCATTCTTCAATTACTTTCACTGTTTCATCTCGTTGTGCTTTTGGCGTAATTAAGCTAGCATTATCACCTTTTTGCTCACCATACATGCCAAAATGAGCATGGTTTCCACCTTTTATCATGTGCATAGTTGTATTCTTTGACATAAACTTTTTATTGTCCTCTATTTTTTCTACAGTTGCTAAAGCATCTACTTCCCCATAAATTGATAACATCGGAATCGCTTTCATAGAGAAGTCATCTGCAGGATAAGAACCTAAGAAAATGATCCCATCTACCTTGTCCTCATGTTGAAAGGCATACTTAGAAATCATAGCTCCCCCCATTGAATGGCCCGCAACATACCATTTTTGAACTTCAGGATACTGTGCCATTACACTGTCTACTGCATTGATTCCAAGTATCGCTAAGTTTAATGGTAACTTAGGCATTACTACAAAGTGTCCATCTTTTGCAAGAGCTTCTCCCAAGTAACTATAAGCCTCCGCTTCTACTTTAGCACCTTGATAAAAAATAACCCCTATTTTAGCATCTTTCTCTCCAAAAACGATATGATCTTCACCTTTTTTATCATCTACTAACAACAAAGCCTCTTTCGTTGGTTTATAAGTAAACTGAGACCAAGTCAAAAACGTAATACTTCCTATAAGTAAAATACCGAGTAAAGAGTACAGCGTAATTTTTATCCATTTCTTCACAAAGATGACCTCCCTAAGATGTATATTCTATATTTCAGATTTTCATTAGCACACATAAAAACTCGAGCATTTTTATTATGCTCAAGTTTTTATTTACGCCTTTAATTTATACTATAAATGCTCCAAGATAAATATGTAGCAAATGTAGCCCATAAAAAATATGGAATGAGCAACCATGTCGATACTTTAGACAAACTGGAAGAAACCGCTATGAGAAGTAACGTAGTAACAGCGACTAGTAAACAATCTATTGTTGCTAAAAATAAATCTTTTTGACTGAATTGAAAGTAGCTGAACGCTTGATTGCACATATAATTTAAAAGGAATATAAACCAAAATGTTTTTGGCTTACATCCATATTTGTTGTAAATAATTGCAACTGATAATGCAATAAGTCCATATAATACCGTCCAAACTATTCCGATTGTCATGCCAGAAGGCGTCCAAGACGGCTTTTCCAGCGCATCGTACCACATACGATCAATTGGAAATAAAATACTAGAAACATAAAACAAACCATATGTTAGTAAAAATACTAGAATACTAGATTTTTTCATAAACATTCTCCTTTTTACTCGAAGGTTATAAAAACTTTATATGATTAGTATGTCCTTGTAATGGATGAAATTCTAATATTCAAGTTCCAAATACATATTGTTTAACCTATTTCATACGAATTCTTTCATACTTTTATATGCACAAAGTGCTCTCTCCCGCGCTGCCTTATGATCAACAACTGGCAAAGGGTATGTATCTCCTAGCTTTATATTAGCCTTTTGTAAAATATGCTCAGGTGCTTCCCACGGTTTATGTATATATTTATTAGGCATATCTTTTAATTCTGGTACCCATTTTCTTATATATTCTCCATCTTTATCAAACTTTTCTCCTTGTGTAATCGGGTTAAAAATACGAAAGTACGGTGATGCATCCGCTCCACTTCCAGCAACCCATTGCCACCCCATGGTATTATTTGCAATATCAGCATCTAGTAGTGTATCCATAAACCATTTTGCTCCTTCTTGCCACGGAATTAATAAATGCTTTACAAGAAAAGAGGCTACAGCCATTCTTGCTCGATTATGCATAAAACCTGTTTGCCATAGTTCCCGCATTCCCGCATCAATAAACGGATAACCAGTTTCACCCTTCTGCCATACTGTTAATAACTCCTCTTCATTATTCCACGGAAAATGTTCAAAATTCTTATTAAGAGGTTTATATACTGTAAATGGGTAATGATATAGTAAATAATAAGAAAACTCTCGCCAAATTAATTGACGGATAAAGCTATTCACTTGTTTTTCAAAAAGACTACATTGTCTTTCGGTACTTTTATTGATTAAGTAATGATACATCCACCTCACTGATATTTGACCAAATGAAAGATAAGGTGCCAACATCGAATGAGCATTTTGATTTGGAAAATCTCTTCCTTCACTATAAGAGGCTAATTTGCTAGAGAAAAATTTCTTACATGTTTTGTATGCCCCTTCTTCTGTAGGATCCCATATTGATTCTATATGAGATGTCCACGGTATAGTCGGCAGCAAGTGTAATTCTGTAACAGATAAGCTTTCTGGTAAAGAACTTCCCCATTTTATACTCTGCACTTTACTAATAGGTTTAGATATTACCTGCTTTTGAAATGCATTATAAAAAGGCGTAAACACCTTATATTCAGTGTTATCTTTCTTTTTAATCATCCACGGTTCTAATAATAAATGTGAATTAAATTCCTTACATGTAATACCTTTATCTTCTAACATCATTTTCATGTTTTGATTAAATTGTAATCTGTCCGGATCATAACAAATATTCCAATATACAGCCGTTATACCTAACTGTTCTATGAGAGAAAGTATTTCTTCCTCCGTACTTCCTTTACGAATGATTAAAGTAGAGCCCAATGCCTCAAGTTGCTTCTTTACATCTATTATTGCATGGTGTAACCACCACTTTGACGCACTTCCCATTGAAAAAGTTTCATCATGTACATATACCGGAACAACCTCACCGGACTGAGTAGCTTTAAATAGAGCTGGGTTATCATATAAGCGAAAATCTTTTTGAAACATAACAATAATTTTATTTTGCATGGCTATCCCTTCTGATTCTTAAAGCACAATTCATTTTTTATTAGAACAAGTACTTCTGTTATTTTTAAATGATTATAACAATCGTTCTTTTTATTTTATAATCTTCTTCATTATAAACATTGATTTTCTATCTCTCTAAGTACATCATTTCCTATATTATCTATCTTTTCATTTTTTACGTTATTATATAAACTCTGTAAAATCTTTAACTCTGTTCTTAAATGTAAAATGACACTAGATAATATATATAGCTTAGCTAAACTCTCTTTTCCACACTTCTCTTCATATACTTTTTGAAGAGTAGTAAGATATAACGTCAGTTGAGAGATTTTAATTTTTAGCTGTTCTAGAATTAATTGTTCCTCCCCATATTGTGCAAAAAGTAACGCTTCATATATAGGACGATGCATATCCTCTTTCTTTATCATTTGCTCTAATAATAAATGCTCAAATTCTTGTTTACCACTTTGAGTAATACCGTAAATAGTCCGTTCAGGGCGTTGTTCATTACGAATAATATCAACAACTTCTATAAAGCCCTTCTTTTCAAGTTGCTCAAATGTATAATATAAAGAGCCTTTTGTAATTTTTATATAATATTTCATTTCACTATTTTTTAAAAGTTGCTGGACTTCATACGGATGTCTATTCTTCTCCATAAGAAGACCCAGCATAAAAAGCTTTGTATTCATAATTCTCCACTCCTTAATAACCTATACCAATAGTATAAGCTAAAAATAAGCAAAGAATCTTTTTGTTTTATAAAATTTATGAATTCGAATTCACTTTATTATCCTTTGTGCTAGCTTTGACATTCCCCATAAATAATATTGCCATAAATGAAACGATAATTGGAATTAAAGCTAATAGAAATACAGTAGTAATTGAAGATGACATAGCGGCTATAATTTTTTCAAGAATAAAAGTAGGGATACTGGCCCTTATATCTGAGCGAAATATTGCACTTGGATCACCTAAATTATTTAACATGCTGGAACCGTGTTCTATTCCCTTAAAAGCATCCTTTAAATTAGCTGTAAAGGTACTATTTTGAATGGAGCCAAAAATCGTTACCCCAATTGTCATACCTAGTGAACGAAAGAATGAATTTGTTGAAGTAGCTGAGCCACGGAATCTCGGTTCCATATTATGAATAGAAACTGTAGGAAGTAAAGAAAACGAAAATCCAACCCCAAATCCCGTTATAATCATGTATATCGTTAAAAGTGCACGGCTTGTTTGCGGATCCATCGTTCCTAATAAATACATACCTATCCCAAAGGATATTACAGATAATAACATTAAGTTGCGGTAACTAATTTTCGTTTGAAATATTCCGCCAATGGCACTACCTACGACAGAACCTAACATCATTGGTGTTAAAATTAATCCAGCATTAGTTGCTGTTCCACCATATACAGCCTGAACAAAAATAGGAATGAATACTGTTAAAATAACAAATGTTGCTCCATAGAAAAATGTAATAATTTGAGATATTGCAAACTCCTTACGCTTAAACATCCAAAATGATATGATCGGATCTTTCACTTTTCTTTCTACCAATAGGAAGCCAATAAAAAATACAATAAACGATGTAAATAACCCAATGATTTGTATCGAATCCCACTTAAACTCTTTTCCTCCTAATTCTAAAGCGAACATTAAGCTAATTACTGCTATTACGAGCGTTATCGCCCCCCACCAATCAATATTTTGCTTAGTAGGTGGATTATTTTCTTTATAAGCTTTTAAAATAAAAATTAATGACATTAAACCAATTGGAATATTGACGTAAAAAATCCAATGCCAACTAATATTTTCTGTTATATACGCGCCTAATAAAGGTCCTAATACACTTGAAGAACCAAATACGGCCCCTAATAATCCAGTCATTTTTCCTCTTTTTTCAATAGGAAAAATATCAAATACAATGGTAAAGGCGATTGGCATAAGTGCACCCCCACCTATACCTTGAATTGCACGATAAATACTTAGCTGAACAATGCTTTGCGCAGTACCACATAATGCAGAACCAATTAAGAAGATTAATAAACCAAAAATATAGAACCTCTTTCTACCATACATATCAGATAATTTCCCAAAAATAGGCATACCAGCCATAACTGCAACCATATAAGCAGAAGTAACCCAGACGAATTTATCCAATCCACCCAAATCTGAGACAATTGTACCAATTGAAGTAGCAACAATTGTATTATCCATTGCAGCCATTAAAATGCCTAGCATTAAACCAGCTATTACTAAGCGTAAGTTGCTCTCTTTTGCAACCATACCTCTTTCCTCCTTTTTTCACACCCAACAGAATAAATAGTCTAATTAAACTATATACTCATTATAGTTTAATTAGACTATTTTTCAATAAAAAAATAAATCCCCCCAAAATATATTGGAGAGATTACAAATGTAGAATTGCTTCCTATATAAAATAATTAAAACCGTTAAAACGATCACTTCTTTATACTACTGTGATTTTGCGTACATATAGCTTATTCATTTAGTTTTGGTCTAGTTTGTAAATATAAATTCAAATCTGGACTTGAACCGCTAATAATTACATCTCGAACCATTTTAGAAAGTGCCATACTATATACTAATCCATTATCTCCATACGCATAGATAAAGTGACAATTTGGAAACTCTTCATACATTCCAATTATAGGTAAACCATCATGAGTACCACCATAAAAAGCGCTTAAATAAAATTCAGGTTCAACCGTAATATTTGGAAAGAGCTTATTAAATTCATTCACTAATTTCTCTTTTTTATGGATTAATTTTGAATCTCTTTCTTGAGCAATGTTTGTATCTTCATCTAACCCACCTATAATAATCCTGTTATCTGCAGTAGTTCTCATATAAATATATGGTCTCGCAGTTTCCCAAATGAGAGTACGTTTATACCAAGAAGATAAATCTTCTACAGGATTAGTAACAATTGCATACGAGCTAATTAGTGTAGCGTTCTTTTCCTTTTTAAATTCCAAACCTTCATATCCTGCAGCCACAATTACTTTATCGGCAGTAATAGAATTGCCCCCTTTTGTATAAAAAACAGCACGCTCTTTCTCTAACTTTTTGCCAACAATCTCCGTATCTTCATAAATGTGGACTCCTTTATTAGAAGCTTGTTTTAATAAACTATGTGTAAATTTATACGGATTTATTTCACCATCGTTATACGTATAAATAGCTGCACGTTTTTTAAATGGATATCTCTGTCCAATTTGTTCCTCTGATAGCCAAGTCGCTTTAAAATCATGCTTATGTAAATAATACAGTTCTTTCTCTAATTTCTTTATATCCTCTTCATAACTTGCATAATATAAACTGTCACGTCGTTTAAAGTCAGAGCAATAAGGTGAATTTTGATCAGCATATTCAATATCATTAATAGCTTGTTCACATAATTTCATATGCTTAACTGCATACTCTTCTCCAAATGTATTTACAAGTTCAAAAAACATCTTGTCACCTAAATATTGAATAAGTGCTGTATTTGTAAGGTTACTTCCGTGTCCTACCTTTCTTTTATCAACGACAACAATCTTTAAATCTGATTCACTTAAATAGTATGCGGATTGAGCACCGGAACTCCCTGCTCCTATTATTAGTACGTCACATTTTATATCTTCTTCCAATTGAGGATAAGAAGGTGTATTAGAAAAAGTTGTGTTCCAATATAATTTCCCTGTCTGTAAATCCATTTAAAGTGCACCGTCCTAAATAAAATAGTTATATCCCCATCTGTATCTCCAAATCATTCTTACTATATACTTCTTATCAAAATTATTCTTGCTATCATTAAATTATTAGTACAATATGTTTGTCCACTCATATTTGGTATTAAACTAAGCTTATAAAAAGTTAATAGTATATATATTATTTATTTTCATTTAGAAATTTAAGAACTTGGTTAAAAGCTTCTTGACCTGCTGGAGTGTTCATTTTAAATTGAAATTCATGCGCTAACTTCCCAGAGATATTTTTATCGAAGAAAAGTGTATCTACAGGTACTCCTTTATTTTGTAAAGTAGAAGCTAATGCTTTAGCTTGCTCTTCAAATGATGCAGTATTTCCATCTGTAATGAACGTTGGTGGATAATCTTTTGTAACGTGTTGATAAATAGAGGCGATTTCCATTTCAGGTAATGTTTCAAACTTCTTTTTCCCAAAGTAAGCCCAGCCAGTAGTACGCATAAAGTCTTGCACTTCTTTGGATGTTTCCATTTTAGCTAATGCAGGCATATTATACGGACCGCAAAATAGCAGTATACCTTTAATTGTAGAAGGAGCAACAATAGCGTCGATTCCAGTTAATTTCGCATAATCTGGAGATGTTTGAATAGTAACGAATTGTCCAGATATTTGCGCTCCAGCAGAATCTCCGGCAAAATACAGGTCATCTAGTTTCACATTATATTTCTTTGCATTTTCTTTTATATATTCGTAAGCCTCACCAAGTTGTAGTACTGGTGTAGGATACTTTCTTTTAGGAGCAAGAGCATAATTTATATTTATTACTGTATAACCACGAGCAGCTAATTCTACTGCATAACCAGTAATGTCTGATTTATCTCCACCTACAAACCCACCCCCGTGCACCCAAAAAATAACAGATTTTTTTCCCGTAAGGTTTTTGGGATAAATAATATCTAATGTACCATCAGGAAATTTAGAATTATAATTGATATCTTTAACAATTCGTGTCTCTTTTAGAGCATTTTTATAATTGTTAGATTGAACAAACATTCCACCTTCAAATGCTTTTTTTATGAGAAACGCTTTTGGAATAGGTGAAACATTCCAAAAAACAACTCCCGCAATAATCAATCCGAAAACAATACAAATAGTTAGCAACATTCTTTTTTTCCATATTATTTTAGGTTTTAACTGTTTTATTGTCATAATTAAAGAATCTCCATTATTTTTAATAATAATCTTAAAATAAATCACAACATAAACTTTTATTTCCCACCTGCTAATCCGTCCTTAAAATTTCATCCAAAAGGTTATATATTTTTATTATGTACATATTAGATATCTCCTATAAAACACATTAAAAATTCAAACAAAAAGAGCAAAAGATCCCCATTTATAGAAGATTTCTTTTGCTCTTTGTAAAAGACATAAGTCCAAATAAAAGTTGCTTATCTATCGATAATTTACACATAAGAATGCATTTGTTTTACTACTTGATTAGCAGAAACTTCAACAACTGTTTCTTTTCCACCTGTTCTATCAATCTTGAAACCATGAACTTTAACATTAGAAGGCACTAACGGATGATGACGAATCATATCTATACTCTTCTCAATATTTTCACTAACATTTTCTTTTCCACTTAGCCATTCCTCAAGACTACCACTTGAAAATTCAGGCATGCAATTTTTAAAGAGATAGTCTAGTTCCTTGTTATTTTTTATGGAATCACGTTGAATTTGTAGATTAACTACATTAGTTTCTTTATCCTCTATTCCGACAACAAAAATTTCTTCCACATTTTCTTCATAAATAGCAATAATAATAGATCTCATTATATCTCCATAAGGATGTACAATTACAGAATCGTAGCTGTGTATAGTCAACATGTTTTCTCGTTGAACGTTAGTTACTTGTTGGATAATAGGCTCTATCCCGTGTTCAATGTCTGTTAACAATAAAACCTTTTTATTCTTTGCATTCATATATAGCACTCCTTCTTCATGATTGTATTTATGAAACTTTTAAACTAGTAACGATAGTTGATTGTTCATGACATGATTGTTACCAATTTTTCCATTGTCCTTCTGGATCAACACTCGCCAGTCTAACCCACCCATTTTTAACTTTTTCTCGAAATGTGAAATCATTCTTTAGCAAACGTTCTATATATTTAGTAGGCGCTTGAATTACAATGAGTAAACGAAGTGGTGAGTGATACGTCTCATTATCTGACTGCATAACGGATTGCCAAGGTAAGCCTGATAACAAATCACTTGCATTTCCCTGCATAACACCGAGACCTGACGTTACAGTTTGTGTTGTTTTATTCCCACTACCATAATAATGAGGGGCTACAGTTGAAGCGTAATATTGTAGATTGATCCACTGCGCTACTGTTCCTGGTCCCGCTATGATGCTAGCTAATATATCGCCACTTTCATCCTGTTTCCAATCATAATTATGAAGGAAGGCCCTTCCTTCTAAGTCACAATCCTGCGTTAATTCACGCTGTCCGATGATAAAAGATGCATTACGGGCTAATCCCCATTCTGGACGTATTTCACTCCAATCTTCTGCAAATCGATGTGCCTCTTTACTCGGATTTTTTATTTTCGTTTTAAAATTAGGTAATTGTGTTAAACGCTCTCTGTTTGCATGTTGGCTCACATTTGGCATAACTGACTCAATACGATCAAATGCTTCTTGCGCAGCTTCCGAAAGTTTTGGGACGTAAATCCATTCCAATTCGTCCACTGTTGTTTTATGTTCAGCTGCTACAAAAATGGTATCCTCAGGAATTTTAATACCTTCAGCAGACAATGCCTCTCTTACTTCTGGAAGATTACATAAAGTAGCAAAAACTCTTGCATTGAATCCTCCTGCTGCTCCGCCACAAGCACCACACTCAAGCGCTGCAGCATAAGGGTTGTTCGTACTTTGACTACTATGTCCGCACATTACAACTAAAGGCGCGAATTTTTCTGTCAATCCCACCATTTTTAAAGTTTGACGCACATAGTTCACTTTTTCTTCTTTCGTAAAACCGATCGGTATCTCACATTTTGTATCATGAACATGATTAAGTGAGAATGTTGTATCAGGTTTTTGTAACATCGTTTTACGAAGGTTACGAATGAAACTGCCTACTCTTCTTGGCACAAAACTTCTTGTCACCATTTGTAAGCCAAGTAAAGGGCCACTTACCTCAGGTAGTAACATACTTGTCAATACATTTTGTTTCATCGTCTTAAACGTATAACTTACTGAGCTGTCTATCTTCTTGCGTTGTTTATAATTTTTAAATTCCTTTTCATCCGCGAGTTCTTTTATTTGATGTTTCGGTTTTAATATAACCGGCAAAGAAGGATAACTGTCATTACTACCTAGTTCACTAGTCGCAATTGGTAACCCGAAGAAACCGGCTATTCCAAACGTTTCGAACGGACCTAATTTTTCTAGGTGGCGACGAAAAGGTTCTGAACGTACATCAATACAGAATGCTAATTGAGCTAATACATGTTTTTTATCATTCGTTGCACGTTGTTTAGAAGCGATTTTCTCCCTTAATTGCTCAGCATGCGTCTGTTCCCAAGCTTCCAGCCAAAGTTTCTTGCGAATATTTTCATCAAAACGATAGGCAAATGCTAATAATTCACTTTGTTCAGTGGCAGACATTTGTAACCATTCCTCTATTGAAATATCCCCCCAATAGATCCAAGAAGCTATAAGTGGGACAACCTCAACTTTTTTCTCAATCTTTTGATTTTTTATAGGTAAATAAGGTTTTACAATGGCTAGCTCCATAGAAATTCGAACTGCTAAATATTCAATCATAAGTTCCTGTTCCTGAATTGATTGTTGGGAACGCCATCGTATCATTCCTGCCCATCCAGGCAAAGCAAGCAAGTGACCTTCAAGGTAAGCTTGCTTGTTAGATTCAGAAATTCCTAGTTCAGATAATGCTTTTGTTAAAGCTCCCTGGGCATCTTGTGGCCAATCTTTTAAAACTTTACGCTCATTTTTACTGAGCGCTGGATCAAATGTAATAAGGTGGTGCCATGCACGATACAAGCCTTTCTCTCGGTTTGGCATCGTCCAGCTTGCCCCGGAGTCATCCAAATATAATTTACACCATTTAATGATGTGATAATTAAGAATATCAGATAGGTTTTCACCCTTTTGATCCTCTATAAGTGAACTGATTAATTGCAAAGAAGAATCTTTCATACCCCCTGTATTTATATAACTTATTTCTTCTGCTAATTTATTTAATTCTGGCGATGATAACAAACTAGAAGGTAATCTTTCTAACTTTAAAGCTTCTTGGCAAAAACGCTCCGCTTTCTCTCGCGGAATATGAAAAGATTGTGAATCAAGCCAACGAGACAAGCCACTTTGTAAAAATAATTCCTCAATCTCCCCTTTTGCCTTTGCCGAATGAATCATAGAAGCACTCGGATATATATCCACATTACGAATTTCTTTTAACCAATCTGCAACTTGTTCAAATGATTGTTTTTCAAGCCCCATCCAAGGGTGATGAGCTGCAAATGTAGCAATCGGCCAAAGTGGTGCAATCACTCGGCTAGCAGATTTAACTAAATCATTCATATTATTTTCTTGTACTTCAATGTTTGTCTCTTTCTTTTTTAAAGTTTCTTTCGTTACGATTGACGATATGCCCATCACTGATTACCTCCTTTTGATACATAATGTTTCAGATAGCTTGGATGACTTTCTACTGACTTTCTTCTCGCCTCACCTACTCGAACGAACCAAAGGTACATTACAGCAAATATAGTAGAGGATTGGTTACGAGTAACGAGAGTACTAATAGCACTACCAAATAATAAGAGACATATAACAAAAATAACGGCTGGAGCTGAAGGTTGAACGCTTTGATACATGTCAGTATGCAACCATTTATAAAGAGAATTATGAACTGTAAAGTAAATGAGAGAAAATCCAGCTAAAATAAATAGACCAACAATTCTTCCCATTCTTCCCTCTCCAAAAACAACAAGCTGTTTCCATGAAAAGTATAATGACCACCCTAAGACGAACGCACTAACGAATTGATACCCTTCTCCAGAAGTCGTAAACCAAAATGCAATCACTATAAATAATCCGAAAACACGCCCGACTATCATCCATAAATTGGACATCTTTTCATTAGACTGCTTCACTTCCCCAAAACGTTGTACGGAAGAACCAGCTTGTAAAAACAGTGTAGCTTTAAACAAACCATGTAAAATTAAATGAATAACAGCCGCTAAATAAGCTCCTAATGCGCATTGAATCAGCATAAACCCCATTTGTGCAATAGTTGATCCCACTAGCTGACGTTTATAATCAACCTGAACTAGGCTAATTCCTGTTCCGATTAAAACAGAAATACTAGAGAAAATTAGTAAAATGATTTGTGCAATATCATCATGAAACAGTGGCGAAAATCTAGTTAACATGATACCGCCAGCATTTACTAACCCCGCATGCATAATAGCAGAAACAGGAGTTGGAGCAACAGCCGACTCAATTAACCATCTTTGGAAAGGCCATTGTGCTGCTGGAATCATCACAGCTACTATAATGAATAAGTTAATTCCTGTTTTCTCCAACGTTCCAAATTGAGCTACATTTTCATTCGTTACAACTGATGTTAACTGCCACTGTCCAGTGATTTGAAAAAGCCAAATGATAGCTGCTAGCAAGGCGATCCAGCTTATTGTAAATAAATAACTAGAAATTTTTGTTGCTTCGCTAACTACTTTCCATCCTTTATTTAGACCTATGAGTAAAACCAATCCAATAAGAGTTGCTCCCCAACAAATAATCATGAAACGAAGATCATTACTTAGCCATGCAACTGAAGATACACCTGTAGTAAATGTAAAAAGTGCAAAGTATTTTCGATATGAGCGATCCCCCAGTAAGTAACGTATAGAAAAACGTTGAATGATTAAACCAATTGTAAGAACAAAGAAAGACATGAACCAAGCTAAAGTATCTAAATGCCAAGGCCCTACAACGCTATCTCCATTGTGATTAACAAGTGCGAGTAAAGAAACCAATGAAGGCAATGCAGCGATACCAATATGGATATGAACAAAACGTAAAGGTATCCTTGCATGTAAAAACAATAATCCACTTAGCCAAGAAGCACTAAGCGCCATAAAAAATAATGTTAACAATGTTGATGAACTTAGCGAAATTAACATGTAAATACTCCCTTCTAAACGAAAATAAACTGTAAGAATTCCTTTTCATTACGATAATTTTTTAAATTTTCATTCACTCTTTTTAGTACATCGTTTTTTCCCATAAAAAAAACCGACAACTTCCATAATTCAATGATTTTATATCATCATTGAATTATGGAGATTGTCGGTTTCCCTTCAACTAACTTCAATAAAGTTTTTTGAAGAGCTCCCATTTTATAAAAGAATGTATGTATTACTCCTATTAAAAAGAAAAGTATATTTCTGATCTCCTAGATTATACAATCAATATATCAATTTATGTTATGCGCCATCTTTTCATTAAGAAACTTTTTCATTTAGTCAATATTACATATTAAAAAAATGCTAAAGCCTTAATTATAGCAAACAGTTAAAATAAGCATCTATTCATTTTTAAAACAATTATAAGATAAACCATATTAAGCATTTTGTCAATTTTTTATCAGTTTTTAAGATTTATTATACGTAAATAACTTCAAATTTTTAATTATTATCATGTTAATAAATATAAATAAAGTGCGAAATTTTTAGGTTTCTTAATTATCTCCCTCTAACTCTACGGTGGTTTTAATTTTTAAAACTTTTCCTCAAGATTATGAAACAATTTAAAAATCATTACTCGTTCACCTGTACGAGAGCTTATATCCGTATGAAAACTTTTCACTTTCTCTCCAGTTAATTCTAGTATGATCTCTTTCAAATCGTCAATTCCAGATTCAACTAGCTCCGAACGATTTTTCTTTATCGTTAGCATACCATCTTTCGTTTCGCAAACAGTATATTCAGCCGGTGTTAAAATACCTTGTAAATTTACGATAATCATATCTCGTAATATATCTGTCTTAACGGATATAGACCCGCGTCCTAAGTAGTCCTTCTCCCAGTGCGTAATTGCTTTGCTTATCTCTGATTCAATAGAGCCTTTTGAGTTTTTCATTTATGTATCCTCCTTAAATAAAATAAATTTACAATAACAATATAATAATCTGGATTGATTTTATTTTCAATTATTGAGAAGAATTTATTGGGGTAGCAAAAAAGAACTCTTATAAAATTAAGAGTCCTTTTTATATTATTTCGATAAAAAGAAAAACAAGTACCTCAATATTAGATCACTTACTTTTCTTTCATCATACACTTTCTAAACAACCCTATAAACCATTCTAATTACTTGCTTCTTTTTCAAGTTTTTGAGTCGCCACCTTTTTAGGCATGAAACATGCAAAGATTAATGCTACAAAAGATAAGAATAACATAAATAGATAGGCATCACCTGAGCCGAAAATAGAAGATAATTTCGCTAGTTGAATAGCGGCAATGCTTCCATTTTCTAAAGATAACTCTGAAGCGTGTGAAGTTGCTTGAGTCGTATATATAGTAATAACAACTGCTGTTCCAATAGCACCTGCTAATTGACGAATCGTATTATTTACCGCTGAACCATGTGAACCTAATTCTCTAGGTAAAGCATTTAGTCCTGCTGTATTTAAAGACATTGAAATGAAACTTAATCCAATTCGCAAAATAATAGTGCGCACCATTACATACATATACGTTGTAGATTCAGTTAAATCAATTACACCCCACATCGAAATAATAATAAATACTAACCCTGTAATAAAGAGTGGTTTTGCTCCGTATTTATCATACATTTTACCTGTAATAGGTGATAAGAATGCATTAATAACAGCTCCAGGTAATAGAAGCAAACCTGTTTCAAATGCGGTAAAGCCTCTTCCATTTTGTAAGTAAATCGGTAAAAGAATTAAATCAGCATACATAATCATCGTGACGAGTACGTTTATCACTGATGTAAGAGTAAAAATTTTATACTTAAATACGGATAAATTTAATAATGGATCGTTAGACTTTATTTGACGTAAGCAAAATAACGCTGTAACAATTATACCGGTAATAATTGTTGTAATAACAATTGGATGACCCCATCCCTTACTTCCTGCACTACTGAATCCAAATAAAACACAACCAAAGCCAATCGTTGATAAAATGACGCTTACAATATCCAACCTTGCTTTTGTCGTATCTGCAACGTTCATTAAATATTTCAGTGCAAGAATAATGACGATGAATACAAATGGAGCTAATCCAATAAATAACCATCTCCATGATACATATTCAATGATAAAACCAGATAACGTTGGAGCGATTGCTGGCGCAAAAATCATGGCAAAGCCGATAGTTCCCATAACACTCCCACGCTTTTCACTAGGGTATAAATATAAAATAACTGTCATCATGAGCGGCATAATAATTCCCGCCCCAATTGCTTGAATCATTCTTCCTGTTAATAACATGCCAAAATTGATGGCACCGGCACATAGTAATGTTCCGATGAATAAAAAAAGCATTGAGCTAGTAAATAATTGCCTTGTTGTAAAACGTTTCATTAAAAATGCCGTAATTGGCACTAACACACCGTTTACGAGCATAAAACCTGTTGATAACCATTGTACAGTTGCAGCTGTAACATCAAATACCTCCATTAAGTTACTCATTGCCACATTAAGTAACGTCTGGTTTAATGTCGATAAAAAACATCCAGCAATTAGTACAATTAATAAAACTTTCTTATTTCTTTCTGTTATTCCCTTCTCCATTTGTAAACTCCCTTTTTCCATAGTTGCATTATCGACACAGTGTCGATAAAATTCATAGTAACAAAGATACATATTCCTGACCATGAACAATTTTGTTGAAAATGTTCATTAATCGACATTGAAAATATGCTTTGTCGAGAAAGTCAAAGAAAAATCTATAAAGGAGTTTAAAAATGTCTACATCTAAAAAAGAGGATCCTCGTACACTTCGTTCAAGAGAAATGTTTAAAAATGCCGTCTATTCCCTTTTACAAGAGGAATCTACTATTTCAAATTTAACAGTTCAGAAAATAGCAAACAAAGCTGGGTTAAATCGGACAACATTTTACTTACACTATCAAGATATTCAGGATTTACTCATGCAGCTCACTGATGAAATTTTAAATGAACTTTCTAATAAAATTACTGCTTTAATACACGTAAGTGATTTATCCGAAAAACAACAGCTAACACAATTGCTTGATTATTTATATACTCATCGAAATTATTTATCCATTTTATTTAATATGAATCATTTTGAAGAACAATTATTTCTATTAATAAAGCGATTAGTAGAAACGAGAAGGAATAATAGTGAGACAGAGCTACCAGCAGATTATGTCGCTATTGAGATTAAAACTGCCTCATTGGTAGGAATCATCATGTGGTGGATAAGAAATGGACTTCATTTTAGTTCAGATTATATTACAAATCAAATTTATTTCATGTACAGAGGATAATGATTGCAGGCTATTTACTAATAGAATGAGGTTAGAGCATATGAGCCCTGTTTCGCTACGGAGAAAAACGCGAATTTCGTACACTAAGAGAATTTGAATATAAAAAATCCCCCGATTGTTAGAATGTGCTTAACAATCGGGGGACACTTCATGGAAATCGACTTTGTATTAGTTATTGTTTTAGTAATAAAAACATCTTTTTAAAATAACTATATTTATACTATAGACGTTGATCTTTCTGGAAGTTTAGACAAAAATGATCCTCATCATTATATACCCCAAATTCATACCCTTGCTCTTTATAAAATGTAATAATTTCAGGGAGAGCTTGTAATGTTTGCGCCTTTTCATGCATTAAAACAACTTCTACCTCTTCTGTTGTTTGTTTCTTTACATTTTCAATAATTTGAGTTGAATTATCTTTTAATTTCCAATCATTTGAGTCTATAGTCCAATCCCAAACTTTCATTCCTGCTTCTACAATTTGATTACGAATTTCATCACTCTTTAATCCTGGTGCAGATCCATATGGCGGACGAACCAGTTTAGGAGTTGCGCCTGTGATATTATGAATTAGAGCTAACGTTTCTTTCATCTCCGGTACAAATTGTCCTTTTTTGTATAGCTTATCACTATTATGTGTCATACTATGAGCACCAATATAATGTCCTTCTTTTACCGCTCTTTTTACGTTTTCCTGAAAACCTGTATTTTGTAAATTACTACCTTGCATAAAAAATGTCGAAGCAACATTTTGCTCTTTTAATACATCTAAAAATTTCCCAGTTAATTCACTAGGACCGTCATCGAATGTTAAATAAACAACCTTTCCTAACGGTTTTCCATCAGGTCTTTTCTGTTTTTCCGGTAATGTTCCCTTATTCCTTTCTTGTTGCTGCGTATTAACTTGATCCATACTTTCATACGCTACTCCCTTCGCCGGGATAGCATTCCATTTCCCAATTAAAAAGAATGTGAAAAATGTCGCTGCTAAAACAACTCCTAGAGATATTATTGCCTTTGTTACTATACTTGTTTTTTTCTTACTTTGCGATTCTTTCATGATGTTTCGATCCTTTCCCTATTAATTATTTATAAGGCTGAATTGTTAGTTTCAGCCGGTATTTACAATAAATAGATTAATAGAGACGGATAAAGATAAAATGCAGATAATGTCGAAACCAGTTAAAGAATAGCCTATTACATTCACTCTTCTGCAAAATATTTGTTTCTCTAATACAGTTAAATTTGAACACCGAATATACACCCAAAATAAAAAACACTAATCTTTCTAAACATCATTTTTATATTAAGATACAAGAATACCGGTATTAAGATAAAATACAGAGATAACCTTACTATTGAAATTCTATTATAATTTTGTAATTGGAATGAATTTGGATTACATAAAGAACCAGAAGAAATAATATGATTTGGAGGTATCACGATGAGCCTTTTAATTAGGGAGTTAGAAACAAATGATTTAGATAATTTCCCGGAGATTGATGACAGTTTTATAGTGAATGCTCGGTTAATGCTTTCTCTTTCAAAAGTAAATAGACACATAGAATATACAGTAGAAGACGTTCCGAGTTATGAAAAAAGTTATTTACAAAATGATAATGAAGAACTGGCGTACAATGAATATATAAATAAGCCAAATCAAATAATTTACATAGCACTGTTACATAACCAAATCATTGGATTCATAGTATTGAAAAAGAATTGGAATCACTATGCTTACATAGAAGATATAACGGTGGATAAAAAATATCGTACACTCGGGGTTGGTAAAAGATTAGTTGTTCAAGCAAAACAGTGGGCAAAAGAAGGCAACATGCCAGGTATCATGCTTGAAACGCAAAATAATAATGTCGCAGCATGTAAGTTCTATGAAAAATGTGGATTTGTAATTGGTGGGTTTGATTTTCTTGTTTATAAAGGCTTAAATATGACAAGTGATGAAGTTGCAATTTATTGGTATTTGCATTTCGACTCTTAACGTTAAAAATAGTCAAAATAAAAACCCCAATCTCTCCATATTAAAATTGAGAAATTGGGGTTAAGTTACTTAACAATATTTTTATTTAAAACCAGTAACTTATTAATAATCCTGCTGATAATAAAAAGCCAAAAATCGTATTTGTCATCGCTGTTGATTTCATTGCGATGCGCATATACCCTGGATCCTTTGCTCCTTTTTGGAAACTTTGAATGGCGGAGATTGGCTTTCTCAAACCTAGGAACATCACTAATGCCCAAGGGCTTATATAACCCATTAATACAATTACAGCGATCCATAAATAAGCAATGAAAAAGGCTACAGCTAGTGTTACTACTGCTTTTTCTCTCCCAAGGAGGATGACTAATGTCTTTCTTCCACCTTTAATATCTTCTTCGATATCTCGGATGTTATTTGACATGTTGATTGCACCGACTAAAATTCCAATTGGAATGGAAATTAATACACTTTCAGTCGTTATCGTATTCGTTTGAATAAAGAAAGCAATAAGTACAAAGCATGTCCCCATCAACAATCCAGAAACTAATTCCCCAAACGGAGTGTACGCAATTGGTAATGGACCACCTGTATATAAATAGCCAACCGCCATTCCAATTAAACCGATGACAACTAACCACCAGCTACTATTCATACAAATATAAACTCCAATAAATGCTGCTACTACATACAATAAAAGTGCAACTGTTAAAACATTTTTTGGTTTCAATCCATGACGGACAATTCCGCCACCAATTCCAACAGAATCAGCTGTATCTAATCCACGTTTGAAATCATAGTACTCATTAAATAAATTCGTTGCTATTTGCAATGCTAAACATGCAACCATCATCGCAATAAATAAAAGCCAATCAATTTTGGCAACATAAAGTGATGCCACTGTCCCTAAAATTACAGGAGAAAACGTCGCCGTTAACGTATGCGGGCGCGTCATCTTCCATATTAATTTAGCGGAACTAATTTCTTTTTCTGTCCCCATAACTCTGTTCAATCTCCGATACGATAAACTTAACTAAATCTATACAATTCAATCAAATTTACACAAGTTAGTGCTTCAAAGTGTTCTCGCAACCCCGAAGGGACGAGGGGTATAACACTCCACACGAGGCAGTATCGTTACCTCCTATTATCAAGCATTTATTTTACCCATCTTGATAAATTTATCGCAGCATTTAAATCCCTATTGTGATGGCTATTGCATTGAACACAACGCCACTCACGTATTTTTAAACTCCACTGTCCTTCTGGTTGAACTAAATGGTCGTATTGAACTCCGCAACATGAACAAATCTTGCTTGAGGCGAACCATTTATCAGCTTTTACATACGCAATGCCATACTTCTCGCACTTGTATGATAAACATTGAAAGAAGAAGTGTAATTTTTGAAAGGAAAATGCTTTCGATAGTTTTTTGTTTTTTAACAGGTTTGAGATAGATAAGTCTTCCACAACAATTCTCATTGGTTTGGTTTTCACCAATTTAGCTGTTGCTTGATGGATATGGTTATTTCGGATATTCGTAATTTTTCTAGATAACCGCAGGTGCTCAGCTTTCGCTTTTTCATATCCAGCAGATTGAATTTTCACACCTTTTTTAAATCTCCTAGACATATCTCTTTGCGCTGACTTTTTCCTTCTCAAAAGTTTTTTAACCTTGGCATCTTTGTTTATATTTCGTTCTTTCATACCATTAGAAGCTACAAAAAGTTCTTTTAAACCAACATCCACACCAATCGATTCATTCGTTAGTTCTTGTGATTCAAAGTCTTCTTGGAACCCTACACTAATCCACCAGTGACGACCATCAAAGGTAACTCTTGGATTGGATGGTTTTTTATTTCTTGGTAGTTGTTGGCTTGTTTTCACTTCTCCAATAGACTGAATGTGAACTACTTTCTTTCCTATAATCAGTCTTTCATAATTAGCATAAAATCCTTGGATTACATCTTTTTTGGATTTATAAGAAGTGTGAGAACCATTTTTGTACTTTTTGAACGAATTTTTTCTCGCCGCATCAAAATCTCTTGAAGCCTGTTTAGGAACTTGTGCATTGATTTCTTTTAACCACTCATATCTCTTTCGCTTCTTGATCTTTGTAAATCGTTTCTGTAAAGCTAACTGTGAAACAGATTTTCCAAATAGCTTATAATATCTATCACTTATTCTTTTACAATAGTTATAAGCAAATCTTGCAGCACCAGCATGGTTTCTAAGCACTTTTTCTTGTTCAGGCGTTGGAATCAGTCTAACTTTCTTCGCCAATATCATCAGAATGTAACTCCTTTAATGAAAGATTTGTTCTTCTGAATCGTAGCGTGTTCCACCAGCATTCTCCTGAGACCACTCGGATGCAAACCTGTTAATTCTGATACTTGACTAACTCGTGAAAATTTCATTATCATTCTCACCTCATCGAAATCACACATAGCACGTACGTTCGATAAATTCAATGCGGTTTGATAGATTCAATCAAATGTATCTCGTTCAACTAAGGGCGCAATTCCTTAGCCAGTTCTCTTATGAACTTCTCATGTTTTCACATGAGCGCAGACTATATGTTTATCTACTTAGAGATAGAGGATTTTTCCACCACCATAGGCTTGTGATGTACTCTCGTCAGTTATACGAGATAGTCGTTGAACGTTCATCTTATCACTTTTGACTTAGATGATTCGAGGCGGAAGACCCATTGTTCTAGTGTTTAGGATTTAACCTTGCACCATCTGATTGATTTTTTCTGCTTTCGCGACATTCACGCTCACTATTTCTAGCCACGTTGTAGTTCAATCAGCTTTAGGGATTGCCCGCAGTTAACCCTCACTACTAGCCAATCACTTGACTAGCAGGGCTTACTGATATATTTAATTAACTTTCGTTATAATTGGTTAAATAAATCGTAACAGTTAGTTACCCTACATTTAAGTATAAATTACTAGCAGTATCTTTCTATCTATGTCCTGCCACGCATCTATTATATCAAAAAATGAATTGGTAATAGAACTGTAATGCTCTTGCTTATCCCTCTATCACTCTTGAATTCAGTTTTTCAAAAGAAAATCCGTTGCTCAAATGCGAACAACGGACCTTCTTTATTTGAACCAATGTAAAACATCCTCAGCAATCTCTTCCGGTCTATCCCAATGCATTAAATGCCCTGTATCTTTGTAAAGCTTAGTCGTAATATTAATACGCTTCTTAAATTCTACTATCTGCAATTCTCTTATTTCTAAATAATTATCGGGAAGATCACAATACAACAATAAAATATCGCTTTTAATTTTATGCGGTTTCAATGTTTTATACACCGTATATTGAAACTTAATTACACCTCTAGCGGTATCGCCAGTAGCATGCCATTTCACTTTACTATCTTCTTCTCTCATTAAATCATAAACCGCACGTTCTAGTAATGGTGACCATCTGCTGTAAGCCAGTTTTTCTGATTGGATGAATGTTTCTTTACTATCAAAAATATATTCATCAAAATCGTTTTCGTAATGGGTAATTTCTTCTTCTAATGATCGCGGTGGACACTCTCCTTCTTTCGCATCTTTATATAGATTCGCAAAATAATCCGCATTCATTTTGCCATGATGATAACCACCATCTAACAATACTATTTTATTCACTTTTTCTGGACATTCTGCTGCATAGTGAAGCGCAACACTTGCTCCCCATGAATGTGCTACTATATGAAAGGTTTCTTTTCCTATATGCTCAAGTAATGCTACTACCCAATTTGTTAAATGGGATGCACCGTAATCTTCATCCTTCTCAAAATTTTGGGTTTTCCCATGTCCAGGTAGATCAAACGATACAATATGATAGCTATCTTTTAAAAGTTCCGCTACTTCTATAAAACTTAATTTTGTACTTCCTAAACCATGAAAACAAATGATTTGAGGATTACTTTTATCTCCCCATTCACAAACACTTGCTTCATATTCACCAAATTCTACAAAAAAGTGATTCATTTTTAATCTCCTCTAATTATTATATGTAAATTAGTTTGAATGAAAAATTGTTTTTTCAGAATAAATAAATTCTACAAAATTACTCAAATCCCTTTTTCATAAATGGTCTTTATAGACTACGAAAGTTAGAAAGTACTAACCGCTTATCATTTCAGTTAATGGTTAGACTACATCTTCACACCTATGAAATGAATATAGTTTAATAATTGTACTATACGTTTATCATATGTGTGATGTTTCAGAGTTCTATCCAGTCCATTTTTTGCTATTTGTTTTCTTTCTTGTACATGTTCCAAATAATACTCCGCTTTTTCTATAAACTCCGATGCACTATTAAAAGTTTCTATTTCAACACCCGGTATGTAATGCTTTCCTACATCTGGGCGTATATCAGTTAATTGAAAAGAACCTACAGCATTAATTTCAAACGTCCTATTATTTACTGAATATGCTTGGATATTTGCAGCATTACAATTCAATTCCTGATCACTTGGTGAGCGATGTAAATTTATATTGATTTTAGTCGATACGTAAAATTGCAATGCATCCTCATACTTCGCAAGTGGCAGGAGTTGTATTTTCTCCTTTAACCTTTCATAATTCTTTAAATTCTCCCAACCAAATCCTACAATTTTTATGTTTTTTTCTGCTACATACTCTGAAATAGAATCAACAAAGGTAAGTCTATTTTCAAATGCTGTACCTATAAAACTAAGATCATACTTATATGTATCTTCTTTCTGAGAAGGTTTAAACACATCTTGATTTGCTGCTAACGGAAGATGAAACACATTCTTACATCCTAACCCTCTATAAAATTTGATACAATTTAAATCTTGCGTAAATATGTAATCATAATACGGCACAAGATGTTGTGTTACATCCGTATAATAAGGATCATCTGTCAGCCAAAGTCCAGTAGTAAATCCCGCATTCTTTAGGACTGGCATGATACTACTAAATTCTTCGCTTAAACCACTTAGTACCAAAATAAAATCAGGTTTCACTTTCAATGCGGTTTTTATAGCTTTTTCCGGATTCACCATAATGGTATTGCTATTTACCTTTTGTAAACTATTCAAAATTGCGGCTTCGATCATTGGATAATAAAAAGGAATTCCCGATTGAATAAATAAAATTTTCTTAGGCGTATTGTCTTTCATGTCATCTCCCCTATTTCTACATAATTAAAGTGCACAAAAATTAGCAGTCTTTATTCATTTTCATGGCCTCTTACTTTACATGTATAAGCACGGCTTATGTCCATTATGTTGAAGTTCCCTTATTTTAGAAGCTGTCACAAAGGGAATAAAGTTAGGTTATATTCAGCCCAATTATTAAACATAGAGAATGAATACAAAAAAAAAGAGCCTGCTCGTATAAGTTGGCTCTTTCTCTTTTACAATATCTAATACGCTATAGAGTATAAAAACATGGTTAAAATCAAATTATTTCCAAACAACTCCTCGCCGCTCGTATTCCATTCTATATTCAACAGCAGCTGCAATTTTAGGACTTGCGAACTTTTCCGTAATCCAAAGAGCTAAATCAAGTCCTGAAGTAACTCCTCTTGCAGTAATAACATTCCCTTGATCTACAATTCTATAAGGAAGAAGTTCTGCTCCATATTCACTCGTTTCACCCTGCGCCAAATGATGCATTGTTGCCTTTTGACCGTTCAATATACCGGATGCAGCTAGTAGCATACCTCCTGTACAAACTCCAGCAACAATCGTTCCTTCATTGTTCATCTCTCTAATCATTTTGGTTAAAATACCAAGCTCTGCTTGCTTTCGTACCCCATGTTCAGCTTTATGATTCCAGCCACCACCAGGTACAATTAACAAATCTGGACGATTATCCATGCGTAAAAAATCATGTAGTTTCACCGTCACTCCAAACGAAGTAGTAACTTCTTGTTTTGGCTCACTTGAAACGAATTCAACTGTAAACGGAGCCCCTTCTTCTATCGCTCTTTTCAGTACTTCAAAAGGTGCAAAGGAGACGAGCTCTCCAAATCCATCAAACAATACAATTTGTATTTTCATTTTTAGAACACCTCATATCGATTCTTATGTGAATCGCAAATTAGGAGAATGCATGTTATGTACAAATTAACAATGAAGATAGCCTTTCTCCTCTTACTCTATAAACTTCCAAATGTTCTTCTAATTTCCTCTTATCACTTATTACACTTAGTGTTTTCTTCACAAAATTCCAATTTAAACTACCGGATAACCATAGTAACGAAGAAAGTCTTTTGTAATCATTTGATGTTACAATATTATGAGCTCCATACCCTTCTAAAAATGCTCTAGCAACACTCGGACTTACTTCATGTGATTGTATTCCTTCTGTGCGAGAATACCACTTTAGTAAAAAGGCTAGTCCTTCAATACGATCAACATAGCCAATCGATTCAACATCTACAATTCCTTTTACCTTTTGACTTGATTCCCATAAAACATTCAAAGGATTTAAATCTGTCTGTACGATAAACTCTAATTCACTCGTATATGCGCACTCTATATGATATGTAGCGAGATCTATATACTCTCGTAATTCTCCACATGTGCTTGCCTTAGTTTCTAGCATATGAATAAACTGGGTATACCCATCCAAATGTGATTTCTTTTGAAAAATCGAACTTTGAAATGCGCAAGAAATATCATGTATCTTTCTTGCTTCCTTTCCAAAGGCTTTTGCAATATTTTCTGTACAATGTGTAATATGTTCTCCCTCAATCCAATTAGATAATACAAATCTGTATTGTTCATCAGCCCACGCGACAAGTGTAAATGGCTCTCCTGCCCTATTCTTGTTTATCTGCATAAAAGGAATTTCATGTTCGCGTACATAATACGTAAACCGTACTTGCTCCATCAGTTGTTCGTTTGATAACGCCCCAAAAGCTGGATTGATTGTTCGCTTGCTGTTTATAAATCTTGCGGAATATCGCTTTCCATTTACGATGATTTTATAGTGTAAATCTGTATGCCAACTATTCTTATGTAATTCTTCTTCCACTACTAATGTATGAATTTCTTTAAAATAATTCATTACTACATTTCTTATTATGTGTTTCATCCGATTCTCCTTACATGTAAAAATCCTCGATGATAGGTTTGTAAAATACATTTCATTTACTCAAAAGGAAAATAATATCCTACGTAATTAAACACATTTGTAAAGCCTACATTTTCTACGACAGCCACAGAAGGTTTATTTAATTCCATACAGTCCCAATATGGAATGATATCATTCTCCAAACACTCTTTTACGAAACTATGAGCTATCTTTTGAGCTAATTTTCTTCCTTGGTAACCCTCTATTGTTTCAATATCTATGCAGTGTATATTGTCAAAGACGAACCCCGAAAAACAAACACTTACAATCATGTTGTCAAAAACTATACAATAACCTATTCCCTCGTTAAAAAATTCATCCGTTGAGGACCAAAACTCTAAAATTTTCGATTGTAAAAACTCAATATTTTTCAATGAATCTCTTTGATTCTCATAAAGAGTTTTACTCATTTTCAACACTATATACCCATGTTCAAATTTAGGCTCATGATTCCCCACATAATCTTCTTCCTTTAGCATACACTCTTTGATTCCAACTCTTTAAGTTACGGTGCTGAAATATTCTTTCAATTGTTTTGTTCCACTTTGAATGATTTCCGATTCCTTCAAAGCAAGTTAGTCCAACCTTTCTAGCCTCAGGTATTATTACATTATCAATAAAGCTATTCATTTCATTATTAAATGTTTCATTTTCAGCATTGCCAATAAAAAAGAAGCCATCATTATTCCCTAACCAAATAAGTCCTGCATTAGGAGAAGAAATGTGATCTACAAATATACGCCCCGGATTCACTCCTGCAATTACAGCCTTTACTTCTAATTGACCTTTTGCATTTACTAAACCATTACATTTATAAAAATCATCCTTGTTCAATTCAGAAATCATATGTTCCGCCCCCCTGAAACTGCTCTATTTTAACTTTACCACTATGACAGAATATTCTCTATTTATTTTAATAGTTGTTTTAAATCAATAAAGGAAAGAGCCAATCCCCTATAAAATAGAAGATTGACTCTTTCCTTTATTTACTCCCCTGTTTCAGAAAATCGCTTTATACGTTCACCAATTTCATCACGAACCCGCTGAAACTCAGACCACTCTTTTCCTGCTGGGTCATCAAATCCCCAGTGAACACGATTTATGTGCGGAGGTGTCGAAGGACAAACAGAATCTGCGTGACTACAAAGCGTAACGACTAAATCAGCACGATTTAAAATGTTTGCATCAATTATATCTGATGTTTGATTTGTTATGTCAATATTTACTTCGTTCATTGCTTTAATAGCATTTGGATTCACTCCATGTGCTTCGATTCCCGCAGAATACACATTCCACTTATCCCCTAAATATTGTTTCCCCCATGCTTCTGCCATTTGGCTTCGGCATGAATTTCCTGTGCATAAGAAATAAATTGTCTTTTTGTTTTCCATGTTGTTTTCCACCTTTATTTTTAAATCATACTGGTTGATCATTAAAATATTTACGCTTAAACCAAAAAGCAACGTTTACAAGTGCAATCATGACAGGTACTTCAACTAAAGGACCGATCACAGCTGCAAATGCTGCGCCCGAATGAATACCAAACACACCAACTGCTACAGCAATCGCTAACTCAAAATTATTACTACCTGCTGTAAAAGCTAACGTTGTAGTCACCGGATAGTTTGCACCAATTTTTCTCCCCATAAAGAAAGAAACGAAAAACATTACAATAAAATAGATTAATAACGGAATCGCTATTCTTACAACATCTAATGGTACGCTAACAATCATTTCCCCTTTTAAGGAGAACATAACGATGATTGTAAATAGTAATGCGAGTAGTGTAAGTGGACTAATCTTAGGTATAAATACCTTTTCATACCACTGTCTTCCTTTTAACTTAACTAGTACAAAGCGTGTCAACATACCTGCTATAAAAGGAATTCCTAAATAGATACATACTGATTTCGCTACTTCTACCATTGTAATATTAACAATAGCACCTTCAATCCCTAACCATTCTGGAATGACTGTTACAAACACGTATGCATAAACCGAGAAGAATAACATTTGAAATACCGAATTAAAAGCCACTAAACCTGCCGCATATTCTTTATCACCATCAGCTAGATCATTCCAAACAATGACCATTGCAATGCAACGTGCTAACCCAATCATAATGAGACCAACCATGTATTCTGGTTTATCAGGAAGAAAAATAATTGCTAACACAAACATAAGTACCGGACCAATAATCCAGTTTTGTACTAAAGATAAAACTAACACTTTTACATCTTTAAATACTCGGCCCATTTCCTCATAGCGAACTTTTGCTAATGGTGGATACATCATGACAATTAAACCAACAGCAAGCGGAATAGACGTCGTTCCAACCTGTAATGTATTCAGTCCGTCTACTACACTAGGGAATACAAATCCTAAACCAATCCCAACAACCATCGCTAGAAAAATCCATAGTGTTAAATATCGGTCTAGAAAAGATAAACGTTTCATTTTATTTTCCATCTCCTATTAACAACAAGAATTTTTAGCTACCTCATTTGAAGTCGTGCAACAAGATGACTCTTCTATTTGATGAACATCACTATGTGCTTTCGTATAAAAGAATTCCCACTCATTCCCATCAGGATCCGTTACCCAAAACTTATCTTGAACCGCATAGCAACAAGTCGTATCCATCTCATCACGAGCGAAGAAACCTTCTTTTTCTAATCGTTCTTTATGTAATGTGATTTCTTCAGCTGTATCCACTTGGAAACCGAAATGATTTACCTGATTTCCCTTCACTTCATCTCGTACGTTCAGCGTAAAATTAAGCCCTGGCGTCTCTAATAAAAATTTTGCATAATCCGTTTTCACCTTAACTGGCGATACACCAAATACCTTTTCGTAAAACTCAATAGACTTCTCTAAATTCGTAACATTTATACCAACGTGAACATATCTCATACCTTATTCCTCCTCTTTATATGTCATTGATCAAGTTTTTTTGATTAATAGCGCAAAATTTTAACAACAGCTACCTTTTCCTGTTTTTCTAAAAATACAGCACAATTCTTCTGATAATAAATTATTTACTTCCGCATCATTTAAATCATAATAACTCCACGTACCTTTTGTTTCTTTTACAATTAAACCTGCATCTAATAAAATCTTTAAATGATAGGACAACTTAGATTGTGTCATTTCAAAAATCTCTGTTAAATCACATACACACGTCTGCCCCCGCTGGCAAAGTTCATACATGATTTCTAAACGCTTTTGATCCGCTAATGCTTTGAATTTTTTCTCATAGAGCTGGAAATTTTGCGCCACTGTAGTTCACTTCCCTTCATCAACTTTTTTTGATGTTTATAGTATATACGTAGATGAGTTCTATATGCAACTTATTAATCAAGTTTTTTTGATTTATCAAAAAAACTCCCTCGCATCATAACTTTGTTACAATTAAAAAAGACCATAGCCTTTTCAAAAATGAAAAACTACGGTTCTTTTTACAATTTAATAGTTACAATATTTCGGAGGAATGGAGTCTCTATAACTGTTTTAAATTTTAATTTGACCATTATAGAGTAGTGCCCCATCATCCTCAATCTAAGAAAAACAAATACCCCAATATGAGAAAAATCGATATAACTCTTCGGCAAATAAAGATAACTCTTGTTTTTGGTGCATATTCATAAAAAGCACGTCACCCTTTCTCATTAACATAAGAGAATGGTAACGTGTTTTTAATTTCAAAAATAGTTTAAATCCTTAAGTTGATGGTTGTGGGGCGGACCCCCAATAAGAACGGTATCTAAGGTTGTATGCGAGATGTTAGTTCCATTCCAAAGGCCTCAGCCGACAATTAACTCAAGTACCGGTTTCGGATGACCCCCATGTGATGAATTTCGTGTCCTGCAATGCCGTACGCGAGGGCGCGCGCCGTAATGCTTAGGTTGTTGGCTGTGCCCTTACGGGTCCACGCCTCCGCTGGTAGCCCGCGCAGCAATGTAATCGTTGATTGTCGTACGGCCCGGTAGTCTTCGGCCAATTGCGCGGTTGTCCAGCTTCCGAAAGGAGGTATGAATAATTCCTGATCGAAACCGGTCAAAGGCGTCTGGTCCCCTCTTGCGAACCGGAGCAGGCGGTAGGTCATGACGCGTTCCGCGTCTGTAATGTGGCCCACAACTTCTTTCAGTGTCCATTTTCCTTCCGCATACCGATATGCGGCCTGGCTTTCGGTCAACGATGCCAGGAGCTCGATCATTTGCTTTTCCTGGGCAAGCAGAATATCGATGATGTTACCGTCCGGCACCAAACGGATATATTCGCCGGAGCTCCCAGCGTATTCTTCTTCTGACGGTCTTTGATTCATGCGTAGTCACCTCTTTATGTAGATATAGAAAATTATAGCACTCGTCTATGTCTAATCAATTCGCGAAATGATAGCACTTCCCTTCTAATAATTGAGGATAATCAACTTTTTAGTAGGTCGGTCACCACACTATCCTGACTCGTTAGTACAATAAGTAATGCTAATCAATAATGCATAAAAATTATCTGTTATACAATACTTCGAAGGTATTAATATATATTGGATTATTCCGAAACATACATAAATACATTTTGTCGAAACTATTAAAAAGGGAGAATTTCTCTAGTTGAAGAATTAATAATTGTGTTACCAATATGTAAAAATCTCAATTTAAAACTAAAGGAGAACAAAATGGGAAAAATAATTGTATCGATGTACCTCTCACTAGATGGTGTCATGGAGAAACCAGCTTGGACTGCTCCATACTTCAATGAAGAAGTAGCAAAATTTCAATCCGATTTACTGTTTGAAAGTGAAGCGCTTCTACTAGGGCGAGTAACCTATCAAGGTTTTGCAGCTGCCTGGCCTTCTATGACTGATGAAGAGGGTTTTGCTGATAAGATGAACAGCATGCCTAAATTTGTTGCTTCAACAACTTTGGAAAAAACCGAATGGAATGCAAATCTTATCAAGGGTAATATTGTATAAGAAGTATCGAAACTGAAGGAACAGCCCGGTCAGAACCTTTTAATCTATGGCAACAGTGAGCTTACACAAACATTAATGCAACATGACCTCATTGATGAATATCACTTTATAGTCAATCCCGTTATCCTAGGGAGTGGAAAGCGTCTCTTTAAAGACCAGAACAATACAAAACCATTAAAACTTATAGAAACAAGAACGACCAGTTCAGGTGTCGTTATTCTTTCCTATCAGCCGGAGAAAAAAGAATAATTATTGATAAATTATCTTGTAAAAATTACACGGGTTAGTACTTTATCAGTCATACCTACATAAGCATTGGATATTCCATATGTTTGTCCTGTTTGGAGAGAGCTCATTAATACCTCCATATCTAGCTGTATATACTCTGTACCTTTCTTTATTCTTCCATCCTGAAAATAATCAGGTTTGCAATTTTTACAGCCCATACAAAGACAAGGATCCAGAGAGTAACGATAATAATGCCTGTTATCCAATTCTTTGGTTTGCTTGTTATCTGTCTTTCCTCTACCTTTCTTTTACAATCCTCCAACACTTCTTTAGGAATAAGTTTTAATGCCAAGTATACACCTAATGGTACAAGAATCAAATCATCAAGATACCCCAAGATAGGAATGAAGTCTGGGATTAAATCTATAGGACTAAAAGCATAGGCAACAACAAGCATTGTAAATAATTTAGCATACCAAGGGACTCTTTCATCTCGATATGCCAAATAAAGTACAAGAAGTTGTTTTTTTTAGTTTCTAGCCCATTTTTTCATTTTTTGTATGATAGATATTTTTTCTTCTGTTTCTATCGGTTTATTTTGAGTCAAATTATTCCTCTCCCATTTTATTACTACGTACATCTTCTCAGAATTGTTCTTATTAACTGTATAATAATTGCATAGCTACTATTGAGTCTAATACTTTATTTTAATAAAAACTATTTATAATATAAAACCTAATGATCAGTCTACATTTTATTAATCAATAAATTAGAAGGATAAGGGATAAGAAACACGTTTAAATCAACTAGGTTTAATCTAATCCAGTTTTCAAATGGGAACAAGCATGTGAGGGAGGGATCCCCAGATTTTCGTTCTGGGGTATTCTTTAATTTTAACCTGATAGACATAGGATATGTGTTGTTTTAAAGAAAATAGAAAAAGCGTATTTTGACTAGATGATCAAAATACACTTTTTTCTTTCTTTCTTTATTTATTTTGTAAAAGGTGTATAGGTTTAGCCGATAATGATTGTTTTGCTGCTATCCATACAACAATTATTGTTGTTATAACAGATAAAAGTATGCCTAAAATGGACCAAGTCATATCTATTTTCATCGGCATTTGGAATAAGAAGCGTAAAGTGATGCCTGAAAAGGCTAGGGCAATTCCAGCACCAACTAATCCAGCCGATAGGGAGATAATCGTGTTTTCTAATAAGATAGACTTCATCAAATTACTAGAAGACATACCAACTGTTTTCATAATAGCAACATCTCGTGTCTGTTGCATTAAGCGAATGACAACTTGATTTCCAATTGTAAGAACAGCTGTTAAAAATGCGAACAACGCTACAATTGAGAAGAAAGCACTTTGCATTTGAATAATATACTGAAGACTATCGATTGCTGTAGCGGCAATTGAATATGCCATTGCTGAACCAGGAAGTTTTTCATTTAATTCTGTTAATATAGCATTTGTTTTTTTAGGATCACTATCTAAGGAATAAGTAATTCGGCTTGGTTTCCCATATGTAGCTAATGTTTCAGTTGGAATACGGATGCCAACGGTTTTAACTACACCAGATTTAAAGAAACCTATAATTTCGCAGTTTATTAATTCATTTCCAATTTGAATGTCAACTGTATCCCCGACTTTTACACCTAATTTCTTATAGCTGTCCAAAAGAATTGCTTTTTTCCCCTTTGCATCCGATAGAGCTAAATCACGCCCTTCAGATATCATATAGGATCTAGAGTTAAGAGAGGTATCTACCCCTTCTATTGAAATTTTAGTTGAGCTAAAAAATTTATCATCTTTTATATTTTTCATGAATATAGATGCTGCGTCCACTCCGTTAATATTTTGGAGTCTTCCATCTAATTGATAACCTTTTTTCGATCCTTTTATGTCCTTAATAGATTGTAGCTGCTTTTCAACGTTCCCTTCGTCATGAATGGAACTTGTAATAAGGATATTTCCCATTGCCTCTCTTTCCAATTGACCTTGAACTGACTCAATTAAATTGTCTGCAAATACATGACTAGAGACAACAGAAACAACACCAATAGTTAAGGTAACTGCTAATAAACCATTTCGTTTACTTGTAGTAGCCATGTTGTGTAAAGCAAGAAAGAGGCTTTGTGGCATTATGCTTTTCATGGCGCCAATTAATCTGAATAATAAAGAATATATAAACCCTATAAATCGGACAAAAGTAAAAATAAATAACAGAACTGCAGTTGTAAGTAAAAGAGCAAGAAACCACTTAAAGACTGCGTTGCCATTTGTATTTGTTGTGAAAGCTATATTGTAAACATAAATAGAAAGAATGCCACAAGTAAATATAAAAAGTTGAAATTTCTTTTTAAATGGTAAAGCATAATTCACACTTGTGTTCTCAGTATCACGTAACATTTGAAGTGGTGATACACACATTCCACTTTTTACTGGTATCCAAGAAGCTAAGAAGGTTACAATTAATCCCACAATAATTGTTGTAAAAATTACGGACCATGAAATTCCCCAATGTAGCGGTAGTGAAAGCACGTCTGCTAGATAGGACGTCAGCCAAACACTAGCTAATAAGCCGAGTACAATCCCACCAACTGTTCCGAGAATCGCTAGCCATAATGCTTCTAATAGAAAATATTGAATAATATATTTAGTTTTCATTCCTACGGACTTCATAACAGCGATATCATGCGTACGTGAAGCAATAATGACTTTCATTGTATTAGAAGTAGTAATAGCGGCAATTCCAAGAGCTAATATACTGAAAAGCTGAAGAAATGGTAACAACATCCGTAAATCTTTCTGTTTCTCTAGCTCTTTATCCTGAACATCTATTACACTACTTTGTGGTAATTGTTTTTGAATATTCTTTTTAAAAGAAGAGATATTAACATTTTCATTTAATAAGATTAATGCTTCATTAATTGTGCCTGCAGGTACATTTAAGAGCTGCTGTGCTTGATCTAAATGTAAATAGGCAGTTCCAAAAATCGAAGCATCGCCATAGGATTCTTGGACACCTTCTACTAAACCACTAATTTTATAAGAGGTCATTGCCCCAGTAAAACGGTTAGGAATCTCAACTCTATCTCCTACTTTGACTTGCAAACGGTCAGCTGTATTTTTGGAAAGTAGTAGTTCATCTTTATGTAAAGTACGAATATTAGGAAACAGATTATCACCAAAGAAAGGATAGTGGTTCGTTTCAATTCCCTTTACAATTAAACTTGTTGTTTTCCGATCAGATTTGACCATACTTTGACCTAATAAAGAAGTTGTGAGCGCTTTCTGTTCTTCTTTAGGAATGGAAGAAATAAGAGTTTCGCGATCCATCGGTTTTAAATAGGATTGAACTGACACATTCCCTCCTAAAAGAATTTTAGAGGATTCGTGAATAGATCGCGGAACCAACTCTACCAACATAGACATAGAAAAGAAACTAGCTACTCCTATTAAAATACTGAACACAGTAAAAAAAGTTCTTAAACGATTACGTGCTAAACTACGTAGTGCAGATTTTAGTAGCATGGTGTTATGCCACCTTCTTGCTCACTAGATTTTGTATGGTCGTTAAAGGTTTCTTGAACGAGGAGGCCATCTTCCATTTTTAAAACACGATCTGAAAGTTTTGCCACATGCGTATCATGTGTAGCAATAATAAACGTCATCTGGAGTTGGTCACGTAGTTGAAAAATTAAGTCCAAAATATTTTTTCCTGTTTTGGAATCTAAGTTCCCAGTTGGTTCATCAGCAATAACAATGGCTGGATTATTTATTAATGCACGAGCAATTGCTACACGCTGCTGTTGACCTCCAGATAGCTGGCTTGGTAAATGATGATATCGTTCTTTCATCCCAACAAGGTCCAACATTTCCCTAGACTTTGTTATCATTTCTTTTTGGCTTCTTACTCCAGCGCACATAAGTGCCATCATAACATTTTCTTGAGCGGTCATTGTTGTGATTAAATTATACGATTGAAAAACAAAACCAATCTTTTTTGCACGGAAATCAGCTAGCTTTTCTTCTGACATGGAGGTAATATCTTGTTGTTCAATAATAATACGTCCTTCGGTAGGGGTATCCAATGATCCCAGTATTCCAAGTAGTGTGGATTTTCCGCTTCCACTAGGACCAATAATACTAACAATCTCTCCAGAATAAAATTTAGTGCTAAGCCCTTTTAAAATTTGAATTGTTCCTGCTTCGGTTTCATAAGCTTTCTTGATTTTTTCTACTTGAAGGATGGTTTGTTTGTTTATCATCCTTTTCCCTCCCGGCCCTTTTAAATTTTAATGTAAAGACAACTATTGTTCTAATTAAAACTATAATTATTACAATAATGGCACCTTTTGCATTTCCCCATGTGAACGAATCTAGCGATGTGAATAAATAGATGGTATATCGAAGAATGAACCAGATAGCAGTGATAACTGAACAAAAATATATACTAGCATATGTAAGAAATGCTATTTTATAGTGCCTGTTCATCCTCTTAATTGTATCATTAAATTGCTTTCGATAATCAGGCTTGAAAAAAAAGTATCCCAGGAGACCACTTTTCACCAATTGGAAGGTTCTAGTATGCAAGTTTGCAATTCCTAGAATGTCAGTAAGAACCCAAAAACCGTCATATTGTAAAAATGGATATAAGTTATATAGAACTGTAATGAGTATGAATTGATTTGCTACAAAAAATTCCTGGAATCCTGAAATAAAATAACACAACTCAAATAATATAAATATCCATAATTCAAAGTAAATTCCGCCCAGGTCAATAACTACTCTTTGTCGTCTAGGCAATCGCCAGGTATCACTTAAATCAACAAATAAAACAGGCCGCATCATATAAAGACCCATTCCGACGTCTTTAGGTTGTATTTTATATCGATAAGCAGCAACTATATGACCAAGTTCATGGACAATCATGGAAAATAATAGCAGTAAAATTGCAATAGTAAATTTATAAACAGATCCAAATGTGTTTGATATATTTTCAGTATTAGCCTGAAAAAAATAATGTATTAGACTTATACTGAAGAAAATACTAAATAAAACAAATACGCCCCGAAAGAATAAGAATTCGAAATATTCGGATGCCTTTTTTAAGTAAGAAGCGTGGAAAATTGCTATTCTAAATGTAATTGCAGAGTGATGAGATGCTTTTTTTTCAGAACCAACTAAAACCCCTTTTGGTAATAGATGTTCATTTATCAGTTCTGTTAACTCATTTATAGTAATATTGCCATCGTGATTCGTTTGTACCATTGTACATATATCCCCTATGGATGTGGTTCCATCCATATAATTGAATAAATTTCTCAGTGATTCAGTGACTTTTAATTGTAATCCGTTATCAAATTTTATTAAATAACGAGGCCCCTCCTCCCAAACATCCATATTATAAACTTCGTATGGAATTAACTTTGGAAAGATATTTTGCGATGCTGTCAAATTGATCACATCCTTTAAGAGAAAGTAACCCCACAATGGTGAAGGTATTTGTGGAGTTATATCTTTTTATTTAATTAGTTCTAAAAAGGCAGTTTCATTTTTCTTAATATAAGTCGAAATGGTTTGATGTGAATCATTACAGTAAGGTTTATTAATGGCACCATTTCGCATTAAATTAGCATAAGCACATCCTCCACCACAAAATAGTGAGATACTACAACTACTACACTGTTCGGAGTCAGTAATATCTTGATCCCAAATAGCATGCTTATCAGCATCTAAATTGTATTCAGGAAAAAAGGAACCCACTGCAGTTTCTGGCTTACCTACGGCCTCAGGACAAGCGTATATTAAACCTTCCGCACCAAATGCATAGAAACGCTGTTCTCTCGCACTACATTCTTTAAAATAAGGTAAACTATGCATGACAGAAGAGCAGGAATCAAGTTCACTTACCTTCTCCCAGTCAAAAGTTCGTATGGATTGACGGATTCTAGAAGTACGAATGTTAAGGTCTGTACCCAGTTTTGCGTTAAATTTATCCATAAATTCTTCTAAATCTCCGAAAATATTATAAATTTCGGCGAGTAATTCATGCTCTGGAAGGTGATTTGGTAGATTATCTCCGTAATGATCAGTAACAGGAGATACCTGCCAACCAAAATTAGGATAAGTATTCCAATGTTGATCTTCGATAAAGGTTGCTAATTCTTTTACATATGCAAGATTATCTTTATTCACATTAGTACGTAAGCCTACTGCGAAACCACGCTCTAATGCTAGTGAAATATTAGCAGCAATTCGATCGAATGTTCCTGTGCCACCAGCTGTAATACGTCGTTGATCATGAATATGTTTCGGTCCATCAATAGAAATTTGAAAATAATCCCAGTTCTCTTTGTAAGGCTCTAGAAAATCTAAGAATTCATGCAAGAATGTACCATTTGTAATGGCGTACATACGAAAACCGTATTCTTCTATTCCACGTTTAACAACTTGTTCAACTGTCTTTCGAGTTGTTGGAAGCAATGGTTCACCACCATATAACATCATGCGGTGGGTTGCATTCTCAAATCGACCACGTTCATTCTCCATAGACAAAATTTTATCAACTGCTTGGAACATTTTGTCTACTTCAGCAGGGGTTAAAGCATGTGAAATTTTATGTATTTCATGACCTTGGTAACAATAAGGACATCTAAGGTTACACATATATGTTGTGCATACGTTGAATGTAACTCCGGAATTACTATTTGCTAAAGATTCAGTCATCCGATCACGAATAATAGTAAGTTTATTTAATTCTTCATCACGGTCATTAAAAAGATAGCCACGTTTTGTTAAAAATGAGAGAAGTTCTTCTAATTCAGGATAAAGAGTTAATTTTTTATTACGCTTAATATCATCTAATACTTTTTTTATGTCTGTATTAATTACATCGAGTGCGCCACTTAGTGAATTGATTAGAACATAATTTCCATCAGATAATTTATATGTTGAATTATAGGTACTTGCTATCATAGCTTAGTTCCTCTCCTTATATTGAAATCTCTTCTTTAATAGTTTTTAAATATTCGAAAACCTGTTTATCTGTTTGTGGACAGTTTGGTTGATTCAAGTTCCCATGAACTATAAGAGCTTCAGCAGCACACCCTCCTCCACATATAGGTGATGAGGCACAAGATTTACATTGTGGAATGGTAAAGGAATTGAATTGTTTCCACTTTTCCCACTTCCAATCTTGGCGAGAGAATTTAGGGAAATAATCGCCGATTTTGAACTCTGATCTTCCAACTAAATCAGGACAAGCATATATATGGTTATCAGGTCCAAATACAACTCGTTTCCCTTCAGCAGATTCACAATAGACTATATTGGGAACAACCATTTCAATTTTGTTTTTTAATTCTGAATCTAACTGCATAATTGGTTTAAAGAAACGGTACATATCAGCTCCGAAGTTAAGAGATTTTTGTTTTTCTAATTTTTCAAAATCAGGAATATTTTTTTGTAATTTTTTTACGATTTCATAACCCTTCATTAAATCTTCTCCTAAGCCTTTACATGTATGATCTGTGACAGGCGAAAAAGAAATTGAGAAATTTTCATTTTCAAATAACTTGTTTTTTTTGTAATAGTCTACAAGAAGTGAAACATAATCAATATTTGTTTGGTCTATATTGACTCTTACAATGGTACGAATACCATGATTAAGTGAATCACAAATACCTTTTTGAATTTGATCAAATGTACCTTGACCTCCCGTCATAATACGTCGTTGATCATGAATATTCTTCGGTCCATCAACTGTAACCATAATACTCAGTCGATCACGGTAGTTTTGGAAAATCTCTACAAAAGAAGAAAGGTGATAGCCATTTGTATTGCAACCAATTTTGAAGTTACGCTTAACAGCTTCTTCACAGATTTGTTTGACTATTTTTTTGGTAAAAGGAAGGAGTGGTTCGCCTCCAAAAAGGTTAATCATACCGATTTTATAACCACTTTCTTTATGAAAGATGTCTATGGCTTGCATAACTGCTTGGAGTTGTTCTTCGGTTAAAGCTGTTATTTTCTCATGAAGGCTATGGCTTTCAAAACAATATGGGCAACGAAAGTTACATGTATATGTAGGGCAAATAACATACTGCATTTCATTTCCAGCGTCCACAATATTTTTAGCCTGCCATAGTCTATGGTCCCGATCCTCTGTGTTCTTAAATACGTAACCTCTATCAATTAAAATTTTAGTAGCATTTTTCTCTTCGTTAGTTAAATTTTCGTAATCTCTATATGACAATGTATCGATTAAATTAATTAAGTCATGAGAAAAAAAATCTACAGCACCAGTTAAGGTATTAATCATTAGAACTTCCTCGTTTAAAGGATATCGTAAATGATACTTGTTAATAATCATCAAATCACCCTTGTATAATTATTTTCTGTTCTTGCTAGGCAAGAACAGAAAATAATGAATTTAATAACTAAGTTTATTAAAAGATATAAGTATTTCGAGTGTTTATTTACTGTAAGTATAAATTAGATTTGGAAGCAACAATTAAAACAGCAATTATCACAACAAATTGAGCAGTTGAAGCATTTCATTTCATCCCTGTTTTCAAGTGTTTCCATTTGATCAGCTAACTTTGTCCAAAGCTGTTCATTGTCATTAACTGAACGGATTTTAAAAGATTTTTTTTCCATTTTTAAATCCCCCTCTTTTATAGTTGCTTTGTTTTCATATAAAGTAAAATGAAAGTGGATTCTGATATAAAATAGCTTTATGAAAATAAGTTGATAAACATTAAAAATTACTTTGCTGTACCAGAAAACTTCCATTATTTGGAGCCGGCTCAATAATTATAATAAATGGAATCATATGTAATTAGCAACTTCAAAATTCGGAATATTTCGTGACAGATTTTTCAGATATTAAAGTATAGAAATGGTGTTATAAAGCTCACAAACATTCAAAAATACATAAAGAAATTCGTTCTCCTGAAAGAATAAGAGTAACCTGAACTATCTACAGAAGGGACGGATTGTATGATAACCTTTTTTTCATGAGTTTTGTGGTTTATCATTTGTGCTTCATATTTCTACTTTTTCACGTATAGGTGCTTGGTTTCGAGAAGAAGGCATTCCTCTGCTTCACGAACAGGTACTAAAAGAAATTCATCGTGATTGATTCCTTGTGCTTTAATTAAAAGTACCGCCATTGTACCTACAAAACAACAATTGTGTGATAATTATATTTTTTTCATTTCCTCTTTAATCTCTTGATAAATATCCATCATTATATTGTTATCCCCATAGCAAAGTATCATTTCATTCTACTATGAAGCATTCCTCCTCTTTTTTAGATAGAAAAAGAGAGTCCCTTTATAGGCACTCTCTTTTATGTATATCCTCTATTTTTAATCGATTACGATTTCATGTATATTTAGCATGTTTAACTTTTCTTTATAAAAACTCAGTACTTTTTGAGCATGTTGTATAGTCATTAATCTATCTTGAACAGTAAGTGATTCAAAATACGGATAAACGAATATCTGTAGCATAACCATTTAGCTGCACGCACTGTTCTAAAATCAATGAGGATTCCTCATCTAATTTCCGACACGATTTGTGCAGCATTAAAAGGTTATGAGTTTTTGGGACTGTTCTACCGTTTAGTGCAATCTTATGTTCCATAGTTACGGTACGACTAGCACGTTCTAGAAACTCTTCTGGCCCATACACTAAAATATCAACTTGTGTTTCCATAACATCGTAAATACCCCAATTGATACGATTAATGACTCCCCTTTTTCTTGCTCCTACACCTTCTACAACAATACAGAGATCAAATTCACTGTCTTCATTTGGTGTGCCATATGCATGAGAGCCAAAAAGGATAATTTTTTGGACAGAAGACACAGTTTCACGAATCTTTTGAACCAATAGGTCCAATTCCCTTTGTACTTCTTCGTTAATCCGAATCACTCCTCGGATAAAGTAATTATATTGACGTTTAAGTATATTATACATGCGTTGCTCTTCTCCTTGCTATTACATATTTATTTTTATATTGTTCTCTTGTTTCCCAACGTTCTGCAATGCTTGATAACATTCGTATACCTGCTTAAAATCCTGTAAGAATCCATCATCAGAGATACTATGAAATCCTTTGAAGTTCTTTCTACACCAATATAAGAGATTAAATTCATCCTTAACTAAAAAAGAATCTGGATTGAAATGAATAAATGCCTCTGCTATACAAGCCAGAAGCAATGGTATCATTTCAGCATCCTCTTTTGATAAATCCAGTACAGATACAACGGTATACTGCTTATATTGATAGTATTGTGGCGGGACCCCACATCCATCAACTTGAAGGCTTTATAATGCCCCTAAAACAAAAAAATTACGTATTTTCACCTGAAGATGCCCATTTTCTCGTTTTGGTGTATTTGCTTTTCTTAGCTTGATTGGCATGGGGTGGGACCCCAAACAGTACGATTTTATTTCAAAGACACAATGATCTTACTACACACTTTTTATTTATCCCACACTCTCATATGCTAGTATTACTATTTTTTATTACTAATGTTGCCGTTTCACTCGGATGGCTAAGAGGAAAATGATGGCCATATGGAACAAAATCAACCTTACCAAGATGCGATGGAGCAGAATAGCCTCTGTCATGATCCCCCCAAATAATGTGAAGATTATACTTTGTTACTCCATTGAAATCACCTTGATCGTGTTTCAGTAGTAAACTGTTAAGCTGAACCGTAGTATTTAAAATTCTAGGGGAAGTAAAACTGTTACTTATTTTTTCAATATAATGTTCGGGGATGCTCTCCATACTTTCAAACAAACCATTACTTAGTAAATAACGCCCTATCAAATTAGTAGTTGCTAATTTTAATATCCATTTGTTCATAAATTGAGGAACATTTAGCGATTTAGCATTTTTTTTAGCAACAGGTGGCTGAAGTAAAGTGATTGCATACTTCTTATCCATGTACTCTTGTACCAATGCTTCCAGAAGAATAAACGCACCGAATGAATGTCCAATTAGATGTGCACCATTCGTAGCTTTCTCCAATAACTTTTTCACTACATTCAAATAGATATCTAGAAGATTGTTCTCTCGTTTAAAAGGAGAACGTCCCAAACCTGGAAGATCCAAGATCCATACAGGTTGACCAGTTTTTTCATGAAGCTCTTGTGCTAAAGGAAATAAATCCTCTCCATCACTCAATAAACCATGTAATAAAATAAACGGTTTACCCTCTCCTTGTAATTGGTAAAGGGTAGTGTTATCGCATAATGTTCGTTTAAATAAATGATTATGCTGGCCATTTTGATACATCATTCGATAATCCAGATCAGCTACTACGGCAGGGAGAAATTTCATTACACTCGTCTTCTTAAACCAATCTCCTCCCATAATTTTTTTCGCTGAAACATTTGAAAATTTTCGTTTTGTAATAAAATTCAGTCCATCAGAAGGAATTTTTGTTATTTTACTTACTCCACTATTCATAATTGCTTTCATAAATGGCATTGGAACAGAGATTTTTGGTGCCCTCATATTCATACTTTCCGACATAATACTTAATAATTCAGCAATGTTTTGATCGTGCTGTTTGTCTTCAACAAGTGTATATGTTTGAATAGTCGGTTGCTCCAATCTGAAAACCTGCACAATAAACTTCGCAAGCTCATCGTTTGAAATAAGTGGTAACCTATATCCCTTACCTCCAGGAATCACTGGCATGAGCCCTCTTCGCATACTCATCACAAGCAAACCTAATCCTGCTATCTGCTCTGTACTCCCTGTTTTACTACTACCGACTACAGTTGGCGGATTAATTACAGAAAGCGGATAACCTACTGCTGATGCCTGCTGACGGATATAAAGATCTGCTAAAAATTTTGTTCTCTCATATGGATTTTTTATTTTCAAATAATTGTTTCCTTCTTGAAACACATCAATTGCAATCTTGCTATTTTTATCATCAAAGGGACTCATATAACCTACAACATGAATAAATTGTTGCAAGCCCTTCAATTGATGAATACTTTTAGCTAATTCACTAATATGTTTGGCGCCATTTAAAAATACGGACGCTGCCTCTTTACTTGTCGCTTGAATATCCATGGAGCCTCCTGCGTGAATAATCACATCCGTTTTCAATACCCTCTCCTTATCTTCAGCACTTAGACCTAAATCTATTTTCGTCAAATCACCTTCAATAAAGTGCATGAATGCCTTTTTTAAGCTGCCTCTTTCTTGAAAAATGCGTATGGCTTGACTTTTCGACCTTACTAAAAGAAGAATTTTAACATCCTCTTTGGCTAATTCTTTCACTAATTGCTTTCCAATAAAGCCTGTTCCACCAGTTAAAAATACTGTTCTCATATAAGACCCCCTTTTTAGTACTACTTGGTACTAATTTGATGTAAAAAAAATGCTTCTTTTATCGAAGCAATTTAAAAAAATGATCTGCTGTTTTCGTGATTACAGTTGCATCCTTCAATGTTTCTGAAATAAATAACGCCCCTTCAAGATTTGTAATAAAAAGTGATGCAACCTCATCAATATGAATCGTATTTCTGAATTCTCCATTCTCTATCCCTTGTTTAAGTAATAGAGAAACTTTCTCTTGTAATCCTGTAAAAAAAAGACCTATTTTTTCTTTTATTTGCGTGGCCTGTGTAGGACTTTGAATATAAAGAGTAATAAATGGACAGCTCCCCTTATACTCTCTCGACTGAACTCCTTGTGCTAATTGCTTTAAAAACAGTTGGATACGATCTTCAACTAAAAATTGGTTCTGAGAAATTACGTCATCAATTGCAGATTGATACATTTCAATCCAATAATCAACGACCCCTTCTAATAATACTTCCTTATTAGAAAAGTGATAATACACATTAGACTTTGAAACTTTGCTTACACGTACTAATTCATCCATACTTGTATAAGCAAACCCTTTTTCTAAAAATAATGTTGCAGCTACTTCAATCACACGTTTTTGATTCATTAATTTTATCTTTGTCATAAATAGAACTATATAGTACTAATTTAAACATTGCAAGTATTTATGTTAATTTTTAAAAAAGTTTGATTAAAAAAGTTCCACCATTCATCATGTTTAAAACGAGCCAATGCTCTGATTTTATCCAGTATTGTAATGCCGCTCCTGAAGTAACAGATTTATATCGAATTAGCGGAGAATTTAATTATATGATGAAGGTCATGAGCGATTCGATGGATTCTCTCGCTGCATTTTTAGACTCTTTAATGCAATTCGGCTTATCGTCTCCTTTAATTGTTTTAAAGAGTGAGTTTGAGGAGAAATTGTCGTTCTAATAAAGAGATACATATTATCCTCCGCTAACAGTAAAAGTTTTTCCTTTATGAGAAAAACCAACAAAATTAATGATTATTAAACAAAAAAAGAACATTGATTTTCAATGTTCTTTTTTTATATCTCTACTTATTAATTAAATTGCGCTGCGAAAAGAGCACCTTAATCCCCTTACCCCTGATTCCTCTGCGCCTCTCTAAACTCCTCCTTCACCTTCTCTAACAGCCCTTCTTCCGTAATTAATCGATACGCCGTATTTGCTAATGCTTTTGCCGATGTAATTAATGCTTTGTCTCCTAATTCTGAACGTGCTGCTTCTCTAAATTCATTCGTATGTGCAATTAAGTCATCTGGGCCGATTTTAATGTACGGATGAATGGTCGGTACGACTTGGCTTACGTTTCCTGCGTCGGTTGAACCAATGCCTAGTCTTTCTTTACGGTTTACATCTTCACCTAGTAATTCTAATTCTTCGGCTACAATATCGTTATATGTTTTTGTTACGAGTAGTTCATCGATTTCATTTTGGAATTGATGGATTTTCACTTTTGCGCCTGTTGCTAACGCTGCTCCCTGAGCAATATTTTTTACTTTTTCTGTTACTTCCGCACATCTTTTTCGCGTCGCTGCACGGATGAAGAATCTTGCTGCGGCGTAGTCAGGAATAATGTTAGGTGCTTTTCCGCCTTCTGTAATAACACCATGAATCTTCACATCTGACGGAAGTTGTTGGCGAAGTGCGTTAATACTGTTGTACAGCTGAATCACCGCATCTAATGCGTTAATTCCTTCTTCAGGTGAAGCTGCAGCATGAGCTGTTTTTCCGTAAAAATGAAAATCAAGTGGATCGACTGCTAGTGAAGGACTCGTTGTCGCTGTTTTCCCACTCGGATGAATCATAAGCGCCGCATCAATATTTTTAAATAAGCCTGCCTTTACATAACTCGATTTTGCGCTACCGTTCGGTCCGCCTTCTTCAGCTGGTGTTCCGAATACGACAACTTCCCCGCCAATTTCTTCAAGCGTTTCTGATAATGCAATTGCTGCCGCAACGCTAATTGTGCCGATTAAGTTGTGACCACACGCATGGCCTAGTCCTGGCAAAGCGTCATACTCCGCTAAAAATGCGATTGCTGGTCCTTGTTTCCCAGAGCTTTTTCGCGCGATAAATCCCGTTTCATGTCCAGCTATATTGTGCTGCAGCTGAAATCCTGCACTCCCTAGCAATAAACTCAACGTTCTTGATGCGTAAAACTCTTGGTTACCAATCTCCGGATTCGCATGAATATCGTGACTTGTTTCTATGTACTTTTCCTTATTTCTTTCAATACTCTCTTCAATTGTTTTTCTTTGTGACGTTACTCCTGTCGCTCCCATTTTTCTTCCCCCTTATATTTTCACATAAAAAAGCCTCTTTCTAAAAGATAGAAAGAGGCTTCTGCATATACAGTCAAAATGAGCTTCTTTCTTATCTTTCAAGTTACCTTGCTGGAATTGGCACAGTATTCATAACGAATCCGCTGCCGAGGTATCATAGGGCCAGTCCCTCCACCTCTCGTGATAAGAATTTTCATAAAATTATATTAAATTACATTCATTCTAAGTTCATTTTAAATAAAAGTCAAGGAATTCCTATCCGAATTTACCGGATATCTAAAAATCCTTTTAATACACCAATTGTCTCAGGTGCTTGCAGTCTCGCACATACGTACGGGAATTCCGTACTACCTTCAAACATCATTTGAGATGTGAGTGGTGCGCCTGCCCAAAAGATTTCATCATCGATTACGATAAACGGGAATGCTTTATTTTGCCTTTGTAACTTTACATTTTTCAGTGGAACTGGTCCATCACTATACACTGTTATTTGCGCATTTGTACGCATTAATGCTTGCCATACTCGCTTATCCACTTGCTTTGTGCTTGGAAGTGAAATAATAATCTTTCGTTTTGCAGCTAAAATATCTTTCAATAAACCTTTTGGCTCTTCAAGATTCATTTCCATAAACCAGCGTAAACGTTTCGAAATTTTCCGCTCCCATAATTGTCTTGATGTCGTACGATCATACACATCTCCGTGACGTTCTATATGAGCTGTTAATTGTGATAACGCTTGTTTTCTCGAAAGGTTTTTACGCATATAATGACAATCTGATAGTTGAATGAACTTCCCTCTTGCCCTTGTCACTGCAACGTTGACGAGGCGATGATTTTTATGGTCAAAGAATAACACGCCAGGTCGTTCTTGCGGATAACTATCTACTGTATCAAAAATCATCATATCCCTTTCAGAACCTTGGAACTTATGAACCGTTGCTGCTAAAACAGGTATGTGACGATACTTCGTTTTTTGCAACATTTCTCTCATACACGTTGATAAGAAGCGGGATTGCGCTCTGTAAGGTGTAACAACACCGATCGATTGAACACCGTCTAACAGTCCGATTAACATCATTTGCATCGCTACTAAACCAGACATAATGTTAAAACGAGAACCAGAAGCAGCGTCTTTTAACGAAAAAGCTCCCATTAAACTCATATCAAATAAAACACTCGCCTCATTTGCGAACGGTTGTAGTTTTGCAAGTTCTTTACGCTCTGAAACAGACGGATGATCGTATACTCTATTTTTATAAATAAACGAGTTTGTAAATTTAGATATATCCGCATGCATACGTCTTTGTTCCTGCAGCATAAACAGGTTCGGGTGTGCTTCTGATTTATTAACAGACTCAACAATCCCGGCATGGTAAAACATATCTTCTCCAAGCCATTTTCGAACGAGTTCATGGTTCGCCATCGCAATTGGAGGTAACTGTAAAAAGTCACCACAAACGACGATACGTTTTCCAAGTGATGCAGCTAATGCGATTTGTGGAACATATGCCATACTTACTTCATCTACAACAACTAAATCAAATGTACGCTCATAAATAAGTGAATCAATGGCACATTTCGATAAAGTTGCGCCGATTACTTTCGCATTTTCAATGTATTCTTTTTCTACCTCTTTAATTTTCGCTTTTTGCTTTCGAAGATCACTTTCAATCTCTTGTATACGCTTCTTATCAGCAGAAGTCGCTTTATATGATAAAATCTTTTCACGAAGATCTTGTCGTGTTTCTTCTAAATAGAGTCTTTCTTCTCCCCAAGATCCGTTCGTCGTTTCAACTAGCTTCGACGCAAGTAACGTTTCATGATTTCGTATATGTTCATGCTGGCTATAACCGTAACGAACAATTTCGCCAGGCGTCCATTTCTTTTTCTTTTCAATTTGCTTCGTTACTTCGCTCATTAATACGTCCACTGCCGCATTACTATGAGCTAATACAAGTACCGATTTTCCTTTTTGGTAATGAGCCGAAATAATACGTGATAAATTGTAAGACTTCCCTGTTCCAGGCGGTCCCCACACGTACGTCGTCGGATTGTAAAATGAACGATACGCCAATTCATTTTTCGGATTTTTCATCTTCTCAATATGCTTCGGACTACTCGTCCCATCAACAAGACGCTTTATACGATTACGTTTTAGCTTATCTTTACGCGCTTCTTTTAATCGCTCTTGTAGTTGCTCTAACAATTGCCACGGTTCACTATATAAAACCGCTTCTCGTATTTCACCTTGTATATAATCATTTAATTTCAATTCTATTTCTAATCCATGTACAGATAATACTTCTCCTGTCGCTTCCTCACCATCGAACTCAATTCGAATCGGTGAACCTTCCGGTAAGCTTACTTCCGAAATAAGCTGAAATACGTATACTGTACTTTCATAATCTGTATATAAAAAACGACCGTTCATTATAGAAATTTTACTACCACCTATCGTTTTCCAATGTTTAATTTCATACGCTAATGCATAATGCCACTCTTTCATCGTTTCCGATAATGAAGGAGTTTGAGTAGGTGTATTCATCGTATAATCTCCTTCCTTCTCCCCAAACATACTTTCTCACTATACCATATAACACGCTAAAATTTGTAAGGTTTTTATCTTGCTTATTTTCTTAATTTTCAATAACATATTGTATATAATTTTCAGAAAGAAGGAATCTACATGCCAGTTAGAAGAATTGAACACGTCGGACTTATGGTTGCAAACCTAGAAACATCTATCGCATTTTATGAAGAAGTAGTTGGCTTACAACTCATTAAACGTATGGGACACCCGAATCCAGACTTAAAACTCGCTTTTTTAGGTGTGGAGGAATCAAAAGAAACGATACTCGAATTAATTGAAGGCTACAACTCTTCCCTTCCGGCAGAAGGAAAAGTACATCACATTTGCTTTAAAGTGGATTCATTAGAGGATGAAATCGAAAGAATACAGAAACACGGCGTAACCTTCCTACTAGGAGAGGAAATTGAAACATTACCAGATGGAACACGTTACATATTCTTCGCGGGTCCTGATGGAGAGTGGATTGAGTTTTTTGAGACGGAGAGATAAAGGAATATTTTAATAATAGAACCAGATTTTATAGTAAAATAAATACCATGGTATGAATGTACGTTTTACATATGAACCCAATAAACCATGTGCTTATAGAATTGAGAAAGACTTTAAAACAAATAAGTTATATATTTTAAGACAGTAATACTCCAAGCAATATAGTTAGAACGTCAGGAACTTAAATGATTTAAGATTCAAATATGGGCAGCCCGACCCCCGCCTAACTTCTTTGCTTTCGCCGAATTTTGAGGTGGGGGTCTTACTGCCCATTAAAGCGGGATAAAAGTTAAAGTATACGACTCAGGAAAAGAAGGTTTTGTAGTGTGCTGCGCATTCAAGAATTAATTCTTACGTAGGGAGTGCTTATATGAAAAGATTGAAACATGTAATATTGCTATTATTATGTTTCTTATGTCTAAGTGGTTGTAATCAAGAAAATGGAGCTGAGATACAAGAATATATATAAAAAAAAACACGGTATTGATGTTGTTGTAACACATTGGAGCCCGATAAATGAAAATAATGGGGGTGATACCTACCATACTGTGCAAGAAAAAAATAACAAATATCTAAAATTCCGAGTAAAGGTACAAGGTCTCCTCTATTCATATCCAGTAGGTGATGAATACCAATATGGAAAAAAAACATATGAGGAATATAAGAAATTCAAACCAATACTAGAAGAAATAAAAAAATTAGGTTACGTGGAATCTGAAACGGAAAATGTTCTTCAATATATTTTAGATAATAAAAATCCAGATGAAGGAAAACCAACTAATGAATTATTATTAACTTTACAAATGAGTAACGAGATTGACTTTAGCCAATTGGATTCAGTAGAATTAGATAGTTTATATGCTCTATTTCAACTCATTCAGAGGAATAATAAAAAGATAACAGAACTAGAGATTAAGGATCAAAATGGTGAATCTTTAGGTGGTCCTTTTAAAAATGTACAAAACATAATAACAAAAGAAAAATTGTTACAAACAATGAAATCTACGATGTCAGATGCCATAAACAAATATTAGGGAAATTGGATTAGAGCACACACCACAGTAGAGACGAGATTACATGAAATGCTAAACAATTGATTTGCAATTAAAAGTATTACTTATTCAAGTTCAGATAATGAGGATAGTCGAAAATATTTAGTGACTTTAGTTATTAATACTACGAATAGTATATTTGAAAACAATTCCCCTTTAAGGATTTAATCAAAATACCATAATCCTTAAAGGGGGTACAGCCGAGAAACGTGTAAAAACTAAAAACGTGTTTTGAAAAAAGATTGAACAAATTAACCTAAGGTTCTATTCTAGAGTTTTTGCTGCATAATCTCCGTAAAAGTAAGAATTATCTAACTCATCATATTTAGGAGTAGCAATTATAGTGTATTTACCACCTTCATCGACTTCAAACAAAGCTACATTATTATATTCCGATCCCCCATTTGAATCGTCTACGAGCATATCTATGTTGTATATCCCTTTTGTTAATACTCCACTTTTTTGAAAGTCCTCAATTAGATCTTGGGCCTTTGGAATAGGATGTTTATTTTTAGACATGTCAAATTTAAATAGAAAATTTACTACACCTAAATACCTGACATTATAATTTTCACGTCGTGGGTCACTCGGTATTAATGTAGGTAAAAGTTTAGTAGTATCTATCTTTTGGGTCTTTTTAAAATCATCAAGTAGCTCTTGAGAATAAATTATATTAAACTTAAGGTTGTCGTAAGGAAATATATAAACAGGACCATTTTCTACCGAGACAAATTTATTAGGATATTTCACTAATCCATATTTTTTTATGATCTGTTCAATTACTTGAACTACTTCTGGATGTTGCTCAATATATGCACCCTTGAATTGTTCAAAATAGATATCGTCACTGTCATCATTTAAAATTTTCAAAGTACCCCTTTCAATCATTAAAAACGGATAAGCATGATATGGCTTTTTCATTTCTACATAAGTTTGATGACCAATTCCTCCAAACCAATTATTATCTGTCTGAATAACAGAAAACTCCCCTTGTATTCCATAGTTTGTTTTTAAATATTCTTGTATGGGGTGATTCAGTTTATCTTTAGAGAAATAACAGCCACTAAGAATTAGGAATGATGTACTTACTAAGATGACTTGAATCAATCTTTTCACAAATAAAAGTCTCCTCCCTTTTCCTATAAGGGTATTGTATCCCTATTAGAAGTAGTTTTATTATAACTCTTTTACTTCTTTGAAGCGTTTTACATCATGATAATATCCAGAGAGTCCTTCAGTCTTACAATCATAATAATACGTATATCTCGCTATTTCAGCAAGTTGAAGTGTAAAGGATAACTTACTACTATCCTTTTTATTTTTACCACCTAAAACGTCCTACAGGTTCATGACCAGCAGCCTTTAAAGCTTTACTTCTTTCTAAAGTGACTTCCGTTATACAACCACAAATCTTTCCTTTTCGATCAGAATCCCCGGTACTAACTAACGCCGATAACCAATTTGACTTATTCGCAATACCATCCGGAGTAAGACGGTATGCATCTATTGACCAATAATGATACTTTATGTAAATCACACAGATAGATAGCGGTATACAGCTCTTCTTTTATGTTACACTTCAATCAAAAGGGGGAATAATTTTGAAAAAATAGATTAAAATCACATCAAGCTTCGTTATTGCTATAGCAGTTGGTATTTTTACTGGTTACAAAGTCGGTACATATGCAGGTTCAGACGTTAAGGAAAAGCAGACTGATAAAATTAAAGGGGAAGAGGTAATACTTGACCTCAATTCTGATCGTCATATAATTAGTGCAATGCATAAAATGACTCATCAAAAAGTATTATCTCACGAAAAGCAAGGGTTCATTAAAATGACTCCAGAAAACATCGAAACAGTACGTCAAGTAATTGATGAAAGTAATAGTGGAACCTTACAACATAAAGAACAGTACCTCAAGATTTTGGTTCGTTGGTATGAAGGCGATTTCTCTCAATCCGTTGAGGAGCATAATTTATTATGGGAATTGGAAAATAACAGCACTGGTCAAGCATACGAATTAGCGACATCAAAACAAGAAGAAGCATATATTCTAGAACAAGGGAATTCTGAAAAGCAATAAAAAAATGGACCTGTTACCAGGTCTTTTCTTGTATTTTCTCTGTTATCCCCTTTAAAAACAGCTTAAATCATACAACCTTCCCTCCCCTAGCTACTGAATAATAGTTTTGTTCATAATTTCGTAACATGTATAGACAGGTATATATGTTATAATCAACTTAGCAAATTACAATAAATTTGCATTTCCTGTGCCCCTTACCTCCCAGTAAGGGGCGTACCCTTTTCTAAGGAACTATATGCCGACATACGTATTCCTATTTATATAGGAATTTTTTTATAAAGGAAGAATGCAAAAAAGAAGGGATAATCCCTTCTTTTTTGCATCCTGTGTCCCTTATTATTTACTATAACCATGATTCAATTTCGTTAACTTATCATTGATATGAAAAATTCTTACTCTAATATCTTTAACACGAGATGCTTGAAGTCTATTTTTGTGCATTTCGGCGTATTTTTCAGCATCTTGTTTTTCTTCAAATACATAGATGCCTCCAGCTTCTTTCGTTTTTTCATTCTCCGTCCATATTTTCCAATGGAATCCTTCTTCTTCATTAATACTTTTTGCCAGGAGTTTATTATTTAAATCAACAATTATTCAAAAGAATTTCATTCGTTACATATTACTTATCTAATTAAGAAACATTCATATACCAGCCCAAACATCTTTTCCATATCGCCCTTCATCTTGCAGACGATCCAACCAATTCCTTGCTTCTTGTTCACTGACTTCATGAATTTCTTGATAGGCTTGACAAAGGGTGTCTTCTACGTCAGGAGCCATTTTACTTCCATCACCACATATATAAAGATGGGCCCCATTATCTAATAACGAAATTAAATTCATTCTATCTTCTTTTATTACATGCTGTACATATGTTTTAGGATGTCCTTCTAAGCGAGAAAAAGCTGTGTGTAAAGAGATTAATCCATCTCTTTCATCATTTTCTAGTTCTGTACGATAGAGATAATCCTTTTCAGGATGACGACAACCAAAGTATAGGTGCGCTTCTCCTAAGTTCATACCTTTTTGCTTTTGAACGCGACGCGCTTGTAAGAACCCACGGAATGGTGCAATTCCAGTACCTGGTCCAACCATGATAATTGGGGTTTCTGGATTTTCAGGTAATTGAAAGTTTGATTGTGGCGTTCGAATGAAACAGATAATCTCATCTTTATTATGACGCTGAGCTAAATAATTAGAAGCGACTCCTTCATATGTCCCTTCCCCGCTCCATGCGGGCGCATTCACAACACCAACCGTAATACTCAGACGATCCTGTGCAATGAGTGGAGAGCTTGAAATTGAATAGTAACGCGGTTTGAGCGCCGGAAGAAGTTCTAAAAAACGTTCAAATCGGATTTCACAAGCCTCATACTTTTCAAGAAGATCTAACATTGAAATACGTTTCTTTAATATTTGTTCATGATAAACTCCGTCTTCCAATAATGATTCCAATTCCTTTTTATGAGGAGGACATGCTGTGAATGTCACCATTTCTCGTATTTGTGCTCGAGTGGCTGCTTCTTGCACTTCTACACTATAACTAAGAAGGTCATATAAACGAACAGGACTGTCTAAAGGTATGTGATTTACACTGCGCCCACTTGCGCTTAATATGACTTGATCCTTCCCGTTTAATCCAAAGCGTTTTAAAATTCGATTGACATTTTTCTCACTATTAATTGGTAGCACCCCAAGGTGGTCTCCTTCTTTATACGTAGCCCCTTCTGGCAATGATATCTCAATATGTCGCGTGCTTCTTTCACTGCTAGATGATTGAAGTTCACGATTTTCTAATATAGATGCATAAACTGCTTCATATGTTCGCGCAAGAGGAGACCCTCCAAGACGGCTGACAAATTGCAGACTCAAAGTACTGCGTTCTTTCTCCATGTTTTTGTTAAGTTCCAATCCAAATGCCTTCATCGCATCAGACCACATACTTTCTTTCCATTGCTCGAGCTGTTCCTCGAAATCACCACTTGCATCCGCTTCTCCGCGTGTAGAAAATCTTGTTGCTCCTTTTTGAGCCATTTGCTCATCAATGTATCTTGGTATTCGCTGATAGGTACTAGCCCAATTATGGTCTCCACAACCAAAAACTGCGTATTGAACACCTTTTAGCTCATCCGGTTTTAATTCTTCCAACCACTGCACAAACTGTCCTGCATTACTTGGCGGCTTTCCATTATAAGAAGAAGTTACAATAAGAACCGCTCCTTCTTTTGGCAAACTTCCAATTCGATCGTTAAGAGCTGCCACTTCCGTTTGAACACCTTCTAAACTAGCTGTATCTGCTAGTTCTCTTGCAATACCTTCTGCTACCCCTGTATCCGAGCCATACAGAACAAGAAGCGAAAGATTATCGGCTCCAATAATAGAAGGAGTCTTCTGAACTTGCTGCTTGATTTCATGGTTTTTCAGTTTCTCTTCTGTAGGCGCAAGAACAGTAGTATGGCTAATATTTTGATTTCGAGGTACAATCCTAATTTTAAAATCACCAGGCTTTAGCGTTAATGTTTGTTTTACGTCCAGCTGATAGTCTTCATAATCAATGAATTCAAAATGTTGAAGAAGCATTCCCATTACGAGTGTGGCTTCATGAAGTGCAAACTGCATACCGATACATGCTCTTTGCCCATTTCCAAATGGCTTATAAGCATGGTGAGGAACCTTATCCAGATCTTCAAATCGTTCAGGTTGGAATTCTTCCACATTGTCTCCCCACGCATCTTTATCCCTATGTAGCTGTGGAATAAGGACAGAAATACGATCTTCTCCTTTTTTAATTGGATATTTCCCACCAATCACTGTATCTTCTTTTGCATAGAGACTGAATGCTGGAGCAGTAGGCCATAGACGTAGCGATTCATTTAAAATCATACGTATATACTTAAGTTTCATAACTTGTTGATATGTTGGAGTAGGATCTGTCAAAACACGGTCTACTTCTTCATAGGCTTTTTTCAATTTATCTGGATTCTTTAATAAAAAATAGATTGCAAAAGATAACAATCCACTTGTTGTCTCATGTCCAGCTATTAAGAAGGTAATAATTTGGAAACGAATATTTTCATCATCTAATTTTTCACCAGTTTCCGGATCTTGCACATGTAACATACGGGAAAGTAAATCATTTTCTTCCTGATTCCCACTACTTTTACGTTCAGCAATAATATTATCTACTAAAGAAAACATGGATTGAATATCATGTTGAAATTGACGTTTCGTTCTCCACATGAGTTTATCTTCTATATCCAGCCGCTGCAATTGGTGCATTGCCTCATCTAGAGCACGGGTCATGCTAGTAATAAAAGGATGAGGGGTCTCACGATAAAAGCTATTAAATCGATAATTAAAACCACATAGACCAATTGTATCTAATGTAAGGCGAGTCATATCCTCTGGAACATCTACGTTTTCATTCGGATTCAGTCTTGCCCATTTTTGAACGAGTTGTACGGCAATATCGACCATCATGGCATGGTAATCTTTCATTGCCCGTTGGCTGAATGTAGGCATCAAAATATTATGAGCTTTTTTCCAGTTAGGCTCTTGAGTCTCACTTGTAAATAATCCGTCTCCAGCAAAGGCACGAACTTTCGCTAAAGCACCCTCTATACTTTTATCAAACCTTGTTTCGTCACAGACTTCTGCTACCAGTTCATGCCCAGAAATGACAATGATCGTATCACTTAAAGTTTGAATTTGAAAAATGGGACCATACTCTTCCGCTATCTTGATAAAGGATAAGGTCGGTTTATCTTTATCGATTAATGGGAGGTTCCCCAGCGGTCCATATGTTTTCGGCTGAGGAATGGCAGATACTTTTTTATCCATTACAAACACCCTTTCAAAAAATACTAAAATATCCCATTCAATAGAAAGACGATAGCAATGAATCGCCTGGGATAAAGATATGTAATTGATTACCTTATTTTATCTTTTCCCTAACTATTCACAATTATGATATTGCTTATAAGGTTGGTAATCTAAGTTGTTTGTTGCTATTAGATTTATAACTTGCAGAAAAAATACGAAATTAAAATGAAACGTATTATTATAATGTTTATCAGAAATTGAAAACTAAAGATTGTAGTATTTGGAAAGCCAATAGTTTCTAATGAAAAAAGATCTGATATGAAGATCAGATCCTTTTTTCACTATGTGTAATTATTTCACTGTTTCTTTCAATTCTTTTCCCATTTTAATTATCAGCTTCTGAGCAGCAAAAAACTCGTAGAAATCATTATGTAGAGTTTATTTCACTCTACCGATTTAACCTCTCGACTGCTTCCGGGCTTGTATCTACACGTTTAACGAAAAAAACTAATAGTAGTGCAACAACATTCATGCCAAGCGCTACATAGAACGAATATTGAATTCCGGATAATAAAGCCTTCTGCATTAACATTACCTTCGTAGCTTCTGTGAAGGTTGTTGGATCTAATTCAGACATTAGACTTTCAGCTTTTGTTTTTGTTACAGAATTCATAATTGTAACAAGAATAGCAGTACCAATCGAACCGGACACTTGTTGGGCTGTATTATTAACAGCTGTACCGTGCGGATTTAAGCGAGTTGGCAATTGATTAAGACCATTTGTCATAAGTGGCATCATCACCATCGCCATCCCAAACATCCGTAGCGTATAAATAAGAATAATATGTGTGTGGCTAGAGTCGATTTGCAGGTTTGCCAGCATATAAGTTGAAACGGCTGTAATGGAAAGTCCCACTATACCAAGAATCCGAGGGCCATATTTATCGAATAGTTTACCTGTAATTGGTGACATAACTCCCATTATTACCGCACCTGGAAGCATCATCAGCCCAGAGCTCAGCGGTGAAATACCGCGGACATTTTGTACATAAGCTGGTGTTAAAATCATACCCGAAAACATGGCTACTGCGTTGACAATTGCAATTACAGACGCAAGTGCAAACATTGGGTACTTGTAAACACGTAAATCCAATAACGGTTCATTCATTTTTAATTGACGGATAATGAAAGCAATTAGGGCAATAGCGCCTACGATTAAGGTTGTTAAGACAACTTTATTCGTCCAACCATTGGAGCTTGCAGAACTGAATCCATATAACAGACCGCCAAAACCGACAGAAGATAATAGTAATGAGAGATAATCAAGTTTTGCATTTTTGTTTTGTCTCATGACATTCTCAGATTTCCAAATCCCTAACAGTAAGCTTATGATTGCTAACGGTAAAATCATTTCAAAAAGCAAACGCCAGTCATAATACTCTACAATATAACCCGATAATGTCGGTCCAATTGCTGGGGCTGTAATCATAACTAATCCAAAAATCCCCATTGCTGTTCCCCTTTTTTCTCTCGGAAAGCTTACTAGCATAATATTCATTAACAAAGGTCCCATGACTGAAGAACCTGCTGCTTGAACCATCCGGCCAGTAAGTAATAAACCGAAGTTCGGTGCTACAGCCGCTAAAGCCGTACCAAAGATAAAAATCAACATGGATGTAATAAATAAACTCCTATTGGAGAAGCGGGTTATTAAAAATGCTGATGCCGGAATTAATATACCACTTACAAGCATATATCCTGTAGAAAGCCACTGGATCGTTGAATAATCTTTAATGTCTAAATCCTTCATTATTGATGGCAAGGCTACATTTAAAAGCGAGTTATTTAGAAATGAAACAAATGCCCCAATAAAAAGGATTACAAGCATTACATATGGTGGTTTTCTTTTATGTAATGTTTCACTCATATATTTATTTGCCCCTTCATTATAAATTCCATTGATTAATTTCAATCGTTTACATATCTGCACAAAAATACATTGCCCTTGCAGTATTTTGCCATACTCTTCGAATGGATATTCTCTTTTTCGCAATTCTACTTGCTCTACATAACATTTTAAAATCTTTTTTATTGATTAAACGCATTTGTTAACCGAAATTAAATTAGGCTACATTTTGAGGTGAAGTTGTCTTATCGCCCACAAATAGCAGGATAAATCAACAAGACAAGACCACACCTATTCCTTTAAATACAGGCTTGTAAATCTAGTTATGTAACCATCCATAAAAAGGAATATCACATAGGCTAAGTCTAACATTACATTTTTACAGTAAGGGGAATAAGCTTATGCACCAATATCGGTATTTGAATTCAAAAGGAAATCAGGAGCATTATAATCACCAAAATTCAATGTCATCATTATATGTACAGCCCCAAATAGCTAAAGCTGAGGGAATGAATGATTTGAAGATTCCTGAGAATTGGAGTTATCGCTTCTATCCAGTTGGTTCGGATTCACCAGCCAATTATACAGCTTTCCATCCTCAGTCCCCTCCCTTCTCTTTGGATCAGCCAATCCATTATGCAGGGATGATGCCCCAAGGACATCCCGCTAATTGGCCTCCATTCCCAGGCCATGCAGGTAATTTTCAAAAACCTCCCTTACCCTGGGCTCAACCATTCAACCATACAGGGATGTTCGCACAAGGTCATCTTGCCGCTTTACTCTCACCGCCAGCTAAGGCTTTTAAATTTAATAGCAATAACTGGGGTATTTTCGGAAACTCTCCCGGATGGGGAGGACAGATAAGTCCCATGGGATGGGGGAATAACGGCGGTTACGGTCAGCCAGGAATGCTTGGAAACTTACTTACAGTAGGAAAAGGCACTATGAATGGAATTGGAATGCTTAGTAGTCTAATGGGTATGGGGAAGTTCTTTTTTTAGTGGATTAGAACGAGAGGATATGTCCATAGCTCAAACATGCCCATCAGTGTATTGATTATATGGTTCCAGTACTCCCTCCAAGTTCGGTTCCTCTTATGTCAAATTATAAAAACATCTATTGCCTTGTATGTGATAACTTGATACAGGTATGGTGGCATCAACAAAACGCTACAAAAAACCGGTTCCTTTACGAAAGAAACGGTTTTTGTAGTTCTTATTTCTTTGAAAAGTAGTCAAATCTTTTTTTCATTATTTAACACTTTGAACACGGCCAATTTGTCCATCTTGTAGTCGAACTTTAATGCCGTATGTATGTGTTTCACTATGTGTCAAAATGTCTTTTACAACGCCACTTACAGTTTTACTATAATCATTATCCAATTGAATAACTACATGCGAACCAACTGAAATTTGTGATCTTGTTGGTTTCCCACCTGTTGCTTGTGTTGGTTTTTCTTGTTTTTGTGTTCTCTCCTGTTGTGTAGACTGCTGTTGCTGAGCTTTCTTCTCTTCTTGCTTACGTTTTTCTTCTTCTGCTCTTTGTTGCTCTTCTTGTTTACGTTTTTCTTCTTCTGCTCTTTGTTGCTCTTCTTGTTTACGTTTCTCTTCTTCTGCTCTTTGTTGCTCTTCTTGCTTACCTTTTTCTTCCTCTACTACTTTTTTGTCTTCATCCACTTTTTGCTCATCTGGTGCGCCCTTTAATTTTTCTTCATTACTCTTACAAGCACTTAAAGCAATTACACATAAACTCATAAGTGCAAATAATAATAATTTCTTTGACATTTAAAAATCCTCCTATATATACATTACAAATTAATAACTTTCATAGCATAACAAAAATACAAT